>Ga0193753_10000005_pt1 | contig 864830 bp, 800 predicted proteins | sample H1c2metaG_FD_144925 | JGI IMG/M metagenome (GOLD analysis project Ga0193753, IMG submission 144925) | Soil microbial communities from a riparian zone of the East river system, Colorado, United States - H1c2 | ecosystem: Environmental > Terrestrial > Soil > Riparian zone | place: USA: East... | reverse complement strand
TAGGAAGCATTTACCTGTAATATTTTCAAATCTCTTTTAAGATACGTGTGGCCACAAATATTTTCTGAATGATGATCATACTGACATAACTCCAAAAAACCGAGTTGATCAAAAATTCAAAGCTTAATCCCCTCCACATGATCTGGAAGAGGCCACTAAAAATAAGAGCAGTCCCCAAAATATAGCCTCCGAAAAGATATTCAGCCTTGCGGGAAATAAGCTGCGCGACCGCGCCATAGATGAAAAGGGAAATAAATACGCCAATAGTCCCACCTGATAGGTAGGCATCAACAATGAAAGCCGGCTTGGCCGAAACCGATGACCCCCTGTTGATCACATTGGCATTATATACACGCTCCATAACAATAGATTCGGTAATGGGTTTTGAAGGCCAGAATATCCGGGGAATGATGGCTACTGCCGATTGTTTGGCCAGGTCGAAGCCATAGAAATTAACCTTATCAGGGGTAGAGTTGGCAAATGAGGTGAACATATCGATCTCGCTCAACCTCAGGGTTAAAAACCCCCACTTAATGCAGATGACTATTTAGCAGATGATAATGTATTAACTGAGGTAGTAAAGGCCTTTACAGGCCCAAAAACCAATATTAATATAGTATACGGCGATTTGGACTATGTAGATCTGAGCGGTAAAGTCTTACGTAAATGGCGTTCGGGGGAGTATAAAAGCGGGATGTTTAATTTTGGTTGGATGCCCCCTCACCCTACATTTTATTGCCGGCGCGGGTTGTTTACAAGTTACGGAAACTACCGGCTTGACTACGGAAGTGCTGCTGATTATGAACTAATGTTAAGATTTATGCATGCCAACAGGCAGGACGCAATTTATATTAGCAAGGTGATGGTGAAAATGGTTATCGGTGGGGTAAGTAACAAAAGTTTAAGTAATCGCGTACAAGCAACACGTTTTGATCTGAAAGCCATGCGTAATAATCATATTTTGTTGCCGTATTTAACCGTGTTATTTAAGCCTATCCGTAAAATAATGCAATTTTTTTAACAATTATGAAAATTTTACTAATTTGGTCACCTGATTATAGGAATAACGATTTGCCCTAATAATTATATTCCATGACAGAACTTTTACATTCTTATCACTTAGTGTACTACATCGTTATCGTAGCCGTTTCGGTTCTTATAACACTCCTCGCTATCCCTTCTATCCTTCATGTGGCCAGGGCAAGACACTTATACGATGACCTGGGTCATTTCAGGAAACAACATGATCACGGAATACCACGTTTGGGCGGCGTAGCCATCTTTGTTAGCTTTACCATTACCTCTTTATTGTTTAGTATGACTGAAAAGTCGCTGCCGATCAATTATATGCTCACCGCTTGTATCATCCTGTTTGCAATGGGGTTAAAAGACGATCTGTCGGGAGTAAATTCGCGTACCAAGTTTTTTATTCAATTTATAGTAGCATCCATTTTAGTGGTAGCAGGTAATATCAGGCTTACCAGTATGTATGGCGTGTTTGCTATTTATGACCTGCCTTACTGGCCAAGTGTGGCATTATCAGTTCTTACGGTTATACTGATCATCAACGCCTTTAACCTGATCGATGGTATCGATGGTTTGGCAGCTACTACCGGCATAGTAGTAAACGGCTCTTTTGCGGCTATGTTTATCTACATGCATCAATACGAGCTGGCTGCTGTTTCATTAGCTATGGTAGGCGCCATATTTGGCTTTTTGAAGTTTAACCTTACGCCTGCCAAAATATTTATGGGCGATACCGGCTCCCTCCTCATCGGGCTCATATCGGTAGTAATGGCTATAAAGTTTATCGAACTGAATAAATTTACAAACGTTAAAACGCCCGAAATTTTCTCGGCCCCTGCATTAGCTGTAGCCATTTTGATAGGCCCTATATTTGATACCGTAAGGGTTTTCATCCTGCGCATATCAAGCGGTTCATCTCCTTTTGCTGCAGACCGTAACCATATCCATCACCGCATGTTAAAGCTTGGGTTTACCCACTTGCAAACCACTTTAATATTGGCTGGTTTAAACGTGCTTTGCATTGGTACAGTATTGGTTTTCCGGGAGTATGGCAATTCCATATTACTTGGCGTCATCCTGGGGGTTTGCCTGCTGTTTAACTGGTCTATCACTTTCTTTATCCGTTCAAAAGAGCGCGAAGGTTTGGCACTGCGTAATCTGTTCGTGTAATTCAATTCATTATTCCTTTTCTTTACTTGCCGATTAAGATTGGTGTCGTAACCCTGTCTCTTATTTTCCGTAACTTTGCACTAAAATTATTTGGTGTGATGAGAATAGCTATCAACGGATTTGGGCGCATAGGGAGAATATTTTTAAGGAGCATAATTGTAAACCCCGAAGTAGAGGTTGTAGCCATCAACGATCTGTCGGATACCACCACGCTTGCCCATTTATTTAGATACGATTCGGTTCACCGTACATTTAACGGGTCTGTTACATCTGATGCAGGGCATTTATATATCAACAAAAAACAGATCAAAGTATTAGCCGAAAAAGACCCTTTAAAATTACCCTGGAAAGAATTAGACATCGACCTGGTAATTGAATCAACCGGGAAGTTTACCTCGCGTAAAGGCGCTGAGCAGCATCTAACCGCGGGAGCAAAGCAGGTAATTATTTCGGCTCCATCAACAGATAAAGATGTACCTACAGTTGTGATCGGCGTGAATGATGACACCGTTGATCTGCTGTCGCCTATACTATCCAACGCATCTTGTACTACAAATAATGTGGCAACCATGGTGAAGATACTGGATGATAACTGGGGTATTATTGATGGCTATATCACTACCGTGCACTCCATGACGGGCGATCAAAGCCTGCACGATGCGCCTCATAAAGACCTGCGAAGGGCAAGGGCAGCATCAGCTTCTATTATTCCTACCACAACCGGCGCAGCTAAAGCAGTAACCAGTATTTTCCCTCATCTTAACGGGCGTTTAGGCGGCGCGGGTATCCGGGTGCCTGTACTGAACGGATCGCTTACTGATTTTACCTGCAGCTTAAAAAATCCGGCAACGGTTGAAGGTATTAACCTTGCATTTAAAGAAGCCTCCGAAGGGGCAATGAAAAACGTGTTGGAGTATACCGAAGATCCCATCGTATCAACCGACATACTGGGTAACCCGCACAGCTGCATTTTCGATTCAAAGCTGACCTCTATTGTTGGTGGCCTGGTGAAAATAGTAGGCTGGTACGATAACGAAATGGGATACTCAAGCCGACTGGCTGATCTTGTAGCAAAAATAAACGTGTTAAAGCATGATCAGGTTTATTCCGGTTGAAGATACCTTAGCCATCCGTAACGAGGTATTGCGCGAAGGCAAATTTACATTAGACGAATGCCGTTTCCCCACCGATAAACTTGAAGGCGCATTTCACCTGGGATATTTTCATAATGATCAGTTGGTTTGCATCGCCTCCTTTCATCCGCAACCATACGGAGAATATAATGGCGCTGGCTACCAGTTGCGCGGCATGGCTACTATTGAAGAATACCGCGGGAAGGGTATAGGCAATCAATTGGTCAATTCTGCCATTGTTTATTTGCGCAGGCAGAAAGCAAATTATCTCTGGTGCAATGCGCGGGTAAAGGCAGTGCCTTTTTACCAAAACATTGGTTTTGAGGTGATATCCGGTCAATTTGAAATACCCATTACCGGGCCTCATCATGTGCTTTATTTAAAAGTGCAGTAACCTCAAACACCTTTTTCATTTTTACGTTCAGAATTTAGAATTAATTGCTGAATTTGGCTGCCCATACAATTCCGATTCTTTAAATACTATGAAAACAGTAGATCAAATAAATTTTTTAGGAAAAAAGGCCCTTGTCAGGGTTGATTTTAATGTCCCCCTTGATAAGGACTATAATATAACCGATGATAACCGGATGACGGCCGCCTTGCCAACTATCAAAAAAATATTAAATGATGGAGGCGAAGTGATCCTGATGTCACATCTCGGCAGGCCAAAAGGCGGTCCTGAAGAGAAGTTTTCCTTAAAAAATTTGATCCCTCACTTGTCAGACCTATTGGGGCAGCAGGTGGAGTTTGCCGATGATTGTATTGGTCCGGAAGCTGTTGAAAAAGCCAAAGATTTGGAAAAAGGGGAGGTGTTATTATTAGAGAACCTTCGTTTTTATAAGGAAGAAGAAAAAGGAGATAAGGATTTTGCCGAAAAGCTGGCTGCTTTGGGTGATGTATACGTGAATGACGCTTTTGGAACGGCTCACCGCGCACACGCTTCAACTGCGGTTATCGCGCAGTTTTTCCCGGAGGCCAAATGTTTCGGCTACCTGATGGCCAGCGAACTGGCCAATGCCGAAAAAGTATTAAACAATGCTGTTAAACCATTTACCGCTATCATGGGCGGCGCCAAGGTATCTGATAAAATTGAATTGATAGAGCGTTTACTGGATAAGGTGGATAACCTGATCATTGGCGGTGGTATGGCTTATACCTTTGCGAAAGCTCAGGGTGGTAAGATCGGTAAATCATTGGTGGAAGAAGATAAATTGGATTTGGCTAATAGCCTGATCAAAAAGGCAAAAGAGAAAGGTGTGAACCTGTTGCTGCCGACTGACTCCATCATCGCAGATAATTTCTCCAATGATGCCAATACGGATACTGCTCAGAATGATAATATAAAAGACGGCTGGATGGGATTAGATATCGGCCCGGATTCGATCAAAGCTTTTAGCAAGGTAGTTGAAGAATCAAAAACCATTTTGTGGAACGGCCCGATGGGCGTGTTCGAAATGGAGAAGTTTGAGCAGGGCACCAAAGCCATAGCCGAAGCGGTAGTTAAGGCAACTGAGAATGGCGCATTCTCCCTGATTGGTGGGGGCGATTCAGCTGCTGCGGTGGCTAAGTTTAATTTCACTAACGATGTAAGCTATGTATCCACCGGCGGCGGCGCTTTGCTGGAATATATGGAAGGTAAAGAATTGCCTGGTGTAAAAGCCATAAATGATTAATACCTTTGGTAACGATTTTGTTAAAGCCCCTTGTAAATCGAGGGGCTTTTTGTTTTTTCTGTACTTTTAGATTCTAATATTGTTTGATATGAAGAAATTTTTCCTCCTAGCTTTTAGCTTTATTCTATTTATTTCCTGTTCCAATGGTCAGCCGAATGCCAACACATCAGATGCTGCCTACGTAAAGGAAAATTACCAGAAATACGAGTTCCAGATACCGATGCGTGACGGCAAAAAGCTGTTCACTTCGGTGTATGTTCCCAAGGACCAAACCAAAAAATACCCCATCTTGATGGACCGCACGCCTTACAGCGTTGGGCCGTACGGGGCGGATGCTTATAAAGGTTCTTTGGGGCCATCTTCCCTGTTTCTGCATGATGGGTACATTTTTGTGTACCAGGATGTGCGTGGTCGTTTCATGAGCGAAGGCATCTTTGAAGAAATGACGCCCGAAAAGGAGGTGCACAAAACCAAGAATGATGTAGATGAAGGCACGGATACCTATGACACTATCGACTGGTTGCTTAAAAACCTGAAAACTAATAATGGCAAGGTAGGGGTGTGGGGTATATCTTATCCCGGTTTCTTTACAACAGCCTCCTTGTTGAGCCGTCACCCGGCTTTGGTGGCTGCTTCGCCGCAAGCCCCAATGGCTGACCTATACCGCGATGATGCTTTCCATAATGGCGCATTTATGCTGGCTGCCAATTTCGGTTTCTATCCCGGCTTCACTAATCGCCAGGACGATAAGCCTACGCAGCGCCGGGGCAGCCGGTTAACCTATGGCACGCAGGATGGCTACGAGTTTTATATGAATATGGGTTCGATGCGGAACTCGAATGCCAAATATTACAAGGACACCATCCGCCTGTGGAACGAAATGATGGATCACCCCAATTACGACCAGCATTGGAAGGACAGGAATGTACTGTATCACTTGCACGATATTAAAACTGCGGTACTGGTGACAGGTGGCTGGTACGATGCGGAAGATTTGTATGGCGCTATCAACACCTATAAAACATTGGTAAAAGAAAATCCAAAAACACCTGTCTACTTTACCATGGGCCCCTGGGTACATGGCGGCTGGGCGCGCGGTAACGGCGACCATTTAGGCGATGTGGATTTCGGCGGGCCAACCGGGCCGTTCTATCGGGAGAAGATCGAGTTTGCATTTTTCAGTCATTACCTGAAAGGGACTGATTTATCTCTGCCTCCTGTATCAACTTTCGAGACAGGTGTTAACCAATGGAAAACCTACGATACATGGCCACCAAAGGAAGCCGAGGATAAAAACCTGTACTTTTTGCCGAATGGTAAATTATCATTCGATGCGCCTGCAGAGGCCAATAATTTTGATGAGTTTATTTCAGACCCGATGAAACCGGTGCCTTTCATCAATACCATCGACCTGGATATGAAACGCGAATACATGACCGGCGATCAACGCTTCGCCGCCCGCAGGCCGGATGTGCTCACCTATCAAACCGATGTGCTGGATAAGGACGTAACCCTGGCAGGTAATATTTGGGCCAACCTGAAAGTATCCACCACCGGCACCGATGCCGACTGGATCGTAAAGGTGATCGATGTGTATCCTGACTCGGCTAAGAACAATCAATTTACCGGCAAGGAGGTTTATATGTCCAACTACCAGCAGATGGTGCGCAGCGAGGCCATGCGCGGCAAGTTCCGCAATGGTTTTGATAAGCCCGAGCCATTTGTACCCGGACAGGTAACCCCGGTTAACTTTGAATTACAGGATGTGCTGCACACCTTTAAAAAAGGTCACCGGCTGATGGTACAGATCCAAAGCACCTGGTTTCCGCTGATCGACCGCAATACGCAGCAGTTCCAGGATATTATGAAGGCGAAGGATACCGATTTCAAAAAGGCTACCCATAGGGTTTATACGTCCAAAGATCATCCAAGCTATTTGAAGGTGAGAGTGATGTAATTTTTCTCAAATTGATGTCATTTCGATGAGGAACGAAGAGAAATCTTATACAAGTGCATTGCAGACATGCGTGCTGTATAAGATTTCTCACTATCGTTCGAAATGACAGCTTGTTTTTTATCGCTATCTAAAACCATCAATGGAAGAAATCGATCTGTTAATAAAAGTCATAAAAGAGCAGGCAGAGATTTTTTTGCTTGATGCGGGTGAGTTTTTTCCATTTGGGACTTACATTAATAAGAAAAATGAGGTTGTTCCATATGGAGTCTACATCGAAGACGACAATGACCGTCCTCAATCTCAATCCCTAATTGATATGCTTGAGAGGGGAATCCGAACACGCATAAATACAGGTGAATGTATTGTAGGGGCTTTGGCTTATGACATTTTTGTGCACGAAAACCAGGAAAAGTTTGACGCAATGGTAATACGTATTTTTGAGAATGATACCTTCGTGGAAAGATGTTTCAAATATTGTATCCATGAAAACCATGTCGACTTCTTTTAAATTATTTTAAGGTTAGATTCTATAAAATGAAACGAGTCCCAATATTATTGATCCTGTTTTTAATGCTCGCAGCCGGTTGCAAGCACCCCAATAAATCAAAAACTTATGAATCAGTCGACCTACCGGCGGATGATTCTACATTTATGGCTTTAAAGGATACAGCGCAAAGGCATTTGCAAACATTTATCGATAGTTTGGACAAGCACGGAAAGGACAGTAAGAAGTATATCTTTCATGTAAAATCGGAATTTGTTCAGAACGATGAGCATGAACACATGTGGTCGGAAATATACAGCCGCAACAACGGAGTTTTAAAAGGCGTATTTGCCGATTCCGGATTTAAAGTGCATAATATAAAAACCGGGGACAGTGTCGCTATCAGCAAAGATGAAATTGAAGATTGGTCTGTATTGAATAGACTTACCGGTAAAACTATTGGTGAATTTTCTGCAAAGTATTTGCAGGATAAGTTAAAAGCAGATTCAATTAAAAAACTACGCTAAAGGAATCGATAAGGCAGTGTAAATGTCTTTTATTTATAGCGATGGGTTTCAAACTCATCGCTATATTTGCTTATAATCCTGTCGCTTATGAAATCATTAATCATTTTAATAACCACCTGCCTGTTTTCCATCCCTGCCTTCTCCCAAATCAAGCAACCCTACGTCCTTGAACATGAAACTGATATAGCTAAAACAGAACCCGGCACCCACAACGGTGGCGGTAATACCACCGGCTACAGTTTTTTCGCTAATGCTGACGGCTTAAAGATGGCGTTCCGCAAACGAGTATTGCATCCGGGTTCGGCGATAGGTTATCACTTGCAAAAGGAGGATGAGGTTTATTACATCATCAGTGGCACCGGCGAAATGCAGATGAACGGGAAAATATTCCCCGTAAAAACCGGGGATGCCATATTGACCCGGCCCGGCAGTTCGCATGGGTTGAAGCAAGCAGGTAGCGGCGACCTAACTATAATTATTGCTTATCAAACCCAATAAGCTTTGAGAGAGATCGATAATTATTACCTCCAAAAAGAAGAGCCAATAAAAAGCTGCCTGCTTTTTTTGCGGAACCACATCCTGGAGAGTGATAAAAACATTACCGAGGCCTGGAAATACCGCATGCCATTTTTCTGCTACAAAGGCAAGATGTTTTGCTACCTGTGGGTGCATAAAAAGAACGGCCTGCCTTATATCGGTATAGTTGAAGGGCGGAAAATAGATCATCCTCAATTGATCATTGAAGAACGGGCGAGGATGAAAATATTACTGCTCGACCCCACCAGCGATTTACCGATGGAAACCATTGATGAGATTTTGAAGATCGCGCTCAGCTTTTACAACTGATTATTCCAGTACCACCGTTTTATTCTTGTAAACAAACACCCGGTCGTCAAAAACTACCCGCAGGGCTTTGGCTAACACAGCCGTTTCGATTTCCTTGCCGGCCTTCATCATATCATTGGCAGTGAGCGAGTGATCGGCGGATATAATTTGCTGCGCGATGATGGGCCCCTCGTCCAGTTCATCTGTCACAAAATGCGCGGTTGCGCCTATCAGTTTCACACCGCGTTCGTAAGCCTGTTTGTACGGATTAGCCCCGGCAAAGGCTGGTAAAAAGGAGTGATGTATATTGATGATCTTCCGCGGAAAGCGACTTACAAAATCTGAGGATAGGATACGCATGAATTTAGCCAAAACCAGGTAATCATGCTCGTAGCCGGCTATAATATCCAAAACCTGTTTTTCAGATACTGGCGACGCATTTTCAAATATCACATGATGAAAAGGAATATCAAACCGCTTGCAAATATCTTCAAGGTTGGCGTGGTTGCCTATCACGCATTGTACCGCGGCGCCCAATGTTTTAAAATAATTCCGGATCAGTATATCAGCCAGGCAATGATATTCCCTGGTTACCAGCACTACAATCTTTTTTTCGGGATTAGGATTGACTTTGATCAAGGCATCTGCGGGTAACAGTACCCTTAGTTTTTGCTCTAAAACACCATTGCTTTGCTTGTCGACCTCCAATCGCATAAAGAACAAATTTTCCGTCTTGTCCACATGCTCATGCATGGATAGGATATTGAAATTCTCTTCAGCCAGCAGCCCGGATATCTTCGCTACCAGGCCAACCTGGTCCGTACATTGTATAACAATAACCATAATTGATATTCAGGCAGCAATAATAACATTCTGATTTTAACTATTATAGGTTAATTCTTTATAATTTAATGGCGGGAATGTAGCAATAGCTACCGGGCCAACGTAATGATATAAAACAAACACGTTATGTATAAGAAACTATCCCTGTTATTACTGGCCGCCATCATCAGCTTTTCATCCTGCAAAAAAGGCGCTCAAAAATCAGCTTGCGGCACACAAGTGTGCACCGCCATATTTGCTACCATAGGCGTTAATTATAAAGATAAAAACAACAACCCGACAAGCGTTAATAATTTCACAGTAATAAACCAGCGCACCAATAAACAGATCTACGCCACACTCACCCCCGGCGCTAATTTTGTACCGGGCTATTTTATTATTGCCGATGATGGCAACCGGAATGAGTTTTCTACGGATGGTGATGATATAAAGGTAACGGCTACCAACCCCGCTACTGGCCAAACTAAAATTACTCTATATAAAATTTCCGGCGGCAGCTGTAATTGCCATATCGATAAAGTATCCGGGCCGGAGCAGGTTACTTTTGATCAATAGGTTCTCTCTTATCGCTTGCATAGTTAACTCACCTCGACTTCGCTGTGCTTGTCACCCCTCTCTACAAAGTAGAGAGGGGATAAAAAAATAACCCTCTTTACCGCTTGCGGTAGAGAGGGTAGTCGAGCGAAGCTAAGACCGGGTGAGTCCATGCGTGCTAATCAACTACCCCCGTCGCACTCCAAAACATCAAATAACCGCCCTTAGCTTTCTTCACCTTAATAGCCGTAAGCGCCTTCTTAGCGTCAATATTCAGTTTCAGCAGATGAATACTATGATGATCCTTCTCCGTCATCTTATCCTTTTTACCCCACTTGGCTAAATCGGTAGCCACGTAACTCAGGTCAGGATATTTGTCAGATACATTATCGTAATAATCAGGCAACAAGTAACTCTTAGTCCCCTTGCCATCTGCATAACTCAGTTCAAACTGAAGCGCTGCCGGCCCTTCGGAACTTGTTAAGCCGAGATAGATCGCCGAATAATGATGTTTGGGAATTTTGATCTCAAACTCACCCTCGCCCGATACAAACCTTGCCTGGTAATGTGTGCTATCGGTATTGTTGTAATACAACGCGATTTCGGGATGATGCGCATTTGCCAGGAAAACAGGCTTGTCCGGTAAGGCATGGGCGTCCTTATCCCCGTTAAATTCGGCTGCCGAGTGGGTCAGGTAGCCGTCTCCATCACCATTCCCATCGATGCCTTTTGTCCAGCTGATCAGTTTACCATTGGTCAAGGTAGTAACAGGTCGGGCGTTCAATAAAGCGGATATATCTATTTGTATAACCTTGCTTTTTTGCGGAGTAAAACAGCACAAAATGAGCGCTGCCGAAAGGAGTGATAGTGATCTTAATTTCATCCCTAAATATATGATTTGATAGGAGACTTATGAAGTTTAAAAGCTTAGTAAAGTATTTCTTTTGATAAGTTCAAATACCTGCTTTAACGCACTGATGGCTAAGTATAAATAAAAATATTCCTTGCAAACTGCCAGTTACAATGCTTAACTTGCACGAAAATCATCCCAATTTCCTGTACTCGGTAATCACTGATTTGGGGGCAAAATATCCAAAATAATTGTTGATAACTTTTTGGTGGTAAAAAATGGTAAAATGTGGTAAAAGAAATTTACTTTTACACTACAATATTGCCATAAGTCCCGACCATGTCCGAGTTGATAGGAGAATATGTATGTAAAATAGATAACAAAGGGCGTCTGATGATACCCTCTGATCTAAGGCAACAGCTTCCAAATGTGGAGGATGAGGGGCTTATTGTGCTGCGCGGTTTCGAAAAACAATTGACGCTTTATCCCAAATCTGAGTGGAAAAGTAAGGTTGATAAACTGAGCAAATTGAGTGAATACGACAAAAAGAGCCGCCATTTTTTGCGTTACCTAACACGTGGGGCTATCCCGCTTAAAGTTGACGGAACGGGAAGAGTGCTTTTTCCAAAACAGTTGCTTGATTATGCCGGCATTACCAACGAAATGACATTGACCTGCCTGCTTACCCGGATAGAGGCATGGGATACCACTACGTACAATAATATGATGAATGAGATGCCGGAAGATTTCTCAGACATGGCGCAGGACCTGATGGACAGAATAGAGGGAGGGCCTACGCATGAGTAATTATCATACCCCGGTGATGTTGCAGGAATGTATCGATGGGCTCAACATCCGCCCGGAAGGCACTTATGTAGATGTGACTTTTGGTGGTGGTGGTCACTCCCGCGAGATCATCAAACATCTGGGTAAAAATGGCCGTTTGCTGGCTTTTGACCAGGATGCCGATGCACAGCAAAATGTGATAGAGGATGATCGCTTTGAATTCATCGATCAGAATTTCAGGTACCTGAAAAACTTTTGTCGTTTGCATCACGCCATTCCGGCTGATGGTATCCTGGCCGACCTGGGAGTTTCGTCTTACCAGTTTGACCAGGCCGAACGCGGTTTTTCCATTCGCTTTGATGCTGAGCTGGATATGCGGATGAACCAATCGGGAACACTGACGGCCAAAGAAGTGGTAAGCACTTATAGCGAGGCCGACCTGCACCGCATTTTCGGTATTTACGGTGAAATACAAAATGCCAAATCATTAGCAAGAACCATAGTTACCGCACGATTAAATACCCCTATCAATACAGTTGCCGACCTGAAAAACGTGATAGCAGGCCTGATACCCCGTGGCAAGGAAAATAAATACCTGGCACAGGTGTTTCAGGCCCTGCGCATCGAAGTGAACCAGGAACTGGAGGCACTAAAGGATTTTTTGATCCAGTCGGCAGAGGTATTGGTTTCAGGTGGTCGTTTGGTAGTGATGTCTTATCATTCATTGGAAGACAGGCTGGTTAAAAATTTCATCGCCAAAGGGAAATTCAGCGGAGAGGTGGAGAAGGATTTTTATGGTAACGACCAAAAACCTTTTGAGCAGGTAAGCCGCGGGGCGATAACGGCATTAGAAGACGAGATAAAAAATAACAACAGGGCACGGAGCGCTAAATTAAGAATAGCTGTAAAAAAATGACCAATCGTTTACGTACAGAAGTTCAGGAAGAAGAAGCTGAAAAAGAGCTAATCGTTGAGGAAAAGCCTGCAAAGGAAATTTCTGAGGGCGCGCTGTGGCAGCTTTTTACCAAAAATTTTAACGCGGAAAAGGCAACCGGCGCTTTGCCATTTGTATTGTTCATCGCTTTTTTGGGAATGATCTATATCGGCAATATGCATTTGGCCGAAAAAAATATCCGTGATATCGAAAAGATCAGCAAAGAGGTAAGGGAATTAAGCTGGGATTATAAAACCGCCAAAGCCGAACTGGCCTACAAAAGCACATTGACCGAAGTAGCCAAGCGGGTAGATACCTTAGGTATTAAAGAATCTATCGAGCCACCACAAAGATTAACGGCACAGGAGGTGAAAGATGGGAATTAGGACCAATATATTACTGCGGGTTTATCTCGCATTTGGGCTCATTCTGCTTTTTGCCGGTGCGGTGATAGTGCAGCTTTGTCGTGTGCAGTTTATCCAGGGAGAGAAGTGGAAAGCAATGGCAATCAACATGTCTACCCAATATAAAACTGTGGAAGCCGCGCGCGGTAACATCTTCTCGGATGACGGCAGCTTGCTGGCTACCTCGGTGCCAGAATACGAATTACGCATGGATATGCTGGCCGGGGGGATAGAAGATAATAAAGTTTTTTATGAAAAGGTAGACTCATTATCCGCGGCCCTTTCAAATTTCTTTGGCGACAAATCGGCAAAGGATTATTCAATAATGCTGAAGGATGCCCGTAAAGATGGCGAGCGTTACCAGCTGATCAGGCGTAAAGTGGGTTTCCAGGAACTAAAGCAGATCCGCAAGTTTCCTATTTTCAATTTGGGTAAATACAAAGGCGGGTTGGTGGTTATCCCGCAAAACAAGCGTATCCTGCCTTTCCGTTCATTAGCAGCACGTACTATCGGGTACAAAAATGATAATGCGAAAAACGCTGCCGGCAAGCCTGTTTTGGTTGGTTTAGAAGGGGCTTATGCCGATTATATCAATGGCGAAAATGGCCGGCGCTTAATGCAGCGCATCGCAGGCGGTACATGGGTGCCTGTAAATAACGGTGACGAAGATGATATCACACCAAAAGAAGGCGCCGATATTATATCCACCATTGATGTGAATTTACAGGATGTGGCGCAGGATGCTTTAAAAAAGCAATTGATAAAAAGCGGTGCTCAGCATGGCTGCGTGGTGCTGATGGAAGTGGCGACAGGTAAAATAAAAGCTATTGCCAATTACGGGCTTACCAAAGATGGCACTTATGAAGAACGGATGAATTATGCCATCAGCGAATCAGCCGAGCCGGGTTCTACTTTCAAACTGGCCTCCTACATGAGCTTGCTTGATGATCATAAGATCGATACCAGCTCGTTGGTCAATGCTGAAAATGGCGCCTACAATGTGATCAATCCGCGCAATGGTAAAATAGCATTAAAGATACATGATGCTGAAGATCCTGGTACAACAATAAGCGCAAAAAGGGCTTTTGAAGAATCATCAAATGTTGCAGCTGCCAAATTTGTGTATGCGCACTATCATAACGATCCGCAGGATTTTATCGATAAGCTTTACAGCTATCACCTGAACGAAAAGAATGAGCTGCAGATACCGGGCGAAGGCGCACCGCGTATCAAAACAACCAAGTCAAAGGATTGGAATAAGATACAATCGCTTTATCAAATAGCCTATGGTTACGAGTCGAAGCTGACCCCGTTGCAGATGCTTACTTTTTATAACTCAGTGGCTAACAACGGCAAATTGATAGCGCCAATATTTGTTAGTGAAATACGCCGTTTAAATAATACCATCGAACGTTTCCAGGCCAGGGTGATCAATCCTAAGGTATGTTCGGATGAAACACTGGCTAAAGTAAGGGGTTTGTTGGAAGGTGTGGTTTTGGAAGGAACCGGGCATTTGGTTATCAAAAATAAAATGTACAGTGTAGCGGGTAAAACCGGTACCGCGCAGATAGCCAACGGTAAGTTGGGCTACGGGGCAAAGAACTCACACCAGGCCAGTTTCTGCGGATATTTTCCGGCTGATAAACCAAAATATTCCATGATCGTGGTAATACATGATCCAACAATTGGTTCGCACCTGGCGGCTTGGGTTGCTGGCCCGGTTTTCAGGGAAGTAGCCGACAGGGTGTACTCTAACGACCTGGAGATGAATCAAACTGCGCCGATGCATTTTGTGGGCAACACACAGCTGCCAAAAGCAAAATCAGGCAACCGTAAAGCGATACAGCAGGTGTACAGCAAGTTAAATATTAAGCCATTGTATGCATCTAATAATGCTGCCACAAGTGGGGTTGATACCAGTAATGGTTTACCTTACCAGGAAGTTAAATATGCCAAAGGCTCGGTACCCGAAGTAACAGGTATGGGTTTAAGCGATGCATTATATGTGCTGGGCAATGCGGGTTATAAAGTTGGGGTGCATGGCAGCGGAACGGTAGTAAAACAATCGGTAACAGGTGGTAGTGTAATTCCAAAAGGATCAAAAATAACAATAGAACTCCAATGAAGTATTTGAGCGACATATTAGATGGACTGGCATTTACCGAGCTACAGGGTAGTGCGGATATAGAGATCAGCGCCATTGTTTTTGATTCGCGCAAGGTTGTGCAGGGATCATTGTTTGTAGCGGTAAGGGGCACACAGGTAGATGGTCATGATTATATCGACCAGGCTGTTGCGGCCGGTGCAGTTGCTGTGATCTGCGAAGATCTGCCTGCGCACGTTACCGGTGAGGTCGATTTCCTGATGGTGGCTAATACTTCCATCGCTTTAGGAACTGTTGCCGCTAATTTTTACGATAATCCTTCAGCCAAACTAAAGCTGGTTGGCGTAACCGGAACCAACGGTAAAACTACCATAGCCACCTTATTATACAAGTTATTCCGCGACCTGGGTTATAAATGCGGACTGCTTTCAACCGTAGAAAATCAGATCAATGGTGAAATAGTGACTGCCACGCATACCACGCCCGACCCGGTAGTATTAAATATGCTGCTGGACGAGATGGTATCAAAAGGATGCGACTATTGCTTTATGGAAGTAAGCTCGCACGCCATTGTGCAGCACCGTATTGGCGACCTGAATTTTACCGGCGGTATATTCTCCAACCTGACACACGATCACCTGGATTATCACAAAACTTTTGATAGCTACTTAAAAGCTAAAAAAGCATTCTTCGATGGCCTGCCAAAAAACGCTTTCGCATTAACCAATATCGATGATAAAAATGGTATGGTGATGCTGCAGAATACCCCGGCCCATAAAAAAACTTATGGCCTAAAAAACATGGCCGATTACAAGGCCAAAATTGTAGAGAACCAATTCAGCGGCTTACTGCTGAATATTGATAACGAAGAAGTATGGTTCAAGCTGGTGGGCACATTCAATGCCTATAACCTGATGGCGGTATTTGCCACAGCCATGCTATTGGAGCAGGATAAGGCTAAAGTATTAACGAGCCTGAGCAAGTTAACAGGCGCCCGTGGCCGGTTTGACTATGTGATAGCGCCAAATGGCATTATCGGTATAGTGGATTACGCGCACTCACCCGATGCGGTGCAGAATATATTAAGCACCGTACATGATGTACGCAAGGGTAAGGAAAAGGTGATCACTGTTTTAGGCTGCGGCGGCGACAGGGATAAAACCAAGCGCCCCATTATGGCTAAAGTGGCCTGCGAGTGGAGCGACAAGGTGATCTTCACCTCAGATAATCCCCGTTCAGAAGATCCTGAACAGATCATCAAAGATATGGAGGAAGGTGTTGATCCGGCATTCAAAAGGCATACGATGAGTATTGTCGACAGGAAGCAGGCTATCAAAACCGCCTGTAACCTGGCACAGCCCGGAGATATTGTAGTGATAGCCGGCAAAGGACACGAGAAATACCAGGAAATAAAAGTAGTGAGAAATCACTTTGACGATAAGGAAGAGTTAATGGAGATTTTTAAACAAATGGAGTAGATGCTATATTACCTGTTTAGCTTTCTTGAAAAAAACTACAGTATCCCTGGCGCGGGAGTGTTTCAGTACATCACGTTCCGTATGGCTATGGCGGTTATTACCTCATTGATCATCACCACGGTTTATGGCCGCAGGCTGATCGATTATCTGCGCTTTAAACAGGTTGGTGAAACGGTAAGAAACCTGGGTCTGGAAGGCCAGATGCAAAAGGCAGGAACGCCAACTATGGGCGGGCTCATCATCTTATCAGGTATTCTGATCCCAACGCTTTTGTTTGCCAAGCTGGACAATATCTACGTGATTATGATGCTGATCACAACCGTATGGCTTGGTGCTATCGGTTTTTTGGATGATTATATCAAAGTGTTCCGCAAAAACAAGGAAGGTCTTGCCGGCAGGTTTAAGATCACCGGGCAGGTTGGCCTCGCGGTTATTATTGGCCTGATGATGTATAATAACCCGAATATCATCATCCGCCAGGAAGTAAAACCCCCGGTAAAATATGATGTGCCGGTTGAGTTCCATATGAAAGGCAACAAACAGATACTAACCCAGGATATCAGGTCGACAAAAACCACGATGCCTTTTTATAAGGATAACGAGTTTGATTACGGAAAGGTACTGAAGTTTTTAGGCAAAGGCTATGAGCGGTATGATCTGCTGGTATTTATGTTCTTCACCATCATTATTATCACTTTCATATCCAACGGTGCCAACATCACTGACGGCATTGACGGGCTGGCTACAGGTACTTCAGCCATCATCGGTATTACGCTGGCCATATTGGCCTATGTATCAAGTAACACGGTGATCGCCTATTACCTGAATATTATGTACATCCCCAATTCGGGCGAGCTGGTGGTTTTTGCCGGGGCGTTTGTTGGGGCCTGCGTGGGCTTTTTATGGTACAATTCGTACCCGGCCCAGGTTTTTATGGGCGATACAGGTAGTTTGGCAATAGGTGGTATCATCGCGGTATTCGCCATCATGATCCGCAAGGAACTATTGCTGCCTTTATTGTGCGGAATATTTGTGGTCGAGAATGTCTCGGTCATTCTGCAGGTATCATGGTTTAAGTATACCAAGAAACGGTTTGGCGAGGGTAAGCGGGTGTTCTTAATGGCGCCGCTGCATCACCATTACCAAAAAAAGGGTTTTCATGAATCAAAGATCGTAACCCGTTTCTGGATCATCGGCATTGCGCTGGCGATCTTGACGGTGGTGACTTTGAAGTTGAGATGACCCCTCCCGGCCTCCCCAAAGGGGAGGAGTTAAAGGAGTAATAAAGAACGAAATATAATAATGAACGCAAACAAAAACATAGCGCAAAATCTAACTCCTCCCCTTTGGGGGGGCCGGGAGGGGTTGCTTGTTGTACTTGGCGCTGCCGAAAGCGGCGTGGGTGCGGCATACCTTGCTCAGCAGCAGGGCTATGAGGTTTTTGTGTCGGATTTTGGGAGGATAGATGGTCATTATAAAAAGCAATTGGAGGACTGGAATATCCGCTTTGAAGAGAATCAACATACCGAAGAAGAGATACTGAAAGCGGCGGAAGTGGTTAAGAGCCCCGGCATCCCGGATAAGGCGCCGATAGTTAAAAAGCTGAAAGAAAAAAATGTCCCGGTGATATCCGAGATCGAGTTTGCCGGGAGATATACCGATGCCAAAATAATAGGCATCACCGGGTCGAACGGTAAAACAACTACTAGCAGTTTAACTTATCATATCCTGAAAAATGCAGGATTGAATGTGGGTTTGGCAGGGAACATAGGCAAAAGCTTCGCCTACCAGGTGGCGACAGAAAAGTTTGATCACTATGTATTAGAGCTCAGCAGTTTTATGCTGGATGATATGTACCAGTTCAAGGTAGATATAGGCGTGTTGTTAAACATCACACCGGATCACCTGGACAGGTACGAATATAAGCTGGAGAATTACGCGGCATCGAAATTTCGCATTACGCAGAACCAGACGGCGAAGGATTATTTTATTTACTGTGCCGATGACCCCGAAACAATAAAGGGGATGGAGGCACGAAAGTTTGAAGCACAGCAATTACCATTTAGCATTAAAAAAAAAACTGAACCGGGAGCGTATCTCGATAAGGACAATATTGTCATAAACATTCTAAAAGAGCATTTTCAAATGTCGATCAACGATCTGGCCCTGCAGGGTAAGCACAATCTTTACAACTCAATGGCTTCGGGTATCGTAGCCAAAGTGCTCGAACTACGGAACGAGACCATACGGGAGAGTATGGGCAGTTTCCGCAATATTGAGCACCGCTTGGAGTTTGTTGCCAAGATATCCGGCATCAGTTTCATTAATGACTCAAAGGCTACCAACATCAATTCAACCTGGTATGCTTTAGAAAGCATGACCAGCAATGTGGTATTGATATTAGGCGGGGTTGACAAAGGCAATGATTATAATATGCTGAAAGACCTGGTAAAGCAAAAGGTAAAAGCTATAGTGTGTTTGGGTAAAGATAACCGCAGGATACACGACGCGTTTGATGATGATGTGGAAATTATAGTGAACACCTTTTCGGCACAGGAAGCCGCGCAGGTAGCCTATCACCTGGCTAAAAAAGGAGATACGGTATTACTATCACCGGCCTGTGCAAGTTTCGACCTGTTTAAAAATTACGAAGACCGCGGCAGGCAATTTAAACAAGCGGTGAAGGAGCTTTAAGAGTTTAAAAGTTGAAAAGTTGTAAGGTTTTTAATACAATCGGTGAAATTACAAAGTAATCAGTGAAATCACCAAAGAATAATCGGTGAAATCACAAAGTAATCGGTGTAATCAAACGAAATGAATAGAATACTAAATAACACAAAAGGAGACCGCTGGATATGGCTTATCGTCATATTGCTTTCGGCTATTTCCCTGCTGGCTGTATACAGCTCTACCGGGACACTTGCTTTTAAGCGTGGTGTGGGTGTGGAATCTATCCTGATGAAGCACCTGGCTATGGTATTGGGTGGTATTTTCCTGATGTACATTTCGCACAAGCTGGATTACAGATATTACGCGGGGATATCCAAATTGTTGATGATCGTAACTATTCCACTGTTATTATATACTTTGATTTTCGGTGCCCATATCAACAATGCCAGCAGGTGGATATCTATCCCCGGCACAGGTTTTAGTTTTCAAACATCAGATTTAGCTAAGCTGGCCCTGATCACTTACCTGGCCCGCACCTTATCGCGCAAGCAGGAAAACATTAAGGATGTAAAGCAATCTTTCATCCCTATTATGGGTGCGGTTTGTTTGGTGTTTATATTGATCGCGTTGGCTAATCTTTCAACGGCGTTAATGCTGTTTGGCGTAAGTATTTTATTGCTCATTATCGGCCGTATCAGTATCAAGCAGATAGCTATTACCTGTTTGGCCGGTGGGATTTTACTGGCAGGAGTTATCTTTTTGGGTCCGAGGCGCCATACTTACATTTCACGTATGCACACCTTCATGCATCCGGATAAGGCCAGCAGCGATAAATCATTCCAGGCAGATCACGCTAAAATAGCTATCGCGTCAGGCGGCGTATTGGGCAAAGGGCCGGGTAACAGCACGGAGCGCAACTATCTTCCCGAAGCATTTTCGGATGAGATCTATGCCATTATTGTAGAAGAATATGGTTTGTTTGGTGGCTTTGTATTAATAGGTATTTACCTGTTTTTGCTTTATCGATGTATCAAAATAGTAACCAAAGCGCCCAAGGCCTTTGGCGCCCTACTGGCTGCGGGTTTAAGTTTTAGCCTCACCATACAGGCATTTGCCAATATGGCGGTTGCGGTTGGTTTGGGCCCGGTAACAGGGGTGCCGTTGCCGTTAGTCAGCATGGGGGGTACATCAATATTGTTTACCAGTGTAGCTTTTGGCATCATCCTGTCGGTAAGCCGGGATATTGATGAACCTAAGAAAGTGGTGGTAGGTGAGATAAGAGAAGTGGCGGTGGCCTGATGTGCAGATTATAAATGTGCAGATGTGCAAATGATTAGGAAGTATTAAAATCAGTGTAATTAAAAAACAATAAATCGGTGAAATCAAGTAAAAGAATCATTATCAGTGGCGGCGGAACAGGAGGACATATCTTCCCGGCTATTGCTATTGCTAATGCTTTGAAAAAGCTTGATCCCGGTACCGAGATATTATTTGTAGGCGCCAAAGGCCGTATGGAAATGGAACGTGTACCGGCAGCAGGCTATAAAATTATCGGACTGGATATACAAGGCATACAGCGTAAGTCGATCATGAAAAACCTGTTGTTCCCGTTCAGATTATTAGGCAGTGTGATGAAGTCGATGAAGATCATTAAAGATTTTAAACCGGATGCGGCGGTAGGTGTAGGCGGATACGCTTCGGGACCACTGCTATACGCAGCATCGCTGAAAAAAATACCTTACCTGATACAGGAGCAAAACTCTTATGCAGGTATCACCAATAAAAGATTAGGCAAAAAGGCCAGGAAAGTGTGCGTGGCTTTTGATGGGATGGAGCAGTTCTTTCCCGGAGCGACGATCATTAAAACAGGTAACCCGGTTCGCAGGGAGTCGGTGGATATTAAGGGAAAACGTGAAGAGGCTTTTAAAGAATTTAAGCTATCCGCGAATAAAAAAACCATCCTGGTAACCGGGGGAAGTTTGGGCGCACGTACTTTGAATGAAAGCGTATTAGCAGGTTTGGATAAAGCAATTGCTGCCGATGTACAGATCATCTGGCAAACAGGCAAGCATTACTACGAAGGTATAAAGGATACCCTTGGTCATAAACCACATGAGAGTATCCGGGTGCTGGAGTTTTTGAATCGCATGGATTTGGCCTATGCCGCTGCGGATGTGATCATCAGCCGGGCAGGTGCCGGAACTATTGCTGAACTGTGCATAGTAGGTAAACCGGTGATATTGGTGCCTTCACCAAATGTCGCCGAAGATCACCAGACCAAAAACGCGCAATCATTGGTGAAAGAAAACGCGTGTGAATTTATTGCTGATAAAAAAGCTGTAGAAAAGCTGATGGATGCGGCAATCGAATTGTTAAATGACGAAAAAAAACAAAAAATATTAAGCGATAACATCAGCAAATTGGCTTTGCCGCACGCGGATGAAGTGATCGCGAAAGAGGTTATTGGTATTAGTAATTAGAGACTGGTTGAATAAGTAAAAGGCCATCGGTGTAATCACAAAATCATCGGTGAAATCAAAAAAATAAAATGGAACTGCAAGACGTAAAACGGGTTTACCTGGTTGGTATCGGGGGCATAGGCATGAGCGGCCTTGCGCGGTACTTTGCTCATTTGGGCTGCATTGTCTGTGGTTATGATAAAACGGCTACTGATCTCACCAACGACCTCCATAACGAAGGCATTCGCGTGATATTTGATGACCGGGAAGATTGGATTCCGCTCAGTTTCCAAACACCGGATTGCTGCACTTTGGTTATTTATACCCCGGCAATCCCTAAGGATTCGGTTATCCTGAATTTTTTCCGCCGGAAGGGTTTCGAGATGTATAAACGCTCGCAGGTATTGGGTATGATCAGCAAGAGCATGTATACCATTGCTGTGGCTGGTACACATGGCAAAACAACTACCTCGTGTTTGGTGGCGCACATCTTGAAGGATTCGGGTACAGATTGCTCGGCTTTTTTGGGAGGCATATCAACCAATTATAACAGCAATGTGCTGTATGGTAAAAACAATATCGTGGTGGTTGAGGCCGACGAATATGACCGCTCATTTTTGACGCTCTATCCGGATATCGCTATCATCACTTCGATGGATGCCGATCATTTGGACATTTACGGGGATCATGAAAACCTGGCAGAGTCATTCAAAAAATTTGCCTCGCAGATAAAGGATAACGGCACGCTGATATTTCATGAAGACTTACCGCTCACGTCAGGGATCACCTACAGCGCTCATGGGCATGCGGATGCAAAAGCGGTCAATGTGCGTATTGAGGATGGTGATTTTTGGTTCGATTTTAAAAATGACAGCGTCAGTATAAAAGATATTAAACTGGGCATAGCCGGTTTGCATAATGTAGAGAATGCCACGGCTGCAATAGAGGCCGCTTTAAAAGTTGGTGTCGAGCCCGACCTGATTCGCAGCGCGCTGGGCTCATTTAAAGGAGTAAAACGCCGCTTTGAATACATTGTAAAGAACGACGAGCATATTTATATCGATGATTACGCCCATCACCCTGAAGAGTTGAGGGCGGCTATTACATCAGTCAAAAAGTTATATCCCGGAAAAAAACTCACAACAATTTTTCAACCTCATTTATACACCCGTACCCGTGATTTTGCGGACGGGTTTGCCGAGGTGCTGGATATGACGGACGAACTGATCATGCTGGATATTTACCCGGCCCGCGAACTGCCTATTGAAGGTGTGGATGCCGATATGATATTGAGCAGGATGAAATTGTTGAATAAACGGAAATGTGGAAAACAAGAAGCCATTGACCTGGTGAGAATTGAAAAACCTGAGTTACTTTTAACGGTAGGTGCAGGTGATATTGACCAATTGGTTGGGCCTTTAAAAAACGCTTTGGAACATGTTTAAAAAACGCATCTGGAAGCACATTTTGTTTGGATTTATCTGGGTAGTTAGCCTGGGTGGATTGGTGCTGCTGATGGGTTTCATCGAGTTTAAAAAGGCCAATGTCTATTGTAAAGAAGTAAAAGTGTACATCCCCGGCAGCCAGTATTTTATCGACAGGCAGGAAGTGGATAATATTTTAAAGGTTCACCGCCATCAGTTGGTTGGCCGTAATATGGAGAGCATCAATATCCAGGATCTGGAACGCAAACTAAAGAGCAATCCGTTTATCGAGTCGGCCAAGGTATATGCTGATATGGATGGAGTTATTGAAGTTGAGATAAGCCAGCGGCAGCCGGTGATCAGGATCATGAACCAGTTTGGCCAGGATTTTTATATCGATCAGCACGGGATGAAAATACCATTATCAGCTAACTATACCGCACAGGTATTGGCGGCTAATGGATACATTGATGAGGTTTTTTCCAATAAGATAGATACCCTGCATACAGATATCGCCAGGCAACTGTTTAAGGCGGTCGATTTTATCAGGAGGGATTCCTTATGGAGCGCACAGGTAGCGCAGGTATATGTAAACCAGGATCACGAGATAGAGCTGATTCCCCGGGTAGGCAACAACCGGATATTATTAGGCAATGCCGACGACCTGGAAGCTAAGTTTCATAACCTGATGGTGTTTTACAAACAAGCTATTCCGCAGGTAGGGTGGGATAGGTATAAGATCATCAATATAAAATATGCCAACCAGGTGGTTGGTGTTAAGAGTGACAATTTCAAGAAAGATTCGCTGAAGGCGGTAGCCAAAGAAGATTCAATAAAAAAAGCCAGTAAAGACACATCACAAATTAATTAATTATGGACAAGAGTTCGACACACGAAAAAAGTTCGCCAATCGTAGTAGGATTGGACATCGGCACCACCAAAATATGTGCTATTGTTGGCCGCCGGAGCAAGAACGGTAAAATAGAGGTATTAGGTATTGGTAAAGCTGAGTCGGCGGGCGTAACCCGTGGTGTGGTATCGAATATAGATAAAACAGTTCAGGGCATTACCCAAGCCGTTGAAGTGGCCGGCACTCAGTCAAATGTAGAGATCAGGGTGGTAAACGTGGGTATCGCGGGTCAGCATATCAAAAGCTTGCAGCACCGTGGCCTTATCACCCGGCGCGACCTCAACACAGAGATATCCCGCAAGGATATCGATAAGTTGATTGAAGATATGTACAACCTGGTGATGCCTCCGGGAGAGGAGATCATCCACGTATTGCCACAGGAGTTCACAGTTGATAATGAGCCGGGCATCAAAGACCCTATCGGAATGGCAGGTGTGCGCCTGGAGGCCAATTTTCATATCATTTCGGGCCAGGTTACTGCCATCAAAAATATTGTAAAATGTGTGAACAAAGCCAGCCTGGAAAGCCAGGAACTGATACTGGAGCCTTTAGCTTCGTCCGAGTCGGTATTGAGCGATGAAGAAAAAGAAGCCGGCGTAGTGTTGGTGGATGTAGGTGGTGGTACTACGGATGTGGCCATATTTCATGAGGGTATTATCCGTCATACAGCCGTTATTCCTTTTGGGGGTAACAGCGTAACGGAGGATATCCGCGAAGGCTGCTCGGTAATGCGCAACATCGCGGAGCAATTAAAGGTAAGGTTTGGCTCGGCACTGGCAGAAGAGAACAAAGAAAACGAGATCGTTTGTGTACCCGGTTTACGTGGCCGCGAACCAAAGGAAATATCGGTTAAGAACCTGGCTTACGTAATACAGGCCCGTATGGAAGAGATCGTAGAGCATGTTTACTACGAGATCAAATCATCCGGTTACGAGAAAAAACTGATAGCCGGTATAGTAATAACAGGCGGTGGTGCGCAGTTAAAACATTTACCACAGTTGGTAGAGTATGTTACCGGGTTAGATTGCCGCGTAGGCTATCCTAACGAGCACCTGGCCAAAAACGAAGTCCTGCCTAAAAACATTTATGAGGAGTTGCAAAGCCCGACTTTTGCAACAGGCATAGGCCTGCTGATAAAAGGTATTCTGAAAATGGAATATAACGCGGTACCCGCGCCAGCAGCCGAAGTAAAGGTGGATAAAGCCAAATATACCGAGAACGGAAAATTTGGCTTATTAGGTAAACTGCTGGAAACAGGAAAGAAATTTATTAAGGATGATATTAAGGATGAGGATTTCCTGAAATAGGGAATGTTTATAATAATTATTCACAAATGATGACTTTTCCACATTATTGACACTTGTGGATAAGTATTGTTGAAAAAGCTTTAATATTACAATAGGGAAATATAATTATTCGTCATTCACATTTAGCTGAAAATAAGGATTATGCAGTTCGAGATGTTAAAAGAAAAATCGTCTATCATCAAAGTTATTGGTGTTGGCGGCGGCGGTGGCAATGCGGTAAACCATATGTACAAGCAAGGTATTACCGGTGTTGATTTCATAATTTGCAATACCGATGCCCAGGCGTTGGAGCTTAGCCCTATACCTAACAAGGTACAATTAGGTGCCAGCTTGACCGAAGGTATGGGTGCCGGTTCGATACCCGAAGTGGGTAAAAACTCGGCTATTGAGAATATTGACGATATTAAACAGATGCTGGGTTCCAATACCAAAATGCTGTTCATCACGGCAGGTATGGGTGGCGGCACCGGTACAGGCGCAAGCCCCATCATAGCCAAAGCGGCCCGCGAATTGGATATCTTAACGGTAGGCATTATTACCACGCCTTTCTCCTTTGAAGGAAAGCGCCGTAAAATGCAGGCCGAAGAAGGTTTGGAAGAACTGAAAAAATATGTGGATTCATTTTTGGTGATATCTAACGACAGGCTTCGCCAGATCTTCGGTAACCTCACTTTAGGTTCGGCATTTGCGCAGGCGGATAATATTCTGACCACGGCTGCTAAAGGCATCGCTGAGATCATCACCCTGCCGGGTTATATCAACGTTGACTTTAAGGATGTACGTACAGTAATGAAGGATAGCGGTGTTTCTATCATGGGCAGTTCATCTGCCGAAGGCGAAAACCGCGCTTTGAAAGCTGTGGAAGGCGCATTATTGTCGCCACTATTAAAAGATAACGAAATTGAAGGGGCAAGATATATCCTGTTAAATATCAGCTCGGGTGATAAGGAAGTGACCATGGATGAAGTAAGTGTGATCACCGACTTTATCCAGGAAGAAGCCGGTTTAGCCGCCGACCTGATTTGGGGTAATTGCAAAGATGAAGCCTTGGGAGATAAATTATCGGTGACGATCATCGCTACCGGTTTCCAAACCAAGGACGAGCGCGAAAGAGAACAAAGCAGCAAGAAAGTGATATCCATGCTGGTGCCTGAAACCGAATTGGTAAAACCAGTGGTGAATGAGTTCATCAATCACGTTAAACCTGAGACAATTGCTGAGCCTTACATGAAGGCCAAGGATGAGCAAAAACAAACCGGCCTTTTCGACCTGTTTGCCAAGTCTGACGAAACTACTATCAAACACAATTGGGTATCAGATGAAGTGGTTAGCGAAGAAACCGAAACAAGGGAAGAATTTACCTTTAAGATAGCGGAATCGGTAATGAATTTTGAGCCGGTAAAAGAAGAAGTAATTCCTGAACCAGAGCCGGAACCAGAACCTGTAGTTGGCGCTGATGATCATAAAACTGATGAAACAATAGAGGAGCAACTGCGCAAATCCCGCGAACGTATCATGCGCTTAAAAGATCTGAGCATGAAACTGCGTACCGGCAATATCCAGGAAATGGAGAACGTACCGGCCTATAAACGTAAAGAAGTGGCTCTAAAAGAAACCACACCATCTGACGAAAGCCAGATATCCAGGTTCTCTCTGTTATCTGATGATGAGGGCAATACCGAGATCAGGAATAACAATTCTTTTCTGCATGATAATGTAGACTAAAATAGAATCAAGAAGTTAGAGTCAAGACGCAAGAAACAGTAAATTTGCATTTGATTCTAACTTCTTAATCAAGTCCTTTTTACCATATTTTTTCATATCAAAATCTTGTCTCTTGATTCTTGGTTCTTGAATCACACGGGTTATAAGCTATTATAAAAAGTTATAGAGTTTGGGTAAAGCCTGTTTAACAGTTATATTTGCACTTTAATCTCATTTTAAGTTTACCGCTTTGGATCTATTTAATAAGATAGCAAAAACTATGGGCGGGCCTTTGGGTCAGCATCAGAAATGGTCGCATGGTTATTTTTCATATCCTAAACTGGAAGGTGAAATTGGCCCTCACATGCAATTTAATGGCAAAGAACATTTGGTTTGGAGCCTGAATAATTACCTGGGGCTGGCTAATCATCCCGAAGTGAGGGAAGCTGATGCCAAAGCGGCAGCTGATTACGGAATGGCCTATCCGATGGGCGCGCGTATGATGTCGGGCAACTCTATACATCACGAAGAACTGGAAAATAGCCTGGGCGCATTTGTGGGCAAACAGGATGCTTACCTGCTTAACTATGGTTACCAGGGCATGGTATCGATCATCGATTCATTGGTCGACCGTAATGACGTGATCGTTTACGATGCCGAATCACATGCCTGTATTATTGATGGGCTGCGTTTACACATGGGTAAACGTTTTGTATACCAGCATAATGATATGGTGAGCTGCGAGAAGCAACTGGAGCGCGCTACCAAATTAGCTGAACAAACCGGCGGCGGTATATTGCTGATCACCGAAGGTGTTTTCGGCATGTCAGGTGCACAGGGTAAGTTGAAAGAAGTTGTTGAGCTGAAAAAGAAATTTGATTTCCGCATATTGGTTGATGATGCCCACGGGTTTGGTACGATGGGAAAAACCGGTGCCGGTACGCACGAGGAGCAGGATTGTGTAGATGGGATAGATGTTTACTTCGGCACATTTGCCAAATCAATGGCCGGTATAGGCGCTTTCGTTGCAGGCGACAAAGAAGTTATTGATTTCCTGCGTTATAATATGCGCTCACAGATATTTGCAAAGGCTTTGCCAATGCCGATGGTATTGGGTCTTAAAAAGCGTTTCGAGCTGCTGAGATCACAGCCCCAATTGCGCGAAAAATTGTGGCAGATATCCAATGCACTGCAAAGTGGCTTAAGGGAGCGCGGCTTTAATTTAGGGGTTACCAATACTATGGTTACGCCTGTATTTTTAGAGGGCGACCTGTATGAGGCCACCGCGTTAACCCGCGACCTGCGTGAGAATTACGGTATATTCTGCTCTATTGTGATCTACCCGGTTATCCCTAAAGGGCTGATCCTGCTGCGCTTAATTCCTACAGCTGCGCATAGCCTGGAAGACGTACAACGCACCCTGGATGCCTACAGCGAAATGGGCGAAAAATTAAAGTCCGGTTTTTATAAAGAAAATAAAATGGCTGTAGCTTAAGCACAGTTTCTCAAACATTTTACAAAGCCTTTCGGTTATACGAAAGGCTTTTTTACTTTTACGTCAACCAACATCTACCCTGATATGATTACACGCCGCGATTTTATTAAACTGAATGGCATTACAACTGCCGGTTTAGGAGTGGGTTTAAGGCCCTCCTGGTTTACGGATAGCTCCAGGTTTGAGAGCAAACGGGTGAGCCCGTCGGTTCGCAGGTTTAATAGCCAGGCTGTTGAAGATACCATAGCCAGCGTAAAGACTGATATTAAAGACCCCGAACTGGCTTGGTTATTTGAGAACTGCTATCCCAATACATTAGATACCACCGTTAAATACAATGGTAAGGATGACAAGCCCGATACTTTTGTAATTACCGGCGACATTGATGCCATGTGGCTGCGTGATTCATCAGCCCAGGTTTGGCCCTATTTGTTTTTGGTTAAGAAAGACCCCGATTTACAAAAATTGATCTTAGGTGTTATTAACCGCCAGGCTAAGTGCGTGCTGATAGACTCTTATGCCAACGCATTTAATGAGAAAGCTACCGGCAGCGAGTGGGACACCGACCGCACGGATATGAAACCCGAACTGCATGAGCGCAAGTGGGAGGTAGATTCATTATGCTACCCCATCAGGCTGGCTTATAATTACTGGAAGATCAGCGGCGATACAAGCTTTTTCGATAAGAAATGGCAAAAGGCCGGTAAACTGATACTGGATACTTTCAAAGTGCAGCAGCGTAAGAATGGCCGAGGCCCCTATCATTTTCAGCGGAAGACGGAAGTTTCTACCGATACGGCCCCCATTAGCGGCTATGGCAATCCCATAAAATCTGTCGGACTGATCTGTTCCATCTTCAGGCCATCTGACGATGCTACGATCTATCCTTTCCTGGTGCCATCCAACTATTTTGCAGTGATTAGCTTAAACCAGTTGGCTGAGATGTTTGAGCAGATAGGACACGACCGCACAGCCGCTACCCAATGCCGTACGCTGGCAAACGAGGTGTATGCCGCTTTGCAAAAGTATGCTATTGGCAATCACCCTATTTATGGAAAGGTGCTGGCTTACGAAGTGGATGGCTTTGGAAACCAATTGTTTATGGACGATGCAAACGTGCCAAGCCTGCTTGGCTTACCGTATTTAGGAGCTATTAAAGCAAGTGATCCTCTTTATCAAAGTACCCGCCGGATGATACTGAGCCCGGCTAACCCTTATTTTTACAGGGGGAAGGCAGCCGAGGGAATAGGGGGACCGCATGTGGGGCCTAATTATATATGGCCGATGAGTATTATTATCCGGGCGCTTACATCTACTAATGAAAAGGAGATCATAGCCTGTTTAAAATGGCTGAAAACAACCCACGCAGGCACCGGTTTTATGCACGAATCCTTCAACAAAAACAATCCGGCTGACTTTACACGCAAATGGTTTGCCTGGGCCAATACACTTTTCGGCGAATTGGTGATAAAAACGCATCAATATCACCCGCAAATATTAAAAAGAATTATATAATATTATTTAAAGGCCTGGATATAAAATATGATTTAGTTTTGCTGTTTTAGGTTTACTTAATGTAAAACTAATATATACTTTAACTTCAACGTAAATAATTATTAAATTGTGTAAATATAAAATACATATGTTTTTTACGTATGACGTATTAATTATTATTGATGGTATTTAATATTTAATTAAAGTACTGAGATATTTAAAATGTGGAAAAAAACCACTTTAAAGGCAGTATTTTTTATGCTGAAAAGTTTTTTTTTTAATAAAAACACTTTAGATTAGCTTAAATTAAAACAATAAACCTCAATATTTAAAAGGAGTAACTCACATGAAAAAATTTACTGATGTAAAAAACCTTGTTGCATCGTTGGAAGCTGATGCCGACAAATTCTACAACAAAGGCAACAGCGCAGCGGGTACCCGTGTACGCAAAGGCATGCAAGATCTTAAAAACTTAGCCCAAGCTATTCGTCTGGAAATTCAGGAGTCAAAAAACAAAGCATAAAGTATTATTCTTTGCTTTATCACTAAAAAACCCGCGGCTGAAAAGCAGGCGGGTTTTTTATTTTAATGGCTATATTAAGTATTAGTGTTTCTGTAAAGCCAGTTTTTCTGTCTCGCTGATAATCTTACCGGCAAGTGTATCACTTACCCCCACTAATGGAAGTCGCACAGTATCGCCGCAAACACCAAGAGATTTCAATGCAGTCTTTACACCTGCCGGGCTGCCTTCAGCAAACATCATCCTGGTAAAATCAATCAAACTGGAATGTATTTTTTGGGCTGATTTGAATTCACCCTCCAAACATAGCCTGATCATATCCGAAAACTGGCGCGGCAAAGCGTTGCCTACCACAGATATCACACCGGCGCCACCCAAAGCGATCATGGGTAATGAGATAGGATCATCACCAGATATCAGCAAAAAATCCTCCGGCTTATCGCGCATGATCTGGTTAAGCTGATCGAAATTGCCCGATGCTTCCTTCATGCCGATGATGTTTTTGAAATCATGGGCAAGCCTTACCGTGGTTTCGGCGCTCATATTGCTGCCTGTGCGGCTCGGTACATTATATAAAATAATAGGCAAAGGCGATGCTTCAGCGATAGCTTTATAGTGCTGATATATACCTTCCTGGGGAGGTTTATTATAATTCGGGCTTGCCGAAAGTATGGCATCATAGCCCGTGGTATCAAATTGTTTGATATCCTCAACTACCTCGCGCGTATTGTTACCGGCTATGCCGACAACTAAACCAACACGGCCATTAACAACTTCGGCTGTGTAAGCCCAAACCTGTTTTCGTTCTTCTTTATTCAATGTGGCGCTCTCGCCGGTTGTACCTAATGATACCAGGTATTCTACCCCGCCATCAATTAAATGGTTTACCAGGTTTTTTAATCCTGCATAATCCACTTGTCCGTCCGCATCAAAAGGGGTTACCATGGCCACCCCTGTGCCGTAAAATCTATTCATTACTATTATTAAAGGTGCTAAGATAATAATTAGTTTTTTTAGTGCGGATTATAAAAATGCCAGTTATTATCCCGGGGCCTGAGGTAACAAGATTGTTAAGCCGATAAATTAAATCCACAGATTGTTTTTTATCAATTTTAATATGACTAATTTGGAGTACCAAATTATAAATCCATCCGAAATGAAAAAAGAAACTCCTCAGAATGGTAATGATCTACCACGCACCGAAGATGCAAAACTGGCAACCCCTCAAGGCCAAACTTCACCAATTGATCGCCGGAAATTTATCAAAATGACAGCGACCGGCGCTTTAGCTTTCAGTATTGTGCCGAGGCACGTGCTTGGCGGAACAGGCTTTATCGCTCCGAGCGATAAACTTACGCTGGCCTATGTTGGCTGCGGCACGCAGGGATTGCGGGAATTATTGCCCATGCTGGCTGTTCCCAATATCCAGGTAATTTCAGTTTGCGACCCAAACAAAGATGCGGTGGGATACAGGGACTGGTCGCCGAACGGGCTCAGAGATGAGATCAGGAAGACTACCGGCAAACCTGACTGGACTTCTGGCGGTGATAATACTATTCCCGGAGGAAGGGAAAATGGAAGAGACATTGTAGATACCTATTATAGTAATAAACGTGGTGGGGATAGCTTTAAAGCATGTACCGCCTATGCGGATTACCGCGAACTGCTTGAAAAAGAAAAAGACCTCGATGCGGTAAAGATCATGACCCCTGATCATCTTCACGGATTGTTCGCCATTGCTGCCTTGAAAAGAAATAAACATGTGCTGATGCATAAGCCGGTATCCAACAGGCTGCTGGAAGGTAAGGCGGTAATAGAACTGGCCCGTTCGAAGAGTAATATCGTAACGCATCTTGTCCCCTGGGATTCTAACGGTTCTATGGACCAGGTGATGGAGTGGATCAACTCAAATAAGATCGGGAAGTTGAAAGAAGTGCATAACTGGACCAATCGCCCGGTATGGCCTCAGTTTTCAGTTCTTCCTTCAGAAACGGTACCTGTTCCCGACGGCTTGAACTGGGATCTGTGGTTAGGGCCCGAAGCAGACCGCCCATACTCACCTGAATACACCAATATGTTTTTCAGGGGATGGTATGATTTCGGGGGAGGCTCTATGGCTGATATGGGGCACTATAGCTTATGGACAGTTTTCAATGCCTTGCAACTCACCTCGCCGGAAGTTATTGAACCTAACCTGACCCATTTTGTGACGATGAACGGGGTGGTCCCACGCCAGGTGCGCAACACCTTCTCGTTCCCGATGGGTAGTTCGGTACGGTTTAAGTACCCGAAAAATGGCGACAGGCCGGCTGTGGATTTGATATGGTACGATGGCGGTATAAAACCTGCACTCCCCGATGAACTGATAGCGAATAACGAAGAGTTGCCTGCCGAAGGGATGATGTTTGTAGGTGAAAAAGGTAAGATACTGGCTGGCTTTAATGTACAGAATCCACGCCTGTTTTCGAAAAAGAAGAAACCAATATCCGCTCCTACACAGGCGATAAATTCTTACGCCGATAGCAAGATGGTGGATGCTTTGGCACTGTTTGCTACCAATTGTAAGAGCGGCACACAATACCCCGGGAGCTTTTCGGAAGCTGAGGGCCTTACTGAAGCTGTTAACTTCTACGCTGCTTCTTTACGCTCCGCTCATTTGTTGAAATACGATGCGACAAGCAGGCAGATCACCAATGTTGCTGATGCAAATAAATACCTGGCACGTCAATACCGCACCGGCTGGGACCCTGCATCCATCTAAATGAACGGTTTTATAATACATACATAACCAATTATGAAAAAGTTAGACAGAAGAGAATTTATCGGCCAAAGTGCAATGGTGGGGGCCATGCTGGCATTTCCGCAGTTGTTGAAGGCAAATGATATGGCAGGATATAAGTACCCTGTCGGCTTCCAGACATTTCCTATCAGAGATATGCTCGCAAAGGATTTTGGGGGTACATTGAAAATGATGGCAACGATGGGATACCAGCTGGTAGAGATGTGTTATCCCAAAGGTTACGCGAATGCTGGGTTCGGTCCATTGGTAGGGGTAAAGCCAACAGATCTGCGCAACATGATCAGGGATGCCGGCTTGTATTGCCCAAGTTGCCATATCGGCATGGGCGATCTGAAGAACAACTTTGCTGAGTGCATGGAATTTGCCCATGCACTGGGCCTTTCACAAATAGTTGCTCCCGGTTTAGACACTCCCGGTAAAACAATAGCTGACTTTAAAGAATCCGCAGGTGAATTCAACAAGATTGCTGCAAAGCTTAAAGCTGAAGGCATTCAAACCGGGCTTCATAACCATGAGGGAGAGTTTAAAATGCTTGATGGTGAACTCATCTATGATGCCATTATGGGCGCGCTGGATGGTAGCCTGGTTAAAATGCAGTTCCAGACGGAGGTGATCAAATTAGGCTATAAAGCTTCCACCTATTTTGAAAAATATCCCGGCAGATTTATTTCGGCCCATTTATCAGACTGGACGGCCGACAAAAAGCAGGCGCCTATCGGTAAGGGTATTATCGACTGGAGAGAGTTTTTTGCAGCCGCTAAAAAAGGGGGCGTCAAAAATTTCTTTGTAGAAATGGATTTAGAAAATTACAAAGACAGCGCCACTTATATCCACGGACTGATAGGTTAGGGGTATTTAAAAGCTCACTCCCAGCCTCACCGCAGATTTAATATTAGTACCACTATTGAATGATCTGCCATACATCAACCTGAACCCGAGATATTGCAAGCCGACCCCAAGCTCGTAATAGTTCTTGAGTTCAGGAGTGCTGAGGTAGTTGAAATCAACGATCTCCTGCAGTTTCAGCTTACGGATGAGCGGTATCTTGTTGGTAATAAAACCCGAGAAGTTGTGCTCCACGTGGACTTCGAGGTATTCTTTAAAGGTGCTGAAACGGTAGTAATCCAGTAGTAAAAAGCTGTTGATCTGCGATTTGTAAAGCAACACCTGGTTACCATTGAACTGTTTGTAATCCGGGAAGAACAGGCTATTGGCGTTCAGGTATTTACCTGCGCCTATATAGAATGATGTCCGTCCGTAAACACCCATACTAATGTCCGTTTTACTGATATCAGCGGTCAACAGGTCGTAATCTACATCTGAACCGAAGATGTTTTTGATCCCCTTGACAAAAGTCAATCCAATGGTTGGGTAAGGCGATGGTAAATACCTTTTACCAAAGGGGTAAGTCTCATACTTATTGCTGAAATCATAGGTGGTACGCAGTGTCAGCTTGAACGACTGATTATTCGGGAACAACGGCGCATTCCCATTTGGGTCAAGCGGGTTGTTGGAAGTAAAGTCGTGACCTTTTGGATGAAAAAAACTGTAATCGGTAGTATTGGCCAGCCATTTGCGGTCTGCCCATTCCAATGACCCACTGGCCTGCCAGCCGCCGGTTATCCTGCCTGATAAAGTTGCCAGTGCAAAGTGTTTTTGGTAAAGCTTTTCAAAATTCTGCCTTTCAAACAAGGTGTATACCGAATTAACCAATGGCGACATCGGCGCATGATTGTTCAGGTCGACTACATCTGAGCCTCCTTGTAAGTAAAGATTAAAATTATTGACTGGTAAGGATGCATTCACACTGCCATTGAACAAATGATCTGAAAAGCCATAACGCACATTGGCGCCAAACCCTATAGATTTATTGGTCACCGAATCATATCGCTTCCTGTAATAAGCACTGTAATTAATGGTGACGCCCTCCACAGTATTAAACAACAGCGAACCTAATATCGGGTCAAAATGGGTAAATGATCGTTGATAGCGGTTAATGATATTGGTGCCTGTCAGCAAAATACCGGTAGGTGTTATCGTATTATTAGCTTTATCCAACGAATCGAGATAGGGTTTCGACTCCCGTTTTGCGGCCAGTATTTCCTTTTTCTTATAATCCGTTTTCTCTTCTTCGGTTAGGGGCAGCGGTCGTTCCTTGTTCCAAAAGGCAGTATCACTCTTATTTACCTTTTGGGGGATGTGCAGCACCTCGTTAAACTCACCTTTTTTAAAGGTCGGGTTCAGGTCGTAATCTTTATACACCGATATAAAATAGCCTTTCAGCTTAAAGCCTAATAGCCCGCCGCTAAACTCAAACTTGTTGGACGATTGCATCCATACCTTATCCACCGGCAAAAACTGCTGATTTATCTTCACCGTATCCACAAAGTTGATATTGGCCTTGCTGGTAATAAACAGGTCGACCGCATAGATATGCCAGCTGCCATCCACGATATAAATATAACCTTCAAAGCAGGGGTCATGCCCGCGCCTTGGAGTGACACGTATCTTATTGATCACCACCCCATTTTCTGTAGAGGTGCCCATCAATTTATAGCGATAATAAAACAAGGCATTATCACCCACCGGCGACATTAAAGGCCGGTTGCTCAACCCATCCCAGTTCTGAAAATTATCATAAAAATTCACCTTCGAGTCGCTGGCCCGGTTAAAGCTGAACATGCGGTTACTGCCCGAGAATTTAGACGAGATCATCTCCTCACGCAACTGCCCCGGGTATTGGTAACTCACCTTTGATTCCGATTCCGATAGGTAAACGATTCCCCTTCGGTTCGAATCCAAACCTATTTCCCTGCCCAACTTGTCGATATCCGCACCCATAAATTTCTTTGGTGCTGCCAACAGTTTCTGTAAACCTTTGATATACACATCTGCGGTATAAGCCTTTACTTCGCTCAAATGTTCCTTCCGCTTTTTGATCGCTTTACGTATAATGGCATAAGCTGGGTCTTCGCCCTTGGCGTGGATGGTGACAGCGTTCAATTCATATACTTCAGAAGCCAGGGTAACATCCACCTCCTGGCTGGAAGCCATATCTACAATCCGACTGGTTTGTTTATAGCCAACCGCTTTAAATAATAGTTCGTACTGGCCCGGTTTCAGTTGCAGGGAGTAATCACCTTCAATGTTAGCCGATGCACCTTTGGTGGTATTTTTTATGTAGATGCTGGCAAATGGAACAGGTTTCCCTGTTTCATCCTTGATCCTGCCGCTGATGGTAACCTGCTGGGCGAAAGCTGTAGTAATAGTGGTAAAAGACAATAAAAACAGTAGGGTAAACTTCATAGATAAAGGCTTTGTGCTAAGTTGTGCTTTATTTCACAAAGATGTTAGAGTGGGAATGTTAATAATTGTTAAAGGTTCACCCCCTCTAAACGGCGCAGCCCTCATGAACACCATTGAAATCAAACACCTTGTGAATAATCTCCCCCGGTAGGGGAGACTTTAAAAAAGCCCTCCCTTCCGGGGAGGGTTAGGAGGGGCTTACAGCATCCCCATCAACTCCTCATCACTAATAATAGGTATATTCAATTTATTGGCTTTCTCCAGCTTCGCAGGCCCCATGTTATCACCTGCCACCAGGTAACTCAACTTGGCTGATATCGAGCTGAGTATCTTGCCTCCATTGGCCTCGATAATGTCCTTCAATTCATCCCTCGAATACTTTTCAAACACACCTGATATAATAAAGCTCATGCCCGACAATTTCTCGCTGGCCAGTACCACCTCTTTTTCTTCGGCGGTGAATTGCAGACCGCGGGCTCTTAGTTTTTCAATTTCCTCGCGGTGCTTTTCGTCCTCAAAATATTCAATAATGCTGCGGGCTATGCGTTCGCCTATTTCTTCCACGGCATTTAGCTCCTCAAACGAGGCTGCCATCAGGGCATCTATCGTTTTAAAATGCGCGGTGAGTTTTTTGGCTACCGTTGCGCCTACATAGCGTATCCCCAAGCCAAACAGTACCCGGTCAAAAGGCATTTGCTTGGATTTTTCTATCCCCTCCAGCATGTTGGTGATCGATTTCTCGCCAAAGCGTTCCATCGTTTTCAGCTGGTCGGCTTTATCATGCAGATCGTAAATATCGCTGATGTGGCGTATAAAGCCTTTCTGATATAAGGTCTCAATCGTTTCATCACCAAGCCCGTCAATATCCATCACCTTGCGGCCGGTAAAGTGCTGCATCTTACCTACGATCTGGGTAGGGCAGCCCTCGTCATTGGGGCAGTAAAAGGCCGCTTCGCCTTCCTTGCGTTCCAACGGGGTGTTACAATCCGGACAGGTGGTGCGGTATAGTATCGGCTTAGCATCCGGCTTGCGTTTATCTAAATTTACGCTGATGATCTTCGGGATGATCTCGCCACCCTTTTCCACATACACCGAATCCCCTTCGTGCAGATCAAGCCTTATAATTTCATTGGCATTGTGCAGGGTAGCACGCTTTACGGTAGTACCTGCCAGCAGTATCGGCTTCAAATTAGCCACGGGGGTAACCGCACCTGTGCGACCTACCTGGTAGCTCACGCTCATCAGTTCGGTTTCTACCCTTTCGGCTTTGTATTTATAGGCTATGGCCCAACGGGGCGACTTGGCCGTGAAACCCAACTCCTGCTGCTGCGAGTAGTTATTCACCTTGATCACAATGCCATCAATATCATAGCTCAGGTCGAAGCGTTTGCTTTCCCAATCGCTGATAAATTTCAGCACATCGCTTATGTTGCTACAAAGTTTGCTCTCCTCATTCACCGGGAAGCCCCAGCTTTTTACCGCCTGCAAACTTTCCCAATGGGTTTTGAACAATTGCTTATCCGTATACAAAAAGTACATAAAGCTATCCAGCGGCCGCTTGGCCACCTCGCCCGAATCCTGCAACTTCATAGTGCCCGACGCAAAGTTGCGCGGGTTGGCATAAGGTGGTTCGCCGTTCTCAATGCGCTCATCGTTCAGCCTTTCAAAAGCTTTCAGGTGCATAAATACCTCGCCGCGTATCTCGAAGTTATCCGGGTAATTGCCGCCATGCAGGCGTTTGGGTATCTTGTGTATAGTTTTTACGTTGGTGGTCACATCCTCGCCCTCGGTACCATCGCCGCGGGTAACGGCACGCAGCAGTACCCCGTTCTCATAGGTGAGGCTCATGCTCAGGCCGTCAAACTTAAGCTCCACCACGTATTCAAAATTGTCGCCGATGGCTTTGCGTATACGCAGGTCAAAATCAAGCAGTTCCTGCTCATTATAGGTATTGCCCAGCGATAGCATCGGCCACTTATGCTTCACCGTCTGAAACTCTTTGGTAATAAACCCTCCTACATTCTGCGATGGCGAATCCGGGTCTATCAGCTCCGGGTATCGCTTTTCCAGGGCTACCAGTTCCTCCAGTTTCTTGTCAAAATCAAAGTCGGTAATGGTAGGCATAGCCAGCACATAATAGTTGTAATTGTGCTGCCTCAACTCGGCTGATATCGATTCAATGCGTTTTTTTGCTTCTTCGGCTGACATACAGCGAAGATAATAAATTAGTGAATGTTGAATAGTGAGTGGTGAATAGTTTTTTGTTTTTATTCCCTGTGCCCCCTTGTCATTCTGAACGTAGTGAAGAATCTAATCGCCCATAGATTCTTCGTTTCACTCAGAATGACAAGTGGTTTTTGAAAAGCAATGGCAGTGCTACTATCTCCCGGTAGCCCCGCTAACCGCTTATACACCCGCAGGCATTAGGCACAGGCCGGTATCCGCTATTATCGGGTTTAGGTAGGGAATGGCTACCCCATGCGTCATGCCGAATTTATTTCGGCACCTCACTTGCTGAGTAGCCGGCATGGTGTTCACCTGTCCTGTGGGTTCCCGAAACAAGTTCGGGATGACAAGCGGGCTTTATTCCTTCCGCCATTCTTCCGGAAACTACGGAAGAAAATAATCCCCCTAAAAACCATTTAGCCTATGGTCGGTGTTATCACCATAGGTGTTCGGAAGAAATAAAAATGAGCAAAGGCGTGTGCGATTCCTTCCTCGGGGAAGGGGAGGTAGGGGTTTTTAGGTAACTCTTTTGGCGCAGAAACCCCTCCCTGCCACCACAAATCCAACCGCATCCCTCCCGTTGGGAGGGAATTTACATTGATAATCAAATCTTCCGAACACGTATGGTGTTATCACCGCACCATTAATCAACTATTCCTTCCGCCATCCTTCCAAAAACTACGGAAGAAAATAATCCCCCTAAAAATCATTTCATTATAAATTAAACGCACAGATTATTCTTATAATACCAAGATTTTTATGTATATTTGTAATAAGCATAATCCAAATTTATGGGTTCATCTTTCCGCTCAATTCCGGTAGTTCCAGTCCCCCAGCGGAAGGAATAATCAAACAAAGACATAATCTATACAGGTCTTCCCTCCAAAGAAGATAAAAGCCAAACCAATAGTATATTAGTATACTATAAATGACTATAGGGGGAGTATTTTTATTATTTACAGGATAAATAATAAACTATCAGATGATTGGTAAAATGAATATCAAAAGTTCAATTTAAGTGAAGCAAGCTAATCATCAACCGATAAATATTCATCCGCTTTTACTGATACTAAACCGGAAGGAATAACTGGTAGGTTACCTTTATCGCGATAGGGTATTAAGGTTACCAATCAACCTCACATGCAGGCAGCTATCAAGTTTATCAAAAAGTATCCGGCATCTATTATTTGCTACCTGGTTTATACCTTGCTTTGTTGTCGCATATTGCAATTAAAAATACAATTCAACGATAACCTGTTAATACACCCAAATGAGTCTCACCTGACCGTTGGCGAAGGCATAGTTTATAGTGAATTTCTGTTAGGTTTTATAGCCTTTATATTCTTGATGGTAAGCGGTGCCAATATTATTGCACGTAAGCAAAACGCTTTCTACAAGCTATTGTGCGTCATTGTTGTAGTGCAAGCTTTTGCAACAATTATGATTGAATAGCAGATTATTCCTTCCGCTCCCCGTGAGGAAACTGCGGACCTAAAAAACCATTTTGTCATCTCGAACGATAGTGAGAGATCTTATACAAGAGAACAGCGAACTATGCATGTCGCCTACTTGCCTGTTGTACAAGTTTTCTCACTATCGTTCGAAATGACACATTAAGAAATTACTTTTCCGCACATTTCCATTCCCTACGCGGAAGGAATAATTAATACCCATTGCCAACCTACAACCTCACCACCTTTCTGCTTACAATACCTTTGGCAGTTTTAAGCGATACCACATACTCACCACCTGCTACATGGCTAAAGTCGGCTGCGTAGTGGTAGGTGCCCAATTGCTTGGTCAGCTTTTGTTTTTGAATGATGGTACCGTGTATATCGGTGATCTGTAGTTCGATATCTTGTGCTACCAGGCTTTCAAAATCAACCGAGAACTTGCCGGTGGTCGGGTTGGGGTATACCACAAACTGGTCGATATTATACTTAACCGTAGTATTGCCCGGCGTGGTGCCAGCAGTGGTGCCCAGCACCTGCAAATCGTAAATGGAATAGTTGCCGCCAGCGCCTTTTGTGGTGGCATTGATACGGATGTACCGCCCCGTGCCGCTCACCGGGATAAAGTTGGCATAGGCCGTGTTGTTGGTGATGCTTTTCAGGGTGGTCCAATTGGCGGCATCGGCGGATACCTGCACCTCGAAATCTTTAGCCAAATTCAACTGCCAGGTGATGTTTACATTGGTCACATTATACGTTTTGCCCAAGTCGACATAGATCCATTGCGGGTCGGTTTGCGCGCTGGCCCAGCGGGTGGTAAAATCAGCATCAACAGCTTTGGAAGCAGCAAAGGTGGCGCTTGCATCGGACGAGGAAACCACAGTTTTGCCTTTAGCAATGTCAACCAGCGCATTGGTCAGGGTATCACCAAATATTTGGAACTCATTAATAGCATAGCCATTATTGCCCGCGCTTTTGGTGGCATTGATTCTCACAAACCTTGCCGAAGCACTCAGCAGCAGCGAGTTTTTGAGGATAGTATTACCGGTGACCTGCTGCGCTGTGGTCCAGGTTACGGCATCGTCAGATACCTGTAGCTGAAAGTCCTGCGCGTATTTGGCATCCCAGTTAATGTTAACACGCTTGAGTTTAAAGGCCTGGCCCAGGTCAACCTCGTACCATTGCGGGTCGGCATTAGCCAAACTTGCCCAGCGGGTGGCATCGTCGCCATCATTGGCAAAGTTACCGGTATGGCTCACATCGTCATAATCAGAACCATAGGATGGTTTATTGAGGGCGATATTGATATCATTAGTACTGTACAAATAAAAGCCCACCTGGTCGAACTGCACGGTGGAAAGCTGGGTATTATCATGACTGGTAACCGCCAACCCGCCGCTGATAGCACCGCCCGAGCCTACGTTACTGGTAATGGTGGCTAACTGCGTCCAACTAATACTATCAGCCGAAGCATAGCCGGTGTAAACCTGCCCCTGTTTTACCAAACGCAAAAAGTAAGGTGCTGTTGGGCCTGCCTGGTCAAGTGAGGTGGTAGCGGTATTGGCTGTAGGTCGATTTTGGAACGTAATGCCGTTGCCACTGGTAATGCCCATAAATACATTGCTGGCGGCAGAGTCCAAAGCATTGCGGAACATCAGACCCGCTTTGTTAAAGGGGTGGGTTTGATCTTGTGAGGTTACTTTGGCCTGTAGGGTGCCATCGCCTCCAAAGGTTTTATACACATAGCGGAACTGGTCGGCATTGCCATAAATATCACTACCCGAACCTTTAACATCATAACTGGTGACGCCGGTATAACAGGCTTGCCCCACAATATTGGTATTGCCGATATCAGCGGTAAATACCCGGGTAGGCAACAACCCGCAATTGGCGCAGGTTTGTGTGCTAAAGGTACTTTGATCTGAATAAGAGCTTGACGTATTGCCGCACTCCGAGCGTACCTGCCAGTTGTAGTTGGTACCACAGCCAAGGCCGGTAAGCGTTACAGAATCTAAGGAAGTAGTAATGGTTTTGATGAGACTTGAGCCTACAACATTGTACTGCATCGTATAACTGGCAGCACCCGTAGGCGCCCATTTTACCACTGCCGAACTGGTGGTAGCGCTGTTATAACTTAAATTATCAGGTGGCTGGCAGCCGGTAAGCACCTTGCCGCTCACCGCAAATTCGTACAGCGAATAACCATAAACGGTGCCTCTTGCCGTGCCATACATGCGCACATATCGCCCCTTGGCTACAATGTCGATATAATTTAACGGGGAAACATTATCGGTAATGGTGGCTACGGTGGTCCAGTTTTGGGCATCGCTGGATACCTGTATCTGGAAGTCTTTACCAAGCGCCGCCTCCCAGCTTAAAGTTACCCGGCACAGGGAATCTACCTGCCCCAAATCAACGTAGATCCATTGCGGATCGGAGAAACCGCTGCTCCAGCGGGTGCCGCCATTGTCATCAAAAGCATTACCGGGCAGGTAGGCATTGCTCTCGTTTGATGACGAATAAGCCGATCTGCCGGATGCCAGGTTAATAGGCGAACACACCGCCGCGCTGGTGGTAGTATCTACAATGCCGTAAACCACTACCTGGTTAGAGAAAGTGGGCAAATACACATGACCGTTGGCAATGGTAGGTGCTGCAAACTTGGCGAAGTTACCCGCGTTATCACGACCGGGGTTCTGGCTGTTGTTCCAAAGCTCAACCCTTACATTGTTGGCATCAAAGGCCCTTAATATACCCGGTCTTACAGATTGATTGGCATCGCCATTGGCGGCATAAGCTGCCCAGACAATGCCCGTACCATCGACCCCATTATTGGAGGATACCGCTAATTCGGCACCACTTGCACCTACCGGGCCATTTGCTGCCGCCACAATCTGGTTGTTTACATCCAGCGTATTTGTAGTGCGGTTGAAAGGAAATGCCCGCAAAGGATCATTCTCCGACCATACATACACAAACTCGTTGCTGGTGCCCTTAAAGTAGGAGGGCTGGCAGCGCAGGGTTTTACCCTGGTTCAGGGTGATGGTTTGCTGTACGTTATTGCTTGCGGGGGAATAGCCACCCATGTTGTCTTTGTTCATCAGGTAGATGTTACCATCTTTGCAGCCGGTAAAATAGTAATTGGAATTGGGTATCAGGAAAGCGCCCATGCTGCCATAATCAAGGTCGGAGGCTTCTAATGCTTCGTAGTTATAAGGCGTAAAGTAAGAGGCTACGGTTAGTTTTGAACCAGATGGGGTGAGCTTCAACGCGCTCTCGCCACGGTTAACAGGGTTGGTCAAATCGCCATTATAACCTACCGAGCCATTGCCGGTAACTACATACAGGTTGCCCAGGTCATCTACCGCAGGGCCGCCACCGCTTTGCCAGATACCCGCTTCGTAACCATTGGGTGTAGCATTATAAACTACTTTTTGCTGCAAAGTACGGGCATCATAACCCAATAACCAGCCATGATAAGGCTGCCAGTCGCAATGCGATGAAAAGCCGATATAAACAATACCGTTGGTTAAAGTTAAAGCAGGTCGCTGGTTATTTTTCTGCGGATCAAAACTTACTACGCCGTTCACATTGCCATCGCCATTGCCTGGTGTGGATGCAGTGATAAGTACCGGGCTGCCCGGCTCTTCGTCGCCGGTTACAGTGCTTACCGCATGCAGGTATTGGAAATAGCTGGTGCCATTGGTATTGGTACTGCGGCATACAAAGTAAATGGTTTGTGCAGCCGAATCAATAACTGGCGTACCTACAATACCCATCTTGCCGCTAAAGTCCTGATAAAAACCACCGCAGGCACCGGTCATATCGGTATTTTTAGGTGGCCGCTGACCAGGGGGTGTGAAGTTCTTTTGCCAGTAAAGGGTGCCATTATCACCATCATAAGCGTATACGGAGTTGTTCACTGTTGCGATATAAACCACATTATGCAGGCTGCTATTGATCAGTACATCAGCCAAAACAAGGGGCTGGGCGTATGTTTGGTCGTCAACAGCCAAAGAGAAAGCCTTGCCGAACTGCCTTGCATTTACATTGGTGGTATTCAGCTTAGTTTCTTTGTTGTTGTATCCCGAACGGGTATTGTTATTGTGCTGGGTTGGTACGGAAATTTGTGCTGCCGCGGTAATAGCAAACAGGATAAAGATCAGGAATAAAGGTATCCTCATATAATGGTTTAATCGATCAGTTACAGGCTTATACGGTATTGCATCGTAAAATCCTCCTAAAGATATTTAAAAATGGGAGATATGCGTAAGAGGATGCATACTTCAGTTATTTAAGATCGATCAGTCGAATTGTGCTTGCCACGCTACGCTTGCAACGACAGGGGAAGTTAATTCCGGCATTTCCGTATAGGGAGCGGAAGGAATAATGTCTGAACCTGAATTTTTCGAATTTATGAATTACCTGAATTCTGTAAATTCTTTAACGTCGTAGCCCTCTTGAACACCATTGAACAACAACAATTGTGAAAAATTCTGTGAATTCGGGTTCAGACAAAGTGCAATGCCTAACCAACCTAAACCCAATAATAGCGGATACCGGCCTGTGCTTAATGCCTGCGGACGTATGAGCGGTTAGTGGGGCTACCGGGAAATAGCAGCACTGCCGTTGCTTTTCAAAAAAATGTTCATTAACACATTAATTTGATTCAAGAGTTCCGGCATTTCCGCACCCGGAGCGGAAGGAATAATTGTAGATCGATACCCATAAGTATAATGTACACCTTCAATTATTTATGGTCAATCAGCCAGATAATTGGGCCGAACCTTCTCGCCCGCGTGCCTATTGGATAGCCTGCAAATGGCGCCATTTCAGAGGTGGCTGGGTTTGGCGTCCAGGGCATTGGAGGTGATTTAGAGATTAGTTAAAAACGATTGTCATTTCGAACGACAGAAAGAAATCTTATACACCATGCATGCGGACTGTGCAGGATGTACAAGATTTCTCCTCGTTCCTCGTTCGAAATGACAATTGTTTTAATGCTTCCCGGTATCAACACCACTTGTTGGTTCTTTAGCCAGCATAGCATCCTTGATAGATTTTACGGGTGCGCTGCCATAGCTCAGGAATTTTTCGTTGAATTCTTTGAGCTTGTATTTGTCGCCCATCTTCTTTTTATACTCCTGGCGAAGGTCCATGATCTCTTTGTAGCCGGTAAAGTAACTGTCTAACTGCACACTGGTTACGCTTACACGTTTCCATTTACCTTCGGCTTCGGCCTGTTGCTGGAAAGCTTCTTTGGTGAGCAGGGTAATGGCCTGTTGTTTGGGCATATTCATGCTATGCACACTGTAATCCAGTATCGTATTGCATACCGAGCGCAGGTTCCATTTGTACCACATCAACCACATCTCGGGCGAGTTATCGCCAAAGCCGGCATCCAGCATCATTTGTTCGCTGTACACGGCCCAGCCCTCAACCATAGCGCCGTTGCCAAACACGGATTTGATCATACTTGGCGATTTATTGGCATACACCAGTTGGGCGTAATGCCCCGGTATAGCCTCGTGGATGCAAAGTATTTGCAAAATATAATCGTTGTATTCGCGCAGGTAACTTTCGGCACGTTCAGGTGTCCAGCCGGAAAGGCTGCCTACATTAAAGTAGGAGTTTTGCCCGCCATCATACGGCCCCGGCGAACTCATGGATGCTCCGGCAACGCCTGCCATGTAACCCGGCTCTTTACGCACCACTAAAGGGCGTGACGGATCAAGTGTAAGCAGGTCTTTAGCTTTCACAAAGGCAGTCAGCTTGGGGATCTCTTTTTCTATCGCATCCTGGAAATCGCCAGGCGCTACGTGTTTTACCGAGAGGGTGTCTATCATCTTGCCAACCAATTCCAAACTGTCGGCGGGCATTGGTGTAGTGCCAAAATACTTTGGCCACAGTTCTTTACTGCGTTTAATCATCTGGCGATGCAGGTATTTTTTACGCTCTACAGCCGCATTATATACCTGCTGCGCTGTGGTGGACGCCTGTATCTCGTATTTAAATTTATCCTCATACAACTCCTTACCCAGGCGGAAACTGCGGGGATGGTCGTTCTTCATCGCCTTTAGATAAGCGGCGTATTCTTTTATAGCATCAGCAGATAGCTTGGCGCGATCGAGCATCAGCTTTTTGGTAGCTTCGGGTATATTGGTTTTTTTGAGGGAATCGGCAAAGTCTTTTTCTATGACTTCAACACCGCCAAGGTGCTGTTCGATAGCGAGGTCAGTTAACTCGGTTACCGGATTTTTCAGCTGCTTCTCGGCTTCTTTATAATAGGCCGGTATAAAGGCCATCTTTTGGTAAAAGCTGGTGAGGCGTTTGCTTAATGGGGCATAATGCTCGTTCAGGATATAAGCGAAAGTGCTGATCACGTTATAGGATGACGGGTCCCACTCATAGTCCTTCAATTGCTGTATTCGCCACTGCATAGCCTGCATCTGGTTTTGGATGAGGGTGAAGTCCATCTTATTAGCTTCGAGGAAAGTAGCCGGGTTGTATCGGCCTAATGAATCTAACTGTACTTTGGTAAAGGTGAGCAGCTTCTCCCTGGTTTTTTTATCGGGGATAAGCAGCAGGCTATCGTATTTATGATAACCTACACTGGTTGCCCAATCGGGGTTTTGTTTCCAGAACTCGTCTAAAAAATGGGTTTCGTAGGCGTTAAAGGCGATATCATCCATAGTGCCTTGCTGGGGCCCCACGGTACTATCTTTTTTGCAGGCCGTAAAGAAGAAGATAAACAGGGCGAAAGCTATTATTACTTTGATCACAGGGTAAGCGTTTTATTTGGTTGGATAAACTTAAAACATTTTATACAAAAAAAGGGAATTTTTAATTACTCCCCATGTCATTTCGAACGTAGAGAGAAATCTTATACACCATGCACGCCGACTATATTTTTCGCTCACACTGGCTAAACTCAACCCGCTCAAGAGATAGTTTCTCCTCATTCCTCGTTCGAAATGACAATGTGTTTATTTTATTTTGCTAATCTACCAACCACTTAATGGCTAATTTGTATTATTATGTAAAATCATGAATACAATGGATAGTCAGCATGAAATATTAATTGATGAACTGGTAAAGCTACTGAATGGCGGCAGCGCCCATGCCGGGTTCAACGAGGCAATAAAAGACCTGGCACCCGAAGTAAGGGGCAAAAAACACGAAAGGATGCCCTACAGCATTTGGCAACTGGTGGAGCACATTCGTATAGCGCAATGGGACATGCTGAAATTCAGCGAGAACGAAAAGCATACATCGCCTGTATGGCCCGATGAATATTGGGTAAAGGAAACCGCCCCCAAAGATGAAGCCGAATGGAAGAGATCTATCAAGCAGATTAATGATGACCGGGAGGAATTCATCGAACTATTAAAGAATGGAGATATTTACAAATCCATACCGCATGGTGATGGGCAGAGCATATTACGTGAGGCCCTCCAAATAGCCGACCATAACGCCTATCACATTGCCGAGATCATCGTGATCAGGAGGCTGCTGGGAGCATGGAAATAGTTATTTGAAAATATCGAACATCGAATTATGACTATGGAATAATGAGATTTTTATCCCGACATTCAAAATCCGATGTTCATCATTCAAATATTTCTAATTTAATTTATTAATAAAGCTCACAATATCCGGCATCAGCTCAGCCTTTAATGGCAGCGTAGGGTTGCTGTAGGTGGCTAAGTTTTTATCCCGGTCCTCAGGGGCTTCTTTCAAAACATGGTTCATGCCGGGGATGATATTCAGGGTAGCATCTGATTTGGCTTTTTTCAGCTTATCAGCATCGGCAACGGTTACCTGCAGGTCTGTGGTGCCCTGTACTATCAGTATAGGTAGTTTGATGATCTTGATAACCTTTGCCGGGTTATACCTGCACCATGACATCAGGTATTTCTGGATACTTGGCCTTGCAATAAAGTATAAAGCCGGGTCGATGTTATCAATGGTTTTGCCCTTCTTCATGCTGTCGATCAACGCTTTAAATTCAGTTTGAATATAGGATGGCTGTGATTTCATCTGTTCGGTCAGTATCTTATCTGCCGAATCGCCAGCGCCTGCAACGGAGATAAAAGCTTTTACCGGATGGTTATAAGACGCGATCATACCTACTAATGACCCTTCGCTGTGGCCAAGCACGATCACTTTTGAAAACCGCTGATCATCGGCCAGCATATTGATCAGTTCGTCGGCATCGTCAACATAATCATCAAAACGCAAATCAGATTCTTTATTATTAGTTTGGCTTTCGCCGATCATCCTTTTATCATACCGCACCGAAGCAATGCCACTTTTGCCCAGGCCCTCGGCTATCATCTTGTACGTATTGCCTTCCAGGCCCAGTTTAGGACTATTACCGTTACGGTCTGTTGGCCCCGAGCCTGCGATAATTAAAACAACAGGGATTTTACCTGACGCATTTTTAGGCATAGTTAAAGTCCCGTGTATGCTTCCAGAAAGGGTTTTTACAACCATCGGCGATTCTGCCAGTGACGGATCAATGGGTGAGGAAGCAGTAGTAGCCCCAGGACTTGCTGCGGCAGGTTGTTCTATTGGTTGCAGCAAAAGGCCTATAATTTTATTCTCCTTATTTAAGGATATGCTTAATGCCAACGCGGCATTTTTAAAGGTGGCCTTGTAAACTGCTACCGGTGCTGTATAGCTGGTTAGCGTGGTTTGCTGCAGATCGCCCAGTTGGGTTTTAAGCTGGGTGGTTGTGGCTTTAAACTGATCAAAGGTCAGCGCGCCCTTCATTTCGGCCCCAAACATTTTATAGACGCTGTCGGGCTGACTGTTGTTATAAAACAGCTTGAATTTATTTACTGCAACAGTATAATTGGCAGGCTCGGTTTGTGCTATTACCCTGGCTGCAAAAAACACGACCAGTAACAGAAATATGGTTTTCTTCATTTGATGATAATCGGGTAGCAAATATACTACGTCAAACATAAATAAAATCAGCATTGCTTGCCTCATTTAAATCGTTCACATTTAACCATGAGCAGTAATATGTTATGGAATTCAAATAAGCTGTAATAGGTTTATTATTAATTTATCGTTAAAATCGGGGTATGAAATTTGTCAATTATCATATTTAAGTTCTTATATTGTGGGCGGCTTAAACGAAAGATTATAGAATAAATCGCTACTCTCCCCTGTTGATGAAGATACTTACCGGATGTTTATTTACCGTTTTATTTGTATGTGCTTATACCCTGACGTTTGCGCAAACAGCATCTTCGGCATTACACGGCAAGATTTTTACGGATAAGGCAGAGCCCGCTGATGCCGCAACCCTGCTGCTTTTAAGGGCACGCGACTCATCCGTAGTACAATCAGCACTGAGCGCGCCAACAGGCGAATTTATTTTCAATAACCTGCCTGCAGGCTCGTACCTCATATTCGCAACCAAACTCAATTTTAACAAGTTATACTCAGGGCCTTACCAGGTAGCTGCGGGTAAAGCTTTTGATGCCGGTACCATAACGCTAAAACCGGCTGTGAACCAGCTGAATGAAGTCTCTATCACCGGCAAAAGGGATTATGTGGAGGTGAAGACTGACAAAACCGTGCTGAATGTGGAACAGAATATCATGGCGGGAGGAGCATCCTTATATGATATTTTGAATACTGCCCCGGGCGTAAAGGTGACCAACGAAGATATTTTATACCGCGGCGGACAGCGGACGCTTATCGCCATCAACGGCAAGCCTGTGCTGCAAACGGGAGAGGAATTGATCAATTTTTTAAAGAATTATCAAAGCAGCAGTATCAGCCGGATAGAGCTGATCGATAACCCGGCAGGCAAATATGACGCTTCTGGCGGCGGCGGTATGATCAATATCGTGCTGAAAAAAAATAGCGAGATGGGTTCAAATGCGATCGTAACGGCAACCGGCGCCTATGGTGATAAATATAAACTGAACACCGGTATTAACTACAACCTGCGTACAGAGAAGCTGAACCTGTTTGCCAGCTATAGCTACGCCAATAATAAAACACCGCACTCTATCAATACTGACCGCAATATCAGGTCTGGCAATGATATCGATAACTTTAACCTGGATTATCGGGCGGATATCAAATCAAGCATCAACAGCTTTAGTGTAGGCGCTGATTATGAGCTGACACCGCGCCAAACCATCGGGTTGCTGATCAATGGTTATGATAATAATTCAAACTTTGATAAAAGAAGCACTACCCGGATATTTACAAACAATGCACTTGAATCCAGCATCAATACCCAATCAACTATTGACAGGGATATCTTTAATATCAATTATGGCCTGAATTATAGGGCCGACCTGGGAAAATCAGGCAAAAGTGTCTTATCCGCAGATTTTAATTATTCTGATTATCACCGTCACTCGAACGAAATACTGCAGAATGATTTTTATAATGCCACAGGCCAGGTTAGCTCCGAACCTGTGTTTTATACTGATAATTCGCCATCACACATAAAAATAAGATCGGAGAATATTGACTTTAGCCAGGTGTTATCCAATAGTATAAATATGGATGCCGGGATAAAAAACAGCCAGGTGAACAGCAATAATATGATCGATTTTGAGCAACTGATAAACGGAGCATTTGTAACAGTTCCGGAGCTTACCGATCATTTTCTTTACAACGAACGCATTAATTCGGGGTATTTGAAATTTAATGGCAAATTTAACAAAACCACCTTGTCTGTTGGTTTACGGGCTGAAGAAACAAACACCTCTACCCGGTCTGTTAACCCCGAAAGGCAGTCAGATAGCAGTTATTTCAGCCTGTTCCCCAATATCCAGATAACGCAGGAATTAAGCGATGAGCACAAACTAACCCTGTTTTACGCCCGTAATATTAACCGGCCACAATACCAGGACCTGAACCCCTTTGTGGGCTATGTTGATACGTTATATAAAAGTACCGGCAACCCTTTTTTAAAGCCGGCCTATGTTAATACGTACCAGTTATCAGACTTGTACCTCAATAAGTATAAGTTTTCGTTAAGTGCCATTATCACCAACAACTACTTCTATACCATCTTTCAGCAAAATGACGCTACTAAGGTGTATACTACCACCAAGGCAAACCTGGGCACGCGTTACCAGTATAGGGCCGAATTTAACATACCGATAGATATAACCAGGTGGTGGAATGTTAATGCGGATATAGCCGTCTATCACGAACGCTATGTTTATGCTATAGACAACGCCGGCTCTAAAAGCGACAATGACCTTTCGGTCAACTTGAGTCAGAGTTTTAAGATTACGCCTAAATTGAGCGCCCAGTTGGTTGGCGATTACGAGTCGCCGGCTTATTTCGTAATCAGCCAGTACCAGGCTTTATACTGGCTTAACGCGGGTATACGATACTCCATCATGAAAAATAATGGCAGCATCAGGCTATCGGTAAGCGATATTTTTAATACCGAAATGAATAAGTATCATACCAATTTTGCTAATCTTGACATTACATCACGGGATAAGGCTGGGTCCCGCTTTGTACAGGCCACATTTACTTATCACTTTGGCAGTATATCAGTAAAGGCGCGCAGCAATAAGGATAGCAGCGAAGAGCAAAAGAGGTTGGGCTCAAGTACTAACGAGAATTGATATCAGCCCAAATTGCCGCTAAGCATGCTGCCTACAATAATGAGCAACACCAATAAGGTGATAAACGTATATAAATAATCTTTCTCGAGCAGGAAACCGATGGCCGAAAAGACTACACGGATTATAGGCGTGGCAATCAATAAGATAATACCCAACTGAATAATAGCCTGCCCCTTGATATTAAATACTCCCTGGATAATGCCACCTGTATCGTGAATAAAATAAGGTACGCCTTTAAAAACGCGGTAATCAGTAATGCTGTGCCCGTGGCGGTAAATAAATATAGCGCCGCCGATGAACACAATGGCCATAGATAGAAAGATACCACCCCGCAGTATCCAGCTGATAACCAGCTTCATGTCGGCATCTTTATATTTTCCCGGTAATTCCATTGTATATCATTTGAATTGCGATGATGCTAACTACTATCGCGAATATCCTGCGCAGCCATACTGACGAGGTACTGTTAACCAATATCCTGGAGCCGCTAAGTGCTCCCGCTAATACGCCCAACACCACCGGCATAGCAATACCCGGGTGTATGTAGCCGCGTTGCAGGTATACTACTGCGCTGGCTGCGGCGGTAACACCGATCATGAAATTGCTGGTAGTGGTGGATACTTTAAACGGGATGCGCATAACGCCATCCATCGCTACTACCTTTAATGCGCCCGAGCCAATACCGAGTAAACCCGAAATAATGCCTGCAAATATCATCATAAAAAAGCCGCCGGCAATATTGCTTACGCCATACTCCATCATTTCATCATTCACGGGGTAAGTACCGCCAAGCTTTAGCTTCCTGGCTAAAAATGTTTTCTCTGTAGTAATATGTTCGGCTTTTTTCCAAAGCGACATGATGGCTGATGAGATTAGTACAATACCAAACAGGATAGCGATCAGTTGCACAGGAAAATAAATGGCCAGCATAGCGCCCACCAACGCCCCGGCAGTAGTGGCGATCTCTAAAAACATGCCCAGCCTTATATTGGTGAATCCCTCTTTAACATAAGCAGCAGCTGAGCCGGAGGATGTGGCGATTACAGACACCAGCGAAGCGCCTATGGCGTAGTGTATATCAACGTGCAGTACCAGCGTAAGCAAGGGAATGATCACAAAACCGCCGCCCAGGCCGGTTAGCGAGCCTAACAGACCGGCAAAGTAAGAACCCAGCAGCAAAATAACAGTAAATACAATTACCGACATGAACAGTATTATTGAGAGCGGCAAATGTAACAATAACTTTTTGAGCCTTGATATATGACATAAAATTGATACCTAACCTATAAATTTATTACAACAATCAATTGTAAATGCTGTTATTTTGTACGGTGTAAACTTAATCTCTTCTGGCTATGGCATCAAAAAAAATTACCGAACTGCTGGGCAACCTCGCAGACGACCTGTTGACACATCAATGTGCCACATTTCCTAAAGATCAGCTTCATTTACCATCACCTGATTTTGTAGACCGTGTTTTTGCGCAGAGCAACCGCAACCCCCAGGTATTGCGCAATTTGGCGGCTTTATACAATCATGGGCGATTGGCAGGCACGGGTTACCTTTCTATTTTCCCTGTAGACCAGGGGATAGAGCATACTGCCGGAGCATCGTTTGCTAAAAACCCGCTTTATTTTGACCCGGAAAACATCATAAAATTGGCTATGGAAGGCGGATCGAACGCAATAGCTACTACATTCGGCAATCTGGCCATGCTATCGCGAAGCTATGCGCATAAAATACCTTTCATCGTAAAATTGAATCATAACGAGTTGCTGACCTATCCCATCAAATACAGCCAGATCATGTTTGGCACCGTTGAAGATGCCTGGAATTTGGGAGCAGCGGCAGTGGGTGCTACGGTTTATTTCGGCTCGGAAGATTCGGACAGGCAAATTGTGGAAGTTGCGCAGGCTTTTGAACATGCACATCAATTGGGTATGGCTACTATTTTGTGGTGCTATACCCGTAATAACGCGTTTAAAAAGGATGGTGTGAATTATGAAACATCCGCAGATATTACTGGCCAGGCAAACCATATCGGCGTTACCATACAGGCCGATATTATTAAGCAAAAAATGCCTGATGTAAATGGCGGTTTCACCACGATCAATTTTTCAAAAAGCGACCCGCTTATGTATTCTAAATTAAGTACCGATCATCCAATTGACCTTTGCCGTTACCAATTGGCCAATTGCTACATGGGTAGGGCGGGGCTGATCAACTCGGGTGGAGAATCAAAAGGGGCATCTGACCTCGCGGATTCGGTAAAAAATGCGGTAGTAAATAAGCGTGCAGGCGGCACCGGCTTAATATTGGGCCGCAGGGCATTTCAGCGTCCTTTTAAGGAAGGGGTGGACTTTCTGCATACCATACAGGATGTTTACCTGGATAAGACGATAGATGTTGCGTAGTTGATATTCAAAAGAACTTCTTTAAACTAAAAATTAAAAGGGTGTCAGGCTGAGCCCCGTCGAAGCATGCGGGCAAAGGCCTCTGCGCTCACTCTTCGAGTGCCTCAGTGTGACATCCGTGTTAAAAAACAATACTCCTCAATTCCCACCGTTCCTATTCTAATAATATTAAAATTTACAATCTATTTATTACTTTAACGGCTTGAAACGTCCTAAACCATTTATGATGAGAAAATTCTTTCTGCTCACACTCCTTCTAAGCCTTGCCGCGCCTTTTGTTTATGCTCAGACTAAAATGAGCGACAATATGTTCTTGAAAAAACTATCCAACGGGCTCGACATATTGGTGGTGGAGGACAACAGCGTGCCGCTGGCAACGATTATGATAACCTGTAAGAACGGTGCTTATACCGAAACGCCGCAATTTAACGGGCTGAGCCATTTATATGAACACATGTTTTTTAAAGCGAACAGGGATTACAAGAGCCAGGAAGATTTTTTGGACCGTGTAAGCGAGTTGGGTATGGAGTTCAATGGTTCCACATCTTACGAAAATGTAAATTACTATTTCACACTGCCAAGCTTTAACCTTACAGCCGGGTTGAAATTTATGAACTCCGCCATCCGTTACCCTAAGTTTGACCAAAAGGAAATAGAAAAGGAACGTGTAGTGGTCGATGCCGAATTTCAGCGTAACGAATCAAGCCCTTTCTATGCCTTGAATGACGCGATGGACCATCATTTATGGGGCAGCCTGTATAGCCGCAAAAACAGTATCGGCAATCATGATGTGATCAATACCGCTACCCCAGCCATGATGGATTCGATCAAAAACAAATACTACTATCCTAACAATTCATTGATAACCATTGCGGGTGACGTAAATCATGACGAGGTATTTAAAGAAGCCGAAGCTATTTATGGCAGCTGGAAAGCATCACCCTTTGATCCATTTAAAAAATGGCCGATACCTACCTTCAAGCCGTTAGAAAAAACGGACTATTTTGTGGTGGAATCAAACTTGTCGCAGGTTCCCATCATCATGTTCAAATGGCTTGGGCCCGATACCCGGAATGATATCCCCTCAACTTACGCTGCGGATGTGTTCTCCTATATCCTCAACCAAAATGTATCCAAGCTGAACAAGGCGCTGGTGCAGTCGGGATTGGCATTGCAACTGGATCTGAATTACCTTACGCTGAAGCATGTTGGGCCGATCACGCTGGTTGTAGTGCCTAATCCAAATAAAATAAAGGAATGCCTGGCCGAGGTGAAAAGACAGATAGCCCAGTGGGATGCGGATGATTACGTAACGGATGAGCAGGTGGAAACTGCAAAATTGAAATTGGAAGTAACTAAGGCACGTGAAGAGGAGGTGACGAGTGATTTTACTGAAGTACTATCTTTTTGGTGGGCATCAGCCTCGCTTGATTATTTTTCGGGTTATTTAACCAACCTGCACAAAATGACCAAGGCCGATCTGCAGACTTATGTGCGGAGATATATTAAAAACAAACCCTATTGCGCCGGAATGCTGATCAGCCCGGATTTGAAGGAGTCAGTAAATCCACAATCATTTTTTAAGGAAAACTAACCAGGTTTTAGCATGAAAAAGTACATTCTTACCATCATCATATTAGTAGCAGGCATTACCGTTGTAACAGCTCAATCAGAAACTACATCATTTGATGTGGACGGCATTAAAGTGATATTTAAGCCTACGCTGAAAAATATTATCAGCGCACGGTTATATTTCAGAGCCGGGGTATCCAACTATACATCGAGCCAGGCAGGTATCGAAAGTTTTGCCATTGAGGCCACTACACAATGTGGAACCAAGAAATATCCCGGCAGCGAGTTCCAGGATGTTGCGGATAAATACAGCATATTGGTCGATGGTTCATCCGAGCAGGATTATGGGTATACTCAGCTTAATTGCGCTTCGAAATTTTTCAACCAGGCCTGGGACCTGTTTGCCGAAGCGGTGATGAACCCGACTTTTGACGAAAGTGAGGTACAGCTGTTAAGGAATAAGCTGATCAGCCGGATCCGCAGCGGGCAATCATCGCCAGATAACAGGATAGACCAGTTAGCGATGAAGAACGCCTTTGGCGGTACAGCTTATGCCACCGACCCGGACGGGAGCGAAGGAACCCTTGCCGCGCTTAATCCTGCCGACCTGAAAAACTATTATAATTCGATCCTGAATAAAAACCAGGTTTTTTTGGTGGTGGTGGGCAAAATCGACAAGGAAGAGCTGATCAAAAAAGTGAAGGCAGCCTTTGCCGCAATGCCGGTAAGGCCATTTACTCCGGTAACCTATAACCAACCTGTCTTCAACGATAATAAATTGCTGGTTGAAAAACGCACGTTGGCTACAAATTATATCAAAGCCATTATGAACGCACCACAGTTTACCAGCGAGGATTTTGTCCCGTTTCGCATAGGCATGTCTGCATTCAGCGGCGTGCTGTTTCGTGAGTTGCGTACTAAATTGCATCTTTCTTATGATCCGGGAGCAGGTGTCGCGATGATGCAAATGCCTTATGCCGAGATGTCGGTAAGTACCACAGATCCGCGTCAAGCCGTGCAGGAAATGACACTTTTACTGCGGAAAATAAAAGGAATAACATTAACTGCAAGTGGCCTTAAGGAAATGAAGAATGGTTATATCACTTCAAATTATATCAAACAGCAAAGCTCAGCGGCAATAGCGGCAAACCTGGGCAAGGCCGAAATTTTGGGTGGATGGAAATATGAAGATGACTTTCCGGCCAAGCTTGAAAGCGTAACACCCGAGCAGATAAGCAAAGCCTTTAATAAATATATTGTAGGCTTAAGGTGGAGTTACCTGGGTAATGCGGCACCAGCCGAACAGGCTAATGATGCATTTAAGCAGCCCCTTAATTAATGCAGATACACGGTGGGTTTATCTTTCAACTTTTAAGTATTTTTGGCGATTAATCATTTTACCTGCCAATGGGTTACCCAAGCTTACAAGCCTGCATTGCCGATCTTGAAAAACATGGTCATTTAATAAGGATCAGGGAAGAGGTTGACCCATACCTGCAAATGGCAGCCATCCACCTGCGGGTATTTGAGCATGGCGGCCCGGCTATTTTGTTCGAAAATGTAAAGGGCAGTAAGTTTCCGGCGGTATCTAACCTGTTTGGCACGCTTGAGCGTTCAAAATTTATTTTCAGAGACACGCTGAACAAGGTAAAAACCCTTGTCGAACTGAAAAACAACCCGATCAGGGCCATTACTCATCCCTTTAAATATGCTAATGTTGCGCTTACAGCCTTAGCTGCTTTGCCATTGAAGGTAAGTCCCGGCTCTGCACCTATAAGCTTTGGAAAGACAAAGATCAGCGATCTGCCACAGATCGTGAACTGGCCCAATGATGGCGGCCCCTTTGTAACCATGCCGCAGGTGTATACCGAGGATACCGATAAACCGGGAGTCATGAATGCCAACTTGGGCATGTATAGAATTCAAATGGCTGGCAACGAATACATACTCAACCAGGAGATAGGACTGCATTACCAGTTGCACCGTGGAATAGGGGTGCATCAAACCAAAGCCAATGCCAAAGGGCAGCCGCTGAAAGTGAGCATTTTTGTGGGTGGCCCGCCTTCGCATCCCGTGGCTGCCGTAATGCCTTTGCCGGAGGGATTATCAGAAATGACCTTTGCCGGGGCATTGGGTAACCGTCATTTTCGATATTTTTATGATGATGAAGGTTTCGCTATATCAGCCGACGCGGATTTTGTGATCACCGGTACGGTAATGCCGCACGAAAATAAACCAGAGGGCCCGTTTGGCGACCACCTGGGCTATTATAGCCTTAAACATGATTTCCCGTTGCTGAAGGTGCATAATGTATATCATCGTAAGGATGCTATCTGGTCGTTTACCGTAGTTGGTCGCCCGCCACAGGAGGATACCAGCTTTGGTGCACTGATCCACGAGATCACCGGTTCGGCGATACCAAAAGAAATACCCGGATTGCATGCCGTTAACGCGGTGGATGCCGCTGGTGTCCACCCCCTTTTATTTGCCATAGGCAGCGAACGCTATACGCCTTATATCAAAGAACGCAAACCACAGGAGATACTCACCATTGCTAACCATATTTTGGGCAAAAGCCAATTAAGCCTCGCAAAATACCTGTTCATCGCCGCACAAGAGGATGATCCGGACTTAAGTGTAGATGATATCGGCGGATTTTTAAAACATATACTGCAACGGGTAGACCTCACCCGCGACCTTCATTTCTATACTAAAACCACCATCGATACGCTGGATTACAGTGGCAGCGGTTTAAACAGCGGCAGTAAGGTGGCAGTTACGGTAGCCGGTGATATAAAAAGAGAGCTTTGGAGCGAATTGCCTTCGGAGTTCAGTCTGCCCCGGCCATTTGAAAATTACAAAATGGTAATGCCGGGTGTATTAGCCATCGAAGTACCCAAAAATATCCGCAGCAGCGATATCCCCTTAATGCTCGAGATACTGGACGAGCACCTAAAAGATGCCGAACTGGACGGCTTGCCATTAATGGTGCTTTGCGATGATGCCGCATTTACCGCCCAAAATATCAATAATTTTGTTTGGGTAACCTTTACCCGCAGTAACCCATCCCATGATATTTATGGCATCGACAGCTTTACCGAGCATAAACACTGGGGCTGTAACGGCTCGCTGATCATCGATGCCCGCATCAAACCGCATCACGCGCCTGTGCTGGAAAAAGACCCTGAAGTGGAGAAGTTGGTGGATAAAATGGGAGAGAAGGGTGGGGCTTTGTATGGGGTTATTTAATAAAGTTGAAAGCTGAAAGGTAAAAGGAGAAAGTTTTTTAATTCTACTTGCTACTTGCGCTCGTCTGTGACGAGTGCTTAACCTGGTCAGGCGTCTGTGACGCGATACAATCGCTAAAATACTTTAAGCACTCGTTTGGAAACGAGCGCAAGTGCAATTTTATTTTAACTCATCCAAAACCCTGAACATCTTCTCCTTAATCCCTCTTGATGAGCCATTAAAATTATTCACCATAATAGAAAAACACAGTTCGCGTCCGTTATGATTTTGGTAGCCTGCGTAGGTCAGTACATTGAGGATGCTGCCGCTTTTCATTTTCATGTTGTTGTAAGTGGGCAGGCTTTCGTAAAAATCAGGAAACCAATCCGCCGTTTTAGCTGATTTCAATACTGTTGCCATAGTAAGGGTAGTCACCCGGTCGCCGGGGGAGAGGCCGCTGCCATCAACTACATTTAACGAATTTGGGTCGATACCACGGGCTTTCCAGAAGTTTTGCTCTATTTCCACGCCGTTGTCCGTAGTAGGCTGCTTACCCGATTTCCAGGCGATGGTTTTAAGTAATTGCTCGGCATACAGGTTGATACTTTTCTGGTTGAGCCAATAAATGATCTTGCTTAATGTGGGAGAAAGTATCGTAATAAGGTTATTAGCAATTGCCGGTAAAGGTTGCCCTTTAGCATTTAAAGTCAATACTGATTCCGGCCCATTGCTGACTGTGACGCCCAATCGTCTCAAAGTATCTGTCAGCCTAAAAGCTGCATCATAAGCCGGGTCAGGAATAGCTACCGAAATACTTTTTTTAGTTTGATCGGCTGCGTAGGTGCCGCGCAGGTACATCAGGTTGCTGCCAACGGGCAGATAGCCGTAAGCATCATCGCCTGTTCCGCCAGGAGCGTTTAGCAATTCGCTTTTGAAATTCAAATAAGGTGTAGCGGGAACGGTTTTGATAATACCAATAGGCGTACCCGTTGTACCAGTCTTTAATTTGATATCGAACTGGTTTTCGCGCCAGCAAAGTCCTGAAGTGCCCGCGCCGTAATAATTGCCTACATCCATCCAGATCCAGCCGTTAGGGACGGATTGAGTGCCAAAAACGAAATCATCACCAATAATGCGGCCGTTGATCTTCTTGATACCCGCCTTTTGCAGGGCGGCAACCATTTGGCTTAATACTTCATTCTCTTTATGCCCGCTGTAGCGCCAACTGCCTAAGGTTGGGTCGCCCGCACCTTTGATAATGAGGTCACCATTGAGTGTGCCATCAGCTGCAATCGTTCCATTGTAGCCAAACTGAGTTTGATATTGAAAATCTTTACCTAAAATATTGAAGGCGGTAACGGATGTGATCACTTTAAGCGTAGATGCGGTAGCCAGGCCCATATTTGGGTTGACGGTAAATACCGTTTCGCCAGTTTTAGCGTCCAGCACCGTCAGCGATATAGATGCATAACGGCACTGACTATCCTGCTGTAATCGGTTATAAGCAGTTTGCAGTTTTTGATTCAGCGACTGTGCCTGGGCAAAACCCGCAAACAATAGAAGATTAATTATCAGTAGCTGCCGGAGCTTCATCTTTCAAATTACGTTTGGCAATAAAATAAATTGGTATTCCTAACAAAACGATACCGAGCCCATACCAGGTATATGGTTCCACATAAATTAGCAGCAAAATGCAAAACGCGATCCCCATTAAAATATAAATGGCAGGCAATACCGGGTAACCGAAAGCTTTATAAGGGCGTTCTATTTCGGGCCTGGTTATTCTCAATTTATATATTCCTATGATCGTTAAGACATAAAATACGACTACCACAAATGAGATCATGGTGAGCAGGTCGCCATATTTGCCGCTGAGGCACAAAATGGACGCAACCAAAGCTTGTATCCAAAGACCGAATTCAGGGACGGCGGATTTATTCAGTGTGCCTGTTCTCTTAAAAAACAGTCCGTCTTTGGCCATGGTATAATAAACCCTTGCCCCGGCAAATATCAACCCGTTGTTGCATCCGAATGTTGAGATCATGATCATAACAGCAATTACATAAGTTCCTCCGGTGCCGAATATCACATGCGAGGCTGTAACTGCAACCCGGTCTTTGTCAGCTGTAGCAATATCGTGCAATGGCAATACAGCGGTGTACATCACGTTTGCCGCAACATAGATCAGCGTTACGATCATGGTGCCGAAGAACAAGCTTAGTGCCACATCCCGTTTGGGATTTTTCATTTCACCTGCAATAAAGGTCACACTATTCCAGGAGTCGCTGCTGAAAATAGAACCCACCATAGATGCCGCAATAGCGCCGAGTGCTGCTGCTGTAGTGTACTCTGCAAAACTGCCATCGGGTTTCATTTGGTGCAGCGTCCAGGCATTGCTCCAGTTAAAGTGCCATGTATCACTGTTCAGCATTATAAATCCAAAAATGATCAACCCAAATAAGCTCAGCAGCTTGGTTAGGGTAAACGTGGTTTGAATGATCTTGCCGCTTTTTACGCCACGGGTATTGATATAGGTCAATAATAATATCACACCAATAGAAACCAATTGCGCCGCGCTGATCTTGATGAAGCCTTGCTGAAATAAGATGTTATCCTCACTCACCGCAGGTATTAAATAGGCTGTAAATTTGGAAAAAGCCACGCCCACAGCGGCAATAGTGCCGGTTTGTATCACGGCGAAAAAGCTCCATCCATATAAAAAGCCTATTAATTTATTATAGGATTCTTTGAGATAAACATATTGCCCGCCTGCTTTGGGGAACATGCCGCTCAGTTCGCCATAGCTTAAGGCTGCTGTGAGTGTCATAAACCCGGTGATGAGCCACACCACGATGAGCCATCCGGCTGAGCCTACGTTGCGGGTAATATCCGCGCTCACAATAAATATACCCGAGCCGATCATGGAGCCTGCTACCAGCATCGTGCCGTCAAGCAGGCCAAGCTCGTGCTTCATTTGCGGTTGCTTAGAATCTTCTTTCATTAACAGTAAAAGGTTTAAACTCCTAAGCTATTTAAAAATTTTATAATAGCGTGGTAAGCCGCAAAGAAATTAAATTTGCTAATTTGCGCCATCCAATTATTTTTGCACCCGATCACGCTTTAATACAATCATTTATAAACAAATAATTTAGTATGGATTTTATTTACAACAACTTAATTTATTTTATCCCGGTTATGGGGCTTGTCGGCATCTTCTTTATGCTGGTGAAGTCGGCATGGGTAACCAAACAGGATGCCGGTGATGCCACTATGACGGAGCTTGCAGGCTATATCGCTGATGGCGCCATGGCATTTTTACGCGCCGAATGGAAAATTCTGAGCTACTTTGTGGTAGTTGCAGCCATATTGCTGGCCTGGTCTGGCACTACGGTGAAAAACTCAGACTGGATAATAGCGATTTCATTTATTACCGGTGCGTTTTTGTCGGCTTTTGCAGGTTTCATTGGTATGCGCATCGCGACGAAAGCCAATGTACGTACCACACAAGCGGCGCGGACAAGCCTGGCGCAGGCATTAAAAGTATCGTTTACTGGTGGAACAGTAATGGGTTTAGGTGTAGCAGGTTTAGCCATTATTGGTTTGGGCTCGTTATTTATAGTGTTTTATACCATATATGTTAAAAATACGGGTGGAGATGTGAACGGGGACGCTATGGCAAAAGCACTGGATGTTTTAGCCGGATTTTCATTAGGCGCTGAGTCGATCGCTTTATTCGCCCGCGTGGGTGGGGGTATTTATACCAAAGCTGCCGATGTTGGTGCGGATTTAGTGGGTAAGGTTGAAGCGGGTATTCCCGAGGATGATGTGCGTAACCCGGCTACCATTGCCGATAACGTAGGTGATAACGTAGGTGACGTAGCTGGTATGGGTGCCGATTTGTTCGGTTCTTATGTAGCTACTATGCTGGCCACCATGGTGTTGGGTCGCGAGATCGTATCACCAGATCAGTTTGGTGGTATTGCCCCCATATTATTACCCATGGTAATTGCCGGTTTAGGTTTGATCTTCTCGATAGTGGGCGCAGCCTTTGTCAAAATAAAAACTGAAACTGACAGTGTGCAGACTGCCTTAAATATTGGTAACTGGATGTCGATCATCCTGACTGCCATAGCCACCTATTTTTTAGTACAATGGATGCTGCCAAATGGCGAATTTCATATGTTGCGTGATTATGCTGGCGGCACGCCTTCAGGAGCACTTAAACCCGAGGCATCGCATTTTACAAAGAATGGTGTTTACCTTGCCATTATCGTAGGTTTGGTAGTAGGCACTTTAATGTCGATGATCACAGAATATTATACCGCGATGGGCAAACGCCCGGTATTAGGTATTATCAGGCAATCATCAACCGGCCATGCTACTAATATTATCGGCGGCTTGGCTGTAGGTATGGAATCAACTGTACTCCCTATCCTGGTATTGGCTGCGGGTATTTATGGGTCTTATTATTTTGCGGGTTTGTATGGAGTTTCCATCGCGGCAGCAGGTATGATGTCGACCACAGCTATGCAATTGTCTATCGATGCATTCGGCCCGATAGCGGATAACGCAGGTGGTATTGCCGAAATGAGCCGTCTACCTGAAGAAGTACGTCACCGTACAGACAATTTAGATGCTGTAGGTAACACTACTGCAGCTACCGGCAAGGGTTTTGCTATTGCATCGGCAGCGTTAACTTCACTGGCTTTATTTGCAGCCTTCGTCGGTGTAGCAGGTATCGAGCATATTGATATTTATAAAGCACCAGTATTAGCCGGTTTATTTGTGGGTGGTATGATCCCTTTCATCTTTTCAGCTTTGGCTATATCGGCAGTAGGCCGTGCGGCTATGGCGATGGTGGAAGAAGTTCGCCGCCAGTTCCGCGAGATACCGGGCATTATGGAATACAAAGCCAAGCCTGAATATGAAAAATGCGTGGCTATATCCACCAAAGCATCCATCCGCGAAATGGTGGCACCGGGATTGATCGCCCTGATCACACCGATCATTGTTGGTTTTATTTTCGGTCCTGAGGTTTTGGGTGGATTATTAGCCGGTGTTACCGTGTCAGGCGTATTGATGGGTATCTTCCAGAGCAACGCCGGCGGCGCCTGGGACAATGCCAAAAAATCATTCGAGAAAGGCTGCGAGATCAACGGCGAGATGTTCTACAAAAAATCAGAACCGCACAAGGCATCTGTAACAGGTGATACCGTTGGTGATCCGTTCAAGGATACTTCAGGCCCGTCAATGAATATATTGATCAAGCTGATGTCTATCGTTTCATTAGTTATCGCGCCACACCTGAACGCGAATAAGATCCCGAAAGCGGCAAGCATCCATCACGAAGTGAAAAAAGAGATCAGGATGCAGGCGGTGAATACGCCGCTTGTGAAGATCGATAAGAAAATGTAGTTTGAGATAGACTTACGAAGTTTTTAAAAACTTCGTAAGTCTTTTATAAGATATAAAGGGAACTCAAAAGGTTCCTTTTTTTGTTAATAACAAACCCATTATGTCATTGCGAGCGCAGCGTTGCAATCGCGAACCATGCAGGCGGATTTACAAAGTTCGCGATTGCCACGTCGTTCCTCCTCGCAATGACAATTTTTTAAACTTTCCCCAACTATAATTCGCCAATTTCAACCCCTTTCCATTGTTACATACTGCTCTTTCTATTTTAAATAAATTTAAGTACGTTTGGAAAACTGATTTATCTCAATAAATAAAAAACTGATCTTATAATGAGCTTATTTGTAAAAAAATCTCTTGAACAATTAATGGCCACGCCGGAAGAGGGACATGGTTCCCTTAAACGGACGCTCGGCGCGGGCAGTCTTATTGCTCTGGGTATTGGAGCTATCATTGGAGCGGGCCTTTTCGTGCGAACAGCTTCCGCAGCAGGTGAGCACGCCGGGTCTGCCGTAACTATTTCTTTTATCGTTGCAGCCATCGGTTGTGCTTTCGCCGGCTTATGCTATGCGGAGTTTGCTTCTATTATCCCTATCGCCGGTAGCGCCTATACTTATGCGTATGCCACTATGGGCGAGATCGTTGCCTGGATAATCGGGTGGGCGTTGGTATTGGAGTATGCATTGGGTGCCGCAACCGTATCCATCAGTTGGAGCGAATATGCGAATAAGCTGCTTGGGGGGCGAATACCGTTCGAATGGTGCCATTCACCAATGGAATCGGTTCTCGTAAATGGCGTTCATCATCATGGTATTATCAATGTGCCTGCTTTAGTTATATTATTTGCATTGTCGGCATTGTTGATCAAAGGAACTCAGGAGTCCGCTACTGTTAATGCGGTAATCGTATTCATCAAGGTGGCCATTGTATTGGTATTTATTGCTATTGGATGGCAGTACATTAAACCTATCAATCACACTCCATATATGATCCCTGCCAATGCTCCTGATGTAATGCAGTCAAATGGAAAATGGTATTCTTACCTGCCATTTTTTAATCACGGATGGGGCGGCGTGCTCAGAGGCGCCGGAGTAGTATTCTTCGCATTTATTGGTTTTGATGCGGTTTCAACTGCTGCGCAGGAAGCAAAAAATCCGAAACGCGATATGCCAATAGGTATCCTGGGGTCGTTAGTAGTATGTACTATTTTGTATATCCTGTTCTCATGGGTATTAACCGGTGTAGCCCCTTATACCGATTTTATGAAAGCCGGTAAAGAAGCTTCTGTAGCTTATGCTATAAGTACTTATATGCATGGTTACGCATGGCTATCTACCCTGGTGACAATTGCTATTCTGGCTGGTTTCTCATCGGTAATATTGGTAATGCTCTTAGGTCAATCGCGGGTTTTTTATACGATGTCGACAGATGGCTTACTACCTAAAGTATTTAGTGAGCTACATCCTAAATTTAAAACTCCATACAAGAGCAATATGATATTGTTTGTGTTTGTGGGTTTATTTGCAGCGTTTTTGCCAGAAAGCGTTGCCGGTGACCTTACCTCTATCGGGACACTGTTTGCCTTTGTGGTAGTTTGTATTGGGGTGATGATCCTTAGAAAGAAAGATCCGAATTTAGTGAGACCTTTCAAAACACCATTGGTTCCGCTTGTTCCTATATTAGGTATTTTAATTTGTGCTGCCATGATCATTAGCCTGGCCTGGCAAACCCAGGTAAGTGCACTTGCGTGGATGGTAATTGGTCTGGTGATTTATTTCAGCTACAGCAAAAAGAATAGTAAAATTGGTAGTGCCGGTGATATATTGCCTACCGCTACAGATTTTGAAAAGGAGTAATAGTTTTATAACTGAAAACCAACAAAAAAAGCCCCGAATCCGGGGCTTTTTTTGTTGGTATAAGGTAGGGTCTGTTTAGTGCTTGATATATCTTATAATGAGAATTTAATAGCGGTAACTGCGCCTAAGCCCGGTCCGTCACTACTGATCTCGAATGAGCCGGTATGGCTTTCAACAATCGACCTGCAATTATATAATCCCAGGCCTGTGCCGCTTTTTTTGGTGGTGAAACCTCTTTCAAAGAACCTGCTGCTTGTTTCCTTATCGAAACCCTGGCCGGTGTCCGCGATTTTCAGGTCGATGTATTCTGCTGTAGCCTTCATGGTGATCGATATGCATTTTTCGCTTTTATCCATATCAATGGCTTCCAGGCTATTTTTCATGATATTCAGTATCACCTGCATCAGCTTGGTATGGTCGCCTTTGATCACATAGTTGCCCGGCTTAATATTCACAATCAGCTTAACGCCTTTTTTATCCATCGAAGCAAAAAGCATCGAGCGGCAATCGTCAATAATGCGTACAATATTTACCGGTTTTCTTTCGTGCGAACCTCCGTGGCCCCTCACAAACTGGCGTTGTATATTCAGTATTTCCTGTATATGCGAAACAATATTTAAAAGCTCCCCAATGGAAACGCTTACTTCTTTTTGATTATCGGCCTGCGTTTTTGCAATACCTTCGGTTATGGACACCAGCGCATTTGCTTTATCCACGCCTATCGCATTGCCTATTAAAGTTTGGTGCCCTTTTAAAAACAGGTTTAGATTTTTAACAGATTCAAGATTGTTTTTTTCGCTTACCCGGTTGATCCTGGTTAAATAAGAACCGAAACCCACCAGCGCATTGCCAATATCATGCAGTACTTCTGATGCTATTTCAAATTTCCCCTGTGCTATGGCCTTCTCCGTTTCCTGTTCCTGTTGTTGAACAAGCATCTCATTCAATGCCTTTAATTCTTCCGTTTGCTTACTTAACTTGGCCGACTTGGCATTTAATTCTTTATTTAATTTATTAAGCGCCTCTTCTGAGCGTTTCCGGTCGGTGATGTTGTGCCCGATACCCAGGATGCGGGTGATCTTCCCATATTCGTCATACACGGGAACCTTGGATGTGGATAACCAGTGCTGTTCGCCGCTACTGTCGTAAAAAACTTCTTCCTTATTGATAATAGCCTCACCGGTACACAATACTTCCATGTCGTTTTGGTAGCCTCTCAGCCCTATCTCATTCGGAAATAATTCCAGGTCGGTTTTGCCGATCACATCGGCTTCTGATTTGGCGCCGATGGTGGCCACATCTGCCTTGTTGGCAATAATTTTACGTGCTTTTTCGTCTTTTATATAAATGGTGCCCGGTAAATTATCGATCAAAGTGCGCAGCAGTTTCCGGTCTTTCTGCACATCTTCTTCAGTCTTCTTTTGGTTGGTAACATCAATATGTACACCGGTAATGCTGTTTGATTTTTTATTGTAACCGCCTCTGGAGCATATCCACACCCACTTGCCATTGGCATGTTTCATACGGAAAAAACTTTCGAACGAATCAACGGGATTGGAAATATATTCCATTAAACGGGCCATAGCCCCAGCTTTATCATCAGGATGCAGCAGATCGGCCCATGCAGTATCGAGGGTTCTTTTACCTGGCAAATCGTAATCTTTAATATCGCGACCCAGCATGGTAAAATTAACGCTGTTGGAATCGAAAAAACCTGTAGCCGGGAAATATTCCCAGGCACCGGTATTGGAGGAAGAAAATAGCAGCCCGTATTTTTCTACGTCTGCTTTCAACATATCATAATCCTGCTGACTATGAGTGTCGCCTTGTGTTTCGTCCTTTAAAACAAAATCCATCATTGGAAATGCATTGAGTATAAATGTGGTGTTCTATTTATGTTGATACTGTAATTACAATGGTAAAGTGATCGTAAACACCGCGCCTTTAGTGTTGGTGACCGATATTTTGCCACCATGTGCGCTTACATATTGTTTCACAATGGCAAGCCCAAGGCCTGTTCCGCAGTTTTTATCTTTGGTTACAAAGGGGTCGAAAAGCGTGGTCATTATTTCCTTCGGGATACCGGGGCCATTATCGCAAACAGCAAACATTAAATTTTTATCTTCAACCCAGGCCGAAATATGGATAAACGGAGTTGCTACCTTATGATCATGAAGCACATCCGAAGCATTATTGATCAAATTGCTTATTACTCTCCGTAACTTACTTTCGTCGCCCGGTACAACCAGGTTATCAGGGATATAGGACTGAATATCAAGATTTTCCCAACCGTCTCTCCCTTTTGCCTGCTCAATAGCTTCGGCAGTAATTTTGTTTACGTCCACCGGCTTTTTCTGTATCGGCATTTCCTTGATAAAATCCAGGAAATCCTCAAATATGCCTGATGCCTGCTCTGCCGACTGGTCGATCATATCGATCAATTCATTATTGTCGCCTTCTTCGCGCATCATATCGGTCATAAACCTGATGTTTTTTATCGGGGTCCGCAAATCATGCATCACCATACCAATCACCTGGCCTACTGCGGATAGCTTTTCCTTTTGTATCAGTTTTTCGTGTAATTCAGCATTGCGTATGGCTTGCGCGGCATTTTGTACAAACAGCTTTAACAGGTACATTTTTTCTGTCTTCAGTTTTTCAACCTTTTGCAATACGGCGAACACATAGTAATTGTCCATACGGGCAAGCACCAGCTCATCCAGTTGCAGCACCTCGTTATTTTCCATCTGTACAGTTCTTACCCTTGCGGTAAGTTCGTCAAGGTTGATCCTTTCTTCGATGGCACCAATGGATAATATTTTTTCGTAATGCAGATCCTTGTCCAGTTTGCCAATGAGCGCCATGTCGGTATCCAATGATCCGGCAAGTTGCTCAAGTATGTTTTTTAATAGAGAGTTAAGCTGATTTTTATTTAAACCGATAGAAGCGATGGACTCGATCAATTTTTCGAGGTTACGCAGCTTATTATAATCGGTGCAGGCTTTGGTAGCCAGCTGAATAATTTCTTCGGGTGCATAGGGTTTGCAGTGGTAGCCAACATTCTGGCCTGCCTGCTCCACTATTTCGTCAATAGAACGGTCGCTATAAGCTGTAATGAAAATAATTTCGGCCTTTGAATCTATCTTTCTTATTTCGATAGCAGTTTCCAGCCCGTTCCAGCCCGGCATACGCATATCCAAAAAGATAACGGCATAGGGGCGACCGGCTTCAATAGCTTTTTGTACTTTTTTCAAGCCCTCCATCCCGTTCGAGGCCTTATCGACCGTAAAAACAGGGATGCTTGGTGTTCGGGTAAGCAATAAAGGTTTAGCATTGCCAAATAATATATCAAAAGCGCTGTCAATATCTTCCTGCTCTTCTGACTGACTATGTGGTATAAGAATATCTTCGATATTATCCCTTACCATTTCCTCGTCATCAATTACCAAAACTGATGTGTTTACTTCATTCATGATGTTTGTACAATTGCTTTATTTTCAGTGGCTTTTACGTGAATACTTATATTAAGTTATAGGCAGGCTGCTAAATTCTTTATTATAATTTTTTATAATGCCTGTGAACAGGCGCTAAAGCGGTTTTGCAAATATTATATTGTTTATTAAAAGCCCACATATTTATTATTTAATACCATATTATTAACAATATTGATATTGCAGGTAATTATATTTCTGCTGTCATTATATCATATTGATGCGATATTCTTTTTACCGGCAGCATATATTTTGATAGCTTTGTTGTTTATCAGCCTTTTGTGGCCGAAAACAATAAATTGAGTCTATGCATCCATTCATACTAAAAGAGATCATTTCGGTAACCATGATCCTGTTTGCCATTATCGATATACTGGGAGCAATACCTATTATTATCGAAATGCGGCAGCGTGCCGGGCATATTCAATCTGAAAAAGCTTCTATTGCGGTATTGATACTGATGATCGGTTTTTTATTCGCCGGGAACGAGTTGCTCGACATTATTGGCTTGGATATCCAGTCGTTCGCCATAGCAGGTTCGCTGGTGATATTTTTTATAGCGATGGAAATGATACTGGGTATCAAGTTTTTCAGGGGAGATGATATGCCTGAAGCCGTATCCATAGTACCGCTGGCCTTCCCGTTGATAGCCGGGGCTGGAACCATGACCACCCTGCTCTCCCTCAAGTCGCAATATCAAACCCAGAATATTTTGGTAGGCATTGTGCTGAACACCCTTTTTGTTTACCTGGTGCTGAAGAACGTGAAATGGCTGGAAAAACTTTTCGGCGAAACCGGCCTGATGATCCTGCGTAAAGCCTTTGGAATAATATTGCTGGCTATCGCTATTAAGTTATTCAGGAGTAATACGCATTTGTAGATTTAACTTCTGGATATTCTGACATTCTACAGTGTTTGATATTACCACCAAGTTAAACGTTTTGCCCCGCCGGGGCAACTGGTATTCCCGGTGTTGTTGTACAACCGGAGGTAAGTTTGTTTCACCTGTTTCATTCATTACTGTCCTGCAACGGTGAAACAACTGAAACGCTTGTCCTCCCCCTTTAGGGGGCCGGGAGCTATTTCTTAATATTCACCGTTGTCACAAAAAGCTTATTGCCGTTATAGAATAGGGTATCATAAATGGTGAGCAGCAGTTTGTCGCCCACCTTGGTGATCACCCCATGCTCCGGCCCGATATAGATATCATTGCCTTTACGAAACCAGGTGGCCGGTATGGAAGCCTCGCCCGGTACACCGATAGCTGTTCCCCTTAATCCCCCGTGGGTGTCAATAAGGTTGTGTGTTACATAGCAGGTATCGTGCCCAATATAGCTTGATAAGGTGGTCTGGTCCGTATTAAACACCAACTCATTTTCCGACATGCAGGGATACTCATTCGCATTCACATCAATATCATATGGGATATTGGCTTTCCACGAGTACAGTCCCCATTTGCCGCTCACATCATAAATGGGCGTTTGCTTACTTTCCTTTTTGCACGAAAAAAGCATTGCGGCAATAGCAAATAGGAGAAGAGGTTTTTTCATGTAAGAGGTGTTATGATCAAATATAAGGTTTTGTAAGGCCCCCTAACCCCCTAAAGGGGGAATAATTTTCTAACGCCGGCGTTTCAGTGTTTCAGGTTTTGAAATGGTGAAACAAGTGAAACAGGAGATTCGTAAACTATGTTATCGCCGGAGCCCATCGGGGCAAAACGTTTGTAGCAATCAATTGAAAATTCAATTTTGCCCCGTAGGGGCTACACATCAGCCAACAGGCATGTTGTATAAAGGGTAACTCCTACGGAGTAAAAATATGGATGGGTTTATTCTCTACAAACAGGTAGCCGCGATTGGGCAATATCAGCAACCTGCATGTTTCACCCGTTTCAGCAATTGCAGATGTGGGATGGTGAAACAAGTGAAACATCGGTAGGGCTTGTTAATTATTAATCGGTAAGCCAAAATTCTTTTACTTTTTTACTATTAGAATCAACTTTAATGTATAAAAGTAAGTGGTTATACATAGGTGAAGTGTCTTTTGTACCAACGATATAACCTAATATTATTTTACTTTTATCATCCGGTTTTCCTAATAATTTAATTACGCTATCTTGATTGATATTTTTCAGGCTACCGCTTTGCATCAAGTTTTTTACCATACGACCCCGGACATGAATATTGCCATCTTTCCAAGCCTCTTTATTAAACTTTATATCGAACTTTTCATTTAATTTATCTTTACTTTCATGGTTTTTACATGAAAAAATAATGCAGACAAAAGCTATAATTGCTAATTTATTCATAGTTTTTTCTCTCAATTGTTGGTGTTGTCATAAATCACCGCACCACTAAGTCTTTTTCAACCTAGCCACAAACATCGTATCCGCCTTATTCTCATAGCCTTTCAACACCGTTTGTTCTTCCACTTTCATGCCCAGTTCTTTAACCATAAAGTTTACGGCGTCTTCATTCTCCGCTTTAAAGGCTGAGCAGGTGATGTAGATGAGCGGCTTGCCGGGTTTAAGGTATTTTACCACGTTGGCGGCTATGCTTTGCTGCAGACGCTGGAAGAATTCAATTTTGGGTGATTGGAACTGGCTGATCATTTCGGGTGTGCGGCCCCAGGTACCCGAACCGCTGCATGGAGCATCCAGGATAATTCCGTCAAACTCATAGTTATGCAGTTCAGGGTCAACGTTTTGGGTGAGGTCGAGCAGTTTTTTCTGATACTTGATCAGTCCTGCCTGCTGAAAGCGCTCGTCCAGGTTAGAAAGAATGGATTCGCGTATATCGGATACCACCAGTTTCAGGTTAGGCTCAAGCTCATGCAACAGCAAACTTTTACCGCCCGATGCCGCGCAGGCGTCCCACCAGGCTTCCCATTTGTTAGGCTTAAAGTATTTGGCCGTTTGTTGTGATGACAAATCCTGCACCTCGAACCAATGCTGCTGGGGGAAGATACTTTCCAATCGGGTACCATTAGGTAAGGATAAACAGCCGTTGCCTTCATCCTTAAAAGTGATATCGGCTTTGGCCAGCGTCCCTTTTACCAGGATATCAAAGTTCTCGCGCACCCGGATAAACAGGTCGGGCTGAATAAAAAAGGATTTTAAGAAGGCGTCTTTATTAATCCCAGTCGACAGCTTATCCGGCCAGGGGAACACATCCGCAAGCTTAAAATCGGGATAGGCGGTTTTAACCAATTTCAGCTTCTCATCGATATCAAAACCAATGCACAGGGCCCACTCGGGTTTAAAATGCTGTAGAAAAGAGTTGGTTTGACTGTTGCACAAAAATTCGGCAACTACCAGGCGTTCCTCAGTAGGGGTATTGAACAGGGCTTTGCCAAGGCGGAAGTAGTTGTATATGAGCCTGCTGGCCACCTTGCGGTCGGTGGAGCCCATTTGTTTGTTCTGACGGTAAAAGCCGGGCAAAAACTTACTTAAAGGTGTTTCGGCCGGGTAGCTACCCAATATTCGCTGAAACGTTTTAAGTTGGTTCAAAGCCTTCATTCTACCTTTTTTAATCCAAAGTTATTGTATTCCAATATGTTTGCGTGCGTGTTGATCCAGCCCAACCCCGGTTTTTTCATAAAGTGGTACTTGTTCAGCAGGCCGTTAAAATCGTTTTTATCCAGCTTTTTCAACCCATCCTTGTTGGTGCCCAGCAAACTGCCAAAATAAGTGCCTTCATCAAAACCCATCATGGCGTATACACTTGGTTCAGAATGGTATACCTTTTTATAAGCCCGAATAAACGCTATTACCTCCGGCGACTTATAATCGATCCTTTCTGTGGAGCTGATGTGCGCTTTCAGCGGCTGCAGCATTTCGGGTTTAAGATAGGAAAATTTAGCCCAGCTGGGATGCCCGAATAAAGTTACCGGGTACCTTTTAGCCAGCGAATCCAGCGACCGCAAGGTAACCATCAGGAACTGCTGGTTGGTGGAAGGTATCACAAAAACATTTTCACCCGTGGCTGATAGCTGAGGGATGAGGGTGTTGAGTTGGCCCCTCACGACGGTTAAAGAAACGATCTGCGTTTTTTTCTTGCTTAAACTATCGCTGGCTTTCCTGAAAGGGGTAATGTAATTGTTCTCCTCGCTGAAGCCCGACCTTAGGATAAATATCTTTTTAGGCTTGTAATGCTCATTGATATATTGCGCGGCCGACCATGCATGGTATTCCAATGGCGTGGCTACGGTAACCAAATTCTGATCCTTAGTAGTTGCCGGCGAGGCAGGTGAAAGCGGCGATACAATAGGAATGGATTTCCCGGTGCCGGTTAATACTTCCGAAAAGGCATGGATATCATCCGGGAACACCGGGCCAACTACCAGGTCGCTGGTGCGTATAGCAGGGTTATACCCCAGGCTATGCGCCTGTTCGGGTTGATCTTTGGTATCAAATACCTGCAATTTATAATTATAACCTTTTGCAGTCAGCGAATCCAAAGCAAGCTTAAACCCCTGGTAATAATCGAGCGACAGGTTGGCATTGCTCAAACTGGAAGGCGTAAACTGGCCCTTCAAATTATCCAGGTTGAATGGCAGCAGCATCGCTATGGACGACACCTGCGATGTTTCCGCTTTTTTCTCAAGAGCTTTTTCGGCTTCTTTTTTTACGACAGCAGGTTCGTTTTTAGCAGGCACTGAAACAGGGCGCACCTTTGGCGAACATGCCGCCAATAACAGCGCTGCGCAAACAAATAATAACCACTTATTCCCACTCAATGGTGGCCGGTGGTTTCGAACTGATATCATATACTACCCGGTTAATTCCTTTTACGTTGTTGATGATCTCGTTACTGATCTTAGCCAGCAGATCATAGGGCAGATGGCACCAATCGGCGGTCATACCGTCGAATGATTCCACCGCGCGCAGGCAAATCACGTTCTCGTAAGTACGCTCATCGCCCATAACACCTACTGATTGTACCGGCAAATAGATAGCGCCGGCCTGCCAAACCTTATCGTAAACACCTGCCGACCGCAAATTGTTGATATAAATCGCATCAGCTTCCTGTAATATCGCAACCTTTTCTGGTGTGATATCACCTAATATCCTGATAGCCAGTCCGGGACCAGGGAATGGGTGACGGCCTAATATATTCGGGTCGATGCCCAAGGCCTTACCAACCTTGCGCACTTCGTCCTTAAATAGCGTATTCAAGGGCTCAACTACCTTCAGTTTCATAAAATCAGGCAAACCGCCTACGTTATGATGTGACTTGATGGTAGCCGATGGCCCTTTTACCGATACAGATTCGATCACATCCGGATAAATGGTACCCTGGCCAAGCCATTTCACATCCTGTACCTGGTGAGCCTCGTCATCAAACACCTCGATAAATACACGGCCGATGGCTTTGCGTTTTTTCTCGGGATCAGTTAAGCCTGCCAAAGCATCATAAAAGCGTTGTTTGGCATCCACACCCTTTACATTGAGCCCCATGTGCTTGTAGGAGTCCAATACCGACTCAAACTCATCTTTGCGCAACAAGCCGTTATCCACAAATATGCAATACAGGTTTTTGCCGATGGCATGGTGTAGTAATACAGCCGCTACCGATGAATCTACACCGCCGGAAAGGCCCAATACAACCTTATCATTACCAAGCTTTTCTTTCAGCGCAGCAATAGTAGTTTCGACGAACGAATCAGGTGTCCAATCCTGGGCGCAACCGCAGATGTCGACCAAAAAGTTTTGCAGCAATTGCTTACCATCGATGCTATGTGTAACCTCGGGGTGAAACTGTATGCCGTAGGTTTGCGTGCCGGTAACCTGGTAGGCGGCCACCTTTACGGTATCCGTGCTGGCAATGATCTCAAAATTGTCCCCGATACGGGCTATCGTATCCGCGTGCGACATCCATACCTGCGAACCGGCAGGAATGAGTTTGAACAGCGGGTTTTTATCGTTGATATATTGCAAATTGGCCCGGCCATACTCGCGTGTGCTTGATGGCAATACCTCGCCGCCATTGAAATGAGCGATATGCTGCGCGCCATAGCAAACTCCTAAAATAGGCAGCGTACCATGAAATTTATTAAAATCGAAATTAGGCGCATCTTCCTGGCGAACGGAATACGGGCTGCCGGATAATATGATGCCTTTTACAGTGCTGTCGATCTCGGGAAAGTGGTTGAAGGGGTGGATCTCGCAGTAGATATTGAGCTCCCTGACACGGCGCGCTATCAATTGGGTAAATTGTGAGCCGAAGTCAAGAATGAGGATTTTTTCTTGCATGGGCAAAGATAGGAATTTTGTTGAAAGGTTGGAAGGTTAGAAGGTTGAAAAGTTATATCAGTTGGAAAGACGAGAAGTCCTTAAGATATTTACCTTTATTATATCAAGCCACAATCCATGAGAAAAGTATTGTTGTTCGCTTTAACCATTTTAATATCGAATGTTTATGGCCAGGGCAAATCATATGATTACTGCTACCAGGTTGGGCCGGCAAGTTTCAACGTTTATTCTATCACTGATAAGAAAGAATATCCAATCTTAACCCAAAAGAATAAAGCCTCGTACGCTTGCATTTCGCCGGATGGGAAAAGTATTGTTTACACGTTTTCTACTTGGCCAAAAGGGATATCTAATCTTGCTATCATGGACTTAAATACTAAGCGTAAGAAATTATTGAATGCTCATAATAGTGATTGTGATGAACCTGTATGGTCTCCAGACGGGAAATATATAGCTTACAAACCATGGAACGAGAAGCAAAAGAAAAGAGAGATCGCGGTTATTGCTGTTGATAATAAATGGCAAAAGGTTTTAACCAGGAAGTTGCCTGAAATTGGGAATATTTCATGGACGAGTGACAGTAAAAAAATAGTTGCGAATGATATTGATTCGATCTTCGTTATCGATCTTGCTGGGAACGTAACAAGTATTTACAAAACCGCCGCCATTGGAAAAACCAAATGGTGCAGAAACTTTAGATTTACCACTGATGGGAAGAAGATTGTTTTCCTACAACATGAAAATGAAATAGTTAATATGACCGGGGGATCTGCTGCAGTTTATGTATATGATATGGCTACAAAAAAGGCTTTGAGAATCTCGCCGAAAGGCTACGATTTCGATAATATTATTATTCACACCAATAAAATTTTGGCGTCGGGTGAAAAGGGGAGCGGTGTTCCTAATTCGGGCATCTATTCCATTGATTTGGATGGAAAAAACTTTAGGCTTTTCTTTCCTAAAGCGGGTAATATAAGCGTAAAGGATTAGTAACGATCAACCCAGGATTCAATACACTGACGATCTATTTCAATCCGGGACGTCTTCTGTGAGGATACAGTCGAAGGATGTGATGTAAGGGTATAAAATCAAAAACTTACGAAGTTTTTAAAACTCAGTAAGTCTGTTAAAATGACGACAAAAGCCACTATAAACCGATACTAAGTCAAACTATTTTTTATCATATTGATCCATAACACAATGAGAAAAATAATACTCCTGATCTTGATGCTCGGCATAGCTAAAGTTTACAGCCAAAGTAAATCATACGATTACTGTTATGTCAACAAAAAGGGAATTTGTGTTTACTCCCTGATGGATAAGAAGGAATACCTGGTGGTGAAAAAGGGAACAGACCCATGTATCTCGCCGGATGGAACAAAAGTAGCTTACACCAGCATGCTGAACGGTATCGACCGGGTTATCAATGTAATTGACCTCAACACGAAAAAGATAACCAAACTGAATACCAACAGCATCAATTGTTATGGTGCGATGTGGTCGCCGGATGGGAAATATATTGCCTACAATGTGTTCAACCTGGAAAAGAGCCGGTGGTATATCGCTATAATTGATGCGGCGAATACATCATTCAAGATACTGACAGAGCAACTGGAACAATGCTACGCGCCAACCTGGAGTGCCGACAGCCAGGCTGTGGTCATTCAAAATATTGATAATGTGCATATTTTTGACCTGTCTGGCAATATCAATAATACCTATAAAGTATCCGATATTACAAAAACTTTAGGGCCATCCAGTTCCGACCGGTTTGTGCTGACACCAGACCGTAAAAAAATAGTTTTCAGCACTGAAGTGGATGAGCCCGGCTACGAGGAAGGGCCGCCTACGGCAGTGTATGCTTATGATATAGCCAGCAGATCAACCGTAAGGCTTTCGCCCAAAGGATATTATGGCAGGGGTGTTATTATTAAGAATAATAAAGTCTTATTTTCAGGCGGAAAAGTAACATCAACCATCGAAAATACTTATACTGTTGATCTTGATGGAAAAAACCTTAAAGTGCTTTTTCCAAACGCCAATACCATATCGGCAAAAAATTAAAACGGGTTATTTTATGGTAATTTCGATTTTGCCTTCATCAAAATTATCAATATTGTCATCAGTGATCATGTCAGATTTTTTCTGGATCGACTTTAATAATTTAGCCGTTGAGCCTACGTGGGAAACAGTAATGGTTGATCCATCGGCACCGAATTTCATTTTTGAATCCTGAACGCCGGAACAATCCATTATGCTTTCATTCAGTTTCTTTAAAGCGGCAAACTTTATACCTTTTACGCTGATCTGGGTGGTATTAACTGTGCCATCGGCAGGTTTTTTACCAAAAAGGCTTCCAAAAGTATTGGCAACACTTTTTGCCGTGCCTACAGTGGTGGTTGCGGTATTTGCCGCGTTAGTCGCTGTGGTGCCTGCATTGTTTACACTGTTGTTTGTGCTGGCCAATGAGGTATTTGCTTTGTTGAGCGCGTTATCGACTTTTGTTTGTGCATTTGATGTTAGTGCGAACATAAAAAGCGCACAGAACAGGAGGGTTAAAGATTTCATGACAAGTGGGTTAGGGTCCAAAAGATATAACAGGGTTTGCAATAATTTAAATAGTGGTACTTCTACAGGAAAGCGCAAATCGAGTGCCAGAATGGGTTAATAATCCCCCGTGTTGAGGTAAAGACTAAAAATACAGCTAAAATCAAGTAAACAACTTGATTTTCAAGGTGTAGGCCGTTAATTCAAGGCTTTTTTTTAGCATTAAACACGGGATATGAGGAATTATTTCTACTACTTTGGTATGATGGGGCCGGATCTTATTCATCGATGCCTTCAGCTATTCTGATCAAATATCCATTATTATCACAAATGCTGAACTCGCGTATGCCGTAGTGCTTGCTTTCCAGTTCATCCACTATTTTTAGCTTCCGTTCCTCCTTGTATTCCCGGTAAATTTCATCTACGTTATCCACAAACCAAAACAATACAAACCGGCGTTGATCGCTATTGATCTGCCTCGTATATTCCGGGTCCTGGCCAAACAATACGCGAAGGTCGTCGCGGCGCAGACCACCATCGGTTCCCATGGTACATTCCTCATAAAAGCCAAAGGTATCCCGGTAATAATTCAGCGTTTCGCGCAGGTCTTTCACCGGGATAAAAGCGCTTAAACGGTTGAACTTTTTTGCTTTCATGCGAAATTCAAAATAGTTACCCCTGTGGTACCGAATGTAAAGCTACCCTGTTTCCCTCTGTATCTAAAAATACGGACATGTAGCCGTGTTCGGGCGATATCTGTGTTTTGGGAACAACAATTTTGCCACCTGCTGCTTCTATTTTGTCCAGCACATTTTGAACGTCAGGGTTGCCGTTGAGGTAAACCAGCGGACCGCTTTCGGCGGATGGCTTATAAAAATCGCCGCTTTGGCAAATGGCGCCGCCAATATTCATCATGTCATTGATCGGGAACATGCGCATCTGTAATTGCGGCATATCCATCGGGATCATTTGGATATCAAATATGGCTTCGTAAAATTTTTGAGCGCGGTTAATGTTTGTAGCCGGGATTTCGAACCAACTAATGGCGTTTTTGAAGATCATGATTGGGAGGGGTTAAGTTTTAGAATAAAGTTATGACTTTCACTTTTAACAACCCACTCCGGTGTTAATTTAATTTTACCAGGCCAGTAGTAGTGGCTATCCAAATAGTTTTACCGTTTTCAATGGCTATCCCCATAACAACATTATGGTATTTTCCGGGCCAGAACTTAAATGGTGTAAACTTGTCGCCATCAATTTTTAATACACCATCATTTGTTGCCATCCAGATAGCTCCGTCATCTGAGATTTTAATATCACGTACCATTTGGTCGGGCAATGCGGAATTATGCTTATTGTAATGCGTCCATTTGCCATCCTTTAAAACTGAAAAACCCCCATTGCCAAACCCACCCCCATAGCCGATATATAATTCGCCGTTTGCCATAAACTTAACTGCCCGCACCGTACCTAACTGAAGATCTGAATTACTTTCATTCAATGATTTCCATTCTTTACCATCATAAAGTAGCAGATTAACATCGCAACCTACTGCAATACGGCCATCTTTGCTTACATCAAATGACAACACATTGTGCTGCAGATCAGGCCCGCTGGGCAGGCTGAGTTTTGACCATGCCGAGCCATCATAAATGATAACTCCATCACTGGTTCCAAAATACATTTTTCCATCGGCTCCTTCATTTATCCGTGTAATCCCTTTATTTATTGGCATATAATTATCCGGCGAAAATACAGTCCATTTTGAACCATCATATTTCAGGATCCGTTCCGTGGGATTGGAAAACTCAACCCATAGATTATCCTTTTTATCTACGTATAAAGAACTAATGAAATTACCTGTCACCGGCGAATTATCTTTGTTATAAATGGTAAAATCCTTTCCATTATATTTTACCAGCCCGTGCTTGGCTGTTCCAATCCATATGTTGCCTTTATGGTCGGCGGTAATGCCCCATAAGTTATCTTCAGGAAGTTTTGAATTGGTCGAATTAAATATTTGCGGCGTTTGCGCGAGCAATAATAAATTGGTACACACCAGGCATATAATAAGGTAAAAGGTTTTCATCAGGTGAAATTAAAAATATTTGCAATGGAAAAATAGAGAAATTATATCTATTTTTCTTATTCTTGGCTATGCGATTCACCACCCGTCTTGCCACTTTTGAAGATGTTCCTATGCTGCAACAATTAATTGAGCAATCTGTAAGGGGGCTAAGTGAGGGTTATTATACACCCAAACAGGTGGAAAGCGCGATCAAATATGTTTTTGGGGTAGATAGCCAGCTGTTGATTGATGGCACCTATTATATTGCTGAATCGGATGAGGGGATCATAGCCTGCGGTGGATGGAGCAGGCGGAATACCTTATATGGCGGCGATCAGCATAAAGATATTGCCGACCCCTTACTTAACCCGGCTACTGATGCGGCGCGCATACGTGCTTTTTTTGTATCTCCCGGCCATGCACGGCAAGGAATAGGCCGTATGATGATCGACCTGTGCGAAGCGGCGGCCGGCGATTATGGTTTTACCAGGATGGAACTGGGCGCTACCCTGCCCGGTGTGCCGCTTTATGAAGCAATGGGCTACAGCGCCGTTCAGCGAATAGATGTGCCCTTGCCAGATGGTGAAATAATGGGCATTGTAAAGATGGAAAAAAGGTTGTAGTAAACCATATTCAGCTTAATACAACCTCATAAAATCATCTTAAAGGAAAAGTTAACCCTATATTGAAACTTGACCTTACATTTTGAACCGTTGATGGGTCCGCACTATCTTTAAATATATTGGTGAGGCCGGCCTGTCCGTCATATTCCATGATAAAATTCATTTTGTTTGAAACGGGGATCTTGACACCTATCCCTAAAGCAAGACCAAAATCCGTGGTACTAAAAGCATTTTTAATGTCAACGCTGTTTGATGATTCGTTGGCGCTTAACAAAAACCCGGCATAGGGGCCAAAATTAAGATACCAGTTTTTTTCCCGGCCAAAATGCCAGTTTGCCATTACAGGGATAGTTAAATAATTCAAATGGACATTAATGCCATCAATTTCAGTACCGTCATCAAATGCCAGGAAGCCATTGCCCCAGCCTTTTTGATCATAACTCAATTTTCCTTTAATGCTCCACCTGTCCGAAAAGTAATACTCTCCGGAAATACCTAAATTAAAACCGCTGTTATAGTCACTGGTTTCGCTGGAACCTGAATAAGTAACACCGGCGCCATTGTAACCAATATTAACGCCGAACTCAGCAGTGTTTTTAGTTTGAGCAAATGCAACAGAATAAATACCAGAAAAAATAAGGAGTGTTGTTATAATTTTTTTCATATTGTGATAAAAGATTTTGTGTAAAAGTAATCACTTGAAATTTAATCTGTGGTACAGAGTTAATTAAACAGAGCAAGTTCCGGGTTTTATCGCGTTGCAATGCAGGGTACATTTGTATTGTAAAAAAAGAAAATCAAATGGAAACACAAGAATCGATCAACTATCAGCGTATCGCTGATGCGATCAATTATATCAGGCTTAACTTTAAGGATCAGCCCAATTTGGATGATGTGGCCGAAAAGGTAAACTTGAGCCCCTTTCACTTTCAAAGGATGTTTACGGATTGGGCTGGCATCAGTCCGAAGAAATTTTTGCAATACCTCAGTTTAGATTATGCTAAAGGTATTTTGAAGGAGAACCAGGCCACCTTATTTGATGCTGCTTTTGAAACGGGTTTGTCGGGCACAGGGCGCCTGCACGATCTGTTCGTAAATATTGAAGGAATGACGCCTGCCGAATATAAAAATGGAGGCAAAGCGCTTAGCATCAACTACAGTTTTGCCGATAGTCCCTTCGGTCACATCCTGGTGGCATCTACCCCCAAAGGAATCTGTTACATGGCTTTTGCTGATGATCGTGAAAAAACCTTTGGCGAGTTGCAACAACAATTCCCCAATGCAACTTATCATCAAATTGTGGATACCATCCAGCAAAATGCCCTGTTTATTTTTGAAAAGGACTGGTCAAAATTATCCAACATCAAACTGCACCTGAAGGGCACTCCTTTCCAATTGAAGGTATGGGAGGCTTTATTGACGATACCCATGGGGAATTTAAAAACTTACGGTTCAATAGCTAATATTATCCAGATGCCCACAGCCAGCAGGGCGGTTGGTAGTGCAGTTGGCGACAACCCGGTATCTTTCCTGATCCCATGTCACCGTGTGATCAAGTCTTCAGGCGAATTTGGCCAATACCATTGGGGATCAACCCGCAAGACCGCCATGATAGGCTGGGAAGCTGCAAAGGTAAATGCAATTGCGGTATAAGTGGACTCACCCCTCTGCCCCCTCTCTACAAGTAGAGAGGGAGGGTAAAAAGAAGAGAGTCAAAACAACCCTCTTTGCGCGAAGCGGAGAGAGGGTTGTCAAGCGAAGCAAAGACCGGGTGAGTCGACTGGGACGCTTAACCCATTAACCCCAAACTATTTTTTATGAAACAACCAATTGAACAATTGGATTGGACAACTATTTCCAACCAGTTAAATGATAGAGGCTATGCCCTTGTCAAAAACGTATTGACACCTGCCGAGTGCGACACACTGGTATGGCAATATGACGATAAAAGCCTGTACCGGAAAACCATACTGATGGAACGCTACCGCTTTGGTTTGGGTGAGTACAAGTACTTTAATTATCCGCTGCCCGGTATTATAGAGCAGGTTAGGAGTGAGGTATATCCTCATCTTGCGCCTATTGCCAATAACTGGATGAGGGCATTGAATATCGATAAGCATTTCCCCAAAAACTTGCCGGAGTTATTGGAACAATGTCATCAGCATAACCAAACGAAGCCAACTCCATTAATATTGAAATATGGAAAAGGAGGTTATAATACTCTGCACCAGGATCTGTATGGCGAAGTGTATTTCCCGATGCAACTGGTTTTGTTTTTGGACGAACCGGGTGAGGATTATAATGGGGGAGAGTTTGTGCTGATAGAGCAAAGGCCAAGGGCACAGTCAAAAGCCATTGTGTTGAAACCGGGTAAAGGTGATATGCTGCTGTTTACTACCAACTTCCGGCCGGTGAAAGGAACTAAAGGATATTACCGGGTAAATATGAAACATGGCGTAAGCGAAGTAACACAGGGCGAACGCCATACTTTAGGTGTGATTTTTCACGATGCCGCATGATAAGGCACCCAGATTTAGGAGATAGCGCTTTTAAAAGGAGCAGGCAATTAAAAGTTTTGCTTGACAGGGGTGAGGTACAATTAGCCGGTAACAGAAAACTGAAAATATACGGTACCCTAAATTGCACTTCGGGTAAGAGAATGAAAACCGATAACCGGGTATTTTTTAAATCGGAAGCCGAAGCGCTGAGCCTGGGTTACAGGCCATGTGGGCATTGTATGCAAGGTGCATATTTGAAATGGAAAACGACTAAATAAACTTTGTGCCCTCTGTGAAAATCTCTGTATTCTTTGTGGTTAATTTTACCACGGAGGTCCCAAAGAAGACACAGAGTACCACAGAGATTAAAGGATATTAAAAATCCATTTGTTTCCCCTGTTCGGGATACACCAAGTGTAAACCCAATTTATTTTCGGCAGCCAACTGCTTTTTTATTCTTTCTATTTTGCTTTGCGGTGGTTTAACATGGGTTACTACTACGTTAAACCCTTTAAGCGCACCAGTGCCGGTCAATTTTTCCAGTTCATCCATTTCCTTCATCAGCCAGTGCGGCGTAAGATGACCAAACAGGGTTTTATCAGGCTGCTCATCCGGAAAAGACACCTCGATCATCATCGCCTTCAGTTTTTTCTCTCTGATCAACGGAGCAATGGTCGCCCAAAGATCGTGCAGGCTATGGCTTTTTTCGATCTCATCTGGTCCGGTGTCTCCCAGGTAGAGGATATAATTGTCATTATTCCTGACTAAAAAAGCGGTACTGGTTAAATTGGAGTGGCTCAGCGGGAACGCCTTTACGGTAAGCTCTGTATTTTCTACTTTGGTTTCATTATCGGGGATGAGCGTTTGATAATGATATTTTTTGAGTTGAGGAGTTTCGCCTTCATCAGCAAAATTAGCCCAGCTTTTCCAGGTAAAATAATGCGATTTAAAGGTTGCTATACAATCGGCAAACGCATAAATATTTTTGACCGTGTCATCCGGCGAATTGATGATCAGCCCCGCCAAATGGTCGAGATGCGAATGGGATATTAAATACCCTTTGATATATCTGCGAAGCACCTGTTCTGCAGGAATGGTAAATACTTTATTAGCGACCGCCTTTTCAATGCCATCATGCAATGTACCTGCATCAAGGCATATATAATTATTGCTTTTTGCCGGGGCCAGCATATAGGCTGATAGGTTGCCTTCATCGATGCCTCCTTTAACGCCAAGGGGTACTATTTTAAAAGCACTTATCGTTTGCTGCCCAAAAGATTGTATCGATATAAAAAGAAAAAATAGGTAATACAGTTTATTGATGCGATGCATTGGCAGATAATTGAAGTGCCGGCGTAGTATCAGGCCAACGTTCTAAAATTACGCATCTTGTTATTAATAACAAGTCTTAAGAAAAGATCAGGCAGTTTTTACTTTGCTGTGTGATGAACTACGCTGAAAGACGTAACGTTTAGTGGCACACTTTGTGCAAAAATAGGCCTTTATAGGCAACCAAAAAAGTAGAGTTTTAACCAGGATGTTCCGCTTTGCAGGTGTATCTAATATCTGATCACATACATGGCATTTGGATGTATTATGATGGTGTTCGTGGCTCATATGCATAGGTACTTGTTACTATACATACGCTACATTAAGAGAAATGTTTTCGTTGGTTGTAATTTTTTTGCCTATACGTAAATATTGATATTCAGCAGGTGGAGAGACTATTAAAGTCAACGCTAAACATTCACGAGTGACTTACCCGGTTATAAGGGACCCTCCATTGCAGGGTATAACGCCGCCTGAGGCATTTGGAACAGAAAAATACTTTTACAGGCAACCAAAAGAGCAAGGTCCTGATCAAAAAATTACGTTTCACCCTTGTGCGTAAAATCTGATCACACTTGCTGCATCTTAGTACGGGGCGGCTCTGTGTTTTTTTTGTATCCATACTGGAGTCTGGTATAATAACATGCGTAAGTAACGAATGTTTTAACTTTTGTGTAATTTTTAATTTAATCGAAAATAATCTTTACTTGTGAAGAAATATGAATTTTCAGTGAAGAAATACTTATGAGCAATTTTATTTAGTTTTGCCCCATGAAAACAAGTCAGATAGTAGCGAAGGCTGTTACCCGTCTTTTTATTTTGTTATTGCTCCTGGCCAGCATTCCTTTGTTCCAGGCTGATAGCGCCAAACTGCACCATATTTATTTTGTAGGGAACAACAAATGGACGCTGGTGTTTCCGGGCTTATTGCTTGCTGGCTTCATCGGGCTTTTTATTTACTGCAGTATAAAAAAATTCAGTATACCCGACCTCAACTGGGTGCTGGTGATCAATACCCTTGTACTGATGGCGTACTGCGCCACCCTGTATATGCGTATCTATGAAATTATAAAATGACCTGATAAGATCTATTCGGTTTTCATCGCTTTTTCTGCCGATTTCTTGTACTCATATTCGCCCCCGAAAAGGAACCCCCAGGGCTTAAGGCTTTCTATTCTGTCGAAAATTATCTTCAAAATAGCAATGATAGGGATGGACAGGAACATGCCCGACAAACCCCATATCATTTCGCCTATTACGATACCTAAAAATGTGATCAAAGCATTCAGCCGCACCTTTGATCCTACCACGATAGGCATCAGGAAGTTGGAGTCAACCACGTGGATACTAAGTACGCTTAGGGCCACTGTTATGGTATTGCCGATATTCCCGGTAGCAAAAGTGATCAATGTGCTGAGCAGTAAGGCTGTAAAAATACCAACATATGGTATAATATTGAACAGACCAACAAACAGGCCCAGCAGTACCGCATATTTAATACCGATAAACCAAAAAAGTGTACAAGCTACGCAAGCCACAATAAACATTTCGATCAGCAGGCCCAGGATATATTTTCTCAATATGCTTTGTACATTCTCTACAATATCCAGCACAATGGCCGAATTGGTCTCGTCAAACACCCATATTAAAAAGCGCAGCAGCAAGCGGCGGTAAAATAACATCAGGAAGGTAAAAATGATAATGAATGAATAAAATAGCAGTAATGACGATACCGCACCAAAAGTAGTTGCCGCAACGCTTGAGCCTGACTCTACGATCTTACTGGTAGCATTATGCACATAATCCATTTGCTTTTCAAGGTTGATATGAAAGGCATGTTGTACATACACGCTTAGGTCATCAAGCGATTGCCCTACTTGTTTTTTAAGCATCGGCCAGTCATCTGCCAGGTTGGATATTTGCGAGCCCACCAGGTAAACAATACCGGAAATAAATCCTACCAATAAGATGATCGACAAAAAGGAAGCTATACTGCGGGGCAGCCGGAATTTCTTCTCAAAGAAATTGCAAACAGGCAGCAATAATATAGCAAATAAAAGCCCGAACACAAGAGGATCAAGTACTTCCTTACCTAAAATAATAAGATACCCCAAGGCAATAAGGCCAATTAATACCAGGGACAGTTTTTCGTAAAAAGGGGCGATGATTTTTTTTACCGGCATACGGGGTATTTGTATAATGTTCAACCTGTAACACTACGCCATTGGTAATGTTTTTGAAAGATAAGCAATAAATATTTACTTATAAAATAGCTACTAAGCGCCCCAATATCTCTTTTATAAAGTCGTCCATCACCTTATCCGGATGCTGACTGAATGTTTGTGTTGCCCGGTTGGCCAGGATCACATTAAAGGATATGGCCCTGTGACCCAACACGGATGCTAAGCCATAAATACCGGCGGTTTCCATCTCGAGGTTGGTAATGCGCCGTTCTCCTGATCTGAAATCCTGTACCGCTTTCATCAGTTCGGGAGTGGCCGATCGCGCCCTTACCTCGCGCCCTTGCGGTGCATAAAAACCGGGTGAGGTTATGGTGATGCCTTGTCGCAAGCCTGTTGCCAATTGGCTGATCAACGAGGCATTTGCTGTCGCGATATAGGGAGAAAGGCCATAGCCCGGTGGTAATGCCGCTTTAAAATCGGCCAACAGATGTTCCTCCGTTTCAGTAAGATGCTGTTTATAGTAATGCATTAACGTATCCAGTCCGAATGCGGCAGTTGATACCAGTAAACTGTCCACCGGTATATCGGCCTGTATAGCGCCGGATGTACCGATGCGGATGATATTCAAACTGCGCAAATGTTCTTTAGGCAAACGGGTTTGCAGGTCGATATTTACCAGGGCATCCAGCTCATTCAGCACAATATCAATATTATCTGTTCCTATACCGGTTGAAAGAGCTGTGAGTCTTTTGCCGCCCATTGTACCGGTGTGGGTTACAAATTCCCGCTTAGTTTTTTTTAGTTCGACAAAATCAAAATGCCGGCTTACCTGTTCCACACGTTGCGGATCGCCAACGGTGATCACCGTATCAGCCACATCGCCCGGTAACAAATTTAAATGGTATATGCTGCCATCGGCATTTAATATCAGCTCCGTTTCTGCTATCCGGTTCATAGGTGTAAATGTAAATATCTGCCAGTAAAAAACCGTTTTTGAAGGTATTTGTTAATGATTATTATCTACTTAAAGACAACCATTATGGCAAAGTATTCAGAAAAAGCAGGCGAGAAGGTTGAGAAAACCATGCACGAAATGAAAGAAGGCAAGTTAAAAAGCGGCAGCGGTAAAAAAGTGACCAGCAAAAAACAGGCTGTAGCCATTGGCTTATCCGAGGCCCGTAAAGAAGGGGCCAAAGTGCCGAAGAAGAAGAGTTGATATTGAACATACACTTAAGATGTCATTTCGGACGACGGAGAGAAATCTAATACAACCTACATCATCCGTTTGCATGGTTTATAAGATTTCTCTTCGTTCCTCATCGAAATGACAATGGGTATTTAATCCCTACGATTTATAAAAATTAGCCTTTATCCATTCATCCAGCTTGCCATCCTTGTCAGTTTTTATCAGCTTCTCAATGGCGCTGTCCTTTTTACGTGCCGGATCACTGTTATATTTATCCATTAAAGCCCTTAATGCAGCCGCGTTTGCCTTGTCTACGGTCATATCGCTCTTATGCTGAAGCGCATATTTGGTATAGCCGGCCATAAAAGTGATCAGCAGTTCTTTATTTTTATCAGTAAATTTGAGTAAAGGTGATCCCAGGGTAATACTTACATTTGGACTTCCTGTTATCCAGGCTATCAAAAATGTATTAGCCTCTTTCCTTTTATCAGCCTGCTCGGCCCATGATGTTTGCTGCAGCCAGTCGACTGTTTTGATGATATCATCCTCGTATTTGGGATAATCTTCCTTGGCCTTTAAAACGTAATTTTTGGGCACCTCGTAGGATTGAGCCGAAGCTTTGAAGCCGGTAATGATCAGTAGCAGGATAATTGCTAAGTGTATTTTTTTCATGTGATTTGAGGGCTTAAGTTTAAGATGCAATTTAAGTGCAAATACTTTATTTACCAAAAGGTACTGTAAATGCATCCATCACTTTCATCAAAGTTACCGCGTTCTCAATAGGGCAGGGGTTGGGCCCATCACCCCGGAAATAGGAAACTATTTTTTCGATCATCGGTTGCTGTATATGTTCGGGGTGAGTAAAGTTTACGGTTTGTTCATCATCTTCGTTTTTCCAGCTAACAAATGTTCCAAAAAAAGGAAAAGTGATCTTGCCTTTGGTACCTATCATCTCGCAACTATCCACGGTTTCGCTTTCGGCCACATTAAAACTCCATGAACCGTTTACCGCCACCTTGTTTTTAAATAATATCTGTCCGCATACATGATCGTCAGCCGGATTGATACCCGATTGGTTTAAGGAAAACCCTTGATACAGTTCCGGCTCACCGAAGTAATAAAGCATCAGGTCGAGCTGATGAGGCGCCAGGTCATGAAAATACCCGCCGCCCGAAAGTTCTGGCAGCACCCGCCAGTTGCTCTCTGCATCAGCTATTAAGTCCGGTTTTAGGCTTTTCCACATCCTGATCTGTACGGTGCGGATATCGCCAATAATATTTTTAGCCAGCAAGTCTTTAATAAACAAAAACATAGGCAATGCCCGGCGGTAATGTGCCACGGTGAGTTTGCCATTATATTGTTTAACTGCATCCGCCATAGCCTGTGCTTCTGCGGCGGTGCGGGTTACCGGCTTTTCTACATAAACATTTAAGCCCTTTTTTAAGGCGGCTATAGCATATTCCAAATGGAAAGCAGGAGGTGTAGCTATCGAAACGGAATTAACATCGGCATCATTCAGCAGCTCATCGGCATCAGCATACCATTTGCCTACACGATGCCGGGCAGCGTAATCAGCAGCCTTAGCCGCATTGCGCCGCATTACAGCAACCAGTTTGCTGTTAGGTGATTTGTTATAAGCCTGCCCGCTTTTCTTCTCGGTCACATTTCCGCAGCCAATGATACCCCAGTTGATATTGCTCATTTTTAAATGTCTCTCTTTGTTTGTGCCAGGCGTATAGTCGACTCACCCGGTCATCGCTTCGCTTGATCACCCTCTCTCTCCGCTAGCTAGCGGACAAAGAGGGTTTTTTTATCCCCTCTCTACTTGTAGAGAGGGGTGACGTGCGCAGCGATGTCGGGGTGAGTCCACTCGCCGATTTATAGCTAAAATTATTTCAATATATCCTCGATCTTCGCCAATTCCTCACCCGAAAACTTAATATTATCCAGGCATTTCAGGGAGTCGGCCAGTTGAGCAGGCTTGCTGGCGCCGATTAGTACCGAAGTAACTCTTTCATCCTTCAGCAACCATGCAAGTGCCATTTGCGCCAACGTTTGGCCACGCCCCAGCGCAATGTCATTCAATCTTCTGATCTGGCTGATCCGTTCATCCGTCACCTGGCTCTTTTGTAAAAACCCTGTTGATTTGGCCGCCCTTGAATCTTCAGGAATACCATGTAAGTATTTATTTGTTAGTAATCCCTGAGCGAGTGGGGAGAAAGGGATACAACCTACGCCGTCTTTCTCCAGCACATCTAACAACCCACCTTCTACCCAACGCTCAAACATGGAATATTTAGGTTGATGGATCAAGCATGGTGTGCCCAGTTTTTTTAATATGCCGATGGCTTTATCCGCCTCATCAGCAGGGTAGTTGGATATGCCGGCATATAAAGCTTTCCCTTGCCTCACGATCAGGTCAAGCGCACCCATAGTTTCTTCCAGTGGCGTTTCAGGGTCCGGGCGATGATGATAAAAAATATCTACATACTCCAGCCTCATACGCTTCAGGCTTTGGTCAAGGCTTGATACCAGGTATTTCTTCGAACCCCAGTCGCCATAAGGGCCATCCCACATAGTATAACCTGCCTTACTCGATATGATCAGTTCGTCACGGTACGCACTGAAATCTTCATGTAAAATACGGCCAAAATTTTCCTCCGCAGTTCCCGGGGGCGGGCCGTAATTATTTGCCAGGTCGAAATGGGTGATGCCGCTGTCAAAGGCCAAATGCAGGATGCTCCGGAAATTTTCCATCACGTCCACATCGCCGAAATTGTGCCATAAGCCAAGCGAAACCGCAGGCAGCTTAATACCGCTGCGACCGCAACGGCGGTATATCATGTTTTTATATCTGTCGGGGGAGGGTAGGTAGGGCATAGCTAAAATTTTAAATGTTGAGCGTTAAAAGTAATATTTTAAAACAAAATCCGGGTGTAAAATAATTGCTATTATGCCTGGGCGGGGTTGGGCATGGCCTCGATATGGTTCACCAGCATCTGCTCTTTAGCCCAATCGCGCAGCAACGACAAAAAAGGCAGCAATTCCCTTCCCGAATTGGTCAGGGCATACTCAACCTTTGGCGGTACTTCTACATACACTGTCCGGGTGATCAATCCATCGTCTTCCAACTCGCGCAGGGCCTGCGTCAGCATTTTTGGGGTGACGCCGGTTACCGTCCGACGCAATTCGCCATATCTCAAAATACCAGCCCTCAAACGCCAGAGAATTCTCCCTTTATACTTGCCGCCTATCCGTTGAAACGCGTAATCAATACCACATTTTGGCAACGGCCTTTTTACTTTATTATCCATTATTTTAAAATAATTTGACTGATAATCAGTTTACTAACTTTTTTGTACGCAGGTTACTTTTTTGTGCCTACTTGATTAAGGCACTATACAAATATACCTTTGTTGTATGAAAACAAGACTGATATTTATTTTTTGCCTGCTGGCATGGAGCGCCGCTAATGCTCAAAATGCAGCACCAGCAAAACCCCAAATGAATAATCTTGCAGGAACGTACACCCTGCTATTAGTTGATAACCTGCTTGCAGACGGCAGCAGGGTACATCTTTATGGCGATGATCCGCATGGAATACTGATGCTGGATAACAAAGGCAATTACAGCCTGCAGATATTAAGCGAGGGCCGGCCTCATTTTAAGGCTGGTGATAAAAGCAAGGGCACTGATGAAGAAAACCGTTTAGCCGTAAAGGGAAGTAATTCGCACTTTGGCACCTACATTATTGATGCGGAAAAACATACCATCACGTTTTTAATCGTACATGCATCTTACCCAAACTGGGAGGGAACCAAACAAGCGCGGCCATTTGAGTTTGACGGAAATGTTTTTAAATACACCGTACCGGCACCAACAACAGGGGGTGCGGTAACTGGCGAAGTTAAATGGAAACGGATAGAATAAGCACAAATAAATCCGAAATTGAACATCCGACATCCGAAATTAGCGTTAGGAAAGCGTGTGGCCTACACCACCTCCGCCACCACAAAAGTACTTCCCCCAACAAATACCAGGTCATTTTCACCGGCCTTGCTTTGCGCTGCCTGTAGTGCTGCTTTTACTGAAGGATAGGTGTTGCCATGCAATCCAAAGCCTTCTGCTTTCAGCCTTAAGCTTTCGGCATCCAGCCCGCGTGGGATATCTGGTTTGCAAAAATAATAGGTAGCGTTTTTGGGCAGCATAGCAAGTATCTTGCTCATGTCTTTATCATTGACCACACCCATCACAAAATGAAGCTGCCGGTGAGCTACGCCCTTAATATTTTCCAATACTTCAATTATACCTTCAGGGTTGTGGCCGGTATCGCAAATAGTAAGCGGATTATGCGCCAATATCTCCCAGCGCCCGTGCAAACCGGTTAATGTTTTAACCTGTCGCAACGCCTCCTTTACCTGCTCATCTGTGATCACAAATCCCTGTTCATTCAATTCGTCAACTGCCGACAAAACAGCCTTGACATTTTTAAGCTGGTAAGTGCCGGGAAGGTCGAGTTGCAAGTGATATGCAGTAAGCGGCGAGTCGTTTTTAACTATCGTAAAATCTAAATACTCTTTTGCCTCTGACCTCTGATCTCCGATCTCTGACTTCGGTATTTCCCATAACGCCGATGCAAAACTGATCGGAGCACCCTCCAACTGAGCCTTATCGATAAATACATCCGAAACGTCAGGCTGATATTCGCTAACAATAACCGGGATGCCGGGCTTGATAATTCCCGCTTTTTCAACCGCAATTTGATACAGAGTGTCCCCGAGCATATTCATATGGTCCCAACCGATATTGGTGATCACGGATAGCAGAGGGGTAATTACATTGGTTGAGTCAAGCCTGCCGCCTAAACCTACTTCAATGATGGCGATATCTACCTTTTCGCGGGCAAACGCATCAAACGCCATTGCCACGGTCATTTCAAAAAAGGAGGGTTTGATCTCTTCAAAATCAGTTTTATATTGTTCTACAAAGTCAATAACAGTCTGTTCAGTGATCATCTCCCCGTTAATGCGGATACGTTCCCTGAAATCACGCAAGTGCGGCGAAGTATATAACCCCGTTTTATAGCCGGCCGTTTGTAATACAGCCGCCAGCATGTGCGAGGTAGAACCTTTACCATTAGTGCCGGCAACATGCACACTTTTAAATTTATGTTGAGGGTCGCCCAGCCGTTTGCAAAGCTCCAGGGTATTAGTCAGATCTTCTTTAAATGCAGAGGGGCCATCCCTCGTAAACATGGGTAGCTGGCTGTAGAGGTAATCGAGGGTGCTTTTGTAGTTCATGGTTTTATAGTTCATGGTTCATAGCCATGACTAAATGCAAGGCAAATCTATCAACTAAACCCTAAAACAGTTTACAAAATAAGGATAGTTTTAAATAGTGACAAATCTATGAACTATGATCCATTAGCTATGATCTAGTTCATTTTGAATACAAAAACCACTCTGCCCGGCTGATTATCCTGGGCATTTGGTGATGCATTAAGTTTAGAGTTGAGAACTGCATTTTGACACTTTTGAATAAGGGCATAGTCGGATATTGTTGTGCCTTTGCCTGCCTGCGCAGAAATAACATTGCCGCTTTGATCTACCTGGATGTCGATTACAACTTTACCTTCACGATTATTAGCTGTAACGGTTGGCTTATTTACAAAACTGCGTTGTGCCATTTGTAACCCTCCATTGCCCGAGCCGGTACCATTATAGTTATTGGTAAGCGTTGATCCATTAGGATTGCCCTGGTTGCCCGGTGTATTGGTAGTGCCATCACCTGAACCAGTGCCGCCATTAGGCTTACCTTTATACAAGGCATTCTGATTAACAGTTGGCTTTGCCGGTTTGGCAGCAGGCTGCGTTGCAAGGGCTTTGCTTGGTTTTTTCGAATTTGCATCCACTACGGGGGCATCTTCGGTATTTTGTGTCACCACCTTTTTATCGCTTTGCTCCACCTGTGTTTTCTGCGGTGTTGGTTTGTCCGTAGTTACTTTAGTGGGTTTGGTGTGATTGGGCTTTTCAGCTTTAGAAGGCTCTTCGGTACTCATATAATCGTCGCCCATCCCTTCCGGGCTGGTGCCATAATTTACGAGGATACCGCCGGTGCCTTCTTCTGTCTTCGGCGGATTCTGAAATACAATAAAATAGCACAAAGCGATGAGCGCCACCATGATAATGCCGGTAGCTGCAAATGCCTTGGGATAATTATTTTCTTCCTGGTATTCCATTTTTATAGTAGTATCAAGTAGTTAGTATCAGGTATCAAGTATATATGACTGCTACCGCCACTGCCACTTTAAAACTTATCCTTTAGGTTCCGTTGCCAAAACCAGTTTTATATTCAATTTTTGTGCTATATCCATTACCTGCACCACGTTTTGTATGGCCACGGTACGTTCCACGTACAATACTATAGTTAATTCTTTTACTTTCTGACCGTAACCAGCAAGGGTCGACTGCAGGTCACTTTCCTTTACCTCTTTCTTCTCAACGTAATATTTTAAATCTTTGGTTACCGATACAGAAATAGTTTTTTTAGCAATTGATTTTCCAGCTGATGATTTTGGCACCAATAATTTGATCACATTGGGATTGGTCACCGTTGACGCGATAAGAAAAAATAAAAGCAGAAAGAACATGATATCGTTCATCGCCGAAGTGTGCACTTCAGCCGATATGCGCCGATTTCTTTTTCTTAGGTTCATTTGCTGGGCTCTTCTAATAAGTCGATGAATTCAATAGCGTCAATTTCCAGCTTCAGTATCACTTTGTCCACCATGATATTTAAAATATGGTAACATACAAAAGCAACGATGCCGACAAAGAGACCAGCTGCCGAAGTAACCATTTTTACATACAATCCACCTGAAATAACAGACAGACTATAGTTATCTGTTTGGGATATATCAAAAAAGATTTTAATAACCCCTGCTATCGTTCCAAGGAAACCGAACATCGGTGCTATACCGGCTACAATACCTAATATGCTGATATTTTTCTCGAGTTTGGATACTTCCAGTTTGCCCACGTTCTCGATAGCGCCTTCAATATCTTTTATCGGGCGACCAATGCGTAGCAAGCCTTTTTGCAGCATACGTCCCAGTGGCGAATTGCTGTTGCGGCAAAGCGCGATAGCTGTATCCAGTTTCCCGGTTAAAATGCTGGTACGCACCTGGCTCATCAGGTTCGATTCATCTTTGGCAGCTTTCCTGATGGTAAAATAGCGTTCAAAAAATATCACCAATCCCAATACGGCTAAAACCCCTATAGGTACCATTACCCAGCCGCCTTTCACCAGCAGATCGCCAAATCGTAGTTCTTCCGGGGCTTTTGTTATCGGCAAATTTTTTGCGGTATCAATAAGCTTGTGCGCCGTATCTGTTATTTGCGTTAATAGCATCATTTCTTTGGTTTATAATATTGTATGTAGATTGTTTTTTGACTGACTTTTTTTGTACTTAATATTTTTTTCTGGGCTTCAGCGGCTTCAGCAGCAGTATAGTAGGTCCCTAAAGTGATCTTGTGTAATCTGCCCGGCACATTATCAAGTATCCTGGCATCTAACCCTATTCTTTTATAATTGTTTATAGCTTTTTCAACTTCGCTTGTTTTGGTAAATGCCCCACCCAATATTTCATAATGCCCACGACTACTGGTATCTGCCGGGTTAGCGGCAATTTGTTTCGGAGTAACTATAGGTGCTTGGGTTGATGTTTTCAAAATCGTATCATGTTTCGGCGCAGCTTTCTTAGCTGTATCCGGAACAGCGACAGGATAAACCTGTTTTTTGTCGCTTCCTATTAGTGTATCCTGTTTACTGGTAAAACGGTCGAACATGGTAGGGTAGTATTGATAAAGCCCCACCAGGGATAACAATACGATACCCGTAATCAATAAGGTAACCACCCAGATGTTTCTCTTCCGTGCAGCCCGTTCCTCATCTATCTCCTCATCATATTCCTGCGGCTCGTCTATCGTTTCTTCCTCGGTAATTACTGTCGGAATGAGGACAGCCTCGTCTGTTACTACTTCTTCAGGGATATCCTTAACGGTTGTTTCGTTGGTTTCAACAATCGCTGTTTCTTCTATTTCAGGGGGAGTATGAATAGTGGCAGGCTGTTCGCCTGTTTTATAAACCTTAAGCTCAGGTAAACCAAAAAAAGACGGGTCGCTTTTCCCTGCGGCCTCGTTTGGTTTAAAGGTTAGTCCCGAACCGTTGGTGTATAAATAACCCAGATCGGCAATACTAACTTTTCCTGATGCAACCCTGCTCTTGATATCAATAATATATTTATCAATGAAGTATTTGGATGATGCCAACGAAATATTCTTTTTTTGGGAGATATAATTTGCCAGCCCCTCGTTTTCGTCTGCTCCTGCCTCGAAATTGATGGTATGGGTTGGCGGATGGAATTTACTTTCGCGCTCGTCATAATAGCCGTTGATGCGCACCTGTGCAAAATGCCCTATTCCCGGCACATTTACCTCCCCCTGCTGTCCCAGTAATTCGCTTATATAAACGGCTAAATCCATCCCCTAAAGTAAAAGTTAATCAGGTAACATCAAACACTAAAAATGGAACCCAACACCGCCAAATATATTAAATCCGTAGTTAGGATAGTATAGCCAAACCTGGTTTGTAGAATTTAAAATATTGTTAACCTGGCCAAAAATTGATATCCTGTTATTCACTTTGTATTCCACACCACCGCTCAGGTCAGCAAACGAGCTGATTGGCAGCAGGGTGGGTGTAGTGGTTGTTGTAGCTCCCGGCCCTGTTGTCGTAAACGGAGCGCCTTTATCATAAGTATTGCCACGATATAATAAGGTGCCATTAATGCTCAGTTGCGGAGTAATGTGGATCACTGTACCTACGGTCAGTTTAAATTTGGGCAGGTTCCAGGCTTGCGCCTCGCTGGCCATTTTATAATCCTTGAATTCAACACGGCCAAAAAGATCGAAATCATCAGATGCCTTGTAATCCAATTCACCGTTAAACCCGCTGACACGTGCATTACCATTATCGTATATCACCGAGAACCTGTTATTCACGGTAGAGAAATTGTTGACAAACAAAGGCATTTCCTTTACCGTATTGCGGAAAATAGTGGCTTTAAAACCCAGGCCCGGTGCAATAGTGCCTTTTAATCCTAAGGCTATATCCAGCTTGTCGACAGAATTTTTGATGGCGATATTTTCCCCGACAAAAGGATTGGTTTCAGAAAAATCACGTAGCGAAGATTTATTGACATCACCCTTTATTTCGGCAAAAAGGCGTACATATTTTGGTATTACCTGCAACTCTAACTTAGCTGCCGGGAAGATAAATACCCGTGAAGAGAAACCAAACTCTCTTACAAGGTTAAGTCCCGCGTCAATTTTATAGTTATCACCCTGGAACTTTAAATAGGGGTTTAACCGCAGTATGCTGTTATTAAACGAGTAAAGACTGTCTTTTTGCGTGCTTATATCAAGCGATGCACCCAAACCGGCATAAAACTGTTTAATGGTTTCATTCAAAAACCCGGTGATCACCACGTTGCTTTCACTGGCCTGGTAGGCGTTGCTCCAGTTATACCCATTCAGTTTTACGGCATAAGTGAAATCGTTCTCAACATCCTTAAAGTTTTTGGTGATCTCACCTTCGCCGCTTAATGTGCTGAAATGCTGCTTAAAAGGACTGAACGCGGTTGGCGGATTTAATGGATCGTATCCATAAAAATAAGTACCCCTGTGTTCATAATTGATGCGGCCGCTAAAGGTATTATCATCCGTGATAGCTTTACCAAATACACCGATCACATCCCTGTTCTCATTTTGCTTATAAATACTGGAGCCCGATTGAGCCAGGTGCTTCACATAAGCGCCCAATTGTAAACCTGCATCCTTGCCATTATTCACATACGCCTCCCCAAAGGTGGTTTTAAAATTGCCTATACCTATGCGGGCATAATTATTTGACGGGATCGAATCTATTTCAGCAGGCATTTTCATAGCCTCCAGCTGGTGGATATCGGTATTGCGTTCGAGCCGTTTATCCAAAGTGATATAGGTTAACGGCGCTTTAAAAGGCGTCTTATCCGCCAGGTCGGGGTTACGGCGTATTTTTACCGCATCAGCCAATACCGGTTTATAAGCGGTGGTCACTATAATTTCCTCCGACAGGCTGGCATTATTTTTTGTGTCAGGGTTATTCTGCCCGCCTTTTTTGGTCGTATCCCGGGCGGCTGTATTGTCAGTTTTTTTAGCGGCTGGCTTTTGCTTAACCGGTGGCGCTTTTTTGGTTGTCGTCTTAGTGGTTTTAGCCGGGGCTTTTTTAGCAGTAGTTTTTTTATTTTGTGCGTTAGCAGGAGCAAAGTAAAATACTATTACTAAGGTGAGCAGCGCGTATATAATTCTTGATCTGATCATGCTTGTCTTTTCCTTATCGTTCTTTGTTATCCTGTTAGTTTTTATTTGTAGTGTCGGGCTTCGCATCCTGCACACCGGTATCTACCTTCTTGTCAACGGCTCTGCCGCCGGGACTCAACTTGTCCAGCTTCTCTTTGGCAGCCGGTAACACATCGTCATCAGCCTTATAGTTGTCTATCACGCTTTGCAGGGTTGCCTTCGCCTGGAAATTATCCTTCATCGCTACGTAATCATCAGCCAATAAAATATAGGTTTTAGCCACCCAGTAATCGTAGTTTGGCAATTCCTTCACCAGGTCGAAGCAGGTTTTTTGCGATGCCTTATATTTACCTTTCAGGTATTCAATATTGGCAATGTTGTATTTAGCTTCGGCAGCTGCTATGGTTTTTGTATTGGCAACCGTATAATCAAACTCCTTTACTGCGGCTGTGGTATCGCCTTTTTGCAAATAAGCAATGCCGGCGTATAAGCCCGTTTTAAACTTGTCCTCCTGTGATGATTTTTCATAATCGCGCACCAGTTTGGCGTATTTAAGCGCATCATCAGACATTTTCATCTGCGCGTAGCACAATAGCAGGTTATCAATAGCAAAGGAATAATCAGCCTTATACTCCGAATTGATCTCCAGTTTTTTCAGGAACACGATCGCATCATTGTATTTCTTTTGGGCGATGTAAAGCTTAGCCATGCTGATCAATGATTTTTCAGTATAGGCGCTGGTCCAGTCGTTCAGTATCACGTTGTAATCAGCAACCGCTTCGTTTGGCCTGTTCAGGCTAACCAAACTCTGCGCACGTATAAACCGCGATTGCTTATCATAAATAGGTTTGGTCGGGAACTTATCAAAATAGGCATTTACAGCCTGTACTGTTCCGGCCCAATCGCCTCTTAAATAAAGATTGTTGGCGGCGGTATACATAATGCTTTCCTGTTCGGAGGCGGAGTAATTCCCGATAGGAGTAGTGGCCGCATAAGTGATAAAGGTTTGCGCATCGCCTTTATCGGTATATATCTTTTCAATTTGTTTAAGCGATTGCTGGGCCTCATCGGTTGATGAATAGTCCTGTATCACCCGTTTGAACGACTCAACCGCCAGGTCATTATTGCCGCTGTTATAATCGATCAGACCGATGGTAACCAACGCACGCGGGATATAGCTGCTGCGCGGATATTTTTCCATCATAGCCTGCAGATCGGTTTTGGCCGTAGAACCATCGTTTTTCAGGAAGTAGGTATAAGCTATTTCAAAAGAGGCGTCATCCGCATAGTCCGAATTGGGGAACTGGCTCAATACATCGGTCAGCGTGCTGATCTTGGTATCCGGCGATCCCTGTAAGCCCTGTATCATACCCCGCTGGAACAGGGCATAATCTTCGCCCTTGATATGTTGGGCAATGATACGGTCGTAATATTCGCGGGCCTTTGCATAGCTTTTCAACACAAAATAGCTGTCGCCCAGGCGGGTTGTGGCATCGTTTACCGTATTCTGGTCTTTCTCGTCACCTTTTAAAAACCGTTCAAAATAGTTGGCAGCCTTCCGGTATTGTTCACCATAAAAAGCAGCGTAACCCACAGCATAGTTAGCATAGTTGGCAACGTCCGTTTCACCTGCTTCATCCATATCCAAAAAGCGCTCGAAGGTTTGTACCGATTCGCCATATTTCCTAACCTCATACATCGCTTCGGCCATCCAGTAAATGGTTAAGGCTTGTGTTTTACGGTCAGACGGCACTTTTAGCGACCGCAGGAAAATACCAATGGCATTCTCAAAAGCACGTTCGTTATAAAATTCCAGTCCGCGGTAATAAGTAACCTTTTGATAAGCAGCCTTTGCACTGGCCGATTTATTGGGGATAGGCTCGAGTATCTCCACAGCTTCTTTGTAATTACGGGAGGTCAGCAGTTCCTCGCCCAGCAAAGTTTTCATTTCATCTGTTCTACCAGATTGCGGATATTTTTTCAGATATAAACGGGTAGCATCCAACGCCTGGGTATTGAAATCGAGCTCGTAAGATAACTTGGCATATTCATATAAGGCGTCTTCCTGTAATTGCGCATCAAAACTCATCTTTGATGCGACAAAAAAGGCATTGCGGGCGCTCTGCTTGTTTTTCATTTTCAGGAAAACATTGCCCAAAGTATAATTACCATTCTGGCTGTAGATATCGTTCTGGTCGATTAGTTTGATCAGTTCGCTTGAGGCTTTGGCATAATTACCAACTTTATAATAAGCATAGCCCATTTGGTAACTGTCCTGTGTGTTTTGAGTTTTACCTTTGTCCCTGTCCTCAAACATACTATAATACTTTACCGAGTTATCGTAATCGGCCCTGGCAAAGTAGGATGCACCAACGATACGGAACATTTCGGTTTCGTGCTGCTGATGTGTTGTTTTTAAAATAGGTACAGCGTAAGCGATCACATCATTATAGCGTTTATCCAAAAAGTAAACCGCGGTGATATAGTAGGGATAGCTATTCTCGTATTTTTTTGAATTTTTAAGCTTCTCAAAATTCAGAAGTGCTAAATGATAGTCCTGGTTTAAGTAAGCTATGTAAGCAAAGTAATAGGTGGCATCCTCCAGGTAAGGCGACTTTTTATTTTTTACCTCGGCGAATAATAGTTGGGCGTTTTTATAATCATTGGTAGCAAAATAAGCATAGCCCTTACGGAATTTATACTCCGTATTCTCGCGCCCGTTTAATTCGCTTGCCTGCACTTTATCAAACCAGCGCAAAGCATCGGCATATTTAGCCTGTTTAAAATAAGAGCGGCCTATCTGGAAATATGCCAGCTTGGTTAAAGGGTTTTCAGGATGATCCTTAATGAATTTCAGGAAAAGACTTTCCGCATCATCATTACCCAACTCGAGCGAGCAAAGCGCCTCGTAATACTCTGCATTTTCCTTTACCAGTGACAGTTCCGACTCAAATTGCGGCTGAGTTGTGGTTTTAAGCCTTGACCTTTCCACCAAACGGAATTGCTCTGCAGCAGCAACATATTTGCCCTTATTGAGCAGATCAATAGCTGTATGATAGGTACGGTATACCTGGAAGGAGGGGTCTTGCTGGGCGCTGGCGGAAAAAGCAAAAAATACGGGAATAAAAAGAGCGATGTATTTAAATTTATTCATAAGCGCGAGATAACAATATGCGAAAGTAACGATAGTACAAAAATGCAATCCACATAAGTAATTCACAAATGTGAATAACACTTTTGTAATTACAACGGTAGCATCACAGGCTTGTTATGGGTGTGGAAAACTTTATGATATTAACAATGCCGGGATCAAAATGTTCGGCATCAACCATTTATTTGTATAACACAAAACAATGCTTCGGCAGAGATCAATTGGCAAATAATGCCTTAATATATAATAGTTTATCGCCAAATTCGTTCCATTCCAGATAGATATATGTCCAAGCCACTCCCTTTATTTTATTTAGCTTGCTGCACCCTCTTTTTTGCCGCATTTCAAAATATTCAAAAGGTCACCTTTATCATGCTGCATGATGAAAAAATGGCCTTTTCACCTCGTGAATTTTATATTGCTGATGTAACGGACAAGAGAGCTGAACGCACATCGGTAGCTTCGTTGATCACCATAAACCAGGCGCATTTGCCGGTAACGCAACCTGTAAACCTGCAAGGGGGCGCTGCTGCAGCCATCAAACAATTTATTGACCGTAACCTGCACCGTGATACCAAACTGCGACCGGTTATCATTACTATCAAAGCATTTAAGTTGACGGAGTCAGCTTCACCGGGTGGAAGAATAAACGGGCATTTAGCAGTGACCTTTTCATTTGAATTGCAGCAGGGCGACAGGACAGCTCATCTTACAGATTATACCGGCGGTATACGCTATGACCGGCCCGACAAACAGGTTGTGGCCGCTGAGCCGGTTTTAAGGCAGGGGATACAGGAGGCATTGCTGTATTTTGATCAATGGATGGATCAGCAGGCAGATAACAATATACTGCTGGCCAAAGCGGTGAAAGTTAAGTTTACAGATTATACCGAAAAGCCGGAAGGGGATACGATCTATTATGCTACCGACCGGCCTTTAACCTGGGCCGATTTCAGGGAGAGGCCGATGCCAAACGGGTTTGAGGCAGAGGTGTTTGCCAGCATAGGTTATAACGAGCAAACGGAAGTATCAAAGGGCATTGTCAATGTCTCCATCGCCCTGAAAGTGGATATACCCAAAAGCGATTGTTGGGTAAGGGGCAGCGGTAGGGATGCTTATACTTTAAATCATGAGCAACGGCATTTTGATATTGAAAAGCTGGTAGGGGAACATTTTAAGCGAACGATACTGGCTCTGCATCTGCCGGTGGATAATTATGATGGCCCTATCAATGTTGAATACCTGGAAACACTTCGCGAAGCTACCCGTTTGCAAAAACAATATGATACCGAAACCCGTCATGGCATGAATCATCAGGCCCAGGCGAGGTGGAATGAAAAGATCGATAAAGAATTGAGGGATTTGGGTATAAAAAAATAAGACGCAGAAATTTAAGCGGCTGATAAGTTTGTATGAACTTTCTCCAAAAGCTCGCTGATATCAAAAGGCTTAGCCAGAAAATCATTTGGGGCGTCACAGGGTTTATAACGGTCTGACAGGTTATGGCTCGCCGAGATGAGTATAACAGGTATGTTATTCGTCTCCATTTTCGCCTTAACATTCTTGCACAATTCACGCCCGTCCATATTTCCAAGCATTATGTCCAGTAGGATAAGATCAGGCCGGTGTGCCTTTATTTTATCAAATAGCAAATGTCCATTAGTAAGTGTCTCAACCTCGTAACCAGAATCTTCAAGTATCAGCTGTAAAACTTCTAAAATATCTTCATTGTCATCCACCGCTAAAATCCGCTGCATCATCTTATATCTTATGTGATCTGAATAATTGTATTAAATACACAATTATTGTACCAAATCCTGGTAATTGTTTTATTAACAACATTGATCTTCGTAATTTTTAAAAACGTATCTTATTGATTATCAGCCGAAAAAAAATGATGCAATAATAACCGATTTGCCTTATTATAGCTAATTGCAGCTTTTTTAGAATAATAGTATAATTGTGATATTTCGCCTTGTTTAAACTTATTGTAATGAGAAGGTTAACCTGTTTATGTGCAGGATACCGCACTTTTTTTTATACACTGTTTCGTTTGTTGCAGGTTATTCCCCATTTTCAATATACAGACCAATGATTTTAAACAAGGGGCAACCCCATGCAAATTATCATTCTTTATCTTTCACTGAAATATAACGGGCTTTTTTGCACTTGGCGCAGTAATACTTTTTCAAGGGTAAAAAAAAGAGAAAATTCTTTACAAGCCAGCTTCTATGTAGCTGGTAGTGAAACAATGATCCGCACTTGGAGCAGCGATATAGGTTTTCGACTTTAGTTTTCGTAGTCAATTTTAAATCAAATAGTTGAGATAAAAAAATTGAAGTAAGATAAACTAAAGGTAATAAAATTTGAAGTGATAAAAATAATAACGTATTGGTCAGCAAATATTAGCCAATAGTTAATTCCACATGTATTTTTTTCGTTTGCATTTAAAGCAATAGAATCTTCGCATGGGTAGCCAGTTCAATACGCTTTTTACAAGGAATCCGCGCCTGATCCGGTGCTTGAGTTCTGTTTTACATTTTGGGCAAAGCAACGTTTTCCTGGTTACTTTGTTTCCTGTATCTGTGCTGCTGGTCGTTTCTGTCATATCTAATACAATTAGGGGATATTGTATTTTTCATCATTTTGTCGTTTAAAACAAAGATATAATTTCCGAAAAAAAATCGGTTACAAATGTTTGTTATTAAATTGTTAAGTGGGTTTTGACCCTTAGAGTGCAAAATAACGTGATGGAAAATGCCAGGAAGAGGGGTGGTCATTGCAGCTATTAATAGATCAGGTTGTTTACCTTTTCAATTAACTCAACCAGGTCAAATGGTTTGTTGATAACGGCATCACAGCCATACGGAAACAGCTCGTCATCGTGATTGATGTAGGCTGAAAAAATGATGACAGGAATATCGCTGAATTCAGGATGCGATTTGATCTGTTTGCATATTTCGCCACCGTTTTGGCCGGCAACGCGATAATCCAGTATCACCAGGTCGGGATTGAATTCTTTGACCAGGGGCATCACATTCTTGCTTTCATTGGTGCTTTTTACCTCAAACTGTTCATAAGACAAAGCTTCATGAACAATTTCAAGAATATCCTGGTTATCATCCAAAACTAAAACGCGCTTTAACATAGATACATTTTCAAATTAAAAGAACTCAGAAAAAGGACGTATTGGATAGTGACGAAATGATCAATAGTTGTATATAAGGGCTTGGGCTAAAATCTTTATCGTGAATTTCTATAACAAATATAATATAATTTTTGATTTACAGGTAATATATTATCCTGATATGGTTTGGTTATTTGTAACAATCAGTTTACAATTCAGAGAGTTAAAACGCTTCGCCAAGCCCCAAAATAAGGCCCGAATAATTTTTGCTGAAACCATAATCGATAGCAATATTGGTACTTGAGCCTTTATTGAATTTAATACGCAAGCCTGTGCCGGCAGCAGGGTGCCAGTAGCTAAACTGGTGAGTATTGAATTCATTAACGGCATTTACATTGGCAAATACTACAAATCCAAATAAGCCATTGTCAGTTATATCCCTGCGGTATTCGGTTTCAAAATATAACAGGCTTTTGCCCCGGTAACGGTTTTGTTCTATCCCCCTGCCTGATCGCTGGTAGGGGTCCCAACCTATACTTGGCAGGTTAAGATAAGGGGTGCCTGTGCCAAATGTTTTCCAGTAATATGCCCATAAAGCCAATACATTGTGTTGTTTGGTTTTGGTAAGCGATATGTACTTGCGCATATCCAGGTACAGCGATTGCCAGTTGCCATCGCTGCCGAGCGCTCTTGTATTTACCCGGTATACCACATTGGTGTATGAACCGGGCAAGGGGTTTATGTCATTATTGCGGGTATCATAAAGCAAGTTTACAGTAACACCCGATGAAAATGAGTTATGATCAGATGAGGTGCCATAAGGATAACCGGTAGCTTTTTGAAGTCCATTTTTTTCCTCATTGGTTTCTATGTCAATATAATAATCCAGGTTGTACCCCAGGCCGGCATAAAAATAGGAAGTGATACGTTTAAGGGCGCTCTGGTAAAAACGGATATATTCATAGTTGACAATAAACTTATTCGACTCCGGGGCATTGCCGCCCAGGCCCCAGGTATATTGCGGATATACCAGGAAACGGGTATCGCCCTGTATATTCCAGGTATTATCCTTTGTCCATACGCTGGAGCGGAAGGGCAGGCCGTATCTTCCCTTAAAATTAAAATAAGGCGCAAAGGTTACCGAAGATAAATAGGTGGTACTCCGATCGCCCATATAAAAGCCCACGGTAGTGGCAGTAAATAAGGCCCGCCCGCCACCGGGGACTGCCGTTGAAAGCGGTAGGACCGAAAAGTAAAAAGACTTGTTTTTTTCTTCCTTAACGGGTTTTGGGTTGATGCTAAACAGCTCGCGGGCAACATCAACCAGGTCTTTTTTGCCTGTAGTGTCTATCAGCCTGTTAGGGTCAATGGCTTTTTGCGCCATCAGTATGCCGGGTATAAGGCAAAATAATATGAATGGTATAAGTCTATGCATTATTCCTTAAACACAATCAGTCTGAAGGGTTTGTTTATGACTGATACGTATGATTAAACGTAAAGAACGCATAGAATGAGACAATACCCGTAACAATTTCTTCATTTTGGATATAATACGGGCTGGTTACTTGATAAAATTCAGCACCTCTGACGAGAATTGGAAGTTCCTTTGGGCTGCATTGTGATTTCCCGGAACATAGGCCAATTGTGATTTTGGGATCATTTGCTGTAACCCTGTTTCCGAGCCGTCCCCTTTATCTTCAGTTCCCCGGATTATTAATACGGGCTTATTTACCCTGGCCAGTGCTTGCTTACTTGTTGATGGCTGGTGTTTTTGCTGCAGGGCAAGTGTTAATTCGTCAAAGTGCTGGCTGCGAATGTATTTCACCATATCGTCAACATCGTGCATGGTGGTATCGCCCATCAGCGCCTTGTATGCATGCACCCGGCGCGGCCAGTTGGGGTTGGTATAAGCATCGCCCATGCCGCCCATTACGGTTTTGTTTAGTCTTTTATCTAATACCAAAAGCCTGGACGCAATGATCGATCCCCTTGAATAACCCACCACATCGTATTGTTTAATTTTTAGCGAGGTGATCAATCCCATGATATCTTTTGCTTCGGCATCATTAGCATAGCCTGCATCAGTGTGGGGCTTGTCTGATCGCCCGTTGCCCCGCTGGTCAAGGATGATCACCTTATAACCCGCCTTAAGCAGATCGCCATAAAGCTCACAGTTTTTCCATCCCTGGCCAGTACCCGAAAATCCGTGAATAAGCAGCACAGGGAAACCATCTCCTTTTACTTCGTAATAAATTTTTGTACCATCAAATGAGGTGTAATATTGGCCCGCTGTTTCCAGTTGCGCAGATACCATACGGCTGATAAAAACAAAAAAGATAGCGAGGCAGATAACAGGTATTTTCATGGTTTGGGTCAATTAAATACTGAATAGTAAGCCACTAAATTTAATCATTACATTTTAAAATATTATTGCCCATTTAGTGCAATTTGTTATAATTCTATTTTGTATATTTGATTATAAGCCCGATTACCCCACTAAATCTGCATGTTATGAAAAAAGTTTCGAATATCCTTGCCCGCAAGGGTGGTAATGTGATCACCATTGATGCGGAAACCACTGTATTGGATGCATTACGATTGATGGATGATAAAAATATCGGTTCGGTGGTAGTGACAGATAAGGGCGAATACCTTGGCTTGCTTACTGAGCGCGACTATGCCCGTAAGGTGATCCTGAAAGGCAAATCATCAGAAGAAACATCGGTGCGCGAAATTATGACCACCGGCTTGCCTCACCTCATACCCGAAAATACCGTGGAAACCTGCATGCATATCATGAGTGAGAATAATATCCGTTACCTCCCTGTTTTTAAGAACGATCAGCTGTGCGGCATTATCTCTATCAACGACTTGGTAACCGAAACTATCCTGACACACGAAGAAACCATTGAGCAGTTGAGGAGTTACATACAATCGTAACGCTAAATCAATTGTAGCATGTTCAGGTGTGATAAATACCTGTGCATGGTAATGGTTTTAAAATAGTACCCTGATCATACTCATTTGGCTTTTTTCGAAAAAAATTAAGCTAAAACGATGATGTTTTCGTTGTTTTACTAAAGGGCAACCAATTATGCTGCATTTTCTAAAAGCTATATGGGATGAGTTTACCGGCTTTTTTGGTTTCGGAAATCTCATCGATATTTTAAATTCAGGCAAATACGATCAGTTGTTAACCTATAAAGGTATTACTGCTGCATTAGGCCCGCTCATCCCGTTTTTGCTGATGCTTGAGATCATCAGGGCTGCTTTTTATAAGCGGTTTAAAGTAATTCATTATAAAATTTCCTTCTTTACCTACGTTTTGAACGCTTTTGTGGGGCGGGTGATCTCCTTTGCCATGGTAGGCATTTGCATTGGCTTGTTTGAGAAGCATTCGCTTTTTAAAACCACGTTTACCTGGTACTGGTTTATTTACGGTTATATCATTTGGGAGTTCGCCCACTTTATTTATCATTTTTTGGCGCATAAGGTGCGTATACTATGGTGCCTGCACTCAACCCACCACGCGCCGGAGGCTATGAATTTATCCGTTACTTACGCGCATTTCTTTTTAGAGGCGCCTTATGCCGATATTATCCGCACCACCATCTGTATCTTACTTGGGGTTAACCCGGCTATGCTGTTTGTTATTATGTTTATCGATGGCACCTGGGGCGCTTTTATACACATCGGTGAAAATTTGGTGCAGGATGCCCGTTTTGGATTTTTGGGCCGACTCATTCTTACACCATCGCATCATCGCGTGCATCATGCCAAAAACCCCAACTACATGGATACCAACTTTTGTAACCTGCTCAACATTTGGGATAAAGTATTCGGCACCTACCAGCCCGAAGACCGCAAGGTGCCCATCCAATACGGCATTACCAGGCCGATGAAAACCAATAGTTTTTTGGATGCCTATTTTGGTGAGATCGTAGCGTTGGGAAGAGATGTGGCTAAAGCGCCCGGCATAAAAAATAAATTCCTGTATATCATTATGCCCCCGGGCTGGAGCCATACCGGCGATCATAAAATGGCAAGCATAGTGAGGAAGAAGTTTCTGGAGGAGAATGCTGCGAAAAATGAACTATCTGCTAAAGATAAACAACAATTGAAGCAGCCCCAAGTGATTGATTGAGCCGGATGATCACAAATGTCTTCTCCGCAAACTGCTAAAACAATACTATATCCATTCTTGTATTAATATCATCAAACCCAGCAGTTTATGATCAACCCGGTATACTTTAGCATCCCACAGACCGATGGCTCAAAAAGATGCATTATTATTGAGCCTGTATTGGAAAGATCAGGCGGGGGTATCAAAAATACCGGCAGTTATAAGCTATATAAAAGCTCTATCGATAATGAATCGTCCCTGTTTACCGAAAAGCTGGAGATCGATGAAAAAAATAATGATCTGCCGGATGAAAATAACCCGGATTACCTTGGGACAATAACTATCGATAGCAAGGGCCAATCACAGTATAAAGGCGACCTGTTAAACGCTGATGAACGGCGGGAAGTATCAACGTATATCCAAAAACAATAAATAATCGGATTACCGGCTTCAGGAAATTATATGCGGCGTATGCCCTTTCTCTTCGTCCTTACTGTTTACCGGAACCTCTACCTGCTTTAGTTGAGGATGTTTATCATCGGGGAACATTCGTTTGGCGGCATTCCGGCTTTTTTTTAGTGCAGCAGGTACTTCTTTTTCTTCGTAACTTTTTCCGCTATACATCAGCTTTTCATTCCCATCACTTCGCAAATGGTCAAATTCGCTGCCATTCCAAAGGAAGTGTTCATTGTCAGGCGAAATATAGATTATATTATAATCAGCCATAATATATAAACAGGAAAACGGCTGTTTGGTTTACGTGGATTCGTGAACCGGGCAAAAAAGCTACATTGTTTCGGATAATCAGCGCCATTAAATCACACCCATCAGCTGTTCAGAATTTAATCCCCGAATGGTTTATTGCTTTTTGCATTGATAAGTGCATAAACATAGTATGTTTTTTTGCAATAGGCGCAATAATGCACTTTAATATCTGTAAAGAAAAAGAAGGTTTTAATAAACCAGCCCCTGTGCTTTTTATATTGAAACCGCTCGCCGCAGGAGTTACAAATGCAAGTCGGTTTTAGTTTGATAACTGTTCTCAAATTCAGTTTGATTTAGGATTTAAACGGCTTTGGAATTATAAAGGTTATAAGGTTTCGCCGTTTAGCGTGGGTTAATTCACAATAGGTATTACAAACCAGAAAGTTGATCCCTCACCTTCTTCGCTTTCAATGTTGATATGGCCGTTGTGCCTCCTTATGATCTCGGCTGAAATATACAGGCCCAAGCCAAGGCCGGCATATCTTTGGGATTTTTCATCCACACGATAAAAACGGTCAAATATTAAGGGTAGCTTATTTTTAGGAATGCCAATTCCAAAATCGGTGATCGCTATTTTTACCCCTTCAGCTATTTTCTCAACCTTAATGATCACTTTCTCAGCATCGGGTGAATATTTAACAGCATTGGAGATAAGATTTATCAAAACCTGCTCTAAACGGTTTCTATCGGCAGTAATGATCAGATTGTTATCTCCCTCAACAATCAATTGGTGTTTTGGCGACTGCATCTGGAATTCTTCACAACATTCTTTGATCAGTTCATCCAGGTCAAAAGTGGTTTTCTTTAAGTCTAATTTACCCGATTGAATATTAGTCACGTCCATCAGATCTTTGATGAGTTCTATCAGCTTATTCACCTGTTTGATAGCTTTCGTCACCATCCCGGTAGCTGGTTTCATTTCCTCATTTTTTGAGGTAGTGCGTTCCAGCATTTGCAGTAATACTTTCAGGCTGGTTATGGGTGTCCGTAATTCATGGCTGGCTATGCTGATAAATTCATCTTTTCTCGTCAATAGTTCACGGGTCGCTTCATCTATTAGCTTTTGAAAGGTAATATCCAGTAAGGTCCCGATAAAACGGATTGCTTCGCCATTTTCATCAAAATAGACCCTTCCTTTTGATTTTAGCCACTTACTTCGTCCTTCCACAGGAATGGTCCTGTATTCGGCATCATATTCGCCCGAATCGCGATCAAGCAAAGTATCATTAATTTTTTTTGATACTGACTCACGGTCATCGGGATGAATAAGTTCATAAAAAGTCGCAAGGTCGATCATAGCCGACGTATGAAAGCCATATATTTCCCTGCATCGTTTATCCCATATTAATTCTTTATTCTGCGGATCGTAATCCCAGGTACCTAAGCCAGCTGAGTCAACTGCAAATTTTAACCGTTCCCTACTCTCACTTAACAAGCGTTCCGCTTCTGCCAGGCCTTCCTCTACCTTGCGCTTATAGGTAATATCTTCAATACTTAATAATATCAGCGGCCCGCCATTTACATTTTCAATTTGACGGGCATTAAGGCACATGCTTCTTTTACCCAGCAAAGGGAATATTTGCGTTACTTCAAAATCCTCCAATTCTTTTCTCGCAGGCAGTATTTTTTCCAATAATTCCCGCAATTTTGGAATATCCCACTGGCCCTTGCTTAATTCATATAAGGAGTGGCCTTCCGTTTCTTCTTCACTGGTTTTAAATTTGGTATAGAAACCGCTGGTGGCCCGTTTTACTTTAAGGTCGTTATCCAAAATCAGTAATGGATCGCGTATGGTATTTACAATGCCTTCGGTATATCGCCGGGAGTTATTTAGCTGATCGTTCCGTTCCAATAATTCCTTATTAACGATCATGATCTCCTCGTTGGTGCTTTGCAACTCCTCTTTGGATGTTTCCAATTCCTCGTTCAGGCTTTGCAATTCCTCGCTGCCCGATAGCAACTCTTCATTCGCGCTTTGCAGCTCTTCATTTGAAGCCTCCTGTGCATCGGTAACGGCGCGCATATCCGCACGGGTTTGCATCAGTTCTCGCTCAAGATGCTCAATACGTAATTCGCCGGCATTATAATTGGCATCTTCCGCAGATTGCCCGGTGTCGAACATATTGGGCTGTATACCGGTAGAAGACGCGGGCTGGAACACGATCAGGTAATGCTCTTCCGAATTTTGTATAAGTTGCATCGCCTGGATATTCACGAAGTGCTGCAGATCATTCATCTTAAAAAAAACACCAAACTTACGTACCGGGAGAGATGTTTTTTTGGCGAGATGTAAAAGGTTTCGTAACTCAAAAGCAAGGCCTTCACGGGCCATTTTTATCACGTTAAAACTGGGTTTACCAGTGGGTGGCACCAACCAGGCTTCAGTTGAACCGCGAAACTGGATAATATCAAACTTTTCGTTAACCAATACTGCTGCAGGCATAAAACTGGCAAGCATGGCCTCATCCGCAATTTTGAAAATATCATTTTCCTCACTTGCCTTCTGGATATTTTTGTCGATCTCACGAAAGCTTTGTTCGGTATCACGTGAAGTAACCGGGGCAAACCGGCCTAAAGGGCCCTTTCGTTGATATATTTTTTCCGCATTTCTAGAAGCGGTAAAAATATCGGTGCTATTGCCTATGCTTTCCGATTTTCCAAGCAGCAGGTACCCGTTATCATTTAAGGAGTAATGAAAGGTGGTCAGTACTCTTTTTTGAAGAACTGGCTCAAGATAGATCAATACATTGCGGCAACTTACCATGTCGATCTTTGAAAATGGGGGGTCCTTTAATAAATTATGATGCGCGAACACACACATATCCCTGATGGCTTTTGTAACCTGGTAACTACCATCCTGTTTAACAAAAAACTGCTGTAATCTTGATGGAGAAACACCCTCCAACTCGGTTTGCCTGTATATCCCGTTGCGGGCTTTGGCAATTGCTGTTTCTGAAATATCCGTAGCAAATATCTGTATTTTGATGGCGGCAGCTTTATCGCCCAAATACTCCTGTAGGCACATCGCCATAGAGTAAGCCTCTTCCCCGGTGGCGCATCCTGCCACCCATATCCTCAATGCCTCGTTGCTTATTTTTTTGCTGAGTAATGACGGGAATATCGTAGCACATAAAACTTCAAAGCTTTGCGGGTCGCGAAAGAAATGGGTAACAGATATCAGCATGTCATTATACAATGCATCCTGCTCGTTCTTATTTTCGCGCAAATAATTGAGGTAATCGGCAGGCTTTTCAATTTTATTAAGCGCCATTCTGCGGATGATCCGCCGTTTCAGGGTGCTTTGTTTATAATAAGTAAAGTCGACGCCGCGGCGCACACGAAGCACAGTAAGAATTTGTTTAAAGATCTCGTTATCCTGCTGTGGCAAAGTGGCCGATATCTCGGTTGGAGAATAATCTGTATGGAAGGGGTAATTAATGCTTACCAGGCGTTCCGCGATCTTTTCGGGAGGTAACACGAAATCGACAGCGCCTGATTTAATGGCGCTTTTTGGCATACTATCAAACGCGGCCGATTCTTCGTCCTGTGCAAAAGTTAAGCCCCCGTATGATTTAATTACCTGCAAGCCAAGCGTACCATCGTTTAATGCGCCCGATAAAACTACACCTATGGCATAACCCTGATAAACTACGCCCAATGATGAAAAGAACAGATCAATGGTATTGGTTTTTTTGCTCTTCTTGTCTAATGGAGTTAGTTTAAGCGAGCTATCTATTACGGTTACTATTTTGTTTTCCGGAATGATATATAAATGATCCTGCTCCAAATGAACATTATCCGTGATCTGCTGAACGGGGAAAGGCGCTACTTTTTCCAATATCTCCGGTAAAATGCTTTCGTGTTCGGGGCTTAAATGCTGAATGAAAACATACGCCATGCCCGATTTTGCAGGCAATGCCTTTAAAAATGCTTTGACAGCATCCAGCCCGCCTGCTGAAGCGCCGATGCCAACAACAGGAAATTGCAAATGAGGCGTGTTTTCGTTATTTGCTTTACCCATAAGGGTGTAAATTTAATACGATGTGCAGGGGAGTTTTGATATAACTGACAATTAATAGAATGGTTTCGGTTGGCTTAAATGATAAATATATCCAATAATAGAGAATTAATTCAGGTTTAACAATCTCTAAACTGTTTTTGCGCCCTGGCAACATGTATTGCCACCCTGCATGGGAGGACACTTCACTGTTGCGTAACTGCAAAACACGCAGCAATCACCTGCTAATGGTTTTAAATAAGCATGGCATTGTTCACATTCATAAAAATACTGACAAGAATCTACGGGCATAATTTCCTCTTTGCTGTAGCTGCAAACCGGGCAGGTAATTACTGTATTTAATAAGATCCCCCGGGCACTCATTATACAAACTGATTTAAGATCAGCACCCCCACTATCCCCACAACCGAAACAATAGACTCCATTACCGACCATGACTTGATGGTGTCCTTTATTGATAGATTAAAATATTCCTTAAACATCCAGAAACCACCATCGTTTACATGCGAAAAGGCCAGGCTGCCCGCGCCTATAGCAAGCACCATTAAGTTTGGGTTGATGCTATGATCGTGTAATACCATGGTCGAAACAATACCGGCGGCTGTCAGCCCCGCAACCGTAGCCGAGCCTAAACTGATGCGGATAATAGCAGCAAGCAACCAGCCCAAAATAAGAGGTTGTAAATGCATGCTTTGCATCATATCAGTAATAGAGTTGTTAGCGCCGCTGGCCACAAGCACTTCTTTAAAAATACCAGATCCGCCGATGATCAGCAGAATGGACGCAATATCCTTTACCGCATCGCCATATAATACACCGATCCGTTTCATGCCGATGCCTTGTTTGATGCCTAAGGTATACGTAGCAAAGATGATGGATATCAGCATCACAATAGGCGCGTCGCCGATGAACGCTATAAATTTATGTAAGGACCCGGTGGTATGATCGGTGTTTAAATAAAACGCGCTTGCCATTAGCAAGATAACAGGCAGCAGCGCGGTTAGAAAGCTGTTAAAAGCACCCGGCAGTTTATCAGCAGGCAATTCTTCGGCGCGGAAAGTTTCTAACGGGGTGGATGGTATTTTTTTTAAAGTGCTGGCAAATACTGGCCCGGCCAGTATAATTGCAGGCACCGCTAATATCAGCCCATAAACCAGCGTAGTGCCCATATTGGCATGGAACATGCTAACCAGCGCAGTAGGCGAGGGGTGCGGTGGCAAAAAGCCATGTGTAACCGACAAGGCAGCCAGCATAGGCAGCCCGATATAAACGGCAGGCAGCTTATACTTATATACTACCGAAAAAATAAGCGGCACCATCAGCACAAAACCTGTATTGTAAAAAAGCGGGATACCAACTACAAAGCCTACCACCACCAAAGCCCATTGAATATATTTCACGCCAAACAGGCTGACCAATACCTCGGCAATTTTTTGCGCCGCGCCGCTGGTGGCTATCAACTTGCCCGTCATGGCACCCAGGATAATAATAATGGTGATAGTCCCCAGGGTATCGCCCAGGCCTTTTTGTACGGCCGTGGTGACTTTATCCATAGGGATACCCAGCAGCAGTCCTGCCACTATGGAAACGATCAGGAATGACAAAAATGGATTTACTTTTGCCCAGCTCACTAATACAACGAGCAGGATGATACAAAACAGGATGATTAATAGAGCCATTGGATTAGCTGCTTTAGGTTGATAATGCTATACGACTAATGTAATAACAATATTTGGGTTTGGGATTTATCCCCGTAAAAAAGTAATTTTTAAGTCAAGATGATATTTTCGGGGTGATAGCTCACATAGTTTTTGTAACTATGAAACATTATCTATGAATACCCCCATGACCAAACAACGATACTTTTTTCTCGTACTGATCTTAGGCACATTAACGGCGCTTAGTCCCTTTTCTATCGATATGTATCTGCCGGCTTTCCAGGATATCGCTAAGTCGTTGAATACTACTACTGCTAAAGTCGACCTGTCACTATCCAGCTATTTTATTGGTCTGGCGGTTGGGCAATTGATCTACGGCCCGTTGATGGACAGGTTTGGCCGAAAGAGGCCGTTGTATTTCGGATTAGGTCTTTATATCATCGCTTCAGTAGGTTGTTTCTTGTCCGCCTCGGTTCAGATGCTTATTGTCATCCGCTTGTTGCAGGCAATAGGCGGTTGTGCGGCCAGTGTAGCAGCAGTTGCCATGGTGCGTGATCTTTTCCCGGTGAAAGACAGTGCCAAGGTATTTGCGCTGTTGTTCCTGGTGCTTGGTGCCTCACCGCTTATAGCGCCAACTGCCGGTGGTTACCTGGCCGATGCGTTTGGCTGGCAGTCGGTGTTTATTATGCTGCTTGCTATCGCGATTTTGATTTTTATTGCGGTGGTGTTCACTCTCCCCGAAAGCTACAAGGCCGACAAATCTTATTCCCTAAAACCTGGCCCTATTATCCAAAACTTTTTAATAGTGATCCGCGAACCACAGTTTTATACCTATGCCATCGCGGGCTCTATGGCTTTCTGCGGGTTGTTTGCTTATGTCGCGGGCTCGCCGCTTATATTTATGGATATTTTTGACCTGTCGAAAAAAGAATACGGCTGGGTGTTTGCCGGATTATCAGTAGGCTTCATTGGCTCCAGTCAGTTGAACAGCTTGCTCATTAAAAGATTCAAAAGTGAGCAGGTGATCAATGCGGCCTTAATTGGCCAGGTAGTTATCAGTATTATATTTATAATAGGTTCGGTAAATGGGTGGTTTGGCCTTGCCGGTACCATTGTAATGATCTTTTTGGTATTGTGCTGTATCGGCCTCATCAATCCCAATACATCGGCACTCAGCATGGCGCCTTTTCCTAAAAATGCCGGGGTTGCGTCCTCATTATTGGGCACCATGCAGTTAGGTTTAGGTGCGGCGGCTTCTTTTGGTGTAAGTGTTTTTCATAGCAAATCGGCCATGCCTATGGTGGCCATTATGGCCGTTTCATCAGCTATTGGATTAGTTGTATTGCTGATCGGGCGAAGGAATATTGTGCATAAGGTGGAGGTTGATGCTTCAGCAGCGGTTGGAGCAAGTCATTAAGTTGCCTGTGAGGACACAGGCAACGGGAATCTAACAATAAGGCATCCTGTCAATCCTCAAATCCATAAATCGTGTTCAAACCAGCACCTCATCAATAATCCCAAATTCCTTCGCTTCTGCCGCTATCATCCAAAAATCCCTGTCCGATACATCATGTATCTTTTGGTATTCCTGCCCGCTGTGTTTGGCGAGGATGGTGTACAGGTCTTTTTTAACCTTTAATACTTCCCTTGCGGTGATCTCTATATCTGATGCCGGGCCCTGAACACCGCCCAAAGGCTGGTGCAGCATCACCCGCGAATGGCTCAATGCCGCCCGCTTGCCAGCAGCACCCGAGCAGAGCAACACCGCTGCCATAGACGCCGCCATTCCGGTACAAATGGTGGCCACATCCGGGCCGATCAGATGCATGGTATCATAAATGCCAAACCCGGCGTAAACCGATCCGCCCGGAGAATTAATATACATCTGGATATCCTTCTTCTGGTCGGCGGATTGCAGGAACAGCAGCTGCGCCTGAATAATATTGGCAACATTATCATCCACCGCCGCGCCTAAAAAGATGATGCGGTCCATCATCAGCCTCGAAAAAACATCCATTTGAGCTACGCGTAGTTCGCGTTCCTCGGTAATGTAGGGTGTCATGGACATCATTGGCAGGGTTTTTTCGGTATGGGCAAGGTACTTGTCTACCGTTGCCGAAGGGACATAGCAATGCCCCACCGCGTATTTGCGGAATTCATTTTTGTCGATATTCATAAAATTCTGGTTTTACTTTTTGCTAAACAGCCGCCTTATTTTCTGACTGAAGCTAAGATGCTCCGGTTGGGTAAATAGTTTTTGATGCACGGCCTCAATTTCCTTTTTCAGTTGCCGGCGACTGTATGTTTGTATAATGGCATAAGCTTTTTTCTGCCAAACTACCTTATCATTCAATTCAGGATCAAGCAGCATCCGGGCCTCAAATACCAAAGCATTGCCGGTATCATGCCGCCCCAACAGGTGGACTTCTATCTGTTCGGTTTCATTCCATGAAGTCATCATAGGTCAGTGCTTTTTGTTTAATGGTTTCACGTACTTTTTCCAAACATTTGTATTTCTGTACCGTGGCCGAGCGTACACCCGAAAAGCCAAACAAAGTGGCGATATCATTCAAAGGCAATTCATCATAATAAAAGCCCCGTAACAGTTCCATGCATTTTTGCCCGGTCTTTTCTAAATAATGCATCAGGCGATTTTCGGATGGAGTTTCTTCTTCATCAATCCTTAAGTCGATATGATCCAGCGGAATATTCTGACTGCCTTCACGATAGCGCTTCAGCCACAGATTTTTGGAGATGCCGACAAGGTAAGCTGTATCGTTATCCATAGTGAATTTACCAGCAACAGCCTTTTCATAATAAACAATCAAAGCATCCTGGAAAACATCTTTCGCCTCATCAAACGAGCCACCCATCCGGCTTACATATTTAGCCACAGCAGGGAACGCCTTTTGATAAAGACTAATGAAAAGCGCTTCCCGCTTTGCCGATAAAGATTCCATATTGCTGATACCGGGCATAATCATCCTTTTTTATAACTATGTGCAAATTACAAATGAAATATCACCATTTTTTAAAAAATTAATGATCCTGTTGTAATCTCTAGCATTATTAAATGGATTCATCCTATGTATTATCTGATCCATAACCGCACACATAGTTGTAATATAACCGAACGTTTCGTTTTATAGGATTAGATTTTAAATTATTGACTATCAAAATTTTATAAAAATGGCATGTATTTGGTTCTCCTGAAGTATTCAGTTCTTAAAAAAGATGAACCTTTAAACGGCGCTAGCTAAGCCGGTGAAGAAATCTTCTTTAAGAATGAGCTATGGCTCCCGAAGAGCGTTTGAGGAGCGAGTGACGATCAATGAATAAATGAACCAATAAACATACAACGTCATGATCAGGAATTATTTTATAACCGCGTTCAGGAACCTTTGGAGGAACAAAGCATTTTCTGTGATCAACATCGTAGGCCTCAGCGTGGGCCTGGCCTGCTGCATGCTCATCTTTTTATATGCCATGGATGAGGTGAGCTATGACCGGTTCAATGCGAACGCTGCCAACATCTATCACCTGGCAGTTGATTCTAAAAGCCCGGATGGACAGGTACACAAATTTTCGGGCACAGGCAACATGCCCGGCCCAAGCTTTAAACGGCAGCTCCCCGAAGTGCAGGATTTTGTGCGTATATATGGCACCGATTATACCATTAAACGGGGCAATGAGGTATTTGACCAGGTAGCATTGTTTGTCGACAGTAATTTCTTTTCCGTTTTTACCTTTCCAATGCTATATGGTAAGCCGCAAAATGCGCTGAATGACCCGCATTCCATTGTGCTCTCGGAGGAAATAGCAGAAAAATATTTCGGTAAAGGAAACCCGGTGGGGAAAACGCTCGATCTGAAAGTGCACAATAAATTCCAGCCGTTCACGGTAACTGCCGTGACCAAAAAGTCGCCCCAAAACTCGTCGATCAAGATCAAAATGTTAGTGCCACAGAAATTGAGAGAAATGAACGATCAATGGCTTAACTTTTTTCAAAACACTTTCCTGGTGATAAAACCCGGTACAGATATCAGGCAATTGAATGCAAAGATCAATAAGATATACCTGAGTGATGCTGCAGGCCAGATCAAAGAATCCGGAGATAAGGATATAATAACTTACGTACTGCAGCCCCTGCTTGCCATGCACACCAGTACCGATTATCCGGCCAATAACGGTTTGTCGGATGCAAGTAATCCGACGTATTCCTATATCCTGACTGGTATCGCTTTATTTATTCTTGCCATAGGCTGTATTAATTTTGTGAATCTTACCGTAGCCCGTTCGCTAAAAAGAGCCAAAGAGATCGGAATCCGCAAGGTGATGGGCGGGCGGCGCAAACAATTGATCATGCAGTTCCTGGGTGAGTCATTTGCCCTGAGTTTTGTAGCCTTTGTTTTGGCGCTCGTTTTGGTCGAACTGACGCTGCCCTTATTTAATACACTGACCAATAAGGCGCTGGCTTTTTCCTATCTACTCAGCTTAAAATTGGTGGCCGGTTATATCGGTATTTTCCTGCTGACCGGTTTGTTAGCCGGTTTCTATCCGGCATTGGTGCTGTCGGGCTTTAACCCGGTGCAAACATTATATAACCGCACACAATATGCCGGCAAAAACTATTTATCAAAAGGCCTCGTCGTCCTGCAGTTCACCCTGGCTACATTCCTGATCATATCCACCATTACCATTTATTCTCAGTTCAACTACCTGATGAATTTCGACCTGGGCTATAATGATAAAAATGTGGTATCCATATCCGCTTTTAATATAGACAAGGCCAAATTCTCCCTGTTCAAAAACGAATTATCAAAAGATCCGAATATCCTCAGTATAACTGCCGACCAGGGCGGCGGCCCATGGGGAACTTCGGCACTTATCAATGGCTTCCGGGAATTCGGGTTTAATCTGCAACATATCGACGAAGATTACCTGCCTTTGTTCCAGGTGCCCATCGTAACAGGCCGCAATTTTTCAAAAGAAATGGCTGCTGACAGCGCTGTTTCGGTGCTGGTGAGCGAAGAATTTGTGAAACAGGCAGGCTGGAGGAACCCGATAGGGGAGACGGTTGATTTCGTTAATGATAAAAGGAAATACAATGTGGTTGGCGTGGTGAAAGATTATCATTTCCAGTCACTCACTGAAAAAATGTCACCGGTTTTGTACAGCATGAAGCCGGATTATCCATGGGGGGATATCTTTGTCCGGATCAATGATGAAAATAAATCGGAGGCGTTAAACCTTATTCAACAAGAATTCAAAGCGGAGTTCCCGTTCCTGCCTTATCAATATAAATTCAAAGAGGATGAGGTTGCCGAACAATATGATAAAGAGGCAAAATGGAAGCAGATCGTAAGCTTTGGCGCCGTGCTCACCATATTCATTTCGTGTATAGGCCTCTTCGGCCTGGCCACATTGTCTGCAGAACGACGCAAAAAAGAGATCGGCATCCGCAAGGTATTTGGCGCCAGTGTCGAAGGCATAGTCAGAAAGCTTTCTACCGATTTTGCCGTTTTGATTTTGATCTCCACTGTGATATCAGCTCCTGCAGCGTGGTGGGCCATGCAGAGGTGGCTGGAAAATTATCCATATCGGATTACAATGAATGCCTGGGTGTTCCTGTTGGCGGCAGTATTCGTACTGCTTATAGCACTGGTAACTGTAAGTTTCCAAACTATCAAAGCGGCAGTAGAAAACCCGGTAAATAGCTTACGAAGTGATTAGCCCTTTTTTGGTATTAATGTTTTATGTTTTATTTTTGAATAATGAAGATCATTCAATTAATATTAATATAGGGTATGAACACCACCGACATACACAATGAGCGTATTGCAAAAATGACCTTTGCCTCGGTCTATCCCTTGTATCTCGCAAAAGTGGAGAAGAAAGGTAGAACAAAAGAAGAGTTGGACCAGGTGATATCGTGGCTAACTGGCTTCAATAATGAGCAACTAAAAGACCTCATTGAAAAAAAAGCAACTTTTGAAACATTCCTTGGGCGGGCTTCGCTAAATCCCAATGCATACCTCATCACCGGGGTAATCTGTGGGTATCGTGTAGAGGAAATCGAGCATCCTTTGACGCAGCAGGTTCGGTATTTGGATAAGTTGGTGGATGAACTGGCGAAGGGAAGGAAGATGGAGAAGATATTACGAGGCTTGTAAGGTGTCAGTACGCTTCTATCAACGAAGTGACCAGTACCCGATCCTTAATCATTGCGATAAGCATTGACAGCCCGGCAAGTTTGGTTCTCCAGGGTTCAGGGCTTCTTTTTCGTTTCAATTGCCACGATAGCCTGTCCCTGTGCGCCAAGGTAATCGCTTACCAGGTCAGGAAAAAGCTGCCTTCCGTTGTCTGAATTGGTAAAGATCACCAGCGCTCTTTTTGATTTAGGGAGAATAATAACTATGGTATGCACACCCGCGTCGTGGCCGCTGTGAGATATGGCATATTCACCGTTGCCAACCGGGTCATAAACGGCCCAGCCCAGGCCCATGTGGGCATCCGCTTTAGTTTCAACCTGGTGGCTGCTCATTTCCCTGAATAAGCTTTTTTTCAGCCCTCCGCCATTCAGCATCCAGTGGATGAATTTACAGTAATCAGGTATCGTGGTTTTTAACAGATCGGCCGCATTGCGCATCGTATTTTTAGTGATCTCCAGCAGCTTCTCATCGGCATCATAAGGGTAGGCGAAACGCCGGTCATCGGCAGCGTTCCAGGTAAAGCGCGTGTCGGCCATCCCCAGGGGCTTAAAGATGATGGAATCAGCCAGTTGGTCCAGGCCGCGGTGGAACTTATTTTCCAATGCCTGTCGCAAATATTCAAACCCTTCGCCTGAGTATTGGTATTTCGTTCCGGGATCGAACTGGAAAGCCAGCTTCCCACCGGGTAATTGGCTGCGCCAGTTGGGAAATCCGGTCCGGTGCGTCAGGATATCCCGTGTGGTAAGCCGCTGGCTCCTGGGGTCGTCCTTAATATCTGGATCGGTCCAATAATGTGCGACCGGCTCATCCAGTTGCCATTTCCCGGAACTGACCAGATTAAGCGTCACCATTGTGGTGATCGTTTTGGTGATGGAAGCCACATTAAATACCGCGTTCACCTGTGCCGGAACACCGGGTTGCAGTTCGCCAAACACCTTGATCGTCTCTGCCCTCCCGCTTTGAATATAACCTATGGCCAGGGCAGGGACATGCTTTTCTTTCAGCCAGCGGATTACCGCAAGCGAGTCGTTCCTATCCGGCGCCTGTGCGTTGACCAGGGAAACAGTTAAACAAAATAACAGGCTCAGATATTTCATAGGACAGAGTTTATAACAAGACCCGGAAACCGCGGAAAAGTTTTACAGTCAACCACCTTCATTGGTTTTGTAATTCGATATAACAGCCTGCTACCAATGAACTTATGACCAATGACTAATAAACCAATTACTCCTTCACCGCCGTCACCCTCGATCCCTCTTCTCCGCTGGTTTCAAACTTCAGATCTTTGTCGGTCAGGGTGATAATATGGAACACAAAATCCCGCGTTTTACTGTCGGCTAATAACTCTTTTACCCGGATATTATCGCCCTCAATTTTAAAAGTGCCGTGCGATAGCAAACCACCGCCCCACCAGATCTGCATGCTGTCATTTTTCGCAAATATGATATGGGGTTTTTGTATTTGCAGTTCCCTTGAGGACACACTGTCAACCGGGTGGCTGTTGGGATTCTCTACTTTAATGTATTTCCATTTGCCGTAAATAGCTTCGGGCTTAATAGGCTTTTTGCACGATGAAGAAAGCAGCAACGCTGCAGCTGCCACCAATAGAATTGTTTTGAGTTTAACCATGACGGCTTAAAACTAAATATTATTTGCCGATGTTTTTTCGCATATTCTGCTCTGCTCTTTTAACCTCGTCTTTTTCACTTAATGGTGGATCGGTCTTTAACTCTTCACTTTTATGCTGCAATCGTTTTGCAGGTTTTTTGACAGCAGATTTGGAACCACCTTTTTCTTCAACAGTTTTCATGATTTCAGGAGTTTATAAATAGACGAACTAATGAATATCTGGTAGTTTAACTATTCAGAAATGAATATGTTTCTGATAAATTAATATCTCTACATAAGTAAATCAATCACGCACAATTATGTTCCTTTTGCTTCTCCGGCACCGCGATCGCCGGCTTCTCCACTTCCACCAATTCTTCCTCATGCACTGCTGCTTCGGTTGCTATAGCTGTAGCATAATTCAGTTTCCTGAACCGCCAGATAGCAAATGCAGGTTCCTGCATGCGGTTGATCAACTTAAAAAATTTTGGAAAATTGTGTATCTCGTCCAGCAGAATGCCGGGTACGATGCCATTATTATCTAATATCTCGCGTATGGTATATTCCTTGTCTTTGGTAACCCAAATCTCAAAATCCCGCCTTATCTCCTCCGATTTTTCCGGCTCGATACTGGCATCAATGCATATCACTTTGTCCCCGGGTTTCATGTTTTTTATTTTGTTTGAAAGTTGAAATGTTATCACATTTTCAACTAATCTCTGATCAACTAATCACCAGTCACTATTTCCCAATCTTCTTCAAACTATCAGCCTTTGCCTTTTTCGCTTTGTCCTTAAAAAATCCTTTCAGGAAAAAGTTATGTTGTGCTGCTTCCAGATCGTCATTTAGCTTCACTGAACTTTGTTGCAGGTTATTAAGCGAAGTTCGCACCTGCTCCGCGCCTTTAGGATCATTGAGCAATACACCGATTGCGTTATCAGTAGTGGTCAGTTTTTTACTTGCCTGGTTTAAATTTTCTGTAAGCGTATTGGCGCTGCTTACAGTTTTTTGCAGTTCGGTAACAGATGCTCTTATCCTGTTAAACGTAACTGTATCAGTCAACAGATTATCAGCAAAACCGCCCTTGGTATTTATCTTATTGCTGAATTTATCCAGTTGGGCCGCCATCATAGCGGCACTTTGAGTAGTAGCCTGTAAATTGCGCATGGTATTACGCAATTGTACGCCCATAGTGCTATCGGCCAGTAATGCGCCTACGGTACCCTTTCCCTGTAATATTTTATGACTCAGTTCTTTAAAATCTTTGGTTATCGAAAGCAGGTTGACATTGTTTTGCTGCAGCGTTTTTAATATATCATCGGTAGTAGGCAGCTTCACCACCTGCAGTTCATTGCCGTCCTCGATAACCGGAGCTTTTGGGCTGCCACCGTCTATCACAATGATCTTATTACCAATAAGCCCGTCAGAGCCGATATGCACACCCGCATCGCTGTGTATATATTGCTGCGAGGTTTCATCGATGCTCATTTTTACATCCACCTGTGATGGTCCGGCAAAGTGGATATCGCTGATAGTACCCACCTTTACGCCCGAGAACCAAACATTGTTGCCTTTTTTTAACCCTTCAACATCGTTGAACCGGGCTTTGATATGTATACTTTTTGAGAATGTTTTTTGCGCGCCGCCCAATGTAAGTACACCAACTACAAACACAACAAGGCCAAGTGCTAAAAAAATCCCTACTATAATTGCTTTTCGGTTTTCTGATTGATCCATATGATATGGGGTATTATCTATTGTATAAAATTATATTCAAACTATTGTATAAAGTTATATTCAAAAAATGGTTTTACACGTCCGTCATTTGTATTAAATACTTCATCAAACGAGCCAACCCGCTGAAACTGCCCATCCAGCAGCATAGCTATGCGGTCGCCGGTGCTTTTGGCGCAGGTAAGATCGTGCGTAATAATGATCGATGAGGTATGATATCGTTGCTGCACCTCGTTGATCAGGTCATTGATCTCGATACAGGTTATCGGGTCAAGCCCCGCTGTAGGCTCATCATACAGCATAATTTCTGGATTTAGTATCAATGTGCGGGCTATGCCTATACGTTTACGCTGACCTCCTGATAGCTCTGCCGGCATTTGGTTAATCGCATGTGAAAGCCCTACGGCATCTAATACGCTCTCCACAGATTTGTTGATCTCCTTGCGGGTAATACCCTTTTTATTACGTACCAGCGGGAACTCCAGGTTTTTCCGCACGGTCATACTATCATATAAGGCGCTATTTTGAAATGAGAACCCCATTCTTACTCTTAATTCCTGCAGCTTTCTGTCTGTTATCGAATTTACCTCGCAGCCTAAAACTTTTACTTCACCTTTGTCGGGTTTCAACAGGCCGGATATGATCTTGATCAGCACAGACTTCCCGGTACCCGACCGGCCCAGCACCACCAGGTTTTCTCCCTGGTAAAGGTCAAGGTCGATACCGCGCAATACTTCAAAATCATCAAATGATTTTTCAAGCCCCCTGATGGTGATCACCGTATTTTTATAGTCTATATCTGCTTTCGGTTTTTCCATATCCTTAATTTAGCGGAACCAGCCCGCTATCTGCACGATCAGTATTTCTTCAACAAATATCATAAACATAGCGGTTACAACCGCACCATTTGCTGCTTTACCCACGCCCTCGGTACCTTTTGTTGAAAAATAGCCCTGGTAACAGCCAACAATGCCTATAGTAAAACCAAAAACAATGGCTTTAGAAAGGGAAGCAACGAAATCAACAAATGTTAAAGGCTCAAAAACCTGCTCCCAATAAGTGGTCCAACTGGTGCCCTCATTTACCGCTACGTTGATATAACCACCTACTAAAGCGATAAAACCAGTATAGGTTGCCAGGATAGGGACGGTAATGGTGGTGGCTATTACACGGGTACACACCAGGAATTTGAATGGCTTGGTACCCGATACCTCCATTGCGTCTATCTGTTCGGTAACCCGCATCGAACCTATTTCGGCACCGATGCTTGATCCTACTTTCCCGGCGGCTATCAGCGCGGTTACCAAAGGGGCCAGGGCACGCATAATAGCGATGGATACCAGCGAAGGCAGCCATGACTGAGCCCCAAAATTGGCCAGCGAGGGCCTCGATTGCTTGGTGAAGATCAAACCGGTAACAAAACCCGTAAATGATATGAGGGTGAATGAGCGCACACCCGTTTCGTAGCATTGGCGCATGATCTCCTTAAATTCATAAGGGGGCAAAAACGCTTCCTTAAAAAATCGGAAAATAAACTTGTTAATATTATATAAGGTAACAAAAGAGTTAACCAGGCGCCTGAAAAGCGAAGGGTCTTTTTTAGCAGCTGGTGCCGGTGAGCTGTTTTCAGTATCCATTAATGGCGATAAAGGTATTACTTATGAAGATATGAATGATGCTATCTCTGCAAAAACTTACGTATGTTGCTTAAAAATGATTTTCTACAAACAAAAGAAATAACCCGCAATTAACCGGAAACTTTTTAAATATATTTATCAAGTCGGTTTTAATTTGCCAAAAATGAAATAATAGTATTAAGTAACATTTTGAATACTTTGCCCCTCACGAAGCTATTAAAAGATATTCTTATCGTAAATTGGTTGTTTTAAATTAAGAAACGCCAAAAAAGTATTATACATTACTTATTAATGCAAGTACATTTGGTATGTACCAATTATAACCAATTTGCCGGTAATGCCTTCAATGAAGTGTAAAGCTTTAATATTGCTGTTTTGTATGCTTTTGATAACCGGTTTATTAAAGGCACAAAATGATCAGTTCCAATTCTCGCGGCTGGATCTCAATAATGGCTTATCGCATAACCAGGTAAACTGTATTTTTAAGGACAGCAAGGGCTTTATATGGTTCGGTACACTATCCGGACTGAATAAATATGACGGATATAAGTTTAAGGTGTTCAAGCACTCCGGCAGCGACACTTCTTCTCTAAATGATGATTTTATAGTTAGCATTAACGAAGGGCCGGGCCACAAGCTTTGGGTTGAAACCCGCAACGGATTTAATATTTATGACCCCGCAACGGAGAAATTTAGCCATGATATCAGCGGTTACTTGCGGTCAATTGCCATACCCGATGCGCACATTACCGCTATAAAGAAGGACCGCCGGGGCAATTACTGGTTCCTGCATGCCACCATGGGTATTTTTAAATATGATCCCCTATCCCGAAAGGTTACCTCTTTGGTTCACCGGGCGACTGACACTACCTCAATTTATGCAAATACAGTATCTGATCTCTCCCAGGACTCCAAAGGTAATATCTGGCTCAGTTATTACAGCGGCGTACTTGAAAGGCTCAACCCCCAAACCCTAAAGATCAATTATCGCTCGTATGCCATCAATAAATTGCCACCGGGGCTAAACACATCCTACAAAATATATATCGATAACCAGAACGATATATGGGCTTACGCCCCCTCATATTCATCGGGCGTATATTATTTAAACAGTAAGGGAACCATTTTAAAACACATTGTAAAAGGCGCCGGGCCAACGCATTTGAATACCGATGTGATATCCAACGTGATACAGGATGATAAGAACCGGGTATGGATAGCCACCGATCATGGTGGTATTAATTTAATGAACAAGCAGGATTTTAAATTCAGGTACCTGCTTAACCGCGAGGACGATAACAAAACCATTGGACAAAACAGTATCGTATTTATCTATAAGGATGATACCGGCATTATATGGATAGGCACCTATAAACGTGGCGTAACCTATTACCACGAAAGCATTATCAAGTTTGCACATTACACGCACCATTTATCAGATCCTAACAGCCTGCCCTTTAGCGACATTAACAACTTTGCCGAGGACAAAGCCGGCAATATCTACATAGCCACCAATGGTGGGGGATTGGTTTACTTTAACCGGAAAAACGGGACTTTTAAACAATATCTGCATGATTCCAACGACCCGAATAGCCTTACCAATAACGTGATCGTCTGCATGTATATCGATCGTGCGCAAAATCTTTGGCTGGGTACCTATTTTGGCGGATTGGATTGCTTTGATGGTAACACATTTAAGCACTACAAACATAATGATGCTATACCAACAAGTATTTCGGAGGACAGGATATGCTCCATCAGGGAGGACTCGGAAAACCATTTATTGGTGGGCACACTGGCAGGCGGCGTAAATGTGTTCGACAGCAAAACACAGACCTTTGCGCATTACAAATATGAAAATATTGATAATGCCATACATTCCAATTATATAAGCGCCATTTTAGAGGATAAGCGCAAGAACCTTTGGATAGTAACCTCCTACGGTGTGGATGTACTAATGAAAAAAACGCATCAGTTTATACACTATATCCATGATGACAAGGACCTTAACAGTATTGTAAGTAATAACACGAACAATATTATAGAAGATAGCAGGGGCTTGATATGGATAAGCACCCGCGAGGGGATCAGCATTTTCAATCCCGAAACAGGCAAGTTCACCAATATTGTAAAACAGGATGGTTTACCTGATAATACAGTGATCGACTTGCAGGAAGACAATAGCCACAATATATGGGCGAGTACACCAAATGGGTTAAGCAACATTCTCGTTTCCCAAACTGCATCAGGTTTGAAATTTCGTTTTATAAACTATAACGAGAACGACGGACTGCAGGGCCGCGAGTTTACGGAGAATTCATCCTTTAAAACCCGCGATGGCGAGTTGCTGTTTGGCGGCGGCAATGGCTTTAATATATTTAAACCATCCGATATTCATTTCAATAAAAGCATACCCAACCTGGTATTTACTGATTTTGAAATATTTAACCAAAGCCTCAGTGCAGGCGAAAAAACCAATGGCCACATCATCCTTCCTCAATCCATCACAGAGACCCGTTCGTTGAACCTGAAGTATAATGAGAACTCATTTTCATTTGATTTTGCAGCTTTAAACTACTTTAACCCGGATAAGGTAAGGTACCAGTACAAAATGGAAGGTTTTGATCCCAACTGGATAACCGCCGATAACAAAATACGGAAAGCTACCTACACCAACCTCGATCATGGCGACTATGTGTTCCGGGTGCGCAACTCTAATAATAACGGCTGGAACAGCCAGCAACTGGTGCTGCATGTAAGCATCACGCCACCTTTTTGGAAAACCATCTGGGCCTACTTGCTTTATGCAGTTTTGATAACAGCGGCCTTATTTTATTTGCGCCGCGAAGGTATCCGGAAGTTAAGGATGCAATTTGAACTGGAAAAGGAGCGCGGAGAGGCCCAGCGCATGCACGAGCTCGACCTGATGAAAATACGCTTTTTCACCAACGTGAGCCACGAGTTCCGCACGCCTTTATCGCTGATCATGGCGCCGGTTGATAAAATACTGAAACAAATTTCCGACTCCGATATCCAGCGCCAGCTGCAATTGGTTAACCGTAATGCCCGGCGATTACTCAACCTCGTAAACCAGTTGCTTGATTTCAGGCGGATGGAATACCAGGAACTGAAGCTGCATGAAAAATCAGGTGATATTATCAAATTTATTAAGGAACTGTCCTATTCATTTGGTGATATAGGCGAGCAAAAGCATATCACCTTTATGTTCGACTCGGAGGTGGATGAGTTTTATACCAGTTTCGATCACGACAAGATGGAGCGCATCATTTTTAACCTCTTATCCAATGCCTACAAATTTACCCCGCAGGGCGGCCAGGTAAGTGTGCTGCTAAATGTATTGACGCCTGATGATAAAGCAGGCCGGCTACTGGAGATAAAAATAATGGATACCGGTATAGGTATCCCTGATGATAAAAGAGAGAAAATTTTTGAGCCGTTTTTTCAGAATGATATCCCCGGCTCTATGCTCAACCTGGGCAGCGGTATAGGTTTGTCTATCACCAAAGAATTTGTCAAGCTGCACAAGGGCCGCATATTTGTGGAAAGCGAATCTAACCAGGGCAGTTGCTTTACCATCCTGTTACCCGTTCAGCAAGTGGACAAGTCTTTGTTTACAGATACCTCATTGGTTTTGGAGCACGACATGGATTACGCGCCGAATATTGGATCGCACAAGGATGGAACAAATGGCAATGTTGTAAACAGGGATGCAAAAAAAGCCACGGTGTTGCTGGTGGAAGATAATGATGATTTCCGTTTTTATATCAAGGATAACTTAAAGGATTCTTTTAATATCATCGAGGCTGATAATGGCAAAAAAGGCTGGCAAAAAGCTTTGGCGCAGCACCCAAACCTGGTGGTAAGCGATATCAGCATGCCCGAAATGAACGGTATTGACCTGTGCATGAAATTGAAGAACGACAGTCGCACTTCGCATATCCCAGTGATATTGCTAACCGCCCTGATAGGCGAGGAGCAGCAGCTGAAAGGTTTGGAAACAGGCGCTACGGATTACATGACCAAGCCGTTCAACTTCGAGATATTACTTTCCAAGATCAAAAATATACTAAGTCAGCAGGAATACATGCGCAAAACCTACCAGAAACAGGTAGAGGCCAGCCCGACTGAAATGCATGTGGACTCGCCTGATGAATTGTTTATTAAAAAGGTGCTGCTGCTGATCGATAACAATATCTCTAACCCCAATTTCTCTGTCGAAGAATTAAGCGATGATATGTTTGTGAGCCGCTACACGCTATACAAAAAGATACTGATGATGACCGGCAAAACGCCGAACGAGTTGGTGCGGCAGATGCGCCTGAAACGGGCCGCTCAATTGCTGGAAACCGGGCACCTCACCATATCCCAGATCGGCCACAAAGTTGGTTTCAAAAGCCAGAAGTATTTTGTAAAAGCCTTTAAAGCCGAATTCGATACCATACCATCCCGGTATGCGGAGAAAATGCAAGAGCAGTAACGTAACAACTTGCGCTCGTCTATGACGAGTGTTTAACGTTCCAACTTGCGCTCGTTTGCAACGAGTGCTTAAAATGTTATCGCGATTGCATCGCCCGTTAACCCGCATAGCAGATGCTGAACCACATTAAGCACTCGTTGCAAACGAGCGCAAGTAGAATCAAATCTTAGTTCAGACAATCAATACATTTTTGACCACTATTATTAACGCCATTCCCTTCCTTTAAAAAGTATAAATGAATCCGGTATGGGGCTCATTTGTCTATTTTTTATCCTGAAATGCTATAATTAGTAGTTTAATTATCTGATTATCAATAACATAATAGGGGTTGACATTTGTGCCCCTATTTATCCACAACGGGTCTTTAAATAGCATATAGATTTACCCTTGTTATAATGAAATTTTAACAGCGCCACTAACCAGGGCTGTTAATACTATAAACTTAATAAGCCATTTACTGATTTTTTTTGAGTGATAAGCTACCTCAGGGTTCTGATTTCAGAATTCAAATGGAGCAGACAACGGAACTTTCAGGTGGTGAAAAACACAATTATAAATAAGCCAACAATCTAAATACAAATCAATATAAACCAAACTTCATTATGCGAAAATTTCTACGAATGGCATTGCTGTTTGCTTCCATCTTTATCTGCACATCGGTGATGGCGCAGGGGACCGGAACAGTGATCAAGGGAACGGTTACTGACGATAAGGGGATCACGCTCCCCGGCGTTACAGTTACTGTAAAAGATAGTAAGGTAAGTACTATCACCAATATCGATGGATTATATACGATCACCGTACCCGCAGGGGGCCGGTCACTTGTATTCAGCTTCGTCGGCATGGAAAAGCAGGAAGCGCTGATCGGCAATAAAACTACGATCAATGTTACTATGAAATCAACGGCCACGGCTTTAAATGATGTGGTGGTTATCGGTTACGGAACTCAAAAACGGGGAGACGTGAACGGTGCCATATCTTCTATTACTGCTGCACAGATAGCTGATGTGCCACAGGTGAGTGTTGACCAGTTATTACAGGGTAAGGCCAGTGGTATCACGGTTACTCAAAACTCTGGTCAGCCTGGTGCCAATGTATCGGTACATATCAGGGGTATTACCGGTTTTGGATCAAGCGAACCGTTATATGTAATTGATGGGGTTGCGGTTCAGGGTGGTGCGCCCAGTGTACAACTCACCCGCACAGGCGGTGGCCAGGAAGAAACAGGCGTGAGCCCGCTTTCGCAGATCAATCCAAATGATATCGAATCAGTAGATGTGTTAAAAGATGCATCTGCCTCCGCTATCTATGGTAACCGGGCTGCCAATGGAGTAATCATCATTACCACCAAACGCGGTAAAAACGGCTCTGCAAAGATCAGCTACGATGGTTTTTATGGTACGCAGCAACAGGGAAAGTTTTTGGACATGATGAACCTTCCGCAGTATGCTGCATTGCAAAATACATTGGCTGACGTATTTAACGTAGGCAGAAGAGTTGAGTTTGCTAATCCGTCTTTATTGGGGCCGGGTACCGACTGGCAAAAAGCAATATTCCAGAATGCCACTGAACAAAGCCATGCCCTATCTATTTCGGGAGGAAAAGACGGTACTGACTATTATGTATCCGGTGGATATTTGAAGCAGGATGGTACTATCCTGGGATATAACTTTCAGCGTTATAATTTCCGTACCAATGTGAATGCACAGGTAAAGGATTGGTTTAAATTAGGCGGAACGATCTCTGGCAGTCAAACTACAGAAAATATTGGTTTGGGCAGCAATACGGGTATTATTTACAATGCCTTGTTAAGCTCGCCTGATAGCCCGGTATATAATGCCGATGGTTCCTTTGCAGGCCCTGCGGTTACGCCGGGCGGTTTGATCCTGGGTGGGCCAAACCCTGTTCAGCAGGCATTAAGTTTGACTAATTATTTATTGAGAAGTAACGTACAGGGAAACTTTTATGGCGACATCAAATTTTTCAAAGATCTTACTTTGCATTCAGAAATAGGCGGAAATTTTGACTGGAGCCAGGCAAAGACATTTCAACCTACGTATGCTTACGGGGCTACAGGCTTGCCGCCAGCATTTTCAAACGCGACAGCCAGGCTAAACGAGTCTAATCAGTTCGACAATTATTGGAGCTGGATAGAGCATTTGAACTATACCCACACATTTGCCCAAAAGCATAATGTTACCGTTTTGGCTGGGCACGAAGTATGGGAATCAACCTATGGTGGTATCCAGGCAGGCAACTCAGGTTTTACCGCGGGTAATACCATACAGACACTTGGGTTAGGTACACAAACTTCCGACCTGGTAGGAGAGCCTAAGGGTAGCCAGGTGATGGAATCATGGATAGGACGTGTGATCTATACGTTTGATAATAAATACAGCATCACTGCATCCGGCCGTAGTGACCGTTCTTCAAACTTTGACTTTGGTCACCAGAGAGGGTTTTTCCCCGGGGTAGCCGTTTCATGGAGATTATCTGAAGAGTCTTTTATGGCAGGTATAAAAAGCGTAGCTGATAATATAAAGGTAAGGTTAGGATATGGTACTGTCGGAAATTCAAACATTCCGGGATATACCTATGGCTCGGCCATCAGCCCGGTAAGCACCGGTTTTGGAACAGGCTTTATTTTTTATAACTATAATAACCCTAATGTTACCTGGGAAACAGCCATCCAAAAAAATGCCGGTATCGACTTCAGCCTCTTTAATGGCCGCATCGATGCTACTTTTGATGTGTACGATAAAACATCGAAGAACTTCCTGTTCCAACGTCCTCTACCTGCTTTCCTTGCAGGCGGAACGGCTGAATACTCTAATGCTGCTATTGTTCAGCCGGCTTATCAAAATGCAGGCGAAATCCAGAACAAGGGATTTGAGTTTAGCATCAACAGCCATAATATCAACAACAAAGATTTTAAATGGAGCACGCTGGTAGTGTTTTCAAAATACACTAATAAGGTAATATCATTAAATGGATATCCTTCACTTATCGGTAGTGTAAACAGCAGCTTTATCAACCTGCCGGTTACCAATACCGCGGTTGGCGGGCCAATAGGCGAGTTTTATGGTTATAAGGTTCAGGGCATTATCAAAACTGCCGACCAGTTAGCCTATATAGCTACGCATCCGCAAAGCGTAACAGGTGTGCCATCTGTGGTAAGCAGCGACAGAAGCCTGGCCAATGGTGTTTATTTAGGCGACTTACAATACCAGGATGTTAATCACGATGGTGTGGTAGATACTAAAGACCAGGGGCCTTTGGGTAATCCTAACCCTGACTTTACATATAGCATTACCAACAACTTTTCTTATAAGGATTTTGAGTTATCAATATTCCTGAACGGATCATATGGTGGTAAAATATTAAACGCGTTAAATTTTGAAACCGCGGGTTTATCGGGTCTTTACCAAAATCAGTTGGCATCTTCTGCCAATTTTTGGACTACGGCCAATCCAAATTCAAATATCCCTTCGCCAAGAGGTGGTTTAGCCAACAACAACCTGGTGATGTCTGACCGCTTTTTGGAAAGCGCTTCTTTCCTGAGGATTCAGAATGTAAGGGTGGGCTACAATTTGCCTACACGCTGGGCCAGGTATGTAAAGCTTAATCGCTTAAAAGTGTATGTAAGCGGGCAAAACCTGTATGTAATTACTAAATACACAGGCCTCGACCCCGAAGTTGGTTCATTTAACCAAAATCCTACATTAATGAATGTGGACAATGGCAGATACCCGGCTCCACGCACTATTGTATTTGGAATTAACGCGGAGTTTTAACTTTTAAATGATATTGAAATGAAAAGATATATAACATATATGATAAGTGCGGCGGCGTTAGCAAGTATAGTTGCTACCGGATGTAAAAAGGACTTTTTTAACCGCCCACCCGAAGATCGAAGCACTGTAGGTACCTATTACCAAACAGTGGCCCAGGTACAGGCAAGTACCAATGCGCTATATGCGGCCCCCTGGTTTGGCTACAATACCAAAGTAAGCTGGTCCATAAGCGAATTAATGAGTGGTAATGGCCGTTCCGGGTCATCTGACGTGGTTAACTTTGGCAACTTTTCGGTGGCCAACGGAAACTTTGAGTTGAGTGCCGCCTGGAATTCATTATTTACAGTTGTGGCACAAAGCAATGCGTTGCTTAATAATTTACCGAAAGCTGCTCCGGCTGCAGTTCCGGCCGCTGTGGTAAACAATGCTTTGGGAGAAGCACGTGTGATGAGGGCTGCAGCTTATTTTTACCTGGTGCGCCTTTTTGGCAATGTTCCGCTGATTGAAAACCCGACTGAGCTGGCGAATAGTTTTCAAACCGTTCCGACCAACCCGGTAACTGATGTGTACAAGTTTATCATCCGAGATCTGCAATTTGCTGAAGCTAATTGCAATAAAAATGTGGCTGCTACCGGTCACGTATCCAGTGGATCGGCATCAGCCTTGCTTGCAAAAGTTTATCTTTATATGCAGGATTATGCCAATGCAAAATTAGAAGCCGAAAAAGTGATTAACAGCGGCGAATTCGGGTTGCTTGGTGTGGATGTAGCAGGCTTGAGCTATGAAGATTTGTTTAAGATCGCCAATAATAACAATAGAGAGTCGATCATCGCGATGCAATGGCTGGCAAATGCCGGTTATGGCTTTGGTAACGGTATGCAGGCGTCATTAGCTTATAGCAGCACCATCACACAAACAGGCGATGGCTATGGCGTATTAGCTCCAACCTTTGATTTGCAGGACGCTTATAAAGCTGTTGGCGATACTATCCGCAGGCATGCAACTATTATGCTTCCGGGCGAATATTATCCCGAATTGAACCAGGCTGGCGGTGGTTTTATGCTGCCTTACAACGCCAGCTCACAAGGTACACACGCGCAGATCAAAAAATATGTAACAGGTTCACCTGCTGACAACAATGGCAAAAGCGCGTTCCAGGCAACAGGCATGAATACTTATATTATGCGTTATGCTGATGTTTACTTAATAGAAGCCGAAGCAATTTTAGGCGCAAGCGCAAACCCGGGTGTAGGCCATGGGCTTGATACCAATGCAACCACAACCGATGCTAATGCTTTAAAATATTTCAACCTGGTTAGGCAACGTGCAGGCTTACCTGCTAAAACCTCCATCACCTTCCGTGATATCATCAAAGAAAGGCGTTTGGAGTTTGCAGTTGAGGGCGACTACTGGTACGATCTGTGCCGCCTGGATGGCTTTAATTCGGCAACTCACCCGGTAGCTATTGCTATCATCAGCAAGCAAAACAGGGGTGATTCAAGCGCAGGCACAGCTCCATTTTATAAAGATTATACCCGCTACAACGAGGCATTTGTACCGCCTACAGACGCACAGTTCCTGTTCCCCGTTCCGGCAACAGAGGTTGCAGCCGACCCTAACCTGATAAAAGATCCGGTTCCTTATAAATTTTAATAAATCATAAAAAATATATGAAACAAGTAATTTTTAAATCAAAAAAACTGGCCTTTATACTATCGGCGTTGATAGTATTCGGCTTAGCTTCCTGTAAAAAGGATCACGCTAACCTGGTTGGGGGCACTGGTACGCCAACCATCACATCGGTGAGCACATTAAGTAAAACACTTACTGTACCCGATACTACCATTGTAACAACTTACGACAACGCGGGGAACATTACCACAACAAAAAATGCGGGCCCGATTCCTGTTGTTGCATTTGACTCAACTACCGTTACAGGTAACAAGGGTAACTACTATGTTGTCCATGGTTCAAACCTGGGAAGCGTTACTAGTGTAATGTTTAATGGAGTTTCGGCTTACTTCAATTCGGCTTTGGTGTCTGATAACGCCATTTTTGTTAGTATCCCGGCGGAGATTCCAACTGTTGACCAGGTGAACAAGCTTACTGTAGTTACTTTACATGGCAAAGTCGACTTTAATTTTACGGTATTAACGCCGCCACCAACCATTTCAGCAATTTCTGATTATAATTTCACGGCCGGCTCACAAATTACGTTAACAGGCGTAAGCTTTGCTTCGGTAACCTCGGTAGGTTTAGTGGGCAGTACTGCTACAGCGACTATCATGCCCGGGCAGACTGATTCGCAGATAGTACTTCAGATGCCTGCGGCTGATGTTAACAGGACCCAATTGATTTTCACTTACGCGTCCGGTACAGTGACTGCGCCGATAGAATTTGTCGACCTGGATAATGCTTACCAGATATTCGTTAAAAACGATTTCAAAAACTCATGGGTTGATGCTTCATGGTCGGGCCCGTCAGGTGTATCAACTGGTGCATCACATTCGGGCACCTCATCATTGGTAGCAACTTACCCTGCCGGTGGCTGGAAAATTGAGGGCTGGGCCGCATGGAACAACCCTGTCAGTTTCCCTTACGATGCCAGCTATAAGTATTTAACCTTCTGGGTTAAAGGCGGTACGGTTGATCACACGCTTGTTTTGGTGGGTGATAAGATGAATGGAGGCTATGGGCAAAATACTTCAGGTGCGGCTATCCAGCAGATCAAAGTTCCTGCTAAAGTTTGGACTTACTATAAGATCCCGCTGGGTGCACCATCTTCTTCTGATCCGAAACTACTTAATTTCTGGGCTACCGGTTCACCTTCGCAACAGTTAGGATTCTTCTTGCAGGGGCAAAATGGTGACGTGGATGAGACCATGTACTTTGATGAAGTGGCTTTTGTGAAATAATGCATAATTCAGACTTATGAAGTCTCAAAGGCTTCGTAAGTCTATTTGTAATATAAGAATTGAGATTAGTTGATTAGTTTTTTCAGATGCCACCATCAGGAAGCTCCGGCCAATTTTGGTGGCATTTTTTAAATGGTAATGTAACATTCAAAAGTATGAAGGTATTTAGTGTGATCATTGGTTTTTTAGTGTTCTTCGCAATTGAAAAGGTGCAGGCACAGAAAAACCTGGTTACTAACGGCGGGTTTGAGGATGACCTTTACGGCTGGAATAACAACGGTGCAAAAAATACACCCTGGGACCTGAAAAGCGGGAAAAGCAGTTGTGCCATCATAGCCGCCAATGCCAATAACTGGATAGGGATAGATCAAACTATAAGCATACCCAAAAAAGCGCAAAACCTGGAATGCAGCGCCTGGATAAAGGCCATGAATGTTGCGAAAGGCAAAGATGAATGGAGCGGCGCCATATTTACCATTGAGTTTTTAGACGGGCATGATAAAAAAATTGGCGATGGTGTAAATATTGCCCGGATAACAGGCGACCAGGAATGGGCGCTTGCAAAGCAGGCAATGGAGATACCTCCGAGAGCGGCCAGTTTCCGGGTATTGCTGGCTATGGGAAATGCTTCAGGGACCATGCTGATTGATGATGTTATAGTGAAGGTGAATAATGTTAATTAGGGGATCGATATTGATACGTTCATTGATGTTTTGTAATAATTTACTTATGTTTAGGTTAAATTTGTATTACATCAGAATTGATCAGTTTATCCAATTTATTTTTTAAGATATGACAAGTAATGTGATGCGGGAAATAACCCCCTTGACCCCGAGTGATTGTTTTACCATTTTTTCGAGAGTTAAGCAAAAATTTGATTTTCCACTGCATTACCACGAAGAATATGAGCTTAACCTAATACTGAACGCGAAGGGTGCTAAAAGGGTAGTGGGTGGTCATATTGAGATGATAGATGACCTGGAGTTGGCGTTGGTTGGGCCAAATCTTTACCATGCCTGGTTTACACATCAGTGCCAGAGCGAAGAAATAACCGAGATAACTATCCAGTTTCACAAGGATCTTTTTGATGAGAAATTCTTGAAACGCAACCAGTTAAGTTTTGTGAAAAGCATGCTTGAGCGCTCACAAAGAGGGATTTTATTTTCTGCTGATACTGTGCAAGCGCTTAAAGGGAGACTGTTATCGCTGGATAAAAAGACCGGTTTCGATTCGGTGTTAGAGCTGCTCTCCATCCTGCATGATCTGTCCATATCCCGCAATATGCGCACCCTGTCAGATCCCAGCTTTACCAACGAAAAATTCTATTACAACAGCAGGCGTATCGAAAAGGTATTCGAATTCATGAATACCAATTATAATAAGCAGGTATCCCTTGCTGAAGTATCGAGAATTGCCAATATGCCGGAAGCTTCATTTAGCCGGTTTATCAAAAAACGTACAGGTAAAACCTTCATTGACAGCCTGAACGAGATACGGCTTGGCCATGCCTCCAGGATGCTGATCGATACGACAAATACGGTAGCCGAGATAGCCTATAAATGCGGTTTCAATAATATTTCCAACTTTAACAGGATATTCAAACGCAAGAAGTTTTGTATCCCTAAGGAGTTCAGGGAAACCTATACCGGTAACCGCGTTTTTATATAAAGATAATAAAAGGTTAAAATAGTATTAGAGCAATGTCGAGAATCGCTCTATTTTAGATAATGCCAATTATACCCTGTTTTGCTGATTTTCCTGATACGAAAAAGATGGAGAATTCTACAAATTCTTAAATTCTATAAATTCCGGTTCAGACACAATGAGATTATCCATCATAGACATAGCTATCATCCTGCTTTATTTGTTAAGCACCATTTTTATCGGGCTATGGTATCGGAAAAAGGCGCGTGAAAACAAGGATAGCTATATGCTTGGTGGCCGTTCATTGCCGTGGTACAAACTGGGTTTAAGCGACGCCTCGGATATGTTTGATATTAGCGGCACCATGTGGATGGTGAGCCTCTGTTTTGTTTACGGGATGAAAAGCATTTGGATACCCTGGCTGTGGCCGGTATTTAACCAGGTGTTTTTGATGATGTACCTCTCGCGCTGGCTGCGCCGTTCCAATGCCTCAACTGGTGCTGAATGGCTGGCAACCCGGTTCGGGAAAACAGGCCCCGGTGTAAATGGTTCACAGGTAGTGGTTATCGCCTTTGCTTTGCTCAGCTGCCTGGCGTTTATGGCCTATGGTTTTATCGGCCTCGGCAAGTTTATCGAAATATTTGTGCCCTGGGATATGATCAAAGCCTATATCCCTTTTAATGTGTCGCCTCAATATGTGCCGCATGTGTACGGCATCATTTTTACGCTTTTCGCAATGTTCTACTCCATCCTGGGCGGTATGCACAGCATCGTGGTAGGTGATATGGTCAAGTACGGCATTATGACGGTGGCCTGTATCTGGATAGGTTTTATTGCCGCAGGGCAATTAAGCAGTCACCACCTCAACGTGCCGGGCGGCTGGTACAGCCCCTTTTTTGGCAAACATCTCGGGCTGGATTGGTCGCATATCATCTCCGAAGTAAATACAAAGATAAAAAGCGATGGCTACTCGCTGTTCGGCCTGTTTTTTATGATGATGACCTTCAAAGGTTTTTTTGCAGCCCTTGCCGGTCCCGCACCGAACTACGATATGCAAAAGATACTTTCCACCCGCTCACCCGAAGAAGCCAGTAAAATGAGCGGTTTTGTGAGCATTATTTTATTACCCATCCGTTATACCCTCATTATCAGTTTAACAGCCTTAGGGCTGATCTACTACCACCAAATGAACCTGAAGGATGGCACCGGCGCTATCGACTTTGAACGCATTTTACCGGCCGTTATCAATAATTTTTTACCTGTCGGATTAGTGGGTTTGTTACTCGCGGGTTTATTAGGCGCTTTCATGAGCACTTTCAGCGGTACAATGAACGCGGCGCAGGCTTACATCGTGAATGATATTTATGTAAAATACGTTAACCCAAAAGCACCTACCAAAAAGATCATCAGGATGAATTACCTGGTGGGTATTATTGTGGTAGCGACAGGGGTTTTCTTTGGATTTTTCATAAAAGATGTGAATACAATTCTTCAAATTATTGTATCTGCGCTGTATGGCGGATATATCGCCTCAAACGTGTTGAAATGGCACTGGTGGCGATTCAATGCAACCGGATTCTTTTGGGGCATGCTCTCAGGAATTCTCGTTGCACTGTTGTTCTGGGCCCTTACAAAGTTTAATGTTATACCTGATGGCGAATTGTTATACTGGTTCCCTGTGCTTTTCGCTGTATCGCTGGCCGGGTCTATTTTCGGCTCTTATGCCTCCCCACCAACAGAAGAAGCTGTACTCAAATCCTTTTACAAAAACGTGCGACCCTGGGGCTTTTGGGGACCTGTAAAACAGTTAGTAATGAAAGATGATCCATCATTTCAGTCCAATAAAAACTTTAAGCTGAATATGTTCAACGTGGTTGTAGGCACCATCGCCCAATGCTGCCTTACCATATTACCGATGTACCTGGTATTGCAACAAAAAATGCCGTTGCTGGTAACAGTGGCTATACTGGCTGTTGTTATCATCATACTAAAGAAAACCTGGTGGAATAAACTGAAGGATTATTGATGGCCCATGCACAGGGTTCCCCTCTTGAGAGGGGCAGGGGTGTGTTAACAAAGAGAAAAATAAAATAAACAACCCTCTTTGCCGCTTGCGGGAGAGAGGGTGGTCAAGCGAAGCAACGACCGGGTGAGTCGATATGCGGGCGATATTAACGCTAATGCATTGCGACGAGTCAACTCACCCCGACTACGCTGCGCTTGTCGACTCTCTGCTACGCAAAGAGGGCAAGAAAAAAGAATAAAAGATAGAAAAATACAATTCCGTATATGACTGAATTTGAAAAACGTTTAACCCAATTGCAAACCAACTATAAGCAACTGGTAACCAAACCCAATAAAAAGCAAGATATAGGCAATGGTATTTTCGACCGTTACCAAAACCCGGTAGTGACCGCGGCTCATGCCCCGCTTACCTGGCGGTACGACCTGAACCCGCAAAGCAACCCCTACCTGATGGAACGCTTTGGTATCAACGCGGCTTTTAATGCGGGTGCCATTAAGTGGAATGACAAATATCTGTTGGTGGTAAGGGTAGAGGGGCTTGACCGTAAATCTTTTTTCGCGGTAGCCGAAAGTCCTAATGGCGTAGATAATTTCACTTTTTGGGATTATCCTATTGACCTGCCTCAAACTGAAGAACCGGACACCAATGTATATGATATGCGCCTCACGCTACACCAGGATGGCTGGATCTATGGACTGTTCTGCACCGAGCGCCGTGACCCTGAAGCTCCTGCCCACGACCAGTCGATGGCAGTAGCGGCCTGCGGTATCGCCCGCACCAAAGACATGGTGAATTGGGAGCGCCTGCCGGACCTGGTTACCAAATCGCCACAACAACGTAATGTGGTTTTACACCCGGAATTTGTGGGTGGTAAATATGCTATGTACACCCGTCCGCAGGATGGTTTTATCAGCGCCGGTACCGGCGGCGGGATAGGTTTTGGTTTGGCGGATTCGGTGGAAAGTGCCGTGATAGACCATGAGACCATCATCGACAATAAAAATTACCATACAGTTTACGAAGCCAAAAATGGCCAGGGCCCTGCGCCGATAAAAACTGAAAAAGGCTGGCTGCATTTAGCTCACGGCGTGCGCAATACAGCCGCGGGGCTAAGATATGTGCTGTATATGTTCATGACCGATCTGCACGATCTCACCAAAGTATTATATAAACCGGCCGGCTATTTTTTAGCGCCGGAAGGGGAGGAGAGAATTGGTGATGTATCCAACGTTGTATTCAGCAATGGCTGGATAAAGGATGATGACGGTACCGTTTACATTTATTATGCATCATCAGATACCCGCATGCACGTGGCCACAAGTACAGTTGATAAACTGCTGGATTATGTGATGAACACACCTGAGGATGGCCTGCGTTCGGCATTATCAGTAAATACTTTAAACAGGATAATAGATAACAACAAGAATTTTTTACACGCCGGGCAGGATGCAGTGATCCAGGCGAGCTAAAGGTTAATGACTAAAGAGGGAACAGTGAGCGAACAACTGGATATTTATAAAAACGAGCTTAATACCGAATTGGGCAACATCCTTAAGTATTGGATCGATAATACACAGGATGATGTTCACGGTGGGTTTTACGGCAAGATCGATAATGATAACCGTGTGATACGTGACGCACCTAAAGGATCGGTGTTAAACGCGCGTATCCTGTGGAGCTTTTCGGCGGCATATAATCTGACCAAAAATGCGGAATACCTTGCCATGGCTGACAGTGCTTACCGTTACCTTACTGAGTACATTATTGACAAACAATACGGCGGAGTTTACTGGATGGTGGATTATGACGGCCAGAAACTGGACACCAAAAAACAAGTTTACGCCAGCGCTTTCGCTATTTATGGCTTAAGCGAATATTACCGGGCGACCGGCTCAAAAGAGGCCTTAAATGAAGCTATTGATCTATATAAGCTTTTAGTTGAAAAGAGTTTCGACAAACACCAAACAGGATATTTAGAGGCTTTTACAGAAGATTGGAAACCCATCAAGGACCTGCGCTTAAGCGCGAAGGATGCCAACGAGAAGAAGACCATGAACACGCACCTGCATGTGCTGGAGGCTTATACCAATCTCTACAGTATTTGGCCGGATAAGTCGCTCAGGACGCAAATCGTATTGCTGCTGAATAACTTCCTGTATTACTTTATCGATGCCGAAACGGGTCACCTCAATTTATTTTTTGATGAGAACTGGAATAAGCGCTCGACCCTTGTTTCCTATGGGCACGATATTGAAGCCGCCTGGCTTTTACTGGAATCGGCAGAAGTAATTAATGATGCTGAACTGATCGTGAAATTTAAGGAATTAGCGGTCAAAATCAGCGAATCAACTTTAGACGGTTTGGATAAAGATGGCGGCCTGTGGTACGAATATGAGCCTGCGGACGATCAGCTGATCAAAGAAAAACATTGGTGGGTGCAAGCCGAAGCAATGGTAGGATTTTTTAATGTCTGGCAAATTACCGGGGAAGAAAAATATCTCCGCCTGTCGCTCAAAAACTGGCGTTTTGTAAAAGCCAAAATACTCGACCAAAAAAATGGCGAATGGTTTTGGGGAATCAATGAATATGGGCACGTAATGCGCACCGAAGATAAGGCAGGTTTATGGAAATGCCCTTATCATAACAGCCGTGCCTGCATCGAAATTATCAAAAGAATAACGACATCAACTACCAAATGAAATCTATAAAAAGAACGAGCACTATCCTTTTGATAGCGATAATGACGATTTACTCCTGTAAAAAAGATCCTGTGGCAAACCAGCAGGGGGGCGATACCGATAATACGGATATACCAACCTCAACCGGCAATACGCCCGGCACTATCGTAAAGGGTAGCGATCCGGTCAACGCAGTTACACAGGGTTTTTTCCTGGATAATTCCTGGCAGCCTAAAACTTTTACGGTACCTGCTACAACCCAGAGTGTAGCCAAACCAGCAGGAAAAAGCATCTTTGTGAGCGTTGACCTGAGTAAGATCATCACCAAAACATCGCCGTATTTATTCGGTAATAATACCAACCCATTTATGGGCCAGTTTGTGACTGAACCCGTTTTGATGAGCAATATCAGCACTTTATCGCCCAATATTTTACGGTTCCCAGGCGGCAGCCTTTCGGATATTTATTTCTGGAACGGCAATGGTACACAGCCCTTGGCGCCTGCTGACGCCCCGGCTCAATTGTTAGATCTTAATGGCACCGCCTCTGCAGCCGGTTATTGGTATGGTAATAACCCCGCCAACTGGACAGTAACCCTGGATAATTACTATAAAGTTTTACAGCAAACCAACAGCACCGGCTTGATAACGGTAAACTATGGCTATGCCCGTTACGGCACCAGCGCGCACCCCGACCAGGCCGCGGCTCATTTGGCCGCCCAATGGGTAAGGTATGATAAAGGCCGTACCAAATACTGGGAGATCGGCAACGAGAACTATGGCAACTGGGAGGCGGGTTTCCGCATCAATACCGCTACTAACCAGGACGGCCAACCTGCTGTGCTTACACCCACTTTATACGGAACCCATTTCAAAGTATTTGCCGATTCGATGCGTGCTGCCGCCGCGGAAACCGGGGCCACTATTCAGATCGGTATCGTACTGACAGAAGCCCCTGATAATGCAACCGGCGTACCCAGTTGGAATAACGGGGTATTAAAGGCCGCAGGCAACTCACCGGATTATTTCGTAGTGCATAATTATTATACACCTTATCAGCAAAACTCAAACCCCAATGTGATTTTAGGCACACCCGTGCCGGTTACCAAATCGACCATGGATTGGGTGAAAACCAGCGCGCAAAATGCCGGTGTAATGCAAAAGCCCGTGGCATTGGATGAGTGGAATATTTTCTCCACCGGCTCCAACCAGATGGTATCGCATATCGCCGGGGTACACGGTGTAATGGTTTTGGGCGAACTTTTGAAGAACCAGTTCAGCCTGGCTGCCCGCTGGGACCTGGCCAATGCCTGGGATAGTGGGAACGATATGGGTATGTTCAACAATTCCGCCAACTTAAGTAACAACGAACCCGGCGGAAGTGCCTGGAATGCCCGACCGGCTTTTTACTATATATATTATTTCCAGAAATATTTTGGCGACAGGATGGTGGCCTCCACCGTAACGGGCAGTAGCGATATTTTGAGCTATGCTTCATCCTTTACCTCTGGACAGGCAGGTGATATTTTGGTGAACAAAAGTGCGACCGATCATACGGTGACTATCCTGATCAGTAATTTCCTGTTGGGGGATAAATATTATTTTTATGTGCTAAAAGGTGGTCCGGATGCAACGTTTTCGCGTAAGGTGGTTATCAATGGCAATGTTACTTCGGCAGCCTCCGGCGGGCCGCCTGATTTTACAAGTATCAAGGCTAATTCTGCCAGTATATCGGGCGGCATAACCGTTACGGTTCCTGCCTATGGAGTAGTATATTTGGTAGCAGATAAAACCAATTAACCAACTGACCTTAAAATGAACACTATGAAAAAATTGTTCCTGTGCGCTTTGCTCCTTATCGCGGCAAGCGTCCAATCATTCGCTCAAAAAACCCCAGACCTGGCCCTTACACCACCTATGGGTTGGAATACCTGGAATACTTTCCAAACCAAAATTGACGAACCACTGCTAAAGGGCATGGTTGATTCTTACGTTTCGTCGGGTATGAGGGATGCCGGCTACACCTATTTTGTATTGGATGATGGCTGGATGGCGATGGAACGCGATGCTAACGGTAACCTGGTAGCTGATCCGCAGAAATTCCCCAACGGGATGAAAGCCTTTGCCGATTATGTGCATTCGAAAGGAATGAAATTCGGCATTTATAATTGCGCCGGAACGAAGACCTGCGCGGGATATCCAGGAACTCGTGGCTATGAATACCAGGACGCGCGACTGTATGCCTCATGGGGTGTGGATTATCTGAAATTTGACTGGTGCAATGCCGAAGGCATTAATGCTAAAGAAGCCTATGCAACCATGAGCAAAGCCCTGAAAGCGACAGGCAGGCCGATCGTTTTTAGCTTGTGCGAATGGGGCTCCAACCGTCCCTGGTTGTGGGCAAAAGATGATGGGCAATTATGGCGCTCGACAGGTGATATCGGGCCCTATTTTGATAAGAGCCTGACCAAAAACGGCTGGACACCTTTAAGCGTTTTGAATATTCTGGATAGGCAGGATAGTATCCGCCAATATGCGGGCCCCGGCCATTGGAACGACCCGGATATGCTGGAAGTGGGTAATGGAATGAGCTATGCCGAAGACAAAGCTCACTTTACTTTGTGGTGCATGTTGGCAGCCCCATTGATGGGTGGTAACGACCTTCGCAAAATGTCGGATCAAACCAAAGATATCCTGACCAATAAGGAAGCTATTGCCATTGACCAGGATGCTTTAGGCATCGAATGTTTCCGGTACTATTCGTTTGATGGGATTGAGGTATTTGTAAGGCCTTTGGTTAATGGTGATCTCGCGGTTTGCTTTTTGAACCGGTCGGGGAGGTCTCAAACTGTGAGTTACGATTGGGCTGCACATTTGATACAGGATAAGACGTCTAACACCAATGTTGATTTCAGTCAAAGCACCTTTAAGCTGCGCGACCTTTGGGCTAAAAAAGATATTGGCACAACACAAAAACCATTTAAGCAAACCATTGCATCGCATGATGTGGTAATGCTTAAATTGACTAAACAATAGCCTTTTTATGTCATTTTGAACAATAGGATAAAGAGGGTGTCATGCCGAGCCCCGTCGAAGCATGTGGGTATGGCCTCTGCACCCGATCCTTCGACAGGCTCAGGATGACAGCCCGCTTGATAACCCGGAATGACAAGACTTTTTTAATTATGATGAAACACGCTTTTAAATATATTTTACTCATTACCCTGCTATCAGGCAATCTAATTGCCAATGCACAAACTTATGCCCCCTGCGATAACCAGGCCACCAAAGAAACCCGCTGGCTATTCAGCAGTATGCAGCGTTTGATCGGCGCGGGGGTGATGTTTGGGCACCATGATGACTCAGCCTATGGCGTGGGATGGAAATTTGACGCCAACCGCTCGGATGTAAAAAGCGTGACCGGCGCTTATCCTTCGGTGTATGGCTGGGACCTGGCTAAACTTGAGCATGACAGCACGAATGATATTAACGGCATCCCTTTCAAACTGCAAAAGAAACTGGTGGAGCAGGTTTACGCGCGCGGCGGAATCAATACCTATTGCTGGCATATGGATAACCCGGCCAACGGCAAATCAGCTTGGGATACCACACAGCAAACTGTAAAGGAGTTGATCCCCGGCGGGGCTTATCATAAAACTTATATTGAATATCTTGATAAAGCAGCAAAGTATTTAGCAAACTTAAAGGGTTCTGACGGCGAAGCCATACCTATTCTATTCCGCCCTTTTCATGAACTGACGGGCAATTGGTTCTGGTGGTGCAAAAACACCAGCTCGCCCGAAGATTTTAAAACCTTGTGGCGCTTTACTATCGATTATATGCGCAACACCAAAAAGCTGCATAATTTGCTGATCGTTTTTTCAGTGGCCGATTTTGATTCTGAAGCTGATTTTATGGAGCGTTATCCGGGTGATAAATATGTGGATTTCATAGGCTTTGATAATTACTGTACCCAGGGCATCCCCAAATTTGTAACTAATCTTGATAAAAGGCTGGCCCTGCTGGATGTGATCGCTGCCAAGCACCATAAAGTATCCTGCCTGGCCGAAACCGGTTTTGAAGGTATCCCAAGTAATGATTGGTGGACCAAAGTTCTGTTGCCGGTCCTGTCAAAATACAAAACCTCTTACGTGTTGATGTGGCGAAATGCCAATACACATCATTTTTACGCACCCTATCCGGGCCAGCAAAGCGAGGCTGATTTTAAACAGTTTTTCAACAGCAACCAAACCCTGTTTCAAAACCGGTTGACGCCGTTGTCAGTTTATGGAAAATATATGAATGGTAACTAATGCTTCGGGTCGCATTGTTTAAATATCACAATGCATATATCACCTGGTATTCTTGTTTTCTTTCCAGGTTGAATAGACGGTGTTGTCCTGATTTCTTCGATGGGATTTATTGCCGGCAAGGTTGGCTCTGTAGTGCTTTTTTTTACTGCAAAAGTGATGCCCTGCCCCATATTAGACGATTGGCTATAACTGCACAGAAATAGCAACGAAAGAACAGAGACGATCAGGAGCTTTTTCATGCTTGAGGTTTCATTGCGATCAGTTTTTTAATGTTATGTACTGTTTATACCGGTAGATATAGGGTCTCTAACTTTTCCTCTTCTAAAAATAACTGTATGTAAGTGCCCTATTTTTAACATTATATAACCTGCATCAAATACTTGACGATCAGACTTAAATACTTGACATCAGGAAATTGCCACTTCGGATAATCCTTGTAAATTGCTTTAAAAAGATATTGCATGGCTTTTAAGTTACCGGGGTGGTTTAAGAAGTATAAGCTGACACATGTTTTCATGTGGCTTTTGGTGATGGCCTTCTCTTTTCTTACTTATTTTAACCCCGCCAGGAGTGTATGGTCAATGATCGCTAATGTGTTTGTTTCTACCGGATTACAAACTATACCTTTCTACCTGGCTGCTTATGTAATGGTGCCGCAGTTGGTTTATAAGAGAAGGTTTGTGGCCTTTGTAGTTTCTTTCCTGTTTTTGGTGGTATTTATGGGTTTGTTCAGCTTGTTTGTTACCAGGATAGTGGACCATTTGACTATGGGAGTTAAACCTATTATACCCGCATGGTCAACATTGGGTCCTTCTATCAACTTGTTTATCTGGAACAGCATACTGGCCGCCTTTGGCTCCAGCGGGTTGAAAATACTTTCAGACCGTTTCCGTATGGAGAAAAGGCTGGTTGAAGTGGAAAAGGAAAAGATCAATACGGAGCTATCCTTCCTTCGCTCGCAGATCAATCCTCATTTTCTTTTTAATGTGATGAACACCATCTATTTCCAGATCGAAAAGAGCAATACAGATGCCAGGTTATCAGTCGAAAAATTATCCGAAATGCTGCGCTACCAGCTTTACGAATGTACCAGCGATAAGATCCAGATACATAAGGAGCTGCTTTATATACAAAACTACGTGGCTATCCAAACCTTGCGCATGGAAAAAGAATCGGATATACGCCTGCTGATCGATACTGAAATGAAAAACTTCCTGATAGCGCCTTTATTGATATTGCCCATTGTTGAAAATGCCTTTAAGCATGTTTCCAATTTTAAAGAAGCGGGCAAAAACAAGATTCATTTGAGTGTGAAGAGCCCGGATAAAAATATTTTCCTGGTAGAGGCTGTAAATACTTATGATCAGTCGAATGGTCAAAAACACCTGTTGCAATCGGGCGGGTTAGGAATAACCAATTTACAAAGGAGATTAGAGTTACTATATCCCGGCAGGCACGAATTGAATATTAATAAAGAGGCCGATACTTTTCAAACGATACTTAAACTGCAATATGATGATTAACTGCCTGATCGTAGATGACGAGCCGATAGCCCGCAATGGCATGCTGGAATATATTGAGCAGGTTGAATTTTTGCATGCGGTTGCTGTATGTAAAAATGCAATAGAAGCAAGCTCCGCACTGCAGAATAACCATGTCGACCTGGTTTTTTTAGATATCCAGATGCCTAAAATAACAGGAATCGATTTTTTAAGAAATTTGCCAAATCCACCTCTGGTTATTTTTACAACAGCTTTCCCTGAGTATGCCATCGAAGGGTATGAATTAAATGTGTTGGATTATTTGTTGAAGCCGATCAGTTTCGAACGATTTTTTAAAGCGGTTATTAAGGCACAATCACAATTGCATCTCAGGTCGAAGCAGGAAGTTACCAGCACCGAATCCTACTTCTTCATCAAATCAAACCAAAAGATCGAGAAGGTATTTATAGGGGATATTTTATATATCGAGGCCTTATCCAACTACGTGATCTTACACACCAAAAATAAAAAGCATATCGTTTACATGAGCTTTAAAGGTATAGAAAGCCAGTTGCCCGCTCACCTTTTTCTTAAGATACATAAGTCATTCATCGTAGCTGTAAATGCAATCCAAACTATCGATAATAACGAAGTCATATTAGCCGATCATATACTGCCCATCAGTAAAAGTTATCGCTCGCTGGTTATGGACAGGGTAGAGAAAAACCTGTTTAAACGATCATAATTAAAGCTAAAAACGTATTTTAGGGGAAGTTCAACACTAACCCAAAATCATTGGCAACTTACCAGGTCATATCTATTATTGTATTGCTGGCAGCAGTGTTTGCGTATGTGAATGACCGCTGGATAAAATGGCCACCAACCATCGGGATCATGGTGCTTGCCCTTTTTTCATCCATCCTGATCGTTATTTTGGGTAATCTTATCCCGGCATTTTCTGCCAAAGCCTTAAGCGTGGTATCGAATATAGATTTTGGACAAGTGCTGATGAAGATCATGCTGAGTTTCCTGCTATTTGCCGGTGCCATACATATCGATGCGGATAAACTGAAAAAGGAATTTTGGCCGGTAATCACCTTAGCCACTGTGGGTATTTTTATTTCAACCTTCCTGGTTAGCCTGATGGCGTATTATCTTTTCCAGGCTTTTCAATTGCAGGTATCCTACATCCACTGCCTGCTTTTTGGCGCATTAATATCACCAACTGATCCTATTGCAGTGATGGCTATTTTAAAACAAGCGGGCATCCCTAAATCGCTCGAGCTTAAAATCATGGGCGAATCCCTATTTAATGATGGCGTGGCCGTGGTCGTTTTTTTGACGATACTGGAGGTAGCATCTAAAGGTACAGGTGATTTCTCCGCATCCGGTGCAGCTATCCTTTTCTTAAAAGAGGCAGGCGGTGGTTTGCTGTTTGGCGGATTGATGGGGTATATCGCCTATTTTCTGATCAGGTCGATAGATAATTACAGGGTGGAGGTTTTGATAACGCTGGCTGTGGTAATGTGTGGTTACACACTGGCTGACGATCTGCATGTTTCGGGTCCGCTGGCAATTATTGTTACCGGGATCATCGTGGGTACAAAAGGCCGGACCGTCGCCTTATCACCTACCTCGAGGGATTACCTGCTCAAATTTTGGGATTTGATAGATGAGATATTTAATGCCGTTCTGTTTTTGCTGATCGGCCTGCAGATGCTGGTAATCAGGCCACATTCCATCATTATGCTCATTGGCTGTATCATGATATTGGTAGTGCTTTTGGCGCGATGGATATCCGTCTTTCTCCCGGTTGCAGTATTGAGGTTGAAAATTAAGTTCGAGAAAAATGTGGTCGCTATACTCACCTGGGGCGGGTTGCGTGGTGGACTTTCTGTAGCGATGGCTTTGTCGTTACCCTCAAATATGCATCGGGACGAATTAGTGCTTATCACTTACATCATCGTTATCTTTTCCATTATCGCACAGGGACTTACCATTGGTAAAGTTGCTGCGAGATTAAATGCCAGTTAATAAAACTATTCTGCCAAAACTTTCTTTTAACAAATATAAATGGAAAGTTAATGAACGCATACCAGCAAAAATGGATACAGGTATTAAAAGCTGCCAGACTGCACGATTGGAAAATTGAAGCATTGGGAGATGATATTTCAATTGAAATGCCGCATGTGACCGATCTGAAATTGATCAGGGATAATCTTCCTGAAGTGATCGGTTTTCTTTCGCTCGATATTGATGTGCCAAAGGAACGGCTGCAATTTATCGTTAAAAACGGTTACGAAAACTTTGAATATCTTTTGAACCCTACAGAAGAAGATTTGAATAAGGCCTGATAGCTTATAATTTGGCTTTACTGGAAACCACGGCCACACTGAGCCCCATACAGGCAATGAGCAGAAATGAAGCCCTTAAAGTAGCTATCCCGGCTATAAAGCCGATAACCGGCGGTCCGATCAAAAAGCCTGAAAAGCCTATCGTAGATACCGCAGTTAATGCCACCCCGGCCGACATATTGGTGGTTTTGCCTGCCGAGCTATAGATCATAGGCACCACAGATGATACCCCTGCGCCAACCATCATAAAGCCCAATATTCCGGGTAACAGGTAGGGGAAGATCACCGAAACCAATAAACCCGAAGCCGTTAATAAGCCACTTATTTGTAAGGTGCGTTTCAGCCCGAATTTACCGGCAAACCAATCGGCAACAAACCGCCCCATGGCCATGGTACACATAAATGCAAAATATCCCGCGCCTATCCAACCGTTTTCAGCCTGTATCACTTTTTTAAAATAGACCCCGCTCCAGTCGAACATCGTCCCTTCGCATATCATCGAACAAAAAGCGATAACGCCCAGCTTAAGCAGCGGCACCATCAGCTTTAACCTGTCGCGGATTGAAAGAACGACAATCTCCCGTTCATCCGCTTTGCTGCTGTCATCTTTCAATTGCCGCGAGGTAACGATAACGCCGATAATGATCAATACCAGGATAACGATAAAATGCTCAAAAGGAATGATCTTTTTGCCGATCATAAATATGCCGATGCCGGCCCCGGTAAACCCCGCCACGCTCCATATGCCATGAAACGATGCCATGATAGGTTTTTCATACAATTTTTCAGTCGCTACAGCTTGCGTATTTACCGCGATATTGGCCGAATTGCCCGCGAATCCGAACACCCAGAGGCAACCTACCAATTGGAATATATTTTGCGCGGCACCAAGCCCCACTAACAGAAAAGCATATGATACAATCGAAATAATAAGCAGTTTTCGGCTCCCAATTTTAGTGATGATCCAACCGGTAAATGGTAATGAACACATCAACCCTGTAGGGATGGCCAGCAATACACCGCCCAAACCGGCATCAGATAAATGCAATGATTGTTGAATGGTTGGGATACGCGAGGCCCAACTGGCAAAGCATAATCCTGCCATAAAAAACATGGCGCCAACGGATATCCTGAGTGCTAAGCGGGATGTGGTAACAGGCTGCGCGGCAGTATCCATAGGGCTAAGAATTTCAATAAGTAAAGGTATTCATAATAGCGATGGGTTTCAACCCCATCGCTATTATGAGGAAATTACCCGCAATCACCATCCGGCGAACAGCTTTCGCCTTCAATTATTGTCAACTTAGGTTTGGCGTTTTCCTGCTGCCATTCAGCGAAGGATTTTTCCAGTGTTTCAGAAAATACCGGTACAGCCTGTGCACCAGATACCCCGTATTTGTCGTTCATTACAAAAAAGGGTATACCGCGGATACCTAACTGTTGCGCTTCGGCAATATCATGTTTCACGGCATCGGCGAAGGCATTGCTATCCAATGTTTCTTTTACCTCGTCAGCGTTTAAATCTATCGAAGTGCCCAATTCAATCAGTGTATCCTGGTCGTCAATATTCTTGCCATCAGTAAAGTAAGCTTTAAACAAAGCTTCTTCGGCAGCCTCGCCCACACCGTGCTTTTTAGCCAGGTGACTAAAACGGTGTGCATTAAAACTATTGGCCACTACGGCTTTATCAAAATCATAGGTTAACCCCATCTCCGCGGCCATTTCGGTTACATGATTATTCATTTGCTGGGCATAATCCAGGTTCCAGCCTTTTATATCGGCCAGGTATTGGTTGATATTCAGGCTGGGATCGGTTTGCATGTCCGGGTTTAGCTGGAAACTTTTCCACTCCACTTCCACCTCATCCTTATGCGCGAATTGTTGTAAAGCATCCTCAAACCTGCGCTTGCCGATATAGCAAAACGGGCACATCACATCAGACCATATTTCGATTTTCATAGGTGTCGTTTTTAGTAATCACAAAGCTACGCCTTTGAATAATCACCAAAGTAAAGCGAAAGTAAAATCACCCTCCGCTGTAAACGCCGATTATTATTAGGTTGAATTGGCTTTTTTTAATTAAATTAATATATTTAGCTTATTATAAACCGGGTTTAATTAAGGATTATCCTAATATAAACCGGCAACGCCAATCAAAACATGACGAAGAATACCAAGCCCCTAATTTTCTGGACAGGACTGTTCCTGCTCTTTTTCCCGGGATTATTGCACGCATACCTGCTCATGCCATTCCCGGGCAGCCAAGACCTGGAAGCCATAAAACTTTGTTATTACCTCGAAAAGATCATATTGCCTCTGCGTATCATTGGCGGGTTGATGATGCTTTGGTACTTGTTTAAATATTTCACTAAAAACTCGTTAACAGGAAAAATAGTGAAGGGTGCCTTGCTCGTGCTTTTACTGGGCAGTTTATATGTAACTGATATTGAGTACAAGGCCTCCGCCATGTTCGAGGAGCCTAAAGTGATAAAGTTTGCTAACGCGATAGAAAATAAGGTGCCCGAAAGCTATATCGTACTGGGTGTGGTTGATAACGGTGTGGCGAAGGCTTACCCGCTTATTTATTTGGGCTATCATCATAAAGTACAGGATAACGTGGGCAAGCTGCCTGTTTTGGTTACTTATTGCACCATGTGCCGCACAGGCAGGGTATTCAGTCCGGTAATTAATGGTGAAAGGCAAACTTTCAGATTAGTAGGCGCAAGGCATTATAATGCGATTATTGAAGACCAAAATACCGGCACCTGGTGGTACCAGGCTACGGGCGAGGCGGCAGTAGGCCCTATGCAGGGTTCGCAGCTTAAAGAGATCACTTATGAGCAATCAACGCTCGGCGCATGGCTGAATAAGCACCCGGGCTCGTTGATTTTACAGCCCGACAATAATTTTAAGACAGATTATGCCGACCTGAAAAATTATGACCGCGTACAATCAGTCGACCGCGATTCGACCTTAAAAAATAAAGATTCATTGGTGCGCAAAAGCTGGTTGGTTGGAGTGATAGTAAACAAGCAACCCAAAGCCTACAACTGGCGCAAACTGGAGAAATCACGGGTGGTAAATGACCAGCTTGGCAGTACACCACTGCTAATAGCATTGGAAAATGACAGCCTTACCTACCACGCCTGGAACAGGCAGGTTGACGGCAAAAATCTAAATTTCAAAATAGACGATAACGGCGAACTTACCGACCAGGAAACGGCATCAGTATGGGATTGGGATGGTTTATGCACCTCCGGCACACAAAAAGGCAAACGCTTAGCCAAACTGCAGGCTTACCAGGAATACAGGCATTCATGGAAGCATTTTCATCCAACAACATTATTTTGGCAGGAATAATAAAATTGTCATTTCGAACGAAGAGAGAAATCTTATACAACATGCATAGTTCGCCATGCAATTGTATAAGATTTCTCCTCGTACCTCGTTCGAAATGACAATTGCTTTCTAAAAGAAAACAGCTATCCTCAACTTCGCAAAAAACGGCGTGCCGGGCGTAAAGCTCATTTGGTCAACAGGTGCGGTTTCATTACGTAATTGCGTTTCTTCCTCAGCTTCAAACTCGTTCCATTTCGTGTTGAATAGGTTCTCAATAGATAAACCTATCTCATAACGCTTTTGGGTATAGTTGAGTTTAAGATCGGTTACATAATAACTATCGGCCACTAAAGTATAACTCTCATTACCCGGCCTTTTGTGCATATAGCGGTAGCTGATACCGCCGTTTATGCCATTGGCAAATTTAAAATCGAGCCCACCCGTGCTGGTAAAGGTAGGGGCAAGCGGCAGATAATTTTCTCCATTTGCAGCATCAACCAAACGAGGTTTGGCCAGGTTGACATTAAGATCTGCAAATAGCCATTTGGCCAATTGGTAACGTGCTGATAAATCGATACCTTCCCTGCGCGTTTTTCCTCCCGGTTCAATAGTTCCGTCATCGGTATAAACAAACTCCTGCTGCAGATAGAGGTACCATGCGGCAGCATTCAGGTACAAGCGCGGGAAAGGTTTCCAATTCAATCCCAGGTCGGCGCCATAAGCTGCAGGCAATATTTCCAATCCTTTATTGCCGATCACCGCGCGGGCATCGTTAGAGTGAAAGCCCTTGCCGGCCTTCAGATAAAATTGTATTTGTTCGTTGGCTGTATATTGGATATTGATCTTCGGACTGATAACTGCCTTGTTTTGTACACTATCATTAAAATTGAAATGCAGGTAATCCACCCTTGCACCGGCATTGAACAGCCATTTGCCTGTTTCTAAAGTTTCATCAATATAAGCGTTCAGGTTATTTTCGCGGATATTACCGCCGCCTATCGCTTCCAAAAACTCATCTTGTTTGGTAACCGCGTTGTATTGCGTGCCATATGTTCTGTCCATGCGGTCGCCAATACCTAAAGTTGAAGTAAGCGAGGCATTGCCCAGATAACTGCGCTTGCTCAGCTTGCCATTGTATCCAAACATATCCCTTGTTTCGTTCTGAAACCGTAGGTCGCCGTTCTCGTTATCCTCAGCAAAGAAGGTAGAATTTACATGAAGCTGGAAAGTATAATGGGTATAATACAACTGATTCTCCAGCGTCCAGTTATTTTTCAGATCAGAAGTAAGCTTTGCTATCGCGTTGGTGCGGGTGCTTTTGCCGTTCTGTGAACTGTCGATAGTGCCAAATCGGTTAATGGTTTGAGGCGCTGCGGGGATTTTTATCGCATTGCCATCCTCATCAATAGCGGTTGTTCCGGCGGCTACAACACGTTCAGGTATCTCGCCCGATGGTATCCAACTCGTGCTAAAGGTTGACACACTAACGGACAATTTGTTATTGTCGCCCAGTTGTTTGGTGTACTTGCCAAATACATTGAACCGCTTATAATGTTCCGCCAGTTCAAAGGGGCCATTGGTGTAATTATATTCCCCGGCTATGTAGGCGTTTTCCCCGTTTTGTTTTGCTTTGCTGCCCAGCAGGTCTATCATACCCATCGCCCTGAAAGTTTTGAAACGGCCCGCCTCCAGGCTGATCACGCTTCTGTCCAGTGCATCTTTGGTGGTGTAGTTGAGGTAGCCGGCAGTGGCAAAATCGCCCTTATCAGTATAATAAGGGCCTTTGCCAAAATCATAGGTCGATACCGTTTCGGGGATTAAAAAATGCAGATCGGCATAGCCCTGGCCGTGCACATGCGATACCATGTTTACCGGCAAGCCATCTACCGAAACATTAAGGTCGGTGCCATGATCAGCATCAAAACCACGTACAAATATTTGTTCAGCTTTGCCGCCGCCCATGTGCTGGGCAATAAACAGGCCGGGCACCAGCCGCATCAAATCCTGCGATGAATTTACCGGGCGCAGGTTAAGGTCGACGGCACTCAAGGTATGGAACGAGCCGCTGTTTAACGAGGGCGAGATCACCACTTCTTTAAGGTCGATCTGCCCACGGTCTAAGGCGATAATTATTCTTTGAGGCGAGCTTTTGGCTGATATAGATTTTTTTTGATAGCCGATATAAGATATGGTTAAAGTGGCCGTATCCGATTTTAGGGAGATCTGGAAATTTCCTTCCTGGTTTGTAGTAGCTGATTTTCCGTTTGCGTAAACGAAAGCATATTCGATAGGCTGGTGGTTGGTATTATCAATCACTTTGCCTTTGTAACTATGCTGTGCCTTTGCAAGGTGGGCGGTTATAGTAATGGCTATAATGAATGCCACTTTTTTAAAACTGTTCATTTTATAAAGTATTAGCAATCTGATATCCAATTAGATATAGATTTATGTGCAGATAAATAAATTGTTGTGGGACTCTTTAGGGTAAATAATCAAATACATACCCCAATTGTCATTTCGAACGAGGAACGAGGAGAAATCTTAAACGTGTGCATAGCCGACTATACATGGCGTATAAGATTCTTCACTACGTTCAGAATGACAAATGGGTGGTTCCAAAAAGAGTATTAGGAAAGGTATTAGCCTAATTGCGGAGGCTGGAAGATAGCATTGTGGCCTTGTGGCAGCTCAATGCGGTTATTGGGAATAGCGATTACCTGCAACAGCTGGGTGTAAAACTTTACTTCGGGGATAGCTTCGCAATAGGATTCCTGTACCAGGTTTTTTTGCGATTCCCGCTCGGCGTTGTTTTGTTTGTCCTCAGCCTGTTTGATCTTCTTCATCAGGTAACACTTGCCGTTACAGTGCATCCAGGGCCTGTTACGGTTCTCACAAAGTTTCGTGGCAATGTAGCTTTTATTCAGCTCGAAACCGGCAAAAATAAAAAACCGCGAGAAGCTACTGCTTACGATAACAATGATGAGCAATACGGCTGTGATTTTGTACTTCATGAGCGTTGGTGCAAAGGTAAGCGCAATTATTTATTCTGCAAGGGTTACGCTCATCAAATGCGAAGGGTTGCCCCGTGGACCTGTATCGTATTTATCTTCATAGGTTTATACATAATCCTTAGTACATTAGGCTTCTCAATTTATAACCCCGATCCTAACCAAATTATGATTAAGTATTTTTTTGCCCTTGCTTTTTTGTGCGTATTTACCGCTAATGCCCAAACTCATTCCGAAGCTGCATCCGGCATGTTTCAAATATCCGGAACACACGCCGCGGTGTATCCGCAAAATCATTATACCGGCTTAGGTGACATTAAATGGAAGTTTAAAACCATGGGTAAGGTGTTTTCTTCACCAGCCGTTCACAAAGGTATCGCCTATATCGGCAGCGGAGATCATAACCTGTATGCCCTTGATGCAAAAACAGGCAGGTCTCTTTGGAAATTTACCACCGGCGGAGCGGTACACTCATCGCCAACAGTTTATAAAAATGTAGTGTATTTTGGCAGTTATGATGGCTTCTACTATGCGCTGAACGCCACAACCGGTAAATCCATATGGAAGTTTAAAACCGGTGGCGAAAAGAAAGTAGGGACAAAGGGCCTGTGGACCATGTCTCCCCAGGATCAGTACATGGAAGACCAGTATGATTTTTTCCTTTCCTCACCCGTGCTTGACCTGAATGATAAAAACCTTACCCTTTACTTTGGCAGCAGCGATGGTAATTTGTATGCTTTAAATGCATCTACCGGTAAAAAGAAATGGGCATTTAAAACCAATGGCATTATCCGTACAAGCCCGGCCCTGTATAAGGGCAAGGTTTATATTGGCAGTTGGGATACCTTTTTGTATGCGTTGGATGCACATACAGGTAAACTCCAATGGAAGTTTGAGACCGGCAAGCAGCCTGTTTATCATGTACTGGAAGGCATCCAGTCATCTCCGGCTTGTGCCGATAGCATGCTTTATTTTGGCTCGCGCGATGGCTTCTTTTATGCGCTGAATGCCGGCACAGGCAAGCAAATCTGGAAATATGCTGCCGATAACTCCTGGGTGCTCACCACCCCAATTATTAAAGACGGTTTGGTTTATATTGGCACATCCGATACCTTCCTGCTGCTGGCTTTTGATGCCAAAACCGGAAAAGAGAAGCTGCGCTACAAAACCAATGGCTATATCTATTCATCACCGGCCATAGCAGGCAGCATGGCTTACTTTGGCGATTTTTCGGGCAGCTTATGCGCGGTTGATCTAAACTCAGGTAAGCTTGCAAATGCATTTACAACAGCCGGGCGTAACGAAAACGCTCCTAAAGTGCTTACACCAGAGGGCAATATCGATTTTGGTTACCTGGCCAAAGGCAAAGATCTTACACTGTATGCAACCAGTGTGGAAGTGATGGATAAGCTTTACACATTGGGCCCTATCGTATCCTCGCCCGCGGTAAATGGCGGCGTTGTATATTTTGGAAGTGCAGATGGGTATTTGTATGCGGTTAATTTGAAATAATGAAGCAAACAAGGCCCTGTTATATTATAGGGCCTTGTTTGGGCTTATTTATCCGCCCGCTTTAATGTGGAGTGAAATTTGGTATTTTCAATAGTAATATCCATACCAACCGAATCGGCATAATATTTACCAGCGTGGGCAATATCGTTTCCATGCACAGGTACGCTAAATGTAAAATCATTGCCGGTTATTTTTCCGCCTGTAATATCAACCACGCCGTCGGGTGTGTTAGCGGTGCCGGTCAGTTTATCCCCGTCAACTTTAAAAGTATAACTAAGCGGGAAATCATCATCTCCGGCCATTTTTAAAGTGCCTGTCCATTTTCCGGTAAGGTCGGCTATAGCTGCGGCAAGGCAAATAGCGATACAGCATACTAAAGCTGCTGTTGTAATTATTTTTCTTTTCATGATTAAAGGATTATAATGGTCTATTGGATCAATATCGATTATAAGACGCTGTACTTCAAGTCAATGTTACAGCAAAACCTTTAAACATTATTTATCAACACGCTTTAATGTAGCATGAAATTTGGCTCCCTGGAAATCTAAATTCATGCTAACCGAATCGCCATTGGCAAAATATTTGCCATGGTGCGGAATTAAGATGCCTTCTGTATTGGTAACGCTGAATTTAATATCCGTGCCGTTTACCTGGCCGCTGTCTATTTTAATTTCATGATCATTGGATTCGCCGGTGCCTGTTAATTTGTTGCCATCGACCTTAAAGTTATAAGTGAGTATCACCTCTTTTCCATCGGGTGTTACGACCGTACCTCTCCATTTGCCCGATAAGTCTGCTATTGCCGCAAGGCAAAACAGGAAACAAGATACCAATGCTGTGGTAATAAAAATTTTCCTTTTCATGGTGGTGTTTTTTATGTATGATGCTTTTTTTGAGGGGCACGTTACAGTAGATGCGATTTTTATAACAAAAAAACCCCGCCGGCTGGCAGGGTTCTATTTATATCATAAATTCAAGACCTACCTATTTAGACACATCGCGTTTAAGGGTCGAATGCATCAGCATGCCCTGGTAATCTATATTTAAACTAATCGAGTCACCCGCGCTGTAATATTTGCCCGAATTGATCACTTTAACACCGTTTACGTCGATAGCAAAAGAAAGACTGTCGCCTTTTACTTTACCCTCGGTTATATCAATTGAACCAGCCGGGGAAAGGCCCTTGCCTGTTAGTTTATCACCATCGGCTTTAAGCGTGTAATTTAAAGGGTATTCGTTGCCGTCAGGTGCAAGTATCACACCTTTCCAGGTGCCGTCTATCCCGGCAAAAAAAGCAAAGGCGCCTGCAAAGCAGCACACCAGCGCGGTAGTTATAAATATCTTTTTCATAGTTTAATGGTTTATTTATCAGCGCGTTTAAGTGTGGTATGCACTTTATTGCCGCCAAAATCAATATCCAAACCGCATGAATCAGCATACAGTTTACCAGAGTGCGGGTAATCATTACCATCAACAGTTACTTTAAATTTAAAAGTATCGCCTGTAACAGTGCCGTCATCCACAGTTATGGTACCGGCTGGCGACTCGGCAGTGCCGGTCAGTTTGGTGCCGTCAACTTTAAAATTATAGGTAACCTGCAGGTCATTGCCATCAGGTGTTTTTATTACGCCGGTCCACTTGCCATTCAGATCGGCTATTACAGCCATCACAACAAAAAAGCAGCATAGTAATACAATGGGGTTGAAGAATTTTCTTTTCATATTTAATGGTTTTTTTAAGCGTAATAAATGTAAGATATTTATTACAAAATGAAATAGACATTCAGTTAAATTTATCGCTTGCCGAAATAAGTCCACATTGCGCTCGTTTACAACGAGTGCTTACATAATTTTTGCATCTGCGATACAAAAGGCGATACAATCGCAACACCAGTATAAGCACTCGTTGTAAACGAGCGCAAGTATTGAAGCAATTAAGCAGTTTACCTTTTTAATCTCTCGATCTCTTTCAATGTTTTAGGTAGATATTTACCCAACAGCTGATGCCCGCTACCCGTTATCAAAAAGTTATCCTCGATGCGTATACCGCCGAAATCACGGTAGGTGTTCAGCACATCATAATTGATAAAATCGGCATATTTTTTTTCGGTCTGCCAGCGGTCAATCAGTTCGGGGATAATGTAGATGCCGGGCTCCACCGTAAGCACAAAGCCCGCTTCCAGTTCGCGGCCCAGGCGCAGCGACTTCAACCCGAATATCAATGTTTCCTTTTTCAGCGTATCCGTATAGCCCACATAAGGCTCACCCAGGTCTTCCATATCGTGGGTATCCATACCCAGCATATGCCCCAATCCGCATTGAAAAAACATGGTATGTGCACCGGCTGCCACAGCCTCGGCCGGGTCGCCCTTCATGATGCCGGCTTGCGTTAAGCCTTCAGCCAGCCTCTGACAGGCCGCCAGGTGAATATCCTTATACCGCACGCCCGGTTTCAGCATACTGATGGCATGATCCATCGATGCCAGTACCACCTCATACAATTCTTTTTGACGATTGGTGAAGCTTTTACCTACCGGGAAAGTGCGGGTAAGATCGCCGCCATAGTGCATGGCATTTTCGGCGCCGATATCGCTTAATACCATACGGCCCTCCTGCAACGTGTTGCCGTAGTAGTGCGTATGCAGCGTTTGCCCATGCGTGGTGATGATGGCAGGGTAACCCAGTCGCGCGTTATTAGCCGCAGCCACCTCATGCGCTTTGGCCACCAACTCGTATTCTTTTATCCCGGGGCGGGTATGCTGTATCACTGCCACCTGCATATCAATGCTGATGTTTACTGCCTTTTCCAGTTCGGCAACCTCTAAAGGTGTTTTGATCACGCGCTGACCGATAATTGTTTTTATCAGTTTTACCGATATGTATTCGGCCACATCGTCTAAACTGGTATTAAACCAGCCAGCCAGTTTAATTTTATTTTCGGGGCGATAAGGTGGCAGGATATGCACCTTACGGCCAGCTATCAATGCCTTGTGTATGTAGTGGATGATCTGGTCGTAAGGCCTGGTTTGGGTAACGTCAACCATCGCTGCCATTTCACTTACGGTAGGCAAAGTGCCTGTCCACACAATATCATCAATAGTCAACTCATTGCCGAAAACCACTTCTTCGCCGGTATCGGTATCTATCACAGCCGCCAGTCCTGCTACATCCAAACCAAAATAATAAAGAAAGCTGCTGTCCTGGCGAAAGAGGTAAGTGTTATCCTTATAGTTCATGCTGCTTTCCTCGTTACCCAAAAGTAGTATGAGGCCATCAGTAGCCATATTCTGTGTTAATATCTGTCTGCGGTTGATATAAACCTGCTGATCAAAAAGCTGGAGTTCCATGCTGCAAATATATTGTGTTTGGGTCGGATAGGCACGTTTTGAAAGCCGCAGTTGTATTCTTTTTACATTAAATTTATTCTGTTACTTTTGCCATGTGAAGTTTTTGTGTTTGATATTTTCGTTTTATGTACTGATACTTTCGGTAAAGCCATGCTGTGATGAGCAGGATTGCCAGGGCAGTACGGTAATTAAAAAAGAACAAGCCGGGAAAACTTCATCAGCCGAAAATGATTGCCAGGGATGCTGTACATTTTTTTCATGCAGCTCATGCGCGGGCTTTATAACAGCCGAACCGCTTAATCACTTTTCTTCGCTTGTCCCACAAATAAAGGCTAAATGCCATACGGCCTATTGCCAGCCTTTTATTAAAGAGATCACGCTTTCTATCTGGCAGCCGCCACAATTAAGTTAATATCACCCTTTACAGCCTTACTATGGCTGATTTTCTATTGTTAACTTAATCATAAAAACATCGTGAAAAAACTAACTGTGCTCGTCGCGGCACTTTTTTATACAAGTATTGCTTTTGCCCAAAATACATTTAAAGCCATCGTCAAAGACGCTAAAACTAACGAGGCCCTTATCGGCGCTACCGCCCAATTGCAGGGTACTACCAAAGGTTCAGTGTCAGATACCAGCGGTTTAATTACCATTTTCAATATCCCGGCAGGCAAACAAATTATCCAATTCAGTTATATCGGGTACGAAACCCGCAGGGATACTATAGACTTCCCCATTGAACAAACCCAACCAATTATTGTACTGTTGATTGCGGCAGGCAAAGGAGAGGGCGAGGGCCTGGAGGAGGTAGTTGTTTCATCAACCCGCAGCAGCCGTACCATTGCCAATATTCCAACGCGCGTAGAAGTGATCTCGGGTGAGGAAATGGACGAGAAATCCAATATGAAACCCGGTGATATCCGTATGATGCTGGCCGAAAGCACGGGCATCCAAACACAACAAACATCAGCCACCAGCGGTAATTCGAGCATCCGCATACAGGGGCTCGATGGCAAATACACCCAGATCATCCGGGATGGGTTTCCCTTATATTCCGGGTTTTCGGGGGGATTGGGCCTGTTGCAGATCGCCCCGCTCGACCTGAAACGGGTGGAGGTTATCAAAGGCTCCTCCTCAACCCTGTATGGTGGTGGGGCTATCGCCGGGCTGGTCAATTTGATATCAAAAACACCAACTAAGGAGCGGCAGCTTAGTTTTTTGCTGAACGGAACTTCGGCATTGGGATTGGATGCCAGTGGGTTTTACGCTCAAAAGTTCAACAAGGTAGGGGCAACTGTTTACGCAGCCTATAACCGTGGAACACCTTATGACCCTGCGGGGATAGGACTATCAGCCATCCCTAAATACGACCGGTTTACCCTTAATCCTAAGCTGTTTTTTTATCTCAACGACCGCACCACATTAAATGCAGGGATAAACGCCACAATAGAAAACCGAATAGGTGGTGATATGGAATTCTTAAAAGGTAAGGGTAGCCCGGAACATTCTTACTTCGAGAAAAATAAAACAGGCAGATACAGTACCCAGGCAGAGCTTATTCATAAATTCAATGACCAGGAAACCCTGGTAATCAAAAACAGTGTCAGCTATTACGACCGGAGTATCAGTATGCCGGGTTACTTATTTTCCGGCGCACAGGTATCCACCTATAGTGAAGCCAATTACTCGCATAACAGCGCACATTCGGATTGGGTAGCCGGGTTGAATTATTTAACGGATAATTTCAGGGAGGACAGGCTGAGTGATTTCCCGCTCCGGAGTTATAATTATAATACTATAGGCGCCTTTGTACAAAACACCTGGGATGTATCTGAGAAATTTACACTTGAGTCGGGTATCCGTGGTGACTATCATAACAAATACGGTTTTTTTGTGCTGCCGCGGATATCGGGTTTATTTAAGATCAACTCTCAATTCTCCGCACGTTTGGGCGGTGGTTTGGGCTATAAGGCCCCAAGTGTTTTCACCGAAGATGCGGAGCGCATACAATTCAGAAATGTACTGCCCATTGATGTGAATAATACAAGGGCGGAACGTTCTTACGGCACTAGTTTTGATATTAATTACCGTACCGGATTGTTTGACAATACGGTCAGCCTAAGCATCAACCAATTGTTTTTCTATACACGTGTTGAGCACCCCATCCTGCTTACTCAATTAACCAATGGCGATCTGCAATACGCACAACCACCGGGCGACCTGAATACCAAGGGAATAGAAACCAATATCAAGCTGACCTACAATCAATTTAAATTATTTGTAGGTTACACTTTTGCCGATGTTATGCAGCATACCAATGAAACCAGGGCGGCTTATCCGTTGGTATCCAGAAACCGACTGAATAATGTGCTGATGTACGAGATAGAAGACCAATGGAAAATAGGGGCCGAAGCTTATTATTTCAGCCCCCAAAAACTAAACGATGGAACAACCGGCAAAGGATACTGGACAACCGGGTTTATGGTGGAAAAGCTGTGGAAGAATTTTTCTCTTTTCATCAACTTTGAAAACTTAACAGATACCCGGCAAACCCGGTTTGATACCATTTATACCGGCAGTATTACCAATCCGGTGTTCCGTGATATTTATGCGCCGCTGGATGGATTTGTAGTGAATGGTGGCATCAAACTTAAGCTATGATCATTTGCTTTTAGGCCCATTTTTCAATACATAATCGGCCACCTGCCTGCCAAGTTTTTGGGCGGCATCATTTTCAAATGAATAATGTATGCCCCCATAAACGCGGCTCCAGCCGTTTTCCAGTTCGCCATCACTTAATGATTTGATGGTACGGGCGGGTTCGCCGGGTGTGGTGGTATGCAATTCAATGGTATTGTCATCGCCATAAAATTTCTTTAACACTTCGAAACCTGCTGTAACCGTACCGCAATGGCCGCAAGGATAGGAGGGGTGTGGTGGGGTTGATAACAAGGGTGTCCATTTAGCGTAATTGTTAGTTACTCCGCCATCCGCATCTGCATTAAGCGCGGTAACCGGTCGCCAAAGTAAATAGTTGTATTTAGCGTCCCATAAACCTATGCGTGCGTCTGCTTCGGCAATATCAGCTAAAACAAAGGCCAGGGCATTTACCTCGATCGGTGTTTTATGGGCGATGGCCAGTGCACGTGCGGCTTCATTTACTGTTAGCTCAGCGTCCTGCTTGTAAAATTGGGCAATATGGGTTTGGTCTTCGGTACGCTTTGTGCTTTTTGATGAGCCTAATTCGTCGACCAGGGCAAGCGCCTTTTTAAATTCATCGCTACCCAGGGGCGGTGGGGCAGCCGGACGGAATTGCGTATTCGACTTTAACAGGAATGGCTTTACGGTACCCCATTGTTGGTTAATACCGGGCACAAACCCTGCTGGGGTAGGGCGGTACTGGCCAACACCAGGTTTTGCCGGGCCGGGATAGCCAACGTTAGGATCAGAACCATCATTGGCACGCAAAGCAATGATATCCGCTGCTGATGCGGCGCCTATAGCCTGTCCTTTATCAGCAGGGCCATCATTCACCAAGCTTAAACTGCTGGTCAATGCCGAATCCAACGATGGTTTTTGTGCAGGGAAATAGTTGACCAACACATCATGCGCCGCCTGTGCCGCTGCTGCCTGTGCCGAGGTCGGGCCTGATGGCGGTGCGTAATAGTGGTAGGGTGTGCCAATTTTTTTGATAGAATTAACGGCGTCATAAACGGCGATGGCCTCAATAGCTTCTATACGGCTGCCGAGATTGCTGTTATACTTGGCTACTTTGGTCGCCTTTACAGTGATCAGGTTCCAGTCGGTGATCACATCTGCCGAAGCAGGTTTTGAAAAGGCAAATAATGCCAGCGCGATTGACACTGACAGAGCGGATTTGTAATTGTGATGCATATCTTTTTTTTTGTTTTCTGAAATGAGTAAGGTTATCAGTTACAAATCTATATAAATGTTTTTTAATATACAAAATCTATCTATTAAGTAGAGTATATTAAAATAACATTAATAATAGCCATCAAAACAGCAGGAAACAGGGGATCAGATTGAAGGCCGGTACCTGGAAAGTATACCGGCCTCAATCATCTTTATAGGAGAACTTTATGAAAGTCTAAAAATACCAGTATCAGCCCTCCAAATAAAAACATTAACATATTTTAACTTACCAGGTCCTTATTATAGCAGTTGTGAGCCATTAACACAATTTATTTGTTTTATATAAATCAAATAAAACACATTTTTGTATATCAATAAGCCGCGCCCCGGGATTAGTTAAATCACAAATCACATAAATACATGGTGAACGCCAGTAAAGAGATAAAAGACAGTGAAGCCAGGTTTCGTTTCCTGGCGGATGCTATATCTCATAAAATGTGGACCTCGGGACCCGATGGTAGGGCTACCTACTATAATAAGGGTTGGTATGATTATACAGGCGCAACAACTTTCGAAGGTTTAAGAGCCCGGATATGGGAAATCATTCACCCGGATGACCTGGAAAGAGCAGCGCGGGAATGGAAAAAGACGGTAGAAACCGGGGAAAACCTTGAAACTGAGCAGCGCCTTATGGATATTGACGGGAAATACCTATGGCATCTCACGCGCGTTAATGCACATAAGGACGAAGCTGGCAAGGTTATTTTGTGGGTAGGTACAAGTACCAATATACACGAACAAAAAATGGCTTTAGAAGCTTTAAAAGTAAGCGAAGAGCATTTTAAAGCATTGACCAATAATAATTCGCTGATCATTTGGCAGGTAAATGCCCAGGGGGTACTTGAGTATGTAAATGATACCTGGAAGAATTTTACCGGGCTGGATATGAATGAGCAGTTGATGGCCCTGGCCCTGGAGGCTATTCACCCAGATGACAGGCAAGGGGTTATTGAAAAGCTGGGGACTGATTTTATGGCTCAAAAGTCAATGCAGATAAAATTCAGGTTTCGTAATACGAGTGGACAATATCGCTGGATGCTTACATATGCCAACCCGATCTATAATCCGGATTTTGGCGGATATATTGGCAGCATGATCGATATTGATGAGCAGGAACGTGCGCAAAAAGCAACCCGGCTGTTGCTCAGGCGAAAGGATGAATTTTTAGGAATTGCCAGCCACGAATTAAAAACACCGATAACCAGTTTGAAAGCCTCTGTACAAATATTGGATAAGCTGTCTGAAAATGAATTTGATCCCTCAAAAATACGTCCATTCATCAGTATGGCTAATAAGCAGGTAAGGAAATTGATCGAGATAGTTGATGACCTGCTTGATGTAACCAAAATTCAGTCGGGTAAAATGCAGCTCAATCTTAGCCGCTATCTTTTCCAGGACTCGGTTCAGGATTGTATCAGTGAGATAACACAATACACCAAAAATCACCAGCTTATCATCGATAAAAATGAACCCGTAACCATTTTTGCCGACCGTACCAGGATAGAGCAGGTGATTGTGAATTTTTTATCGAATGCTATTAAATATTCGCCGGATAAGGACCGGATAATTGTCAATATCGAAAAGATTGGCAATGAGCTCAAATTTTCAGTCACCGATTTTGGAATAGGTATCCCGCATGATAAGCAAACCTATATTTTCGACCGCTTTTTCAGGGTACACGAGTCATCACAGAGTTTTTCGGGGCTGGGTTTGGGGTTATATATTTCAGCAGAGATCATCAATCGTCATAAAGGCAATGTGGGTATGGAAAGTGAAGAGGGGAAAGGCTCAACATTCTGGTTCACCTTGCCGGTTATTATTTGATGCCGTTTTCTTCTTCAAGGAATGTGCAAAAAAAATGCGTTCCGTATCTCACCCCGGAACGCACATCAACATCATCTTTAATGATATTGAATCAACTAAATCTCAGATAATATTTGAATATTGATCCAAGCTCTTATATGATCGTATTGATCGTTTTACTAAATAATACCCGCTCAAAATTTTCAGTTGAACAAGGGGCTTTATATATACTATTGTAAATCAATTAATTGATAAATTGTTTTACAAATATTGCATACATACAAGTAATATCAACAGAAGTTTGTTTTAAAAATTGCATGAAAACATTATCTTACCTGTTTATGACATTAATATGGATAACTGTTTAAAAGACAATTATACGTTATTTTTTGTTAAAGGCACATAATTAAGACGCATAGCATATGTTGCTTGTTACTGTAAAAATTTTGTTACAAATGAAGAGAATATTATTTTATGCACTTTTATTTTCCCCTGTTTTAGGTTTTGCTCAAAAATTTACAAAACAGGATATCCGGCGATGCCAGGCAGAAGCGAAAGCGGTAACCATTATCAGGGATCAATGGGGCGTGCCTCACATCTATGGTAAGACGGATGCTAACACTGTTTTTGGCCTGATGTATACCCAGTGCGAAGAGAATTTTAAAGGGATCGAACGCAATTACCTGTACCAGTTGGGCAGGCAGGCCGAAGTGGATGGCGACAAAAGCCTGTATGAGGATGTGCAACTTCAATTAATTGCTGATAGTGCCGGTGCAATAAAAGATTACAAGGCCAGCCCATTATGGTTCAAAAAACTGATGGATGCTTTTGCCGATGGCATCAATTATTACCTGTATAAACATCCCGAAGTAAAACCGCAGGTATTTCATCATTTCGAGCCCTGGTATGCTTTGATGTTTACCGATGGCAGCGTGGCAGCAACTGAGACGGGAGGAATCAGATTAGCTGAAACGGCTCATTTTTATGGCGGCATACCGGAGGCAAATGGCGCTGTCTATAAATCTCATACCACCGAAAATGTTATCACCGAAAGGGAAATAGGTTCCAATGGGTTTGCTTTTTCACCGTCACGAACTGCATCAAAGCATGCGCTGCTTTATATTAACCCGCATGTGCCATTTTATTTCAGGAGCGAGGTGCAGCTAATAAGCCAGGAGGGCCTCAATGTTTATGGAGCGGTTACCTGGGGCCAGTTTTTTGTTTACCAGGGATTTAATCCCCATTGCGGGTGGATGCATACTTCCAGTTATGCCGATGTAGCCGATCTGTATGCCGAAAAAATGACTCAAAAAGATGGCAAATGGTTTTATGAATACGATGGACAATTGAAACCGGTCACAGAGCGTCAATTGGTACTGAATATTAAAAAAGGCGATAAAATAGAACAAAAAACAATTACGGGTTACTACACCCATCATGGCCCGGTTTTAGGCAGTCGCGATGGCAAATGGCTGGCATTAAAAGCCAATAACCGATCCTATAAAGCCCTGCTGGAATCATGGCTGATCACCAAAGCCAATACCCTTGCGGAATATAAAAAGGCAATGGACCTGCTATCCAATGCATCCAACAATACAGTTTACGCGGATGACAAAGGCAATATCGTTTTCTGGTATGGCAACTTCATGCCCAAACGTGATCCAAAATTGAACTGGTCTTTGCCGGTGGATGGAAGCACTTCAGCAACCGAATGGCATGGCGTGCACCCACTGGACGAGATCGTGCACGTTTACAATCCTGCCACCGGGTGGATAGAAAATTGTAATTCAACCCCTTTTACTTCCTCGGGGACAAGCAGTCCGGATAAAAGCAAATACCCGGCCTATATGGCCCCAGATGGGCAAAATTACAGGGGTATAAACGCTATGAAACTATTCAGCAACGCCAAAAATATTACGCTGGACGGGATGATCAGCAAAGGATACGACCACTACCTCGCAGCTTTTGATGTGTTGCTTCCTTCATTGTTCAATGCTTATAGTACCGCAAATGACTCGCTCAAACGAGCGCTTGCCGAACCCATACAGGTATTGCAGCAATGGGACAAACGTTCGGCCATCCATTCGGTAGCCACCACATTGGCTGTTGAGTGGGGGACGCATATGCTCTCGGCTCTTCCCCGTGCTCAAACCGAGGAAGAATCTACCTATCAAACCGATCGTGTAGCCGTGATGCTGAAAACTATGTCCCCTCAAAAACAATTGGAGCTTTTAAATGAAGCTATAAAAAGCCTCCAAAAACGCTATGAAACGTGGAAAACAGAGTGGGGTGACATTAATCGTTATCAGCGTCCTGATGATGGCATCACATTTGACGATAAATTACTTAGCACCCCTGTGGGATTGGTTGGATCGCAGTTCGGGCAATTGCCATCGTTCCAGAGCCGGACTATGAAAACGGAAAAGCGTTATGGATACAGTGGCAACAGTTTTATAGCTGCTATTGAGTTTGGGCCGCGCATTAAAGCGAAAAGTATTATCACCGGTGGGCAGTCGTTTGATGCAAAGTCCAGGCATTTCACCGACCAAACTGACGGATACATCAACGGCAAATTTAAGGATGTGCTGTTTTACAAGGCGGATGTGCTTAAACACGCTGAAAAGACATATCACCCGGGAGAATAATATTCGACCGGAAATATTATATATTTGGGATAACCAATTAATTTGAATGAAAAGATACCTGCTTACCCCGCTCCTGGTTTTTGCCTGTTTGGTTAGCTGTGCCCAAAGTTTAACCTTCGAGGACCTGCTGAACCTGACCAACATGAGCGGTACCCAAGTGCATGATTTTTTAACAGTATCCAAAGGGTTTAAATCATCCGGTCCCCAGGTAGTGGGTGGTAAAAGCACGGAGTTGTATAAAAGCACCCGCACCACACAGGATAAAGCGGAATCAGTGCTGCTTGGTGGTTTGGCTAAAGGTGCGGGCGGCAATTTGTCGCGCCCGGTAACCTATTCCATTATGCAGGAAGCCGACATCAACAACCTGTTGACCCAGGCTAAAAAATCGAGTCTCACCCTTGTTTTCCAGGGTTCTGATCTTAATAAAAACATTTTCCGGTTTGATAATTCCCTTTTCCGGGCCAGTATCTCTATTAGTTTTGATAAAAAATCCGGAACTGTAGAGGTGCAGCAAAAGGATTGACCCGCTTATTTCCATCAAAACCCGTTTTCCAGGTATTAAATAACTTTTGGTTCGGGGCAAAACGCCCTTTGCCGGTAGTAAAAAATTGATGTTTCCGGGCAAAACGGCTGATGCCGGTAGTAAAAAATTGGCAATTCGGGTCAAAACAGCTTATGCCGGTAGTAAAAAATTGATGTTTCTGGGCAAAACGGTTTATGCCGATAGTAAAAAATTGAGGTTATTTATACTTAAGGCATTGTAAATTAGTGAATTGATCTAATTCAAAGAACTTCTGCGTTGATTTTTAAGAAAAAAGTGGTCTGATTAATTTTTATTTTGGAAAAAAAGGGGCGACCCCGCAGCTATCTTAAATATACGAAAATTTCCCCGTTTATACAAGGGGTTATCACCCGGCTACCACATTATTTGTCCAGTAACACCAGCCACTTTTTGATAATTACCTGCAACTCTTTCTTTTTGGCATTCACATCCTCCATATTGTAAAAATGGGCAAGCCGCCTACCATCAGCATAATCTCCTTCTAATAAATCTGAAGTGTCATTCGCCTTCGCCCCGCTGGGGAATACCAGCCGGATGCAATCCTGCTTCAACAGGTTGAACACGATCAAATGCCTTTTATATTCCTTTGGGTTAAACGGCTGCATCTCGCCCGAATAAAAAAATGCCGGCGCGTTCCATTTTACTTCTTCTCCTATTTCGGTATCGGTACTTAAAATGATTTGTCGCAATCCCTCCACCAGATCCGCAAGCGGATGCTTTAAGGTTTGCATGTAAGCATCTACCTTATCGGGTTCGGATGGTTTGGTGAGGTCGTTTTTTGGTGGTTTCATGGGTGTTGGTTAATATACAAAATCCTGTCGACTCACCCCGACATCGCTGCGCTTGTCACCCCTCTCTCCGCTAAAGCGGAAAGAAGGGAATAAAATAAATAAAAATAACCCTCTTTGCGGCTTGCCGGAGAGAGGGTGGTCGAGCGAAGCAAATACCGGGTGAGTCGAATAGCCGTCATGTTTTACACACCTAAAGATAATTATATTCACCATTTGTTCAAGCGTAAACGCTTGAGAATAAACGACAATATGAGTTAAGTTTATTTACTTATATTAGTACCTAAATCTATTCAACCTAAACAATTATCATATTCAATTATGGAAGAAGAGGAAGATAATTTTGTATTAAAAACGGTATTGCGATGTGGATTTCATTTCTTAACTATAGTTTTATTCTTCCTCGCATCGGAAAACTGGTATTTCGATTTTCAAAGTTTTCTCATAGCGAAGCTGTCAAAAATAAAATATGCTAATTCTATTGATGCAGGCACAACAGCATTCGAGGAACTTATTTTCTTTATAATATTCTGTTTTATAGTTGACTATCTTATTGCAAAAAGGATAAAACTAAAAGAATATTTCATTCCCTTTTTATTAATCTCGGACTTGATTTGCCTGTTTATAGTCAATTTAATAATGGTGTATTATAACAATATCTTTTTCGGGAAAACAGGCAGTGCAAATGTAGTATCATTAAATAATGTGGCGTTGGCGATTCTCCTAATAGGGCTTAAAAATTGGATTATAGGAGTTGTTTTTAAAAACCGTTCCATTCAAACACCAGTTCAAGCTTCTCACGCTTAAACGGGGCAAGGGACCCACGAGCGCGACGTGCGGCAGAGTGTGAGCATTAAAACCAGTTATAGTGCGATCCGGACAGAGGCCTTTTTTTATTTCGCCAATCTTCCCTAAGCTTGTCAATAGGCTTTTCTTTATTGAGAATCCACCAATTATTGTAAAGACGTTTGATTTCAATCATATCATTATATTCCAATGGTAGATAACCCGCATCTTTTACTATTATATCCCGATTGAAAAGCACGTATCTTGCTTTTGCATTAGCAGAATTACTCAAGATAAGTTCAACAACATATGCCGCGTGTACACCATCAAAGTTTGCTATTTGATATAGGTTGGAATTTAGAGGATTAAAGTTCCCACCGTATTCCTTTCTCTTATTGTCAACATTATCAATTAGGTAAGGGATAACATTTTTACCATAATTTAAAAATTGATGATACAACGCCGTGTCTTTATTTTCAAAGTGCTGTTCGTATAAAAGCTTTCTGACGGAGTTTTCCATTTGCTTATGATTATCACATCCTGAATAGACAACAAGAAAAAGGTACATCAGGCAAATTCTGATTATTTTCATGCTATTGTTTACTTTTTATTATTTTTTCTTGTGGCTAATCTACTACTGTGTCTTCGTCCATTCAAGCGTCCACGCTTGAATGCAAACAATGGCAAGCATCCACGCTTGCGACTCTATCAAACTTACTAACCCTATAATTCCCCCTTCAACACCTTCCAAACATTTCCCGCCACAATTTTAGCGCCTTCGGCAGTGGGGTGTATGCCATCGGCTTGGTTCAATTTTGGGTTGCCGCCCACGCCGTCCAGCAGGAAGGGTACCAAAGCCATTTTATTATCAGCAGCTACTTTAGGGAATACTGCCTTAAATCCATTCACATAGTCGCCGCCCATGCTTGGGGGCACCTGCATGCCCAGCAGTACTAATTTGGCATCCGGGTATTTGGCTTTTACTTTATCAACAATTGCCTGCAGGTTTTTGGCAGTTTCCTTAACCGGTATGCCGCGCAGGCCATCATTGGCGCCAAGTTCCAGTATAAAAACATCCACTTTTTGTTTTAATATCCAGTCGATGCGCCCCAGGCCACCGGCCGTGGTTTCGCCGCTTACGCCGGAGTTAACCACAGTATAAGGCAGCTTAGCCGAATCGATCTTGCGTTGTATCACGCCCGGAAAAGCATCCGCCGGGTCATCCAGTCCGTACCCCGCGGTAAGGCTATCGCCAAAAAACAGAATGGTTTTTTTATCTGCTGCTTGTGCTGTATCTGTTTTAGCTGCGGATTGCTCTGTAGCATTGGATGTGCTTTTGCTGTGGCAGGAGGTGAGGATAAGGATAAGGGAGATCGAAAAAAATGATTTTAAAAAATTGTCATTTCGAACGACAGAGAGAAATCTTGTACGACTTGCACAGTTTGCACTACACATCTTATAAGATTTCTCCTCGTTCCTCGTTCGAAATGACATGGTTTTTATTTTTTCTGATAGCATAAATTAAAGATAGTAAAAAAGTCTCTCCCCCAATTGGCGGAGGAGATTCAGAGAATCCCTCGCGGCTATGAGCGAACCTACACATCCCTCCTCAATATCTCCAGTGGCGGTTTATTCAATATCCCGCGGCTATTAAACAGGCCGATGATAATGGTCAATATCGCGATAGCTAAAAACAATAGGAAAGCCGGAAGCATATCCGCGTTAAATGGTATTTCGAAGCTGAATTTGGCTAACAGCCAACTGCCTGCCAATGCGATCAGGATACCGGTAGCCGCTGAAAGCGCGCCTAAAAAGAAATACTCGATGGCCGTAATGGCCAGTATCTGCTTGCGGCTGGCGCCCATAGTGCGCAACAGCACGCTTTCTTGTATGCGCTGGTACTTGCTGATACGCACTGAAGCGATGAGCACCACCACACCTGTAATAATACTGAACATCGCCATAAAACGGATGATGTCGCCCAACTTATCCAAAAGCTCATCCAGTATACTTAGCACCAGTCCCAGATCCACAATAGAAACATTGGGGAACTGTTGTACCACTTTTTGCTGAAACGAAGCCGATACCGCTTTTGACGGAACACGGGTAAGCAGCACATGGAATTGCGGTGCGTCATCCAATACCCCTTTCGGGAACACAAAGAGGAAGTTGGTTTGCATTTTGTTCCAGTTTACCACGCGGATGCTGGCGATTTTGGTGGATAAATGAGTACCCTGCACATTGAAAACCAGCTTGTCGCCCAATTTTAAGTGATTTCGTTTTACAAAGCGTTCCTCAACAGATATGGGTACATCTCCTGTTTTCGGGGCGCGACCCACCCAATCGCCATCGGTAACTTTCTCCGTCGCGGTCAGTGAATCCCGGTAGGTGATGCGGTACTCGTTGGCAAATACCCAGCGGGGTATTTTCAGGGAGGTGTCTTTTTTCAGGTCGGCCTCGTTTTTTCCGTTGATCTTTTCAATGCGGACGGAAATAATGGGCACCTGCTGCAAAATGGGTAAATGAGTCTTCTTTGCCAGCGTGGCTAAATTCTTTTCCTGGTTGCTTTGTATATCAAACAAAACCATATTAGCCAGGTTGCTGCTTGCCGATAGCGATACCTGTTTCACTAACAGGCTCTGGATAAAGAACAACGTACAAATAAATGCCGTGCTTAACCCGATGGATACCATTAAAATAATGGTTTGGTTATTTGGCCGGTACAAATTGGCAAAGCCCTGCCGCCATAGGTAACTCCATGAACTTTTGATGAACAGTTTGGTAACATACATCAGCAGCTTCGCGATGAGTGTAAGGATCAGGAACGCGATGAGAATACCAATGGTAAAGAAAATGCTACCTACCCAGTCGCCTATTTGGAAAAAGGTGAACGATACGATAAATAGCATGATCAGCGTATACACCAACCATCTTAAGGGGTCGCGCAGCAAATTCACCTGTTCATAAGATAGGCGCAGCGTGTTTAATGGTGATATGTTGCGGATAGCGATAAGTGGTAGCAAGGCAAACAAAATAGAGATGGTCACCCCTAAAATAATACCCTGCCCGATGGATAGCCATGATATATCCGTAGAAATGGAAAGCGGTAAAAAATCCTTAAACACCAGCGGCAAAATATGCTGAATGAAGGTACCCAATGCCGAGCCGATAATGGAGCCCAGAAGCCCAATACCGGCTATCTGTATCAGGTAGATCAGGAACGCCTCATAGGCTTTTACCCCCAGGCAACGCATAATGGCGATGGAAGCGATCTTCTCGCGCACATAAATATGGATGGCGCTGGCCACGCCTACGCAACCCAGCAACAGGGCGATAAAGCCTACCAGGGATAGAAAACGGGTAAGATCAGCAAAAGAACGGCCTGTATTTTCCTTTCGGGTGCCAATGGTGTCGTAGTACATCCCGGCTTTTTCCAGGCGGGCGTCCAGTTTCTTAGCGAGTTTATCTGCATCGACATTTTTATCAAACTTATAATAGAAGCTATAACCAATGCGGCTGCCTTTTTTCGATAGCCCGGTTTGCTCCAAATATTGCAACGGAATAAATACAACAGGCGCGATGCCCGATTGTATACCCGTTTGCCCCGGTGCCTTATTTAGTACGCCGGCTATCAGGAAAGTAAGATTACCTACTTTAATGGAGTCATTTACTTTAGCGTTAAACTGCAGCATCAGGGTTTGGTCAACCAAAGCATTTTTGCCGTTACGGAAATCTTTACCAGCCGCAACAGGTGTTGTTTCCAAACTCCCGTAATAAGGAAATTTCCCCTGTAGGGCACGTACCTGAACCAGTCGGGTGCCTTTGCTTTTCGGGAAATAGATCATGGAGGCAAAACTGCGCTCTTCAGATCTTTCCTTTCCTAAAGAGTCGATCAATGGCAGGATTGAAGCGTCAACAGCCTTATTGCTTGATAGAGTCAGGTCGGCGCCAATTAAGGTGGCAGCCTGGTTATCCACATCTTTTTTCAGGTTGAAGCCAAAGGAATAAATAGCCACCAAAGCCGCTATACCAAATACGATAGAAGAAACGAACAGAAACAGCCGCGACCTGTTCCGGCGGCTATCTCGCCATGCCATTTCAAAAAGCCAGGGTATATTAAGCTTCCGTTTATAATTGACAGGAGTATTATCCATGGGCTCAGTACGCATTTACATTGGTTTTGTCATCAGCCACCAGTTTACCGCCCTTAATACGGATAATGCGCTGTGTTTTGGCCGCCAGTTCCAAATCGTGGGTTACTAAAACAAGCGTTGTACCTGCTTCCCTGTTCAGGTCGAATATCAGGTTCACTACCTTTTCACTGGTTTCAAAATCGAGGTTACCGGTTGGTTCATCGGCAAATAGTATCTTAGGCTGATTGCTGAACGCCCTTGCCAGCGATACCCGCTGCTGCTCGCCGCCCGAAAGCTGTGCCGGATAATGATGCCCGCGGTCGGTCAACCCCACTTTATCTAAAAGCTCCATAGAACGGGCTTTGATATTTTTCTCGCCCCTGAGCTCTAAAGGAACCATCACATTTTCCAAAGCCGTAAGCGTAGGCAGCAATTGAAAATTCTGGAAGATAAAACCTACATACTGGTTGCGCACCTGCGCGCGTTTGTCTTCGTTCAGGTCGCCCAAATTAATACCGTTCAGTTCTACTATCCCGTTGGATGAACGATCCAGCCCGGCGCACAGCCCCAACAGGGTAGTTTTGCCACTGCCTGATGGCCCCACGATGGCATTGGTTGACCCTGCGTTTACTGAGAAGTTAATATTATCAAGCACGGTAAGAGTTTTGCCGGCGCTGTTATAGGTTTTACCCAGGTTGGTTATATTCAGAATGTTTTCCACTCGTTTTTCTTGTTTTTATTTGGATGAATAGCTTTGGTAAATGTTACTCGTAATGCCTGATAAATGATATTGAAATGATTAAGTTTCAATATAGGATTAAATTCTTTTCTGCTAACTTTATTGTATGAAGGCAGAATATTCAGCAACTATCTTTCATGTTGCCAATGTAGAAACATCGCTTAAATATTATACAGATATATTGGGTTTCACGCTTGATTTTCGCTACAACGACCTGGCAGGCGTGGTTTATGGTTCGGTACTGATCTATCTTTCAGGGCCGGGACAGGATAACAGGAGAGCAGTAGGCGAAGGCAGTATCTATATTTTTGGAGACGAGATAGACCAGTATTACCAGGACATCATCGCCAGGGGCGCGTTAATCACCGTCATTATCGATAATAGGCAATATGGCATGCGTGATTTCGGCATCCGCGATCCGGACGGCAATAACCTGGCGTTTGGGAGGGAGAGTGATAAGGAATAAATATAAATGTCACAACCCGTTGGCTGTGTCCTCACAGACAACCACCGGAAAGCCGTATGTGATAATACAACCAGCGGGTAAAAAAAGAAACCTGTCTGTGAGGACACAGACAGGGGGATAAATGACAAAAGGAGATAACTATATTCCCAATGCCCTCAAATTCTTATAGCTGGTAGTAATACTCGCAAACGCATCCTTCGGCATATCATGCTCTACGAAATAGTGTTTTACGCCGGCAATCTTCGCGTTGGCGAAAATGTTTTTAAAATCCACCACACCTTCACCCACAGGCTCAAGCGTTTTAAGATCCTTGTTGATATCCTTTACGTGCAACAGTGGGAAACGGCCGGGATGCTTTTTAAACAGGTCGACCGGGTTGATGCCGGCTTTGGTTGCCCAGGCCAGGTCAAGCTCCATTTTTACGGTGTCGGCCGATGTGCCTTCTAACAGCAGGTGATAAGGAATTTTACCTTCTATTTCTTTAAATTCCATATCGTGGTTATGGTAACAAAGCTGGATCTTCGCCTTTTTGCACAATTCGCCGGTTTTGTTGAGTATCTCTACCGAGCTTTTAATATCATCCAAAGTTTCGGTTGGGATATTGGCGCATACTAAATAGGGGATGCCGCCTTCGGCCGCTTCATCCACTATTTTTTGCATGTCATCTCTCAAATTGGCCATGTGTGTGGGTAGCGACATCGGCTTACCATCAGCCGCGGTGGGCATTTTCATGCCTTTAGGCATCTTAAATGGGGCGCCCAATACGTGGTGCGATTTCCACGATAAACCCAGTTCTGCGCATAAGGATGCAAATTCCTTAGGCTTCATACCGTAATATCCTTGTTGCTTACTAAAGGCCGATTCCACTTCTTTATAGCCAATATCAGCCACTTTTTTTAGGTTTCCCTTTACATCCGCATCAATTGAGTTAAATAATGTAAATAGCTGTAAACCAATAGGATGTTCACCAAATTCGGATAGAAAAGCAGCGGTACTCTTTTTTGGCAGCAGCAAGGCACCCAGTGCAACAGCGCCCGAGCCTGCAAGAAATTTTCTTCTGTTTAGCATGATAATTGATTTATGATTAGTCCTGAAAGATAATAAATCATTGCGTCTTTACAACACAATAGAATTTTATTTTTTGGAGAAACTAAACTTTATTAAAAAATTAACTAAAAGAACATGTTTTAACATTAAATTGCGGCCACATGATAAGCTGGCTATCCCCTATAGCTTAAAGAATAGAGATCAAGATCACTATCCGCCAAAGGCGCAAATTCATAAATACCTTATTCTTAATGAAACAATTGATTACCTTATTACTACTGTTTACCGCGGCCGGAGTTAATGCACAAAATTTTGGGCAACGTCATAAATCAAAGCCGCCCATCGTTTTAGAAAATCTTCGGAATGTTACCATAAGGGGTGATAGTATAAACGGCGATGAGGAACCCTGTATATCCATTATCAACTGCGATAATATCCGTATCACGCATTGTTATACGGGTAATTCAACCAAGGTAGGTATCTATATTTATAAAAGTTCCAACATTAAGGTAGACAGTTCTTATTTTACCAATGTATCCACAGGCGTTTATGCGGTGGATAGCTACGCCATCAGCGTAACGTATTGTGAAGGGAAAAACATGAAGGGCCCTTATCCGCGCGGTGCTTTTGTTCAGTTTAACAATGTAAACGGCCCCAGGTGCCGGGTAAATTACAATAAGTTCGAAAATATATTGGGCCAGTGCCATGCAGAGGACAATATCAACATGTATATCAGTGATGGTACTGCGAAAGATCCTATCCAGATCATCGGCAATCAAATAAGAGGCGGTGGACCAAGCAAAACCGGTGGAGGCATTATGCTGGGCGATAATGGCGGATCATACCAGGTAGCAAAAGATAATATTCTGGTTAATCCCGGCCAGTACGGAATGGCTATTTCCGGTGGGCACAATATTTCTATCATCAATAATAAGATCTATTCAAAGCCCCAGGTATTTACTAACGTTGGCCTGTATATCTGGGCGCAGGAAGATGCCGCATGTTCGTTGAATACCATCAGCGGCAACCAGGTTAACTGGATCAATAAAAACGGCGAAAGAAACGATATCTGGAACCAGGGAAACTGCGGAGATGTAACAGGATGGAAAACCAACCAAACAGAAGCTAAGATCGCCGAAGATATTTTACCTAAACAATTGCTTTCCCCATATAACAAATAATAATATCTAAGATTCTTTTAATTTAAACGGGCTCCCTTGCTTTGATTAGCAGGGGGGCTTTTTTGTTGACTCACCCCCCAGCTCCCTCTCTACTTGTAGAGAGGGGGGGTGAAAAAGGAGAAAGATCGAAAATAACCCTCTCTACAGAGTAGAGAGGGGATAAATAGAAAATAACCCTCTTTGCGGCTTGCCGGAGAGAGGGTGGTCGAACGGAGCGATGACCGGGTGAGTCACCGAAGCGATAAGCAAAACACTTCCAATTCCCCCATTATCGTGAATCCACGATTAAAAATTGCGTAAAAACACGTATGATATACCGTGTTAGCACTACCAGTATTTTTTTTAATAATGCTGATTTTTGATATCAGAAAGCAAATGATATGATAATAGTTACCGCGTTACTGATAAAGGGCACCCGATCGTTGATCTATCTCAACTATGCAGGTGCCGAATTTCTTTACCTGTTAACCGGGATGTAATATAAAATGAAGATCATGATCAGTAAGCGATTTAAAAATATGAAGAGATCAATACCCCTTAAGGATAAAGCAACAGGTTCAATAAGTTAGGGTCTGAAAGTGCCTGCTTGTTTGGTAGCGGCCGTTGCCCCTGGCAACGGCTTAGCTGCCAAAAAAATTAAAGAATGAAAAATTTAAATATTAACAACATGAAAAAATTAATCATCAGCCTGAGAAGGTGCCTTTTGAAGATGGCTTTGTGGATCAGAAGAGTAGTGCGGAGAAGCCCTCAAAAGCAGTTTTATACGGATGATGTACTTTTTGTTTAGCCTCATCATGTATCATTTCCTGCGCCTGCCCGGGCATACCTGTAAAGAGGTAATTCAGGAGTGATCCTTTAATAGTTAGTTTAGTTTAATTTAGTGGATTAAAAACAGCAGTTGCGCGAGGTAACTGCTGTTTTTTTATGGAATAAGTGTATATAAAGTCTTAAAAACAAAAAAGACCTATGAAGTTTTAAACCTCATAAGCCTTCTGCTCATTAAAAAAAACTATTTTATATATGTTGTCCCGGCCGCAGCATTGAAGCCGCAATAGAAGGAAAATTCAATTAGGCCGCTTTGCGGAATGTTTCAGGATATGTTTCAGTTGCGTAAGCTGTAGTATAGTCAGGTATTTTCTTACCGCATTTGCAGCATTTGAAAGAATTTTCTCCGTCTTCCCAATTGTGCTCACAATGGGTTACAGTATTTAACTTGTTGGTTATTAATGCTATAGCAACTACTACTAAGGTGAAAATGGCAAGGTAAATCATGGCAAACTTTTTTTTATTGTTTTATTGTTGATAGGATAAAGGCAAAATCCCTGCCATGTCACATTTAGCTTAGAACCAGTGTAATAATTAGAAAAATTTCCACAATCGGCTTAAAATCATTACCCATTTTGGGGATATGAGTACCACAGTTTTTTGGTATTGCCGCAATTTGAGGTGATAAACTTTAGCAGGTTAAAGGCTTAACCCAAAGCAAGTTCGATATCCTGCATTAAAAATTCAGTGTTCGATGTTTATATGGAAAAAGACTTACGAAGTTTTTAAACGGCGTAGCCCTCAACGAGGCCTTTAAAAACAAATGATATCGAGTTAAACTTCGTAAGTCTTTAGTGTGGAGATATTATTTAAAACTAAACACCTCCACATCAATAACCCCTCTGGGTCCCGGTGGGCCGTTACCCGGAGGAGGCCCTTGTGGCGCACCACCTGGTTGTTGATTTGGTGGAGGAGGCCCACCCGGACCACCGCCCGATCCGCCTGCGATATAGATTCGATGGTTCATCACTGTGCCGCCTACGCCGTTGCGTGCTTTATTCAGTTGTGCAGCCGTTACCCATGTTGCTGAAGGGTTGGCAACGTTTAAATAGTAAACATCCTTTTGAGGGCCGTTAGGACTAGTAGCTGTCGCTCTTTCACCGCCTATGTAAAATAGTTTGCCGTCTAAATTCACAGCCGTGCCACCACCTGTGCCTTTGGGTAATTTGACATCCAGGGTCGACCATTTGCCGGTTTTAAAATCGTAGCAATCTACCTCCAGAACTACCTTGTCAAAAAATGACATGAAATTATTGGGGTCATGCAGACTGGTGTTCCTGCCGCCAATGGCATACAGCTTATCACCGATCGCAACAGCCATACTATGATCACGGATGTGTGGTGCGTCAGGTAAAATGGTCCAGGTATTAGTTTTGGGATCATACTCATCAAACAGGCTATTGGTGCCGCTATTGTGACCATGTTTGATACCGCAAACGATATAAAGTTTACCATTATGCGTTGTTGCTCCGGCACCACCTCTCCGCCTGTCTTCGGGTAAGCCTGCCAACTGTTCCCATTTGTCGCTCTGCGTATCATAACTATAAGCATAGGGAACAGGAATCTGATTGGGATATTGGCCATTATCAAAAGCATCCAGCACATACACCTTTTTACCCAAACCAACAGCCTGGAAATGGTGCATGGTTACCGGTGCTACAGCACCTTTGCTCCAGGTTAAAATAGCCGGGTCAAATATCCCGACATTTTTAGCCGGCCCATCGCCACCAACCAGATACAGTTTACCATCCACCGCAGCAAAGCCGCACTCACTGCGGGCATCAGCGGTATTTGTTGTTTTGAGTAATTCCCAATGACCGGTGCTTTGGGCGTTTATTAATGTGCAGGTAGCTAAAAGAATACAGGTTGAGAGGAGGAGTTTTTTCATTGTCTGAATATTTGTCTGAACCTTGATTTACAGATTAAAGGATTAACCTGATTTAATTGTTTATGAAAAGGAACAATCCTAATCTCCAGCCTCTAATCTCTAACCTATATCCACTTCCCCAAAAACTGCCCAAAGGCTTCTTTATACTGATCGCCTACGGCTATGTTCATTTTGCCTATTTGCAACGAGTTTTTGGTCATGGATGCAATTTTATCAAGCGACACGATGAAGGAGCGATGCACCCGCATAAAACGTTTGGGTGGCAACTTCTCCTCAAGCGCTTTCAGGCTGGTGAGGGATAGCAGGGCTTTTTCAATCCCTTTCAGGTGAACTTTTACATAATCCTTCAATCCCTCAATATACATAATATCATCCAACGCGATACGAACCAGTTGATACTCTACTTTCAGGAACAGGTAATTATCATCAGCATGTTCCGATTCGACAGGGGCAGCAGCAGGCGCCGGTGCTTTGTTGATCAGTTCGGCATAGTTGAGCGCCTTTTGAGCGGCACGTAAAAACTCTTCATAGTTGAAAGGCTTCAGCAGGTAATCCAATGCATCAACCTTATAACCCTCCAGCGCGAACTGGTTATAGGCGGTGGTAAATATGATGCGTGGCTTCTCGGGTCCTTTATCGAGCACACGAGCCAGCTCAATGCCATTCAGATCAGGCATTTGGATATCCAGGAATATCAGGTCTATCTTTTGGGTATGTATCGCCTTTAAGGCATCCAGCGCACCGGCATAGCGGCCCACTAAATTCAAAAATGGTGTCTGCTCAATAAACTTACAAACCAGGCCCAAAGCTAATGGTTCATCGTCAACAGCGATACAATCTAAAGTCATGACAGATCAAGTGTTAGGTGAACGGTGTATTCGTTATTGGCATTCAATTCGGTAATGTCCAGCCGGTATTTGCCGGGGTAAAGCAGGTCGAGCCTGCGCCTTGTATTTACCAAACCGATGCCGCTATTGGTATCTAAGCTAACACTATTATCATTGATTATGGAATTTTTTACTGTCAAATTCAGCGTTTTACCTGTCTGTTCAATATTGATATCGATATTGCTTTGCAGGGTCGCGCTAACCCCATGCTTGAAAGCATTCTCCACAAAAGGCACAAATATCATAGGCGCTATAGGCAGGTCATTTAAATTGGCCGGCGAGTTGAAGGTCACTTTTACCACATCGGTCAACCGTAATTGCATCAGGCTGATATAATCCTTTACAAATGCGATCTCCTGGCTTAATAAAGTATGGCCCTGCTGGGTATCATAAAGCAGGTAGCGCATCATCCTTGACAGCTGGTGTATGGCTTTCCCGGCAATGTCAGCATCCACCTGGGTAAGGGCATAAATATTATTCAGGGTATTGAAAAAGAAATGCGGATTGATCTGCGCCTTCAGGAAGGAAAGTTCGGAAGTTACCTTATCCTGCTCCAGTTCCTGCCGCGCTTGCTGGTCCTTTTGCCATTTTTGGATGGCTGTGACGCTGGTGCTTACACCTAAAACCAATGCGATAATAGCCACCAAAGCCAGGTCCCAGCCATGGTCTCTGCCTCCACGATGTTTTTGTGGGCCGCTTTTATGAAACGCTGCCTCCATCAACTGGCGGATATTCAGCAACTGGTCGGCATAAATATTTATGAGTACAATAGCTGCAGCGATACCGATAACGATAATGAAATAAATACCTGTACTGTTTTTCAGCAAAAATTTGGGTACCAGTACAAACGAGTTTAAATAATAGGCACTTATCAGCAGGCTCAACATGATGCCTTGTTTTATCCATAGCTGGTAAGGCACCACGATATTATAAGATAAAGGCGGCAGAAAATAGATCATGCCGAATACGCCCCATATCAAAATATGGATCAATATGGTGATCAGCCTGCTCTTAGATTTCGGGACTATCATTATATCATTAATTTATAACCAGTTAATAAAAATACAATAAGTAACGGCAATATTACAACGCAATTAGTTAACAGCCAACGGAAACCGCCCGGCAGGCCAAATTTGCCGACCAACACCTCATTATCATCTTTAAAGCCAGTATAAGCCCTCCATCGGTTTTCAGCATACCCTTTATAGGTTAAAAAGTGGTACTTATCTATACATATCACGTTTCGGTCTATTCCATTTTTTACTGTTGGGGTAATATGCTTGCTTTGCCCCATACTTAATAATATATGAAGCTCAGATACTTTTTAGCAACAATTGCCTTTATACTGATCAATATACAGGTTTACGCGCAAACGGGCCGGCAGGTAAGCGGCGTGGTGAAAGATTCGACAGGGGTAACCCTTCCCGGATCAACCATCAAACTATTGACCGGTACCGACAGCCTCACCGCATCTACCGATGCCAACGGCAGGTTTACCTTCGCTGCAGTTAATGTGAACCAATTTAGTTTGGTGGTATTTTCTGTAGGCTATAAGCCGCTGAAGCGCCGCTTTGTATTACCTGCTGATAATAAACCGACTGAATTAACCCCTATTATATTAAAGAGCGAAACCATCAACCTTAAAGGTGTCACTATATCAGATGTGAACGCCATGAAACTGAAGGAAGATACCGTGGAGTACAACGCCGCTGCTTATAAGGTGCGCGAAAATGCCCCTGTAGAAGATGTACTAAAGAAACTGCCCGGTGTGGATGTGGATAAGGATGGTAACGTAACGGCCCAGGGCAAAAGCGTAACCAAAGTGCGCCTGAACGGTAAAGACTACATGGCCGGCGACGTAACCAGCCTTACCCGCAACCTACCTGCCGACCTGGTGCAGAGCATACAGGTAGTGGATGATTATGGCGACCAGGCCAACATCACCGGCATCAAAACCGGCGACCCTCAAAAAGTACTGAACATCAATATCAAACCAAATAAAAACTATGGCTACTTTGGCCAGGGAACAGTTGGTGGTGGCCACGATGCCATACCGGCAAAGGATGATATTAAAGGCGATAACCGCTATGTGGCCTCGGCCAACGTATTTACCTTTAGCGGCGACAGGCAAATATCCGTAATGGGTAATATCAACAATACCAACACCAACCTGTTCAACTTTGGCGGAGGCCCCGGTGGTGGCGGCGGCAGGGGCGGAGGCGGAGGCCCTCCGGGATTTAACGGCAACAATGCCAACGGTATCACTACCGCTCACTCTTTTGGTTTAAACTATCGCGATAGCTGGGGTAAAAAGATAACTGCTTATGGTAGCTACAGTTTTTCGGATAATACCATTAATACGCTGAGCAGCACCATACAAAACAACTTATCCATCGATCAGCCGAGTACTACCAGCAACAAAAGCAACCAGGAGGATAACCGGGTAAATCACCGCTTTAACTTCAATATAGAATATAAGCCCGATACCATTAACTATATCAAATTCACCCCTACATTTTTATACAGCGGCTTGCATACTACGCAAAATGCAACCTATTTGCTGACTGACCGAACCGGCACCGTAGCCAATTACGATCTCGCTTCACTGAGCCATTCATCAGCGCCAAACTTTGGTAGTAACTTATTGTTCAACCACCGCTTTAATAGCCACGGTCGCAATTTCAGTGTATTGCTATCCGCCGGTTCATCCAAAAGTGATCAATATCAGAACCCGATATACGACTACCTGCCGGGCAGCCAGCGTAATGCGCCTGCCAATCAGCAGATCAATACCAACAGTCGTACGGATAGCGTAGGTGCTACATTCTCCTACCTGGAGCCATTAAGCAAGCTGTCGTTTTTAGAATTCAACTATGGTTACCATACCTCTAAAACCCATGCCGATAAGCTGACAGATACGCTTACAGACCAGGGTGTAGTTAACCGCTACGACCTGCTGAGCAACGATTATAACTTTACCTTCACCACCAACCGTTTTGGTTTGAACTATCGCTTTATCGAAAAGAAATACAACTATACCTTAGGTGTAGCCGCGCAGCCATCCGTATTAGAGGGCAGCTCGCCGGTGAGCGGGTCTACACACGTAAGCACGTTTAACTTCTCGCCTGTTGCACGGTTTATTTATAACTTCTCGCGCAGCCAGTCGTTAAGTATCAATTATAGCGGTACCAGCAATACGCCGCAATACAGCCAGTTGCAGCCGGTTACCGATTTTTCAAACGCCACTTACCCGGTGCAGGGTAACCCCGATTTGAAACCTGAGTATAACAATACCCTGAACCTGCGTTACAACAAGTTTGATTTCGCTTCGGGCAACGTGTTTTTCTCCAACATCAACTTTACCCAAACGGATAACAAAGTAGTGGCCAACACTACCACCTATCCCCGTAATTATACTATCGACCCAAAACTGGCCGGTACCATACTTACCCGTTACCAGAATGCTTCGGGCTTTTATTCCGGTTCGGCGTTTTACCTGTATGCCAAGCCCTGGGAAAAACGTAAATACACCCTGCTGATCAACGGTAACATTACCTACAACAATAACATATCTTACATCACCAATGTAGATACCACAACCTTTGCCGAAAACACGCAGAAGAATATCTCTAAAAACCTGGTGCTTACGCAAGGACTGCGTTTCCGGGTGAACATTACTGATATCATTGACGCCGAAGTGAACAGCAGCTACAGCATCAACCACAGCAGCAACTCGCTGCCACAGGCTGATGTGAACAACAACTTCCGCACCATTGTACTGGGCGTGAACGGCAAAAACTATGTGTGGAAAGACTGGACCCTGAGCTACGATTATACCAAAACCATTTACAAAGGCTATACCGGCTCAACCAACCCCAATATCCTGACCACGTATGTAGAGCGCCGTTTCCTGAAAGGCAATGTAGGCACCCTGCGCCTGTCGGCAATAGATCTGTTTAATGAAAATACAGGTTTCACCTCAACCCAAAACGGCAGCTACGTAACCCAAACCAATGCCAACCGTTTAGGCAGATATTACTTATTAACCTTTACCCTGCGCTTACAGAAATTTGCAGGTAAAAGCCCGATGCAAGGGCCAGGCGGTCCCGGTGGTTTCAGGCCAGGCGGTGGTCCCGGTGGCCCTCCGGGAGGCGGCCCAGGCGGCCCTCCGGGTGGTGGGGGTGAATAAACCAACAGTCAGCCCCTCCCAAACCCTCCCCGGAAGGGAGGGCTTAAAAATCAAGAAGTCTCCCCTACCGGGGGAGATTATTCACAAGGTGTTTGTTCTCAGTGGTGTTCATGAGGGCTTCGCCGTTTAGAGGGGGCTGCTGGTTAAAGACCTTGCCATAGGTGAGATGATGGCAGGAAAAGATCAAAACATGAGATTGATCTTGATTTAGTTGAATCAGCGTTCCGGGATGAGATACGGAACGCTTTTTTTGTGGGTTTAAATTTCGGGAGCGGGTGGTTAAAGTACTGATAATTGCCGCCGTTGTAGAGACGCGATGCATCGCGTCTCTACGAATGAAAATCCTGGATTCCCAACAATCTGCAACCCGTGAAAATGTCCAATTTTTATTCCCCTTAACGGAATGAGATTTGGAATTGCCGCCGTTGTAGAGACGCGATGCATCGCGTCTCTACAAAAAATCATATATTTAGATCAATAGAAAACCTGCCTTTATCATTATTGAAATGCCGGAATTGTTTAAAAATAAATACAGGATTGCCTCCGCACGCTTGCAAACATGGGATTATGCCGAAAATGCGATGTATTTTATTACCATATGTACCGCAAACAGGGAATGCTACTTTGGTGAGATAGTAGAGACCACCCTCGCTGAGACACAATACGTAGTATCGCAAAATAGGATGCAATTAAATGATCTGGGACTAATCGCAGAAATGGAATGGCTTAACACCAGCGAATTGCGGCCCGATATGAATTTAGAATTAGCCGAATACGTCATTATGCCAAATCATTTTCATGGTATCATATTGATTGGTGAAAACACATATAATTCGGAACAGCGAGGTGATGATCAGACTGACCATAAGAAAAACGAATTTGGACCACAATCAAAAAATCTGGCATCAATTGTTCGCGGGTTCAAATCTGCTGTAACAACTTTCGCCAGGAAAAATAATATTCCATTCGACTGGCAAACCCGGTTTCACGATCACATCATCCGGGATCATGAGGAATATCTCCGGATTGCTGATTATATAATGAATAACCCGGATAAATGGCAGGAGGATGTATTCTACACGAATGCCCTGTAGAGACGCTATGCATGATTTAAGTCGCCTGCGGAAGACTTAAACCAGATTGGGGACGCTTGCGGGAGCGGAGGGCATAAACTTTGGACGGCAGGCGATTAGTAATCAATCAGATTCAACTACTTTTTTGATGATGTCTACGGCTTCGTTCGCCGCTGCTTCGTAATAATTGTATCGTTTTTTAAAAAAATAAAAAATAGCAATTCTGCACATCGGAAAACTTAAATAGATATATTCATTAGGTTGTGCGAAAAAATAGAAATGAGGTATACGAGGTTTAATAACAACAAGAGAGTTCATACTCCCAATTTTGGCTTTTACGGTGATTCTGCGTTGAGAATTACGAAGCCAAATATATGCTTTCCATGGACTCATTGATAAGAAATGTCGCATCATCGATACCGGAAACTTCCTCCAACTGGCGCGAGTATGCAGCGCAGGGTTAAACAGAGTGTACTCGTGCCTGCCTTGTCCGCCACATCCCCAACCACCCTTTACTAAAAACCGGACGGACAAAATAATTTTATTGTCATCTCGAACGACAGAGAGAGATCTTATACAAGTGCCAGGCGGACTATGCACGGTGTATAAGTTTTCTCCTCGCTACCCACTACTCATCCCCGCCACACTCGTTCGAAATGACAAGCGGGTTTTGCTGTATCACCCTGTTCAAATCAACCACTTAACCCAGTAAACCCAAAACATCACTTCACCTTCGTCCACTCATCCTTATTAAATGCTAACACGGCGGTAGCCAGGCCGTCGCTGCCTTTGGTGAATTTTAGTGGAAAAGTTTGCGCGTCGTTAAAGAAGTCCACCTCTGATACCGGCGAGAAACTGATCTCCTGTTGGTCCCAAAGCTGTTTGAGTATTAAATGATCATTGGTGGCGGTTATCTGCAAAAACTGGCCGCCATCGCCACCTTTTAGCTCAAATTTTCCTTCAAGGGCTTTAAGCTGGGCGGGGGTGAGCTTTATGATCTTTTGCAGTTCGGGCTGATAATTGTCGGGCACCCTGACCCAGGTATCGTGTTCAAATGCCAGCAGTTGTGTTACTTCGCCCGCATTGTTTTTGGTGAATTTAAGCGGGAACTGGTGTTCCTCATTATAAAAATCAAGCGGTGATGTTTGGTTGAAAGTTAACTCCTCGCCATCCCATGATTGCTTTAACACGATATGGCCATCTTTTATCGTGATCTGCAGGAAAAGCATTTTATTATCGCCACGGTATTTCCCGGCAAATGCGTTAAGCGATGCGGGCGCGGTCTGCTCCGTTTTATGAGTCGCGGCAGTTTGGGCATACAACTTAGTGATACCGGTGAACTGGAAAATAACCAGTAATAGTAATGCGGGGATAAGGAAATTTCTTTTCATAGCAGGTCAGGTTTAATTGTTTTTAATTAACGGAATCAGACGTTGTATAGTATAATAAAGGTAACTGATAATTAGCACATTAAGCCGTCGCCGGCGCAGGGGTGTAGGGTAATCATCCCCAAGCCTAAAACATATAAAGCTACCTGAATTAGGGTTTACACCCTGCAACCATTAAATGCCTAATAGTCAATTATTTAACCCGAAAAAACACTGAAATGTGTAAACCATGTAAACCTTGCAAAGGGGGGTATGGCCCGAAAATGCGTAAGGGATGGAAATGGATACCGGCCGTTACAGTTGGCAGTTATGAGTTGGCAGTTTGCATGATAGCAGGATTTATGTGAAACCCGAAAGTGGATAAGGCCTGCAGGCGTATGAATGTACAGCCCGGCCCGCTTCTATCAGCGGGAAACGCCCAAAATAGTCTGAACCTGAATTTATCGAATTATGGAATTGCCCGAATTCTGAAAATTCTTAAACGGTGAAGCCCTCTTGAACACCATTGAAAACAAACAATTGTGAAAAATTCTGAAAATTCTGATTCAGACAAGGAACCACCCACCACCGTCACCCCACAAATAATCCCACATTTCCTTATCTTTAACCCACCCATGAAACTGACCATCACTGACCACAAAACCGGCGGCGACCTGCTGCTGTTGAGCGGAGAGCCAAACTTCGACCGCCTTTTTTATTCGCGCGATAAGGATAAAAAGTATTTTACCATTGCCTGGAACCACGGCGAAAAGCAAACCATTACCATTGATGGCGCGGCGCATGATTTTATGCCGCATACCATTATCCCGCTGATGTTTAACCAGTCGTTTTGTTTTGAGCGTGCCGCGGATGTGGTGGCCTGGCAGTTTAACCGCGAGTTTTACTGCATTGTGGACCATGATGCCGAGGTGAGTTGCGTGGGTTTCCTGTTTGGCATGGGCGACCAACTGTTTATCAGCCTGGACGACCCGGCACAATATAAGCTGAAACTGCTGCTGGATGTTTTCGTCGAGGAGCTGAATACGCGGGATAACATCCAAAGTGATATGCTGATCATGCTGCTGAAGCGGCTCATCATCACCATTACCCGCCTGGCGAGGGCCAAATACATCCCTGATACCAAACTACAGGATCAGCGGCTGGATGTGTTCCGCAAGTTTAACCTATTTGTGGAGGGCAATTTCCGTACGGAGCATTCGGTAAATTACTATGCCCGCCTGCTTAATAAATCGCCCAAAACGCTGTCGAATATTTTCGCGCTGTATAATGATAAAACGCCCCAGCAACTGATACAGGAACGGATAATAATAGAGGCCAAGCGCTTGCTGTACTACACCGCTAAATCCGTCAAACAAATTACCTACGAACTTGGTTTTGAGGACCCGGCCTATTTTGGCAACTTCTTTAAAAGGCATACCGCATTATCCCCACTTGATTTTAGGAATAGTAAGGAAAATGCGGTGGCGGGTTAACTCACCTGCCTGCCGCAGGCGGTAAAGATGGTTTTTTTTATTCTTTTTAATCTCCTCTTTTCGAGACAGATAGGTTGGTTCAGGGTAAATTATCTATGCAATTTGCATAATTTATCCGCCTCGGGAAATAATTACTATTCTTCGGGAAATATACGCCTAATCAACCCTCCGTTTTCGCTGCACCTTTGTATTGTTGATTCGCAGATAAAAAACTTCAACACTCAAAAAAATGAAAACTTTAAATTTAAAAAACAGCATCAAAGGTGGTTTAGTAAGCGCAGCATTAGTATTAACCACAATCGTAGGCTCAGGCACCGAAGCCAAAGCACAGGCAGTTAAAAACATCGTATTGGTACATGGCGCTTTCGCCGATGGTTCGGGATGGAGAGCGCTTTATGACGTGCTTACCAAAAAGGGTTATCATGTAACCGTAGTTCAAAATCCATTGAGCTCGCTTGAGGATGATGTAGCCGCAACCAAAGTAATATTGGATAACCAGGACGGACCAACTATATTGGTAGGCCACTCATGGGGAGGCGCTGTGATTACCGAAGCCGGGAATCATCCAAAGGTTGTGGGCCTGGTTTATGTGGCAGCATTCCAGCCAGATAAAGGCGAATCGGCTCTGCAATGGTTACAAACTGCCCCTCCGGCTCCCGAAAATGGTGTATTGCCTCCAAACGACAAAGGGATAGTTTATTATGATAAAGCCAAATACCACGCTGGTTTTGCTGCCGATATCAGCAAGGAAGAAGCTGACTTTATGTATGCCTCACAAGGTGCATTTTATGCCAAAGGCTTTGTAACCCCTATCACCAAAGCAGCCTGGAGAGATAAACCAGCCTATGGTATTGTAGCAACCGAGGATAAAAGCATAGCCCCTGAAATTGAACGCGCCATGTACAAACGCTCGAACACCAAAGTTACCGAGATAAAAGGCAGCCACGTAGTGTTTATGTCGCAACCCGAAGCAGTAGCCAAAGTAGTTATCGAAGCTGCTGAAAATGCCTCAAAAAGCAAATAAGCGCTACTGATTTTCAGATAGGATATAATTAAAGATCCGTGTGCCGGTAACAGGCATGCGGATTTTTTGTGTTGATGCGTTTTAATACTGCGTAACAATCGCCAAATAAAACCGCAACCGGGTTTCAAATCCCAAAACTTATACTACCTTTACCCGGTAATTTTTGCAGTAGAAATTGATACGCAGCCCGTGTGTTTGCCCGGGTTACATAAAATCATAAAGCCCCTGTGCATTATGTACAGGGGCTTTTTCTTCGCTTAAATTGCCGTTGGGCCAATACTATATATTATGGAAGAGAGAAAATATCTGCAAACCTGGAAAAAATACATTCCGGTTATCCGTTTACATCTGAAGAAAAGCGTTACAGAAGAACAACAGTTCAGGCTGAACATTACCGACTTTGAATCAGCCGGCGACAGGGGCAAATCAGGCTATACTTTTAACCTGCAGTTGGAAAACGGCAAGGTGACCAACAACATCAGCGGCTCGGCCGTAGCCCGCGACCTGTACGAATCGCTAAAAACAGACGACCTGATAAAAGCCTTTATGCAGGAAAAAAGCATCAAAATAAGTGTAGGCAAATCCTTTATGCTGACCATCAAAACTTCACACATATCATCCTATAAAACCGTGGAAGCGGTGAGTGGGGAGTAAGTTTGGATTTGGGCGTTCCCCGATTTTATCGGGGCCAGGCTATCCATTTATACTGCACAGGCATTAGCCACAGGGCCGGTATTCATTTCTATCCTTAACGCGAATGTTCGGTTAAAAGAGACGCGGGTACTCAACCCGCATGATCTGCCGGGGATACTCGCGCCAGTTGGGTGAGTGGGGAGTAAAGTGGTGAATAAGTGAGTGGTGAATAGTGAGTTGCTACTATGGATTGCTCATCCATTCTTTCCTGCCAATAACTTATTTATGTGGTTTATGAGCGGCAGCGAATGTTACTTTTCTTTGGCCGTCAAAGAAAAGTAACCAAAAGAAACTCCCGGCTGCGCCTGACTCTGTGAAAGTTTCTGCTTTGGCTTCACCTGTGCCACCCGAGCCAGCCAATGCCGGATTTTAAGGTTATTTACAGTTTGTGGTGTAAGTCTTTCCTTCATAAGAATAACTTCAGCATTTTAGAATCAATAGGCATTAAATAGCCCCAAATCAAAAGCGGGCAAAGGCCTGACAAAAAAGCGGGCCGGGTGTATGGCGGGAATGCCGGTTTAGCTTTTGCTATGTGCGAAGCACTACAAAAGCGTAAGAACCGGCAGGGCGGGTTGAAGCTTTTTTTTGTCTTGATTTTTTGGTTACTTTTTTATCAAGAAAAAAGTAACAGCCTCCGCGGCAACTGAGCGGACGGATCATCTCACAAAATCACTACATATCTCAATCCAATTAGAACAAAAAAAGTGTGCAGTAAAAACCGCAACGCTTTTCAACATATAATTGAACAGGATTATTTGAATTTCATGGCCAGGGTTACAATATTGGATGTAAGCCCGGTTGAACGCATATAATGCCCCGCCCTCAATTCGAGCGTATTAAACTGCTGTATACCAAACACACCATTTGGCGGAGCAAGCCTCACATTTAACCCGACAAAGTTGCTGGTTAAAGTAGAAAGATCATAATCACTGGTATAATACTTTTCATTTACGCTATGCTGCCCATATGGAGCAAAATACCGTGTGCCCTGCTGGTTATTATACCGGTAATAGGGGCTAACCGAAACAAAGGAAGTGAACTTGATCGGCACTTCAATTTCGGCCGTATGCGCCCTGATACCCCAGCTATCAGTGTAATAGCGATAGAAAGTGCGGATTATAAAATGATCATCCAGAAAGTAATTAAACCGCACCGCGATTGGTAACTTATAGCGGCTGCCGGGCAGGCTTTCGATCCTTTCGTTAAAAATGTCGTTGTCGGGGCCCACGCCTGTGGAAAAGTTGCCGTTAAAATACACCCGCTGATATTCGGTTGCCAGCAAGCCATGCTGGTAGGACGGCTCAACGATCAGCATCGCCTGTAATCGTGTGCTAAGCACCTGCGATAACGAAAATGAGGCGCTAAAGGAGTTTCGGGGCTTATTATCAACCGGCCGGTTATCATCCTTGCCCGACCCCGAGCCGTAGCCCAATGGCCGCAGTTCTACAGGCAATATCACTTTCCAGGTATCCAAAAAGGCCTGCACTTTAAGGTCGAACTGCGTATTTTTATTGGCAGATATACGGGTAAGGTTAAGTCCGGCACCGACTGATTGATAATCAAACTCATGCGAATAGGAGGCTGTCAAACCAAAGGCGTTCCCGGTTTTTTCGTTAGAACGGGTCCAGTTGAGCGAAGGGTATATCCGGGTATCCTGCATCGAGGCGGAAGATATACTGTTTGGGTCGATCTTATCTGATGAAGCCGAGGTGTAATGATCGATCCCCAGTTCAAACTGGAAAGTATTTTTATAGCCGTTTTTGGTAAGTTTTGAAAGCTGTATATCCAGTGTGTTTGCAAAATCGGTGAGGGTTTCGTCACCCATCCCACCCGTAACTGCCGAGTGGTTCCCGGTTTGGTGGTAGTAGCCCGAAACAAAATTAACCTCATCGATTTTTAGTTGCCGCGATTGGTAATTACTGCTGTCTTTAACCGGCTGTGTGGTTTGCGCGTGTGAAGCCAGTATACTCATATACAGGGCAAGTACGCCTAAATAGATTTTTCTCATTTAGTTGGTCGATATTAATTACAGCCACAACCACCACCACTTTTACCGCCATTAGCACCCGAACCGCCCTCGCGGTAAAGCTGGAAACTTTGTTCAAACTTTTGAACCTTACGTGCCGAAAGCTCCATTTCGGAGTCATTTAAACGGTTCTTTTGATAGGCCTTAACAGAGCTGCAGGAGCAGGCAGTTACGGCGACTCCCAGGCAAAGCAGGGATAGCATAGAAACAGGGGTATTTCTTTTCATTTTATAGTTTTATATTAATGTTATTCGAGTGGTAAATCTGGTTGTTGTCATCTATCACGATGCAGGCAATATGTTTCAGCTGGTTAATGAGGTCTAATCCTACTTTGATACCCATTACCATTACCGGTGTAGCCATGGCGTCGGCCAGTTCGGCACTTGGGCTGATAATGCTCACACTTTTAATACCGCTTACCGGCAGGCCGGTTTTTGGGTCGATGGTATGCGAATATTTTTTACCGTTAATAATGGCATATTTCTCATAATTACCAGATGTAGCAATAGCCATATTGCTGATCTTTAAGGTAGAGAACGGGGTTATGGTATGATCCGGGTCGGCAATGGCTATGGTCCATGGTTCACCATTGGGTTGTGTGCCCCAGGTTATTAAGTCGCCCGCTGCATTTACAATACCGCTGCTTACCCCGTGTTGCTGTAAAATAAGGCGTGCCCTGTCGGCAGCATATCCCTTACCAATTCCCCCGAAACCAATGCGCATACCCTTTTCTTTCAAAAAAACAGTGGTATTTGCTTCATCCAGTATCACATTCTGATAATTGATAAGTTGTACCGATTTGCGCGCTGTTTCCAGGTCTGGCAACTGCTTCATGTTCACATCAAAGTTCCAGAGGCTCTTATCGATAGAACCATAGGTAATATCAAACGCGCCCTGGGTAAGGCCTGATATTTTTAACGACCTTTCTATCAGGTTAAATACTTCTTCATCAACCTTTACGGGCTGTAAACCTGCGTTGCGGTTGATCTCGTTGGTCTGGCTATCATCGCTAAAGGTGGTTAACAGTTTTTCTATCCTGCTTATTTCGCTTACCGCGCTGTCTATATGTTCTTTAGCCACATTTTCATCATCACCCACCACACTGATCTCGAAACGGTTGCCCATCAAACGCAAAATACGCTTGCGAACAGCTAATTGGTGATGTAGTGCATCAGTGGCTTGCATTAGCTATCGGGTTAATTTCAGCAACAAACTTTTCAGGTGTTTCGTTAGGGAAACCGTCCCATTCCTTCAGTACTTTCCCATGCTGATCTACCAGCAAAGTAAAAGGGAACTTGCCATCCGGGTTGTATTTATCGGCCAAAGCCTCATTACGTCTTACCTGAGCCGCATCCAATTGGTTTTTCTTTTGACGGGGAAAATCAGCCCGAACCAAAACCAGGTGGTCTTTGGCATAGTCTGTAAATGCTGATGATTCCAGTATTTCCTTTCTTAACCTGATGCAGGGCCCGCACCAGTCTGACCCTGAAAAATTGATCAGCACCAATTTATTTTCTTTGATCGCTTCGTTTTCAGCGGTATTAAAATCCCCAAGCCAGCTAACGGTTGATGAAAGAGATAAAAATAATATGATGGTTAATAGTTTCATGTACAAATAATTATGAAAAAACTTCTAACGAAGTTGGAGCAAGTGTAGTATGGTAAACTGTAGAATTTCTGTTTTTGAATAAATCCGGCTCAAATTTATTTTGACTATTAATGAACAAAAAAAGGCGTGCGGCAAAAACCACAGCGCCTTTCTGACATATATATTAAGGGGGCCTTTAAATCATCTTTATACGCCTAAGATATTCATTATTTATCAATATTGTATCATTTCTGTTACAATTGACTTTCGCTCTATCTTAATTCTCGCATTTTAACTCTTTTCAGTTAAAAATATTATACTAAATGATAATATTTGTGGATAAAAATTGCCATTGTGAGTAAATGAAGGTCCTGCAATTCACCATTCCCGTAGCTCACGATAAAACCGTAATAGCCCAGCAGGACGAGCTGCCGCATTTTTACCCCCATTTTCACCGGCATAAAGAGGCACAGGTAACCTGGATACAAGCAGGCGAGGGAACATTAATAGCGGGCAACAATATGCACGCCTTTAAATCCGGCGAAATTTACCTGCTTGGTGCCGATCAGCCTCATCTTTTTAAAAGCAGTCCCGAATATTTTCAACCGGACAATAAAAAGGTGATCAAAACCCTCACTATCTTCTTCGACCCCAACGGCAGTCTTGCGGCCATGCTTGATCTCCCTGAAATGAAGCCGTTTAAAGATTTTATCCAGCAGCATACCCAGGGTTTTAAGCTTCCTGATGACCAGGTAGGCAAAGTATCCCGCACCATGCTGGATATACAAAATGCAGCCGGTCCTGATCAATTGATCCATTTCCTTCACCTGCTCAGGCTATTGCAGGGTATCCCCGGCAAACCGGAACCCCTGTCGGCATTTGGCAAATCGCCGGGCATTACCGAAAGCGAGGGAATAAGGATCAGCAATATTTACAATTACATCTTACAGCACTACAGTGAAGCCGTTACCCTTGATGATGTAGCCCGCGAGGCCTGCATGACTCCACAAGCCTTTTGCCGTTACTTTAAAAAACACACTGGCCATACCTTTATATCGTTCCTCAACGAGATGCGCATCAACGAAGCCTGCAAAAAACTCACGGGCAATAAATACGAAAGTATATCCGTAGTGGCCTACAAATGCGGTTTCACCAGCATTACCAACTTCAACCGGGTTTTTAAAACTGTAATGGGTAATTCGCCAAGGGGGTATGTGGATAGTTATTTGAATAAAGTGGGGGTGAGTTGAAGGATTCTGAGGGATGTATTGGTAAATGAAATCATCGTTCAGCTCAGTTGCCGCTGAGGCTAGTTACTTTTGGCTTGATCCAAAAGTAACCAAAAGATCAAGACAAAAAAAAGCTTCAACCCGCCCTGCCGGTTCTTTACGCCTTTTTCGCGCTTCGCGCATTGCAAAGGCTAAACCGGCATTCCCGCCATACTCCCGGCTCGCTTTTTTGTCAGGCCTTTGCCCGCTTTTGATTACACGTTATTTACTGTATTTTCATAAAAGATATTTTTTTTCTTTTGTCAGCAGAGCAGCTTCGGCCGAAATCGGGCAAAACAATGGTGGCCTGTGCGTTGGAAGGGCATAGCAAATTTTGCCAAGCCCCGGCCTTGAGCGGCAAGAAAAGGGCAATAGTTTGCAGCCCAGGTTTTGACTGATTTGCAAGGCAAAGGCCTGTGCGGCAAAGAAGCATTTCTGCTGTCTTGATTTTTTGGTTCTTTTGTATCAAGAGGAGACTATATACGTGTTAGACCAAAGCGGCAAATTAAATGTTTTGTTTGAATTGATTAATTTGGTATAATTACAAAACCTAAAACCAAAGTAATTTGACAACATTTTTATCTAATGCCATTATTCAAGGAGTAATTTCCGGTGTTATAGCTTCTGCATTATTTCTATTTATATTATTCTCCCTAAAGCCATGGATTGTTATAAGCGATAAGATTGCTTCTCAATATATTGAAGTTAAGGGTAAGGATGTTCACGTATATGTATTTAAAATAGTAAATAAATCCTTGTTCTTTAGAATATATGACCTTAAGGTTAACGCTTATATTTGTGAAAGCGTTCCAAATATCAATGGTACAAACGTAAATTTTAAAGACATAGAACTAAAGGGGGCAGATCAATGGATATTACACAGGCTGAATTTTAAGCACATTTTTCAGAATTTTTTACGTGGGGATAAGACGTTGGATTCACGCTGTGATTATGCCTGCCAGTTCTTTTCTACAGAAAATGTTGCAACTTTATTAAATAATAATTCGTATATTAGTATACAAGTTTTAGCAAAGCATTCATTAACTGGCTTTTCTCGTGTTAAAATAATGAAATATAAACACCACGCTAAAATCGTCAAGGGCTGCTTTTTAAGCGGAAACTCTTGCAAAATAGTACCATCTACTGACAAAAATAAAACAATCACTACCTAACTTTGTTCCCTATTAAAACTATGAAAATGGACATTCTTGTAATAAAGATGTAAGTTGGTCAGGACGACTGACTTATTATGATACAAGTCGCTAAAGCAATTTAGCGACTTTTTTTTATGCTGTTATAAAAAATCTTTTACATCCATTTGCAAAACATCGGCTATACTCTTTAAACTAAGTACGTGACAGTTACGCATACCCCGTTCCAGGAACGATAGATTAGACATGTCGATCTTTGTTAATGTAGCCATCTTATCTATGGGAATTTTCTTTGCCTTTCGAGCAACTCTAATCTTTGTTCCCATTTCCAAAAGGAATTTATCTATTTCCATTATTTACCTGTTAATGTTTTCCATTTTAATGAACCCTCGCAATTAGCTAAAGCATCGGCAAATCTTTCGTCTTGTAATGCTTTGCGGTGATTGTAGCGAAATGCGCTTTCATCGCAATAGCGTTGCAGGTGCTTTGCACTTACAGAATGATGTATGCCATTGATCTGTTTCTTTAAGATGTTCCAAAAGCCCTCTATTGAGTTTGTGTGAACCTTAATATCTTCATAGCGTACATATTCCTTTTCCCGGTGGTTAACTCTTTTATGAGTGTAATCTAAATGCAGGGAGTTATATGCGTTATGCTCGTCTGTTACCATAATACTATCAGTAGCAACAAACTCTTTGATAGTTGGGATTATATTGTGTGCATCGGTTTTAGCGATAACCTTAGTCTTAACATTACCACCTCTTTGCACTGCACCTAATACCATAGCTTTGCCGCCTGCACCACCTCTTACAGTACGCCTGCTTGCGTGTTTATTGCTTTCAGAACCGCCCACGTATGATTCGTCAATTTCAACTATACCCTCTAATAATTCAGGTGCAGTAACAGTCAGCATTTCACGGATGCGGTGGTTTAAATGCCACGCTGTTTTTTGGGTAACGCCTAACCAACTGGCTAATTGCAAACTGCTGATACCCTTAGAGTGAACGGCTAAAATGTAGGTAGCTAAAAACCATTTTTGTAGAGGTATCTTTGTATTCTCGTATATAGTACCGACTGTAACTGAAAACTTTTTGTGACATTCTTTTTCACGACATTTGAATATTCTTTTGTTAGTAGCAAACCTGTGAACATTCGTAGAGCCACAGCAGGGACAAGCCGGGGTTTCGCCCCAACGTTGAGCCGCTAAATATTCCCTACACTTTTCCTCTGTATTAAAGTGTGCCTGAAAGTCGAATATGTTTTTGAATGTTTTCATCTCCTTGTTTTGCTTATTCAAAGATAAAATAATTTTGTTTCAAACCAAAATTTATTTTAAAATAATATTACAAATATTTGATAGTCAAATCATTATAAAATTGTATATTTATGTAAGAAATAATCGTTATAAGTATATATTTGTTAAGCCAATGGAAACCACAGATAACATAAAAGTCTTACCGAAATTGGGAGAAGGAATTTTTTTAACAAAAGATGTTGCTCAAATATTGGGATTGCCATATTCTAAAGTTAGAAGATGGATGAAAGAATATTGGCCAAATTATACTTTTGGTGAGACCGATAATCAAGCTGTAAATTTCAAAACATTAATAGAATTTTACACATTTTTCCATTTAAGAGATAAAGGGTTATCAGTAAAAATGATAGAAAAATACCATAGCATTATAGCAAATGAATTAAATACATCATACCCCTTCGCCAGGAACATAAGAACAGACGGGAAAAATGTTTGGTATGAGAGGCTTGGTAATTTAATTAAGGCAGATAAAAAACAGCAATTTGATATAAAACCGATTTTAGAACCATTTCTACATAAAATAGATTTTGGTAATAGCGAAGTAGCCCAAAGATTTTTCCCTTTAAAAAACACGAAAGCAATTGTCGTTGATCCTCAACGACAATTTGGTCAACCTGTTATTAATGGTACATCTATTAAAGCTGAAACATTATATAATTTGTATAAAGGAGGAGAAAGGGCTGGGGATATTGCGCAGATATACAACTTAAAGGTTTCACAGGTTAAGCACGCTATCGGTTATTTTCGACACGCAGCTTAATCGCCTATGAAATTTCTTTGTGATGAAAATTTCCCAGTTAATTTAGTTTCGGGACTAAGCATAATCGAAAAATCTAATCACAAAAGCCCGTATCAAGGCGAAATAATCCATACTCAAGATTTGAATATTAGTAACTATTCTGACGAGGAAATCATAGAAATAGCGGGCAAGCAGAATGCAATAATTATTACTCAAGATAAAGATTTTAAGCATTTTAAACATTATAAAGAACTATATAAACAACATAATGTTGGTGTTGTAGTATATAAAGCCTATGGCGGTAAAGATAGGTATTGGGATAAGGTTACAGCCTTTGTTAATCAATGGGAAAAAATCAAAAAGTTAGTTGCCGAATCGCCAAGGCCGTTTGTTATTCAATTCGATATAAGAGGGGCGGCACTCCTAAACATTTAATGAAATTAGTTTTTATATTTTAGCATTATGTCAGACGAAAAGAATCCGAAAGAAGCAAGCAACATCTTTCATTCGATAATAAAAGCCAGTGTTAGCAAACCTGCTACCGAAAAGAAAGAGAAGAAAGAGGTTAAACCGAAAGTAAAGAAATGAAACGGGATGACAAGTTTGCCATCGGCTTACTTTTGCTATGGTTATTTATTTTCACAGCGGCTTGCTCAAAGCCAAATATTAGAAAATATGTAGAGCGCATAAATTATAATGAAAACCCGCCTTATGAAATAGATAGCATGACGGCTTTTAACGATACTCAAGCCTATTCAATGGCAGTAAAGCATTGCTATGAAGAGATAGAAGCCAATAAAAACGATACAAACTTGAGGGTAACATCATTCTATATAAAAAACATGGCTGGCGTTAATTTAGAGCAAACGATACCCCCTAAAGTTAAAGACAGTATAAAAATGTATTGGAAAAAGCATTATTCCAATACATTACCCTAATCCCCCCGTGGTCTAACACGTATATAGTCTCCTATCAAGACAAAAGAACTAGGCCCTCCCGCGGCCATGAGCGGGAACGATGCTTTCATTTTCCAAAATCCCCCTTGGAAGCCTAAACATTTACCCCTAACTCCCTTTCTTCGCCAAAAACTGCTTCTGATACTGCAGCGGACTCTTCCCCGTCACCAGCTTAAAATATTTATGAAAACTGGCAAAATTCTGAAACCCGCTTTCAAAACATATCTGCTTCACACTTATTTTATCAGCTATCAGCAACTTACAGGCATGCCCCACTTTGATCTCGTTGATGAACTGCGAATAGGTCTTCCGCGTTCGTGATTTAAAATAGCGGCAAAAAGAGTGCGGACTGATATTAGCCACCGCAGCTATTTCCACAGTGGTTATTGGTCGCTTAAAATTGGCTAATGTAAATTCATAGATATCGTTGATCCGGTCACTTTCCGACTCTTTGAAGGCATTGTTAAAACCTATGGAAGCTAACGGGGTAAAAGAACTTTCTGCAATAGATGTCAAAGCTTCCATCAACAGCATAATTTTACGCGGACCATCGGTTGTAAGCATCTTTTCTAACAGGTCAGCAATGTTCGATCTGGCTTCACCCTGGATGCACAGCCCTCTTTTAGCCTTCTCAAGCATAGACCTGATGCCGTTATTTTCAGGCAGGTTGATGAAATGCGCTCCCCAAAAATCTTCGCAAAAATGTGCCACCCTGATGTCTGTTTCGGCACTGTTTTTAAAGTAGAGATCATCAAAACGCCAGTAATGCGGCAGGTTCGAACCAACCAGCACCACGTCACCATCCTTAAAGTGCTGAATATGGTCGCCGATAAATTGCGTGCCGTTGCCCTGCTTAAAATGGATCAGTTCGGCTTCGATATGATAGTGCCATTTATTATTGACATGAGGCACCTTATCCTGCCTTACATTAAAAGAGCTTAATGGTTTTTGGGGCACTTTCAGCAACTGTGGTTTCATGGCAGTTTTATTGATAATTATTGATGAAATACACTAAAAGGATACTATAGACTTTAATTATGCCAAAATAGCTTAATATTTTGGTAATAAAAGAAAAGTTTAAATCCGGTATATTTATTTCTTTGTAATAACCAATTATCAACTATTGTAAACACGCTGTATCAGTTAAAACGACTTGATTAACTGAACCTTTATTAAACCTGCTTATGTCAAAAAAAACTGGTGTTTATGCCGTGGTATTGATCACGTCATTATTCTTTTTATGGGGATTTGCGCTTAACCTCAACTCAACCATTTTAGTACCCCACCTTAAAAAAGCCTGCCAGTTATCTTTCAGGGAATCAGGATTGGTCGATTCGGCATTTTATATCGCCTATTTTGTTTTTGCTGTACCCGCAGGGTTGTTTATGCATAAATATGGATACAAAAGCGGGATCATATTCGGCTTATTGCTATTTGCCTTGGGGGCTTTCCTTTTTTATCCTGCTGCAACAACACGTGTGTATCCGTTCTTTCTGATGGCTTTATTTATAATAGCCAGTGGTTGTGCTTTTTTAGAAACGGCAGCCAACCCATATATTAATAACCTTGGAGATCCGGCTGGGGCAACAAGACGTATTAATTTTGCACAGTCCTTCAATGGGCTGGCTGCAACGATGGCGCCATATCTTGGTGGAATATTTATTCTATCAGGTAAAGAATTTACAGATAAGCAGAGTTTAGCTATGTCCTCGCAACAGTTAAACGCTTATTTGCAAAGCGAATCCGATTCTGTCAAAATACCCTATATCATTATGGGAGTAGTAGTGCTTACCGTTGCCATATTGATTTGGAGAACTTCATTACCAGATATTAAAGAACATAGCACAGAAGATGATACCAAAATGGGTAGCCGTTCAATTTTCAGGGAGAAAAACCTGATGCTCGGCGTGTTGGGTATATTTTTTTATGTTGGTGCCCAGGCAGGCATACAAAGCTATTTCATCACTTATTCAAAATTTATTGGGGGTATTGGCGAAAAACATGCATCGGTGTTAGTTTCCATAGCATTCGCTGGTTTTATGGTTGGTCGTTTCCTGGGTAGCGCTTTAATGAAATATATTGCGCCGGTCAAAATATTGCTTACTTACTGCATTATTAATTGTGCATTATTGATTTTTGCGTTCACCTTAAAAGGCAGCATTTCGGTGTATGCACTTATGTGTGTTCCCTTTTTCATGTCGATCATGTTCCCAACCATATTTTCCTTAAGTATCCGGGGCCTGGGCGAAAACACGAAGAAAGGTTCATCTCTGCTAATCATGGGGATAGTAGGTGGTGCCGTGATACCACCACTTTTAGGTTTAGTTACCGATCTCGTAAATATTCGTGTAGCTTATTTGATACCAGTGATCAGCTTCGCTTATATCCTCTATTTCGCGCTTACCAATATCCGGGTTAAAAATGTTCAGCAAGTAATCGGCCACTAAAAATAAAGATCATGTCTAAAAAAATAGTATTCATCCTATTATTGATATCAGCTACAACCTTATCCGTTAGTGCTCAAAAACGCCTGGGCAACGAAACCGCTGCCCAAAAGCAACAGCGCCTGAAATGGTGGACCGATGCCCGTTTCGGCATGTTCATCCACTGGGGTTTGTACTCAGGTGCTGCACGGCACGAGTGGGTGAAGCATAATGAGCACATGACGAACCAGGAATACCAGAAATATTTCGACGAGTTCAACCCCGATCATTTCGACCCCAAAAAATGGGCCCGGGAGGCTAAAGCAGCCGGGATGAAATATGCCGTGCTCACCTCCAAGCACCACGAAGGTTTTTGTTTGTTCGATTCAAAGTATACCGATTACAAAGCCACCAACACCCAGGCCAAACGCGACCTCGTGAAAGAATTTGTCGAGGCCTTCAGGGCGCAGGGGATCAAAGTGGGATTTTATTATTCGTTGCTCGACTGGCACCACCCGGATTATACCATGGACGATGTGCATCCGTTAACCCAGGTAGACACCACCCAGGCCAATTATGACAGGTTGAATAAAGGCCGCGACATGGCCAAATATCGCCAGTATATGCGCAACCAGGTGACCGAGTTGCTGACTAAGTACGGCAAAATTGATATTCTTTGGCTCGATTGGTCGTGGGATAAGAGTTCAAAACGCGGCAAACGCGGCTCTGATTGGGGCGCGGCAGAATTGCTGACCATGGTACGGAAACTACAGCCGGGCATCATTGTTAATAACCGCCTGGGGCTGGATGAATACAGCGACGGCGCCGACTTTGTAACACCCGAGCAGGTAAGCAGCAAGGAACTGGAAAAATTTAAAGGCAAGACCTGGGAAACCTGCCAAACCTTTTCCGGCTCATGGGGATATTACCGCGATGAGAACAGCTGGAAAACACACCGCCAATTGCTTGATCTGCTGATCACCTCGGTAGGCAATGGCGGCAACCTGATCCTCAACGTGGGCCCAACCGCCCGTGGCGAGTTTGATTACCGGGCTACGAATGCATTGGACAGTATGTCGTATTGGATGCATGCCAACAGCAAGGCCATTTACAATTGCACGTATGCGCCGACCGGCTATCAAACCCCCGAAGGCACCAAGCTGACTTACAATCCGCAAACCAAAAAGGTGTATGTACATATTTACAATTACCCGGCAGATGGCAAATTGATATTGCCCGGCTATAAGGGTAAGATCAAATACGCCCAGTTTGTAAATGATTATTCAGAACTAAAATATGCGCAGGCTTCCAACGGCAGCGACCTCGAATTGACATTGCCTAAAAATAAGCCTCCTTACGAAATACCGGTGGTTGAGTTGATCCCACAATAATGAAAATGTATAGAGCAGTATATTGATATCATGACATCAGCTAATGCAAATAAAATAGTTATAGTTTTTTTCCTTTTATCTTGTTTGTCATGCAAGGTATTTCAAAAAACCACCGCAGATATAAATAAAACAAAATGGATCAGCGGGGCCGCTAATTGCAATGAAAATACCGATCCGCCGATACAGGTTGTTCAGTATAATTATAACACCTGGATATTACGGGAGAATAAGTGTACCAATTACGAAGCGCCTTTTATGTTTTTATTTTTAGGGCATAAAAAAGCTTTGTTAATGGATGCAGGTGCTACATTCAGCGAAAGTAAGTTTCCCTTGCGTGCCACGGTTGACAGCCTGGTTAATAAATGGGAGAAAACTATTCATACGCAGGTAGAACTTGTGGTGGCTCATACCCATAGTCACGGAGATCATACAGCCGGGGATGGGCAATTTAAGAATAACCCTAATACAACAGTTGTGGGTTTAAAGGTGGAGGATGTACAGTCATTTTTTAAAATAGAAAACTGGCCTCAGCAAAGCGGTAAAATAGATTTGGGGGACAGAATAATGGAGATCATTCCAATACCGGGGCATCATAAAACTTCAATTGCGGTTTATGACAGGGAAACAAAAATATTATTATCAGGGGATAGCTTTTACCCCGGCAGATTGTATATCAATGACTGGCAGGCCTTTAAATTAAGTACGCAGCGGTTAGTTGATTTTACTTTGCAGCATAAAATATCTTATATCCTTGGCAATCATATAGAAATGACTAAAACAGCAGGTAAAGATTATCCTATAGGAACGACGTTTCAGCCTGATGAGCATGTTTTGCCTTTAACGGTTAAAGACCTTTTATTACTTAATGAAGCATTAAAAAAATTGGGGGATAAGCCCGCCCGTGAGATACATGATGATTTTATCATTTATCCAAATTAGTTTAAATAATAGATATCCATAACATGAAACGATATTGCTTAACAGTCGACCTGAAAGATGATCCCGGACTCATCGCGGAGTATGAGGAATACCACCGCAATATCTGGCCGGAGATCAAAGAAAGCATCATCAGTTCGGGTATTATCAACATGGAAATATACCGCTTTGATAACCGTTTAATGATGATCATGGAAACAACCGATACCTTTAAATTTGAGCAAAAAGCAGCGATGGATGCCATCAACAAAAAGGTGCAGGAATGGGAAACCCTGATGTGGAAATTCCAGCAACCAATGAAGAATGCCAAAGCCGGCGAAAAATGGGTATTAATGAATAAGATATTTGAGTTGTAAGATAGTCCGGAAGTCGGGAAGACCGAAAGTCCGGAAGATGATTTAGTTAAAAGTTATAAGCAGGAATAAAGGAATCATTCAGGAAATTCAGATTCAGACAATAGGTAATCAGTGAAATCCAAAAATCAGTTTAATCAGTGATTCAGACAAATAATGACACAAGAACATAGTTTCCTCCGCATACATCCCCACGATAACGTCCTCGTTGCCCTGCGCGACCTGGAACAGGGGACGCCTATAGAATTTGAGGGACAAACTTTTACCCTTACCGCCCGCGTGGCGGCCAAACATAAATTTGCCATCAACGCCTTTTGTCCCGATGATCAGATATTTATGTACGGCGTACTGGTAGGCGCAGCCACACAGGATATCCCGCAGGGAGGTTTAATTTCGACAGAAAACATACACCACGCTTCCAGCGGATTCCACATGGGCAAACGCAAACTGGACTGGCATCAACCCGATACTTCAAAGTTCGAGGGTAGAACTTTTAATGGTTATCACCGTGCCGATGGTTCGGTTGGCACCGCTAATTACTGGATCGTGATCCCGCTGGTGTTTTGCGAAAACCGCAATATCCAGGTGATGAAGGAAGCTTTGGTGGATAAGCTGGGCTACAAAAAAGCCAAAAGCTATGAAAGCGAAGTGGAGCAATTGATGAGTTTGTATCAAGCTGGCCGATCAACCCAGGAAATCCTGAATGCCGATATGCTGGCCGGTGCCGAAAAAGCAGGCAATAAACGGATATTCAAAAATATCGATGGTATCAAATTCCTTACCCACGAGCTCGGTTGTGGCGGTACCCAGCAGGATTCGCGGGCTTTATGCGGATTATTGGCCGGTTATATTACCCACCCCAACGTAGCAGGGGCAACCGTGCTAAGTTTAGGCTGTCAGCACGCACAGGGAAGTATTTTGCAGGAAGAGATTGCTAAGCGCGATCCATCATTCAGCAAACCCATGGTGATACTGGAACAGCAAAAAATGGGCACCGAACGCAAGTTATTACAGGAAGCACTAAAGCAAACCTTCGCGGGTTTGATGGAAGCCAACCAGAACGAACGTAAATCCGCACCGATAACCAAGCTCTGCATTGGGCTTGAGTGTGGCGGCTCCGACGGTTTTTCTGGTATATCAGCTAATCCGGCTCTGGGCTATGTATCGGATATATTAGTTTCTTTAGGCGGATCGGTGATCCTATCCGAGTTCCCCGAATTGTGCGGGGTAGAGCAGGAGCTAAGCGACCGTTGTGTTGACGAAGATACCGCCAAACGTTTTATGGACCTGATGGTCACCTACAATGCCCGGGCTGAGCAAAATGGCTCCGGTTTTTATGCCAACCCATCTTTTGGAAATATCAAAGATGGCTTGATCACTGATGCCATTAAATCGGCCGGCGCGGCAAAGAAGGGCGGTACATCACCCGTTGCCGCGGTGCTGGATTATCCCGAAAAAGCAACTAAACCGGGCCTGAACTTATTATGCACTCCCGGCAGCGATGTGGAAAGCACTACTGCCGAAGTGGGCTCGGGTGCCAATATCGTGTTGTTCACCACCGGCCTCGGCACACCGACAGGTAACCCGGTAGCCCCGGTGATCAAATTATCTACCAATTCGGTTATTTATAATAAAATGCCCGATATTATCGACATCAATTGCGGTACCATCATAGAAGGCTCCGAAACTATCAAACAGGCCGGCGAGCGCATTTTAGAATATGTGATACAGGTAGCCAACGGCGAAATTCAGCCCAAGGCAGTGCAACTGGAGCAGGATGATTTTATACCGTGGAAAAGGGGAGTATCGTTGTAATTTGAATATCGAGCACGGAATATCGAATGAAGAATAACGCAACCAAATCCACGATATTGGATATTCAGCATTCGGTGTTCATTATTATAATTAAGTATTAAAATGTTTTCATTAAAAAATAAAACAGCAATCATCACCGGTGGCGGCAGCGGCATAGGCAAGGCCATATCCGTGTTATTTGCACAGCAGGGCGCCACGGTGCATATCATCGAGTTGGATACCGCTGCAGCTTCGGCAACAGTTTCTGAAATAATTACTGCCGGGGGTACAGCTTTCAGTCATACCTGCGATGTCAGTAAGCAAGAGGAAGTATCAGGCATTTTTAACGAAATAGGCAGCATCGATATTTTGGTAAATAACGCCGGCATTGCCCACATCGGCAGCGCCACAACTACAAGCGAAGCCGATTTCGACCGGGTGATGAACGTCAACGTAAAAGGAGCCTATAATTGCCTGTTTGCCGCGATACCCCTGATGAAGGCCAAGGGAGGTGGCGTGATCTTAAACACAGCTTCTATAGCTGCGAGTGTAGGTTTGGTGGATAGGTTTGCTTATTCCACAAGCAAGGGCGCTATTTTCGCCATGACCTTATCTGTAGCTCGCGATTACCTGCACGATAACATCCGCTGCAACAGCATTTCCCCGGCGCGTATCCATACACCTTTTGTGGATGGCTTCATCGCCAAAAACTACCCGGACAACCAGGCGGAAATATTTGATAAATTGTCCAAAAGCCAGCCAATTGGCCGCATGGGCAAACCCGAAGAGGTAGCCGCGCTGGCATTGTATTTATGTTCAGACGAGGCGGGGTTCATTACCGGGAGTGATTACCCTATTGATGGAGGTTTTACAACGATTAACACCTAATGCTTATGAAACGGAAACTGTTGCTCACTTGTTTGTGCTGTATGTCGCTGGGTTTAGCAAAGGCCCAAAACGACCAGTTAGGCCAACAAAAATCCTACACGCCAACTGCCGAAAACCTCGAATCCCGCAAGGAGTTCCAGGATATGAAATTCGGAATGTTTATCCACTGGGGTATTTATAGCGAGTTGGGAGCAGGTGAATGGGTGATGCACGAGCGCAAAATACCGTACGACAGCTACAAGCGATTGGCAGATTTTTTCCGTCCGGAAGATTTTAATGCCAAAGCCTGGGTGCAGCTGGCCAAAATCGCCGGGATGAAATATATCACCATCACTTCGCGCCACCATGATGGTTTCAGCATGTTCAAAACCAAGGCGAGCCCCTATAACATTGTCGATGCAACGCCCTACCATAAAGACCCCTTGATGGAACTGGCGCAGGAATGTAAAAAGGAAGGCATCGAGCTGCATTTTTATTATTCCCTGTTGGACTGGGGCCGCAAGGATTATGCCTTCGGTAACCCGATAGTGAACGGCGCACCCGAAAATGCCGACTGGAACAGCTATATCAATTTCATGAAAACGCAGCTGACCGAATTGATCACCAACTACCCCGGTGTAAAAGGGATCTGGTTCGATGGGCAATGGGAGAGGCGTAATGTTAACTGGCACTTTGATGAAATATACCCGTTGATCCATAAGCTCAATTCGTCCATACTGATCGGTAATAATCACCACTTAGCCCCCTTTGTTGGCGAAGACTTCCAGATGTTTGAAAAGGACCTGCCCGGCGGTAATACAACCGGTTTCAGCGGCGAATCAAAGATCGGCGCGCTGCCCCTTGAAACCTGTGAAACGATCAATAATAGCTGGGGTTTCAACATCACCGACCGGACCTTCAAATCAACCAAACAGATCATCGGCTACCTTGTAAACGCTGCGGGCCGCAATGCCAATTTCCTGTTGAATATCGGCCCTATGCCCAATGGAAAAATTCAACCGGAGTTTGTGGATACCCTCACCAAAGTTGGCAACTGGATGCAAAAGAATGGCGAAGCCATTTACGGTACCCGCGGCAATGTAACCGCGCCGCAGCAATGGGGTGTGTTAACCTCAAAAGGGAACACCTTGTATGCGCACATACTTTCAACCCCGGAGCAGGAATATATTTTTATTCCAACACTTAAACAAAAGATCGCCAAAGTTGCGTTGATGAATGGTGCATCACTTAAATTCAAACAGCAGCCCGAGGGCGTGTTTGTGTATGTTAAAGGCATTGAAAGCGACCCTTACGATACGATAATAAAATTGAGTACGAACTAATAGCGGCGACAGACTTACGAAGTCTTTAAGACTTCGTAAGTCTAAACCCAGCGACAAGACAATATTATATAACTACCACCCTATGAAACTCATCCGATTCGGCGAAGCCGGCAAAGAAAAAACAGGTTTGATCATCAATGATAAACGTTACGATACCTCCGCGTTTGGCGAAGATTATAATGAACATTTTTTTGAAAGCGATGGCCTCACCCGCCTGGCTGATTTTATCAAAAACAATGATCTTCCCGAAGTAAGTGATGCTACCCGTTTGGGAAGCCCCATTGCACGCCCGTCAAAAATTGTTTGCATCGGCCTCAACTATGTTGATCACGCCAGGGAAACCAATGCCACGCCACCACCGGAGCCTGTGATCTTCCTGAAATCGACAACTGCCCTTGTTGGGCCCAATGATGATATCATGATCCCGAAAAATTCAGTAAAAACCGATTGGGAAGTGGAGCTGGCCGTAGTGATCGGCAAAAAAGCAAGCTATGTAGACGAGGCCGATGCGATGAATTACGTGGCAGGTTATGTATTGCACAATGATGTATCCGAGCGTGAGTTCCAACTGGAACGCAGCGGTACATGGGATAAGGGAAAAGGCTGCGATACCTTCGCGCTTGTGGGTCCATTTTTGGCTACTGCCGATGAGATCAGTGATCCGCACAACCTGCGCCTTTGGCTCAAATTGAATGGCAAAACTATGCAGGATGGTACCACAGCTAACTTTATTTTTAATATTCCATTTGTTATAGCTTACACAAGCCGGTTCATGACATTGTTGCCGGGGGATATTATTTCAACCGGAACGCCTGCAGGAGTAGGGTTAGGTATGAAACCAAATTTGTATCTTAAGCCGGGCGATGTAATAGAGTTGGGTATTGACGGATTGGGCAGCGCTACTCAAAATGTAATAGCTTATGCTAAAAATTGATTCGCACCAGCATTTCTGGCAGTTCGACCCGGTAAGGGACAGTTGGATCGCGGAGGAAATGTCGCTTATCGCGCGCAATTTCGTTCCCGGTGATCTGTTGCCTATATTGAAACGCAATGATATTGTCGGTTCAGTGGTTGTGCAAACTTGTCAGACCGAAGAGGATAACCAATTTATGCTGAAACTGGCTGATGAAAACAGTTTCATAAAAGGCGTTGTCGGTTGGGTCGACCTCCGGGCGGAGGATATCGGCGAGCGCTTACAATATTATAAGGACGGATTTCCAAAAATGAAAGGTTTCCGCCATGTTTTGCAGGCTGAGCCTAATGATGAATTTATGCTGACCTCCAAGTTTAAAAGAGGCATCAGCTTTTTGGGCGATTACGGATTTACCTACGATATTCTCATCTATCCGCAGCATTTAAAACATGCAGCGACATTGGTGGCCGAGTTCCCCGATCAAAAATTTGTAGTCGATCACCTGGCCAAACCTCATATCAAAAATAAGGAAATTGAGGAATGGAAAAAGGATGTCGAAGCGCTATCAAAATACCAGAATGTATATTGCAAGGTATCCGGCATGCTGACTGAAGCCAATTGGTACAACTGGCGCACAGATGATTTTACGCCATATCTGGATGTGGTGTTTGATTCCTTCAGCGTCAACAAGTTAATGTATGGTTCGGATTGGCCTGTTTGTATGCTGGCAGGAGGGTATAACCGTGCTTTAGAAATATTGCAATTATATACCTCAAACTTATCACACCATGAGCAGGACTTGTTTTTTGGTGGAAATGCAATTGATTTTTATAATTTGGATGTGGAATAATAAGCCACAGTATTAATCCCCTCTTGCGAGGGGCAGGGGTGTGTCTCTAAACAAGATAGGAAACCTGGGATTAAAAAAATAACCCTTTTTGCGCGCAGCGTAGAGAGGGTGGTCGAGCGCAGCAAAGACCGGGTGAGTCGATATGCGGGCGGACTAAAAAATATTTATTAAAGTAAAACATGGATCTGCAACTCAAAGACAAAGTAATTATAGTAAGCGGCGGTGCTAAAGGCATAGGTGAAGGTATAGTAAAGGTGCTGGCTGCCGAAGGCGCTATCCCAGTAATTATAGGCAGGAGCGAAGAAGATAATTTAAAAGTGATCGCTGAGATCAACGTTGGTTCGCAGGTAGTAGCCGAACTGGCCAATCCTGCCGAATGCGAAAATGCCATAAAATCAGTGATAGAAAAATATGGTCGCATAGATGGCCTGGTAAACAACGCAGGTGTAAATGATGGGGTAGGATTGGAGAATGGCAATTACGAGCAGTTTATATCGTCGATCCATAAAAACCTGGTACATTATTACCTGCTGGCACATTTCGCCTTGCCCGAATTGAAGAAGAGCAAAGGCCCGATCGTCAATATCAGCTCAAAAACTGCCGAAACCGGGCAGGGAGGTACTTCAGCTTATGCAGCATCCAACGGTGGACGTAATGCGCTGACCCGCGAATGGGCGGTTGAATTACTTCCTTACGGGATAAGGGTAAACTCCATTATCGTAGCCGAATGCTGGACGCCCTTATATGAAAGCTGGATAAAAACCCAGCCCAACCCCGAGGAACAATTGAAATCCATTATCTCCAAAATACCACTGGGCCGCCGCATGACAACCACCGAAGAAATAGCCAACATGGTCGCGTTCCTGTTATCCGAACGCTCCAGCCATACCACCGGGCAGTTAATTCATGTGGATGGTGGATATACGCATTTGGATAGGGCGATAAGTTAAGATTGAAACAAAAGCAGTATTGTCATTTCGAGTGATAACGAGAAATCTTATACGACAGATAAGAGGCCGATATGCATGGTCACAAATCGCTTTTATAAGATTTCTCTCTTCGTTCGAAATGACAATGGTTTTTATAATAAAAGCAAGCTACATTCTTAACTTTACTTCACTATAAAAATAATCATGAGCAACAAAAAACTTCGCAGCAGTGAATGGTTTGGCAGAACAGGTAAGGATGGTTTTATCTACCGTTCGTGGATGAAGAACCAGGGCATCCCGGCGCATGAGTTTAAAGGGAAACCCGTTATCGGTATCTGCAATACCTGGTCGGAGCTGACACCCTGCAACGCACATTTTCGCGAGCTGGCCGAGTCGGTAAAACATGGTATTTATGAAGCCGGCGGATTTCCCGTGGAGTTCCCGGTGATGTCATTAGGTGAAACACTAATCAAACCTACCGCTATGCTATACCGCAATTTGGTAAGTATGGATGTAGAAGAATCCATTCGCGCCAATCCTCTAGATGGTGTAGTGCTGCTTTGTGGCTGCGATAAAACCACCCCGGCGCTCATCATGGGTGCTTGTAGCGTGGATATTCCAACCATCGTGGTTTCGGGCGGAGCCATGTTGACGGGCAAATACCAGGGACATGATATAGCCACATCAGATGTTTGGCGATTTTCGGAAGCCCAGCGCGCGGGCCGCATGTCCGAAGAAGAAATGAACGTTGCCGAAGCCTGCATGTCGCGCAGCAGGGGGCATTGCGCAGTTATGGGCACGGCCTCTACTATGGCCGTTATGGCTGAAGCTTTAGGATTGACTTTACCCGACAATGCCGCTATTCCTGCGGCTGATTCCCGCCGGAAGGTTCTGGCACATCTATCCGGAATGCGTATTGTAGATATGGTGAGGGAGGATCTGAAACTATCCGAGGTCCTCACCCGTGCGGCTTTCGATAATGCCATTATTACCAATGCGGCCATTGGCGGTTCTACCAACTTTATCATTCACCTGCTGGCCATTGCGGGCCGTATCGGCGTTGACCTCAACATTGATGATTTTAATACCAGCGAAAAAGGCATTCCCTTATTAGCTAATCTGCAGCCATCAGGCAAATATTTTATGGAAGACCTTTATTATGCCGGCGGTATCCCCGCTGTAATGAAGGAACTGGATAATGTTTTGCACCGGGATACTTTAACCGTAACAGGCAAACCCATTTCCGGGCATTACCAAAATAGTGCGTGCTATAACCGTGATGTGATCGCTGCCGTTGATACGCCATTTAATAAGTTGGCGGGTATCAGCGTGCTCAAAGGCAATTTATGTGAAGATGGCGCGGTGATGAAACCTTCAGCTGCAACCCCTGCATTAATGCAGCATACCGGTAAAGCCGTGGTGTTTGAAAATATCGATGATTATAAAGCGCGTGTGGATGATCCGAACCTGGATGTGGATGAGAACAGTGTAATGGTGCTTAAAAACGTAGGCCCCAAAGGCTACCCAGGTATGCCCGAGGTTGGCAATATGAATATCCCCAAAAAGCTGCTGGACAAAGGCATACATGATATGGTGCGCATTTCCGATGGCAGGATGAGTGGTACAGGTTTCGGAACAGTGGTATTGCATGTATCACCTGAAGCATCCATTGGCGGCACCATTGCCATTATTCAGGATGGGGATATCATCACGCTGGATGCAAAAAACGGCTCGCTGAATGTGGAGCTTTCAAATGAAGAGATCGCCGAAAGGAAAAAGCAATTGAAACTACCAACCGACTATGCCACCCGTGGTTACACCTGGCTATACCAACAGCACGTGGAGCAATCGCACTTAGGCGCCGATATGGATTTCCTTAGGGGCGGCAGCGGGAGCGAGATACATAAGGATTCGCATTAAAAATAAAATAAAAGGATGTCATGCTGAGGCTCTCGAAGCATGTGGGCAAAGGCCTCTACGCGCGTCCTTCGACAGGCTCAGGATGACACCGCACATAAGAATTATACTATGGAAGATCAAAAATTCACCAACCAGGTAGCCATCATCACCGGTGCGGGGCAGGGCATAGGCTTTGAAATAGCACGCCAACTGGCGCTGGCAGGTGCGGCAGTATTGTTAAATGATATTGATGAGCAACTGGCTAACCGTGCTGCTTCGGTCATCAATATGCTGGGCGGCAAGTGCCATCCTATGGCGGGTGATGCCGCTGATGTCAATTTCATCCAGCAAATGGTGGATACCGCCGTTAGCAAATTTGGATTTGTGACCATCGCGATAGCAAACGCCGGCATTACCTCCTATGGCGAGTTTTTAGATTACCAACCCGGAGACTTGCAAAGCGTTGTCAACCTCAACCTGTTCGGCAGTTTCTTTTTGGCGCAAAAGGCGGCTATCCAGATGAAAAAGCAGGGTCACGGCGGCGGTAGTATTTTGCTGATGTCATCGGTTACCGGCCACCAGGCGCACAAAAACCTGGCAGCCTACGGCATGACCAAAGCCGGCCTTGAAATGCTGGCCAAAAGTTTAGTATTAGAATTAGCGCCTTTAAATATAGCGGTCAATACCATCGCTCCCGGGGCCACTTTAACTGAGCGCACCCTGCAGGATGAGGGTTACGAACAAACCTGGTCGCGCATTACACCCATGGGGCGGCCCGCAACCGTAGAGGATATCGCCAACGCGGCGCTTTTTTTTGTGTCACCTTTTTCCCGCCATATCACCGGGCAAAGTTTGGTGGTTGATGGCGGTTGGACAGCCACAAGCCCTTCGCCATATTAGTTTACACAAGGCAACCATCAACCATTGTGATGCGTAGCTATAATTGAAATGTTTTTTGGTTTTGCGCGATGTTCGCCATTTCGTAAAATCCGCTGCTAAACTTATTTATACAATTACTGGCCGGTGCATTTTTTATCAGGTATTTTAACCATACTGGATCAAAAAGAGAGGGTACGCCTGTTCGTGCTTATTCTTTTGGATGTGCTTGTCAGCGCGCTGGATGTGGCTTTCCTGGCCTTTACAGTTATCGTCATCAACTTTTATGTTAAAAATGCGGGACTGCCTAATTTGTCATTTCTGCCCTCATCTCTTTCCGATCAAAATTCTATCCTGCTTATCAGTATATTTTTCATACTGTTCGGTATAAAAAATGCGTTTGCCTATAAAGTATCATCTTCGAAGTTCAATTTTATTTACCAGGTAGCATCACGGTTATCTGAACGCAACATCCGCCATTATTTAAAGGATGATTACTTGAAATTTGTCAGCATTGATTCCTCCATACACATCCGAAAGATATGTCACCAGCCTATTGAGTTTGGGCAGTACATCCTCACTAATTTTCAGCAGATCATTTCGCAAGGCGTGTTGATCTTTTTTACCATTGTAGCCATCTTGTTTTATCATGCCACGCTATTTTTGCTGTTATTCCTGTTGCTCACCCCCGCCGTGGTTTTGTTGGGTTCGCTGCTTAAAAGAAAACTCAAACTCGTTCGCAAGGATATAAAACGGACAAACGCGGAAACTTTACAGAATGTAAGAGAGGCATTGTTGGGCTATATCGAAAGTAACGTGTATGGTAAAGAGAACTTTTTTGCGGGCCGGTATGCTGACATGCAACGACAACTCAATCAAAATATCTGCACCCAGCAAAGTTTGCAGGCTTTGCCCTCACGGATGATCGAGCTTTTCGCCATCCTTGGTTTCTTTATTTTGATCGTGATCAACAAATGGTCGGCGCATACGCCAACGGTTGACCTGCTTACCATCGGCGTATTTATGGCTGCGGCTTATAAGATCATTCCCGGTTTGGTTACCTTGTTGAATAGCGCGGGGCAAATGAAAACCTATGAATTCACCCTGAATGACCTGCTGCCGGTTGATGATCAAAAAGAAGTACCTGTAATAGCTAAACCCGCTGATTCTATCCAATCTGTTGAATTCAAATCGGTCAGCTTTAAATATAACGACAGGCCGGTTTTAGACGATATTAGCTTTAGCATGTCTCCCGGTGATTTCGCCGGTGTGTCAGGGAATTCTGGTCGGGGAAAAACCACGCTGGTTAATTTGCTGCTCGGTTTTATTTATGCTGATCATGGTACTATCAGCGTAAATAATGTAGAAACATCGAGTGACGAAAGGCAGCATTACTGGAGCCGTATATCCTACATCAAGCAGCAGCCCTTCCTCATTCATGATTCGGTATTGAAAAATATTACCTTGTCTGACGGCGCCCATGATGCCAACAAGCTAAATGAGGTGATCACTTTCTGCGGCCTGGATACCCTGCTTGAGCAATACCCCGAAGGCGTAAACTGGATCGTCACCGAAAACGGCAAAAACCTGAGCGGCGGGCAGCGGCAAAGGATCATGCTGGCAAGGGCGCTGTATCATGGATTCGATTTGCTTATCCTGGATGAACCTTTCGGCGAGATGGACCAGGCATCCGAAGAAGCTATTTTGAGTCGGTTGCAATTGCTTACCCAACAGGGAAAAATGATCTTGTTTATCACCCATAATAAGTCCAGTTTAGCTTATTGCAATAAAATAATTTCACTGGATGAGTAAGGCAAAAGCATTGGTCATACTAAGTCCCGGCTTCCCTGCAAATGAAGCGGATAGTACCTGCCTGCCCCTGCAGCAAATATTGGTAAAGACGCTGAAGGAAATGAATCCCGGCCTCAACATTATTGTACTGGCTTTTCAATACCCTTTTAAATCCGCCCGCTATCAATTTCATGGGGTTGATGTGATCGCCTTCGGAGGTAAAAGTAGAGGAGGCATTTTCCGCGTGCTTAACTGGCTGCGTATTTGGCTCACTCTTCGCAAACTAAATAAACAATATCAACTTATTGGGCTATTAAGTTTTTGGCTGGGCGAATGTGCTTTCATAAGCAACAAGTTTGCAAAATGGAATCGCCTTAAACATTTCTGCTGGATACTGGGCCAGGATGCAAAACCGGGTAATAAATATATAAAATGGACAAAGCCCACAGCTAATTCATTAATTGCCTTGTCTGATTTTCTTGCAGCCGAATTTTCCAAGAACTATGATATCATGCCTCTGCATTTGATACCCCCAGGAATAGATACAACCTTATATAAATCATCGGTGGTAATAGAAAGAGATATTGATATTTTAGGTGCAGGTTCACTCATTCCCCTAAAGCAATACGACCTGTTTATTAATATCATCAACCTGCTCCGCAAATATTCCCCGGATATCAAAGCGGTTATATGCGGCCAGGGTCCGGAAGGGGAACGATTGAAAGCGATGATAAAAGTGCTTGACCTCGAAAAAAATATAGAATTAACAGGTGAGCTACCCCACTCATCGGTATTAGAATTAATGCAGCGGTCAAAAGTGTTTTTACATACTTCCGCCTACGAAGGCTTTGTGGTCGTATGCCTCGAGGCATTGTACGCCGGAGCGCAGGTAGTGAGTATGGTCAGGCCGATGAACGCACCTATCGAAAACTGGTATATCATCCAAAACCAGGTGGACATGGCGCATAAAATAAAGGAGTTATTGGACGATCCAGCTATTGATTATAAATCTGTATTGCCGTACGCGATACAGGATACGGCAAATGCGATGATGCAATTATTTGATCAAAGCGATTCCGCTATCGCCTGAATTTTCCCCGCAATAGCCTCAAAGGAAAGGGTCTCCCTGAAATATTGAAGCGATAATTCCTGCTTCTTCTTTAAATCTATTTCGCATGTTAGCTTTAGTGCCAGCAATAAAGAGGTTTCGTCCCCGGCTTCATATAATAATCCGCAACGTCCATTATCTGTTATCATTCGGAAAGATAAAATATCCGTCACCACCGGCATGCACCTGCATGACATGGCCTCGCAAACCGCCGTTCCGCTGCCTTCGTAATGCGATCCCGACAGGATAATATCCGAGCTATTATACCAATATTGTAATTCCTCGTGCGGCACTTTTCCTATCAATGTAATCGCATCCTTGTTTGCTGAATCATCCAAAATAGTCTGTATCTCTGCCAGCAATTCATCGGTATGATAGATCATGTATAACCGGGCAGATGGATTTTTTTGATTGAATTTCAAAAATGCCCTGACCACTGTCAACGGATCTTTGTTTGCATCAAGTCTCCCCACCCACAAAAAAATCAAATCCCCCGTAACTCCCGTTTTAGTTTTAGCCTCTGCTTTGTCCATCGGCGAAAATATGGACGATACCTCCATCACCTCATGCAGCTTATCAGCTGATGCCATATTGCCTTTTTCCACCCATTCCATCCCCATTTCCCGCGAGGCAAACAAATAAGCATCCACATACTTGTCGGCCAATTTTTGCAGGTATTTTTTTATGCCGATTGACGGCTTTTCAGCATGATGCTGGGCGATGATTCTGGTCTTTTTACCCAATTGAATACCCAGCTGGATCAATTGTAAGGGTGTATGCAACCCTTGTATAAATACGACATCAGGGTTGAGATTTTTGACAATGCGGTTGATGCGGCGCGGAAAATATTTTTCCTTCGGGTTGTATCTTACAAAGTGATAATTGACGCCTTTGTGCAGCCTGTCGCCCTCAAAATTGATTTGTTTGATATTGATAGCGGTATTGTTTTTAGCCAGGCTGAACAAAACGCCAGAATAACCCGCGGTTCGTTTATACCAGCTTTCGGGCGAATCAAAATCGAGCGAAGGATTATAACTGACAAAAACATATACCATAGTTCTGAATACTAAAATAACCCTTCGATGCTTTGATAATTACTCTTTTGAAACTCTAAAAAGCTGACATGGTAAAGAGAGGCGGAATCCGGCCTGATCACTTTAGTGTTCACCACCTTGCCAACCATCAGCATATGGTACCCCATTTTTTTATGCTGAATGATCTCTATTTCCTTATAAGATCCCACAAAATCAGGAACCGGGAAACCGAACAGTTCACTGTCTGTTGTGCCAAAAGGAAGCTCACTCATTGGGGTAGGCGAGGCGCTTGAATGTTTCCCCAGATCATACACCGTTTTGATATCCACACTGTCGGTATCGCAAACAACTACTTTCCCGGCCTCTAATATTTTATTTAGGGTGACATTGGTTGTCCGCAATCCCAATATATATAAGCCCTCTTCCCTGATATAAGCATGGATATCCATCGGGAAAATATTGTAATAATCAGCATCCTTGTAGGATACAATAATGATACTCCTCGGGTACGAATACAATGCGCTGATAACCTTCCTGTGATGATAAGTATTCTTTTTGGACCGGAGCAAATAACCAAAAAGCACCAGCCGGTGCAATGGGCTCAGCTGGTGGTTTTTCACCTTTTCAATTTTGTACAGTAGCAGCACACCATGCTCCGTCCCGATCTTTTCTATAAGCGATAGCCTGATGGACGCGTTAAGTTTGCTCCCCCTTGTGAACTGTATTTTAACAACCTGTGGATCAAGTAAATTTGCCTGTTCGGCAGGCAGCCACACCGCCATGCAAAACGGATCGAGGCAGATCATCCCATGGCTTTTGTTGATATCAATGCGATGTTTGTCTTTTTGTAAAAACACCTTTTCTTCGATTTGTTCCTCAGTCAGGCGTGTAATATGAAAGGTCCTTATTTTATCGTCCTTAAAAAAAAATCGTTTTATCGGCAAACTCATCTAAAATAGTATTGGTCGGTTTGTTACATCAAAAAGTGTCCACATCGGCAAAGGTGAATTTGATCTTATCCAGCGGTATATGGCCCCCCATTTCCTTAAACAGCACATGAAAAGATGGCACGGCATCGTACCTGGCCGCAAACAAGGCGGATAGTGTAGTTTGATGACTGGTATGAAATTGTATCTCTGTTAAGCCCAATTTTAAGGCGATCTTGTGCAGTTCGTGCATCATACCATCAAAATCTTCCTCCCGGCAGTTGATATCACCGATGATAAGGCCATGTTTGATCTTTATCCATAATAACGAATCGCCTATCCTGATCACAAAAGTATCATGGTAGGTTTTATAATTCAGGTAAAGGGCATTCCGGTTTACTCCTGCAAAACCATCTTTGAAAGCCGAGTTTTCGATCCCTTTTTGCGGCAGCAGATATTTTTTAAGTACCTGTTGCTGATACGCTTTATACATTTTGTCTAAAAAAGGCAGGTGATGTGCTATCCCCTCAGCCGGAATTGTACCAACTGGTATAATGTAACAATCCATGGTCTCCGTCATTTGCCATTTCAATTTGGACAGAAAGCCGTGCAGCGAGTTTTGATTTGGAAAACCGAAGATGATACTTACCCCTTCTTCCGTGCAAAGGTCGAAAGTGAGGTTGGCCAATTGTACAAACAAGCCCTTGAAACGGTATTTGGGGTGCGTCATCGTATCTGCCGACTGTGCCGCTAAATATAAACGGTCATTATCCCTGACAAAACAAGGGATCACACCATAATAAGCAATAGGTAGTTCCTTTTCATCATAAGCGATATAGCCGGTATACTCCACACCGGTGTAAGCTGTATCATATTTTTTGACAAAGTAATCAGCTTCGTGGGGCTTACCATACACCATATCATGGAGCATATTGAGGCTATGAATATTCTTCCTGCTTAACCGTTCGATATGATAGCCCTTTATCTCGATGTTATCGCTCATAACTCCCGGTTATTGTAGCATGCATTTGGTTGGCAGGCGATATGAACGGATTTACAGTGAATCTTTCTTTCATGGTTTTATCAGCATGGTCTTCATCAAAATGAAAATCCATAGCCAGCAACTGATCATAACCTGCATTTTTAGCTGCATGCACCACATCCCGGGTATAGGAACCATAAGGGAAAGCCAGGCTGTTTACAGGTTGATCAATTATATCTTCGAGATATTGCTTAGAGCGGGTTAGCTCGTCCATGGCATCATTAAGGGGGATTCGTGCCAGGTCGTTATGATAATAGCCATGTGAGCCAACAGTTACAAATGGTGAAGCGGATAATTCCCTGATCTGCTCCCTGGTCATTTGCAGCCAGTAATCTTCATCACCCGGATTGTTTTCCCTGTAGGGGGCCAGTGGATACAATAAATTTATCATTTCTGCTTTAACCTCAAAATCACCCTGGCGAAGCATTTCAACCAGGCTCAAACCGCTTTGCGCTGATATGTATTTATTATAATTGCCTTTATAAAACTGTTCGCTTTTATAAAGGATCTTTTCCGGGCCATATTTCTGGACGAGGCCTAAAAAATCATTCCATAAAATATCATAACCCGCGTTGCGTATAGCGGTAATAAAAAAAGCGGCGGGCGTTTGATATTTCTTTAATAAAGATAACACATACTTGTGGTTATTTGCATAGCCATCATCAAAGGTGATGCAGATGTTAAATTTGTCATTACTAAAGCGTTGCTGGTAAAAATCATCCAGCGATATTACGTTAAAGTACTTTTGGTAAAACTCCAAATGCCGCTCAAATGTTTTCAGTTTAAGGAAGATAGGATTGAAGCGGGTATGATCTGTTTGACAAATCCCGTGATAGATCAATATCCTGCTGCCTCTTGCATTCTTTAGGAATTTTTCATCAAACCCCAGCAAATGACCAATATCCCGGCCCAAATACCTGGATTCTCTTCTCAATTTCGATCCTATCTTTTGGGGTATATTCATAACTATTATAAAACAGGAAAATGAGCCTCCGGGTAAAACTGCCTTATTTTGTACATCAATCCGGGTAAATTACCCTGTACATATTTACAGGTGCCATCGATATAAGTCCGGCTGTAATCATCCAGGTCTATTCCTTTCAATTGCGTATACAATTCTTCATCAAACAGGCTGATCTTTCCCTGGTGTATTACCAGCATTATATCCTGCGGGTCGATCGAGAAAAATGACTCGGAAGGCGTATCATATTTCATTTTTGCCACCACCAGGTCAGCGTCTTTGCCCTCCGCAATGGTACCGCTATTAGTACCCCATGTAAATGCAGCGTTGCCTGTTAAGGTATCATACAGTTCCTCATCTGCCAAAAATTTGGTTTTCCTCGCCAGGCGGATATGCTCCCATATATTCCACCTGCCTGTCAGGGTCGAATCCGTTCCGAACAGGATAGTGGTGTGCTTCTTTAACCGGTTTACCGGCGCTGTTTTGTTGAGCAAAAAGTAATTGGATTCCGGGCACCAAATCAGGGCTTTAAACGCCTGCACTTGTGTTTCATTCATCGCAACCCCATGCACCCCGATCAATGGCCTTTTTAGCAGGTTCCAGTTGGTCAGCCGGTCAATTTCTTTGAATGACGACTCATCGATTCCTTCACCAACATGTACTACCACCGGCAGCCTTTTTTTGAAAGGATTATTTAATGACAACTTCCACTTTCTTTCAAACTGCACCGAATGGATGTTTTGGCACTCCTCATACACATTGATGGGCCAGCTTTGCTTCTTTATCTTTTTACCATGATTAACCACCGTGGTAACGCCGCAAAGCAGGTTTTTGTACACGCCCCATTGCTCACGCAACACCTCAGGGATCTTTAATATGCTATTGATACTTTCTTTGTAGGTTTTATGAATATGCCGGCCCCATTCGGTATAGTTGTTATAGGTTTGGTTGCCCAAAGCAGGGAACAGGTTAAAATCCAAATGGTCGTGCGAATTGATGAGCCCCGGAAAGATGATGGCCCTGTCAAATGTCAGCGTAAACTCTTCTTTTGTATCATGAATAGGGTGGGGTAAAACCTGTGTTATTTTACCATCTTTTATCCTGATATTGACAGTATGGCCTGCCAAAGCCATTTTAAGGTTATTCAGGATCATGGCCGCGTATTAAATGAACACCATAAATAACCGGGAAGCCCTTAAACCGCTCGTACACCGGTAAAGCATTTTGCTGGATGTAATAATGCTTCATAGTTTCATCAATACTGATCTCATGTTCGGCAACCACCCGGAAGCCGTTTTGCAGTAATATATCTTTTATCGTATCGGTTGAATGAACATAGTTCTTCACCGCTAATTGTTCGTTGTTGTGTTTGAAGGTCCTTTTCCCGCCTACAGCCAATAGCTTCGGGTGGAAATCGGTAATAATGATCTCACAGTCTGCTTTCAATATCCTGCACCATGCTTGCAGGGCCGTTTCAATATTTTCAATATGGGCGACAGTGAGTGTAGAGATGATGGTGTCAAACGATGCATTGGCTACTGTCGAAAATAGGTCATCCGTTATCCTATAAGTATTGGCACCGGGGAATTTCTCCTTCAGCTTATTCAGCATCCCCTCGGATACATCGAAGCCTGTCAGGCTTAAAGGTTGTTGTTGTAAAATTTTTGGCCAATGCCTGCCTGTTCCACAACCAATATCAGCCACAGCTTTGTTTTGTATCGAAGTTTGAGCAAGCAATTTTGGAAATAAGGTCTCATCCAGGTCCAGCATCAGATTGCCCGGCTGCATATCATAATTGGCCGACCAGATATCATAGGCTTCGGACGAATTTTTCTCCGTTACGGGCTTCGTGAAAAAGCGTTTTTTAAGATAATTTTTAACTGCTGGGATCAATAGTTTAAGGCTTTTTATACAAGTACGATCTGCCTTTAATAATGGTTGCCAATGCTAACTTTTATTTCGTTTGGCAGGCAACCCCCAACGGTAACAAAGCGTATTTGATTTAACTATTGTTGTGTGAAATAGTTGGTTGATAAATGAATGGTGGCTTTGAAATAGCGGTGGGGTTAAACTCATCGCTATTAAAGGCCAATGGACTCCCAAAACCAATAATATCCAATGAGTAAAGTGCTGTTATTCAATCCCAAAAGTGCTAATGCGAAATATCGCATCCCAAATTCTATACTAAATATCGCGGCTTCTGTCGATGGGAAATACGACTGGGCTATTGTTGATGGTAATTGCGAAGCTGATCCCATCAAAAAAATAGAATCTTACTTAAATACAGGCGAATATAAATACCTGGGCTTTACCGTGATGCCCGGCCCGCAGTTAAAGCAGGCTATTATTGCAGCAAAGGCGATCAGGCAAAAATTTCCGCACACAAAAATGATATGGGGTGGGTATTTTCCCTCCAATCATTCGGATTCAGTATTATATTCAGGATATGTTGACTTTATCATTAACGGGCCCGGCGATCATGCCTTTCCCCTGTTGATAGATGCACTAGAAAATGGCAAGCCATTTGAATTCATCAAAAATCTGATTTACAAGGCTCCTGACGGAAAAATATTCAAAACCGCCAAAGAGGACCTCATCGACCAGGATTCATTGCCGCCTTTGCCTTACGATAAGCTCAACGAATTTTACAACCTCACCAAGTTTTTAGGGAAGACTTACCTGGGTGAGAAGACCATGGCCTATCATTCCAGTATCGGCTGCCCGTTCACCTGCTCGTTTTGTGCGGTAGTGCCTATTTATGAGGCCAGATGGAAAGCCAAATCAGCACAAACCGTTTATAACGATGTAACGTATATCAAAAATAAATGGGGCGCGGATGCCATTGAGTTTCACGACAATAACTTTTTTGTCTCTGAAAAACGCTCGGTAGACTTTGCCAATTTGATCAAAAAAGAAAATATGACCTGGTGGGGAATGGCACGGATAGATACCATGAGCAAGTTTAAAGACTCCTCATTAGCTGCCATTCGCGAATCGGGCTGTAAGTGCATATTTTTCGGCGCTGAAAGCGGCAACAATGCCATCCTCGAACAGATGGATAAAGGCGGAACCCAAACCGGCGAGCAGATCATTGAGTTTGCCGAGCGATTAAAAAAATTCGATATCATTCCCGAATATTCATTTGTACTGGGTACTCCGGCCCCAACACCGCAACAGGTGCAGGCGCAAATTGATTTCGAGATAGATTTCATCAAAAAAATAAAGGCTGTAAACCCTAAAACGGAGATCGTTATTTACACCTACAGCCCCGTACCTACAGAGGGTTCCGAATTGTTTAAGCAGGTACTGGCAAGCGGCTTCAAATTTCCGCAAACGCTGGAAGACTGGATAAGCCCGGCCTGGGAAAATTTCGACCTGCGCAAGAACCCCCTTACACCATGGCTCACCCCGGAAATGATAGATAAGATAAGGAATTTTGAAACGGTATTAAATGGCGTGTACCCAACGGTTACCGATATCCGCATGAACTCCCTGAAACGCAGGGCGATCAAAATGGTAGCCGGGCTGCGCTATAAGATCAACTTATATAGCTATCCATACGAAATAAAATTATTACAAAGGGTTTGGAAATACCGCCAGCCCGAAATACAGGGATTTTAAAATCAAAAACATTTGAACCTGACTGTGAAAGATACTGCCAAAAGACACCATCAAAAGCCGCTGAAACCGGATTTTGAGGACCTGTATATTGTAGTAAGACAGCAGGAAAAGAGGGTTTATACCGATGAGCAATTGCAGAATTTGCCGGATATCGACTCATTGCATATTTATTGCAATGAGTGGAAGATACGAAAGCGATCCGGCGAAAGATTAATAGCCTACCTGCAACGAAAGCGCCGGCATTTAAGGATACTGGAAGTGGGTTGCGGCAATGGCTGGCTATCTGCAAGGCTTTCTGGTATAAATGATACCAAAGTGATTGGGCTGGATATTAACCAGGTGGAGATCAGCCAGGCATCACGGGTTTTTAAAAAGGATAATCTGGAATTTGTGTACGATACCTTTAACGATAACACTTTTGAAAATCAAACATTTGATGTCATTGTTTTTGCCGCATCGCTGCAGTATTTTCCATCTGTTATCAATGTGCTGAAACAGGCGCAGTCGCTTTTAAATCCACGGGGCGAGATACATATTATTGATACCCCGCTGTACGACCCTTTGGAAGCTTATGAAGCTGACCAGCGCAGCCGGAAATACTATGAAACACTCGGCTTCTCTGAAATGGCTGATTACTATTATCATCATTCCATCAGCGAATTTTGGGGTTTTAAATACCGGATCATGTTTAACCCCGGAAACATCATTAACCGATTATTTAAAAAAGATCCGTTTTACTGGATCTCTATCCGCAAATAACCATGCCGCTGCAATCGTTACGACATACTTATCAGCGGTACAAAACCCTGAAAACGCATCGCATTTCTGCCCTGCCGGTAGTGATCCTGATGCCGCACAGTGCCTGTAATTGCCGCTGTGTGATGTGCGATATCTGGAAGGACAATAAGAACCTGAAACAGCTGACCGAACAGGATATAACCGGCCTGCTCACCTCCTTAAAGCAATTTGGCACCAAACAGGTAGTGATGTCGGGAGGGGAGGCGCTGTTGAACCAGAATTTTTTTAAGTTGTGTGAAATTCTTAAAAAAGCCGGTATCAAGGTATCATTGTTGACAACCGGCCTATCTATTAAACAACACGCCGAACAATTATTAAAATGGGTGAACGATATCATCGTATCGATAGATGGAGATCAGCAATTGCACGATGCCATCCGTAACGTACCCGGCGCATTTCATAAATTAAAAGAGGGGGTGCAATATATCAAGTCGTTAAATCCAAATTATAGAATAACGGCCAGAACAGTGATACACCGCCTCAATTTCTGGAATTGGGCTTCCATCATCCACCAGGCAAAACTGATGGGAATTGATCAGGTCAGCTTTTTGCCGGCCGATGTCAGCAGTCATGCCTTTAACCGGCAGATGGCCTGGGAAGAGCCCCGGCAAAACGAGATATTATTATCCGAAAATGAATTGCCTGAATTGCAGGAGATCATCCGCCGGGTAATTACTACTTGCCGGGACGATTTCAACAACGGTTTTATCGCCGAATCGCCCGAAAAAATACAGCAGATATATGAATATTACGCCGCGTTTTATGGGTTGAACCCATTCCCTTTCAAAAAGTGCAATGCCCCCTGGGTATCCACTGTGATTGAAGCGGATGGCGCAGTACGCCCCTGTTTTTTTCACGAAGTGATCGGCAATATCAAAGATTCCTCATTAGCGGATATATTAAATAGCGATGAAGCCATCAACTGGCGCAAAACGCTGAACATGAGCGCCAATGATATCTGTATAAAATGCGTTTGCTCATTAAATTTATCACCCTTAGCCAAGCTCGCCTGAACTATGGATGCTCAAATAAAAAAATTAAAAAATCCTTCTTTACGGCTTGCCGTAGAGAGGGTGGTCGATCCGCTGGCTAGCGGAATAGACCGGGTGAGTTGTCTACATGGCTCATTAAGTAATATAATTGGGCGTTATTTTTTGTATAGATCATGAAAAACATCCTCTTCACCCATTCCTATTTCCTCCGCTTCGATCCCAAGCAATGGGCGCTGGGGCAACCTTATCCACCATTAGGCACACTATATGCGGCTTCCCTTATGCGCCAGCATGGTTATAAAGTATCTCTTTTTGATACTATGTTTTCTGTTGATCCGATAGAAGCCGAAGCTGCAATAAAAGAGTATAATCCCGATTTCTTCGTGATCTATGATGATGGCTTCAACTACCTCACCAAAATGTGCCTCACCAATATGCGGCAGGCTGCATTTGATATGTGCAAACTGGCTAAGTCAAAAGGCTGCAAGGTGATCGTCTGTAGTTCCGACTCCACCGACCGCTACGAGGAATACCTGCGCGAGGGCGCAGACTTTGTCATCATCGGTGAGGGCGAGCATACTTTGTTGGAGCTAACCGATTCGCTGAAAAATTATGCAACTGATCATTCTGCCATACGCGGGTTAGCTTATTTGGAGAACGACAAAGCAATAAAAACACCCAGTCGTCCTGTTTTAAAAGATCTCGATAGTTTACCTATGCCCGCCTGGGATCTGGTGAATATCCAACCTTACCGGCAAAGCTGGTTGAAGAATGCGGGTTATTTTTCGCTCAACATGAGCACGACCCGTGGCTGCCCATTCAAATGTAACTGGTGCGCGAAGCCTATTTATGGTAATCGCTATAACTCCCGCAGCCCACAAAATGTGGTTACTGAAATAAAGAAGCTTAAGGAATGGCTCAATATAGATCATCTGTGGTTTTGCGATGATATTTTTGGTTTGAAACCCGGCTGGATGGTAGAGTTTGCGGAGCTGATGCAAAAGGAGAAGCTGAATATCCGCTTCAAAATACAATCCCGTGCCGACCTGCTTATAGAAGATGAACTGGTAGCAGCCCTCGCCAAAGCCGGCTGCGAAAATGCCTGGATAGGCGCCGAAAGCGGTTCGCAAAAAATACTGGACGCGATGGACAAAGGCACCACTGTTGGGCAGATCCATCAGTCGACCTTATTGATGAAAAAACATGGCATTAAGCCATCCTTTTTTATCCAGTTTGGTTATCCCGGTGAGATGAAGGAGGATATCGAACTGACCATCAAAACCATCAATGAGTTGTTGCCCTTCGAAATCGGTATTTCAGTTTCTTATCCTTTGCCCGGCACCGTATTTTACGAAAGGGTAAAAGCCGATCTGAAGAAGAAAACCAACTGGACCGATTCGGATGAAATGGCCCTGATGTTCAGCAATACCTTTCCGCCATCTTACTATAAACAATTGCATCGCTACGTTCACAAAAACTATCACCAGCATCTTGCAAAAAACAGTTGGGACGAATTGATCAGACATCCATTCCATGCCAACCTGCGCAGTCTGAAAAAAGCTCTGTCTTTCTTCTATTATACCCCCGCCGCGATGCTTGAAAAGTTAAAATTAAAACGCCTGGAAAAGGCCATGTAATGGAAGCGATTGCAAAACATACCAACGAGCAAAAAGCCGCCGATGCCTTCACCGGTCAATCGGTGATATTTGATGAGTTGTATGGCACCGATACCATCATTCAATATAAACGCGACCGGGTGCGTGATCATATATTGCAGTATTTAAAACCCGGTAGTTCCATACTCGAACTGAACAGCGGCACCGGCGAAGATGCCACCTGGTTTGCGGGAAAAGGCTTTAAAGTACATGCCACCGATATATCTCCCGGTATGCAGGATCAACTTCAACAAAAAGTAAAAAAAAACCATTTGGAGAATCTGGTCAGCAATGAGCTATGTTCATATACCAATCTAAATCAGCTAAAAAACAAAGGCCCTTACGACCTCGTATTTTCCAACTTCGCGGGCCTAAATTGCACCAATGAATTGGATAAAGTTTTGTCATCCTTCCCGGCATTACTCAATCCCAACGGACTGATAACATTGGTCATCCTTCCCAAATTTTGTTTGTGGGAAACGTTGCTGATATTTAAAGGGAAATTCCGCACCGCCTTCAGGCGTTTTTTTAGTTCGAAAGGAAGAATAGCCCATGTGGAAGGTACCTACTTCAAATGCTGGTATTATAATCCATCCTACATCACCAAAAGATTAAAAGATTTTGATGTATTAAGCATCGAAGGCCTGTGCACCATCGTCCCGCCATCCTACATCGCCGGCTTTGCCGAAAAGCATCCCACAGCCTATGATTTTCTCAAAAAACAAGAAGCCCGTCTGAAAACAAAATGGCCCTGGAAATATATTGGTGATTACTATATTATTTCGTTGAGGAAGAAATAAACTCAATTTGTCATTTCGAACGAGGAACGAGGAGAAATCTTATAAAAGCGAACGGCAAACATGCACGGTGTATAAGGTTTCTCTCTGTCGTTCGAAATGACAAAATGTTAGAAGTAGTTAGCCCTTAATGTGCCAAACTATTCTCACTATGCTCTAAAAGCATAGTAACCTTAGTTGTATATTTCACGATCAATTTATTCTGGAAATTTTTAGGATCAGGCTTCGCATAGTGCTTATCCACATCCATCCCCAAAACAACACCATGGGTGTTGCGCTTTTTTTGCTGCTCTTTTTTCAACCACCTTTTGGCGGTGATCTTCATCAGCAGGTTATCGATCATATTGCCAATGCGATTATTAAAAATGAATTCAACAAATCTTTTTAAGAGCGAGTTCTTCACCCTTTTTGCAGTGGTCAAACGCATGCATTTATTGGGCAGGTAGTTCCGGGTCCATGCATTGGCATTATAAAAATGCTCAAAAACGTTATCGCCATGCAAAGGCATCAGCGTGGCTATTTCAATAGCAGTATAAATATTTTTTTCGTGTATCTGTAATTCCTGCTCATCAATATAATAGTTCATGCAAAAGTAATGTTGCTTATTCACCAGGAAGGTTAATTTCTTAAGGCAATGCATCAATGTACGCGCTATCCATAGCCTGTTTTTAGCTGTGATGACAAACAAGTCGATATCAGAATCCTCGTCAGCGAAATTTTTAGAAAGCGACCCTGATATGGCTATCCCTCTCACATACGGAAAGCGGATCAGCAGATCGCTCACCTTCTTTGCCGTCCCTATCAGGGCCGCAGCTTTGGTATTCCCCTCAACCCTGCGGTTGATCAGGAAATAATCATTTTTCAGTGTATAAAATTTGTCGAACTTATAGATCAGTCTGTCAATCACCAAACTTCGCAGGCCATAGTCAAATTCTTCCGCATCACACTTAGCAGGAAGGTATAAGTATACCTCATCTATGGTCAACGGATAGTTGAACAGGTCAAAATAAGCAAGCGCTGCTAAAATATTTTTTTTGATATCTGACAAGGCCGTATGGGTTAATGGAACAGATTTCATATATACTATAATGACGGAACAACCTCGTGTTTGGTTGCCACCTTTCTCAAATTTTTATGCCTTTGCATGGGGGTGATAAGCTTCTCCTTCTGATCGGACACAAAAACAAAAAACGGGAAGAAGAAGCTATAAAATATGACCCCTTTGTCTGCATCCAAAATATTTTCCGACAGCGAAATAATAGCCACCAGCATCATAAAACTGAAGAATACAATATCCTTTTTCCGTATCGCCTTCCTAAACCCATATACCAGTGTCGCCAAATAAACAGCTAATCCCCATACACCGGATTTTATGGTAAAACTCAAATACTCGTTATGCGAATTCAGGCGGTTGAGGTAGGAGCGGTAAAACTTTTTCATAAAATACCTTTGCTGCAAAAGCTGGATTTCTGAACCGGCCCCATACCCGATGATGGGCGAATTTTTGATAAGATTAACCGCAATTTCCCACCGCACTAAACGTGGCTCAGCACTTTCACCAACAGTTGCATGGGATAGGTCCTCTTTCAGTTCGGTTAAATAGCGTTCCCTGAAATTATGCGAATAGAAAACGACAGCAACGATTAGGGCTGATGCTGAAACAGAGATCATAATAAACCGCCTGCGTTGTGCCCCTGGCAGTAAAAAATAAGGGAATCCGATATTGATGATCAAAAACAAGGCGGCAAGTATGGATTTCGAACTAAGCTGAACGATCCCTGCAGCAAGAATAAGGCAGCAAATGCCGTATAGCATTTTGTTGGATGTCAAACGTTCTTTTATCAGTAGCGATAACAGGTAAACCAATGATATGGCTATTTGCAAGGAAAAAAACGTGGCATGGATATCTATAGGCTCCGTGAAATTTTGATTGGTAAACGAGTGCGAAAAAATGTTTTTTAATGGCAACTGGTAATGCCTGATGGTAAAAAAAGCATCAAGGTAGAGATAGAGAATAGTTAGGATACCACCCAATGCAAATGCCAGCAGTAATTGTGGCCGGTATTTCTTCAGGTCGAGCGCGTTAAAGCAGAACAGGAGCGGTATCAAAAAAATAGGTATATCCCGGCCCCATTCCCTGAAAGCCTCGGGTTGATTGATGGTATAAATAGTACTTAATACTGTAACAAAAAATACAGATTGCAAAGCCAGCGTACGCAAAGTAAATACCGGCTTTACCGCGCCCTTATCAAATTGAATAATGGTATGCAGCGTAAAGCTGATCAGGATCAAATGACTGAAAAAACGATCAAATGGCAGGCTTACCAAAAACAGCATTAAATGATAATAGCTGATCTTGTTGGCTACAGTATCCTTAATAAGAAATAATTCCTTCATGCTTTATTTTCCCGTAACAATCCAAAATGAGCGATTCGTATTGATCAATTATCGTTTCCCAGTTAAACTGGAAGGCAATTTTATGCAGGTTGTTTTTTACCATGTTCTTTTCAATTTCCTTCCGCTGCACGGTTTCCACAATTTGCTGCACCTCGTTAGCGTCTGAAAAATAAAAGGCGTCAGTATGTAATACCGATTTATTAAAAGGATTATTATGCGCGGCTATCAGCGCCTCGCTGGCCATCGCCTCCAGCAGCGAAGGATTGGTGCCGCCAACACTGTGCCCATGAAAATACAGGTAGGAGTTGTTTTGCAATGCCCGCACCTTTGCTGTATCAAATATCGACCCCTTGAACTGTATGCGCTCGTCATTTTTAAATTTATGGGTGATGAACTTACCAAACCGGTTGCTGGTATCCCCCAAAACCTTGAAATTTTTGGGGGAGTTGCTGTTGTTAAAACCTTCCAGTATCGTTTCTATATTGTTTTCAGGCTCCATCCTGGCCATCAGCAAAAAGTAATCTTCCTTTAGGGCATCGGCAGTGTCAAACTGTTCCCTTTCCTCATCGGTATACACTTCGGCGCCATAAGGAATGTAGTCGCTGGTGATGTGATATTTGCTTTCCAAATAATCCTTGATCACCCTCGAATCAGAGATATAATATTGACTATACTTGATAGCAAGCTTTTCGGCGTACTTTAAAAATTGCTGAACCGATTTGGAGTATTTTGATCTTTTCCATTCCAGCCCGTCCATATTGCTGATGATAATACTATCCTTTGGATAAAGCCTGCCCCATATTGAGCTGCTGGTATAGCCCATCATCAACACTACATCGTATTTTTCCTTACGTGCGTCCATAATGCAGTTGAGGTCATAAATAAATTGCCCTGCCGTGCCTATCTTAAATTCCGGGTCGTAGCAATGTTTTATCCTTACACCATTCCATGTATCGGCAGTGTAGGGATGGTTATGCGAGTTATAAACCGTTACTGAGTGCCCCCTTTTAACCAATCCCGCCGAAACATATTCCGATATGTGTTCAAATCCCCCGTAATGGTTCGGTATTCCTCTTGTCCCTAATATGGCTATCCTTAAATTTTTCATATAGCAATGGTTTGTTTATAAGCGTTTAGTGTTTGTATGGCTGCCTGTTTCCAGGTGTACCTTTTCAGTATCATTTCGTGCAGGTCTTCGTTGTATTTGTAATGGCTTGCCTTTTCCACAGCGGCCAAAATGCTTTGCGGCTCCGCCGGATCACAGTAAAAGGCATTGCTGCCAAAGTATTCCCGTGTATCGCCCTTATCCGTTATCACAATATTGCATCCCATCGCGGCGGCTTCTAATGAGCTTAGCCCGGTGGTTTCAAACCAGCTTGGCAGTACATGTACTTTGGCTTCGCGGTAATATTGCAGTAGTTCATCCTGGGGGATATGATCGATAAAACGAACATTGGCTCCCGCAATACTGCGGCACTCACTGTAATAAGCCTTCTGATTTGGCGCATGCGAACCGATCAGTACCAAATTGAATTTGGTATTGTTCAGCCCCATGATCAGGTTCAACTGGTTTTTTATGCCTTCTATCCGTGCCACGCAAAGCACCAGGTTATCGTCCTTTTTGGCAGAACAATCCCGCTTAAACAAATGCGGGTCTACTCCATTGGGCACGGCCAGGTATTTCACTTTGCAGGGATAGGTTTGCGTTACCCGTTTATATTCGGATACCGAGTTTGGCAGTATCATTGCGGTACTGTTCAATATCTCTTTTATGCTTTTACGCTGCCCTTTCCATATATAATCGCGGCTTGCCAGGTGATCCTTGCCTAACAGCCAGCGGGCAATGGTTTTCAGGTATTCAATACTATCGGCAGGCAAAAAACTGAACAATATGCCTATTCCCTTGCGGTGGTGTTTGTCATATTCGCTGTAATCAACCAGTATGGTCGAAACCACATAAGGCTTACCGGCTTTTTTGCTGTGATATAAAATATCTGCCGGGCGCGGCAAATTGAAAAAGTGCAGCAAATCATATTGCTGATAATCTATATTTTCATCGGTCAGCTTTATTTCAGCCTCAACACCCATATCCGCCAAATGACGGGCCGTCTGCACCACTTGCACCGTGTCGCCTCCCGGTACGGTATATAAGGTTGATCGTGTTATAAAAGCTACTCTCATATCATTCATTCTTTTCTTTTATAGCCTGTTCGGGCTTTGCCTGTGCAGCCAGGCTATCATTGTTTCCGGCAGATAGCTCACCGCATACAGCAGGTAATTATCAAACCGCAAAGGTTTTATGCTAATGGCTTTCAGTACATGCCTTCGTGCCTTTACCGGTTGGTAATTATTCGCCAAAAACTTCTTTCCGCATAAAGCATGATAGGCCCCTTCCTTTATTTTCCGCACATCCTGGCGTTTGATGATTGCCATTAGTTCATTACTTTCCTCTTCGGTTATCGAACCACGGGTAGTGGCCTGCCGCTTCAATTGCCTGAACCGCTCTCCCCGCCATTTTTCATCAATAGTTACCGATGAAGCGTTGAACCTCACTTTGATCAGGGATTCGCGCAGGTTTTGCATCTTACCTCCTTTGGCCAGGCTGGTCCACAACAGGTAATCTTCAAACGTGTGCGCCTGGATGCTATAGCCACCGGCTTTGATCACCTCATCCCTGCGGTACATCACCGCCGAATGGATAAAGGGGCAATACACATACAAATTCTTCTGCACCTCCTCGTTAGAGTGGGCGATACATTGAAAGCTGAACAGGAAATCTCCGTTCTCTAATATGTACTCCGCATCGCTGCCAACCAGCACATAGTCGGGATGGTCTTCCAGGAAGTTAAATTGCTTTTCCAGTCGTTGCGGCAGGCAAACATCATCCGCATCAAAGCGGGCAACGTAGGTGGCCTGTGCCAGTTTTAATCCCATATTTAAAGCGGCGGCTATTCCTTCATGCTCCTTGTTGATGAGCACGATCCTTGGGTCATAAAAAGACTGAACTATTTGCTCCGTTCCGTCTGTCGACCCATCATTGATCACCAGCAATTCAAAATCACGAAACGATTGGCTTAATACCGAGGAAATCGCCTCACGGATATATGACCCCGCATTGTAAGCAGGCATCAATACCGATATTTTGGGGCGGTTAGCTGGCATGGCTTAATATCTTTTTGGTCGATGATTCTTTAATATTCAGCAGCAGCAATAACTCAAAAAACAGGAGTATAGATAGCTGCTCAAACCAGTATTCGATCAGGAACATGGCCAGCACCAGCAGCAGGATAGGCAAACCGTAGGTCAGTTTTTTATAGTGCCTCAGGAAAAATCCGAGGTAACATAGCAGGAATGCGGCCATGCCGAGCAATCCGTATTCGGCCAGTAGCTGGTCGTACACCGAATCGGGATTATTGCTCAGAGTGTGATAGTCAGTCTTTTTGCTGAAGAAATCCAAATAAATATCCAGGTGATTTTTCAGGAAATCAGGGTTGATGTAGGTGTATTTCTGCGGATAGCCACCTGCGAAGCCCAGCCCGCTAGCCCGGAAGGCCAGTTTGGATGAGAAATTACCAATGCCATCGCCGGTGAGTATTCTGACGGGATGGTGGTGTAAAAAATTAAAGGTTTGTAACCAGGTCATCACCTTGCCCGGCAGTGTAGCTTTGTAATTATCCTGGCCGGCAATAGGCAACTCGGCTTTATGCGAGCCTATAAACGACAAAAGTTTCCATTGATAGGAAGTAGTATCGGCCACATGCTGGTAAGGCATCGAGTTGATATCGGGCTTTGGAATAATTACCCTTCCGCTTTCGGTAGCCGCCATTGCAATCGGGGCAACTTTAACGATCTCAGGTATCTTAGGATGAGCCACAGCATACATGCTGTCAATATATTTTTGAGCGATCTTTTGTCTTATTTGCTCCGGGTTAAGCAGGCTGTCGGGAGTTAAAGTGAGTGGCAGGTTTGATACCGGTGGCGGGGTGGTATGCTTCACTACCGGGTTAAGTGTATTTTTAAAAGTCTCGTGCACATACATATTATTCTGCGGCGAAACTTTTACCATAAAAACTACCAGAAACATCAGGCAAACCACGATGAGGCTTTTTTGGTCGCGACTGGTTTTAAAGATGAACAGCAACGCAAGGATGATCAGTAATGCCATATTGGTAAAGTTGCTACCGGTAAGCAACATAACGGCCATGCAAACCAACAGCATGGCCGTATTTTTTTTGGTCAAAAAATAGATCACGCCAAAGGCATTCAATACTGCGTTGGTGGTTGATGTATCAAATGTTAAGCCTTTAATGTAATCGCCGGTACCGATAAAATATTTCTGGTACTGGCCCTGGTAGGTGTAGGGGTTGATGGAGCCGGTTTCTAAAACGATAACCGCGAGATTTAAAAGAGAGCATACCGCATTCAGCACAAAAAAGATGATGATGGTGCGGTGAATAGTTTCTGTATCGTTGTTTTCGACAGAGAGTTTTACTTGGTGCAATGCCAGTATGCAAAGCAGCCAGAAGCCTATGCCGGTTAACATTACAATATTGTAATTGGTATTGCCATAATTGCGGCTGATGAGCCAGTTAACAACCGCTATAACAATGGCCAGCAAATAAAAAAGTGGTAGGCGCGAATTTTTAAGACTGAACCCGAATTTGAAATTAAACTGCAGCAGGTAAATGATCGCGATAGCAGGTATTTTCACCGCTAGTTTTACATTTAAAAAAAGCAGCAAAAACAGCAGAAGTTTCCAATCTGCCAGGTTTTTCAGTTTCTTAAAATTAAAAAGATCAGCGCTGATAACCATTCAGTAATTTCCCCTGTTTTTACTAAAGAGATTACGTCCTGGAAATGGAATTGGTTGCTTGTGATTACAGCGAAATGTGATTATTTATTCAAGAAAAATTGTCATTTCGAACGAGGTACGAGGAGAAATCTTATGGAAGCGCATGGCGAACTATACAGGGTATAAGTTTTCTCACTATCGTTCGAAATGACATGTCGGAGAGCCGCACGTCACAACAATCAGCGGCATCCTTTAATCCCATAAATCATGGTTCAGACAAAATTCCCCTCAACCCCTTCCCATCCTTCCACCTCAACTGCATCGACACAACCAACCCCACCAAATAAAACAACACCGCCCCACCTACTTCTGCCCAAATATTCACAAACAGCATCTTCGCCAAAAAGACACTTAAACAGGCACATGCAGTACAAATGATCAACGGGAACAATAGCTTGTTCAATTCCTTCAAATCATTCCTGACAATAAAGAAAATAGCCTGCGCAACATACCCCGCTAAAAAAGCTATTGCTGCGCCCTCGTTTTTGTAAATAGGTATCAGGATAATATCACCCAAAACATTTACCGAAAAGGTGATGATAAATGCCGTCAGAATCATTTTCAACCGCCCTTTTGCAAAGCTGATGGTCCATAAAAAGTTGGTGAGGTAAAGCAGGGGGATACATAGTGACAAGATAAATATCACATGCTCATTCACCGCGCCGTATTTATCGGAGGTCAGCTTATCAATAACCGGCGACCAGCAGCTGTTAAGCAGTACAATAGTAAACGCGGCGATGATCAGCTCTATCCTTGCCAATAGTTTCAGTTTATTAATATCAGGTATCCCTTCACCTTTAAACAGCCGGGTGAACCAGGGGATCAATAATGGGGCAATTGCCAGCAGGGGCAGGGTGGAGAGTTCAAAAACTTTATAGGCAAAGCTATATTCGGCCAGGCTGGCGGCTGATACCAGGAAACCGATAAATATCCAATCGAACCTTGCGAGTGCCGAAGTGATGATCACCACGCCAAACTGCGGCATCGATTCCTGGAGCAGGCCGATGTAGGCCACTTTATTCCATTTAATATTTAAAGCAATCCCGGTTGATTGTTTGAAAAGAAACACTCCTAATAGTAACTCTAAAACATCGCCACTGATAAATACAATGATGACCGACTGTAGCGTAATACCATGCACCAATGAAAGTGCAAACAAAGCACAGGCCCGCGCGATATTCGAAATAACCGACATGTAAGCCAGCAGCCTGAACCGTTCCATCCCGATTGCCGACTGCTTAAAGGGCGTTGAAAAGTAGATCGCCAGTTTCCCGGCACCTATCAATAATATTAAATTATAAGAGCTGATAGATGATGAGAATAAGCCCTTTCCAAAGAATAAAAGCAGATAAAATGCTATCCCGGTAAGCAATACATGGCTTAGGTATAAGGTCAAAACTTGCTGCGGGTTTTCGCCGGAAGCTACCTTCCGCACCACGATCTGGTCGATACCGAATGACAGGATATTGAATATGGCCAGCATGAGCGCCAGTGCCAGGTTGATCTCCCCGAAACTGTTTTTATCAAGGCCTATAGAAAGGATATAAAATATAACCAGCCCGAATAACTGGTTAATGATAAGCTGTAAAGTATTGGCCGAAAGATTATTTACCAGCTTTCTTTTCATTAATAAGAATTAAATATCAGCCCTCTCTAAATCTCCCCCGGTCGGGGAGACTTTGTTGATCTAAAGCCCTCCTAACGGGGGAGGGTTGGGTGGGGCTTAATACTCCACCACAAAACTGTCCTTAATGCCTGTTGCCTCCTTATAGTGGCGTTTGGGTTGGTTTTTCAGAAAACGGTATTTAAGCCGGGTGTGCTTTGATATCATCCGGGCTATGTCCAATCCCTCACGGCCATCCAGGAAACCTAAAAATACAATATAATTTTTGAGGAAATGAAACAGCGGCGCGATATGTAGTTTGGTGAAAGTGGCTTTTTTGCCGCTTGCCAAATATTTGCGGGCGCTTAATTTAGCGTAGTGCACCGTTTTATTCATGAATTCATTACTATCCCTTACCGAGTGATGATGCAGGTGCCCCTTTATTTTTTTAATAACTATGGCTGATGGAAGCACTAATGTTTCGTGCACCGCCGCCTCCGACCATTTTACCAGCCGGCGGTTAAACAAACGGATATGATGATCGCGCCCCCAACTGCCAAAATGTATCTGCTTTTTGCCAAAGTATGATTTGAAATTGATGTCATAAACAACCTCGGGCCTGTCAAGCTTCAACTCATGCAACGAACGGATCAGATCTTCATCAGCTACTTCATCAGCGTCAATACTTAATATCCAGTTATATTTGGCGTGGGTTATCCCCTTGTTCTTATTTGCGCCATAACCATCCCAATTTTCCTGGTACACGCTGCATCCTCTTCGGTGTGCTATTTCGCGCGTTCCATCGGTGCTGTCGTTATCCACCACAATAATATCATCGGTGATCAGCTTAGCCGCATTTGTACAAGAGGCGATCACTTCGGCCTCGTTTTTAGTAATAATAACAATAGAAACAGGAACCATTTATTATATTATTTATATAAATCAACACGGCTATCCGCGCGGAAAGGTTGCCTGAGATTGAAAATAATTGATTTTTTATTGTTTTTCTTGCTCCCCCTCTTTGCATAGCAGAGCGGGGGCTTGGGGGGTGAGTCGATTCTCCGCCCTGCTATTCAACTCATCCGGTCATCGCTTCGCCTGACCCTCTCTCCGCTAGCTAACGGACAAAGAGGGTGTTTATTTTTCATTCACTCCCTCCCTCTTTACTTGCAGAGGGGAGTCCACCCATTGATATATCACAAATTAAATGTCTACATTAATAGTTAATTTTGTGATGCTATATATTTAGAATAAAAAAATTAATTCACTGATAATCAATTTATTATATCGGTGTCATTATTTTATTATAGCCAACAGGCAACCTTTGCAGGCATAATATCGTGATACAGGCAGATAAGGTTAATTATTAGCTAACAGGTTTTTACCGAATGGGCGAAGAAGAGTTACATCAACTGATCGGGGGCTGTATTAAGCAGGAGAGGGGTAGTCAGAAAATGCTGTACAAAGTGTTTTATGGCTTCTCTATGGGTATTTGCCTGCGGTATGCCAATAACCGCGAAGAAGCTGCGGAGGTAATGAACCAGGGTTTTTATAAGGTTTTTACCCGTATCGATACTTATGATACGTCAAGGCCATTTAAAGCATGGCTCGGCAAAATAATGATGAATGTTTCCATTGATTATTACCGGGCTAATTTAAAAATGGCTTATACTGAAGATCTGGATAAGGCCGAACACATAAGCGACGGAGACCTGGCCGACAAAAAGCTCAACTATGATGATCTTTTGGCGATGATACAAAAGCTGCCGAATGCTTACCGCACGGTATTTAACCTGTTTGCGATAGAAGGTTACTCGCATGACGAGATTGGCGAGTTGCTGGGTATATCAGCGGGTACGTCAAAGTCAAATTTGCACAAAGCCAGGCAAAAATTAAAAGTAATGATAGCCGAAGCTGATTCATCAGATAAGGGCGGCAATTACAACAGAGGTATGGATTATTCACCAATAGTAGCTATCAATAAGGTAGATGTACACAGCGTGATATTTAATAAAAATATTAGGGGTTGAAAGTTGAAATGAAAAAGGAGAAGGACGAAGATTTAGACAGCTTATTCAGAAAGAAACTGGAGGACCCGGTCAACGAACCGGCCTTCAGGGATGCCGACTGGGATGCTATGGAGCAAATGCTGGATAAGCGTAAAAAACGCGCCGGCATAATTTATTGGCTGCCTTTGCTTGGCAGTGTGGCAGCCTTGTTGCTTTTATTTTTAGGTTGGATGTTCTTCAGGCCACAGGTGGTTAAGCATACTAAGCAAGAGCAGGTAGCGGTTTCCCGTCGTCCCCGTTTAACCCCTGATAGTGATCAAAACAAGCGTATTAAAGAAAATACCGGTACAAGCGGCGACTCTGACCAGCAAGTGGCAGATAGCAGCAAACAAAAAACATTACCTGCCAACTATGCTAACAACCTGGTCACCCCTGGGCACAGGCAAAAAGGCAAATCGTTCTTACCCTTATCTGCTGATCGGGGTCGCCGCGATACTACCGGTTATGCGGATAAAAATATAGCCAAAACCCCTGCTGAAAAAGTACAGAATGTTCCTGTTTTAGCAGCAAATGGTAATAATGCCAATATTAATAAAGATACTGCTGCTGCCAAAACAAACCCTGCAAATCCACAAGCGGCAAAACAGGATAGTGGTTTATTGGCCGCAAATTCAGTGTCATCAAAAGATACTGCAGTTAATAATGATCAGCCTGCAAAAATTGCAGCGCAACCGGCCAAAGCAAAGGGCTTGAAGCAAACCAAACCCGGCTATCGCCCTCAATTGGCTATAGGCGTAATTGCATCATCTGATTTTAATGGAGTAAGTTCGTTTCAGCAAAGTAAAATTGGCAGCAACTTTGGCCTGTCGTTCTCTGTCGGCCTTTCGAAAAAATTGACTTTGAGCACAGGCGCGATGTATGCTATCAAGCCTTATTTAACGGATATCAGTAATTATCATCCCAGTTACCAGTTTCCAGGTAACATATCCAGTGTCAATGTAAATTGCCGTATGATCGATATTCCATTGAATTTAAATTACCAGGTATACAGCCACCAGGGCAATAAATTTAGTGTTGGATCGGGCCTTTCATCCTATATTATATTGCGCGAGGATTACAAGTTCAATTACACAGGTACTTATAACTATGGCCCTTCCGGATATAGTGTGATCAATAAAAACCGTAATATTTTTGGCATTCTAAATCTGGATGCCACTTACGAGCGCCAGATCAATTCAAAAGTTGCATTGGTGCTTCAGCCATATTTAAAACTTCCATTATCAAATGTAGGTGCCGGCCAGGCCAGGCTGCAAACGGCAGGTATAGCTCTGGGCTTCAACTGGAACCTCAATTCGTCTTCAAAACCATAGCCATATGAAAAACATCAGTATTATTTTACTTGCCTGGTTCACATTTGTCCAGACAGGACAGGACGTCTACACCTGTAAAAACGTCAAAGTCAATATTTTTTCAAGCGCGCCGATAGAGGATATCGAAGCCAACTCAACCAACGGTGTGTCTGTTTACAACCCCGGTACAGGCGAACTGGATTTTACCGTGCCTATCCGCTCGTTCCATTTCCCTAAAGCATTGATGGAAGAACATTTTAATGAAAATTATATGGAGAGCGATAAGTATCCTAAGGCATCATTTAAGGGTAAGGTACAAGAACATCCCGACCTGACCAAAGATGGCAGCTACCCGGTAACTGTAACCGGCGATTTTGAGGCGCACGGAATTAAACAAACGCGCACCATCAATGGCAACCTTAAGGTAGCTAACGGCGTATTGACTATGACATCGGAATTTATGGTGAAATGCGCAGATCATCACATAGATATCCCGCAGATCGTATTTCATAACATAGCCGAAAGCATACGCATCAGGGTTAACGCAACTTATACAGTATATAAAAATAGTCCATCAAAATAAATCACAATCCATGAAACGATCAATAATCCTCTTAGCATTGATGACCCTGTGTGTGGGGTTAAAGGCACAAACCGATACTACAAAAAAGGCACCTGGAAAAACCTCATCAGCCGATTCATTAATGAATTCGCTAAGTCCTGATGATAAACACCAGGATGTGCTTCCGGCCTTTAAAGCTACCCGGCTCATTCTGTCGCAAACAACCACAACAGTTAAGAAAAATAATTTCAACTTCCTGGTGATTCACCGCTTTGGTGATATGGCCGGTAAAGCCGGGGGCGCCCAAACCTTATTTGGTTTGGATGCTGTAAAGGATGTTTACATCGGGTTTGAATACGGCCTTTCAGATAATTTCAACATTGATTTCGGCAGAAGCACTATCGGGCAATTGGTGGAACTTGGTTTAAAATACGCGGTATTGCATCAAACCAGTGATAATAGCTCGCCTGTAGCTATTACTTTATTCGGGCAAGCAGGTGTGAGGCCCTATGGCCCGGCCAACGCGTACAACTCATTTGGCGATCGCCTTTCCTACCTGGGGCAGGTTATCATTTCGCGCAAGTTCTCATCGGCATTCTCCTTGCAGGTATTGCCAACTGTGGTGCAGGACAATACACCCTATCCTGCCGATCCGGGAAATGAAGAATCTTTTTTTGCGTTGCAAACCTCAGCCAGGTTAAAAGTGACCAAGCGCATGAGCATCATAGTAGATTATTCGCACTCATTTTCTACTTTTAGAACCGATAGGCAATTTGCTGATCCACTGGGATTTGGTATCGAGATGGAAACCGGCGGGCACGTGTTTACCGTAAATATCAGCAATGCCAATGCCATATCCGCAATCAATACGCTAAGTAACACACAGTCTGATTTTGGAAGAGGGCAATATCGCTTAGGATTTACCATTTCGCGTATGTTTGATTTTAATAAAAAAACTAAACACGCGTACTAAAAACTGTTAAATACCCCTAAAATGGAAAGACAAGAATTTTTATCAAAGCTGGGTCTTGGCCTGGTAATAGCGTGCACAGGTTGTGGTTTGGCATCGTGCGGTTCTAAAAGCAGTGACCCTACAGTTACGCAACAAGGAACACCGCCGCCGGTAAGGGGTAGCGGCCCTTTATTCAGCATCGATCTGGCGACACAACTTACCAATGTTGGCGATTCAAAAGTTTCAAACAGGGTTATTTTGGTAAGGATAGGGGTGGATAATAATGCCGCTTCTTTTACTGCCGTACAGGTAGCCTGTACTCATGAGGGTACTTCGATAAATTATAACACCGGGCAAAATATATTTATATGCCCCTTGCATGGTAGCGAGTTTAGCCAAACGGGGCAGGTACTGTTGGGCCCTGCATCATCATCATTACAACGATATACAGTAGCTATTGTTGGTGATACGTTAACGGTATCAGCCTAACAGAAATTATTTATGAAATTGGGATGAGGTGATCTCTTAAACGGTTGGGTTATAATCGTCAAATATCATCTCGTCCTTCATATAATAGGCCGCGTTCTCTTTGGTAACCACGTCAAGCGGCAGGTATTTTAAGGGTAACACTTCCTTTTTAAACACCAGGTAATTGGCCAATTGGTGTATGCCCCAGTATCCTTGTCCTTTTGGATTTTGATTGATCAGGAAGCTGATATTACCCTTATCCAGGCAATCCATATTTTTCGGGAGCAGATCATAACCTATCACTTTAATATGGGTGATGTTCCTTTGCTCCAGGTAGGCGGCTATTTCATACGCCTTTGAAGTGGTCACATAGATGCTTTGCAGGTTAGAAGTGCTGTCTATAACGCCGCCAAGGTTCCGGGCAAAACCGGATAGGTTTGACATATTCAGTTCGGTACGGATAATGTTGTACCGGTCCCCAATGCCATTTTGCTTAAAATAATCCCTAAAGCCCTGCTCCTTATTGATCAGGTGGGCCGCGTTGCTTATTTCCTCATCAATATGGGCAATCAACACAGAGCATGGGTTCGGCTGGCCATAATGGATCAGCTTGCCCGCCAGCAGGCCGCTCTGGTACGAATCCTGGCCCACATAACTCAGCGCGCCTGATTCGGCGATGTGCGTATTAAACAATACGAAGGGGATATTATTTTCCTGCCACTCCTGGAAGAAGGGTAAGGTATCACGGTAGAAAATAGGGGCTATAAATATCCCATCGGCGCCTGAATCAGATGCCTGCTTTGCCCGGTGAAAAAAAGATCCTGCCATATAGGGATTAAAGGCATATTGCTGCACCGTAACTCCATATTGCCTTAACCCGGCTTCTGCCTTTTCTATACCCTCCTGGGGGCCGCGCCAGTACGAATCAAAATATGGATCGGGGATAAGGGCCGCTATGCGGTATTCTTTGTTTGAACCTAACGCCCTGGCTATCATATTGGGCCTGTAGTTCATTTCCTCCAGTATCCTCTGCACGCGCTTTTGTACATTGGGTGCCACACGCCCCCGGTTATGTATCACCCGGTCAACAGTGCCTACTGATACATTGGCTCTGTCGGCAATATCTTTGATGCGTACTACGGGTTTTTTCATAGAATAATCGAGCCTAAAAGTACTTTAATTATTAAAATATCAGCACAACAGACTCAAAAATAACGATTTTAATGAATTACCTGGAGTGATGCTCATCCTGCGAAATTCGCACATTATTAACTACGATGGAAAGATCAGCAATGGTATATGAATATTTTCGGGTACGTTGTAAGGCGTATCGTGACCCAGCAGTTCCTTAAAATGATACTTATTGTTTACCAGTACAAGCAGGTCGTTGTTCATGCCGTTGATCAGCACATCCAGGGCTTTGGGGATATCTCTCTCCCTAATATTGCTGAAGTAGATATTCTCGTAATGGATGGGGTTTAGCACCTCATTTTCAAAAACTGAACGGGCGTAGTTATCCTCCATATAGGGCAGCCCCAGTGCCGAAATATTGGCTATCAATATACTGGCATTCAGTGGTTTGGCAAGTTGGGTCAAAAACGTCACCACCTCGTGGCGGCAAAAGCGGAGGTCGGTAGCGTAAACAATTTTTTCAAAAGCCTTATAGGTTACTTTTTCGGGAATAAACAATATCGGGCAGCCCGATTTGGTGGAACATCTCAACGCCTCTGTTTCAATTTGAAGCAGGTCGTTCCCGGTACCTGAGATACCTTTGATAATTACCCCCACATCAAATCTTTTGGTTACAGGCAGCACATTATTTGGGTCGTAATGCACACCCTCTATAAAGTGCACCACGGGCATCAAACCGCTTTGCCAGTTCAATTTCGATTCCAGCTTCTCTATCCACCCGGTATTTTCATCAATTAATTCTGATATCAGTTCGTTCTCGTTTACAGCAACCAGTTCCTTTGTAACAGGTTTTTCCGACTTATCGAAAGTGTTCCATACATACAGGTTGGTGTTGGTTTTCCGGCCAGAAGCAAGGCTAATTCGGTGGCGTGTTCGGCTTCGGGAGAGAAGTCGTTGAATATCAAAATGTTTTTCATAACAGGGTAATTTGCAGTGAAATACCAGTATTATTTAACACTCTAAAATTAACCAAAAATTAATGGGATAATTATGATATTCGTCACATTTTTTTTGATCTTTTGTGGATATCTTAATCAGAAGAATTTTTGATTTCTTTTGGCATAGTAATTATCTGCTTCCTGTTCAAAATGCTTGAACAGATTATAAAAATCTTACTATCTTTGCGGTCCGGAGTTTCTCCAATAGTATATTTTCCTGTGGTGTAATGGTAGCACCTCTGATTCTGGTTCAGAAGATCGTGGTTCGAGTCCATGCAGGAAAACAATTAAGTCAAAGCCGGAACAGGCGAAGAAAGATTTTTCATTATTATTCCCTGCTTTTCTTTTTCATGATTTCAACAGGCAAGATTATTAATCTAACTGCGGCATCTTGCAGATTACGGACATATATCATTCCGTTTCAAGCTTGAGTATAGCGTTCCTGTCTCCATCATCATAATAAGTTATCTTAACATATAGGTTTTGACGTATAACCCCACCATACCAATAAGTCTTGTTATATCCTGACCGACCTTCTTCAAAATGGGAATAGTGAAATAAAATACCTTTTACTGTAAACTCCTCATTGCCATGACCGTCTTTCGCCTCAGAACTATAATCCTTAACAGTTCCTTCCACAATCTTAAGTTCCTTACTGTTGCTATTTAATAGAGTTTTATCATGCTGGTAGACATTGATCTTAAGATTAACTATGTTTAAATAAATAAAAGAGAAAAGTACAACCGGCAGTATTACAGCCAAAAAAGGATTAACTTTTAGTCCGCCGCTAAGCGTCACTTTGCAATTTCTTCCTACTCCCAAATACATGGTAACACAAAAAACAATAAACAGCACCAGAAGAATATAACCTACAATCAAAGTCGATGTGCTGGGCGGGTTATCTAAAGTACTATATACAGTATGTAAGGGGTGCATAATAATATGGCTTAGTACTTCAAATATACAAAGCAGTGTTGGTAAGCCGTTTTAAATCATAGGAGAAATGTAGTGTGTAATTAAAACTTTGGTTCACATTTCAAAAACATTAAGGGTCATCAAACTCCTTTAGAAAGTTAGCAAGAAGCCGCATGTCATGTAAAATGGTGTGTAACTTGTCTTTCCCTAACCCTTCTGCATGCACCAGGTAGTCATGCATCTCAGATTTTGCACGTTGGTGGTTTTGATAGGTTCGTGCAGGTAGCCATTCAGTTTTTCAGTGTAATTAAGCAACAACTGCTCATTCACCAAAAAACGTTCAGAACCATCAGGTAACAGGTAACGGCCATTGCCCAAATTATGCACCAACTTTTCTATGCCAATATCCGATGCCAGCCGGGCAAAAAAATAGCCGCCTGGTTTAAGCACCCGCCACATCGAGCGCAGCATATCATTAAAATGCGTTTCGTTTTCAGCAAAATGCAATACCGCGCTGCTGATCACCAGATCAAAATAAGCATCTTCAAAAGGCAAATGCTCAGCAGTGGCAACTATAAAGTTGTTTAAGGGATTGGCCGGGGATAAGGCTTTGGATAACTCTTTAACAACCTCCACTGCACCAGCATTTGGGTCGATGCCGTAAACTTCACAACCGTTGCTTAAAAAATAAACCAGGTTGCGGCCACCACCGCAGCCGGCATCAAGCACTTTGCGGCAATCACTGTAAGTGCCTTTCAGTAACTGATCAAACAGGTAGATATCGATATGGCCATAAAGCTGTTGAAGGTTGGATTGCATGGTACGAAGGTAAGGGATTTAGGAATATGCCGGTGCAGCTTAAAACTGTGTTCCAGGGGATAAACTGGAAACAAAAAGGCTCTCTCCGTAAAAGGAGAGAGCCTTAACAAATTATTTAGTGATAATAATTAATCCACTTTTTTGATTTCAACACGGCGGTTTATTATCCTTCCGGATTCGGTACTGTTATCGGCAACGGGGTTAGCTTCGCCATAACCTTTTGTTGTTAAATTAGCAGTGCTTACGCCTGTATTAACCAAATAAGCTTTAACGGAATTAGCTCTGTCAACCGATAGCGCCATATTATGCTCATCCGTTCCTTCTGCAGAGGCATATCCCTTTAAAGAGAATTTAACTGAAGGGTCTTTTTTCATTTCTGCAGCGGCTTTATCCAAATACGAGTACGATTCTGTCTTCAATATACCCGAGTTGAATTCAAACTGAATATTGGTGAAGTTATAGTCGGGTGCTGGTGCCGGTGGCGGTGGTGGCGGCGGTGCTGGTGCCGGTGGTGGCGCTTGCTGTACCGGAGGCGCAGGTGCCGCGGTCTCAACCGGTGGAGCAGGTTTCTGCACAACCTTTTTGGCTTTACAAGCCTGCAATGATATTAATGCGGATAAGATAATTAAGTACGAAAAATTGGATCTGATAAATTTCATAATAAATATAAGTTTAATTAATAAAACGGCTCTTGCAACGGCTTATTACCTGTTGCGGCGCCTAAGATAATAGTTATAACATAAAATGGCTGATTTTGTTGGTATTCTTAGCAGCATCATAGGTGTAACTGCTGCTATCAGCGCCAATAGAGCTCCGCATATATTACGCTGAGGCAGCATAAAGAAAGGTTTTGCGCCGGCTGGGTGGCTTTTATTGATGAACTTTATATTTTCCTTTTCATATGTTATATTTATGCCATGCCTTACCGTCACAAAATATATTGTTGCTTTTTTTTGACCCTGTTTTCGTTGTCGACTAATGCTGCCGGGGTTGATACTACGGCAAAAAGAAGTGCATTGCCGCTCAACTTATTATCCTATAATACTGGCGATTATTCTATCTATTTTAAAAATGCCACCAAAGCTATCGGTGCCGATAGCCTGGATAAAGGGATCCATTTATTGGCAATAGGTGTTAATAATACTTTTTTGAAACAAGGGTTTGCAAAAGTATCAGAATACCGTTTTCTCGAATTTTTTAATATCGTACAGGTAACGGATACCGGCAAACTTACAAAAAGCGAAAAAGCGTTTGGACAGGCATTTCTGAAAATGGCCTTTACGATAAAGGAAGGGGCTTTACCTCCAAACATTCAACAATATATGAAACAGGCTACAAATACTGTTTTTAACCTTCGCCTTAAAGCATATATCTATTCGTTTGATGATCCTAAAAAGACGCTTGTCACTTTAAAAGAATTGCTTGCGATAGCACCCAATTTAACTTCAGCTAATTTACTGATGGCTGATAACTTATATGATGACAGAAAGTATGAAGAAAGTATCGTTTACTATACTAAGGTAATTAAAAATTCTCCGCAGTATGCCTACGCCTATTTGCGCCGCGGGAAGGCTTATGTATACACAAATCAGCTCGAGAAGGCTGTGGAGGATGATGATGCCGCGATCAGTTTGTTTCCCAATTATGTTAAAGCCTATTATGACCGGGCGGACGCGTTCTTCGACCAGGACAAATATCATGAAGCAATTACAGGGTACAAAAAATCGAAATCGCTTAATCCATATTATGAATACCCGAATTACAACATAAGCCGGAGTTACAACTACTTAAAGATGGCCGATAGTGCACTGTATTATATCGATATACATACAAAATCACATCCGGAAGACGGGTATGGTTATGATGTAAAAGGCGATATTTACTATGACCGGAATGAGTATACTGCCGCTATTGAGCTTTATACCCGTGCCATTGCCTTTGAACCCGAAAAATCCAGTTTTTATGAGGATAGAGGTAACGCTTATTTTTATGCCGATAAGGTTGATGAGGCCATAAGGGATTTTGAAAAATCAGCGGAATTAGACAAAAGCAAAGCTTACTCCTTAGACCATATAGGTGATTGTTATTATAAACTGGGCGAATATGGTAAGGCCATACCGTATCACCTGAAGGCTTCCAAAGTTGACCCTGGTTATAAATATGCTTATACGGGCCTCAACTTAAGCTACGTTAAGCTGGAGAAGTATGAGGAGGCCATAAAGGCATGTAAAAAAGCTATAGCTATCGACAGTACCTACGCTTTGGCTTTGGGTAACCTCGGCTGGACATATTATTGTTCAGGCAATTTTGATGCTTGTATTGAATTTTCATACAAAGCCATTAAATATGAGAATGAAGCTACTTATGCTATGTTTAATATCGCGTTGGCAACCTTGCGTAAAGGCGATTTCGAAAAATCAAAAGAATTATACATTCACTTTATCGCCACTTGTAAAGAAAAAGGGTATGAAATAAGAGATGGTGCTATCGACGATCTTCGTGACCTTATCAAAAAGAAAATTACGGTAAAAGAGGCCACCTATATTATCGAACATATATTTGAAAAAACTCCCTGAGCGGGAGTTTTTCTAATGACTTTTACTTTTTTACTGTCGATGGGGGGAACCTGCGGATCTTCTCATCATAGGTCAATATCTTGCCGTTTCTCATCCGCACATCATCTACATAATATAACGAATCCTTTTTGCCCTTTTTATCGGTCCATTTTTCTACATACCATAGCGTAACCCAGGTATCTTTCATATCGGGGTAATAGGTGGTCATCCACGAGTCAAACTCTTTCGATACCGAAGTCATGTCACCACGTATCTGGCTAAGTATAGTTAACAGGCTGTCTTTCTTTCCCTTAAAGTAAAATTGGTCGCCAATAAACTCGCTGGTGTCAGCAAAATTTTCCAACGCACCCTTCACATCTCCGTCAATATATTTCTTCAGGCAATTAAGCACGATCAAAGCATTTTTTTCATCGCCGGGCTGCCATTTTATAGAATACCTGGGTGTAAAGGGATAATTGAGTTTTGCAGTTGTATCTGTTTTGGTTTGTTCGGTGTTTGATTTGTTTTTGCAGCCGAAAAGCACAATGCACAAAAAGAGCAGGAGAAAGGGGGTCTGTTTCATGATAATTCGTTTTGGTTGACAGTGTTTAAAAAATACCTATCTAAAATACAAATTATACTGTATATCAGGCAATTTGACTATTTCAAACCGAAATTTTTAAGTCTGATAAGCTTTTTACTCACTGTCTTCGTTTTTGATCCCTTTGAGCAAAGCGTAAATAGCCATGGCGTGCCCATGCCCCAGGTCAAAATCCTCTTTGAGCCATTTTACAATATCGCCTGCTTTTGCTGCCGGTTTAAGTTCGCCATTTTGGGTGAACCCCTTTTGTTCGGCAAGCTCCCTGAATTCTGCGGCCCCTTTGCCTGTTTTTGCCTTGATGTTGTTGATATAAGCCTGGAATGACATAGTGCTAAGTTTTTTTAATGTTTGATATCCAAAGATACTGTCGCAAGCCCAAACCTATGAGGTGTAAATACGACAAAAGAAGGGGTGCTTATACAAGCGACAGATACCGTGAAAATACCCTGTTTAGGAATTACGCAAGGCTTCCTTCGGGGGGGCTCTGCTTAAACAAAAAATCATTAATAAATAAAGGTTTCCACATGCTTTACATGCTCCTCAAACTCGAGCAGGTATTTGGCATCATCCTCATAATATTTTGCTTTTTCAAAATCCTCACCGGCAAATAACTTAATAGTATCATAAGAATCCCATTTGGTAACTGTCCAAAAATGGCATATATCGCCTTTAATTTCCCGCCATATCTCTGCCGAAATATTTCCTTTAATGTCCCGGTACTCTATAATGCCGGTGTCCTCCACATATTTCAGGTATACGTCAGCATCTTCGGCCCTGGTTCGTCCATGCCATATCCGGGTGATCACATTTTGCATAATTACGCTGTTTTGTTATTTTTATCTTTCTTCATTACTTCCCTGGCCCGTTTCAGGCCAGTAGCAATCGCTATTCCTTCTTCGGTTCCTTCCTGTAGTAAGGCGTTAGCTATCTCCACTGCCTTCTCCCGCAGTTTTACAGGCTGATTTTTATAGGATGGCGGGTAATCCCCGTTATACCATGGCATAATATCTTGATTTGATTATAGAAATAACAAATGGCAAGAACTTAGGTTTGGACGGGAAAATCAGATTTGCGCGATGTGATTTTTTAATGACTAAAAAGCGTACCTTTGCAGAATTATTTTCTTGAAAAAGCGCGTAACAATTTAATATGCTATCTCTTCAACGACAATAAGTTAACGAATTGACAGCATGAAAAAAATTATTGATTACAGGAAACTTTTAGGCGTAAATAAAGAAGCCGAGTTGCAGGAACTAAAAGTTGTTTACAGGAGCCTGATGAAAACCTGGCATCCTGATAAATTCCAGGATAACGCCGAAAATAAATTGGAGGCCGAAGAAAAAAGCAAGACGATCATCGAAGCCTACCACTTTTTAGTAAGCATTGCTCCCGAAACCCTCAACCAATCCATAGACGAGTATAGCAACACCACAGCCAATGCCGGTATCTTGGATTTTGAATATAAACAGCAGGTACTTAAAGTATATTTTGCTGACGAAAGCGTATACGAGTATTTTGATGTACCGAAAGAAGTTTATCGCAAATTGATCAATGCCGACTCTCCCGGCAGGTTCGCACGCAGGCACATTTTTAACACCTACGTTTACAGGAGTCTGAACAAACTGGTTGCCAACGGTTAAATAACCGTTGCATCGGGCACTATATAAAAAAAGGCACAAGCAGCGTAAGCCTTTTTATCAGCTTAGCATACTTGTGCCTGGAAGGGTATCGTTTTAATTTAATTTTTTATCTCAAATAATGGCCTTAATGTATACCAGGCTATAGCAGGGAAAAAGACCATCGGCGCTGCCAAACCCGGAAAAAGCTCAGGCGACTCTATATTTAATGGCAACGTAATAGCGATCGGTATGATTACGCAGGCAAACGAAGCAATAGAAAATATAAAGTTAAATACGATCTCGCCTCTTTTGGGCAGCCATTTAGTTAAGCCGTAATACAAAAAGGTTGCCACCATGCAAACCGCCAGGCTAAGCCCGGTAAGGCTGGCATAGTTAAGTACTTTGGAAAAATCGGTCTCTGTAGCAAAAATGTAGAAACGATTATATCCGGCAGCGGCTATGGCCGAAAGTATGCCGGCAGCAAGCCCATGGAAAAAGATCCTTTTAAACATCTCCTTTATTTGGTTACCGGAACAGAAATATCAACCTTGAAATTAGCGCTTCCGTGGTTAGGCTCAGCCGTATTGACGTTATAATCCATACGGTTTACTTCAAAGCTCCCGGTAAATACGCTTCCATCAAACGTAAAAGGAATAACGGCCGGTTTTTGAACTCCATGCATATCCAAAGTGCCTGCAGCCGAATAGCCTGTAGCTGTTTTAGTGATCGATGAAGACTTAAATTTAATGGCAGGATATTTTTCCGCGTCAAACCATTTCTCACTTTTAGCGTGGGTGTTTTTCATCCCGTTGCCAGTGTTTATGCTGGCTACATCAATGCTGACATCAAATTTTGAAGATTTAAGATCGGCAGCATCAAAGCTGATATTGCCTTTTAGTCCTTTGAATTCGCCGGATGGATCACCACCGTCAAACTTAATGGCATAATTGTCGCTGATCTTCCAATCCTGCGATTTGATTACTGTAAATGCAGACGCTAATAACAGCCCCAGGGCCGCGATAGGATAAATAATTTTTTTCATGGTGTTTTTTGTTTAAAATTTCAGGATTTAATTTTTGTGATGATTATATATCTTTCAATATTATATATTTCTAAATGCCTTATCAAATATAGAATTATGGTAATTTATTAAGGATCAAAATAGACCAGACGGGCATAAGTATAGATTAACAGAGCTTATGAGCCGATGAAAGACGATTATCTGCAATTGGCTAAAAATCCCGGGTAAAGTAAAATTCTTGTGGTCAGCATATTTTTGTGTAGAAGTAGAGTACATTTGAAATAATAGTAATACCGCTTAAATCCAAATAACATGAATGCTTCTGAATTAAAAGATCTGCAAGCCCCCATAAAAGAAAAATACAAAGAACAACCCGGTTCAGCATTAATTACCCTAAAAGCGCAGGGCAATATTGGCGAGGGAATATCATGTAAGGTTGATACCGGCCGGGCGTTGGTTGAAGCGGGCCTGCATCCTGCCACCGGTGGCGAGGGGATACTGGCCTGCTCCGGCGATATGCTTTTGGAAGCATTGGTAGCTTGCGCCGGGGTTACTTTAACCGCTGTAGCCACAGCCATTGGTATAGCGATCAAAAACGGCACGGTTAAAGCCGAAGGTGACCTCGACTTCCGCGGAACATTGGGCGTTTCAAAAGAAGCTTCTGTGGGGTTTAAACAGATACGATTGAGTTTTCACCTGGAAACAGATGCCACAGAAGAACAATTGGCCAGCCTCTCCAAACTGACCGAAAGATACTGTGTGGTTTATCAAACCATTTGCGGCGGAACAACAGTGGAGACCAGTTATCATATGCTGTAAAATTGCTGCAAATAAATAAAGGCGTTTGTTTACAAATTAATAGTCAATCCGTTTTCGAAACCTGAAAAATCAGCTTTTAACCGCCTGGAGGTAACCTGCAATGAATCACGAATACGTGTTACCTCGATATAATGAAACATGGGTTTGTAGTTGCCGGATAAATCATGGAACTTTTGTTTGTCCGGGTATAAAGGCTGATGTATCCCACCGCCGCCGCCAATGACTAAAAACTGTTTCCCATCTACTTTAAAGTTCTCAAAATTATGTGAATGACCCGAAAGAAAAAGCACACATTTTTTTGATTTTAGAAAAGGGGCAACGAATTTTTGTTGCACCTCTAACGATGCCTTTACTACCTCGCTGTTGGTAAATGGAGAATGGTGGCAACCAACAATAACAAATTTTACTGACGCTGCACTGTCTAACTGGTGAAGGGCGTTTTTATACCAGGTATCTTGCTTTTCAATAGCCGCGCTCTTTATTTTAGTAAAGTTTGAGTTCAGCAATATAACGGCAACCGAATCTATTATTTCAACATAACCCGCCGGGTCATGCATCGGAAACCTCGACTGGAATTTTTTTGCGCCTTCTGCAGCATTAACCATCAATTCATGGTTCCCAAGCGCCGCATATACTGGTACGCCATTGTTTTTTAATAATTTAAGATAAGCATCCATACTTTTCCATTTCTGATTCTCAAAACCTAAGGAAACAAGGTCTCCAAGTATGAATAATCCGGTAGGGTGTCTCTTATTGATATCGTTAAAAATCAATGCCGTAGCCTTTTCATTATGGTTTAATTTATGAATTATCCTTTCAGCAAAAAGAGGGCCCTGGGTATCGCTGGTAAAATCAATTACCGGTTGCTTTGTTTGAGCAAACACCGGCATTGAATAACAGGAGAGACCAATATATAAAATGAACAGGTAAGCATTTGGTGATTTCATCCGGCTGGATTTGAAGGATATCCTTGCACTGATCTACTGAAAATATTCCCAAAGTTGATGTCGCTTTGCGGGCGGCTATGGGATTACCAAACCAGCGTGTTACAGCTTGTTGAGCGCTGTTCAGGTTAGGTTTACCTTCACAAGCCCAGGCGATAAATCCATCAGGGCGTATCAGTACGGCGCTCAAGCCTAATTGTTCTTTTGCACGGGCAGGGACATACTTTATACGGTCGCTATAGTCACCCGCCAAAGTTTTTAGTGGAGGATTGTTGTCGAAGTCAAGCAGCACTCCCTGGCTTTCGTGCATTAACTCGCCAATCCTCGCGCCGTCTTCCAACTCAAAGTTGGGAACACTGTAGCCTGCCAGGGGATGGTCTTCACCAAGATTGTAATGTGTATTAATACCCCACACCCGTCCTGCAAAGTAGGTGGCGCCATCGCGCGTATTCATAAGGTCGCGGACAATCGCATTCAGCGCGCGGGCCGCCGGGCTTGTTCCCATGATCGCAGCCTGCGCGCGCGACCAATCCAGCACCTGTGCCCCAATTGGGTGCCGCTCAGCGTAATAACTGTCCAGCAAACCTTCCGGGGCTGTTTCCCGGATGGTTGCGGCAAGCTTCCAGCCCAGGTTCAGGGCATCGCCCAGCCCAAGGTTAAGTCCCTGGCCTCCCAACGGTGCGTGAATGTGCGCGGCATCGCCGGCTAAAAGTACCCGTCCGTTGCGGTAGGTTGTAGCCTGCCGTGCCCGGTCGGTCCACGTAGTTGCGATATGCAGGGCACTGATCGTAACATCGGTGGCAGAGACACGGCGCAGCACCTCCTGCACATGTTCGAGCGTAACTGCCTTTTCTGAACTATGAAATGCCCCGCCATCAAAATCCTGGATCTGTAGGTAACCTGGCTGCGATTGCAGGTACATACCTGTTGGCGTCACGTTCCGGCCCGGGCTAAGCTTCTCCGGGTCGGCGATATCAACCTTAGCAGTGTAGCCGGTGAATTCCGGCTCCGTACCGGCGAATTCAAAACCGCCAGCCTTGCGAACAACACTACGGCTCCCATCACAACCCACGAGCCATTTACTTTGAAAAGATTGATCACCTGACTGCACAGTTACCCCATCCGTGGTTTGATGAAAGCCAGTAACACCAAGCCCGCGATTGATGATTACACCCAAGGCTTCTGCGCGGCGGGCCAGCACCGTTTCAAGCTCCTCCATTTCAGAAATTAAACTGGTATCGGTAGAGCCCGGCAGGCGATACCTCCACTGTGAAGCGTCAATATCGCCCTCATGAAATGGAATACCGGCGAAGTGCCCAACCTGGCGACGCGACCCTTGTCCGGCATTTTGGTGGGGATTTTTAAGGTGTTTATGTATCTCCAATTCTTGTAGCAACCCACGGCGGTAAAGCGCTTCAATAGTAGGCGCTGAGAGTCCCCGTATCCCGAAGGGAAGCTGCTTTAAAGGCGAGTGTGGATTCTCCGCCTTTTCCAGTATCAGGACCGGGCATTTTTTCAAAGCCAATTCACATGCGAGAAACAAACCAACAGGGCCAGCGCCTGCGATAATTACATCATATATAGGGGTGTTTTGTTCCTTCTTCATTTGTAGTCTGTTAAAGCAGTATTTATTTTTTTAACGCTTTGACAACCAGGTCAAAGGTTTTCCAAAGCAATTTGTCGTTCATTTTAAATGGCTTACCCGCCGGGTTTAGCCCCTTATGATGGAAGGTTATTAACGTATATAAGGGAGCGAACGCAAGAGCCCAGTAAACCTCAAGCGGTAAGTCATCAATCTCTCCACGGTCGATCGCATTTTGCATAAAGCGGCTAACCATATCCTTATATCCATTTGTGGCTTCCATGAAATGACGTTGATAGGTGGAGCTTTGCAATTTTTCGAAAAAAGAAGTCAGCAGCGGCCTGTCTATTAAGTATTTATAGCGGGTCTTCCATTGCGCGCGCAGCCCGTCTACAAAGCCTGCATTACAGTCAAACTCCCTGATCATGGCATCGCTCGCCAATTTTCCTTCCTCGCAAGCTATTTTTATAATGAGGTCATCACGGTCTTTATAATAGATATAAAGTGTGTTTACGGAAATTTTACAAGCTTTTGCCAGCTTATTCATGCTGAACCCCTCCAGTCCCTCTTTCACAATTAATTCAATAGACTTCTGCTTTACTAAATTTTCTTTATCAACGTTTCTTGTTCGCATAATATGCACAAAGATAAAAGAATATTTATTCTTTTATGATTTATATTTTATAGATTTTAATCAGATTGAAGTAACCTGCATTGAATTTTTTAAGAAAGCAAAGGGAATGCTTTGAATAAGGTTGGCTTTTAGATCAAGCCAGTATTTAAACAAAAAAAGAGCCTCTTGGAAAAGAGACTCTTACTTTAAAACGGCTACGAACCCTGGTATTCTGTTCGTCTTCTGTGATCCCGCTGGGATTCGAACCCAGGACCCCAACATTAAAAGTGTTATGCTCTACCAGCTGAGCTACGGAATCAGTTAAGATTCCGTTTTAAAGTGGTGCAAATATAGGATTTAATGATATTGATTGCAAGCCAATTTTTAATAAATTTTACGGGGGTAAATAAGCTCCTAATAGCCAATAGTCTACAGCTTAAAAAGCGCTATTTTACCACCGTTTCCGGCTAACAGAACCAGTTTTCCCTGCTTGGCTTTTCGGCAGACATTATAGCTGGTGGCGTCAATTTTGATCCATTTTTTACCACCATCAGTAGTGATATTGCTTCCGGGGGTGCCCGTTGACAGATAGGTTGAGCCAGAAATGTATTCAACACATGATTGAAACCCGGCCGGACCCTGCTGTGATATGCCCGACATATGATCGCTTTGTATCGGGAAAACAACGGCAAGAGAATCCATCGCTTTGTCGTTTTCATAATCGCCACCAACTACTACGGTTTCAGCTGCTCCGCGGGCAACCGAAAAGCCGCCCTGGCTTGCTTTCCCCTGTTTAAACGGCAGGTTTATGTATTTCCATTTGATATCGTCAGCCTGCGATACCAGCATGCGGGCATGGCTTCCGCCGGTAATGATAGTGATCAGTTTGTCAGTACGTATGCAAGTGCCGCTGGCAGCAAAAGCCGCCTCGTTTGGAAATGCCTCGGGGGCATTTTTAACAGGCGCCCATGTTTCGCCGCCATCGGCAGTAGCCAGCAGCAAAAATTTATTTTTGATTGGGTCGCCCATGATCCAGCCATGTTGTGCATCAGCAAAATCCATTGCATCCAAAAAATAGGCGGTGTCCGGGTTGTTATATTTCACTTTCCAGTTGACACCGCCATCGGTGGTTTTTAAAACCAACGCCGGTGTTCCCGAACTCATGATAACCGCCTCTTTATCCGAAAATGCTTCAATATCCCTGAAGTCAGCCTTTTCAAAACCTTTTACCTGTTGCCAGTTCCAGGTTTTACCGCCATCGGTGGTGATGGAAATATAACCTTTGCTGCCGCTTATCCAGGCCACGTTATCGTTCACTACGGATAAACCGCGGATGCTGGTTGGCTTGCCTTGCTGCAACACTTCAATGCGCTGCGCAAATGATAAAGACGCAATAAATAAAATAAATAATGAAGAGAGGAGGATGTGTTTTATCATAGCTGGCTAATAGTTAGCCCAATATAGCCATTTTTGGAGCTTCGCAGATTTTTATATTTATTTTGAGCGATTTGGCTGAAAGGATTATATTTGCACCCTTGCCTGAAGAAAGTACCAGGCAAGTAATATGCCCGGATGGCGAAATTGGTAAACGTTGCGGTCTCAGAAGCCGTTGAGAATTGTCTCTTGAGAGTTCGAGTCTCTCTTCGGGCACATCCTGTTTAAGTCGAAAGTCTTAAGCTCTAAGTCGAAAGTCTAAAAAAACAGACTCTTGACTTCGGACTTAAGACTTTGTACTGTATAAAAATGCCCGGGTGGCGAAATTGGTAGACGCACCATCTTGAGGGGGTGGCATTCGCAAGGATGTGGCAGTTCGAATCTGCTCCCGGGCACATCTCTCTTTTATTACAGAAACTACTTGATAATTATTTAATGAAAACCAAAGTTGTGGATTTCTAGCCTTTAAGCGTCCAACACAAATTAGATTCTGGCAAATCTTCATTTAATTTATATTCTTTCCCATTAACATCAAATGCTTCGTAACCTAATTCAGTAAAATAGTTGTAGCAATCGGCCATCTTATACCCTGTCCGGCTCATGTAATCGCTAAACTCCATAATTATATTTTTTGGGCGAATTGCATTAGGAAAAAAGCCTTTGAACACATTCATTTCATAGCCCTCGACATCGATTTTGATCAGATCGATATCTTTGATGCCAAGTTCTTTGACTATCACTGCGAGCGTTGTAAGGCGTACTAAATAGGATTGTTCATTACCTGGGTTTTCATCTACTCTCATAGTTCCTGAGTTTCCTGCTGATACATTATTTAGGTAGCCGAAACTGTCTTTATCTGACAAGCCGATATTAATAGGTGTGATGTTTTTAAGGTTGTTAAGGTGGATATTATTGATAAGATTTTGGAAGTTCTCAGCGGATGGTTCAATAGAATAGGTTTTCACTGTTGGATTAATGCTTAGGTAAATGCTAAACAGGCCCATGTTCGCGCCAATATCAATGAAAGTTCCGCCGTCATTTAAAATTGTTTCGCACCTGGATAAGGTCAAAGGCTCATAGGCTTTTGAGTAAATTATTTCAGCACCAATATATTCGCGGGTTGAAAAATTATAGGTGGCATTGTTTGAAGTTTGTAAATTGACCCCACCGATTAAATCATTGATCCAGTTAACGAAGCGAATTTTGAAAATATGATTAGGGATATTTCGGATATAGCCAACCATTAATTTATCTATAAGACCTCTCCCTTTGTATTTCATTGTTCGAAAGTATGAAAAATGTGTAACGATTTTTAAAACACTTCCTACTATACTTTGAATATTTCCTTTTAACTTGTTGTTTTATAATTATGCTGATAATACCATTCGAGCAGGTATACGCCATCGCTCCAGCTTAATTTACCGTCTGCCGCTATTTGGGCTATAAGGATAGAGAGGTTATGCAGAAATGCGCTCTTGATATCTCCGTCGAGCTGCTGCAAAACATTTACCGCACAAGCTGTAATTTCTCCGGAATTAGTTAATTGTCCGCAGCTATCGGCCAGTTTTAGTTCGGTTAGCAAGATGGGTAGTTTGGCACGCAGCCAGTCTTTTATTTTGTCGTCCACATCGCCGGGTATTAATGCGGTTAAAACATCTGCCGCAGGCGAATCAATAAAATTTTTCATGTTTTCGGCAACTTCGACACCGATATGAATGGCGATCTTTAACTCGGCGGGTATCGCCTCAAATAATGATTTGATCTGTTGCCAGATCCTGGATAGAAAGGATTGTAAACTCATGGGTTTTAATTATTGAATTAGTGATTTAATGAATTATTGATTGCGGTGTAAGCTTTTAATGGTTTGGCATTTACTCTTTCTTCTTTGATCTCTTCTACCTGCTGCTGCAGAACGGCTACCTGGCCTTCCAATACTTTCAGGCGGATCTCATTTACCCGGTTCTGCGCCTCCTGGGTTATCTTTACTTCGCGGATATCTACCTTCAGTTGAAAGTAGGTCGTCATTACCGAGGCTACTATGCTGGCCGTGCTGATAATAGTTACCACCAGATTTTTCAGGGTGATACCTTTTAGCTCCCTATGCTCAATAGTTGTCATTTTGTTATTCTGATTATTTGGTTGACAGGAACAACCCGCGCTCCTCTGTCCGGCGGGCCTTTAATACATTGCTAACTACCTTTTCGCCCGTATGCGGATCGGTGATCTTGTTCCAGAACAGGAACTGATCAGCGGCGCCGGAATAATCGGATGCATTGAGTTTTTTAAGCAGGGTCGAGTTTCTTAATGCACCGATGCCTGCATTATAAGTGAATGAAACAAGGGCGTCAAACTGGTTTTGCGTGAGCGGTACTTTAACATAGTTGTTAACCGCATCCACATATTGCGCAAGAGTATTGTTGAACAGCGCTGTCGCCTGTACTTCGTTGGCCAGCTTGTCGCCGGGTTTTACGGCCTTGTCATCGTGATAACGGGTGGAACCATAGCCGATGGTCCATACCCCGGCGCTGTCTCGGTAGGCGGTGAGCCGTAGTCCCTCGAAGTTCTTTATCGCTTTTATGCCGTGATCACTTAGTTGCATCGGTTGGGGTATTATCAGGTTCGTATTGTTTTACTGCGAATTGTGCGATGGCTGCCACCGCGGTTCCTACGGAAATTAAAGTGGAGGTAAGCGTTGCGGATATGCCAGGTATGGCAGCCAATGAGCCACCCAAAGTGGCAACACCAAGCGCAAAGGTTTGCACCCGTTTAAAAAAAGTTGGCGTAGCGCTGGTAATGCGCTGGAGCAGCGAGTAGGTTTTTTCCATGGTTTTTATGGGTTTTAGATAATGTTGGATTAAAGATTAAAAGGCGCTTTATATGAGCCGAATACGAAAATAATAACCCCAACGATGGATGGATTTAGTTTTTAATTCTTATTATTAGGTTTTATTATGTATCTCTTTAAATGGGTTTTATTAGATTTTTATTAGCATGTGGAGTTGTGTTATGCCACACATCTGCTATATTCGGTTATACCCCTTTATCCAGCGATCTTGCTGTACAATGTTTTTACATAATATCCCTTTTACATGTCAATGATTTTGAATGAAAAGTATGTCGGGCACAAATCAAATTTTCTATTTTATACTAATAGGGCATTGAAAATATACCCGATATATTGGGTTATTCTTTTACTGCTTATAATTTGGAGCGTTTTTGCGTACAAATTAGGGTATTGGGGTACTTTAAATTTCTATGTTGGTAATTGGCCGCTTTCTATTTCAACAATTGCATATTTAGCGGTTGCTAATTTTTTTATAATAGGTTTGGATTGGTCTTTTTTGTTCGGCCTTAAAAATGGCAACTTATATTTTACAAAAAATTTCAATCAAACAAGTCCAAAAGTTTACAATTTCGCATTTAATAGCATCGCCTGGACTATTAGCATAGAGTTATTATTTTATGTAATAGCACCGTTTATAGTAAGAAGGAATCTATATTTAGTATTAGCATTCCTTTTTTTAAGCTTAATGTTGAGAATAGTTTTGGCTTTAGGCGGTTTGTCGTTTCCACCTTGGAATTATATGTTTTTCCCAACACAACTAATGTTTTTTATGGGGGGGATAATATCGTATCATCTTTATTTGAAAATGAAAGGAATGAACGTCAATAGCTTCATACTGAAAACACTCTACACTCTATTGATTTGTATCGTCTTATTTTATTACCAGGTATTTGAGGAATCGTATATTAAACAAGCGGTTCTGTATGTATCAGTAATTTTGCTAATGCCGGCATCGTTTATAATTTCAAAAAATAATAAATTCGATCGGTTTTTAGGAAATTTATCCTATCCCATTTATATTTCCCAGTCATTGGTAATTAATATTACCGCAGGTAAGACTTTCCCTAAATTATTTGGCTGGGGATTTACATCGCTTGTGATTATTTTATTAGTGAGTCTTTTACTAGAACAATTTGTAAATAAGCCAATAGAAAAATATAGGCAGAGGAGGATGGTTTCACCTGTAGTTGTATGATTGGCCTACTGCGGCATGTATTTTTTCTTTAACCATTTTTGAATCCGCCTTTCAAAAAGGAAGGTAATTAAAGTCGCTGCACATATCGAAGTAATAACACCGCATATTACGGCTAAGGACCTATTGATAGAATCAAATAAAAAGACACTTACGGTAATGCCAAAACTTTCATGAATTAAATAAAGAGCATAAGAGAGTGTACCAATGAATAAAAGCCATTTGACTTTAAGAAAGCCGGCTTTTTTATTAACGATTAAAACAAATAATATATTAAAAAAAGCTAAACAAATAACCCTTTCAAATGTGCCGAAAAACAAATTAAATCTACCGCTTATATTGTGAATCAATATCGTCAGTAAAAAACTAAAAGCTAAAAGAATAAGCCTGTAAGTATTCCATCCTTCTTTATATATTTTATAATATATTATTCCACTTGCAAAAAAACCAAAATAGCTTACTAACGGCATAATACTTCTGGATATTATAAAAAATCTCACATAACCTGAAGAGCTATTTCCAAGCAGTAAATAAAGTCCATTAACAATTAAAACAATTAACAAACCAGATAGAATGATAGGCTCAATTTTATTAAGGTATCTAAAGAACCATACCAAGCTTGCAAAAAAATAAAAGCAAAGTTCAATATAAAGGGTCCAATATGCATCAACCAAATTGCCTGATTTAAACAAAGGCTGAACCATAAAAAGATTGCCTAAAATGTAGTTCCACTGTTTAGAGATATCAGACTTAGAAAGACAAAGAAAGGTGATAATCGCTACAATTATGGATAACCAGTATGCAGGTTTTGGAGTTAAGAAGAAAGAAGGGATATGCAAATATATGAATATTATGCCATTTGGCATAATAATTTTTCTGTTTTTTTATTTTGCGAAAAATATTAGCAATATTTGATTACTTAATTTATACCGAACCTTTGTAACAATGAAGCCTTATCAATTAATCACCGCAGGCACTTTTCTGCTATTATTAACAACCATCATTTCCTGCAAACCATCTGCTGAAGAGTTCTTCAAAGAGGGGAACAAAGTGTTGGGTAAAAATTATAATGGAGCCGTAGCGGCCTACACACAAGCCATCACGTTAAACCCAAACTATGCAGAGGCGTATGCAAACAGGAGTATAGCCGAATTTGCATTGCACAGTTACAGCGCTTCTATAAAAGACAGTGAATATGCATTAAAATTAAATCCAAAGCTAAATGGTTGCTATTATAACATCGCCATTTCAAAAAAAGGGCTCAAAGATTATGCTGGATCAATCCAAAGTTTTGCCCAGGCAATCGCACTTAATTACAAAGATGCAGCTTGCTTTTATGGCAGGGCGCAGGCAAAGGAAGAACTCAATGACTATGCAGGCGCATTACAGGATTATAACCAGGCAATAAATTTACTTCCAAAGAAGGCATACATTTATAGTTTAAGAGGCCAGTTAAAAATTAAGATGAACGATAAAAACGGAGCTTGTGCAGATCTGCATCAAGCGGTTGAATTGGGTGAAAAGGATGCCCAAAGTTATATTAACGGAAATTGTAAATAGTTGATAACTTATTCGCGGTTAAATTTTTGATAATATTTATAAACCCACAAAGCCTAAATCATTAGTCATTAAAAATGAAAACTAAGTTAATTTATATAGTCGCCTTACTGGTGCTTGCTTCATGTCATTCGCAAAACGCTAAAGACTATGTAAAGAGCGGTATGCACAAGCTTCAGAATAAGGACAACCAGGGCGCGTTAGCTGATATCAACCAGGCCATCCAAATTGATCCTGATCTTGCTGACGGTTATGAAGCCAGGGCCATTGTAGAAAAAAGGCTGAGTGATTATAGCAAGGCTATACAGGATTATAAAAAAGCAATATCCTTAAAACCCAATAATTCTCATTTATATGGCTTTTTAGGAAATGCGCAGAAAGAAGCAAAAGATTATATCGGGGCAATACAATCATATACTACAGAAATATCCAAAGATCCTAAGCTGACTGAAGGTTATACCAACAGGGCACTTGCCAGAAGAGAAGCGGGTGATTATCAGGGCGCATTGGAAGATTATACCCACGCAATAGCCATTAAACCTGGTAAGGGGTTTTATTACAGTATGCGAGGTGATGTCAAAATAGAAATGAGCGACAAAAATGGAGCTTGTGATGATTTTCACAAAGCTTTGGCACTTGGCTATAAAGAAGCGGAAGATGACATTTCAAGCAATTGTAAATGAGATGATAAATACAATATTCGCTTAACCTAATTTCACTAACTCCACTTTACAAGGCTGCCCTTTGCGCCAGGCATCTATCTTATTGATATAATAGTAAGCGCCGTCCTGCTGCAGGTAGATAGGTATCAGCAGATCAAGTTCCAGTATATCGCGGGGATTGAGCAGTATAAACCGCACCACCTTTTTGGTTTGGGTGAGTATTTTTTGCAGTTCGGGATAGTATTTGGTTTTGAGGCCGGGTTGCGGGGTATTGTTCATACCGGGCATATCGCCAAAGCAAAGGTTGTAATCGCCATCTTGCTTATAAAAATACGGAGTGCTTATGATATCATTGATCACAACAGGTTGTGAAGTGCCATCGGTAAGGGTAACTGTTTTGCCGGACAGGCGCGTTTTCTGATCTACAAGTATGCGTGGGGATACGCCGATACTGAAATCGGTACTGTCCGAAGTGTTATCGATCATTTTGATCTGGGCGATGGTGCCTGTAATATATGGCCGGTTAAGCGTTGGAGCAAACTGGCTCTGGAGCAGATCGGTTGTTGCCGGTAATGTGGCATCGGCAATGTTGATCTGCGCGTTGGCGAAATCTTTGGGCAGCACGTTGTCATCCTCCTTATACTTCATGTAATTGGCTTGTGCATAGCTACCCAGTTGGAAGGATATCTGTTTACCCTGGTCGAGGCATTTGGAGGTCCAATCTTTCGCTATAGGGATGTTATTGATAATATCCCGTAAGGAATTAAAAGATATAGTTTTGTTGGCATTATCGGCCTGGCAAATGATACCGAAACGCTGCAGGGTGTCTTTTAACAAATCTTTTTGACTGATATCAGGGAAAATGCGCTCGCATTGTACCGTTTGGCCAAATTGAACGTCCTGTACTTTATTTTGAACGCTGAAAGTTGCCCCGCTTTTTAATGTGAACGCTGAACCGGTATAACCTTTAAATTCATAGGTGATTTTAATGCCGTTTCCAGGTTCAAGCACCTGATCAAATGAGATGGCTTGGTTGTTTAAAACAATAGCAGAATGGTCGCCGCGATCTGCATAATTAACAACTGTTTCGGCAAGAACCCTTGCATCCTTATCCGCCACATTTGCATCATCGTATAAACGTATTTGTATTACAATTTTGGATGAATTATCGTTATGAGAGGGATTTGTGGAAGTGAAAGATATTGAAAAAGCACAAGAGGCTGTTACACTGGTGGTCTCGGATACGAAATAGCCATTTTTACCGGCATTATAATAGCTGCTGTTATCAGCAATAATAAGACTAAACGGTATAGCACCAATGTTGCCACTGATGTCAAAATGTGATTTTGATATATTTTGCCCGGTTTGTACCATGATACTTTTTATGTTCGAATTATTTTGTATATCAGTTCCATGATCAAATGAGCCATTTGCAAACTGGCAAATGAGCAGGGGATACAATGGATCGTCAAGCAGCGAACCTTTGCCTTTATAGCCTGCCGACTTCAATAAAAGATCAATGGCAGTTTTGATAAAAAAGCCCGGCCTCTGATTACGTACATCAATCGGTGTTGAATAATCAGCATCACTGATAAAACCATAGTCAACTACCGGGTATATCCAGCCTTCAGTTTTTGTGTGCGAATGGGCCACGTTAAATAAATTCCAGGTATGATCGTAATCTTTCCAAACGCCCGCTTTGCCCCATTGACTGGTACTGTCACCCATATCATACAGTTTACCATCTATGCCGTCAAAAAAATCCACATTGCCGGATAGTACGGTTATATTGGCATTGTTTTGTTCGATACCATTCAATTCGGCAATGCCATAAGGAATGATCTCGAGGCCATCCTGTACAAGTTTGGCCTGGTACTGCTGGTAAGGCTGACCGGTAGTGAACGCGATATCATCCGGGAAGCCTAATATCTGCCGGTTGCGCTGGGTAAGCGGCAGCTTAAACTGGTTGCTGGTATTGCCCTGCTGGTTTTTCACATCTGCAAGGTTATTGATCTGGAAGGTGAGCGCGATAGGGCTGTCGTCATTCAGGTCAGCGAGTTGATCATTAATGTATAGTTGAAGTTGGTTCATGGGGTTTGTTCATTGGTTTACTGGTTATTAGTAATCTAATCTCTGTTCACTAATCACCAATCACTATCATTGCGTTTGTATATTAATCGATGGCATATTAAAGGTCACGCTGAAAGGCGCCTGGCCGTTCAGGGTTTCGTATTCGCTGTAGGTGGCGGTGTTGATGACGATGGTTTGCCATTTAACCGGGTTTTTGCTGACCAGCATCTGCACTTTGGGCGAGTATTTGATGGATTGCAGGCCCTTGATGTCCTTGATGGAAAGATCCTCAGCCATCACCTTCATTTTTTGGCCGGCATCCTTTGTTATCACATCTTCGATACCGTCCTGATTTTCCCAGTCGGCCACGTAGTTTTTGATGATGGTGGCGTTCTGCACATCTAATGAAATTTCCTGGTTGTACACAAAGCGGTAGTAGTTCCACGATCCGCTTAAACCTATCCAGCGCAGGTATACTGATTGCTCGTCCACCGCATCATCTATGCGAATTGTTTGTGTTTGGGTGATGGTATGCGTACTATGCTCATCGGCATACTTCAGGGCGATGGTAAAGTAGCGGGCTTCGGGTGGGAAACCATCGCTGATGAGCAGGCGGTTCAAACCAAGGCGTTCGGGTAGGGGCGTAGTCGATACAGTTTGCCCGGCGACATATTCCTCAAAAGATTGTTTACTGTTAAAACCAAGATGGAGTGCCAGGCCTGCAATGGTATATTGGTCGGGCTGTTGCTTTATCGGTTTTTGATCTTTATCACCAATTTGTGTTTTGGTTTTTGATGGTTTGTTTTCAACAATAGGTGAGGCTTCAATATTCTTAAAATACTGGTCTATCAAAAGCTCCAACCCGGCGGCTTTGGTAAAGGATGTTTTCTTTCTGTTCATTTATGATTGCAATGCCGATTGGCATAAATGAATAATCAAAGATACTAATAAAATTAGTAATGTCCAAATAAAAGTGAAAAAATAAATATGAAACAAAATGGAAAAAAATTTGGTTTCAAATAGAAAATAATTACCTTTGGGTATGGATAAGGGAAAGAAACAAAGTAAACCAGAGCCAACCTACATCTACGAAAAAGGCAAGCGCCACAAAGTATACCAGTACAATGATGATACGGCGTCTGTATGGCAGGTAGCTGATCTGCTGGTACCCTATGATGTTTACTTTAAATCGCCCATAGCTAAACTGGAAGCCATCAAAAAAGGCCTGCAGCCTATCGCCATTAATGATCTCATTGAAATCACCGGAGCCACGCAAACCGATGTATCCAAGTGGCTTGATATTACTGAGCCTACCTTGCGCAAGCATATCCAAAATACCAAGGAGCTTAACCTGGGCATAAGTGAACACATCCTGCAGCTTTTTGAGCTTTTTGATAAGGGCCTGGATACCTTTGGTTCGCTCGATGAATTTAAAAGCTGGCTCAAGCATTATAATGTGGGTATTGATGCCACTCCTTTTGATCTGCTGGATACCATTACCGGTATCAGTATTATCATGAATGAGCTTATCCGCATTGATTACGGAGCGACAGCTTAGGTTTGTTACAAGGTTTTAAAGTTGGAAAGTTGTAATGTTGACTTTATCCGCTTCAAAATTTAAGTAACGTTCCAACATTTCAACCTTCCAACATTTCAACAAAAAAACATGTACCTCTTTCGCATAGGCCAAACCAAATATGCTAACGACCGCAGAGGATCAGGGGTTGACGGGCGATGGAACTCAAGAGGGCAGTATGTGATCTATACCGGGGGCTCGCTCGCGTTATCGTGCTTGGAAAAACTGGCCCATACTTCGGGCACTTCATTATATGCAGGCGATTTTTCAGTAACCATTTACATGCTGCCAGGTAAACTACAGGTAAAAGAGATCAGCTTAAAGAACCTTGAAGAGCATGATGCCAATTGGACCAAAGTGATCAATTATCCTTACACACAAAGCATTGGCGACCAATGGCTAAATACCCGTGAAACTGCTGTGTTAAAGGTGCCATCTGCAATTATCGACCTTGAATATAACTACCTTCTTAATTCTGCGCATCCTGATTTTGAGAAGATCAGGATCATATCCGTGAGGCCATTTTCCTTTGATCAACGGCTGAAAGCTCAGTAATTTTCCTTTGTTTTTACCTGTGTCCGGCAAGCCATTTGTCATCCCAAAACAATCTTATTCTATTTTGGAACGATTGTTCCAAAATGATATTATCTTTGTGGAACAATTATTCCAAAATAAGAAATTAATTAAGAAAAAAACAAATGAAAAAGTTAGAAAATAAAGTAGCAGTAGTTACAGGCGCATCAAAAGGTATTGGTGCAGGCATAGCTAAAAGCTTAGCAGCAGAAGGCGCATCAGTTGTTGTAAACTATTCGTCATCAAAAGATGGGGCCGATAAGGTGGTAGCTGAAATTATCAGTAATGGCGGGAAGGCCATCGCAGTACAGGGCAATGTATCGAGTACCGCTGATGTCAATCGCCTGTTTGCTGAAACTAACGCTGCCTTTGGCGGCCTTGATATCCTGGTGAATAACGCCGGTGTGTATCAATTTGGTGCGATAGAAGAAATTACAGAAGAAGAGTTCCATCGTCATTTTAATACCAACGTGCTTGGTTTGCTGCTGGCTACCCAGGGTGCAGTAAAAAACTTTGGCGCTAATGGCGGCAGCGTGATCAATATAGGTTCGGTTGTAAGCCGCATCACCCCTCCGGGAAGTGCCATATATACCGCTACCAAAGGCGCTGTGGATTCAATAACCCAGGTATTATCAAAAGAATTGGGTTCAAGAAAAATCCGTGTGAACTCGATCAACCCCGGTATGGTAGAAACCGAAGGTACCCATTCAGCCGGCATCATCGGCAGTGATTTCCAGGCAGAAGTGGAACGTACCGCACCATTAGGCCGTATTGGTCAGCCTGATGATATTGCGCCAATTGCGGTATTCCTGGCTTCTGATGATTCGGGCTGGTTAACCGGCGAAACTATTTTGGCCGGTGGCGGAGCAAGGTAAACCTCACCCCAACCCCTCTCCAAGGGAAAGGGGCTTTTAAAAGGGAATAAATAAATTCATAAATTAAATGAATAGCTTTGCTTTTTTACAAGCAAGGCTATTTTTGGTATGGCAAGAACTAAAGATTTTGATGAGGATGAGGTGCTTACAAAAGCAGTGAACCTGTTTTGGCACAAGGGCTATAATGGTACGTCTATGCAGGATTTGGTGGATGGATTGGGCATTAGCCGGTCGAGCCTGTATGATACTTATGGGGATAAGCACACGCTTTTCATCAAAGCTTTGGAACATTATCGAAAATCTGCCTCGGGCAGCATTTGCAATATTATGAGCCATACGGTTTCGGCAAAAGAAGCGATCAAACAATTACTTGACTTTACAACCCGCGAGTTGCTGGATGACAAGCAGCATAAGGGTTGCTTTATGGTGAACGCCGAGGTTGAAATGGCTACGCATGATAAGGAAGTTAGCAGTATGATCTGTGAAAACGATCAGCTTTTGGAAAATGCTTTTTATGAGACGATAAAAAAAGGGCAGGACAGCGGTGAGATCTCAGCTGACAAAGACGCGAGGGCAATTGCGAGGTTTATTTTTAACACCGTAAAGGGCATCCGGGTATCTTCAAAATCAACTACAGATAAAGACTTTTTTGGTGATATTGTTAATTTGACAATGTCGGTGTTAGATTAAGGTTCTGAGTAACTTATTGCTAAATGAGAGCATCGTTCCGCTCATGGCCGTGAGTGGCCTGGTTCTTTTGGCTTGATAGGAGACTATATACCTGTTAGACCAAACCAAATTCTATAAGAAAGCTACCCAAATTGCACACGTCATCCCGATAATTGGGAGTGCAATTCTAAAAAATCTAGTTATATTATTTTTTGGTAATTTACCTTTAACAACCGCAATCGCGATAGCTAAGTTTGTTATTAACGAAAAGACCAAAATTGATAAAAGCCAATATAAAATCATGCTGTGTTCCCTTTCGCCTCCCCGTCCCGGCGTTATAAATTATTTATATTTTTATTTCGGGTTTCAAGTACGAATATAAGGAGAGAATTTAATATTACGTCTTTTTATTCGTGGCGATAACCGGGTGAGTTGAATAACCGCTTTGCGAGTGGACTCACCCCCAACCCCCTCTCTACTTGTAGAGAGGGGAGTGAAATCAGAAAAAAATAAAAAATAAAACAACCCTCTTTGTCCGCTGGCTAGCGGAGAGAGAGGGTGGTCGAGCGAAGCAAAGACCGGGTGAGTTGAATAGCCGGGAGGCAGATGAGTTGGCTACGAATTTTTTACATGGAAAATATTTGATAATTTATATTTTCCATTATCTTTGATGGAAAATATAGTAGTAAAATTATTTTCCAATGGAGAAAGAAGAAATTGTAGAGGCTGTGCTTGAGCGTTTTATGCAGTATGGTATCCGCAGCATGACCATCAAGAAACTGGTTGAGCCTTTGGGGATATCTACCAAAACGGTTTACAAATATTTTAACAGTAAGGAAGAATTGCTGGAGGAATGCCTGCGGGTGCTTTATACGGGTTACTTTAACGAGTTTAATGCCATATTGAGTGGCAAGGATAACCCGGTGAATACGCTGCTTATTATTTTCCGCAGTACTTTAGGGAAGGATTTTGGCGTAAGCCATGCTTTTTTTCACGACCTCAATTATTACTATCCCGAATTGCAGAATGCCGCCATCAACCAAACCAGGGAAAACTATGGCAGCCTGATGATCCCGTTGGTAAAAGATGGCATTGAGCAAGGGTATTTCAACGATTTTATCATCCCTGAAATCGCCTTAAGCGGCATAGCCACCTTATATACCTCCATTACCCGGTCTGACAATTATAAAGGCTTCGAACTTAGTCCGTACGAGCTTTTTAAAAACCTGGTGGAGATTTATATGCGCGGCATGTGTACCGAAAAAGGATTGAAAGAAATTGAAAATAACCCATATCATAAATAACTAATAACCATGAGGAAGATCATCTTTTTAACCGTTCTGATTTTTAGCCAGTTTGCCGTGAATGCACAACAGGCCAATACTTTAAACCTGATGCCGGTACCGAAGCAACTGGCGCTTAACGCGGGAAAATACCGTATCGCCCCTAAATTTACCGCTGGTGTAAAGATTGAAGGGGATGATAAGGTTTTGTATAAAGCAGTAACCCGTGCATACCAGGCGCTAAACCGCAAAACGGGATTGGTGTTCGGGCAGCAATATATTACCGCAGCAGATAGCTCGGATTCGGCATCGCTGTTGGTAGTTGTAAAGGCTGTGGCCGCTACGGCTATTGGTGCAGATGAAAGCTATTCGCTGCGGGTTAATGAGAAACAAATTGTGCTGAACGCGGCCACAACTATCGGGGCTTTACGTGGACTGCAAACATTGCTGCAATTGCTGGCGAAGGATGATAACGGTTATTGTTTTCCGGCTGTCGCGATAGATGATTCGCCGAGGTTTAAGTGGCGGGGACTGATGATCGATGTGGCGCGGCATTTTATCTCGTTTGATGAAATGAAAAAGAACATTGATGCTATGGCTGCCGTGAAAATGAATGTGCTGCACTGGCATTTGAGTGATGATGAGGGTTTCAGGGTGGAATCGAAGATGTTCCCGCAGCTGCATGCAAAAGGCTCAAACGGTGATTATTATACCCAGGTACAATTGAAGGAAATGGTTGCCTATGCCAAAGACAGGGGCATTATTGTAGTGCCTGAGTTTGATATGCCGGGGCATGCGCAAAGCTGGTTCGCGGGTTTTCCTGAACTGGCAAGTCAGCCGGGGCCTTATCATCCTGGTAACCGGATGCAATGGCAAAAGGAGCACCCTGAAGTGAAAACGCCGCCGGCCAATTCTATAGCCGAGATGATAGCCAATATGGTGTCGCCTACCTTCGACCCAACTAACGAAAAGGTTTATGCCTTTTTGGACAGGTTCATCGGCGAAATGACGACCATCTTCCCAGCAGGATATATGCACATCGGTGCTGACGAAAACAATGGTATGGCCTGGAAACTAAACCCGGCTATTGTGGCTTGGATGAAGGAGCATAACATACAAAGCACCGATGAATTGCAGCGCTATTATGTGCAAAGGATATACGAGATCCTGAAAAAGCACAACCGCCAACTGATAGGCTGGGAGGAGATCTATAATGATAAGCTGCCGGCCGATGCTATTGTACATAAATGGATACCATCCGATAATGGCATGATCAAATCATTTGGCAAGGCCAGCGAACTGGCGGCGCACCATACGGTTTTGGTATCCGAAGGTTTTTATACCGATGTGTTTATGCCAGCCTATATTTATTATAATAATCCGGCACTGGCCGGTGCGGATGACCCCAATATTTGGGGAGGCGAAGCCGCGCAATGGACGGAACTTGTGGACAATGATAACATTGATGCCAGGATATGGCCAAGAACTGGCGCTATCGCCGAAAGGCTATGGTCGCCGGCGAGGGTGAATGATGTGGAGGATATGTACCGCCGGATGTTTGCCTTGAGCAGTCAGCTGGATGAGCAGGGTTTATCGCACGTAAGCAATTATGAGCGTGCACTGCGCAGGCTAACCAGCGATCAGCCTACGGAACATTTGAAAATGCTGACCGATGTTTTGTCACCCGTAAAAGGTTATCGCAAACTGATGGCAGCGATGTTTAAACCAGCGCAGACCTCTTTTCAAACTACACCGTTGACAGCGGTATCGGACATTATTTTTGTGGATTCGGAAGTGAAAAGGAAATTCAGGCATTTGGTGAAGACTTATTTAAAATCGCACGATAAAACCGCGGCGGATAATATCAAAACTTATTTGCTGACCTGGAAAAATAATGATGACTTTTTGAAGCCATTATTTCCCGGTAATAAACGCCTGAAAGAAATTGAGGAGCAATCCAAAAATCTATCAGCCGCAGCAGCTATCGCGCTGGAAGCAATGGATAAAACCGGCGATGCCAACTTGACGAAACAGCAGATGGATAAGCTGGCCGCATTTGAAAAACCACGCAGCGAAACGGAGATCGCGGTGCTGCCGGAGATTGAGGCCTTGGTATCGGGAAAATTTGTTGCGGAGCCGGTGGCTTATTCGCAGTTTTAGTGGACTCACCCCGACATCGCTGCGCTTGTCACCCCTCTCTACAAGTAGAGAGGGGGAGTTAAGAAATATAAAAAAATAAAACCCTCTTTGCCGCTTGCGGGAGAGAGGGTGGTCGGGCGAAGCAAAGACCGGGTGAGTTAAATAGCCGGGCGGAGAATATTACTTTAGTTTTCTGTCGCTTTCCTCAATGGCCAGATCATTGATACTGGCAAAGCGTTTTTGCATGTAGCCATCCGGGTCAAACTCCCACAACTCGTTGCCATAGCTGCGGTACCATTGGCCGGTTTCATCATGCCATTCATATTCAAAGCGTACGGCCATGCGATTGTCTTTGAAGCCCCAGAGTTCTTTTTTTAGTTTGTAATCCAGTTCCTTTGCCCATTTGCGTTTTAAAAAAGCTACCACTTCTTCGCGGCCGTTGATAAATTCGGTGCGGTTGCGCCATTCGGTATCAATGGTGTAGGCTAAAGAAACACGTTCCGGGTCGCGGGTGTTCCAGGCATCTTCGGCAGCCTGAACTTTTTGCAGGGCGGTTTCCATATTGAATGGAGGTATGGGGTGTCTTTTTTCCATGGGGATGAGGTTTTAAAAAATGTCATTTCGAACGATAGTGAGAAATCTTATATAACATGCATTGTCTGCAATTCGCTTGTATAAAATTTCTCCTCGTTCGAAATGACACCAATTATTTGCATACCCAAAGATAGATAAGGACTCTCCTTGTTTAGTTTGTGGGGTGTAAAATTATGGACATCGGCGAGAGGACTCACCCCGACTGCGCTACGCTTGTCACCCCTCTCTACAAGTAGAGAGGGGGAATAAAAAAACAAAAGAATAAAACCCTCTTTGCTGCTTGCGGGAGGGAGGATGGTCGATCCGCTGGCCAGCGGAGATGACCGGGTGAGTAGACTACAGCGCCCGGGCAATCAATATCCCTACAATAGCTGCCGCGGCAAAACTCATGAGGGTGCCTATCAATACATATTCGGTTTTTTTCTGGGTGTTTTCCTTGTCGCTGAAACGGAGAATGGATTTGGCGGCTATCAGGAAACCCACGGCGGCAAACTGGCCGCTCAAAATAAAGGTGAGGATAAGCAATCGCTCAAAAAAACCGATCCATACACCGGCTTTGGGCAGGCCGTCTTTACTCACTTCCGCGGCTATGCGCCATTTTTCGGTTGCTATGCCAATGATAATTCCCAATGGCCATGTCACTATTAAATAGCCTGTTATGATGAGCCACAAGTTGGTGTTTTGCATCAACCCAACCAAATAATGCTGCACTGTGGCCAGGTCATAACTAAGACAGGTCCATACCACCAGGATCACCAGCAGGTGCATGAGTTGGTCGACCAGGAAGTAGATGATATTTTCGGGGCGATTTAGTTTCCAGAGGTCGATAAACAGGTGCGAGATCATGATCACCAACGGCAGCCACCAGTTATCCCACAGGCCCGAAAACAGGTAGGCGGTAATGCCTGCAATTAATACGTGCAGGTATAACTTGCCGGAACGGTGCTTGTTTCTCTTTTTGTGGTTGACCCACGAGGTGGGCTGCAACACAAAATCAGTGAGCAGGTGGGCAATTACCAGGCGCAGCAGCAAGTTTATTTCCATACTTTATTTTATCAATAACGATGCAATGTAGCGCATGGTTTTATCAATTTCTTTCCAGCGGGAAAGTTTTATGCGGTTGTTGACGGCCGATTGTGCTATTTGCAGTTCATCGGCCATCTCCTGCTGGGTTTTGCCTTCCAGCAGTAAAAATATCACTTCGGCCTGGTTTTTTGTCCATTGGCTAATGGTGATATTGGCCAGGTTGAGGATAACTTTTAGTTGGTCGTTCAGGGTTTCATCAGGGGTTAATATTTGAAAATAATCGCGGGTGGTTTTCATGTCATCAAAAGCACGGCCGGATAGGTGGAAGGCTTCGCCGTCAGCATCCAGTACCGAATTGCCAAAATAGGCCACTTCGCCAATACCAATGGATATGCGGGCATCAAGCGGGTTTTGGTTTTCGGCAGCGTTTTGTTTAAACCAGCACCTGAGTTGTATGCTTCGCTTTAAAGTTTCATGGATATCATCAAATAACAACTGAAAACTATCGCCCCTGAATATTTCGGCATACTCCGGCTTGCTTACCCACGATTTGATGAGCCTGCTGGTTTTTATGATCAAAGCCTCCCTATTATCAACCGCGGTTGAAGTGAAATTTATGATATCACCGGTAATTACGCCGTGTTGCATATACAAATCTATCAACTATTTATTGGATAAACAAGTAATATCTATAAAAAAATAGATAAATAGTAATTATCTACTAAATAATGTATAAAATAAAATTATCTATTTATAAATTGGTAACGACAATTTAATAGTTTATTCAATTATATAGCGTGAATAAAGGCGCGTAATTTTTTTAAATTAACATAAAACCTTTATTATTGCTGCTGATCGCTAATTATCATAAACCATTTAAATATTACACTTTGTCCTTGTACATAAAGCGCTGTGTTGCAATAAGTTTATTCCTGTGTTTTGCGGCTTCTTTGGCAAACCGCTTATATGCCCAGGATAAAAAACTTATTCCGATAGTCAAATACAGCCTGGAGGATACCGTTAAGCGGGCGAAACAGGATACCAATGGGCAAAAAGATATGGGCGATGTTATACACTCCATATTCAGCAAAAAAAAGCCCATCAAAACTGGTAATGATACCATTACCAGTGAACCCATTATTTCGTTTGTGCCCGCGATAGGATATTCATTACAAACACAAACCGCTGCTACGCTAACCGGGAATATTGTTTTCAGGTTATTTCCGGATTCAAAGGTATCGGCCATTACCACCAGCATGGGCTTTACTCAGCGCAGGCAGTTCACTTTGCCCATCGTATCCAACATTTGGACAAAAAATAACAAATACCTGTTTGTGGGCGATGCGCGCTTTTATGTTTATCCCCAGAGCACTTACGGATTGGGCAGTAATTCCAATATATTGGACGAAGACCCCATGCGATACAATTTGTTCCGCTTTTCGGAAGTGACCTACAGGCGCATCACCGGTGATTTTTACCTGGGAGCGGGGTATATGCTGATCAAGCACTGGAATATTACCCATACCGGGCCCATAAGCGGCGCAGTATCCGATTATGACACCTATGGGCCGGAAACCAAAACTACCTCATCGGGCATAAGTCTTAATACTTTGTTTGATAGCCGCGACAATTCTGTAAATCCATCCAAAGGGCTTTATGCCGCATTGCAGCTTTACACCTACGAAAAAGCCTTTGGCGGCAACAGCAACTGGCAATCGCTGGTGATCGATATCCGGAAATATTACAAATTCCCGGCAAGCTCGGATAATGTGATCGCCCTTTGGTCGTACGATTGGCTGGTGCTAAATGGCAAGCCGCCGTATCTTGACTTGCCGAGCACTTCGTGGGATACCTATTCGACAACGGGCAGGGGCTATATACAAAGCAGGTTCAGGGGAGCGCAGATGTTGTACCTGGAGACCGAATACCGGTTTAAAATTACACGGAACGGTTTGCTGGGCGGCGTAGCATTTTTAAACGGGCAATCCCTATCGGCAGCACCCGGAACAAAATTAGAATCCATACAACCAGGCTACGGCGTAGGAGCACGTATCAAGCTAAGCAAGATATCTAAAACCAATTTGGATATTGATTACGGTTTCGGCAACCAGGGATCAAAAGGATTGTTTTTGACGGTGGGAGAAGTGTTTTAAATCAGTCATTAGTCAATGGTCAATAGTCATTGGTTCAGCTATGGCGCTTTTAATCGTTGCATGGGAGTTACTTATAGCAAAAGGTTAATTTTTGTTAAATTTTACCTTGCGGCAACTATTTGCATTGTTAAAGCGTAATTATTTGTATAGCTTTATATTAATCTTTTACCGGTTGCTTATGGTGAGGTTTTCTATCCGTTTTACTTGTTTTATCTTGCTGCTTTCGGCCTTTGTGTCCTCGTGCCAAAAGGATGAAAGTGTAAAGGCTGTAAAACCTGACGAAACCGAACTGAAAGCCGACAGCGCATTAAATAATGCTTCAAACCCCGGCAATTACCTTGCTGTTAAAGGAATGCTTAAAATTAAGGTGCAGGACTCTACCTATACCTTTAACGCCGCCCATGATTCCATCGCTTTTGTGAATATGAATATTGATGGCGAAGAGTATTACGGTATTACCGCTATCAATAAAGCGCACACGGTTAGTTTTGGTATCAGCTCAATGGGAGCGCCTATTGCCGAAATGGCCAGCGATGTATCCGGAGCCCAGTTTTTGCTGAGTGCTCCCGGTAAAACCAATACTGAATATACCCTTACCCACAACGCACCACCGAAAGATTACGGGATCATCTCCCTTGATAAATATAACCAGGATACCACACTTGCCAAAGGCACTTTCCATACTTACCTGGCAAAGGACAAGAAACCCAACTCTGCTTTTTTTATAGCCGATGGCAGTTTTGAACTACAGGTGAAGTAGGAGCGGGGAAATTCTAAATCCTAAGCTCTAAAAAAACCAGGTTGGAACGCAGGTAATTTTTACCCATGAAATTTGAACGAGAGTAAAAAACGTGTATATTTACTCTCGTTCAAAAAACGAGGGTGCTATTTACCCTCGTTCATAAATCAAAAAGAAATGGCTTATCATCCTGAAAAACCTTTTAATGACCTGCCGCCATTACCCCCCAGTGTTGGCATAGAAACAGTAGCTATACTTAAAAAAACTATTGCAGCAAGCAGGGCTTTATCAGAGCTAAAAGGAGCAATCACCAATTTGCCTAATCCAACCTTGTTTATTGATACAGTAAATCTGCAGGAAGCCCAGGCAAGCTCGGCTATTGAGAATATTATTACTACGCAGGACGAACTGTTCAAAGCAACCATAGCAGATAAAAAAATTGAGAACTATGCTACCAAAGAAGTAATTCACTATAAAGATGCTTTATGGTATGGATTTGAACAATTGAACAAACGCCCTGTATTGACTACCAACCTCTTTATATCCATTATGCAGATAATTAAAGAGAACCAATCAGAAATAAGGAATACACCGGGTACCAAACTGACCAACCCGGCAACAGGTAAAGTAATTTATACCCCCCCTGAAGGAGAAGATATTATCAGGGAAAAATTAAAAGACCTGGAAGATTTTATTCATGCGGAAGATGGCATAGATCCACTGATTAAATTAGCCCTGATCCACTACCAGTTTGAAGCCATACACCCGTTTGCTGACGGCAACGGCAGAACCGGGCGTATCATCATATTATTATATCTCAAATTGACAGGTTTGATGGAACGCCCGGCTTTGTACATGAGTAATTATATCATCAATCATAAAAAAGATTATTATACCAGCCTGAGAATGGTAACTGAAAAAGGCGACTGGGAAAACTGGATAATCTACATGCTGGATATGGTAGAAAAAACTGCGATAAAAGGGAGACAACAAATTGCGAAAATTGAAACTCTAATGGGGGAAATGAGAGTTGCCATGCAACGGAAGCTGCCCAAAGTATATTCGAGGGGTTTGATGGAAGAGCTTTTTAAACTACCCTATACAAAACGGGCATTTTTAGAGCAGGCCGGTTTAGGAAGCTTGAAAACGGTGGGTAATTACCTTAATGAATTAGAGCAGGCCGGATTTTTGAAAGGTGAACAAGTAGGAAAAGAAAAATTGTACCTGAATATCGAATTAATGAAAATACTGAGCATATAAAACCAGCGGATATATGAATCCTGCTATTAACACCCTATTGTAATAAATGCAGGACAATGCCTCCAATTCGTCGGGCGATAGCCCAAAACCGCCCGTTTTTTAGTATCTTTGTATAAATTTTAAAAACATTGATGAAGGTATTTATTGCAGGGCTGCCCCTTGAAGTAGACGAGGCAGAATTATCCGCTGTGTTTGGTGATTTTGGGCCGGTTAAATCGCTCAGAATAATCAAAGACCGTGAGACAAAAGAGAGTAAGGGTTTTGGATTTGTTGAGATGGTGAACGAAAATGAAGCCAAGGAAGCAATCAGGTGCATGAACGGTCAGAGCTATTATGGCCGCAAGATCACCGTCAACATTGCCGAGGACAAAGGTCCGGGCTTTAATGCAGGCGGTGGCAGAGGTGGTTTCAGACGAAACTAAGATATTCCTTATATTTTTTTGAAGGTCCTGGCTTGGTAAAGCCGGGACTTTTTGTTTTCAGGCGATTTTGGTTTGATCGTAAACTATTACAGCTTCATAAATTTACTTCTGCCGATGAGAGTATTGGTAGCATTGTTTAACACATGCACGAAATAAATGCCCGGCCTTAAGCTATTCACATTGCCCTGCCACTGCAGATCGGATGAGTATACCTTTTTTACCATTGTCCCGGCGCTGTTTGTTATCTCTACCCTGTAGGCGACAACGGTGGTATTTTTTGCGGCGAAACTAACATTGATCACGTTATTTGCCGGGTTGGGGTATACACTGATCGCCGGGGCCGTGTTGGTTTCCAGGCTGGTATAATATATCACTACAACTTTTGAATAAGCAGCGGTATCATTGCTATGGGTTTGTTTCAGCCTGTAAAGATTTTCGCCCGTTTCAGGAGTCTTATCCACAAGGCTATACGCGCCCCGGGCAGACGACAGCAGATATCCTATTGTTATAAAGCCTTTATCGCCATTACTGCTGCGCTCCAATGTGAAATTAGTATTGTCTTGTTCATTTTCTGTTGTCCAGTTTAACTGTACTTGTTGCCCGGTCGTCATTTTGGTAGCGGCAAAGTCTGTTAAATGATATTTAGCGGGCACCCGCCGGATGACAAGCGTAAAGCGGTCGCCGCCAAAACTTGCAGAAATATTTTTATCAATAGCAAAACTATAGCTGCTGGTTTTTCGCATATCCAGCGAATCGTTTTTGTATTTATCCATTAGCCAGATCTCAAAAAGCTCGGGGATGTCAGTCATGCTCTTCATTACCAGTTGATACGCACCGCTTGTTTTCGCATAAATATTTAGCCTGATAACCTCAGGTGCCTGCTTTGGAAAAGGCAGGCCATTAATAGACAGCGGAACGCTATCCTGCGAGAAGCTATACAAACTCACTTTCCCGAACCCCTGCAGGTACCTGGCATCTTCATTAAAAACATAGGTTGTTTTTGCAGTATCGATAAACTTAAACATAATAGCATCGGTATTTATATCATCCATTGCCAATTGCAATATCATGTATGGAAATGTGGCTGATATGGGAGATGCATTCACCACCTTTGCCTGCCCTGCAGACAAAGTGTTGTTGTTGCTATTTGCAAAAATACGGCATCCTTTAACGGCTGGAATATTTGTGTTTATAAGTGCAGAAGCATTGCCGGATACACCGCATAACAGCATACAATTTATTGCTAAAGTTTTGAATAGATTTTTCATGCTATATCGGTTCAGGTGATAGAAGTTCTTTATACCGAAAAATGACAAAGCTTAGGTTAGTTCTTCTTATTATTAATTGATTATCAATAAAATAACAATTGTTAACTCAAAAGGTTTTAACGTTAAGTTAATAATTACACTAACGTAAAGTTAATAATTTGGTTGCTTAAAGGCCGGTATTTATGATTGGCATGTTTTACCTGTGCCTTCTTTAAATGAGCATCATTGGCGGGTTGCTAATCAGCTATTTAAATGGAAAAAACAGAAGGGATAATAAGTTAACTACAATAAAGATGACAATTTGATGACATTAACCTTTACTTAAATCGAAAGAATTCAGCCAAAGTGCATGGAATAGGGGATGTGATCTTGAAGTGCTTTGCGGTGTATAAGATAATCGTTCCGCTCAATAGCCGCGGAAGAATGTTTTCATTTGGTAGTATATATGTTAACAAGCCAGTAATCTCTATTCATCCTCCCCAATCTTCCCTGTCATCCAAATTATCACCAACCCCAATAGTGCGATAACGGCAAACGACCACCGCAAATTAGCGGCCTGGGCCAGGAAACCTACCAATGGCGGTACCATCAAAAAGCCCAAATAACCTACGGTAGATACTGCCGCAATAGCAGGGCCGCCGCTCATGGATTTCGACCGCCCCGCCGCGCTGAACACCATAGGCACCATGCACGATACGCCGAGCCCGATAAGGGCATAGCCCGCAATGGCTGTTACAGGGTAAGGCAAGGCTACCGCTAAAGCGAAGCCGGCAACTACCAGTATGCCGCAATTTTGCAGCAAACGTTTCACCCCCCATTTACTTACCAGGCTGTCGCCGCTGAAGCGGCCCGCTGTAACAGTCACCATAAATACCACAAAGGATGCGGTGGTAGTAAGCTTAGTGGCATGCACCGCATTGTGCATATAAATGCCGCTCCAGTCGTACATCACGTTCTCGCAAGCCATGGAGGCAAAGCAGATAAGGGCGAACTTGAGCAATGTTTTATCCGGCAGGGAAAAAACAGGTTTACGCTGCCGCGGGGCAGGTTTTTCGTGCAGGGTATTTGGCCAGGCCATAAAAGACACCAGGCAAAGGCCGATGCTTACCGTAAGCAGGTGCCAGGTTGGCGGCACTTCAAAATATACCATCAGGTAGCCCAGGCCTGCCCCGGCAAAACCCGCCAGGCTCCAGATGCCGTGAAAAGTATTGATGATGGATTTATCATACAAAGCCTGCACGCCTACCGATTGTGTATTGATGCTCAAATTGAGCAGGTTGCGCGATGAGCCAAAGAAAAACAGGATACAGATAAATTGCCAGTATTGGTTGGTAAAACCCAGCAACCCAAGCATCAGGTTAAAGGCTATGGCGCCTATCAGCATAATGCGGCTGCTGCTGTATTTGCCAAGCAGGCTACCGGTAATGGGCATAGTGCACATCAGGCCCGCGGGCATAGCCAAAAAGGCCAGTCCAAGCTGCGCATTGCTGAGGTGCAGGGATTGTTGTATGTAAGGTATGCGCGACGACCAGGTGGTATAGCCAAAGCCCGAAACGAAAAAGAATATCGCGTTAGCAATTCTTATTTGCCGGGGTGATCTGGTTAAGGTGGTTTCGTAGGGCACTATGGTGATAATATTTGGGTGCTAAAATAGGGGAAATTGACTTAGGCTGATGAAGTTTTTAAAACTAAGCAAATACCGCTTTTTTTGTATCAAAACTATTATATTGCTGCTGATTTAAACCTTATGATAGATATTGACATTCAGCAGGAACTGCAGTTCGAGTTGATAGAAAATGAAAAGCTGGTGTGGACGGGAAGGCCGCACGGCGGCATTGTGTTAAGAGCAACAGATATATTTCTTATCCCTTTTAGCTTAATTTGGGTAGGCTTTTTATTGTTCGCATTGGTGGGCTTTGGCAGCGGCGCCATGCCACCGATCATGCTGTTGTTTTTTCTGCCGTTTATTATAGCCGGATCATACATCACAGTAGGGCGCTTTTTCCTGGATAGCAAAATAAGGGCAAACACCGGGTATGGCATCACGGATAACAGGGTGATCATACGGTCGGGCATATTCTCAAAAAAAGTAAAATCACTTAATATAAAAACTATGTCGGATATTTCTATCAGTGAGAAACCAGATGGCAGCGGCACCATTACCCTTGGTCCAAGTGATTTTAGGTTTACCATGATGCAGGGCGTAGCCTGGCCTGGCAATACGCAGGTACCCAGGCTCGAGCTGATAAACGATGTGAAAAGCGTTTACAACCTGTTACTTAAAATACAGCGGGGATAAGTAATGGACGTACAAACCCTGATCCCGCAAAAAACACCATCAGCCACCATCATTATTACCGGGATAGCTTTAGCTATGCTGATACCCCTTGGCCTTACTATCGCCATAGGCGATACCAGTATCAGCTATTATGACAAGGTATTTTATTCGCGGTTTTTTTACTGGGGCACCATGTTGTTCCTTTTCTTTTACGCTTATAAGATCGAGCATCAGCCTTTATTGATTTGGAAGCCGGCGAAGTTTGATGCCTGGATATTTATCGTTTCGGTGATCGTGCTGTATTTGTTGTTTATAGGTGCGGCCATTGTATCGGCCATACCCACGTTTTTGGGTTTGCACGACAATAGGGAAGTGATAACAAAAATAATCAAGGTTATTACCGGGCATCCTTTTTTGCTGTTCTTAATCTCCTTTACTGCCGGGGTTACCGAGGAGTTTATATTCAGGGGATATATCCTTACCCGGCTGATGCAGTTATTCAAAAAGCCCCTGTGGCCGGTACTGATATCCTCCATTTTGTTTTCGGCACTGCATTACAAATACAATAGCCTGCACGAGTATATATTTGCCTTTGCCATCGGGGTGATCTTCAGCATCTACTATATCAAATACCGGGATATCAAGCCGCTGATCGTAACGCACTTTTTGATCGATTTTATCAATTTGCACCTGGCAGAATACCTTTTTAAAATAAGATCACATACTAAATAAATGGACGAACAAGTACTTATCCTGCCAAAAAGGAGATATGGCACACTCATCATTATTGCCGGTATAGCTATCGCCATTTTGTTTTACCCGGTTGTGGGCACACTGGTATTAAACAAAAAGATGGACCCGGTTTTCCGCATATTTATTTCGAGGCTGATCATCTGGGCCACGCTTCCGCTGGTTTACCGGTATGCTGTAAAAGTGGAACAAAGGGATTTTTTATTATGGAAAGAAACTACCCGGCGCACCTATTTTTATATTGCCGCAGTTGCCGTATTATTTCTGCTGATCTTTGGCGCGCAGATTATAGCGTCCGTACCCAGGTACCTGGGGTTTCACGATAATGTAGTTGTTTTGAAATATTGGAACGACATGCTCAGGCATCACCTGTTCCTCTTTGTTTTTACCTGCTTCACCGCCGGGGTTACCGAGGAACTGTTGATACGGGGCTATGTTTTGCCCCGTCTTAGCCTTTTGTTCAAGTCGGGATACCAGCCGGTTATTATTTCATCGCTCTTATTCTCGTTGCTGCATATTGGCTACCGTAACCTTGGCGAGTGTATTTTTACTTTTGTTTTCGGGATAATTTGCGCCGTATGTTACCAGAAATACCGGAACATTAAGCTGTTGATGCTATTTCACTTTTTATACGACCTGATCATTTTAGTTTGACAATGTAACACCCGATGGAAATAACCACTGAAATTACAAAAGACGAGTACGAACAGTTTATCAAAAATGATTATTTGAAAAAAGACTGGGTGAAACATATTGCTATCCTGGCGATCATAGCAGCCGGGCTTACGGTATTGGGTTGTTTTACAAAAGGCGATTGGCATTTGTTATATTCATTTTTTGTGATGTGGTTGCTGATCCTTCTTTTGTTCTTTTTTGCATTGCCTTATGCGATAAATTACAGCAAAATACAGCGACTGCTGCGGGGCATTAGCGGGCAGGATGATAAATGGGTATTTAATATAACCGAAAAAGGGATACAGGCTGATAATGGAGCGGGCAGCAAATTTTTTCAGTGGGGCGCGGTTGATAAAATATACCCGGCAGGTAATTATATGGTTATTAAGCTGGCGAACGACAGTGTATTCTTGCTGCCTGTTAATTCGCTGGAAAATGAAGATGCCGCCGAATATTTATCACACATCAATGTATACATGAAAAAAACCGTAAATAACAATAAGGAAAAGCCGAAAGTTGGGGGAATATATTTTGTAGGCATACTTTGTTTGATCCCCTTTTTTGGTGCCATTGCAGGATTGGTGCTCCTGATATTGGGTATTGTACATTATAAGGACAAACTCCTGATAGCCATTGGCGCTGGGGGAATTATTATCACGATAGGTTTTTATGCCTGGCTTATTCATACAGCCATGAATGCAGATGTATTTAAAACCGGGTTTGCCACCATTGCCCAATCGCAGGTAAACGACCTGGTAAAAAGCGTCGAATTTTATAAGCTGCAAAATGGTGCTTACCCGGATAGCCTGCAGCAGGTGATAACCAAGGATAGTTTTACATCCATATACGATCCATTGCAAACATCACTGGCAGGAGATAATAAGGCGGGTGCCTATATTTACAATAAAATAGACAGCAACCATTACATGCTCTTTTCGCGCGGAATTGATGGCATGCTTTATACCAAAGATGATATCTACCCAACCCTCACCAACCCGGATACCAGTAAACTGGGGTTTGTGCGGAAGTGATGAAATAACGAGATTCTGTCCCCTCAGGGTCTCTCGCAGAGGACCCTGAGGAACTGGATTTAGATTGAAACCGACATACCCCTGCGCCCACGTAAGAGACTATATCAGAAACAGTGAATTTATATCCGTCTCCCGTCCCGGTCAATTATTTAGAGGTCTTTTATTTGACGGATCATCTGATTTGTAAATCCCCATTCATTGTCGTACCATGCCATTACTTTAACCAGGTCGCCATCCACCACACGCGTCATCTCCAGATCGACAATTGTTGCAAAAGTGCTTTGGATAATATCTGTAGATACAATTGGCTCATCCGTAACAGAAAGGACTTCCTTATACCGGTCCGTTAAAGCTTCCTCCTTAAAAATAGCGTTGATCTCTTCCGGAGTTGTTATTCTTTCAGCTACAAATGTGATATCAGAGATGGAACCGACCGCCACGGGTGTCCGAATAGCTACCCCGTCAAATCTACCCGCATATTGCGGTAAGGCCTTCGTTGTTGCAATCGCAGCCCCGGTAGACGCCGGTGCCAGATTTTGCCCGGCTGTGCGTCCCATTCTCGGTTCTCGCTTTGATGGGGCGTCGACCAGTGTTTGGGAGGCGGTATAAGCGTGTATGGTATTCAATATCGCTTTTTTTATACCAATCCTGCGGCCAAGAATTTCAATCATCGGGCTAATGTTATTGGTTGTACAGCTTGCACATGAAAAGATACTGGTATGGCCGTCCTGCGAATTTACGCCGTGTACAACAGTTGGCACATCCGCGCTTTTGGTAGGCCCGGAAAGCACAACGAATTTTGCCCCTGCGTTGATGTGTTTTTCCGCATCTTCCCTGCTGGTAAATATACCTGTGCTCTCAATTACTACATCAACCTGCAAATCTTTCCAGGGAAGATCTTTTGGATCTTTTAAAGAGAAATATTTAACTTTTTTGCCATCGATGATGAGCATATCTCCTTCCACTTCAACCGTCTTATTGTACCTTCGGTATACGCTGTCATATTTTAACAGGTAGGCCGCATTTTCTATATGCATCAGATCATTAACTGCTACTATTTCCAATTCGGGGCTTTCCATCACTAATTTGATAGATGCCCGGCCGATTCTTCCGAATCCATTAATTGCTACTTTTTTCATAGGTAATTTTATTTTATTTAAGAACTTTAACTATGTAGAGGTGCTCTCTGCGATATTACATTGCAAATTACTTATTTTCATATTACGGAATTACAACAAGGTCGATAGTGCATCACTAAAATTACGCTCATGTGAGAAACGTGCGATGGAGTGACGGTAGCACAAGTCAGTCGCTACTATAAAACGGCAAGGTACCTGGGCGCCGTTATAATACTATTCTACATTGTTCTCCCGATTTCCTGACCTAAAAATCATTCTCAGCGCCTGATCTCGTGTCAGGTATGCCACTGTCCAGTTGTAAAAGGTTTTTATAATGTTATTATAGTTAACGAGTGACATGATATGAATAAACAACCAGCTCATGAGGCCCAATAATCCACCGAAATGGAGCTTGTGCTTGAAAAGGTCGGCAACGGCGGTGCGGCGTCCAATTATGGCCATCTCACCTTTATCGAAATAGCTGAATACTTTAACTGGTTTTCCTTTGGCCATGCGAATAAAGTTTTGAGCCAGTTGCTTCCCCTGCTGAATAGCGGGTTGTGCAAGCTGTGGATGTCCATCAGGATAGGCCGGATCGTCAAAATGAACACCCAGATCGCCAATGGCGTAAATATTTAGATAGCCTTTCACCTTACTAGTTGCATCGGTAAAAATTCTCCCCCCTCTACCAATAGACTCCGGAGCGACCCCGTTAATGATATTCGCTGTAACACCGGCCGACCAGATCAAGGTATGCGAGTCAATGGAGGTGCCGTCAGAAAGTTCCACTTTTCCGTTTTCAAACTGTTTTACCTGGGTGTTTAAAATAATATGCACCCCTAATTTATCGAGAGCCCGGTAGGCCGCCCGGTGGGTTTTATCACTCATCGGCCGCAGTAAAACTGGAGCGCTGTCTACAATATAAATATCCCGTTCTTCAGCCTTAAGGTTTGGGTAATCTTTCAGTAGAATATATTTTCTCATTTCAGCAAGCATCCCGGCAACCTCAACCCCCGTTGGCCCCCCGCCGGCAATTACAATGGTCATTAATCGTTTTCGTTCAGCAGGATCATTTTCTATTGCAGCCCTTTCAAGCTTTTTGATCAGTTCATTTCGCATATACAAAGCATCGTCAATGCCTTTCAGCGAACAGCTATTTGCCCGGATACTTTCGTTGCCGAAAAAGTTCGTTTTAGTGCCGGCGGCCAGTATAAGATAGTCGTATGTTAAGGTTCCCCCATCACTCAGGTGAACCATATTTTCAGCCGGATCTATTCTTTGCAAGGAGGCCATCCTGAAAGCGACCTTTTTATTTTTAAATAATTTCCGAAAAGGGTAACTGATACTTGACGGATCTAAGAATCCGGTAGCAACCTGGTAAACCAGCGGTGTGAAATAATTGTAATTATTTTTATCTACGAGTGTAATATCGTAGTAGCTGGTTTTGTATAGCCCGATAATAAAATTTAAGCCAGCAAATCCCCCGCCAATAACAACGATGTGTTTTTTATTTTCCATGGCACAATGCTTAATCTGCGTGATTGATTAATAACACCTGGTTGAAACAAAATTAAAGGGATAATTAATCCCAAATACCGTTTTGCGCTGTAAATATCACCGGCTCGCCGCCCGTTACCATAATGGTATGCTCGTGCTGCGCAACAAAACCACCTTTATTACCCCTTAACGTCCAGCCATCGGCCTGTGTATCGGCAATTGTCGACCGTGTTGAAATGAATGTCTCTATCGCTACCACCGAGTTTTTTTTGAAACGCGAAGTGTTATACCTGTCGCTGTAGTTGGCTATCTCGCGGGGTTCTTCGTGCAGGCTGCGGCCAATGCCGTGCCCGGTAAGGTTTTTTATTACGGTGTAGCCGGCTTTTTTGGCTTCAGTCTCGATCAACCTGCCTATCTCCGATATCCTGACGCCGCCCTTTATATTGCTGATCGCTTTCCTCAATATCTCCTTCGATGCTTCTACCAGCCGGCCATGGCCGTGGATATCTTCGCCCAATACAAACGAGCCGCCATTATCGGCCCAATAGCCATTTAACTCTGCCGATACATCAATATTTACCAGGTCGCCTTCTTTTAGGATCTTATCCGCTGATGGTATGCCGTGCGCAGCTTCCTCGTTGATACTGATACAGGTATACCCGGGGAAATCATAGGCTAATACAGGTGCCGAACGCGCGCCCATCTGCGCCAGCAACTGGCCGCCGTACTCGTCAAGTTCCTTTGTTGAAATGCCCGGTTTGGCAAACTCACGCATCCTTTTAAGCGTGACGGCAACAGCATCACTTGCCTGCTGTATGCCAATTCTTTCGTCTTCGGTAGTTATAGACATTTTGGGTTTTTATCTATAGCAAAAATAACAAATAATACCTTTTGCACTGTTTAGTAAACGTCAGTTTTCTGTCGCTTAGGCTTGATCTGTTTCAGCGTTTAAGAAAGGGTGAGCAGTTCTATATCGCCAATTGATATTGACAAATATTAAAATGAGCTGGTATTCTTGTGTAATTTAAATTCGAGAAATATTAAATTGTCTTCATAAAGTATTTGCTCACGGCTATTCTCGAGTTCCGCACCATACTTTTTGAATGTATTTACTATTTCATCTTTTTTGCGCAAAAATGTGTATCGTGAAAAAGGGCGTTTCCTTACAATTGGATCGGTTATATCTTCAATAACAAAAATCCTTTCAGTAACGAAAAAACATAACTTCTTAATTACCTCTTCGATTTCTTTATTAATTTTGTCCCCTCAGGGTCTCTCGCAGAGGACCCTGAGGAACTGGATTTAGATTAGAAACGCAGTATACCTGGCTCGCGGGCGCAGGGTCCCTTCGGAGACCCTGCGGGAACGTAAGGGAAGACTTAAAAAAACAATAGTACAACAGAGTAATGATTTATAATTCTCAAGAATCGTATGAAAATTTAATAGCCGAACTAAATGAAAGGGCTATAAAGTATGTTGTTCATGAATTTACTTCAGGCGCGAAGATGATAGATATATGGTATAAGGATTTGTTTTATGTAGTCCAAATTGAAGACGATTTTATTGGAATTTCATTAGTAGATGATGACAATATTGGGCTTTTTGATATAATACCGGACGATAAGTTTTTTTCAACGGAAGAATTTGTAACGAAGATAAGGGGCATCCTCGGATAGCAGCATATCAAATGTGTTTCGCATCAATTGCTGGCACACGCATGTCACGTGTGTCCATCCCTACCCTCTCCACTTAAAGCTCTTCTCATCAATTGCACGCATGGTACACAGGATGCCCTCCAGATGATCATACTCATGCTGCAGCAGTTCGGCAAGGCTGTCGGTCATTTGCCATTGCCGGGGCTGCCAGTTTTCGTCCAAATAATTTACTGTGATCTGCCGGTGGCGCATCACTTTTACCAATAGGTTGGGGAAGCTCATGCAATCGTCCCAAAGTTTAATTTTCTCATCGCTTAATCCGCTCAGTTCCGGGTTGATAAATACAATAGGCTTTTCGATATTCATATATATCAACCGCTTCATTATGCCCAATTGTGGCGCGGCAATGGCCCTGCCAAAATGATACTTTTCCCTTATCTGCTCCATTACGTTTTGCATATCAGCCACCCAGCCGGCAACCAACGGGCGCTCGGCAGGCAGCACGGGTTCGCATACCTGGTAAAGGCGTGGATCACCGAGGAGGAGGATGTCGTTGAGTGTTTTCATGGTATGGTAAAATTAGGGAATATTTTTATCGCGCGCACAGTGGACTCACCCCGACTGCGCTGCGCTGCGCTGGTCACCCCTCTCTACAAGTAGAGAGGAGGTAAGAAGAAATAAGAAAGAGGAATCAAAACAAACAAATGATTCCCTCTTTGCCGCTTGCGGGAGAGGGGGATGTCGAGCGAAGCAATGACAGGGGGTGAGTCAAATAGCCGGGCGACCCGCCATACCACTCTTTCACATCCCATTCCTTTTCAATATCTTTAATGTTGCAACCAATCATCAAACCAAATTAGCGTAACCGCTATTCCTTTTAACCTGAGTTTAGAATGAAGCACGTCATTCTTTTCGGCTTGTTTTTTCTGACCGCCGCGGTATGCACGGCGCAAAGTAATGGTATAGGCGACCCTGACGAGGGCCAGCAGCTGATTACCATAGGTGATCTTAAGCTCGAATCGGGTGAAGTGATAGAGGATTGCAGTATAGGTTTCCGTGCCTATGGCCATCTCAACAAAGCAAAAACCAATTGTATATTGTTCCCCAGCTGGTTTGGGGGCACGGCCAGGCAAATTGAAGAATTCGCCCCGCCATGGAAGGTGGTGGATACCAACCGTTACTTCCTGATCATTGCTGATGCTTTGGGCGATGGGGTTTCGTCATCACCGTCAAACAGCGTTAAGCAGCATGGGGCGCATTTCCCGGTGTTCTCCATCAGGGATATGGTTGAGAGTCAGTATGTGCTGCTTACAAAAAAGCTGGGTATCAAGCACCTGTATGCTATTATGGGTATATCAATGGGAGCGATGCAAACTTTTCAGTGGGGGGTAAGCTACCCCAAATTTGCAGACCGGCTTATCCCGATCGTAGGCAGCCCCCAACCCGGCAGTTACGACCTGATGGGTTACACCATCTTCCGCAATATCATTGAGGCCGATACCGCATTTAACCATGGCAACTACCAGGTAAACCCCATCATCGCCAACGCGCATATGCTGCTTGAGTTTTCGGAAACTACACCTGCATTTAAGGTGCGCACCATGTCGCGTGATAGCCTGGCGGTATGGATGCACCAGGTAGAAACCTCGCCCGCCCCCGATTGGAACGACACCTATTACCAACTGCTGGCCATTATAGGCCACGATATTGCCAAACCCTACAATGGATCATTAAAAGAGGCGGCAAATCATATTAAGGCGAAAATGCTCATTATTTCGTCGCTGCAGGATCATTTGGTGAACCCCCTGCCGGCCATTGAATTTTCAAAGCTGGTACCTGCCAAACTGATCGTACTGACCAGCGACCTGGGCCACCAGGCACCCAATTTTGACGACCCGGTAATGAAGAAGGGTATTGTTGATTTGTTGAATAGCGATTAGTGGGTGGACTCACCTGCCTGCAGATGGGTTTGAATAGCCGCGCAAAGAGTGGGACTCACCCAGTCATCGCTGCGCTTGTCACTCCTCTCTACAAGTAGAGAGGGGCAGAAAAAAGAAAAACAAATCAAAAAGCAACCCTCTTTGCCGCTTGCGGGAGAGAGGGTGGTCGAGCGGAGCGATGACCGGGTGAGTCCACTATTCAGGCGAAAAACTTAATCTATTTAAACCATTGACATTCAGCCTGATTTTAAATATATTTAAAGCTTAATCTGTTAACCGGCCCTTATGAAACAATTAATACTTGCCCTACTGGTATTTTTTTCGGTTGTTTCTGCCGTTTCCGCGCAATCTCATCTTACCATAAAAGAAAAACAACAAGCTGCTTTTGATAGCTTGTGGAAGGTAAACCGGGCTTTTTACCTGGCGGGTAAACTGGATAGCCTTCCTGCTATCAACAGCAAAATGCTGCAGCTGGCGCAAAAGATCAGGGTCGATAGTTCATTTGCCAATGTATATGCCGCTACCGCGAATTATTTTTTCTCAAAGGGCGATTACACGTTGGATATCGAATACCTGCTAAAAAGCAGCGACTACTGCCTGTCTGGCTATCAGAAACGTGCCGCGGTGCTATTTGCCAACCTGGCCCACACCTATATCGAACTGGAAAATTATCCCCTGGCCTTATTTTATTTACGCAAGGGGCAGCAATATGTGGCCATTAGTGATAGGGGCTTCGGAATTTCCATTTATAGCGGTTTCGCGAGTGTTTTTTGTAAAATGCTTAAACCCGATTCGGCCTTAAAATATGTACAGCTCAGTTACCAGCAAAACGTTAAAGGATATCAGGAATATAACTACAACCTGGCGTTTGTGTACCACGACTTTGGGATGGTATATGAGCAGTTGAATGAGCCCGAACTGGTGGATCATTATTATAAAAGAGGCGTGCATTATTGCGATTCGATGCATTATGCCCGGATGCTTTCGCAAACGTCCCGGTTATACAGCCTTTACCTCAAAAAACACGGTAAATATAAGGAGGCTAAAGATTATGCCATTTTAGGTTTTAATACCGGCAAAAGAATGGGCAATAAAGGCGAACTGGTGGCCACATCACAAATATTGTATGATATTTACGATAAGCATGGCGCGGCGGATAGTGCCTATTACTATTTAAAAATAAACCACCTGTACCAGGATAGCCTGCGCACCGAGCAAAAAACCAACCAGTTGCAATCGCTTATAGCCAGCCAGCAGCTTAAAGAAACTGAGCAAAGTGCCAAAGCCGCCCAGGCCGAAGAGGACAGGAAACACAACATCCAGTATGCAGCCATTGCGCTGGTGCTGGTTTTACTCATCATGATTTTCCTGCTGCTCAGCCGCAGCGTGATGGTGAATACCCGCACCATCGAGATCGTGGGCGTTATCGGCCTGCTCATCGTGTTCGAGTTTATCAACCTGGTGGTGCATCCCTATTTGGCGCACCTTACGCATGATTCGCCTATACTGATGCTGCTGATATTGGTTTTGATAGCCGCCATCATTGTCCCCCTGCATCATAAGCTTGAGGGCTGGATAAAACACAAGCTGGTGGAGAAGAATAAAACTATCCGCCTGGCAGCCGCAAAACGAACGGTTGAAGAATTGGAGGGTGGAAATGAGTGAGAGAAGTCCGAAAGTCCGGAAGACGGGAAGTCCGGGAGGGAGAGCCAAGAAAGTTGCTGACAAAAATAAATCCGACATCGAATATCCGACATCCGAAATCAAAGAACTGCAAACTGCCAACTCAAAACAGCAAACTGAACCAATGGAAGTACACCATCACCCCCAATTAGAACACAAGCCGAAACCCTGGAAAGAATATCTATTGGAGGGGCTAATGATATTTGTAGCCGTTACTATGGGGTTTTTTGCCGAGAGCCTGCGTGAGCATATCGCCAGGAACGAAAAAGAACGACAGGTGATAGAATCGCTAATGAGCGGCATAAAAAAAGATACGGCAAAACTTGGTGACCTGATAAGAATATACATGCCGGCGCATAACCGCTGGGCAGATTCCGCGGAAAAGGATATCAATTCATTAACGCTGGCGGGGAACGAGCGTAGAATTACTAGGGCCATTATAAACGCCAGTAACTGGAATACTTACGCCCCGCCCGAAATGGCTTTGAATATAGTTAAGGATGCCGGGGCTTTTGACCTGGTTGAAAAAGATGAAGTGAAGACCCATTTATTGAGTTTTAGCACAAAAATTAATGAATATATAAAGTACAGCGCCTTTTTAACCGAAGTGGAACACCATGTTGATACAGCCAGCACGTCATTTTTATCACGAAAAGATCAACGGATACTGGTGGCCAAGCTTTATTTAAACAATGCTAAAAACAGCAATGGTTTCGTGACGATGGATGATATCCCGGCTGAGGTAAAATTTAAGACTTATAATAAGGCAGTTTTTTTGGGATATATGCGAAAACTGGACCAGGTGGATAATTTATTGAATGATGCACTTGGCGAATACGAAAGGATATTCAGCGAGGAAACAAAACTGCTGAGTGTTTTGAAGCACGAGTACCACTTAGGCGATGAGTAGTAAAACAAAAACGCTTTTAATAAAAGCGCTGATATACATTATATTAGGTTTCGGAATAGCTTATTTCTGGCACCGGGTAAAAAATTAATATGGACCAGCCGAAAAAGAAAAAGACCGGTGCTGAAAAGCCGAAGCCGGATATTGCGAAAGCTGAAAGGGGAAAGGCGGAAGGTGTTTTGAAGCCGGAAGAGAGAGCCAAGAGCCAAGAATCAAGAGTCAAGAAGCCTGAAGAGGACGATGAATCCCAAACAACCCAACTGCCAACTGAAAACCGCCCACTGCAAACTGAACCAATGGAAGTACATCATCACCCCCAATTAGAACATAAGCCCAAACCCTGGAAGGAGTATTTCCTGGAGTTTTTGATGATATTTTTGGCCGTTACCATGGGATTTTTTGCCGAGACCATGCGGGAAAATATCTCAGAAAGCGGCAAGGCTAAAGAACTGGCTGAAAGTTTATATAAAGAGGTATACACCGATTCGGTAACCATGCACAACAGGATAATGCTGCGCCAGGAAAAAGACCGCAGGATGGAATATTTCAGGCGATACGTGCGCGATAGCAGCCTTACAACTTTACCAGATAAGTTTTACCCGTCCTTTACCTGGTCGTTCGTGTTAACCAGCACCATTATATTCGACCCGAATGATGGGATGCTAACGCAGTTAAGAAACTCGGGGGCATTGCGGTATTTTAAGAATATTGAGCTGCAAAATGCCCTTAGCCGCATGAACGACGCTATTTTAAATGTCAGGAACCGGAATGGGCAGGAGTATGCCTTCGTTTCGGAGTTTACCCGGCCCTTTATACTAAAACATTATGATTTTAAGTGGCAGGATGAATTTACCGAAAATGGCAAGCTCTCTATCCTCCAGGCTATCGCACAAACTGATTTTCATGCAAAGATCCATCCTGTTATCAGAAATCTTCAGGATTTTAAAAGGGACGACGCGGATGCACTTGCCGGCTATTACCTGCTGATCATCAGGGCCACGCAACAAGTTTTTTATAAACCTTATATCGAGGCAAATCATCACCTGCTGCAGCAATTAAGAAAAGAATATCATTTCGGGAATGAGTGAGGGGGGAGAAAGTCGGAAAGTCCGTAAGACGGGAAGTCCGAAAATTAGGAAGAAGCCGGAAGTCAGTAGTCCGAAGTCTGAAAGGACACCAGTCGCCGACAGCCTTGCGCCATCCGAAATAGAGAAACTGCCAACTGAAAACCGCCCACTGCAAACTGAACAAATGGAAGTACACCACCACCCCGACCTGCATCACGAAAAGAAAGCCTGGAAAGAGTACATTCTTGAGGGCCTGATGATATTTTTAGCCGTTACTATGGGCTTTTTTGCTGAGACTATCCGGGAGGGAATATCCGACCGGGCGAAAGGGCAAGAATATATCCGCTCGTTTGTTGAGGACCTGAGGGCTGATACGACTTCTTTTTCTGATGTGATAGCCTTTGATAAAAAGAAACTGGAAGCATTAAGCAACCTTTCTTCTTGCTATGACGCCATCGAAAAGGACAGCAAATCGGATGGCTGCCTGGTGCCTATCATAAAAAATTCAGTGTCCAACAGGTTTGGGAATTTTACCGATGGTACCATGCTGCAATTGAAAAATGCAGGCGGTTTTCGTTTGCTAAATAAGAGTGATAAGGATAGTATTGTTGCCTATGACCATGTAGCCAGAGCGTATTCAAATTTTGAGGCGACCATATTCCAGCAGCGCCAGGATATCGTAAGGGACATTAATGTCAAATTGATTGATTTTAAAGCAGAACGCACGCTGGTTCCCGATCTGCTTAAAGGCAACGCTAAATCTCCGATATTACTTGCCAACAACAAGGCATTGATCAATGAATACTTTAACGACTTGCTGCTTTACAATAGAACTATTACGGTGCAGATATCGCAACTGGGCCGGCTAAGCAAAAAAGCAACAGGCCTTATTAAGCATTTTGAAGAAAAATACGATCTGGAATGAGAGAGGAGGAAGAAAGTCGGAAAGTCCGTAAGACGGGAAGTCCGAAAGTTAGGAAGAAGCCGGAAGTCAGCAGTCGGAAGTCTGAAAGGACACCAGTCGCCGACAGCCTTGCGCCATCCGAAATAAATGAACTGCAAACTGAAAACCACCCACTGCAAACTGAACAAATGGAAGTACATCATCACCCCCAATTAGAACATAAACCTAAGCCCTGGAAAGAATACCTGCTGGAAGGGCTGATGATATTTGTAGCCGTAGTTATGGGCTTTATAGCCGAAAATGTGCGCGAATCCATCACGGAGCATAAACGTGCTGCAGAATTCGCTCAATCGTATTATACTGATATTAAGAAGGATACCTTTCAAATAAATAAAGCCATCCGCCTCACTAATCATAAAATGGCTGCAATAGACAGCGCGGTGACTATTTTGCACCAGCCGCCAAGTTCGCAAGGGGATACCATTTTAGCTTATAAAAGCATTGCTGCTTCTGTAGTGATGCCTTTTGAACCATCGTCGGGTAACTTAGAAAGTATAAAGACATCGGGAGCGGTCAGGAATTTTAAGCAAAAAATGATCAGCCTGATGAACGAGTATGATCTTCAGGCCCGGGGTGTCATCCGCCGTGATGATATAACCCAAAAGTTTAATACCGAGCAGTTTATCCCTTATGGCCTTTCTCATTTTAGTTATGAAATTTCATACGATATCATGACCAGCGGTAAGATTGCTCATGAACTGCTTTTCCTTAGGGATCCAAAAGAAAGAAAGGTGTTTATTAATATCCTTATGGTAGATAAGATATTGATACTGCGGTCGATGCAGGAATATAAGAAGCTACTTACGGTAGCTGATAAAGTTTTAACGGAATTGAAAAAGCAATACGATCTGGAAGATGAGTGAAAGAAGTCCGAAAGTAAGGAAGAAGTCGGAAGTCAGCAGTCGGAAGTCAGAAGAGGTGAAAGCTGAAAGCGCAAAGCCTAAAGCTACCAAGCCAGAAACTGATACTTCCGCTCCTGATAGCTATCGGGACAACACTCCGCAATCAGCATTAGAAAAAGAACTGCAAACTGAAAACCGCCCACTGCAAACTGAACCAATGGAAGTACACCATCACCCCCAATTAGAACACAAGCCCAAACCCTGGAAGGAATACCTGCTGGAGGGTTTGATGATATTTTTGGCTGTTACTATGGGTTTTTTTGCCGAGAGCCTGCGCGAGCATATTACCGACAGCAGCCGCGAAAAGGAGTTTGCCAAAGCGCTGTATGCCGAGTTGCGGGATGATTCGGTAGCGGCGGCAACCAAGCTGCAATACCGTTTGCAAAAAGAAAAAAGCATGGATTACCTGTACGCCTATTTTAAAGACAGCTCACTAACCGTGTTGCCGCGCAAATTTTACCCGGCATTTACCACAAGCCTTTACATGATCAATATTTATGCTTTTGAACCTAAGGATGGCATTTTGAGCCAGTTGCGCAATTCGGGTTCGCTGCGGTATTTTAAAAGTGTGCCCCTGCAAAAGCTGCTGGGCGATTTGAGTGTGGCCATCAACAATATGCGCTACCGCAACGAGCAGGATTACCAGTATTTTGCCAATCCGATAAAACCATTTTTGCTGAAACATTTTGATTTTCATTGGCTTAACCAGATACGAACGGAAAAATCCGACCCGAATATGATAAAGATCATGGAGCAATATATGAGCGGTAGCAGCACCATTAAAGGCGAAGTATTAAATGCCGCGCAGCTTGACCGCAAGGAAGCCGCCAATATGGTGGATTTTTATAAAGCGCTGATCATATCCTCCAACTCGCTGCAACTGAATGCTTATATCACCACCAACAAACAGATACTAAAGGTTTTGCGCGATAATTATCCTTTGGCGGATGAGTAAGAGAGAGTCGGAAAGTCAGTAAGTCGGAAAGTCAGTAAGTCGGAAAGTCCGAAAGATAGAGTCCCCACTGGCTTAAGAGTTCAGCGCAGCGCTCTTAAGTCTGAAAATGAAAAATAAGGACGCTGTCCGGGGTATGATGATTTTTGGCCCCTGCGGTAACCTGATAGCCGGTTAAAAACGAAACTTGTCCCCACAAATAAGGTCGATAATAGCTTTGTAATTGACTGTTAATTTGTTGTATTTATTTAGCGACTGTAAATAAAGCACGCGGTTATATTCATAAGTCAGGCCGTGGGCCTTTTGATATTTATGATCCAGTAGTACAGTTTGCTTAGCGATAGCCAGGTTTGCACATAACTTTTCGAGTTGTTGTAAATTGGTAGACATATATAAACTACAATCGATAGTTAATTTTGTTTCGAATTGGTTAAATATTACCAAATGTTATTGTGCAAAATGATGAAAATACAATAGTTGATTTTTTTAGAATTTCCAGTCCCGCATGCTATACCAAGCTACCCAAAATTCAGGATTTCTCCAGAATTCGCCTATAGCTTAGTATGTAACTAACCCCTATTTAATATGAATAACCTCGAAGACTGGACGAATCGCGCCATGGAGTATATTCATCAACATAACGCTACCGCAGCGATGGCTATATTTATGATCAAAGAGCTGGAAGATTTTAAACGATCAGGCGTATCCGTAGCCGACCTTGCCCGCAGCATATCCGAAGCACTTGAAAAGGAAAAGGAGCGAAATAAGTGAATTTAGCTACTGCAAGATCTATTCTATCACCTTGATCTGGTCAACAACGATAAAGTAGCCAGAAGCATCCTTATGCCAATTGAGGCTCACATTTATCGGGAACTTGGTGCTCTCGCTGATGCCCAGTTGGGCCAATGTTTTGTTGGTCCGGTAAAACAGCGTGGTATCCCCCTTAATAGTGATCTTTATCCCACCGCACGTGGGGCAGTAACCCAGGTCATAACCGGTAAGCGTTCCCTGGCTTTTATAAGGGCCGATGCCGGTTTTTTTACAGGCTGCAAAAAGTAATACAAGGCAAAAAATGAGAACTAAAGTTTTCATACACACTGAAATTATGGGATCACTTTAATTTTGGTAACGATAATATATTGGTATGAAGCAAAAACCCCGGTATCGGGTTTATAATCCAAACTTATACTGATCGGGAATTTTGTGCTCTCGCTGATGCCCAATTCCGTTAAGGTTTCACGGGTGCGATAATGGGTCGTGTTACCATCGATGTTTATAAAAAGACCACCGCACACGGGTGCAAAACATTCACGCAGGTCATACCCCGTTATTGTACCCCGGTATTTGTAGGGTGCCACGCTGCTCTTTTTACAGGCCGTAAATAGTAATACCAGGCAAAGTACAGGAAGCAATATTTTCATATTCCGCGTTTATTGTTAATACGAAGCGTGGGGGTTAAATGCTACATGCAAATGTAATTAATCTCCTCAGTAGCATGACATTGCGTGGCCGCGTGGTAATTCAACTCACGTGCCGGTAGACTCACCCTGTCTTTGCTTCGCTCGACATCCCTCTCTACAGCAAGCTGTAAAGAGGGAGTTTTTTAAGTTGATTTATTTTTTTCTTACTCCCAGCGCAGCGCAGTCGGGGTGAGTCCACCCGGCGGAAAGGAACGCTGATTTATTCCTGTACCCCCATTTCCCCACCTTCTTCATACAACCCCTGAACCATGGGCTGGATATACCAAACTCCGACAAAGTAAAATACAAACCTTAAAAACCAAAGCGGGAAGTCACCACCGCCCATGGCTGTTACCAGCATTTTTGTGCTGAAGTACAATAAGTAAACGCAGCTAAAAAAGTAAACCCCAAGTAGCAGCCACGACAGGTAATGATATTCCCCGCCGGAATAATAGGAAAGCGTTGTTTTCGGGATCAAAATAATGCAGCTTAAAACAACAGCCACCGCAAAGCAGGCAAGGTAGAGCCCGTTATTGGGCCGGTGGCTTGCCGCAATTTTGGCATGTATAGTGCTGCCTATAGCAAACACCCAGGCAAAATAAAAGAGCATGGAGATCAGCACAAACAAATCGCTGATAAGCGGCAAACAAACGAGTATGATAAACAATTGCCAATGCTTAAGCCGGAGCAGGTAACTCATAATCTATCAGATTGTTAAGCCAAGATAAACAAAAGGCGGTTGTAATCAAAGTTGATTTGAGTGCGCTATCACCCTTGCGCTCGTTTGCAACGAGTGCTTAATATGGCAGCGCGATTGTATCGTCCCGGATAACGCATCACAGATGCTTAACTACGTTAAGCACTCGTCACAGACAAGCGCAATTGAAAAAATCCCTCCAATCTCTAACCTCAATGATTATGCTTCTTATGAATATCCTTCACCAGGCATAGCTTTTTTATTTCTTCCAGCTTGATTACAAAGGGGGCATATTTGAGGCGGTCGCCGATGAGTTCGGTGGTGTTGTCACTGTGGGCAATTACTTCGTCCTCGTGGTCGCCGACCAGCAGGCGCTTGTACATGCGATAATCGCCCCACTCAATATAATATACCTCGCCGGGCAGTATCTTGTTATCGTGGATCACTTTGAGGGCCACCCAGCAGCCGTTCTCCAGGTAGGGGTACATCGAGTGCCCCCAAACGGGCAGGGCAAAGTCGCAATCCTCGATGCCGGGGAAATTCATGTGGCCTATGGGCGTGGTGTCGTTAATGTCTTTATAAACCTCCACACCTGATGCCGTGGCCACCACTTCGTACATCGGTATGCCGTCAAAATGAGCGGGTTGGGGTATGGCGCTTAGTACTGGCCGTTTAATATTCAGGAATTCCCTGTACTTTTCTTTAAAAATACGGAGTTTGTCGGGGTCGATGTTCTGGCGGCTCTTTATTATTTCGGTAATGGAGGCGGGCGAGTTGAAGCCCAGCACTTCGGCCAGCTCGTTATTTCCTTTAAAAGCCTTGCCCCTGAGTTGATTATACAAGATTATGAACTCCAGCGTTTCGGGGCGAACTCTTTTTATCTTGTTTGGTTTTGCTTGCTCTTCCATAAAATGTGGATAACTTTTTAAATATATTTCTTTTCAAAGATACAAATATTTCTTTATATTTGTATTGTCATTCTCTTCTGAATCACCACAAAATTATAAAAATGATTTATAATAGTTAAAGAATTTAAAGAAAAATTCGGGGTGGGAGAGGTGTGTGGGGTCTGAACCGCTGATGCAGCTGATTAAATGATTTCGTTGATGATTATTATCAAACAGAAATCAACGCTATCAAAAAAAATCATTTTTAATCAGCGGTTCAGACGATGAACCAAAAGAATAAACAAATAAAACCTAATACCATGTACTTAGCCTACTCCGCCCTGCGCACACCCGAACAGATGAAAACGATTGATGAGCTTGAAAAAACCGGTGAAAACGAAAGGCTGGAACGCTACCGCGCCTACCTGGATGTCTGCAACAAACACAGCCAGCACCTGCAAATGATACAGCAGTATATGCCGGGGTGGATGCCTGCTTTTAGATGAATAGTCATTGGTCATTGCTTGGCAGGTTTAAAGCAATACAAGCCCCATGAGAACCCAACTAATGACCAATGACTAATGACCAATAAACAAATGACTAACAAAATGATAAAACTAAACCAAAAACTGAAAGACGAACTATGGTGGCTCGTTATCGGGGTAGATTACGACTACAGCCGCATCACCATTGCCGACCATGAAATTAACGGCGATACGCTTTCGCTATGGCTGGAGGACAAGCACGATTTCAAGAACTCATTAGACGAATGTCTGCAGCTGGATATCAGCATAAAGAACTTCGCCAAAATGATCCTTGCGGATAAGCTGAACAGCTACGAGGGTACGCAAATGCATCCGCGGAAGGGCTATGTGTACAAAGCACGCATCGAGATAAACGAACCTATTAAATGGTACAAGGAGGACGCCAGCGCCACAGAGCAGCAATGGGCCCGCGAAGCCGCCCTCAAAAACGTGCTGACCCAACTGGTAGAAAGCGAAGTGTATGATGGGTCCAGCCGCGAGCCGGAAACTACCTCGGGGTGGGACGGTGAAGATTTTTTGTGAGATTTAATATGCCAAATGGCATATTAAACATGATTAATCCTGCGCTTCATATCTCAATTGCACTCGTCACAGACGAGCGCAAGGAGTAGGCAGGTGAGTCGATCAATCACTTCCAATAAAAATGGCTTGCAATAATGGCCGCTACCACGAAGTTGACGCCGGAGGAAGTTAGCAAACCAAACACAAATTTTTTATCGTAGTTAACGTATACCGAAGAATTGATATTTGACACCAGGCTAAAGCAGGCAAAGCATATGAGCCCCAGTTTAATGTGCGAGAAAATGTTGGAGGGGAGCACATAATGCGATCCGATCTTATAATAAAAAAGCGTGAACAGGGCCCCGAACGCGAACGACAACAGAGTGCTGTACATATAGCTTTTGCTGCTTTCGGGCCGCCAGGTTTGGGGGGTAAGCGCCTGGTATTTGTGAAACAAAAAACCAAGAAAAAACCATTCGGTTAGGGCGTGTGCAAAGCCTATGCAAACAGCCGATAGGATGAAATGTGATACTGTCATGATTGGTTGGGTTTGTATAAATGTAGTTTTTATTTATTGCAAACGCCTCATTAACAATATATTTAGTGGGAACTGGATTGTTTCTAATTGCGCTCGTTTGCAACGAGTGCTTAACGTGGTTTAGCATTTGCGATGCGATAGAAGTTGATATTTTGAAAAGCAATGCCTGTAGCTGCTATGTACGGGTAGCCCCGCTATACTATCGGGTTTAGTTTACCTGGGTCGGTGCTTCTATTTGCGCTCGTTTGTGACTATAACAAGGAATCACGCTTAATCTTTAGAATAATAAAATTTCATCTTTGATAATATTTCCTCCCGGAACCTTTTCTCCACCCGCTTCTCTTCTGCCCGACTCAGATCATTTCCGCGTTTCCATATTTTTCCATCAAACACACTCACCAATGCCAATACAGTTTTGTCTTTATAGTCCGGTATATCATCATAATTGTTAAATGCAACGCAGTATAATTCCCTGGGCCCTTTTTTAAAGTAGATAAATATATCCTTCGGGCCTTCTCCTTCCTCATAATTATTCCAGTGAGGCGGGGCCGAATATTTCCCATTGGAGTCGATCACCCTGATCAGTTCTTTTTTTACATCGGCCTTTGGTGAGATAAAATTGTAGAATTGAACGCGCCCGGCGCTGCGGCATGAACCAAGCAGCATCATCACTAATAGCAAGGCAACGGATAAGGGTTGTTTCATCAAATGATTTGTTGATGCAACATAGTTATTTTTTGATGAAGTGACGAGGAGCAAAAAACCACCCTCTTTGCCGCTTGCGGTAGAGAGGGTGGTCGGGCGGAGCGATGACTGGGTGAATCTACCGTAGGTATGGTGAGTCGGTACTTATCTATACTTATCCAGCACCCTGTGTACAATAGGCTGAATGTACCAAACGCCAATCGGGAAAAACCAAAACCCAAAAAAGGCTCTTAACGAATCACTTCTATAAACCATCCTGCCCTCTATCACAGATTCGAGCATTCGGGGTGCAAACATCCAGATGTAAAATATGAGGAATAAAAGAATTGGTAGAATAACAAAATCACTTACCTGGTATCTTGATAAAAATGTTGTTCCCCCAAAATAAACCTGCCAAGTATTAAGTGTGATGATAATCACTATCAGGATGATACAGCAATATTTAAAAAGGGTGATCCCTGGTTTTAGCTTGTCGGGCATTAAGGCGTGCATCCGGGTGCCGATGGCATAGGGCCATCCAACATACATAACGATCCCGGTTATATAAAACAGGTTTCCAAAATACGGGATAGATGTAAGAAAATAAGGCACTATGAGTAAAAGAAACAGTTGCCAGGATTTGAGCCGGAGTAAGAAATTCATTGATGATAGGTTACAAGGGTAAAGTTATCAATCTATGGACAAAGAGCAAGGCTTACAAGGATGTATTATTTACACTTCTGCATCTTAATGTCCCCGCAGGGTCTCTCGCAGAGGACCCTGCGGTAGCAAGGTTGTCTGTATTTGCCGGTTTCATGTTATTCCCCCGCATGTTCTGCCTGTTCAGTCAATACAGGCGATGTTGCACCTTGCTTCACCGGCCCCAGCCTGCGGCCATTAAGCAGCCTGAGCAGGAAGACCAGCGCCCATACCATGCGGACCAGGATCACCAGGCGCTCAAACATAGCGGCATAAGGGGCGTCCCGTTGCTGCGTATAGCCAAACAGGGCGATGGCTGCAATGATAAGCACCGCACTTAAAACAGTGTAGGCCGCCCAGCCTTTCCACCGCGCATCACGGGCAAAACGGATGGCAAACAGCAAAAAGCTGCTCAGCATCGCCATAAATGAAATGGCACCTGCGATATTATTCATGGGTTGGTGGATAAACAGGCCGGTAAGGATAAACCCTGCTGCCAAAAATAGCTGCGAAAGCGGGATCAGCGTTGCGCCGAAGCCGCTTACCAGTTCTTTACGCAAGCCCAGGGCATATGCGCACACAAACAGGCCCAGCACCACAAAATTTGCCGATTGTATCCACCCGTGGCGGATCAGTTCGAGCTCGTTAATGGGCTGGCGCATCATATCGTAATGGGGTGTAATGGCACCAAAACTAAAATTGATGATAGAGAACAGTATCCCACCCGAGAAACCGCAGCATAGTAAGAAGGTGTGCAAGGGAGTTCGTAATGCCGTTACATTGGCCACAGTATCAGGCTTATTCATAGTGACAGGTTGTTGCAATAACTACCGGGGGTATTAACCAATAGTTACTGCAAAATTAACCTTTCGGAATTAAAATCAACATTCTATAACTTAAATGATACAATAAAGCAAAAATAGATGTCTTGCTATTTAACTCACCCCGGCATCGCTCCGTTCGTCGACCCTCTCTCCGCTGCGCGCAAAGAGGGTTATTTTTTTATTTTTTCACCCCCCCCTCTCTACTTGTAGAGAGGGGTGACCAGCGTAGCGCAGTCGGGGTGAGTCCACCCCGGCGGAAAGGTTTTTTTATTTATCATAATTCCCTATATTTCGGAAACCTATATTCACATGAAAAAAGTATTACTCACTCTTTTTTTGATAACCACAACGGCAATTGCCTTCGCGCAAACGGTTACTTTTGGTATTAAAGGCGGCATTAACATGGCCACGCAAACCTTCATCAACCAGGGCACATCATATCCTAACCAATATAAAAGCGGTTTTCAGTTGGGCGGCATTGCCGATTTCACCTTTAAAAACTTTGCCATACAGCCGGGCATATTTTTTATCACTAAAGGCAAAAAGGAAACAAACCTGGTAACCACTTTTAGCAGCACACTAAACTATATCGAGGTGCCTGTAAACCTGCTATACAAGCTGCACGCGGCCCCCGATTTAGTGGTATATTTTGGCGGCGGTCCTTTCCTGGGCTACGGGCTTGGCGGCACCCAGACTGACGGGCAGGAAAAAACTAAGATCACTTTTGATGATGATCACTTCAACGTTCTTTACAAAAACCCCGATTACGGGCTCAACTTTATTGCCGGGGCCGAATTTGGCAAACACATTTTGCTGGATGCCGGGTATAGCCTGGGCCTGGCCAATATTGCTTATGATAGCAGCGTTATGGAAAAGAACCGCGTGATAACTGTTGGGGTAGGGTATATGTTCAGGTAGTGCTGGGGAAGTCAAGAGTCAAGAGTCAAGAGGGACGCTCGTCTGTGACGAGTGGAAGGGTGGATTTTTAAGGTCCAATTGTTTTGTTTGCCGCGCTCACTGTTCACAAAAGCAGACACTAAAATGACCGGATAGCGGCTGTTCTAAGCTGTGTACATGCTGGCATCATATTCGTATATACCAGTAAGACAACTAAACAAAACCACTATGAAAAACGCAACCCAGATCACTGTATTATTAAAAGCATTGGATATTCAATTGAAAGCTTTACTGGAAAGTGATCTGAAGAGTTTCAAATCGGCCCAAAACAAAAATACTCAGCTTGCCGGCAAGCAATTAATGGCAGCTTAAGCATATATCTACCATCTACCTATAAAAACCACATCTACCTTTTAAAAACAGGAGAAGCCGTCTGAATTAATTTCGGGCGGCTTTTTCGTTTAGGGGCACAGATATCGGTACGAACAAAAAGACTATGAAAAATGAATGACGAATAGTATGATAGTTAGGATCGCTATGATGCTAAGCAATGCGTGAACCGGTTTGTTCTGAATAAAAGTTAATATTGAATTCATTTTAATAGGGGATTTGTTCTTAAATATAAAAAATTCTGCAGGCCTGGTGAACCCAACCCATCTCCACAATAGCACAAACAAACGGGTATCTTCCCCCACTAACACACTTTTTAAAATAATGTTTTGATCATAACTGTACATTATTAAATTCTTTCCGCTTAGTTAATAAGGAGAATAAAAACTTTCTTGTAATCGATGGGTTGTTTAATTATTAGGAAATAGAGCAAACAAGCCATATATTCTATTGTTGATCTATAGATTAACTGTGAATATGAAGAAATTTTTAAATGCCAGGCTGGACATCATTACCGCCAATATAAAAAATACAAGGTCGGAAAATAATTATACCCAGGAATATGTTGCGGCCAAATTGAATATGCCGCTGCACGAGTATACCGAACTGGAACTGGGAAAAATTGAAATGACCTTAAATAAACTCTTCCGAATTGCTGAAATATTGAATGTGCCTATCTTAGATCTGATCGAAAAAGACCCCGCCTTATTAAATCCTCATCCCCCTTTAAACGATAACCCCAATCAGGTGGCAGGGGGTAGTTGATCCTCTTTTTAAAGATATTTGGTGCTGAATGAAAGCTTCGTTCCCGCTCATAGCCGCGGAGGCTTAGTCACTTTTGGCTTGATCCAAAAGTAACCAAAAGATCAAGTCATAGCGAATGCTTGCAACGCTCCCTACCGGTTCTTTACGCCTTTCCCGTGCTTCGCACATTGCAAAGGCTAAACCAGCATTCCCGCCATACTCCCGGCCCGCTTTTTTGTCGGGCCTTTGCCGCTTTTGATTTGGGATTCATTCGATGTATTTTGCAATCATCATATTTTTCTTTCTTCCCTCAGCAGACCTGCTTCGGATGAAATCAGGCAAAACAATGGTGGCCTGTGCGTTGGTAGGGCATAGCAAATTTTGCTGCAGCATCGGGAATGCGCGGCTTTGGGGCAATAGTTTGCAGCCCAGGTTTTGGCTGATTTGCAGGGCAAAGGCCCAGTGCGGCAAAGAAGCCTTTCTGCTGAAAGCCTTTATTCACTTGTTGTTTGTTTTTTATAGGTGTTCATGAGGTCGCTGCGCTTAGTATTGGGTACTTTTGTGGCGACAAAAGTGACTAAGCCTCCGCGGCAACTGAGCGGAACGAATTATCTTATTAAAACGTAATTAATTCAATAGCACAAGGCCTACCCAACCGGCATATAAACAAAAAAAGTGGAGCCCCTGCCGGGTGCGCTTTCAAAGCCGATGCGGCCGCCTTGCTGCTCGGTAAACTCCTTGCAAAGCAACAGCCCCAAGCCTACACCTTTCTCGTTATTGGTACCAAATGTTGATTTGGCTTTGAGCGAAAATATATCGGGTTGCTGCTCATAGGATATGCCTTTGCCGCTATCCTTTACCTTCAGCTTGCATTCGTTCATCACCATTTCGGTGCTGATATCCACTGTACCGCCCACCGTGGTAAATTTGATGGCGTTGCTTACCAGGTTGCGTATCACCAGTTGCAGCATATCGCTATCTGCTACCACAGTAGTTGTTGAGTCGATGTAATAGGTGAGGGTGATCTCCTTTTTTAAGGCGAGTATGCGCTCCAACTCCAGTGTATTTTTTAGCGTTTCCAGCAGGTTCAGATCGCTTAGTTTTACCACCACGCCCTCCATCTGCGATTTGGACCAGATAAGCAGTTTCGACAGCATGTTCAGCGTGTTTTGGGTCACCTTCAGCAGGTCGCCTTCCACCACTTCGCGCTCCTCCTTGTCCAGGCCATAGGCGGTCACGAGTTCAAGATAGTTTTGTATGTTGCTTAGCGGCGCACGCAGATCATGCGCTATGATAGACATCAGCTTATTTTTTTCCGAGTTGATCTGTTCCAGCTGCTGGTTCTGTACCAGGATGTATTGATTTTGATTCTCAATATCGCGGGCTTTTTCTTCGGCCTGCCGTTTCTCATAATCATAATTGCGCCTGATGTATTTGATCATATAGTATATCAGCACAACCGCTACAATGTAAGCCGATGTTTTATCAAAAAATTCATCGGCACGGCTCGAATATTTATTGGGTACCCATTGCGGATAATAATATTCGATAATATGCAGGGCCAAAATGGTAATTACGTTTAGCGCCACCCATATTTTATGCTGTTTGTGCGGGGTAATGGCTATTACCAGCAATATGGAAAGGCCCATCAAAATTTCAGTTGGCCCGCTGATGCCCGAATTATAAAAATAGTTGGCTACAAAAAGGAAGTTAGTTAGTATGGCAGTAATAATGATACTGCTTTGCATTTTTAGTTTAAAACGCGAACGATAGTACAGCCAAGCAAAAATAAAGCAGGCAACCAGGCTGATGAGCGATGGCCCATACAGGCCGATAATATAATTGAAGGGGATATTATAAAGCAGGGATACAAAAGCAATAAGTGCGATGGAGTGGTATATACGATACTCCATCGGGAAAACCAACGGATCACCCGTTAAGTTAGTCCATAACTTACTTATTTTTTCGTTAAATGACAATTGAACCCCTGTTTTAGATAGATTGCCCAATTTACAAAATATTATTAAATTAGGTGACTTTAATTTGCTTAGAAATTAAATAAGGGGTTAAGATACAGGAGTATAGCTAAACGTATAGCTATAAGTTGTAAGGCGGATAAACCTGCAACGGGCTATCCCTGCTGTAATAATTTTGGCAGAGAAAAAAGGGAAAGGCAAAAAAAAATACCATTTCTGATTTAAGAGTGTTCGCAGACTCTTAAATTAGAAACAGTATTACAAAAATGGCCAAACCTCGCGTTCAGCCAATTTCCATTATTAATTTAAACTATAGCATGAATTGCAACAATAATGCCACAGTTGATTTCCATGCTTTAATAAGAAATTTTTATACATATTAATCAATTTGTGGAAAAAGTGTGCAAATGTTTTTCGGCAGGGTAAAAAACTGTTGCCTTTTTTCCCCAATATGCCTCGTTTTCATCGATAAAATATATACTTTTTTAACAATTGTTTAAAAGAGTGTCCTGATTTTTAATGAATTAAAAACACTTTCAAGGCTTCGGCTCATTTAAGGAACCCCATAAAATTTGAGCGTTTAATACGGCGCTTGGGTAATAACGCATCACCAAACGTTCCTACGGAACGTGAAAAATGATGGTTTGCCGTGTTACCAACCAGACGGTTTCTACGAAACGTTTTTTTACGTCCTCCGTCCCGGCGGGACGATTGGTTGGTAAAAAAGTAAACATATAAAAGCGGCGTTCCTTAGGAACGCTTGGTGAAAGACCGGAAATTTATTTATAACCTGATTTATGGGTAAACTTAAATCGGCTCAATACCTCCAGCTTTTCAGGTCGGCACCCTTTGGCGCACGCGATCTTACCTCTTCGGCCCATTTTTTAATAAACATCTGGTGATAGCGCAGCCTGCTGATGTAGTTGGGCTGAGTATGGTCGCCGTTCCAGCAATGCTCGGCGCGGTCGCCGTAATCAACTACACAATTACAGTTGGGGTTGTTCAGTTTTTTCAGCATATCCTCGGCGGTGTACACGGCATCGTTCAGGTAATAGGTATCCATGTCGCCCACATAAATATGGATCTTCCCTTTCAGGCTGTTGCCTATTTTGGGCCAGTCGCGCCGGATGATATGGGTAAGATCGAAATGATCGCGCCAGTAAGCGGCTACGGCGGTATCAATGGCACCGGTGTTTTTATCAAATATGCGTTGCGGGTAGCCATCTTTATCCATTGGCGAAAATACGGCCTCCCAAATATCATACTGACCGCCGCTGCGGGTACGACTGCCCAGGGCCAGCTCGCGCTGGTTCACTTCCTTTACGGTGGCGCTGATGTGGCCCAGGTAATCCCGCTCGGCGGGGCGCGGAGTTTTTTTGAAGTCGCTTTCGGGGTAATAGGCGTTCCTATCGTGATAAATATCAACCGTGGTGTAATGGTGAAAATCAACCGGATCAGGGCAGGCGGCATAGCAGCCGTTGTATTGGTCGGGATAAAACACCTGCGCGGCCAGCACTTCCCAGCCACCGGTGGAGCCGCCATACATAAAGCGGGCCCAGCCCTGGCCTATCCCCCTGAAACGTTTTTCAATCTCCGGTATCAGCTCAAAGGTGATGGCATCGCCATAAGGGCCTAAATTGGCAGAGTTGACGGCGTACGAATCATCATAATAAGGATTGGCATGCTGTATCTCCACAGCCAATACCCGGGGGAAACCCGGGCCCGTCCATTGCTTGTAAAAATCATAAGCCTCCTGCTGCACAATTTTGTTGTAGCCCGTGATGTGGAAACGTTCGGATGTATCGGGTTTTAAATTAGGATCAGGCGGGGTGGTGCTGAAACCCTCCAGGTCGGCCGGGAAATGGCCGTGGAAAATAGCCAGCGGGTATTGCACTTTGGGATGCTCATCAAACCCTTCGGGCAGCAATATATTGGCGCCGATATACATCGGGCGGCCCCAAAAGGCGGTAAGCAGTTTGCTTTGTATCCTGATGTGTTTGATGTATTTGGTATCCTGCGGCACTTTTACAGGCGGAATAATCTTAGTGATAGTTAAAGCCACCTCGCCGGTATTTGCCGGGTCGAAATGAATTTTAACAGGGGCCGAGTAAATATTGCCCGGCGCGCTGGTCCACTGCTGGCCCTCACCGCGATCCATCGGCAGTTTCACCGTATGGCCGGTGCTGAGGTGGAAGGTTTCATATTTATGCAGCAATACCTGTATATAATAATCGCCGGCGGGTACATCTTTCAGCCTTTCAACCGGGTAGCCGTAGGCCTGCACATCTATCAATTGCGTGGTGCGGGGCTTCCACTCGCTTACATCCATCCCAAACACCAGCTGCGTATGCAGGGCATCGTTCACCTGGAAACGGGGCTCCGCCTTATTGCTTTTTGACAGCAGCAGCAACAGGCGCCCATCCAACTCGTCCTGTTTAAGCGTTGGGTCGATACTGATGCGGAAGGTTTGAGCCTGTATAAAAAGGGGAATGATCATTAAGAACGAAAGGAGAAGTTTTTTCATAGCCGGGATTATTTTTGTTAAATATAAATAAAAAGGGAATTACCGCAGGGGCGGACGGGCCTGAAAACGTAATGTGAAATTAATGATGCCAAATTAGGTATCTTATTCCGGTAAGTTGTGTATTGTATTGATTAACAGCTAAATAGAACAAATAAATAATTAAGTCTCCCTAACTTTTTAGTTTACCCTTACGTTAAACAGTTAAGTTTAAATTAATAATGGGGAGTGGCTGGACGCGAGGTTTGGCCATTTTTGTTTTTGGACAAGTGGACTCACCCCCAGCCCCCCCCCTCTACAAAGTAGAGAGGGGGAGTGAAAAAAAATAATAAATGAAAAAACTCCCTCTTTACAGCTTGCTGTAGAGAGGGATGTCGAGCGGAGCGATGACAGGGTGAGTTAAATAGCAAAGCGATAAGTGACCCAGCCCCTTCTCTACAAGTAGGGGGAGTTAAGAAACGAAAAAATAAAAAATGCTTAATATCTAACCTGGCCGGGATATCCGGAAGGTAACTGTACACCAGTAGTGAGTAGTGCGAAGAAAATCACTACCTAATAACAACTATAGATAAAGTTGTCACAATAGCGGCCAATATTACAAGTGCATGTATTGGCTTGTTCTGAATAAAAACTAAAACCGGGTTCATTTTATTAATGGTATAATATAATCCTCTCACTAAGCAAAGCAGTATCTGCAATATTTGTTTTAACTTTTACGAGGGATGATGAGATTAAGTTGTTTTTGAGGTTGCGGAGATTGGCTGGGCGGCAAGTGGACTCATCCCAACCCCACTTGTAGAGAGGAGGAGTGAAATCAAATCAAGATAAACAAGGTAGGCAGGTGAGTTGAACCCGCTACGGTAACAACCAAAATACAGTGTCGCTTTTCATATTTTTTACTACTTTAGGCACCATTCCTTTATCGCATTTCATGAAGAGATTTTTACTGCTTCTTTTTTTTCTGATGACTGGTGTTATTGCCAGGGCCCAGGTTTACCGCACTTATTTGAATGATGACGGAAAGATTGTGAAGCCCGAAAAAGCTAAATCATACGTAGTTTTTACTCAAATGACGGATACTGCATGGACTATGAAACAATATGATATGCATGATACGCTGATAGTAGTGGGCACTTATAAAGATCGCAACCTGAAGATAGCCAACGGAACGTTTTATTACTACGGTAGAATGCACGCTGTAAAGGGAATGAAAAACTTAACGCGGCTGGATACGATAAACCATGTAATCGGCTCGGGCACTTATAAAAATGGGGTAAAGAATGGTTACTGGATAGATTATTTCAGCAATGGGCAAACACGTCAATCCTTTTATTATAAAAATGGAAAGTTGAACGGACCTTCCGAATTTTACCGGCCCGAAGCTTTCTCCATCATCGTTAGAGGCAATTATGTTAACGATACAAGGGAGGGAGAGTGGGAACTGTTTGACCTGAAAGGCAAAGTGGTTCAAAAGGAAACGTATGTTCATGGCGAACTAAAAAAAATGTGGGTAGATAAAAAATCTTATCGCTTTGCAAAGCCACCTGCCGAGTTTTACGGCTTTATTGATAAAGGAATAAAGGCTTTTGCAGGCCATAGCCTGCCGGGCAGGGTGGTGGTTTCATTTACAATAGCTACTGATGGTACCTTAAAGGAACCCGCAATTGTGAGGAAGGAATACAATAATGACAATTTTGACAAGCAATTACTTAGCCTGCTTTTAAACTCACCTAGGTGGACACCTGCTACCCAGGGTAACGAACAAAAACCAATGGAGGATTACAGCATGATATCTATTGATATGGATACCACCAATGATGTTGTGCTAACTACCCAACTGGAGAATGAGATAAGGAAGATCAGCTTTTATAATTTAACGCGTTGAATTTAACCCGTTAGGGTAACATCCAAAATCGCCAGCCACTCCAATACTCATGGTATTGTACCCACAATGTTTTTAGTTGATGTGCCTGCGGCAGGTGATGTGCCAATGCATATTTGTTATAAAGATATTTGCTGCCGAATTTCTTCATCACGCCTGATTGCAGCGGGTAAATAAAAAATACTTTGGCTGATGCAGCGCACAGGGTATCGTTTTTCACCAAAAAACTATCTACTGCCAGTTGCTCGCTTGTTCCGCTGGCTGTAAAGTAAGCATAACCATCGCCGCTGTTCATAGTTTCCCAATGACCTAATGGTATCAAAGCCTCATCGCCCAAACCGTGATTGCCGTAGTAGGTGAAAGAAAACACGAACAGCAAACCGTAGGTGCTTAAAAAAATACCGGCGAATTTAAACTGCTTAAGGCGGCTGCTTTTGTTGATCTCGGTGTATATAAACACCAGCGAATAGATAATAAATGAATATACAGCCGCCTGTATGGCCATCTTTATCAGTTCAAAACCAAAATGAAATAGGGTAAACATGAGCGAATTTATTTTTGATCAAACCACCTTTACCTCCGCCATCTCATCAAAGGGCGGTTCTGTGTCCGGCTCCAATTCATAATACCATACAGAAAAACCGGCTACAGTACAGTAGGGCGCTAAAAAGTACAGCATTATAGAATCAGCTGTAAGGGCCCCAAAATAAAGCAATACTCCGGCAAAAGTGCTAATGATGATGAGTTGAACACCGATAAAAAGTACAGCTTTTATCTTCATGATATCATCCAGATAGGTGTAGGCAAGCCATTCCGTTATCCAGAAAATGACCCAGCCTACCGAGGAGACGACTGCTGTAAGAAGTATGATCATAGCATAACCAGACACAAGGCTCAGGATCTCAACGCGTTGAAAGTTGGGCTGTTCTATGCACACAAAAAGAATAAACAACAGGAAAGGCGACACCAATAAAGTAGTAAGCCAGACCTTTAAAGTATAAAAAGTGTGTTTTTTTCTCATGATCGGTTATAGTTTAAACTGCCAGTTGCTCCAGTTTTTTTGTCATTACTTCCTGCAGGGTAACCACTACCAGCATGGCCACCATTGACATTGCCCAGCCAAATAGTACCTGCTGCGCCAAAAGTGATACCCTCTCTTCTGTTTTGCGTAACGAGCGGCCCGCCACTACAATGCCCCTGGCGCTGCGAACGGCCACCGCAGCCTGGCGTATACCTGGTTGTGGTTGCCAGGTAACGGCATCGCCACCAATGCGGCGGATATTATCCAAAACGCCCTGTGGTATTTTTGGGGCAACACCATTCAGGGTGGCATTGCTGGCGACATCATTTCCATTGGCATCATAGATGGCCAGGAAGGGCGAAAGGCTTTTTAAAAGATCCACAGGGGCAAGGGCAGCGGTAAGTGATTTAGGGTCGGCGCCTTTGTTGAGTGCGGTGGCGGCGTCTTCGGCTATTTGATACTGCGGATCGTTTGCCGCCTGCCTGAAGTTTTGCTGGGCTATGATATAGATCAGAAAGCACAGCAGGGTGATGGCCGTTGCATAAGCGAACCAGTTTTTGAGGATGACAAGAAATCTGTTCATGAGATTATTTATTGAATTACTGATTTACTGAATTATCTGCTATTTATTAAAAGTACTTTGTAATTCAAAGTAAATGATAATATTTGAATAATGCAAATGGAATTTTAAAGCACCGTATGCCTGCCGTTTGGTTAACCGGGTATTGATTGTTAATATGTTAAAAGATTTTTGTTGGCGCGGGCTTATTAATAAAATAAATTTGATATATCAGTTAAAGGTTATTGCTTTTGTTTGTTTAATGGATTAAGTTTTGGGATTAGCCGGGTTGGGACAGCCTGGCTAATTTTTTGGACTCACCCAACCCCCTCTCTACTTGTAGAGAGGGGGAGTGAAGAAGAAAAAATAAAAGTTTATAAACCCTCTTTGCCGCTTGCGGGAGAGAGGGTCGACAAGCGTAGCGATGTCGGGGTGAGTCGAATAGCCGGGCGAAGAGTGGACTCACCCCCTAGCCCCCTCTCTGCTACGCAAAGAGGGGGAGTAAAAAGAAAAAACAACAAGATATCCAACCCTCTTTTGCCGCTTGCGGGAGAGAGGGTGGTCGAGCGAAGCGATGACCGGGTGAGTTGAGACGTTATCCTCCTGCGGCTTGTTTCATTCCGCTGTTTTCCTGCTCTTGTGTTTGTTGGTACAAAGGCAATTTAAAATAAAAGGTTGACCCGTTGCCGGGTTCGCTATCTACCCATATCTCGCCATGGTGGCGTTTGACGATCTCGGACGAAATGAACAGCCCCAACCCCAGCCCCTGGAATTTATTATAGGTTTTTTCGCTGCGGTAAAATCTTTCAAACAACAGCCCCCAATCTTGTTTGGCAATACCCACACCGTGGTCATGCACCGAAACTATTACATAGCCGTTCTCTGTTATGGCGTTCACTTCTATTGTATCCGCATCGGGCGAATATTTTGCAGCATTGTTCAGCAGGTTATTAAATACCTGCTCTATCCGCTGGCGGTCGGCCATCACGAAGCCCTGTGCCATATTGCTGAGGATAACTTTGTGCCTGGGTGTAACATCTCTAAATGCTTCCACGCTGTTTTTCAGCAAGTCTTCAAACTGGAAAACTTCCAGGTCATAATCCATTTTTCCCGAATTAATCCGCGATACATCCAACAGGTCGTTGATCAGTTTTTCGAGCCGGGCCACATGGATCAATGTTTTGTTTATAAACGGGAACGATTTTTCATCAGGGTTGGCGGTTTTGGCCAGCAATTGCGCATAGGCTTTGATACTGGTTAGCGGTGTCCGTAATTCGTGGCTGGCGATGGACAAGAACTCATCCTTTTTATACATCAGCTCCAAAATAGCATCCTCGGCATGTATCTGGTCGGTTATATCGGTAAGGCTGCCTATAAAGCCTTCAAAAATACCATTATTAAATATAGGGTTGCCCTGTATGTACATCCAGCGGTATTCGCCCTGCGCATTTCTGAACCTTGATTTGGAACGGTAGGGGACCCTATCGGCGAAGGCTTTGGTAAATGCCCGCTCCTTCATATCATCCGGGTGGATCACCACCATCCAGTCGCGCCCCATGCTCTCTTCAAAACTCAAGCCGGTAAAATCGAGCCATTGGCGGTTTACGTAGATGGAATCGGCCTTATTATCAACCTGCCATATCATCAGCGGGGTTTGGTCGGCAATTTGCCTGAAATGGCTTTCACTTTGTTTTACCATGTCCAGCAGCCGTTCCAGCTCGACGGCGTTTGCCAAATTTTCGGTAGTGAACCGCTGCAGATCATCTTTCATGCGCAGCAGGGCGTTCCCAAGCAGGTCATTTGCTCCGCGCGGGTTTACCGGTACATCAAAATTTCCGCCGCCAATGGCATTTGCAGCCCCGGCAAGCACCTTATTGTTTTCATCTATTTTGGCAACCGACGCCGCCAGCCGGCCAATGATATCGTTTGAATAGATATCCGGATGAAAGACTGTGTCGCCAACCGCTATTTTTTCGGCAGCTGTTGTCAGTTCAGTCAATCTTATCCTGATCTCCCTTATCGTGTAGCTTACCGTAGCAGTTATAAGCGCCAGGGCAATGATGAGTAAAACCAACAGCTGTTCTGTTTTGGCTTGTTCGCCGGCCTTAATATTGCTCAGCTCAGCATTTACATCGCGCCATATCTTTAGCTGCAGATCCCTTAATTCGTCTGTCGCAATTTTTGACAGGTCGTGCCATTGATCAGCGGTATAGGTAGTACTGTCAAATTGCATCTTCTTAAAGGTGTTATCCAGGTATGCCGTTACAGGTTTCAGGGCCGAGTGCTGCTTTACCTGCTGATACAGCTTTACCGATTGCGGCGATGACCTTGCCAGGAATTCCATCTCGTAAGTATTGTATATCTGGTATACTCCTATCAAACCATATAAGGTACCCAAGCCGTTTTTGCGTGTTTCCAATACATTCAGAATGTTTGATCGCATAGCGCCCATCATAATATACATCTCTGATAATAATTTCTGGCCGTGCAGGTTCTGGTTTATCTGCTTAGCATCGGCCAGTATAAACTGGGGTGCCACATTAAGCGTACTCATCCTGAAGATAGCTGTTGAATAATAACCCATTGCGGCATCGGGCAGCAGCTTCTGAGCATCGTTTGCCTTGCGTATATTGGCCAGCCCTTCCAACATGGTATACTTTTGAAAGCCATTAAGGCCGGAGTCTATTTTTACCAGGTTATTAATAGCGGCGTCTGTATGTCTCCATTGATCGGTCAGCTCCCGGTGCATTATCTTTTTCAGCGCGAAATCAAAAGCATAGCGCCTTTCCATTACCAGCTCGTCAATTAGTTTATTAATAGCTTCGGCCCGGTTTATTATTTTGATATCCTCATGTAACAGCGATAATTTCTGTTTTTCGGAACTGTAATATTGAAAAGACACATACAGGAAAAAAATAGTGGGGACAAGGCCTATCAGGATAAGCTTTGCATGGAGCGACAATTTCTTAAACAGATCAGTTATCCGGATCACTAAGTGTAAAGATTAATTCAACATCATAGGGTTAATTTAAATCATAGCGGCTAATTTACCAGGCATCAGCAAATATTAAGATTGAAATTGAGTTAAACGGATAATAAATATCGTTAAAAAATTTTATTAATGCTGACATCGACCTGCACCGGTCTTAAAATATGATCGCTTCCAATGGTAATGTTCAGGTGTTCATGTTAAAAAAACATAACGCTGCCCTTTAAGAATAGTTTGTGTGCCAAACACGATTTTCGAAAAAAAATCAGGCGCCGTGAGGGATGATAACGTCCTGTAAATCATACAGACAGGGAGGTAATTAATTTCGGCGATTTAATATTTCGTCAAAAAAAATAATATTTCTCAAAACAAAGGTATATTTTTCCTGTTGGTACCTTTAATCGTTCTTATTGGTTAACCATTAATAATTTAAAACAAACATGAAAAAATTATTTGCAGCGTTGATATTATCAACATTCACACTCGGAACATTTGTCGCGGCAGCCAGTCCTGCTATGAAACAGGATACCACTAAAAAATCAAAAAAGTGGAAAAAGGATACCACTACAACCAAAAAGGACACTACAAAGAAACCTACTAAATAAGGTTCTCCTATTTGGAAAACAAAAACCCGGCTCAGTGCGAGCCGGGTTTTTTATTGCTTCATTTTGTCTTTACGGGCGGGGAACGGCCGTGGTATGCGGCACTCGCCATCAACCATAAAATAATCTATCTTTATCCAATAAGCCCTATATCAAAAAAACTTATTGAGGAACCATAAACCCGTATGAAAAAGGTTATTTTGTTCGCATTGTTAGTTAGCGCCAGTAATATGTCATCAGCACAAAACAATAAAACACCTATCAACCAGCCGCCAAACTGGTCAAAAAATGTAGTTTGGTACGAAATATTTGTTGAGCGCTTTTACAATGCAGACCGGTCTGATGATCCAAAGCCTGTAAACATCAATATACCACCCATAAACCAGATAGCCCCGGCAGATTGGGCGATAACACCATGGACGAGCGATTGGTATGCTTCTGAACATTGGTTCGATCCTCATAAATCATTTAATGAGAACGTTTTATTCCGCCGCTATGGCGGCGACCTGCAGGGTGTGCTTGAAAAGCTGGACTACCTGCAAAATTTAGGGGTAACAGCACTGTTCCTCAACCCAATAAATGATGCTCCCTCCCTGCATAAATATGATGCCCGCAATTACCACCACGTAGATGTTAATTTCGGCCCCGATCCCGAAGGTGATAACAAAATTATCGCAGGTGAAAAACCCAATGATCCCTCCACCTGGCAGTGGACATCGGCCGATAAGCTGTTTTTGAAACTGGTGGAAGAGGTGCACCGCCGCCATATGAAGATCATACTGGATTATTCCTGGAACCATACCGGCACCACTTTCTGGGCTTTCGAGGATATTTTAAAGAACCAGGCCAAATCGCCTTACAAGGATTGGTACGCCATTAAATCATTTGATGACCCTGCCACACCCGGAAGCGAGTTTGCCTATGATGGCTGGGTGGGTATCTCAAGCCTGCCGGAGATAAAAAAGATAAACGTTACTACGGAACGAAAAACCGGGCATCCCTATGAGGGCGATATCAATCCCGGCGCCAAAAAGCATATTTTTGATGTTACGCGCAGATGGCTGGCCCCAAACGGGGATAGCAGCAAAGGGATAGATGGTTTCAGGCTGGATGTGGCCGACCAGATTGGCCTGGGTTTCTGGCGCGATTTCAGGAAGCATGTGCGCTCCATTAAACAGGATGCTTATTTGGTGGGCGAGGTTTGGTGGGAGGAATTCCCTGATAAGCTGATGAACCCCGCACCATACACCCAGGGAGATATTTTTGATGCCGTGATGTTTTACCAGGCTTACAGGCCCGCCCGGTATTTCTTCGCCAAAACAAATTTTGAGATCGATGCCACGCAGTTTAAGGATAGCCTGGAGTTTCAATGGAACAGGTTAAAAACGGGCAACCGCTATGCTATGATGAACGTATCCAGCACGGCTGATGCGCCCCGGCTACTAACAGATTTTTATAATCCGAACAAATACAAGCTGGGAGTAAACCCCGGAGAGGACCCCAACTATAAAACCGGGAAGCCTGATGCCGAAGCATACAAAAGATTGCAGCTTTACCTGGTTCACCTGTTTACAACCATTGGCGCACCGCAGATATTTAATGGTGAAGAAATGGGTATGTGGGGGGCTTTTGATCCCGATTGCCGTAAACCGCTTTGGTGGCCCGAATATAAATTTGACCATGAAAGCAGGAATAATTACCAGCCCGGCGAAAAGCTTTACGACCCGGTTGGCTTTAATATGGATCAGTTTAGTTTTTACAAGAGGCTGGCAGGCATCAGGAACGATAACCCGGTGCTGCGCGAAGGCGGCATCAAATTTTTAAAAGCCGAAGGCAAAATGCTTGCCTATGAAAGGTTTGACAAGAATAATTCGATGATCGTACTATTTAACCTGGAAGATGGCGACAGGGACTTTGAGATCCCGGCAGGGCATCAATACACCGACCTGTTAACAGGTTTTAAAATAACAAACAAAATCAAACTGAGTACGCTGAGCGCGGCTGTGTTGAAGAGGGTGAATTAAGAGACCGTTTGTCATTTCGAACGATAGAGAGCAATCTTGTACGCTAAGCATGGCGAACTATTTATAGTGTATAAGATTTCTCCTCGTACCTCGTTCGAAATGACAATTTTATTTTGATTATCGAAGCTTTAGTCCTCCAAACCACCCTCGATATTCTCGGGTTTCAGGTTGGACCACATCTTGATGGGAGACAGATTTAGCTGGGCAAAGATCAGCTGCAGGATAAAAACCAACAGCAAATAGAACACCACGGTTTGCAACCATGTGCCTACACTTAAAGAGCTGATTGATAGTTGATAAGCCTGATGTTCCATTTTGGGACTATAAATATACAACAAAAACCTAAATTCCAATTAAAAGTTTCGCTTTGCTGAAATTAATTATTATGCAATAATAGTTAACTGTAATTTTAAAAAAATAGTATTTTTTAATTGAAATATGGTATTTTTTATCTGGAAGATACGGTAGGAAAAGTATCCTTCCTTTGCTTGCAGGCCCTTATATCACAGGTATATAAGCAATTGCACCATTTATATAAATAAACCTGCTGAAATACAGGCACTTCTTAAAAACGGAAAGGCTTCAAAGGGAATGATTTTGTTTAGCTGAAAAAAAGGTTTAGTTGCTGTTTTTGGAAGATTATTTAGCATCGCCAACTATTTATGTCACTCGGTTTTTTTAGTGGCTGACGATTTTAATATCAAATAGGCCAATGAAGCGCACGCCAATGGAACTATTGCTACGGTGAAATTTATCATCGACATATTTTCTCTGAAAGGAATATCGTTTACAAAATGGAAGCTCAGATAAACAGTCAGGAAATAAATAACAGCTAAAATAAACTTCTTCAGGTAAGTTAGTTTGATAACCAGGAGCAGAATAAGGAATATAATTATAGATATTACCTGGATAGCAAAAGTAATGAGTACCTCTTCTCCATGAGCAAATACTATAACGGGTATCAATAATAGTATTGCCAGGAACGCTTCTTTTTTAAATCTCATGCGGTTAGGTTCGGATAATTAAATATACCCATTTTAATAATTGACAAATCTCAATTATTTTCAGCCCCATCCAGCCGCTTCTCATAACAATAAAACCTCAGGTTGGGCCTGAAATCGAGGCCTATCTCCCCGGCAAACTCGTAGCCCATTTTAGGGAAAAGCTGCCGCGTGGCTTTATTGTTGGAGTTGGTATCAATACGCAGGGTTTTAATGCCCCGGTCAATAGCCACCTGCTCGGCTTGCTGCAGCAGTTTGGCAGCTATACCCTGCCCGCGGTAATTATTGCTTACGGCAAGGCGGTGAGTTACTATGGCGGTTTCGTTGAGGTCCATGCCAACATCGGCATATTCAGGATACTGGTCGGTAGTAATGGCTGTTATACCTGCGATGGCGCCGTCCGCATCGGCAACCCAAAGCTGGCCAAGCGCAATGTCGTTCTCAAACACCTGGGCGTTGGGGTAGGTGCTGTCCCACTGGAAGTTGCCCTGTGCCCGCATATCAGGCACAATTTCGGCTATCAGCAGCATTATTTGGGGGATATCATTCAGGGTAGCAAGACGGATGATCATAACAAAGAAATTTCCTGCGAAAATAAGCCATCTGATTAAAAATAACGAAGCTAATTGACTTGTATGTTTGGGAAATTGTGCAAACTAAGCTCTTTTATCCAATCAAACCGATGGCCTTTAAGCGTTTTCAAATACCATGTTACGCCACCATCATAAGCCCTTTCGCTTACTCCAAATAAAAGTACCCCTTTGTGTCCGGCCTTATCTGTATAGTTTTTATAATGGTAACCATTCCATTCAATTACATTAACAGTAAGATATTTACTTGAGCTCAATAAAAAATCTAAAATATATTCTTTTGTTTCTTTGTTTTCAACAAGCTCATAATTTGCCACCATATCTGTTTTCTTTCTTTCCTTGATCTCATTAATTTTAACACCAATAATATTGGCTGCAGGTGTGTCTATCAACAGGTAATCTACCAGTATCATATGTTCATACCGGTCAAGCGTTTCGTTTTTCGGAATGTATTCCTGCATATAATAATTACTTACCGGGTGTGAGCTATAAGCCAGTTTGTATTCCTTTTTGTTAAACTTTATTATCTCATCGGTATTTAAATAGTTTATTACCGGGTCGGTATGTTTATAATTAAAACTTGTGGGGACAATTAGTAAAAAAGGAAGGCAAAAAAATAGCAGGATATTCATCAGTTTGGATAAGGTTTAAAGTAATCACATCTAATTTACTGTTTTAAGCGAAGAAACCCATCATAAATTTTACCAGGCCATTCCTTTTATTAAGCCCTTAATTTTCTACATTTACCATATTAACCATTAATATATCTTATGAAAAAATTACTCACCCTGCTTGCGCTTGCTTCTGTATGCAATGGCTTGATGGCACAAACCAACAATGAATTAAGTTCGAAAGAAAAGAAACAGGGCTGGCAGTTACTGTTTGATGGGAAAACCACCACTAACTGGCATACTTTCCTGAAACCTGCCGTAGGGCCTGCCTGGAACGTTGGCGATGGTGTTTTACAGCTTGATGCTGCTGCCAAAGAGGGCAGGGGCGATATCGTAAGTGATAAAGAATATGAGAATTTTGAACTGGCCATAGACTGGAACATATCCGCAGAAGGCAACAGCGGTATCATGTTTTTGGTACAGGATGATAAAGCCTATGATGCCACTTATTTAACCGGCCCAGAGTACCAGTTGCTGGATGATATTAAGGCCGAGGATAACAAGAAACCTAACCACCTCGCAGGCTCGCTTTATGATATCGTAACCCCAACAAAGGCAGCCGAAAACCCTGCCGGGCAGTGGAACCATACTGTGATACGCCTGAACAAGGGCGAGCTTACTTTTTGGCTCAATGGCGTGCAAACCGTTAAAACCAACCTGTGGGATGCCAATTGGACAGAAATGGTTTCGAAAAGTAAATTTAAAAGCTGGAAGGGTTTTGCCGCGTTCCACAAGGGCCATATCGCCCTGCAGGATCATGGGCACCATATCGAGTTCCGCAATATAAAAATACGCGAGTTGTAAGGGTGCAGACTCACCCCGACATCGCTACGCTTGTCGACCCTCTCTACCGCAAGCGGTAAAGAGGGTTTTTTTATTAAAAAGATTTTAAAATCTTATTCTTTCTTAACTCCCCCTCTTTGCGCAGCAGAGAGGGGGCAGGGGGGGTGAGTCCACTGTAACTATCCCATTTTCTGTACGTATAAAGGTTGTTTAATAGTTCCGGGTAAATTTATGCCCGGTTGCCAGTTTTTATGCAGATGAAAAAGCTTTTATACGTTTTGTTTGTTGCTGCCGCGATGTTTACCGGTTGCCAGAAAGATACGGCCACCAATGTATCCATTGGGTCAAGCGATCTTTCATCAGTTAATAACCAGCTTAAGGGTACCTGGGTGTTCCCGGTTCAAACTATGAGTATTGTTGACGATGCCGGCAAGCCATTAGCGCCCGACCAAAGCTTATCTGCACCCGTTTTTAAATTTGACGGCAACTCCAAAGTGGATATCAGGCCCGATCTGCATACCCTGATCAAGGGCACCTATTTGTTGTCGACCAAAAATGGGCTTATTTATGTAGAGGTGATCTATCCTGATGGCACGGGTGTGAAATACCAGGTTATGTCACTTAATAGTGAGACACTAAAACTCAACTCAAAACAATCCACCACTTATTATAACGGCAATACGCCTATAGCGGCTGATGCAATTTACAGCACTTTGTTTAAGAAACAAAACTCGGCAGATGTTACCGGTAATTTGGTGAGGGTAGTGGTAACGAGTGATTCGTTATACAATGTTGGCGTATATGTAAAGCATAATGTGGCTGCGCCGGCCGATACAGCGGTATTAATGAACAGCCAGGTGAAAGTTACCGGGGGATACAATTACGCGTTCCCGGCACACCCCGGCGATCATGTGACCGTGGATATATTCGGCAGCCTTACAAAAACAGCCTTTTATGTTTATTACAATGGTATCCCGCTTAGCGGCCAGGTAGATTCGGGTTATGGCGAGATCAGGTCGGGTAACGGCTGGGATATTCCTTAGCATTTAGCTTATAGTTAATGGAAGATAGTTCATAGCAGCTATGGTTCATTAAGCTTGGTAAGGGCCATTAACTAAAAATTATTAAATTAATTAAAAATCTTGCAACTTCTTTGATATTCCTATCGTAAAAAAGTTCGGGAAGGTAATTTCCCCGGGGTATATTTTTTAAATCGTCATTTATATACTGCATTATGAACTTTTTTTATTTGTTTTTAATAGTTGGAACGATTATCGTTTTGCTGATCATTCAGTATGACAAGCAGAGCAAAAAAAAGGTAGACGCGATATTAAGAGCGAATAAAAATGTACCACCACTATTTATGCTGCGCTCGGCCGAACTGAAGGTAAGCGCCATAAAATCAGCACTAAACGCGATCGACTCCTATGATCCCGGAAAAGCCGAAGCCAAAAAATCAATTACACAGCAGCTTGATATACTAACACATAGCTACCGCAACAGGGAAATTGCATTAGCCGCCTATTATGCCCGGCTTGGCGCCCTGCTCATCAGCGTAACCGAACTTAAGGGAACATCCTCCGCGGTAGAAGCGTAGTTTGGTTGATTAAGTTGGATTAGTTGATTAGGTTGATTGAGTTTTTAATCAAACCCAATCGACTACTTTAATCCAATGCATCACCTAACCTAATCAACCACTTAACGCAATCAACTAAAACCTTTCACTTTTATAGCCTATTTGATTATTATTGCAAAAAAAGTACCATGTCTGACGATGCAATAGTAAAACGGTTAAAAGTAATTGTAAAAGAGCATGGCGGACAGCTTGCCCTGGCAAATGCTATTGGTGTCGACCAGGGATTTATCAGCAAGGTGATCAACAAAAAGCAGGAAGTAAGCTATTACCTCATCCGCAAACTTTGCTTCCAGCTTAAATATTCGCCCGAATGGCTCATCATCGGCACAGGCGAAAAAAAACTCAACAAGCCCGATTCGGCCAAACTCGTTACCGAAATACAAATGCTGCGCACCGAAGTGGACATCCTGCATGCCCGCATGCGCGTTTACGAAATGCAGCTGAATGAACTGCGTGGCGGGGCGGAGCATAAGGCGGCGGGGTGAGGTGATCTCGAAAGTCGGAAGGCGGACTTCGGAATTTTTATTTGTGCGTAGCATTTCAACCTAATCAACTACTCACCAATCAACTTAATCAACCCACACTTTAATTCTGCGGGAGATCCCTCTTCCGGTAAGTATTTACCGTTTTAACCATCGTATAGTTGAAGGTCTGGTTTCCCACTGTCAGTGTGGTACCATCGGGTACGTTGATGGTTTCTGTAAGCGTAAGGTTTTTGGATTGCAGCGATACTATTTGATATTGATGGCTAATGGTCCCGGTAATGTTGATATAGTCTGCCGTATCTATGGTGGCAATGGCATAGGTATCTGTCGTTACATCGCCTGTAGCGGGATAGGTGGTGGTTAAAGTTGATTTGCCATTAAAATTCAGATTGGCCAGCGGATTGGTGGCGGAATACACCTTGTTGCCCGTGGCATCATAATAAGATACGTTGGCATTGTCTTGTGTCCAGGTGCCGGTAAGGCTCACATTTACATCATTAATATGGCTTGCAGGCTGATTGGTATCTTTAAGGCACCCGCTTAAGGCTACGGCAATAAACAGGTTGAGCAGTAATAGTTTTGTTTTCATATCAGTAAATGGTAGTCAAATATAGTTATTAGTGATTAGTTAACCAGTTATCAGTGATTGGGATAGGTTGGTAATTAATAACGGATGAATGGAGCTTTTGTTAAGCCTAACTAATATTTAACTGATCACCGGGTAACCAATCACTAATCACAAAATAAACGTTTAAACACGTAAAACAGAGTTTTGTCGAATTAAATTCATTTTTTGTAATTGATTGCAGAATTAAATTCTTTTATTGTGTAAATTTACTGAATGATAGCTGAAACAGAATTAGTGCTTGATAAGACGGATCTGCATATCCTGCGGCTGATGCAGGAGAATGCCCGCATCAGCAATGCCGACCTGGCGCGCGAGCTGGGTATGGCCCCATCGGGTGTTTTGGAACGCGTAAAAAAACTGGAGCAAAAAAATGTGATACAGCAATATGCCACACGCATCAACCCGATAGCGCTGCAGCAAAAAATGCTGGCTTTTATTTTTATGAAAGCTGCCGACGGGCCGGGTTGTAACGACACCGCGAAGCAACTTGCCAAAATACCCGAAGTGCAGGAGGTTCATCACATAGCGGGTGAAGACTGCTACCTGGTAAAGATACGCACCTATGATTCGGCTTCGCTGAGGCACCTGATGCGCAACAGTATCGGCACAATACCCAACCTGCTGAGTACCCGCACTACCATTGTGCTGGAAACGGCTAAAGAACAACAACAATTAGTTATACCCGAAAATTAACAGATCATGACCACAAACATCAACAAAACAGCCTCGCCCTTATGGGTTATTATTGCCTTTGCAACGGTTTATTTGGTTTGGGGCTCAACCTATTTTTTTATAAAAATGGCTATCGAAGGCATCCCGCCGCTGCTGCTGGGGGCCATGCGCTTTTTTACCGCCGGTATGCTGATGCTGGTTTGGTGCATTGTTAAAGGCGAAAAGATATTTATCAAAAAAAGCATTATCACCTCGGCTATAGTGGGTATCCTGCTGCTGGTAGGTGGCAATGGCGTGGTGATATGGGCCGAGCAAACTTTACCCAGCGCCATGGTAGCCATCCTGGTATCGTCGGCGCCGATATGGTTTGTGCTGCTTGATAAGCAGAGCTGGGACGTCAACCTGAAAAACAAGTCGACCATAGTGGGTCTTATTGTTGGTTTTGCAGGGGTGATCCTATTATTTGGCGAGCAGCTGAGTGGTGTATTTGCAGGCGGTTCGGTACATTCCAAACTGCCGGGGATGCTGCTGCTTATTTTTGGGTCGATAGCATGGTCATCAGGTTCATTGTATTCCAAACATCACCCCTCCGAAGGTTCGGCCGCGGTAAACGTGGCCTGGCAAATGATCATCGCCGGTTTGGTGTTCATCCCCGGCAGTATTATTAACCATGAGTTTAATCACCTGCAATGGCAGCAAATACCCGCACACTCCTGGCTGGCGTTGGGTTACCTCATCATTTTTGGGTCGATAGCCGCCTTTAGCGCTTATGTATGGCTGCTGCAGGTGCGCCCGGCAACACAGGTGAGCACCTACGCCTATGTAAACCCTGTCATCGCTGTGGTGCTGGGTGTGCTGTTTGCCGGCGAGCATATTTCGCTGCTGCAGATTGGCGGCCTGGTGGTTATCCTGGCAAGCGTGCTATTGATCAACCTGTCAAAATATCGTAAGGAAAAGAAGTCGGAGCAATTAGCGAGCGCACACGTAGATGATGTGGCGAAAAGTAAGGCACCCATCTTGCATGATGTCCAATTAGAAGAATGTTCCGACTAAAACGACTGCCTGTTATAGATTTTAACTAAAGGTAAAATATATAACAGGCTATCCTTATTTATTTTATGGGATTTTGGCAATTAATTGCATAATAGTTAACTTTACGATACTTAATCCTTGTAAAGAATATTTGAGCCGTTAATCGTTTCCGCCTTGCTTCACCAAATAAAGATGCCGTTAAAATCATTAAGGATCCCATTTGGATTTTTAATTGCCGGAGTGATCTGGTCGTTATTTAGCGACCCTTTGATTACGGTATTTGCCCTCAAGGTTAACATACACATCCGTGATATTATTAGAAGTATTAACGACCTGCTCTTTGTTCTGGTCGTGGCTATCATACTTTATTTTGAGATAAAAAAGCAGCATCGCCGTTTAATTGATTCTGAAGACCAATACCGGCGGCTTTTTGAACTGAACCCCAACCCGATGTGGGTAGTTCATATGAGGACCTTTCGCTTTATAGAGGTAAATGATGCTGCAACGGAGTTATATGGTTATAGCGAGAATGAATTTTTATCGATGACCATAATGGATATCCGCCCGGAAAGCGAAAAGAGCAGGCTTTACGACCGTATAAATAAGCTTGAACCGGGTGTAAGAACATCATCAAACTGGAAACATTTGAAAAAGAACGGGGAGCTTTTGCACGTTTCCATCGTATCCTACGATATTGAATTTAACGGCGAACCATGCAGCTTGGTAATGGCAAATGATATTACCGGGCTGATATTGAATGAAGAAAAAATAAAGGCCCAAAATAGTATTCTGCAGGACATGGCGTGGTCAAACTCGCACGAAGTAAGGCGGTCGCTTTGTTCAGTAATGAGTTTGGTCGATCTGTTAAAAAACGCGGATAATGAAACAGACCGCAAGCAATACCTGCTGCTACTGGAACAGTGCTCGGCCGATGTTGATACTTTGATCAAAAGCAACAATAAAAAGATGGAGGCATTGCAGGATCCCAAAACAGCTTATACTGCCTGATTATAACCCGCCCTGTACCAGGTTAGCAAAATTCTTCCTCGTTTATCTCGCGCAGTGTGTTTTGTTTCAGCGGCTTGCTGATGAATGACCTGACAAACGGATACCGTGAAGTGCGCTCCATATCTGCAGGCCGTATGGATGATGTGAGGATGTAGATCTTAATATTCTTATCAATTTCGGAGAATAACTGCTGGTACCTGTCCAAAAAATCCCAGCCGCTAAACATGGGCATGTTCAGGTCCAAAAAGATGGTATCAGGCAATTTGTCGGGGTGGGCTTTGTTTTCCTCGATATAATCAAGCACCAGCGAACCATACATGGTGTAGGTAGTCATGTCAAAATGCTGATTGCCATGCAGTATGTGCTGCATCAAAAAGTGATCGATGGGGTCATCGTCAATAACTACGAGTTTGCTCATAACGCTATGATTTTCATATAGGTTATAATTGCATTAACTATTGTTTTGTTTTGATTAATTTAAAATTACTTAAAACAAAGAGTTGTAAGGTGCAGATATTGCAATTGAAGACTGTTTTTAATGAAAAATTACGAATAAGGCAATTTGCCTGATAAGTAAATTCAGTGTCCCCACTATGTTGCAGGGTGTAAGCTTTATGACTGATTTTTGAAATTGGGCATTGGGAGTTATAATTTCAAATCAGTTTGCAGGGGCGGGTATGTATCAGGCATTGCTATTGATCTGGTTAATTATATTCTCATCCAGGGGCTTATTGATGTATGATTTGATAAACGGGTATTGGGCGCTGCGTTCCTTATCTACCGGCCTGATGGATGAGGTTAAAATATATACCTTAATGTTTTTTTCCAGTTGGGCATAAAGCCCCTGGAAACGGTCTAAAAAATCCCAGCCGCTAAACCTGGGCATATTGAGGTCCAGGAATATCACATCCGGCAATGCATCAATGTTCGACTTGTTTTCTTCGATATAATCCAGCAGCAAAGCTCCGTCCATGGTGTAGGTGGTGCTATCGAAAAAACTATTGTCCTGCAATATATGCTGCATCAAAAAATGGTCAATCGGATCGTCATCAATAATTACAAGTTTGTTCATTGAGATTTCAGTGTTTAATAAGTGTATCGGCTATATTTTTGTTTGTATTGGAACTTTTGCTTACCTGTTTTCCATAAGGATAACCAATTGAAAATTAAAATGTTAGTTTTATACATACAGATAATCCAGCGCTCCGCTTTTTAATTGATGCTTTATCTCTTTGATCGCATTAAGGGTATGCTGCTTGAAGGTGTCGGCGTCAAAAGCATCAGGATGTTTTATGATAAACTTTTCTTCTTCCTCCAGGCAATGCAGCAGGGTTTCTTTTGTCCAGGAGTTTTCGGCGCATTTGCGGTAAATTTTATGATAGGCCAGGTCGGCATCGTGCATGCTTTGAAAACTGGAAAGTTTAAACAACTCCTGGTACTTGGCTAATTTGTATTTTTCTAAGTCGAGTTCGCTATGCAGCTTTAAGAAAAAGACGGAAGATTTTTTTGAACTTTTTGTTGTGGTATTTAATATATCCATTAGATAAGTGATAGTAGGCTGTTAGTACTATTACAAACATAATACTTATAAATCCGTAAAAAAACCCGTGTTTTCACGGTATTTTCAAAAATATACAACAGTTTATATAAAGGGTTAAAATAGGTACCCGCTTATATTTATCTGTTTCATAATCAGATTTTTGCCTAAATTACATCGCGTGATTTGTGGCGATAAGCACGCTATTTATCTTTATCATTGAGTGAAAAGTATAAATATATGGCCGCCGATAAATGGTAATTTATACGATATTAGATGAATACTTATTAGAACCTAAATAATAGATCATGAATAGAAAAATCGGGGTAGCATTGATGGTTTTTGGAGCGTCAATGCTCATCTGGATAAGTTTTGCCCCTCCCCAAAAAGAAAAACTGACTGATGTTGAACCAAAGCATTATTCGGTTGAAAAGAATAAACCTGTAAACTGGCTGCCATACCTCGGCACCGTATTGGTAGCGGGTGGCCTCGTATTAGTTATTACCGGGAAGAAATAATATTAAATATATAAACCATATGATGAACAGGAATTTGGGTATCGTATTGATCGTAGTGGGGGCAGCCATGCTCATCTGGACAGGCTTTAGCTATACCAAAAAAGAAAAAGTAGTTGACCTGGGCCCTTTGCAGGTATCTATTGATAGGAAAGAAAAAGTAAACTGGCCGCCATACCTGGGCGGCATCCTGCTAATAGGAGGAATTGTTATCGTAGCTACGGGCAAGAAATCCAGTTAAAAAGGATATTTACCCGCCATTATTAATATTTTAATCGGGCAAGTTCCCCCCGGTTAATCAATTTGTTTTTGCAGGCATCCCCCGATTTTTATAAACTTGCCCTGCTTTTAATAGAACCTATGTTATCAAAATGGATATAAAACAGCAGTCCAATATTTTACAGGTGGATAACCTGAATGTGTTTTATGGCCCCTTCCAGGCGGTGAACAATGTATCGTTCAACGTATTGCAGGGCGAAATATTTGGTTTGCTGGGCCCAAATGGTGCAGGTAAAACGAGTACACTAAGCGCCGTCGAGGGTTTGCTGAAACAGCAATCGGGCACGGTTACCGTAGCAGGATACGATACACTGCAAAAACCATTGTATGCCCGTGCGGCAATGGGTGTGCAACTGCAGGCCACCAGTTTTCAGCCCGAATTGAATGTGGTTGACATATTGCGGCTGTATGGCAGTATCTACGGGGTTGATATGACCAAAGAAAAACTCAGCGCCCTGCTCAAGGAAATTAACTTGACTGATGCCGAAAATAAAAAGTTCGGGCAGTTATCCGGAGGGCAGCAGCAACGTGTTTCGCTGGCCATAACTACCATACATGAACCTAAGCTGGTACTGCTTGACGAACCCACATCGGGCCTCGACCCGCAATCGCGCCGGCAATTATGGACACGCATTGAGGCCATCCGCGAAAAAGGGAACGGCGTATTGCTGACCACCCACTCGATGGAAGAGGCCGAAGCTGTGTGCGACCGTATCAGTATCATTGACCATGGCCGCATTATAGCCACGGGCACGCCGCAATCGCTGATAGATAAGCACCGTGATGACCCGGATGTGATCGCAGTTTCGCGAAGAGGAAAGATCACACTGGAAGATGTATTTATAGCGCTGACGGGGAGCGCGGTGAGGCCTGTGTAAGGACTCACCCCCTGCCTCCTCTCTGCTTCGCAAAGAAGGGGTTAAAAAAGAACAGAGAATACAACCCTCTTTGCCGCTTGTAGGAGAGAGGGTGGTCGAGCGAAGCCAAGACCGGGTGAGTTGAATAAACGATAGAAAAGAAATTGAAATATTATGAATACCATGGAAATCACCATACCAAAAACATCAGCTGTAATGACCGCCCTGCTGCGTGCCGATTTTACTACTTTGTGGCGCAACCGCCGTGCGGTAGTGATGGTGCTGCTGGTACCGATGATCATTGTTTTTTCGTGGAAAGGGCTTGTAGCAACAACTGGAGGAGCATTTGTTCTTGCAAATGCTATTACGCTTGGCCTGGTTGCCATCGGGTTGATGGGTTATACCAACTCCATTGCACGTGACCGCGAAAAAGGTGTTTTTGAGCGATTGCGTGTCTCGCCATTACCCTTGTGGACCATAATGGGTAGCAGGCTCATCGTACAGCTTACTTTGATATTAATACTTACCGTAGTTGTATTCGTTTCAGGCTATCTGTTTGATAACATTATAATGTCGGTTGGTGGTTATATATTTACCTCCCTGGCATCAATAGTTGGCGGTGCTGTTTACCTTAGTCTTGGACAGGTAATTGTAGGCCGCATAAAAAATTCTGAAACTGTTAATTCAACAGCCAGATTGATCTATATAGCTTTTATAATAATAGGTATGTTTGGTCAGATTGATTACAAAGATGATTTTGGAATAAAGTTTAAAAAAATCGTGATCTGGACACCATACGGAACCGTAAAGGATTTTGTGGCGGCAAGCCTTGAACCTTCTAAATGGAGCAACCATACCAGCATGGCGCTGTTAGTTACCCTTGGCTATACCATTGTATTTGCTACGCTGGGTATTAAATGGTTTAAGTGGAATACCAAGTAGTCGGAAAGTCCGGAAATCAGAAAGACCGGAAGATAAAAAGCCGGAAAGGCAAAACTTTCGGACTTATGCGGACTTACCGACTTTCGGACTAAAAACCTATTCTATATGTGCGATCATAACCGGCTGATACCGTTCCTGCACTCTTTTCAGCGAATCGGCAAGGCGCTTGATGACCAGGTAATTGGTTGAGCCACCAATGAGGGCGCCAACAACCGGGATCAGCCTGCCTGCAGTTTTCGAACCCATCCTTACCATCATCTTCTCGGCGCTGCGTTCCATAATAGCTTTGGTTACGGCTACGCCTGCATCCACTTGCAATGCTGTGGTTAAAAATGCCATGAATTCCTCAAAATTAATATCATAATTGCCCCTGTTGTAATATAAAATAGCCAGGGAAACCCTGAATTGCTGGGTCAATAAATTAAGTATATCAAAGGGTATGCCTATGGCCATAGTGAGCGCCCCGCCGCCGCCGGATATTACACCCGTAACAGCAGCCATCCGGGCACACTGAAGAATAAACCTGTCGAGGCCCAGGCGGTCGACGCCCTGCTTAACGCCTAATTGGTCGATATGTATAAATACTCTTTTAAAGGTATCCTGCTGCAAGCCTTCGAACCGATCTTTTAAACTGATGCCGATCCTGTTGAATGTGTCCATTTTATTAGTGGTTATATTTATTAAACACAGGTTAGTGGTAATTGTTGGGATTTTTTTGGACGCGGTGTAGACTCACCCGGTCATCGCTTCGCTCGACCACCCTCTCTCCGCTGCGCGCAAAGAGGTTTTTTCCAAAACTTCTCTTTTTCACACCCCCTCTTTGCGCAGCAGAGAGGGGGCTGGGGGGTGAGTCAAATAGCCATTTTACTAATCACCAAAAATGAATAACTTAGTTTTTATCAAACTGAACCCTTTATGAAACAATTTCTTTCTGCTATCCTCATCTGCGTGGTAACAGCCTGCAATGCCCAAACCGTTCAAAACAGCCTGGTAATTATAGGTAAAACGGACAGCGTCAATTCAAAGATACTGAATGAAAAAAGAAAGGTGTGGGTGCATGTGCCTAATGCTATGAATGATCCTGCCTACACCAAAACACGTTACCCGGTGGTTTATTTGCTTGATGGCGAGGGGCATTTTCCATCAGTTGCCGGGATGATACAGCAATTAAGCGAAGTGAACGGGAACACGATATGTCCTGAAATGATCATAGTGGCTATACCCAATACCGACCGCACCCGTGATCTGACGCCGAGTAATGCATCGATCGGACCGGATGGGAAACATAATGATGGTTTTAAATCATCGGGCGGGGGCGAAAAATTTACGGCGTTTTTGGAAAAGGAGTTGATACCGCATATTGATTCACTATACCCCACAGCACCTTACAGGGTATTGATAGGCCATTCGTTTGGGGGATTAACAGTGATGAATATTGTGGTTAATCATACCAACCTGTTTAACGCTTATGTGGCTATCGACCCCAGCATGTGGTGGGATAGCAAGAAACTGTTGAACCAGGCGCACGAAGTAATGCAACAGAAGAAGTTTGAGGGGAAATCACTTTTCCTGGCGATTGCCAACACCATGCCTGCCGGGATGGACACCTTGCAGGTAAGAAAAGATACTATCGGCAATACGGGGCATATTCGCTCGATACTGGAATTATCGGATGTACTCAAAAACAGTACGGCGAGCGGTTTAAACTGGAGCTATAAATATTATAAGAATGATAATCATGGCTCGGTACCGCTGATAGCGGAGTATGATGCGCTGCACTTCCTGTTCAGTTATTATCCGTTTCCGCAGGAGGTGGCGTCAAAGATGTTTGACCCGAAAGCCAAAATTGATATCGCCGCTGCTATCAACAGCCATTATGTGGATGTATCCAAACATATGGGTTATAAAACGCTGCCACCCGAAGCGCAGATCAACGAAATGGGTTATTTTTATCTGCAAAGCCAGGCCCCCGAAAAAGCTTACACGCTGTTTAATATGAATATCCAGAATTATCCTGGCAGCTTTAATGTGTTTGACAGTATGGGCGATTACTACAGCGCACAAAAAGATAAAGTAAAGGCTATCGAGTTTTTTAATAAGGCCCTAAAGCTGAAAGAAAACCCGGAAACAAGAGAGAAGCTTACCAAACTGCAGGCATCCAAATGATATTGGTTTTTACTGTTTAAATTGATATTTTGCACTAACTAAGCAGGCATCAGCATGTATCTCGCGTTGTTCATCATAGTAATTATCATCATGGCGGCCATTAGTGCCCGCAGCATCAGGAACAACTGTATTGTTTTGGGTAAGACAAACACCATCAAATCTGAAATACTGGGCGAGAAAAGGAAGATATGGGTGTATGTGCCCCCCTGCGCAAAAGACCCTGCAAGCCGCGACCAGCGTTACCCGGTGGTTTATCTGCTGGATGGCAATTCGCTTTTTGCATCGGTTAATGGTATAGTGCAGGAGTTGACCGGGATAAAAGGCACTAAGGAGTGCCCGGATATGATCGTGGTGGCTATACCCAATACCAACCGCGTGCGCGATCTGACGCCCACCAAATACTTATATGGTCCCGAAGGGAATAAAATAGACGACTTTGAGGCCTCAGGCGGCGGTGATAAATTCATGGACTTTATTGAACAGGAATTGGTGCCTTATATTGATTCTGTTTATCCCACATCATCCTACAAGACCATTTTAGGTCACTCGTTAGGTGGTTTGGCGGTGATGAATATCCTGGTGAACCGCCCGCGACTGTTTGACGCTTACATAGCCATTGACCCCAGCATGTGGTGGGATGATAAAAAACTGCTGAAGCAGGCATGGGAAGTATTGGGCAGTGAGACGTACCGGGGCAAATCGTTGTACCTGGGTATTGCCAATAATATGCCGGCAGGGATGGATGTACAGGAGGTTAGGAGAGATACATCACCCCAAACGGCACATATGCGCTCGGTACTGGAACTGGAAGACCTGCTAAAAATTACCCCGAATAATGGTTTAAAATGCAGCTTTAAATATTACGGTGAATGTGACCACAATTCGGTATCACCCAAGGCCGGTTATGACGCCCTGAGATTTTTATTCAGCTATCAAAAACAGCCGCAACCCCTTGCCGGCGAACGTTAATATTTTTTATGGAACCTATAGATAACCCTGCTAACTATAAGTGGGGAGTTTTTTATTTTAATAAGAACGACATCCGCACCATTGTGCCCAAAAGGGTAAGGGCGTTTGGATGGACGTTGAATTTTGCCCACTGGGGTAGTTATGCTTTTATGGTAGCTATTGTGCTTATTGTATTGCTTTTCACTGGATTGTAAATTTAAATACCACATATATACCAATTGGTATTATTTAACTATATTTGTATATGGGAAAAGCAGAACGTACACGTGAATACATAGTTGAAAAGACAGCACCTGTATTTAACCGTAAGGGATATGCAGGTACTTCCATGTCAGACATGACCGAAACCACCGGCCTTACCAAAGGGGCCATCTACGGCAATTTTGAGAATAAAGACGAGGTTGCCCTGGCCGCATTTGATTATAATGTGGGCAAAATGAGAGAACAGGTAAAAGCCCTGCAAACAACGCAGCTCACAGCAATTGGCAAATTGGAAGCTTATATAACGGTATACCGCAAAGGGCTTTTTAAACCGTTTTTTTCAACCGGCTGCCCGATCGTAAATACCGGGATAGAGGCCGACGATACCCACCCGAAGCTAAAGCAAAAGGTGACCGAGGCCGTGAACAGGTGGCACCGTGGTATTTCGGCCATTATACAGCAGGGGATCAGTAAGGAAGAGATCAGGGAAGATGTGGACGTTTCCGCATTTGCTTCGCTGATGATCGCCATGATAGAGGGCGGTATTACGGTTTCAAAAATATCTGGCGACCTGAGTTACCTCACCCAAAGCCTCGATCAGTTGGAGCAGTTGATAGATTTGAGATTAAAAAAATAAAGCCAAACTTGTCATTCTGAGCGTAGCGAAGAATCTGCTTTGCGAATAGATGCTTCGCTACGCTCAGCATGACAAGCATGTTATATAAAATTTGCTTAATCAACCTTTATAAACTTCCCGTTTTCATCGAAGACAAGGTCCTTGCCCTTAATCTCGGCCTCAAACATTTTGGCGCCTTTGGCATCGGTCACTTTACCGGCTTCCTTTATTTTAGCGCCCTTATAATGTGAACTTACATAAGCAGAAACAGCAGCGGGGAGCCCGGTAACGGGTATGGCGTTCACCTCTTCAACAAATACACCGGCAGGGGTAAATATAACTGAAGTATCTTCGCCAGACTTGCCTCCCCAATTAGCTTCATAATTGCCTTTTTCTTTTTCCCAGCTTATTTTTTTGGCGTTAGGATATTTTTTTGAAAGCGCTTCTTTAACCGGTGCCGGAACCAGGCTTGTTTTTATATCCTGGGCCATTACCTGGCCTGCTGCTGCAAAAATGATTAATGATAAAATGATGTTCTTTTTCATTGGTTTGATAATTAGTTTATCAATTATACAGGACCAATTTGTAGAAATACGGTAAACTATCTGTAGAAAAACTGAAGAAGGTGCGATAAATTAATATGTCCGGGCAGACATATTATAAATATCAAAGGAATTTAATTGGCAAAAAAATGAAAAAGAGAAAGTTTGGGGCTTTCTCTCTTCTTCTCAATAATTAACTGAACTCATAATTAAACCATAAAGAACGAGATTGTGTTTTAGATTGATAATTAATGAATCATGACAAATATAATGTCTATCGGCTTAGCAGACTAATATTTTTTTATTATTTTTTAGTTATTTTTTTCAACAAGTTATTAAAATATGCCACTTTTCACTATTAAAGTGTTAATAACTTTATTATCCAAACAAATCGCTGCTTAAATAACGGTCGCCACGATCGCAGCAAATAAACACAATTACGCCCTCTTTTAGCTCGCTTGCAAGCTTGATACTGGCTGCCGCCGCACCGCCACTGCTCATCCCGGCAAAAATACCTTCCTGTTTTGCCAGCTGGCGTGTAGTTGCCACAGCCTCGTCCTGGGAAACATCGCGCACCTCGTCAACCTTTGAGGGGTCGAATATTTTTGGCAGATATTCTTCGGGCCAGCGCCTGATGCCGGGGATAGACGAACCTTCTGTCGGCTGGCAGCCAACGATACGGATATTATTATTTTTTTCTTTAAAATAAGTGGAGCAGCCCATAATGGTGCCGGTGGTACCCATCGCGCTTACAAAATGGGTTATCTTGCCTTCCGTATCGCGCCATATTTCGGGGCCGGTAGTTTTAACGTGTGCCAGGTAATTGTCCGGGTTGGCAAACTGGTTCAGCAAAAAATATTCGCCTGTGGCTGCCTTTGCCTCGGCATAATCGCGGCAAGCCTCAATACCATCAAGTAGTGTCACTTTTCCTCCAAATGCTTCCATGGTCAAAGTGCGCTCGCGGGTAGAGTTTGCGGGCAGCACCAGTTCTATCTCCAGGTCGAACAAACGGGCTATCATAGCGAGGGCGATGCCTGTATTGCCGCTGGTAGCTTCTATCAGTTTGGTGCCGGGTTTAATGTCGCCACGTTCCAGCGCGCTGCGTATCATATTGAGCGATGCGCGGTCCTTTACACTGCCGCCGGGGTTGTTTCCCTCCAGTTTGGCATAGATAGTTACGTTGGGGTTAGGATTTAGTTTTTTTAGTTCAACCATAGGCGTATTGCCTATCAGATCAATTATACCGGCCATTTTTGTTATTTTAAGTTGATTAGGTTGAGTGAGTTGGATTGGGTTGAGCTATAATCTATTGTTCCGCGATTTAACCTAATCAACTACTTAACCAATCATCAATCCTTTATTTTTTCTTTTAATAAACTCACCTCGTGCGTGTGATATACTTTGGAGAACGCGGGAACAGATTTTGTGAGCCACACATTACCTCCTATAATACTGCCTTCGCCAATAATTGTTTTACCGCCCAAAATAGTAGCCCCGGCATAAATAACCACTTTGTCCTCCACCGTTGGGTGGCGCTTGGTTGTGGTGGCTTTGCTTACGCTTAGCGCTCCCAGCGTAACACCCTGAAATATTTTGACATGCCGGCCTATAAAACAGGTTTCGCCAATAACAACGCCTGTGCCATGGTCAATATGGAAATACTCATCGATGGTAGCGGCCGGGTGGATATCGATACCTGTTTTGGAGTGCGCATACTCGGTAAGTATACGTGGGATCAGCGGTACGCCAAGGCGATAAAGCGAATTGGCAAGTCTGTAAAATGATATGGCATAAAAACCGGGATATGCCCTGATCACCTCAAACTCGCTTTTTGCAGCTGGGTCGCCGGCAAAGGTGGCCTGTATATCGGTATTCAGCAGGCGGTATAGTTCAGGTAAACTTTCAAAAAAGGCGCCTGCCAATACTTCGTTTGCTTCATCGTGAGCCCCGCGCGTGGCATCCAGTATATCAACCAGCTCAGCTTCCAGCTTTTTAAATTCTGCCTCGAGCTGATGAACAAAGGTGAACAGGCGTTTTGACTGCTCCGGATAAAGCAAACGGATAACCTGCAAAGCCCAGCTGGCTATCTCCTTATTAGAAGGTACCGCACCTGTTATCTGCTGTTTATTTAATATCTGCTGGTAAAACTCTTTATCCATAAGGTTTTGCAATAAAGCCGGCTCCGATCGTAATCGATCAACAAATTAATTAAAAGGTGAATTATCTGCGTCGCTTTAAAGTCAAAAATACCGGCTGCGGTGCAGGTTTGCTTTCGAATAGGTCCGACACCAGCTCTTTTGCTTTTTTCACTAAGGTTTCGATAGCTGTTTTTTGAGTTTTTGAACGCATTTTTTATAGGGGGTTAAAAATTTGATAAGTTGCCTTAAGAACGTATTTACAAAGCATAAAGTTACAATATTATTTAGTATGGCCTATATAATATACCTGTTTAATGGGTAAAAATAAATACGTTTAAACATCGAAGTATCTAGTTGACTCACCCCGACATCGCTACGCTTGTCGACCCTCTCTCCGCTTCGCGCAAAGAGGGAATTTTTTCTTTTTCTTATTTTTTCCTCACTCCCCCTCTTTGCGCAGCAGAGAGGGGGAGTGAGGAAACTCTCTGCCCTGCTATTCAACTCACCCGGTCGTTGCTTCGCTCGACCACCCTCTCTACAGCAAGCTGTAAAGAGGGTTTTTATTTTTCTTCACTTCCCCGCTCTACTTGTAGAGAGGGGCCAGGGGGGTGAGTCTACAAATTAATTTCAATCACCAAAATCCTGTTGACATAGGGCTGTCACAAGCGTGTGGTTACTTTGAGGTATAAACCAAAAAAGAAAACGCTATGACGATCATTGAAATGTTATTAAAGGAAATGGACCAGGAAGCGGAAACTACCCGCAAAATGTTGGCGTGTGTACCAAACGACAAATACGACTGGAAACCACATGAAAAAAGTATGACCATCCGCCGTTTGGCTACCCATATAGCCGATATCCCATCATGGGTTGAGATGGCCATATGCGATGATGAACTTGATTTTGCCAACACTACTCATAAGGAGCCGGTGATAAACGATACGGATGAACTATTAAAATTTTTGGAAGAAAGCCTGGTTAAAGGACGCGCCGCATTGGCCGATGCTAAAGAAGACCAGCTTGACCTGCCCTGGACCATGCGCAGTGGCGACCAGATATACATGACATCAACCAAAGGAGAAGTGATACGTACTGCTTACAGCCAGATCATACATCACCGGGCACAGTTAGGGGTGTTTTTGAGGCTGCTTAATGTGCCGATACCGGGCAGTTACGGGCCGAGTGCTGACGAAATGGGGTTTTAGTGCATCGATCGTTTAATTCATTATTACGGGTATGTAATCCCCGTAATAATGATCTATTTATAATTCTTTCGAACTATACTCGTAGCCATTGTAATTGGTGTTGGTGGTGTTGCCATCAATCACCCTGGTACAAAAAAGCACGATATAGCTATTGATTTCACCTGCATCCGTTAGCACTGGCTTAATTTCGCCGGCAATTTCCCTGCCTAATTTCTTTACTTCAACGGTGTCTGCAGGCAGGTTTTTGCCGTTGTAAAGTTTGACGGTGAGCGTAGTTAAATTCCCACCTGACCCACTGCTTTTTTTCTCCTGAATTTGAATCTCTTCGAAATGGTTGTCATTTTTTATCTTATCAATGATAGTCGCGCCCTGGGCATTCAATTTTGCAGGGAAACTCTGGGTATAATTACAACTGGACATTACCGCCAAAAGGGCAATGATCAGTATACTTTTTAAATGGCTGGCTTTAAGAAAATTCATATCAATAAGGTTTAATCGATTGATTTTAAAAATAAATACAATCGTTCAATTCAGTATCATAAAAAGAAGAAAATTATTTGCTTATTTTTTTGGCCGTAACTGATTTTTCAGGCAAAATGGTAGAGGTAAGCTCCTGTAACATTTTGCCATACAGGCTTTAATGATTTACTGCAATTGCGCAGGCGGCGTATTTTCCACATTGAAAATACCGTGAAAACACGGGGTGTTTGGTGTCTTTTTTAAGTTTAATTTAGCATTAGTCTATTAAATGCTTGACTATGGAAAATTGGAATTACTACATTTCGGGGATATGGAAGCAAAAAGCTGATGATAAGGAATTCATTTCGGACGTGTTTCTGCATTCAACTGCAGAAGGATTTGGCAAAGGAGTAAAAACAAGTAAAGATGAGGTGGTGGATCTTTTAAAAAGTGGGGCCAACATAACTACCATCACCTGGAACTATCACCTGATACAATGGCGCTTTGGTGCAAAAGTGGAATTTGACGAGGTACATGGCGAGTATTATCTGCGCACACACCCCGATGCAAGCACTTTTGATGATATTGAAAGTTCCATCCAAATGGAATACATACTGACTGAGCAACACTGCAACAGCTTTAGTCATTAGTTAGCTAAAAGACATATAACATGAGGGGGCATCCGTCCGTTCGGTGAATTGGTTTACCGGACGGGTAGCGGGTATTTGGGGGAGATCCGTAGGCGGTTAACAATTATTTAATACTGATTTAAAACAGTTTAGGCGCTTCATTGGTTTTTTAATTTATACCAATTGACCTACCTCTGTGATATACTTTTACTTTTCTATTCCGGCTGCCATAATTATTTTATTACTTATCCGCCCCGGTATCAATAAAACGAAAACACTGTACCTGTTTTGCCTGGCTTTTTTCGCAACAACCTGCGTTTTTGCCCAAAAAGTTGCACCCTTAGACACTATTACGCCCGGAAAAGGCCCCCGCAAGGAGCAGATCAAACAAGCTAAAGAAATAAAGACGAAACTGCATTCAGACTCCACCGGTAATCAACCCCAAAAAAGCCCATTGGTTGATACTACTGTTCAAAATAAATACGGCGATTTGCTGAATAATGATATTAAGTATAACAAGAAATATCCGCTTTGGAAACCGGTGGTGGGCGTTTTTGGAGTTAATGCATTTACATGGACGTTAGACAGGTTTGTTTTAAATGAGAGTTTTTCGCATGTTGGGCCCAGTACCTGGAAAAGTAGTTTCCAAAATGGCTGGGAGTGGGATTCGGACCGGTTTGGATTAAATTTTATAGGGCACCCCTATACAGGCTCCATGTATTTTAATGCCGCACGTTCGCAGGGATATAGCTATGCAGAGTCTGTTCCCTTTGCTGTGGGGGGCAGTATCATGTGGGAGTATTTTGGTGAAAATACAAAGCCATCTTATAATGATGTGATCAATACACCAATTAACGGTGCATTTTTGGGAGAGATATTTTACCGCTTAAGCTCAAATATTTTAGACGACCGCGCCACCGGTGGCAACAGAGTTTTCCGCGAACTAATTGCCGGAATAATAGACCCTGTAAGGGGATTTAACAGGCTTTTGCAGGGAAAAACTTTCAGGCGAACCAATAAGGAAGTTTACCAAAAGGAACCGCTGAATATTACATTATTTACTGGTATACATAAGATAAACGAGGATAACCGCACCATTTTTGGCAAAGGGCCTGTAAATGTCCTTTTCAATCTTCAGCTTGATTATGGAAATCCTTTTGAGGATCGTTTTCGCAAACCTTTTGATTTTTTCAGATTACGCACTGAATTCAGCCTTGGATCTGGCAGGAAGATACTGGATAATTTACAAGGGTATGGAATTTTATTTGGTGATAATAGAAGTTATGGTAAGCTTTCAGTTTTATACGGCGTATACCAATATGATGATTATTGGGATAATAAAACCTTTGAATTAGGCGCCGTTGGTTTTGGAGGCGGAATATTTACTAAATATCCCTTCAGTAAAAATGTTGTTCTTTATACCAATGTACACCTTACTGCAATTCCATTAGCCGGAAACAGTACCAGGTTTGGCCCGGATACATCACAGGTTAGGGACTATACTTATAATGATGGATTGGGAACCAAGTTTGAAAGCACGCTTAATTTAGGAAAGTATGCAAGCGCATCGATTGCCTATTACTATTATATCCTGCATACTACAGTTGGGCCTGCCGGTAATAATCACATCGGTATTTTAAAGCCCCGCATCACAGTAAGGGTATACAACAACATCAGTTTAGGATTTGAGCATTTTGAATATTATGATGACCGGTTTTTAAAGAATTTTGCAGCCATACATTCAGTAAGAACAGAACAGAAAATATTTATCTCCTGGTTTCTTGAAGACCCGCAGCGCAAGGGGCGGTACAACTAACAGTTGAACCATTTAAGATAAACCATAGCCTTTGCTTTAAATGGCCCCGCGGCGGGGATAAAGCAGGGAGATCAATCCAGCATATCCTTAATTGTTGTGCACCATATCTCTACAACAGTACTTACAACGGCAAAAAGTAGGGCAATTAGTCCTGAAACCAAAAACAGGTAAACTAATCCTGCTGCCGGAAAGGCAAAGAGTCCAATTGTCCAGCAGACTAATGAAATAAGGGCGATCAGGTACAATGACTTCGACATAAGCAAAATGTATAAGGGTAAAACATATTTGCAAAGCCTTGCTCCAAAAACGTTCCAAAAGTTTAAAGAAAGAGATATAATTAATAATTAAATATAATTAACCTTAAATTAGATGGCCTCTCTAATTAATTCAGACACAAATCAGTAAATAATTGTCAAAAAGAAACTACACACTGTTTTGTAATTAGAACACGAACCAGGTCAGGGGATGGATGCAAGATCAATATTCCACCATTTCCTCATCCACATAGCACCATAACCAACGCTCGCCGGGTTCGGCTGAAATAACAACCGGGTGGCCTTCGGCCTGGGCATGCTTAGATGCATGCTGGTTGGGCGAACTATCGCAGCACAGGGTAACGCCGCAGGTTTGACAGGTACGCAGGTGCATCCAGCCGCTATTGGTTTTTATACATTCCTCGCATACGTAATCTTTGGGATGCTTTAACTTTTTAATTGCCGACAGGTGTTTGCAGATCTGATCTTCCATGGGTTAGATTTTGATGGTAAATTAATAAAAAAACTTGTCATGCTGAGGAACGAAGCACCTATTGGCGAACAGATTCTTCTCCGCTAACCAGCGGATCAGAATGACAATTGGGGATTACACCTCCGCCAAATACTTATGTACAAAACTGATGGCCATGGAGCCTTCGCCTACGGCAGAGGCTACTCTGTTCATGGCGCCGGCGCGTACATCACCGGCGGCAAATATGCCGGGACAGCTTGTTTCCAGTAAAAAAGGATCGCGCTTGAGCTTCCATATTTTCGCGAACGTATCATAGGCAGTTAAATCGCGCCCGGTTTCGATAAATTCCTTAGGATTTTTGATAATGTCCAGCTGTATCCAGTCGGTATAGGGTTTTGCGCCGATGAAGATATACAGGGCGCTGGCCCCATATGTGGTTTGCTCTTTTGTTTTTACATTGATCAACTCCAACTTCTCCAGGCAATTATGGCCGCTTACTTCTGCTATCTCGGTATTTGCCAGCACCTCAATGTTAGGAGATAGCTTGATCTGGTCGATCAAATAGGCCGACATGGTGGCCGTCAAGTCATCGCGCCGGATAATAATATGCACCTTTTGGGCAAATTTGGACAAATACATGGCAGCCTGCCCGGCTGAGTTGCCCCCGCCTATCACGAACACATCCTTGCCTTTGCAAGCGGAGGCCTCGGTAGTAGCGGCACCGTAATAGACGCCTGCGCCGGTATAGTTTTCTATACCTTTTACTTCCAGCTTGCGGTAATCCACCCCGGTGGTGATCACTACGGCACGGCTTACTATCTCGGGGCCATCATCCAAAATAATGGTTTTATAACCGTCCTTTTGTTTGATCTCGCTTACTTTATGCGGTGACAGGAACTCCGCCCCAAGCCTTGTTGCCTGGGTAATGGCGCGGCGGGTAAGATCCGAACCGCTTAACCCTGCCGGGAAACCCAGGTAATTTTCGATACGCGAACTGGTGCCCGCTTGCCCGCCGGGGGCGTGTCGCTCTATCAGCAAGGTCTTTAATCCTTCGGACGAGCCGTACACCGCGGCAGCCAGGCCCGCCGGGCCCGCGCCTATGATCACTACATCGTATATCTCGTTTTTTATTTGCGGGCTCAACCCGGTTTTTTCGGCTATCTGCCTGATGGTGGGCCGGGTGGCGCAAGTGCCATCTTCATAAATGATCAACGGTAATTCATCATTGTTTAGTTTGTTTACCCCAAGCAGGGTTTTGGCTTCGGGGTTGGTCTCGATATCAAACCAACGGTAAGGGATCAGGTTGCCTGCCAGGTAATCCTTTATCTCGTGCGATTTGGGCGAGAACTGGTAACCGATCAGTTTAATGCCTTTAAAATCGGGTGTGTAGTGGCTTTGCCAATCGTCTAACAGGTCGTTTATTACGGGGAACAGCTTTTCTTCGGGCGGGTTCCAGGGTTTCATCAGGTAATAATCCAATTGTACATCGTTGATGGCTTTTATGGCCGCTACGGTATCCGAATAGGCTGTGAGCAGTACCCGCTTGGCATCGGGGTATATTTTTATGGCCTGGTGCAAAAAAGCCACTCCCTCCATTTCGGGCATGCGCTGATCAACCAAAAACAAAGCTACGGTATCGCTGCTGTTCTTAAGGTCTGTCAATGCCTCCAGCGCCTCCTTTGCCGAAGTGGTGCTGATGATCTTATATTCGGCATTATACTGCGATTTCAGGTCGCGGCTAATGGCACGCAACACCTGCTGGTCATCGTCTATGGAAAATATAATGGGTTTGTTCATGGTTAGTTGATTGGGTTGATTAAGTTATATTCGGTTGATTAGGTTGAACGAGCGATTTGATTAACCCAATCAACTCCTCTCTTATTCAACTTAATCAACTCCGCAATTATCCATCAATCGGGAAACATACAACAAATTCGGTATGCCCCGGTTGCGATTTTACTTTGATGGACCCATTATGCTGATTCACTATACGTTGCACCACATCCAGGCCCAGGCCGGTGCCTTTGCCCATTGCCTTTGTTGTAAAAAACGGATCGAATATACGTGTTCGTATGTCCTCGGGTATGCCAATTCCATTATCCCCGATAGTGACCTGCACAAACTCACGATCACGTTCTGTTTTTATGGTGAGGATGCCTTGCTTGTTCGTTTCCATGGCATCCAGCGCGTTGTCGATCAGGTTGGTCCACACCTGGTTCAGTTCGCCTATTTGTGCTTTAACCGGCGGCAGGGTTTCGTCAAAATCCTCCGCCAGGGCAACGTTGCCTTTTTTAAACTTATAGCCCAGCATGGTCAACGTATTGCGGATGCCGGTGTGTATATCGGCATATTGTTTATCCTGGCCCTGGTCCATATGCGTATAGTTTTTAACCGAGTTCACCAACTCGCCTATCCTCCGCGCAGATTCGCCAATATCCTTTACCATCTTTTCGGTAACCAGCAGGTTGTTGATCCAGTTGAAAACCGGGGTTAAAAATTCTTTTGGTATATGCTTGCTGATGGCCAGCACGTCATCGGGCTCAAAGCAAAATTGCACAAAGTTTTCGGCCATATCCATACTGTTGTCAATGAAAAGCTCATCAAACAGGTCGGTTAGCTCATCTTCTTTGGCGGTGCGTTGTTTCAGGGTGAGCTTACAATCCTCATATTCACCCAACACACGGAACAATTCTTCGCCCACAGCATCTACCTGTTCGGGCTTCATCCGGATAGCGATCACCGATTTAAAGGCCTGGGGCTGCATATTCAGATGTTTAGCCAGCGATTCAGCATCACGTACTATGGCTGATGCGGGGTTATTCAATTCATGCGTCAATCCTGCGGATAGCTTGCCGAGCGCCATCATCTTTTCATTCTGCTGCTGAAATTCGGTATAGTTGCGTACCCGGTTGGTCATGATGTGTACCAATGCCTGTGTAAGCTCAAACTGGGTGGATATCATTTCCCTGATCCTGTCTGTAGGGTATGTCATAATCTGCGTGGGGCCAAGGGCACGGCTGTGTACATTGGCGACTTTAGCCCTCGAATAAGGCAGGTAACCGGTAATGGCACCAGGTTCAAAAATTGCGGCTTCGCGTTCCACATTGTTTTGCATGAAGTACATGGCAATACGACCACTGATAATAATATGGGGGCCCGCAACTGGCTGTCCTTCAACTGTTAATTCCTCGCCATCTTCCAGCAGCAGTGTTTCACAATTATCGATCAGCCATTCCAGCTGATCATCGGGTACGTTCTTTAAGGAATCAAGCGCCTTAAGCCAGGAAACGGTTACTGTTTGCATGAGATAAAATTAGGGATTTTAATGCAGAAGAAGATGTTTGAAGCAGAATTTTAACGTTAAATGGCTTTTTCAATAGGGCCCTGCACCCAGGAGGTCACCAGATTTTTTTAGAAATTATTAATTAAGCAACCCGGTATTATTTGCAAAAAATCCCATCGGCCTGTAATGCATAGCAAAAGTTTAGTAAAAATAGCCGCCAAAACCAATACCGCCTGCCCGTAAGCCTTATTATTTACTAAACCTGCTTTGGCTCAGGCATTTTCCCGTTTTTATTGGGCCCTGTGCCGGGGTAACTTTAGTCAGTAATATCAATAAGATATTGGGGCAGATCAGCATTAAAACTATTTTTTAAAAACTTCAAATCAACACACAATGAAAAATCTCATCACAGGACTTGCATTACTCAGTATGCTATCCATGTTCAGCTGTACCCATGTACTTTACTCGCACGATGATGTGCTGAACAAGTACCAGACCAAACAGGATATCGCAAAACAATTCGGAGTACCGGCCGAGAAGAAAATGGGGGAGACATCCGAAGAATGGCTCTACATCTTCAGCAGCAAAACTTTGATAAGCCCGCATTTGGCTACTGCAGATGTAACTGTGCTGGGCAAGTATAAGCGGTATATTATTTTTACGATGGACCTGCAGGGAAATGTGGTGAGGTGGTATTCTGAAGGCGTCAATTTTGAAGTAAGAAAATCTGCCCCTGGTGAAACCATAGCTTTAATCGTGGGGATAGTGGCTGTTATAACTGTGGGGGCGATAGCCGCAAGTCATATCACATTTGATGCGGGTCCAATACTGTAACCTAAACACGACATGCAATGAAAAATCTCATCATAGGATCGCTGATAATTTTTATGTTATCGATGTTTGGCTGCACCAAAACGATCTATACGCAAGCGCAGGTATTGGGCAAGTTTCAAACAAAGGAGGACGTAACCAAAGTATTTGGTATACCTACCGAACGGAAAACCAACGAAACGCTTGAAGCCTGGATTTACAAATACGACAGATCCGGCAGGAATGGTATTCAGGAGGTAGCTAATACTGCCACCACTGACGTAAAAGAATTGAGCACTTTTAAAAGATATGTGCTGTTTGTATTTGATAAAAACGGGAGTCTGATCAAATGGGATAGCAGGGGAGTAGACCTGGCAGTGAAAAAGGTTTCAGCCGGGAAAACCATTGGACTTGTAGTAGGGGTAGCGGGTGGCGCGGTGATACTGTTTATTATCGGGCTTGCTTTATTTCCAATGCAGGGGCCATTTGATAATTGGGGTAGCTGATAAGCATCAACCCGATAGAAAGTTTTTGATACTTTTTATTACACTAAGTGGGTGCCGCCTATGAATTTCCATACAGGTATGGCCAGCACGGCACCCAGCGTGGTTGCTGTTAAATAAATCCATAGAAATTCGGTATGGCCAGAAACAATTGCCGGGGCCAGTGACCGTGCCGGGTTCATGGATGCGCCGCAGATGGGCCCGGCAAACATGGCTTCGAGGCCCACTGCCGAACCTATTGCCAGGCCTGCAAACATGCCCCGTTCCTTGCTGCCGGTTGCTACGCTGATGATAACCAGCATCAGGAAAAAGGTAAGGATGAACTCTAAAACAAAAGACTGGCTTGCAGTCCCTGCCGGGATGGTAGCGCCCAGGAATTGGTTTTCGGGAAACAGGAATTTTAGGGTAAGGCTGGCTAACAGGGCCCCTGTTAACTGACTTATGATATATGGGAGAAGCTGCCTGACCGGGAACGTTTTTGCGATGGTAAAAGCTATACTTACCGCAGGATTCAGATGCGCGCCGGAAATATCGCCGAAGGTATAGATCATACTCATCACAATCAAACCAAAGGTGATGGCAACGCCCACGTGAGTAATGCTGCCATGTGTTTGCTGATTAATGATGATAGCGCCCGTTCCGGCAAAAACCAGGGCGTAGGTGCCCAATAATTCGGCTAAGTATTTCTTCATCAGGACAAATGCATCTTTACAAAATCCTTGCTGTACACTTTGATCATATCCCGCACCCGCCTGAATTCGTCCATTACTTCATCCGCGTTTCCTGTAGCTTTTGCCGGGTCGGGGAAGTTTTGGTGAAAACGTTCGGCCTGGGTGGGGAAGTAGGGGCAGTTCTCTTTCGCGTTATCGCAAACGGTAATTACATAGTCGAAAGGGATATCCATGTACTCGTCCACATTATTGGAGGTGTGTTTGGAGATATCGATATGATCTTCGGCCATTACCTTTATGGCTTTGGGGTTTACGCCGTGGGTTTCGATACCGGCGCTGTAAATTGCGGCTTTATCGCCTGCAAAATGCCTTAAATAGCCTTCGGCAATCTGGCTGCGGCAACTGTTACCGGTGCATAGCACTAAGATGTTTTTCATTTATTTTGTTAAAGTTTTTTTCATTACGATGGCAGACTGCGGGCACACATAGCTGAACTCCGAAGATTGCCGCACTTCTACAGGTACATCTTCCCGTGTTGTTTTAATATAGCCTTTCCGGTCGAAGTAATCCGGTGCTGTCTCCGTTAACAGGTACATCGTGCCCAAACCTTTTGATATGGCAAGAGCTTCTATTTCGCTAAGTAATTTCCCGGCTATCCCCTGGCTGCGGAAAACCGGATTTACTGCTAAAGAACGTAATAGCCCGTAATCGCCATAAATTTCCAAACCAGCCACGCCGATGACATCATTGCCCTGAAGGGCAACTAAAAAGTTTTCCAATGATTCCGGGAGGTCGCTTACCGGCAGTTTTTCATCTATTAACAGGGATACGATCCCTGCCTTATAATTTATCGCTTCTATGATTTGCATATCATTTAAATTTAACAGCATCCGCCGCCGGGTGTACAACAAGCAGTTTCGGCAACTGCCAGGTTCTTTAATTCAACTTTTGGTTTTTCGGGGGCGCAACATTCTTCGCCGGTGGCTGTGGTGCCGCAGCTGCCACCACGTTCTATTGCTTTGCACTGTACGGTATCGGGGCGCAGGTCGATCACCAGGTTTTCGTCATCCATGATAAAATCATTGGGGTATAACTGGCGCGTATCAAAGCCTGAATTACCAAACTCGATCTTTACCGTCGCGGTTCCATCCAATGGTAATACTTTTTCAACAACATCAATAATGGAAAGCGCTTTTTTTACCTTCATCGCACGTTCCTGCTGTTTGGCGGTAGGCTCCCATAATTGAACAATGATCTCTGTCCACTCATTCTTCACACCGCCACAATCAACCGAAACAATGGGCGCCTGCTTGATTTCGGTGATATGGTAAGAGGGGGATACCCATTTGTTTTCAGCATATTGAAACTGCAGATCAAGCAAGGGGTATTGCATTAATTTTTCCTTAAATATTTTCCAGTTGATGGCTTCCGGTTTATTCATGGCTATTGGTTTTATTGTAATATTGCGATTGATATATTTAAATTTTTTTAACAGCACTTAGCCGGATCGGTATACGATTCGAAGAAGGCGCTCAACTCCTCGTTTAATAATTTCCAGGCTTTAGGTTCGATACAATAACAAACACTTACCCCTTCGATGGTACCCTGTATCAGCCCGGCATTTTTTAATTCTTTTAAATGCTGGGATATGGTGGCTTGCGCAAGCCCCAAATCATCCACCAAACTGCCGCAAACACAAGCATTGGCTTTGATGATCTGCTGCAAAATGGCGATACGGGCCGGATGGGCCAATGCCTTTAGCATTACAGCAAGCTGGTTTTGCTCTTCGGTAAATATTTCTGTTTTGGTTAAGCCCATAATTATATCGCAATATTACGATTGATATTTGAAACTTACAAGGGAATCCTAAAATATTATTAACTTGAATTTTAAAATACCTGCAATAGTTATGGAAAAATCAGCCAGTCCCGCCGGGAGAGCGTACATCGTCATCATGTTTATAGTTGGATGGTTTACCCTGATCGGTCAGTTGGTTTTAATGCTCGGCACCAAAGCGGCACCCGCGACTGAACTGGTGATGCGATTTTTTACCTTCTACACCATTTTGACCAATCTTTTGCTGGCTGTGTGCTTTACTTTTATGCTGCTGAAGCCGCGATCCAAATGGAATGATTTTTTTACAAGTCCAGCAATGCTTGCGGCTGCTGCCACCTATATTACGGTAGTAAGCGTTACTTATAACATCATACTCCGCTTTATCTGGAGCCCGCAGGGATTACAGCGGGTGGTTGATGAGTTACTGCATTTAATTATACCCATTTTGTACATTATATTCTGGCTGATATTTGTGCCAAAGGGCGGATTGAAATGGAAAAATGTTTTCCCCTTGCTCGTCTACCCTTTGGTGTATCTCTGTGTTATCTTGATAAGAGGGGCAATGTCGGGCTGGTATCCTTATCCATTTGTGGATGTAAACCAATTGGGTTATGGTAAAGCGCTGCTCAATTCGGGGATGATAACCATAGCCTTTATCATTATTGCCCTGCTGTTTGTTTTAATAGATAGCAAGAAGAGTAAAAGAGCTTTTGATTGAAACTACACATTCTTTTGTCGTAGAATGATAAAGAACAAAAACAGAATCAACGTGTTAATATTAAGAGCACCCCCCCCCCGATGCCAAATTCTTATTAGTTAAAAACTCCTGCTTTGGACAATGAATCACAACATACAATAGCCGGTACTAAAATATTAAAGAAAAAAGTAACTTTTATCTTATTGATGATAGTTATCATATCGTCAGCCACAATTATCATTATCAATTATTATACTTTCCGGATATTGTCGGGCGCCAGGGCCTATATCAATGGCGAATCGCAATACTCCAAAGGTCAGAAGGACGCTTCTGCCAGCCTGATCAATTATATTTATATTGAGAACGAGGCCGATTATACATCTTTCGAAAAAAATATCAGTGTGCCCATCGGCGATCGGATAGCGAGGAAAGCATTAACATCGGGCAATAACTACGAGGATGCTAAAAGAGGCTTTTTGCAAGGCGGCAATCGTCCGGAGGATATTGATGATCTGATATGGCTCTTCAGCAACTTTCAGCATTTTGCTATCTTCGAAAAGGCGATAAAGATATGGGCCGATGCTGACCCATTGATAGAAACTCTTCAGCAGTTAGGCTTACAATCGCACCAAAAAATAGCCAACGAGAAAATTTCTGCAAGGGAAAAGAAATCCTTAACACTGTCCATCACAAATATATCTGCAGAACTTACCATCAGGGAAAAGGCCTTTTCGGATACGCTTGGTGTAACCTGCCGGACTATTAATTTATACGCTTTTTCAGCCAATATATTGATCACCCTTGTGATCGTAATCAGTGCGGTATTATATTCGGGCATCATGGTAAGGAGCCTGGCCAACTCAAAAAGGAAAATCATTGAACAGAACGACAGCCTTCAGCTGATCAATGCCGGGCTGGATAAGTTTGTTTTTAATGTAACGCATGATCTTCGTTCGCCACTGGCATCGCTTGCGGGGTTGATAGCCCTGATAGATGATGAAACCAGCATAGAGCAGGTAAAATCATATACTTTGATGATGAAGAACAGCATTGAAAAGCAGGATCATTTTATTAAAGAGATGCTAATTTTCATAAAAAGCAAACATTTAGGCGTAATAAAGGAGGAGTGCAGCCTGGTTAATATCATAGATAATATCATAGCTCAAAATCATTATAAAAGTGAGGGAAAAGAGGTTGAATTTATCAAAGAGCTTGATTTGATAAAAATGAATGGCGATGCCCTGAAGCTGCATGTGATATTAAATAACCTGGTATCAAACGCGGTAAAATACAGCGATTTTAAAAAACCCCGGCAGCTGGTCACGATCAGAACATACCAATTAAATGCTCACGCGGTGATTGAGGTAGAAGATAATGGCCTGGGTATAAAAAAAACAGACCAGGAACGCATATTTGATAAGTTTTATATGGCTGCAGCCAATAAACGAAGTTCGGGTATCGGGCTTTACCTGGTTAAGGATGCGGTAACACAATTGCATGGAAAAATTGAAGTACAATCTGAACCGGGTGTAAGCAGCAAATTCATTGTTAGCTTACCCTGCTGACAGCGCTATCGCACCACTTTCTTAACGCTTCCCTTCGGATTGTTTCTGGCCAATATTTTCATCGCGATATACTCCTTAATAACCAGCAATACGGTAACCAGGTAAATGTTATAAATGGTATTGATATCGCCAGGCTGATTTTTATGGGCGATATTATTGTAAATGATCATGATCAATATACTTAACGGCATAATCAATACATCAACAATGATGGAAATGATCAGCTGTTTGGCCTTCGTGGTATGATAAAGATCCAGTATAAAGTTATTGGCGAAATAACAGAACATGGAATAAATGATAAGCTGGTGAATCACATGGTCGTGGAAATTTGGCGCGGTTACATAGGGAACCCTGGTAAACCAGTTAAGCAGGTGATGTATCCAGAATTGGGAAGTAGTGTATAACAATATACCATAAACGGCTGCGATGCTTAGCAGATGCAGTAAATACTTTAAAACTACTGATGCAATATTATCAGCTTGCGGACTTTTCATTGTATAATTCAGGTTTTGTTACCAAACATAGTAAATTGTGGAATAATCGGTAGGAGGAATTGAAAAATATTTGTGAGGATGCAAAACAAATCCTACTTTGCGTCAAACCGACACATCTAAAACCATTTTCCTGTATATGAAAAAGCAAGTTAAAATTGCCTTTGGAGTTTTGATACTTTCAGCCTCTGTACTTTTATATTCTTTTGTTATCAGCACGCCTGCATTAACCATTGTAAACACCGGGGCCGGAAAGGTTTCTGGAGTTAAGAACAGCACGGGCGATGTGACGGCTTATAAAGGTATCCCCTTTGCCGCACCCCCGGTTGGCGATCTGCGGTGGAAAGCCCCACAGCCTGCAAAGCATTGGGATGGTGTAAAAAAATGCGATGCCTTCGCGGCAAGCCCGATGCAGCCCAAGCCTGCGCCATTTATGGTGTACACTTCGGAGTTTTTGATACCCGAGCAGCCCATAAGCGAAGATTGTCTTTACCTGAATGTGTGGACGAACGCTAAACTTAAAACAGATAAAAAACCAGTTTATGTGTGGATATATGGTGGTGGTTTCACCAGCGGCGGCAGCGCCTGCCCGATATATGACGGCGAGGCGATGGCTAAAAAAGGGGTGATATTTGTGTCGATCACTTACCGGGTAGGGGCCTTCGGCTTTTTGGCGCATCCCGAACTGACTAAAGAATCACCAGATAAATCATCGGGCAATTATGCTTTGCTCGACCAGTTAGAAGCGCTAAAATGGGTAAAACACAATATTGCAGCCTTTGGCGGCGACCCGGAAAATGTGACGATAGGAGGTCAATCGGCAGGCTCCATGAGCGTGAATTGTTTGGTGGCCTCACCGTTAGGAAAAGGCTTGTTTAAAAGAGCTATCGCCGAAAGTGGATCGTTGTTAATTAAGAATCCAATGCTGGCGTCGAGCAGCTTGCAAAAGGCAGAGGAGCAAGGTGTTAAACTGGCTGAAAAGGTTGGTGCTAAATCATTAGCCGAAATGAGAGCCCTATCGGCAGAAGATGTGTTAAAAAAATTCAGCGGGCGATTTTCGCCAATAGTGGATGGTTATGTGCTGCCGGAATCTGTTGCCGATATATTTGGTGAGAATAAGCAGAATCATGTGCCGCTGCTTACCGGCTGGAATGGAGATGAAGCCTTTATTGGCGCGTACAAAAATAAAGAGGATTTTAAAAAGCAGGCAGAAACTGACTACGGCGCTGATGCGGAAACTTTCCTTAAATATTTCCCGGCAGGAAGCGATGAAGAAGCTGCCGCCTCGCAGATACAACTGAGCAGGGACATGATATTTGCCTTATCCGGGTATAAATGGGCGGGTATACAAAGTAAGTATCCCAACTCGCCCGTGTATGTTTATAATTTTAACAGAAAAGTACCGGCTTATGGTGATATGGCCAAATATGGGGCATTCCATACTGCCGAAGTGCCTTATGTAATGGATGATCTGAAGTTTCTGAATCGCCCGCTGGAGCCATCTGATAAGGCGCTGGCCAAAATGATGGCCACTTACTGGGTTAATTTTGTTAAAACCGGTAATCCTAATGGTAACGGATTGCCTGCCTGGCCAAAATACAATACCAGTCAGAACAAGGCTATGGTATTTGATGAAAAATCGGTTGCAAAAACGGTACCCGGCAAGGGTGGGCTGGACTTTTTATTATCGAAATCGGCGAAGTAAATGCCATTAAAAAAGCAAGCAGGGGCCTAAAAAAAACACAATCACTACAAAATCCGGTCCCTGCTGCTACTCTGCATAGTATCAGTTATCACCTCCTTATCATCACCCTTTTAGGGTGCCCTCAGGATTTTATTCTGTGACAAATATTATTATAATAATTACGCCCGGTAATACAAATGGGTTGCCCCGGGTTGAAATATTTTTCTTGTAATCTAATATAACTCCGCAAGGCACAAAATATTGCCTGTTTTAATCGTTTTTTACGAGATAATTAAGGTATGCCAGCAAGTATTAGTTATGGCCGCTGTTATCATCGTGGCCGCCATTGTCATCATCACCGTGATGATGTCCCCTCATTTCAGATTCGCCGCTTATAGCAAGATTGGCCAGAACTTTATTGTAAATGGCTGTATTTGAACTATTGCTAATAATGATCTTGCCATCTGTTTGGGTGGCGGCTTCTATTGTGGCCGCGGTAATACCGGCAGCCAGGCGGCCCAGGTGCATGTGTATAAGCGAAATATAATCGGTGGTGGCGTCAACGGTAATATTTTCCGCTTCTGCTTTAACGATCACATCATCATTCAGGTCAAATTCGATCGGAATCACTGTGCCGCCGCTATTGGTGAAAGTGCCGGTCAGCTTAAGCGGAATAGCATCGCCCGCAGATTTTTGCAGGTATACTTTAACCTCGATCTCGGTGTAAGTTCCCGGAGCTATGGTGATATTAGTTAGTAGCGGCGCCAGTGCGAACAGGTCAATATTGGTTAAATTTTTTGAGGTTAGTTCGGTTTCCACGCCGTCTTTTTTGGCTTCGAGCTTAAACTTGCTTACGTTGGCCACGCCTGCCGTCCAGTTTAAACCTGCGACGGCATTGGTTGTTACACCAGGGTTTGTAGATGCGGTAGCGGCAGTACTGTTGTCTGCCTGTAATTCAAAGGATAATTGCGGGGTACCCGAAGGCGATGTGCCGGTTTTTTTGCATGCCGAAAAGAATAAAGCGGCCAATAAGATTGCTGCGATAGCGCCTGTTTTAACTGTTTTCATAAGTGGAATAATTTTGGTTTATGTAACAAGTATTTTACACTAATTACGCCCGGCTAAAAAAATTGGTTGCCTGGGTTAAAACATTTTTCTTTAGATATAATTATTTACGATAAGGTTGATATGGATAGATTTAATTTTTTTGATTGAAACATAAGGCGCATACCGGGAGTAATAGTTAAAATTGCAACAATTTGGTATGGCTTGTAAAAACTACTCTTTTCTGAAAATATTCGCGCTTATCGGAGTTTTGATGCTGTCGCTATTTTTGCAGGATAGTATCGCACAGCAAACCAAAAAACGTCATCGTAAAAAGACCGCTCCAACAGCCGCGGAAACTTCTGCTGCTCCCGGGTTTAGATTCAGAACCATAATTATTGATGCAGGGCACGGGGGTAAAGACCCCGGCGCGCATGGTAAGTATTCCAAAGAAAAAAACGTTGCTTTAGCCATAGCCAAGAAACTGCGGACGGCCTTAACCGAACAGGTGCCATCATTAAACGTAGTGATGACCCGCACTACAGATAATTTTATCGAGCTGCACCGCCGGGACGCTATTGCAAGCGAGAACAAGGGAAATTTATTTATTTCGATCCATTGCAATGCCTCCCCCGAACGGGTAAGTGATGAACGCGGCGTACTGCTGCTGGTATATGGTTATCACCGAAAGGGCGAACAATTGGAAGCCATCCGGGAAAATGCATCCATCTACATAGAAAAAGATTACCAGAAAAAATATAGCGGCTACGGCGATAACAGTGCAATAAATGCCATCGTACTGAGCGCTTTTCAGCAGAAGTTCCGCAAGCAATGTATCCAGTTTGCCGATCTGGTGAACCACGAGTTTAAAACGGTGGATGGCAGGCACAGCCTGGGTGTAAAGGAACAAGGTGTGTTGGTATTGCAGCAAAGCGCCATGCCGGCGGTATTGGTAGAGACGGGTTTTATCAATAACCCCAAAGACGAAGAATACCTCAACTCATCCGATGGACAGGCCGAAATTGTGCAATCCATCATCCGGGCTGTCAAGAAGTATAAGAAGACTTTTGAGGAGCAGAAGTAGAACACTTGTCATTTTCTCCTCGTTCGAAATGACATCTTATAGACAGATTTTATTACCATATTTGGCCAATGAATATCGGTATTTTCACCTATGGCACACGCGGCGATGTGCAACCCTATATTGCACTGGCTTCGGGACTTAAAGATAAGGGACATAGCGTGATCCTGGCTGCGCCTGAAAATTTCAAAGGGTTTGTTGAAGGATTCGGACTGACTTTCCACCCGCTTTATGGCAATGTAGAAGAAATGATGAATTCGCCTGAGGGAGAAAGCGTGCTACGGTCTGAAAACACCATCAGGCTGATGAAGCATTTTTTCAAAGTGCTGAACGCCCAAAGACGGCCATTGCGGGAAAGTTTTCTGCAAGGGATCAACAAAGTGGACGCGATCATAGCCAATGCGGCAATGGCGGCCATTGTATGCGCCATAGCCGAAAAGCAAAGCAAGAAGATCGCCTTTACTTATTTTATGCCGCCAATGGCTGTTACCGGCGAATTCCCCATTGCAGATTTCGACTTTCTGAATTTCCCCTGGTATAACAGGCTGACTTATAAATTAGCACATGCTTTTTACTGGAAATTTGTAAAGGCGGAAACTAACGAGTACAGGCAGGAATTAGGGCTGCCGGTTTTAAAGGAGAATTTGCTGTACTACATTGACAGGAAAAAAATGCTTGATCTATATTGTATCAGCTCAACCCTTACCCCCCAGCCAAAAGATTGGGAGCCGCACCACCAGATCACCGGGGTTTTGACTGTTGCGAAAAAGGAACGGGAAGGCCATGTAATGGATAAGGTACCTGCCGAATTAAGCGAATGGCTGGCAGAAGGGCCTGCACCCATCTATATGGGTTTCGGCAGCAACGGGATAGGCAATACGGAGAAGTTTAATGCTGTTATTAATGAGGTGCTTAACAAAACGGATGAGCGTATATTGTTCTGTACAGGCTGGTCAAAGTTTGATAATCTGCCTCAACATAAGAATTTATTTGTGACCAAGTATGTCGATCACGAGGCCATACTGCCCAAATGCAAAATGGGGATATTTCATGGCGGGGCGGGCACGTTCGCGGCTATGCTGCGTAATCATTTGCCGGTTATTATCGTTTCTTTTTATACCGACCAACCAGCCTGGGGCAAGATAGCGGAGCGCAGAAAGCTGGGCACCCATATTCCGTTGAGAAAACTAACCGGGCAGAAATTAGTGACGGCAATAAATGTCGTCCAGCACCCATCGATCAAACAAAACGTTATTGAAACCGGCGATAAAATAAAGGCTGAAGATGGTTTGGGGAATACTATCAATGCGATTGAAAAATACTTTGCGTAGGCAAGATCAAATGTGTTTGCTCAATAGCATTTTCACTTCATCCTTTAAACGCTTATAGTTCATATTAAAGGCGTCCTTTGAGGTGACTGTTATTTTTTTGCCTTTTTCGTTAGTGTAACTCATTGGCACGGCTGCCCCGGTTTTAAAGCCCATGATCTCCCGGTTTTCATTGATCAGGAACACATCAGGGTACCCGTTAATATTCCTGAAACCGGCAATATCAATGGTGTGCATATCATCGGTTGTATTTGTTTTGGATGGGATCAAAAATATCTTTTGGTTATACCGTTTCGCAAGGCGGGGCAGATCTTTTTTTGTGTCCCAGAATAATACCAGGAAATCCACTTTGTCCGAATACTCATTCACGACCTTATTGAGCGCCGGGATCTCGGCCATGCAAGGCTCGCACCAAGATGCGGATACCGTCAGAAAGATGGGCTTGTGTGTTTTCCCGACATCAAACTTTTTCTTGTCAATAGTTTCGAATATATAATTATCTACATAAGAGTGGGTAATGCAATTGGTTATGGAATCGTAATAGGTAGAGGCGAGTTTCGAATCTCCTTTTGCATAAGCCTGTTGACAAAGTGCCCTATATCTCAGGATCATTGGTTCGGTATCGGCAAATTTTCTCCTTGTAGTATTGATCTGTGCGAAAGCAGCCAGGCAGGACAAAATTAATAAGGTTAAAAGAAAGGACCTTTTCATGGGTTTAGGGTAAGGTGAAATAGGTGATTTGATCACTAAACAAACGGAATCAACATCCTGATATTATCCTGCACATTTCTTGATCATGGAAAACTATTTAAGATATCAAATTAATTATATTTACTTCAAACAAATCATACCCTCCCCGCATTTTTAAATTAGCTATGAAAACATTCAACAACTTTTCCCGCCGCGATTTTATTCGCACAGGTTCAATAGGCATCGGGGCGTTGGCCCTGGCTAATCCCTTGTCGCTATTTGCTGCTAAACCGGCCAAAAAGCTGGGTGTGGCATTGGTAGGGTTAGGGGGATATAGTTACGGGCAACTGGCACCGGCCTTACAGCATACCGAAAATTGTTACCTCGCAGGTATCGTAACAGGGCATCCGTCAAAAGCAGCAGACTGGTCCAAACGCTATAATATCCCCGAAAAAAATATTTACAACTACGAGACCTTTGATAAAATAAAAGACAACCCGGATATTGATATCATCTATATCGTGTTGCCGGTTTCCATGCATAAGGAATATACCATAAGGGCGGCAAAGGCGGGTAAACACGTGATCTGCGAAAAGCCTATGGCACTGAACGCACAGGAATGCCGGGAGATGATAGCCGCATGCAAAAAGGCTGACCGATTGTTATCCATAGGCTATCGCCTGCACTTTGAGCCGCATACGATGGAGATCATGCGATTGGGGCAAAAACAGGTTTACGGCAAGGTAAAATCTATCGATACCGGGAATGGTTTCACTTATCGCGGCGATCCCAATGCCTGGCGCTTAAAGAAAGCCATGGCAGGCGGCGGCGGATTGATGGATATGGGTATTTATTCCATACAAGGCACAAGATATACCTTGGGGCAGGAGCCTATCGCCGTAAAGGCGCGACAGGAAAAGACCAGGCCCGACTTTTTTAAAGAGGTCGATGAAACCATATTCTGGGAGCTGGAGTTTCCCGGAGGTTTTACCGCAACCGGCAAATCAAGCTATAATAACGACTGGAGTTACCTACATGTAGAAGCCGAAAAAGGAAAATTCGGATTAGGGCCGGCATATGGTTATGGTGGTATTGATGGCTATACGTCAGCAGGTAAAATGCCGTTCCCGCAAATTATACAGCAGGCCGCGCAGATGGATGATTTTGCCAACTGTGTGCGCCAGAATAAACAATCACGCGTGCCGGGCGAAGAAGGGTTGAAGGATATGAAAGTGGTTGACGCGATCTACAGGAGCCTTGATTCGGGCAAAAAGGAGAAAATATAATGGCGGATGGAACCGGGCAATGGCCCAATATTGCATTTGAAAACTGGAAGGATACGCTGGCTACGGTTCACCTGTGGACGCAGATCGTAGGCAAGATACGCCTGCGGCAGACGCCCTGGCTTAACCACTCGTGGCATGTTACGTTATACGTGAGCGCCAGTGGGTTAACTACGGGCAGCATCCCTTACGAGGGCGGTGTGTTCCAGATTGATTTTGATTTTATACATCATGTGCTGCACATTACCACCAGCGATGGCGGTGTGGCAAGGGTAGAACTTTACCCGCGTTCGGTAGCCAGCTTTTACCGGGAGCTTTTTGAAAAATTGGAAAATGTGAATATAGATGCATACATCTATGCGGCCCCCAATGAAATTGACCCGGCTATTCCTTTTACTGAAGACGAAACACATAAATCTTATGATGCGGAAAGGATGCATGACTTCTACCTGGCATTGGTGAAGATCCATAATGTATTTACCAGGTTCAGGGCGAAGTTTACGGGTAAATGCAGCCCGGTACATTTTTTTTGGGGAGCGTTTGATATGGCGGTGACCCGGTTTTCGGGCAGGCCGGCACCTGTACATCCCGGTGGAGTGCCCAATATGCCTGTAAGCGTGATGCAGGAGGCCTATTCGCATGAGGTAAGCTCCTGTGGTTTCTGGCCCGGCAGCGAGCAGTTTCCGCACCCGGTTTTTTACGCCTATTGCTATCCTACACCTGCGGAATTTAGTCAACAGCCGGTTAAACCCAACGAAGCCTTTTACAGCGCCGAAATGGGCGAATTTATGCTCCTTTATGAGGTGGTTCAACGGTCTGATGATCCGGAAGATGTTTTACAGCAATTTCTGCAAACTACCTACGAAGCCGCTGCCAATACCGGGCATTGGGACAGGAAAGCTTTGGAATGTGATTTTTCGTGGCTGGAGAAATAGTAATATCCTTTACAAAACAATGACCAATATCATTTTTACTTTGCTGTTTTATAGATACATTTGACTCGATGAAGATTACCGCCTCTATATTAGTTATGTATTTCGGCTTGCTGATGATGCAGCCGTTTGCTAATATGGATATGATTGGCGCAAAACCTGCCAAAGCTTGTGCCAGTAATAAGTGCTGTGAAAATGAGAAGCAGCATAAGGGTCAATCCCCCGTAAAGCACCAGGGCACTTGTAATGCTGATTTTTGCAATCCATTTGTGCCATGTGGATTATCAATTGTTTACGGTGCGCAGAAGTCTGTGTTTGTAAATCCTGAATTTGCTTTATCCCTGATCAAGAAACCAACAATTAAAGAAGATATAATTTCAGATTATTTATCCGATTGTTGGCGCCCGCCTGAGTTATTATCCTGATACCAAACTCGCTCTGAGACAATAGGATAATTTATTTTACTTTTAAAATTCATATAATGAAAAAGATAAGCTTAGGCGTATTGGCTATATTATTGGCCAGCGCAACAGTATTTGCAAATGATGTGGCTAAGAAACCTGTAGTAAAAAAGGCTAAACAGGAATGCCAGGGCAAATGTTTAAAGACCTCCAAAACAGGAACTTGTACGGATCAGAACAGCTGCCCGGACATGAAAACCTGCGGAGCCAAGTGTTCATAACATTTGCTTAATATAAATGAAAGCCCCCTGCAAATTTGCAGGGGGCTTTTTTGTTGAATAAATTATTCCTTTATAAAACTATTTTGTTACCGCTTTCAGTGTTTCCTTCGTTACCCCACATTCAACCATTTTTTTGCCGTAATATGGGTTTTTGATGGTGGCAGTTTCGCTCAGCCATGATTGTTTTTTCATGGGGCAATATTGCTTGTAAACCACCAGGTCATTAGCGTGAAATTCCTTTATAACAGCATACATATTGGCCGAAAGGCTGCCAAAGTGCTCGCGTTGGTGGGCTAATTCTGTCGAATGACCGATGTGCTCACCGTCATAGCGCAGCTTTTCGCCGTATTTTTGCCATACTGCTTTTTGTTTCGCGTCCATCTGGCTCACCTGCACATCCTTAAGCGCGGCCGTGAATTTTGCAGCTTCATCGTTTGCCTCTTTGCTGTTATCAGCAACTAAAGCATTTTTTAGGCTGATATAGCTTTTCAAAACATTATTTATGGCTGAGTTTACATCTGCCGGGTTTGCTTTTGCATTATTTACCGCTATAAAAAGTACGATAACGATGAGGTATTTGATTGATCTCATGAATATGTTAGTTTTAATTTAATAGAAACGTTTTACAAATATGTATATTTTTAAGATAAGGTCAATTTCTGCGGATCACCCTGTTCTCAAAAGTTGGCGAAAGAATGATGGAGGTATTGGTTTCGCCTAATAATTGCAGCTGGCTGATGATGGCCTCGAGCCGTTTGGTAGTGGGCGTGGCCACTTTCATGATCACGCAATTGTGCCCGGTGATGTTATAACATTCGGTTATTTCGGGTATCTCGCTTATCTTCTTAGCCGCGGTGGCATGCATCATATTGGCTTTGAGGGTGATAAAGGCATTCACAGTTAAACCTATTTTATCATTATCCACCATAGCCCGATAACCGGTAATGATCTCTTCCTCTTCCATACGCTTAATGCGCTCGGCCACGGCAGGGCCGCTCAGGCCAACGCGGCGGCCAATTTCGGTAATAGACAGGCGGGCGTCCAATTGTAATTCTTCCAGTATGTGGGCGCTTAATTCGTCAAGTGGCTTATAATTTAAATTTTTATTCATAAAAAAACTTGAAATGTAAAGTTAGCAGGCTAAATAACATTTTATTTAAAGGTGCCTTTGCCCGCTGCAACATAGCTTTGAATAACAAATTTAAATATATGAGAAAAACATTTGTACTGGTAGCTTTCGTTTGCTGCGCAGCCATTAGTCGGGCACAATCTAATAAAAATTTAGTGCCGCAAATATTCCAGGAGGGCATCATCAGCAAGGGGGATTATGAATCGCACCCAACCTTTACGCCCGGCGGTGATACGCTTTATTTTATCAAACTTACTTACGACCTCAAGTTGTCGGCTATTTGTTTTTCCACCAAAAAGAATGGCCGGTGGCAGGAAGTGCAGATGGCGCCATTTTCGGGCAGATATATGGATGCCGATCCCTTTGTAACGAGAGATGGCAAAGCGTTATACTTTATGTCGAACCGGCCTGTTAAAGAAGGTGATCCGGTGCAGGACTATACCGATATCTGGAAGGTGGTGATGACCAAAACCGGATGGAGCGCTCCGATACATTTAGATGCCCCGGTTAACAGTATAAAGGACGAGTATTATCCCACTATCGCAGATAATGGTACTATCTATTTTGGTTCGACAAGAGAAGGCAGTAAGGGCGGCAGCGATATTTACCGGTGCAGATTTAAGGACGGCAAATATCAGCCTGCAGAAAATTTGGGTAATGCCATTAATAGCGAATTTAACGAATACGAGGCTTTTATTGCGCCGGATGAATCCTATATCATCTACAATGCCTCGAGGCCTGATGGCTTGAAGAACCTTGATTTTTACATCAGCTATAACCAGAATGGCAACTGGACGAAAGCTAAAAAACTGCCCGAGCCTATCAGTTCGGGAGCAATTGACTGGTCGCCCAAGGTAACCGGGGATGGTAAATACTTTTACTTTTCGAGCACCCGGAGCAAGGATGTTCCGCCTCCGGACAAAGCAGAAAATATGGAACAGTTTAACCGGAGGCTGCAAAACGCCAATAATGGATTGTCGGATATTTATATCGTTGATTTTGCCGCGATATTGAATGCGAAATAACTTTTTGAACCATGCGGATAAATTGAGGATCGGAACAAAAATAATTCTTCTATTTTTGCCGCATGCAAACAGACGGTAACTCATTAAAAAACAGGTTCGACAGTATTATATTCGATCTGGACGGTACACTCTGGGATTCAACCGGGAATGTGGCCCTTGCCTGGGAAGAAGCCCGCAAAAAGGTAGATTACGTGGTTGACAGTATTACACAGGAAAAAGTGCGCTCGATTACGGGGATGGCCTATGATGTGATATTTGAAGTGCTGCTGCCTGATATGGACGTAGAGAAGCGGAATAATTTTAAAGCCCTGTGCGCCCAAAGTGAAATTGATACTCTGAATGCTAAAGGCGGGGATATGTATCCCGGACTGGAAGAAACTATTAAGTATCTCGCCTCAAAATATAAGCTGTATATCGTAAGTAATTGCCAGAGCGGTTATATCGAAACTTTTTTTGCCCATAGCCCGGTTACCAGTTACTTTTCAGGATATCAATGTTATGGGACCAAAGGGCAGCCCAAGGCGGAGAATATTAAGGATATTGTGAACGATCACTCCCTCAAATCACCGGTTTATATCGGCGACACCTGGGGCGACCACGACTCGGCGAAGAAAGCGGGCGTGCCTTTTATTTTTGCCAATTATGGTTTTGGAAAAGTGGAGGGTGAGCAGATCGCTTCTATCAGTGGATTGAAGGATTTGATAGCGTTACTGTAAGCAGGTTTTACTTCTCAGAAATTACGGGGCACTGCCTGACGTAAAGGTTATTTTCCAATATATCCAGCATAAAAAGGGCCACATTTTGCCTGCTAATATAAATCGATGGTTTTGGAATATTATTTAGCGAAACCTTAATTTCCTTCTTTTCTTTCGAATTGGTTAATCCTGTCGGGCGAACGGCCGTATAGTCCAGGTCAGATTTTTCCAGCATTTCTTCCACCCGTTCATGGTCAAGATATGGATAACGGATATTGCTGTGATCTACCAAAAACCTGAACCAAAAGGGTATATCCTTCCGGGTTTCGGCTACACCCCATGCAGTGGTGACTATGATGCGGTTAACCTGTTGTTCGGTAGCTGCCACGATAATGTTTTTCATGGAGAGTGATAGAAAATCTATAGAGGTGCGCAACTTGGCCCAGGGAAAATCAGATACCCGGGAGATATTCAGGGTACTTAATACCGCATCACAGCCATGCATAGCTTCGGCCAATGTGTATTTGTTTAAGGCTGTACCTTCAAATACCGTAACCAGGTCGGGATTGACCAATAAACTGCCTTTGTGCCCAACCAGCACATTTACCTTATGCCCACGGTTTAGCGCTTCCTGTACTAATAGCCTGCCTGTCCGGCCGGTAGGGCCTAAGATGAGGATGTGCATGTGATGGTCAGATCGTTTTAGTTACATCAAAGCCGTCATAACAATAACTTCTAAAGCAAAGCAACTCCTGGATAGGGGCGCTATCGGCATAAAGAAATAAAACAATTAAGGCTTAGATAAATAATTGGTTAATAACAAATGTTAGTTATTCTAAAGATACAAAAAGGTCTGACAATTACGCTACTACACTCTTAAACTCTTTATCAAAATTCTCCATCATCAGCACGGCTGCGCCTATCAGTTCGGCGTCAAAACCGAGTTCGGATATCAATAATTCGGTACTGGATGCCAGGCGAGGGATGCAGTATTTGTGCAAAGCTTGTTGTATGGGGGCCAATAGTATTTTGCCGGCACGCGCTCCGCGGCCGCTCAATACAATGGTTTTGGGGTTCATGATATGGATAAGGATTGCGAGGGCCTTGCCTATTTTATAACCTGCATCTGATAGCAGTTCGATGGCAAACTGGTCGCCGTTGTCGGCAGCCTCTAATATAGCATCGCCTAAAAATTTTGAGGGGTTGTTGTCGAGTATTTTCAGGCTGGTTATCCTGCCGTTTTTAATGCCTTCGATGGCTTTTTCGGCCACTACCAGCATGGATGCTTCGGCCTCTAAACAGCCGCGTTTACCGCAAACACATAATTCGCCGTCTTCGGATAGCGGGATATGGCTCAGTTCGCCGGCAAAGCCATCGTGCCCGCGAAAGATCTCGCCGTTAACGATCATGCCCAAACCAATACCCCAGCCCAGGTTGATCACCATTACATCTTTTTGGTTTTTGGCTATACCAAATTTTTGCTCAGCCAAAGCGATCAGGCTCGAATCATTATCAATGTATACAGGCAAACCTGTTTCGTCTGCTAAATAGCGGGTCAAACTACCACCGGCATCCAGGTAAGTATAATTAATGCCCTCCATCACGTTAACGAAACCGGGCATACCGATACCTATGCCTGCAATTTTATCCTTTGATACCGGCGCACCGGCTATATAATTATTTATATTTTCGACCAATATGGAAAGCGCCCGCGGGTTATTCAGCAGTTTCAATTCGAGCAGTTTAGCATCAGCAACAGGGTGATTGAACAGGTCGAGCAATTGGATACGGGTGGAGAGCTGGTCCATAGCTACTGCCAAAATATACATGGCATCTGGCTTGATGGAATATAACAAAGGGCGGCGGCCACCGCTGGAAGGGGCATAACCCTGCTCCACCACAAAGCCTTCGTGTATCAATTCGTTGATGGCTTTGGCTATCGAGGGAATACTTTTATCAAACAGGTCGCTCAATTCGGCGCATGACAAGGCCTTATCAAAGTAAAGCCGCTTAACGATCATGTTTTTTAACTGTGTGCCTTTTACGCTCTTAGGTTTAATTTCCATTAAATAATTTAGGTTGCCAGGTAGTTGACACCTGATCTGCAAAACTTTTTAAATTATTTATAAAAGTAATAATAATGGAACAAACTGCAATAGTGAGTTTGGGGATGATTGGAAATAAAATAGTTGAATTATTTGAAGATATAATCGCGAGACTATCGACTCACCCTGACATCGCTGCGCTTGTCATCCTCTCTCCGCTTTAGCGGAAAGAGGGGATTAGAAAGGAAAAGATATCAGCCTATTTCTCCACCTCAAACTCTTTCTTCAGCTTTATGTCCTCCGATGAATTACCGATCATCACCTGGAACTTGCCGGGTTCAACGGTCCAATTCATGTTTTTATCCAGGATGGCCAGGTCGTCGGGGTGGAGGGTGAACTCTACGGTTTTCTTTTCGCCGGGATTGAGGGTTACGCGCGCAAAACCGCGGAGGTCATAGTCATAAACCGTCACACTGCTGATCTCTTGTTTAAGATATAGCTGCACCACCTCATCTCCTTTACGCTGGCCGGTATTGGTTACATCAACAGTTACTTTGATGTCGCCCTGCTGGTGTTCTTTTTCGGGCGATACCTGCAGGTTATCGAACCCAAAAGTGGTATAGCTTAAGCCGTAGCCAAAGGGATAGAGCGCGCCGTTCACGCTAGTTTTGCCCCAACTGTTGGCGCCACCCTGGCCTGCTTGCGAAGCAGGCTTAAAAGGAAAGTTAAATTCGATCTGCCCGGTAGTTTTTGGGAAGGTGATGGATAGCTTACCACCGGGGTTATTATCGCCAAACAGGGTTTCGGCAATTACCTTGCCGCTTTCGGGGCCGGGAAACCAGGCCTCTAATATGGCAGGCACAAATTTGTTTTCCCAGTTGACGGTTAAAGGCTGCCCGTTGATCATCACCATCACCACTGGTTTGCCGGTTGCTTGCAAGGCTTGGATTAGCTTTAACTGGCGGCCGGGTAAGTTAAGCCCCGTGCGTGAGAGGCTTTCGCCTACACGGTCGACGTCTTCACCAACAACGGCTATCACCACGTCAGATCGTTTAGCTTGGTTTACTGCCGAATCAATACTTGCCTGCTCCTGCGCGGTCAATGGTGTTTCGATGATCTCGCTTTCGGGCCAGGTCGCGTCAACCACATTGCAGCCTTTGGCGTAGGTTACTTTAGCATCCTTTCCCGCGTAAGCGGTAATGCCATCCAATACGCTGGTTACCGGATGGTGGGATGGACCATAGCGGCTGATGGCGTAACTGGTTTCGGCGGCCAGCGGACCGGTTACCAGGATGTTTTTGTACTTAGCTTTTTCAAGCGGCAGGAGGTTGTTGGCATTTTTCAGCAGTACCATTGACTCGCGGTTCATTTGCAGGCCCATGGCGCGGGCTTTTTCATCGTTCACTATTTTATCGGCAGCTTTTGGGTCCTTTACATAAGGGTAATCAAACAAGCCCAGTTTGAATTTCACCCGCAATACATCCGCTACGCGGGAATCAAGTGTTTTCATAGAAACTTTGCCTTCATTAACCAACGCACGCAACGGCATAATATAGGTTTGTGGCATGGTGAAGTTGGTGCGCACGTTCAGCCCGGCTTCGATGGCCTGGCGAACCGCTTCTTTGATATCGCCGGCTACATGGTGCTTGCTGTACAGGTATTCAACCGCTTCACTATCGGATACTACATATCCTGTGAAGCCAAATTTTTGACGCAAAAGCTCAGTCAAAAAATAATAGCTGCCGGTTACGGGCACGCCATCCCAATCATTATAGCTGCTCATTACGCCCATGGGGTGTGCTTCCTGTATCACACGACGGAAAGGGTAGAGGTAGATCTGGTACATCTCGCGCGGGGCCACATGTGGGTCGGTGCGGGCGGCACCATCGCGGCCACCTTTGGGCACGCTATAAACCGCGAAATGTTTCAGGGTTGATGCTACGCCTTCTTCCTGTATGCCCAACGTCATTTGCTTGCCTAATTCTGCAATTAAAAAAGGGTTTTCGCCATAACATTCTACCACGCGGCCCCAGCGCTGGTCGCGGGCAGGGTCAAGGATAGGGGCGTAAATATTGGTGTATCCCAAAGCTTTTGCCTCGCGACCAACGGTTTGACCTGCCTGGCGCACTAAGTTTTTATCCCAGGTGCTGCCAATGCCGATAGGGGCGGGCAGCGAAGTGGCACGGTCGTGATTAAGGCCGTGGATGCCCTCGTTGGTAAAGTCAACCGGGATACCCATGCGGGTTTCCTCTACAAACCATTTTTGTACGGTATTGATGGCCGAGGCATGTTTGCTATAAGGGTAGGAGTATTGTGTTGACGCCGCATCGGTGTGCGAGGTCAGGTTGTTCAGTTCTTCATCAATATTGGCGATGCCGTCCTTCCAAACTTCGTTCTTCCATGATTCGGCGGGCATTTCTTCCTTCAAAACCCTTTTGTAACCATATAAGGTAGCCAGTTGACAGGTTTTTTCATCCACGGTCATCTGGCTCAGCAGGTCGGCTATACGTTTTTCAACAGTTTGAGATGGGTCTTCAAACACATCCATTTTGCCGTTTTTGTTAAAATCGACCCAGCCTTTGTGGTAGATGTTTTTTGTTTGGGCGGATGATAGTTGGGTTAATAGGAGCAGTGGCAGCAATAGTGGCAGTTTTTTCATAGGAAAATGAATGTAGGTTTGAATTCAAAGATAGAAGTGATTTGGGAATTCTGATGGCTTGATTAAATATTTATAAATTAAATTAGCCGAATGGACAGCAGTTATCGTAAACTTTTGATTTGGACATTGGTAAGTAGCCTTTTGGTAATTGTTGGTATGGGCCACGGAATTGCGCCAATTGCGATGACTGAAGTATTGATGTTCAAGAACCTGGATTTTCGATTTTCCTTTAAAACTGCCCCAGAAGCGGTGGTAATGACGTCGAGCCTTATTTTCCTTGTGGGTCAGATATTTTTGTTAATGTACATCATAAGAAAAAAGAGTGTTTTACTTTGGGTAAGCCTTTTAATTTTATGGTTTGGTATGTTTGTACTAATTCGTGGAGAAGGGGGTGCGATGCTGGTTTTTGGGTTGCCATTTGTTATACTAAGCATATTTGTGTTTGTAATATCAATAAGGGAGTTGAGAATAGTAAATGAAAATGATGAATAGATATGTCACCCCTTGCACAAATTTGTAAACGAGTTCTTTCTTGTGCTCGTTTGCGACGAGTGCTTAACGTGGCCCAGCGTTTGCAACGTAAAAACCTAAATCAAGTAAATCAATATTTATCAACCCTTTTTGTCCGGCGTAATTACTTGCCGAGCTATAAAGATAATGCTCCGGTTCTGCTACTATTTCAGCTGTTACCGGGTTATTGTGGATATAATCCAGTTTCTGCATCAATATTTTCGGGTTATCGCAAGCAATGCCATGATACCCATCCTGCCAAACCTTGTAATCTTTTATCCGGTTATTATATTTTGCATGATATTTAAATCGGTATAGCATCCAATCCCTTCTGCTCTCATTTTCCTGTTCAATCAGGTTGATGATCTGTTTATTGGTGTGTTTTTTAAAGTCGCGGATTATATCAGGTAGTTTATCTGGATGCCGGGCAGCAGCCAGAAGGTGCAAATGATTTGTCATGAGGCAATAGGCATGCAGATCAAGTCCTTTATTTTGACAACAATAGGTTAGGCTGTCGATAATTAATTGTTTATAAACCGGGCGGATGAATATATCAACCCAATCGACGATAGTAAATGTTACAAAGTATATCTCTTCTGGATTTCTTACACGATATTGGTGGGACATTGGTTAAGGTTTTTGCTAAAATAAGTATGTTGCGATACAATCGTAAGACCATGTTAAGCACTCGTTGCAAACGAGCGCAAGTTTGGGGTATGGGTAAGTATGTTGCGATGCAATCACAAGACTATATTAAGCACTCGTTATAAACGAGCGCAAGTTTTTCTTTTACTTATAAGTTTTATCAGTAAATTCATACCATAAACCACCACTCCATGCAATCACTCGCCAAAACTCCCGAAGAATACGTTGCCGAACTTCCTCCTGACAGGAAAGAAGCGATCAGCAAAATAAGAGAAGCGATATTAGAAAATTTGCCCGAAGGATTTGAAGAAACCATAGGTTACGGCATGCTGGGCTATGTGGTGCCGCACTCATTGTATCCCAAAGGCTATCATTGTAACCCTAAGTTACCATTGCCTTATTTCAACCTGGGTTCGCAAAAAAACGCTATTGTTTTGCATGCGATGTGTGTTTATGGCGATTCAAACCTAAAGGATTGGTTTGTGGACGAGTACCCCAAACACTGTAAAACCAAACTGGATATGGGCAAGGGTTGTATACGTTTCAAAAAAATGGATGATATCCCGTATCAGCTCATCGGCGAACTGGCTGCAAAGATGACACCACAGCAATGGATCGCGGTTTGTGAAAAGGTAATCAATAGATAATTTAATTAGCCAAACCTCTTAACCTGTTTTTTGTTATAATTGCCAAACTGCTATTCAATTTTTTTTTAACCATACAAATAGATCAGTTTTTCGTAAAACGGCTATGTTTAAGTGCCTTGCTTTAATTTTTTTTATCAATTTAGGTGTTTATGTTCAAGCGGATACTGTACCAAATTGTGACCAGATCTGTGGAAAATGGCTATCATCCGAAAAAAATCTGATGGTAGAGGTTTATAAGGCAGGCGATCATTTTAAGGCCAGAATTGTGTGGTTCAATGATGACCCGAGCAAGCCGATGGGTGAATGGTGCGATACAAAAAACCCAGATCCAGCATTGCGTACGCGCAAAATATTGGGGATGAATGTATTGAGCGATCTTAAATATGTTGCCCATAGTAACTCCTGGGAAGACGGTATGATCTATGACGCCAAAAATGGAAAGGAATGGAACGCTTCGGCATACATTAATAAGCAGGGGTTGCTTAAAGTGAAAGGCTACTGGCACTTCAAAATATTTGGTAGAACCATGACCTTTAAAAGGGTGTAACCGGGCCCATTTAAACAAAAAAGCGCCCCGGAAAATGGGACGCCTTTTATAGTTATCGATTAATTAGGGTAAAATTCTTTAGTTTGCTTTGTCGAACTCGCCAACAGCTTTAATAGCAACTTCGTCGCTCAGCAGTGGTGAACTGAATTTGCTTCCGAAGTTAAAATCAGAACGTTTAATGGTGCCTGTAACCTGGAAACCAGCATCAGGAGCTTTACTCATTGGATTAACGATAGTACCGCGATACCAAAGATCAAGCGTAACAGGTTTGGTAACACCGTTTAGGGTGATATTACCGGTTAAGCTATAATGGCCTGCACTTGTAGGTTTAATAGCAGTGCTTGTAAAAGTAATAGCAGGGTATTTAGTCACATCGAAAAAGTCAGGACTTTTAAGGTGGATATCGCGCTGATCATTACCTGTATTAACAGATGCTGTGTTTGCAGTGAATGCAAATTGTGCATCGCTAAAATCAGGTTTTGAAGAGGTGATGGTAGCGTCAAAATCTTTAAATACACCGTCAACATCCGATACGGCTAAGTGGGTAATAGTAAAAGTAAAATGCGAATGAGCTTTGTTTACCTTCCAGTTTTGGGCAAATACTGCAGTATTCATTAGGACAACAGCAGCTAATAGGATGATTTTTTTCATTTAAGTTCTTTGTTTATGGGGTTGTTTTAAATAATACGTTGCAAATATATAAATTATGTGTTTAAACATTAGTTTAAAAGGTCTGCATATTGTAAAATTTGGAAAGTCATTGATAGTGTGTTGTTTGTGACTAATTGACATCATTGGTTATTTGCACGAGGACAATATTAATAAATATTAAATAGATTAGTATAAAAAACAGAGATATGGAACCTCAACTGGAACAGATCAGAGAACAGCAGAAACAAAGCTGGAATAAATTTTCGCCAGGATGGAAAAAATGGGATACCCTGGTGATGAAATTCATGAGGCCTATGGCCGATGCTATTATTGACCATCTGCAGTTAAAATCAACAGACCATGTGTTGGATATAGCCGCAGGAACGGGAGAACCTGGGTTGACCATAGCCGGCCTGGTGAAAGAAGGCACAGTGGTGGGTACTGACCTGTCTGATAAAATGCTATTGATAGCGGATGCCAATGCAGCCGAAAGAGGCCTAAAAAACTACACTACAAAGGCAGCCGATGTATGCGAGTTGCCATTTGAAGATAATACTTTTGATGCTATCAGTTGCCGTATGGGATTTATGTTTTTCCCGGATATGCAATTAGCGGCTAATGAAATGTACCGGGTGCTAAAACCGGGTGGCCGGATAGCAACGTCTGTATGGGCCGGGCCGGATCAGAATTTTTGGGTGACCAGCATAATGGGTGTTATCAGCAAATATGTCGAAATGCCGCCTCCTGTTCCGGGGGCGCCGGGAATGTTCAGATGTGGGAAGCCGGGATTAATAGCCGATCTATTTGCCCGGTCGGGCTTTAAAAACGTTGCCGAGCAAAGTATAAAAGGCAAAGCTGACTATGATGATGCGGATACTTATTGGCAAAATATGATGGATGTGGCGGCCCCGGTGATAGCGGTGATGGATAAATCAGATGATACCACTAAGGCGGCTATTAAAAATGATGTGTACGAAATTATAAACGCTAATATAGTTAACGGGCATGCCTTGCTTGATTTCGGCGCTATTATTATTTATGGTGAAAAAAGTGATAGGTAACGGAAAGTATTCAGCAGGCTATCGTATTTAAATGGTCAAACTGGTTTGCCATGGTAGGGGTATTATGCAGGTTCCAGTCTTCAATATCAATAAGGCCCGGATTAGTTTGATAATGTGTAGCATTATTGGGGCAGCGCACCACATATTCGCCATCCCTGGCCAGGGCGATAATGGGCCTGGCCCCACACTGTTTACAGATTGAGCACGAAATTGATCCCGGAATAACGATATAACCAAGCATAGCTATATTAATACGGGATACTATTAAGGGAGGTTGCGTGCAGTTAAGTTTTTTAATATCAATGTGATAGGATGGCCTACCTTAATATAGTAATGGAGCCTGCCAGTTTTTTCACACCGCTTTTGGGGTCAATAATATAATAATAGGTGCCTACCGGCAGCTGTTTCCCATTAGTTGTGCCATTCCACGGTGTTGAATATCCTCTTGATTGGTAAACCAGGCCCCCATAGCGTGTATAAATTGATACCATACAATCAGGGTAATCAGTTAATGATTTAATATTCCATACATCATTAATGCCATCTCCATTTGGAGTGAACGTATTGGGTATCACGATGGTCACCAGCGGGGCTTTTACGGTAAGCGTGCCGGGAACATAATCAAAGGTGTAATTTTTTGCATCTGCACCATCCGCCGTAATCAAGTATTGGCCAACCGGCGAATCAGTGGTTGCTATGGTGGTGGCCACAGGCAGGGCTGTTAACTGCGAAATGTCCTCGCCATACACAAAACCAAAATAGCTTATAGTTAACGGCGGATTTACCTCTCCAACAGTTTTTGTTTTGTCATCAGGTGTAATGATCAATAACGCCTTATCAACAACCACCTCCTGTTGTACTGGTTGGGCCGCGATGTAATTGCTGTTGCCAGCCTGCGAAGCAGTGATAGTTGATGTACCCTTGCCGGTAATATGTATTTTCCCATCAACAATAGTTATTACTGACGGATCGCTGCTGGTATAGGTAATAGGAATGGTAGTGTTGGTACTGGTTGCTCCCGGATCAAAATCATCGTCACCATAAGTTACTTCTTCAATTTGTTCGAACGTTATGGTTTGAGGGATCAGTACGATATCCTTTACCTCTATGCTGATGGTAAATGAGCCGCTGCCGCCGGCGTTATAACCTGTAACGGTATAATTGGTAGCCGGTGAAACCGCAGTTGGCGTGCCGCTGATAGTGCCGGTTGTGCCGTCAAAAGTTAAACCGGCCGGCAGGGCTTTATCAATGGTATAGCCTGTGGCTACTATTTTCCTGATCAAATGATTGCCGTTATCAGCCAGGTATACGTTGCCCAATGCATCGGCCGCTAAGCCGGAAGGCATATAAAAGCTTGCAGCGAGGCGAGCGCCATTAATTGCTCCCTGTGCTCCGCTGCCTGCAAGCGTGGTTACCAATCCGGATGGTGTGATCATCCTCACCGTATTATTGCCGGTGTCGCCTACATACAGGTTGCCGGCTGCATCTATCGCTATGCCGGTAGGGCGGTTGAAACTTGCCGCCGTACCCTGTCCATCGGCTTTGCCTGCGATGGTGCTGCCTGCAAATGTGCTCACTACGCCGGCCGGAGTTATTTTGCGGATCATGTTATTAAAATCATCAGCAACATATACGTTGCCATCCTTATCAACAGCTACGTCTTCGGGCGAATTGAATGTTGCCTGCAGGCCTGTGGCATTGTTTGCACCACCAATTCCACTGCCTGCCATGGTGCTTACCGTGCCATCAGGAGTAACTTTCCTGATCAGGTTATTACCGGGATCAGCCACGTAGACATTACCGGCTGCATCTACCGCAACGCCCGAAGGGTAATTAAATGATGCTGCTGTGCCCGTTCCGTTAGCTGAGCCAAAAACGCCTGTGCTGCCAGCCAGGGTGCTTACCTGGTTTGGAGGGGTGATCTTCCTGATGAGGTTATTTTTAAGATCGGCCACATAAATATTGCCTGCTAAATCTATAGTTACACCAACCGGGCCCAAAAAGCTTGCCGTAGCACCGTTTCCGTCACTTGACCCCGCAGCACCGCTGCCAGCCAGCGTGCTTACCAATCCTCCTGAAGTGATCGCCCTGATCAAATAGTTGCCATCATCTGCCACATATAAATTGCCCTGCCTGTCAATGGTCACATCTTTCGGAAAGCTAAAACTGGCTGCCGTACCGATGCCGTTAGCCGCACCTTGTATGCTGTTGCCTGCAAATGTGCTCACATCGCCATAAATGGTAGCGGGTACCGGGCCGCCGCCATTATCCTGCGGGCTTAAAGAAGGAATAGCGGTATTAACCGTATAGCTTTTCGGAGTTTGGTAGGTAAATGCAGGGGCTTTAACCAATGGTGGCTGTACAGATTCATCAACTCTTATGCTGACCTGGAATGAGCCGTGCCCGCCTTCGTTATAAGCGGTGATGGTATAAATGGTAGTTGGGGTTGGCACCAGTGGCGTTCCGCTGATAATACCAGTCATGCTGTCGAACTTTAGACCTTGCGGAAGTGGCTTATCAATGTAATATCCCGTGGTTGCTATCTCCCTTATTACATTGTTAAATTTATCGGCTACAAACAGGTTACCTGCCGGATCGACTGCCAGGCCTGTTGGCCCCGCAAAACTTGCCACTACGCCGGTATTGTTAAATCCTCCGAAAGTGCCATTACCCGCGAGCGTAGTTACTGTACCATCGGCGGTTATCATGCGGATAAGATTATTGCCGGAGTCGGCTACAAAAATATTTCCGGCCAGGTCAATAGCCAGGCCCACAGGGATATTAAAGCTGGCATTGGCCACCGGCCCGTTGGTATTGCCCTGCTGCCCGCTGCCTGCATAGTTGCTTACCACCCCGGCAGGTGTTATTTTCCTGATCAAATTGTTGCCGGAGTCGCTGACATAGATATTCCCGTCAGGATCAATAACTAAAGATTGAGGGCCTTTAAAGCTTGCTGCCAGGCCAGTGCCATTTGCCGAGCCTGCTGCTCCGCTGCCGGCAAAGGTGCTCACCACTCCGGCAGGTGTTATCTTCCTTATTACGTTATTGTCTTTATCCGCCACATATATATTGCCTGCGGCATCAACAGCTATTCCTGATGGGTGGTTAAAACTGGCGGCAATACCTGTTCCATTATTGAAGCCCGTAATACCACTGCCGGCCAGTATGCTTACTATGCCTGCAGGTGTTATTTTCCTGATCACATTGGTGTTATAATCGGCGACATATACATTGCCTGCCGCATCAACCGCTACAGCTGTCGGCCTGTTAAAGCTTGCCTGCAGGGCAGGGCCATTGTTTTGACCCTGGGTGCCGTCTCCGGCAAATGTGCTTACTGTGCCATTTGGTGTTGCTTTGCGGATGAGGTTATTATTATAGTCAGCGATGTAAACATTCCCCGCGGCATCAATGGCCACGCCCACGGGGAAACGGAAAGTGACATCTAATGGGGCGCCATTATTATTACCAACTGTTCCCCTGCCCGTAAATGTGGTGGTCACCCCAAAAATAACCGCCGGGACAGGGCCACCTCCGCTGGTGTTTGGCACCAATGGTATTATGGGCGTATTGGTTGGATAAACATTTGGAGTATTATAGGTGATCACCGGGGCCTGTATCCCGGTGCCATTGTCAATTACGCTGATGGTTGTCGTAGCGCTGCTGCTGCCACCGCTATTATACCCTGTAATAGTGTATTCCGTAGCGGGCGAAATTACGGTAGGCGTACCGCTAATAATGCCTGTTTCAGTATCAAAATTCAGACCTGCCGGCAGGGGTTTATCTATGCTGTATTTGGTTTTGGATATTTTGCGAATCGCATTATTGCCGGCATCACACACAAAAATGTTTCCATCCTTATCGATAGCCAAGCCGTAGGGGGCAAAAAAGGTTGCGGTGGTAACGCCGCCGTCAATAAAACTCCTGATACCACTACCGGCAACGGTGGTTACTACACCGGCAGGAGTTACTTTGCGGATCATATTATTATCGGCATCGCCAACATATAAGTTGCCCAACGCGTCTAACTTGATACCAACCAGGCGATGGAACGCCGCTGATGTACCCGTGCCATTAACGAAACCTGGAAAACCTCCCCCGGCAATGATTGTTACCTGCCGGCTTTGGTCGATCATTTTAACCCGGTTATTATCTGTAAAATATAGATTGCCGTTTTTATCAATAGTGATATAGCCAAGTCCCTGATCTTCAGTAGCCGGCACTGCTCCATTATCTATAACTGCGAAAGTACTTACCGAGCCACTGGGGCTTATCTGCCTGATGGTGCTGTGTCCGCGGTCGGTTACATATAGAGTTCCTGCCGCATCACTTACAATACCCAGGGGGTGATCAAAGCTGGCAGCAGTACCCAAACCATTCACCGTGCCGCTTGTGCCGTTGCCGGCGAAGGTGGTCATCTTGCCTGCAGGCGTTATCTTCCTGATCGTGGAGTTGCCTTCATCAACAACATACACATTGCCAGAAGGGTCGATGGTTATGCCATAGGGTGCAAAAAAGCCTGCCGAGGAGCTGCCGGCGTTTGGGCCCGTAGCGCCCGGCCCGGCAAAAATGGTTTTTACACCGGCGGGCGTAATTTTTATTACATCGTGATTGGTAAACTCCACCACATATAAATTCCCGGCCGCGTCAAAGGTCATGTCCGAAGGTGTAGCAGGATTTAAATAAGTGCTCACCATGGTGTAATCTACATTGGAAACAGCGCCACCGCTATTGCCTGGGGATAATGGGGGAATCGTTTTATTTTTTATGTACACCTTTGGCGTTTCATAAGTGATAACAGGAGGATGCACCGTATTGTCGACCACTGTGATATTTAAAACGGTGCTGCTGCTGCCTGCCGCGTTATAGGCGGTAATGGTATAATCAGTTGCCGGGGATGCCGCTGTTGGGGTGCCGGTAATGGTGCCTGTAGTAGGGTCAAATGTGAGACCGGCGGGGAGGAGTTTATCGATGGTGAAGCCGGTGAGATTAACTTTTTTAAATGAATTACCACCCTGGTCAGCGACATAGATATTTCCGACATTGTCAACCGCTACCCCATTAGGATTGCCATATATTCCCGGAAGAGTACTAACTAAGCCTTCGGGTGTGATTTTTCTAATGACATAGTTATTCTGATCTGCTACATATATATTTCCTAAATTATCAATAGCTAATCCAGTAGGTATGCTAAAGCTTGCAGAAGAGGCAGGCCCATCGGTATTGCCTGCCAGGCCGCTGCCGGCAAAAGTGCTTACAATCCCTGCCGTGCTAATCCTCCTGATCATATTGTTTTGCTCATCGGCTACATAAAGATTACCCGCCTTATCTATTACTATGCCTGACAAAGCCGTAAAAGCTGCATTTTCAGCAGGCCCGTTGGCAAAACCAAACGCTCCACTCCCGGCTATGGTTGTTACTTCGCCTAATGGGGTTATCTTCCTAACCCGTACGTTATTTTGATCAGTGACATACAGATTGCCCGCAGGGTCAATAGTTATACCATAAGGCCTGGTGAACATTGCTTCTGTAGCTGAGCCATCATTGTAACCGAAGCCCCCCTTTCCTGCGAAAGTACTTACCAGTCCGGCAGGAGTAATTTTTCGTATTGCGGAATTAGTATTGTCAGCGATATATAAATTTCCCAGATTGTCAATCGTTATTCCTGCCGGATCGTGGAAACTGGTGGCAGTCCCCAGGCCATTGACAAAGCCGGGTGTGCCATTCCCTGCAATTGTAGATACGAGCCCATTCGGTGAAATTTTTCTTACTTTATCATTATTTGTCAAATAGATATTTCCACTATTATCTGCTATGAGATTTTGCGGAAACGTAAAACTTGCACTGGTACCCAACCCATCAATAGAACCTTGCTGGCTGCTTCCCGCAAGCACATAAGCTTGTCCATAAACATTTGCAGGCACCGCCCCACCCTGATTGCTGGGCGCCAACGGAGCAATAGCTGAACTAATAGGATAAACCTGTGGTGTCACATAACTGATAATTGGAGGCGTGGTGGCAGGCGTTGTATTAATCAACACTTTGATATTAACTACTGTACTGCTGCTGCCCCCGGTATTGTAAGCCGTAACGGTGTAATCAGTTGCAGGTGAAGCAACAGTTGGTGTACCACTGATGGTGCCTGTTGTGGCATCAAAAATTAAACCTGCGGGCAGTGGCTTATCAATGGTATAACCGGTGATGCTTAGCTTCCTGACGATATGGTCGCTATAATCGGTTATATATAGATAACCGGTTGGGTCATACGTTATGCCCCAGGGATCGCGGAAACTTGCGGCTTTACCGATCCCATCTGCTGAAACTTGCGCCCCGCTGCCGGCAATGGTGGTTACCACAGCCGCGGGAGTAATTTTCCTGACCAGGCGATAACCATCAGCAACATACATATTGCCGATCTGATCGGTTGTGATGCCCAAAGGGTCCAAAGATGCGGCTGTGCCTGTTCCATCAACGGGTATCCCGGTTACCAGGTTGCCTGCAAAGGTGGTTACTACACCGGCAGGCGTGATTTTCCGGATAGTTGCATTATCTGTTACAAACAGGTTGCCATTTTTATCAAGAGTGAGGCTGACAGGGCCCAGGAAGCTTGCACCTGTTCCTGTTCCATCTTTCGAAGTTACCGCGCCGTTGCCTGCAAAAGTCGTTACAAGCCCCAGGGTGGTTGTTTTCCTGATTAGGTAATTAAATGTATCAGCTACATAGACATTGCCGGCAGCATCTACAACCAAACCAATGGGATTTTTAAACGTCGCGAGTTTGCCCAAGCCATTGGCTGATCCCTGCACCGGGAAATTGCCGGCTAAAGTAGTTACTACCGCCGCGGGGGTTATCTTCCTGATCTCGCTGGTGCCAAAATCTGCCACATATAAAATACCGGCCAGGTCTATAGCCAGGTCATGTGGTGCAATAAAAGTTGCGGCAGCACCAGTACCATCATTAGCACCGATGACCGTAGTATTACCGGCAAAAGTGGATACTACACCTGCAGGGGTTATTTTCCTGATCTCGTTGTTGCCCGAATCTCCAATATATATATTACCTGCGGCGTCAGTTATTACTCCAAAAGGATTTTTGAAAGTTGCCGCTTTGCCTATACCGTTTGCCGAGCCGGGCTGCCCGCTCCCTGCAATGGTGGTAACTTCCCCGTAAATAGAAGCCGGAACCGCGCCACCCGTATTGGTGGGCACCAACGGCGTAATAGTAATATTCTGGGTATAAACCTGTGGGGTAACATAGCTGATTTTTGGTGGTGGAGGTGGTGGAAGCGGAGCTGCATTTACTTTAATATTAACGATGGTGCTGCTGCTGCCACCCGCATTGTAGGCGGTAACCGTATAATCTGTAGCCGGAGAAGCAACGGTAGGTGTGCCGCTGATTTTTCCGTTTGTGCGGTCAAAAACCAAACCTGCGGGCAGTTCCTTATCAATACTATAGCCGGCCACTTCTCCCCGCCGGATGAGGCGGTTGTAATCATCGGCTATGTAAAGGTTGCCGCCCCCGTCTGTAGCTACACCGGTGGGGTAATTAAAGCTTGCCTGCGAGCCTATGCCATCAGTATTTCCGATACCGCCGTTTCCAGCAAAGGTGGTTACCACACCGGCCGGGCTTATCTTCCGGATATAATCAGTGATCTCGGTTACATATAAATTTCCGGCCTCGTCAACTGTAACCCCGGAAGGTCTAAAAAAGCTTGCCGCCGTACCTGTGCCATTAGTCGATGCGGCGGTACCGCTGCCTGCAAATGTGCTCACTATGCCGTCGGGAGTTATTTTCCGGATAAGATTGTTGTTATATTCAGCAACATACAGGTTGCCGAAAGCATCCAGGGCCACCCCCGAAGGTGTATTGAATGTCGCGGTGTTTGCGGGGCCATTATTTGAACCGATAATGCCCGTGCCTGCATAAGTGCTCACTACGCCGGCCGGTGTAATTTTGCGGATCACATGATTGCTGGACTCGCCAATATATAAATTCCCCGAAAGATCAATCGCTATACCGAAAGGAAGGCTGAAGCGCGCTTTGTTACCGGGACCGTCTACATAACCATGGGAGCCATCACCCGGCCCCGCAAGTGTTGTCACTATCCCGCCGGGCGTTATTTTCCTGATATTGTTATTACTTTCATCAACCACATACATGTTGCCCGCTTTATCAAAGGCTATACCCGTTACATTCCGGAAAGTGGCGCTTGTAAGGCTTCCGTCTGTTGACCCGGGAACTCCGTGAGTACCGGCGTATGTGGTAACGGTCCCATCTGGCGCGATCTTTCGGATGACGTCATTATCGGGAACGAAAATATTGCCGGAAGCATCAACTGCCACACCGATAGGAATGCTAAAACTTGCCGCTGTTCCCACACCATCAACTGTAGCAGCCACGCCTGAACCAGCAAATGTGGTAACCCTGCCATACACGACAGCCGGAACCACACCGCCTGAATTTGATGGTGATAGTGGAGTAATAGTTGCATATTGATTATAAACCTGGGGGGTAACATAGCTGATGCCTGGGGCAGGTATCAGCGGAATGGTATTATTGATGGTGATGGTAAATGTGACAGGCAAGCTATTGCAGCCAGGCCCCGGGGAAGTAAAATTGCCAATAGAAATTGGGAATGATCCGACATTAATAACATGTTTTATAGAATTGTCGGCAGTGCTAATTACTGATGCAGTATTTTGATTCTGGTTGGATAGATAAACCTCTTTACCGTCAGCGCTTGCTGATATACCGTAACTATTTTCGCCTGTTGTAATAGCAGCTACCGCATTGTTTGCCGTGTTGATGACATAAACCTCCCCGGAAGATGAGCTTGCCACATAGGCCCGGCTGCCATCAGGCAATATCGTTATCCCGGCCGGGTTGCCGTTTAGGGGGATAACCGCTGATATCGAATTTGCCACAGGGTCGACTACCGTAACGGTACTCGCATTGGTATTTGTTACATATACTTTACTGCCATCGGGACTTATTGCCATTCCATAAGAGGTGGTACCGATGGGGAGCGTGGATACGATAGCATTAGTTGCGGTGCTGATGGCTATAAATGAAGTGCCTTGCTGAACATCATTAGTGGTAACATAGATGAACTTTCCGTCAGGACTTACCGCTATGGCCAGCGGAACAGCTATACCGGGAATTGTGCCCGAAAACGTATTAGTTGTCGCATCAATTATCGATATGTCACCGGTACCAGAATTGGCAACATATACTTTACTGCCATCAGGGCTCACCGCTACACCAAATGGATTTTTCCCTACAGGCACTACAGCAATAACCGAGTTGGCAACAGCATCGATAACAGAAACTGAATTGTCGAGATTATTTGCCACATATACCCTGGTAGCATCCGGGCTTACTGCTATGCCATTTGGCTGCCTGCCAACAGATATGGTAGTTAATACGGAATGTGTTACAGTGCTGATAACCGAAATATTATTTGAACTTTGATTGGCTATATAAGCGAACCCTGTAGGTACGGGTGTAGCGGTTATAGTAGCAGTTATCGGGCTGTTGCCGGTGTTTACAGCTTTAAAAGAAGGGATGGTACCTGTGCCGCTGGCGGGTAAGCCTATGGCAGGATTGCTGTTTACCCAATTGTATATGCAGCCTGCAACCGGGAAATTTATAGGCGCTGTGGTTGCTCCATTAACAAAAACTTGATTTTGCGCATGGGCCTGTTGAAATAAACAGAAAAGAAGCGTTATAATACTTATAACAGGTAAAAATCTCTTCATGTAATTAGGTTTTCATGCACATTAATCCCTTTAATGGATATAGATCCATTTCCCCTAAAACAATTATAATTACATACCCCTTAAAAGATATGACTTGGGCAAAAGCAGCTGGTAATGCCTTGAAGGGGTATTTAAAGATCATACAATGAAAGGCGGTTTAACCTTGGATGTTAAAAGTACGAAATAAAAGTTTATTTAGTTGCCTGTTCAAGAGCATTTTGCATGCTGATATTATTGCCCGCAGGCCTCGCCGGTGATCCTGAAAAATGTGAAGCGGGCGGGTATTTCGGCCGAGCCGTTTACAAAGCCTTTTATAGCGAAAATGCCGATATATTTGGGCTGCATATCAAACTCCTGGCTCACAACTTCTTTGAAGGCGCCATTTTCGCTTTGTCCACCAGCATATAGAAATCTAAATTTTTTACCATGTTTCTCAATACGTAACGCCGAATTTTGCAGGTTTTTTATTAAGGCAGGGTTGCTTTTGATGCTATCGATATAAATGATGGGTTGATGGGCGATCTCTTCGGGCTTGCCAAAACCATTACCCAGGGAGGTAATGGCCTGTATCAGTATTTCTTTTGGTTTGGGATATCCGCCAAAAAAATCATTATACGCTACAGACAGCCGGATGCTTTTGCCCGTAAGGGTAGTATCCTCCAGTAAAAGAATGCCAGCCTGTTGCCATTCCTGTTGAGGGATAAAATTATTGAGGTGGATCTCGGCGGTAAAGCAATCGTAGGGGATCGGCCTTAACAGTAAATTTTTGACGGCCGGTCTGTTTGCAGGATCGGGCCAGTTATCGCCCTTTAGTGTGTATAGCGTAAGCTGGCCGGGTTGTTCGCCCTTTTTGTTCCAAAAGGCAGTGTCAGGGTTTTTTAAAAGCCAGTCGCGATCAGTAAGCGCAGTGTCTGATACAGATTTAAAATCGTCTGAAAATTCTGCAGGTTTTTTTGCATGCGTGAGCTCAAAATAAATACCCGAAACGGTGATCAGCACAAAAATCATCGCCCCTATAAATGCCAGGGATGGTAATTTTTTAAAAGGAGTTTTTTTAACCGATTTGTTGAATTGCTCCTTGTATAAAAACCAGTAAGGGTGGTGGCTCTCGTCATTTTTTCTTTTGATCTCGGTAGTATAAGGTGCCTTGAGTACATAGCGCGCCAGTGTGTCAAGCGTGGCAACAGATGGATTTTCGGGCTTGGTGGTTGTGTTGCCAACTATAAAGAATGAGTAGTTTTTTACACTTTTCCAACCGATGGAAAGGCCTGTTTGATCGAGTACCTGGTTGCACAGCAGTTTACTCTCTGTCTCCGAAATGGGGTTTTCAAAAGCCTGCCCAAAACATTTAAGGTAGGCCTCCTTAAATAAAGCGGCGAAGGCTAAAGAATCAGAGTTGTTCATAAATAATTAATAATCAATGCTTTTAGTTTGTACTTGTATAATTACGCAACATTTCCGCACCAATTACGGCCTAAGTTTATCCGGGTAAAGATATTTACAAAGATGCCGAAAGAACTATGTTTTTTCATAACCCGCATCGCATTAAAAATATGAAATATCGCTTGCTATTTGTTTTAGTGATGCTCTCATCCACATTATTTGCACAAAGCCTGCAACTGCACTATGATTTCAGGCATAGCCTTGACCCGAAACGTAACCCGATGAATTTTCCAACCATCTATTTTGAGTATTTTAAGTCGAAGGATATCATCGGCTCATTTTTCATCAAAACAGAAAGCGACCTGAACGGATCGGATCATAACATCGGGAAGTTTTATACCCAGGTATCGCAATCGTTCCGCTTTTGGAAACCTAAGATATATATGCAGGTGCAATACAGCGGCGGACTTGGTATTGCCGAACCCGGCTCGTATGCTTATTATATCACCAATGCCTTTTCGCTGGGTGTGGTGTACCCGTTTCAATGGAAAGGGGCCTGGTTCAGCACCTCTTTATCGTACACTTATAACGCTTTTAAAAAGCCCAGTCATGATCTGCTTTATTCCTTGTATTGGGGCAAAGGCTTTTGGGGCTATAAATTTGAGTTCAGCGGTGATGTGGAACTGTACACCCAAAATAAAAACCTGGGAGATAGCTTTACCAGTAACCTGAGCGGCAAAAGGGTGGCATTTTTTGGTGAGCCGCAGGTTTGGTTCAAAATACATAATGGCTTTGCAATAGGGTCGAAGATCAATATGTATTATCATGTGTTGACCAATGATGATGTGCTGCAAATTTATCCTACGGTGGCGGCAAGGTTTAAGTTCAATTAAACCTTACCCCTATATTGGTGTCTATTGTATAGATGCAAACCTTTTTACTAAGCATCTGTTATACATTCACATCTATAAAAACAAATTAGTACTACCATGAAAAAGCAACTCATAAGATTATTAACCCTGCTGATCTTTGCATCAGTAGCACTATCAAGCTGTTCCGTTGAATACCGTCAACGTCACGGGCATCGTAACGATGACCACGGCCATGATCATGACCGCGATCATCACTATCGTAACTATTAATTAGCCTCACCTAATCCTGTCCAAAGGAGAGGACTTAAAATACAAAAAATCCCGCCTTACTGGTGGGATTTTTTTTGTGGGTTATTTTTTATTTCTTGTTATCAAAACCCAATCTACCAAAACCTTTGCCTGGCCGGCCTTTATTTTATCGACTGTTGACTGCGAAACGCCGAAATAGGGTTTGGTCACTTTGTTTACACCGCCCGGATAGCCACCACCCAATGCAAAATTGAGGATGATAAACTTGGCGTTATCAAAAGCCCAGCGGCCATATTTTTCAACCATAGCGCGGGTAACGGTATAGGTTATTTTATCATCTGTTTTGAAAACCAATTGGTCGGGCGTCCAATCTACCGAGTAAATGTGCCATTGGTTTACATCCGTACCGGCAGGAAAATGATAACGATAGGCCAGGGGCGTGTCGCCGAAATACTTGGGCCCGTGCAGTGCATTGCTTACCCAGCTGGAGTCGCCTACGGTTTCCATCATGTCTATCTCGCCGCAATCGGGCCATTTGCCATTACCCAGCGCCCAAAATGCGGGCCACATACCGGCGCCCGAGGCTATCTTCATACGGGCGGATGCCGTGCCATAGGTAAACTCCATTTTGTGGCGGGTATTGATACGGCCCGAAATAAAATCGTAATGCTTTTGCTCCTTGCTGGTATAGCCCGGATGATAAATGGCTTTGATCACCAGTGCCCCATTGCTGGCGCCTTCGGCCTTGCCATCGATCATATATAATACCGAGGCCGAATCAACATAAGCCTGCTGCTCGTCATTTACCGTGTTGCCGGTTACCTCGACGTTCCACTTGCTGCGGTCGAGGCTTTTGCCGTTAAAATCTTCAAAAAATACAGTATCGGTTTTTGCTTTTTGCTGCGCCATACAAAGCGGAGCCACTAAAAAGGTAAGCGTAATTAAGGAAAGAAAAGATCTCATCATAGGTTTATTTCACAATATAATTATAATAGATAGGGAAAATAGCGGTGCCTGTATTAACTGATGCCGATATTGGAAAGCCCGCGCTGTTATAGGTGTAAGTATAAGTATCAGCATTTTTCACTACTGCATTGTTGATATGCGTGCTGGGGTCTTTGAAGCCTATATACATAAAATAGTAATTATAGGGTGGTGTTGCCGAAAAGGGGTTCTTTTTGTCATCGTAAGCATACGAGGTCTTATCAAACAGACCATTGGAGCCATCTACAGCAAAACCTTCGGAGCTTGTAATATTGCCCTTGCCATCATAGGTAAATTCCTGTGAACCGGAATGAAGGGTTTGTATTTTGATTATTTGTTTTTTGTCGTTATAAATAAAAGTAGCGGTATCAGCTATATGCGTGGGGCCAAAAAAACGATACCCGGAAGCCTCCGCTGTGTAGAAAAAATCAAATTCAATGATCGGGGTGCCCGTCCGGCTGTATTTATGTGCTATGCTGATACGGTTATCGCTATCGTATTGGAATGTTAAAGTTACCTGGTTGTTAGCAAGGCCGGTCATGATAGTTGTTACCTTATTCTGGTCATCGTAGGTGTAGGTGGTGGTATCTATGGGCGCTCCCTCCTGGCGGTCATCAACTATCCTTTGTTTTAAAAGATAAACAGCTGTATCCTGGTGGTCCTTTTTACATCCAAAAGCAAAACAAATCGCTATCACAAAACTGTATACAAGAACCTTCTTCATAACAATAAAACAGTTGGTTTTTTCCTGGTAAGGGAAATAAAATGAAAAGGTAGTAATTTTCTGAATAACAATGGCTGATATTACATTTTAATTACTTTCCCTTTTATAAATTGCGGTTCTTACGTCAATTTCTATGCATAGAGGCGGTTTTTTAAAGATATTTTTAATTATAGCAGCCATTACCCTGCTGATGGACTGGTATGTTTTCAATGGTTTGAAAACCTTTACAGGCGACTGGAAATCGCAAAGATGGAGGCAAGCCGTAACATGGGGATACCTGGTTATCTCGGTAGGGGTAACCGCTGTGTTCCTGCTTGGCTTTGGTAGTTTCAGCACTGCCAAAGGGATGACACCCTTCCACGAATGGATACTTAGCCTGTTCCTTACGTTCTTTTTTACTAAGCTGTTTTTTGTTATTATCCTGTTTTTGGGTGATGCGGGGCGGTTTTTATATGGTATAGGCAATCGCGTAGTTAATGGTGAAGGCAAGGCCGGAGCGCCATTTTTTCCTGCCAGAAGAAAGTTTATCAGCGAGGCTGCCATCCTGGTTGCGGCGGTGCCCTTTACAAGCTTTTTTTATGCGATGATCAAGGGGAAATATGATTACAAACTGCATAAGCAAACGCTGTATTTTGATGACCTGCCCGATGCCTTTGATGGTTTTACCATTACGCAATTGTCTGACATTCATTCGGGTAGTTTTGATAATACAGCTGCGGTGCAACGCGGGATAGACCTGGCCAAAGCCCAAAAAAGTGATCTGTTTGTTTTTACCGGTGACCTGGTGAATAATGCCGCCTGGGAAATAGAGCCTTATATCGAACGTTTCGGTCAGTTGAAAGCGCCGTTCGGGCAATTTTCCATATTGGGCAACCATGATTATGGTGATTATATACAATGGGACAGCGAAGCGGAGAAGGTAGCTAATTTAAAGAAACTGAAAGATCAGCATAAAAAATTGGGGTATCGATTGCTGCTAAATGAAAACCTGGAACTGGAAAAGAACGGGCAAAAGATTAGCCTGATCGGCGTAGAAAACTGGGGCAGGGGCTTTATACAGATGGGCGATTTGGATAAGGCGCTGCAGGGTGTTGATAAGGATGCTTTTAAGATATTGTTATCTCATGACCCAACCCACTGGGAAGAAAAAGTGCGCCACAATCCAACCAAAATACACCTGACTTTAGCAGGACATACGCATGGGGCGCAGTTTGGGGTAGAGGCGGCTGGGTTCCGGTGGAGCCCGGTGCAGTACCGTTACCTTGATTGGGCCGGGTTGGCTACCGAGAATGGGCGAAATTTGTATGTGAACCGTGGTTTTGGGTTTTTGGCGTTTTCGGGGAGGTTGGGGATATGGCCGGAGGTGACGGTGATAACGTTGAAGAAAAAGGTGGCTTGATGGTTTGGGTGCTAAGATAATTGAGGTTCAATTAACAATCGTTCCCTCATGGCCGCGGGGGGCCTAGTTCTTTTGTCTTGATACAAAAGAACCAAAAAATCAAGTCAGCAGAAATGCTTCTTTTTCCCACAGGCCTTTGCCCTGCAAATCAAGCAAAGCCACGGGCTGCAAACAATTGCCCTACTTCGTTCGCACATGCCCCGCTTCTGCAAATATTTGCTATGCCCCTGCAACCGCACAAGGCCACCATTGTTTTGCCTGATTTCGGCCGAAGCTGCTCTGCTGACGGGGAAGAAAAAATAAATAAATAAAACGAAAGCACTCACCGTAAATAACCTCAAAAATCTGGCATCAGCGTTGTTCGGGTGGCACAGGCAAAGCCTAACTACTGACTTTCACAGAACATAAGCGTAGCCGGGAGTTTTCTTTGGTTACTTTCTTTTGCGGAAAAAGAAAGTAACATTCACTGCCTTTCATAATGCATTAAACCTTCATGTCGCGCTGATAACAAATCCGCATTTCCGCTGTAAGATTTCATGCGACGCTGTTCTGCTGTCGGAAAGAGACCTTACCTAACTCAAGACATATTTCCTTAGAACAAAAACAAATCTCACCAATAAAGCCTTACTATTGATATAAACATCTACTATGGCTACCAACAAAGTAAAAATCATCGGCCCAAAATCAGAACAGGTAAAACACACTCACAGGGATAACTGGGAAGTAATGAAACCATTTGTTCATTTTGCTTTCGGCGCTATGAAGGTGATCGCAACGGGGTTGATCGGCATAGTAAAGGCTGCGCTGCCGCTGTTAAAACCGCATGATAATAAAAGCACTTCAGTAAAGCGCAGGGTTTAATTTACGATCAGCTTGTTTACCTTATCCACCAGCTCATCTAATCCAAACGGCTTGGAAATGATATCATCGCAGGCCATGGTCGAAAAGTCTGCATCCTTATAGAAGTAAGACGAGCATAGCATAACGGGAACAGTCCCCAGTACCGGGTGCCATTTAATTTGCCGGCTGATCTCATCGTTACGGCGACCGGCGAGCTTATCATCAAGGATAAACAGGTCGGGCCTGAATATTTTTGCAATTTCGATAATGTTATAACTGTCAGATGTGATCAATACCTGGAATTTCTCGTAAGACAACGCTTCTTCCACCACGTCCAGTATATCCTGGTTATCGTCTAATACCAATATCCGCTTTAACATAATTAAATTGTTTTATTAGGGTTGAGTAGGAGTTTGTTCATATAGTTTTAGCGGAATTATAATAGCTTTTTTGTAAAGCTAATTTTTGACTTTGGTAACCGGAATTGGTTTAACTCATTTTAACTTTCTACTGTTAAATTTTGTAAACGGGATCAGTCATTAATTAAAACAGAACACATAAATAACGCAGGTAACCCGGTTTAAATTGTGTTTGACTATATTTAGGGCCTTATACATCCAATAAAATCTTGACCAAACCCAGCGCTAAAAGCTATTATTTTGCAGCCGTTCTTATCGGTTTGGCGGTAGGCGTGGCTACCCGTGATATGCCCATAGGTATATTACTGGCGGTGGTGTTGATGGTGCTTGTTTCGGGGTTGAGGAAGAAGAGCAGGGATCAATAAAATGACATCGGCTGATGATCTGGAAGATAGAACTGATAAAAAAGTTCATGATTTTTTGCGATTGAATCATGAAGATCCATGAATCCCGGTAGTACTTAGTTTGAAATTTGAATGATGAACCCAAGAAAAGAGGAAAGTACTTTCGAAGGAAGGTAAAAGAGATGAATTACTGTATGATTAAAAATAAAACGAGATTTGAAAAGGCAGAGTAAGCAACCCATAATTTAGTATTGATATGAACATACAAGAACAAATCAAAGAGTATATTTCCAGCCAACCTGAACCAAAACGCAGTGACATGCAAGAGTTGCATAGGTTCATACTTCAGGTATTACCGGGATGTAAATTATGGTTTCTTGATGGTAAAAACAGCGAAAATAAAACTGTTTCTAACCCCAATACAGGATATGGATCTTACACCATAAAATATGCTGATGGAAAAACGAGAGAGTTTTATCAAATTGGTATGAGCGCAAACACAACCGGGATATCTATCTATGTCCTTGGTATCGAGGATAAGACATACTTAGCCCAAACTTATGGGAAAGAACTAGGCAAGGCGAGCGTGAGCGGATATTGTATTAAATTCAAAACGTTGAAAGATATAAACATTAATATACTTGAAGCGGCAATACGATATGGGGTTGAGGCTACAAGTGAAAATTAAATTTCAAACTGAGACACTACCTGAATCTCTTAGTTTAGGCAAACAGTTAAATATTGTTAAAAGATGTTAAACTAAACCTGCCCATTGCAAATACCCTATAAAAAGCCGGATATTTAGGGTGATGATAAAACATTTACCCTACACACATGCAATATAATAAGATCAATAACCTGCTGGGCTGGCTTTGCTTCGTAATAGCCTCTACCACTTATATTTTAACTTTAGAACCATCTGTAAGCTTCTGGGACTGCGGCGAGTTTATTGCCTGCGCCTATCGCCTGCAGGTGTCGCATCAGCCGGGTTACCCGCTGTTTGCCATGATCTGCAAAGTGTTTTCGCTGCTATCTATGGGCGATAATACCAAAGTGGCCTACTTTACCAATATGGCCTGCGCGCTGGCCAGTGGGGCTACCATCATGTTCCTTTACTGGACCATCGTACTGATCGCCCGGAAAATGGCGCTTAAAAATAACGACGTAATTGATCGCTCCAAACAAATACTGATCATGGGGGCCGGTTTGGTTGGGGCATTGGCCTTTGCCTTTACGGATACCTTTTGGTTTTCGGCGGTGGAAACTATTGTGTTTGCCATGTCGGCGCTTTGCACGGCGGTAGTTTTTTGGGCGATACTGAAATGGGATGCCCATTCAGATGAACCGGGCGCCGACCGATGGATCATTTTTATAGCCTATGTTATCGGATTATCCATCGGCATACACCTGCTTAATTTGCTGACTATACCGGCCCTTGTGCTGGTATACTACTTCCGCAGGTATAAAAATATCAACCTAAAAACAGGCACTATAGCCATTTTGCTCAGCATTGGCATACTGGGATTTGTGCAGTTTGGTGTGAGAGGCTATACCGTGAAGATCGCCGCATATTTCGACCTGTTTTTTGTGAATACGCTGGGTATGGGTTTTGGCAGCGGGGCATTTGTGTTCTTGTTGCTGCTGGTTGGTATCCTGGTACTTGGTATTCAGTACAGTATCCGCAAAAATAAGCCTGTGCTTAACCTGGCCTTCCTGTGTATCATTTTTATCTACCTCGGCTACGGTTCGTTTGCCTATATCCCCATCCGCGCTACGGCGAATACTAACCTGAACAACTCGCATCCGGATAACGCTTTTACGCTTTACGGTTACCTCAACCGGATACAATATCCACAGGCGCCCTTGCTTAGCGGGAATTATTTTGATGCTAAAGTTACCGACCAGGCAGACGGCAGCATCATCTACCAAAAAGGAAAAAACAAATATGAGCAGGCGGGTAAAACGTTAGTCACCACCTACGACCATAATACTATTTTGCCGCGCATGACCAGCCAGGAGGGATCTGATCCGCAGTTTTACCGGCAATGGTTGGGTTTATCAGATAGTGATGTGCCGACCTTTAGCGATAATATGAAATGGATGTTCAGCTGGCAGATCTACCAGATGTATGGCCGTTACTTTATGTGGAACTTTGCCGGGAGATATAACGAGCAGGATGGTCAGCAGGAAGCGGGCGGTTTTCATGGCTACAAGGATGGCGACTGGACGACCGGAATATTCGACGGCGGCAAGCATCTGCCCAAATCAGTGATCAATGGGAATACTTATACGCCTTTGTATGCCCTGCCTTTAATTTTAGGCTTGATCGGCTTGATCTACCATTTTCGGAAAAGTAAGAATGAGGCGCTGGTGATCACCTTCCTGTGGTTTTTTACCAGTATAGCTATTGTGATGTATGTGAACCAGTCGGTGCAGCCGCGTGAGCGTGATTACTCCTATGTCGGCTCATTTTATGCGTTCGCCATTTGGATAGGGCTGGGGGTGATTGGGATAGCAGAATTGATCCGCAGAAAAATAAACAGCACTACAGTAAGTTACGCCACTATAGGCCTTTGCCTGCTGATAGCACCTGTGCTGATGGCTAAGCAGGAATGGAAATCGCATGATCGCTCTACCAAAACCACGGCTCATGATATGGCTTATAATTACCTGATATCATGCCCGCCAAATGCTATCTTGTTCACCGGGGCGGATAATGATACCTACTCGCTATGGTACTGCCAGGAAGTGGAGGGCATCAGGCCGGATGTGCGTATCGTCATCAATACGTTGTTTAGCACTGATTGGTATATCCGGCAGAACCAGCGCAAAATGAATAACTCAGACGCACTGCCAATCACGATGCCTTACGACAAGTACAAGGCTGGCACACGTGATTATATCCCTTACAGTGATGCCAAACTGCCCGACTCTGTTGAGTTAAAGGAAATATTTGAGTTCATTACCTCGGATGACGCGCAGGCCAAAGTGGAAATGCAGAATGGCGATAAGATGAATTACCTGCCTACCAGAAATTTTAAACTGAGGATCAACCCGGATGAGATCGTTAAGAATGGTGTGGTTACGGCAGATCAAAAAGGCCGGATAACCGACAGCATGGAATGGAAGTTTACCGGCAACTACATGACCAAGGATAACCTGGCGCTGGTGGATATACTGGCGCATAATAACTGGAAAAGGCCGATATGTTTTACCGCCACCATGAGCAACAGGGACCTAAATGGTTTAGATCCTTACTTGTACAAGGAAGGGTTTGTTTATCACCTGATCCCCTTTAAACCTGATGTGAAGAAAGAACGGGCGAAGGTGAACAGCCTGGTGATGTATAATAATATCATGAACAAGTTTAAATGGGGTAATTATAAGCACGCCAAATATCTGGATGAACAATCGAGCAATTTATTTTACCCGGTGATCACCTCTACCTTTTTGGAGCTGACAAGGGGCCTGATGGAAGACGGGCATAGCGACCTGGCGCTAAAGGCCCTGCAAAAATATGATGCCGTGATGCCGGATATGTACCCTTCGATGCAGGTTACGCAGGGAAAATATTTTATTATAGATACCGCCTATAAACTGAATGACAGCAGTATGGCCAACAGGTATGTAGACAGCCTGTCGGGCTATATTGTTGACCAGTTGGATTATAATTATAACCTATTGCAAACAAGTCCGGGCGATGTGAATGCCTCCAACGTGCAGTTTGGCATGTCGGTATTAAATGGTTTGGCCGGGATGACCAAAGCCAATGAACAAGTAGCGCTAAGCAGCAAACTACAGGCGCAGGTAAGTGATTATGCTGGTAAGTTTTCGAAGATCATTGGGAGTAGTAATTAGGGTTGGGGTATCCGCCTGACTATCAACTCACCCGGTCTTTGCTTCGCTCGACCACCCTCTCTCCGCTAAAGCGGAAAGAGGGTTTTTGTTTTTTGGCTCCCCCCTTTGCGAAGCAGAGAGGGGTTGGGGGTGAGTTAACTCTCCGCTTGGTTATTCAACTCACCCGGTCATCGCTACGCTCGACCACCCTCCGCTAAAGCGCAAAGAGGGTTTTGTTTTTTTCTTTAATTAATATTTCTATTGATACCGTTCCAAAGCGTTCCTTAAAACCGTTGCATTGGAACACTTAATTGCCTGGTATTCAGTTATTAAGATTAGAGGCGTTCGCGCAGGTGTAAAAAAGCTTAAAATCAGTTGTTAGAATAATTTAACTAATTGATAATCATTAGTTTAATTTATGCAAATTATTGAAATGATTTGGAACACTTAATTCTCTTATAATCAAGAGCTTACAGTGAAATCATTCACTCTGATGATTGAAAATTGCAAAATTGGAGTTGTAGAAAATGGAACCTATTGATTAATAGGTGTTTGTATTTAGTGTTCCATAGTGTTCCGCATTTAAAAGTGGAACGCCCTTAAAAGTGGACACTATGACTTAGGATTCGCGGCTTAATACAGGGAATCGCCAAATAATCTTTTTATTCCCCTAATTTTTTTACTTTCGGTGGCATTTTGTTAAAAGATGTTAAGGCGGTTGTGAATTAATTAAAAAGATTTATAAAAATGCGGATATTTGCCCCCGCGATAAAAAACGATTACTAATTATAGTCTATGCAATACAACAAGATCAATAATCTTTTAGGCTGGCTTTGCTTTGTCATTGCCTCAACAACGTATATTTTAACCTTGGAGCCCTCTGTAAGTTTTTGGGATTGCGGCGAGTTTATATCCTGCGCCTATCGTTTACAGGTAGCCCACCAACCCGGCTACCCGCTGTTTGCGATGCTGGGCAAAGTGTTCTCTTTGCTATCCATGGGCGATAAAACCAAGGTGCCTTACTTTACCAATATGGGTTCGGCTATAGCAAGCGGCGCTACCATTATGTTCCTTTTCTGGACCATTACCGCGCTGGCCAAAAAGCTTTTGGTGAACAAGGGAGAAGCAATTGACAGCCAGAAACAAATATTGATCATGGGCGGCGGCCTGGTTGGCGCGTTGGTATTCACCTTTACCGATACCTTCTGGTTCTCGGCTGTTGAAACCATCGTATTCGCTTTATCCGCCTTATGTACCGCTGTAGTTTTTTGGGCGATACTGAAATGGGATGCCCACTCAGATGAGCCGGGCGCTGATAAATGGATCGTTTTTATCGCTTATGTTATCGGCCTTTCCATAGGTATCCACCTGCTGAACTTGCTAACTATCCCGGCCATTGTGCTGGTTTACTATTTCCGCAGGGGTAAAAATATCACTCCACGTAATGTTATTATAGCCTTTTTTATCAGCATTGTGATCCTGGGGCTTGTGCAGTATGGTATACGTGGTTACACTGTGAAATTCGCGGCTTATTTCGATTTGTTCTTTGTAAACTCATTGGGTATGGGTTTTGGCAGCGGCGCTTTGGTGTTCTTTTTAATACTGATAGGATTGATCGTACTCGGTATATGGTGGAGCATCAAGAATAATAAACCTGCGTTGAACCTGGCTTTATTGTGCGTTGCCTTTATCTATTTTGGCTATAGTTCTTTTGCCTACATACCTATTCGCGCTACCGCTAATACCGATCTGAATAACTCGCACCCGGATAACGCCTTTACGCTTTATGGCTATCTTAACCGTATCCAGTATGGTGAAACGCCTTTGCTTGAGGGGCCATATTTTGATGCGAAGATCACCGACCAAAGCGAAGGAAGTAAGATATATCGTAAGGGCAAAACCCAGTATGAAATAGCCGGCAGAAAATTAAACAACACTTTTGACCATACCACCCTGTTGCCGCGAATGTATAGTACAGAAAATACAGACAATTCGTTTGCGCAGGATTCGCAATTTTACCGTCAGTGGCTGCATATGGGCGAAACTGATGCGCCTACTTTTGGTGATAATATGAAGTGGATGTTCAGCTGGCAGATGGGGCAAATGTATTTCAGGTATTTCCTGTGGAACTTTGCCGGCCGCACAAATCAAATGGACGGGCAACAGCAAATGGGCGGTTTCCACGGCTATGTTGATGGCGACTGGACGAGCGGTATCCTTGATGGCGGTAAGCAACTGCCAAAATCATTGGTGAACCCACCTGCTGATAAACCGATCTACTCAAGTAATGCCTACACCCCTTTATATGCCCTGCCTTTGATATTAGGCTTGCTGGGCGTGATCTATCATTACCAGCGTAACAGGAGGGATGCCCTAGTGGTAACCCTGCTGTGGTTTTTTACAGGTTTGGCTATCGTGATCTATGTAAACCAACCGAGCGTGCAACCACGCGAACGTGATTACTCTTATGTAGGTTCATTTTATGCTTTCGCGATATGGATAGGCCTGGGAGCTATAGCTTTGGCCGAATTTGCAAGACAATGGCTGAGCCCTAAAACTGCGGCTGTTGGAGCTGTGGGAATATGCCTGCTGTTACCCGTACTGGTAGCCAGTAAGGAATGGCGCGCGCATGACCGCTCTACTAAAATGACGCCGCATGATATGGCTTATAATTACCTGATATCGTGCCCGCCGAATGCCATTTTGTTTACCTATGGTGATAATGACACCTACTCGTTATGGTACGACCAGGAGGTGGAAGGCATCAGACCGGATGTACGTATTGTAAACCTGAGCTTATTCAGTGGCGATTGGTATATCAGGCAGATGCAGAAAAAGATGAATGAATCGGAGCCGTTACCTATCACCATGCCTTATGAAAAATATAAGGAAGGTGTGCGGGACGCGATCCAGTTTTATGATAAAAAGATACCGGGATCGATCGATGTAAAAGATGTTTTTGATTTCATTTCTTCTGATAATGATGACGCTAAAGTTGAGTTGCAGGATGGCACTAAGGTGAATTATCTGCCAACCAAAAACTTTAAATTAAGCATTAACTCAGATAATATAATTAAAAACGGCATCGCAACTGCAGACCAGAAAAGCAGGATAATTGACACCATGAAGTGGAAATACACATCCAATTTTGTTACTAAAGATAACCTGGCATTTTTGGATATACTGGCCCACAACAACTGGAAAAGGCCAATATGCTTTACCATTACCGTTGGGCAGGAAAATATGATGGGCCTGCAGCCATACCTGTACAAGGAAGGCTTTACCTATCACCTGATACCATTTAAGCCGGACACTGCAAATCGCGACCAGTTGGGTAAAACCAATACTTTGGTGATGTATGATAACATCATGAACAAATTTAAATGGGGTAATTACAAAACCGCTAAGTACCTTGATCCGGAATCGACCACCATGTTTTACCCGGTTATATTATCAACAGTAACTGACCTGGTGCAAAATTTAAAGCTGGAAGGCCATAATGATCTTGCCCTGAAGGTACTGCATAAGTATGATGCCGTGATGCCTGATATTTATCCTTTTGTGGATGTTGCCAGGAGTAAATATTTTTTGGTGGCAAGCGCATATGAGCTGAAGGATTTTGGCTATGCCAATAAGTTTGCCAATAGCATTGATGCTTACCTGATAGAGCAACTGGATTACAATTATCATATTCTTCAATCAGCCTCTGAAATGGTTGACGGCAGAACTGTGCAGTTAGGTTTATCCTTATTGAACGGTTTAGCGCAGTTATCGAAAGAGAACCACCAGGATACTATCGCTAAAAAGCTGGAGGGGCAATTGAAAGATTATGAGACTAAGTTTAAGCCACTTTTAGGTACTCCACAATAGAGCCCCACCCAAACCCTCCCCGGAAGGGAGGGCTTAAATTAAGGAAAGTCTCCCCTACCGGGGGAGATTTAGAGGGGGCTTTACCTGTTGATCCATATTAAACCAATAGCCAACAAAGCAGGTACAGATTGAATGTAAAATATCTTTTTGGCTACTGTGAAAGCGCCATATAAGCCCGCTATCGTCACACAAATCAAAAAGAATAATGAGATATTGCTTTGCCAGTAAAAGTTGGTAATAAAGAAGGTCCATATCAATCCTGCTGCCAGGAAACCATTGTAGAGGCCCTGGCTGGCTGCCAGCGTTTTGGTTTGCTCCAGCTCTGCTAAAGTTTTATTAAATGCTTTGGGCCCGCGGGTTGTCCAGGCAAACATTTCGAGCCACATAATGTAGCAATGGATCATGGCGACAAGGCCGGTGAGCAGCCTGGCAATAAGGTCGATAGTTTGCATGGTTTTTTAATTTAAATATAAAGAAATCCCGGTATAGTTTACATTTGACCATTAGAGTTGAACAAATGGAGATCAGAAGAATAAACTTAGCAGAAGCGAGCCTGGTAACCGGCCTGTTTGACAAATACCGCACCTTTTATAAACAGCCAACCGATATCGCGCTTGCTGAAAAATTCATCAAAGAACGATTGGAGAAAAATGAATCGGTGATCTTTGTGGCGGTTGAAAATGATAAGCCTGTTGGCTTTACGCAATTGTATCCTAAATACTCCTCCGTTAGCGCCCATAAAAACTGGATACTGAACGACCTGTATGTGGATAGCAACCACCGGAAGCAAGGCATTGGTGAGGCATTGATAAGAACCGCCATGCATTTTGCCAAAAGCGAAGGATCAACCTATTTGCAACTGGAAACGGCGGTTGATAATTACACCGCCCAAAGTTTGTATGAAGCTATTGGTTTTGTGAAGCAGGAGCCGGAAAGCGGGTGTTTTGAGTATAGGGTGGAAGTATAAATAGATGCTTATTTAAGGAACTTTAACTGTATTTGACCATATGGCATTTTGTAGTTGATTGCTAAGTTGATGACTCCTCATAAAATAGTTAAAGTAATAACCATAATCAGTATGTTTAAATACCCGTTGCAGGATAATTCCAACTTTAAGGCTTGTTTGAACCGGTTTTATACCTTTCTTAAAACTTGCCCGCAGCTTTATATTTTTCTGCTGATGAGGTGGGATTTTATAAACAGTTATAATATTCTTATCGCAGCCATCGCAAAATGTGAGTGGTTGATAAGCCCACATTAATTGATTATCAGACAGCCAAATGCTGTGGCTACAACTCCAATCAATGTAACTTAGCGTATCATTTGACATATTTCTCAAAGTAGCACCTATCATATAAAAAGTATCCCGATCAGGGCATGAGTCCCTGGTTAGGCTTCCTAATTTAATGCTTAAATTATACTTGTTTCTGTCCTGTGCTGTTAACGCATTGAAATTAGTAGAACCTGTATCTAATAAAAAACTTGATTTTATATCTCTTTGTGGTGAGAACTTGTAAGGTTCGGACAAAAACATCGTTGAACCAAAAGCACTTAAAAATAAAAGGAGGCAAAGTGTTTTCACTGAATTGAGAATAATTTAGATTGTTAAGATACATATTTGTCAGTATATTCAACTCAAACGTTCATTCCGCATCGTAAGGCTTCTTTGCTCGCTCCGGATCAAAATGCAAATTGGGGGTGAGCCAATACAATAACATCACTCTTGAATACCGGTAGTTAAAGGGCGACAGGATAAGCGTTACGCCTAATAATATCCCCACATACAGCCAGGGCGATTCGGAGTGTGTCAGCATAAAAGTACCTACCGCGAAGGTTATCATTTCAAGCACATTCATGCCATAGCTTACAAACATGGCCACGTAAAAATAACCCGGTTCAATTTCAAACTGAAAATTGCAGTAGGGGCATTTGGTGTGCATTTTCTGTCCGCTGAAGCCATACATGCTATTGGCAAACATGTTACCGGTGTGGCATTTGGGGCACTTGGCATGCAGGGCAGCCTGGAACTCAGGTAGAGTTTTTAGCTGGGTATTTACATTATTGGTAGTCATTTTTTTGAGGTTTTAATGTTTTCTTTCTGAATTCGTCCGGCGTTACACCGGTATATTTCTTAAAAAATTTGGTGAAGTAGGAGTTATCGCTGAAATTCAAACTGTCGGCTATTTCCGAAACGGTGAGGTCGAGATTGATCAGCAGTCTTTTTGCCTCGAGCAGTACCCGGTTGCGAATCGCTTCGCCGGCTGATATGCCTAATATATCATTGCAAAGCGCGTTTAAATGGTTTGGGGTGATATACAATAAAGCAGCGTAGTCCTTCGGCAGCTTCAGTGTAGTGAAGTTTTGCCCTATTAGCTTCTGAAAGTTTTTTAATAAGGTATAATTATTGGATGATGTTTGTTTTTGCGGATTGTCTGCGCTTGTCCGGGTTATCGTGATAAATAATTGCAGCAGCAGCGCACGTACCATATCAAGGCCCAGGCGGGCGGGGTTTTCATTTTCGGCAATAATTTCTTCGAACAAATCGTGTACCATTTGCTGCAGGCCAGGCTGTATGTTGATAACAGCATCATCAATAACTCCATTAAAAAACGGGAATTGATCCAGGTAATCGTTTTTCAGCAGAAATGATTGAAAAAACGATAAGGAGAAATGTATTACATATCCCTCCACATCACCTTCAAAATTCCAGCTATGCACCTGCCCGGGTACCATAAAGTAGACCTGATAAGGCACCACATCAAACACTTTAAAATCGATAGCGTGTGTGCCCCCGCCTTTGGTAAATAAAACCAGGTGATAAAAAGTATGCTTATGTGGAAAGTGAAGATTTTTATGCTTTTCGAGGTAGATGCCGAAACGGCTAATCAATAATTCGTCTTGCTGAAGATCAGAAAGCTTACATATATCATATACCGGGATAGCGCTTTTCATTTGAACAAATGTAGATGTTCTGTACCATTATAAGTGGTATTAATTGGAGTGTAAATGGTATTATTTACTTATTCCTGGGATTATTGGAAATCCTCTATAAAGCATTAATCCCCTGCCAAGGTTGGCAGGGGATATGTGACCCGTCTTACTCGCTAATTCGGGCCAAACCTAAACCTTATCAGCAGCAAATTTCTAATTTTTTAATGAAGAATTGATAAAAAAAATAGTAAAAATTAGCACGTAAAGCGCTGTAATAGTTATTGTTAAATAATTTGAGTTATAGGAACAAATTTTAACGTTATAGTAGCTTTTAAATCGAGTCGATAGCTTTTATCCTTCTTCTTAAAATAGCGCGCAGTTTTAATGTTTGGTCTGATAAGGTATACCAATCGCACATCGAGGTATAGGCAAATGATTGTGATAATTGCCTTCCATATTCAATATTTACCTCGATCTTGCCCACAAACTCACTGCAATGATTTTTGGCTTCAACCGGATGTACGATCATATCCTCTACCAATAAGTATATGCTATCCTTTTCTGCCTGCGTAAAAGCAAATCGCTGTGTTATTACTTTGACCTTTTTAACGGGTGGAGAAAAAAAGCCTCCAATTAAATATTGTTTTACTTCAGAAGAATCCGGGGAGTTATGATTGATGAGGTTGATCTCTAAACGGTCTTCAAGCGTTATCCTTAATTGTGACCAATCTGCAATTTCATCTTTAGTTTTAGGACTGTCGGGTTTGCAGCCTACCCATATTACCATGAACAAGAAAAATATTATTCGCTTCATTTTAGATAAGGTTTAAATGTATTTGCTATTCTTGCTTAAAGATATGAAAACCGATATGCAAAAACCCGATAGTATAATATTTGATATGGATGGCACCCTGTGGGATGCTGTGGATACTTATGCAGCCTCATGGAATGCCGTTTTTAAGGAGTTGAACATGGATAAAACCATGTCGCGCGATGTGCTTGCAAAAATGGTTGGCTGGGAAGGCAAAAAGGTATTGGAGGCCATAATGCCGGATTATGATGAGGAAGCCAGGCAAAACGTTTATGCCAAAGTAAATGACGTGAGGAAGGATCTGCTTCCGCAAAACGGAGGGATATTGTATGATGGTGTAAAGGATGGGTTAAGGCAACTGGCCGGCAAGTACCAGCTTTTTATTGTGAGTAATTGTGCTAAAGGCATAATCAGGCTGTTTATTGATTGGGCCGGGATAGATGAGCACATTATTGATGAAATAGCTTATGGAACCAATTACATGCCTAAGCATTATAATATTCAACAGCTTATCGACAGGCATAATTTAAAAAACCCGGTTTATGTAGGTGATACCGAAGGTGATGGGGAACAAAGCCGCCTGGCAGGTATACCCTTTGTGTTTGTAAGCTACGGCTTTGGCGAAACCGATGATCACGATGTAAAGTTTGACAACTTTACCGATTTTACGGAATACTTTATGGGGTTATAATTGTCTGAACCGGAATTTTTTAAATTTTAGAATTGCACGAATTTTATTATTCTCACTCAGCAATTCTATAAATTCATTAATTCGATGAATTCAGGTTCAGACCAAAGGCAAGCTAAAATAGAAAGTAGAGCCTTTGCCATCTTTGCTTTTTACCCATATCTTTCCTTTATGGCGCTGTATGATCTCGCTCGATAGGTAGAGCCCGATACCAAAACCGGAAATGTTTTTCAGATCCTCGTCCTCGGCACGGTAAAAGCGTTGAAATACCTTTTCCTGGTCTTTTGATTTTATGCCGATACCGTCGTCAGTTACGGATACCCGGATATTGCCATCCAATACCTCACTTCTAAGCATAATGGTACTTCCCTTTTGTGAATATTTTATTGCATTGCTGATCAGGTTGCTTAATACCTGGCCTATCTTTTCCCGGTCGGCATTGATGTTTATTACTTCTAAAGGGTGAAACCGTATGATATGCGTGTTATTGATGATGATGTTTTCGGCAATAGTTTCCTCTACCAGTTTGTTAATATCAAAAACTTGCCTTTTAAGCTGTAGTTTCCCGGGCTCCAGTTTAGAAAGATCAAGGAAACTATGTATCAGCGCGGTCATTTTGCTTACCTGGTTGCCCGATTTTAAGAGCGCGGTATGAATAAACGGATCTGGCGATGCCGCTAGTTTTGCCTCAAGCAATTGTATGTATGCTTTTAGCGATGTAAGAGGTGTTTTAAGCTCATGACTTGCCATGGCTATAAAATCATTCTTCCTGATCTCGTCCCTCTTGCTTTCGGTTATATCCACAATGGTGCCCAGCATTCTTACGGCTTCCTTTTTTTCATTGAATAATACCGCGCCCCTTGTGCGTATCCAGTGAAGTGAATTATCGGGCCAAAAAATACGAACCTCATAAGCGTATTTACCGGTTAACAATGCGTCGTTATAAGCCTTTTGAACAATATTTTGCATGTCGTCAGGATGTACCTGGCTGCGTACGCTGCTTAGGGTGATATCGTCTTCAGTATTATGCCCAAAAAGCTCGATCAGCTGCGGGGAATAGGTAAAATTCGCATCTTTAAGATCAAGATCCCAGATGGCAAGGCCGGTGGCTTCGGCCGCCATCAGCAAACGGCTCTCACTTTCAATGGCTACTTCTTTGGCCTTTACCTCGCCGGTAATATCAATTATAGTATTTAAAATATATGCTACTTTGTTGTTAGCACCTAAAATAGGAATGTTGGAACAGGACCAATAATGCGGCTCCTTTTTATTTGTTTTTTGGTCAATTACATCATACCGGTAAACCGGCACATCCAGTTTTTCGCACGTGCTGATAACTTTGGCGAATACTTTTCGGGCAGTGGTTTCATCTTCAGGATCATCGTCAATATCAGGGAATACTTCAAAAAAGCCTTTGCCAACCACATCATCGCGCTGTACGGAGGTAATTGCCAGGTAAGCATCACTCGCAGCAACTATGGTAAAGCAGGGGGCATCGGCTTTTACTAATAAAGAGCCGGGCGATTTTTCAAAAAGTACCCGGAACAGGTTCTCAGGCAAATTACCAGGGGTATCTGGGGTCATTATTGGCGATGTAAATGACGGTTAAGGTAAAAGTTTTAAATCGAAAATGAAAAGCGTGTTTTGCTTATACAATTTTTTCGTTGGTAATGTTTTACAACCCGGTAGGTATTAAAACATTTCACACTTAAAACATCGCCTGTGTACTTATATCATTTTTTATTTATCATTATCTCAGGCGGCGGCTGCCGCCCGGTCACGCAAGGTTTTGATCTGCTGGTGTGAAATTTTAAAGTCAGTGAATTGGCGGGTTAATAAATGGATCAGTATTTTATCATTATTTGTAAGGTCTTTATCATCCAGTACTTGGCTGTAGGCGCTTTTAGCCACGTCTTCACTGTACTCGCAATAATCAAGCAAGGTTTGCCGGTCCTGTTTTATCACCGTCAATTTAAAATCTATCCAGGCATGGTAAAACTTACCGGATAAGGAGGTGCCATCAGTAGGCTTACCACCCAGCATATAAATATACTTGGTCAAATAAATAATATTTTGCCCGCTTTGGTAAATGAACTGGGCGAACAAATCACCCAGGTCATCATCCAGCGTGGTGTCCATTCTTTTTTTGTAACCTGTTATCCTGTCGTTATTTATCCTGATCAAATCGTTCAAAGCTGATACCAGGCATTCAATATGTTGTAAAGTTTCCATAAAACATATACTAATAGTTAATAAACATATTATTTAGGTTAATGTTTTACATTGGGGTTATTATAACTAAATTGTTAAGTGTTGGATATAAGGTTATTAACTATCAAGACTGTGTTTGATTGAAAAGCAAGTTGTGCTGAAAGCGTATTTTTTACCCTGTTTTAATATTTTATATATTCGTAAAAAAACAACTACTTGTCCTTGTTGTTGATTTGAACAATATATTTACGCCTGGATGTAAGATTTCGGCGACTTGTTTTTACAAAGAAAAAATAAACATTATCCCCACATAATTATTATATAATAATGGTAAAACAAAAGGGCGATCTTTGGGGGAATAATGCGGTTTACGTAATGCGTTTGTTTGTAACGGGTGCTTCACCCAACTCCGCCAGGGCTATTGCAAACCTTAAAACAATCCTGGAAACCCATTTAAAAGATAATTACGAATTGGAGATTATTGATATTTACCAGCAGCCTGAAAAAACGGAATCTGAACATATAATTGCTTTGCCAATGCTGATCAAAAAATCACCCGGCTCCGAAAGGAGATTGATCGGTGATATGTCAAACAGTGAAAAAGTGCTTAAAGGACTTGGACTAAACGCGTGAATTTGTAAATGGGAAAAACGAAGTCATACGAGCAGCTATTAGCCGAGAAGGAAGAGTTACAATTGCGATTGGAGGAAGCAAACGAATTGCTTGAAGCCATACGTAAAGGCCAGGTTGACGCGCTTGTTGTTAAAAACGGCAATGGCCATCAGCTTTATACACTAAAAAGCACTGATCATGCCTATCGTATTTTTATCGAAAAGATGGGCGAAGGTGCAGTTACTATTAACAAGAACGGTGTGATACTATACAGTAACTCACGGTTTGCTGATCTGGTTAAATTTCCGCTTGAAAAGGTAATCGGTGAGCCTTTTGATAATTTTATTGCTGATGGATCAAAACCGGAATACCTACAGATCATTAAAACCAGCTGGAAGAAGGATTGTAAAGAAGAGCTGGAGATAAGGGACAAATATGATAAAACAACCAGTTGCCTGTTATCATGTTCTTCGATTGAAATGGATGGCGATACATTCCTTAGCCTGATACTTACTGACCTTACCATTCAAAAGGATAATCAAAAGCAATTGATGCAGCAGAACGAAAAGTTAAAGGCTGCTCAAAACTTAACGATACGCCAAAATGATGAGTTGGAGACAACCATAAAGGAACGTACCAGGGATCTGCTGATAAGCCGGGAACATTTCAAAATACTTTCGGACCATATTACCCAGATGACCTGGACCAACCTGCCAAATGGCGACATTAACTATTTTAACCAAAGGTGGTTTGAATATACCGGCCTTACTTATGAAAAAACCAAGGGCTGGGGCTGGCGGACAGTAGTGCACCCGGATGATATAGAGGAAACAATTGCCAGGTATGTAAACTCGTTGCAAACAGGGAAGATATTTGAAGTAGAAAACCGTTACAAGAGGGGCCGCGACAATAGTTATCGCTGGCACCTGAACAGGGCGATGCCGCTGCGGAATGAGAGTGGCGAGATCATTTTCTGGATAGGGACCGCCACCGATATTGAAGATCAGAAGAGAGAACTGGAGCGGAAGGACGAGTTTATTGGTGTTGCCAGTCACGAACTGAAAACGCCTTTAACCAGCCTGAAAGGATATTTGCAGTTAATGAGCCTGAACAAGAATAATGAATTGCCGCCAACTGTAAAACAATACCTGGCAAAAGCAACCGGGGCTGTTACCAAGCTACAATATTTGGTGGATGACCTGCTTGATGTGAGCAAAATAAAGGCAGGCCGTTTGAATTACAATGTGGAAACTATCAACCTAAAGGATGTTGTGGATGCTTGTGTTGAAAATGCTGTACATATGTACCAGGCCTTTACTTTTGAGGTTGAAGATGCGGACGATTTTAAAATAAAAGGAAACACCGAACGCCTGGAACAGGTATTGATGAACCTGGTAAATAACGCTGTAAAATATTCGGAAGACAGTAAAAAAGTTATTATAAAGACCTCGAAATTTGAAAACTGGGTTAGGGTATCGGTAATGGATTTTGGTATTGGCTTGTCTGCCGAACAGCAGCATATAATATTTGAGCGTTTTTATCGCGTGGAAGATAAAAAGAACATGACGGGCGGTTTAGGTATGGGCCTTTATATATCATCAGAGATCGTTAATACCCATAACGGTAAAATTGGTGTAGAAAGTGAGTTGGGTAAGGGTTCCACTTTTTACTTTGATTTGCCGCTGGAAGAATAAGTCCCACCCAAGCCTCAAGGGGTTTAAGTTTACCCATAAAATTGAAACGTCTAAAATGGCGCTTGGAGCATTATCCGCATCACCAAACGTTCCTATGGAACGTAAAAATGCTTATTTGTCACAATTACCAACCAAACGTTCCTACGGAACGCTTTTTTTATGTCTTCCGTCCCGCAGGGACGGCTGGTGGGTAAAAAATAAATATATAAAAGCGCGTTCCTTAGGAACGCTTGGTAAAAGACTGGGGTTTTATTTTATAACCGCGTTAGTCCGGATTTTCAATCCCGGACTAACGTTACAAGGGATTTGTAATCCCCGTATCCAACCTCCACAGTCAATGATTATAAATCCAGGCTAAGGTTAATTGGCTAAATATCCGTAAATATGTGTTGACAAAAATCAACCCTATGCGGACATCAAAACTCATCAGCCTTTTTTGCTTATTCCTTTCTTCGGCAACTCTATTAGCCCAAACCTACAAACCCCCTGTTTTCACCGATCCCGACAGGATAAAAAAAATAGAAGCGACCTTCCCGGTGATTGATAAGATATATAAAGAATATGCTGAGCAGAACCATTTCCCGGGTCTTTCTTATGGGATCGTGGTTGATGGTAAACTGGTGCATACGGGCAGCGTAGGCTATACCGATTTGGCCAATAAAACTGTGGTAACCTCCAAATCAGCATTCCGCGTTGCATCCATGAGCAAAAGTTTTACCGCTATGGCAATATTAAAGCTGCGCGATGAAGGGAAACTGAAGCTGGATGACCCCGCCTATCTGTATATCCCGGAAATGAAGGGTACAAAATATTTAACAAAAGATGCCGCGCCTATTACCATCCGCAATTTGCTTACCCACTCGGCAGGCTACCCGGAGGATAATCCCTGGGGCGACCGCCAGTTAGCCAATACCGACCAGCAGTTGATCGATATTTATAAAAAGGGAGTGCAATTTTCTACTAATCCGGGTTCGGGCTATGAGTACAGTAACCTGGGATTTGCCACTTTGGGTTATATCATCAAAAAGGTATCTGGCAAAAGTTACGAGGAATACATCACCGAAAATATTTTAAAGCCTTTGGGCATGACGCATACCTATTGGGAATACACCAAAGTGCCCAAAGAACTGCTGGCTCACGGCTATCGCTGGTTGGATAATCAATGGGTGGAACAGCCCCTGCTGCACGATGGCTCTTATGGTGCTATGGGCGGGATGATCACCACCATGGAGGATTTTGCTAAATACGAAGCATTGCATCTGTCAGTATGGCCGGCGAGCGATGATGCGGAAAAAGGCCCGGTAAAAAGAAGTTCCATCCGCGAGATGCAGTATCCCTGGGATGTGAACGGCTTTAATGTGAACGGCAAAACCGCCGCAGGCAGGCCATATCCATTTGCCTCGGCTTATTGTTATGGTTTGCGCTGGAGGAAATATGTTGACGGCATCACGGCTGTGGGCCATACCGGCGGACTACCCGGCTTCGGCAGTGAGTGGACGATATACCAGGAATTGGGTATTGGTGTGATCTCATTCGCCAATTTAACTTATGCCAATGCCGGCTCGGTGAATTTGCAGGTGGCAGATACCCTGATCAGGCTTTCGGGTATAAAACCGCGCCAATTACCACCGTCAGCTATCCTTACCCAAAGAAGGAATGAATTGGTAAAACTATTACCCGACTGGAACAATGCCAAAGCCAGCGGCATATTTGCCATGAACTTTTTTATGGATTATTTCCCGGATAAACTGAAAGCAGATGCTACCGCCATCTACGCCAAAGCAGGAAAAATAACAAGTGTGGGCGAGGTGGTGCCAGATAATCAACTTAGAGGATATTTCATTATGCAAGGGGAACAAAGCAACGTCCGCGTAAGCTTCACATTGACGCCTGAAAACCAGGCTTTGATACAGGAATATCATATCGGGTTTGTGGAGAAGAAATAGCTCGCGCCGGCTGGACTCACCCCCAACCCCCTCTCTACAAGTAGAGAGGGGGAGTAAGAAGAGATTTTTTTTAAAAAAACTCCCTCTTTGCGCGAAGCGGAGAGAGGGTGGTCGAGCGAAGCGATGACCGGGCGAGTCAACCGGGAGCAAAGCAATCTGGCCTTCATAAAGGCGCATTGCGACATAAATAGTGCTTGTTGCCTGTATAAGGGCATTATTTATTACAAACGCACTTTATCATTAATTGAATTTTTCATCTTTGTAAAGTATTTTTTAATTAACATTTACCAAAATCATTTAAAAGATCACCTATGAAAAAGGAATTACTTATTTTATCGCTCCTGTGTTTGAGCATAGCAACCTATGCCCAAACACCCACCACCCCACCGGTTGATACAACCAAAGTGTGGATCATTCACGGGCAAAATACAGTATTGATTAATCAAAGCTCATTTTCGCATTGGTCGGCAGGCGGAGTGAACGCGGTTGCCGTTAATTTGGTTTTTGATTATGATTTTAATTATAAAAGAGATAAATGGAGCTGGGATAACAAAGCTATCGCGGGCTATGGCATCAGCAAACAAAATGGTACCGGCTGGCGCAAAAATGATGACCGGATCATCCTGAATAGCTTATTGGGATATAAAGCCGCTCAGTACTGGTTATATACCTTTTATGCCAACTTCCAGACACAGTTTACTAAAGGGTATAATTATACCGATGACGGCCGCACACTCATCTCAGCGCCATTTGCACCGGCTTATCTTACCTTCGGGCCGGGTTTTGCTTATAAAAAGAATGATAATTTAAGGGTGAATATTTCCCCTTTGGCGGCAAAGATCACTTTGGTACAAAATGATTCTCTATCTGCAGTCGGATCGTACGGGGTAACACCTGGTGATAAGAGCCTTTTTGAATTTGGTGCTTCGCTGGATGCTTATTATAAATTTAATGTGGCTACCAATATTTCCTTTGAAAATACGCTGAAATTATTTTCCAATTACCTGAAACAACCGGGGAATATTTATGCGGATTACACAGCTAACCTTTTTATGAAGGTAAACAAGGTAGTAACCGTGAATGCGGGTTTAGAACTGATATCTGACCCTAACGCAAAAATACCGGTGCAGAATAACGGCGTAACCGAATACCATTCACTATTGCAAGTAAAGCAGATATTTGGCGCTGGACTGACGTATAAGTTTTAGGGAAACTGAGTAAATTTTATTGTGACGCAGATAAAAAATACTTATCTTTGACGTTAGTAACGTGATTCAATACTATGATTGTTTCTTTCGACTCAAAAGACACAGAAAAAATATGGAATGGTATTCGGGTTGCAAAATTGCCTATGGAAATTCAAACCATTGGAAGAAGAAAACTTCGTATGATTAATAATTCACAAACTATCCAGGATTTAACAATACCGCCATCAAATAAACTGGAAAAAAAGAAAGGTGATTTAAAGGATTATTATAGCATTAGAATAAATGACCAGTGGCGCATAATTTTAAAATGGAATAACGGGAATGCCAGTGAAGTTGAAATAATAGATTATCATTAAACAAATACAGATATGGAGAAGCTGCCTAACATACATCCGGGGGAAATATTACAGGAGGAATTTTTGATTCCACTTCATATCACAACCTACCGGCTGGCTAAAGAAACTCATATTCCTCAAACAAGGCTCTCAGAAATAATTAAGGGAAACCGAAGGATTACTGCGGATACAGCCTTGAGATTAAGCCAGTTTTTTGGGAACTCTGCAAAATTTTGGCTTGGCTTGCAAGATGATTTTGACATAGAAAATGAATTGCTGGAGAAACACGAGGAATTTGGACACATTAAACGTTTCGTTACTGCCTGAACTCATCAAAACTCGGGATAGATTTATGCTGATTTGACCACATAAGCCGGCTTTTGCTTTCTCCGGCTGACGATCATTTCAGCTATAATGATATTGGGTACCCAACATAGCCAGGATACAATGCGATAAGCTGGTGTAAAATCGTGAAATACAAAATTAGAAAAAAGGGGCAGCCATATCCGCAGGGTAACTGCGGCAAATGCAAGGGCGTAGTTTCGGATCATCCAGTTCTCGTGCTGTTTGATATTTCCTTTAAGTATGGTGGTGTAAGCTTTTACTACCGTGAAAAACCATAATAGTGCCAATAAGCCAAAACCCAGTACGCACACAATACCGCCGGAAGCGAAAAAGGCGATAAATAAGCCGGCAAGACTGCTCAGCATAACCGAGGCAACATATATCTTTCCTACCAGGCGATGGGTGCTTAAATAACTGTCGCGCAGTCGTTGGCTAAATTGAGTCCAGCCGGTTATCAGGGCAATACCACCAAAAGTGATATGAATATAAAACGCGGTATGCCATACCATGCCATCCACCAGCTCTCGCGGCTTGGTTGCCAGCAAGCCGTTTGAACGCATGTCAACAAAATAATAGATCAGCGGATATAGCCCTATCGCGATAGCAAAAAATGCGAAGGGTATCCAGGGTAGGTTTTTACGTTTCATATGATTGTGTTAAACAGGTTTATGGAAAAGACGATATAGAGAACTTTTTGTTACATAAATATCTGGAAATATCTCTTTACCTGTTCTGTAAATTGTCCATTGGTCACCGAAAGCCTGCCGTTGGTCAAAATTGTTTTCGTAGCGGGTTTGATGATGGTTTCTTTATATCAAAATAAAAAAAGATAACCATGGAAACCACACAACGACAAACTTACCTGGATTGGCTCAGGATATTATCCATACTGGGCGTATTATTTTTTCATTCGGCTATGCCCTTTGATCCGGATGATTACTGGCATATTAAAAATCATGAGACCAGTAATTTGATGTTCGAATTTATTTTCTTTCTCCACCTCGTTCGCATGCCCCTGCTTTTCTTTATTTCGGGCACGGTGAGCTATTATATGATGCAGCGGCGGTCGAGCTTAAACTTTATCGGCTTACGCTTTCGCAGGTTGTTTATACCGTTGCTGGTGGGTATGTTTATAATCGTTCCGCCACAGATCTACATGGAAAGGCTTTCGCATGGCTACAAGGGTAACTTCTGGGATTTTTACCCGAGCGTATTCAACTTTGTGCCTTATCCAAAAGGAAGTTTTAGCTGGCATCACTTATGGTTTATCGCCTACCTTTTTGTGTACGACCTGATCTTCGCACCGGTGTTTGCCTGGCTGGTATCGCCCAAAAGCAATGGTTTTAAGCAAACGCTGGCTACTTTGGCCAAAGGCAAATGGGTGTATCTGCTGGCAATTCCCAGCGTGATCTGGTATACCTTATTCAGTTATAAATTGCCAGAAACTAACGACCTGGTGCATGATGGCTGCTATTTTGTTTATTGGTTGTTATTCTTGCTGGCAGGCTTTATATGCATCCTGCAACCCAAATTAATGGATAGTTTGGAACGCAACCGCCGCTTTGCCTTAACCATCGGTTTTTTATCGCTCATGCTGATGAATTATTTAAGATGGAACAAAATTGAACCCGATGGTGTAAACTGGCACTTTCAGGGCGACATATTCTACTATATTTTCAGGGGGATCAGGCCGATTATAGGGTGGGGATGGGTATTGGCCCTGGTTGGCTATGGTAAACATTACCTCAATCGCAAACACGTGTCATTAAATTATCTGAACCAGGCGGTGTATCCGTTCTATATCCTGCATCAAACCGTCATCGTATTGATAGCCTATTACATTGTGCAGTCGCCAAATGAAAGTATCCTGTCGAAATATATTTATATCGTCACCATTACATTTTTTGTAACGGTGCTCATCTATCATTTGCTGGTGCGCCCGTATGCATTAACCCGGTTCTTATTCGGTATGAAACCCAAAGAAAAGCCAAAGCCGGTAATGGAAATAGAAAGGGATGAAACAAAACCCGTGGTGGCACTTTCGGCATAAATTATTAATTTAACATTTTTGATATTGTCATGCTGAGCATAGCGAAGAAGCATCTAAGCAGATTATGCATCTCGAAGAAGATTCTTCGCTATGCTCAGAATGACAAAGAAATAGTAAAAAAGATGAGATTCTTCAGGAAATACATATTTCCCGCGTTGTACGGTCTGCTGGTTTACTTTACCATCAGGCTGCTGCATGATACAGATACGCAGGCCAAATTCTGGACAAGATCGTGGGTATTGAATGGTCTTGAGATCGGTTTAAGTATATTGGTAGGCTATATAGGTATTGCGCTTTTTGAGTGGCTGTTTCGCTTTTATGATAAACGCTGGCCGATACATTTTGACTACCAGGGTGTGATAAGGGAACTGATCATTTTTGTAATGGCAAACCTGTTACTGGTGAACGCGATATTTACCCCAATGGCTGCATTGACTGATGATGGGCTTTCATGGGCGGATTTTGCCGCTATAAACATGATCCCAACCCTGTATGCTATTGTTTATTATGGCATAGCGCGTAGCAGCACGTGGTTGAGGGCGTATGTAGATAATAAGGTGCAGTTAGAGAAAATCACAAATGAGCATTTGGAAACAGAGCTGAAATTCTTGAAAGCACAATATCACCCGCATTTTTTATTCAATGCCTTAAATACCATTTATTTCCAGATGGACGAGGATAAAGAGGGGGCCAAAAGAAGTATCGAAAAATTTTCGGAGCTGCTGCGTTATCAGTTATACGATCAGCAACAACAAGTACCTGTGATGCAAGAGATAGAATACCTGCAAAGTTTTATCGAACTGCAAAAAATACGCAGTACCGACCGGTTGCAACTAAAAGTTAATTTTGATGAAAAATTAAACGGGCAAATGGTGTTTCCCTTACTTTTTTTACCGCTGGTTGAAAACGCATTTAAGTTTATTGGGGGCGATTATCAAATGCTGATCGAGGCTAAAGTCAGTGAAAATAATATTGAGTTCAGGGTTGAAAATTCGGTACCGTCAATAAAGCAGGTTGAAACTAAAGCCGGGGGCATCGGGTTGGAGAACTTGAAACGGCGGCTCGATTTGCTTTATCCCGGCCGGCATTCGCTGGTATTGGAAAAAGGGAACGATAATTTTATAGCTGATATGAAAGTGGAGTATGAGCAATAAGATCACCTGTATCATAACCGATGATGAGCCTTTTGCCCGTAAAGGATTGCAGGGTTATATTGAAAAGATCGACTTTTTGGATCTGAAGGGAGTTTGTGAAGATGCTTTGCAGCTAAGCAACCTATTGCAGCAGCAACCTGTCGACCTGCTATTTTTGGATATACAGATGCCGCATATTACCGGGGTCGAATTTTTAAGGGCTTTGCGTAATCCACCTAAAGTAATATTCACCACCGCGTTTGAGCACTATGCCATAGAAGGTTTTGAACTGGACGTAATGGATTACCTGCTGAAACCGATATCCTATGATCGTTTTCTGAAAGCCGCTTTTAAGGCGCGTGATTATTTTGAACTGCGGGAACAACCGGGCAACCAGGCCGATTACATTTTTGTAAAAGCCAATAGTAAGCTGGAAAAGATCACTTTTGCCGATATCCTTTTTATAGAAGGGATGGAAAACTACGTGGCCATTCAGCTTGAAAACAAAAGGATCATGACGCACACCACCATTAAATCATTATTGGAAAAACTGCCTGCAAAACAGTTTATGCAAACGCACAAATCCTATATCGTAGCCATTAATAAAGTGGATAGCATTGAGGGAAATATCCTCTATGTGCAAAAATACCAGGTGCCTATTGGCAGGAACTCGAGGGATGAGGTTTTGGGTAGGATCGTGAAGTAAAATAAAAAATATTGTCATTTCGAACGAGGAGAAATCTTATACAAATGCTAGCGGATTATGCAGGTTGTATAAGATTTCTCTCTATCGTTCGAAATGACAATTTTTATTTTTAATGATCCGAATTAATATACTTAAATGCTTTAACCCCTTTTGAAGTTTGACCTTTTACATTATGGATATCGCTGTTTTTAACGTCATCCAATACGAATGCCGGGCGGGCATCATCACTCAGGAAACTTACCTCGATATCCCTTAACTTAAGGCCGGATACATGCCGGATGTAAAAGCCGTAGGCTGCTGTTATTCCAAACATAGCAGGCTCGGGATAGCTCTTTTCCATTTCGGGTACTTTTGAAGCATCCGGTGCGGCGCTGCCGCCTTTGAAGTAAATGCGGATGTCGTCCAGTTCCAGGTCTTTGATATCATGCCCAGGGATGCCGCTGATGATGCAAGCTTGCTCTGGGTCGGCGTTATAGATACGCACCTTGCTGATAGATATGCGGCGCAGTTCGCCAACGGGTGTGCCTTCGGGGCCGCGCATACGGGCAGCAAGGCGCAAAAAGATAGGCGCGTTCACAATATCACGCATGGTGATGTTACTGATCACCACGTCTTCCAGCAGACCACCATCGACAGTTTCTAACGCTAAACCACGACAATAATCAAATACACAGTTGGTAATACTGATATTTTTAAATCCCCCGTTTGATTCGGTACCGAACTTGATGCGGCCGGTGGGGTGTAATTTATAAGCCTCGTTTTCGGTGCGCTTGTAGGTGCCATCCAAAAAAGTGCCTTCATCATAACCGCTTACCTGGCAGTTGGTGATAGTGACGTTTTCGGTAGCACGGGCAAAGCCCAGTGCGAAAGTGCTTTTAAGGCAGATGCCATCATCATAAGGTGAATTTACGCTGCAGTTGGATATGCGCACATTGCGGCAGCAGTCGATATCCATACCGTCGCGGTTGGTGTCCATTTTTACATTATCAATGGTCAGGTTATCCACGCCGGTAGCCAGTATGGCAAACCAGCCCCCATGCAGAAAAGTGATATCCCTGATGATTACATTGCGGCATTTGTACAATACCAGCGCTTTATTTGCTTCCTTGCTGTCTTTTTTATAGTCTTTTAATAAACCTTTGCCCCATATCTTGCCAGGTCCCATAATCGAAACATCATGGATACCCTCTCCCCAAAGCAGGGCATTATGAAAATGGCTATGGCCCGAATCCTGGTAAGTGGTATTTATGGTTTGCTCTTCCTGATCGTAAGCTGTGCCGGGATCTTTATCTGTAGCGATAATAGTGGCGCCTTGCTCCAAATACAGTGATATATTGCTTTTAAGGTGGATAGAGCCCGAGAGGTAATCGCCTGCCGACAAATAAACCCGGCCGCCACCGGCTTTTGCCGCTGCATCAATAGCTTTATTGATTGCTTTGGTGTCGGAAGTTTTGCCATCTCCTTTTGCCCCGTACGACCGGACATTATAGATACCCTGTGAAGTAGCTGGCGTTTGGCCGGATACATTGGTTTGAATGACGATAACCGTCACAAATAAAGTGAAGAGTTGCAGGCTTTTCATGGCTGTATAATTTAGGTATTAGTAAAAAAACCAGGAGCGTTTGAGAGACGGTATACGAAGATAAATTTTATCCTTTACTTTTTGAAGTTTTTATTTGCGCGGTTTGCCAGGCGGTGGTGATGGCATCGGTCAGCATATCCAACCGTACTTTGGAAAGCTCAACAAAAGTCGCGCCCTGCAATCCCCATTTGTTGGGAACGGGGTAAAATATAGTTGGATCAAACGAATGGAACACCGATTGGTCAATAAGCGATAATTTCACCATCATCCGGTGCTCCGGTGGCCATAGTGTAGCAAATGTCCTTTTGCCTGTGATCTTAAACGCGGGCCTGCCAAAATGATCATATTCTTCGGTTCCGGGTAAGGATAACGCGATTTGCCGGGCGGTTTCTATATCGATCATCTTATTATTTTTTAGCGGCGAGGGCCACTTTGATGCCCAACCCTAGCACATCATTGCCCGGAGTAAAATTTAGCAATAGAGTAGTGACGAAAAACAAATAAAGGTTTTGAGAAGGAAACATTGCTAACAGCTATTTACCCGTAAAAATAGCCACTATATTTATTAATCAACTAATATCGGCTTTATTATACCGAACGTTAATGATCTCGACCAGGGTATCAATACTAAATGGCTTTTCGATGTAAGCATCGGCACCACATTCTGCGGCAATTTCTTTTAGGTTAGGCATAGCCGATATTAATATCACAGGGATATGCATGGTTGCCTCGTCCTTTTTTAACCGGCGGCAAAGGGCGCTGCCCCTTGATCCTGCTAATATTTCATCCATGAGGATCAGGTCGGGTTTTATGATATCGAGAGAATTTAATGAACTGCCATCGGAGCAGGGAATAACTTCGTGCCCGTCATCCTTTAAAATATAATCCAGTATCTCTTTAAGGTCAAGATTATCTTCAATAACTAAGATTTTCACACAAATTATATTTATAGTTAATTAATTATATTAGTACAAAAATATGAATTTTTATGAAATAACCTAATAAATAGCACTTTAATGATAATTCAACCAATTGTGAAGACTGTTGTATGGGTGCTAAAATCTGCCGATATTGCTGCCATTATCTCGTAAACTAATTGGAGCTATGCCTGAAACTGAGAATGGAAATGTAACTGCAAGTCTGAAAGAGGGCGTAAATACCATCAGTTTTTATCACCCAGCCCAAAATTCGCTGCCCGCACAGCTTTTGGACACGCTTTCGGCTGAAATCGTAAAAGCAGGCAACGATCCCGATACCCGGGTGATCATACTAAAAAGCGGGGGTGAGCGTACATTTTGTGCAGGCGCCAGCTTTGACGAGTTGTTGCAGATAAAAGATAAACAGGCCGGGGCCGAATTCTTTTTGGGCTTTGCAAAAGTGATCAATACCTGCCGAAAATCGCCCAAGATCATTATAGCCCGTGTGCAGGGTAAAGCCGTAGGAGGAGGGGTGGGCTTAGCTGCTGCCGCTGATTATTGCCTGGCCACCGAAGCCGCGTCCATTAAACTAAGCGAGCTGGCTATTGGTATAGGCCCCTTTGTGATATCGCCTGCGGTGATCCGGAAAATAGGATTGCCTGCCTTTTCGCAACTCACCATCCGTGCAATAGATTTTCAAACCGCTGCCTGGGCCATGGAAAAGGGGCTTTACAATGAAGTTTATCCAGACATCAGCAGCATGGATGCTGCATTGGATACTCTTGCTGCAAAACTGGCATCTTATCATCCTGATGCCCTTACCGGCCTGAAACAGATACTATGGGAAGGCACCGAAAACTGGGACGAACTGCTTGCCGAACGGGCCGCCATAAGCGGTGAGCTGGTGCTATCGGAGTTTACCCAACACTCACTCCAGGGCTTTTTAGGCGGGAAAAGATAGCCTGTTCAGCAGCATTGCATTTACCCAAAGCGCAACAAATTCGCCTGCCGTTTCATTAATTATTATTTAATATTTTACAAAGATTTAGTTTTAACTTTATTAATGTCGATCAATGTGCTGAAACGCGGACTTTGAATCGATCATAACACTTAATTAATGTTAAATCTATTTTGAATGGATAGTCCGCAAAAAAATAGAGCGATCATACTCATAAGCCTGTTTACAATAATTACAGGCTTTGTAGTAATTGCGGGCTGGACATTTAATATACATGTTCTTCAAAGCATAGTTCCGGGTTTTGAGGCCATGAGGTTTAACACTGCTTTATGCTTTGTTTTATTTGGCAGCGCTGTATTGCTTACCCAATATCAAACCCGGAAATACAACAACCTGCCTTTTTTTATATTATCACTGCTGGGCACCCTGATCGGGTTGATCACTTTGTGTGAAAACCTGTTTCACTTTAATGCCGGGCTTGATCAACTGTTTGTAAGGGATTGGGTAATACCATCGCGCAATTATCCTTTTCCGGGCCGTATGGCGTTTAATGCGGCACTTAATTTCGTTCTTCTGGGGTTAGGGTTTTTACTTCTTATCATTAAAAACCGTTTGGTTTACATAGTATCCCAATATTTTTTTCATTCTGTTACCACCCTTTCTGCAGTTGCGTTAATTGGTTATTTGTATGGGGTATCGCTATTCTACTCGCTTTTTTATGTGAGCTCAATGGCAACTCATACGGCTATTCTTTTTTTTATTTTCTCTATTGCGGCCTCTCTTCTAAATCCTTCAATTGGTATTACCAGTTTATTTACGGGTAAACAAGTAGGTAATCAAATGGCAAAAAGGATATTTATCCTAATAGTTTTAATGGTCATCATCTTTGGGTCATTCAGGGTGCAAACACAGCGTTACCGGTTATTTACTTTGGATATTGGGATTTCGTTGCTGGCGGTTTGTTTTTTATTGGTAAGCCTGCTGATTATATGGAGTACTGCTGTTTGGCTGAATAAGATAGATGCACAACGGTCTGTTGCAGAGGACGAAGTGAAGTTGATGAACGCTGACCTTGAGAAAAGGGTGGAAGAACGGTCAGCAGAGTTTCAAAAGAGTGAAGAAAAATACCGCTCACTTATTGAACAGGCATCAGACGCTATTTATTTACTCGATTTTAACGGGGATTTTATCGATGTAAATGCCAGTATGTGCAGAATGACCGGGTACAGCCAAGAGGAATTATTACAATTAAATGTGGAGGCAATTATTGATCCGGAGGAATTAAAAACGGATCCTGTGAAGCATGGCCCGCGTCATACGGATAAATCAATAATAAGAGAAAGACGATTGATCCGTAAAAATGGATCGGTATTTACGGTTGAGATCAATGTAAAGATGTTTTCGGACAACAGGATATTGGTTATTGCGCGGGATATTACCGATCGTAAAAAAATGGAAATTGAGCACAGGGAAGCTGAGTTGAAATTCAGGACCATGGCCGAAAAATCAATGGTTGGGGTGTACATTGTTAATAATGGGAAGTTTAGTTATGTAAATCCAAGATTTGCCGAGGTATTTGGCTATACACCCGAGGAGCTGATCAACACAGTTGCGGTTGAGGCAATTATTCATGAAAGTTACCGGGCTATTACTACCGAAAATGTAAGACGCCGTATGGAAGGCGAAGTGGAAAGTGTTCATTATGAGGCGATGGGCAAAAAGAAGGATGGCACAACCAATTGGGTGGAATTTTATGGAAGCAGGACAGTGATGGGTAATGAGCCAACCATTATCGGATCGATGATAGATATTACCGAACGCAAAAAGGCTGAAGAACTGATCCTGAGGGAAAAAACGCTATCGGATACCATTATAAACAGTTTGCCAGGCATATTTTATTTACATAATGCCAAAGGAAAGTTTTTGCGTTGGAATAAGAATTTTGAAATTGTAACCGGCTATGCCATACAGGATATGGAAGATATAAACGCCCGTGACCTGATAGCCGAAGAAGACCGGGAGGTAGTACAAAAAGCAATTGAAAAAGTATTTAAAGAGGGCTATGCGATGGCTGAGGTAAAGGCATTAACTAAAGACGGGTCGAAAATCCCTTTTTTACTTACCGGCACCCCAATTATGTACGAAAATCAGCTTTGCCTGCTGGGTACCGGTATCGATATTTCATCGCGGATAAAAGCCGAAGAAGAACTGAGGTCATCGGAACAGAAATATAAATTACTGTTTGAAAGCAATCCATCACCCTTATGGATGATAGCAAAGGACGACCTGTCTATCATTGCTGTGAATGAAGCTGCCGCCCAACTTTACGGCTATACCAGGGATGAACTCCTGAAGATGAGTGTTACAGAGTTAAGACCCGATGAGGATAGGGAGCAGCAACTGGAACGTTACCGGAAAGAGGCCAGCGGTGCAACCGATATGAGTATTATCAGGCATATTAAAAAAGACGGAACGATAATGCTTGTGCAGATAATAGCTCATGATATTATATTCGGCGGCAGGTCGGTAAGGCTTTCGCTTACTAATGATGTAACAGAGAAATTGAAAGCAGAAGAGCTGCTTAAAAATTCCGAAGCTAACCTGCAAACGATCTTAAAAACAACCGACACTGCCTATGCCCTGTTTGACAGGGGCCTTAAAGTGCTGACATTTAATCAGAAAGCGATCGAATTTGTTAAAGAACAATATGATCACGTTCCTGAAAAGGGTGACAGCCTTGCCGACTATTTTCCGCAGGAAAGGTTTCCCCAGTTTAAACAATTCGCTATTGAGGTATTACAAGGAAATAATATTAACTACGAGGTGGATTATCCACAGGCCGATGGCTCGGTGCGCTGGTATTATGTAAGGTTGTTCCCGATAACTAACGATAACAAAGACATACTGGGCATGATGATGGCCTTATATGATATAACCGAAAGAAAGAATGCCGAGCAGGACCTGAAGAACGCGTACGAGCGGATACAAAGCCATATCAACAGCATCAAGGACATGGCCTGGAAACAATCGCACCTGATACGTAGTCCGCTGGCCAATTTAAAGGCACTATCAGAAATGCTGAAAGACAATCCGAATGATGCCGAAGTGCTTGATCATTTTCAGTATGAGCTTGACCGAATGGACGCTATTATCCACGAGATGGCGGATGAGGCATCGGATCATGAATAAGTCTTTTTTAACAGGGTGTTTTCACGGTAATAAAATGGGTGTAAATACTATGGTAATGTGATAGTTATTTGGGGATTTTAGTGTGATAAAACTTAATTGATTTTTACCCTAAAACCCTAACGATCATGAAAAAATTAGCATTGTTAATATGCATTGTTTTAGCAGTGACATCCTGCAACAACGATAAAGGAAAAAGCAAGAAAGATTCAGGAGTTAAAACTGAGCACAAAAAACTCACAACGGTAGAGCAAACCCTCAACGGGATTGACCTCATCCACGCGAGCGCGATGGTTGATAATTTTCAAAGTGATAATACAAGTTCACATATGAATACGGCTGTTTGGTTGAGTAAGGAGTGGCTTGATGCCATAACATCGTTACTTAATAAAGAACAAGCAACTGTAAAAACTGACGGAATCCGTATTTATTTCGCTAAAAAGCCGGATGGATTATCGAAATCGAATACAGTGGTTATTGTATCCACAAGGGACGGCGGTACTGATACAAATGCAGAAAGTGGAAGTGACCATATAGATTATTTTGAACATGATTTGGATTTTTTGGCTACAGCTACAGCTACAGCTAAAGCTAAAGTAGTAGAAGAATATTCACCAGCTGAAGGAGCAACTCTTTATGATGAGCATAATACCTGCCCCGCAAAGGACGGTTGCGCTATTAACACCATAAACTACATTACATGCGAGAACGCTGGCAAAGCGGTAAGAAATTTTGGAAGTTCTACCATTAATACCAACAGTGAGTGGTTTTCCATTGATCTGATCAAATATTTAGATTTAGAGTTAAATTCTGCGCCGGAAGATGTAACGGCTGATGGCATCCGTATTTATTTTGCAAAAAATACCGACGAGACTAATACTAATATTAAGTATAAAAAGAAAAGAAGACATTCATTTGTTATAATAACTACCCAAGCAGATGGAAGTATTCACAAGGATAATTATATATGTTATGTTCATAAAGGTGGAACTGATAATGGTGAGCAATGCCCTAATAATTGTAATGGAGTAAAGTTGCCGTAATAAAGATATCGATATGCTAAACTATTTTACCTTAAATACCATTGTTGAGATCATATGTTTTGTAGTTGCCCTGATATGCCTGGTAAAAGACAAAAGTTTGGCATGGCGGAGTATGGTTTTATTCCTTTTTATAACCTGCGTTGCAGAATTGATGGGTATCCATGTAAAGAGGCTTTATCTTGCAGACAGGGCTCATGTTCATCCAAATCTATGGTTGTATAACATATTATTAATATTTCAAGCTGGATTTATTAGCCTGGTATTCTATCATTTATTAAATAAATACAGCAATAGCAAGCCCCTTATTTTAAGCGGGCTTGCATTGCTTGCTGTAATTTACATTTATGAAATTGTAGCCCATGGCATTTTCAAGTTTAATAACCTGACAAATACCGTAATGTCGGTAATGTTTGTTTTCTATAGCCTGTATTATTATTATCATTTACTTAAACATGATGCATATGTGAACCTGAAATACGAACCGGCTTTTTGGTGGATTGCGGGAACATTGTTTTTTTATTTCGGTATAACAGCATGTAACTTATTTTTTGATAAATTATCAACGATTGTAATAACCCCTAAACATTATTTAACTTATTATATTTATAACACGCTTAATATTATTTTATACGGCTGCTGGAGCTATTCATTTATTTGCAGAAAATGGCTAACGAGGATTTCAGAAGCTTAATTATAATTACCACGTTTATTTTCCTGATAGCCCCGGCTTCTATTTTGGTGTATATTTTCATTTACAACCGCCGCAAACGAAAACATATTGAAGAGAAAGTACAGATGAAGCTGATATTTGATACGGAACTGGTAAAGAGCCAGATGGAGATCCGTGAGCAAACCATGCAAACCATAGGGGCCGATCTGCATGATAATATCGGGCAACTGTTAAGTTTAACTTCGCTTACGTTAAATTCTGTTGAGCTAAACAATGCAGATAAGGCGAGGCAGAAAATAGATGCAGCATTGGATCTTACTTCGCGATCGATCAAAGAAATGCGCCTATTGGGCAAATTGTTGCAGGGGGAACAGCTGATAGGCCTGGGTTTGGTTGAGGCTATACGGCATGAAATTAACTGGATGGAAAAGGCTGGTCAGTATGAGATAGAATATATTATTGCGGGTGAAAAGATTGGCAATAGTAATCCGGATAAGGACCTGATACTTTTCCGCATCACGCAGGAGATCCTGAATAATATCATCAAACATTCGCAGGCTGACCGAATAAAGATCAAACTAGAATACCAGGAGGAGTCGCTGCAGTTACAGATCACGGATAACGGAACCGGGTTTAATGTTGAAGCCCTTCCGGAAGAGCAAAGGGGAATGGGCCTGCAAAATATCCAGAAAAGAGCCGGAATAATTGGCGGCGAGGTGATCATCCGTTCGCAGCCCGGCGAAGGTACCAGTATAGATATATTTATTCCTTATCCTTAAAAAATGGAAACTGATAAAATTTTGATCGCTATTGTTGATGATCATACGCTTTTCAGGAACGGTGTGGCGGGGTTGATGAGCGAGTTTGAAGAGTTACAGGTTGTTTTTGAAGCCGGTAACGGGCAGCAAATGCAGCAGGCACTATTAAAACATCCTTTGCCGCAGGTGATCCTGATGGACATCAATATGCCGGTGATGGATGGTTATGAGGCAACGGCCTGGCTAAAGAAAACCTATCCCCTAATTAAGGTTTTGGCCTTGAGTATGTTTGAGGATGATAAGGCGGTGATCAAAATGATACGATGCGGTGCCTGTGGCTATGTATTAAAGGAATCGAAACCGAAAGAGCTTTTGGAAGCCATCAAAACCATTTATACCAAGGGCGTTTATATCAACGAACTGGTATCGGGAAAATTGATCCGCTCTGTTACAGACCAGGATAATGCTCCTGCTGATTTTTCAAAAAACGAGCTCGAATTTCTAAAGCTTTGCTGTTCAGAATTAACCTATAAGGAAATTGCCGATAAAATGAATATCAGTCCGCGCACTGTGGATAATTATCGGGATGCCCTTTTTCTGAAGTTAAATTTGAAATCGAGAACAGGGCTTGTTCTGTATGCTATCCAAAGCCAGGTGTTTACTTTTTAATTGCCGGATAATGCTCAAGGTCCACTACTACCGGATAATGATCTGATGGCAATTTGCCATGGTACGAGTTGGTTAAAATACCATAGCGCTTTACCTTAAATTGTTTGGTGATGAATATATGATCTATACGCTTATCATTATCGGTATTAATATCAAAGTTGTTAAAGGTGCCGCCAGTGGCAAGCTTTAGGGGTGATAGTTGATAGCAGTCTTTCAGCAAACCCGAATTGTTGACTACTGCATAACTATCGGATGTTTGATCTACATTGAAATCACCCGTAAGTATTGTGGGGATGTTTTCGGCCATCTGTTTAACCCGGCTAAGCACCAGCTTGGCACTTTCGTGGCGGGCTACCACACCGATATGATCCATATGCAGGTTGAAAAAATAAAATACAAAACCCGTTTTTATTTCTTTGAATAATCCCCAGCTGCAAATGCGTGGCAAAGCAGCATCCCAGCCTTTGTTTGGCCTGTCGGTAATGGTGGATAGCCAGAAATTGCCTTGTTTAAGTAGTTTAAACTTGCCGGTCTTATAAAATATAGCCGAATGTTCGCCGGCCTGCTTGCCGTCATCACGGCCAATCCCTATCCACTTGTAACCGGGCAGGTTATCGGCCATATTGTTGAGCATTGGGTATAAGCCTTCCTGCGTGCCAAATATATCCAGGTCATTGAAAAGGATAATTTTGGTGATGACAGGATAACGTAGCCCCCAGCCGTTGCCCTTAACAGAATCCCCGGAATTGGCATAGCGCAGGTTATAGGTGCCTACGTGCAGTTGCTGCGCAAAAGATGAAGTGACGCTTAGAAAAATGATTAGCAAGGATAAAAAAAAATTGTTTTTCATGGTGTGATGTATTGATGTCAGAATATATTCAGTTTTAAATCTTTCATTCCCAAAAACTTGGCGTAACGTTTTGCTGCCGTGTTTAACGCAGAACTGTTGACCTTGCTTAATGGTATAAAGGGATTAATGTCGAGCACTACCGTATCTTTCTTAAAGGTATGTTTCCAGATGCTGGCAATACGGCCGTTTATAATTAAAGTATTGTTAAAAATAGTGCCGCGCGGGTCGGCTTTGTTGATGTGCTTACTATCAATGGATGCGCTGCGGTCCTTGTAGCTTACGATATACTCATCATAATTAGGTAACAGGAAAGCAGCGCTGCTTTTGGTTTTTGGAGGATGTGACTGCTCGCTAAACCAATAAATGTTCCCATCTGCAGCCTGACTGGTCAGAATATCCTTTATCATCTCAAGCCCTGATTTACCGTCTGCAACAGTGAGGCCGCTCCACCATACAAAATCCTGCAGGGTGGCCGGGCCATGAGCGGTAAAATAGCGTTCGGCCAGTTTGGCCAACGCTTCATCGCGGGTTATGGGTTTAGTTTTGGCGATGCGTTCATCTAACAAAGTATAAGTAAATTGTTTGCCCTGCCTGCCGCCGCTGCAAACCAGCCCCCGCAGTTCCAGTTCCATCATAATGTGTACAAAACGCTGCTCATCGGTGGCTATGCCTGCTTTTTGCAAAACTTCGGCTACATCGGAGCGCATCAACTGCTTGCTTCCTGAAAGGGCTTTAGTGAGAGCTTTCTCGCATTTCGAAAAAATGTCATTGTCCAATTTTAACTGCCGGTGCCTGAAAGCGGCAATAGCCTGTATCCTTGGCGCGGTGAGTTCCAGCATCCAGCGGATATCCTCGGGAGCTACAAAGTGCCAGGTAGGCCGCATCACGTGGGTGCGGATAATGTCACCATTAGTAAAGGCTTTTTCGATGAGGTCGTCAGTCGCGCCCTGTAACCGCTGACCAATGGCCCATTTTGCGCCGGTATAGTCCTGTGCCTGCATGGCGCCCATGTAGCGCACAATATCGGCAGGATTTTTAAAAGCAGGGGAGGCGAGGTGCTGGTTGGTAAGGCGTTGTTGTGTGATATCAGCAACTGTCATACTACAAATCAACTAAAATAAAATTGTCATTTCGAACGAGGAACGAGGAGAAATCTTATACTGGTGAATTGCAGATTATTCAAACGTATAAGATTTCTCACTATCGTTCGAAATGACAGATTATTTAAATCAATCATCTTCATATCGCCTTAACCTGTTTTTTAAGGTACGCATTTCCTCCTGTATGCCTTCAACACGCTCCAGCAGGTGCGTTATGGCTTCTATACCAGCGATGTTGATATCAAGGTCGTGATGCAGGCGGGTCATCCTTTCCAGCTTTTGCAGTTCCGTTTCAGGAATATACTCAGCCTGGTCAATTACGGTGATCTCCACCAGCCCTGCATCATGCAGCGAGGCGATAAAAATATATTCCACCTGGTGCCAGGTGCAAAAGTCTTGTGTTGATATTAATGTTGCTGTAGCCATCTTTTCAGGATTTTGATAGTTCGGTAAACAACTCTTTTTGTTTATCAGTGAGGTTGGTTGGTAATTGCACATCGTAGGTGAGGTACAAATCTCCAAATTCACCAGCCTTTTTATAAACGGGGAAGCCCTTGCCTTTCAGCTTTACTTTGGTATTATTTTGGGTGCCAGGGGCGACTTTTAGCTTCACCTTGCCGGTCAAAGTATCCACAGTGATGTCGCCACCCAATACTGCGGTATACAGGTCGAGCTTTACATTGGCATACAAATCGCTGCCGAGCCTTTTAAATTTGGGATCATCTGCTATCGAAAAAGTGATAAAGAGATCACCTGCCGGCCCGCCGTTAGTACCAGGGCCACCATGTCCGGCAATTTTAATGGTTTGTCCATTCTCTACACCTCCCGGGATGGTAATACGAATCTGCTTACTGTTTACCGTAAGAGTTTGCTTATGCGTTTCACTTGCCTCCAGCAGGGTTAGGCGCAGTTCGGCGTTGAAATCCTGTCCCCGGTACCTGGCTTGCCGGGTACTGCGCCCGCCGCCTCCAGCACCGCCAAACATGGATTGGAAGAAATCAGAAAAATCACCGCCACCACCAAAATCTTCATAGCTTTCAAATTCCTGCGCGCCACCGAAACCACCCTGTGGCCTGCTTTGTTGTTGCCGGGCTTGCTGCTCATAAGCCTCGCCATGCTGCCAATTCTCACCATATTTATCGTATTTTTTTCGTTTTTCGGGATCGCTTAAAACCTCGTTGGCTTCGTTTAGCTGCTGGAATTTTTTATTTGCCTCGGCATCGTTGGGGTTTAGGTCGGGGTGATGCTTGCGGGCCAGTTTGCGGTAGGCATTTTTAATTTCCTTTTCGCTGGCCGTTTTTTCGACCCCTAATATTTTGTAGTAATCAATAAAAGCCATTTTTGATACAGGTATAATTTAGCTATTCAGCACAGGTATAAAATTAGCACTATTTGCGCAGTCAATGGTAAAAAATGTTTAAACCCGCCGCATCCGCAAACCCATAAAAACATTCAGCAAACCGGTAACCAGGAAAGCCATGCCTGTCCACAATACGATACTCATGGCGCCAAACACCGGGTTGACCAACACCAGCACACCGAACACAATAACGACCAACGCACCTAAAATTACCCATAGAGAGCCTTTTGCTAATCCGCGGAAGTTAAATATGGAGAGGCCCCTAAACAGAAAATAAACGCCGATAACAATACGCAATATATCCATACTGGCTGCCAGGTTGCTCATCAGTAGCAGCCCCAATAGCAGTTCGATAATGCCGGCAAACAAGTGCCAGCCCCTGTTGCCCGAGCCGCGGTCCTGGTAGGCATGCAGCAGTTCGGCAACGCCGGCAAGCAATATCACGAGCCCCAGCATGAAACTGAGCGCCAGGTAAGCGCTGACCGGCGACCTGAAGATGTAAACACTCAGCAGGATGAACAATACACCCCTTAAAACAAATACCCACCAATGGCGCAGGCTGCGGTCGACCGTGATTTCCATGATTTTATTCTTTTCTATTGAACTATCAGGCAGGGGGAATGGTTTTCGGAAACGGGAAAATTAAGCAGGTTGAAGGGCAGAGCCTATCGAAATTAAGGTAATATCTCTTTCAATGCAGTAATATAGTCCTCATTCTCTTCTATGCCATTATGCTGTTGTCCTTTCAGGGTGATCAGCGTATCGCCGGGTTTAAAATATTGTTTCAGTTTCAGAGACGAACCATAATAGATGGTTTCATCTTGATCCCCATGAAAGATGGTGACCGGCACAGTGGCGTGCTGAAGATACTGATAGGTTGGTATAGGGTACTTCAGTATAAAGCCGGGCAAAAAAGAATAATGCACATTCATCATATCTCCGATACTAAAATAAGGCGCAAGCAGTATCAATTTTTCCGGGTGATTCTTGGACGCAAGCCAAGTTGCCGGACCTGTGCCTATTGAATAGCCTACAATAACGATATGATCTTCGGGATAATCGATCTTAACCTGGTTATAAGCTGTTTTTATTGCATCCAAAAGCTGTTGCTGCGAAGTAATATGGCCTGTGCTTTTTCCATAACCGGGATAATCAAGCAAAAATACATCATAACCACTATCATTATAGTGCTGCGCGATGGTGTACCAGCTATTGATAGATCCGGCATTTCCGTGCAAATAAAAAATAAGGCCTTTGGGTTTATTTGCTTTAAATAAGACAGCGCTTAGTTTATTGCCATCAGTGGTTTTTATGGTGAATTCTTTAAAATTACCCTGAAAATTGAACTGTTGACTGGTGGATATCTTATCGCCCATAAAAAGTATCTTCTCCTGTGATGAATAGAAGAAGATGCATATAGCGACGTAAATGGCGAAGCAAATACCGGCAAGCCGAAGAAATATTTTAAAAAATAGTTTCATAGAACGTATTCGGGCATGGAGAAGGTTTATCCTGCAATATAGGTTTTACACCAATAGAAAATGATGTGAATTTCCAGTCTGTTTTATCACCAAATAAAAACCCCTGCTAAAAAATTTCTTCACTGTTTTCTCAAAAACGCGCAGAATTTTCAGACTAAATCCTTCGTTTATCCGGATGTTTTTTCTATTATTTGGTCTGATTTGATTGATGTACTTTATATAAAGTGCTAAAAATAAGTTATTTATGTGTCAATAAGTTATTTTTTATCAAAGTGTATAAATTACACTATTATGATAAATCATATACCTTTTTATTCCCACTTTTGCGGGCAATTAGACGGTGTATATATAATACGTAAGATTTATTAAACGATATAAATTTTAAACCGGCTGACAGAAACCAAAAAAGAGGCAAAAAAGAAAGAAAATGAAAACCAAAATTTTATCCTTAGCTATGATGTTCGTTGTAACATTAGGCTTAACAAAATCAACCTATGCTGCTACTGCAGATTACACAATTCTGAATAACGTTAAAGCAATCAACAAGATCGAAGTTCACGGAAACGTTGAACTGTTTATCTCGGATAACTCAACCGAGCAATTAAAAGTGTATAACAAATACTATTCTGAAAGCGCTTTGGTACAAAGCAGCAACGGAGTTTTGCGCATATCATCTTACAATGCCGAGAAATTGGTAGTGTGGATATCATCCGACAATTTACGTGCGGTTTCAGCTTATGATAATGCTGAAGTAAGATCGTTTGGCAATATTTCTAAAATTGAGTTCAATGTTGAACTGCATGATAACGCAACAGCTAACCTGGACCTGAACGTTTACAGCGCTGTGGTTACTTTAAAAGATCACGCGAAAATTGAACTGCGCGGCACTGCAAATGAGTTCAGCTTAAACAGTAATGTAAATTCAACCTTCAGCAATCAAAATTTTTCAGCAGTTAACTTTACTGAAAACAAAATGATAGCCCAGGCCGAAACCAGCGAATATAACCTGTCTGGTTTAGAATAATAATAAGAGAGATATAAGTGATTAAGGTTAAGAGCTGTCCGCTGTGCGGATGGCTCTTTTTTTGTTTGGTGTGGAGGGTGTAGATTAGACTTACGAAGTTTTAAAAACTTCGTAAGTCTCTATTCCAAGCTACTTACCCATCCTATAAACCCGATGCATCGTCTCCCTCAAATCCACATACAACTGCTTATAAATACCGAAGTGCTTAGCATAAACGACCGGATTTTGCGGATCAGGCTTGATTATTTTCAGGTCGGCAGCGTTAGATTCGGGATATTCACTCATCAATCCTAAACTTTTTAAAGCTAACAAAGCCGCGCCTACGGCAGAGGCATCGTCAGCCTGCAGGATCGCCAGGTTGGTATTGGTGATATCAGCTAAGGTTTGCACCCATACTTTGGATTTGGTAAAGCCGCCGCTGATATTGATCTGGGTGATAGGTTCGGAATTTTGCTGCACAGCATCCAGCACATGCTTCATGGCGTAGCAGATACCTTCCAAAACGGCCCTTGAAAAATGTGCTCTCGTATGCTGCAGTTTGATACCAAAGAAGTTGCCGCAGCTTTCGCTGTCCCATATTGGCGCGCGTTCGCCGGTGAGGTAGGGTAAAAAGATGAGGCCATTGCTGCCTGCAGGTACGCTGGCGATTTCATCAAATAGTTGGGCGTAATCCTGTTCAGTCAAGTTGGGCGAGAAACTATTTTTAAGCCACCATTGCAAGGCAACGCCACCGTTGTTGATCGGGCCGCCGCAGATAAAGGTATCTTTATCCAGGATATAACTGAAAGTCATGGCCCCGGGATTGGGCAAAGACTTATTGCTGGCAACCCTTACTGCGCCGCTGGTGCCAATGGTCATGGCTGCGATGCCGGGTTTATTGGCCATGCTGCCCAGGTTGGCGAGACAGCCATCGCTGGCGCCGATAACGAAGGAAGTACCCGCTTTCAGAAAACTTAAGGCGGATATTTTAACAGGGTCGAAGTGGCGCGTGTAATTGGTAGCGACAGGTTTAGAAAGTTGAGTTACCGTTATCCCACAATAAGCCAGTGATTCAGCATGCCATTGTAACTGACCGATATTAAACAGGCCGGTACCTGACGCAACAGAATGGTCTACCGCGAATTCATCAAAAAGCCTGTACCAGATATATTCTTTGATGCCAATAAATTTATACGTCTTAGCGAATAATCCGGGATCGTTCTCCCGCATCCAGGTGATCTTACACAATGGCGACATGGCATGGAGGGGCGTACCAGTAGCCGTGTAAATGGCCATGCCTTCGGCAGATGCCCTTAGTCTTTTGGCAATCTCTACACTGCGGCTGTCGGCCCAAGTGGTCATGGGGGCCAAAGCCCGGCAGTTATCATCTACTGAGATCAAACTGTGCATGGCGCTGCTTAAGCTGATAGCCAATGGCTGTGCACCGGTTTTATTGATGATTGCTTTGATAGATGCCGTAAATGCATCCCATATCTGTTCAGGGTCCTGCTCATAATAACCGGGTTTGGGAGCATTATAGCCATAATGCTGTGAGCACACTTCAAACGATTGCCCCGCAAGGTTCACAGCCACGGCCTTTACGCTGCCCGTACCAATATCGATCCCTAAAACATATTCCATATTGGTTTGCAAGATAAGTTTTTTGGGGTGATCAGGCTTGCGAAGGTTTTAAAATTCCGTAAGTTTTCCGGGTATGCCTGATCCATATTTCGGCAACCGCAACGTGTAATACAAACGCTATCCAAAAGGCCACGCCAAAAAACTGGTGAACAGTTAAGCCGGTAAACCGGCTTGTGGCAAAAAATATTCCCACTATGGGCCGGGTAGTTGAAACAGCCAGGCCGATCGCTAAAGCACGGATCATCCATTCACGGTGTAAAGTAATTTCCCTTTTTATGATATGCAGATAAGCCTTAAGCAGTGAAAATAGGAACGCGATCCCAAAAACAGTCGCGGCCAACGTTTCTGTAATACCACCGATGGTCATGGTAAAGCCCATTATTATAGCGGTGGTACCGATGATCAAACCCGAAACCAATACAATATAACCCATAAAGCAGTGTGCCCGGGGATATCTCGTCCGCAATCTTTTTAAAAATTGCAGTGGGGCGAGCAACATAAATAGCAAGCCGGGAATAATATGGGTGAGGGTTAACAGTGGATGTGCTGCAAAACCATCATCGGGCACAGGCGAGTTGCTTTTTGTAACGCCGGGCACATACCCTTCCGGTGTATTTAATGCAGCTATAAACGTCAGTCTTCTATAAACGATGATGATACCTATCAGCACTAAAAAGATGGTAATCCCCCACAACCAGCGTACTGATTTGCTATTTCTCTCACTCATAACATGTTTTCTTAGGCGTATTTATTATAGATATTGGTGACAGAGAATTGTTACAATTTTTAACATTCAGGAGAAAACAGCCCTGTATCCTGTATATTTAGGCGTTAAATCAATTTCCTATGGACACCAACATTTTTAAATACTTTGCCGATATCTCCACTAAAGAGATAGCCCCGGGATTTTTCTCTAAACTGATCCACACAGATACCAATACGATTAATTTTATCGAGGTAAAAGCGGGCTGTTCGGTACCACTGCATCAGCATATCCACCAACAGTGCTCTTTTGTTATCGAAGGTAAATTTGAGCTGACCGTTAACGGCGAGCCGCAAGTGCTGGATACCGGCTTGTTCGCAGTTATACCATCTAATGTGATCCATGGCGGCACTGCCATAACCGACTGCAAACTGATCGACATCTTTAGCCCCACGCGGGAGGATTACCGGAACCTGTAAGGCATGGCAAAAAAGAATACCGACTCAAGAATAGTACTCGATATCATTTTTATTGCTTTCGCGATGCTGTTTCCGCATTTCGGGCATTTGCCAATGTATGCTTATCCCTTCGTGGTGCTGGGCGTGATATGGGTCTACCTCAACCTGAATAAAGAAAGCTTTAATTCCATCGGGTTCCGCTTTTCAGATTTGAAAATGAAAGCCTTTTTAATTGGGGGCGCTATCGGGTTGGCTTATGCGGCCTTTCATTTTTGGGTGTTGGGGCCGTTCATTGTCAGGATTGGTTTTAAAAGCGCTAACCTATCCGATTTTAATTTTATAAGACACCATGTTGTTAATTATATCTTCCTCATCCTGCTTGCCGCTATTTTGGTGATCCCTTTTGAGGAGATCGTTTTCAGGGGATTTATATTCAGCCGGTTAAAGGTTATGTTTAAAGGATCATTTATAGTCAGTGGATTAGTCACCAGTATTCTTTTTGCATTATATCACTGGCAGGAGGGTTGGGGAGCAGTTATCGCCATCTTTATATTCGCCCTGGTGATCACCTGGCTTTATAAGGTGTTTAAGGGTAATTTGTGGTACCTTATTTTCTTCCATATCATGTTTGACGTTTTTATGCTGACGATGATATGGATGGGGAAGATGTAGTTTGGTTAATTAGGTTGATTAAGTTAAAATCTCTGTATAAATAATAAGCATTTAACTTAATCCAACTCATTCAACTTAATTAACCAACCTACGATGCTTCCAATAAATGCTTATAGCTTCTACCTATCGGGATGGTTTCATCATTGAGCAATACGAGTTTGTTGCTTTGGGTATGCTTGATCTTGTTATTGGCCACCATGTAGGATTTGTGTACACGCAGAAAATGCTTCGCCGGGAATAGTTCCTCCACAATTTTTAACGAGCCCTTCACAATTATCTTCCCCTCATTGGTGTAAATGATGGAATAATCCTTTAGCCCTTGTATATAGTAAATTGAATTCAGAGGCGTTTTCATTTTTTTGGTGCCCGATTTCAGGAAAACGTAGTCGCTGTCGGTATGATTGGTTACTATAATGGATGCTTCGCGTTTCAACTCCTCCTGCAGGTTTTTTATTTCCGCACGTTGCTGGTACCAGTCGAGGCTTAGCTTAAAAGCCACTGTAATAGCCAAATACCAGGCCGTGTTTACCAGGTTGTAAGGGATTGAATACCAAAAGCTCCGGTACGATCTGGCGCCTATTACAAATCCGTAAAGGTAAATATCATACAGATTTTGCAGGATAACATAGGTGAGCAATGCGGCGGTAAGCGACAAAAAATAGGTAAGATAACGCTTTGCAGAAAAATAGACCGGGATGAGGTAAAAGATGTGCAGGTAACATAACGAGATGATCAGGGTAAGCCTTACTATAGTACATTCGGCAAAATGACCCAGGCCGGCTTTCTGGATAAGGTAGCGGCGATCATACAAATACACCATGGTGATCACCACCCAGAATAAGAGGTGCAGTAGCTTTTTAGTAGATGGCCGTTGAATATTCATAGCAATTTTAAATATGATTTATGCAATGATCCATATAAAACAGATAAACGACTAACCGAGTAGACCAACACCAAATTTAGTAGATGAATGATGCCGGCCCAAATCCTAATTCAATATACATCTATTAATTGAGGCTTTGGTCTACTTTATTTTAAAAGGTTGTTTTGGGTGGCTAATCTTGTCTTAAAATTAAAAACAAAAAGACATGAAAACATTACTTTTTAGTTTACTGATGCTTTGCGGTGCAGGGATCAGTAATGGTACGGTGAGCAGTCCGAATCCTGGCGGAATAAGCGTTTTAACTATCAATGCTGCATCGAGCACAATTGATTGGAAGGCTGAAAAAACAACGGGTAAGCATAATGGTACCATTAAAATACGTTCGGGCAGTTTAACGCTCAGATGTGCACAACTGGCCAGCGGATCAGTGTTTATAGATATGAATTCGATAAACGTGGCAGACCTTTCCGGGCCGGATAAAGGCAAATTGGAAAACAACCTGAAAGGCGATAATTTTTTTGATACAGGCAAATTCCCCTTAGCAAAGCTTGATATTATTTCAGTTAATTATAAGTCGGTGCCGGTGCATCATTTTATCACTATTTTAGGTAATCTGAACCTGCATGGCGTCACTAAGCAAGTGATCTTTACCGCAGATGTTTCCAAAAGCACCTATGATGATTTTACGGCCCAGGCAGATATGATCATTAACCGCCGCGATTTTGGCATTGCTACCAGCAATATTAAGTATGATACTTTTATTGATAAATCGATTCACCTCCATATTTTGCTGCAGGCCAGCAAGGTAAAAGAACAGGTAACTTCCTTGTAATCCAATAAATAATGCCAACAGCATTTGTACTATCAGCTGCAAAAATTTAGGTTTGCGGCTGATAGTATTTAATATGCCCATAGAAAAATCTACCATAGCGGATGTTCCCGAATTGGTAAAATTAGTTAACAGCGCTTACCGGGGCGAGTCGTCCCAAAAAGGGTGGACCAGCGAAGCTCATCTATTAAGTGGTATCCGTATAGACGAGGAAACGCTTATTCAAAACATCACCGACCCAACCGCCGCTATATTGAAATATACCAACGATGAGGCGCAGATCATAGGCTGCGTTTATTTGCAGGTAAGCAAGGATGACAGGCTGTATTTGGGCATGCTCACTGTGTCGCCGGGCTTGCAAACCAATGGTATTGGCCGGCAGTTACTGCACGAAGCCGAGATAGTGGCTCAACAATCAAAATGCAACACGATATTTATGACGGTGATCACCACCCGCCTCGAGCTGATCAGCTGGTATGAGCGCAGGGGTTACATTAATACCGGGAAAAAAGTACCGTTTCCTACAGATAAGAAATTCGGGGTGCCGAATGAGTTGATTGAGTTGGTGGTGTTGGAGAAGGAAGTTTGATATTGGTGCTGAAGTACGCATTGGTTAACAAAAATAATCGTCTCGCTCATGGCCGCGAGTGGGCCTAGTTCTTTTGTCTTGATACAAAAGAACCAAAAAATCAAGACAGAAAAAAGCTTCAACCCGCCCTGCCGGTTCTTACGCTTTTGTAGTGCTTCGCACATCGCAAAAGCTAAACCGTCATTCACGCCTTACGCTCTGGCCCGCTTTTCTGTCAGGCCTTTACCCGCTTTTGATTAAGGTTTAATCAATGTATTTTTGCATCTATCATATTTTCTTCTTCCCGTCAGCAGAACAGCTTCGGGTGAAATCAGGCAAAACAATGGTGGCTTGTGTGCCGGAAGGGCATAGCAAATTTTGCCAAACCCGGGCCTTGAGCGGCAAGAAAAGGGCAATAGTTTGCAGCCCCGGTTTTGACTGATTGCAGGGTAAAGGCCTTGTGGGCAAAGAAGCCTTTCTGCTGAAAGCGCTTTTGGTTACTTTTGTCGCTACAAAAGTAACTAGGCTTTCCGCGGCTATGAGCGGAACGACTACTGTTTGAAGCAATAATCAATTTAGAAATAAAAGATAGTTATAAGGATATCAACCCCAAAACATCCCTCAACCCCTCCACATGCCTGAAATTAACATGATCCAGCGTAGCCTCTACCTGCTCATGCGCCCAGGTAGTGTGATAGGGCACATGGATGGCATGCCCGCCGATATTGAGTACGGGAATAATATCTGATTTCAGGGAATTACCGATCATCAAAAACTCTTCCGGTTGGATATCGAGGTGTTTGATGAGCTTGCGGTAATCATCTTCGCCTTTTTCGGACATGATCTCGATATGATGGAAATAATGACTTAGGTTGGACTTTTTCAGCTTTCGTTCCTGGTCCAGCAGGTCGCCTTTGGTGGCTACAACCAGGCGGTAGTTTTTTTGCAGGGCGATCAATACTTCTTCCACATTATCCAGCAGCTCGATCGGTTCATTCAGCAGTTCCTTGCCATAGCCAAGGATCTTTTCGATGGCTTCTATACCGAGGTTGTTGTCAGAAACTTTTAAAGCGGTTTCTATCATCGAGAGGATATAACCTTTAATTCCATAGCCATACAGCGCCAGGTTTTCGATCTCGATCTTCAGTAACTCGCGCGACATAGTGTGCTGTGGTAAAAATTCTTCCATCAGCGTACAGAACTTCTTTTCGGTATTCTGAAAATAGGGTTCGTTCACCCATAAAGTATCATCGGCATCAAAGGCGATCACTTTTATATTCATGGTATAAAATTTATGATGCAATTATAAATGATTGAACTAACAAGACAAATTTATATTATACCCACCCTTCCTCCCCCTAAGCTTAGGGGGAGGTGTCGACGAAGGAGACGGAGGGGGTAGAAACCGGCTGCTACACAGAAAATTCAGTTTTTTTGAAAATAAATGAAGTTTGATGCAACCTGTTTTCAAAAACAGGTGTCTTATAAGCAGAGTATCAAACAAAATTCATTTAAAATGGAAGAAGTGCTGCCCGAATTAAAGGAATTTATTACAGGATATTGCGACCGGTACAAGATACGTAAGGTAGACCCATCGGCATTAACGGTGAATACCAGCATTGATCTTGACCTGGATATCTTTGATATAGAGATAGACCTTTTCCTGGCCGAATTCACAGATAAGTTCCGCATAGATAACTCTAAGTTCACCTGGTATAAGTATGGGTACCCCAAAGGCTCGTACACAGTGGATATGTTAAAAACAGTATTTGGCTACCGTGCCCTATGGGTAAAGCGGCTGGCCAACCAGGTTTATAAGCCAAAATTTAGAGTGCAAAACCTGCAGGAAGCCATGAAGACAGGGAGACTGGTGTAGATGAGGTATAATGCAGGGAGCGGAGTAGTTCCTGCCGGTGGGTCAGCTTTCAAATTCTAAGCCTGTCGGTACGGGATTGCTTCGCTCCGTGCAATGCTGCTTAAACGGACAGTTGCGGGTTTTATTATATCACCCACAGGTTAAAGATAAACCTTGTTAAATATCAAAATCAATGATCAAAGGCAGATGATCGCTATGCATGTACCATTGCTCGTGCGAGCCAATTTCTACTCCTTTTAATTTCTTTATCAAATCGTTCGAGGCAAAGCAATAATCCAGGTGATAGGGTTTATCCAAATGCTTGTATAAATGAAAAGTAGCATGCTCTTCTTTGCCCTGTAGTTGCCCAAAATGGTGATGATATACACTCCTGATTTTTTTGGTGCCGAACTTTTCTACCACCCCCGAATGATTCCCGACCCGCCGCGGTTTATCCCAAATGGTGTTACTGTTAAAATCGCCTGCCAATATCGTTTTTTTGGTTCTTATCAACTCGTCATAATGATGAATGGCTTTCCAAACCTGGCCGACATATTGGTTAGGCTTATCTGATGGATTATTGGCCCAAACGGCGAATAAGATGAAATTAATCCCGTCACCTTTGACCGATATCGGGAGTATCGTTTTAAATTCGGGTTGATGAACAGGTAAAAGTTTAAGCTGATAACCGTTGTATGCAAAAACGCCAAGCCCTTTGTGGGCGTTATCGCCATGCCAGATAACAGCAGAAGGCATTTTTGGAAATGAAGATAATTTTAATGCATCCGGGTTCTCACATTCGGGAATGACCAGGATATCCGGATCGTATTCCAAAATCCTTTCGGCTTTTTTGCGGAAAGCCATATTACAGTTCCAGGTAATTATTCTCACGCTCAGATCAAAAAGGGAAGTTAGGCTAATTCTAAATTCTTTACCAAAAGGATGAGTAATTATTTACATTTAGCTTTCTCAAAACCTCAATTATGTCTTCCATTTACCGTTTAATCATCCTGCTATTGCTGTTTGCTGCGCCATCGACTTTCGCCAAACAAGCCTTCACGGTTAGCTCGCCCGATAAAAAAATACAGTTCTGGCTTAGCTCGGATGAGTCGGGACTCATCTACCGTGTTAGCTACAAAGGTGAGGTGCTGGTAGCCCTGTCACAGCTGAGTATCAGCTTTAAAGAGGACGGAGTATTTGGACAACATATCAGTTTGGGCACACCTGTTTTTCAAAAATTGGATGAAACTTACGACCTGATCGTTGGCAAAAGCAGCCGGGTACACAGTGTGAGTAATGATATTGTGGTAACTGCTACCGAGCAAACCGGTTTAAAACGGCAATTGAACATTGAAGTCAGGGTGTTTAATGATGGCGCCGCTTTCCGCTACCAGGTACCGGAGAGCAAGCAATGGCAAAACGTAGAAATTACCGACGAGGCCAACACTTTTAACCTGGCTCATAACCCTACAGCGCTGACACTTTTCAGGGAAAACTATACTACGTCGCATGAAGGTTTGTATGATAAGCTGCCATTAAGCAAGATCAAAGCGGATACCTTGATGGATATGCCGGCTCTGTTCGAATTCCCCAAAGGAGTTTATATGGCGATAACAGAAGCTAACCTTCTGGATTATGCCGGGATGTATTTGATCAAACACAATGGTATGTTGCAAAGCTGTTTGTCGCCCTTACCAAATCAAAAGGAGATCAAAGTAAAAGCAAAATTGCCACACAACAGCCCATGGCGGGTAATGATGATCAGCGACCGGGTAGGCGCGTTCATCGAATCCAACATTCTGACCAGCCTGAGCGAACCCTGCCGTATCAAAGACTTGTCATGGATCAAGCCGGGCAAAACCACCTTCCCCTGGTGGAACGGCAATGTATCACCCGATACTTCCTGGGCGCCGGGGAATAATTATGATTTCAATATGTATTACGTAAACTTCTGCGCCAAAAATAACCTGAAGTATCACACCGTAGTTGAGTATGGCCTGCACGAATGGTATGTAAACGATGGCACGGGTTTCCAGCCAGGGTCGCATGCCGATCCGTCGAAAGCAGTGCCCGGTTTGGATATGCAGCAGCTTTGCGATTCGGCCGCAAAAGTGGGTGTGGGTATCAGGGTATGGGTGCATTTTTACGCGCTCTACCCCAAACTGGATGAAACCTTCGCCCAATATGAAAAGTGGGGTATCAAAGGTTTGATGTGTGATTTTATGGATCGTGATGACCAGGAAATGGTAAACATGCAAACGGAGATATTGGAGAAAGCCGCGCAACATCACTTGCACATCCAGTTTCATGGCGCCTATAAGCCTACGGGCACCAGTCGCACCTACCCCAACGAATTTACCCGCGAGGGGACGCTGAACTATGAGAATGATAAGTGGAATGATGTGGTAACCCCAGATGCTGATGTTAACATAGCCTTTACCCGCCTGCTGGCCGGTTCGACAGATTATCATTTAGGCGGATTTCGCGCAGCAAACCTCAAAACATTTAAGCAACGCTATACCGCGCCTATGGTGCTGGGTACCCGTTGCCATACGCTGGGCATGTATGTGGTGCTGGAGAATGAGCAGGGTATGGAATGTGATTTTCCGGATGCCTATATCGGTCAGCCCGGTTTTGAGTTTTTGCAGCAGGTGCCGGTTACCTGGGATGAAACTAAAGTTGTCAATGCCAAAGTAAGCGATTATGTAACCGTAGCCCGCCGCAAGGGTAATGACTGGTATATCGGCACCATCAGCAACAATACCGCTCATAGTATTAAAACCGCACTATCTTTTCTCCCTGCCGGGGATTATACTGCAGAGATTTACAGTGATGCGGCTGATGTAGAAAAATTCCCGGATCATCTGGTTAAGGTAGTTCAGAAAGTGAATAGTCAGAGTGTTTTGAATACTAAATTGGCTGCGGGTGGAGGGCAGGTGGTGAAGTTGGTGAGGATGAAATAATATTTTTGCTCCTTTGTCATTCTGAGCAGAGCGAAGAATCTAATGGCGAATTTGCATGGTGGCAAATAGATGCTTCACTACGTTCAGTATGACAAAGCATATTGTCTTACCACAAATCAGTAACCCTGGTATGCTTACGCTTAATATACTTCCTGAAATCAAGCACGATACCGGCGAAGAAGTAAACGATAAGTGGAAAACCTACTGCCAAAAAGGAGGAGTAGATAAAAAACAGGCGTATTTTGGAAATGGAGATGTTAAAGCGTTCGCCGAGGTAGGTGCAAACACCAAAAGAGTAGCGTTCAAAAAAAGTTATAATCCGTTGCAACATATCAGGTCATTCTAAGTATTTTATTTCCAACGCCGCATTGCAGGCATTTCTTATAATTACAGTAATTATTTTTCAGCTCAAGCAAAGCCTGCGAATCAAACGCGGTATTAACCTTTATACCCAGCAAATCAAAATTTGTTACAATATTATTTTGCTCGGCGGGCAATTGCTCCAATAATTTCAGGCTCCTGTTAATATAGTACTCCTGCTGATTATGCTTGCCATAACTGAATAAAAATAGCGCAAAAGTATTTAATAAGAGAATATCAATGGAAGATTGTCCCAAACTTTTTACAGCAGGCTTCGATTCCGCATCAAAACGATAATGGGTTTCCCAGTAGGAGTTGACCTCCAGATCGGTGAATAGCTTCCTCAGACCGGCGATATCCTTGATCTCCAGGACCTTTGAGAACAGGTGATTTGAGCGAACCACCAATGCGGCGAACTGTGCCAGGCGGACGGTCGGGAAATTCTGCGGGCGCATCCGCATAAATTTCCATAAATGTTTTTCAATAGGAGTAAGGCCATATTTTTTCCGCAGAAAATTATATTCTTCTTTCAGGCTTTTAGGATATTCGTCCATAAAATCATCCTCCAAAAAACCCGCCTGCCCAAATATCAACGCTTCGATCTGTTTGGAATTATCTTTGTGTTTGGCCAGCGTGAGTTGCGGTAAGGATTTCGCCATCAGCTCAAAGGGCAGGGCATTGGTTTTAAACCCAAACTGTGCCGCCAGGAATTGGTAAAACGTTTCTTCCCAATCGCCCCGGTTTTTGTCCAATGCAGCTATTACCACCGCCGAGCGTTTTTCCAGCCGCTCCACCAAAACCCGTGTAAGCCAGTTACGCAGGGTAATGTCATCCACAAAGCGGATGCTGCCTTCGCAGGGGATAAATTGCTGCTGGCCGTACACCAAATGATGATAACGGTTATACAATTCTGGCGATACGCGGTCTTTCAGTTCCAACGTAGGTACGCCTCGGCCATCCGGCATGATCAACGGTTCATCATCCCGGTAAACTACGTGCAGGATGATATTATTATAGGCGTTATCCGTGTTATGATTGTGCTTGCGCCAGTCGGACGAGCTAAGGTGCAGTTCCACATTACCCGCCCAGGTAGTATCGCCAATGCGGAGGCGGGCATTATGAAAATCAGGGCCCGAATCGCTGTTTTGCAGCCCGGCTGAGAATATTTCTATCTTTTCACCCGTGGTAGTTTGCAGATTTTCGCGGTCGAACAAACGGAACTTCCATACATAGTGCAAAAAATCTTCGGTGAAAAACATCATCCTAAGATAGGCAAGATTCAAAGAAAAGCAATACATTTAAAGCGATGTCGATAAAAAGATGGGTGTCATGCTGAGCCTGTCGAAGCATGCGGGCAATGGCCTTTACGCGCGATCCTTCGACAGGCTCAGGATGACAGCCAATTAATATAATTTTAGCTAATGCAAGAATCACCACCAATCGTCATCAACCGCATCAAATCCATCATTGGCGGCTCGCTGGGCAACCTGGTGGAGTGGTACGATTGGTATATCTACTCCTTCCTGTCCCTGTATTTTGCGGGTTCGTTTTTCCCCCAAGCCGATCAAACTGCGCAACTACTTGATGCAGCCGGGGTGTTTGCCATCGGTTTCCTGATGCGGCCCATCGGTGGCTGGCTGATGGGTGCCTATGCCGACAGGAAAGGCCGAAAAACAGCGCTTACTTTTTCGGTATTACTCATGAGCTTCGGCTCTTTGCTCATAGCGGTTACTCCCGGTTATAAACAGATCGGTATTGCCGCGCCCATTTTATTATTCCTGGCGCGTATCATACAAGGCTTGAGCGTAGGCGGCGAGTATGGAACCAGTGCCACTTACCTCAGCGAAATGGCCACCAAAAAGCACCGGGGGTTTTACTCCAGCTTTCAGTATGTCACGCTGATTATGGGGCAGTTGGTAGCAGCTGGGGTATTGGTTTTGCTGCAAAAGGTATTTTTAACAGAACAACAATTACATACCTGGGGCTGGCGCATTCCTTTTGTTATCGGGGCAGTTTTGGCTATAACGGTAATGTATCTGCGCAGAAGCTTGCAGGAACCAGAATCATTTACAAAAAGTATCGATAACAAGGATAAAGGGACGTTAAGAGCGTTGATACAGCATCCTAAAGCAGTTTTCACTGTTATTTGCTTGACCATAGGCGGAACAGTAGCGTTCTATACCTTCACCACTTATATGCAAAAGTTCCTTGTGAATACGGCTAAATTCAGCAATGCCGATGCAACCATGATATCAACCTTAACCCTGGTTGTTTTTATGTTATTGCAACCTATTTTTGGTTTGTTGTCAGACAAGATAGGCCGTAAGCCATTGCTGATCGGATTTGGTATTTTAGGGACACTGGCTACCGTACCCATTATGACCACTTTGAGTACCACCAAAGATATGTGGACGGCGTTTGCCTTAATTATGTGCGCGTTAATTATCATCAGTGGCTACACGTCAATCAATGCGGTGGTGAAAGCAGAATTATTTCCCGCTAAGGTACGGGCATTGGGTGTTGGCTTGCCCTACGCTATAGCAGTGTCCTTATTTGGGGGAACAGCTGAGCGATTGGCACTATCCCTCAAAAAACATCATCACCCTGAATGGTTTTTCTGGTATGTGAGTGGCTGTATCGCCATATCCCTGCTGGCCTATATCATTATGCCGGATACCAAGAAGAATTCGAAGATCGAGGATTAAGTATTACGATATCATGCCCGATATCACATTGATGCTCAAGGCCACAATTGCGGTATTAAAGGCAAAAGAGATCAAGCTGTGTACCAGCGCGTTGCGGCGTATCTTTCGTGATGATATCTCCACGTCAGATACCTGGAAGGTCATGCCGATAACAAAGGAAAAGTAAGCGAAATCAAGATAATCAGGCTCAAGCTCGTCAGGGAACTGCAATCCTCCGCCTTTTTTGGGCTTGCCATCATCAGTATTCGTATCATAATACAAATGGGCATAGCGCATAGTAAATATGGTATGCACCAACGCCCAGGAAACGATAACGGCAGCCATGGCCAACAATACATGTTCCGTTACTTCGGCCGAAGCGTGGCCCTTGGTTGATTTCAATAAAAAGATGATGGCCCCTAAACTTACTATGGATGCAGCGATCACAAAAACGAATAGAAGGTACCGGCTTGAGTCTTGCAGCTTTGCTATTTTCCTTACCTCCAACGGGTGCGACCAAAAAATGGCTATCCAGTCTAAAACTATGATCGTCAAAGCAAATACGATCCAGATAGATAAAATTTGTGCAGGGAGGGAGGTTACACTCCTGAAAATAAAATAACCAATAACGCTGAACGTCAGGGCAACAAGTACCCGGTAATGGGCATCCATGTAGAATATAAAAGCGCGATTTGTTGTGGATTTTCCTGGCATGATTAGTCAGCTAATTTACAATTAATCTTCGTCAATTATTTCGGCCACGCGCCCCACCTGCCCATCTTCCAGCCGTACTTTTATCCCACGGGAATGATAGGCTGAACTGGTCAGCAGGTCTTTTACAATCCCCCTGGTCAGTTTGCCGCTACGCTGATCTTTCTTGAGGATGATATCCACTTCGAGGCCGGGGTAGATGTCGCATCTGTTTTGACCGTTATTCATTGATTACACTGATTTTATTGGAGATTACACCGATTTTATCGTGATTTCACAGATTTGTTTTTGATTACACCGATCAGAATACCAGCGCCTTAACAGCCTCTTTTACTTTGTCGAAATTAAAGCTACCAATGATTTTATCGAAGGACGCTGTTATCTCTGCATTTCCCAAATTACCAATACTGCCCTCATGGGTATGGTTCACTGTTTTATCCGGGTTGAAATTCCCCTGCTCAATGGCCAGACCGACTTGTTTGTAAGCATCGCGGAAAGGAGTACCATTTAATACAAGGCGGTTCACTTCTTCCACGCTGAACAGGTAGGCATATTTTGGGTCATTGAGGATATCGGTTTTTACCTCGATATGCTGCAACATGAAATTAGCCATATGCAGGCAATTCTTCAGGTCGGCAAAGGCCGGGAATAATAGTTCTTTCAGTAATTGCAATTCGCGGTGATAGCCTGATGGCAGGTTGGTAGTCATCATGGCCACATCGTTAGGCAAAGCCTGCAGGCGGTTGCATTTGCCGCGCATAATTTCCCATACATCCGGGTTTTTTTTATGCGGCATAATGCTGCTGCCGGTGGTCAGGGTATCCGGGTAACTCACAAAAGCGAAGTTCTGGCTCAAATATAAAGCCTGGTCCATGGCCATTTTAGCCAGGGTGGCCGCGATATTGGATATTGCCTGCGCGATGATCCGCTCGGTTTTTCCGCGACCCATTTGCGCGTAAACCACATTATAGTTCAGGCTATCGAAACCAAGCAATTCTGTAGTCAGAGTTCTATTTAATGGGAAGGACGAACCATATCCGGCAGCCGAACCTAAAGGGTTCTTATTGGTGATCTTATAAGCGGCTAAAACCACCTCTAAATCATCCACCAAACTCTCCGCATAAGCGCCAAACCAAAGCCCGAATGATGACGGCATGGCCACCTGTAAATGTGTATAACCCGGCAGCAATATATTTTTATGTTTTTCGCTTAGTTCGATCAGCAAACGAAACAGGCTTTCGGTTTCTTCCACTACTTCCTGTAACTGACTCCTGAAAAACAGTTTAAGGTCAACCAAAACCTGGTCATTACGTGAACGGCCGCTATGGATCTTTTTGCCGGCATCGCCGATGCGCTGGGTAAGCAGCATTTCAACTTGTGAGTGCACATCTTCCACGCCTTCGCCAATGCTGAAATTACCGGCTTCAATATCTTTGTAAATCGATTTTAATTCTTTTTGAACAAGCTCCAGATCAGCTCCATCCATCAGCCCTATACTTTGCAGCATGCGGGTATGAGCAAGCGAACCCAGCACATCAAAGGCAGCCATCTGTTCGTCAAACTCACGGTCGCGGCCAACGGTAAAGTTTTCTACCAGTTCATTTACGTTAGTGGTTTTTTGCCATAGCTTGCTCATAGTGCAAATATGGGATTAATTTTACAAGTTGGTAAGATCAAACAAGTATAATCAAGCTGCAATCGGCATCATTATTATTTGGCTAAAGCCACCTTTTTCGCTTTACTATCCGTCCCATAAATGGGACGGCAATGATTTAGAACTCTATTGCTAACGGTGCAGAAGATTCATTGCCGTTGGCTTTAGCCAACGGATAAAGATCCAGGACAATATGGGCTTTAGCCCAAAAAGACTAATATAAAGGAGATCAACTAAGGCCGGCCCGTAATTCGTAAATCAAATACCCATTATCAGTAGTACCAGTCTTCACAAATCCGCATTTCTCCAACAACCTTACCGAAGGTTCATTAACCGCTTTTGGATCGGCAACAATAGTTTTTAGCTTCAATATTTGAAACCCGTACTCAATTACTTTTGATAAAGCCTCCTGCATGATGCCTTTGCCATGATAAGCAGGCAGTAATTCATAACCCACTTCGGCCTCATCCTTTTCTTTGACAATATTCCAGTAAACAATGGTACCGATGAGTTTCGGGTTATTTTTCAGGGTGATGACCCACATCATTCCCTCGTTATTGTTTTGGATATCAATTATTTTATTGATAAAGTCATGTGCATCTTCTATGGAGGTGGCTGTAACCCTGTCGATCAACTCATTTACCTTTTCATCGGAGCGGAGCTTGAATATTTCTTCGGCATCGTCCATACGGACTCGCCTTAATAGCAAACGTGGCGTTGCCAGTTCGATGAATGGGATTATATTTAGTCCGCTCATTTAAGGAAAATTAGTTATCCACTCCACTCATCAGGAATTCCTTTAGATCTGTTGATGCCCATATTGTGCTAAAATAAGGTTTAGGGGGCTCCAATTCCCGGTACTTTTTATCAGGGATAGAACCCTTTATGCCTTTTAGCGATTCTCCTGCTGTGATCTTATCTGATGCTTCCTTTGTAACTCCCACTGTATGACCGCTATTATCTCTTAACACTCCCTTTTCAAACCAACCCAGGTGTTTGCCATTGAACCCATAAATATCTGTACTGGTAAAATTTTGATGCAGATAAGCAACCGGTTTCCCATCCCACAGATAAATTACCTGGTCCGAGAGATAATCATCAATAAAAGCACCGGCATTACCAGATGAGTTATATAAATTGATCTCGTTATTGGGTTTGAACGAAGTAAACGAGAGGCAGGTGCTAAGCAGCAGAAAGGTTAATAATTTCATTCAGTCGGTTTATTGAATTGGGTTCTCAATTTAGCAAATTAAGTGAAATTAATAAATTCAGCAGATGCTCTCCAGCATTTTGATGTACAACTCAATACCTCCTTTTATCTCATTCACATACACAAACTCATCCGCCATATGAGAACGCGCCGAATCACCGGGGCCTATTTTCAGCGAAGGTATATCCAGCAACGCCTGGTCGGACGTGGTAGGCGAGCCATAAGTAGTTAGGCCTAACCCAATGCCGGCCTGAACAATAGGATGATCCTTATCAATTTTTGATGGCTTTAGGCGGATGGATCTCGGTTTTACTTCGCAGCTTACGTGCTGGCGAATGATTTCCAATACTTCTTCGTTGCGGTAAGCATCGGTCACCCGCACATCCACCGTAAAAGTACAACTGGCAGGCACCACATTATGCTGCGAACCTGCATTGATGATAGTTACCGACATTTTTATCGGGCCAAAAACTTCTGATTCTTCAGGGAAACGATAAGTACGGAACCATTCAATATCCTGCAGAGCCTTGTAAATAGCGTTTTCACCCTCTTCACGGGCGGCATGTCCGGCTTTGCCATGGGCGGTGCAATCCAGTACCATCAGCCCTTTTTCGGCTATGGCCAGTTGCATTAGCGTAGGTTCGCCTACAATGGCGAATTCCAGCTTGCCAAGTTCGGGTATAATTAGTTCTAAACCGTTAATACCTGATATTTCTTCCTCGGCAGTAGCTGCCAGGCAGAAGTTGTATTTTAGATCCTGCTTGTTGTAGAAATATAAAAAGACATTAATGAGTGATACCAGGCATCCCCCCGCATCATTGCTCCCTAAACCGTAAAGTTTGCCATCCTCAATTTTAGCATCAAAAGGATCACGGGTATAGCCCGTATTTGGTTTTACGGTATCATGGTGCGAGTTAAGCAGGATGATAGGTTTGGATGCATCAAAATGTTGGTTAAAAGCCCAGATATTATTTAGCTTACGGTGGGTTTTTATTCCTTTACCTGTTAAAAATTGTTCGATCAGATCGGCAGTCAAATTTTCCTCTTTGCTAAATGATGGTATAGCTATTAGCTGCTGTAGTAATTGGATGGCTTGTGTATGTAATGTGCTTAGTTCAATCATAGGATAGGGGTAAACCCGGTTAGCAAAAGTAAAGGTTTTTCAGCAAGTATGGATAAGCGCCCTACTGTATACATCAATTTTACAATTCAATTTGAACAAGGGATATATATTTGTGGCAAATCAACAGCATCTATGAAAAAATACCTCTTAATTATCCTTACTTGTATAGCTATAAGCGCAAGTGCACAGCAAACTCAAATATTCAAGAAAAAAGGCTATCAATTGACCTTTATAAACCAGGATGCCACACTGGATACTGCTTTGCAGCAAAGACTGATCAGCACATTTTATAAGGTTTACCCGGAACTGGCAAAGGCTTATAATAAAAAGACGCTTAAGGCAGTCACCTTTGTGATCGACACCGCCTACAAAGGTGTGGCGGAAACTGACAACGGTAAGGTAACCATCAGTTCGGCCTGGATGCACAAGCATCCGGAGGATATTGATGTGGTAACCCACGAAGTAATGCATATTGTGCAGGACTATGGTGAAAGCACCGGTCCGGGTTGGCTGACAGAGGGAATAGCCGATTACGCTCGCTATAAATTCGGGGTGAATAATGATGCTGCTAAATGGACTCTGCCTGCTTATAAGTCGACCCAAAACTATGACAATGCTTACCGTGTAACTGCCCGCTTTTTGGTTTGGATAGAAGAAAAAGTGAAGCCGGGAACTGTTAAAGATTTTGATAAACAATTGCGTTCGCACACTTTTACTGATAATAGCTGGAAAATTGCCACAGGGAAGACGGTGGATGAGTTGTGGAAGAGTTATTCGGAAAATCCGGCGATTTAAGATATTTTAGATTCAGTTAATGTGTAGTTCAGCTCAGTTGCCGCTGAGGCTGTTAGTTATTCACCAGTTGTTTGTTTTTATCGGTGTTCATGATTGCTATCGCAATTTGTCTTGATACAAAGTAACCAAAACTAAGCGAAGCGACCTCATGAACACCTATTAAAAACAAAACAATAAGTGAATAAATCAAGACAACAGAAATGCTTCTTTTCCGCACAAGGCCTTTGCCCGGCAAATCAGGAAAAACCAGGTACGCAAAAGTTTCGCGCATTCGCTTTGCTCCCACAAGTCCCGCGCTTCAGCCCCGATATATCGGGGCTTTCTCTCTGCAGCCGCACAAGACCACCATTGTTTTGCCTGATTTCAGCCGAAGCTGTTCTGCTGTCGGGGGAAAAAGAGAAATAAATAACATGAAAGCACTTACTGTAAATAATCACTAAAATCCGGCATCAGCGTTGTTCGGCTGGCACAGGCAAAGCCTAACTACTGACTTTCACAGAACATAAGTGTAGCCGGGAGTTTATTCACAGTTGTTTGTTTTTTTTAAGGCGTTCATGAGATCGCTGCGCTAAGTTTTTTTGGTTACTTTTCTTTGACGGCCAAAGAAAAGTAACGTTCACTGCCGTTCAATAAACCACATAAGTTCTAAGGAAGCACAAACCCAAATGGGCCTTTGTTTAACTCCCAAAAATTCCGTTACTTGTAACACGCTTTATCCAATCCATATCATGCAAAGAAGAAGTTTTTTAAAAGCAGGTTCGGTAGTCGGACTGGCCGCTACCACCTTGGTTGGTTCATCATGCAACCTGTTTTCCGGTAAGAAGAAAGAAGGGGCGGAGGATGAATTTATCGACCAGTTTGAGCTGAACGAAGTAACTATCGACATGCTTCAGCAAAAAATGAAGAGCAAAGAATATACCTCACGGTCGATAACTGAACTATACCTTAAGCGGATAGATGAGATCGATAAAGCCGGCCCAAAGCTGAACGCTGTTATCGAAATCAACAAAAATGCACTGGATATGGCCGATTCGATGGATAAAGAACGTGCCAATGGCAAGGTGCGTGGGCCATTGCACGGCATCCCCATTTTGATCAAAGACAATATCGATACCGGCGATAACATGATGACCACTGCCGGGACACTAGCACTGGCTGGTAATTATGCCAAACAAGATGCCTTTATTGTGCACAAACTGCGCGAGGCCGGGGCAGTACTATTGGGCAAAACTAATCTAAGTGAATGGGCCAATTTCAGGTCGAGCCACTCTACCAGCGCCTGGAGCAGCAGGGGAGGCCAAACCAAATGCCCTTATATTTTGGACAGGAATCCAAGCGGTTCAAGCGCGGGGTCAGGCTCGGCAGCGGCGGCAAATTTATGTGCTATCGCGATAGGTACCGAAACGGATGGTTCTATTGTTTCGCCATCGTCCATCAACGGATTGGTGGGCATTAAGCCTACAGTGGGTTTGTGGAGCCGATCGGGCATTATCCCGATATCCAAAACCCAGGACACCGCCGGGCCGATGGCACGCACGGTAAAAGATGCCGCTATTCTGCTTGGCGCCCTTGCCGGGGAAGATAGCCAGGATGTTTATACATTGGCAGCCAAAGGGAAGATCCAACCGGATTACACCAAATTTTTAGATGCCAACGGGTTGCAAGGCAAACGCATCGGCGTTGAAAAAGACGCTATGGATACCAGTCCGGGTATGAACGCCTTGTTCCATGCCGCGATTGAGCTAATGAAAAGCAAAGGCGCAACCATTGTGGAGGTCGAATTATATAAAGCCATCAAGCCGGCCGGGCATGATGAATTTACGGTATTGCTATATGAGTTTAAGGATGGCCTGAACCAATACTTAAGCAAGGCCAATTCAAAGATGAAAACACTGGCCGATGTCATCGCTTTTAATAAACAGAACGAGGCTAAAGCCATGCCTTTCTTCAAACAGGAAACCCTGGAGCTTGCCGAGAAAAAAGGCGGCCTCGACACCAAAGAATACCTGGACGCGGTAAAAAATACTACTGAAGTCACCCGCAACGCCATCGATAAAATATTAAAAGACAACAAGCTGGATGCCATCGCAGCCCCAACCAATGGTTTTGCTGTCTGTATCGATTTGATCAACGGCGATTATGATAACGGCTTCTCCTTTTCGGGCCCGGCGGCTATGGCCGGTTATCCGCATATCACCGTGCCGATGGGTCAATGGCATGATCTGCCGATAGGCTTGTCATTCATCAGCACCGCTTATGACGAGGCGGGCATTATCAAATTGGGCTACGCTTATGAGCAAGCCTCGAAAAAAAGGGCCGCGCCTAAGTTTAAGAAAGATCTTTTGGGCTAATGATCAGAGATAAATCAGCAGTTTATTACCAAAACCTATTTGTACGTTACTAATTTTTATTCATCCCGGGACATAATGCCTTTTACCCGTGTGAATTTTCGGTCATTTCCGGGCTAAACGCCTTATGCCGGTGCGAATTTCCGGCTGTTTCCGGGCTAAACGCCTTATGCCGGTGTGAATTTCCGGCTGTTTCCGGGCTAAACGCCTTATGCCCGCGTGGGTTTTTCGACTAAAAATCAATCAATTTATTGATAATCAGAGACTTGTTATTTCATCCACTCAAAAAGAACGATTTCTTCCCTGATTTTAATTTATTAAAAAGATAGGGCGCGTGTGTTTCTCATCTCAATATACGAAAATTTCCCCGGATATCAAAATCTAAAATCTCCCACCCAAACCACAAAAACTAATCGCTGATTACCAATCTCTAACCACTATTCCCTATCTTTCCATCCAAATTATAAGCTATGGAATTTGGCCGTGTAGATCATGAATTATTAGCGCAGATCGATTTTTCGCTGCCCGCTGATCCCGAATTAACTGTAAAAACACTGCAAGCCGCCAAAGGCAAAGGTAAACTGCAGGTGCACGTTGGCTGCGCCAAATGGGGCCGTAAAGAATGGCTGGGCAAGATCTATCCGCCCAAAACCAAAGAGGCCAATTTTTTGGACGAGTACGTGCATCATTTTGATTGTATCGAACTGAATGCCACCTTTTACCAGGTGTATGGCCCCGAAACCATCGCCAAATGGCGTGATAAAGCCGCCGCTACGCCCGGTTTTAAATTCTGCCCCAAATTTTCGCAAAGCATCAGTCATATCCGCAGGTTAAAAAATGCCGAAGAGATAACCACCCAATTCTACAACGGCATTATGGCTTTTGGCGATCAACTGGGGCCGCTGTTTTTGCAAGTAGGGGATAACTACACGCCAAAAAGTTTCCCCGAGTTAAAAGCTTACCTGGAGCATTTGCCAAAAGATGTCCCGGTATTTTTAGAAGTAAGGCATAAGGAATGGTTCTCCGTACCCGAAAACCGGGATAACTTGTTTAACATGCTGCACCAGCTCAACATCGGCGCGGTGATAACCGATGCTTCCGGCAGGCGTGATTGCGTGCACATGAACCTGCCTACGCCGCATGCCTTTATCCGCTTTGTGGGCAACAGCCTGGATAAAACCGACTACACGCGCATAGACGAATGGGTGGAACGCATCAAACACTGGGAGCAAATGGGACTGCAATCCCTCTGGTTCTTTATGCATCAGCATGATGAGCGCTACTCGCCCGAGTTGTGTGATTACGTGGTGGAAAAGCTTAATAAAGCGTTGGGATTGGAATTACACCGCCCGCAGTTTATCGATAGGGATAAAGGGTTGTTTGATTAGCTTCTGAACTATGATTTATGAGAATTAAAGATTTTAGGATTCTTTATTCGATAAAAACTAATCATAGTAATCATTTAATCCTACGAATCTTAGTTCAGACAAAATGCATGAGATTACTTCCTTTATATAGAAGGGTGTTCTGTTGAGGCTCCCGAAGTATGCATGCAAACCATCAGCTTAAATAAAGCGGGACACAAAGTAATTTCTTAATTTTCGGGGCGTTAATTACTAAAAATTAATGCCTCTTTTATGCCTAAGATTTTCATTGCCTGTTTCCTGTTTATCGTCTTATCAATTGGAGTTACCCATGCGCAGCACAAAGCCCTTTTGGCACAAATAAAAGAAATATCCCGTTCGGCAAAAGGTATAGTAGGTGTTTCCATTTTAGAGCTCGAAAGCCACGACACCCTCAACTATAATGCTAATTCGCGCCTGGTAATGCATAGCGTAATGAAGTTCCCTATCGCCATGGCGGTTTTGCATTTGGTTGACCAGGGTAAATACAAGCTGGACGAAAAACTGAAGGTGGATAAAAAATATATGCTGCCCAACACGCATAGCCCCATGCGCGATAAATATCCCGGTGGTGCAGAGCTTTCCCTTACCGAAATATTGGGTTACATGGTATCGCAAAGCGATAACGATGCCTGCGATTTCCTTTTGAAAAAGATAGGCGGCCCTGATGTGGTGGAAAAATATATCCAGAGCCTGGGTATCAAAGGGATAAACATTGTAGCCTCAGAAGGCGATATGGCCAAGGCCTGGGAGGTGCAGTATACCAACTGGTGCAAGGCTGCCGATGTGGTGCATTTGCTGGATATTTTTAACCAGGTCAAAGCACTATCCAAAACCAGCAACGATTTTTTGTGGAAGGTGATGACCGAAACCTCCACCGGGCCCAACCGGCTCAAAGGATTATTGCCGAAAGATGCCATAATTGCCCATAAAACCGGCACATCCCCCACCAACAAAGAAGGCTTAAGCCCGGCCACCAACGATGTAGGTATCATTACCCTGCCCAACGGCAAACACCTGGCCATAGCCGTATTGGTGTGTAACTCCACTGCCGATGAAGCCACAAGAGAAAGCGTGATCGCCAAAATTGCCAAAGCGGCGTGGGATGCTTATTCGAAATAGCTTTTCAAATATTGTCTGAATCTGAATTTGCAGAATTAATTGATTTACAGAATTGTAAATAAATAATTCTAATACTCAACCCACTGCCCATAAATACTCTAAAAAAATCCGGCATCAGCGTTGTTCGGCTGGCACTGGCAAAGCCCGATCACTGACTTTCACAGAACATAAGCGTAGCCGGGAGTTTCTTTTGGTTACTTTTCTTTGACGGCCAAAGAAAAGTAACATTCACTGCCCTTCATAAAGCACTTAACCTAAGTTAATAGCACTGCCTTGGTACACACCCCGCCTACATTAATAGCACAACATTGACAAATATATCCACCCCAAATAATACATTTGCTTCAATGAAGCCTGCCAGTACCACCACAACCGAAAACCCAGCCGAAAAAACCGTTTTCCTGATCCTGTTTGCCATCAGCTTTTCGCATTTGCTGAATGATATGATGCAATCGCTGATGCCGGCTATTTACCCCATCATCAAAACCAACTTCCATCTTAATTTTTCGCAGATAGGGTTGATCACGCTGGTGTTCCAATTGTCAGCATCCATATTACAGCCATTTGTAGGTCTTTATACCGATAAAAAATCACATCCTTATTCATTACCTGTCGGGATGGGATTTACGCTGATAGGTTTATTATTCCTGTCGCAGGCGCCATCATATGCCATGATATTGGTCTCGGTGATGCTGATAGGCATTGGTTCATCCATATTTCACCCCGAGTCGTCAAGAGTAGCTTACCTGGCCTCGGGCGGCAGGCGCGGACTGGCGCAATCTATTTTCCAGCTTGGTGGCAATGTGGGCAGCGCGCTCGGTCCATTGCTGGCAGCCTGGATCATTGTGCCGTCGGGACAGAAAAGTATCTCCTGGTTCGGATTAGGCGCGGCCCTGGCTATTGTGATCCTTTTCCGCGTAGGAGGCTGGTATAAAAAGCAACTGCTGGCCAAAATGGCCGCTAAAAAGGCTGCCGGTATTGGTCACCCCGAGTTTTCGCGCAAAAAGGTGATCTTCTCCATGTTTATTTTACTGGTGCTCATCTTCTCCAAATTTGTGTATTTGTCCAGCATGAGCAGCTATTACACTTTTTATCTTATTGGTAAGTTCCATCTTTCGGTTCAGCACTCGCAATATTTTCTGTTTATGTTTTTGGCTGCTGTGGCTGTGGGTACGGTTTTAGGCGGACAGTTAGGCGATAAGTTTGGCCGCAAATACATTATCTGGATATCTATCCTGGGCGCGGCACCTTTCACGCTGATGATGCCATATGCTGATTTATTCTGGACGGGCGTGCTGTCTGTAACAATCGGCCTTATTATTTCATCAGCCTTCTCAGCCATCCTCGTTTACGGACAGGAACTGATCCCCGGGAAAGTTGGCCTTGTTGCCGGTTTATTCTTCGGACTGGCATTCGGAATGGGTGGCCTTGGCTCCGCATTATTAGGCAGCCTGGCCGATCATACCAGTATCAATTATGTGTTTAAAGTATGTGCTTTCTTACCGTTGATTGGTATTTTAACGGGGTTTCTGCCAAATATAGAGGCGCGGAGATAGAGATTAGAGAGTGGTGATTAGAGATTAGTAATCAAGCCACTGATTCTGGTTTACCATGACCATGATCTATAAACAGTAAGCTATCGATATTTAACAACCCGTAAATCACCCAACCCACTGCCCATAAATAACCTAAAAATCCGGCATCAGCGTTGTTCGGGTGGCACAGGCAAAGCCCGATCACTGACTTTCACAGAACATAAGCATAGCCGGGAGTTTCTTTTGGTTACTTTTCTTTGACGGCCAAAGAAAAGTAACATTCACTGCCGTTCACATCGCACCCACCAAAGTTAAAAGCATCATACAATATAGCCAAACTATATCACTGCCGTCTCCACCGTTTCATCCTTAAACCCACCAAACACCGCGAAATTCATATTCTTATAGATGCAATCTACCTCGTTAAAGCCTGCTTTTTCCAGCATTTTCAATTGGGTTTCCAACGGGGCAAGTTTATCCAGTTTGGTACGCTCAAAGGCTTGTATCAGTGCCTCACGGTCGAGGCCGGAGGTGGATACAGTTTCGCGCCAGTAATATTTGTACAGACTATCGAACAATAGATTTTTCCCAGCAACCTGGTCGGCATTAATAAACAGGCCGCCATCATTAAGCGATTGGTAAATGTTTTTATACAACTTCGCTTTATCAGCATCCTCCAAATGATGGATAGCCAGCCCCGAAATAATGAGATCATATTTGCCGGGCATGGCAGCTTTTGAAAAATCGAGCTCTACATATTTAAAGTTGCTCAATCCATCAAAGCGCTCCCTTGCTACAGCCAGCATTTGTGATGACAGGTCGGTAAGTGTGAACTGCAGATTGGGGTTCAGGTCGTAAATAAATTGGGTAAATAATCCTGTTCCCGCGCCAATATCCAATACGGTTTTGGCATGGGTAAGGCTTTTAACCAGCGGCAGGCATGCGGTGTAAAAATCCTTGAAGCAGGGTATCAGGTATTCTCTTTGTGAATCGTACTTTTTTGAAACGTTGCTGAATTGTTCTTTAACTTCGTTCATAGCCTATCGGTTTATAGTATAAATATAAAAATTAAACAGCTAATTTGTTTGATAAGCTGAACTAAAACATAAAACTTAACCTGGAAAGAATAGGGAGTTATTACTGTAACCCCGGCCGTGATGGCTCCGGGATGATCAAATTCTTATTGAAATTCGGGAAAAGCGTTGGTATCATCTTATAGTTGCTTTGGTTAATATCCAAAAAATACCAGAAGTTGCCGCCATCCTTAGATATGGCTAATAAATTAGTATGGTTAACCAGCCTGCTGTTGTTCGACTTAATGACTACTGTCTCTGGCACCAGGCAATGAATCTCTTTACCTGCCTTATAAAACTTACCCGGCGAACCCACCGATGCATTGTCCAGGGTAAATCCCCGGGTCTGCATTTCCTGCATCCCCATTTTAATCATTTGTATCATTTTTTCCTTACCGCCGGCTGCCTTTAATATTTTAGGATAAGTATGGTTGGCAACGGTCTCGAAATCTTTTTTTATCATAGCATTAGCCGTTGCTTCAGCCTGGCGTTTCAGCTTTGCCGTATCCTGTGCAAATGATTGTATGGGTATGATCAATACCAGTAAAAGTTTTATAACGGATCGCATGGCTATTTTTAATTGGTTGAGCTAAATGTAATAAGTAATACCCAAGCATCAAAAATTATTACCTTACCAGGATATCTTTTGCCAGTTGTTTGCTGCCGTCTACTTTAAAAGTATAACCCAGGCCCAGCAGTTGGCTCACCATCGGGAAGATATTCACATTGGGGAAAGCGTCTATTTGAGTGTTGGGTTTGAAAGCCGGTCCCCAGGCGAAGAAAGTGGCATGCATATCCTTTACCGCGCCAGGATCATAACCATGCCATCCGGGGTCCAGCTTACGGTTATACAGGTTGAATACTTTGGGCCAGGTTGGTATCAGCAAAATATCACCGATACGGTTGTGCCAGTCATCACTTTTGCCATAATGCAGCCGTGAATGCATGTTTACCCGTAAATAAACCTCGTAACCTTGATCCTTCGATTCCTTTTTAAGCTGCTCATAGGTTTTCTGGATGGTATTCGGGTCTTTAGCATAAAGCTCGATCAAAATGCCATCGCCCGACACAATATATTTGGAAGTATCGATAGCCGCCGGTACGCTGATGGGATGTTCAATATCCGGGCTGGTCATCCCATGATCGGATACGAAAACAAAGTTCACATTCAAGCCGGTAGTTTTTACGGCTTTGGTAAGCGCATAAACTGCAGAATCCACAAAGTGAACTGCGCTCTCAACTTCTTTCGAATCCGGCCCATGTTTATGCCCCTCATGGTCAACCTGCGGGAAATAAAAAGTGATGAGGTGCGGCCGTTTTTCTGGCGGTAATTCCAGCCAGTTAACTACCGTTTGTATGCGGTCGTTAATGACTATCTTCTCGTTGTATTTGTAATAATAAGTAGGGTAGAGGCCTTTGATCTGCGCCTCAGATCCTACCCAATAAAAACTGGCCGAAAGCATTTGCTGCTGCTCGGCAAGCACCCAAAGCGGCGTGCCGCCATACCATACGCTATCCGTGGCGGTTTTGCTTTTGTAGCTATAAAATTTCTTTTGTGTGCGATCATAAAAGCTGTTATTCACCAAACCTTCGTGCGATGGATATAAACCCGTCACAATCGAATAATGATTGGGGAACGTTACCGAAGGAAAAGATGGGACCATAGAAGCCGCCTTAATGCCTTCAGCACTCAACGCCAGTAAATGTTCAGCATGATACTTCTGCGCATAGTCATAGCGGAAGCCATCAGCTGATATCAGGATCACATAAGGTTTGTCCTGCTGTTCTTTGCTGTTTTTCCGGCCGGGAATGATCTGTTGGGTAGTATCAACCTGGCTGAATGTGGTTAAAGAGCTTGCAAGGCAAAACAATAAAGTAAATAATGTTTTCATGGGCATTGGTAGCTGCATCCAAATTTAACTAAATAAGGTTATGCTAATGACAACCCATTGTTATTGTTTTCCAATTTTAACATACTATGATCAATTTTTTACATCATGGTATCGAAGTAAATTTATTAAGTTATTTTGCTTGTTGATGATGAAAAGAGTTTTTATCCTGTTGATTTTAGGTTTTGGTATCCGGGCTGCCACCATTGCTCAAACGCCCATCGCCAAAAATGGCGCGCTGCACGTAGACGGCAATAAGATACTAAATCAGCACAATGCCGAGCCGCAATTGCGCGGGATAAGTCTTTCGTGGACCTTGTGGGCCGGGCGTAAATATTATAACCCGGCTGTGGTCGACTGGCTGAGCAATGATTTTAAAGTGAGCATTATCCGCGCATCCATGGGCGTTCAACCCGCGCATGGTTACCTCGATGAACCAGCCCTGCAAAGGCAATTGATCGTAAACGTAGTCGACCAGGCTATTAAGGACGGTATTTATGTGCTGATCGACTGGCACGACCACCATGGCAATCTGCATACCGAACAAGCCGAAGCCTTCTTTGCGGATATGGCCAAAAAATATACCGGCGTGCCTAATGTGATCTACGAAATATGGAACGAACCTGCTGTTACCACCTGGGATACGGTAAAGACATACGCGGCGCAGGTCATTAGCGAAATACGAAAGTATGACCCAGATAACCTCATCATAGTAGGCAGCCCGCACTGGGACCAGGATGTAGACGTTGCCGCAGCCGACCCGGTCACCGGGTTCAAAAATATCGCTTACTCTTTTCATTTTTATGCGTCTGACCCTAATCACCAGGATAAACTGCGTGGCCGGGCCGATGCAGCTATTAAAAAGGGTTTGCCACTGATGATCACAGAGTGGGGCGTGGGCGAATCCAATGGCAACGGTAAATTCGATCGGAATAAAACCAAAATATGGCTTGATTGGATGGAGCAAAATCATTTAAGCTGGGCCAACTGGAACATAACCGATAAAGACGAAACCACCGCCATATTATTACCTGGCGCGCCCGCCAACGGCGGCTGGACTGACGACCAGTTAACCTTTGCCGGGCTTTACATCAAAGAAGTGTTGCAGGAGTTGAATAAATAGCCAATAAACCCTAAATGTCATTTCGATTCTGCCAAAGGCAGGAGAAATCTTATATGCCTTGCATAGTCCGCTGATACTTGTATAAGATTTCTCACTCCCGCTCGAAATGACATTATTTTTTTCATCAAAAATCAGCATCTTTAATGACTCATTAACTGATCTGCTCCATGAAGAAAATTTACCTGCTGGCGGCATTCCTGTTCCCGCTATTTGCCCATGCCCAAAACGTTGATTCAGCCTGGTTTGTAAATAACTACACCAAAAAGGAGATCACCATACCCATGCGCGACGGGATAAAGTTGTTTACCTCGGTGTATGTGCCGAATGACCAATCCGAAAAGCATCCCATCCTGATCACCCGCACCCCGTATTCCTGCTCGCCTTATGGCAAAAATTACCGCAACTACTGGCGCGGTTTTACCATGCAGTATTTGCGCGAGGGCTATGTAATGGTAATCCAGGATATCCGCGGCCGCTGGATGAGCGAAGGCAAATTTGAAGTAGTGCGCCCATTCAACCCAAATAAAAAAACGAACAAAGATATTGACGAGGCCAGTGACACCTACGATACCATCGACTGGCTGGTAAAAAACATCGAAAACAACAATGGCAATGTAGGTGTCACCGGCATTTCCTTCCCCGGCTTTTATGCTACCGAGGCCGCGCTCAGCGGACACCCGGCGCTAAAGGCTGTTAGTCCGCAGGCCCCGGTTACCGATCGCTTTTTTGGGGACGACGATCATCACAATGGCGTACTGTTCCTGATGGATGCCTTTGATTTTCATGTGGGTTATGGTTTCAGTCAGCCACGTCCGCATCCAACCACTTCGCCTGCCAAAACCTACGATATGCAGGGCAGCGATAACTATGAGGCTTATTTAAAAATGGGTGCCTTGCCCAATTTCACCAAAGTAACGGGTGACAGCCTGGAGTTTTGGAGCAATATGATGAAGCACCCCAATTTGGATACATGGTGGAAGGCCCGCGATACACGCTCTGGCATTTATAAGGTGAAACCGGCCATGCTGGTAGTAGGCGGTCTGTTTGATGCCGAAGACGGCTACGGTGCCTGGAACACCTACAAGGCGCTGGTAAAACAAAGCCCCGAAACCAACAGCAAAATGGTGATCGGCCCCTGGTACCACGGACAATGGGCCAGCCGTGACGGCACCCACCTCGGCAATATCCGCTTCGACAGCAATACTTCCTTTTGGTATCAAAATAATATTGAGGTACCCTTTTTTAATTATTACCTGAAAGGGAAAGGAAATCTCGATAGCATCAGTAAAGCCACCGTCTTTTTTTCGGGCGAAAACAAATGGCGCAAATTTGCGAAGTGGCCGTCAGCCGATATTAAATCCACGCCCGTCTACCTGGAGAAGGACGGCAAATTATCCTTTAAGCCTGTTCAGAATAAAAGGGCCACTTACGAAACCTATATCAGCGACCCGGCCAAGCCTGTGCCTTATGCTGAGCAGGTGCATTTTAACCGCACCCGCGAGTACATGACGGACGACCAGCGTTTTGCCGCCCGCCGCCCGGATGTGCTGGTTTTTGAAACGGATATCTTAACCAATGATATTACTCTCGGTGGCCCGCTTGTAGCCGACCTGATGGTAAACATATCCAATACCGATGCAGATTTTGTGGTAAAGCTGATCGATGTATTGCCGGTAGATGAAAAGCCTAACCCGGCTACCAAATACCCAATGGGCGGTTACCAGATGCTGGTGCGCGGCGATATCATGCGCGGCCGTTACCGCAACAGCTTTTCGAACCCCGAAGCCTTTGTACCAAATAAAGCGACCCAGGTGAAATTTACCATGCCCGATGTGGCCCATACCTTTAAAAAAGGCCACCGCATGATGGTGCAGATCCAAAGCAGCTGGTTCCCCTTAGCTGATCGCAATCCGCAGCAATTTGTGGATATTTACCATGCTAAGGATTCGGATTTTGTAAAGGAAACCATCCATGTTTATTTGGATCAGTCGAAGTTGATTTTGCCGGTTTTGAAGTAAGGGATTTTATGTAATATTTTAGGATTGCTAAAAAAGCTTTGTTAATAGACTTATTAATTATGATAAGCAAAAACGATAAACGCCATATCCAAATTTGAAAGAAAAGTAAAATGACAGTAATAGGAAAAGGATATGTAAAATGGTATTTGCCTCGATAGAATTTGTATGAATATTGCCGGACGTAATAATTTGTAAATTTATCACAATTCTAAACCTAAATATTATGTCATACGATGTAGAATACGCTGACAAAGCTCATTATTACCGCGGTAATCTAATCAATAAGTTTTCAGGATTTGAAAAGGCTGTTGAGTATTTCATAGGTAATTATTTCATGGCTGGTAATCTAAAATTGAATGAAATGATGAATGTCCTTTTAGATAGAATGACTTTCGAATCAAAAAGAACAGCATTTAAGGCAATATTAGATAAGAAAGAACTAGATAAAGGATTTATAAAGACGAAAAACAACAGCTTCCACCATAGTGAGTTTTTTAACGAAATCCGGTTATTAAACGATCAACGAAACTACTTTGCTCACTATGTATTGGTAATCTCAAGTGAGGCTAAGGACAAGATTATTGGTCTTGCTGAATTTAGAGATAGCATGAATATTATATGGTATTCATTACCTGAATATAACGCTATAATCCATAGAGTTTACACGGTGACTGAGAAGGTTAGAAAGCTTACCGATGAATTGTTAAAATCTACTTAAGCCCGTGCGAATAATTTTATATTGCAATTATACTATGAGTACTTAGCAGGTTCAAAAGCGTAATATATTTTAACTTAATCTAAAAAATGATTTAGGTATATTTAAAAATAAAAATGGAAGAATTAAAACATAAAATAGTTCATTGGGATACCGGTTTGGTGCAACTGACAATAAAATATAGAGATAGATTTGATGGGAGAATTGAAGACTATTTTGATTTGTATTTTGACCCTAATAGATTAGTATTCGGGAAAAGGCGATTGGATGGTACTGTAAGAGACGAGTTAATCGCATTACATAATTCTATTTTTGATTAACCCCCTTGTCGTTATTCAACCACTAAATAATCGCAATAATGAAAAAACTCATCCTGCTCGCCTGCTTCCTTTTTCCCTGCGTAGCCATGGCGCAAAACGCCGATTCTGTTTGGTTTGTAAACAACTACACCAAAAAGGAAGTTACCATACCCATGCGCGATGGCATCAAGCTTTTTACCTCCATTTATTTACCAAAGGACAGATCGGAAAAGCACCCCATCCTGATGGAGCGTACCCCTTATTCCTGTACGCCTTATGGTAAGGATTATGTCGGGTTTTGGAACACGCATCTCATCAAATATTGCCGCGAAGGCTACATTATGGTGATACAGGATGTGCGGGGCAGGTGGATGAGCGAGGGGCAGTTTGTGGATGTGCGCCCTTTCAATCCAAACAAAAAAACCAAGCAGGATATTGACGAGGCCAGCGATAGCTACGATACCATCGACTGGCTGGTGAAGAACCTGGAAAATAACAATGGTAAAGTAGGCGTGATGGGAACTTCGTATCCGGGCTTTTATTCCAACATGGCTTCGCTGAGCGGGCACCCGGCATTAAAAGCGGTTAGTCCGCAAGCCCCGGTAACCGACTGGTTTGTGGGTGATGATTTTCATCACAACGGCGCCTTCTTCCAGATGGATGCCTTTGCCTTTTATTTGGGATTTGGCTTTGGTCAGCCGCACCCCAAGCCAACCAGCGTAGCCGCCAAAACCTATGATTATCCCGTTCACGATAGTTATGAATTCTTTTTACGCACAGGTGCATTAACCAACTTCACCAAAATTATGGGCGACAGTCTTAAATTCTGGAACGAAATGATGAACCACCCCAACCGGGATGCCTGGTGGCTGGCCCGCAATGCCAGGGTAGGGGTGAAGAATGTAAAACCCGCCATGCTGGTAGTAGGTGGTGAGTTTGATGCGGAAGACTGCTTTGGCGCCTGGAATTTGTACCAGGCTTTGGTGAAGCAAAGCCCTGCCACTAATAGCCGGCTGGTGATGGGTCCCTGGTATCATGGCCAGTGGGGAAACAATGACGGCACGCATCATGGCAATATCCAGTTCGGCAGCAATACCAGCGAATGGTACGCCAACCATATCGAAATACCTTTCTTTAATTTCTATCTCAAAGGCAAGGGAAGTGTGGACAGCATCAGCAAGGCCACTATCTTTTTTACCGGCGAAAACAAATGGCACCAATATCCACAATGGCCACCGGCTGATGTACAGCAAACGCCCATCTACCTGAAAGAAAACGGCAAGCTATCATTTGATGCTGCCGCGAATGCTAAACCTACTTCAGACACCTATATCAGCGACCCGGCTAAACCAGTTCCCTATACCGAAGAAGTACACTTTAACCGCACCCGCAAATACATGAGCGACGACCAGCGCTTTGCTGCCCGCCGCACAGACGTGCTGGTTTATCAAACCGATACGCTGACCAAAGATGTTACCCTGGGCGGCCCCGTGATTGCCGATCTGATGGTGAGCCTCTCCAATACCGATGCCGATTTTGTAGTAAAGCTGATCGATGTTTTCCCGGACAACTTGTCCTACAACGACATCAATATTTATGCGGAAAAGGACGAAACCGGGCCATACCCGATGGGCGGCTACCAGATGCTGGTAAGGGCCGAGATCATGCGCGGCAAATTCCGCAACAGTTATGAAAAGCCCGAGCCCTTTGTACCCAACCAGCCCACCGAAGTAAAATATACCCTGCCGGATGTGGCGCATACCTTCAAAAAAGGTCACCGCATCATGATACAGGTGCAAAGCAGCTGGTTCCCCTTAGCAGATCGCAACCCGCAGCAATTTATGGATATCTACCACGCCAAAGACTCAGACTTTGTAAAGGAAACGATCAATGTTTTCCATGAGCAGTCGAAGATCATTTTGCCGGTGTTGAAGTAGCCTTTTGTCATTCTGAGCATAGCGAAGAATCTATTCTCCGCCATCCAAGTTCGCCATTAGATTCTTCGCTATGCTCAGAATGACAAAAAACACCAAACTTGTCATGCTGAACGTAGTGAAGCATCTATTCGCCACCATGCAAGTTCGCCATTAGATTCTTCACTACGTTCAGAATGACAAAAAACACCAAACTTGTCATGCTTCACTATGCTCAGAATGACAAGGCGCTATCATCCGGTATAAACCGGTGGCCATTCCATGATATCGCTATTCAAGAATTTCCATTCAGGGTTTTCTTCTTCTATTAATTTATTTTTCTTGCTTCTTACCCAACCTTTAATTTCCTTTTCTCTTTCAATGGCATGATCAACATATTGATGTCGTTCGTACCAAACCAGGTAAAAGCATTTGTATTTACTTGTGAAACTTTCCTTTTGATCAATGCCAAAATAATGCTCATATAATCGCCTGTCTAAATCATTTGTTACGCCGGTGTACAAAACCGTTTTGTTAAAATTGGTTAGTATGTAGGTGTAGAAATTGTATTGACGCATATTTTATATCCTGATCAAAAATTACCTTGTCATGCTGAACGTAGTGAAGCATCTATTCGCCACCAAGTAAGTTCGCAATTAGATTCTTCGCTATGCTCAGAATGACAATATCTTATAATTATTTCCTCTTCAGCGCCTCCCCAATCGCCTTCTCCACCATGGGTTCCATGATCTTGTACCCCTCTAAAGTAGGATGCACTCCGTCATTTGCCAGGTTTTTAGGCAGACCCTTTTCCGAATCAACCATGGCCGAATAATAATCGAGATAGACAACGTTATTCTTCAAACAATAATCCTTCAGCATCTGGTTTAGCCGGATCACTTTTTCCGTTGGGATGATAGCAGGCCGCCACGGGAAATGATTGGCAGGCAGCACAGAAGATATCACTACTTTAATATTGGCCGTTCTGGCCAATTGAGCCATCGAAACTATATTGCCAAAAGTAAATTCCAGTTTGGATGGGCCGGTATTTTCGGCGATGTCATTAATACCTGCCAGGATCACTACCACCGCCGGTTTCAGGTTGACAACATCCTCGCGGAAACGCACCAGCATTTGCGGCGTAGTTTGCCCGCTGATGCCGCGGTTAATATAATTACGACTTGCGAAAAATGCTGAGTCGTTATACTTCCAAAACTCAGTGATGGAGTTGCCCATAAAAATTACCCGCTTTTCATTTGGCGCAGGTGGCGGCACTTTGCTGTTATCTTCGGCATATTTGCGGATGTTCGGCCAATCCTGCTGACTGCGCAGCAATGCCGCTTTTTCCATAATGGCAGCCACTTTTGGGTCGATAGGTTTTAACAGGCCGTTCAATCCCAGCCAATCATCAAAACGATCTATCCATGCATCCGTAGGCAGGTTCTGCTTGCGCATACCGAACCCATGATTTCCTTTGGCATACAAATGTAGTTCGGCAGAATGTTTAGAGGCCAGCCATTTATTATACAGGTCGACACTGTGCGGGGCCAAACCAAAACCGTCATCGCTGGCTGCAGCTAAAAACATCGGTGGCGCATCGGCAGCTATCGTTCCCTGCAAGGCCGGGGGCATGTAAGCATAAATTGGCGCGACATAGTCAGGTCTGTTTTCAGGCGTATAATTATAAGCGCTGGATGCCGCCATAGTACCCCCGGCCGAAAAGCCAATGATCACGATACGGGATGGAGAAATACCAAACTCAGCGGCGTGCTGGCGCACATAGGCAATGGCCTGTCGGGTGTCGGCAATGCCCAACGGGATCACTTGCCGGGAATCCTCTTCCATTTGTTTAACAGGCTTGGTTTTCTGCTCCACGGTAGGGTCATTACTCAGTGTGTGCATCACCCGGTATTTCAATACAAAGGCGGTTATACCTTTTTGTTGCAGCCATTGGGCCACATCGGTACCCTCACTTTTGATAGACAGCGCCTGGAAACCGCCTCCCGGGCAAACGATCACTGCCGTGCCAGTATTGTTATCCGCATTGGGTGCAAACACAGTGAGTGACGGATGCGTAACATTGTACACCACCGGCGTATGCCACAAATTACTGTCCAATCGTTGTTCATCCCAGGTCCATTTTTCTGAGCCGGGGGCAGCGCCATTGTATAGTTGAATGACTTTTTGCTGTGCATGTACAGAAACTACTGCAAACAGCAGCAGCGCGATGAGTACCCTCGTATTCATAATCCAGATTTTAGTTAAACGTAGGTCAGATATGCAATTATAAATCTTTTTGGGGCTTTATGATTAAATACCTGTCATCTTTTTAAACCCCAACAGCAATTTTACAAAACCATCAGGCGGCTTGGTTTTATTTATCGGTATATTTGATATATGGTGTTACCCCAGCCACAACGGTCTTTATATAAATTACTTATCCTGTCGGGTGTGGTGGTTTGCCTTGCCGGGCAATCATGCAGCCACAAGCAAAAAATATTCAAAAGTGAGTGCGATGATGACAAGCATTTTAAGCAGGTTACTTTTAAGCATTTGATGGATAGCCTTAAAGATTATGACCATAAATACGTGGAAGTTTTGGGTAAGTATGAAGAGGGCAAGGAGCAATCGGCCCTGGTGATCGATAGCTTGCTTGACGATCAATCCAATAAAAATGCTTTATGGGTTGATTTTAGCCAGGATTGCCCGCTTTACCTCGCCGGCACGCATACGGGTTTATTTGAATATAACGACAGCGGCTTTACCCAGCTTAAAGATAAAGCGATAACCATACGCGGGAAAATAGACTTGCACAACAAAGGCCACCTCAAACAATACAAAGCCGCTATTGAGCGGGTGAGCTATATTAAATTTTGATCCTAAATTTTAATTGTCATTTCGAACGAGGAACGAGGAGAAACTACTCTCTTGAGCGGAAATGAGTTTCGGCTGCGCGAGCGAAAAATCTTATACAAGAGAAAAGCGGGTTGTGCAAGTTCGATAAGATTTCTCTCTATCGTTCGAAATGACATTAATGATAAAGATAGTTCTCAAACCTCCAGCACCAGCCCGTCATAAGCTAAGGTGATATTTTTTGGCAATACACGCAACGTAGTCTCATGCCTGCCCAGGCGGTGACTGATGTGCGTAAAATAGGTTTTTTCAGCACCGATCTCTTTGGCGAAAGCGATGGCTTCCACAAAAGTAAAATGCGAGATATGCTTTTCTATCTGCAATGCATTGATGACCAGTATCTTCGTTCCTTTTATCTTTTGCTTTTCGTGCTCCGATATGGTTTTAGCATCGGTGATATAAGTGAAATCCCCAATACGGAAACCCAGTACCGGCAGCTTATAGTGCATCACCTCGATGGGTATAAATTTGATATGGCCTATCAGAAATGGATTCAGGTCGATGGTATGCAGGTTGATCTCGGGGATGCCGGGATACTTCATCTCTGCGAAAATGTAAGAAAACTCTCTCTTCAAGGCCTCCTGCACCCGTGTGGTAGCATATACGTCAATAGCAGCCTCCTGGCGGTAATTAAAGGCCCGGATATCATCCATGCCTGCAATATGGTCCTTATGCTCGTGGGTGAACACAATGGCATCCAGGTGCTTTACTTTTGCCCGCAGCATCTGGTAGCGAAAATCTGGCCCCGAGTCGATCACGATCACCTTTCCCTCATCCTCGATCAGGATAGACGAACGCAGGCGCTTATCATGCGGATCAGGCGAAGTACAAACCTCGCAATCGCAGGCGATAACAGGTACACCCTGTGAAGTTCCGGTTCCCAAAAAAGTGATCTTCACAGCTGTAGCTTGGTTTGTTTTATCTGTTGTAAAAAAGTCACCTGCTTATCATCAAGCATATTATAATCCAGTTCCAGTCCGCGTATTAGTTCGGCAATAGCGTATATTTTGCTTTCGAGATTCGAGAATTTATTAACCACGATTACCTGGCTGCTGAGCAGCATGCAGGCCCCGGTTTTAAAGTTCCCCTTTTCGTAGCGTACCCTGTACCCTGCAGTCCGGAGCAGTATTTCCAGTTTTTCAAGCGTATGGGTAGTAAGCGTGAGCATCAGGACCAAAAATAGGGAATTGATTTACGAATTACGATTGGCAGGTGGTGATTTTTTTATTTTGGATGAAGGATTACACCAGCATAACAAAGCGCAACAACGACCGGGTGATGCCGGGGTGAGTCGAATAACGAACTATTTTTTCTGCCCCTCCGCTTTCTCCAACGCCTTTCTATACACCTTACTCATCTGCCCGGTAATAAAACTTTTGGGAACCAGGTTCATAAAGAAACCACCCACCCGGTTCATGAAACCCGGAATATAGGTTGCTTTGCGCGATTGAAAAGCATAAATGCCTTCTTTAGCAGCTTCCTTAACCGGCATTAGCCAGCCTTGCAGGTCGTGAAAGTTTTCACCGGCGGTCATCTCGGTCACAATGCCGCCGGGTGCATAGACTGTTAGCGAGAAGTTTGGATTTTTTATTTCGTGCCTGAGGGCCGAAGCATAGCTCAAAATAAAAGCCTTGGTACCCGAATAAGCCGCCTGGTAAGGCACCGGGAAAAGCGCCGCCATACTCGATACGATCACAATACCGCCTTCATTTTTGGTCTGCTCAAAATGGGCGATGAGCCGGTTGGTAATACGCACCACGCTCACCACATTGGTTTGGAACATGATTTGAAACTGTTCCCAGGGAAGATCGGCATTGCGGCCGAAATAGGTGATGCCTGCGTTTAAAACTGCCCCGTATAATTGCCCATCCTTCAAAATTTCATCAACGGCGAGGTCGACATCTGCCAAATTGGATAGATCAGCTACGATTACTTTTACGCTTACCCGGGCTTCTTTTTCAAGTTCAGCTTTCAATTGTTCAAGCTTATCCTTCCTTCGCGCAAGCAAAATAAGATTAGCCTGGTGCTGATGGGCCAGCTGCCTTGCCATTTCTTCACCCAGTCCGGATGACGCGCCGGTAACCAGTACCCATTTATTTTTGAATTGCAGTTTACTCATGTTGGTGGGGTAAAGCTAAATAATTTCGTCTGAACCGGAATTAAACGAATTAATGAATTAGTCGAATTTTATTTTAGAGTTGAATTAATTTGGGTAATTCCTTGAATATGTTTTTCGACTGATGCAATTATGATTAAATTCGCTTGAACCTGGATAGAACTTTAGACCAATTGCATTCTGTAAATTCATTAATTCTATAAATTCTGGTTCAGACAAACATGAAGAAAATTTTCCTAACCATCCTGCTTGCAGGTTGTGCCTCCTGCCTATTCGCGCAGCAAACCAAAACCTACGCCGAAAAGCTGGGCTGGCCCAAAGGCGCCAAAGTACTCATCCTGCACGTGGATGATGCTGGCATGTCGCATGATTCTAACGAAGGTGTTGAACAAGCTACGGGCAAAGGCGTAGCCACCTCCACCAGTATTATGATGCCCTGCCCCTGGGTGCCTGAGATAAAAAAGTATATCGATACACACCCCAATTTGGACGCTGGACTGCATTTAACCCTCACTTCCGAGTGGGATAATTACCGCTGGGCGCCTGTAGCCGGAAAAAATGAAGTGCCCGGCCTGGTTGATAAACAAGGATATATGTACCCTGCCGTGGCAGCCGTTTATTTCACCGCCAAGCCTGATGAAATAGATAAAGAAATTCGTGCACAATATGATAAGGCCATCGCCATGGGTATCAAGCCCACCCACCTCGACTCGCACATGGGAACCCTGTTTGCCAAAGATGCTTTCATGGAGAAGTACATCAAACTTGGGATAGAAAAGCAAGTGCCGGTGATGTTCCCCGGAGGGGATGATCTGTTTTTCCGCGCCGAGGCAAAGGCGGCCACTATTGCCACTTTAAAAAAACAAGGAAAATACCAGCAAGGTATGCCCATACCTGAATCGGATGCTTTGGGTGATGCCAAAAAGGTAGGCGAAATGATCTGGAAAAATGGCCTGCCGGTGCTGGATGATCTCCACAATTCAAGCTACGACTGGGTGATGCCGGATATCGAGCACAAAACCGATAAGGAAATACAAAAATGGTATACAGACCATTATATCGAAAGTATCGGGCGGCTAAGTCCGGGCCTGACGATGGTAATTATGCATTGCACCTTGCCATCCTCCACTTTCAAATATATCTGCAACGAAAGCCAGAAACGCAAAGGCGACCTGCTGGCTATGCTCGATCCGCGGCTGAAAGAGTTTTTAAAAAAGAAAGGCTATATCCTGACCACCTGGCGGGAAGTAATGGAGCGTAGGGTGAAGGTTGGCAATGTGGAGTAGGACTGTTTAAAACAATTATACGATTATAGCGATAGGTTTCAAACCCATCGCTATTGAATGCTATTGAAATGAAAAACCTCGTTTACCAATTCATCAAACAGCATAAATTAGGGGTGGTTTCTACTATTAACAGTGAGAATGAACCCGAAGCGGCTTTAGTTGGCATAGCGGTATCGGAGGACTTTGAGATTATATTCGATACAGTTAAAACATCCCGTAAATACCATAATATGCTGCAAAACCCTAAAGTGGCAATAGTTGTGGGATGGGATAATGAAACTACGGTGCAATATGAAGGCGAGGCAACAATTTTAGGGAGTGATGCGGAAGCGGAAAAGCTAAAGGGTGTTTACTTTGAAGTTTATCCGGATGGGAGGGAGCGTGCTAAAACCTGACCGGGACTTGTGCATATTAAAGTAGCTCCCCGATGGATACGGTACAGTAACTTTAATGAGCCGATGGTGATAGAAGAGATACGATTTTAGATATTTAAATTTAAAACAACCATTTTTGAATTGTAGCGTTTCTCTCTTAAAATACGTAATGTTAGAAGAAAGATTTTTTGGTTTTAATTAAATTGTATGAAAAAGTTATTTTTAATAGGCGCAGCTGCGCTGATAGCGTTTGGATTTTCGGCTTGCTCGTTAGATCATATCAATCCGGATCAGCCGCCTATAATATCAACCGGTAAAAGCGATACCAGCAAAACGCCGATTGCAAACACATCGCTTGTAGGCACATGGAATATTATAACCGATTCCATTTCTTACCAGACCAATACCATGTATCATGGTACACCCTCTGATATATATAAATTTACCCAGTATGGTAATTTGTATGTCAATAATGGGTTTAATGCGCAGATAGATACTGCAGTTTACGCCATCTCAACAGACAATAAACTTCAATTTACTACCTCCTATTGGAGTGCGAATGGCAATTATAGCCGGGTGCCATTAGCAGTCGGCCCCTTCCAAATATCCAATTTGACCAGTACCACGCTTACACTGACACAAAACGTCAAATCAACCAATGGTAATTATTACGAGCAGCTGATTTTTGCGAAGGTGCAGTAAGATCACCTCAAATCCACCACCTCAACACCCGGATGATCCTTTTTATCAAAAGTAAAGGTGCTTTCCGGAACGTTTATATTGGGTGCAAAGCTTTTGATCACATAATTATACCGGCTGCCATTTTTGTCGAATATCATGGCGCTGTAGATCTGTTTTTTTAATTTGTCTATGGTCAGTCGCACTTTAAAGAAGGTTTTCTTGCTGTCTTCGGGGGTAAGGTCTATCGTTTGATAAAGTCTGCCACCTATCTTTTCGGTGCCGGTAAACAGGTACTTGTAGCCATGCTCGTAAATCGTAAATATTTGAGCCGGGTTCAGGCTTTCACCGGTTTTGTCCACATCGCTTAACTGCACTTCCTTATCCTTTTTAAGGTACGTCCACTGGCTTTTGCCATCGCTGATGATCTCCTGGTCTACTGCCGCTTTATCGCCGGGGCTATAGATGGTCATCTTATATTTATTGGCTTTTGATTTAGATACCAATGTGCCGGTTTGACTGTCTTTGGTGTCGGTCTGCGGGTTCTCTACCGTAAAAGTAAAATCGGCCTTTACCACATCATACGACCGGTATTTGAGGCTCACCTGGTTTAGTATCTTCTTAGCGTCAACATCCTTTTGTGCGAATACCAGGTTTGCGGTTAAAGCAGTTAGTACGAATAATATAAGCGATTTTTTCATCAGGTCATTGAGTTATTAGGTCATTGGAACAATCCAATCACATTTATTTGATGTCAGAACAGGGAACAGGTTTAATATTAAATTGGTTTTGATAAATTTTCCAGGTGCCTTTCCAAACTATATTCATCCTGGTACAGCACATCACGCGCTTTGCTGCCTTCAAACGGGCCCACTATACCTGCGGCTTCCAACTGGTCGATAATACGGCCTGCCCGGTTATAGCCTAACTTCAGCTTACGTTGTATTAAGGAGGTCGATCCCTGTTGATGCATTACAATTAAGCGTGCTGCTTCTTCAAACATCGGGTCGCGGTTATCTGGGTCAAACTCTTTGGAACTGCCACCCTCGTTCTCGCCCACGTATTCAGGTAAGAGCATGGCGGTTGCATAGCCCTTTTGATTGCCGATATAATCGGATACTTTCTCCACCTCATGCGTATCCACAAAAGCGCATTGCAGGCGTATCAGGTCGCTGCCGGTTGAGAGCAGCATATCCCCACGACCGATCAACTGGTCAGCACCACCTGCATCCAGTATGGTACGCGAATCGATCTTTGACAGCACCCTGAAAGCCAGCCTCGATGGGAAGTTGGCCTTAATGGTACCTGTGATGATATTTACCGATGGCCTTTGTGTGGCGATCACCAGGTGGATACCCACCGCACGGGCCAACTGGGCTATACGCGCTATTGGCATTTCCACTTCCTTGCCTGCGGTCATCATCAAATCAGCAAACTCGTCTATTACCAATACTATAAAAGGCAGGTAACGGTGTTTCTCCGGGTCGCTTATTTTGCGGTTGATAAATTTCTGGTTGTATTCCTTCAGGTTACGCACCTGTGCGTCTTTCAGCAGGTCATACCGCTGATCCATCTCGATACAAAGCGAATTCAGCGTATTTACCACCTTTTTAGTATCGGTAATAATGGCATCAGCCTCATCAGGCAATTTAGCAAGGAAGTGTCTTTCTATCTTGCGGAAAAGCGTCAACTCCACCTTTTTAGGATCGACCAGCACAAATTTTAATTCGGCGGGATGCTTTTTATACAACAGCGAGATCAATATGGCATTGATACCAACCGATTTACCCTGCCCGGTAGCACCGGCAACTAATAAGTGAGGCATCTTAGCCAGGTCGGCGATAAATACCTCGTTGGATATAGTTTTACCCAAAGCAATGGGTAGATCCATTGTGGTATTCTGGAACTTTTCTGTCGACAGTATAGAACGCATGGAAACCATTTCCGGGTTTTGGTTAGGTACCTCGATACCGATAGTTCCCTTGCCCGGCATTGGGGCGATGATACGGATACCCAAAGCAGCTAAGCTTAGCGCGATATCATCCTCCAGGTTCTTGATCTTGGAGATACGCACACCCGGCGCAGGGATGATCTCGTACAAGGTAACCGTAGGCCCGATGGTCGCTTTGATCTTATCGATCTCGATATTATAATGGTTCAGCGTTTCAACGATCTTGTTCTTGTTGGCCTCCAGCTCTTCGGAGTTAACGTTTATTTTGTTGGAGCCATAATTCTCTAACAGGTCAAGCGGCGGATATTTATAGCCTGCCAATTCGAGCTTATGATCATAAACCCCAAACTGGCTTACCAGGTCGGCGGCTTTATCCGTGTCTTCTTTTTCGATAGTCAGTACATTGGTCGGCCTTGCGGTATCAATGGTAAGGGGTATCTCATCTTCCGACTGCGGCTCATGCGAAGCAGAAGGATCGGGTGTTAATACCATCGGCTCGTGGAACACGGAGTTTTGCACCACCGGTTCAGCTTTCACTCGTTCATTCCTCTCCCTGTTACCATTCTTGGGCCATTCCACCGGTTTAGAAAGATAATCTTCCTCTCGCTCAAAAGCTTCGGGAACCACATTATCCACCACATCATCATTCAGGCCTTTATCCCTGCGTGGTATTTTAAAGTCGATATTATAAGCAATGATCAATGCCGTCAACGCGGCAAATAACAATAACCCCGCTGTACCTGCCTGGCCTATCTGCGCATCCATCAGGCGGTTGGTCCAGAAACCAAAGCTGCCCTCCAGGTAATGCGGCACATCGCTGGTAAAGCCATGCAAAAAGCCAAGGGCGATCGAAATAAATACCAACAGGAAAAAAGAATACCCAATGGTTTTGCTGATAGGGTATAAGCGTATCTTGAATAATAACCGGTATCCCACAATAAAAAATACAAAAACAAAAAGGAAGGAAGCCACTCCAAACCACTCGAAAATGAATTGGTTGGATAGCAGCGCGCCAAATTTGCCCAGCCAGTTATCTACCACCGGGTTTTTAACGCCATTGTCTAACAGTTCCTGCGTAGTTTTGAATAGGTTATGCCAGCCGCCATTTGCAGGCGAAACGTAGCTCTGGTCCTCCTGCCAGGTAAACAGGTAGGAGGTAAAGGCGATGAGGAAAAATACCGACATCACCAGCAGGAACAAGCCCGCTATTTTAGCCAACCGCCCATCACCCACATTGAATGCAGGCATCGTCCTTTCCTGCCTTTGTTTGGCAGGCTTTTCCTTTTCACTCTTAGACGAGGACTTATCAGGTTTATTATCGTCCTTTAAAGTATTTGATTTAAACTGGTTCCCTTTGATCGGCATCCTTACATTACAGCGTTGAAACGCAAATATAAAGTTAATAGATTAAAGAAATATTAGGGATGGTTTTTAATTTTTTTATTGGCTTACCCGTGGACTCACCCGGTCATCGCTTCGCTCGATCACCCTCTCTCCGCTTCGCGCAAAGAGGGATTGAATAAAGATTTAATTTGAAACTCTTTTATTCCCCCTCTCTACTTGTAGAGATGGGGCTGGGGGGTGAGTCCACCAAAACCTTTACAATCTGCAATTGTTAATCTATCATGAAAAAAGAGATCCTGGCAGCATCCGCGTTGGTTGGCATAGGCGCAGCGGCAATACTTTTAAGCAATAGAAATAAACCGCTCAAAACCGTCAATACTGTCGACCTGGAAAAATACCTGGGCAAATGGTACGAGATAGCTGCTTTCCCCCAGAGTTTTGAAAAAGGATGCAGCTTTACCACAGCCGAATACAGCCTGAAAGAGGATGGCAAGATCGAAGTAAAAAATAGCTGCATTAAGGATGGTCAACCCAAAGTTGCCATTGGCGAGGCCTCTGTGGATGATAAAAAAACCAACTCCAAACTGGATATAAGTTTCTTCTGGCCCTTCGGTGGTAAGTACTGGATCATTGCCCTGGCGCCCGATTACAGCTATGCCGTAGTGGGCCACCCCAACCGAAAATACCTGTGGATACTCAACCGCAAACCCAAAATGGATGCCATGACCTACAACCACCTGGTGCTGTTAGCCGCAGGCAAAGGATTTGATATCCGTAAACTGGTGAAGACGGTGCAGGAATAATTTCGGATTTCGGATTTATTGTATGCCATTGCAATAACGGGTAGTTTTAGGCCATTGCTCTCAACTATAGCGATGGGTTTAAAACCCATCGCTATGAAAAGCAAATGCAGTATTACTATGTTCCGGTAGCCCCGCTATGCTATCGGGTTTAGGTTAGTCGGGGCAGTGCTGCTATGTTGCTGCCTTTTGTCTGAACCGCTGATTTAATTTGATTACGTTGATTTCGCTGATAATAATCAACGTTGTCATTGAATCACGCCAATCAACGGTTCAGAAGGTGTCGTCCGTCCGTCTCCCCGTGCCCTTACTCCGGGACAGTAGCAGGACACAATAGATAATGAAGAGTATAAATATACAATGGATAGATAATCTGTCCGCCTTGTTTCGATGCACCTTCCCCGGGTAACGGACGGACAGACAAAAAATCAAATCAAAGGCAATTATTTTAACCAATAAATTTGCATACCTCAATTCTATTTGCTAAATTTGTTAGTATAGCATCCGCTATATCCATTACCTTATTTTCCTGGTCTGTTTACTGCAAAGCCATCCTTTACTTTATACTAAGTAAGGGGTATTATTAAATTCAAGGGTTGAAATTTAATTTTATTGCAGTAAGAAATATTGATTATCAGTTGATTGTTATTATTTGTTAATTCGATTTATTGACTTGCACTCGTAACATTACCTATAGTGATGGGTTTAAAACCCATCGCTATGAATAGTGAATTGATAGTTTGGCAGATTATTAATGACTGATAAATATTTGTTGATGTATTGCCAGTAATCATTTACATAACCAACCTAACAGCACCGCCACAACCCACCTAAACCTGGTAGCAGCGTATACCGGCCCAGTGATTAACGCCTGTGTAGTATTAGCGTATAACAGGGCTGCCATTAATATAACCACTGCCATTGCTTTACTGATAATATGAGTCTGTCCGTCCGTCACGGGGAACCACTACCCATAGACAACGTGGACACGCCATAATGAAACTAAAATTCAGAAAATAAAAAATAAGCATTTCTTACAGTAGCCACTAAAAAGCTTGCGAGACCAACAGCCTGTCCACCACCGTTTCAACCACCGGCACCCCAGGACGGACGGACACTTTTAACTATAATTCTGCCAAAAAACTCCTCTCATCTATTTAATAAATTACCTAATTTGCCGATCCAATTATAACCAATGCCCCTGTTGGTTGCTGATAAACTTTAAATTAACCGTCATGATCAAAAAAATTATGCTGAAAAGCTTTGCGCTGAGCACTTGCGTGCTGCTATTATTAAATTACAACCATGCTGATGCCCAGGATAAGGGCTGGAAACAGCTTTTCAATGGCAAGGACCTTACCGGCTTTAAGCAGGTGGGCAAAGGCGATCATTATGTGAAGGATGGCACGATACGCAGTCACAGCGGTATGGGTTTATTATATTGGACAGGCGGCAAGCTGAGCAATTGCACCATTAAAGTGGTGTACCAGATGCAGAAATCAAACAGTAATTCGGGTATATTTATCCGCATACCGCTGGAGCCACGTGAGGAATGGATGCCGGTATTTTATGGCTACGAGGTGCAGATAGATAATCACCCGGAAACCTCAAAAGAGGATGACTACCACATTACTGGTACCTTATATTCGTTAACCAAACCCCTTGCCAAACCCGGCAAACCGGGCCCTGAGTGGAACACGATGGAGATCACGTTGGACGGGCCACGCACGATAGTGTATGTAAACGGCGTGAAAGTAACCGATTATAAAGAAGGCGAGGCTACCCCGGCACGTAAGTTTGACTTTGAGCCTTTCCGTGGTTTACGGCCAAACTCGGGCTATTTCGGCCTGCAAAATCATGGGTCGGATGATATTGTTTATTTCAAGGAGGTTTCGGTAAAACCATTAGCTAAAAAGTAATCGTTATGGAAGAGAACGAACAGACACCCGGCAATATCAACCGTAAGGATTTTATTAAGAAAGCGGCACTGGCTACTGCTGCATTTTATATTGTACCCCGCTATGTTTTAGGTGGAAAGGGTTACACCCCGCCAAGCGATAAGCTGTACATAGCCGCAGTAGGTTGCAGCGGCGAGGCGGAGAATGATATCCACCATTACGCCACCGCGCCTAAAAAGAATGCCGAGATCGCCTTTTTATGCGATGTAGACGACCGTGGCGCGGCACCAAGACGGAAAGAGTTCCCGAAAGCGAAATTCTATTACGACTGGCGCGAAATGTTTGAGAAGGAAAGCAAGCATTTTGATGCGGTAACGGTAGCCATCCCCGATCATAACCATGCTTTAGTTGGTTTGAGCGCCATGCAGCTGAAGAAACATCTGTACCTGCAAAAACCCTTAACCCATGATATTTACGAGGCAAGGATATTAACCGAGGCCTCAAAAAAATACCAGGTAGTAACACAAATGGGCGACCAGGGCGCATCCTGCGACGGTATGCGTACCATGCGCGAGTGGTTCGAGGCCGGGTTGATCGGCGATATTGAAAAGGTATACTGCTGGACCGACAGGCCTGTATGGCCACAAGGCATATCATGGCCCGCAACCAAACCACCCGTACCCAAAGAATTGAAGTGGGACCTTTGGCTGGGCACGGCACAGGAAACTAATTATATCGACAACCTGGTACCCTTCAACTGGCGCGGCTGGTGGCAATTCGGCACCGGGGCTTTGGGCGATATGGGCTGCCACATTATGGGGCCACCGTTCAAATTGTTAGAATTAGGTTATCCCGAATCGGTATCGGGTAGTGCCAGCACGGTTTACAATGGTATTTTCAAAGAAGGTATCTATCCTGAAAGCGGGCCGGTATCCAGCTCCATTAAATTTAAATTCAAACAAAAAGGCGGCAAAAACCTCGACCTGTACTGGATGGATGGCGGCATTACCCCCGAACGCCTTGCAGAGCTTGACCCGGATGTGAATATGAACGAGGCCTTAGGCGATATCCCGAGCGAGAAAGATTTTGAGGGCTGTACCCTGTTTATCGGCACCAAAGGGAAAGTATCCTGCGGTTGGGGTGGTAGTCACCCACGGTTGTTACCTTTATCATTAAATAAAGACATTCACATCCCCGAAAAATACGCGCGTGTACCCGGAGGAATGGACGGACACTGGTGGCAGTGGGTGGATGCCAGCATAGCAGGCTATGGTAAAATGGAGGTTGATTCGCCTTTTGAGGGCTATGCAGGGCCATTAACCGAAACGGTATTGATGGGTAACTTGCTGCTGCGCACCTTCAACATACAGGAAAAAATAAAACGCAACGACCCGGTTTATGGCAATATGGAAGGCTACAAATTCAGCGGTAGGTACACCGACCTGAAATGGGATGGCGCCAATATGCGCATCACCAATTTTGAACCGGCTAATCAGTTTATCAAAAGAGAATACAGGAAGGGATGGGGCGAGTTGAAGTTATAGAAAAGAGGTGTTATGCTGAGGTTCTCGAAGCATAGCGGGCAAAGGCCTCTGCGCCCACTCTTCGAGAACCTCAGGGTGACATTCTTACTTTAAGTTATAAACATTAATTGATAGGCAATTTTCAACTATACAACTCTGTTGCAGTCACTTCCCTGTATTATTAACAACCCTGTGGAAAACTATCGTTAAAATCGCAAAACGAAACTTTACATTTTTGGGTAAAAGGACTTAACTAAATTCTTTTTTCCAATATAACCGCATGAGATCGTTGGTAGAGTTAAACAGGGAAGCTGCCGAATTACAATTAAAGATCAGGAGACTGATGCTGAATAATAACAGCTTTGACGAGGGCCTTGAGGATAAGCTGACGGTAGTAGCAACTATTACTATTTTGCGCGCTCAGTTAGTAAAGATCCAGCGCGAGACCAGGGAACGTTTCCCGGATTCGTATTAGTTTACAGCTTTGTGGTATATTGCATTTTCCCCAATAAATATCACCTGCTATGGAAGCTTACAAAGACCTTAAACTGGCTGTATTGATTGATGCCGATAACGTACCCTACGCCAATGTGAAGGAGATGTTTGAGGAAATAGCCAAGTACGGCACCCCAACCTTTAAACGCATTTACGCCGACTGGACAAAACCCACCGTATCCGGCTGGAAGAATGTGCTGCTGGAGAATGCCATCACTCCCATACAGCAATACAGTTACTCGTCAGGCAAAAACTCATCAGATAGCGCACTCATTATCGACGCGATGGATATTTTATACACCGGTAAGGTGGATGGTTTCTGCATCGTATCAAGCGACAGCGATTTTACAAGGTTGGCAACCAGGCTAAGGGAATCTGGCATGAAGGTGATCGGTATCGGCGAAAAGAAAACGCTGAACCCTTTTATCACCGCCTGCGATAAGTTTATCTACATCGAAATATTAAAGAAGGAAAAGATAAGCCGTACAGAACCCAGCAATAAGGAAGCGTCAAAAGCCGTTGTTGCACCTGTCTACATTCCTATCAACAAGATCGATCCGGAGATCATCGAGCTGATATCTGATAGTATAACCGACCTTGCTGATGAAAATGGCTGGACCTATTTAGGCGACCTGGGCAGCCTGATCATCAAAAAGAAACCGGATTTTGACCCGAGAAATTATGGTTTCCCGAAAATGTCGCCCATGATCCGCAGCATCAATAAGTTTGAGATTGATGAGCGGGATACAGGAAAAAAGAATGTGAAGCATATTTATATCAGGATGAAGTAGGCGGCGAAACCAAAATCAGAGCGCTGTCATCCTGAGCCCGTCGAAGGATCGCGCGTGAAGGCCCTCCCGCATGCTTCGACGGGGCTCAGCATGACACCCTGTTTTTACCGTTGTTTATCAATACACATACACCACATACCCCCAAGGCTCAATATTCCATGGCTTGCTTGTTAAGGGCTCTTTGTTATACATGAAAACATTATAAGGCTTACCTAACAAGCTTTTCTCCTTTATAGTGATGGCCCGCTCCTTCGCCGATAGGTTCAGGATCACCAATACTTTTTTACCGGCTTTTTCTCTTACATAAGCGTACACAGCCTTATCATCACCCGCGTTTATTTTACGGAACGAAGCATTGGCAGCAAGTGCCACGTTGCTTTTACGCAAGTTGAGCAACGTCTTGTAAAACTTAGCCCTCGAATAGTTTTTAAATTTGATGGTATCCTTATCAAAGAATTTAATGGCACGCAATACCGGTTCTTCCTGCCCGCTGTAGATCAATGGGACGCTATGCGGCATGGTTTGGGTGAACACAGCAAACGGAGCATGCACAGGGCCTGGAAACACGCTAAAATCAGCGTTATTATTGCTATTCTCATCATGGTTACTAGTAAAATACAATTCAAGCGCGTTTTTAGGGTATTGTTTGTCGTATTTCTTCCGCACACTATCGAGGGAGGTAGCCGGACGGACACCTTTGGCAACCAGTGTCATGACATGGAACATTTCCCAGGGATAGGTAGCGTCAAAACCGCTGGGATGCAGGTAGGTCTTATCACCTTCGGCCAACATAAACAAGCTTCGGCCTTTACGTAATTGGGCAAAGTATTTTTTCCAGAAGCTGCCGGGTACGTTCCACGCTACATCACAACGGAAGCCATCTATATTAGCATATTTGAGCCAGAATTTCATGGTGTTGATCATGCTATCCTGCATGGTCACATTCTTATAATCCAACTGACGGGTATCATCCCAGTTATAGGGAATAGCAGCTTTACCGGTACTATCCTTCACAAAAAAGTCGGGATGCTTCGTGAGCCACACGTTATCAGCGCCGGTATGGTTAGGCACCCAGTCGATAATCACCTTCATACCTTTGGCATGGGCAGCGGATACCAATCGCTTAAAATCATAAAATGAACCAAACTCAGGGTTTACTTTGGTGTAATCAGCAACCGCGTAATAGCTGCCAAGCGAGCCTTTACGCTCAACCTTGCTTATTGGGTTGATCGGCATAAACCAAAGCGTTTGCACGCCCATCTTCTTTAGTCTGTCGAGATGCTTTGCAAAGGCGTTAAAAGTACCTTGTGGAGTATATTGACGAACATTCACCTCATACACATTACCCTGCATGATCCAGGCGGGATGACCATCGATAGTTTTACTGGTTTGACCAAAAGCGACAGAATATATCCATGCCTGGATAAGTATTAACAGGATAAGCTTTTTCATAAGTTTATAATTGGTTTGCAGTAAATATAGGGATTAAATGGCCCGTCCGATCCGTAAACCGCAATAGGTGGCAACAATACCCAGCGCGACACTGCCGATGGTGTAGGCTAAAAAAACAAATATCTTTTGATCGCTCAGTAACTGCACATTCTCCAATGAAAAAGCGGAAAAAGTGGTAAACCCACCGCAAAGGCCTGTTACAAGTAGTAAGCGCCAATGATCTGCCTGATCGCCATAACGCTCGGTATAAAATATTATAAAGCCGATAAGAAAGCAACCGATGATATTCACCAAAAAGGTGCCATACGGAAATGGGGAGGTATTGATCCCGTTTATCCAGCGGCTGAGCGCATAACGAAGTACGCTGCCTACACCTCCGCCTGCAAATATCAAGAGTAAATTTTTCATGAATGGTTAAAACGCTATGAAATAAACAATATCAACACTTTATTTCGTAGGCGCCATCAGACCCGCATCAGGTGCGGGACGGTTCAAATAGGTGGAACACCATCACCTTTATTCGTCACAATAATACATAAAAGTGATACTATTTTATAAAACAAAGATTTCTTTATCTTTAAATCACCAAATAAAACCTCTTCATGGAAAATTACAACAAATTATGGCGCTCTTTCTTTCTCATCGGAGTAATAGCAATCGCGGTTCAGCAACTGATCTGCGCCGATTTCAGGCCGGTAATATTGCCTGCGGGATTCCCGGCGTGGCTTTCACATAGGGTAGTGTGGACATGGATATTCAGCATCGCGCTTATTATCACCTCCCTGCTCATGCTGGTCGGCATAGGCGCCAGAACGAAATCATTGCTATGGGGAGGAATACTGCTGTTACTGGTTATACTTTGCCAGATCCCATCCGTGTTAACCGGTGTAAATTCTGCCAAACATTTGGGCTTGTGGATAGACCCGTTTAAGGAACTTACCCTGAGCGGCGGCTTCTTCGTGGTTGCAGGTTCGCTATCAGGTGAAAGCAATTTAGGCCTAATCAAATTTTTAGAAAAACTCATTCCCGCTGGGAAATATTTCCTGGCCATCACTATGGTGGTATTCGGCTATTCGCATTTTGTATATACTGATTTTGTGGTCACGCTGGTACCCAACTGGATACCAGGACATTTATTTTGGACATATTTTTCGGCTGTGGCGCTTATGCTTTCGGGCCTTGCCATTATACTGAATATTCAGCGGCGCACTGCAGCAGCTTTATTAGGTATCATGCTATTTTTATGGGTCATTATATTGCATATCCCCCGTGGCATAGCCGACCCGCACAGCGGTAATGGCAACGAGTGGACCAGCGTATTTGAGGCATTAGCATTTAGCGGGATAGCTTTTTTAGTGGCAGGGAAACCGAAAAAAGCGGTTTAATGGTTTGAAATTATTATTTTTAAAGCATGAAATATATGCTCATTTTCCTGCTTTTACCATTTGCGGTGCAAGCACAAAGTGTAACCAATCAAAACGTGTCCGATACTACTCCTTTCATCCCGCACCATACGCCGTTGCGACTGGAGCAATTTAAAAAGGAGCCTATAGTTACCGGCAGGATCATTTTTCTGGGCAACAGCATCACTGAGATGGGCGACTGGAAAAAGGTTTTGAATGACACTACCGTGGTCAATCGTGGCATTGGTGGCGATATTACTTATGGTGTGCTTAAACGCTTAAAGGACATCACCGACCGGCAGCCTTCCAAATTGTTTATTTTATTAGGGATCAATGATGTAGGCAAGGATATACCCGATGCTGTGATAGCTGATAACTACCTGAAGATAATGAAGGAAATACATACCAAATGCCCGCAAACCAAGGTCTATGTACAAAGCATATTGCCGGTAAATTCCACGCTACCGCATTTCCCGCAGCATTATGATAAACAGGAACATATACTGGCAGTAAATAAATTATTGAAAGCGAACGCCCAGACCGGCGATTACACCTTTGTAGATATCGCTCATTTATTTGTGGATGCTGACCAGCGACTGGATAGTCGCTACACTTACGAAGGCCTTCACCTTAGACCCGAAGCGTACCCGATTTGGGTCGCCTACTTAAAAAAACAGGGATATTTGTAACAAAAATGATATATAGTTATCTTAATTAAAAACAAAGATCATGACAAAGGAATCATTTTCAATAAGCGGAGAAAGCCTGATCAAGAAGGTAAAGGAATTGATAGCTGAAGGTAACGTAAGCAAGATCACTATCACCGATAAATCTGGTAAAGAATTTGCCAGTTTCCCTGTAACCGTAGGTGTGGTTGGTATATTATTAATGCCGATGTTTGCCGCGATAGGCGCTATTGCCGCATTGGTAACCGAGTGCACAATTACTGTTGAACGCGAAATAGTAGAAGAGCCGGTAAAAGAGGAAACACCTCAACCATAAGATTTGTCAACTTTTTAAAAGTTGACAAATCTAATTTCGGTCACAACGTCGGCTGCATCCCTGTACCAATGCCTATCCTGTTCCAGGCATTGATAGTCACTGCTGCCATAATTACTTTGGAGATATAGTGCCTGTCCAGCACCAGTAAGGCATCCTCATAAAGCTTTTCGGATATCCCATTTTTAATATTGGTGATTTCTTCGGTTATCGCAAGTACCGCCTTTTCTTCTGGTGTAAAAAAAGGTGTCTCCCGCCATGCATTCAGGGCATAAATACGCTGCTCGGTTTCACCAACTTCACGGGCATCTTTGGTATGCATATTAATGCAATAAGCACAGCCATTGATCTGCGATGCGCGTATTTTAACCAGGTCTAAATGCGTTCTGCTAATTCCACTAGTGTTTAAATAATTTTCAAGGGCACCCATAGCTTCGTATGCTTTAGGTTCCACATGTGTTCTTTTGCTCATGATATTTTAATATTTGATTACAGTACAAAATTGCCTGTTCATCAGCGCAAAAAAGTTAATCATGATTAAGAAAGGAGAGCCAAGAGACAAGAACCAAGAGTCAAGAGTCAAGATAGGGTTTGTTAGTTAACCTTGGTTCAAATCTTGGCTCCTGGTTCTCGATTCTTGACTCTTGGATCTTTCCTCCCTCGAATTTTACTCAAAAACTGAGGTGTAAAACCGAGATACGAAGCCAGCATGTATTGCGGTATACGCTGTACAAAACCCGGGTATAAGCCGATAAAATGCTTATAGCGTTCTTCGTCATTTTGATCACGGATATATTCAAACCGGCGCATCGTAGCCGTATGGGTCTTTTGCAGGATGATCCTAAAGTAGCGCTCCATTTTAGGCACGTTTATTAACAGTTCCTCATAAGCTTTTTTACTAATGCCGACGAGTTCCGAATCTTCGATAGCCTGGATGTAATAATGAGAGGGGTGCCCGGTCTCGAGGCTGCTAAGATCGGTTATCCACCAGTTCTCAATACCAAATTGGGTGATTTGTTCCTGCCCGTTGCGGTTGATAAAATACAGGCGCATGCAACCTTTGCTTACAAAATAATTAGCGCGGCATATTTCATCAGGCCGAAGTATGAAACCCTTTTTCTTTACAGATATTTGGTTAACACTTGCCTCTACCTGCGCAGATTCATCTTCATCCAGCTTGACAAATTTGTTGATATGGGCCAACAGGTTATTTTGCATAACGAGCCCAAAGATAACCTAACAAACTAAGAATATCACTGCTTAATAACCCGGGTTTTGCTTGATCTTCCCGTTACCGGCGCTTATCGCGCTTGCCGGGATCGGGTACAGTTCGCTTTTGCCGGCGGTAAAGCTGATGGTAAGCAACATCAGCGGGTTAAAATTAGCCACATGTGACTCATGATTTATATAGGCATTCAGCGTATTTGCCATGTAGCCGCTGGCTGTGGGCCCGCCAAAGGCACCGTCCCAGCGCTGCAGGTCAAAAAACCGGTGGCCTTCCATGCCTAATTCTATCATGCGCTCATGATATACGGCCTTACGTGCATAGGTTTGGCCGTTTGCTGCAAAACCTGTTGCCGCATCGCCTCCAGCCGCGCCATACAAGCCCACCTTGTAATTGGCCGCCGGGATTGTTGTATATCCCTCCATCGGGTGTGTGTCGTCTCTGTAGCGATGTACCCAACCGGCTGGGTCGGCGGCACGTGTACGTACCATATTTACATAATTCTCGGCCTGCTGCAAGTTCCCGGTTTCTACTTCGGCTTCGGCGGCCCAAAGCAGCACATCGGCATACCGGATAGCGTTGTACCCATTTGAGGTAGCCTGGTTTGGGGCCCATCCATCAAAAGTCTCACTCGTAGTGGCTTGGGCAGCTTGATAAAATACCGTTTTAATACTCACAAATGGCCCTTCGTACTCCTGGGCCCCCGTCCAGGTTATGCCGGGCATCAGGCCCCAGTCAAGGTAAGGTATACCACGCCTGCCAACGGTCCAGTCTAACCGGGAATCAATTGTTTCTGTACTTGGGGTAAAGCTATCAGCAGCAGGTACGCCTTCGTCGTTTTTCAGGTCTGCAACATTGTAGGTATCCAATAAAGGCAAGCCAGTTACAGCATTGGCTTTAAATGCGTTCACTAAGCTAAATGTAGGCTGGAAAAAGCCACAGCAGCCACCAGGGCCGTGATTTGGGAAATTTAGTATATCGCCTGCATTTCCGTTATAGCCGCCTGCCCCGTCATGAACCGTTGCCTGGATCACAAATACACCTTCAGAGCCATTTTTAGTTGACGGATTGAAATTATCCGCATAATGTACCAATGCATATTTGGCTCCGCTTGATGTTAGGCCATTATTGATCAGGTCGGCCAAAGCAGTTTTAGCCTGGGCATATTTATGATCAAACATCAATGTTTTTGCTAAAAACGCTTCAGCTGCATACTTATTCGGTCGCCCAATCTGTGCTTGTGTAGCCGGCAATGTGGCCATCGCAGCAGTAAAATCCGCTTCAATCTTATCCCATATAGGGCCCGGGTTGCTCACATCGGAATAGCCATTATCATACACCGCGGTTTCATCAATATAAGGAACATTTTTCCATAATTTTGCCAGCTCCAGTTCATAAAACCCTCTTAAAAACCTTGCTTCAGCAACTAATTGATTGCTCTGTTCAGCGGTCAGTCCGTCTTTTACCAAAGGTAATTTCTGTAGCACCGCGTTGGCGTAATGTATGCCTATGATATTTATCTTCCACTTAGGGTCCAGAAAATTGTTATCCTTACCCGAAGTATAATTTTCTATCGAACTGGCGTCGGTTTGATCATCAGGTGTGCTTCCTTTGTGCGCATCGCCACCGGCCACGCTGCCATAAAGCCAGTTATCAGTACCTGTAGCCCAAACTGCACCAACTTGCCCCCTGTAAACGCCGTCTAACAGCCCATAGGCATTCAGCAGTAAATTATTTACCCCATCCTTAGTAGCAGGGGTATTTACGATCAATGAATCTGGTGTTGTTTTGGTGATCTTATCGTTATTATTCTTTTTGCAAGTAAATATGGATAAGGAGATTAAGATAAAGGCAACTGGTCGTAGTAGTTTCTTCATAATGTTAATCACGTCTAAATAAGGGGATTATATCAGCAATTAATTTCAGTAATGGCTTTATAATTGGGTTCGATTTAGTATGATATAAAGTTATTATTATTTGATAAATATTAAAAAATAAATAATTCTCGCTCTTGTCATAAAATCATTACCCATTTCGTTTGCTCGTTGCCACGCTTATTATATAAATTAGTGGCATGAAGATAATGACCATATCGATAGCATGTTGCTCGTTAGCATTCATGCTTTGCAGCACCAATAGCTTTGCGCAAACAAAAGATAATGTGATCGACCAGATCATCAAGGAAGAAAATAGTAATTCGCAGCTCGAAAAACTGGCGCATGAACTGTTTGACGGCATAGGCCCACGGTTGGTTGGCACGCCGCAAATGGAGCAGGCCAATAAGTGGGCGATAGCTAAGTATACTGCCTGGGGAATACCTGCCCATACCGAAAAATGGGGCGAATGGCGCGGATGGGAACGCGGCGTATCGCATATCGATATGGTATATCCACGTGTAAAATCATTGGAAGGAACTCAACTGGCCTGGAGCCCGGATATGGGCAAAAAGACAATCACATCCGATCTGGTGATACTACCTGATTTAGCCGATTCCAACGCTTTTAAAGCCTGGCTGCCCACAGTAAAAGGCAAATTTGTGATGATATCCATGAACCAGCCTACCGGCAGGCCGGATTATAACTGGCAGGAATTTGCTACCAAGGAGTCCTTTGAGAAAATGAAGAAGGAGCGCACCGCACAAACAGAAGCCTGGCGCAACCGCATCAGCAAAACAGGATATACTACCCGTAGTTTGCCTGTGGCCCTCGAAAGAGCGGGTGCGGTAGGTATTGTCACCTGCAACTGGTCGGCAGGGTTTGGGGTGGATAAGATATTTGGTGGCTATACCAAAAAAGTGCCGACCATTGATATTGCTTTGGAAGACTATGGCATGCTGTACCGCCTTACTGAGTCTGGTGATAAACCGCAGATCAGGGTGCACACCGAATCAAAGGAAAGGGGTGTAGTGCCTACCTTTAACACCATTGCCGAAATAAAAGGCAGCGAAAAACCGAATGAGTATGTGATCCTGTCGGCACATTTCGACTCCTGGGATGGAGGCACAGGTGCAACGGATAACGGCACCGGCACACTCACCATGATGGAAGCCATGCGTATACTCAAAAAGGTATATCCCAGCCCCAAACGTACTATCATTGTAGGCCATTGGGGCAGCGAGGAAGAAGGCCTGAACGGATCGAGGGCATTTGTAGAAGATCACCCCGAAATAGTAAAAAACATACAGGCAGTATTTAACCAGGATAATGGCACAGGGAGGGTAGTTAACCTGGCGGGACAAGGATTTTTAAACTCCTATGATTACCTTACCCGGTGGCTGGCCAAAGTTCCGGATAGCCTTAAGAGCGAGATAAAAACCACTTTCCCGGGTTCGCCGGGCCGTGGCGGATCAGACTTTGCTTCCTTTGTGGCAGCAGGCGCACCGGCATTTTCATTAAGCTCAACCAGTTGGTCATACGGAGCCTATACCTGGCACACCAACCGCGATACGTACGATAAAATCGTGTTTGACGATGTTCGCAGCAATGCCATCCTGGCCGCCATACTGGCCTACATGGCCAGCGAGGACCCGGCTACCACATCACGCGAGAAAAGTGTATTGCCCGCCAATGCCAAAGGCGAACCAACCAAATGGCCCGAGCCGGTGAAGTCAAACAGGCATGGAGGGTTGGATTAAGATTTAATTGTCATTTCGAATGAAGAGAGAAACCTTATAAAAGCGGTTTGCAAACTATGTTGGTTGTATAAGATTTCTCTCTACGTTCGAAATGACATGGTTTTATTGATAGTTATTTATACCGCTACCCCCAATGCCACAGCCGTAAGTGCACTCACTTCACCATCAGGATTTAGCCCTGCCGAGTACTGGAACTGTTTCACCGCGTTAAAAGTAAGCTCACCATAGATGTTATCGATACCATCCGTATCAAATCCCTTGCGGTTCAATGCAGCCTGTATCTTGCCTACTTCGGGCGAAACCATATTGGGGTGCGTTAACCTGTAGATCACAATAGATGGGGGCCTGAAAGGCAGTATCGGGTTGGGGTTGTAGGTAACGCCCGGCACCAGTATCCCCATATCCCACCGGCGCCCGTCCACCACTGAATTGATGATGCCATCTTCTTTTCCGTGTGCCTCCACTGTGCCACCGTTACCGTCTGAAACCACAATGTGCCCTACCTCACCGTTGCCGGCAAAACGCAATATGGCTGCTCCAGGTGTTGATTTAGCTTCCTCAATAGTGATGATATGCCCCAGCTTATTGGCATCTCTGCCCCAAAAACCACTGTAAGCATCGGCCGTATGCGGGTTGCCATGGTTGTTGGCACAGCCATACAATATACCAAAAGTTTGATAATAAAGCCATGATACAAATTCGGCGCAATCCCAGGGGCCTTTATAATTCGCATTGTCCTTGGGTACCAGCGCACCCAAAACATAAGGCTCGCCTACATGCTTATCGCCTAAAGTAACAATATCATCACCGGTCATTTGATCATATTATTTGTTAAATAAAATTAAGCAATAATAATAAATATATCAGGGTTAATATTGTTGGCAGTAAGATATTGTCTGAACCATGATTCGCAGGATTATCATGATTGTATTCGGTTATTTTGAAAATCAGGGTTTGTGCTGCTATGTTACAGTAGTCCCGCTATCCGCTATACTGCACAGGTCTTCTTCACCGGGCCGGTATCGCTGCTATCGGGTTTAGGTTAGTTGTGACAGTGCATTTGGTTCGGAAGGATTTCAAAAGCGGTGTAATGTGCGATTCCTTCCCTTGGGAAGGTGCAGGAAGGGGTTTCGGTGATTTTTTAGCGCATAAACCCCTCCCTGCCCTAACACAGTCAGCCGCACCCTCCCTGGGTTTAAGTTAACTAATAAAATCAGGTTATAATAAAAATCCGGTCTTTCACCAGGCGTTCCTAAGGAACACGCTTTTATATATTTATTTTTTTACCTACCAACCGTCCCGTGAGGACGGAAGACATAAAAAAACGTTCTATAGGAACGTCTGGTTGGTAAAACGCGAAATAATTATTTTTACGTTCCGTAGGAACGTTTGGTGATGCCGCTATTGCTCCAGGCACTCTTTTTTAAAGGTTTGAATTTTATGGGTAAACTTAAACCCGTTAGGAGAGGTAATACTGTTTTAATATAGGAATCTACTTATTGAAAAGCACTTTCAACACATCCTCTTTCACTTTGGGCGGCATATAATCACCGCCGTTTGAGCAATAGGCTATGGCCAGCTTTTCCTTCGGGAAATAAGTTAAAATCGAATTAAAGCCATCCAACTGGCCTTCATGACCAAAGCCTTTTTTGCCTTTAAAATCCATTTCGAACATGGCCATCCCAAACCAGTCCTTCAAAGTTTCCATAGTTTTCAAATGCTCAGCACTTATCAGTTTGCCGCCAAAAAATGCCGAAGCAAATTTAACCAGGTCGGTTGGGGTGGATACGATAGCCCCGGCGCCGCCAAAAATATCGATATTGGTTTCGGGCAGTTTACTCCAGCCGTTTTTATAGGCATAGGGCACGGCACGACTAAATGGATTGCTGACGTTGCCGGTCTTACTGGCCACCCCACATTCCGTATCCATTAATCCTAACTTCGAAATAATGCGCGTTTTCAACTCTTCCGGGTATGGTCTTTTGGTGATATTTTCTATAATGTAGCCCAGCAATACAAAATTGGTGCTGCTGTAATCTGCCTTTGTATTGGGTTCAAAATCGGGTTTCTGGCTGGCAAATATCGTCAGCATTTGCTCGTGCGTTTGGGGTTTGTTGCTGTATTGATTATAGAGGCTATCATTGCTAAAATCGTGCAGGCCGCTGCGGTGGTTCAGCATATTGCTGATGGTGATCTTCGGGGCATTGGGCAATTCGGGGTAAAAGGTTGAAAGTTTAGTATCCAGGCTAAGCTTCCCTTCCTCGATCAGCTGGAATATTATTACCGCGGTAAACATTTTGGTAATGGAGCCAATTTTATACTTCGACTTTACATCCGCCAGTATTTCAATATCACCGGTTATCCATACGCAACCAGTGGCGTGCTGATAAATGATGTTCCCGTCCTTTGCAATAGTCAGGCTGCCTATTGTTTTATGCTGATCTGCCAGCTTATTTAACAAACTGTCGAGCGCGGGTTTATCCAGCTTTTGTGCCGCGGAAATATAGCTTAATGCTAAGAATAGAAACAGTAGTGGGAATAGTTTTTTGGTCATCTCAGGTTCAATCGTTCACTTAAAAATCATTTACGGTCAGTTGATTGTCCTGTGTAGAGGTGGCTTCGTTCCTCGCCATGACGTTGTTTATTAAGGTTAAATCAACTCAATATTTCTGCTATTTCCTCAAAACCTTTTTCTCTTGCCAGGTCGGCGGGGAGTTTGCCGCCTTCCATGCGCACGCTGGTGTCCGCGCCGTTTTCGAGTAGGAGGATCAATAATTCGAGGTTGCCGTTTTGGGCGGCTGAGTGCAAAGGGGTTGCCCCGGCCTGCTGTTTTACGTTCACTTTGGCGCCGTTTTCTATCAGCATACGGGCAATGTCTGTATAATCACCAGCGGCGGCCGAATGGACGGGAAACACATGAAAACCGTTGTTGGATGGCAGGTTAACATCGGCACCCTTAAGCACCAAATAGCGTGCCGCCTCCGTCCGTCCGAAATAGCACGCCAGCCCAAGTGGGGTAAAACCATCGTTGGCATACTCGTTCACTGCATCCGGGTGGCTGTACACCAAATGTGCCAGTACATCAAACTTGCCCACGGCGGCTGCTTCAAACAAATTGATCTCATCTGCATATTTCAGCAACAGATCAGTAACATCAGGTTTTTTATAGTAACAGGATAGCATGAGCGGCGAAACACCCTCGGATGTAGGCGTTTTTGCAAGCGAAGGGTCTTGCACCAGCAGGGCGTCTAAATTGATCAGGTCGGCAGAGGCGATGTACTCTTCCAGTTTTTCAACACTCATACTCCAATATTACTAAAAAAATAACTTGGATGGATGAGTGGTTAATAAATTGATGGGATGTGAATAAGTTGAATGATCGCCAGACCCAGGGATGACTGTATTAATACGCGGGTTGAAATGTTTTAATCATACAATTCCTGGCATAGCGTACAGTAGTAGCTATGCCTTTTGCTTTTACCCGTATCTTTTTTATGAAAAGGAACATGATTGCGCGGGCAGGTTGCCTGTTCATAAGCCTGCAGGTGCTTGTTTAGTATGCCTTTCTTTTTCCACTTTAAAAAATCAGAACTGAACTTAACTACTTCACTAAGCAAATCCTTTAGCTTTTCAGCAGGTATTTTGCCGCATAAACTCTCCGGTTGTATCCTTGCCCTGAAAAGAGTTTCATTCTTAATGATATTACCCGAACCGGCAAATATATCCTGGTCCAGCAGGGCATCACAGATCATCCTTTCGGGCTTTGCTTTAAGCTTTTCTATGGCTTTTTTTTCATCCCATTTCGGGCTCATAATATCTGCCGACCAATTATAAGCCTTATTTACCGGCCCTTCGATCACTTTAATATTCACGATATAAAAATTCACTTCATCTTCACCAAACTGCAGGTGCAGCGAGGCGTTCCGCTTACCATGACTATTGATCTGGTAGGAGCCAAACAGACCCAGGTGTACACGTATGCTGATGCCTTTAAAGCTTAAAATAAGTTGCTTTCCATAGCTTTTTACAGCAGTGAGGGTGCTGCCGGTAAACATATCCGGATCGATGTTTTTGGCGTAGCCTTTGGCCGCAGTTATCTTACGGCCCTTAAAGGGTTTCAGCTTTTCTTTCAGGATGATAATGGAAGGTCCTTCGGGCATAGATCGGTTTCTGATAAAAACACAAACTGAAAAGATAAGTTTGATTAAGCCTGTAAGGGATTATTGTCCGCCTATGAAGATTTAATTTACAACGCTTGAGAATTACTTTTATCGAAATAAATTAAACAATGAGGCAATTTTTGGGTTGATTAATGGTACGAAAAACATAAAAATTATGGAAAATACAGCAAAAACAATTGAGATCCTGAACGATCTTATTTTGATCAATAATGATCGTATTGAAGGCTATGAGCGGGCGTTGAAAGAACTACAGGAAAGCGGGGAACATTTGGATCTGCAACCTTTGTTTTTGAGGTTTATTGATGACAGTCGCCGTTATAAAGTGGAACTTGGCACCGAGATAGCTGCTTTTGGCCAAAGCATGGAAACCGGTACTACAACCAGCGGCAAATTACACCGCGCGTGGATATCAGTAAAGGAAGCTTTTACCGGGCACGATACACATAGCTTACTGGAAGAGTGCGAATTTGGCGAAGACGCTATCAAAAAAGCGTATGATGAAGCCCTCCAGGAGGAAGTGCTGGCATCCTACATCCGCGAGATGCTGATGGAGCAGCAGGACGAACTGCTGGAGGCCCATGATGAGATCAAAGAACTTCGTGACAGCGTACAGTAGAGAACATTACTCACACAATTGCAATGCCGCCTTATAGATGATATGAGGCGGCTTTTTTGTGGATTATTATTTCAGTATCAACGAAATCAACGCAATCAAAAAAATCAACGGTTCTGACTTACCCAAACATTATCCTCCCGGTTAACATCAGCATCATAAGTACTGCCCAACACTACTTTGCTGATGTGTTTATTGGTTGTTATGACTCTGGTGTAGGTTTTATTGCCGCTTTTCCATACCGCCACGCTTTGATGCACAGCCTGGCTGCTGCCATTGGTATAATACAGGGTAAGGTCGACCGGGATGGGTTTGCCGCCTTTATTGGTGATAAGAATATTATACTTCCCTTTAAGCTTTTTTACGCTGGTGATAGCCAGGTCGGGGATGGTGTTATCAAAGAACCAGCTTTTCCAGAACCAGTTGAGGTTTTGGCCCGATCCGGTGTTCATGCAATTGAAAAAGTCGAAGGGCATGGGATGCTTGCCATGCCACTGCTGTATATAATAATGCAGGGCTTTGGTAAATAGAGCATCGCCCAGCATGTCACGCACATACAGGTAGCCTAAACCAGGTTTGGGGTAAGAGTCGGTCATGTGAGATGCTCCGCCAAGCTGGGTGGTCAGCGTAATAACGGGCTGGTCCTGCTCGGTGCCTGCCGAGCTGTTATATTGGGGCATTCCATAATCATCCACAATGGTAGGGTCTATCATCGGGCTGATCACCCATTCGGCTATGGTGGCCCAACCTTCATCCATCCAGCCGTACTTGGTTTCGTTAATACCCATATAAAAAGGGAACATCGTATGAAAAATCTCGTGATCTACCAATGTTATGGCTTCAAGTGTCTTTTCTTCAGGGTTATCATTTACCATCATCGGGTATTCCATCTGGTCCAGGCCATCAAATACGGTTTCATGGGGGTAGGGGAAGGGCCATTTCGGGAACTGGTAGCTCATCGCCTCCACCGTTTTCCGGGCATAATCAATTACCGCATAATAATCTTTATGAGCGGCGTTAAACACTACATCTACCCGTGTGCGCCTTTTAGTTTTCGGGTCGACCACCAGGCTGGATGATTTCCATAAATAATGGTTGCTTGTGGCAAATGCCAGGTCGGTTACGCTGTCTGCCTCAAATTTCCAGGTGTTTGTTGGGTTTTTTGGTGAGATATTACCTACCTGTAAGTTATTTTCTGTAATGATATCGGTTACTTTATCATTCAACTCAGCTGCTTTAATAAGCTTCATATACCGATCGGTATAAACATCGCTGGTGTTGGTCAGATTCCCCGTGGCCCAAACCTGGTAATTACCCGGTACGGTGATCTCGGCATTAAAATGGCAGAAATCATTATAAAACTCCTCGATGCCACGATAAGGGTATTTATTCCAGCCATCAATATCATCATAAACAGCTATCCGCGGAAAAAAATAGGCCACAAAGAAAGCTCCCGAATCCACCTGCCCGGTTCGGATATGACTGGTTTTATTTAAATTATAATTATAAATTATACTGAAGTGTATTTTTCTGCCGGGTAACAGATCCGGTACGCTTACCACCATGTTGGTGCCATCTATTCTTAGTTTGCTTGCAACCTGATCCTGTTGGTCAATGCTCAACTTTTTAACCTGGACGCCATCGGTAACATCTTCGGGCTTCACAACCCGGCTGCGCATAGCGCCTTTTTTATAAATATTGGGGTACAGTTTAAACCAAACCTCGTTCAGGGTATCGGGACTATTATTGGTATAATCAATATCAACACTACCGCTCAGATCCCTGCTTTTTGGATCAAAATTGACTTTGATGGTATAATCAGCATGGTTTTGCCAATAATTCTTACCTGGTTCGCCGGTGGCTGTACGGGTACCTTTGGTATAGTTTTTTTGCAGATTGACAGGAACAGGTAGAGTGGTTTGCCCAAAACTGACAGCGCTGCTCATTAACAACAGCGCCGTGAATAATTTTTTAAGAAGATCCATTAAGCAAGATTAATTAAAAAAGGGGAAATGTGTATCATAGCCCAAGCTAACCTACTCAAGTTATCATTGCGAGCTTAGCGTGGCAATCGCGAATAATATGAGGGGACTTTCACAGTTTGCGATTGCCACGTCGTTCCTTGCAGCAATGACAAAGTAGTTAGCTCACCGCCATCTCCCTATTATACTTGTTACGATACTCAATAGGCGATAAACCCGTTATCTTTTTAAATATATTGCGGAAAGCCTTATTATCAGAGTATCCAACCGCATACATCACCTCGTTAACATTTTCGCGGCCCGATTCCAGGCTCTTTTTGGCTGCTTCTATCTTTACCCGCTGCAAATACTCTACAGGGGTGTTGGACGTGGCTTTTTTAAACCTGCGCTCAAAGTTGCGGCGGCTGATAGCAAACATACCGGACAGGTCTTCCACAGATATTTTACTGCCTACATTACGCTCAATGTATACCTGTGCCTTTTTAATCGGTTCATCCTGGTGCTCCTTTTGCCCGCTGAATATCACAAACGGCGACTGGCTATCGCGCTCTATCTCAATTTCCATTACTTTGGAACAATGCACTGCTACCTCACGTCCGCAATATTTTTCAACCAAATAAATTACCAGGTTAAGAAAGGAGTAGGCCCCGCCGCTTGAATAGATGCCCAACTCGTCTATCAGCAGTTTATCAGCCATTAATTTTACATTCGGGAACATCTGCCTGAAAGCATCCGCTGACATCCAGTGCGTGGTGCAGGCTTTTCCCTTTAACAAGTTGGTCGAGGCCAGCAAAAAGGCGCCGGTGCATAAACTGGCTATTTCGGCCCCATGCTTATACTGGGCCGTTATCCAGGGCACGAAATCCTGGTTACGCTTGATGGATTCCTCAATATCCCCCATAATAGCCGGGATCATGATCAGATCGGTTTTGCCCACATTCGCCAACATAGTATCTGGCCGAATAGAAAACAGGCCTCCGTATAATTGGGTTTCACTGCTCAGCCCAACCAGGTGAATATCAAAAATTGGGTTTTTGCCTTTGGCCTGCAGGTATTGATTTACAAATGAAAATACTTTGAACGTACCTATTACACTGCTGAGTACAATAGGGCCCTGTGGTATAAGAATTGAAACATGTTTCATGATATCCGGGATCTATAATGGTTAATAAACAAAGGTATAGTATGTTATTGGCGCAATCAACCCCTAAGGTTGTCGTATTTACCCACCATCGGCTAAATAAAATCGGCATAGGTTTGTGTCGCTCAGCGGGGTAATTTATTCTTTCACCTGCAGGATATATAGACTTAACCCGCATTGCATACCTTTAAACAAATCGAATTATAAAACCTTTAAAAAACTAAAAAACTATGGACGGCTCAGTAAACATTCTCAACTGGTTTGAAATATCTGTAAGTGATATTGCCAGGGCTAAAAAATTTTATGAAACCATTTTTTCTATCGACATGGGCGATATTTCTGAAATGATGGGTATGCAGATGGCATTTTTCCCCTACGAAAACATGCACGGAAAGGTATCGGGCGGATTGGTACAGGGACCAATGCATACACCAAGCCTGGATGGTGCAAAGGTCTATTTTAACGGCAACCCCGATTTGGATGAAGCACTTGGAAAAGTTGCAGCAGCAGGAGGTACTGTAACCATGCCCAAAACTAAGATAGGGGATGACATAGGCTACATGGCATTTTTTATCGATACCGAAGGGAACGGGGTGGCGTTACATTCAAACGGATAGGATGTTAGCATTTCGAATTTCGGATGTCCGATTTCGGATTTAAAAGGTAGCACCCCGGAACGGACGGACACTTTTGCTATTTGTCATTCTGAGCATCGCTGCAAGCACATAGATGCTTCGCTATGCTCGGCATGACAATTTTTGTTTAAGAAAAATCCGAAATTGAAAATCCGAAATCCGAAATCAAAAACTCACCAACCGCCCTTTAATCCCTCTTTAAGGGCATTCTGGTAGTTCTCCAGATCAAAAGAATACAGGTAGGGCGCTTTATGTGCCCCGCCTTTTCGGGGCTCTTCTGATCGGTTTAAAATGCCAAAACCAAGCATCCTGCGTTGAAAGTTGCGCCTGTCGAGCTTTTTATCCAAAATGGTTTCATACAGCTTTTGCAGCTCGGGCATGGTAAACTCTTTCGGCATCAGGTTGTAGCCTATAGGCTGATAGTTTAATTGCAGGCGCAGGGTATCAAGTGCTGTTTTCAATATCAGGGCGTGATCCAGTTTCAGGTCGGGCAGGTCAGTAAGATCATACCAGGTACAGGAAACAGAATGTTGATCAGGTGTAGGATTTACGTTAACGAAATCAACCAAAGCATAATATCCTATGGTTAAAAATCGGTTAGAGAACCAATTTTCTGAGGGAGGAAGCATATCTTTATAAAGGTCATGATGCGGCCTTGACCTATCAGGATCGCCAAAAACATGAAATTGCTGTAAAAAGATCTCATCAAGACCGGTACGCTCTTTAAGAATACGGTTGGCCGACATTTCAATAGGCTCGTTTTTCAATACAAACCCACCCGGCAAATACCACGACTCTTCATTTTTTACTTTCAGCGCCAGTACTTTCAGCTGTCCTTCGTGGAAACCGAACACCACGCAGTCGATAGATATATGGTCGAGATAACTCTCCCGTGCCCTTTCGCAAAATTCTATAAGTTCCTGTTTAGTAAACATTTTATGCTATTGTACAAAAATACTTTGATTATCCGAATTATAATAAATACTATTGTGTTCAAAATACACCATGTCGTTATCCCGATATGATGTTGAAGCCAATTTTAAATTTAGATTTTTTTTAAATATAGCAGAGCGGGATGTATTTTTTACCAAAATGCTTATTTATCATACCAAAACCTCTTTTAATACAATGAAGAATTATTTTCCAAGCAAGGTATTCCGGAAGATCATTGCCGTATCGGTACTGGTTTTGCCTGTGGGTATTTCAATGGCCCAAACCAGGAGTGCCGATCCTAAAATGGACGCTTTTGTAAAAAACCTGATGGGCAAAATGACACTGGATGAAAAAATAGGCCAGCTAAACCTGGTAACCAGCGGTCGGGCATTAACCGGTTCGGTTGTTAATAAGGGAGTTGAAGAAGGAATTAAGAAAGGATCTATCGGCGGGATATTTGGGGTGTACGGCACCGATTATATCGGCAAAGCACAAGAGTTGGCTGTTAAAAATTCGCGCCTGCATATACCTTTAATATTCGGGCTGGATGTGATACATGGACACCGCACTATTTTTCCTATCCCGTTAGGTATGTCAGCCACATGGGACATGGGTTTGATAGAGCGCTCTGCCCGTATTGCTGCTACCGAAGCGACAGGCGAGGGCATCAACTGGGTTTTTTCGCCTATGGTGGATATTGCCCGTGATGCAAGGTGGGGAAGGATATCAGAAGGATCGGGTGAAGACCCATGGCTTGGCTCGCAAGTGGCAAAGGCCATGGTGAAAGGCTACCAGGGTAATGATATGGCGAAGAGCGATGCGGTGATGGCTTGTGTAAAGCACTTCGCATTATACGGAGGCGCTGAAGCCGGTCGCGAATACAATACAGTTGATATGAGCCTGATCAGGATGTACCAGGATTATCTGCCACCTTACAAGGCAGCGCTCGATGCCGGTGCAGGAAGTTTCATGAGTTCATTTAATACGATTAATGGTGTGCCTGCAACAGCCAACCAATGGCTGCTTACTGATCTGCTGCGTAATAAATGGGGTTTTAAAGGGTTTGTAGTGTCTGACTATACCTCGGTGAATGAATTATCCGCCCATGGCTTAGGCGATCTGCAAATGGTATCGGCACTGGCTCTCAAGGCCGGGCTGGATATGGACATGGTAGGGGAAGGCTTTTTAAGCACCTTGAAAAAATCATTGAAGGAAGGAAAAGTTACCCAGGCAGAAATCGACCAGGCATGCCGCAGGGTGTTGGAAGCAAAATATAAACTGGGTTTATTTACTAATCCCAATAAATCCATCAATGCTGATGTAGAATCCAAAACAGAATTAACAGAAGCAAACCGCCTTGCCGCACGCGAAACAGCCGAACATTCATTTGTGCTATTGAAAAATAAAGGACAGCTATTACCACTTAATAAAAAAACGGGTACCATAGCGCTTGTAGGGCCATTGGCCGATAATCATTCGGAAATGCTGGGTACCTGGGTTATCGCCGGTGATCCTAAGAAATCTGTCAGTGTGATTGATGGAATTAAACACCTGGTTGGCAACGGTGCAAAGATATTATACGCGCGCGGGTCAAACTTTACAGATGATTCGCTATTGAACGAACGTGCCTGGTTTTTTGGAATGAAGCAAATAAGGGACACGCGCCCTGCACAGGAAATGATAGATGAAGCAGTTGAAACAGCAAAAAAAGCAGATATAGTTGTGGCAGTTGTAGGCGAGTCGGCAAATATGTCGGGCGAATCATCAAGCCGGTCTGATATCAACATCCCCGAAACCCAAAGAGATCTGTTGAAAGCCCTTGCCAAAACAGGCAAACCAATCGTGCTGGTATTATTTAATGGCCGCCCGCTTAGCCTTGCCTGGGAAGATAAACATATGGATGGCATATTAGATGTATGGGCCCCGGGTACCGAGGCCGGTAATGCCATAGCTAATGTATTATTTGGCAACTATAATCCGGCAGGTAAAATAACGGCTACCTTTCCACGCAGCGTGGGTCAGATACCTATATATTATAACCACAAAAATACAGGCAGGCCATTTGACGGAAAAGGCCCTGCTAAATTTAAATCTGATTATATTGATATCTCCAATGATCCGCTGTATCCGTTTGGCTACGGTTTAAGCTATACTACCTTTAATTATAGCGACGTTAAGCTTAACAAAACCAGTTTGAAGGGAAATGAAACATTAACCGCCACGGTTGTTGTTAGCAATACGGGCAAACTGGCCGGCGAAGAAGTGGTGCAGTTGTATATAGCTGACCCGGTGGCAAGTATAAGCCGCTCGGTTAAGGAATTAAAGAATTATCAAAAGATAAGTTTGCAGCCGGGCGAACAAAAACAGGTGACGTTTGATATTACGGCCAACGATCTGAAATTCTATAATAATAAGTTAAGTTACGACTGGGAGCCGGGGCAATTTGTCATACAAATCGGCACAAATTCAAGCGATGTTAAGGTTGCATCAGTGCAATGGGTTAAATAAAAAATAACTAATATTATTTTACCCCGTTAGTGCCGTACATCATCACTACAAAAATATTATTTGTAAAAATTGAAGAGCTTTAACAATTTGGATTGTTAAAGCTCTTTTTGTGTGAAATTATGATCTCTAAGCCAATTCTTGTGGTGTGATTATCAATGTATTAAATGTTTATTTAACATTTAATACATTGATAATTAACAATTATTGAATGATGTAAATAGGTTAAATTGTGATGATATTTTAACACTATGAGGAGTATTGAAATAAATATGCTTTGTGCCTTTAGCGTATATAAAAATGGAAGATAAATCGTCTTTTAACCTTTTATGATACGAAATCGAACACTTTTAATAGATATTTATTAAGTATAGCACCTTTTTTACATTGCGATTTTTACAACGATTTCAATTTAAAATTAATTAAATCGCAATTTCTTATTCATATATTATAATATTATTGATTATTAAGCCTTAAAAATAATTAATTTGTAAATCTTCAAAATATACTTGTGTAAACAGTACACTCTATTTAAATTAGATGCAGTACCAATTTAGTTTTCCCGGGTACCAGGAAAACACGTAGAACCTGATATTATTATACCATAATGAATTTTTGATACAGCCGGCATGCTAATGCATGAAAGATGTATTTGAATAAAAGGACAGCGATTGTTTTTTAAAGTTTGTTATAACTAAACTAAATGATAAGACCTTTACATTTTTTCCTTTTCAGTTGTGGTTCACATACCTCCTATGGTTTTAAGGGGCATCGCGTAATGTTTTTCGATCCCAGCCAATGAACCACCATTTCTAATTTTCAGCAGAATTCAATTATCAACTAAATCAATAAATTAATCAACTAAATCTCAATCTCATGTTTAAAAGTTTACTTCTAAAAGGAAGGACAATGTGCATACTGATATTATGCACTCTCTCCTCATTGGTAGTTACAGCCCAAACAAGAATTACAGGTAAGGTCATTGGAAGCGATGACAAACAACCCGTAATTGGAGCTACCGTAAAAATTAAGGGCACGAATGTAGGCGCTGTTACCGATGTCAACGGTGCGTTTGCAGTTAATGCAAAAGACGGTGATGTACTGGTAATATCCTTTATTGGATATCAATCCAAAAATGTTACTGTAAGCGGTCCTTCTCTTGGGACAATCGTACTGGATGCTACAAACAGTACATTGAACGAAGTGGTAGTTACCGGTTACACCACGCAGGTAAAAAAGAATATATCCGGTGCAGTAGCTACTGTGGATATATCTGCTGCAAAACAGGTGCCTACTACCAGTGCTGAGTCTTTATTACAAGGCCAGGCTGCAGGTGTTACGGTAGTTGAGCAGGGATCTCCGGGCGCAGCTGCCAACGTGTATATCCGTGGTATATCAAACTTTGGTAACTCACAGCCACTGTATGTAATTGACGGTGTTCAAACCGGCAGCATGCAAAACGTTAACCCGAACGATATCGAGTCGATCAGCGTGTTAAAGGATGCTGGTTCTGCTGCTATCTACGGTGTATCAGGTGGTAATGGTGTTGTTTTGGTAACCACTAAAAAAGGTAAACAAGGGAAAACCAAATTTACTTATGATGCTTATTATGGTTCTACTGCACCAAAGGGTGGTAATCCATTTAATTTGTTGAATGCCGCTCAATTTGAGCAATTGGTAAAACAAGTTGATCCACAGAATCCTTTATTGGGTTCTGATCATGCCGGCTTTAAAGAGTTTGGTTACCAATCAGGTACCGGAGCAACAAGCCCAACCGGCAGCCCGGTAAGAGGTGTAGGTAATTCAAGCGATCCGTTGACCAATGCCGCTAACTATCAGTTTGACGGTAACAATCCGGCAAATGATTACCAGATCCAGAAGTTTACTACAGGAGCAGGTACAGATTGGTTCCACGAAGTGTTTAAATCAGCCCCGCAACAACAGCATACTTTAACTGCCAGCGGTGCAAGTGATAAAAATTCTTACTACTTCTCAACTTCTTATACCAACCAACAAGGTACTTTAATAGAGACTTACTTTAAAAGGTATTCTTCACGTATCAATACGGTGTTCAGTTTAAATGACCATATCCGTATTGGTGAAAATGCCCAGGTAAGCTTTATATCTGAACCTAATGGCCCGCAAAATACAGGTGGTATACCAGGTGGTAACCAGGGTGAAGGCAACAATATCTCAGAAATATATCGTATGGAGCCTCAAATACCTGTATATGATATACAAGGTAACTTTGGCGGTACATATGCCGGGCCAGCTGCGTTAGGTAATGGCGCCAACCCCGTTGCATCACAAACCAGGACATTGCGCAACCATAGCCGTAACTGGGTTATCCAGGGTACTGGTTTTGCTGAAGTTGACTTCCTGAAGCACTTCACCGCACGTACAAGCATGAGCTTGGATATTTCTAACTATTATTATAACAATATCAACGAGAATACTTATGATCAGGGTGAAGGACATGCTAACTTAAATGGCGCCTCAGAAGGTGCTGGTTACAGCAGCAGCTACAACTGGTCAAATACAGTTAAATACAACCAAACATTTGGCAAGCATGCTATAGCGGTGTTAGGTGGTTTTGAAGCTAAAGAATATGTGGCACGTAATATAAACGCCTCAGTAAATAGCTTATTTTCTCTTGATCCGGCCTATGTAAGCATCGGCGCTGGTGATCCTAAATCTATCCTGGCAAACGCAGGTCCTGATCAGCCTACTTCAGCTCTGTCTTACTTCGGTAGCTTGGATTATACTTATAATGACAGGTATATCTTACACGCTACAGTACGTCGTGACGGTAGTTCAGTATTCTTCCCTGGCCGTCAATACGGTACATTCCCTTCAGTGTCTTTAGCATGGCGTGTTACCCAGGAAGATTTTATGAAAGGTATTACCTGGTTAAATGATTTCAAAATCCGTGGAAGCTACGGTGAAGCAGGTTTCCAGGGCAATGTTGGCGGTGGAAATGCTTATGATACATTTGGTTCAGCAGTAGCTAACTCAGGTTATGATATTAACGGCACGCTGAACACAGCCATAGTTGGATATTATGCCACGCACAATGGTAATACAAAAACTACCTGGGAAAATGATAAAGGCTACAACGTAGGTTTTGATGCCAGCCTTTTCAACCACTTTGATTTAAGTGTTGATTATTTCAAAAAGATCAGCAGTAAATTATTATTTGCAGTAGTTCTTCCAGGTACTACCGGTGGTGCTGGAGCGCCAGCTGTTAATATAGGTGAAGTACAAAACAAGGGTTTAGATGTATCCCTTACCTATCATGGCAGAGTGAACAATGACATTAAATTTAATATCTCAACAAACATTACTTCATACTCTAACAAGATCACAGCATTGGATTCTCCTCAACCTGATAATGGACAACGCCAGGGTACTATAGTACTTGACCAGGTAGGCCATCCAATGGGCGAATTTTATGGCTATAAAGTGATTGGCTATTTCAGGGATGCAGCAGATGTTACTGCTTCTGCTACACAGGATGCTGCAGCTCCGGGTCGTTTTAAATATGCCGATATCAATGGTGATCATAAGATCACTGATGCTGACCGTACCCCTATTGGTAATCCAAATGCTAAATTTAATTATGGTCTAAACTTGAACGCTACCATTAAAGGATTTGATGTTCTGGCAATATTTTACGGATCTTATGGTGGTCAGATCTATAACTTTACCAAATACTGGACAGAGTTTTACGGCACATTTGCAGGTAACAAGAGCTTAACTCTTTTGAATGACTCATGGACACCGACTAACCTAAACGCTAAAGATCCAAAAGCAGAAACCGGAACAGGTTTCAGCAACACAGCAACCATTAATTCATGGTATGTAGAACCAGGTTCGTTCCTGAAATTACGTACACTGCAGGTGGGTTATACATTCGGATCACAGTCACTTAAATTTGTAGGTGTTGACAGGCTGCATGTTTATGTACAAGGAACTAACTTATTTACCGCCACTAAATATTCAGGGCTTGATCCTGAGTTACAGGCTGTTCCAAACACCAGCAATGGTTTAGGTACTGATATTGGTAACTATCCAAACAACGAACGTAAAATCATTTTTGGCGTTAACCTGACATTTTAAGTATTACAAAATATTAAATAATTAATGTTATGAAAAGATTAAACAACAAATTACTCATCCCCGCAGCAACGATAATGCTCGCATTATCGTTCTCCTGCAAGAATTATCTCGACAAAACGCCGGTAGGCGCTCTGAATACCATCATCCTGGCTAACAAAGCGGGAGTTGACGGTTTGCTAATCGGAGCTTATTCACTGGTTGATGGTGTATGGGGCGGTCAGCCCGGTGCTACATGGTCAACTGGTACAGACAACTGGATTTACGGTAGTGTTGCCGCTGATGATGCCCACAAAGGCTCAACACCGGATGACCAGCCGGATGCAGCTGCGATCGAATCGTACACTGCTACCGGTAACAATGGCTATCTTGACCCGAAATGGAGAATGAACCTTAACGGCGTTCAGCGTGCCAATGATGTGCTTCGCGAATTGCCTTTGGTTAAAGATGGTAGCGTTACTGCCGAGTATGCTAAAGAAGTTACAGCAGAAGCCAAATTTTTGCGCGGCTTTTTCTACTCTGAATTAGCAAAACTATGGAGAAACGTTCCTTATGCTGATGAAACGGTTACCTATAGTAATGGTAACTTCAACATTGGTAACCCTGGTCCGGTTTGGGACAAAATTGAAGATGATCTTATAGCAGCTATGGCTGATTTGCCAACCACTCAACCACAGGTTGGCCGTGCAAATAAATATGCTGCTGAAGCATTTTTAGCAAAAGCCTACTTGTATGATCATCAGTACTTAAAAGCTCAGCCACTTTTGGCTGACCTGATAGCAAACGGTATGACTTCAAAAGGTGACAAGTACGCCCTTGAAACTGTACCTTATGCTAATAACTTTAATCCTTCGACCAAAAACGGACCTGAAGGTGTATTCGTAATTCAGACTTCGGTACATGATGGTTCAAATGGTATCAATGGTAACGCAGGCGAAACATTAAACTTTGCATCAGGTGGCCCTGCCGCATGCTGCGGGTTCTTCCAGCCTTCATTCAGTTTTGCAAATGCGTTTAAAACTGATGCGGTAACTGGTTTGCCTTTGCTGGATACCTACAATGATTCGGATATTAAGAATGACCAAAACATTGCTTCCGGTGATGCATTTACACCAACTACTATTACTCTTGATGGGCGCCTTGATTGGTCAGTAGGCCGTCGTGGTATTCCTTACCTTGACTGGGGCTTGATGCCAGGTCAGGCATGGTGCCGTGACCAGGCTGATGGTGGTCCTTACGCTCCTATAAAGAACGTTTACTACCAGGCTGCTCAGGCTACCACAAGCGAAACTTATGGTGGATGGGCTCCTAACCAATCAACAGCTAACAGCTACAATGCTATCCGCTTTGCAGATGTAATACTTTGGGCTGCCGAAGTAGAAGTTGAAATAGGAAGCCTTCAAAAAGCTGAAGACCTGGTTAATCGTGTTAGAACACGTGCTGCTAATCCAAACTTCTGGGTAAAAAATTACCTGGATAATAATAACCCAACAGGTGGGCATGGTGCTACAAATGCTGCAAATTATAAAGTAGGATTCTATGGATCTGGTGGCCCTGTAGGAACTATTCCTACTCCAGGTAATATTGCAAATGGTTTTGTGCTAAAAGGCAAAGATTTTGCCCGCAAGGCAGTTTACTTTGAGCGCAGATTAGAATTGGGTATGGAAGGACATCGTTTCTTTGACCTTCAACGTTGGGATGCTATTTATGGCGGCCCTGCCGGTGCTAATTATATGTCAAACACCATAAATGCATACTTAGCTCACGAAGTAGCAGTACCAAATTTCCCTTCATTATTGCTAAATAGTGCTCATTTTGTTGCAGGAAAGCATGAATTATTTCCTATACCACAGAGCCAGATAGACGTGACTCACGGTACTATCAAACAAAACCCTGGGTATTAATTTATTTTTAATATAAAAAGAGGTGGAGATATTTATCTCCACCTCTTTTTTTTTGTATTTTGGTCTTACATTAGTTTTCCTGAATTAAATGAAGTATTTCCGCTATCTCCTACTTTTTCTATTACCTGTTTTACTATTTTCATGCAAGAAACCTACCCTATTTGAACAGGTTCCCTCATCGCACTCAAATGTGCATTTTGCCAATCAAATTGTTGAAAATGATACCATTAACCCTTTGGATAAACTAAACATCTATAATGGAGGCGGTGTTGGCGTTGGTGATTTTAACGGTGATGGACTCCAGGATATTTATTTTATCGGGAATGCGGTATCAAACAGGTTGTATCTGAATAAGGGTGACCTGGATTTTGAAGATATTACAGAAAAAGCAGGTGTAGGCGGTAGAGGGGGCTGGGGAAGAGGTGTGGCCGTTGTGGATATTAACAACGATGGCTGGCCTGATATTTATGTATGTAATACCTTATTAAATGATTCAGTAAAAAGATTAAACCTGCTTTATGTTAACCAGGGGCCGGATAAAAATGGTATACCTCATTTTAAGGAAATGGCCAAAGAGTATGGCCTGAACATTAATATTCACTCCACGATGGCGGAGTTTTTTGATTATGATAATGACGGAGATCTGGATATGTATCTCACTGTTAACGAGGCCGGACCTTTTGATAATACCAGTTTATTTAAACCCGTACTTAAGGATGGCTCTGCACACAGCACGGGAAGGTTATACCGTAACGATTGGGACCCGATCTTAAAGCACCCGGTATTTCATGATGTTTCTAAACAAGCAGGCATCCTGATTGAAGGTTATGGCCACGCTACCACTATTGTAGATATTAATCGGGATGGCTGGAAGGATATATATGTCACCAACGATTTTATACCTGATAACATACTGTACATCAATAATCATGATGGTACATTTACTGATAAATCGAAAGCATATTTTAAGCACACCTCATCAAGTGCAATGGGGCAGGATATTGAGGATATTAATAATGATGGATTAGCCGATGTATTTGAGCTGGATATGAACCCGCCCGATAATTATCGCAAAAAAATGTTCATGAGCCCTAATAATTACCAGGCTTTTCAAAATTTTGATAAATACGGGCACCAGTATCAATACCCGCGCAATACATTACAGCTAAACCAGGGGCCGCGATTGGGTCAGAACGATTCAATTGGTGATCCTGCTTTTAGCGAGGTAGCTTTTTTAAGCGGAATATCACAAACAGACTGGAGCTGGGGGCCTATGCTTACCGATTTTGATGATGATGGCTTCAGGGATCTCATCATAACCAATGGCTATCCCAGGGATGTTACCGACCACGATTTTATGAATTTTAGGGCGCAGTCCTATTTTATAGCAACTAAAAAACAGATACTGGATCAGATACCGATCATTAAGATCCCGAATTTTGCCTTTAGAAATAAGGGGAACCTGCAATTTGATGATGTAACAGATAGTTGGGGTTTTGGAACGCCAACTTTCTCAAACGGTGCGGTATATGCCGACCTTGATAACGATGGTGATATGGACGTGATCATTAATAATATTAATGATGAAGCCATGATCTATAAAAACACCTCGCGCGAAACAAATAAGGACAATAGTAATTACTTAAATATCAAATTTCAGGGCGGCCAGCTCAATAGAGATGGTATAGGCGCCTGGGCCGATATTTATTATGACCACGATAAACACCAGGTTTATGAAAATACGCCGTATAGGGGCTATTTATCTACCATTCAAAATATAGCTCATTTTGGCCTCGGAAAAATTACCACGCTTGACTCCGTAGTAATATGCTGGCAAAATGGTAAAAAACAAACCTTGCAAAATGTAAAAGCCGATCAGTTGCTGAAAGTAAATATTGCCGATGCTAAAGTGCCATATACCTTTAAGCGCCCTGAAATTGATAAGCAATCTTTGTTTACCGAAGTAACAAAAATGCTGGGTGTTACCTATAAAAACCAGGATGTTGACGTTGTCGACTTTAATGTTCAAAAACTATTACCTCATAAATTGTCGGAGTATTCACCCGGATTAGCAGTAGGTGATGTTGACGGCAACGGCCTGGATGATATCATAGTTGGAGGCACCTCAAGGTTCCCATCGCAGCTATTTCTGCAGCAAACCGACGGTAAATTTATTCAGCGCGGATTGTTAACCCCTGATCAAATTAAAGCAGGCGATCATTTTAAAGATGAAGGTTTGATACTGTTTGATGCCAATGGAGATGGTAAGCCGGATCTATATGTGGCAAGCGGTGGTTATGCGAATGAGTCGGGCTCACCTTTTTACCAGGACAGACTTTATATCAATGATGGCAAGGGTAACTTTAAAGAAGCGATTGATGCTTTACCTAAAAACTTCACCAGCAAATTATGTGTAAGAGCGGTTGATTATAATAAGGATGGTAAGCTTGATCTTTTTGTGTCGGGCAGGGTAGACCCCTGGAATTATCCTAAACCTGTTTCGAGCATGATACTACGAAATGATAGTAAAGACGGGCATGTTAAATTTACCGATGTGACTTCATCTGATGCAAAAGATCTGAAAAGCATTGGCATGGTTTGCGATGCCTTGTTTACTGATTTTGATGGCGATGGCTGGCCCGACCTGGTTTTGGCAGGTGAATGGATGCCGGTAACATTCTTAAAAAATGATCATGGCGTGTTCAAAAATGTAACATTGAATACCGGAGTTGAAAATAAATTGGGTTGGTGGAATACAATTGTGTCGGGTGATTTTGACCATGATGGCGATATAGATTACATAGTTGGCAACACCGGAGCAAACACTTTCTTCAAGGCGAGTGATGAATATCCGATGTACATAACCGCGAAAGATTTTAATAATGATGGTGCCTATGATGCTTTTCCTTCCATGTTTTTAAAAGATGTGGATGGTAAGATGAAGGAATTCCCGGTGGAAACAAGAGATGATATTGTGAAGCAGGTGATAAGTATGCGGGTAAAATTCCAGAATTATAAATCATTCGCTACCGCTACGATGGACGAGGTGTTAACCCCCGAAATGAGGAAAGGGGCGCTTAGGCTTAAAGCAAATACTTTAGAATCGGTTTATTTACGTAACGATGGGAATGGCAAATTTACCATGACGGCTTTACCTATACAGGCCCAGGTATCGCAGCTTTGCGGTATGGCGGTTGATGATTTTGATGGGGATGGTAATCTTGATGTGATAATTAATGGCAACGATTATGGAACGGAAGTGACTACTGGTCGTTATGATGCATTTAATGGTTTAATGCTAAAAGGCGATGGCAAAGGAAGCTTTAAGCCATTAACCATACTACAAAGCGGTATTTATATACCGGGCAATGGCAAAGCATTGGTTAAATTAATTGGGGCTAAAGGGAAGTACCTGCTTGCAGCCAGTCAAAACAGGGATGCAATGAAGATATTTGAACTTAGAAAAGACGCGCACCCGGTAAAATTGCAGCCACTGGATATGTTCGCCACTATAAAATATAAAAATGGGAAAAGCGCTAAACAAGAGTTTTATTACGGTGATTCCTTCTTGTCCCAATCCGGCAGATTTATGAATGTAGATGGTACAATGGCATCTGTTAATATTACTGATAATTCAGGCCATGTAAGAAATATATCTCTTGATTGATGTTAAGATAATAATATGAAATATATAAAAATACTATTTGCCGCTGCTTCTATTTTCGTACTCTTTTTTGGCTGCCGCAAGACAAAGCCGGTGATCAACGAGGCGGAGATATTGCATTCGAACGAAGAAACCTTGACGCGGGTGATCATCTATGATGTGTTCACACCGCCGGTAGCGAGCCGGATCTATGGCTATACCGGTCTGGCCAGCTACGAGGCGATGCGCTATGCCGACCCGAAATACAAATCCTTTATCACCCAGATCAAAGGTTTCGATGCACCGCCGGTACCCGAAAAAGGGAAAAGCTATAACTATGCTTTGGCAGCCACCAAAGCTTTTTTTACCGTGGCCCATAAAGTGACTTTTTCTATTGATACGCTGAAGAGGTATGAAGATAAAGTCTTCGGGATGTTTAAAGAAGCCCTGGATGACTCCACCTATGCCCGCTCGGTAGCCTTTGGCGAAAAGATCGGCAAGCTGGTACTGAAAAGATCGGCAACAGACAATTATCCCCAAACCCGTGGAAAACCCAAATACCTGGGCAGCAACGGGCATGCCCAATGGCGGCCAACTCCGCCTGATTATTTTGACGGGGTAGAGTACTGCTGGGGAACGATGCATCCTTTTATTATCAACTCCAGTACACAGTTCCCGATCCCGGCGCCACCGGCTTATAGCACAGACCCTAACAGTGAGTATGTGAAACAGGCCAAACAAGTATACGACCTGAACAAACACCTGACGGAAGAGCAAAAGTTCATCGCCCGGTTTTGGGATGATAACCCCTTTGTGGTGGTGCATAACGGGCACATGATGTTTGCCGATAAGAAGATCACCCCGGGAGGGCACTGGATCGGGATCGCTTCGATCGCCTGTAAGCAAACCAAAGCCAGCGCGGTAAAAGTGGCCCAGGCCTATGCCCTGACCTCGATCGCCCTGTTCGACTCATTCATCTGCAGCTGGCAGGCCAAGTATGAATACAGCTATATCCGGCCGGTATCGGTGATCAATGAAGATATTGATAAAGACTGGCTGCCACTGCTGCAAACCCCGCCTTTCCCGGAATGCCCGGCAGGACATGCGGATATCAGTGCAGCCTCGGCCGAAGTGCTGACGAAACTGTTTGGCGACAACTTTAAGTTCAATGACACGACCGAAGTGAGGTATATCGGCCTGAAGCGAAGCTTTGATTCGTTTACCAAGGCGGCAACCGAGACAGCCCTGAGCCGGAACTATGGTGGCATTCACTTTTTGAACGGAGTACAAAGAGGCGCTGAACAGGGCCACCAGGTAGGACAATTTATTGTTGGAAAATTAAAATTGGAAGAATAAACATGTTACAGATAGATAATAAAATACACTATACACTACGGTTTGCTTCGGCTATGTGCTTTATAGGGCATGGCGCTTTTGGGATTATCACCAAACAAATATGGTGTAATTACTTTGCTGTGTTTGGTATAGACCAAGCCACAGCCTTTCACCTGATGCCCTGGCTGGGCACCGTTGATATCCTGATGGGATTATCACTATTAATATACCCTACACGCGCCATATTATTATGGCTGGTAATATGGGGAGGGGTGACAGCCACGCTTCGCCCGATATCAGGTGAGCCGTTTGCTGAAACTATTGAGCGCGCCGGTAATTACGGAGCGCCTTTAACTTTATTATTATTAACCGGCTTCAGTGGCAAAAATTTCAAAGAATGGTTCTCTGGCATCAAACCTGAAGTGACCATTGATGAAAAAAAGATGGCTACAATCATTACCTGCTTACGAATAGTGGTATTCCTATTACTGGCAGGCCATGGATGGCTGAATCTAATAGAAAAGAAAGGGCTTATGGGCCAATACTCCGGTCTTGGCTTTTCAAATCCAGCCCAGGTGGCACATATAGCAGGGATAGTTGAGCTTTTAGGAGCAGCAATTGTCCTCATCAAACCTATACGCCCTGTGCTCATCGCATTATTAATATGGAAAATGGGAACTGAGCTTTTCTATCCGCATTGGGAAGTTTTTGAGTGGATAGAGCGTGGCGGGAGCTATGGCGCTATACTGGCATTATGGTTTGCCTTGCCGCATACTTCAACAAGAACACAAAATAATCAAACATTGACACAACAACATTAACCAAATAAAAACAATTAACAAATCAATCATCAATCAACACAACAATTTTAAACAAATCATGAAATCAACTTTACAACTATTTGCCGTAGCATTATTTCTTATTTTATTTAACAATTCAAACGTATCGGCGCAGGGATGTGTGGCTATCAGGAGTACCGGTGGCGTATGCACTATGGGCGAGCACCCCGACAGTAATTCAAACAAAGGGGCCTGGCTTTTTAACAGTAACACCCGTTATTACAAATCTTTCAGGCACTTTGTAGGCAAGCTGGAGCAATATCAGCGTATTGATGTGCTGCACAACAATGTGATCAACAAGGTAGTTACACAGGATTTTTCATTCACCCGTGTATTTAATCAGCGCTGGTCATTAAACATTGATATCCCTTATGCTGATAACAGCCGTTCACAGGTATCAGCAGGAACGAGATATAGTACCCATACATTTGGTTTGGGCGATATCCGGGTAACGGGCTATTACTGGCTGTTTGATCCTGCAAAAATTCAGAACGCAAATGTACAGATTGGCTTAGGTGCCAAGTTTGCTACAGGCGCTTATAATCTAACAGACTATTTCTTACAGGCCAACGGCACAAAACTGCAAGGTCCGGTAGACCAATCCATACAATTGGGTGATGGGGGCTCAGGTGTAAGCCTGGAGGTGAACGCTTACTATAATCCAACTCATTCTTTCGGATTTTATGGTAACTTCTTTTACCTGGCTAACCCACGGGATGTAAATGGCACACCACGTTCGGCAACACCTGCAAATGCAAATACGATAGCTACAACAGGCGACATAGAAAGCGTACCTGATCAAATGCTGGTAAGGTTGGGCGGAAGCTTAGCAGTGAAGCATGTTGACTTTTCATTGGGTGCCCGTTATGATTGCCTGCCTGTGCGCGACTTGTTCGGCAACAGCGATGGTTTCAGAAGGCCCGGCCATATTTTATCAGCTGAACCAGGAGTAACCTGGCGCTTTAAAAATATTGCCATATATGGATTTTTACCAGTTGCCGTTATCCGCGACCGTACACAGAGTGTACCTGATTTGAGAACAACTGCACTAACCCACAATTATACACAAGGCGATGCCGCTTTTGCCGATTATGTAGTTAACCTGGGAATTACCGTAAAATTTTAACTTGAGTATATTTATTGATTAATTAAATTTAGTTGAAAGCCGGGCGTGAGATACCCGGCTTTTGCTTTTTAATATAATTAATAGTCAAGTCATAATTTGAATATAAAATACTATCTGTCGTTAAAACTTTATAGTTTTATATAATGAATACAGCCGAACAAAACTTTGCAGCGCTCGGGCTCAATCTGCCGCCTGCACCACAGCCGCTTGGAGTTTATAAACCCTGTTTAATTGATGGAAAATACCTGTATGTATCCGGCCACGGTACGGTAAAGGAAGATAAAAGCCTGATCATTGGCCGTATAGGTGCGGATATGAATGCCGAAGAAGGCAAGCTTGCCGCAAGGCAGGTGGGGTTGGCTATATTAGCCACCATAAAGGCCAATCTGGGCAGCCTGGATAAAGTGAAGCGGGTAATTAAGGTATTGGGCATGGTTAATTGCACGCCTGATTTTGAAAAGCACCCTTTTATTATCAATGGCTGTAGTGAACTGTTTGCTAAAGTATGGGGCGAGGACAATGGAATAGGCGTGCGCAGCGCTGTAGGGATGGGTTCGCTGCCGGATAATATCCCCGTGGAGATAGAAGCATTATTTGAGTTGGTTTAATTAAGTCAGAAAGTCCGGAAGACGGAAAGTCCGAAAGTGAAAATTATGACAGAAGATACTTGGTACACAATTAACGATGTTGAAAAGCTGGACACACCAGCCCTGGTGATTTATACCGACAGGGTAAAAGAAAACATCCGCATTCTTAAGGGTATGATCGATAATGTGGCGCGTTTGCGGCCTCATGTAAAAACACATAAATGCCGGGAAACTACGATGCTGATGCTGGATGCCGGTATCACAAAATTTAAATGTGCGACCATTGCCGAGGCCGAAATGGTGGGTATGTGTAAAGCGCCTGATGTTTTGCTGGCCTATCAGCCTGTAGGGCCTAAATTGGAGCGGTTTATACAACTGATCAATGCTTATCCGGATACAAAGTATTCGTGCCTGGTGGATAATAGCACCGCTGCCAAAAAAATAGCTGATGCAGCCGTGCAGCATAGCCTGGAAATAACTGTTTATATCGATTTGAATGTGGGCCAGGATCGAACCGGTGTAAAGCCTGGGGATAAGGCATTGCAATTGTATATGGATTGCGAGTCATTCCCTGGAATACAACCTGCCGGTTTACATGCCTACGATGGGCATATTCATGAGGCAGACTTAGCTATCCGCACAAAACAATGTGATGAGGCTTTTGAGCCTGTAAAAAGGCTGCAGCAATATATCAAACAGAAAGGTTATCCTGAACCAGTTATCATCGCCGGTGGTTCGCCAACGTTTCAGATCCATGCTAAAAGGGGAGTAATAGAATGCAGTCCGGGGACTTTTATTTATTGGGACAGGGGTTACCAACTGGCATTTAAGGAGCAACCCTTCCTAACCGCAACACTGGTGATCAGCAGGGTAATATCCCTGCCAGCTGAAGGATTGGTTTGTTTGGACGTTGGTCATAAATCGGTAGCGCCCGAAAATGAATTAAAAAAGCGCATTTACTTTTTAAATGCGCCCGACTTGGTGATGGTAGGTCAAAGTGAGGAGCATTTGGTAGTGAACGCAGGCAAAGATCACAAATATAAAATTGGTGATATTTTCTATGGGGCGCCATATCACATTTGCCCTACTGTTTCACAGTACGAAAGAGCAATTATCATTGAAAATAACACGATAAGTGGGGGGTGGCAGACTATTGCCCGGGATAGGAAAATTAATATTTAACCTGTAGAGACGCAATACTTTGCGTCTCCTGTAAATTATATTAAGACGCAAAGTATTGCGTCTCTACATGAAAATTTATCAAAACAACCAATGTTCACCATAGACGCCCACCTGGATTTGAGTATGAACGCGCTGGAATGGAACCGCGACCTGCGCAAACCTGTTTCAGAAATAAACGAACGCGAAGCGGGGCTGACCGATAAACCTGACCGTGGTAAAGGTGTAGTATCACTGCACGAATTGCGTAAAGGAAACATCGGTTTGGTAGTAGCTACCCAGATAGGACGGTATGTTGCACCGGATAATCATTTGCCCGGATGGCACTCGCCGGAGCAGGCCTGGGCACAAACACTGGGACAACTGGCCTGGTATAAGGCGATGGAAGATGATGGAGAAATGGTGCAGGTAACCGACCTGCCATCGCTCGAAAAACATCTTGAACTTTGGAATGATAATGATGTTGATCATAAGCCCATAGGCTATATTTTAAGTTTGGAAGGAGCAGATTCCGTCGTCACCCTAAATCATCTGGAACGTGCTTACCGGAACGGATTGAGAGCGATCGGCCCGGCTCATTATGGCCCCGGCAGGTATGCCAATGGAACTGATTCAACAGGAAAAATGGGCGCACAGGGACTTGCTTTACTCAAAGAAATAGAACGCCTGAATATCATACTGGATGCCACACATTTATGTGATGACGCCTTTTGGCAGGCCATGGATAATTTCAAAGGGCACGTATGGGCCAGTCATAATAATTGCCGGGCTTTGGTAGATCATAACCGGCAATACAGCGATGAAATGATCAAAGAGCTGGTCGGCCGGGGAGCGGTGATAGGCGCTCCCATGGATGCATGGATGATGGTGCCGGGTTGGTTGAGGGGTAAATCGACTCCAAAAGAGATGGGCTGCAACCTGGAAGTGATGATAGATCATATTGATCATATTTGCCAGATCGCCGGGAATGCCTTGCATGTTGGGATAGGCTCTGACCTGGATGGGGCCTTTGGCCGTGAGCAATGTCCCTATGACCTTGAAACCATTGCTGATCTGCAAAAAGTACCAGCATTACTCAGGAAAAGAGGCTATACCGAAACCGATGTGGAGAACATGATGCATGGAAACTGGCTTAGGTTTTTGCGTAAGGCCTGGAAATAACATGAACGAAGAGCAAACAAGGTTAAAAGATAATGCCTGGAAAAAGTGGGGCCCTTATGTAAGCGACCGCCAATGGGGAACCGTGCGCGAGGATTACAGCCCCAACGGCGATGCCTGGAACTATATCACCCATGATATGGCGCGCAGCAAGGCCTATCGATGGAGCGAGGAGGGAATAGCCGGTATAAGTGACGATCAGCAGTTACTCTGTTTCGCGGTAGCTTTGTGGAATAAAAAAGACCCCATTTTAAAGGAAAGATATTTTGGATTAACCAATCCCGAAGGCAATCATGGCGAGGATGTAAAGGAGCTATATTATTATTTGGATAGCACACCCACTCATTCGTACATGAAAACGCTATATAAATACCCCCAGCAAGAATATCCTTATGCATGGCTGGTAGCTGAGAACAAAAAGCGGTCACGAAATGATATGGAGTTTGAGATCATCGATACCGGGGTATTTGAGCAGGATGATTATTTTGATGTTTTCACCGAATATGCCAAGAATGCTGATGATGATATATTAATCAAGATCACCATATGTAACCGGGGTGATAATGATGCCGCATTGAATGTGCTGCCAACCGTTTGGTTCCGCAACACCTGGGCATGGGGCTATGATGGCGATAAACCTGAAATATCCTGCGAATCAGAAGGCGTGCTGAATATTTATCATAAATCATTGGGACAGTTGTGGTTGAAGGCCGAAGGCAACCCTGAGTTGCTTTTTTGCGACAATGAAACCAATACCAGGCGGCTTTATAACTACGATAATGGCAAATTGTACTGTAAGGACGGTATCAACGATCATATTATTCACCAGGCTGATACCGTTAATCCACATAGAACAGGAACCAAAGCAGCGGCTAATTATGATATCACTGTGCCGGCCAAACAAAGCGTTATCCTGCGCCTGAGGCTGGCCAAAGAGGCTAAAAATACTTTTTCCGATTTTGATAAGGTGTTTAAAGCGCGCCAGGCAGAGGCAGATGAATTTTATAATGCTATACAGGGAAATATCGATAGCGAAGATCATAAAATGATACAGCGCCAGGCATTTGCCGGGATGCTGTGGAGCAAGCAGTTTTATCACTACGATATCAACCACTGGCTTAATGGTGATCTGGCCGGGCCGAAATTACCTGTTGAACGGTTAAGCGGCCGCAATAATAAATGGATGCACCTGAATACGCGGGATATTATTTCCATGCCCGATAAGTGGGAGTACCCCTGGTTTGCTTCGTGGGATCTTGCTTTCCATTGCCTGTCATTAGCCAGTGTGGATATGGACTTTGCCAAAAGGCAATTACTGCTGCTTACCCGCGATTGGTATATGCACCCTAACGGGCAATTGCCGGCTTACGAATGGGACTTTAGCGATACCAATCCACCTGTATTGGCCATGGCTACCTGGACGATCTATAACAAGGATAAACAAGCCAATAACGGCAAAGGTGATACCCGTTTCCTGGAACGTATTTTTCATAAGCTGATGCTTAATTTTACCTGGTGGGTGAACCGTAAAGATGCACAGGGTAATAATATTTTTGAGGGTGGATTCCTTGGGTTGGATAATATCGGGGTATTCGATAGGAATGCACAATTGCCATCAGGTCTTCATCTGGAGCAAGCTGATGGCACCAGTTGGATGGCTATGTATTCGCTCAATTTGTTGCGTATAGCAGCGGAACTGACGAACAACAACCCGGCTTACGCAGATATCGCCTCCAAGTTTTTCGAACACTTTATTTACATTGTGGAGGCTATGTCAAACCTCGGCCAAAACCAGGAAGGGCTCTGGGATGATGAGGATGGTTTTTTTTATGACCAGTTGCGCTTACCAAATAATAGCATTCAAAAAATGAAGGTACGTAGTGTGGTTGGCCTGATCCCTTTATTTGCGACCGAGATATTGGATGATAGCGATATTACCGACAGCCCTATATTTAAAAGCCGTATGAAGTGGTTTGCCGATAACCGGCCAGACTTAGCCTCGCTGGTATCCAACTGGAATGAAAAGAATGCAGAGGGAAAACACTTGTTGAGCCTGGTCCGGCGCTTCCGTATGAAATCGCTTTTAAAATATATGCTGGATGAGAATGAGTTTTTAAGTGACCATGGCATACGGGCGCTATCTAAATATCATTTGAATAATCCTTATCAAACTGTAATTTACGGGCACGAATTCAGCGTGAAATATACACCGGCAGAAAGTGACAGCGGATTATTTGGCGGCAACAGCAACTGGCGAGGCCCCGTGTGGGTTCCTATGAATTATCTCATTATTGACAGCCTGCATCGGTTCTATCAGTATTATGGCGACAGTTTCAAGGTGGAATGTCCAACCAACTCCGGTAATTTTATGAACTTGAAGGAAGTAGCTGATGAGCTTTATTTCAGGCTGTTAAAAATATTCTTGCGGGATGAAAACGGGAAACGGGCGGTATACGGCAATTATACCAAACTGCAAACCGATCCACATTTTAAGGATTATATACTCTTCCACGAATATTTTGACGGCGATAACGGGCGTGGCCTTGGTGCATCACACCAAACCGGGTGGACGGGGCTGATAGCCAATTGTTTACTTTAGTTTATTTTTTCAATTTTGATTAACTGATAATACGCTTAAAAAAAATCCTTTTCAACAAATGATTCAGATCACTTTTTTATCTTTACTAATTGCTTAACTTTAAATTAATGGATTCTAAAATCACTGCAATAGGCGTTTACGTCCCCTCTAAAAGAGTTACCAACGAGTATTTCGAACAGTTCATAGAAACTAACAACGAATGGATCATATCAAGGACCGGTATTAAGGAGCGAAGATTTGCTGAACCCGATGAATATACCAGCGATATATGTATAAAAGCAGCAAAAAATCTACTGGCCGAAAATCCCGGTATCAGCCTGGATGACGTTGATTTTATTTTGGTAGGCACTACCACTGCCGACCAGGTGATGCCCAGCATGGCCAGCCAGATACAAAATGCATTGAACATTAAAGATGCGGGTTGTTTGGATATAATGGCCGCCTGCGCAGGTTTTGTTTACGGGATCGTATTGGCTAAAGGCTTAATTGCTTCTGGAACACATAAAAAGATATTGGTGTTTGGAGCGGAAACGCTATCTAAGTTCACCGATTTTAATGACCGCACGTCCTGTATATTATTTGGCGATGGAGCCGGTGTGGCATTGATCGAACCTTCTAATCAACCTAAAATATTCAATTCTATCACCGGAACGGATGGCAGCCACGGCAAGGATCTGTATTTATCACAGCATGCATCAGTAGTAAATGGCGAGCAAATTGTTCCCAATGGCAAAATACATCAAAATGGCAAGGTGGTATTTAAGTGGGCCATTCAAACTATCATTGGTAAAATAGGTGAACTACTTGCTAAAAACTCCTTAAAACTGGAACAACTGGACTGGATCATTTTGCACAGTGCCAATTTAAGGATCATCGAAGCTATTGCTACAGAGGTTAATTATCCTATGGATAAGATGCTGACCAGCATTGAATATTTTGGTAATACTTCTTCAGCATCAATACCCCTGGCCTGGGATCTGGCAAGTAAAGCGGGAAAAATTAAACCCGGAAATAAGATTCTTCTATTGGGCTTTGGCGGGGGATTGACCTACGCAGGGATAATTATTGAAGTCTGATATCAGCTTTGAATATAAGACTGCACAAACTCATCTTCACTTATGGCTTTGATGATATCGGTTACCACAAGATACTCTTGTGATGTATTATCGATAGAGTCAACGTAAGCATCAAGGTCATGAGCATAATCAATGGCCTGTTGCTCATCATCAAACTGCATGATCACATCATTATTGATCTCCGAATTGAACCCGTTTGGCGGAGAGGGTATTTCGTATTTTTCAAGTTCGTTAAAAGTAAGCTTAGACAGGCCATCCGAAGGGATATCTATTCGTAACATATTATTATTGCAGAGGTTAATTAATTATACTGAAGCATCAACAATTTAATTTGAAAGATGTTTTAAAGGTTATTTATAGCATTAAAAACAGTTAATAATTTAATAACAAGGCCAATTTTGATTTAACAAGGTCTTTAAGTACCTTAAAGCGGCGATAAAACCAATGCCATTGCTTAATGATCAAGGGCAAAACAGAGCAATTAAAAAGAGTGTTAAAACCCATTCATTTGTGGGCCATAGCTGTTGGCTTAGTGATCTCTGGTGAGTATTTTGGTTGGAATCTGGGTTGGGGCGTTGCCGGAACTATTGGTTTGCTTATCGCTACATTAGTGATCACAGTAATGTATATCACTTTCATTTTCAGCTATACCGAATTAACTACTGCTATCCCGCATGCAGGCGGAGCCTTTGCCTATGCTTACCGGGCAATGGGCCCTGTTGCTGGTTTGATAGCCGGATATGCTACTTTGATTGATTTTTTGTTTGCCACGCCTGCCATCGCCCTGGCATTGGGTGCTTACCTGCATTTTTTATATCCGGCTGTACCTGTATTATATTCCGCTTTGTTTTTTAATGTAGTTTTCATTGGTATTAATGCATTGGGGATAAAAGAATCGGCAACTTTTTCGGTTTTCATAACCGTATTAGCGGTAGCAGAGTTATTACTGTTTATGGGCATAGTTTCTCCCCATTTTAAAATGGATAATTTTTTGACCCATCCAATGCCATTCGGATGGACAGGTATTTTTGCTGCTTTGCCTTACGCCGTTTGGTTTTATCTTGCCATTGAGGGTGTTGCAATGGTTGCCGAAGAAGTGAAAGACCCCGGTAGAAATATTCCAAAGGGGTATATATCTGGTTTGGCCACACTCGTTTTTTTGGCGTTAGGGGTGATGATCCTTACCGGTGGCATAACCGACTGGAGAAAACTAAGCAGTCTTGATTATCCATTGCCCGAAGCCATTAGCATCGCGTTAGGCAAGGCAAGCAATCTTACCAGGATATTTACCAGCATTGGTCTTTTTGGTTTGATCGCATCTCTACATGGCACCATACTGGCTTCATCCAGGCAAGTATTTGCGATGGCCCGCAGTGGCTATCTGCCCCGTCTGTTTTCAAATGTAAACCATCGCTTTAAAACACCCCACCGCGCAATAATAATTAGTAGTGTTGTTAGCTTCATTACACTTTTTATGTGCGATACGATCTGGTTAAAGGATTTGCCCAAGGGCTTCCAGATTGGTTTTATCACATATTTTAAGTGTAACACCAGTCAAGTCATCGTTCTATCGGTTATGGGGGCTATATTGATGTACATGATGAGCATGATTAGCCTTTTTAGACTACGTATTAAAGAACCCGGCCTAAAGCGTCCATTTGCTTCGCCCTTTTACCCAATATTTCCGGCAATAGCCCTTACTATAGCTGCAATAACATTATTTGCCATGATATATTATAATTTTAAGCTTAGCCTGATCTTCTTTGGAGGACTGGCTGCTATAATCGGATTATTTATGCTGATGGGCAAGCATAAGGTGAAGATCACTGATGATGTATTATTGGAAAAAGCAGCTGTAATGATTAAGTCCGAATAAATTATGTCCTATCATCATACCATCGGCAAAAAAGCATACAGGTTTGGAGACCTGAAAACATTGCTTGCCAGGGCTTCGCCACATCGGTCGGGGGATGTACTGGCGGGCCTTGCTGCCGAAAGCTATGAAGAACGTGTAGCGGCGCAGATCACATTGGCTGACGTACCTTTAAAAGTGTTTTTGAACGAAGTTATTATCCCTTATGAAAAAGATGAAATAACAAGATTAATTATTGACAGTCATGATAATAAAGCATTTAGCTTAATCAGTAGTTTAACCATAGGTGAGTTCAGAGATTGGCTTTTAAAGGATGAAACAGACACTATAGTTTTAAGAAATTTAGCACCGGGAATCACACCCGAAATGGCCGCCGCAGTATCCAAACTGATGCGCAACCAGGACCTGATCGCGGTAGCAAAAAAATGTGAAGTAATAACCTCCTTCAGGGATACGATAGGTTTGAAAGGACATTTTTCTACCCGCTTACAGCCCAATCACCCAACTGATGATCCAAAAGGGATTGCGGCAAGTATCATTGATGGTTTGTTTTATGGAAGCGGCGACGCGGTGATTGGCATTAACCCGGCAAATGACAGTCCGGTTGAGGTAAATAATTTGCTGGTATTGATCGATACGTTAAGGCAGCAATTTGGTATACCTACGCAATCCTGCATACTCTGCCATGTGACTACCACGCTCGGATTGATTAACAAAGAAGCGCCTGTTGACCTTTGTTTTCAGTCTATAGGTGGTACCGAACAAAGCAATGCCAGCTTCGGCATCAATTTAGCTTTGCTGGATGAAGCCTATGACGCAACTTTATCCTTAAAAAGGGGAACAATCGGCAATAATGTAATGTATTTTGAGACCGGGCAGGGCAGCGAGCTATCGGCCAATGCGCATCATGGGGTCGACCAGCAAACCTGCGAGGCAAGGGCTTATGCGGTAGCCCGTAAATATAAACCACTTCTGGTAAACACCGTAGTAGGCTTTATCGGCCCTGAATATTTATACGATGGCAAACAGATCATCCGGGCAGCTTTAGAAGACCACTTTTGCGGAAAGCTGCTCGGCTTGCCCATGGGGGTGGATGTTTGTTACACCAACCACGCCGAAGCGGACTCTGATGATATGGATAACTTACTTACCCTGTTGGGTGTAGCCGGCTGCAATTTCATAATGGGGATACCGGGTTCTGATGATATCATGCTCAATTATCAATCCACCTCTTTCCACGATGCTTTGTATATAAGGAATGTACTTGGATTAAGACCGGCACCCGAGTTTGAACAATGGCTGATGAAGCAAGGTATAATGGATGCGCAAGGTAAACTTGCCGATAAACCAAACCTACATCTGTTGAAACAAATGAATGAGCGATGGATGAAATAGAAAAAGGACAGATACCTGATAATAATCCTTTAAAGGGACTAAAGGAATTCACCGCTGCGCGTATTGGCATTGGTCGCACAGGCGCGAGCATCCCCTTAAAGCAATCCCTTGAGTTTAAACTGGCCCATGCCCATGCACGCGATGCCGTGTATTCTGAATTGGATATAGATGGATTAACTGCCTATTTAAGTCAGTTCGAACTGCCGGTTTTGCAACTGCATAGCCAGGCGGCTTATCGTGAACAATACCTGCAACGGCCCGATCTGGGGCGACAATTAAATGAAGAATCCATCAGCCAGTTAACCGATTACAATGAAAATGGGATTGATGTCGTAATTGTCATAGCTGATGGCTTATCTGCAACCGCAGTTAATAACAATGCCATTGGCCTATTGAAAATATTGATCCCACAAATAGTATCTGCCGGATTAAAGCCTGCCCCGATCTGTTTGGTAAAACAGGGCAGGGTAGCAGTTGCCGATGATATCGGTATGCAGCTGAATGCCAAATTATCCCTGATCCTGATAGGCGAAAGGCCGGGATTAAGTTCAGCTGATAGCATGGGAGCCTATTTAACCTTTAATCCCAAACCGGGCTTAACTGACGAATCGCGTAACTGTATTTCCAATATTCGTCCGTATGGTTTAACCTTTAAGCCTGCAGCCAAAAAGCTATTCTATTTGATACAGGAGGCTCTTAAAAGAAAAATATCTGGCGTATCTTTAAAAGATAACGCGGGATTATTACCCGAATGACAATTAAAGAAATTCAAGGATTGGCGGATCAATCCTATCTAATCCTTAAAATCCATAAATCGTGTCATTTTTTATCCCTCTCCTTTAAATATCCGTCAAAAGTTATAAAATCCCGGTTTACGCTGGTTACTGATAAGGAAGCGTAACCATCCGTGGATACATTTAATACGAGGCGGCTTGTATTTCTTGCATCTTTCGGGTTGATCGTGATCTCCCAGCCGCCTTTTTTCTTTGGGGTAACCTTGTACTCAAATTTGGTTGAGGTAAATTTGATCCCGCCATCCGTTGGATTATAAGGCACATCAAAATAGGCACGGCCGAAATAAGGTAAATAGGCTATTACAGAATCTTTGGTTACTCTCAGGTCATAGTCAGACGTAAGCTGCCTGCCTCCGCCGCGTTGCGGTAATACAAAATCAGCCATAAAAGTATAACGTTGTGCCTCAATACTGCTTTTTACATTGGCTTCTTTGGCCGCTTGTTTCTCCTTTTTTGAGGTTTGTGCGTTGGCAGCATTTGATCCCGCACTAACTATTAGCAGCAGGAGGAATATATTTCTTAATGTTTTCATACGATAGTTATGATGAAGAACGGGGAAGTATTCCATAAAATTACGGAAAGTTTATTTGACAAAAAAATAGCGATGAGTTTAATTCCCATCGCTATTATATAAATATTAGTTATCTGTTATCAGATCAGGCTAACACTGCGGTTAACAAATTCGGTCAGGTCAGCGCCGGTCAACAGGCCTTGCGAAAGCAGTGCCAGGTCAAAGGCTTGCTTGGCCAGCTGGCTTTGTTCCTGTTCGTTCTCATCCTGTAAGATACGGGTGATCAGTTTGTGATTAGCATTAACTACCACTTTGTAATTATCAGGCATACTCCCATAAAAACCCATACCGCCGCCCATAGCTGCCATATCTTTCATACGGCGCATAAATTCGTCCATGGTAACTGTAACAGGTAATTCTTCAGGATTGAGGCTCTCCAGTTCAACTTTGAAAGCAGGACGATTAATGGCTTTATCAAAAATAGTTTTCACTTTGGCTGATTCTTCTTCACTCAGGATATGAGCCGGAGCATCTTCCTTTTTGATCAGCTTATCAGCCACATCTGAATCCACCCGTTTCATCGAGGTTTTCTCCAGTTTTTGCTCCAGGCTGCTTACAAAATGGTTGTCTATTGCCGTGTTCATCAGAAATACATCATAACCCTTTTTATTAGCCGATTGGATAAATGAATCTTGTTTTTCGGGATCATTAGTATAGATATAAACCAACTGGCCATCTTTGTTGGTTTGCTCAGGGGCTACTTTCGCTTTATATTCATCCAGCGTAAAATTCTGTTTGGCAGTATTGGTCAGCAGGGCGAAATCTTTGGCTTTATCGTAAAACTTCTCTTCGCTCACCATGCCGTATTTCACAAACAAACCAATATCCGGCCATTTTTCTTCGTAAGCTTTACGGTCGCTTTTAAATAGCTCGGCCAATTTATCAGCCACCTTTTTGGTGATATAGCTGTTGATTTTCTTCACATTGCTATCAGCCTGTAAAAAGCTGCGCGATACGTTTAGCGGGATATCCGGTGAATCGATCACACCGTGCAGCAGCATCAAAAATTCGGGCACAATGTCTTTTACTTCATCAGTAATAAATACCTGGCGGGAGTATAGCTTGATCTTATTACGCTGAAAATCAAAATCATTTTTAACCTTCGGGAAGTACAGCACACCAGTCAGGTTAAAGGGATAATCTACGTTCAGGTGTATCCAGAAAAGCGGGTCTTCCGAGTAAGGATATAGCTGCTTATAAAAATCCAGGTAATCCTCGTCCTTCAGGTCCGTTGGCGATTTTGTCCAGATCGGGTTGGTATCATTGATGATATTATCAACCTCAACCGATTTATATTTTGGTTTGCCTTCCTCATCCTCGCCATCAGGCTCCTGTTCGGTTTTTGTGCCGAATTTGATCGGGACGGGTAAGAACTTGCAATATTTATCCAATATTTCCTGCAAGCGATATTGGCTCAAAAACTCCTCTGAGTCCTTGTTAATATGAAGCGTGATCTCGGTGCCGCGTTCTTCAAGTGTACCTTCGCCAATTTCAAATTCGGTGCTGCCATCGCATACCCAATAAGCAGGCTCAGCGCCTTCCTGGTAGGATAGGGTCTGAATTTCAACCTTGTCAGCCACCATAAAGGCGGAGTAGAAACCCAGGCCAAAACGGCCGATGATCTCGTTGGCATCTTTCGACTCCTTGAATTTCTCCATAAACTCAGTAGCACCGGAAAATGCGATCTGGTTAATGTATTTTTTTATCTCTTCGGCTGTCATGCCCAATCCGTTGTCGGATATGGTGAGTGTCTTTGCTTTTTCGTCAAAAGCTATCTCTACACGCAGGTCGCCCAATTCTCCGGTATATTGACCTAAAGAACTTAAACGCTTGATCTTTTGAGTCGCATCCACGGCGTTGGATACCAACTCGCGCAAAAAGATTTCGTGATCAGAATATAAAAATTTCTTGATGATCGGGAAAATGTTCTCGGTATGGATTGAGATCGTTCCTTTTTCTTGCATAATCTATAATTGTTTTTAGAAATGAATGTACTTAATCAATGCCCATTCATCAATGCCTGTTCCAAAGTTGGGATATTGTCAAATTGGCAGTGAGGTTGAGTTGAATAGTTGATTAAGTTAGATTAGGTTGATTAAGTTTTTGGTCAGCGCCTTTAACCTAATCAACCACTCACTAAATCAACTTAATCAACAATGCGCTTAATACTTCTTTCACTCTAACCGCTGTTTCCTCATCCTTAATATTCCCTCCCGCATCCAATTTCGATCTGACAAAAGATATCAGCAAAGTAGTCTCTTTAGGCAAATCGGCATCTATGGCGCCTAATATTTTGATCAGAGCCTCATGTGCATTTTCGCCGCCTGTGGAGGCTGTAATAAGCGCTGTAGGTTTACCGACAAACGAGCCGCTGGACACCATCCAGTCCAGCGCATTTTTCAAAGCGCCGGGTACACCATAGGCATATTCCGGTGTGCAGATAACGATTCCATCTGCTTCGGCTAATTGTTTTCTTAATGCAGCCACAGGGGCAGGAGGGTTGTCATTATCCAAACCGGGATCGAAGGCTGGTATTTCACTTAGCCCATCATAAATAGTGTAATTGATGTTTGCCGGAACCATTTTACCTATTACCTGTAAGATGGCATGATTAGATGATCCAACACGTAAACTACCCGAAATAGCGAAGATATTTTTCTGTTGCATAGATTATTGATGCTGATCCAATATTAGCAAATAATCTATTTTGTGGCTGCCTTTAATTCACTCTACTTTAAAAAATGACTTTTACAGGCAAAAACCTTCGCATGATGATTTGTTGATGTTTTATTATAAATAAGAAAACCCAAAGCTGTTCAGCTCCGGGTCGCAATAAGTATAAAATGCTTGTTCAGGCCATATCAATTACAATTTGATGGGCCGCTATACTCCCAAAGCATAACGGTAGTGGCATTTTCCAGCTTCAAAACTTTAGTGGCTGCATCCCAGGTCATTGTATAAACGCTTGGTTTGCCGGTTTTGCCATAGGTTAAGGATAGCTTGTTACCATCAACTGTATAAACGCCCGACTCGCCAACTCCTTTAGGTGTCATTTGCCAGTTGTTTGATTTGCAAAAAATAAATGATGGCAGCGAACTGCTTGGTTTTGGTGGTGTTTTGCTCTTATCATAAATATTGAACATACCCCAGATAGCGCCGGTAACTTGTGGCATCGCGCCATTCATAGGCGCTGCTTTATGGGTTTGCGAAAATGCAAATGAGCATGAGGCTATCAAAATTAAGACAAGTACGATGTGTTTTTTCATGTTTTCAGGTGATTGATTAGTGTAAATATAAAGCAATTGAAAGGACATTTGCAATGTACATGCTTCCCCGGCCTTTGAAATTGGTTTTATTAACAATCACGCAGTTTGGACAATTGAGAAGGGATTTGGTTTAATTGCTGTCGATATTTCTTTTCATATAAGATGCGCTCATCTCAATATCCCTATCACCCTCAACCGGTTATATTGCTGCAACAATACCGGGCAAACATTATAAATAACATTGGCTAATAAGATGATTAGGGCAACTATGTATTGACGCTCTATCACCGCGTAAATAAGCGTCAGCCCGAAAAATATGAAGCACATCAAATGGTATCGCTCATACATCTGTATGGTATTCAGATATTGCTGAGCCTGCGCACGGTCTTTTATCAGTTTGTACCCCGAATCGTTTTTACGGATACTTTTATTGATGTAAGTGCCATTTTGTACAAAGCGCTGGATAAACCGCACACCCAGGCGTTCATAAAATCTCTTATTGCCGCTTAATTGAAACATGCTGATAAACCGCGCAGGCATTAAAGCAAACACCAGGCTGACCAGCACAAAAGCATACAGCCAGGTGGTATCCCGCCCAATCCAAAAATAGATAACCGGGATAAAGCTGACGATCGTCCAGGAAAAATTGATCAACTGGTTAATGGCCTGGCTTTTCAAATTTTGAATATTACTGAGGTGATAAGGCTAATTTAATGAAAAGTTCGCCCTTGTTGGTGTTGTCATCAATAAGTATCACAATTATTGTTTGTTGACTCACAACATTTATAATCACATGAAGAAATTCGCGGTTTGTTGGTGACAACACCAACAAAGGCAGGGGATGCTATCCCAAATTCCTTTTATCTACCCAGATATTGGTCATCCGATACCTGCTCCATCCAATCTACAGGCGAACCGTTCAGTTTTTCCTGTATAGCAATATGGCTCAAGGCTGTGCTTGTAGTAGCGCCATGCCAATGCTTTTCTTCCGGCGCAAACCATACAACGTCTCCCTGGTGTATATTTTCTACCGGGCCGCCCTCACGTTGCGCCCAGCCGCTGCCTGCGGTAACGATTAGTGTCTGACCAAGCGGATGGGTATGCCAGGCCGTGCGGGCGCCCGGCTCAAAGGTAACCAGCGCCATGGCCACACGCGCCGGATCTGGCGGGGAAAAAAGCGGATCGATCCGGACTGTACCTGTAAAATATTCTGCCGGGCCTTTGCCCGAAGGCTGTGAGCCGCTGCGTTTGATCTCCATAAATTTTATTCTTTATGTTTTAACAAGTGTTTTAACAAGATTTGCTGAATGAAGTTTTCCAAAGCAAAAAGGTAGGAGTGAATGCGATAAAATAATCTACTAATCCTACAAATCTTAGTTCAACCTACCCAACAAACTGCAGCAAAAACGCCGAGCCTTTACCTTCGCTTGATTGCACCTGTATATTGCCCTTATGCAACAGCATAATTTGCTTGCAAAGGCTAAGCCCTATACCGCTGCCGCTTTTGCGTGTACTAAAGAAGGGAATAAAGATCTTATCAAGCAGTTCGGTTGGCATGCCCATGCCATTGTCGGATACCTTTACCACCGTTCGGTTATTAGCCTGTATTTCAGCTGATAAGGTAATGCGCGGGCTTTCCCTGTCCTTTACAGCCTCAATGGCGTTTACCATCAGGTTGATCATCACCTGTTCCAGCAAATTAATATCTGCCTCAATAGCAAGGGCCGGGTCGCGCAGCACAATGTCCAGCTCAATATGTTTTTTCTCCATAGTAGGAGCCATCAGGCTGTTCAGGTTCTCAAACATATCACGCACCAATACCTTTTTCAGGTCAAGCTTGGTGATCTTGTTCAGGTTACGGTAGCTTTCAGTAAATTTCAGCAGGCCCTCGCTACGGCGCTTAATGGTATCGATACCCAGTTCCAGATCTTCCAGTTGACTGCTTACCGGGCTGTTGGCTATCTCCGGGCTTTGCAGCCGGTTTTTCAACGTATCAGCTAGTGACGAAATAGGGGCAACCGAGTTCATGATCTCATGCGTCATTACATTCAGCAGCTTTTGCCAGGCCTTTGATTCGGTTTCGTCCAAAGCTTCGCTCACGTTCTGAAAAGCGATGAGTTTATACACCTTATCATCACTGCGCAATACGCTGGCGGTCATTAATATTTTGATCTGCTGCTGGTTGCGGGTAATGGTGATCACTTTGGCATCGCCAGGTTTTACATTGATGATCTCTTTGTATAACGCTTCTTCGCGTTTTTCTAATGAACTGATGGTTTTGATATAAGGAATACCGATCAGGTTTTTGAAAGCCTCGTTGATCCACCCGGTTTCGCCGGTTTCATATTCGTAGGATAGGATACCGGTGTCTACCAGTTCCAGTATTTTTTGCAGGTAGTGGTATTGCGTTTCCCGCTCGCGGCTGATCAGTTTAAAGGTGGTATTGATCTCGTTGAACCCTTTTCTGAGCGGCTTTAACTCATTCGGGGCCTTGCGCACATCAAAGTGACGGGAAAAATCCCGGTAATGGATGGATTCAACAAACTGGCTCACTTCATCCTGCGCCTTTTTTTGAAAACGGATCATATCGATCAGCTCATACACCAGCAGGGGGCAGGTAATCACCAGGTAAATGTAATAGTCACCTCCCTTTACCGCGAAAATTGATGTAGCAGCAAGTGTGATAAAAAGTATCAGTACACGCAGCAACAGCCGCCATTCGTATCGTTTAAATATCATATTTACTTAATCTGCGGTATAACGCTGTGCGTGTTAGTCCTAATTCTTTGGCGGCCCTGGTAATGTTGCCGTTATTTTTTTCGATCACCCTCAATATGGCATTCTTTTCCAGCGTACTCAATGGTACATTATCAGCTTCGATCTCGTTTTCAGCCGGTGTTTCCAATATGGAAAATATCAGGTCATCTGGTCTCAGCAGGGGATCATCAGCCATGATAACTGCTCTTTCAATAGTGTATTGCAGCTCGCGCACATTGCCCGGATAATTATATTGCTTTAATTTTTGCAGGGCTGCGGCGTCAAAATCCATAGCAGGTTTTAAATACTTACTGGCATATAGTTTGGCAAAATGTTTCGCCAGTATTACAATATCCTCGTTGCGTTTGCGCAATGGCGGCATGTTGATTTCCACCGTGTTGATACGGTAGATCAGATCCTTCCGGAAACGGTTCTCGTTAGCCAGTTCATACAATGGAAGGTTAGTAGCGCATATCAGGCGGATATCAATATCCACCGCCTTGTTGGTACCCAGGCGGGTAACCTGCCTGTTTTGTAATACCGTGAGTAATTTGGCCTGTTGCTGTAAACTGATATTGCCAATTTCATCCAGGAACAAAGTACCTCCCTGCGCGTCCTCAAAGCGGCCTGTACGGTCTTCCCGTGCATCAGTATAGGCGCCTTTCTTATGTCCAAAAAGCTCGCTTTCAAACAGTGTATCCGTTAACGCACCCACATCCACCTTAACAAAGGGTCTATCAGCACGCAGCGAACGCTCGTGTATTGCTTTCGCCATCAGGTCTTTCCCGGTTCCGTTTTCGCCTAATATCAGGATATTGGCATCGGTAGGGGCTATTTTGTTCACCTTGTGAAAAATATCCTGCATCACTTCCGATTCCCCCAATATGGAGGTATCCCCAACCGTTTTTACAGTCGCTTTGGCTGGCTTGGTTCCTTCCTGCTTATCCAGCAGTTCCTTGATGGTAGTGATCAGTTTTTCGTTATGCCATGGCTTCACTATAAAATCACTTGCACCTTCTTTCAACGAACGTACAGCCAAATCAATATCACCATAAGCGGTTATCATGATCACGCAAACATTGGGCTTCCATTCCTTTATCTTCCGAAGCCAGTATAGGCCCTCGTTACCTGTATTAATAGCACTGTTGAAATTCATATCCAGCAATACCAGGTCTACCTGGTTACGCTGCAGCAGCCAGTTCAGGTTCTCCGGGTTTTTTTCGATGATCACCTCCTGCGCTTCCGTTTTAAGCAAAAGCTTCACAGCGGTCAATACATCAGTGTCATCATCAACAATTAGAACGTTTGCTTTTTTAAGTATCATTATTATTTATTTGTTAATAGTTGATAGTTCATGGCGGAGACGTCTTTCGGCGCATCAGTCAATAATACTATATTTATTATTTATTCTGAAAAGGTTAATTAAAAAGTTCATCTACATTGATCATGGTCATTTATACTATGATCCATGAACCATCAACTAAGAACCAACTAATCAATTTTTATGCTAAAATGCGGTAAAATTATTAGGATATATTCTAAATCACTAACTATGAACTGTTAACCATGATCTATGAACCATTATCTATTAACTATGAACCAATATAACCATCACTACGGGTAAATTTACTGTATCATAACCGTACACTTGCTGTAACAGAAGCGTACGCTTCGTTTTGGCATTTTGTTATTAAATAGCTGAAAAACAGTTATTTAATTTGTGGCATATCTTTTTGTAATCAATACCCAAATAACATTTTATAACAGTGGATAGAAAAATTGAAAGAAGTACCTGGAATAGCAAACGTATAATGACCATAGCGGGCATTGCAGCAATAGTTGCGCTCGTTGCTGGTAGTATCTATTTTACATCTGGTAAGAGCAAATATAATGCTCCTATTGATCGAATAACGATCAGTGAAGTTAAAAAAGGGCCTTTCCAGGAGTTTATTCCTGTAAATGGTGCGGTAATGCCGTTAAATACCATTTACCTCGATGCGATCGAGGGTGGGCGTGTTGAAGAAAAATATGTGGAAGACGGCGCCAAATTGAAAAAAAACGATCCGATATTAAGATTATCTAATACCGACCTTGAGCTGAGCCTGGCCAACCAGCAAACCGCGGTGTTCAATGTGTTAACACAAATGCAGATATCGCGCGATCAGGCCAGCCAGAACACAGTGGGTAAGCTAAATCAAATGGCCGATGTGGACAACGCGCTGAAAGAAGCCGAACGTATATATAACCTGGATAAAAGCTTATATGCAAAAAAGGCTATAGGTATGCAGGAATTCAAAGCCGCCGAAAATGCCTATACCTACCAGGTGCGCCGCAAAAAACTGGCCACCCAGATTTTGAGTCAGGATTCGCTATCGGTTAAAGCGCAGGTGCAGCAATCCAAAGAATCATATGATAACATGAAGTCGACCCTGGAGCTGATGAAGAAAAAGGTTGGCGACCTGATCGTGCGTTCACCTATTGATGGGCAGTTAACGGCACTGGATGCAGAGATCGGCCAGAATAAAAATAAAGGCGAGCACCTGGGGCAGATTGACGGCTTCACGGGCCTTAAAGTAAGGGCTAATGTAGATGAGCATTATATCAGCCGGGTATTTACAGGTTTAACAGCTTACTATCCAACGGATGATAAAACCTATAAACTGGTTGTTAAGAAAGTATTCGTAGCGGTATCCACAGGTGGACAGTTCCCGGTTGAAATGCAGTTTGTGGGCGAAGAGCCCAAAGGCTTAAGAAAAGGCCAGACCCTGCAAATACGCCTTGCATTCAGCGATGAGGTGCCTGCCATTATATTACCAAAAGGCGGTTTCTTCCAGCAAACTGGTGGTAACTGGATATTTAAAGTAAGCGATGATGGAAAAACTGCCTACAAGGTTGACATACAACTGAACAGGGCTAATACAGATTATTACGAAGTGATCCGCGGTTTGAAGCCTGGCGATAAAGTAATTACATCAAGCTATGAAAACTATGGCGATATACAGGAACTGGTATTGACCAAGTAGACCCCTCCCGGCCTCCCCTAAAGGGAGGAGAAAGAGTGGTTAAACAAATAAAAAACAACTGATCAAATAATACATATTAATTAACTAATTAAAACTAAAATCAAATCCTTAAGCTAAACCAAAGGATTTAGGAGGCACAAATGATAAAAATTACTGACTTAGAAAAATTTTACCGCACAGAAGAGGTAGAAACCATCGCTTTAAACAAGCTGACCATCCATGTAAATAAAGGCGAATTTGTAGCAATCATGGGCCCGTCAGGCTGCGGCAAATCAACCCTGTTGAACATATTGGGTATGCTGGATGATCCGGATGGCGGAAGCTATGTTTTTAATGGTGTTGAAGTGGCCCATTTTAACGAGCGTAAACGTGCCGATCTGCGCAAGCATAATATCGGCTTTGTGTTCCAGAGCTTTAACCTGATCGATGAGCTGACCGTATTTGAAAACGTGGAACTGCCATTGATATACACCGGCGTACCAAGTGCCGAAAGGGTAAAAAGGGTAGAAGAAGTGCTTGACAAAATGCAGATCATGCACCGCCGCAACCACTATCCGCAGCAGTTATCAGGTGGTCAGCAGCAGCGTGTGGCTATAGCCCGTGCGGTTGTAAACAAACCCAAACTAATACTGGCGGATGAGCCCACAGGTAACCTGGACAGCAGCAACGGTAACGATGTAATGGAACTGTTAACCGACCTGAACGAGCACGGAACTACCATCATCATGGTAACACACTCTGAGCACGATGCACGTTATAGCCACCGCATTATCCGGTTACTTGACGGTCAGACTGTTATGGAAAATATTATGATCTGATAAAGATCAGCCCGAAACTGTATTAGTTAATAATCAGTTGATTAATGTGTCTCTCTAACTCCTTCTTTTATAGAAGGGGTTAGTTTGAGAATTGCCTAAATATTCCCCCCTTTCCACCCTAAAGGACAGGGTATTTATTGTTAAAAACAACGCTGACAAACCCGGTCATAAGTTTTAGTTTGAATAAATATCCGGGTATTTAAAAAACTGATAACCATGAGATCACTCACTAAATTTTTATTGGCCGCAATATTTTTAACCGGCAGCGTCTATACATTCGCGACCCCACACAAAGTGGTAAAGATTGACTCTACTGAATGGGTCGTTCGCAACGTTTCCAATTTCGATCAATTAAAAATCCAGGGCCCGTTTGAGGTACACATCACCCAGGGTACAGTTGAGTCACTGAAGTTAAAGGCCCCCTCAGAAATACTGGACCGTATACTTACTGAAGTAAACGGCAACGTATTGAGAATTCAGAACAAACATGATAACTGGGGTTGGAGCGATAAAAGCTGGTGGAGTGACAAAAGCTGGTGGCGTCATCACGATAAGATCGTAGTTTATCTGACTGTGAAAAACCTGAGCAGCATTAGTACCTCGGGCAGTAATAATGTGACTTTTGAGAATGGCCTTACCGCCAATTCTTTAAAATTAAGGGTGCGCGGCTCGGGTAATGTTAAAGGGAAAATAACTGTAAAAACACTGGAAAGCAGTCTTTCCGGCTCAGCTAATGTAAAACTATCCGGCAAAGCCGAAAACTCAACCATTAAAGTAAGCGGCTCAGGCAACTTCAACGCCCCCGATCTGGTTACTGTAACCTCGGCTGTGCATGTTTCTGGTTCAGGTGGTGTTAAAATAAATGCCAACGACAGGATAGATGCTGCCATAAGCGGGTCGGGTGGGGTAAGCTATACCGGCACAGCCAAAGTAGCTATCAGTAAAAAAAGTGGCAGCGGCAGTATACAAAGGTTTTGAAAGTTTAAGAGCTATTTGAACTTAGAGTTTAGAAATTGGGATTTAGTGTTTTAAAATTATGATCAGCAATTATTTTAAGATCGCCTGGCGAAATCTTATTCGCAATAAGGGCTTTGCAGTTACCAACCTGTTAGGTTTGACGATAGGCATAACCTGCACTATCTTTATTTTTTTATGGGTAAGCGATGAACTGACTTTTGATAAATTCAATCCTAATTATAAAAACATTTACCAGGTAATTGCTAACCGTGATTTTAAGAATACTGTTTTCACGGATAGGAATATGGTTTTCCCACTGGCCAATGCCCTTGACGGGACAAACCCGCAAATAAAAAACGCGGTGCTTGTATCCTACACTTCAGATCATCAGTTTAATTACGGTCAAAATAAATTTAAAAAACAGGGATTATATGCCGGTGGAAGGTATTTTGATATGTTTCCCTGGAAATTTATTAAAGGGAACGCAGCTACAGCTTTTAAAGACCCTTCCTCTATCGTTATAACCGAATCAATGGCCAAATCAATCTTCGGGAATGATGATCCAATCAACAAGGTCGTTAAAATGGTATGGGACAATAACCAGCTAGTGAAAGTTTCAGCCGTAATAGCCGATCCACCGGGCAATTCAACACAGCAATTTGATTTTATCGCGCCTTATATTTATACCGATCCGCAGGTAAAGAAAAACATGGAAAGATGGGGTGGTTCATCGTGGAATGTATTTATCCAAACTACCGACAATGCCAATCTTAAGCAACTTGACAAATATATCACTGATGTAATGTACAGTCACAATAAGGAGAAAATAAGCACTTACTTTACTTTCCCCATGAGTAAGTGGCACTTATACAGTGATTTTAAAGATGGCAAAAATATCGGTGGGATGATTGAATATGTGAGGTTATTCACCATTATAGCTATTATCATATTGCTGATTGCTTGTGTTAATTTCATGAACCTGTCAACAGCACGGTCTGAGAAACGGGCCAAAGAAGTAGGCATCCGCAAAACCCTGGGTTCCGATAAAAAACAATTGGTGATCCAGTTCTTTTTCGAATCCATGATTTTAGTGTTGGTCGCCTTCTTTTTTTCTATGATTGCGGTATACCTGCTATTGCCATCTTTCAATTTGTTGGTAAGCAAGCAATTACATTTAAATCTTTACGAGCCTATTTTTTGGATAGGCGCAATTACCGTTATTGTTTTTACCGGTGTTGTAGCAGGCAGTTACCCGGCCTTATATCTTTCATCGTTCAATCCTGTACAGGTTTTAAAGGGTACATTCCTGGCCGGCAAAAAGGCGGTAGCACCTCGCCGTATCCTGGTGGTGATACAATTTGTAGGTTCTATTTTGCTGATCTCGGCAACCATCATAGTTTACAGGCAAATACAGCACGTAAAAGGCCGCAACCTGGGATATGATCAGAATAACCTGATCATGGCATCGTCTACTGTAGCTACCGACAAAAATTTTGCTTCCATTAAGCTCGATATGTTGAAAACCGGTCTGATCAAAAATATTACCCGTTCTTCATCACCTATCACCGATATCTCGTGGCGTTCGGGCCCGCCGGATTGGGATGGCAAGCCTGCCGATGCTAATATTATATTTTCATGCCTTAATGCAGATGTCGATTTTACCAAAACAATGGGAATCAAAATATTGCAGGGCAAGGATTTTACCGGGATGCCTTCTGATTCATCTTCAATTATGCTGAACAAGGCGGCTATTGATGCCATGCATTTGAAAAATCCATTAGGTACGCAACTGCGCTATGGTAACAACAAATTCACAGTTACAGGTATAATTGATAATGTGGTAATGACCTCGCCCTATACCCCGGTTGATCCGTTGATGGTTTTTAGCGATCATAAAAACTCCAACTATATCACTGTAAAATTGAATAAAGGAGTAGCGCCCCAGGACGCGATAGCCTTATTACAAAATCAATATAAGCAATATAGTCCGGCTGATATTTTCGAATACCAATTTGTTGACCAGGAGTTCGGCAAAAAGTTTTTGACCGAAGAATTGATCGGTAGGATCACCAATATATTCGCCGGCCTGGCCATTTTTATCTGCTGCATCGGTTTAGCAGGCCTGGCGTCGTTCACTATCGAGAAGCGCATCCGCGAAATAGGTATTAGGAAAGTGCTAGGCGCTACTGTACAGCAATTGCTGATGTTGATATCCAAAGAATTTATGAAACTGGTATTGATCGCCTTTATGATAGCGGTACCTATAAGTTGGTGGTTGATGCAAAACTGGCTAAAAAAATACGACTACCATATCGATATCAGTATCTGGCTTTTTGGAATAGTAGGAGTAGGGGTACTGTTTTTAACACTTGCGGTGGTATGCTTAAATACCATCGGCGCTGCGATGTCCAATCCTGTTAAGAGTTTGAGAAGTGAGTGATAGTTAGAAATACATGAAAAACTAACTAATGACCAATGACTAAATACCATGTTAAAAAATTATATTAAAACAGCATTCCGCAGCCTTACCAAAAATAAGGGCTACAGTTTCCTTAATATTTTCGGCCTGGCAATAGGTATAGCCTGTGCCGCCCTTATTTTTTTATGGGTGGAGGATGAAGTCAATTTCGATGCGGTCAATACAAAAAAGGATAATTTATACATAGCCTACGAAAACCAGAAATACGATACCTACGTCTTTACCGAATCATCAACACCCGGCTTAATGGGCCCGGCCATGAAGGAAGAGCTGCCGGGAGTTGCCAATACCTGCCGCACAACTGAGGGTACAACCTCGCTATTATTTACTGTGGGCGACAAGTCAGTTTTTGCCTCGGGCAAATACGCTGAAGCATCTATTTTCAGCATGTTCACGCTGCCTTTTGTACAGGGGAGCGCCGCATCGGCATTTTCGCAACTGCACTCGTTGGTGATCACTGAAAAAACAGCAAAGAAGTTTTTTGGCAATGATAAAAATATCATAGGCAAATCCATCCGGGTTGATAACAAGCAGGACTATGTGGTATCCGGCGTTATCAAGGATATCCCGGCCAATACCAGTTTTCAGTTCGAATGGCTGATGCCTTTTAAAATTTACTGGGATCAAAGCCCCTGGCTAACCAGCTGGGGCAACCAGTCATTGAATACTTATGTGGAGCTAAAACCCGGTGTTGGTCCCGAAATGGTAAATAAGCAGCTCTATAATTATATCCAAAAGCGCGAGCCAAAAGCTTTGGGTCATGTGTTTTTATTTGGTATGAACAACTGGCACTTGTATGATGATTTTAAAGATGGAAAGATGACCGGTAGTGGCCAGATCCAATATGTCCACCTGTTTACCGTGATCGCCTGGATCATCCTGTTCATCGCCTGCATCAATTTCATGAACCTGGCCACGGCCCGCAGTGAAAAACGCGCCCGTGAAGTAGGAGTGCGCAAGGTATTGGGCGCTGGCAAAAGATCATTGATCTTCCAGTTTATTGGCGAGGCTTTATTTATGGCCTTTATTTCGGCCATAGTCGCTGTGTTTGTGGTGATCCTTGTTTTGCCGGCATTTAATACATTGGTGCAAAAACAGCTAACCGTTGGTTTTGATAATCTTAATCATATTGGTATTTTGGTATTGATCACCGTGGTTTGCGGTTTAATAGCAGGCAGCTATCCGTCCTTATACTTGTCTTCCTTCAACCCTGTATCTGTATTGAAAGGCACCAAACTCAAAGATAGCTGGGCAGCCATCATCCGTAAAGGATTGGTAGTGATGCAATTCACGGCTTCAATTGTGCTCATCATCAGTACTATAATTGTTTACCAGCAGATACAGCATGTTAAGAGCCGTCAATTGGGCTTTGATAAAGACAACCTGGTACAAATGGACATGCAGGGAAAAATGGCCGATAGCTATGAGTCTATAAAACAGGACTTGTTAAATACCGCCCTGGTAAGTAGTGTTGCCCTGGCAGACCATGCCTTTATTTATGGCGGTAACAATACCTCCGGCCTTACCTGGGACGGCAAACCTACCGGTTCAAAGGTGCTGATATCCCAAAGATATGTTACCCCCGAGTTTATGGAAACCTCCGGCCTTAAGATAGTAGAAGGAAGAAATATTACGGTAAAGGATACGGGTAAGCCTATTCGCACAGTGATCACACAATCACTGGCCAAACTGCTGGGAAAAGGAAGCGCTATAGGTAAAAGATTGCACGGGGAAGGCGATACTACATCGGCTACGGTAGTTGGTGTGGTAAATGATTATGTATATGGCAATATGTACGGCAAATCCGACCCGGTAATGTTTTACAGCGTTCCATCTAAATATGCCTCAGTAATGTATATACGTATTAAACCAACTGATAATACAGAAAAGGTTTTGGCAGCTATACAGGCTGTAATGAAAAAAAATAACCCTGCCTATCCCTTCGATTACCGTTTTGTTGACGACCAGTTTAACCAGATGTTTAGCAGCGAAATGCTGGTGAGCAAGCTGTCGCGCGTATTTGCGGCCCTGGCTATTATTATTTCCTGCCTGGGCTTATTCGGATTAGCCGCGTACACAGCAGAACGCCGCATAAAAGAGATCGGCATACGTAAGGTTTTGGGCGCGAGTATCACCAGCGTCACCAGCCTTTTATCCAAAGATTTTTTGGTGTTGGTGATATTATCCTGCCTCATTGCCTTCCCGCTTGCCTATTGGGAAATGTTCAATTGGCTTAAGGATTATCAATATCACATAGAAATACAATGGTGGGTGTTTGCAGCAGCAGGGGCGGCAGCTATAGTTATCGCTTTGGCTACTATCAGTTTTCAATCCATCAAAGCGGCATTGGCTAACCCGGTGAAGAGTTTGAGGAGTGAATGACCAGAGATTAGTTGATTAGGAAAACCCAACACCATTGAAAATTTAGAGTTTAGAATTTTAAAGATTATGATAAGAAATTACATCAAAACCGCATTCAGAAACCTTTGGCGTAACAAAGCTTTCTCCCTGATCAACATTGTAGGGCTCAGTGTTGGGCTTGCCTGTTGTATGCTTATCCTTTTGTATACAATGGATGAAGTGAGTTATGATCGGTTCAACGAGAAAGCACAGAACATCTATCACTTAACCGCCGATTTTAAAGGCGCCGATGGGCATGTGAACAAAGGATCGAGCACCGGTAACATGCCGGGGCCGAACTTCAAACGGCAGCTACCCGAAATGGACGATTTTGTACGTGTACAAAGTGCCAGTTTCACAGTAAAACGTGGTGTTGATGTTTTTGACCAGGATGCGCTTTATGCAGATGATAATTTCTTTTCCATTTTTACCTTCCCACTGTTGGAGGGTAATCCGAAAACCGCACTGAAAGACATACATTCCGTAGTTCTCTCTGAAGAAATAGCGGAAAAATATTTCGGTAAGGGGGGTGCAGTAGGCAAGGTAATCAATCTTAAGGTGAATGATAAGTTTCAGCCGTTCACAGTATCGGCAGTAGCAAAAAAATCGCCGCAAAATTCATCACTTAAGATCAAAATGCTGCTGCCTATGAAATTCAACCTGTCGTTGAATAACGATACGCAGTGGCTCAATTTCTTTCTGAATACATTCTTCCTGATAAAACCCGGCACCGATATCAAAGCATTAGAGGTAAAAATGGCAGGCGTATTTAGCCGTGATGCTGCCGACCAGATGAAGGAGGCCGCCGATAAATACGGATTCAAGGATAAAATAACCTACCGTTTGCAACCGCTGCTTGCCATGCACACCAGTACGGATTATCCTGCCGATAATGGCCTTACAGATGCCAGCAGCCCGGTGTACACCTATATTTTAACAGGTATAGCCTTATTTATTTTGGTTATTGCCTGCATCAATTTTGTTAACCTTACTGTTGCCCGGTCATTAAAGCGCGCCAAAGAGATTGGCATACGCAAAGTAGTTGGCGGCCAGCGCAAGCAGTTGATCATACAATTCCTCGGCGAATCATTCATTTTAAGTTTTGTTGCTTTTATCCTGGCTATCGGCCTTGTTGTATTGGCTCTTCCATTTTTCAATACGCTGGCAAATAAAGCACTCGCATTTTCCTATTTGTTAAGTTTTAAATTGGTTGCAGGGTATGTCGGGATTTTCCTGGTAACCGGGATGTTAGCCGGTTTTTATCCTGCATTGGTATTGTCGGGTTTCAATCCGGTTCAATCACTCTATAACAGGCAGAGCTACCAGGGCAAAAACTACCTGTCAAAAGGCCTTGTGGTATTGCAGTTTACGCTTGCAACCTTCCTCATTATCTCCACTATCACCATTTACTCCCAGTTCAATTACCTTATGCATTTCGACCTGGGTTATAATGATAAAAATGTGGTATCTATATCTGCAGGAGGGATCGACAAACAAAAGCTGCCTTTATTCAAAGCCGAGATGATGAAAGACCCCCATGTAAAAAGTGTTACCGCCGACCAAGGCGGCCGCTGGGGAACGATAGCTCATGTGAACAGTGGCCAGGAGGCCCATTTTGACATGAAACATATTGATGAGGATTATCTGCCTCTTTTTGAAGTGCCCATAGTAAAAGGCAGGAATTTTTCAAAAGAAATGGTTTCCGATAGCGTTAATTCAGTGTTGGTGAATGAGGAATTTGTAAAACAATCCGGCTGGAAAAACCCGATCGGCCAGGTGGTTGATTTCTTCTATAACAAGAAAAAATATACGGTTGTGGGGGTTGTCAAAAATTATCATTTCCTGTCGCTCACCGAGAAAACACCAGCCATGTTGTTTACCATGAAACCCGATTATCAATGGGGCGATGTTTTTGTTAAGATCAAAGACGGCAATAAAGCAGATGTTCTTAATCATATCGAAAAGACATTTAAAAGCCTGTTCCCATATATCCCGTACCAATACAGATTTAAAGAGGCCAAAAACGCAGAGCAATATGACAAAGAATCTAAATGGAAACAGATAGTCACGTTCGGCGCGCTGTTAACCATCTTCATTTCATGTATCGGCCTGTTTGGCCTGGCAACCTTATCAGCAGAACGCCGCAAAAAAGAGATCGGTATCCGCAAGGTGCTGGGAGCTTCTGTTGAAGGTATTGTCCGCAAGCTTTCAACTGATTTCTTGATACTTGTTTTAATATCGGCAGTGATCGCTATACCTGCAGCGTTGTGGGCTATGCACAAATGGCTTGAAAATTATCCATACAGAATTGATCAAATTGCTTATGCCTGGATTTTCCTGTTTGCAGCAGTTTTTGTAGCAGTTATTGCCCTGGTAACAGTTAGTTTCCAGGCTATCAGGGCCGCGGTAGCCAACCCGGTGAATAGCTTGCGGAGTGAATGATGTTGTAAAGTTTGAAAGTTGAAACGTTGTAACGTTTCCCTGCTAACGAAGTTTACAGTTCAATAATAAAGTTTATAATTAAACCATTAAAAATCCCCCCCTCTTGGGGAGGTTAGGAGGGGTCCATGATCAAAAACTACATAAAAACCGCGTACCGCAGCCTTTTGAAAAACAAAGGGTTTACGGCAATTAATGTGCTCGGCCTATCTGTTGGCCTGGCTACCTGCCTGCTTATAGTATTTTATGTGGTGGACGAATTAAGCTACGATAAATACAATACCAAAGCCGACCGGATCTACCGTGTTTCGCTTGAAGCAGGCTTAAACGGGCACGCGGGGTTATACGCGACCTCCGAAGGACCGTTGAAAGATGCTTTGAAAGATAATTTTCCGGAGATTGAAAAGACAGCAAGATTAATAGACAAAAGTGGGTTGTTTATGTCCCCGCAGAAATACTCGATCAGGAAGGGTAACGAAAATGTCCAGGAAAAGAAGGTGGTTTTCACTGAATCAAGTTTATTGGATGTGTTTACCCTGCCAATGATAGCCGGCGAGCCTGCTAAAGCACTGGACGAACCACATTCGGCTGTGATCACCGAAAGCACCGCCAGGAAATATTTTAATAAAACTGATGTAGTAGGCCAAATGCTGACCATAAACGATACCAGCCTTTATAAAATAACCGGGGTGATCAAGGATATCCCGTTGCAATCGCATTTTAATTACGATTTCTTTTTGTCCTTTTCAACCCTGCCCGAAAGTAAAGTTACGGGTTGGGGCTATAGCGGCGTTCACAATTATTTGTTGCTGAAGCCGGGCACTGATATTAAAAGGCTTGCGACTCGCATCGCACAAATACAGATCAAGAACTCTTCAGCGCCTCCAAAAACGTGGACAGCAAATGGCAATTATTTCAGAACGGTTTTAACGCCGCTGCTTGATATCCACCTCAAATCCAAATATGAATATGAGCTGGAAAAGGGTGGAAGCATGCAGTATGTTTATATTTTCTCAGTGATTGCCGCCTTTATATTGCTGATAGCCTGTGTAAATTTCATGAACTTGTCCACGGCTCGTTCATCTAACCGGGCTAAAGAAGTTGGCGTACGCAAGGTGCTTGGGTCAGCTAAGGGAAGTCTTATTGCTCAGTTCCTTACAGAATCCACCCTGGTTACTTTGATATCCACGATTATCGCGGTGATCATAGCCATATTACTGATGCCATTGTTTAATCAAATGGCGGGCAAACAATTAAGCTTTACCCTGCAATCATTAACCTGGCTTGTACCTTCCATAGTATTGAGCGTGGTGATCATAGGCTTTTTGGCAGGATCGTATCCGGCATTTTTCCTGTCGGCTTTTCAACCTATTGACGTACTGAAAGGAAAGCTTTCCGCTGGTCTAAAAGGTAGTTTCTTACGCAGCTTCCTGGTTGTCTTTCAGTTTTCGATCTCTATTTTCCTGATCATCGGCACACTGGTGATCTATAATCAATTAAGTTTTATACAGAATAAGAATTTGGGGTTCGACCGCAGCCAGGTGCTGGTGATCAAAAACACCAATGTTTTGGGCAAACAGGCTAAGATCCTAAAACAGGAAATCAAGCAATTACCCGGGGTGGTTAATGCCACCATGTCCCGCTATCAGCCCACCGGTGAGGACAGGGGGAAAACCGGTTTATTTCCCGACCGTACCATCGATGTAAAAAAGGATGTATTGTCAGAATTTTGGAATGCGGATGAAGATTATGTCCCTACGATGGATATGAAAATTATTGCCGGGCGCAATTTTTCCAAACAGTTGGCTTCAGATAGCTCGGCTATTATTGTAAATGAGGCCTTTGTAAAGAAATTCGGCTGGAAGGACGCGATGAATAAACCGGTTTTCCGGAATTCTTATGGATTGCAGGAATTTCATGTGGTAGGCGTTGTTAAAAACTTCAATTTTGAATCCTTACGAAGTGAAATATCACCATTGGCACTTACTTACAGCGAAGATAATGGGGCTATCAATGTTCGCTTACATACCTCAAACCTTTCGGAGGTAATGGCACAGATCGAGAATAAATGGAAAGCGATCTCACCCAATCAGCAATTCAGTTACTCGTTTATGGATGCCGACTTTGATTCAACCTATCGTACCGAGCATCGCGTAGGTACCTTGTTCATCTCGTTTAGCACCCTGGCCATCATCATAGCCTGTTTGGGCCTGTTTGGTCTCGCAGCCTATGCCGCCGAACAACGCAACAAGGAGATAGGTATCCGCAAGGTGCTGGGAGCAAGCGTATCCGGCCTGGTAGGTATGCTTTCGATGGATTTCATCAAGCTGGTATTGATAGCTATCGTGATAGCCTCGCCGCTGGCCTGGTGGATCATGAGCAGTTGGCTGCAGGACTTTGCTTACCGCACGGAAATACACTGGTGGATATTGGCTATAGCCGGGACAACAGCTGTTTTTATCGCCTTTTTTACCATCAGCTTTCAATCGATAAAAGCAGCGATTGCTAACCCGGTAAAGAGTTTGAGAAGTGAATAGAATAATTAGTCTAAAATCGTTGATTGTTAATGAATAATAGGTACCATTTAAATAAATAGTTTAAGTAAAATAATTTATAAAATACTGCAACCTTTTGTCGTTTCGTGTCGTCTGATTATAGGGTGTAGGTGTAGGTAAAATTTATCAGCCTGTATACCAATAAACTAATGACTAATGAACCAATAAAATGATAAAGAATTACATCAAAACCGCATTCCGGAACCTTTTGAAAAACAAGGGCTTTACGGCTATCAATGTGCTTGGCTTGGCGTTGGGGCTGGCAACCTGCCTGCTTATCGTATTTTATGTATTCGATGAACTGAGCTACGACAGGTACAATGTCAACCTCGACCGTATTTACCGCATCAATAATGAGATTAAGTTCGGCGGAAACGAGAATACTTATTCGGAATCACCCGCGCCAACTGCTGCCGCCTTAAAAAGTGATTTTCCTGAAATTGAGCAGGTAACAAGATTCAGACAGCGCGGCGGTAACCAGGTAAAAAAAGGCAACCAGAACTTGCAGGAAGAAAATATGGTATATGCTGATCCTGCTATTTTCAGCGTGTTTACTTTACCCATGATCGAAGGAAATCCGGCAACTGCGTTAAAGGAAACACACACGATAGTGATTACGGAGCGTATCGCCATGAAATACTTCAACTCTACCAGCGCGGTGGGAAAAGTATTAACTTTTAATGATACCGCGCTTTATAAAGTGACCGGTGTGATCAAAAATATACCTAAGCAATCTCACTTTGATTTTGATTTCTTTATTTCGATGCCGACGATTTCTGAAAGCCGGGACGATTCCTGGTTCAGTAATAATTTTGACACCTACATCCTGTTAAGGCCGGATGCGGATTATAAAAAGCTCCAGGCAAAATTACCGCAGTTCCTGATCAAACATGCAGGTCCCCAGCTCCAGGGTATTTTGCACATGACTTTTGCCAAACTGGAACAGGGCGGTAATCATTTCCGGTCAGCATTTTTCCACTCAAAAAGATTCACCTGGAGTCGCCTGCTAAGTATGACATGGGCAGCAAAGGCGACATCAAGATAGTCTATATTTTTTCGGCGATAGCCATATTTATACTGCTCATTGCCTGTGTTAATTTTATGAACCTCTCCACCGCGCGTTCATCTAACCGCGCCAGGGAAGTGGGTGTGCGCAAAGTATTGGGTTCGCCCCGCAAATACCTCATTTTCCAGTTTTTAACCGAGTCCATTATGGTAACCCTGGTAGGCGCCATTATTGCGGTTTTTATTGCCTGGGGTATGCTCCATGTGTTTAATGAAATGTCAGGTAAGGAGTTATCGGTTACCCCGCAAATATTAGGCTGGTTATTGCCTGTATTGCTGCTATTTGTCATAGTAGTTGGCTGCCTCGCCGGATCGTATCCTGCATTATATCTTTCGGGCTTTCAACCGATCGAGGTACTCAAAGGAAAGCTTGCTGCAGGTTTCAAGGGTGGAATGTTACGCAGCTCGCTGGTAGTCTTCCAGTTTATGATATCCATTTTCCTGATTATCGGCACTATCGTTATTTACAACCAGCTTAAATATATTCAAAGTAAGGATCTGGGGTATGACCGCGATCATGTGATGATCGTAAACCGTGTATGGACATTGGGTAATAAGGCCAAAACATTTAAACAGGAAATTCAGCAATTGGCCGGTGTAAAGAGTGTTACCATGACCGGCTTTTTACCAACATCAGGTTATAATAACAATTCATCCCTGTTCAAAGATCCGGTACTTGATGCTAAAAAAGCGGTACAAAGCGCCATATGGAACGTGGATGAAGATTATGTGCCGACACTGGGTATCAAAATAAAATCTGGCAGGAATTTTTCAAGCAAGATGAAAACCGACTCCACTGCCATCATCATAAACGAGGCGGCTGAACAATTACTGGCTTTTTCGAATCCACTTAACCAGAACCTATACCTGCCCATGGATAGTAAAGCCAGCGTGATGAAACCATTTCATATTATCGGGGTGATGAAGAACTTCAACTTCAGATCACTCCGGGAAAATGTGACACCATTAATTCTTTTTGATGCAGAGGATACCGGCTCTTTAAGTATTCGGATGAGTTCATCGGATATCCCCGCCTTATTGGCCCAGGTTAAAAATAAATGGGCCAGCATGTCGCCCAACCTGCAATTCGAGTATTCATTTATGGATGAGGATTTTGATAAAAATTACCGTACAGAACAACGCTGGGGCACCATAGCTATCGCGTTTACATCTTTAGCTATCGTTATTGCCTGCCTAGGCTTGTTTGGCCTGGCCGCCTATGCCGCTGAGCAACGCACCAAGGAGATCGGTATCCGCAAAATATTGGGCGCCAATATGTCAACCATAGTGAGGATGCTGTCAAAAGATTTTATCAAGCTGGTGCTGCTTGCCATAATATTAGCTACCCCGGTCGCCTGGTGGCTAATGAGTATCTGGTTGCAGGGTTTCGCATACCGGCAGAATATCCAATGGTGGGTAGTAGCTGTAGCCGGCATGACCGCCATATTAATTGCCTTCATCACCATCAGTTTTCAATCTATCAAAGCCGCGTTAACAAACCCGGTGAAGAGTTTGAGGAGTGAGTAGATCAGTTGGCAGTTACCAGCAGGCAGTTTGCGTTATAAAGAATACCAATGAACTAATGACTAATGAACAAATGAACTAACATTATGTTAAGAAACTACATCAAAACAGCCTGGCGTAACTTGTTAAAAAACAAATTTTACTCCGCTATCAACATTGCAGGTTTAACTGCCGGTTTGGCTATTGGTATCCTTATCCTATTATGGGTACAGGATGAACTGAGTTTTGACAGCTTCCACAAAAAAACGCCGGACATCTACCGCATGGAAATTTTCGGTGGAACAGGTGCCAGTCGCCAGATATGGAGCCAGGATGTAGCGCCGATGGGGCCTTTGGCAAAGCAGCAGCTGCCCGTGGTTCAGGACCAGGTGCGTATAACATTTAACTATTTCTACACGCAATACAAATACCAAGATAAGATTTTTGGCAACGAAAGCGTGTTCTTTGCCGATCCATCATTCTTTTCGGTGTTTGATTTCCCGTTGGTAGAAGGTAATAACGCGAGGCCTTTTGCCAATGATAACTCAGTGGTAATCACAAAAAAAACAGCTAGAAAGTATTTTGGCGATGAAAGTCCGCTAGGCAAGGTGATAACCGCGGATGGCAAAGCGAATTTTACCGTGAGTGGTGTTATTGAGGATTTCCCCACCAACTCCAGCATGAACATGGATATGATCATGCCGATGAGCTATGAGGCCAAAATGCTTCTGGCTGATCATGTGGATATCAATAGCAACTTCAGCAATTTCAATTACGAAACTTATTTATTGCTGAAACCCGGTACATCGTTAAAACAGTTATCAGCCAACTTATTCAAGATACATATCAGCCATAAAGCAGATGATACCGATGTGGAATACCTGTTGTTACCCTTGTCCAAAATGCATTTATACAATGCTGATGGCACCAATAAGGGTATCGAAACCGTCAGGATATTCATTGTTATTGCCCTGCTGATTTTGGTGATCGCCTGTATCAACTATGTCAACCTGTCAACCGCGCGCTCCATGCTGCGCTCCAAAGAGATCAGCATGCGTAAAATTGTGGGTGCAGCCAAAGCACAGCTCTTTATGCAGTTTATTGTAGAGACAGCGCTGTTATTTTTACTGGCGACCATATTTGCCTTTGTGGTGATCTATGCCCTGATGCCGGTATTTAACCAGCTTTCGGGCAAGCAATTGGTATTCAACCTGGCTGATTATCATATCTGGCTCATTATCCTGTTAACCATCGCCAGCACCTTAGCCGCCTCAAGTATTTATCCCGCTTTACTGTTATCCTCATTCGAACCATTAAAAGCCTTAAAAGGAAAAATCTCGGCTGGGATAGGGGATGTGGCATTTCGTAAAATATTGGTGGTTACCCAATTCACCTTTTCGGTGATACTCATCATCGGCACTATGGTGATCACTAGTCAGCTAAAATATATCCGCTCTAAGGAATTAGGGTACGATAAAAGCCACACGTTTGCTTTCCGGATGCGCGATATGGCTAAACATTATGATGCCGCAAAAGCAGAACTATTAAAGCAGCCGGGAGTAACGGCAGTTACCCGTGCCAGCAGCAATATCATTGCCATTGGCGGCCTCACCGGGGATAACGATTGGGACGGAAAAGCCCCTAATCAAACCTTTATTTTACACCCCATTGCTATTGATAAGGACTTTATTTCCTTCTTCAAGATGAAATTAGTAAAAGGAGCAGGCTTTACCGGCGCGGTAGCCGATTCGGCCCACTTTATCCTGAATGAGGCCGCCGTAAAGGAAATAGGCATGAAAGACCCCATCGGCAAACGCTTCCGCCTGTGGAAAACCACCGGCACTATCATCGGCGTGATCAAGGATTTTCATTTTGCCTCGATGAAGGAAAAGATAGGGCCGTCCATTATGCTTTACAATCCGGCTAATTTGGGTAATATCTATATTAAAACCACCGGCCAGGATGCACCAAAAGCTATTGCCGCTGCCGAAACTCAGTTTAAACAATACAACGGGCAATACCCTTATACCTATTCATTTTTAGATGATATGTTTGACAAATTGTACCAGGGTGAGCAGCGCGAGGGAACATTGTTTAACTATTTTGCTGGTATAGCCATATTGATCTCTTGTCTCGGCTTATTAGGCCTGGCCGCTTACACAGCACAAGTCCGTACCCGCGAAATTGGCGTGCGCAAGGTTTTAGGCGCCAGTATAACCCGCATCATCGGCCTGCTGGCAACCGACTTTATCAAACTGGTATTTATTTCCATCATTATCGCCGTACCAATAGCCTGGTTTGCCATGAATAAATGGTTGCAGACTTTTGCTTATAAAACAAGCGTTGGCTGGTGGGTATTCGTCGCGGCGGGCCTCATCGCTATATTGATCGCTTTTATCACTATCAGTTTTCAATCAGTAAAAGCGGCCCTGATGAACCCGGTGAAAAGTTTAAGGAGTGAGTAAGGTCAGTTGGCAGTTATTAGTTTGCAGTTGCCACTAAAATATAATGACCTAATGACAAATGACTTAATGACCAATTAATATGTTACGAAACTACATCAAAATCGCCTGGCGCAACTTGTATAAAAACAAGGTGTTCTCGTTGATCCATATTCTTGGTTTAACCATCGGTATCACCGTATGCCTGATGATCTTCCTGTATATCATGAACGAGTTCAGTATCGACCGCTTTCATAAAGATGAGAAGCAGATATACCGGGTGATGCGCACGTTTGATAAGACCGTAAATCCTGTTCCATATTTGTCAGGCCCCTATGCACCGGCTTTGCTAAATGATTTCCCACGGGAAATAAAAAAAGCCGTGCGGGTAAACACCAGCCAGGGACTGATCTCCTTCGGCGATAAGGCGTTCAACGAAAAAAACCTGTATGTAACTGATGCTGATTTCTTCGACCTGTTTAGTTTTCCGCTTATCAAAGGCAGTCCGGCTAATGTTTTAAAAGACCCCGCCAGTGTGGTACTGACCGAAACAACCGCGAAAAAATACTTTGGCAGCATTGATAATGCCATGGGCAAAGTAATTCAGATGGATAAGCAGCTCCAGTTGAAAGTCACTGGGATAGCCAAAGATGTTCCCTCCAATTCCCATTTAAATTTTGACCTGGTTGTGCCTATATCCAACTATACCCACCGGGATTATTTTAATGTGTGGATCAACAACAACATGTTTGTTTATGTTTTGCTGGATAAAAACGCCACCCAGGCACAGGTGGAAAAGAATTTCCCACATTTCATGGATAAATACCTGGGTAAGGATATGGCCCGTTTCGGCATGAAAATGGGTCTTAAGCTTACCCCGCTAAAAGATATTTACTTTGAACCAGCATCCTCTTTTGATAATGTGAAGCATGGTGATAAAACAGTGGTGTACATCTTTATTTCCATTGCCGTGCTAATCATGCTCATCGCCTGCATCAACTTCATGAACCTTTCTACCATTCGCGCTGTTGAGCGTTCAAAAGAGGTTGGGCTGCGTAAAGTATTGGGCGCATTACGCAATCATTTGATCTCCCAGTTCATCGGTGAATCTATTTTATTGGCAGTGATTTCCTGCATACTATCTGTAGGCTTATTATTGTTGCTGATGCCCTGGTACAACCTGATCCTTGGCTACAGCTTAACTATTCCCTGGGGCTCATCAACAATTTACCTGTTCCTGGCAGGAGTGATCCTTGTTGTAGGCTTTTTAGCCGGTAGTTATCCCGCATTTTTCCTTTCAGTATTTTCACCTATACAGGCACTGAAAGGCAAATTACGTTTAGGTAAGGGTGGCGCATTCTTCAGGCAAGCATTGGTGGTGGTGCAGTTCAGCATTTCGGTTTTATTGATAATCGGCACCATTGTCATCATGAAACAAATGAGCTTTGTAAAAAGCAAAGCGCTCGGCTACGATCAGCAGCAAACCGTAATTGTAAAAATTGATAACGATGATATTTACAACCACCGTAACATCTTTAAAAACGAGCTGCAAAATAACGGCAGCATCGCGTCTGTATCCCTAATGTCAGGCGAGCCGGGCGGTTTCTTTGATATCCACAGTTTTGAGGCTGAGGGCCAGCACGAGGTATTTAAATCCCGTACAGAATTTGCCGATTTTGAATATGTTAAAACATTGGGACTAAAGATCATAGCCGGGCGTAATTTCTCCTCACAATTTGCTACGGATACCTTAGGATCAGTGCTTATCAATGCCACTGCTGCCCAAAAGCTGGGATTTACACCTGAACAAGCTGTTGGCAAATGGATAAAAAATACGATTCGTGATAAAGAAAAAAGGAGAATAATAGGCGTGGTAAGCGATTTTAACTTCTTATCACTCAAAGAAAATATGGATGCCCTGGTGATATCGCCGGCCGAAGACTGGAGAGTAGCGGTTATCAAATTAAAAGGTGGCAATATTAAATCGTCATTAGAATTTATAAAAAACACCTACACCAAAGTCGCCCCGGTTTATCCTTTTGAATATAGTTTCCTCGATCAGAAATTTGATACTACCTACAAGACTGATATCAGGCAGCAAACCATATTAGGCATATTTTCGGGCCTGGCCATATTTATTGCCTGTTTGGGTCTGTTCGGTTTGGCCTCGTTTACTGCCACTAAGCGCACCAAAGAGATCGGGGTGCGGAAAGTATTAGGCTCATCAGTGCAGAACATATTGCTGCTGCTATCAAAAGATCTGCTCAAACCTGTATTGATCGCTACTGTAATTGCTATTCCGCTGGGTTATTACTTTATGCATCAATGGCTGCAAAACTTTGCCTACCGCACCGGATTATATTGGTGGATATTTGCTTTGGCAGCTGTTTTAACCTTTGCTATTGCATTAATAACGGTGAGTTTTCAATCACTTAAAGCGGCGCTGGTAAACCCGGTAAAAAGTTTAAGAAGCGAATAATTTATGTGCAACGTTATGTAATTGTATAGCGTCTTGTGTTTAAAATATTGTAGAAAGAGCGTATGTTAAAAAATTATTTCAAAACAGCCTGGCGCAACGTTGTAAAAAACAAGTTTTACGCCGCTATCAACATCATCGGCCTTACAGTGGGCCTTACTGTTGGCTTGCTTATCTTATTATGGGTGAACGATGAGGTCAGTTTCGATAGTTTCCACGCCAAGGCAGATCAGATATACCGCGTAAACTCGCAGATAGGTACCGGGAGCAGCAAACAGGTTTGGGGTGGCGTACCTGCACCGGTATCATATTATGCTTTGAAAGAGGTGCCGGGAATGGTGAATGCTGTCCGCATACAGGGTAACTGGAATTATTCAGTATTCCGTTATAAGGATAAATTATTGAATGCCGGCGACAATGGCGCGTACTATACTGATCCTTCCATCTTTAAAGTATTTGATTTCAAACTCCTGAAAGGTAATGCCCAAAATCCTTTTCCTAATGATCATTCGATCATTCTGTCAGAAAATGCCGCGAAAAGGTATTTTGGTGATGCGGAGCCGATAGGTAAAGTATTGCTTGCTGATAACAAGGATAATTATACTGTAGCCGGTATAATGGCCAATTCGCCCGAAAATTCAAGTATCAAAGCCGATATGCTTTTTTCTATTGAGTTGATCAGGAAGAGCTATACCGGAAAGGACTATTGGAAATCAATGGATGAGGATTGGGGCAATTTTTCTTATGATACTTATTTCCAGGTACAGCCTGGGGTATCCGCACAAACGGTGGGTGATAAAATATCGAGCCTGTATCATAAACACCATCCCGGTGACGATGCCGGCAGCGTAGTGTTCCTGATGCAGCCTTTGTCAAAAATGCACCTTTATAATTCAGACGGCAGCGAGGGCGGCATCAAAACGGTAAGGGTGTTTTTAATTGTAGCTGTACTGATATTGATCATTGCCTGTATCAATTATGTCAACCTGTCTACCGCCCGGGCCATGTTGCGTTCAAAAGAGGTAAGCCTACGCAAGATCATCGGGGCGGGGAGGAAACAGCTTTTCGGGCAGTTTATTATCGAAACAGTATTATTCTTCATTATAGCGCTCATCCTGGCTTTTGTCCTTATCGAACTGCTGATGCCTTTCTACAACAAAATATCCGGCAAAAGCATGCGGTTCGATTTGCTGGACGCCGGTGTTTGGAAGGTGATAAGCCTTACGGTATTGGCAACCATAACCGCTGCAAGCATTTATCCGGCATTGCTGCTGTCTTCATTTAAGCCGATAGATGCCTTAAAGGGCAAGATATCCCTGGGTATTGGGAATGCAACATTCAGGAAAGTACTAGTGATATGCCAGTTCATATTTTCTATTGGATTGATCATAGGTACGCTGATCATCAACGGTCAGTTAAAATACATCCGCGAAAAGGAGCTGGGCTATGATAAGTCCTATGTTTTCGGTTTCGGGATGCGCGATATGCAGAAGAATTACGACGGCCTGCGTGCCGAACTGTTGAGTAAGCCCGGCGTAGTGGATGTTACCCGGGCCGGCAGCGACATAGTGAGCATCAACAATACCACCGGTGATACAGATTGGGATGGTAAGGAAGCCAAACGCAGCTTTTTGATCCACCCTATGAGCATCGATAAAGGTTATGCCGATTTCTTTAAGCTGAAATTTGCGGCCGGTAGGGGATTCAGGGGAGATAAATCTGATTCGGCACATTACATCCTCAACGAAACAGCTGTAAGGGAAGCGGGCATAAAAGATCCGATAGGCAAGCGTTTCAGCCTGCACAGCAATAAAGGCACGATCATCGGCGTAGTGAAGGATTTTCACTTTGCGTCTTTCAAACAAAAGATCGAACCCGCTATATTTTCTTATAACCCAAATAACTGCTGGAAAATATTTATCCGTACTACCGGCAAGGATGCCCCGAAAGCCATTAAAGCCGCCGAAGGCTACTGGAAAAAATATAACCCATCCTTTCCGTTCGCTTATGATTTTATGGATGTTCAGTACGATAATCTTTATAAATCGGACGAGCGTTCTGGTACGCTGTTCACCGTGTTTACAATCATTGCCATTTTAATCTCCTGCCTTGGTTTATTCGGCCTGGCTACCTATACCGCACAGGTCAAAATAAAAGAGATCGGTATCCGGAAAGTATTAGGCGCCAGCGTAGCCAATATTACCACGATGCTGTCAAAAGACTTTTTGATACTGGTTATTGTATCACTGGTTATTGCCAGCCCGATTGCCTGGTATATGATGAATAAATGGCTGCAGGACTATGTATACCGCATCCACATCCAATGGTGGGTGTTTGCCCTGGCGGGATCAGCTGCCATACTAATTGCCTTTGTTACCATAAGTTTCCAGGCAATAAAAGCCGCGCTGGCTAACCCTGTGAAGAGCTTGAGGAGTGAGTAGACCTCACCCTGCCCTCTCCAGTGGAGAGGGTTCTGAAAAGCATTTAGTAGGTAAGTGCATAATAAATAACTAATTTAAAATTCCTCCCCCTTGGGGAGGCCAGGAGGGGTATCATGATAAAAAACTATCTAAAGATTGCGTGGCGAAACCTGTTCAGGAACAAGTTTTTTTCAGCCATTAACATTCTCGGTTTGGCTTTGGGCCTTGCCTGCAGTTTGCTTATTATTTTATGGGTAGAAAATGAGCTGAGTGTAGACGCGTTCCATGCGAATGGATCACGCTTATACATGGTTTATGAGCGCCAGTATTATGACCACAAAGCTGTGGGGCAGTACGCTACTCCGGGGGTATTGGCAGACCAGATGAAGAAAGATATTCCTGAAATTGAATATTCAACCAATATTGGATTTGACAATCAAAACACCTTTAAGGTTGGCAATAAAATATTAAAATTGTCGGGAAGCGCCGCTGATGCCGATTTTTTCAAAATGTTCAGCTTTCCATTATTACAGGGCAATGCGCAAACCGCGCTGAATACAGCTTCAGGTATTGCCATATCACGTAAAATGGCCGAAAACTTCTTCGGGAGCCCGGAGGCAGCGATCAATAAAACCATCCGTTACGAAAACAAGGAGAATTTCATTATATCAGCCGTTTTCGAGAATGTACCTGAAAATGCATCTGTAAAGTTTGATTACCTGATCAACTGGTACCAGTTTTTAAAAGAGAATAGTTGGGCGAAGCAATGGGGCAACAATGGGCCGCAAACTTTTATTATGCTGCGTGCCGATGCCAACCCGGCTTTGGTAGAAAAAAAGATCACCCGGTTCCTGGATACCTATAATAAAGAACAAAACGCGGCTTTTAGGGAAGAACTTGGCTTGCACAAGTTTAGTGAAGTTTACCTGCATTCCAATTTTGATACCAATGGTAAACCCGATGGCGGGCGGATAGAATATGTTCACTTATTCAGTATAGTGGCTGTTTTTATCCTCATCATAGCCTGTATCAACTTTATGAATTTAACCACCGCACGCTCCGTTAAACGGGCAAGGGAAATAGGTGTGCGTAAAGTAGTAGGCGCCGTCCGTTCGGTTCTGATCAGGCAGTTTATCGGTGAGGCAATGCTGCTCACCTTTATTGCCGTTGTTATATCTCTTGTGCTGGTAATTGTATTATTACCGGTTTTCAATGCGGTTACTCAAAAGCAAATTCCGCTTCCATTTGGTCATATTTATTTTTGGCTGTATATATTGGGTCTAACTATCATAACTGGTTTTGTTGCCGGAAGTTATCCGGCTTTGTTCTTGTCTTCCTTTAACCCGGTTAGCGTATTAAAAGGCACTATCAAATTAAGCAGCGGTGCAGCCTGGTTCCGCAAAGGGCTTGTTGTTTTCCAGTTTGTACTCTCCGTGGTTCTTATTATCGGCACCCTTGTTGTATCCAAACAGGTAAATTATCTGCAAACAAAAAATCTGGGATATGATCGTGAAAATTTGATATATATTCCTCTGGAAGGCGATCTTACAGCCAAATACGAGCTATTTAAGGATGCTGCACTAAAATCATCAGGCATACAATCGGTTACGCGTATCACAAGCCCGCCAAGCAACTTTGGCAGCAGTACGGGCGGAGTTCAATGGGATGGTAAAGATCCCAACCTGAATGTTGAATTTACCCAGGTTTCGGTTGGCTATGATTTTGTGCCAACCATGAAACTGAAAGTGGTAGATGGCCGCGATTATTCAAAGACATTTGCTACCGACTCTGTGGGTTATTTGGTCAATGAATCTGCATTAAACAGGATAGGGTACAAAAACCCGGTTGGGAAGCCTTTAACTATGTGGGGCAAAAAGGGAACTATAGTTGGTATACTTAAAGATTTTCACTTCAATTCGTTGCACGATCCGATAACCCCGTTGATCGTCAGGCTGCGCGAACATGAAGATTATGGAAATATTTTGGTGCGCACCCAGCCCGGCCAAACCAAACAAGCACTGGCTACTATCGAAAAGCTTTGCAAACAATTGAATCCCAACTTCACCTTCAGTTATTCTTTTTCTGATGATGAGTATCAAAAACTATATAAAAACGAACAAATAGTAGGCAAGCTTTCTAATTCGTTCGCATTCCTGGCTATTTTTATTTCATGTTTGGGCCTGTTGGGTTTAGCCATGTTCACCGCCGAACAGCGGATAAAGGAAATAGGCATCCGCAAAGTGTTGGGGGCAAGCGTTGGTTCATTATTCACCCTATTATCCCGCGAGTTTTTGATCCTGGTATTTATTGCATTACTGATAGCATCACCAATAGCATATTATTTTATGCACGAATGGTTGAAGGGCTATACCTACCGCACCGGCATCGAATGGTGGGTATTTCTGCTGTCAGGAGTTATAGCCATACTGATCACATTGGTAACCGTTAGTTTCCAATCAGCCAAAGCCGCATTGATGAACCCGGTGAAGAGTTTGAGGAGTGAGTAGATCAGAGATTAGTTAATTAGTGTCCCGATAGCTATCGGGAAGAGATTAGTTAAACTTTTATGTGAAGAAGCTAACTAATCTCTAATTAACTACCCCCACTGTATCATTACCGCACATCATTGTCACGCTATCGTACAATCTATCTTTTTTGCTTTTTAGTAAATTTCTGTAAACCAAACAGATAGTTTTTTGGTATTTATTTTTCATGTGATAATCTAAATATTTGTATCATGTTAAAGAACTATTTAAAGATCGCATGGAGAAATTTGTTTAAGAACAAGTTTTTTTCCTTCATAAACATATTCGGCCTGGCTTTGGGGATGGCTTGCAGCATACTTATTTTATTATGGGTGCAAAGCGAGCTCAGTACTGATTCTTATCACACCAACGGGTCACGTTTATTCGCGGTTTACGAACGCCAGTATTACGATAATAAGATACAGGGGCAATATGGTACGCCTGGTGTACTGGCAGATGAGTTAAAGAAAATGCTGCCGGACGTGCAGTATGCCACAAGCGCCGAGTTTGGTGTAAAGAATACTTTCCAGGTTGGGGATAAGATCATCAAACTCGAAGGCGGATATACCGGTGCCGATGTTTTCAAAATGTTTAGTTATCATTTGCTGCAGGGTAATGCCCAAACTGCCTTAAACACCCCTTCGGATATTGCCATATCCAGGAAAATGGCCGAAAATTTTTTCGGCAGTGCGCATGCGGCAATGGGTAAAACCATCAGGTATGAAAACAAGCAGGATTTAAATGTAACAGCCGTTTTTGAAAACCTTCCTCAAAACACATCCAACAAATTCGAATATCTCATCAATTGGTATACGTATTTAAAAGAAAATGAATGGGCCAAAAAGTGGAAAAATAACGGGCCACTAACTTATGTTATGCTACGTGCTGATGCTGACCCTGCAAAGGTTGATAAAAAGGTTACCCGTTTTATGGATACCTATTACAAGGAACAGAATACGGCCTTCAGGCTGGAACTGGGTTTGCAAAAGTTTGGAGAGGTTTATCTGAATTCCAACTTTAAAAACGGAAAAACAGATGGCGGCCGGATAGAATATGTTCATTTATTCAGTATAGTGGCTGTTTTTATACTACTTATCGCCTGCATCAATTTCATGAATTTGACTACAGCCCGATCTATAAAAAGGCACGTGAGATAGGAGTGCGCAAAGTTGTAGGTGCCGTTCGCTCGGTATTGATAGGTCAGTTTATCGGCGAGGCCATACTGCTCACCGTTGTTGCGGTTGTGCTGTCTCTTGTGTTGGTAACCCTAATGCTTCCACTATTTAATGATGTTACCCAAAAACAGATCGCCATACCATTAAGCCATTCTTATTTTTGGTTTGGCTTATTAGGATTGACCGCGATAACCGGTATAATTTCGGGCAGTTACCCGGCTTTGTTTTTATCATCCTTCAGTCCGGTTAAAGTATTAAAAGGTACTTTGAAATTAAGCAGCGGTTCTGCCATGTTCCGTAAGGGGCTCGTTGTGTTCCAGTTCGCGCTTTCGGTTGTGCTCATTATTGGTACTATAGTAGTTTCTAAACAGGTCAATTATATCCAAACCCAAAGTTTGGGTTACGACCGTGAAAACCTGCTCTATATCCCACTTGAGGGCGACCTGGTATCCAAATACAAGACATTCAAAGATATTGCCCTTAAAATGCCCGGCATACAATCAGTTACCCGCATCAGCCGGGTACCTACAAATTTCAGCAGCAGCACAGGTGGTATTGATTGGGATGGCAAGGATCCGAACCTGAATGTGGAGTTTACCTATGTAACGGTAGGTTACGATTTTGCGCATACCATGAAACTGAAGGTGTTGCAGGGCCGCGATTATGCTAAAGATTTTATAAGCGACACCACAGGCTATATCATCAACGAGGCTGCCTTAAAACGGATAGGCTATACTGATCCTATCGGTAAACCCTTATCTATGTGGGATAAAAAGGGCAAGATCGTTGGGGTATTGAAAGACTTTCACTTTAATTCCCTTCATGATAAAATAGAACCACTCATCATTAAGGCAGGAGAGGAGGATAAGATCGGAAGTATCCTGGTGCGAACTCAAGCTGGTCAAACTAAAGAGGCTTTAGCGTCCCTGGAAAGCCTTTGCAAACAGCTTAATCCCAAGTTTACATTCTCCTATGCATTTTCTGACGAGGAGTACCAGAAACTATATCAAAGCGAGCAGGTAGTGGGTAAGCTCTCCAATGTTTTCGCGTTCCTTGCCATTTTTATATCCTGCATGGGCCTGTTAGGTCTGGCTATGTTTACAGCCGAACAGCGCACGAAAGAAATAGGCATCCGCAAAGTGCTGGGCGCCAGCGTAGGATCAGTATTTGCCTTACTGTCCCGCGAGTTCCTCGTACTGGTATTTATGGCGCTGATCATAGCAACGCCGGTAGCCTGGTACAGTATGAATAAATGGTTGTTGAATTTCGCTTATCGCACACCTGTACAATGGTGGATATTTGCCTTAGCGGGAGTTATAGCCATCGTTGTCACATTTATTACCATAAGTTTCCAATCCGCCAAAGCAGCATTGATGAACCCGGTGAAGAGTTTGCGGAGCGAGTAAGCCCCACCTAATCCTCCCCGGAAGGGAGGACTTTAATTTAGTATTTTAAAAAGTCTCCCCTACAGGGGGAGATTTAGAGGGGGCTTCTGTATCATAACCGTACACCAGTGTTGCACAAACGTACATGTCTTACTTTTATTTATCGATTAAATAGCTGTATATCAGATAAATATAGTTTTGGTATCCATTTTACAGTGTTATTGTAAAATACCTGTATCATGTTTAAAAACTACATCAAGATCACCTGGCGGAATCTTACCCGCAACAAGGTTAGCAGTATCATAAACATAAGCGGTTTGGCTATTGGCCTGGCTTGTGTAATGCTCATTGGCATGTATGTTAAGGACGAATTGAGTTACGATCGTTTCTTTAGCGATGCCAATCGTACATACCGGGTAAACACCCATGAGCGCATGGGTAATGATGAATTTGTAGCCGGACATACCCCGCCGCCGGTTGGCGCTGCGTTGCTGAATAATTTTCCTGAAGTGGAAAGTTATACCCGAATCTATAAACCGGGTAACGAGATCGTCCATTTTGTAAATAATGGTCAAAAAGGCTCACTAACAGAAAAAAGTCTGCTCTCAGTTGACTCCAACTTTTTGCAGTTCTTCAGCTATCCATTGGTGGAAGGCAATAGGGCAACTTGCCTTAACGGCCCCAACTCGGTGGTTTTGACACAAAAAGCCGCCAAAAAATATTTTGGTGATGTTTCGCCTATTGGTAAAAATTTAGTGCTTGATGAATATTCGGCACCGTTTACCGTTACAGCCGTATTGAAGGACCTGCCTTCACAATCCTCCCTGCAATTTGATGTATTGCAATCCAATGTAGGTATGCCGCCGGTTAAGCGGTTTAACTGGAGCTGGATCTGGCTGCAGATGGGCACTTATGTTAAGCTTAAAGCCAATGTGGCAAACGATGCGGCTGCTATCAAACAGATAGAAGCTAAGTTTCCGGCTATGATACGCATACAGGCCGCAACCGCGTTCAGGCGGATCGGTCAGCCATTTGACGAGTTTATCAAAAAAGGCGGCAAGTATGAATTGAGCCTGCAACCAGTTGCCAATGTTCACTTGTATTCAGGCGATATTGTTACCCGTTTTATGATCCAGGGTGATATCAAATATGTGTACGTATTTTCGGCCATCGCCTTATTTATCATCTTACTGGCCTGTGTTAATTTTATGAACATGGCCACCGCCCAATCTGCAAAACGGGCAAAGGAGGTAGGCATTCGCAAGGTATTAGGGTCTGAACGCAAACAACTGATCAGCCAGTTTATTGCCGAAGCCTTGTTGTACACGGTATTAGCCTCGGTAATCGCCATCATAATTGTTTTGCTTTGCCTGCCGGGATTTAACCAGTTAGCCGCAAAAACATTAAGCCTGGCAGCTTTCTTTAATTTTTCTACCTGGGCTGGGTTGATTGCATTGATCGCTATTACTGCATTATTAGCGGGCAGCTATCCTGCATTTTTCCTTACTTCATTTAAACCCGTTACCGTTTTAAAGGGTAACAGCGATTTTAAAACTTCTGGCAGTGGCTTTTTAACACGGAACGCCTTGGTTGTTTTTCAGTTTACTGTATCAACCATCCTGATAATATGCACCATTGTAGTTTATAAACAACTACTTTACAATCAGTCCAAAGACCTCGGTTTTAACAAGGAAAACATTCTGATCGTTTCCGATGCCGACCGGCTGGGCAAAAGCGAAGAAAGTTTCAGGCAGGAATTACTCCGGTTGCCCGGGGTGGCCAGCGCAAGTATATCCACCAGCTTACCTACCATGAACTCCTTCGGCGATTATTATGTACCCCAGGTAAGCACCGATAATGTAACCGCGGCCGAAAAGAATATAGCCCTTTCATCTTATATCGTTGATGAATCGTTTGTGCCGACCTTGAAAATGAAGGTGGCCAGTGGAAGAAATTTCTCTAAAGAGTTTAAAGATTCCGCATCTGTGATATTGAACGAAATCGCGGCCAAACAAATAGGCTGGGGCGACCCTATCGGCAAAACCATGACTTATCCGGGTGGTAATAATGTAAAATATAAAGTTGTGGGGATCGTGAAAGACTTTAATACAGAGTCTTTGCATACACCTGTTACACCATTTGCCCTGTTCTACACAACCTCCAATTCCTACCAGATCGGCACATCTTATGTATCGATACGCATCAAACCAGGCGATTATAATAAAACCATCAGCAGTGTTCAAACCAAATGGAAACAGTTTTTGCCGGATAACCCATTCAATTACAGTTTCCTTGATGGCGAGTATGATTCCTTGTACCGCACCGATCAAACCATTGGCAAGGTATTCAGCGTATTTACCTTCCTGTCTCTTGCTGTGGCCTGTTTAGGCTTGCTTGGCCTCGCTATGTACACCGCAGAGCGTCGTACCAAGGAGATCGGTATCCGCAAGGTGCTGGGCGCCTCTGTAGAGAGTGTTGTTGCTATGCTTTCCAAGGATTTCCTGAAACTGGTCATCATCGCCTCAGTTATAGCCTTCCCGGTAGCCTGGTACGCCATGAAAAAGTGGCTGCAGGATTTTGCCTATCCCACACAAGTCAATTGGTGGATATTCGCCATAGCGGGAGGGTTGACCCTGGTTATCGCTTTACTAACAGTAAGCTTCCAATCCATCAAAGCAGCACTGATGAACCCGGTAAAGAGTTTGCGAAGCGAGTGATTAGTTAATTGGTGATTAGAGATTAGGAAAATTAACTGCTCAGATTTAGAGTTTGGGATTTAGAACTTAGAATTTTTAAATTATATTTCTATTTAGATGCAACGTATTTGTCAAAATGCAAGTCTATTAATCAAACTAAATCAAGAATTATGAAAACTTATATTCTACTACTTTTCCTGGCTTGCCAAACTGCGGTTTCATTAGCACAGGATGGTGATAACAAAACGCCTTATCTCACCAAATCATTAGCCAGCGATGCGATCAACAGTGTTGTAGTAAACACTTCAGCCGGCGGTATTACCGTAAGCGGCAAAAGTGGCGAGCAGCCCAGGGTTGAAGTTTACGTCAAGGGGAACAACAATCGCCAGCTTTCAAATGAGGAGATCAAAAAACGTTTGGATGAAGATTATGAGCTTAGCGTTTCTATATCCGGTCACGAGGTGCGTGCTATAGCTAAAAACAAGCATGACGGCAATTTTGATTGGAGACGGGGATTAAGCATATCCTTCAAAATATATGTTCCGCAAAATGTTAATACCAATTTAAGAACAAGCGGTGGCGGCATTCGTCTTGATAACCTTAAGGGTAATGAAGATTTTTCAACCAGCGGCGGCGGCCTGCAGATAGACAGGTTGAGCGGAACCATACATGGTAATACATCAGGTGGTGGTATTAATGTTTCAAACTCAAGTGACAATATCGACCTGCAAACAAGTGGTGGCGGCATCACAGCCAGTAACTGCACAGGTAAGATCAAACTGGAAACTTCAGGTGGTGGTTTACGCCTCAATAATTTAAAGGGAGATATCAGGGCACATACCAGCGGTGGCGGTATTGAAGGAAGTAATATCGAAGGTGAACTGATCACCGGCACATCAGGTGGGGGTATCGATCTGCGCCAGATGAACTGCAGCCTTGACGCGAATACCAGCGCCGGCAGCTTGCGTGTTCAAATGATCAAAGTAGGCAAATATTTGAAACTGGATGCAAGCTCCGGAAATATTGAGGTTGAACTCCCATTAAAGCAGGGGCTCGATCTGAATATGAGAGCCGACAGGATCAACCAGCATCCATCCAGTATCAGCGATTTCAGTGGCCAATGGGATAAAGAACACATCCACGGCAGTGTAAATGGTGGTGGCATACCTGTTCATGCTGATGCGTCAAGCGGAAATATCAACGTTAAGTTTAACTAAATAAAAAAATCAACCTAAAATATATAAGATCATGAAAACCAATATCATATTATTTTTATCTGCCTGCCTTAGCGTAACGGCGATGGCGCAGGACAAAAAGCCTTACCTCACCAAATCATTAGAAAATGATGCCATCAAGGAAGTATTTGTAAATACCTCAGGCGGTAGTATCACTGTTAGCGGCTCGACCGGCGAAAAGCCACGGTTAGAAGTTTATGTTACCGCCAGTAATAATATTCTTGGCGTATCTGATGAGGAAATAAAAAAACGCCTCGAAGAAAATTACACCCTGGACATATTGGTAAGTAATCACGAAGTACACGCCACTGCCAAAAATAAACACCATGGCGATTGGGACTGGAAAAGATCCTTAAATATTTCTTTTAAGATCTACGTTCCGCAAAATGTGGCCACTAACCTGGAAACAAGCGGTGGCAGCATCCACCTGGATAATTTGAAGGGCGAAGAGAAATTCAGCACCAGCGGGGGTAGCCTGCATATTGAGCAATTAACCGGGAATATACATGGCCGCACATCAGGTGGTAGCATTACGGTTACTAATTCCGGCGAGAATCTTGATCTGCAAACAAGCGGCGGTTCTATCCGCGCCACCAATTGTAATGGAACGATCAAACTGGGCACATCAGGTGGTTCAGTTCGCCTGGAACAATTGAATGGTAAAATTGACGCTACCACCAGTGGCGGCAGCATTCATGCTAACAATATCAAAGGCGAATTGCGTACCGGCACATCAGGCGGCAGTATTGAGTTGACCGATCTGGCTTGCAGCCTGGATACCTATACCAGCGGCGGCAGCATCCATGCGCAGTTAAATCAATTGGGCAAATTCGTAAAAATCGATGCCAGTGGTGGTCATGTTGATTTGCAAATCCCATCAAAGCAAGGCCTGGACCTGAATCTGCATGGCAGCAGGGTAACTGCTGACCTGGGCAGTGGTTTTAGCGGCACTAAAGATAAAGACAGGGTAGAAGGTAAGTTGAACGGCGGCGGCATCCCGGTAGATGTAAACGGCGGTAGTCGTGTTACTTTGACATTGAATTAATTAAACCTGTATACATGAGCAGTGATCAGTATGGCTTTCAAAAGCTGCACTGAGTACTGCTCATTTCTTTTACAGGTACTTAAACGTATCGATACCGAACACATTATTGTAATATATACGAACACATTCGTATATTGGTAATCTTACATCTTTCTGATTATCAATAGCTTTTAAATTTGGCATAAATTTTAACATTTGATTGGCAAATAGTTTATCATGATAAGAAACTACATTAAAACAGCCTGGAGAAACCTGATTAAGAATAAGGTATTTTCCTTTATCAATATTTTCGGTTTGGCTGTAGGCCTGGCCTGCTGCATGTTTATCGCGTCTTATCTTTATTCTGAACTTACTTATGATACTTACCCGGTCAACTCAAAACAGCTTTACCGGGTTGGGCTAACAAGCTTAGAGAATGGCGGCGTATCTGATTTCCCGATGCCGGATATTGCGGTAGGCCCCGGTATAAAAAACAATTTTCCCCAAGTACTTTCTTTTGCACGGGTGGCTAACTGGAAACCATCATTTGTCAGTTATCAGGACAAGCAATTCAAGGAAGTGAAAATGGCGCTTTGCGACTCGAATTTTCTGCAGCTATTTTCCATACCGCTTATCCAGGGTGATGACAAAAATGCTTTGATCGCTCCACGTAGTTTGGTCATTACAGCCCAAATGTCTAATAAATATTTTGGTAATGAATCCGCCTTGGGCAAAACCTTAAAGGTTGGCGATGACCTGTTTAAAATTACGGGAGTAATTGATAAGGTGCCTGATAACTCGCACTTCCACTACGATGCTTTTATTAGCATGTCTACCTATCCCGACAGGCAGCAAACCTGGAGCAATGTTGGTTATTATACTTATTTGCTGTTAGCTAAAAATGCTGATCCTAAAAAACTCGAAGCGCTGTTTCCTCAACTGGTGGCAAAATATGTAGTCCCCGAAACGCAACGCGATATGGGTGTGAGTCTTGCTGAAGCCCAAAAAGCAGTCAATACTTTTAAATTTTACCTGGTACCTATTACTGATATACATCTGCATACATCTACCAAGTACGATATGGAGCCTAACGGGGATATCAGTTATGTATATATATTCGGGGCTTTGGCGGTATTCATTCTCTTATTGGCCTGTATCAATTTCACCAATCTTTCTACCGCAAGTTCAGCCCGGCGATCAAAAGAAGTGGGGATACGCAAGGTAATGGGATCATTAAAAGAATGGCTGGTTACACAGTTCCTGGTCGAATCGGTAATGCTTACCCTGTTCTCGATGTTACTCGCACTGGGTATAGTTTACCTGTTGCTGCCTTATTTTAATGATCTATCAGGCAAGCACACCACTATCGGATTCTTCTTAAATTATAAAGCTTTGTTAATCGGATTGGGTTTGACCTTATTTGTCGGGGTACTTGCCGGTTTATACCCTGCATTTTTCCTTTCATCCTTCAAAATACTAAGTGTGTTAAAAGGAGGCTCCGGAAGTGAGCCGGCTAAAAAAAATTTCCTGCGCAGCGCATTGGTTGTTTTCCAGTTTACCATTTCTACCGCGCTCATTATCGCCACATTTGTGGTATACCAGCAATTGCATTTTATGCAAAATAAAAAATTGGGCTATGATAAAGATCAACTGCTTGTTTTGAATGACACCTATTCATTAGGTGATAATGAAGCTGCTTTTAAACAACAATTGTTACGCGATAGCAGGATAGTTAATGCAACCATTTCAACTAATATACCCGGCAATGGCAATATGGGCGGAACCCAGGTTTATCCGCTGGGACTAAACGGAGATGAAAATAAGAATACGATCTCTATGAATATTTACCAGGTAGACGGTAATTATCTCTCTACAATGGGTATCAGCCTGGCACGCGGAAGAAATGCTTCACCTGATTTTCCTGCCGATTCATCCTCGGTAGTTATCAACCAGGCGGCGGTGCACGAGTTGGGCTGGGATAAGACCGACCCGATTGGTAAAAGTATAGTACGGTCGGGGAGAAAGACCTTTACCGTAGTTGGGGTGGTAAAGGATTTTAATTATACATCGGCTAAAGTGAAAGTGGCACCCCTGATGCTGCTGCCGGTTCACCGGCACGGAGCTATCATCCTTAAAATAAAAACTGCGGATGTGAGCGGAATACTTTCAGGCATTAAAAAACAATGGAACGATTATAAAGCAGTCACCCCTTTCAGCTACTACTTTGTAGATGAACAATTTGCTGCACTATATGGTTCGGAACAGCGCACCGGGAAGATATTTACTTCTTTTGCGGTTATCGCCGTCATTATTGCCAGTTTGGGTCTATTTGGCCTGGCAGCATTCATGATCAAGTTGCGTGTTAAAGAGATCGGTATACGTAAGGTATTAGGCGCTTCATCAGGCACCATAACCGGTATGCTTTCTATTGAATTTTTAAGGCTGATCATCGTCGCGATAGTAATTTCCTTTCCAATCACCTGGTTTGCCATGTATAAATGGCTGCAGAATTTTGCTTATCGTATTGATATTCAATGGTGGATATTTGTATTGGCCGGAGGTATTGCTTTGTCTATTGCTTTTATTACCATCAGTTTTCAATCCATCAAAGCGGCAATGGCAAACCCGGTTAAGAGTTTGCGAAGCGAGTAGATCAGTTGGCAGTTATTAGTTTGCAGTTAGCAGGGGAAATCAACGGTTCAAACATTATCGCTATCACCCTAAAGGGGGTATTTTATCATTTTTTATAATTAGTGTGTAACGTAACAAACTTTCAACAGGTCTTATAACTACTATTCTTGTCAATAAATTTAAGCTCATGATAAAAAACTATTTAAGAAGTGCATGGCGTAATATCGCAAGGCATAAGTTCATTTCTTTTATCAACATATTCGGCTTAACCATCGGGATCACCTGTTGCCTGCTTATCACGGCTTATATTATTAATGAGCTGAGCTATGATAAATTCAATGTAAATGCCGACCGCACTTACCGGGTGACGCGTATTTTCTACTCGCGCAACGGCGAAGAGAACCTGCACCTGAGTGCTGTTGCCCCGCCATTTGGCCCGCTATTGAAAAATGCCTTCCCGGATATTGAAAAAGTAACGCGGGTTTTACCCAATAATTCAATCATTTTTAAGTATAAAGAGAAACTATTCAATGAGAAGAATGGTGCCTTCGCCGATGAGAACTTCTTTGATGTTTTTAGTCTGAATATAACCAATGGAGACAAAAAAACTGCATTAAACGACCCTTATAGCGTAATGCTGACCGATGAAATAGCAAAAAAATATTTCGGCAACGAGGATCCGATCAATAAAACTATCATTTTAGATAACATTAAGCATGAGTTTAAGGTGACCGGCATTTTTGAGCCCATGCCGGAAAATGCACACATGCATCCCAACATATTGGTGTCTTTCAATACGCTGAAGGATACAGCTATTTATGGTGAAAAGCAATTGCAGACCAATTTTGGCAACAATTCTTTTTATACCTACCTGCTGATGCCAAAAGGGTACAATATGGACATAGTGAGTCGTCAGCTAGATGGTTTTTTGGATAAATATGTTCATTTACCAGGCATGCCACCTAATGTAAAAACACATCAGGCCACCAAACTTACCATCCAGAAACTGACTGATATTCACCTGAGATCGCATAATGCGGATGAAATGGAGCCTGAAGGCAGTGTAACCCGTGTGTATATATTTTCGATAATAGCTGTGTTTATTTTACTGATCGCCTGTATCAATTACATGAATCTATCCACTGCACGCTCTGTACTCAGGGCGAAGGAGATCGGTGTCCGTAAAGTGATTGGCGCGCAACGGAAGGAGATCATCAGACAATTTTTGGGCGAATCGGTTTTGGTTACCTGGGTAGCGTTGATTTTGGCTACCTTGTTTACCTGGCTTTTACTGCCTTACATTAATGGGCTATCGCATATCAGCCTACAATTCAGTAGTTTATTTCAATGGAATATACTGATAGGCATTTTATGCCTGCCGTTCCTGATCGGGTTGGTCAGTGGTATATATCCGGCTATTTTCATGTCATCATTTAAGCCGGTGCAGGTGCTCAAAGGCGTGCTAAAGGTAGGCTCAAGCAATATCTCCTTCCGCAAAGTGCTTGTGGTGGTGCAATTCTCTGTTTCTATCATCCTGATCGTTGCCACAACGGTAGTGTTTCAACAATTGAGTTATATCCAGAATGCGTCTTTAGGTTTTAATAAAGATCATATATTGGTTACAGGTTACTCCGGCACGCTAACCAAACAGTTCGAATCATTCAGACAGGAATTGTTAAAAAACCCGGCAATAAAGGATGTGGGCCGTTCATCACGTATACCATCCGGGCGATTGCTCGACGACCAGGGCGCGCAGGTGATTGAAGGCGGCAAAACCACGCCAACCAATATAGAGCTAAAATATATTACCACCGATCATAATTTCATGTCGACTTATGGCATGCAGTTAGCCGCCGGCCGTAATTTCTCGCGCGATTTTATCAGCGATACGGCAAACTACGTTATCAACGAAACCGCCGTGCGCCAGCTTGGCTGGAAAACAGCGCAAAATGCTATAGGCAAAGACCTGATCTATGGTAACACCAAAGGCAAGGTGATAGGGGTAGTACATGATTTTCATTTCGAATCGCTACGTCAAACTATTATCCCGCTTTTATTCTTCCTTCCACCGCCCAATAGTGGTTACTACAATACCATATCCATCAAGGTAAATGGTAATAATGTACAATCTGCCGTAAACACAGTAAAGAACACCTGGCAACAATATGTCCCTGATGTGCCTTTTGATTATACTTTCCTGGATGATCGTTTTCAGAAACTATATGAAAGCGAGCAGCAACAGAGCCAGCTCTATACGATATTCTCTTGCCTGGCTATATTTATTGCTTGCCTGGGCTTGTTTGGCTTATCCGCATTTACTATTTCGCAGCGGGTTAAGGAGATAGGTGTACGTAAAGTATTGGGTGCAAGCATCCCGCAGATCGTTTCCGAATTATCAAAAGATTTTCTGAAACTGGTACTTGTTGCCGCTGTGATAGCGTTACCTGTGGCCGGCTGGCTTATGCACAAATGGCTCGAGAATAATTTTGCCTCCAGGATCGGTCTAAGCTGGTGGGTATTTGTAATGGCTGGCATATTAGCTTTGGTTATCGCATTTGTTACCATCAGTTTCCAATCCGTCAAAGCCGCTTTAGCAAACCCCGTCAAGAGTTTGAGGAGTGAGTAGGCCCCACCTAATCCTCCCCGGAAGGGGAGGATTTTTAATTTAATACTTCAGATTTAAAAGTCTCCCCAACAGGGGGAGATTTAGAGGGGGCTATTGTATCATTACCGTACACCCATTGTACGCAACCGTACACTTCTGTATTTATTTTTATCGTAAACCATTTATTTACAGCCAATTAAATGTTTGGTATAAGTTTATAGGCTGATTGTGCCTAACCGGGCTCAATTCATGATAAAAAACTACCTTAAAACCGCTTTTCGTGGCTTCGGCCGTCATAAGCTGTTCACCTTCATTAATGTGGTAGGCTTGTCTATAGGCATCAGCGCGGCACTGGTTATTTACCTTATCGTCCACTACGATTTCACATTTGATAAATTTCATAAGGATGGCGATCGGATCTTCCGGGTAGTTACCAACTTTACTTTTCAAGGCCAGTTGGCTCACAATAGCGGCGTTTCCGGACCGATGCCGGGCGCTGTAAAAAACCAGGTTACGGGTTTAGAGGTGGTAGCTCCGATTTATAAATTGTTCAGGCCTGATGTATTTATAGCACAAGGCACGGCTAAAGGGATGTCAACCAAATTTAAAGCCCAAAAAAATGTAATTCTTACCAATGGCGGGTATTTTGCCCTGTTCCAATATAAATGGCTTGCCGGATCAACAAAAATGGCTCTGAACTCACCTTTCCAGGTTGTACTCACTTCCAACCAGGCCAAACTCTATTTTCCTGGATTGAGCTATGACCAAATGTTGGGGAAAATAGTTAGCTACGATTCTATTAAGACAACCGTTACGGGTATTGTGCAAACATTGAAGGAAAATACAGATTTCAATTTTCACGATTTTATATCTTATTCAACCATATTGGCAAACGCCGACCTGAAGGCGGAATTAAGATTGAATAATTGGGGTGGAACATCGGTGAAATCACAGCTCTTTATTAAGTTAGATCCCAAAACCACCGTAGTCCAAACAGAAAGGCAATTAAATGATATCCTCAGGAGAAATAAACCTCCAATTGCAAGCGATAAAGGAAATACGCAAAAGTTTGTTTTACAGCCGCTGAGTGATATCCATTTTAATGAGAACTATGGTGTTTTTGATGAAGGGCATGTTGCCAATAAAACCACGCTGTTTTATCTGTCAGCAATTGCTTTGTTCCTGCTATTACTGGGCTGTATCAACTTTATTAACTTAACTACCGCGCAGGGAAGTCAAAGAGCAAAGGAAATTGGCATCCGTAAAACCATGGGAAGCAGCCGCGGCCAATTAATTTTCCAGTTTTTAAGCGAAACGTTTTTGATTACACTCATTGCCGTTTTCGTCTCGGGGTTTATGGCGCCGGTCATCCTGAAATTATTTTCCGGTTTTATTCCCGCCGGAGTTAATGCTGATATTTTTAGTCAACCCGCAGTATTGTTATTCCTGGTTATTTTAACTATATTAGTGAGTATTTTATCGGGCTTATACCCGGCTGTAATATTATCCGGTTACAAGCCCATAACGGTGCTTAAAAAACAGTCGCAAAGCCACAGCAGCAAAACCCGCAACGCCTGGTTTCGCAAATCATTAACGGTAACACAGTTTGTGATAGCCCAGTTCTTTATTATGGCTACTGTGGTGGTAAGCAAGCAAATTTACTATGCTGTGCATAAAGATCTTGGTTTTAAAAAAGATGCCATACTTGTAATAAATTCACCATACAAAAATCGCACAAAAAGCAATAATACTTTATTTCTAAATAAGCTGCGGGCATTGCCGCAAGTGGAAATGGTAAGTGTCGGCAATGATGCTCCCACCTCGGAAAATACCAGCTCTACCCAGGCTACCTACCGGGATGGCAAAAAGGAGATCACCGGCGAAGTTTTTGAAAAAAGCGGCGACGAAAACTATATCAAACTCTATAAAATAAAACTGCTTGCAGGTCGCAATTTACAGGCCGGCGATACCGGTAATGCATTTTTAGTGAATGAAACCTATACACGCATGTTGGGATTCAAAAACACTGGAGAGGCCGTGGGTAAAATGATCGATGATTTTAATGGTAAACCCATGCAGATCATAGGTGTGGTCTCTGATTTTCACCAGGAATCGTTGCATGCAGCGGTCGCACCCTTAGTTATACTTACCAGCCCGGATATTTATTTTAGCGGCACCTTCCATATCGCTTTAAGGCCCCAAACTGCTAACGGCTATGAGTGGAAGCAAGCAATTGCAGTTATGCGGGATACATGGAAACAGCTTTATCCTAACGATGATTTTGAACCTTATTTCTTTGATGAGGACATCGCCCGGCTTTATGAAAATGAGCAGCGCACAACCACATTGTTAAGCTGGGCCACAGGCTTATCAATTTTTATCAGTTGCCTGGGATTATTGGGATTGGCGATGTACACCACCAACCTGCGCACCAAAGAAATAGGCGTGAGGAAAGTGCTTGGCGCCTCGGTTAGCCAGATCGTTAAGCTGCTATCTACCGAATTAGTATTGCTGGTTATCCTGGCATTTATACTGGTTACCCCGGTGGCTTTTTGGGCGATGAACAAATGGATGCAAAACTTTGCCGATAAAACAACCATAAGCTGGTGGATATTTGCCCTGAGTGGCGCTGGCATGTTACTAACCGCTTTGTTAACTTTAAGCTTCCAAACGGTAAAAGCGGCGATAGCTAATCCGGTTAAAAGTTTGAGGAGTGAGTGAAACAGTTGGCAGTTGATAGTGTGCAGTTAGCAGTGAAATCAACGCAATTATTCAATCAAATTAATCGATGGTTCAGACAAAATTTAGAGTTTAGAAATTAGGATTTAGAAATTTAAAAATCATGCTCAAAAACTATTTCAAAGTTGCTCTGCGCAGCTTCAAACGGCACAAATTATTTACGCTGATCAATATTATCGGCTTATCCATTGGTATCAGCGCGGCGCTGGTGATCTACCTGATCGTGCATTACGATTTTACTTTCGATAAATTCCATAAAGATGGCGACCGCATCTACCGCGTGGTAACTAACTATTCATTTTCGGGCGAACCGGGATTTAATGGGGGAGTAAACGGCCCCATGACATTAGCTGTAAAAAGTGATGTTACAGGCATAGAAGCTAGCGCGCCTTTTTTTACGCTTTACCAGTTTACCGCTTTAATTCCTAACGGGACAAAAACACCGGTTAAATTCAGGAATGAAGAAAATTCCATACTCGCCGACCAGCGCTATTTTGACATGTTTAAGTATAACTGGCTTGCTGGCTCAGCAAAAACATCGCTGAACGCGCCAAACCAGTTAGTCCTGACCTCTGAACAGGCCAAAGTATATTTCCCAAAACTATCTTATCAGCAAATGTTGGGTAAACAAGTCGTTTTTGAAGATACGATACATACCACCGTAACCGGTATTGTGGAAACGATAAAGGAAAACACCGATTTTAAATTTAAAGATTTTGTTTCCTATAGCACCATTAACAGTGTACGCGCTTTGAAAGACCAGGCACAGCTAACCGAATGGGGCAGCACCACATCAGCATCCCTGCTTTTTGTAAAACTATCCTCAAAAACCAGCGTGGCCAGTATTGAAAAACAATTGAACGCGATATTTAAAAAGAATAACCCGCCAAAACCTGAAGATAAGGGCAGTAGTGAAGATTTTCATTTACAGCCCTTAAATGATATCCATTTTAACGAGAAATACGGAAATTTCGACATCGGGCACATCGCTAATAAAACAACCCTGATCGGCTTACTGGTAATTGCCGCGTTCCTGTTGTTATTGGGCTGTATCAATTTTATCAATCTCACTACAGCTCAGGCATCGCAAAGGGCAAAGGAGATAGGCATTCGTAAAACATTGGGCAGTATGCGTTCGCAATTAATAGCCCAATTTTTGAGCGAAACGTTTTTAATTACGCTAACCGCTGTTGTTATATCTGTCGCACTGGTACCCTCCGTCCTGAAACTTTTTTCGGATTTCATTTCAAAAGACATCACACTTAATTTGTTAGGACAGCCAGGCCTGATAGTATTTATCGTATTGCTAACGCTGGTGGTAAGCTTACTTTCCGGTTTTTACCCGGCCTTGATCTTGTCGAGTTACAAACCTGCCCTGGTGCTTAAAAACCAGGCGCAATCCGGCAGCAGCAAAACCCGAAATGCCTGGTTGCGCAAAACGTTAACGGTTACCCAGTTTATCATAGCGCAATTTTTTATTATGGCGACCCTATTGGTTAGCAAGCAGATATACTATGCGCTGCATAAGGATCTTGGATTTAAAAAGGAAGCGATATTGTCGATCCAGACGCCATGGAAAAATAATACAAATAGTAAAAAGCAAGTTTTCATGAATCAGCTTCGCGCTATTCCGCAGGTTGAATTAGTAAGCGCAGGGGGCGCTCCGCCTTCATCCGGTAATACACAATCCACTACAGTATCCTATAAAGACGGTAAAAAAGAAGTAAAAACGGACCTACAGTTAAAATACGCTGATGAAAATTATATCAGTGTATATAAAATAAAAATATTAGCCGGGCATGATTTACTTTTAAGCGATACAGCCAGGCAAATGGTGATCAACACTACCTATGCCAAAGTATTGGGCTTTAAAGATCCGCACCAGGCGATAGGTAAGTTTATCGACTGGGATAAGAAGAAAGCTGAAATAATAGGTGTCGTTCAGGATTTCTACCAAAAATCGCTTCGCGAACCAATCAAACCCCTGGCAATTATGCAACATGGTGATCGTCAATATCATAATGGAAATTTTCATATTGCTTTGAAACCTCAAACTACCGGCGGCCAGGAATGGAAGAAAGCGATTGCAAGCATGGAGCAGGCCTGGAAGCAGGAATATCCCGAAGATAGTTTTGAATACAATTTCTATGATGAAAGTATCGCCAAATTTTATGAGAACGAACAGCATACCTCCAAACTGCTTACCTGGGCCACGGGTTTGTCCATCTTTATCAGCTGCCTCGGCCTGTTAGGATTGGCTATGTACACTACCAACCTGCGCACCAAAGAAATAGGCGTGAGGAAAGTGCTTGGTGCATCGGTTGCCAATATCGTCAGGCTGCTTTCCACCGAGTTGGTATTGCTCGTGCTATTTGCCTTTGTGATAGTTACACCGGTGGCATGGTGGAGCATGAATAAGTGGATGCAAAACTTTGCCGACCGTACCCCGATAAGCTGGTGGATATTTGTGCTGAGCGGTGCTGGCATGCTGTTAACCGCATTAATTACCCTGAGTGTCCAAACAGTAAAAGCAGCAATAGCCAACCCGGTGAAGAGTTTGAGAAGTGAGTGATTATCGATGAGTTGATTGGTTGATTAGGTTAGATTAAGTTGAATGGGTTAAAACTTAGAGTTTAGAAATTAGGATTTAGAATTTTACAATTAGGTTTTAGAATTTCAAAATTATGTTAAAGAGTTATTTCAAAATAGCCTGGAGGAATTTACGGAAGAACAGGCTTTATGCTTTCGTAAATATTGTTGGCCTCACAATCGGTATTGTTAGCTGCCTTTTAATAGGTATATATATCCGGCATGAGTTGAGCTATGACCGTTTTAATGAGAATGCGGACAAAATAGTTCGCGTAACAATGGATTACGGCCACGGCGGTGATCCGCGGCAAACTGCCGTTACCGGCACTAAAGTTGGCCCCCAGTTTAAACGCACCTTTCCGGAAGTAGCTGATTATGTTCGGCTAATGAAGGCTTCAGGAATCGTCAACTACAATGGCCAGCTATTCCAGGAGAATAATATCTTGTATGCCGATCCTTCTTTTTTCAGGATATTTTCATTCAACCTGCTCAAAGGCAAAGCTGCAACTGTATTGAATTCACCGGATAAGATATTGGTTACGCAAACCACAGCTAAAAAATATTTTGCCGATGCCGATCCTATCGGGAAGCTCTTAAAAATTGGTGATAAAAATTATACCGTGTCCGGCTTAACTACCGATGCGCCAGGCAATTCCCAAATAAAGTTCGATTTTATTATGTCGTTCAGTAACCTGAGAGCTTCCAAAGAGGAAATATGGTGGTCGGCAAATTACACCACCTACCTGTTGCTTCACCATAAAGAACAGGCACAGCCTCTGCAAAAACAGATCACTGATTACATGAATAAGATCAGTAAAAGCGAATTGAAGCTGGATGGCAATCAATATCTGACTTATCACCTCGAACCATTAACCAGTGTTCATTTACACTCCAATCTATCCGGTGGTTTGGAGCCAAATGGCAGTGTGATGTACATTTATATTTTGATGATTGTCGCCATATTGATACTGGTTATTGCCTGCGTAAACTACGTCAACCTTTCCATAGCACAGTCTGCCGGCCGCGGTGCCGAAATAGGTATCCGCAAAGTATTAGGCGCCGCGAGGCAACAATTATTCAGGCAGTTTATTGGTGAATCCATCTTTGTTACAGCTATCGCCTTAGTATTAGCGTTTGCCCTGGCTATTTTTATGTTGCCCTTATTTAACCAGCTATCAGGCAAGCAGCTCACTACCGGTTACCTGCTTGATCCTGTAATCTTGATCTGCCTGGCCACACTGGGATTGATCATCGGCTTTACCGCAGGCGCCTACCCTGCGTTGCTGTTATCAAATGTCAACCTGTCAAAAATATTAAAATCAGGTTTCTCTTTTACATCAGGCAAAAGTGTACGCAGGTCCCTTATCATATTCCAGTTTGTTATATCTATTTTCCTGATCATCACTACGGTAATCATATTGCAGCAGTTATCCTATATCCGCAGTAAAGATATTGGCTATAACAAAAGCAACGTGGTGGTTTTACCGGTTGAATATAAAATGCTGCCGCAACTGGATCTGTTGAAGCAGGCTTTACGTAACATACCCGGTGTGGAGGGTGTAGCCGCGGCAAATAATGAGCCTATTAATGTCGGCTGGGGCGATGGCATACATACCAATGATGGTAAAGATATCTCGGTAAATGCTCTGCCTATGGATGAGGATTTTATTAAGACCATGCAGCTGAAGATAGTTGCCGGTACTGATTTTACCCGCGGCGACATGGCGCTGATGGATACAACCAACCATAATAAGAACTTTAAATATGCATTTATGCTGAACGAAACAGCAGCAAAGGCATTAGGATGGACACCAGAGCAGGCCATAGGTAAGGAGATTAGTAAAGGTGAATCAGGCAGGGTGAAAGCAGTGATCAAAGATTTTCATTTCAAATCTTTCCACGATCCGATTGGCCCTTTATTAATATTCCTGGATCACGAACAAACCCAGAATTTATTTATACGGATATCCGGCGATAATACTGCAGCTGCAATACAAAACATGGAAAAAGTGTGGAAAGAACGCATAAACTACCGGCCTTTCGAGTATCGTTTCCTGGATGAAGACTATGATGCCTTATATCGTACCGAGCAACGCACAGCAGGTATATTCAGCACATTTTCAACATTAGCCATCGTATTGGCTTGTTTGGGTTTATTTGCCATCACAGCTTTCACTGTAGTGCAGCGCACCAAAGAGATCGGCATCAGGAAAGTGCTGGGTGCAAAAATATCCGCTATTATCCTGCTGATCGCTAAAGATTTTTTATGGCTGGTTATCATCGCAACGGCAGTAGCATCGCCAATTGCCTGGTATGTAGCCACTAAATGGCTGCACGATTTTGCCTACCGCATAACCATACACTGGTGGATATTTGTCGTTGCAGGAGCGGCCTCATTGATTGTGGCAGCAGTAACTATAAGCGTGCAGGCCATTAAAGCTGCATTGGCAAACCCGGTTAAGAGTTTGAAGACGGAGTGATTTAGTGAGTGGTGAATGGTGAGTAGGACAGATCAGCGCAATCATTCAATCAAAGTAATCAACGGTTCAGACAATTTAGAGTTTAGAAATCAGGATTTAGAATTTAAAAAATATGTTAAAAAACTATTTCAAGATTGCCTGGCGTAATTTATTACGGCACAAAAGAATGACCATCATTAATGTAGGTGGCCTTGGTATCGGCATGGCTGCAACCGTGCTGATCGTGCTTTGGGTGCAAAATGAATTGAGCTTTGATAAGGATCAGCCGGGTGCGGAGAATATATACCGGTTAACATCTAAGATCAATGTTTCAAAAAATGAAACCTGGATATGGGAAAGTTCTCAGTATATATTGGCGGATTTCGCGAAAAGGGAAGTGCCTGAAATAGAAAGGATGACGCGGATGAGACCGAAAACTTATGACGCATTAAACATGCGTTACGGAGGAAAGATCATATCAGAAAAGCAATCGGCTTTTGTTGATGATCAATGGTTTAATGTATTTCACTATGATTTTATTGAAGGTTCGGCCCAATCATTTAATAAAAACCCTTTCAGTCTCATCCTAACCGCCTCAACCGCAAAAAAATATTTCGGCAAAGAAGATGCAATAGGAAAAGTCTTGCGGATAGATACCATCAATTACCAGGTTCAGGCTGTGGTAAAAGATAACCCGGCAAACTCAAGCTTTCAATATAATGTACTTATCCCCATGTCTGCCGAAATGGCCAATCCAGATACCAAAAAGAACAACCTACAGTGGGGGAATTATAATTATATCAGCTTTTTGAAGTTAAAACAGGGTTCAAGCAAAGCCATTGTAGCAAACAAACTGGTCAAAATATTACATCAGAATAAAAAAGATGAAGGGGCTCTTTACAGCCTGGAGAAACTAACAGATATCCACTTTGAGAATGATCTCCAAAACTCATCGTTTGCTCACAGCAACCGCGCCATTGTTAATGTTTTTATCATACTGGCAGGGCTATTATTGATCACCGCCTGCATAAATTACGTAAACCTAACTACCGCACGTGCCAGCATCCGTTCAAAAGAGGTAAGCATCCGCAAAATAGTTGGTGCCGACAGGCTGCATTTATTTGGCCAGTTTATGTCCGAGTCGTTTGTGGTTAGTATGCTGGCTTTAATACTCGCTTTATTATTAGTACAGTTTAGCCTGCCGTGGTTCAGGTCATTTACCGGCAAGGAGTTTGAGCAGCCATTATATTCGTTAACCATTTGGCTGATGATAGGCTCAACTTTGCTCGTTTCATTCCTGCTAAATGGTTTGTATCCCGCTATGTTATTATCTTCTTTTCAGCCCTTAAATGTTTTTCGTGGTAAAAATCTCCTGAATTTTAAAGATTCCGGCCTTCGCAGGGTGTTGGTTGTGGTACAGTTTACCATATCGGTTATTTTAATCATCGGCACACTGGTTATTTATACTCAGTTGCGCTATATGCAAAAGGTTGACCTTGGCTATGATAAATCGCAGGTATTTTCATTTACATTCCCCTGGTGGAAAATACATGGGATGAATTATGACAAAAGCGCGGCCTTGCTAACCACCGTGAAACAGGAACTAAAAGCACAAAGCGCTATCGCTGATGTTTCTTTGGCGGGCGGCGGACTGGTTAATTTCGGCAATCTAAGTTCAGGCTCCTATGATTGGAGTGGCAGGCCAAAGGATTTCAATCCTTCCATGGCGCCCCTACAGGCTGACCCCGATTTTCAGCAGATGATGCATATCAAAGTAAAAGAAGGGCGATGGTTCAATACCGATAAATCAGACACACATAACGTATTACTTAATGAAACCGCAGTGAAGCTGTTTAATATCCCAAAACCGCTTATCGGTCAGCGGTTTTTTCATCAGGGCGATACCGGTGTTGTTGTGGGTGTGATAAAGGATTTTCATTTCAAAAGCCTGCACGAAAAGATAGGCCCTATGTTGATCACCAACGGTACAGGGTCAGGAATTTATATTAAAACTGTGCCCGGTAATACTGCCGCATCAATATCGGCCGTACAAAAAGTATGGCAAAAATTCTTCCCGGATGAGCCATTCACTTATGACTTTTTGGATGAAAGCTACAACAACCTGTATAAAACAGAACAGCAATCGTCTTTGCTTATTAGCTTGTTTGCGGGCATTGCTATTTTTGTTTCGGCATTAGGCTTGCTTGGCCTGGCCGCTTTTGCTGCCGAACAAAAAGTGAAAGAAATAGGCATTCGGAAGGTATTGGGAGCTACAGTTCAGCAAATTATCACGTTGCTTTCCGTCGATTTTATAAAAATGGTAATTATTGCCAGTGTTATTGCTTTCCCGATTGCCTGGTGGGCCATGAATAAGTGGCTGCAGGATTTTGCTTATAAGATCAGCCTGTCCTGGTGGATATTCCTGCTTGCGGGAGGTGTGGCGCTTACCATAGCCTTAATAACAGTGTGTATGCAGGCAATAAAAGCAGCCATGGCCAATCCAGTGAATAGTTTGAGAAGTGAATAAACCTCACCCTGCCCTCTCCAAAGGAGAGGGTTTGAAAAGGTTGTTAATAAATGAATTCAATAAACTAATTTAAAAATCCCTCCCCTTAGGGGAGGTTAGGAGGGGGTTATGATCAAAAACTACATTAAAATAGCCTGGCGCAATTTGATACGTCAAAAGCTATTCAGCATCATCAACATTTCGGGATTAGCTATCGGGCTGGCAGTTTGTATGCTTATTATGCTGTATGTAGCACATGAGCATAGCTACGATACCTTTCATAAAAACGCTGAGCGCATATATATCCCGCGTGCCCAGCTAAAAATAGGTGGCAGCGTAATGAATATGGCCTACATGAGCTTTGCCACTGGTCCCATAGTCAAACAAAGCCAGCCGGCCGTGGAAGATTATATTCGCACCATGGGCTATTTCAGGCCGATCACTGTTTCTAACCCTTTGGCGCCGCAAATTAAGTTTTCAGAAAGCAAGTTGTTGTTCGCTGATCCGGGTTTTTTTAAGTTTTTCTCTTTTAAGCTATTATCCGGCAGTGTTGCGGATGCGTTGAGCAGGCCATTTTCTATGGTTATATCCAAAGATATGGCTAAAAAGTACTTCGCCGGACAAGATCCGGTAGGTAAAACGCTAACCATAAAAACAGATAGCGCATATACCTACCAGGTGACAGGCGTAGCCGAAAATGCACCGTCAAATTCATCCATCGACTTCAATTTTGTAGCATCAGGCATGAGCCTGGTATCCATGAAAGAGGGTAAAAACTACACAGGTCAGCAAGAGATCGGTCCGGGCTCATTCAGTGTTTACCTGTTGTTGAAAGATAGTAAGGATACATCTTTGGTAGTACGCAGTATGCAATCCATCATCAAAGGGAACAAGCAAAGCTTTGATGATGAGAAATTTTCATTGAAAACTATAGTGGATACCCACCTGAAAAATAATTATGACGATTTATCGAATACCAAATACCTCATCATATTCCCGCTGGTGGCTTTATTGATCCTGTTACTGGCCCTGGTGAATTACATGAGCCTGTCAACCGCACGGGCAACCCTTAGGGCAAAAGAGGTTGGTATCAGGAAAGTAGCAGGGGCAGGTCGTAAAACCATAGCCGTGCAGTTTTATATCGAGTCGACCCTATTTGCTTGTTTATCATTTGTGCTGGGTTATATATTATGCTACCTGGCCAAACCCGTATTTCTGAATGTCCTGGAATTGAAAATAGATAACTCCTTTTTCTACAGCCCAATAGTTTTAGAATTAGCGGGTGTGCTGTTGCTGATAACCGTTTTAGTAGCCGGCAGCTATCCTTCGTTGGTATTGTCTGCCTTTAAGCCTGTCGTCACCCTGAAAGGAAAAATGAGTAAGCAGGCTGGCGGCATCACCGTTCGCAAGATATTTACTACACTTCAATTCACCATATCTGTTGGCCTGATAGTTTGCGGGATCATCATCGACCGACAGCTCTATTACTTCAGGCACGCGGATACAGGCTTTAACAGGGAGAATGTAGTTATGATACCTGTAAATAGTAATATCGGTAATAATTACGCGGCGTTTAATCGGGATATCAAAGCGCTAGCGGGTGTAAGCAGCGTTGCTACCTCACGCTATGGCATGTTCAGCGGCTACGATATGTATTCTATAGAGGGGAAAACCTCAAAAGATATCGTAATGCTTAATTCCCTTTCCGTTGATGAACACTTCATATCCATCCTGGGTTTAAAATGGAAGTATCCACCTGCGCCACATACGCAATTGGGTACTGGGAATAAGCTAGTGATCAATGAAAAAGCGATTGAAAAATTACATCTCCCGGCGAACCCGGTTGGCACCTTTGTTAAATCAGGTAATAATCAGGTAGAAATTGCGGGAGTGGTGAAGAATTTCAATTTCGGGTCGATGCAATATGCCATAGAACCGCTTGGACTTTTCATGGCTCCTGATACAACACGGTTCTGGGGTAAAGTGGGTTGCAATCTCTTTGCAAAAGTTAAACCGCATACCAATCTGCCAACGCTGCTTAATTCCATGCAAAGCATCTATAAAAAGTACGATCAGGATACACCTTTCAACTATACTTTTATGGATGATGCCTTTAATAAGCAATACAAGGCCGAAGACCGCCTGGCTTCCATATTCAGCGCATTTACCGGTATCACCATATTACTGGCCAGCATGGGCCTGTTTGGCCTGGCAGCCTTCACTATTGAGCAGCGCACCAAAGAAATAGGAGTGAGGAAGATATTAGGCGCAAGCTTATCATCCATAGCTTCATTATTATCTGCCGATTTCCTGAAATTGGTATTGCTGGCTATTTTGATCGGATCGCCAATAGCGTGGTGGGCCATGCACAAATGGCTGCAAAATTTTGCCTACCGCATCGATATCCAGTGGTGGATGTTTGCGTCTGCTGGTTTATTAGCCGTGATTATAGCCATTATAACCATCAGCTATCATGCATTAAGGGCAGCTATTGCGAATCCTGTGGATAGTTTGAGGAGTGAGTGAGCCCCACCTAGATCCTCCCCGGAAGGGAGGACTTAAATAGAATAGAAAGTGTCTCCCCGCCAACCGGCGGGGGAGATTTAGAGGGGGCTACTGTATCGTTTCCGAACATATAGTGTTACAAATACGAACATATTCGTAAATCATATATGTTTTTAATATATTGATTATCAACTGATTGATATTTTGGTACATTGTTTACTGTTATTAACCAAATTAAAATTTTATGCTGAAAAGTTATTTCAAAATTGCATGGCGCAATATTGTCCGTCACAAGGCCTATGCAGCTATTAACATTTCGGGTTTAACTGTTGGTATTGCAGCCTGCCTGCTCATATTTGTTGTAATACAGTATGAGTTGAGCTTTGAAACCTTCAGGCCCAATATTAAAAATATATACCACGTAGTAACCCAGCAAAAGCGCGAAGAAGGCTTTTCTTTTAATCCCGGCATACCGGTCCCATCAACCGAAACCTTGCGCCTTGATTTCCCCGACACAAAAGTTGCTGCCATAAACTCCAGCTACGGAAGCCAGATCACCGTGCCAGAAAATGGCTCGGCCGGCAGTGCCAGCGATAAAAAATTTACAGAGAACGTTGGGGTAATGTTTATGGAGCCCCAGTTTTTCGATATTTTCAAGGCTGACTGGCTGGACGGCAATGCATCCGTGTTGTCTAAACCGGATATGGTAGTGATAGATAAGAGCAGTGCAACAAAATACTTTGGCGACTGGAAAAAAGCGATGGGCAAATCGCTGAAAATGGATAACCTGCTGAATTTAAGGGTTGCGGGCATTATAGATGACGCAAAACCTAACAGCGATTTTCCGATCAAAGTGCTGGTATCCTTTATCACCTGGAAAAACCACCCCAACGATTACAATTATAATAACGACTGGCATTCTATCAGCAGCAACCACCAGGTTTTTATGCAATTGCCGGCCAACCAATCACCAGACAGGATCAACAACCAGCTCAAAACATTTAGTCACCGCCATGCTGGCGAAAAGGGGAAAATTGGCAGTATCCAATTTCTACAGCCTTTAAGCGAAATGCATTTTGATACCCGCTTTGGTAATACCATTGGAGATCATCAAACTAAAAAGTCAAATCTGCAGACCTTATCATTTATAGCCATTCTCATCATTATCATGGCGTCTATCAACTTCATCAACCTGTCCACCGCGCAATCGGTAGGCCGGTCAAAGGAAGTCGGTATTCGCAAAGTGTTGGGAAGCAGCCGTAAGCAATTGATAGGACAAGTAATAGGCGAGACCGCTATCATAGTCATGCTTTCCGTTTGCCTGTCCATTATACTTGCCGAACTGGCATTGCCCTATCTTAAAAATGTAGCCAGCGTTCCTGATAGTATAGGGTTGTTCAATACAGGCAGCGTATTGTTCTTAATCATAGTTACCGTTGCCGTCATCCTTTTATCAGGAGTATATCCATCAATGGTGGTATCCGGGTTTAAGCCCGTATTGGCCTTAAAAAACAAGATCACAGCAGCTTCTATCGGGGGCATCCCATTACGCAGGGTATTAGTAGTAGCGCAGTTTGCTATTTCACAGCTTCTGATCATCGGTACTATAATCGCTGTAAAACAAATGAACTATGTAAATGAAGCTGATCTTGGTTTCAATAAAAATGCTTTATTAATTATTCCTGGATCTACCGATAGCCTCAGTCTGCAAAAGATCGCGTCTTTTAAACAGCGTCTTTTACAAAGCCCTGACGTCCGCGCGGTTAGTTTTGTTTCCGACGTGCCATCATCCGAAAACAACTGGGGTACCAATTTCTATTTCGATAATTCCCCAAAAGAAAATGGTATTACCACCTTTTTAAAATATGGTGATGCTGATTATTTTAAAACCTTTGGTTTGCAATTTGTAGCCGGCAAAGGCTATGATCAAACCGATACGGCCAGGCAGGTTGTTGTAAATGAAACTTTCCTTTTGAAGCTGGGTATTAAAAATCCGGAAAAGGCCATTGGTAAAACAGTGCGTTTGGGTGGTGGTAAATCACCCTGGCTGCCTATAGTTGGTGTGGTGAAGGATTTTAAAACCAATACATTGCGGGAGGCTGTTAAGGCAATAGTGATTTCTCCGCGCAAAGCATTCCAGGGAGAAGTCGCCATAAAAATACAAACCAACAATCTGCACACCTCGGTTGCCAACCTGCAAAAACAATGGGAAAACACCTATCCCGAATATGCTTATAACGGTTATTTTCTTGATGAAAATATAGCGCAGTTCTATAAACAGGAAAATCAGCTGGCGTTGACCTATAAAATATTTGCCGGTATAGCTGTATTGATCTCGTGTCTTGGTTTGTATGGCTTAGTTTCATTTATGGTAGTTCAACGCACCAAGGAAGTTGGCGTGCGCAAGGTGCTTGGTGCTTCTGTGGCGAGCATAGTCTACCTGTTTTCCAAAGAATTCATCATACTGATAGCCCTGTCTTTCGTTATTGCGGTGCCGGTTGGATGGTATGTAATGACCGGTTGGCTGCAAAGCTTTGTATACCGCATCCCGATAGGTGTTGATGTATTCGTATTAGCTATCGTATCATCCATTTTACTGGCCTGGTTTACTGTGGGCTACAAAGCGATCAGGGCATCCCTGGCAAATCCGGTGAAAAGTTTGAGAAGCGAATGATCAGTTAGCAATACCAATGAACAAATAACCTAACCCATGATACGAAACTACATTAAAACCACCTTACGCAGCCTGTTAAGGAACAGGTCGTACAGCTTTTTAAATATCACCGGGCTGGCTATAGGCATTGCCTGTGCTTCGCTGATATTTTTATGGGTGCAGGATGAACTCACTTTCAATCACAATTTCGAAAAGCGGGACAACCTGTACAAGATATATGAAAACCAAACCTATGAGGGGAAAATATCTACATTCCATGCCACACCCGGCTTAATGGCCAAATCGATAGTAACCGATATACCCGGCATAAAAAATGCCGCAAGATTAAGCGGTACCAGCGCCTCGCTGTTTTCAATGGGTGATAAATTTATTAACGAGCAGGGTGATTATGCGGATAAAGAAATATTATCCATGCTAAACATCCCTTTTGTACATGGTAATGCTGTAAATGCCCTGAAGGAATTACATGCTGTGGTTATTAATGAAACTATGGCCAAAAAATTCTTTGGAGATGCAGATCCCGTAGGCAAAACCCTGAAAATGAACAACGACAAAAACTTCACTGTTACCGGTGTTTTTAAAGATCTGCCTAAAAATTCAACCCTTCAGTTTCACTGGCTGGTGCCGATGCAAAATATAGATCATACCCAGCCCTGGATGACCATGTGGGGGGCCAACTGGGCACGTACCTATGTTGAATTGGAGCCATCAGCCAATGTAACCGTTGTTAATCAAAAATTAAAAGATTACATACATTCCAAAGCAGAACATAATACAACGGTTTGCTTCCTGTTTGCGATGAACGATTGGAACCTGCACGATAATTTTGTTGATGGCAAAATGAGTGGCGGCAAAATTCAATATGTAAAGATATTCTCATTCATCGCCTGGATCATCCTGCTGATCGCTTGTATCAATTTCATGAACTTGTCTACAGCACGGTCTGAACAGCGCGCCAAGGAAGTTGGTGTACGCAAAGTTATGGGAGCAGGGAAAGGCAAACTGATCGGCCAGTTTATCGGCGAGGCGGTTATTATGTCCTTTATCTCGGTTATTTTGTCTGTGGGCATTATTTATACTGCAATGCCATCGTTCAACAATTTGGTACAAAAAGAGCTTGCTGTTGATTTATTTACGCCATCGCATTTGATCTACCTGGTAATTATCGCCCTGGTTACGGGTATATTGGCCGGCAGCTACCCGGCATTTTATCTTTCATCATTTAACCCGATCACCGTGTTAAAGAACATGAAGATCAAATCAAGCACCGGGTCAGCCTTTATCAGGAAGAGTTTGGTGGTGATACAGTTTTCGATTTCCATATTCCTTATTATCGGTACGGTGATTATTTATCAACAGATACAGCATGTTAAGGGCAGAGAGTTAGGGTATAGCAAAGAAAACCTCATCTACATCAACACACAGGGTAAAATGGTTGAACATTTTAGCGCCATATATAACGATCTGAAACGCACAGGCGTGGTTGAAAATGCCGCTTTAAGCGATGATCCTGTATTAGAGGTAGGTAGCAATACCGACAACTATAGCTGGGAAGGCAAGGACGCGACAAAAAATCCGCTGATCAGTTGGGAGAAAGTGAGTCCGCAGTTTTTGCCGACAATGGGTATGAAACTGGTTGCCGGCCGGAATTTTTATAGCGATGCCAAAACAGACAGCAATAATGTGATTATAAACGAAGCATTTGCCAAGCAAATGGGTAAAGAGGGCAGAGTTGGTGGAATAATCCGTGACGGCGATAAAAAGGCTTACCAGGTAACCGGCATTGTAAAGGACTTTTTGTATAATGATATGTATGCCGCCGGCGCGCCTGTTTTGCTGTACTGTAAAGAGTCAGAAAACAGGGTATTGAGTATCCGCCTTAAACAAAACACCAACCTCCAAGCAGCATTGGGTAAAGTTGGGGAAGTGATGAAAGTTGATAACCCCGGCTATCCTTTCGAATACAAATTCATCGATGATGACTTTAACCAATTATTTAAGACGGAAAACTTAACAGGCACGTTAGCAGGTGTTTTTGCATCACTGGCAATTTTCATATCCTGCCTGGGCTTATTTGGATTAGCAGCTTATACTGCTGAACGACGGATAAAAGAGATCGGTATTCGTAAAGTGTTGGGTGCTTCTGTTTCAGGTCTCGCAGGCTTACTGTCAAAAGATTTCATGAAGCTGGTAGGCATCTCCTGCATCATTGCTTTCCCGGTTGCCTGGTGGGTGATTAATCACTGGCTGCAAAGCTACCAATACCGCGTAACGGTCAACTGGTGGGTATTTGCCATAGCAGGAATTTTAGCCATGCTGATCGCCTTAACGACGGTTAGTTACCAAGCCATAAAAGCAGCTTTGACCAACCCGGTGAAGAGCTTGAGAAGTGAATAAACCTCACGCTGCCCTCTCCAAAGGAGAGGGTTTGAAAAGGTTATTAATAAAAGAAATATACCAATAAACTAATTTAAAATTCCTCCCCTTTGGGGAGGTTAGGAGGGGTCCATGATACGTAACTACATTAAAACCACCCTGCGCAGCTTGTTAAAAAACAAGTCGTACAGCTTTCTGAATATTGCAGGCCTGGCTATCGGCATTACCTGTGCCTCGTTGATATTCTTATGGGTACAAGATGAGATAACGTTTAATCATAACTTCTCCAAACGCGATCACCTGTATAGGGTGATGGAAAATCAGCATGTAAATGGCGTTTCTTATACCATTGGCACTTCGCCTGAACCTATGGGCAACGCTATCAAGGCGGAAATACCGGGAATAAAAAACACCATGCGTAAAAGCTGGAACATGGATGAGCTATTTGTTTTAGGTGATAAGTCCATTAATGAAAATGGCGCCTATGCCGATCCGTCCATTTTTTCTATGCTGACGCTTCCATTTGTTTATGGTAACCCAAATGAGGCATTTAAAGAGACCCATTCGGTGGTGATCAGTGAAACTATGTCGAAAAAGTTTTTTGGCGACAAAGACCCCGTGGGTAAAACGATACTGCTGAACGCGAAGCAGAATTATAGCGTTGATGGCACCTTTATCATCAGCGGCGTGTTTAAAGATCTCCCCAGTAATTCTACTTTTCAATTTCAATGGCTTTCAGCATTTGACTTATGGGTAAACAAGAATTCGTGGCTGAGGGGTCAATGGGGAAATAACCTCACTGAAACTTATGCCGAAGTGCAGCCATCCGCAAATGTTAATTCCATTGATCAAAAACTGAAAAATTACCTGGCGGGCAAGAATAAAGGCAATACCAATCAATTGTTCCTGTTCCCGATGAACGACTGGAACCTGCACAATAACTTTACCGATGGTAAAGAGGATGGCGGAAAAATAAGATATGTTAAACTATTTTCAACCATTGCCTGGATCATCCTGCTGATCGCCTGTATTAATTTCATGAACCTATCCACCGCCCGCTCTGAGCAAAGAGCAAAAGAAGTGGGCGTACGCAAGGTAATGGGCGCAGGCAAGGGCAAATTGGTTGGCCAGTTTATCGGCGAATCGCTGATCATGTCATTTATAGCAGTATTGGTAGCTGTGGCGTCACTTTATTTGCTATTGCCAGCATTCAATGGTCTTGTAGAAAAACAACTCACAATCGAGCTATTTAATCCCATTCACCTCGGGTTTTTAATAGGAATCGGAGTTATTACGGGCTTAATAGCCGGCAGCTATCCTGCATTTTACCTGTCATCTTTCAACCCGGTATATGTGCTTAAGGGCATCAGGGTAAAAGCGGGATCGGGTGTGAATTTTATACGCAAAGGATTAGTGGTATCCCAGTTTGTGATATCTATTGTGCTTATCATCAGCACCATCATTATTTATCAGCAGGTAAATCATGTTAAGGCCCGCAACCTGGGCTATAATAAGGACAACCTGATCAATATGAATTTGCAGGGTGATTTGAAGGACCATTATAGCAGCGTTAAGAATGACCTCTTATCTACCGGGGTGGTTGAAAACACAACAATGAGCCAGTTCCTTGCTGTGCAGATCTACTCATCGACCGATGAATTTAAATGGCAGGGAAAAGATCCCAACAATAAGGTAGTCGTTAATCTCAACCTCGTGGCACCCGATTATATTAAAACAATGGGTATAAAGCTGCTTGAAGGCCGCGATTTTTATACCGAATCGAGGGTTGACAGTACAAATATTATCATCAATCAAAGCCTGGCCAAAAAGATGGGTAAAATGGGCCATTTAGGCAGTACTATTATCAGTGGCCAATTTCAATTGAAAGTAGTAGGTATTGTGAACGATATGATCTACAATAATATGTATGGTGAGGCTGCGCCATTTATGCTGATCTGCAACCCCGGTAACGTCAACAGTTTAACCATACGAATAAAGCCCGGTACAGATATTTCACAGGCTATTGAGAAAATAGGCAATGTGATCAAAAAAGATAATCCTGGTTACCCGTTCGAGTATACCTTCATGGATGAAGAATTTGCCAAACTGTTCAAGAGCGAAACGCTGGTAAGCAAACTGGCGAGTGTTTTTGCCGTGCTGGCTATTTTCATTTCATGCCTGGGTTTGTTCGGCCTGGCAGCATACACAGCAGGCAGAAGGATAAAAGAAATAGGCATCCGTAAGGTTTTGGGCGCATCGGTATCGGGATTGGTGAGTTTGCTTTCAAAAGACTTTCTCCAATTGGTCGCCCTATCGTGCCTGATCGCTTTCCCGGTTGCCTGGTGGGCTATGAGCAAATGGCTGCAGGATTATCAGTACCGTATCGAGATCCATTGGTGGGTATTTGCCACGGCAGGCGTGCTGGCCTTGGTGATCGCGCAGGTTACGGTGAGTTTCCAGGCCATTAAAGCGGCATTGATCAACCCGGTTAAGAGTTTGCGGAGTGAGTGATTGTTTTAAGGTGAAATGTTGTAACGTTTCCATTTTGATAGAGTTTAGAGCTTAAATTAAACTAACAAATAAAAGTCCTCCCTACAGGGGGGATTTAGGAGGGGCTTATGCTAAAAAATTATTTAAAGATCGCCTGGCGCAATATGCTGAACAACAAGGTTTACAGCGCGCTTAATATTGTTGGGCTTGCCGCCGGGATGGCTGTAGCTTTGCTGATCGCCTTGTGGGTATTTAATGAATATTCATACGATAAGTTTTTCCCGAACTATACGCAGCTGTACCGGGTTGAAATGAATTTTACCAGCCAGCACGATGGCGAGCATACGCAAACCGCGGTTGCTATCCCTTTGGCTGATGTGCTAAGGAAAGAAATCCCCGAAATTAAACACGTTGCCGAAACTGATTGGGTAGGCTGGCAATGGCATGATCTGCTGGTAGGCGAGAAGAAGCTATACCTTGGCGGTGGAGCTACTCATGCTGATTTTTTAAAAATGTTTCAGTACCCCTTTATCCGGGGAAACGCGAATTCCGCTTTTAAGGATGCCTATTCCATCGTGCTGACAGAATCTACCGCGAAAACTTTATTCGGGAATACCGACCCGATGAACAAATATGTTCGCTTTGATAATCAACAGAATTTACGGGTTACGGGTGTTATTAAAGATATCCCTCAAAATGCTACACTGCAGTTTAGCTATCTTACTCCTTTCAGCTTTAAGGAACAAACTGAAAGCTGGATGAAGACTGCCCGCGTCACCTGGACTAACAACTCCTTTAATATGTTTGTGGAACTGCAGCCGGGAGTTACTTATGCCCAGGTTGCCCCTAAAATAAAGGATATCGTTTACAAGCGTTCACCTCAAATGCGCGCGGCCAAACCGGAAGTGATATTACATCCATTGAAAGACTGGCATTTATATACTGATTTTAAAAATGGCAAAGCCGTTGGTGGCTTTATTGAATATGTGCGTATGTTCAGCATTATTGGTATACTGGTATTGCTGATCGCCTGTATCAACTTCATGAATTTGTCTACAGCCCGTTCTGAAAAACGTGCGCGTGAAGTAGGGGTAAGGAAAGCCATCGGCTCGCAACGCAGCGACCTGATCTTCCAGTTCTTAACGGAATCTATCCTCATCACCTTTGCCGCGTTTATATTATCGGTGGTTTTTGTTCAGTTAGCGTTGCCATCATTCAATACGTTAACGGGCGTCTCCATCAGCATCCCTTATGCAAACCCGCTTTTCTGGCTCGCCATGATCAGTTATGTCTTGATCACCGGATTATTAGCCGGCAGCAGGCCTGCATTTTATTTATCATCTTTCAACCCTGTCAAGGTATTAAAAGGCAGCATCCAGGTAGGAAAAGCCGCTGCATTGCCACGTAAAATGCTGGTGGTGCTCCAATTTACATGTTCCATTGCTTTAATTATCAGTACGGTCATTGTTTACCAGCAAATTCAATACGCTAAAAGCAGGCCGACAGGCTACAGCGCCGCCCGCCTGATGATGACCGATATGAGTGGCGACTTAAGCGATCATTATGACGCGCTGAGAAATGACCTGTTAGCCACCAGGATGGTTGAAGATGTGGCCAAAGCTTCAAGCCCGGTTACCAATATTTATAGTCACCAATCGCTTGATAAATGGCCGGGTAAAAATGCGGGGGATGAGTCGGTGAATATTGGTTCTATATCTGTCTCCGACAATTACTTTAAAACATTAGGCATGACCATAAAGGAAGGGCATGATTTCTCAAGCAATTGGGCTACCGATACTTTAAATGTGATATTAAATGAGGCCGCGATAAAACGCATCGGCCTAAAAAATCCTATCAACCAATTGATAACCTGGAACGGTATGTCACAACCCGCGCGTATAATCGGTGTAGTGAAGGATGCCTTAATGGAGTCGCCGTTTACACCTGTTCAGCCGGCAATTTTCAATCATGGGCGCGGAGGCAATAACATTATGTACCGCTTATCAGCCAATGCCAATACGCATGACGCTATTGAAAAGATCACTAAAATTTTCAACCAGTACAATCCTGCCTACCCTTATATCTACCAGTTTGTTGACGAAGAATATAACCATAAATTCAACCTGGAAATGCTGGTGGGCAAACTGGCCGGTGTTTTTGCCGGACTGGCCATCTTCATATCCTGCCTGGGCCTGTTTGGTTTGGCAGCCTACGTAGCCGAGCGACGCACCAAGGAGATTGGCATCCGCAAGGTATTAGGAGCATCCATCGCACAGGTGTGGTTATTACTGTCGCGCGATTTTATTGTGCTGGTGGTGATCAGCTGCCTTATTGCATCGCCGGTAGCTTTATATTTTCTGAGCGGCTGGCTGCAGAAATATGATTACCGCATCAGCATTGGCCCCGGTGTATTTTTACTGGCGGGATTAGCAGCTATTATGATAACCTTGCTTACCATCAGTTTCCAGGCCATTAAAGCAGCGCTGACAAACCCGGTGAAGAGTTTGAGAAGCGAGTAAACCTCACCCTGCCCTCTCCAAAGGAGAGGGTTCGAAAAGGTTATAATACAAAGAGTTTAACAATTAAGTTAAAAATTCCTCCCCTTTGGGGAGGTTAGGAGGGGTCCATGATACGAAACTACATTAAAACCGCCTGGCGGAACCTGATGCGTAATAAGAGTTACGCGACCATTAACATTATCGGTTTGGCAATCGGCATAGCTGCCTGTTTGCTTATATTCCTGATCGTCCATTTCGAAACGAGCTTTGACAATTTCCATGCGAAGAAAGATCGTATCTATCGTGTTGGTACCGCTTTTACAAACCCGGATGGTGTGCATCTGAGCGGTGGTTCTCCATTACCTATTGCGGAAGGATTAAGGATAGATTTTCCTCAGTTAAAATATGTAGCCGCCATATTTCAGAATGACGGCAGCCATTACAGCATCGGCAATAGCAGCAAAGGGCAGGTAGTGAAAAAGTTCAAGGAAGACCAGGCATATTATATCGAACCTCAATTCTTCCAGATGTTTGATTTCGGGTGGCTTGCCGGGGATAAAAAAACTGCCCTATCAGAACCCAATACCGTAGTGTTATCGCGGGATGAGGCTGATAAATTTTTCGGCAACTGGCACGATGCTATTGGAAAGATCATCCGGTATGAAAATAAAACTGATCTGAAAGTCACCGGTATATTGGAAAATTCGCCCGCCAATACCGATTTCCCTATCAGGTTGGCAATCTCCTATGCAACTATTAAGGTAAAGGGTAGTGATTTTTACGGCAATTTAAAGGATTGGGTTAGCACTTTTGGCGATCATAATTGCTATATCGTATTGCCCGATAACATGAGCGAAAGCCAGTTCAATCAGAACTTGAAAACTTTTGTAAAGAAGCACAAGCCGGCCGATTATGTGAAAGATGGCTATCAGTTGCAAGCCTTAACGGATATGCACTATAACACTGAAGTTGGTGTTTTTAGCGGTCATCCATTTGGTAAAGAACGGATAAAGATCATCAGCCTTATCGGTTTATTCCTGTTGATCATAGCCTGCGTAAACTTTATCAACCTGGCTACGGCACAGGCAGTCAACAGGTCTAAGGAGGTGGGTATACGTAAAGTGCTTGGAAGCAACCGCAACCAATTGGTGATGCAGTTCATTAGTGAAACATTGATCATTACGCTGTTTGCGGTAGTGCTGGCTATTGGCATAGCTGAAATAGCTTTGCCGTCCTTAAATAAACTACTCGAAATACAGTTAAGCAGCTCATTCCTGGCTGATCCTGTATTGTTGTTGTTTTTATTTGGAACGACTATCAGCGTGACATTGCTTGCCGGCTTTTATCCGGCGCTGGTATTATCCGGCTTTAATCCAATTGAAGCGCTTAAAAATAAAATTGCCTCAGGCCGCTCAAAGGGAATATCGCTCAGGCGCGGGTTGGTAGTATTTCAATTTTTTATTGCCCAGATATTGGTTATCGGCACCATTGTCATCATTCATCAGATGGACTTTTTCCGGAGCAAATCATTGGGGTTTGATAAGGATGCCATCATGAATGTACCTTTCCCTACAGATAGTGTAAGTAAATCCAAACTAAGTACTTTACGTGATCAGCTTTTACAGGTGCCTGGCATTAAGGATATCAGCTACAGTTTTGCAAGCCCATCGGATAATAACGGCTGGGGCAGCGATTTTAAGTACAACAATGCTCCCAAGCAAACCAATTTCAGTGCCCAGTTAAAATGGGCCGATGCCGAGTATTTCAAACTGTATAATATGAAATTTGTTGCCGGACAGGCCTATACCAAGGGCGATACGATACATGGGTATGTGGTAAATGAAGCCTTGCTGAAAAAATTAGGCGTCCGCGATCCAAAAGACGCAATAGGCAAATACATTAAATTGTGGGATGATCCAAAAAAGAATGCTCAAATTGTAGGTGTGGTGAAGGATTTCAACATCCGTTCACTCAAAAACGCAATAGACCCCGTTTTAATGAGCTCGTGGACAGCAGTGTATCAAAAGATCAACATTAAAATAGAACCTACCAACATCAACCAGACATTGGCCTCCGTTGAGCGGTTATGGAACCAAACCTACCCTGATGGCTTGTATGAATACCAGTTCCTGGATGATAAGATCGCTAATTTTTATAGGAGCGAAGATCAGCTATCGGCCCTGTGCAAAATATTTGCCGGTATAGCCATCTTTATATCCTGCCTGGGCTTATATGGCATGGTATCTTTCATGGCTGTGCAGCGCACCAAGGAGGTGGGTATCCGCAAAACATTGGGTGCATCCGTAGCAAGTATCGTTTACCTGTTTTCCAAAGAATTTACTTTGCTGATTATTATAGCCTTTGCTGTTTCGGTTCCGCTAGGCTGGATTTTTACAAATAAATGGTTACAGGATTATACCTACAAAGTACCGGTAGGCCCAGGCATATTTATACTGGCTATCGTTGTATCGGTCGCCATAGCCTGGCTCACGGTAGGCTACAAGGCTATAAATGCGGCGTTGGTTAATCCGGTAAAGAGTTTGCGGAGCGAATAAACCTCACCCTGCCCTCTCCAGAGGAGCGGGTTCGAAAAGGTTATAATAAAAGAGTATAATAACTAATTTTAAATTCCTCCCCTTTGGGGAGGCTAGGAGGGGTCCATGATAAAAAACTACATTAAAGTTGCCTGGCGCAACATTTGGAAAAACAAGGTTTTTTCAACCATCAACGTAATTGGCCTTGCTGTGGGCATGGCAGCATTTATGGTTATTATGATGTTTGTGGCTTATGAAAAGAGCTTTGACAATTTTCATACGAAAAACATTTACCGGTTAAATGAAGTGCAAACCATAGGGCAGGAGGGCGCTACACAAAAAGTCGCCCTATCTATGTTTCCTATGGGCCCTACATTAAAGCAGGAGTTCCCTGAGATAAAAAACTTTACCCGGATAAGATGGAACCAAAAATACCAGATCACACAAAACGCCAATAGAATATTCCTGCCACAGGTGTTTTTTGTTGATTCCACATTTTTAAAAATATTCGATTTCAAAGTGATACGCGGCGACAGGCAAACCGGTTTGCTAAAGCCTCATACAGCTATGCTGACCGAGTCGACTGCGAAAAAGCTATTTGGCAATGCCGATCCCATTGGCAAAACAATAACCCATTATGGTGATGATACTACCACGTTCGCGGTAACCGGTGTATTGGCTGATATACCCAAAAATTCACAATTACAATTTGAGGCTTTATTCTCATTCAGCAGTATCTATAAACCCTGGATGTTCACTAACTGGGGTGGCAATTGGTTGAACACCTATTTTGAGCTGGCGCCAAATGCCGATCCGGTGGCGTTAGATAAAAAATTTCCGGCATATCTCAAAAAATATCTCAAAGGTGATGGCTGGAAATATTATAAGCTGTTTATACTACCCTTAAAAGATGTACACGCGAACTCAGCTGATATTGGACTTGATTATATCAATTATCAAAAGTTCGACAGGAAATCCACCAATCTTTTTGCCATTATCGCGCTTATTGTATTGATAATTGCCTGTGTAAATTTCATTAATCTCTCAACAGCCCGTTCTGCGGAACGCGCCAAAGAGGTTGGTGTCCGAAAATCTATCGGGGCGCACCGCTTTCAGCTGGCCATTCAATTTCTTGCCGAAACTATCCTGATCTCTTTTATCGCGCTACTATTTGCAGTTGGCCTTGTTGAGTTGGCCCTGCCATACATAAATGGCCTGAGCGAGCGGGAAATCTCCCTTAATCTATTCGGTAGTTTAGGGACGTTAGCCACGATGCTGGGCGGAACGGTGCTAATCGGGTTAATATCAGGTATCTATCCGGCTATTTATCTTTCCTCTTTTCAGCCGGTGAAGGTTTTAAAGGGGTCGATACAAGTAGGTAAAAACAAAAGCCTGTTGAGGAATATACTGGTTGTTATCCAGTTTTCAAGCGCTGTTTTCCTGATGATAGCTACCATATTTGTATTGAGGCAGCTGAAATTTATGCAAAAACAGGATCCGGGATATAGCCGTGATCAGATAGTCAATGTTCCATTAGACGGTATTACATCGAGGAAATATGACCAGTTTAAAAATGCGCTGTCGGGCAATACACTGATCGAGGGTGTAACAGCTTCGCAGGATATTTTAGGTAGCCATCTTGACCAAACGGGAGTGGAGTTCAGACCGCATAACGGGCCAAAACAGCAATTAGGTACAACACTTTTGGTAGTGGATAGTAATTATCTCAACCTGTATAAGATCAAACTGGCGGCGGGCAAAAACTTCTCCGGCGATACGGCGCTGGATACCAGGCAATATATAGTTAATGAAGCATTAGCGCGTGAGCTGCTAAAAGATCACCCTAAAGCACCTGTATCAACTTTGATAGGTGAACATTTTGGGTTCGACTCGCTTGGCACCATAGTAGGGGTTGCCAAAAATTTCAATTTTAATTCGTTGCAATACAAGATTGAGCCGATGTTCATGATCAGCGCCAGGAAGTTTGGCTTCAGGAATGTATCGGTCAAGATCAACGGAGCCAGAACTACAGAGGCTTTGGCCTTTATCAAAGCAAAATGGAGCAGCATTTACCCGGATTATCCTTTTGAGTACCAGTTTTTGGACGATCATTTTAATGAGGTTTACAAAGCCGATAACCAGAAGAGCCAGATAGTTAGCATCCTTGCCGGGATTGCTATTTTCATATCATGCCTGGGTCTATTTGGTCTGGCATCCCATTCTGCGGAAAAAAGGGTAAAGGAGATCGGCGTAAGGAAAGTTTTAGGTGCATCAGTGCAGCGGATCGTGTTGTTGCTTTCGGGTAATTTCCTAAAGCTGGTTTTATTATCCAACCTGATAGCCTGGCCGTTGGCCTGGTATGCTATGCATAGATGGCTGTCGAATTTTGCCTACCGCATTGATATGACCTGGACCATATTTGTGATAGTCGCGGTTGTATCAGTAGTAATAGCGCTCATTACTATAAGCTTCCAATCAATTAAAGCAGCCCTTGCCAACCCTGTGAAGAGTTTGCGAAGCGAATAGGCTATGTTTTGGTTCAAAATAGGATTTGTACAAATGAATAAATAATCAATGATAAAAAACTATATCAGAATAGCCTTACGCAATTTGCAGCGCAACCGGGTTTACTCGCTAATTAATATAACAGGGCTTACCATAGGCCTTGCAGCATGTTTATTGGTAGCCACTGTAGTGATTGACGATCTTTCCTACGACCGGCAATGGAAAAAAGGTAAAGATATTTACCGGATCATCACGGTAGATAACGGTAATGTAAATGCCGCCACCAGGTTCCCGCAAAGTAATTCGGGATTGGGGCCTGAGTTAAAATATACTTTTCCTGAAGTTACTGACTATTGCAGGTTATCAGGCATTAACGATCGCATAAAAATAGGCGCCGGTAAAGATGGCTTTGTTATAAAAGCGCTTTCTACCGAGCCTTCAGTATGGAATGTATTCGACTTTACGGTTACTGGTGGCAACCCCAAAAAATTTGTGAAGGGATATGTTAACCTCGTTATTTCTGAAAAGATCAAAAAACAATTATTCCCAAAAACAGATCCAATTGGCCAGGTTGTGTATAACCTGCCAGAATTTGGCGATTCGAAACGATACCTGATCACTGGTGTGATCAAAGATATTCCTTCAAATACACATCTGCGTGCCGATGTTTTGGAAATAGTTGAGTATAGCGCCTCTGATAATATGCTCAACAAGAATGGAAACGGCTACCTTTATCAACAATATCTTTTACTTAAATCCGGCACATCAATCCCAAAATTTGAGGAAAAGGTCAGTAACTGGTATAAAAAATTTGTGACTGATGGAAAGACCACGTATTCATACCAATTTCAACCCATAAAGGATGTTTATTTACATTCAGATTTTTCAGGAGAGCAACCCATACATGGCAACATCAGGAATGTGTACATTTTTTCAGGCGTCGCAATATTGCTATTACTTATCGCCTGCATAAATTTTATAAACCTAACCACCGCCCGGGCTTTGAAGCGATTACGCGAAGCGGGAATCAGAAAAGTGTTAGGAGCCGGCAGGAAGGAACTGATAGGACAGTTCCTGTTCGAGTCACTGCTGTTCTTCGTCATTTCCTTTACGCTGGGTATATTGTTTTATAATATTTCCCTGGGCTATGTAGAACAGTTCCTCGGGCATTCACTTGCTTTAAAGTTGTATAATAACGTTGTGCTATTGATTTGCACCTGCGGTTTCGTTTTGATGATCAGTGTACTCACCGGTTTATATCCCGCTTTTTTACTTTCCGGGCGAGACCCTGCCGAAGCAATAAGAGGGAAGTATAGCCATGCCGCAGGTAGCGGAAACCTGCGCAAGGGACTTGTAGTTCTTCAATTTACCATATCCATTGCCATCATTGTTTCTGCCATCGTGGTGCGCAATCAATTACATTTTATCGACCATAAAGACCTTGGTTTTGACAAAAATAATTTACTAAATATCAATTTTAATAGTTGGGATGGGAAGGGTGGCGCCTTTAAACAGCAGGTGCTCAGATTAGCCGGGGCAGATAACGCAAGCATTGCCAATTGGGCGCCGGGCGAAGGCGGGGGTAGCATGTCGATGCAGTTTGATGATCCCGCGAAGAAAAATAATAAGATCAGGGTTTGGTATATTGAGGGCGATGCCGATTTGGCTTCAACCCTAAATTTGAAATTACAGAAGGGTAGATTGTTAGACCCTAAATTAGCCACCGATGCTGTAAATGCTGATTCCTTACGGGATAAAAAGCAATATGCCCAGGTTGACGCTCAACAATTGACGCAGCCTGTCATCCTCACTGAATATACTGCCCGTACTTTTAATATTAAACAACTAAATGCAAGAGGTAATTTTAAGGAAGGCACACCTGTAGGGATAATTAAAGATTTTAATAACGAGGATCTGCACAGCACCCTTAAACCGGTTGTTATCAGGGCGGTAGGTAACCCCAATTATGGGAATTTGCTGATCAGGGTAAAACCGGGATCGGCCAGGCCAGTATTAACAGGAGTGGAGCGTTTATGGCGGCAATTTTACCCCGGAAAGGTATTTCAATACACCTGGACGGACGAAACACTTAGAAGTCAGTACAACACCGAGCAAAAGCTTCAGCAGCTGTTCACATTTTTTAGTTTACTGGTGGTTTTTCTGGCTTGCCTTGGTTTGTTTGGTCTTGCCGCTTTCACTGCTGAACAACGAACAAAGGAAATAGGCATCCGTAAGGTGTTGGGAGCTTCAGTTGCCAATATTTCAGCTTTGTTATCCGACGAATTTTTAAAATTGATATTTGTAGCCATGACAATAGCTTCACCAATTGCCTGGTATGTCATGAATAGATGGCTGCAGGATTTCGCCTATCATATTGATATTCAATTATGGGTATTTTTAATAGCCGGTGCAGTTGCAGTATTTATTGCTTTTATAACCATAAGCTTCCAATCCATCAAAGCAGCCCTTGCCAACCCGGTGACGAGTTTGCGGAGTGAGTAGGCCCCACCTATATCCTCCCCGGGAGGGGAGGACTTAATTATTTCAATCTTTTTATTAAAAGTCTCCCCGGCAGGGGGAGATTTAGAGGGGGCTAGTGTATCATAACCGTACGCACCCTGTTACATAAGCGAACAGTACACAAAATCAACATGCATATAACTAACTGATATATAATATATTACAACTTTGGTATATTATTAATAGTTAAATGCTGAAATGAACGTTGCTGATTATTAATTTTATCGGTAATTCATTCATTTATTTAATAACAAAAAACAATCATGCTATCACTACAACACGTATCAAAATATTACCAGGTAGGCGGAAATAAGAATATTGTATTAAACGATATCAGTCTTGAAGTTGATGAAGGCGAATTTATTTCGATTATGGGCCCATCAGGGTCAGGCAAATCCACTTTATTGAATGTGATCGGGATGCTGGACGAACCTTCCGAAGGCTATCATTACTTTGTGGGCCAGGCTGTACACCAGTTAAAAGAGAAGCAACGTTCGGCCCTGTACAAGCAATATATTGGTTTTGTTTTCCAGGCTTATCACCTGATAGATGAACTTACGGTTTATGAAAATATCGAAACCCCGCTGATCTACCAGGACTATAAAGGTTCCGAGCGTAAAGCAATGGTATCCGATATGCTCGATAGGTTCCAGATCGTTGGGAAAAAGGATCTGTTTCCTGCACAGCTATCAGGCGGACAACAACAATTGGTGGGTATCGCCCGCGCGCTGATCGGCAAACCAAAACTGATACTGGCTGATGAGCCTACAGGAAATCTCAACTCTAAACAAGGAGAGGAGATCATGTCCCTATTCAGGAAACTGAATAAAGAGGACGGCGTAACCATTATCCAAGTGACCCACTCTGAAAAAAATGCGGAGTACGGAACCCGGATCATTGACCTTTTGGACGGAAAAATAAGTTCCTCAAGGAAATTCTGAACGACAAACAATATATATAACAATGCGATCTATTAAATACTTTTTAACGTTACTTTTCTTAGCAGGCAGTATTTTAGCACAGGCTCAGCAAACCGATACTTCAAAAACATTAACGCTGCAACAATGTCTCGAAATTGCTGTGAAGAATAATTTACAGGTGAAACAGAGCGGCCTTTCAGCTGAATCAGCAAAGATAGACCTTGCACAAGCAAAGGAAAATCTGTTACCCGCGATAGGAGCTAATGCAAACCGCAATCTGAGTCAGGGGCGCGGTATCAACTCGGTTACCAATACTTATGTCAATCAATCGCAAACTAACGACAGCTACAACCTTAATGGAAGCATGACTTTATTCAACGGTTTTGCCCTTCAAAATGCCATAAAATCAGCATCTCTTGCCTACCAGGCTGGAAAAATGGATTTTCAATCGGCGAAAGATGTGGTAACTGTGAATGTGATAACCGGGTATTTAGCAATTTTGAATAACCAGGAAACGTTGAACGCGACCAAAAGCCAGTTAGCAGTAGCCAAGGAAACTGTTGACAGGGCTACAACATTGGAAAACGAAGGTGCCAATAAAGCTGCATCAGATCTGACCGATTTTAAGGGACAATTGGCATCCACCCAGGTTGCTGTTGTTAATGCGGAAAATGCATTAAATTCTTCAAAACTGAATTTGTTCCAATTGATGAACATTGCTTATAAGCCAGGTACTGAATTTCAATCACTCAATGCTGAAGAGTTGACGGGCGAGTACGGATCTAATCCTGACCAGGTTTATCAAACAGCTTTGGAAAAACTGGCATCGGTAAGGGCTGCCACCTTAAGGCGTCAAAGTGCCGAGAAAAACGTTAAAGCAGTTAGGGGCCTCTTATTTCCGCAACTCTCATTAAATGGTGGATTATTTACAACCTATTCCAATACAGCAACAAAATCATCTTTTATTGATTCAGTAACCAGCGCTATCCCGGGTTTATATGTGAACTCACCGGCAGGCAAACAGGCGGTTTTTAGCACACAAGCTAATAATCTTACTCAAAAAATAAGCTACGGTGATCAGTTTAAAAATAACTATGGAACCTATGTGCAGTTAGGAATAACTATTCCTATTTTTTCAAATCGCATAAGGTATAATAATGTTTCTAAAGCAAAAATCGCTTTATTAAGTTATCAAAATATCGAAGAAAATACGAAGATACAGCTCAAGCAAAATGTAGAACAGGCTTATTATAATATGACTTCGGCCTATAGAAGATACCAGGCATTGACCGAACAGGTAAAGGCATATAGTGAAAGCTTCCGGATTTACAAGTTGCGTTTTGATTCTGGTGTATTAACTTCAGTGGATTACATTATCGCGAAAAACAACCTGGATGCCGCTAACCTTAGCCTGATCAGCGCCAGGTATGACTACTATATCGACAGTAAAATACTAGATTATTACCAGGGTAAATTATCTTTCCAATAATATTTGGTATTGATAAATATTTTCTGAAATTTATACCAGAAAACCACACCACACGATATCCGGCCAATACCATATTTTGAAGGTATTGACCGGATATTTCCATTTTTGATTGACTGCAACTTCATAAATATCCCGTAATTTTAATGGATTTTTTGTTTTACGTAAGCAACTAATTATCAGCACAGTACTTTATTTTGTGTTATTTTAATATTATCATTTGTTGTATATTTTGTATGTTTAGTATTATACTTATTGTATAAATCACACTAAATTTAAGGGCCAATAAAAGCCTCATGTTTAAAAAAGCCTTCATATTATTTAGTTTAAGCTTCTCGCTGCTTTATTTTACCGCTTACTCGCAAAAATCGGTGGATAGTGGCGTGTTCAAAATACGTTTGAATCAGGTTGGGTTTTACCCAAATGCACCTAAAATAGCTATAGTATTGACTGACAAAGAAGCTAAATTCTCTTTGCAAACTATCGGCAAAAAAACGGTATTCAGCGGTACGCTTAAAAAATCGGCACAGTCTAACTTTGCGGGAAATTATACCTGGATAGTGGATTTTTCAACTTATAATAAACCCGGAAAATATCTATTAAATGTTCCCGGAGTAGGCAATTCATATCCCTTTACTATTTCTGGCTCGGTTCATCACCAGGTAGCTACCGCGTCTCTTAAAGCTTTCTATCTTATCCGCGCCTCTATACCATTGGAAGAAAAGTATGCCGGTAAGTGGGATAGGGCAGAGGGTCATCCCGATGATAAAGTGCTGGTACATGGCTCTGCTGCCACTAAAGAACGGCCGGAGGGCACCGTAATTTCATCCCCGCGAGGCTGGTATGATGCCGGGGATTATAACAAATACATCGTCAATAGCGGGATTTCGACCTATACTTTGCTTTCACTTTACGAGGATTTTCCGGCTTATATGAAAACGGTTAAGCTGAATATCCCTGAAAGCAGTAACCAATTGCCTGATGTACTGGATGAGGCACTCTGGAACCTGCGCTGGATGCTGACCATGCAAGACCCGAATGACGGCGGCGTATATCACAAACTGACAAACGCCAATTTTGATGGGATGGAAATGCCGGATAAAGCAACCGAACCCCGGTATGTAGTACAAAAAGGAACAGCGGCTACGCTGGATTTCGCAGCGGTGATGGCGCAGGCCAACCGGATATTCAAGCAGTTCCCAAAACAACTGCCAGGATTGGCAGATTCATGTCTGAAAGCGGCCACCAAAGCCTGGGACTGGGCACAAAAGAATCCGCAGGTTATTTATAGTCAGAATACCATCAATCAAAAATTTACGCCTAAAATCATGACCGGCGAATATGGCGACCGGAATGTGAGCGATGAATTTATCTGGGCTGCATCAGAGCTTTATGTAACTACGGGGAATGATCAGTATATAAAAACTGTCAATATAATTCCGGATGACAAAATGCCATTACCATCATGGGGCCAGGTGCGTTTGCTGGGCTATTATTCTATTCTTCGGAATAATGCTCAATTATCTGTCGCCATTAAGGATTTCCCTAAGCTTAAACAGCATTTCCTGTCTTTCGCAGATAGTTTAATAAGCGGAACGGACGAAACTTCCTATAAAACGATGATGCAAAAAAAGAAATCGAATTTCATCTGGGGGAGCAGCGCAGTAGCGGCTAACCAGGGGATGGCGCTAATACAAGCCTATAAATTTTCACATGATAAAAAATACCTCAAATACGCTTTAAGCAACCTCGATTATATTTTGGGCAGAAATGGAACAGGCTACTCCTACGTAACAGGGTATGGCAGCAAACCAACTATGCATCCGCATCACCGCCCTTCAGTTGCTGATGGTATTGTTGACCCTGTGCCCGGCTTACTGTCGGGTGGCCCCAATCCAGGCATGCAGGATCATATACCTGTGCCCTCAAAAGTACCTGATGAAGCTTATGTAGATGATGACCGGGCCTATGCAGTAAACGAAATAGCCATCAACTGGAATGCCCCGCTGGCTTATTTGGCTAATGCTATTGAAGCTTTACAAAACAATATAAGTAATTAATATATAACATATTAACCTAATTTAACTAAACATATAGATTAACTAACCCCCTAATTATGAGAAAGATATCCCTGGCTATTATCAGTTTCCTTTTCCTGGCGTCGCCTGGATTAATGGCTCAAGCCCGAAAACCAACTACCAATGACATCAACAAAAAAGTGGATGCCTTAATTTCCAAAATGACGCTGGAAGAAAAGGTTGGGCAGATGACGGAAGTAACTTTGGATGTGGTATCAAAAACAAATACTCCGTCGCATCAGTTGGATGCTGATAAGTTAAAGGAAGCCATCATGAAATATCATGTGGGTTCGATACTCAATGTAATGGGGGCCGCCTACGACAGGAAACATTGGTACGAGGTTATCTCTGAAATTCAAAAAACTGCAGCTCAAGATCGTTTAAAGATCCCTGTGATCTATGGTATTGACGCTATTCATGGTGAGAATTACACCTTGGGTAGTACGCTTTTTCCGCAGGAAATAGCCATGGCCGCTACTTTCAATAGAGCTATAGCGCATAGGGCAGGAGAGATCACCGCTTATGAAGTTCGCGCCAGCTATATTCCGTGGAATTATTCTCCCGTATTAGATTTGGGTAAATCACCGCTTTGGCCACGCATTTATGAGACATTTGGCGAAGACCCTTACCTGGTAAAAACCATGGGAGCATCCATTATCAGGGGTTACCAGGGAACTGATGTGGGTGACAAATATCACGTTGCAGCTTGTATGAAGCATTATTTGGGTTATAGCTATCCGCTGAGCGGTAAAGACCGCACCCCGGCCTGGATACCAGACCGTTATATGCGCGAGTACTTTTTACCCCCATTTGCCGAAGCTGTTAAAGCTGGTGCCAAAACTATTATGATCAATTCAGGAGAGATCAATGGAGTACCTATTCACGGCAGTAAATATATGTTGACGGATGTATTGCGCGGTGAATTGCACTTTGATGGCGTTGCGGTAACCGACTGGCGCGATATCCAATATTTGCATGATCGTCACCATATTGCTGCTACCCAAAAGGAAGCGGTAATGATAGCAGTAAATGCCGGGATCGATATGAGCATGGTGCCTTATGATTATACGTTTTTTACTTATTTGGTTGAATTGGTAAAAGAAGGTAAAGTGTCGATGGCCCGCATCAACGAGGCCGTGCATCGTATATTGAAAGTGAAATATGAAGTCGGCCTGTTTGAGCGTCCTGTTGGTAACCCTGACGATTATCCTAAGTTTGGTTCTGATGAGTTCCGCAATGTGAGTCTGCAGGCCGCTACAGAGGCTATTACGCTGTTAAAGAACAATAACAATGTACTTCCGCTTAAAAAGAATATCAAAGTGCTGGTAACGGGCCCTACAGCCAATACCATGCGTTCGCTGGACGGCGGCTGGAGCTATAACTGGCAGGGTGATCTTTCGGATAAACTGGCCGTGGGTAAAAACACCATACTGAAGGCTATTGAGCAAAAAATAGGGAAGGAGAGCGTGACCTATCAGCCGGGCGCTTCATTTGACAAGGCGGAGAATATCGATGATGCAATTTCTGCCGCGAAAAAAGCGGATGTGATCATACTTTGTTTAGGCGAATTATCCTATACTGAAAACGTAGGCAATATCGATGACCTGAACCTACCTGCTGCGCAAACACAATTAGCGCTTGAACTGGCTAAAACAGGCAAACCGGTTATCCTGGTATTGGCCGAGGGTCGCCCGCGGATTGTAACCGAGGCTGAAAGTCATTCTGCAGCTACCCTGATGGCTTATTTCTCCGGAAATGAGGGCGGAGACGCATTGGCCAATATTATTTTTGGTGATGCCAATCCTTCAGGTAAATTGCCCATCACGTATCCGCGTTATACCAATTCGTTGAATAACTATTATCGTAAAAACCTGGAGAACGGCAACCCGGATGATAAACATGGCTATAATCCGCTTTATGAGTTCGGGTATGGGTTGAGTTACACCACCTTTGCTTACAATAACCTGCATATCAACAAACCTGATCTGAAAGATGGCGAAGTATTGACTATTTCCGTTGATGTAAAAAATACCGGTCAGGTACAAGGCAAAGAATCCATACTGCTTTATACCAGCCAGCTTTATGCCAGTATATCGCCCGATACTAAGCGTTTGAGAGCCTATACCAAGATCGATCTTAAACCGGGCGAAACAAGAACAGTGACCTTTAAAATAACAGCTAAGGACCTGGCATTTGTAAATGATGTAAATAAAACTGTGACAGAGGCAGGTGAATTTAAAATACAGATAGGAGATCAAACCGCCAGCTTTAAATATGTTAATGGCGGTACGCCGTCGAGGACGGGGAGGTTGTAATTGCCTCCGATTGTCATTTCGAACGTAGAGAGAAATCTTGTACAAATGCAAGGCGAGCTATGCATTTGTACAAGATTTCTCTTCGTTCCTCGTTCGAAATGACATTTTTTATATTCTATCCCGGAATAAATGTTAAATAAACATTTTATTTTACATGCTGTTTAATTTATATTTGTATAAGCCTTAGGGCTCGCCAATATAAATCTAAAGCCAGTTATGAATAAAATATTGTGGGTATTCTGCATTAGTACCATTGTTTTAGTTTCCTGTTCAAAAAAAGACAATCCACCGGTAGTACCGCCACCTGCCACCTACAAACCACCTATTGTATCCGCCTCATTTGCCAAAGGGGCAGATATCAGCTGGGTTACGCAGATGGAATCCGCCGGGGTGAAGTTTTATGATAAAACCGGTACACAAACTGAATTATTTGCCTTAATGAAAAGCCTGGGAATGAATACCATCAGGTTAAGGGTATGGGTAAACCCAGCCGATGGATGGTGCAATACCGATGACCTGGTAGCCAAAGCCATCCGGGCTAAAAATGCCGGCATGAAGATCCTGATCGATTTTCATTACAGCGATGTATGGGCCGATCCTGGTCACCAGGCCAAACCTTCGGCATGGGCGGGGCTTGATTTTCCAACATTAGTTACTACGTTGCATGATTACACTGTCACTGTAATGACCACGCTAAAAACCAACGGCATAACTCCTGAATGGGTACAGATCGGCAACGAAACTGACGATGGCATGCTATGGGAAGATGGCAGGGCTTCAGTGCACATGAGTAATTTTGCAGCCTTGATAAAAAATGGCTACCAGGCTGTAAAATCGGTGAGCAGTACTACGAAAGTGATCGTGCATGTATCCAATGGTTTCAATAATGACCTGTTCCGTTATATGTTTGATGGATTGAAGAATAATGGCGCCCATTGGGATATTATCGGCATGTCCTTGTATCCTTCTACGAGTAACTGGAAAACACTGGATACACAATGCCTGGCTAATATCAATGATATGGTTACCCGTTACAGCACGCCTGTAATGGTGGTGGAAGTGGGCATGTCTGCCTCTGACCCAACAAACAGCAGGGATTTTTTGACTGACATTATTACTAAAGTAAATTCGGTACCGGCTGGAAATGGTTTAGGCGTGCTTTACTGGGAGCCCGAGGCTTATAACTGGAACTATGGTTTAGGCGCATTTGACAGCACTGGCAAGCCAACTATTGCCCTGGATGCATTTGGGAATTAGTGTTTAAATGATTGTTGATATTATAAATACCGCGCTGATACAAAAAGTAAACGCCAAAAAGTACATAAAGCTCATGCCGATCATCTTGGTAATGGTTCTGAAGATGTTGCGATGATATACCACCCTCAATGATCGGTATATGTACCAGGTAATATAAAGCACACCCGCAAGAACTATCCAATCAGTAATGTTCCAGCTTACGGGGATGATCCATTGCAATATGATCAATACCGTCAGAAACAAGAACAGGAAACAGTGGAAATGAAAAGAATAGATGAGGTGTTCTACATAGAATTTCTTGTTCTTCCAAAAGGCAACTCTCAGTATCAATGCAAATAAAGGGAGCAACAGGAACATCATTTTTGGCGTATTATGCTGGATATCTTCTGTAAACATTTCCTTTGCCTGCGAGCCATATTTTCCACGATAGTCAAATACCTTTTTATTCCATTGCCTTTCTAAAAAACTATCCTTATCATCCTCAGCTAATTTTTTCTGGTTAAGCAGGTATTGCTGATAGGTAGTATCGTCAGTAGTCGGTTTGAACCATTTATTGGGTCCTTTATCCGTAGTGTTGTTCCGTTGGTACTTCTTAACCCGCGTGTTTTGCTTACTTGGTTTACTGGCTTCAAGGTTTTTTTGAATTTCCTTTTTTGCGGGTGCAGGTATATAGGCATTGGCGGCTATCGCTTTTTTTACAGAATCAATGCTCTTTTCGGTTGCTGCCGGGTTTTTGTTTGCTTCGTTTACATTCACCACATCATGCCCCGTCTTGAAAAACAGCAGGAAATAAATAATGCTGATGAAAATGTACATTTTTATCGGGTGCAAATATTGTGCACGCCGGCCACCCGTGTATTCATTAGTAAGCATGCCTGGTTTGAAAAGCAGGGGCTTCAGTGTATGAAAAAACTGGTGGTCGAAATGAAAATAATCGCTGATGGCATGGTTCATCATATGCCCGAAGTTTTCCTTGATCTGTAGGTTCTCCTGCCCGCAAACATGGCAGTATTTACCCTGCAGGGTCGCTCCGCAATTCAGGCAATCATTCTCTTCGCGATAATGTTTTTTCATTGAACAGCTATTGTGAAAGGTATTTCTTTTTATTGGTTTTTCAAATATGTTGTATCGCCTGCTTTAATGCGGTATTATGTTTATATCTGAATACAAAGGGAAAGATAATGGCGATCACTAAAGCGTAGGCCGCAAATGTGAGCCATATACCATACCAGTTTTTGCTGTGATCGGCAGCAGTAAAGAAATGATCAATCAAAAAACCGCTGGTTAAACTGCCGAAAACAGCGCCAAATCCATTTACCATCATCATAAACAAACCCTGTGCGCTACCCCTTATTTCGGGCGTCGTTTGTGTTTCGACAAATAAGGAACCTGAAATATTAAAGAAATCAAATGCCATACCGTAAACGATGCATGATAATACGATCATCCATAATCCACCGGCCGGATCACCAAAGGCAAAAAGGCCAAACCGGAGCACCCATGCGAGCATGCTAAAAAGCATGACATATTTGATCCCGAATTTGCGGAGGAAGAAAGGTATAGCCAGGATAAAAAGCGTTTCGGATACCTGCGATATGGACATAATGATAGCCGGATATCTTATCGCTGTTAAATTCTTATACTGGGCTATATTTTTAAAATCCTGCAGGTAAGTGTCGCCGTAAGCGTTGGTGAGTTGCAGCGCAGCACCCAATAGCATCGAAAAAGCGAAAAAGACAGCGAATTTTGGTGTTTTGAATAGGGTGAAAGCTCTTAATCCCAATACATCCATAAATGACCGGTTATCTGTCTTGATATACAATGGAGGGCATTTTGGTAGCGTAAATGCAAACAGGCCCAATGCAACCGCCACTGCAGATGCAATGTAAAACTGCATAGCCGTGGTTTCACTATGCGTAAGGCTTACTACCCATAAGGCAACAATAAAACCGACTGTTCCCCACGTACGGATTGGCGGATACTCTCTTACCACATCCATATTGTTTTTCTTCATTGCCGAATAAGCAACAGTTATTGACAGTGAAATAGTCGGCATGTAAAAGATCATGTTCACTAGCATCACCCAGAAAAATGCTGATGGGTTAGTGATCATCGGCAGGACAAGCAATGATAAAGCACCCAGGATATGCATGATGCCATATAGTTTTTCGGCATTGATCCACCTGTCGACAATGATCCCCGTAAGGGCAGGCATAAAAATAGAGGAAATGCCCATCGTAGAAAAAATAGCTCCGAACTGCGCGCCCGACCAATGTTTATTCTGAAACCAGTATGCACCAATGGTAAGCAGCCAAGCGCCCCACACAAAATATTGCATAAAATTCATCAGTATTAAGCGGAACTTAATAGTCATAAGGGTGCCCTGGTTATTAGATCAGTTATCGGGGGTAAAATAGGAAAAGGATTTGAAATTAATAAATAGAGGCCGGAGATTAGTTAATATCATTATAGTGACAAAGGAATGCTTTTTACCTAACCTCTGATCACAAATCTCTAATCACTGCTCAAGACGCTTTTCTCCGGTTCAGTTCATCGCGTATTTTGGCAGCTTTTTCATAAGCTTCCTCGGTAAGCGCTTCCTGTAATTTGGTTTTCAGTTCATCAACACTCAGAGAACCGAACCCGGTAGTTGCGGCGGTTACCGCTTTTTCTTCGGCAGCATCGCTCATATTTTCGAGATACACAAAATCGTTGCCTTCAATCACGATACCCGCCGTCGACAGGATAAATTCATAGGTATAGATAGCACAATCAAACCTTACGGCCATGGCAATGGCATCAGAGGTACGTGCATCGATCTCAATCACTTTCTTGCCGTCAGAACAGATCAGCTTGGAGTAAAATATACCATCGACCAGGTTATAAATAATGATCTCCTGTATGGTGATATTATAAGCCTGCGCGAAGTTTTTGAACAGATCATGAGTAAGCGGCCTGCTGGGCGTCATTTTCTCTATTTCGATAGCAATAGCCTGGGCCTCAAAAGAGCCAATGATGATGGGCAGCCGGCGGCGACCGTTAACCTCGCCTAAAACCAGTGCGTACGCTCCCGACTGGGTTTGGCTGTATGACAGTCCAACTATATCCAGCTTAATTTTTTTCATGTTATTTCCCATCGCTGCAAACTGCTTATGCTGAAGTCTTATATTCCTTAACTGCTGCTATTAATTTTGGTACCACTTCAAATGCGTCACCAACGATACCGTAATCAGCCACTTTAAAAAATGGCGCTTCGGGATCTTTATTGATCACTACAATAATCTTTGAAGAGCTTACCCCCGCCAGGTGCTGAATAGCCCCTGAAATACCTATCGCAATATACAAATTTGGGCTGACAGCGATGCCTGTTTGTCCAACATGTTCGCTATGTGGCCTCCAGCCTGAATCCGAAACCGGTTTTGAGCATGCTGTGGCGGCTCCTAACAAGTCAGCCAGTTCCTCGATCATACCCCAGTTCTCAGGACCTTTTAATCCACGACCTCCTGAAACCACGATCTCGGCATCCGGCAAAGAAACCTTATCGGTTGATCTTACGATCTCCTTCACCATGGTTTTAAAATCAGATTCTTTGTTTTCCACGCTAAAATCTTCCACAGTGCCTGCACCTGCTTTTTCAACAACCTGGTAGGAGTTGGGTACAAGTGCGATCACCTTATTAGCGGAGGTTAATGAAACTGTAGCAAAGGCTTTGCCCGAAAAGGCTGTTTTTTTAACAGTGAATTTATCGCCGGATATTTCAGGTAGAGCTACCGCACCATCAGCCACACCAGCTTCCAGTTTCACAGCAATACGGGGCGCTAGGCCACGGCCCGAAAATGAATTGGACAGCACTACAATATCCGCGCTTTCTTTTTTTGCCGCGGCCGCGATAACCGAGGCATAAGCCTGGTTAACAAAGTTTTTCAGCTGAGTATTGGATACATTCAGCACTTTATCAGCGCCATATTTGCCCAATGTGCTTAACTGATCGGCGCTTACATCACCAATAGAAATAGCAACGAGGTTGGTTTTGGTTTGATCAGCAATTGCCCTGGCATACGAAACCGCTTCAAAAATGGACTTTTTGAATTTGCCTTCAGCATTCTCTGTATATATTAAAACTGACATAGTATTGTTTGAATCGTAAAATCTTTATAAAATTTATATAACACGTGCTTCGGTATGCAACAGCCCGATCAGCTTGGCACTGTCATCGGCAGGTACCAATTTTACCTGGCCGCGCTGGGCCGGTGTTTCATAACTGATAATCTCTGAGGTAGTTTTAATTTCAACCGCATCGATCACGCTTAATGGTTTAGTACGTGCCGACATGATGCCGCGCATATTTGGTATTTTGGGCTCGGCAACACCTTCAGCAGTTCCGGCTACAAAAGGGAAAGGGATAACCAATACTTCCTTACCGCCTTCAATTTCCCGTTCCACGGTACCTTTATCGCCATCCACATCCAGTTTTTTGATGATGGATACTGACGGTATATCTAAAAGCTCACCCAGCATACCTGCCACTTTAGAGCCATTGTAATCGATAGACTCGCGCCCGGTCAATATCAGGTCAAAAAAATTTTGTTTGGCATACTGTGCCACCTGGTAGGCCACAAACCAGGCATCATGTGGTTTGGCGTTGATACGTACCGCGTCATCAGCACCAATCGCCAATGCTTTGCGGATAGTTGCTTCGGTATTCGCTTCACCTACATTGATCACGGTTACCGTCCCTTTACCGCCTTCGGCCAGCTCAATAGCACGCGATAGGGCGATCTCGTCATAAGGGTTCAGGATAAATTGAACACCATTTGTATTAAATTGGGTGTTGTTATCAGTAAAAGTTATTTTTGTCGTTGTATCAGGGACATTACTTATACATACCAGTATCTTCATCAGGCTATTTTGTTTTTAATTGGCAATGGTTATTATAATGTGTGTTATGGTTTTATTCATTTTACTCATGAACACACGCCATGGTTTTCATGAATTAGGTTTTGCAAATTTAGTTAAAAAAGAGAGAGTTTAAAATGGAGTTGAGCCGATTAGAAAAGCTGCTGGAATTTTTGAAGAATGAACCCAATGACGAATTTTTACAATATGCCCTGGCAACCGAATATCTGCGCCTGAATGAGACGGATAAAGCCCTGCAATATTATGAGAACCTGGTGAATAACCATCCTGATTATGTGGGGACTTATTATCACCTGGGCAAATTATACGAGGCCCTGAACCGAAAACCTGATGCTATCAGCACCTATGAAAAGGGAATGGCAATAGCCAAAAGCAAGCGCGATAACCACGCGTTTTCTGAATTGCAGACCGTTTATCGTGAAGCGACCGGCTGGGATGAGGACGATGATTACTAAATAGATCATTGGTTCACTGGTTCAGTTGTTCATTAGTTTGGTGCAGCTTACCAATGAACTAATGACTAATGACCAATAAACCAAATGAGGAAACGGCAACTTTTATTTCTTCGTGATGTACTGTTTTACACCTTTACCGCTTTTGGCGGACCGCAGGCGCATATCGCTATTTTGCTGCGCGAATTTGTAGAAAAGCGCCGTTACGTCACCGAACAGGAATTAATGGAGTTGAATGCTCTTTCACAAATACTACCCGGCCCTTCGTCAACCCAAACGCTGGTTGGTATAGCCTGGAAGGTAGGGGGACTGCGCTTAGCTATTATTACTTTTCTGATCTGGATATTTCCATCGGCGACTATTATGTGCATGGCGGCTATCAGCTATAAAATATTTTTGACACATAGCCAGTTCACCAATGTATTGCGTTTTGTGCAGCCCATAGCTGTAGGGATAGTAGCCTATGCCACTTATACTTTTGCGACCAAATTTTTAAAAACAAAAGTTAGTGCCATGCTGGCCATCGGGTCGTTGATTGCCACGCTTATTTTGCAAAATGCTTATGCTTTCCCTATCCTGATATTATTGGGCGGGATCATTTCATCGGCATTGGAAACACAACCACAGGAAAGCGAACTGCGTGTAAGCCTGTTTGCCAATGTAAACCCCAATAAGGTGGCTTATTTCATCGGCATATTACTTGCCTTTGCAGCTTTGGGTGCTGTTATCAATCAAACATCACCCTTCAGTTTGCCTATACGTTTGTTTGAAAACTTTTATCGCAACGGTATCCTCATTTTTGGTGGTGGACAGGTTTTGGTGCCGCTGATGTACACGGAGTTTGTGGAGGTGAAACATTACCTCACCAGTTCCGAGTTTTTATCCGGGTTTGCCATTCAGCAGGCATTACCGGGCCCTACTTTTTCATTTACCTCCTTTATCGGCACCATTTCTTTGGGAAACAAAGGCTACAGCATTGGCGGGCAAATTATGGGGAGCATTGTCGCAGTGATCGGGATCAACCTGCCAGGCCTTATCCTGATACTTTTTATCGTTCCGTTTTGGGAGGACCTTAAAAAGATCACCCGTATCCGCAACTCATTAAGCGGGATTAGTGCAGTTGCGGTAGGTTTTATGGCAACAGCGTTGATCTTACTAACCAAACCATTCGGGCTTAACTTTTTGGCTTATGGGTTAATGATAGGGACGTTTTTGCTGCTGACATTTACTAAGATAAAAACTCCGGTTGTGATTATTATCGGGGTGGTGTTGGGGTTGATTTTTTAAATAGTTGAAACGTTGGAAAGTTGTAAGGTTTGAATGTTATAATTCAACACTAAAAGTAACCTTTCAACTTTACAACTTTACAACCTTCCAACAACTTAAAACGGTTGCTCATCCTCCATATCATCCATCCTTGACGGGCGGATAATAAAGTTGCTTGGCTTATCAAAATCAGCGGATGGGGTCAAGCCTGTAAAAGCGCTTCCGGGGGCAGGGAAGCCGCCCATACCTTCATCCAGATCGGTGAACTTTACATATTTGCCCACAAATTTCAATCTTACACGCCCGGTTTCGCCGTTACGGTGCTTAGCAATAATAATTTCACCAACTCCCTGCGTAGGATTATTATCTTCATCCACATCCAATCCGTAGTATTCCGGACGGTAAAGGAATAGCACCATATCTGCGTCCTGCTCGATAGAACCGGACTCACGTAAATCGGACAACATTGGTCGCTTGGAACCACCCGGACGGTTTTCAACCGCACGACTTAATTGCGACAGGGCTATAACGGGCACATTTAATTCCTTAGCCACTGACTTCAGCGCACGTGATATACTACCGATCTCCTGTTCACGGTTGCCACCGCCTTTTCCATCGCTGCTTTTTCCCTGCATTAATTGCAGGTAATCGATGATGATCAACTGGATATCATGTTGTGACTTTAAACGGCGGCATTTGGCCCTGAATTCGAATATATTAAGCGCAGGTGTATCATCAATGATCAGAGGGGCTTGCTCCAACCTGCCTATCTTGGAATGGATCTGCTGCCATTCCCATTCTTCCAAAGTACCCTTACGTATCTTTTCCTGCTCAATTTCGGTTTCACCGGATATTAAACGGTTAACCAACTGAACGGAGGACATTTCGAGCGAGAATACCACCACCGGTTTGTTAAAATCAACTGCCGCATTGCGGGCGCAGCTTAGTACGAAAGCCGTTTTACCCATTGCCGGGCGGGCAGCGATAATTACCAGGTCGGATTTTTGCCAGCCAGAGGTCATCCTGTCAAGATCTGTAAAGCCGGAAGCTACACCCGTCAAGCCATCTTTTTTATCTTTCAGCGCTTCAATTTCTTTCAGCGTTTCGTGCATCAGATCGTCCATCTTACGGGAGTCGCGGCGCAGGTTATTTTGGGCGATCTCGAAAAGATTTTTTTCGGCTCTATCCAACAGGTCAAGCACATCGGTGGTATCTTCATAAGCGCTGTTGATCACCTCTGTAGAGATACGGATCAGCTCGCGCTGGATAAATTTTTGGATAATGATCCGCGAGTGGAACTCAATATTGGCTGCAGAAGCTACACGATTGGTCAGCTCGGTGATATAATAAGCACCACCGATCATTTCCAGCTCGCCCTGGTTGCGCAATTGGGACGTAACGGTCAATATATCAACCGGCGATGTTTTTTCGAATAGGTGGCGTATAGCCGCGAATATCTTTTGATGATTATCACGATAAAAAACCTCCGGTTTCAGAATATCAATAACGGACGACAATGCATCTTTTTCGAGCATCAAAGCACCTAAAACAGCCTCCTCCAGGTCGGTTGCCTGCGGGGGTAATTTGCCCAGCCCGCTGTATGGGGTTGGATTGGTAAACCGGCTTCTTTTGTCGTTAGCGTTAGGCTTGTAGTTAGGGGTATCGTTCTCCAAAATCATGTCTCAAAAATATACTAAAAAATCGCGGTTTTGCTAATCGTTTAAATCTTTTTATTTCAATGAGGCAAACGCCAAATCAATAAAAATTAAGAATATTTAAATTAACAACCGAATGTTAGTAACTATTAATTTTAGCTGTAAATCAGCCTTTCCAAAGCATTGTTAATAAAATGATTTTGCTTATTTATTTAAAAATAGATAAATAAAGACGGCATCATTTAGCGCCACTACAAAGTTAATTAATATGGCTAATTTTACACCCACAATTAATTAACATAATGTCGTATAACAACAGGGAAAGCAAGGAAAGCAATCAAATGGTTTTTGGTATCAGGGCGGTTATCGAAGCGATACGTTCTGGTAAGGAGATCGAATCTTTATACATACAAAGAGGTGTAGGCGGAGGCCTGCTTAACGAACTTAGAGCATTGTTGACTGAATACAGTATCGTGGCCCAACAGGTACCGGTTGAAAAGTTAAACCGCATCACCGCTAAAAATCACCAGGGAGTGATCGCGGTGATATCACCCATCATCTACCAAAAAATAGAAAATATAATCCCGGAAGTATTCGAAAGGGGCGAAACCCCGCTGATATTGGTTTTGGACAGCATCACCGATGTGCGCAATATGGGAGCGATAGCACGTACTGCTGAATGTGCTGGTGTACACGCTATTGTTATCCCTGCAAAAGGATCGGCACAAATCAATGCGGATGCGATCAAAACATCGGCAGGGGCGTTGTACAAGATCCCGGTTTGCCGGCACGATAACTTTATGCAAACCATTAAGTTTTTGCAGGAATCGGGCCTGCAATTGGTTTGCTGCACCGAAAAAACAAAGGAAGATATCTATACACCCGATTATACCCCGCCAACTGCCATCATTATGGGTTCGGAAGAAGATGGTATTCGCAATGAAATCATCCGCATTGCTGACCATTTGGCTAAGATACCAATGTTTGGTGAGATCGAATCGTTGAATGTTTCGGTATCGACTGGGGTGATTTTGTATGAAGCAATTCGCCAGCGAGGAGTTAAGTAGTTGATTAAGTTAGACCCGGTTAAACTCAATCAACCACTTAACTTAATCAACCTAATCAACTAACCCTAAATATACTTCACCCCAAACTTATGCTTTACATCAGCCACAACCTGTTTCACGTTTTGTTCCTGGTCGCGGGGGCATATTAAGAGCGTATTGTTTGCTTCAACTACAATAAAATCATGAAGGCCCTGCAATACCACCAATTTGTCGCCGGGCACATTTACCATACAGTTTGATGAATCGTACATGATTACTTTTTCGGATGGGATAACGGCATTGCCTACATAATCTTTCTCGGCCAATTGATAGATAGATGCCCAGGTACCCAGGTCAGACCAACCAAATTCAGACGGCAGTACAAACACATTCTCGGCTTTTTCCATTATCCCATAGTCAATAGAGATATTGGTGCATTGCTGATAGGCTTTATGGATATGTTTTTTTTCACCATCGGTATTGTATACAGGCCTTGCATCGGCAAATATCTCATTCATCTCGGGCAGGTACCGGCTAAAGGCGCTTAATATAGCTTTAGCCGACCATACAAATATGCCCGCGTTCCATAAAAAGTCGCCGCTTTGGATAAATGTGCGGGCGATCTCTAAAGTAGGTTTTTCGGTGAAGGTTTTTACTTTATGAAAGTCGTTATTAATAGCCTGGTCGGTAAACTGGATGTACCCGTAACCAGTATCCGGCCTCGATGGCTTTATGCCGAGGGTAACCAGGCAGTCCTTTTCGGCTGCCGTTTTTAATGATTTTTCAATAGCGGCAACAAAAGCTGCTTCGTCCAGTATCAAATGGTCGGAGGGGGCAACTACAATAGCCGCATTGGGATTGATGCTTTCAATTTTAAAACAGCCATAAGCTATACATGGCGCAGTGTTGCGCATCACCGGTTCGGTCAGTATTTGCTGATCGGCCATATCGGGCAGTTGCGTTTTTACAAGGCCGGTGTAATTTTCATTGGTAACAACGTATATATTTTCTTTGGGGCAAACCTTCAAAAACCGCTCATAAGTATTTTGTATCAGTGTTTTGCCTGTACCCAGGATATCTAAAAATTGTTTTGGGTGGGATGTTCTGCTAATAGGCCAGAAGCGGCTTCCGATGCCACCGGCCATGATAATAGCATAATAGTTTTTATTCATGTGCGTTTGAAGAATTTTGTAGCTGTATTTAGTTGACAAAAATGGACAATATTCTGTAAATTATATATTAAATAAAATTACCTAAAGCGGATAAATTTCTATCCGGGTTTAAAATGCGTAAACAAATGAAATTGTTTTCATTTAAAAATCATTTCAATATAAAATTTTAAACAAAACCCATCGTTTATTTAGAAAAATTTGTTATTTTGAACTTTTAAATATAATAATAGAATACACTACTAATGATTGAAACAAAACGGTCGCTTTTTGATAATCTCCAGAATTTTTTTGGGTTTGATAACTTCAAAGGAGAGCAGGAAGCGATTATAACTAATATTTTAGCCGGTAACGATACGTTTGTGATTATGCCTACGGGCGGCGGTAAATCCATGTGCTACCAGCTGCCGGCGTTGATGAGTGAAGGAACAGCGATTGTGATTTCTCCATTGATTGCACTAATGAAAAACCAGGTCGATCAGCTCAGAGCATTTGGCGGATCAGACAGCATTGCACATTTTTTAAACTCATCATTAAATAAGGCCGAAATAGGCCGTGTTAAAGAAGACGTGCTGAGCGGTAAAACAAAACTATTGTATGTAGCGCCCGAATCACTGACCAAACAGGAGAACGTTGATTTTTTACGCCTTAACCAGGTTTCGTTCGTAGCGGTTGATGAGGCGCATTGTATATCGGAATGGGGGCACGATTTCAGGCCCGAATACCGCAAAATAAGGCAGGTGATCAGTAATATTGGTGATAATATCCCCATCATTGCTTTAACAGCTACAGCAACGCCTAAAGTGCAGCAGGATATCCAGAAGAACCTGCAGATGAATAATGCCACGGTATATAAATCTTCGTTCAACCGCTCAAATTTGTTTTACGAGGTACGTGCCAAGCGCAACGTGATCAAAGAGATCGTAAAGTTTGTGAAGCAGCACCAGGGCAAATCAGGAATCATATACTGCCTGAGCCGTAAGAAGGTGGAAGAAGTTGCTGAAGCACTTAACCTGAACGGGATAAAAGCATTACCCTATCATGCCGGGCTTGAATCAAAGATGCGGGCCGATACCCAGGATAAATTCCTGATGGAGGATGTGGACGTTATTGTGGCTACCATAGCCTTCGGCATGGGTATAGATAAACCTGATGTACGTTACGTGATTCATCACGACATGCCTAAAAGCATGGAGGGATATTACCAGGAAACCGGCCGCGCTGGGCGTGATGGCGGAGAGGGGATATGTGTTGCTTTCTATTCGGAAAAGGATATTGATAAGCTGCAGAAATTCATGAAGGATAAGCCGGTATCAGAACGCGAGATCGGCACCCAGATATTGAAAGAAGTGATTGACTATGCGGAGTCGGCAGTATGCCGCCGTAAACAATTGCTTCATTATTTTGGCGAAAACTTTAACGAGGCCGGATGTAATAATATGTGCGACAATAGCTGCTCGCATAAAGAGCATTTTGACGGCGAAGAACACCTGCATAAAGCCCTAAGCCTGATCAAGCAGTTAGGTGAAAAATTTGATGATAAACACGTTATCAGTGCTTTAATGGGCGTAGATAATCCGCAGATACATAATTATGAGCACCACCTGTTACCTGAATTTGGCTCGGGCAAGGAGCAGGGCGAAAACATGTGGAACTCATTACTGAGGCAGGCGTTGCTGAACAATTACCTATCTAAGGATATTGATCAGTATGGCTTGCTGCGTTTAACTAAATCAGGCAATAACTTCCTCGATAACCCGCACAGTATCCGTTTTATCATGAACAGGCCCATGGAGAGTACTGATGAGGATGAATCAGAAGACGGGCCAAGGCAGGGTGGAAGCGCATTGGATACCGAATTGCTGCAAATGCTTAAGGATCTGCGCAAAAAGATCGCCAAGCAAAAAGGGTTGCCTCCGTTCGTGATATTCCAGGACCCTTCTTTGGAGGAAATGTGCACGCATTACCCGATCAATACAGAGGAACTGAAACAGATATCAGGTGTTGGGGCTGGAAAAGCCTTAAAATTCGGCGCTCAGTTTACCGACCTGATCAAGAAATATGTAGAGGATAACGAGATAGACCGCCCGATTGATATGGTGATCAAAAGCGCTGCTAATAAATCGGCGCTTAAGGTTTATATCATCCAGAATATCGACCGTCATTTGAACCTGGAGGATATAGCCAAATCAAAAGGCTTGAGCTATGAAGAAATTCTGCGTGAAGTGGAGTCGATCGTAAACTCGGGTACCAAACTTAACCTGAATTACTTTATTGATGAAGTAATTGATGAGGACAGGCAGGATGAAGTGTTTGATTACTTTAAAACTGCCGAGATCGATTCAATTGATGACGCCTTGGTTGAATTAGGCCATGATGAATATACCCGCGAAGAAGTACAATTGATGCGGATCAAGTTTATGTCGGAATTAGGAAATTAATTGAATGGTAGAGACGCAATGCGTTGCGTCTCTACGGAATAATATCATTAAGCCTTTGGATTGATTTCAAAGGCTTTTTTTATTCTTAATCTTTCTTGAACTCCAGATAATCAAAATTCATATTGCCATTACCTACCACATGTAGGGTAAGCACATGAATACCTTTTTGAAGTTCAATCTTAGCCAAAGCTTCTGACTTGTTCCAATGATGCCATTGGCGCCATTTCACGGTGTCGCGGTCGTCATGGGTAGAGGTTACTTTGAGTTGGCCGGCTATTTCTTTTCCATCAATATCCAATGCGATCGTACCATCACCATTGGCGGTATACATTAAACCCACACCGTAAGTCCCGGCTTCCTTAACTTTTACCGTGTATTTGATCCATTCGCCGGGTACGGTCCAGCCCACATACAGTTTACCCATGTCACGAGGCACTTTATTGTAATGGTTATCGTCAATATCGCCGGTTTTGGTAAAGGAGATATCCACGCCTTCCTTTATCCTGAATTCGTGCAAATAACTGCCATCGGCCGGGTTTAGTTTACCGCTGCCATTGTTAACGCTGTCTGTATCGTGATACGCTATACCTTCACCGCCTTCGTTGTAGAATTCACATTCTATTCGTCCGGGAATTTGCTGGATTTGGTTTTTATAGGGTTTGCCAGAATCAATGGTTTGGTAAATAAAAGACCAGGACAAAAAGGAAATAAAGACGAAAAGGATGATAATTTTCATCCTATAAAGTTATGAATTACACACATAAACCTTTCAGCTTTATGCTTTCACCTTTCAGCCTATTTTGCGATGATCTTAAACTCTGTCCTTCTGTTCCTGCTGCGATCCTCGTCATTATCGTTTGATGCTACCGGTTGTGTTTCACCGTAACCTTTATAGGTTAGTCTGGCTGCATTAACGCCATTGGCGATCAAATACCGGTAAACGGACTTCGCCCGGTTTTCGGAAAGAATTTGATTTGATTGCTCATTACCCACATTATCAGTATGACCCGATACTTCGATGCGTACGGTGGGATTTAAATTGAGGAACTCCACCAGCTTTTGCAGCTCAGATTTTGATTCACCTTTAATGTCAAACCTGTTCGTATCAAAGAAAATATTTTTCAATATTACCTTATTGCCAACCTCGATGGGCTGCAGCAGAACAGCTATGTTGAACGGCTTGGTATCCTTGTAGCCAACAAGAGAAAAATTAGCCGAATAAAACAAGTATCCATCTTTAGATATGTTGAGGCCATAGTTTCTGCCCGTGGTAAGGGTTGCTAAAAAATCACCCTGATCAATAGAACTATAATCCTGGTATACAGGGCTATTTTTGTCCAGTTCAATGATCTCAACCGCGGCCTCGAGGGGTTGTTTGGTCACGGCGTCATTCACGGTCCCTTTCACGTAGGTTACACTGCGTGGCCTCAAATTGGCCGGAAGCTCGAAAGTATAGATATCAAATCCGCCGGAACCGTTAAGGTTATTAGAGGCAAAAAAAGCATAAGAGCCATATGCTGTTAAATTAAGACCGTTCTCATCGCCGTTTGAATTGATAGGGTAGCCTAAATTCTCCGGTTTTTGCCATTTGCCATCTTTACCTAAACGACTCATGAACAGGTCTTTTCCACCCAGTCCCGGCCAACCGTTTGAGCAGAAATAAAGCGTACTATCATCCGGGTGAATAAATGGCGATTGCTCGTCAAATGACGTATTAATATTGGGCCCAAGGTTTTCCGGTTCGGACCATCCCTGGTTAGATAAGTTAGATTTCCATATATCATAACCGCCATAGCCTCCCTTTCGGTTGCTTACAAAATAAAGCGTACGCCCATCGGCACTGATAGACGGCTGGGATTCCCATCCTGAAGTATTGACCGGCGGACTAAGGTCATACGGCTTGCTCCAGTCATCCCCTTTTTTTTGCGAGATGTAGATATCACAACGGCCTAAACCATCGGGCCGGTTACAGCCGGTAAAAAACAACACCTTACCATCCTGTGATATCGACTGAGCGCCTTCATTATAACGTGGGGTGTTGATGTGGTCGCTTAAATAAGTGGCGGTTTGCCATTTGCCGTCAACCTTAATACTCTTGTAAAAATCCTCATTGTTATTGATCTTCCTGGTAAATATCAATGTGCTTTCATCAGCAGTGATGGTTGGCAGGTATTCATCATCAGCGGTATTAATTTCAGCACCGATGTTGATCGGCTTAAATGGAACCGGGTGCTGTATTGCCTCTATACTGAACTTACAATCCTTCAGCAGCTTTTGAGCAATAAATACGGTTTGAGGCGTCAGGTTTTCGAAAGCCAGGTATTTTTCCAGGTGCTTCTCTGCCGATGCATATTGCGCCATATGGATCTCGACATCACCAATTTTATAATAAATACCCTTATTGAAATCGGGATTGATCTTAATGGCCAGGCTATATTGGTCTACCGCCTCTTTATACTTCCATTCCTGCCGGTAAATGTCGCCCAACACGGCATAGGCTTCTACGAATTTAGAATCTTCGTCAATGGCTTTTTTAAGATTAGCTATAGCCTCGTCATACAGATGGTCGTCAAGACTTTGATTGGCGAGGGCAAAATATTTGATAGCCTCTTTATTATTGGTTGAATATTCCCGTTGCTGGGCGAATAAAGAAGCGGACAGAATTAACAATACCGAAAGAAAAAAAAATTTCATCGCAGGTAATACGGTATTTAGTACCCGAAGTTACATTTATTAAGGGATATTCAAATATTTGTGGGTTTGGAGCGAGATTTCCCATTGTGGATTATTCATCACATATTCCACAATCAGCGGTGTCATTTCTTTTGATTTCGACCATTCAGGCTGCAAATATAATTTACAGTCAGGTGATACCAGTTTGGCGTGCTCCTCGGCCCATGCAAAATCTGACTTATTAAATACGATCACCTTTAGCTCATTTGCCTGCGAGGCTACACCTGCCGCAGGGCCTTTGAATTTTTTTGGAGAAAGACATATCCAATCCCATTTGCCCGAAAGTGGGTAGGCACCTGATGTTTCGATAAATGTTTTGATGCCATTTTGCTGTAACAAACTGGTTAAATGATCCAGATTATAAAGCAATGGCTCACCGCCGGTAACTACAACAGCCCTTGAGGGGTGTTGTAAAGCGTTCTCTACGATTTGATTAGCAGCAGTGAGTGGATGCAACTCTGCATCCCAGCTTTCCTTTACATCGCACCAATGGCAGCCTACATCACATCCGCCCAGGCGAATAAAGTATGCGGCCTTGCCGGTGTGAAATCCCTCGCCTTGTATCGTATAAAACTCTTCCATCAAAGGAAGCAATGTGCCATCTTCCGGAACCTGGTGTGCCATAATTAAAGCGCAAAAGTACGGTTTTGTGATGAAAGGGTAAAGCGGAAGGAGGTGAAAGGCTGAAGGCAAGAGGTTAAGGGTTTAATTTGATATTCAAAAGACAAAGCAATTATGCATGGCGCACAACAAAACCTTTAATCTTTCACCTTGACAAACACTTTGTTTTTAAATATTAAAAACGCTAATATTACTTGTAAATTCATCCTGATGAAAAAACGCTACTTTCCGGTTATATTCTTAATGCTGGTTTGTTTAACATCGTGTGTTGATGTTGAGGAGCATTATGATTTTAAGGCAGATGGTTCCTGCAAGGTTACCTATGGGTTTGATATGAGCAGGGCGGTTTCGGTACTGATGAACCTGATGACCGATTCTGTAAAGGCAACACCGCAGTTTGCTATGGTTAAGGATACCACCCTTAATTTTTATGGCGCCTTACCTGATAGCACCCAACAAAAAATGACGCTGGAAGAGTCAAATTTGGCAAAAAGCAGCAACCTGTCGGTGCAAATGAACCTTCAAAAAAACCTGATGAAGATCAGCATCTACCACCAGGCCAAGGATGCCGCCGATCTGCAATATTACCTGCGTAATATCTCAAAGATCGAATCGCACAGTAATCTGAATTCGGTAACGAAAAATAAAACCGGCGGGAAAGACTTTGATGCCCAGCAATTGATCAGCGGGCAGGATTATTACGCCTACGAGGTTACACCACATAAATTTTATCGCATTATCGACAAGGCAAAATTTAATGCCTTTTTGAAGAAAACAGCCTCTACATTTGCTATGGCAAAGGCGATGCTGATCGAGATGCCTTATAAGGTGGTGCTGAATTTTGCCAAGCCGGTAAAAAAGATAAACAACTCAAAAGCTGTATTATCCGCCGACAGGAAACGGGTTACGCTCCAAACCAATATGGATGAGATCATCAAAAATCCGGCGGTAATGAACCTGAAGATCGACTTTTAAATATACATGGAGTGGTACGAAATACCCGGCATCGAGCCCAAGGGGCAGCCATTTATAAAAAGGGTAAAGGCGGGAGGCAAAAATATATGCCTGGTCGGTTTTGAAAACGAGGTCTTCGCACTGTCGGCAAAATGTCCACATGCAGGCGGCGATCTTACCGCAGGATGGTGCAAGGACGGAAAATTGGTCTGCCCGGTCCACAGGTACTCGTTCGATTTACATACAGGAAAGGGGAGCGAGGGGCAAAACGATTATATAGACACCTACCCTATTGAAATAAAGGATGGCGCTATCTATGTGGGTATCAGTTCATTTTGGGAGAAACTTAAACAAGCATTTAAATCATGAGTACGATAGAGATCGATTATCTTACAGCAGATTTTTATAAGGCAATCAGCTTCAGAAACTCGCAACCACCTGAATTTGATACGCTGGATATTTTATTTTATGAAGACGGCACGCTGGTGAATAACAGTTTCGGCGAACCGATAGATTTCACTACTTCATCCTTTGTGGAAGCGATGCAGTCGCAGGTAGCAGCAGGCGATATGGAGCAATTTATGCAGCGCGAGATATTTTCAAAAACAGAAGTATTCGGCAAAATAGCGCAACGCGTCAGCGTTTATGAATACAATTTCAGCGACCAGGAAGTAACCCGTATGCCCAGGGGGATCAACTTTATCCAGTTTATCCAGGTAGAAGGTAACTGGCGCATCATTTCCATGGCATGGAACGATGAGAATGAGAATCATGTGATACCGGAGGAATATTTACAGAGGGGTTGATTGAGTTGAATAGGTTAGATTAAGTTGAATGGTTTTAAACTTAATCGCCTCAATTATATAACAAACTTACGAAGTTTTAAAAACTTCGTAAGTTTCTCGCCAATAAGTTTTCGAAGGCTAAGAATAAACTTCTTTATTTGCCGAAGCCAAAGTATTTTTCAGCAAGCCGATAATCGTCATCAGCCCAACGCCACCGGGTACAGGAGTGATCCAGGATGATTTTGGGGCTACGTTTTCAAAATCAACATCGCCATATAATTTATAACCTGATTTAGTTAGGGTAGATGTTTCGCGGTTCATACCAACATCGATCACGATCACGCCATCCTTTACCATATCAGCCGTGATAAAATTCTTCTTACCAATGGCTACGATCAGGATATCGGCCTGCAAAGTAAAGTTTTTGATATCAGGCGTGCGGCTATGGCAAATGGTTACCGTGCAGTTGCCTGGCTGGGTATTACGGGCCATTAATATGCTCATCGGTGAACCTACGATATTGCTGCGGCCAACCACCACACAATGCTTGCCGGTAGTGTCTATGCCATATTCCTTCAGCATCAGCGTGATGCCATAAGGCGTAGCCGGGATAAACGAAGGCAGATTACGCTGCATGCGACCCAAATTGATAGGATGGAAGCCATCCACATCTTTGCGATGGTCTATCTTTTCAGTTACTTTTTCGGGGTCGATATGTTTGGGTAAGGGTAGTTGCACGATGATGCCATCAATATCTTCATCATAATTCAGTTCAGCCACTTTGATGAGCAATTCCTCTTCGGTAACATCGTTTTCATAACGCACCAATGAGGATTTAAAACCAACCGCTTCGCAATTTTTCATTTTGCTGGCAACATAGGTTTCGCTGCCGCCATCATGCCCCACCAAAACCGCCACCAAATGCGGCTTGCGACCGGTACGCTCTAATATTTTAGCTGCTTCAATAGCTATTTCACCTTTGAGTTTTTCTGATACGTATTTTCCGTCTAAAAGCTGCATTACAATATGTTTTTAATCCAATGTTCTGGTAAAGGCTTAAGATCCAAGTCAACCAATTCAGATGATTGGACGATTTCTATGACAGGCTTTGAACCTAAAGATAGTTGAGTGTTTTGATTAGTATTTATTTTATCAATTACACTTTCTATAGTTTCATTCTTATTTTTTATTAACACTTGAAGTTGAACGTTCGAATCCGCATTATTATCAAAAACATTCACATGATATTTTGGGACAGAATTATCGTAAATAATCCATTCACCATAAGCGGCATCGGGTAGTTCAACAAAACTTACCGGGCCATGTAATGAATAATATGTTGTTACTCTATACAATTTTTATTGATTACTCTCTTTTAAGGGATGGAGTTTTAGTCTAACTTCAAAACCGCCATAAACGCGCTTTGCGGAATTTCCACATTACCTACCTGGCGCATGCGTTTTTTGCCTTTTTTCTGCTTTTCCAATAATTTACGCTTACGGGATATATCACCACCATAGCATTTGGCGGTAACATCCTTACGTAAGGCCTTTACTGTTTCGCGGGCGATAATCTTGGCGCCTATAGAAGCCTGTATGATAATTTCGAATTGCTGGCGGGGTATTAACTCCCTCAGTTTTTCGCATATCTTTTTACCGAAATCGTAAGAGTTGCCACGGAAAATCAGCGATGACAAAGCATCGACAGGTTCTGCATTCAAACGAATATCCAGCCTAACCAAATCCGACTTGCGGTAGCCTATCTGGTGATAATCAAATGAAGCGTAGCCTTTGGATATGGTTTTCAGCTTATCATAAAAATCAAACACGATCTCGCCCATCGGCATCTCGAATATCAGCTCCACACGGTCAGATGTGAGATATGATTGATTTTTGATGAACCCACGTTTCTGGATACAAAGGGACATCACCGGGCCCACAAATTCTGATTTAGTAATAATGGTTGCCTTGATATAAGGTTCTTCCACAAAATCAATTTTACTCGGGTCGGGGAGGTCTGAGGGGTTGTTCACCAGCAGTTCTTCTCCACGGGTGGTAAACGCTTTGTAGGATACGTTGGGAACCGTAGTGATCACCGTCATATCAAACTCGCGTTCCAGGCGCTCCTGGATGATCTCCATGTGCAGCATGCCCAAGAAGCCGCAACGGAAGCCAAATCCTAATGCTGCGGATGATTCCGGTTCGAAAACAAGTGAAGCATCATTCAATTGCAGCTTAGCCATTGATTCGCGCAGTTCCTCGTATTCGTCTGTATCTACCGGGTAAATACCGGCAAACACCATGGGTTTTACTTCCTCAAAACCCTGTATACCTGTTTCGCAGGGACGTTCCACGCTGGTTATGGTATCACCTACCTTTACTTCGCGCGCTTCTTTTATACCGGATATGATATAACCCACATCGCCGGTTTTAATGACATCACGGGGCGATTGTTTTAATTTTAAAGTGCCAATTTCATCAGCATTGTATTGTTTTTCGGTAGCGAAGAATTTCACTTTTTCGCCTTTTCGTATCTCGCCGTTAACCACTTTAAAGTAGGCTACAATGCCCCGGAAAGAGTTAAATACCGAATCAAATATCAAAGCCTGCAACGGTGCTTTGGGATCACCCACCGGATGAGGTACGCGCTTTACAATTGCTTCCAATATTTCATGCACACCCATGCCGGTTTTACCCGAGGCAGCAAGGATATCTTCGCGTTTGCAGCCGATCAGCTCAACGATCTGGTCTTTAACCTCCTCGGGCATTGCGCCGGGCAGGTCCATTTTATTGAGTACCGGGATAATTTCCAGGTCGTTCTCTAAAGCTAAATAGAGATTGGATATGGTTTGCGCCTGTATACCCTGCGCCGCATCTACGATCAGCAAAGCGCCTTCGCAGGCTGCTATGGAGCGTGAAACTTCATAAGAAAAGTCAACATGACCGGGGGTATCGATCAGGTTCAGGATATATTTCTGCCCATCGAGCTCATAATCCATCTGGATGGCATGGCTCTTTATGGTGATACCACGTTCGCGCTCAAGATCCATATCGTCAAGCAGTTGCGCCTGCGACTCACGCTGGGTTATGGTGTTGGTATATTCAAGCAACCGATCGGCGAGAGTACTCTTACCGTGGTCGATATGCGCTATAATACAAAAATTACGAATGTGCTCCATTTGAAGCGCAAAAGTAGCGTTTTTGGATGAGATTTTGGCATGGTGATTTCGGAATTCGGATTAACTACGTTAAGGGCTTCGCCGTTTTCAATTTCGGATTTAAACCACGTAAACGACCTGCACTTATTGAAACAAACTTATAGTAATTCCATAAGGCATACTGTCAAGTTAAAACAGAAATGAAAAAACACCCCATACCAGATCGTATTTTCTCTGACCCGCGTATAACCTAAAAATAACGCGAAGGGAATCAGCCAAAACAAGGAAATAAAACTAAGATGGATAATAGCAAAAAGAAATGCCGATATATAAATAGCTTGCTGTTTGTCGACTACCTTTAACAAGGTTTGTAACAAATATCCTCTATATCCCAATTCCTCGAATAGGGCGGGAAATATGGCTGTAAAAAAAATCAATAAAGCTTTACCATAACCAAATTGTTCAAAAAAGTTATAATAATAGACATCCTTGGAATAAAAAGTGACATTTAACCATCCAACCGAATAATGAACGAGCAGCGAACCGGTCATAGCTATTGCTCCATAAGCAGCCAGCTTGCGCACCGAAAAATTCTTCCATATCAGCAGTTGCTTATTATCTTGCCAGTTAAGGGCGAAAAATCCGATTGCAGTGAGTGCCATAAAAGCATCAAACAAAACAAGCCAGGAAAATGATTGAAATGCGTCAAATAGTGCTAAGCCACATACAATAACATCAAGCAAATAAAATAAAGCTGCCTGCTTAATAAGCATCCATTTTTCTTCAAACACCAGTTGAATCGTAGCTGATTGACTTATACCACAATAGTTGCAATATTTACAATCCATTGCAAGTAATGCTCCGCAATGTATACAAGGCTTTTTATCCGAAAGCTCGGTTTGTTCAACAATCAATGTTATGTGATATTGTTTTTGATCTTATCAACCTGAAAGGCTGATCTTATACCTTTTACAAGAAACCCAATGATGAATATCTTTACAATGATACCGGAAAAAATTGCCGCCGGGTCGTTAACAAAAATTAATACCTGAACAAGTATGTACAGGCAAAATCCTGATATAAGGCATGCAAGTGGTTTTTTTTGACTATATCCTCCTAAAGCCAGGAAAAGCATAGCCAATATTAGATTAGTGATCACCACAGCCAATATATTCGGATCATCACTTTTTACAAAGTAGATTATCAGGGCGCTCAATACAAAAATCCCAGCCAAATAATATAGCGTGTTGGTAGCATTTTTAAGCTTTTTATGGTAGTCGCGTAAGTCAATTTCGGCGGTGGCCTGCTTAGCAATAAAAGCCCTTTGTTCAGCTTCAGTTCCTTTTAACGGATAACCGCAATTAGTACAAAATTGATCGTCAATACCAACATGAGCACAACAGGCGTCGCAAAGTATTAGGTTGTTTGATTGGTGTGGAGAAGTTATTTCCATTTGTGTAAGGCTTAGAAACACTAATATAAAAATTAAGGCTGATACTATCAATACCTAATATACTACCCCACATTCCTGGTGATATGTTTGCTCTATTTCTTATCCTGCTAATCAATTCATATTCTAATCCACGGAAACAAATCGAGATATATTTTAAAATTCTTTATATAAATACTAAAAATATTAGCATTTTTACAAATCGAAATTGAAGTCAAATGCCAGATACCAAACAAGATATAGTCAGCCGTTTGCGAAAAGATATTTTGCTTTGGGAGGGTTTTAAACCCCCATCAGCAGGTATGAGCGGGGGCATTGGATTGGGGCCGGTTGAATCAGCCTTCCCTAATGGTATTTTTCCGACTGGCGTTATTCACGAAATGGTTTGCCCCACGCCTGAACAAGCGGCCGCAACCAGTGGCTTTATGGGCGGCTTGCTGGCCTCGTTGATGCAACAGGGCGGCGTATGCCTTTGGATAGGGATATCAAGAAAACTCTTTCCTCCGGCCTTAATGATCTTTAATGTAGAGCCCGACCGGATGATCTTTGTCGACCTGCAGCGGGAAAAGGATGTGCTTTGGGCAACGGAGGAGGCATTAAAATGCGAAGGGGTAGCGGCAGTTGTAGCCGAGTTACGGGAGATCAGCTTTGCACAATCGCGCCGGTTGCAGTTAGCAGTAGAAAATAGCAAGGTGACCGGTTTTATAGTACGAAATGATCCGCGGAAGATCAATACAACAACTTGTGTAGCCCGCTGGCAGATCACGCACTTACCCAGCGAATTGGAAAAAGACATGCCAGGTGTGGGCTTTCCGCGCTGGCAGGTGGAATTGCTCAAGGTGCGTAATGGAACACCGGGCAGCTGGGAATTGGAATGGGTAAATAGCTGCTTTAAACCAATTGAAGAAAAAATTACTGCAAGTCAATTAATAGAACGAAAGGCAGGCTGATATGCAAAAACGCTTTGTTTCGATATGGTTCCGTCATTTGACAACGGACTGGCTGACGCTCCGCCGGCCTGAACTGAAAGAGGTGCCTTTTGTTTTTGTTACACCTGTGAGAGGGCGAATTATTATCACCGCAGCAAATTTTTTAGCAGAAAAACAGGGGATAAGTGTTGGTATGGCCGCGGCTGACGCCAAAGCTATTGTTCCGTCACTTGAGGTGGTTGATGATATCCCGGGCCACGCAGCCAAATTATTAAAAGCATTAGGCGAATGGTGTATCCGTTATACCCCACTGATTGCTATAGACTTACCGGATGGGTTAATACTGGATATTTCCGGCTGCGCACATTTATGGGGAGGTGAGCGTACTTACCTGGGAACGATCATTAAAGTATTACGAGGCAAAGGCTATGATGCCAGGGGCGCGATGGCGGATACCGTAGGCACCGCCTGGGCAGTTGCCCGTTTTGGGAGAGTAAAGCCCATTATCGAACCCGGCGGGCAAGTGAATGCATTATTATCCCTGCCGCCTGCTGCGTTACGGTTGGAGCCTTTGATCCTGGAACGGTTACAAAAACTTGGTTTTTATACGGTCAAAAGTTTTATTGGTATAGGGCGTTCGGTATTGCGCCGGCGTTTTGGGCGGGATTTTTTGCTGCGCTTGGGCCAGGCTCTGGGTAACGAGGATGAACCACTGCAATTATTGCAGCCTATTGAACCTTACCATGAACGGCTGCCGTGTTTAGAGCCAATACGCACGGCAACCGGAATTGAGATCGCCATAAAAAAATTATTGGAAAATGCGTGCCGGCGATTGCAGGGCGAAGGGAAAGGATTGCGTACCGCTGTTTTGAAATGCTACCGCATAGATGGCCAATTGGTTGAGACAAGTATCGGCACCAACCGGCCTACTTACCATACCGGCCATTTGTTTAAGTTGTTTGAATTAAAAATAGCTTCGATCGAACCAGCATTGGGAATCGAACTGTTTACTCTCGATGCCCCAAAAGTAGAGGATGTTTCACCTGAGCAGGAGGTACTATGGTCAGCAGAAGGCGGTGGATTGGACGATGTGAGTTTAACGGAATTACTGGACAAACTGGCTAACAAGATCGGAGGCGGTAATATCCGCCGTTACTTACCTCAGGAACGCTACTGGCCGGAGCAATCTATTAAACCGGCGCTTTCGTTGTCAGAAAAACCTGCTACCACCTGGCGCACGGCGCGGCCGCGGCCATCACTGTTACTACCGCGACCCGAACGAATAGAGGTGATGGTAATGACTCCCGATTATCCCCCCAAATTTTTTATTTATAAGGGTGAAAAACATAACGTGAGCAAAGCTGATGGCCCGGAACGAATTGAAAGTGAATGGTGGGTCGATGCCGGGCAGCATCGGGATTATTACCACGTGGAAGATGAAGCTGGCCGGCGCTATTGGCTCTTCCGCTCGGGCCATTATTATGAGGAAAGCTCACAATGGTACATCCATGGTTTTTTTGCTTAAAAGAATATGAAATACGCGGAATTACAGGTTACCAGCAACTTTACCTTTATGCGGGGCGGATCGCACCCTGAGGAATTGGTATTGCGTGCAGTTGAATTAGGATACAATAAGATCGCTATTACCGACTGTAATAGCGTGGCCGGCGTAGTGCGGGCGCATAAAACTGCAAAGGCTAATGAGAAGGATATTTCGCTTATTCCTGCCTGCCGGCTTGAATTAGTGGATGGCCCGGGCTTACTGGCCTATCCAACCGATATAACGGCCTGGGGGCGATTGTGCGCATTGCTTAGCAAAGGAAATCTGCGCACAGAAAAAGGCAAATGTGAACTATATAAGCAAGATGTATTTGAACACGCTGAAGGCATCAAATTTATAACTATACCACCGGCCGCGCTTAATGCCAGTTTTGATTTTGATGATTCTTTTAAAGCTGCTTTAAAAGAATATAAAACCTTTTTTAGTACTAACCTTTATTTGGCAGCGACCCGTTCCTACAACGGGGATGATGATAAACGATTTTACCGGTTATCAAAACTTGGCGTTCCGATGGTAGCCACCAATGATGTGTATTACCATGAATCGGAACGGAGGGAACTGCAGGATGTGCAAACCTGCGTGCGCGAAAAATGCACGATCAGTACTGCCGGGTTTCGCCTGTATGCCAATGCAGAAAGATACCTGAAGCCGGTTGATGAATTGGAGCGTTTATTTCGTGAATATCCTGAGGCGATCGATCGTACACAGGAAATAGCTGATGCCTGCCGGTTTTCGCTGGATACTTTGAAATACCTTGAACCCGAATGGGTGAGCCCTGATGGCCGCACGGCAGATGAACACCTGGCCGAATATACCTGGGCAGGCGCCAAAAAGATGCTGGGCGAAAGTATTACGCCCAAGATCATTAAACAAATTAAATTCGAACTGGCTTTTTTTTCCCGCCGCAAACTGGCACCCTATTTCCTGAGGATATATGAATATACCAATAAGGCAACTGAGCTGGGTATTTTGCACCAGGGGCGGGGTTCGGCCGCCAATTGTACGGTATGTTTCTGTTTGGGAATCACACCGGTAAATCCTACTAAATCGCAGATGCTTTTTTCAAGGTTCATGTCTGATGCACGGGATGAATGGCCCGATGTGGACGTTGACTTTGAGCACGAACGCCGCGAAGAGATCATCCAGTGGATATACCAAACTTATGGCCGTGAGCATGCGGCTATTGTAGCTACCGTAACGCAAGAGCGGCATAAAGGTGCTATACGCGATGTAGGTAAAGCAATGGGCCTATCTGAGGATACGATCAAACGGCTTTCAGGTGCTATCTGGGATTTTTCGGAAGAAGCGTTTGACCGGGAACGAATAATTGCGCAGGGATTAAACCCCGATAACCCGCACTTGCACAAGGTGCTGGAATTAACCGAACAGATGATGGGTTTCCCGCGGCAGCTGGGGCAACATACCGGTGGTTTCGTGATCACTCAATGCAAGCTTTCGGATCTCTGCCCGGTGATGAATGCCCGGATGGAAGACCGTACGCAGTTGGAATGGAACAAAGATGACCTGGAAGACCTGGGTATTTTGAAAGTGGATGTGTTGGGGCTGGGTATGCTCACCTGTATCCGCAAAGCGTTTGATCTGGCTAAAGAACACCATGGACTTCATTTAACGCTTGAAAATGTTCCTCAGGATGACCCGGTGGTTTATGATATGATCTGCGAGGCCGATACTTTGGGGGTTTTCCAGATCGAGAGCCGTGCGCAGATGTCTATGCTGCCGCGTTTAAAACCGAGGAAATTTTACGACCTCGTTATTGAAGTCGCCATTGTACGCCCAGGGCCTATACAAGGAGATATGGTGCACCCGTACTTGCGGAGACGGGATGGTATAGACCCTATTGTATATCCTTCTGAAGAATTAAAAAAAATCTTGGGCCGAACATTAGGCGTACCCTTATTCCAGGAACAGGCTATGGAAATAGCGATTGTAGCAGCTGGCTTTACACCAGCGGAGGCAGATCAATTGCGGCGCAGTATGGCTACCTTTAAGGCTAAAGGGCAGGTAAGCCAGCACCGGAAAAAACTGGTTGATGGTATGGTGGCTAAAGGTTATGATGAGGAATTTGCGGGGCGGATATTTAAGCAATTGGAAGGTTTTGGCAGTTATGGTTTCCCGGAAAGTCATGCTACCAGTTTTGCTCATTTGGTGTATATATCCTGCTGGCTTAAATGCCATTATCCAGATGTTTTTGCCGCGGCGTTATTGAACAGCCAGCCAATGGGTTTTTACCAGCCCGCCCAGATCGTGATCGATGCTGAAAAGCATGGCGTAGTGATGAGGCCTGTGGATATTAATCATTCCCTTTGGGACAATACACTGGAAGAGAAAGAAGGCAAATACTGCGCGCTTCGATTAGGTTTCAGACAGGTGAAAGGATTGAACGAGGAGGATATGCAGGCTTTAATAGCAGGGCGAGGTGCCGGCTATACCAGTATCAGCCAATTAAGCAATGCCGGGGTACCGCAAGGTGCCATTGAAAAATTGACCGATGCTGATGCTTTCCGCTCGCTGAACCTTGACCGCCGCGAGGCCTTATGGGAAGTACCGGCGCTAAGCGACAAACCTATCGGGTTGTTTGCCGGTCAGCCATCTGAAAGCACTATGGAAGCGCAAATTACATTACCGTTAATGACGCAGGCAGAGCACGTGGTACAGGATTATGCTGCTACGGGTTTATCCTTAAAAGCACATCCGGTGAGTTTTGTACGCGAAAAATTAAACCTGCTCCACGTAACGGCCACCAGCGAATTAGCAAACAGAAAAGATGGAGATACAATTAAGGTGGCTGGTCTGGTCACAGTAAGGCAGCGGCCCGGTACCGCCAAAGGTATCCTGTTTATCACCATTGAAGATGAAACAGGATTTTCCAACCTGGTGGTTTGGGAGAAAATGTTTGATAAATACCGCAAAGAGATACTGCAGGCACGCTTGCTTATGGTGGAAGGAAAGCTACAGATAGAAGGAAAAGTGATCCATGTTATTGTAAACCGGTGTTTTAACCTTTCAGCATTATTGCGGGGGCTTACTACCTCACAAACCGAAGACCTGCCTGTGCTCACCTTATCGCGTGCGGATGAAACCACCTCGCCGGTCCCTGATACCAGGGATGTTTTTCATAAAGGGCGGAATTTTAAATGATCAATAGATATTATTTAAGATGTCAAAGTACAATTTTAATCATTTTCACAAATAATGTTCTGATGGAATGTCGGTCGGCTTGTTTAATGACGACATGTAGGTCTAATAGTTGTCTGTGAGGACACAGGCAACGGGGACATATACAAATTTACGGAAAGGGTTTGGATAAGTTACTGACGCGAGTTTGTCAGCACATTCATAGTTAAATTTTTTAACTATTGTGGTGTTCCATAGTGTTCCACTTTAAAAATAGAACACTTAAATAATAGGAAATCAGCATAATAGACTTATTCGCCGCGCTTCAAACCGAACTTTTCTATCTTACTATAAAGGTGACTGCGCTGAATATCAATATCATCCGCGGTTTTGGATACGTTCCAGTTGTTTTTTTCCAGTTTGAATTTGATGTACTCGCGTTCGGCAAAATCCTTATACTCCTGGAAGTTGGTAAACTGATCGAAATCTGTTTCCGGCGCCGCCGAGCCATTTGAAGATGGGGCAGGGGCCGATGGATTGGCAAAAGCCTTTACATCGCCATCAGTGATCACCTTATCACTTAATATGATCAGGCGCTCAACCATGTTCCTTAGTTCGCGTATGTTGCCTGTCCACGGTAGTGCTTTCAGTGCGTCAAGAGCTGCCTCGGATATCTTTTTAGGCGGCATGCCATAGTCGTTGCATATCTCATCCAAAAAGTTTTGTGTAAGCAGGCCAATATCGTCCTTGCGTTCAGAAAGAGGTGGTACGTGTATCAAAATAACGCTCAGGCGATGGTAAAGGTCCATACGGAAATTACCGGCTTCAATTTCTTTCAGCAAATCCTTGTTGGTTGCGGCTACTACACGTACATCAACCTCAATTTCTTTTTCGCCGCCTACGCGGGTTATTTTATTTTCCTGCAGTGCACGCAATACTTTTGCCTGTGCCGATTGGCTCATGTCGCCGATCTCATCCAAAAAAAGCGTGCCGCCGCTGGCAGATTCAAATTTGCCTATACGTTGTTTTACCGCGGAGGTAAAGGAGCCTTTTTCGTGACCGAATAACTCGCTTTCTATTAATTCAGAAGGAATAGCCGCGCAGTTCACTTCGATCAAAGGCGCATTGGAGCGGTTTGATTTTTCGTGCAGCCAGCGTGCTACCAGTTCTTTTCCGCTTCCGTTGGCACCGGTTATCAGTACACGGGCATCGGTAGGGGCCACACGTTCAATAGTTTCCTTTATTTTTATGATGGGCTGTGAGTTGCCCAGGATAGGGCGCACTTTTGAAACCTTGCGTTTTAATACTTTAGCCTCAGTAACCAAACTTCCCCTGTCTAAGGCATTGCGAACCGTGATCAGCAGGCGGTTCAGATCGGGTGGTTTTGAAATAAAGTCGAACGCGCCCTTTTTGCTTGCTTCAACCGCGGTTTCAACCGTTCCATGACCTGATATCATGATAAACGGCAGATCAGGTTTAACGGCAAGCCCTTCAGACAGCACTTCCATGCCATCCATCCGGTTCATTTTGATATCGCAAAGGATCAGGTCGTAATCGTTTTTTTCTATTAGCTCAAGGCCATCGATGCCATTATCTACATCTTCAACCTGGTAATCTTCGTATTCTAATATCTCTCGCAGGGTATTACGGATCGCCCGTTCATCATCAATTATTAAAATTTTAGCCATGTTTGTCAGTAAAATTGGGTAGAAATGTTAATGTGCTAAGTTATAAGATTTGTATAGAATAATACACAATAATACACACTTTTTAAATTAAAAAATAACCCCTTCCGTGTTACAGGAGAGGGGTTATTTTCCAGCAGCAAAGCTATAAGCCGGGTTCTGTTTATTCCGTTGCCGGGATAATTTCTATCATTGATCTGGCCCTGCCATTGCTGACAGGTTCAAGCAACCTACCCATCCTGGTGATAACCGATACCGATTATTATCGGACGGCATACTAAAGCGAGCAGCTTCGATCCAGGACCTATTTGGTCTTTCAACTCCTGAGGTTTACCGCGATCCCGGTCGCCCGGAAAAGCCGTGAGCTCTTACCTCACGTTTTCACCCTTACCCCGATAAATCGTGGCGGTTTATTTTCTGTGGCACTTGCTGTCGCCGGCTGTCGGCGCCTTCCCGTTAGGAAGCAGGATGCTCTGTGTTGCCCGGACTTTCCTCCCCCAGTTTAGGGCCGGGAGCGATAGAACGTTTTGCGGTACAAAGATAGGTATTAGTTGAATAAGTTAGATTAAGTTGATTGAGTGAATGGTTAAAAACTCAATTATTGATTACACTTACCTAAATCATTCTCCACTTGCTGAAAATCAATTGTGTTAAGTTTATTACCGAAGGAATTGCCAATATAAGTAAGCACCTGCGCTATTTCCATATTAGTCAATTCGACTACCGGCATAGTATCATCATAAGTTTTACTATTGATGGTTATTTTTCCTTTTAAGCCAAATTTTACCAGGCAGGCTAACGCAGTTTTATTGTTTTTAAGATAGGCAGTGTCAGTAAGTGGCGGCATCAGGTCGGATAAACCTTCGCCTTTGGCGCCATGGCAGTTCTGGCAATGGGTTTGGTACACCACTGCCCCTGTAGAATAATAACGTTTAAATTCAAGGCTTTCCTCGCTCTCGCACGAAACAATAAAAAGAATTATAACGGCCGAAATTGCCCCGATGATCCTTAATTTCATTGGGCGATCATTTGGTCGGGTTCGGTTTGCAATTCCTTAATATCCGCTATCATCTGGTCAACCTGCTTAGGATCAGTGCCGTCATAAGAGCCCCTGACGCGTTTTTGTTTATCAACCAACAGAAATGATCCATCATGGATAAATTGCTCTTTAGCATCTTCCTCAGGCTTGCGTACCAGGTAACTTTCAGACAATTTGTATATCTCTTCCTTTTTGCCCTGCAAAAACCACCAGGTATTACCCGATACACCCAGTTTATCCGCATATTTTTTTAATACAGGCACACTGTCATGTTTAGGGTCGATGGTATAGGATATGATCTTAATATCACCCTTTCCTTTAAATGCATTGTATACGTTCAGCATATTACGGTGCATAATTGGGCATATGGAAGGGCAGGTGGTAAAAAAGAAATCGGCCACATATATTTCCCCGTCAAGGCTTTTATTGCTGATGCTATCGCCATACTGGTTTACCGTTTTGAATTTGGCAATGGTCGAATAAATTGTATCGGTTACGGTTTTGCCATCTACCGTTTTTGTGATTGGTTTGCGGTTGCCATAAATAGGCAAAACATTTTTATCACCCGCGTTAAATTTACAGGCACTCCATAAAACAACAGCCAAAAATCCTAATGCCAGCTTCTTCATTTTATTTTTTTATTTGAAAAGTATTTGTTCGATTCTGTAATAGCCACATTCATCTGTGAATCAACAGACAATATCTCCTTCTTCTGATCTTTATAATATTTCATTATTTCATCATGCGATTTTCCCGTCATATCCGGCTGAAATTTATTCATCCAGGTTTCCATTGCTTCACTGGCGGCAATAAGCTTGATATCTATCGCTTTAAGGTTCACTTTTTCAGCGGTATCTTTTGCAGGCAGTTTTAATAAACTGTCAAGGCGCATCTTATTTTTCATCAGGGCCTCATCGGTGATCATTACTTTATCGTGCACCTTTAATATGTCATTCAAAAGGTCTTTTTCCTGTTTGGTATTGTCCTTACAGCCTGCAAGCATTGCAGCAGCTAAAATTATTATAAAAAAGTTCTTCATAAGCATAGTGTTTTTTCCGCTCCAAAATTAACAATATTGTAATAGAGTGCGGTATTTGTGGGCTGATTTACATCAGGCAATATTTGAATTACTGCCAGAGATAAAAAATGTAATCAGTAATGGGCAAATTTTCAACCCCGGCCAGGCTTAACTGCTGCCCCGCCTGCGCCCGGTGATGTGTACCATGATTGATGACATGCCCCAACGCGTCCACCAGTTTATTCTCAAAGCTGTCACCTTTAAAGGTTTTATAGCTAATTATTTTATTAAAATCATCGGGGTCAAGGTAATCCAGAAAATTTATCCATTTACGGTGATTTTCATCAATGATCTGCGCCAGGGCATCAGCCTTCCAGTCGGGCCATAATATACTGCCGGCAGTAGGATCGCCCTTACAGCGGTTCAGCCATATTTGTTGTACCGACAGCAAATGGGCCATTAACTGAACCGGTTTTTCCGGGCTATTGGCTTTTATGATCGTTTCCAGTATCAGTTTATTGGCGTAGTGATCCTAATTAAACAGGCGAATGAAGTAATCTTTCATGCTTCAAAAATAAATAACTAAACAATAAATAGTCTTAATAGTTATTCATCAAAACGGCTTTTTAAACTATGCGGTTTTTAACTTTTGCGAAACAAACTTTAACAATAACATAATATAATCCTCACTGTAACATCACATTACGCTATTACCTTTACTATCGAAAAAAACAGTTGTTATGAAATTCATCGCAAAGTTTATCAGGAGTTTCCGTGAATGGATGATCTTAAAAAGTATGAGATCAACCTTTATTCATTAAGCTCTATTTCGTTTTACTTTTCTTTTATCCAATTATATTGTACAATTTGGGGTTCATATTTTTGCCTGTTATTGATCAGCCTCACCGGCTTTTTGATGGCTTATTATGACAATATGTGGATCATGCTCTATGGACTATCTTAACAGCTCTCTTTTTGGTAACGACTTTAAATGGGGCATTTCTACAGCGGCATTCCAGATAGAAGGCGCTCATGATGCTGACGGCAAAGGCGAATCCATATGGGATGCATTTACTAATAAAAAAGGTAAAATATTGGGTGGACACAGGGCTGATGTTGCCTGTGATTTTTACAACAACTACAAAGCCGATATCGACCTGGTTAAACAGCTCAACATCCCAAACTTCCGCTTCTCCATAGCATGGGCGCGCATATTGCCGAATGGAACAGGCGCCATTAACCAGGCCGGAATAGATCATTATAATCGCGTGATTGATTATTGTCTTGAGCAGGACATTGAACCCTGGGTAACCATCTATCATTGGGACCTTCCTCAGGCTCTGGAAGATAAAGGCGGCTGGACCAACCGGGACATTATTGAATGGTTTACAGAGTACACAGCCGTTTGTGCAAAGTATTTTGGCGACAGGGTAAAGCACTGGATGATCATGAATGAGCCATCCGTATTTTCAGGTGCGGGTTATTTTTTCGGAATACATGCTCCGGGGCGCACAGGTTTAAAGAACTTTTTACCGGCGATACATCATATTGTTTTAAGCCTGGTTGCAGGTGCTAAAAAGCTGCGCAGCCTTTTACCCGACGCGGAGATCGGTACAACCTTTTCCTGCTCGCATATTGAGCCACGCTCGGACGGTAAAAGAGACATGAAAGCAGCCCGTGTTGCTGATGCTTTGGTAAACCGTTTATTTATTGAACCTATATTGGGTTTAGGTTATCCTGTAAGCGACCTCCCGGTATTAAAGGGTCTCGAAAAGTTTTATCAGCCGGGCGATGAGCAAAACATGCATTTTGATTTTGATTTTATCGGCTTACAGAACTATACCCGCGAGATCGTGAAATATTCATTTTTCACTCCCTATATTCATGCCAGCCTAATAAAGGCCACGGAAAGGAATGTAATTACAACCGCTATGGGATGGGAGGTATACCCGCCTGCCATTTATCATATCCTGAAAAAATTTAATGCTTATTCGCAGATAAAAAAGATACTGATCACTGAAAACGGCGCCGCCTTCCCGGATGAGTTGATCGATGGTAAAGTGGATGACCCGAAACGTACCGAATACCTGCAAACTCATTTGCAGCAAGTATTGAAAGCGAAGCAGGAGGGATGCAAAGTGAGCGGTTATTTTGTATGGACGCTGACTGATAATTTTGAATGGGCCGAAGGGTACCATCCACGTTTTGGTTTGATCTACGTAGATTTTGATACGCAGAAGCGCATTATTAAATCATCAGGGCAGTGGTATGCTGATTTTCTGAAATCCTGATTATTTATTGATCTCCTGTTCTTTCATCTCAGGATCTATTATCATCAATTCCATACCCTTTGGTTTAGACAATTTGATATAAAATGTAGTTCCTTTTTTTGGGTTGCTCTCAAACCATATCTTGCCATGATGTTTTTCAATGATCTGTTTACAGATAGAAAGGCCAAGCCCGAATGATTTCTCACCTATGGTTCCCGGGCGTTTGGCATCAGTGAACATATTGAATACTTTATCCTTCATTTCATCGGGGATGCCAATTCCATGATCGTTGATGGATATCTGAACATAGTTTTCCCGCTGAATTGATTTTATATGAATAGATGCATCCACAGGGCTGAATTTGATAGCGTTGCTGATCAGGTTACTGATAACGCGCCATATCATTTCGCGGTTGATATACAATTGTTCAGCGGTATCCAGTCCATCCACAATAATATGCTGATGCTTTTCAGCGGCTTTAAATCGTAATAATTCAACACTGTTATTCAGCAATGAATTGATCTCCACCAGTTGCTTATGCATACCAGTCGAAGTATTATTGGTAGCCTCCAATATTTCATTGATGAGTTCTAAAGTATCGGCTGATGTATCCTGGATAATTTTTAGCTGGTATTTAAGGTCGTTATCTTCTGCTTCGTCAACCATAATACTGGTTAAAGAGGCAATACCGCCAAGCGGGTTTCGCAGGTCATGCGCTACTGTGCGCAAAATGCGGTCTTTTTCCCGGCTGCTGTTTTTAATTTCTTCAAGTGCTTTTTCTAAACTGATCTTTTGGTCATTGATTGCTTCGTTCAGCGTTTTTACGGTTATCACATCATGCTTTGATCTTCTCCAGTTTCTCCAAAACAGGAATACGATGCAAACTGCCATTAACGCACAAAAAATTGCCGTATAAAGGTATATACGCTGTAATTTATTATTGTTGTTTAGATTTTCAATTTCATACTGCTTTTCAAAATTGGCAAGCTGCTGGTTAACATCACTTTCCTTTAATGAGCTTAATCTTTTGGTAGTTGAATCCTTAAGTGAATTATATTTCTGAATATACCCCAGGGCTTTCGACAAGTTATTTTTCCGGAGATGATAACTTCCCATCAGGTGGTTCCAATCAGCTTCGGCCTCATCATTTTTTACGCTATCCAATTGCCTGCGCAGGCTACCCAGTAAATTTATCAGGGAATCATTTTTGTGCGTGGCAAGATATATTTTGCCCAATTTAATTCCAGCTAATTCAGCATCGCCATTATCGCCGCCCTTCTTTACATTGATGGCAATGCTCTTTTTAAGCAATTCTTCTGCCTGCTTATGATGTCCTAATATCATCAAAGCTTCAGCCTTATTATTGTAAATAACACCACGGGCAATTTCCAGCATATTGCTTCTCGCTTTAAATTTAGTATCGTTATCATCTACATATTTAAGCGCTTTATCAAAATAGGTAATGGCGCTGTCGATATCATCGCCATGGATATAGCTCTCCCCGATATTATCCAGTAATTCCTGCTTACGATAAAAGAACGAGAAATTGTCCTGCCCCTTAATTAAAAGACTTTCCCTGTAACTTTCTTTAAAGTAGTTTACTGCAACAGTATAATGAGCCTGTTTATACATGATCATACCCATCCTGTAGGTATAATCAGATGTTGATATTTTATTCAGGTATTTTTTACCGATCAGGTAGCCCTGAAAATAACATTGATAAGCATCGTTGAACTGGTTTAACCCAAAATAAGCATCACCTTTAGCATAATTTGCCTCTGCAAAATTAATTACATATTGCTGGGTAGTAACACTTTTTTGCGCTTGCATAAGCATGCTATCAGCATACTTAAGTGCTTGCTTCGTATCATATGTTACTTTTTTACAGTAAACATAATGAAGCGAATAAAACCTGAATTTATCATTTGTGTATGGCTCATCTATCCTGCTAAAAGCGGAATCGAGGTAATGGAGAGCCTGTTTTGGCTTGTTAAGATCAAAAAGGCGGGAGGTTTCGTTAAACACCGGCGCAAAGGCTTTGGAGTACTCCCCCGAATCTGTATTTTTCTTATTACAGGCGCTAAAAATGGTTATAAAGGGGAGCAGAAAGAGTAACCAAATCTTTCGATTATTGACGGGATTATATATATTCTTTGTTAAAAACAATAAAAAAGGGCTCATTAGTAAGCATTATACGCAAATAGGTAATGCGATGTTATACTAACGAGCCCTTTTTTATTATACGTTATAGATTCTATTGAAAAGCATTTTCTCCTGTAATATCCATACCGGTTATCAGTAAATGGATATCATGGGTGCCTTCATAAGTAATTACCGATTCCAGGTTCATCATGTGCCTCATGATGGAATATTCACCAGTAATTCCCATCCCGCCGAGTATTTGCCTGGCTTCGCGGGCTATGGTTATAGCCGTTTCTACACTATTACGCTTACCCATAGATATCTGGGCAGCAGTGGCCCTGTTCTCATTTTTTAAAGTTCCTAAACGCCATACCAGCAACTGAGCTTTGGTGATCTCGGTTATCATTTCGGCAAGCTTCTTTTGCTGTAGCTGGAAACCTGCTATCGGTCTGCCGAACTGCACACGTTCTTTAGCATAACGAAGGGCAGTATCATAGCAATCCATAGCTGCACCAATGGCACCCCAGGCTATGCCATAACGGGCCTGGTTCAGACAACCGAGCGGGCCTTTTAAGCCGGATACATTGGGCAGAATATTCCCTTTAGGAATTTTTACATTGTCAAAAACCAATTCGCCTGTTGCTGAAGCTCTTAACGACCATTTATTATGCGTTTCAGGAGTGGTAAAACCTTCCATACCACGCTCTGCAATTAGGCCGCGTATTTTACCCTCTTCATCTTTAGCCCAAACGATGGCGATATCTGCGAAAGGGGAGTTGGATATCCACATTTTTGCACCATTCAGTATATAATGGTCACCGGCATCTTTAATATTGGTGGTCATACCACCCGGGTTCGATCCGTGGTCCGGTTCTGTTAATCCAAAACAGCCAATCAATTCTCCGGCTGCTAATTTGGGTAGATATTTATGCTTTTGTTCTTCTGAACCGTAAGCATAAATAGGGTACATCACCAATGATCCCTGCACCGATGCAGTCGATCTGATACCTGAATCGCCCCGTTCAATTTCCTGCATGATGATACCATAGGAAATATAATCCAACCCTGCACCGCCATATTCAACTGGCACGGTAGGACCAAAGGCACCTATCTCGGCCAAGCCTTTTAATAATTGTTTGGGGAATTCTGCTTTTTGGGCATAATCCTCAATGATCGGGCTCAATTCTTTCTTAACCCAGTCCCTTACACTGGTACGTATCAGTTTATGCTCATCAGTAAGCAGCTCATCTATCTGAAAATAGTCCGGAGATTCAAAAAGGTCTGTTCTTGCCATATGGTTGTATTAATTGGTGGGCAAAGATAGGATTTTTAGGTTGATTGGGTTGAATAGTTGATTAAGTTAGATTGAGTTTAAGTTGTAAGTACCAATATACATTCTAACCTAATCAACTCAATCTAACTTAATCAACACAATCAACTTACTACTTAACTTAATCAACCAATTAACTACTTTTGAAACATGATAACTGTAGCATTACATGGCGCTGAGTTTTTTTCCCGGCATGGATTTTACCCGGAAGAACAATTACTGGGCTGCAATTTTTTGGTAGATATAGCGGTTGGTTTTATACCTGTTGGCAATTTAAATGAAGATAATTTAGCCAATACGGTAAATTATGAACAATTGTATGCCCTAACACAGCAGCAAATGCAGCAACCTAAAAAGCTGATCGAAACCCTTGCGCAGGCCATTATTGATGATATAAAAACACAGTATCCGTTTATTGAAACGGCAACGGTTACTATTAAAAAATTAAACCCGCCTATGACAGGGCGGGTGGCACATTCGGGTGTTAGTATTACTTATAATAAGGCTGAAAATGGAATTTAATAAGATGACAGCTGAATTGCTTTCGGCTATAAAGGCTATAGTTGGCGAAGACGCGGTAATAACCCAACATGATGATCTGCAAAAATACAGTCACGATGAAACGGAAGATCTAAGTTACTACCCCGAAGTGGCGGTTAAACCCCAATCGACGCAGGAAGTATCTCAGTTGATGAAGCTTTGCAACGAGCACCTGATCCCGGTTACACCAAGAGGGGCCGGCACAGGCCTGAGCGGCGGAGCCTTAGCCATTAAAGGCGGTGTGCTGTTGGCCATGGAGCGTTTTAACCATATTTTAAACATTGATGAGCATAACCTGCAAGCCACTGTTGAACCGGGTGTGATCACCGAGCAATTCATGGATGCGGTAGCTGCCAAAAACCTGCTTTACCCGGTTGACCCGGCCAGTAAGGGCAGTTGCTTTATCGGCGGTAATGTATCGCATGGCTCGGGCGGACCGAGGGTAGTAAAATACGGTACCATCCGTGAATATATCCTGAACCTCGAAGTAGTTTTACCCAACGGCGAGATCATCTGGACAGGAGCCAATACCTTAAAATATGCTTCAGGATATAATTTAACGCAATTGATGATAGGCTCGGAAGGAACGTTAGGTATCATTACCAAAATAGTGGTTAAGCTGATACCCCGCCCTACACATGATGCTTTAATGATGGCCTCGTTCAGTACCAATGAATCCGCATCCGCGGCCGTATCGGCCATTTTCAGGGCCGGTATTGTACCATCAGCATTGGAATTTATGGAGCGGAAAGGAGTGGAGTGGGTGATCAAATACGATGATATCAACTTCGACCTCAAAGATGATATACAAGCCTTCTTACTGATAGAGGTGGACGGCACTAATCCTGATGTGATCTTCAGCGATTGCGAAAAGATCAATACTGTTTTGGAGCAATTTGACTGCAAAGAAGTTTTGTTTGCTGATTCATCGGCACAAAAAGAAGAACTATGGCGATTAAGGCGCACGATGGCGGTTTCTGTAAAATCAAACACCATTTACAAGGAGGAAGATACAGTAGTTCCTCGTGCCGCATTGCCGCAATTGATCAAAGGAATAAAGGACGCAGGCAGCAAATATGGTTTTGAGTCGATTTGTTATGGCCACGCTGGTGATGGTAACCTGCATGTCAATATCATCAAAGGCAATATGAGTGACGAAGACTGGAACAACAAACTGAAAGATGGTATTCGCGAGATATTTGAACTAACCGTATCTTTAGGCGGAACCATCTCTGGTGAACACGGGATAGGTTTGGTTCAAAAGGACTTTATGTCTATTAAATATTCAAATGTTCATTTTGAGCTTTGGCGTGGGATCAAGAATGTATTTGATAAAAATGGGATATTAAACCCGGGAAAGATATTTTGACACGATCATAAGATTTTAAGGATTAACAGGATGACTGTGCAGACTAAAAAATCAATAACTCACTAATTCAATAATTAACCACGTGCCTTTAGAATTCAGCATTGCTCCGCATGACCTTATCAAGGTTGGTATAGCCATATTTTGTGGTGCTTTGCTTGGTTTTGAGCGGCAGTATAAAAACAAAACAGCCGGGTTTCGCACCATAATATTGATATGCCTGGGTTCAACCATATTTACTATGCTTGCTCAGCGCGCCGGGCAGGGTGTCAACATTAATATTGTAACAGGTATAGGTTTTATTGGCGCCGGGGTTATTTTTAAAGATAATATATCGGTTAACGGGCTTACAACAGCCGCTGTTATATGGACATCCGCAGCTATTGGTATGGCAATCGGTTCAGGCAATTACATGCTGGGAATAATCGCGACGGTGCTTACCATACTGGTGTTGATATTATTTCACCTGTTTGAAGTCTATTTGGATAAACTGCACCACGAAAAGCTACTGGTCGTAGTATTTAATAGCACCAATTTTGATGACCTGTTATCGCTTGAAGATATCATCCGCAAACATAAACTTGAACTGCAGAGAAGACTTGTCAATAAGCGTGAAGGGTGCCTGCATGTGGTTATTTTTGTAAGCGGGAATAAAAAAGATATTACCAAACTGGATAAAAAAACTCCTGACTATGCCAGAGATCAAATCTTTTTAAGCCTCATCTCTAAAGGAGAGGGAGCTATAAAAGCTCAAGAAGTTTTTTCAAAGTCCTCTCCTTTGGAGAGGATTTAGGTGAGGTTAATTCGTATTCAAGATCATCCCCGGCTCATCATACTCGATCATTCTTGAACGCTGTTCAGTCGGAATCTTTACCGATTTATTCACGTTGTAATCATAGCTGATGCATACCGTTTTACCCGTCGTGCATATCTCTTCGCCATCCGGGGTAACTTTTACCAATACATGCATCACATCAAAACTGCTGTTGCCTATCCGCGTAGTGCGCACATAACAGGCGATCTCGTCATCGCGGGTAATGGGCTTTAAATAAACCACTTCCGACCGGGCCAGTATGATCCCGTTGTGGTTCCAGTCCCACTTTACCACTTCTCTCCAGTAGTTTGAGCGTGCTATTTCAAAGTAGGTTAAATAGATCGCGTTATTCACATGTCCATAGTAATCGAGGTCCGAAAAACGGATAGGAATGGGGGTCCTGAACTTGTAATTTGCTATATTTTCAGCCATTTTGCGCCAGTTTGTCTGTATAAAAAATTATTTACCGACATAATGTCCGCAAATATCAACAAAACAACCGTTGGTATAACAGTTGATTAACTACTGACGAAGTTAACAATTAACAAAACAAATAACTCTGGAGGATATAAAAATGACATTAGCAAAATTTAACAACGGACAAAAAAATGTGGTTAATCCATGGTTCAGCGATGTGTTTGATTCATTGATCAATGATTCACGTTTAAACGATAGGTTCATCAATAAGATACCTGCTGTGAATATTGCCGAAACTGAAAACGAATTCCATATTGAATTGGCTGTACCCGGCTTGAAGAAAGAAGATTTTAAGATCAGTTTAGACAAAAACGTATTAAGCGTTTCTGCTGAAAAGAAGATAGAAAATATTGACGAAAGCAAGAAATACAGCAAACGCGAATACAGCTACAATTCATTCGTAAGGTCTTTTACCTTACCTGAAACTGCTGATTATGCCAAGATCGATGCCGAATATACTGACGGCGTATTAAAATTGAACGTTGCTAAAAAAGAAGAAGCTAAATTTCAATCAAGAGAAATAGCTGTAAAATAATTTATCCGGGTGCCGAGGGTTTGTGAATTGGATTGTGTGAGTTTTAAACCTGAGGCCCCGGAGGATATTCGATCCCGGAATGGCAACAACCCGTTCCGGATCATGAAGAATGTTTTCATAATAAGTTGTTGGTTTAGTTTGATGAAAAGCCTCCCGGAATATTGGGAGGCTTTTTTGTTTAGTGTATATTTACCAAAGTTCATACCGACGATTACCTTATCAAACATGAAAATAGTTTTATTCACATGGTTAATTTGCTCAATGCTTACCACTCAGTGCTTAGCACAAGTAAATGTTTCAACCCAATTAACTTATTGGAATGATCATATTGATTTCAAATCAAAAAATCAGATCAAGTTATTGGATGATGAGGTAATTGCTTCTTTTAATCAAGGGAATACTCAAAAATTGATTTCCCTGTTTTCTGACACGTTAAAGAAGATCACGGGCAATTCGATACCGGGCTTTATGGACCAGGTACATCCATTGATCACGGGCTTAAGTTATGATCTGCTTGATGAATACTTTGTAAAAAGTTCGGGAACCGGTGGAAGTGCCACAGTTTTTAAAAGCATGTCGGAAGATAACGATTACAAAATCAATTATCCCATTGTAACTAAAGAAACATATATATCGCTGATTGTATATAAGGGGCCAATCAGGCAGTTTTTATTTACTTGCATTTATGGCAAATATGGTGAAAATTGGAAACTCAATGCTCTCCGGATGGGTCCATATAAGATATTTGGTAAAAATTCAGTCGATTTGTACAAACAATCAAAGGAGTATTTTAACCAGGGTGATTTAATGGATGCAAAAATCTATATCCTTCTGGCACAAGAAACATCCTTGCCCGCAAACAAAGCATTTGTTTATTTTAAACTAGATGAAATGATGGCGTTTAATCAAAAACTTTCAGAAGAGGGTAAGGCTAAGTTCCCTTTACCCATGAACATCACCCAGGTAAGCACATCACCACAAATATTTAGCGTAGAGCCTGTTGTATTGAAAGAAGGTATTTTTCCATCCGTAAAATATCTGACCACCGTTCCATTGAAAGATACCACAGCATTAAAAGTGGAAAATGAAGAAATTAAAAAGGTGATAGGAGAGGTGTTTCCGGGAATAGATAAAAACAAGAAATACGTTTTCTTTAAGGCTTATAATCAAATACCTAATAGTAAAAATGCAGTACCAACCTACGGGTTTATGCTTAAGCAAAAAGAAAATTAGACTGTAGGTTAATCTGGCTTTTGCAATCCGTATTCCACCTTCCGAAACGGCGAAGCCCTCTTTAGCGCCTTAAAAAAGCAAACAAAGGCGAAAAATCCGCAATCACCCTACGCCCTCATATTAATATACTGCAAAGGCTGCCCGAAATCCTCTTTCCGGCATAAACTGATCACATCCTGCAGATCATCTATCTTCTTTCCCTGCACGCGCACCTGGTCGTCCATAATAGATGCCTGCACCTTTAGGCCGCTGTCTTTTATCTTCTTCACAATTTTTGAAGCGGTCGCCTTATCCACGCCTTCTTTGATCTTGATCTCTTTGCGGATCATATTGCCTGATGCATATTGCTCCTTACCATCATCCAATGCGCTGGGGTCAAGATTTTGCTTCACCATGCGGCTGATGATAGAATCCCTAATGGCTTTAAGGCGCATATCATTTTCGGTGACAATAGTGATCACATTGGTTTTTTTGTCCAGGTCGATGGTGCTTTTCGAATCATTAAAATCGTAACGGTTCAATATTTCCTTTTTAGCGATGTTCAGGGCATTATCGAGCGTTTGCCCGTCTATCTTGCTTACGATATCAAATGTTGGCATAATGGGTTGGTTTTACAGGTACAAAAGTATGTTGATTTAGGTTAGGATGATAAACTTACTGAATTAATTCTGCGTACTATATTTTTTGTGTTAAAATGTTAAGCACAAAACACACTATTTAAAGTTTAGTTAATATTAACTTAACAAATAAATAAGCAGCTTTGTACGCAAGGCTTAGCAAGCCGTATTTATATGGATATTAAACGGATACCTTTAATCAATAGGGAAATCAGCTGGTTATACTTTAATGACAGGGTTTTGCAGGAAGCTTCTGACCCTACCGTCCCCCTGATTGACAGGATACGTTTCCTGGCCATATTTTCGTCCAACCTGGATGAGTTTTACCGGGTAAGGGTGGCTACACTTAGCCGCCTATCCAATCTTAATGAAAAAGCCAAAGAAATATTAGGTTATAATCCCAAAAAGATACTCAACCAGATAAAAAACATCGTTGTAAGGCAGGAGCGCAAGTTTAATAACCTGTATGAGAATATCATTGTTAAGCAGCTTGCCGAAGAAAAGATATTTATCCTGAATGATAAGCAGCTGAACGTAACCCGTGGCGCCTTTGTCAAAAATTATTTCAGGGAGCGTTTACTGGCCACCCTGGTGCCGATTATGCTGGATGATGCACTGCCCTTCCCCGAACTGCGCGACAGGGGTGTTTATTTTTTTGTAAAACTCACTAAAAATCAAAAATCGCGCTATGCGCTGATCGAAATACGCGATAGTTTATCAAGATTCGTGGTGCTGCCCGAAACCAATAACCTGAAGTTCATCATTTTGCTTGATGATATTATCAGGTATTCGCTGGAGGATATATTTTTCATTTTTGACCATGATAATATAGAAGCTTACTCGATACAACTTACCCGTGATGCCGAGCTTGACCTGGATAAGGAAGTAAGCGAAAAGTTTATCGATGCATTATCAAAAAGCCTGCAAAAACGAAAAAGAGGCAAGCCAATGCGTTTGTTATACGATACCGAGATGCCGCTGGATATGGTGGGCTATCTGGTAAAAAGAATGGGGATGCATGCCGAAAGCCTTATACCGGGCAACCGATATTTGAATTTTAAGAACTTTATTGCTTTTCCAAATGTAGGCCGTCCCGAATTGGAGTACGCGTCTTATCCGCCTTTGCCGATCGAGGGATTGTCGTTTGGTAAGAGTTTGATGGAAATGATAGGCAAAAGGGACTATTTGTTGAGTACGCCTTACCAGTCTTATGATTATGTGATCCACTTTCTGCGCGAAGCTGCTATCGATCCGAAAGTTAAGGAGATCAGCATAGCGTTATACCGGGTGGCAGATCATTCGCACGTAATACATGCTTTGATCAACGCGGCTAAAAATGGCAAAAAAGTAAATTGCCTGGTGGAGCTTCGTGCCCGGTTTGATGAGCAAAACAACATTACCTATAGCAGCAGGCTGGAAGAAGAAGGGGTTAATGTACTCTACGGTGTGATCAATTATAAGGTACATTCCAAAATATGCCTCGTTACGCGTACTGAGAAAGGCAAAGCAGTTAATTATGCGTGCCTTTCAACAGGAAACTTTAATGAAAAGACAGCCAAGATATACGCCGACCACACCTTATTTACTGCTAATAAACACATTACCGGCGACCTGGTTACCGTTTTTAAGGCCTTAAAGCAGGATATGCTGGCAAAAGGATTGAAGCATTTGATCGTTTCGCCAATAGATTCGCGTCCTGCTATTTACAAGCTGATGGATGCAGAAATAAAAAATGCCAAAGCCGGAAAACCTGCTTATATGATATTTAAAATGAACAGTTTGGCTGATGAGCAGATCATAGCCAAATTGTACCAGGCGAGTAATGCTGGTGTCAAAATTAAATTGATCGTAAGGGGCATGTGCTGCCTGATCCCGGATGTAAAAGGCTACAGCGAGAATATTGAAGTGATCAGCATCGTGGATAAATACCTGGAACATTCGCGCGTGCATATTTATTGCAACGGGGGTGACGAATTGCTTTATCTTACCTCGGCCGATTTTATGACGCGAAATATCGATAACCGCGTAGAAGTAGGCTTCCCCATTTATAATAAGGAGTTAAAAAAAGAGATCAGGGATATCATCGATATTCAGTTGGCAGACAATACCAAGGCCCGCGAAATAAACAGCCACAACAGCAACAAGTACCACAAAACCAGTAGTGACACTCCTCACCGGGCACAAATAGAGATTTACAATTACCTGAAAAATAAAAATTAAATACGTTGAGATACGCCGCAATAGATATAGGTTCGAACGCCGTAAGGCTGCTTATAGCTGATCTGATTGAAAACAACGGATCGGTTTCGTTTAAAAAGAATACGCTGATAAGGGTTCCGCTCCGTTTGGGGGATGATGCATTTTTACAGCAGCATATTTCTGACAGGAAAGCAACCGACCTGGTGAAAACCATGACCGCCTTCCGCAACCTGATTGATGTTTATAAAGTAACTGATTATATCGCTTATGCAACTTCGGCCATGCGCGAGGCAAAGAACGGCCCGGATATAGTGCACACCATCAAAGAAACAGCGGATATCGATCTCGAAATTATTGCCGGGCAAAAAGAGGCGAAGATCATTTACTCCAATCATGCCGAGCAAAGCATCGATAAAAGCAAAACTTACCTCTATATTGATGTGGGTGGTGGCAGTACGGAATTGTCCCTGTTTTCAGAAGGGAAGTTACTGGCTTCCAGATCCTTTAACATCGGCACGATACGTATTTTGGATAACCAGGATAAGGAAGAAACCTGGAACGAAATGAGGGAATTTGTACGCGAACATACGCGCCAGTTTAAGGTGATCAGCGGTATCGGAACCGGCGGCAATATTAATAAATTGTACAGGCTATCGGAGGAAAAGAACGGTGCACCCTTATCTTTCATTAAACTGAAGTCACTGTACAGTTATTTAAATTCATTTTCGTTGAAGGACCGTATCAATGTTTTGGGCATCAACCAGGATAGGGCGGATGTGATTATTCCGGCTTGCGAGATCTATATTTCGGTGATGAAATGGGCCAATATGAAAAACATGTATGTGCCCAGCGTAGGGCTGGTTGATGGAATTATCCAGATTTTGATCGAGAAAAACTACCAGAATGTTGATTAAAAAAATATTAAAAAATTGTTTAAAAATTGAAAAATATTTATACATTTGTATTGCCCTCTCATAGGGCATGTTTTTCATAGGTAGATGTAGGGTCGGGTACTTGTACTCGATCCTTTTTTTTGCCCATAACTTTTATCCGTTAGCTTTGTTGATGTGATGATGACGAAAAAAAAGATCGTAATTGCTATTACAGGTGCCAGCGGTTCCATATATGCCAGGCTATTATTGGAGAAATTACAGCAGTTGAGTGGACAGATCAGCGAAGTAGCTGTAGTGATGTCTGACAATGCCAAACAAGTGTGGCAATTCGAATTGGATAATACGGATTACAATAATCTTCCCTATAAAATTTATTCCAAAAACGACTTTATGGCCCCCTTTGCATCGGGCTCGGCCAGGTTTGATACCATGGTGATCGTACCCTGCTCTATGGGTACCTTAGGCCGTATAGCCGCCGGAATATCAGACGACCTGATCACCCGTGCAGCAGATGTAATTTTAAAAGAACGCCGGAAACTGATCCTTGTGGCACGGGATACCCCGCTGAACCTGATCCATATCCGCAACATGCAAACGGTAACCGAAGCCGGCGGTATCATTTGCCCGGCCGTACCATCCTTTTATAGCAAACCAAAAACCATTGAAGAGGTGGCTATGACGGTGGTAAACAGGATCATCGATTTGATTGGGCTGGAGCATGAGAGTTATCGGTGGAATGAGGAGTAGTTGGAATGTTGTAAGGTTGAAAAGTTGTAAGGTTAAATTTTCTATAATTACAGCCGCCCCAACAGTACAGCCAACATTCCAACCTTACAACGTTTCAACCTTCAAACAAAAATCGTAGATTTGCACCTTCAAAATGAATAAGAAAGTCGCTTTTTATACATTAGGTTGCAAGCTCAACTATTCGGAAACATCAACCATTGGCCGTCTGTTCAACAAGGCTGGTTTTGATACGGTTGATTTTACCGACACGCCTGATGTATATGTGATTAACACTTGTTCGGTTACCGAAAATGCCGATAAAAAGTGTAAAAAGATAGTTAAGGAAGCACTCAAAATATCTCCCAATGCATACATCACCATCGTAGGCTGCTATGCGCAATTAAAGCCAAAAGAAATAGCCGAAATACCCGGCGTAGATATGGTTTTGGGCGCGGCAGAAAAATTTCAGTTGGTAGATTATATTACCGATCTGACTAAGAACCCCAAAGCTTTAATTTATAATCAACCTGTATCCGAAGCTAACCAGTTTGTGTCCTCATATTCGTTTGGCGACCGTACCCGTACTTTTTTAAAAGTACAGGATGGCTGTGATTACTCCTGCACCTTTTGTACTATTCCGCTTGCCCGCGGAGCCAGCAGGAGCGATACCATCGCCAATGTATTGGAACAGGCACGGCAGATCGCTGCATCAGGCGTGAAAGAAATTGTGCTGACCGGTGTTAACCTTGGTGATTTTGGTATCCGGGATGGTCAACGCGAAGACAAGTTTTTCGACCTGGTAAAGGCGCTGGATGAAGTAGAAGGGATAGACCGGATACGGATATCATCTATCGAACCAAACCTGCTTACAGACGAGATCATTGAGTTTGTGGCCACCTCCAAACGTTTTGTGCCTCATTTTCATATCCCACTGCAATCAGGTTCCAATAAAATACTGGGCCTGATGCGCCGCCGCTACAAACGCGAATTATATACAGACCGGGTTGCTAAGATAAAAGAACTGATGCCTGATTGCTGTATCGGAGTGGATGTTATCGTAGGCTTCCCCGGCGAAACCCGTGAGGATTTTATCGATACCTACAATTTTCTGAATGAACTGAACGTTTCGTACCTGCATGTGTTCACCTATTCGGAAAGGGAAAATACTTTAGCTGCAGAGATGCCTAACCCGGTTCCCGGTTCCACCCGTGCCGAACGCAGTAAAATGCTGCATATTTTGTCAGATAAAAAACGCAGGGCCTTTTATGAGACCCAGCTAAATAAAACAGGCGTTGTATTATTCGAGGGCGATATCAAAGAGGGCTATATGCATGGGTTTACACGTAACTACGTGAAAGTGAAAGCCAAATACGACCCGGTGCTGGTAAACGAGCTAAAGTCTGTTCACTTAACAAATATTTCACCTGATGGTGATGTGGAGATTACCGAGGCCGAAGAAATATTGGTTCATTAATTTTATATTCGCTTCAAATTAACATCTATGTTTCCTACCCTGAGTTCTCTTATCCAATACTTCACCGGCCTTAATATTCCGCTACCGATACAAACCTTTGGTTTCTTTGTAGCCTTTGCCTTTTTAGCAGCTTATTGGGCCTTCACCCAGGAATTTAAACGGAAGGAAAAACTGGGTTATATTCATCCTTTTGAAAAAACTGTAACTATTGGCTCACCCGCCTCAATCGAGGAAATGGTCTTAAACGGACTATTTGGCTTTATATTAGGCTACAAACTGGTGGACTCGGCCATAAACTATCACCAATTACTGGATGATACGCAGGGCTTCATCCTGTCACTTCGCGGTAACTGGTTGGGCGGTATCGTTGGCGCAGTCATTTTTGCTTATTGGGCTTACACCGAAAAGAAAAAGCAGCAACTACCCAAGCCTGTAACAAAACAAGTATTGGTACATACCCACGAGTTAATGGGTAGTATTCTGCTTTGGTCAGCCATATTTGGTTTTGCCGGGGCGAAAATATTTAACGCATTGGAGAACTGGGGACAATTTTTGAATGACCCCGTTGGGATGCTGGTTGGTTTTTATGGATTGACTTTTTACGGAGGATTGATTTGCGGAGGAGCAGCCGTATTATATATCGCCAATAAACACGGAATTAAGCCTTTTACGATGCTTGATATTGGCGGCCCGGGGATGATGTTAGCCTATGCGGTAGGCCGTATTGGCTGCCAGATGTCTGGTGATGGTGATTGGGGTGTTGATAACCTGGCACCAAAGCCTCATTGGTTAAGCTGGGCACCTGATTGGATGTGGGCATTTAAGTTTCCGCATAATGTGAATGATACAGGCATAGTTTTAAATGGCTACTCTAAAATGGCATTTATCAATGGTAAATGGGTTGAAACATGTAAGTTTTGTCATGCTTTGGAAAATCCTGTATTCCCAACATCATTTTATGAAACAATTATTTGCCTGCTTCTATTTTTCTTTTTGTGGAGTATCAGGAATAAGATAAAAGCGCCCGGAGTGATGTTTGGGATCTATATGATACTGGCCGGTACAGAACGGTTTTTAATTGAACTGATAAGAGTAAATACCAAATATAGTGTAGCCGGTATTTCGTTTACCCAAGCCGAATTAATTTCTATAGGCATGTTTATTGGCGGCGCGGCTTTGATTATGATAGGGTTGAAAAGCAGCAAAAAAGCCATATCCACTACAAATGGCTGAACAAACTACTTTACAAAAACTCACTAAAAATCATATAGTCCGGTTCGTTTTTTCTGCCGGTTGTGGCGCTTTGGTTGATGTGTCGGCATTCTATATATTTTATCATAATTTACTGGTGCAGCCTACCTACCAGGTGTTTTCCTTCACGGTACGAAATTCAACGCTTTCTTTAGCCATTTCATTCTTTATGGGGGTAGTGGTCAACTTCCTGATAACCAGTTATCTCGTATTTACCGAATCCAAATCAAAACCATCCAAACAATTCATTCGTTTTATGTCTGTGGCTGTTGTTGGTTTTATGGCAAACCTCGCTTTAGTGAAATTAATGATACAAACATTCGATTTATATCCCCCCGTAGCAAGGGTCATCGCGATACTAAGTTTATTCTTTGCGAGTTATTTTATACATAAGGTCTTTTCGTTCAGTTTATCATTGAGGCATGCATCTTGAAAATTTAACCAAGCAGGTAACGGATATTTCAAAAGAAGCCGGAGATTTTATCAGGCAGGAGCGCAAAAGCTTCGACCCGGATAAGATCGAATACAAAGGTTTGAACGATATGGTATCCTATGTGGATAAAACCGCTGAAGGGATTATCGTCAAAAACCTGGAGAAAATACTACCCGAAGCTGGATTCATCACTGAAGAAAAAACCCGGAATAATATCGGCGAACGTTACAACTGGATCATCGACCCACTGGATGGTACCACCAATTTTATACATGGCGTACCCACATATTCAGTCAGCATAGCTTTGCAGGAATATGATGAGTTAGTGTTGGGCGTAGTTTACGAGATCAACCTGGACGAATGCTTTTATGCCTGGAAAGCCGCACCTGCCTATTTAAATGGCAAAGAAATTAAGACGAGTAATATTCCAACTATCAATAAAAGTTTAATAGCCACCGGCTTTCCATACTACGATTTTGAAAAACAACCTGCATATATTTCACTGTTTACCGAATTGATGAAAAGTTGCCATGGTTTACGCAGGCTTGGCTCGGCAGCTGTCGATCTAGCTTATACCGCTTGCGGCCGTTTCGAAGCTTTTTACGAATACAATCTGAATCCCTGGGATATTGCTGCTGGTGTTGTCATCGTAAGACAAGCCGGTGGAGAAGTAGTTAATTATAAAGACGGGAACGAAGTGATGAAAACCCGTGAGCTTTTAGCTACTAATGGAAAGATAACAGGGGAGATGCTGGGAATAATCCAAAAATATTTTTGATTGTGATTACACTGATTTTGTTTTGATTACACCGATTAATCTGTGAAATCAAAACAAAATCGGTGTAATCACTCTCTAATAATCGGTGTAATCATTTTATAATGCTTCAGATACCACTTCGGTAACTTCAGGCACCATTCTTTTCAACAGGTTTTCTATACCGGCTTTCAGGGTTACAGTTGATGATGGGCAGCCGCTACATGAGCCACGCAGCTCCACAGTTACTACACCTTCGGCAAATGACTTATAGGTAATCGCGCCGCCATCCTGCTCTACAGCCGGGCGAACGTAATCCTGTAATATCTGCTGGATCTTGATCTCGGCATCGGTACCTTCAAAATTTACTTCAGCCTGTTCTTCCAATTGAACTTTTAATTCAGACTCAACCGCGCCTTTTACAAACTCCTTCATAATCGGCTCGATATCATCCCACTCGCTGCCTTCGGTTTTGGTTACCGTAACAAAGTTACTGGCGAAGAAAACACCATTTACAAATGAAAATTTATATAGCTCCTTTGCAAAGGGAGATTTCTCAGCACTTTCCTTAGTAGCATAATCAACGCTGCCATTGATCAGCAACTTGTTCACAATGAACTTCATGGTTGCCGGGTTTGGGGTCGATTCAGTATATACGTTGATATTCATCTTTATCTTTAATTAATCTAAACAAAGTTAATTAGGTTTTTGGTTATTTATACTATACAAAATAGTTATGACTGACTTATGACCTATGTTACTGACCCTTCGACAGGCTTTTTGAATATATAGATAAGTATATTTCCAACCATCATGATAGTTATAGCAGATAACCATAGCCAATAACCGACACAATAACCTGTAATTTCCCGGCTACCGCCGCCTTCATCAACAATAATTGTATCAAATAACAGAAAGCATGCCGCCAGTATTGTAGCTCCTGAACTTAGAATAAGCGAAAGTGATGTTTTGCCGCGTATAAAATACCACCAGGCAAAAAACAGTAACGGGTTAGCTATCCAGCAAAATGCAGGCCCATTGAGCACCAACAAACCCATCCACCCAAACAACAGCGTAATACAGCCGGGTCCTTCGTTAGTGCCAGCGACGACAAAGACATTTTGAGTAAGGGAGGCTGCAAATAAAACGATACTCGAAGTCATTATCATTTTTTTAAAAGTCGGCGTACTAATCGAGTTCGGCATGTCAAATACCGGTATAAGTCGATGGACTAATCTTCCTGATCTCCTCTTTAACAGGTGCACTCACGGCCAGAGTTTCAACAAAAGCAGCAATAGTTGCCGCATTGATCTGTGCGTTTGTCCTGGTCAATTCTTTCAACGCTTCATAAGGGTTAGGATATCCCTCACGCCTTAGTATAGTTTGTATCGCTTCGGCAACTACGGCCCAGTTTGCTTCCAAATGTGCACTGATAGCAGGTTCATTCAGTAATAATTTATTCAATCCTTTTATGGTTGATTTTATGGCGATCAGGGTATGGGCTACCGGTACGCCTACATTACGCAATACAGTGGAGTCGGTAAGATCACGTTGTAAACGGGAGATTGGTAATTTAGCCGCAAGGTGCTCGAACAATGCATTGGCAATGCCCAGGTTACCCTCCGAATTCTCAAAATCTATCGGGTTTACTTTATGCGGCATGGCTGATGAACCTACTTCGCCTGCCTTTATCTTTTGCTTGAAGTAATTCATAGAGATATAGGCCCACATATCCCGGTCAAGGTCGATCAATATAGTATTGATTCTTTTGAGTGCATCACACTGCGCGGCAAAATTATCGTAATGTTCAACCTGCGTGGTGAATTGTGAGCGGCTTAATCCTAAAATATCATTCACAAAATGATCCCCGAACTTTTTCCAGTCGATAGTAGGGTAGGCTACATTGTGTGCATTGTAATTACCGGTGGCCCCGCCAAACTTGGCCGAATAAGGAACTTGTTTCAACAACTTTAGCTGGTTTTCCAGGCGTTCCACAAACACTTGTATTTCTTTTCCAAGCCGTGTAGGAGAGGCTGCTTGCCCATGTGTGTGCGCCAACATGGGTAGATTATCCCATTCAGCAGCATATTTTTTTAACAGATCAACCAGTTCTGTAAAAGCCGGCAGGTAAACTTTATCAATCGCAAGTTTAAAGGTATAAGGTATAGTAGTATTGTTAATATCCTGAGACGTTAAACCAAAGTGAATGAACTCTTTATACTTTTCAAGGCCTAATTTATCAAACTCTTTTTTGATAAAATATTCAACCGCTTTTACATCGTGATTGGTTATTTTTTCTATCTCTTTAATGCTCTCTGCGTCTTTTTCTGAAAAATTTTGATAAATGCCGCGTAACTTTTCTGATACTTTTTTATCAAAATCAAGAAGCTGGGGCAAAGGATGCCCGCACAATGCGATGAAATATTCGATTTCAACAAATACCCTGTATTTGATCAGTGCGTATTCCGAAAAATAATCAGCCAGCCCGGATGTGGTGTTACGATACCGGCCATCAATAGGAGAAATTGCTGAAAGGGGAGTAAGCGTCATAAAACTAAGTTTTTGCAAAGGTAGCAAATCAGGGTGGTATTATGTAGAGGACGTAACACCCGCAAACGTACTTTGATAAGTGAAATGTCAGGCAAAAGTATTTTTTTCAGGAAACTTTGAAATCAAAAAATGTTTCCATAGTTTTGACCTATAAAGTCAATGAGTCAAACAGAAAGAATTATAGAGGGCGGCGAAGAGCTTTTTTTACAAGCAGGTATCAAAAGCGTAACCATGGATGATATAGCCAAACATTTGGGTATGTCTAAAAAAACCATTTACCAGTTTTTTAAAGATAAGAACGAACTGGTGATAGCCCTGGTGAAAAAGAAACTACAGGAAGATGAAGAGCAAATGAGCGCGCTCATCAACCAATCAGGCAACGTGATCGAAGCGATGATCAAGATGATGAAATGTTCGGAAGAGATATTTTCCAGGATAAACCCGATCGTGATCCATGATATGCAGAAATATCACCCGGATGCCTGGAAACAGTTTCAGCATTTTAAATCAGGTGTGATTGTACGTACGCTTGAAGAATTGTTAACAAAAGGTATACAACAAGGCTATATAAGACCGGATATAGATGTAAAGATCATAGCGATGATGCGGGTTGCACAAGTAGAAATGGGATTTAATACATCCTTATTCCCGGTAGCAGAATTTAATGCCTGGAAGGTGCAACAGCAGTTTTTAGAACATTTCAACTATGGCATATGTACCCTTAAAGGCTACAAATTGTTAAATGAATATAAAAATATAAATGATTAATTAATACTGTTGACATAGGGCTGTCACAATCGTTTTGAATTTTTGTTACACAGCCCTTGATTAAATAAAATGCATTAAACCCCTCATCATATATTATGAAGAATATATTTTTTATAACGTTGTCTTTTGTCGGTTTAGCTATCAGCAGCTATGCCCAGCAGGCAACACCAACTCCAAACCAGCCTGCTAATTTTACCGTTCAGGATTGTATTAATTATGCTTATGAGCACCAGGATTCGGTAATAAATGCTAAACTGGATGTAAGGAGTGCCGAATATAATGTAAAGGAAACCATAGGCCGGGGTTTACCCCAGGTAAGCGGCACAGCTGGTTTCCAGGATTACTTAAAAATACCAACAACACTATTACCTGGTGAAATTTTTGGTCAGCCGGCTGGCACTTTCATACCTGTAAAATTCGGTGTTAAATATCAATCAAACCTGGGCGTAAATGCAAGCCAGATCATTTTCGACCCCGATTATCTTGTTGGCCTGCAGGCGCGTACCACTTATAAGCAATTATATGAGCGTAGTTATACCCGTTCGAAAATAGAAACTAATGTAAATGTAACTAAAGCTTACTACCAGGTATTAGTCAGTAACGAGAAAATACGTTTACTGGATGCCAATTTAAAACAATTGAAACAGCAATTGGACGAAACAACGGCACAAAACAAGCAAGGAATGGCTGAAAAAATTGATGTGGACCGGTTGGTGGTACAATATAATAACCTGGTAACAGAACGTGAAAACACATTAAGATTATTGGCATTAAATTACCAATTATTGAAATTCCAAATGGGAATGCCTATTGAAAATGAGCTATTGTTGAAAGATAAACTGGATGATATAAAGTTAGACGATAATGTGGCCGATGTTGGTGCCGATACTACTTTTTACAAAAGCCGTATTGAATATAATTTACTCGAAACCCAAAAAACATTAAATGAATATGATGTTAAAAGGAAGAAAGGCCAGTTTTTACCAAAATTAACTGCCAACGCTAATTATACGTCCTCTTATCAAAATAATGGATTTAGTAATTTATATAGTATGAGCTTCCCGTCAAGCTATATAGGCCTGACTTTAAATGTTCCGATCTTTACCGGGTTTCAGCATAGTTATCAGCTGAAGCAATCGCAGATCAATGTTCAAAAGGCCGAGAATAATTTGATCTCTCTGAAAAACTCATTAAATCTCCAGGCAAGCAAGGCTAAAATTACCTATGTCAACGGTATACAAAGCCTTAACAGTCAAAAACAAAATCAACAATTGGCCCAGGAAGTTTTGCGGGTTTCAAAAATTAAGTACCAGCAAGGCGTAGGTTCGAGCATAGAAGTTACTCAAGCCCAAACATCACTGGATGATGCCGATAATAAATATATACAAGGCCTATATGATGCCCTTGTAAGCAAAGTTGATCTTGATAAAGCCTACGGACGAATTAAATAAAAAACTCACAAACCTACATAAATAACGACATGAAAAAACTATTATACATATCAGCCCTATTGGTTTTAGCAGCATGCAGTAGTAAGCCAACCGGGAAAGACGCTAAAAAGAAAGAACTGGACAATCTCAAAAAACAGCAGGCCGAAATATCAGCTAAGATAAGTAAGCTACAGGCTGAAGTAGGCAGCACTGATTCTGTAAAATCAACTGATGTTGCCGTGATGGAAGTTAAAAAAGCTTCCTTTACCAATTTCATCAACCTGCAGGGTAAGATCGATGCCAAAGATAATGTGCAGGCTTTCCCGCAGGCACAGGCGGTTATTACTGCAATACATGTAAAAGTTGGCGATCATGTAACCAAAGGGCAAATTTTGGTGCAGTTAGACAACAGTGTCTTGAAACAAAATATTGCCCAGGCGCAAACACAGACTGATCTTACCAAAACATTGTTCGACCGTCAGAAGAACCTTTGGGACCAGAAGATAGGTACTGAGGTGCAATACCTGCAGGCGCAATCAACCATGCAGGGCGCCGAAAAGCAAGTGGCTTCATTAAAAGAGCAGGCTGCAATGTACCGCATTGTATCGCCGATAACCGGTACGGTTGACCAGATGGATCTTAAACTGGGCCAGGCTGCATCACCGGCTACTACTTTTATCAGGATAGTAAATACTGACTTCCTGAAAGTAAAAGCAGATGTGCCTGAATCATATGCAGCCAATGTAAAGCTGGGCGATAAGGTTAATGTAGTAGTTCCGGATGCAAAAGACTCGCTGATGGCTAAAATTACCTTTGCCGGCAGGGTTATCGATCCGTCGTCGCGCAGTTTTCCCATCGAAATACAATTGCCGGGGCGCAGTACAATCCGCCCGAACATGACAGTTGTACTAAAAATAGCTGATTATTCTACAAAAAATGCCATAGTGATCCCGATAAATGCGATACAAAAATCCGAAAGCGGGGACTATGTATTTATAAATGAAAACAATATTGCCAAAAAACGAGCTATTAAGGAAGGCGGCTCATACGGCGGGAAAGTCGAAATAAAATCAGGCTTGAACATTGGCGACAAACTGATAACCGACGGCTCGACTGAGATAGAAGACGGTGACAAGGTAAAAGTTTTACAAGCTGGTAATTGATCATACTAAACTGATTTGATATGAAGGATCTGGAAAAAGAATTTAAGCCCTCGAGCTGGGCTATTGATAATAAGATTGCCGTATATGTGATCATAGTACTGATCGCTGTGATGGGCCTGGTAAGCTATTTCAGATTGCCAAAGGAAAATTTTCCTGATATAGCGCAATCAAAAGTATTTGTTACGACCATTTACGCCGGGCAGTCGCCGCAGAATATTGAGCTGCTGGTGACACGGCAGATCGAAAAGAAGTTGAAATCACTAAAAGGATTAAAGAAGGTAACTTCAAAAACCCAGCAAAATTTATCGATCATTACTGCGGAATTTAAAGCTGACGTGGATATCAGGAATGCCAAGCAGGACGTAAAGGAAGCAATAGACAAAGCAAAGCAGGATCTGCCGCAGGGTGATAATAATTTAAAGGAATCTGAGGTTACCGATATTAACGTTGCCGATCTGCCCATTTTATATATCAACCTGTCGGGTAATTACGACCTGAAGAAACTAAAGGAATATGCTGACAATCTGAAGGACGATATCGAAGCCATGAAGGAAATATCCAAAGTGGACGAGATAGGGGCACTAACCCCAAATATCCAGATCAATACCGATTTGAATAAAATGACCGCCGCGCAGATCAGCTATGGTGACATTATCCAGGCTATAGGTAATGAGAACATCATATCCTCGGCCGGCAATGTCGTCATAGATGGTAAGCAGCGCGCAATTGATGTGAAGCAAGACTTTAAAAGCGCCGCCGAAGTTGCGGCACTCGTAATCAGGAACCCGCAGGGAAAGGCTGTTTATCTCCGGGATATAGCTGAAGTTAAAGATGGTTTTAAAGACCAGGAAAGCTATGCGCGTTTAAAAACAAACGATGATCCCAACTTTAAGAATGTGATCACTCTGAACGTGAGTAAACGTGCCGGCGAAAACCTGATCGAGGCTTCAAATGCAATCAATAAACTGATCAAGGACAAGCAGAAAACTGTATTTCCCAAAGGATTAAATATTACGGTTACCGGCGATCAATCTGATAAAACCCGGTCGACACTGAACGACCTCATCAACACCATCGTGATCGGTTTCGTATTGGTAACCATCATCCTGATGTTTTTTATGGGCAGCACTAACGCTATTTTCGTAGCGCTATCTGTTCCGTTATCCTGTTTCATAGCTTTCCTGATAATGCCATGGATCGGCTTTACGCTGAACATGATCGTATTATTCTCGTTCCTGCTTGCGCTGGGTATAGTGGTCGATGATGCCATCGTAGTTATCGAGAATACGCACCGCATTTTTGCCAACGGCAAAGTGCCTATTGCCAAGGCCGCAAAGATGGCCGCCGGCGAAGTTTTCCTGCCGGTATTTTCAGGCACCATGACCACTTTGGCGCCATTTATCCCACTGGCATTCTGGAACAGCTTAATAGGACATTTTATGTTCTTCCTGCCGATAACGCTAATTATTACCTTGCTGGCATCATTGGTAGTAGCTTATATCATGAATCCGGTTTTTGCGGTCGATTTTATGAAACCGCATCATGAGGGAGAGCATGATAATCCTAAATTCGACAAAAAGGTTTTACGTACACTGGCAATCATCGGCGGGTTAACTATCCTTGGCTACTTGATCAACAGAGGCCTGGGTAACTTCATGGTATTTGCTGCCATTCTTTACCTTTTAAACCACTTTGTCCTGTTGCGGATAATTGATAGGTTCCAGAAACGTGCGTGGCCCAGCTTTCAGCATTGGTATGCCCGGAGGCTGGAAAAAGCCGTACAATCGCCATGGTGGGTTTTAGCCAGTATTTTCGTGTTGTTTATTTTTACGATAATTTTTGTAGGTGTCCGCGGGCCGAAGGTAGAATTCTTTCCCGCAGGCGATCCGAACTTTACTTATGTGTATGTAACGCTCCCTACCGGTACCGACCAGGCTTATACCAGTGATGTTATAGCCAAACTGGAAAAGAAAGTTGCAGCTATAGTGGAGCCGGATAAAGATGTTGTAACCTCAATTATTTCGAACGTCACCGTAGGCGTAACTGATCCTACCGATGGTGATTTGGGTAAATACCCTAACAAAGGAAAGATCACGGTTGCGTTTGCCGAATTCAGCAAACGTAATGGCAAGGATACTAAGAAGATCATGGAGCGCATCCGTCAATCCGTACAAGGTTATCCAGGTGCCAAAATAGCTGTGGCCCAGGAAAATGGCGGCCCTCCGGTACAAAAGGATATCAGCCTTGAGATCACCGGCGACAACCTGGATACCCTGGTAAATACTGCCAGTAAACTGACGAAATACATCGATAAACAAGGTATTGTCGGTATAGAAGGCTTAGTGCCTGATTTGCAGGCCGATAAACCGGAGATCGTATTTGATGTGAACCGTGAACGCGCTAACCGCGAAGGCATATCCACCAAACAGATCAATGATGCTTTAGGTGCAACTATTTTTGGGGCGAAGGCAGCTGATTTCAGGAATACCAAGGAAGATAATTATGAGATCAATGTTCGTTCGCAGGAGGATCAGCGTAATAATATCGATGCTATCCGCAACCTGAAGATCACTTACCGCGATTTGGCTACCGGTGGTGCTATTCGCCAGGTACCTATATCTGCGTTTACCGATATCAGGTACACCAATACTTATGCAAACATTAATCATAAGCAGCAACGCCGTATCATTACATTGGGGTCGAACGTATTGAAAACCAGTAATGTTAATGAGGTTAACGCTTCCATACAACAAGCTATAAATACATTCAGAACTCCCGATGGGGTTTCAGTCAGAATGGGTGGCGGTCAGGAAGACCAGGCTGAAGCAGCAACATTCCTGCTGACAGCCTTAGCTATTTCTTTCGGATTGATCCTGATCATCCTGGTGGCACAATTTAATTCGATAGGGAAAACATTTATTATCCTTACAGAAATATTCTTTAGTATCATTGGCGTATTCCTTGGCGTGGCCATATTTAAAATGACGATATCTATCGTAATGACAGGTATTGGTATAATCGCCCTGGCCGGCGTGGTAGTGCGTAACGGTATATTGCTGGTAGAGTTTACAGATATGCTGATCTCTGAAGGCGCCAATCTGCACGATGCGGTGGTTGAAGCGGCTCGCACCCGTATGACACCTGTATTATTGACAGCGACAGCCGCCATATTAGGCCTGATACCTTTGGCAGTTGGGTTTAACATCGACTTTGCCGGGTTATTCAGTTCGTTCAAACCGCATATTTACTTTGGCGGTGATAACGTGGCATTTTGGGGTCCACTGTCATGGACGATGATCTTTGGTTTAGGCTTCGCAACCATTATTACCTTAATATTGGTACCATGTATGTATATTATACGTGTACGTCTTAAAGAAAGACTTTTTGGTAAGAAGGAAACCAAGCATGATGAGCCAAAAGAAGAAGAGCTGGAAGTAAGCACTATAGCTTAATATAAAATACCAATAAAAAAACCGGCTCATTTTGAGCCGGTTTTTTTATTGAATACATTCAGACAGTTTAGTTATTACCGCCGCCACCTTGCCTGCGGGCACGTGCTTCATCCATCATTTTCTGGAAAGCTGTTGCCTGCTCAGGCGTTAAAATAGCCTTAACTTTTTCATTGGTAGCTTCCATTATCGGGCGGAAGGCTGTCCTGTCGCCACCTGCAGTACGCAGGCTATCGATCTTTGCAGTTTGGGCCTTGTAAATAACTGTAATTTTGGCTGTCTGGTCATCGGTTAGCTTAAGCTGCGTTTGCATTTGCTTAGCCCTGTCTTCCGGGCTCATTCTCTGGCCGCCTTGTGCACGGCTTACTGCTGTGATACCAATCACAAAGCAGCACATCAACAAAAATTTCTTCATCATCTTTTTAGTTTTTTTAATATTAGATTGTTTGATAAAGTTATAAGCTAATAGTTTAATAACTCCGATGTAACTTAATTGTTGCTTTCATTAAAAACAAGAAAGCCGGTCATTAAAACCGGCTTTGTAATATTTGACCTGGTATGGCCTTAATTTTTGTTCTGTTGCAGGTTAGATATCGACCGTTGCATCTGGGCCATCATGGTTGTCAGGCTTTCCATAGTTGGCTCAGGAGCGGGCAGGGGCAGGTGGGTTGATATGTAAGCTTTGGCTTTCCATATCTCCAATATATCCTCGCCGTTTATTTCGTAAGGTTCGTAAACCGGATTGTCCGAGATCAGCTTTATCTTTTTCAACTCCTTAAACTTACCGCTTACACGTTTATAAACGATGCCTTCGCTTTTCGATATGATGACATAAGTCTCGCCCGATTTAAGGTCGCCCCAGTTTTCCAGGTATTCAGCTATTATAATAGTGCCGGATACCAGTGGCAGCATGGAATCTCCCTTGATCTCAAAAGCACGGTAAGTACCTTGTTTAAACATTGGCAAATAAAACTTTGGTAAAGCAGCCACATATTCCGGATCGGCATAACCATTCAGATAACCCGCGCTGGCCTTTAGGGGAACCAGCTCAATATTTTCATTATCATCTTTATCAACTGAGATGCTCAGCACCCGTAAATTGGCAGGATCACCCTTGGGTTTTGGCGCCCATTTCTCATTTATTGTCTCATTTATGAAATCATCTACTGTGATTTCAAAGAACAATGCTACTTTTTTTAGCAAATCATATTTCGGTTCGGCCCTTTCCTCTTCATACGCACCCACAAGCGACCTTTTTATACCTACCTGATCTGCAAACTGTTGCTGGGTTAAACCCTTTTTTTTCCGGAGAAATTTAATATTTGATGAAATTATTGACATAAAATTTGCATTTGCTAAATTTATTAGTATTTTTATGCTCATAAAATTAGTAATTATTTTTTAACCAGCAAATTTTAATTGAAATGAAACGTTTTATTTATATCATAACCGACCGCAACAGGAACAATTTACACGTGGGATTATGCTCAGACCTGTTAAAGACCCTGCAGTTTTACCGCCAGATGCCTACCTTATTTTTTGACAGCGCGCAACAATTGAACCGCCTGGTTTACTTTGAAGAGATCAATACGGAAGAGCAGGCGATGGACCGCTTTAAATTTGTGAGCACCTTTACCAGGCCCCAAAAAGAAAAAATGATCAGATCTGTTAACCCGGATTGGGTGGACCTGACCATTGGATTAAATTTTGAAAACACGCATCGTCCCAGGCCAATGTTAAGGCCATCGATTAGCGCAGCACGTAAGCTGGTTACTTTTTAATGAATTTTAAGGCACCCGAATTCATGCAAAAACGCTTGCCGCCGCGATCAACGGGGCCATCGTCAAATACGTGGCCCAAATGCAAGCCTGTGCTTTTTTCTATCACCTCATCGCGGGACATGCCGAGGCTGTTATCCGACACTATCGCGATCTTTTTGGGGTCAAAAGGTTTTACAAAGCTTGGCCAACCGGTTTGGCTGTCATACTTATCATCCGAAATGAATAAAACCTCGCCCGTAGCGGCGCTTACATAAACGCCTTTCTCGTGATTGTTCCAGTATTCGTTTTTATAAGGCGGCTCGGTACCGCTTTCCACCATGATATAATACTGATTGGGTGTAAGCACCTTTTTCCATTCTGAAGCCGGTTTGCTCAGCCTCCTTTTGCCCTGGGCATTGCTATAATATACGCTAAGCAACGCTGCAGCGCAAATAGCCAATAATAATATGATCTTTTTCATAACTGAAATACGTAGTGAATTCCGTGATGGTTTTGAATTCTGAATGATGTTACATTGTTTTACTTTTCGGTGTCAATACAGCCGTTACCACATGAAGCATTCCATTGCTTTGCTGTATATCAAAAATGCTGATCACACTCTGGCCGCCATTCTCATCTGTCAAAACGATATTGCGGTTTTCATTTATCCGCGCTGTTAATATCCCGCCGGACAGCGTAGTATACGTTGCCTGCCCGTTATTGGCTTTTATTTGGCTTATAATATCTTTAGAACTGATTTTTCCGGCTATGGCATGATAGTTAAGCAGGTTTACCAACTCTGCTTTATGCGGAGGCAACAATAAAGTATCCAGCTGGCCAACAGGAAGTTTTGCAAATGCTTTGGCGGTAGGGGCAAACAACGTAACCGGGCCAGCGCTCTTAAAGGAATCTGTTAACTCTGCAGTTTTTATGGCATAGGTCAGTACGGCAAATTCCGGCGCTGCCGAAATGTTTTCAATAATATCCTTTGAGGAGGACATTATGGTGCCGTTAACATTTTTTGTTTTGCCCAACTTACTTATCGTTGTATCTGCTTTTTGGGCAAATACGAATGATGCGTTGAATAAAAGAAAAGCGAATAAAAATAGTTTTTTCATGATAGTGTTATGCCGGGCAAAACCCGGTTTATTTGCTAACGATTAAATGCGGCATCCTGTTTTACCATCCCGGTGTAAACCCTAAACCAAATATCGGCTTAGTAACATCCGTACGGTTAAACGGAATAGCCAGGTAGGGCTCCAAAACAAAGAAACCGAATACATTTACCCGCAGAGAAATACCAGCACTAAGAGCCGGCACCCGCTGATTTTGATCATATACCGGGCTAAGTACCCCATTCCCATTTTTATCTACAACAGGGTTTCCGTTGGCATCTGTTAATGGTACATAGCCTGTAAGGTCAGGGCTCGACTGGAATTTGATCTGGTTGCCTTTATTCCAGGCCAAACCTGCATCAAAGAATAAATTAAGCTCTGTGAACAGGAACTTTGATTTAAATTGGGATAACTTTTCGGGACCTGTGAACGGTAAGCGTACCTCGAAATTGGCAACTGCCAAACGGTTGCCCGATAACTGGTTAATGGAAAACCCATTGGTTGGGGTCTTATTACTTCCATTGTAAAAGCTTTGTGCCTCATAGCCTCTAATGTAAAACGGATAGCCCACATATAGGGGATACAAACCATTTTCGGCCCCGTAACGGCCGTATGCATAAAACCTGGCAGCAAAAGTTACAGGGGCCACACGTACATACTTCCTGATATCGATGGTGGGTGCAAAAAACTTGTAAGAGCCAAAATCATATTCAGCTTCCAAACGGTAACGGAACCCATTAAGGGGCGCTGCTACTCCGAAAAACGAATTATCGCCTATTAAAGAGGCGTTGACCTGGTAAATGGTAAATGGTGTAAGGTTTGCACCTCCATTTGCCGGATCGTTGCTGTAATCTTTATTGGATATATGATTGTGTATGCTATTTAGCGGAGTACCCAGCGTATCATAGTAGGTACTATACCGGTCAACCCGGTATCCATAATGTGAAACACCGGTACCAAATTCTATCCTCGTTACTTTTGAAAGCGGGTAGGAGGTAAATACATTGGCCTGGTCTTCAAAAACACGAATGATATCATACCTTTCTTCATAGGCGGGAATGGTAGTTGTAGTATTAATCTGGTAAGTAGAAGGCACCACATTGTAATTGGCAAACTGGTAGGGGATATGTGATAACCCGAATCCGAAATTCCAGCGGCCCTGTTGGTTGATATAGATAAACTGGCCGCCAAAATCATATACTTCACCATTAATGGCAGCCCCCGCATATATCTGGTTATGTCCTAAAATGTCGCTAAATACACCCTGTACGCCACTCGATAAACCGGCACCAAACTGGCTTACCGATGCACCTACACCGCTGCTTGCCAAATAATCCAGCTTAAAATTCGGCTTATAGGGTGTGGCCTTGATGGAATCAGTCGGGATCTTTTTATAGGCCAGGAAATTATTCAGGTTTGAATTGATCAGGTCGACACCTACCGAACGAAACGGCGGCAGCATGGCCGCATCAAAATTCAAGGCCTGGCTGTCAACGGTCTTTGGGGTAAAATCAGACGCTTTTGCATTATATAGGAAATATTTCTGCGCGTTATAGTAGGAATACACAATATCATCATGAGTAGAAATACTAAAGGCAGGGGAGAACTCGGTGATTCCGCAGATACCCGTAAACAGATCGGTCATTTGCTCTACTTTGCCATCACTTAAAGTATAGCGGTACATATTGCGGAACCCGTCCCTGTTCGACAGAAAGTAAACCTGCTTGCCATCAGCCGAATACTGAGGGTCAAGGTTGTTAGCCCCGTTAAATACTTTGTAATCTGTTATTTTGCCGGTAGTTATGTCCAGTTCGGCCAGGTTAAACGTAATATCCTGTGATAAGGATTGGTCGTAAGTGGTTCTGTCGCTTGTAAAAATAATCTTTTTACCATCCCTTGAGAAGCATGGTTGGTAATCAGAAAATTTATCATTGGTAAGCTGCCGTACTTTTTTGGTATCGAAGCTATACATATACAAGTCGCCCTGCCCATCAGACATCCCCTGGAAAGCAATATTATTGCCATCCGGAGACCATGTGAGGTTACTGAATTGCTCGGCCTTATCCATCGAAATATCATCAATTACGCTTCCATTGGGTATATTCACGATCAGCATCCGGTTACGGCCACGATTGAAAACACTGAAAGCAAACCGCTTGCTATCCGGCGACCACGCGCCGGCCGATTCTATAAAGTTGAATTCGTCAATATGCGTATTGGAAACCTTACTGGTCATTTTCTTAATGATCCTTCCCGTTCGTGCATCTGCTAAATATAGGTCGACCGTAAACAAATCCTTTTCCGATAAAAATGCGAGGTATTTGCCGTCAGGACTCACAGAGGGCGCCACATTCAACTCACCAGAATTTTTGTTATCAATTATCCTGGTACCAACCGGCTTTTGAACAGTGTCTTTTAAAAATGGTTTATAACTCGTTTCAATCGCATTTTTCCATAAGTTCGACATGGTTTTATCATCGTATCCAAATGTTCGCCTAATACCATATTCAAGTCCAAATCGGGCTGTATTCTTAAAGAATGGAACGATCACCGTATCGCCATAAGTCGAACCAATAAATGACCAAAAGGCCTCGCCATACCGGTAAGGGAAATACTTATTGGTTTCTGTCAGGTCGCGGATGGTGGGGATGTTTTTATTTAGATAAGCATCCCTTATCCACATAGCGGTATAAGCGTCTTTTTTACCTATCGAAAGGTATTCGGCCATACCCTCTATCATCCATAAAGGAATGTTATTTATATTTTCAAAACTGGCAGAATCGCGGCCCAGTAAGGCATGATATTGAAAAGCGTGCACCAACTCGTGACCGATAACGTGCCTGGTGGTCTGGTTGGTTTCCATCATAGGCATTACCACCCTGTTTTTCAACCCCTCGGTAACACCGCCGGTACCTACACCAATTTCGCCATCAATGGCCGTGGTTTGTTGAAAATCCGGGTGATCGGCATACAATATAATGGGATTTGGTTTCCTGAAAGTATCCCTGAAAACCTGTTGGTGGATGGTATACCAAAGCTCGCTTTCCTGCGCGAAGCGTTTGATGGTGCTATCATTTTTGAGGTAATAATAGATCTCGAAGTGAGGGGTTTTATAAACTTTAAACTTAAGGTTTTTATACCTTACCTTATTTTGCCCAAAATACTGGGCTTTAGCATTCAAGCTGAAAAATATGGAGCTAATGAGGCAAAGGATAATAAGTGGATATTTTTTGACCTGGATAAAGGGGGAGTATGATTTATTCATAATCAATTTATAACAATACGTTCAAATTTCAACTTTCGTTTGCCGATTGGCGTACCGATATCGAATTTTATTATTTGGCAGTTAATATAACAGTTCAAACCCAAAGAAATTATCTGCATCCAAAATTTAACATTTGAAATACAGTATTAAATACTACCTCCGCTGATTAGGCGGCTTATTTTCCGGATTTTCATCTTCCGCAGGCGGCAATTGCTTCTTTAAAGTATCAACAGTAAAATCGTCTGTACTATCAACCGCCAAACTATCAACTGCTAAATGCGGTGATGGACAGTTGTAATTTTTGGTGATCTTCACCCAGGGCTTCGGGAACATGCCATAGGTATACCCCGATTTTGGATCAGCATAAACCTTTTCCATAAACCTGGCAAAAATAGGGAGGGCCGTGTGCGATCCTTCACCAGTTTCAGAAGAGGTAAAATGTACGCTGCGGTCATCAGCACCCACCCATACCCCGGTTACTAAATCTTTGGTAATACCCATGTACCAGCCATCCACATATTTTGATGAAGTACCTGTTTTGCCACCTATCTGGTTATCCTTTTTCCAAAGGCCCGGGTATTCCCATAGTGCCTGTGAGGTACCGCCGGGTTCTTCCATACCACCACGGAACATATATAACATCAGCCAGGCTGTTTCCTCGCTTAATACCTTCTCTGTCTTTAGGGTGAATTCCGCAACTACATTATTGTCCTGGTCTTCTATCTTAGTTACCAATATAGGATCGATCTTATTGCCTTTATTCAAAAATGTACTATAGGCCCTTACCATTTCAAATACGGACACATCATTTGTTCCTAACGAAACAGAGGGGACAGACTTTAACGGGCTCTCGATACCACACTTGTGGGCGTAATCCACAATTTTATCCCAGCCCACCTTCTCAGTCACTTGTGCGGTAATGGAGTTGACCGATTTACCCATGGCCCAGCGCAACGACATTTCCTGGTAAGTGAAATGGAAATCGGCATTTTGCGGTTCCCAAACATCGGGTTTGCCATTATCCATAAATTTGATGGATACGGGCTGATCTGTAAATTTATCACAAGGCGTGAAGCCATTATCCAAAGCTGTTACGTAAGCAAATGGTTTAAACGTTGAGCCGGCCTGGCGCTTGGATTGGTTTACGTGATCGTAATTGAAATATTTATGATCGATACCGCCAACCCATACTTTAATTTTCCCGGTGGATGGTTCAATGGTCATCATACCAGTGTTCAATATCTTAGAGTAATACTTTATCGAATCAACACTTGAAAATGTGGTATCCTTTTCGCCATTCCACGAGAATACATGCATTTTCTTTTTGGTGTTGAAATAATGCTGGATCTGCACCGTATCACCATGAAATTTCTTGTCAAGCACCTTATAGATCGGTAACCGCTGTTCGGTTTTCAATACAAAATCTTTAATCACATTGCCACTCAGGTCACGCCATGGAATTTTATCGCCCCAAAGATTATTAAAGCGTTTTTGCAGCATTTTCATTTTCTCGGCTACTGCTTCTTCGGCATAGCCCTGTAAGCGGGAATCGATAGTTGTATATATCTTTAAGCCATCTTCGTACAGGTCATAATGGTTTTCTTTGCACCATTTATCCAACCATTTTTCCACCGCCCTCCGTATGTAGGAATCACCCTGCGATTCATCTTCTACGTAGCTCAGATCAAGACTAAGATCCTTTTTGCTATCAGTTTCATACTCGGTTTTAGTAATATAGTTTGATTTCTCCATCTGGCTCAATACCACATTGCGCCTTTCTGTGCAGCGTTCGGGGTTCCTTATCGGGTTATAGGTGGAGGTGGCTTTCAGCATACCGATCAGCATGGCTGCCTGTTCGGGGTTGAGCGCCTCGGGTATTTTATTAAAATATTTTAAAGATGCTGCCTTAATACCAAAGGTATTATTACCAAAGGGCACGGTATTTAAATACAGGGTCAGTATTTCCTGCTTACTGTATACCCGCTCTATCTGGAAAGCAGTGAACCATTCCTTTACTTTAGAAACCATGGTGCGTATGATAGGTACGTGCTTAATAAGCCCCTGTGATTTCTTTTTACGGGTCTCGAAAAGGTTTTTTGCCAGTTGTTGAGTAATGGTACTGCCACCGCGTTTATCACCCTTTGCGGTAGATAACATGCTGGTAAAAAAGGAGTAAAAATCAACCCCGTGATGCTTGTAAAACCTTACATCCTCGGTTGCCACCAATGCGTTCACGAGGTTAGGTGAGATCCCCTTAAACTCAACGGGGGATCTGTTTTCTCTTGAATAACGGCCAATTAGTTTACCATCAGCATAATACACCTCTGATGAGACAGACATTACCGGGTTTTTAATATCCTGGATGGTAGGGGAATAACCAAAAAGCCAAAGAAAGTTAAGCTCTATGGCACAAAAGAAAATAATTACAAAATAGATGAATATGACGAGATAACGAAGAATTCTGTTTTTTATACGTCGGAACATTGGGTAAAGATGTAAAATTATAGGGCTATATCATAGCGGGTTTTGACAAATATAAACAACGCAATATTAACAGGTAAATTTTAAAGTAACTTAGTGAAAACACAAACATAGTTACAATGTGTTCTGTCCTTGAATATTTTTACCGGACAAAACGAGAGATCAAACCTAACGATGAAGCATTTTACAGACAAATTTAAAATCACCAATGGTAAAAACTTTGCGCTGAAGGATCATGATACCGGCTATACTGCTGACTATAAAAAAGAAGATGCGGCACACATCCTGGAAAAACTGAATGCGAAAATGTCTGAGGGTCAGGATGAATTGTATGCCGCCAGGCAATATTCGCTGCTGGTGATCTTCCAGGCAATGGATGCTGCCGGGAAGGATAGCGCTATTGAACATACCATGTCGGGCCTGAATCCGCAGGGTTGCCAGGTATTCAGTTTTAAACAGCCCAGCACCGAAGAATATGAGCATGATTTTTTATGGCGGCATTATAAGGCATTACCCGAAAACGGGCGCATCGGTATTCATAACCGCTCGCATTATGAAAATGTGCTGATCGCGAAAGTACATCCCGAATTGGTATTGAAGCAAAATTTGCCGGGCATTACGAATGTTAAAAAAGTAACGAAAACTTTTTGGGAACACCGCTATCATAGTATTCGCGAGTTTGAAAAACACCTGTACCGCAATGGCACAGTGATGATCAAGTTCTTTCTGCATGTTTCAAAAGAGGAACAAAAGCAGCGTTTTTTAGAAAGGATAGACTCTCCTTCAAAAAACTGGAAATTTTCGTCAGTTGACGTTGAGGAGCGGAAATACTGGGACGAATATATGAGTGCTTATGAAAAGGCCATCAGGGAAACAGCTACACCCGAAAATCCCTGGTATGTGATACCCGCTGACAAAAAATGGTTCACGCGTATCGCTATTTCAAGGATAATACTGGATACCATCAGCGATCTGCATATCAAATATCCGGTATTGCAAAAAGCAGAAAAGGACCAATTACAGGAGATCAAAAAACTGCTCGAAAAGGAGTAGAGACGCAATACTTTGCGTCTTCGTAAATTTTTTCAAATGTTAAAGACGCAAAGTATTGCGTCTCTACAAAATCAAATGGTTGAAAATATGGTCTGTGCCTTTTCGCCGATCAGGGGAATGGGTTTTTTCTCACCATTAATTGCACCTATAAAACCAATTAGCCAGAGTACAAAAAAGCCAACTCTTACGATCCAGCTCAGGGATAAAGCTGAAAAAAAGCCACCTGTAAGAAATAAGGAATAAAATATCATTCCTAATATCCAGGAAACAACCATAGAAGCGATATGGAATAGTAAAGTTTGCCGTAGCTGGTAGCTGCCCAGTGCTGTTTTATTGTTTTGATGTATCGCAAAGTAGGCTATCAGCCAGCCAATAATTGTCAGATAACTAATTATACCGGCTGTTTTTCCGTCATCACTTGTTGGGAAGGAGTTGTTTGGTTCCATAATGCTTATGATTTGGTTTATATAAAATTAACTAATTAAACATTACCACATAGTATTTCTCTCTTTATTATTTGCAGACCATCACCATTAAATTTAACCACTATCCTTATTTAAACTAATTCTAAATAAATTCTTTGTTTTCAAAATGGGGTTTTATATTTGCCGCAAATTAGAATTAATCTAAATAAGAATGAACCACAACTTATACCTCAAAAAACTCAATCTCACATTAGTGATCGTGCTGCTTTTCGGAACAATCGCAGACGCCCAAAATCTTACAGGGAATATCGCAGGACTTATTAAAACCACCTATGGTAAACCTGCTCCTGGTGTAACCGTAACCATCAAAGAATTAAATAAACGTACCAGCACTGACGAAAATGGCGCATACGAGTTGAAAAACATAAAACCCGGTAACTATACCATAAGGGTAACCTTCGTAGGTGCTAAAAGCGCTGAAAAGGCAGTAGTTGTTACTGCAAATGAAACAGCATCGCTTGATTTTACCATTGCCGAATCTTATTCGGAGCTTAAAGAAGTAAATGTGAATGCCGGCAAAACAATAAATAACATTCCGGTACACATTGGAAAAGCAAACTTAAGTCCTTTAGACATGCCGCAAAGTACAGGCGTGGTAAGCAGCCAGGTGATAGAAGATCAGCAGATCAGCACTTTAGGGAATGCCGTACGTAATGTAAGCGGCGTTACCCTTACTCAGACAAGGGGTGGCGTTGGCGAAACCTTCAGCGCAAGAGGCTACAGCATAGGTATAACCGGCGGGGCAAACAGTATTTTTAAAAACGGAGTATTGGTGAATACCGCAGGCTTTCCTGAAGCCAGTACGCTTGAATCTATTGAAGTGCTAAAAGGCAGCGCCGCGCTGTTGTATGGTAACGTATCAGGTGGTTTGGTGATCAATATGATCACCAAAAAGCCAAAATTTAAAAGCGGTGGCGAAGTATCTATGCGCTACGGCAGCTATGATGATTATCAACCTACTATTGATATATATGGCCCGATATCAAAAGACCTGGCTTACCGCGCCATTGCTACTTATGAGAATGCCGGCAGTTACAGGAACGGCGTTAAAACAGAGCGTACCTATGTTAACCCATCCTTATTATATAACCTGGGCAAAAACACTACTTTAATACTGGAAGGCGATTTCCTGAAATCAAACCTTACCCCAGACTGGGGTATAGGCTCGCTAAATAACGGCCAGGCAATACCAACTATGGTTCCGCGCTCACAATTTATCAATACTTCATGGGCATACAGCCATTTAAACCAATATACCGGCTCATTAATTATTAATCACACCTTTAATGAAGCATGGAATTTAAATTTCATTTCATCGGCACAGAGCACCAATATTGACTCCTATGGTTCAAGCCTGCCCAATACAGTAAACGCTACCGGCGAATGGAACAGGTTACTTGCCCGCGCCAACACCCACGAAGGTGATTATACAGCGCAGGCAAACCTGACCGGTAAATTTAATACGGGCAGCATAGGGCACCAGCTTTTATTTGGTACCGATGTGGCCAAGGTGATCAATGTAACTAATGGTTATAGTATAGATGGCAAAAACATCAGTACCTATGCTTATGACAAGATCAATACGATCGACCTCAATAAATATACACAGCGTACGGATATTCCAAACGCGCTGGATACAGCTCGTACCACTGCACCGGTTTACCGCTTTGGCGCTTATGTGCAGGACCTGATCAGCCTGACAAGCAAGCTCAAAGTATTAGCAGGTGTAAGATGGTCATGGCAGCAAACTTATCAAACCAATATTGATTTCCTGCAAAAAGGTACAACAGGTTTAGGGGTTGCAGCAACACGCTATGACAGGGCATTTTCGCCAAAAGCCGCCTTGATTTATCAGCCTGTGAAGACTACCTCCATTTATGCGAGCTACAGTAATAACTTTATGGTGAACAGCGGTACCGATGTAAACACCGGGCAGGGCCTTAAACCCTCTATCGTAGATCAATATGAAGGCGGTATCAAAAATGAACTATTTGATGGCAAACTTACTGCCAACTTGAGCATTTACCGTATCATTAACAATAACCTGGCTGTAGTATCGCCGGTTAAAGCAGATGGTACAGTTAACAGTGATAATACGATTAAGACCCTAAGCGGCCAAACCACCAGCGATGGTTTTGAAGTAGATGTAACCGGTAACCTGAGCAAAAACTTTTACTTCATAGTGGGTTATGCTTATAACAACGCACATTACACAAAAACATCGGGTTTAAAAGGCTCGAACATTGAAGGTGAGCCTTTGGTGATCAACCCTAAAAACACAGCTAATGCCAGCTTATTCTATACTTTCACCAACCCGGGATTACAAGGGTTTAAAGTGGGCGCATCAGCATTTTATACAGGTAAACGTTTAGCCGGGTATAACAACACCGTTGGCCAGGCGCAGGCCTACAGCCGCTTATTGCCGGTTGGTGGTTTTGCCACTCTGGATCTTTCAGCAGGTTACACCTACAAAAAAATATCGCTGCTTGCCCAGGTATCCAACATAACCAACACTTTGAATTATCTTATTCATGATAACTACAGTATTACGCCGATAGCGCCACGCCAGTTTTTAACTACGCTGGCCTATAAGTTTTAATTAGTCATTTATACATGAAGAAGCCCTGCATTATTTATGCGGGGCTTCTTTGTTAAAAGCACTCAATTTATTTCCGCTTTATCAATCTATCAAACCAGTTATCTCGTTCTTTTACTATGCCTAAATACTTGTGATATCTAAGACCGGAAGTTTTTTCATTTGCATATTTCTCTGCTAACTCTGCATAATACTTTGCCCTGTCAGAAAGGTTTTTGTATTGACTAATTATTGATAGAATCGAATATGATTTATATTTTTCTATAGGAAATAATTGACTATCTAATCGTTCTAAAATTATTTTTTCAACTGTATCAAATAATGTGTTTTTATTTGTTTTAACTACCAACTCAGAATAAGTCAAATATGCCTGAGTTTTCACCTGAGGATATACTTCTTCAAAGTCAATAGCTTGCTTGTAGTATTCAATTGCTTTGGTATGATCTTTTCTAATTTCATAAATTTTTCCTAATGTACACAAGGAACCAGGTCTGTCAAATCTATTATCTGGATAATCGGTGAATAGTTTGTTAATCAATGATTCGGCAACTTCGAGAAACTTTTTATTCTTAGTTTCTACTAATTCCATTGCTTGTATTTTTAAATACTGAGCACGTCTGTCTTTACGTGCACGTGCAAGCTTTATAAAAAACTCTTTTTCATCCGTTCTATCCAACTTTTTCGTCTATACCATTCAGTCATTTACTTCTTTTTATTCTATCGTGATCTCATCTGCAAAAATATAAGAGGGTTGCCCTTTGCTTTCGTGCCAATCGGGCAGGGGGCCGTATTGTTTGGCTACCACTTTGATGTACCGGGCTTTCAGATCAAGGTTGGCTGTAAAATTCTGCGTTTGTACATTGGTATCTTTAATATCAACCTTAGTATTCACCGTTGTCGCCAGTTTATAATTTTTGCCATCATCGGATACCCAATACTCTACCTGTTTAGGGAAAACTATCCAGGCACGGCTATCCTGTAAAGTACCGAGGCTTATACTTTTAACCGGTTTTACCTGTCCCATATCAATTACCACTTCCAGGTTGGCATTTTGATAACCCTGCCAATGACCCAGGCGCCAGTTAACTGTTCCGCGCAAACCATCTATCAAACTTGCATCACCCTGCGCCGGATAGTTTGGCAAATATTTGGTAAGCAGCGTTAACTTAATATCATCCCTTATTTTGGTGAATGTACCTTCATCTACAAAACTTGTTTTACCATTTTTAACTGCAATGGCCTTTACCGTGGTATTGGATGATATGGTAACCGGTTTATTGTATAAGGTTGAATTGATGGTTGGTGTCGATCCATCCAATGTATAATAGATCTTAGCATCCGCGTCCGCGCTTTTGATCTCCAGGTCAAAAGGTTTTTTGAAAGTCGGGGAGGGGGCTAATAAGTAAGGGTTTGGTACGATCAGTTCATCAACGATCTTTGATACTGGTTTTTCCAAATCCTGCACAAAAAGCTTATTGGCCAGCCTGCCGGTGTACACATCCAGATCGCCGCCATTGGCTATATCTTTATCATCAATATACAGCTTGTTATAGGTCTTTTTGTTGAGCGACATACCCTGCAGGTAAATATTCTGGAAGCTAACTCCAGAGCCCGAATTGGTGATAGTAAACTTCTTACCGTTCTCCAAATTAATCACAGCCTTATCAAAACCCGGCAAGCCAATTTGATATTGCGTTTGCCCCGGCGCGATGGTATAAATACCTAAGGAACTCATCACGTACCAGGCCGACATCTGCCCGCAATCCTCGTTACCTGATAATCCTTCTGGTAAAATGCTGTATTCTTCCTTTAAAATACGGTTAATATACAACTGCGTTTTATCCGGCGAATTAGTGAAATTATACAAATAAGCCATGTGATGGCTCGGCTCGTTTCCATGCGCGTATTGCCCGATCAGGCCGGTAACATCAGCCTGCTCACGGCCGCTTAATTTAGAATTGGTGGTGAATAATTCATCCAGTTTGGCTTCAAATTTATCTTTGCCGCCCATCCTCTCGACCAAACTTTCCACATCCTGGGGAACCAGGAAGGAATATTGCCAGGCATTGCCCTCGGTATAATTATTATTGATATCGGTTGGGTCAAAAGGAGCATACCAGCCACCATCGACACGGGCCTGCATAAAACCGTTCTGGTTGTTGTAAAGGTTCTTCCAGTATTGAGCCCGTTTGATGTATTCAGCATAATCCTGTGGTTTATTCATCATTTTAGCCATTTGCGCTATGCACCAGTCATCAAAAGCATACTCCAGCGTTTTTGAAACCGACTCGTGTTCTTCATCTGCCAACACTGCTCCATTTTTACGATAGCTATCCAGGCCAAATTGATTCCGGTTTACGGCCGCTTTCATCGCGGTCAATGCTTTCTCCGCATCAAAATCACGGATACCCTTGGCATAAGCATCCACAATCACAGGGATGGAATGATTGCCAACCATGCAATAAGTTTCGCTTGATGCCAGCGGCCATATCGGCAATAAGCCGCCCTGCTCATACATTGCCAAAAAGGTTTTGATAAAATCGAGTGTCCGCTTGCGGTTAATGATGGTGAACAATGGATCTTCTGCCCGGTATGTATCCCATAAGGAAAATACAGTGTAATAATCAAACCCTTCAGCCTTGTGTATTTTTTGATCCAGCCCGCGGTATTGCCCATCCACATCATTATAAATATTAGGAGCAAGCATGCTATGGTATAGGGCTGTATAAAAGATCGTTTGTTTTATTTTGGCCCAATCAGTAACAGCGGGTTGTTTTTGCTGTTGCGGCCGGTTGTAACCGTAAGGATTATAGCCACCGCTTTGGTATTGATCGTTACGGGCACTTTTTGGCATCGGCGGAGCGCCACCTTCAACCTGTATCTTGTTTAACTCGTTATTCCAATCGGTTTTGGCGGCCTTTACTATCTTTTTAAAATCAAAATCCGGCACTTCAGTATCCAGGTTATTTAGGGCACCTTCAGCACTTACAGACGAAATACCCACCTTTGAGATCACTTCGCCGGGGTTATCAAACTGGATATACATTTTGATGTTTTTGCCCTGCACCTTGTTTTGACCCTGTTGAATTTGATCATCAGAGGCTATGCCATACGTTTTAAAAGATTTGGAAAACTTGGCATAGAAATAAATATACTGGTCAGTGGCCCATGATTTTGAACGGCGAAAGCCCCGTATCTCGTGGTCATTCACCACTTCTATCCACGAATCAAGCACCTCATCGCGATGTTTCAGGTCGATAATGATATTGGCTTGTGATGTGCTCGGAAAATCATACAAGTGTACACCAACCCGTTTAGTTGCAGTAAGCTCCACACCGATATTGTATTTGTCCAATAGTGTTTTGTAATAGCCGGGCGATGCCGATTCGTTCTTCTTTTTAAAGCCCGAACGATAATCTGTGTTTTTAAACTGAGGCTCACCGGTTGTAGGCATAAACAGGATGTCGCAATAATCTGCGATACCGGTACCACTTAAATGGGTATGCGAGAATCCGTAAACCAAAGTATCTGTAAAATAATAACCCGAACAACCGTCCCAGCCTTCCAACCGGGTATCAGGACTTAGCTGTACCATACCAAACGGCACCACAGCGCCCGGGTAAGTATGCCCATGCCCGCCGGTACCTATAAAAGGGTTAACCAGTTTGGCATAATCATTTTTCTTTTTTTGGGCTGATGACGAAAAGGTAATATTTAAAGCAAAACAAAGAAATAGCAGCGCACGAAATGTAAGCCTCATTGTGGGACGGTGATTAGTGAATTAGTAAAGTATATTGTTGCAAATGTAAAAAACATTGTCATTTCGGCGAGGTACGAGGAGAAAACTTATACAAGCGCATGGCAAGCTACGCCTGTCGTATAAGATTTTTCGCTCGCTCGAGCCTAACTCAATCCGCTCAAGAGAATAGTTTCTCACTATCGTTCGAAATGACAGCAGGTGGGAGGCATTATTCCTTTATCCTGAAAATATCAGCATCCTTTAAAAAGGGCAGGGCGCGACGAGTTTTTTCAACTTCCTCATGGATGATGGAAAAGGTGTACACATCCTCCTCATCACGCTTGTAATACACCACATTGCCATTGGGGCTGATACAGGTGGAATCGCCGGAATGATAGATCTCGTTGCCATCATGCCCAACGCGGTTAAGGCCGATCACATAAGCCTGGTTCTCAACAGCCCGTGCCGGTATAAGTGTGCGCCAGTGTAAGGCGCGGCGCTCGGGCCAGTTAGCAACGATGATCAGGAGATCATAAGCTTCATCCACATTGCGTAGCCATACCGGGAAACGGAGGTCGTAGCAAATAACCGGGCATATTTTCCAGCCCTTTAGCTCAACGATTAGCTTTTTCTTGCCTGCTGTATAAGTTAAGTGCTCCTTTGCCATACCAAACAGGTGTCTTTTGTCGTAACATTCGTACGTACCATCGGGCCGCATCCAGATCAGGCGGTTATAAAATTTTTCTCCTTCGTTTATAATCAAACTGCCCGTAACCACACAGCTATACTGCCTTGCCGTTTTTTGCATCCACTGCATGGTTTTACCCTGCATGGGTTCAGCCAGCTTTGCGGCATCCATGGTAAAACCAGTATTAAACATTTCGGGCAATATAATAAGGTCGGTTTTTTCGCGTATGCCGGATAATCGCAGGGATATATTCTGTAAATTCTTATCAATGTTTTCCCAAAACAGATATCCCTGGAAAAGAGTAATTTTTAGATTATCCATGTTATATAATTAGCTATTAGCACTTAACTTATACGCAATAATACTACACTTTTTTAAACTTTAATTAATCTATCAACGGCGTTATCCAAAGTTTCTTGCCTTTTGGCAAAACAAAAACGCAATACATGATGGTCAGACCCTTTAGTATAAAAGGCAGAAACAGGTATAACGGCTACCCCAACCTCCTTTGTTAAACGTATGGCAAAATCGATATCCTTCTCATCAGTTATGGATTCGTATCTTACTGATTGAAAGTAAGAACCTGAACAGGGTAGTATCTCAAATCTACTGTTTTCCAGTCCCTTTCTGAAATAATCCCGCTTTTGCTGAAAAAATGACGGAAGGCTTAAATAATTGTCCTCATTTTTCAAATATTCGGCAATGGCAACCTGTATGGGCGCGTTTACACTGAACACCAAAAACTGGTGCACTTTTCTAAATTCCTGCATCATGGCAGCAGGGGCCATGCAATAACCCACTTTCCAGCCAGTGGCATGGAAGGGTTTGCCAAAGGAAGCTATTACAAAACTACGCTGCTGCAGTTCGGGGTAACGGGCCATGCTGTGATGTTTTTCGCCATCATAGATCAAATGTTCGTAAACCTCATCACTCAGAATAAAAATATCCCTGTTTTTGATAATGGCCGACAACTCCTCAATATCATGCTGATGCAGAATGGTTGCTGTTGGATTATGCGGCGAATTAAGGATGATCATTTTTGTGCGGTTGGTGATCAGCCTTTTCACCATGTCCCAGCGGATGCGGTAATCAGGTGGTTCCAACTCGAGTGACTTTACTACACCTCCGGCAATTTTAATAGCAGGTGCATAGCAATCAAAAGCTGGTTCGAAGATAATAACCTCGTCATTAGGATTAATTACTGCAGTAATAGCAGTAAATATGGCCTGTGTGCCACCAGCGGTTATAGTGATCTCGGTATCCGGATTATAAACAGCGCCATATAACTTTTCGGTTTTGCGGCTGATCTCTTCGCGCAGGGACATTAAACCGGCCATTGGTGCATATTGATTATGCCCGTTCTTCATGGCCTGGTGTACCAGTTCTATCAGCTCAGGTGATGTTTCGTAATCAGGAAAACCCTGGGAAAGATTAATTGCGCCAACTTCAGTGGCCAATGCCGACATTATAGTAAATATGGTGGTACCGGCCTGGGGTAATTTAGAAATAATGGGTATCATGTTTGGGCTAAATTAATAATTTTTAGTTTGTGCGCTGTATGGTTTGTAGGAATGACAGGTATCATACTTTGGTTGACTAAAATTATTATTTGTAAATTTTTGATTATTAGGTATTTAAGTTATAGCTTTAATGTAACAAACCAGTTACAAACTTTAACCTCAAAATCATGAAAAAGCAATTCCTATTTCTTTTGTTGGCACTGCCATTGGCAGCCATGAGTCAATCAAAAACCGGTTACACTGCTTCTTATTCATCCAGTTTTAAAACCGCCGATGCCAGTTATTCTGAAAAGATCCTGACACTTTGGAAGGATTTTGAAAATAACACCTTAGATAAGCATGTGGATATGTTTGCCGATACGGTAAACATGATACTCGGAAACGGCGCCATGATAAGGGGCAAGGCTGAAAATCTTGCCAATGTAAAGCAATACAGAAATTCGATCAAGAATTATAAAGTTACAGTAGATGCCTGGGTGAGCTTAAAAAGCACCGACCGCAATGAAAATGTGGTTTGCATTTGGGGGAACGAGGAGTGTACCGACAAAGATGGAAAAGCGATCAGATCACGTGTGCATGAAGTATGGGGATTTAATAAGGATGGAAAGATCGCCTTAATGCTGCAATATTCGGGCGGAGAGATGTAATACTCTCTAACATCATATTACAAGGCCTCCAATCGGGGGCTTTTTTGTGGCATTTAAGTAATCCGATTTTCACCTTTTGCCTTTCCGCTTTCGCCTTTCCGCGCCTTTATTTAACTTAGCCTGATGAAGCTTCAAAAATATCTGCCTTTAGTATTCGTACTGATCATTTTGATATCCTGTAATTCTAAAAAAAGCACTATTCCGGTTGTTGGTTTTGTTGATGCGTTTGAGGATGCCACCATAGCGCAGGCAAGGGTTGGTTTTACAGATGCACTGAAGAAAAGCGGTTTCAGCGATGAACAAAAAACCGTTAAAATTGAATACCGCAATGCACAAGGGGATATCCCGACGTTGACGCAGATCGTTAACTACTTCGTTTCCGAAAAGGTCGACCTGATGGCTACCTGCACCACTTTATCTACCCTAACAGCTGTACAGAAAACAAAGACCATCCCAATTTTCGCCATGGTATCGCCCACGCCCGAAAGAATGAAAGTGATTGATGGCAGCGGCAAGGCTCCGGCTAACTTATTCGGTACTGTTGAGGAACTGGCTTATATTGACACCTCGTTTTCCATCATCCCCAAGCTTCTAAAACCGAAGGGCGCAAAGTTGGTTGTCGGGATGATCTATAATCAATCCGAGCCGCAGTCAGCCGATGCCATGAACCGCATTAAATCGTTGGCTGATAAGCTGAATATCACGTTAGTCGCGTTACCTTTAAATTCATCCGCGGACGCGCAATTGGTCACCAAATCATTACTAAATAAAAACATCGACGCGTTTTTTGCCAACCCGGATAATACCGTGTTTGCATCATTTGAAACCATCCTGAAAAGCTGTAACCAGGCCAATGTACCTATATTCACCAGCGAGGCTGGTTTGGTGCAACGGGGGGCTGTAGCCGCTTTTGGCGCGGATATTTACCAATGGGGTTACCAGGCCGGGGAGCAGGCGGCACAATATTTAAAAACACATAAAACCGATGATCTGAAACCTGAAATGGTGAAGATACGCAAGCGCGTTTATAACCCTGCGGCTGCTAAAAAATACAATATCACTATCCCATCAAACTTTGAAGCCGTGAAATAATGGATTTTTACCTAACCGCGTTAATACAGGGGCTCTGCTTTTCAGCCATCGCCTTAGGGATCTATATCTCTATGAAGATATTTAATATACCTGATATCACTACGGATGGCAGTTATACGCTTGGTGGGGTGGTTACCGCCAAAATGCTGATGCATGGCCAACCGGTTTACCTGGTATTACCTGCGGTGATAGCAGCCGGGGCAATAGCAGGCGCTTTAACAGGCTTGATCCATACTAAGCTGAAAATAAATGCCTTGCTGGCCGGTATTTTGGTAATGACGGCACTATATTCGGTTAATCTTACCCTGATGGGGCGCTCCAATATTCCGCTGATTGGTATTTCATCTATATTTTCGCTCATCAATATTTCAGCCGACCCTAATCATAATACCTTTTGGATATTGTTGGTATTTGTGGCTGCTATCACCTTGCTTATTGGCTACCTGCTAAAAACGGACTTTGGTATCGCCATGCGTGCAACGGGTAATAGCGAATCCATGATACGTTCCTTAGGTGTAAATACTGACCGCATGAAAATTACCGGCCTCGCTTTGGCTAATGCGTTAACAGCACTCAGCGGGTTTCTGATCACACAGTTCCAGGGCTTTGCCGATATTAATATGGGTATCGGTATCGTTATCGTAGGATTAGGGTCGGTAATTATTGGAGAGACGCTGATCAATTGGTTCAAGATCACTTCGGTCTGGCTGAGTTTGCTGCTTGTATTGTCTGGCGCTGTAATATTCCAATTTGTATTGGCCATTACATTGAGTATTGGGGTTGATGCTACCTTACTAAAGTTGGTAACTGCCATATTTGTACTGCTCATTGTCAGTCTTCCGCGTTTATCATTTAAAAGTTCCTTATGATCGATATCAAAAACGTCCATAAAACTTTTAACAGGGGCAAGGCTAACCAGGTGGATGCCATCAATGGTGTTGACTTGAAAGTGAATGAAAAAGAGTTTTTGGTGATCGTTGGCTCCAACGGCTCTGGTAAAACCACCTTACTTAACCTGGTGGCCGGGAGTGTGCTGCCAAGTTCAGGAAGTATCCATATCGATGGAAACGATGTAACCAAACTTTATGATTACAACCGGAGTGAATGGATAGCCCGCGTTTTCCAAAATCCATTAAGCGGCACAGCACCTGACCTGAGCATCTTGGATAATTTCCGACTGGCGGCTATCCGTACCAAACCCAAAGGATTATCTATTGACGTGGATGAAAAGTTTAAAAAGCAAGTAAAAGAAAAGATCGCATCACTGGGCATGGGGCTTGAAAATAAGACAGAACAACTAATGGGCACCTTATCCGGCGGTCAAAGGCAGGCGCTTACGCTGCTGATGAGTGTAATGGATAGCTGTAAAGTATTATTGCTGGATGAACCTACCGCGGCTCTCGACCCGCGTTCTGCGGAGCTGGTGATGCGCACTGCAGATAAATTGATCAAAGAATTCGGACTGACTGCTATACTGGTCACCCACAATTTAAAGGATGCCTATAATTATGGCAACCGCATCATTTTAATGAGGGAAGGTAAGCTATTGAAAGACCTGGATCAGCAAAATAAATCTGTTCTAAAACAAAATGACCTTTTTGATTGGTTTGGCTAAGAATTTGACTGAACGTATAATATCTAACTAAACATGAAAAACAAAAACTTTGAAACCATTCTCGATGCTTACCAGATCACTGAAGGCTCCATTATAAAAGGCAAGGAACAGGATGAGCTTTTTGAAATAGGTGAATATGATGCCGACAAAAGAAGTTATACGGCTTATCCGTTTAATGATGGGCAGCGCTTTGATGATTTTACTATCCTGATATCTGAAGATGAATTAATGGATAATTATCTCATTGAAAATAAAAAAGGAGATGATGAAGATAAGGACGATCCTTTAATGTCAGATAGTATTTAATATCGCTTATTTAAAGACTTACGAAGTTTATAAAACTTCGTAAGTCTCTTTACGCCGTGATCCATATTTTGATTATTACCTCTGAATCAATATCTTTGTAAAAAATAAAAACAATGCTACGTCTAATTCACTTCCGCCAATCAAACTCTAAGCGGCCCATGGGCACGTTGCGGAAGGGTTATGCATTGCCAAATCTCTTCTGCTTCCCGGTGTAGTTTACAGACTACTTAAAAGGGAGAACTTAATTTATTATTTTATTTAGCCGGACTAAATCCGGTACATTATTTAACGTCATGGACATTTATTTGACTATAGAAGAGAGATATTTACAGGCTGTTGATGAACTAAGTTTCGGCAAAACGCCGAAAGCATTACAATTATTAAATGCCATTATTGCTGAAGAGCCGTTTTATGCCAGGGCGCATTACCAGTTGGGTAAATTGTATTATTATGAAATAAACGATTACCAGGCTGCAGGCTATCATTTTAAAACCTGTGCTGAGCTGGAGCCTTCGTTCCCGGATGTGTATTTTCATTACCTCAATTTATTGGTTTTCCTTAATATGGAAAAACAGGCGAGTTTGGTAAAGGATAAGGCTTTAACTGTGCCCGGTGTATGTGCAGCTTGCATTTATGACCTGGAAGGTTTGTTTGCCGAAAGGAAAAAGGACTGGGATGCAGCCAAAGAAGCTTATCGCAAGGCATTAATGGAAACAACCTGTAAAAATGAAAAGGATAGTATTGAACAAAGTATCGAAAGGGTAAAAGCAAAAAAACGCCAATCGAAAAAATACAACTATACATTATCCAACTAAAAAGGCCCCGGCAAACCGGGGCCTTTTACTTTATTATTTCAATAAGCTTATTTCTTATAGCTGATCTTATAGATCGTTCCCCGGCTGTCATCGCTCACATAGATAGAACCATCTGGTCCTTGTGCCAGGCCACATGGACGGCGTAGTGCACTTCCACTGGCTTTTTGTTGGGCAGTACCGGCAAATCCATCAGCAAATACTTCCCACTTACCGAATGCTTTACCGTTTTTAAATGGCTGGAAAACTACAAAGAAACCATCCTGTGGCAGCGGCGCCCTGTTCCATGAACCGTGGAAGGCAATGAACGCTCCGTTTTTATATTTTGCCGGAAATTGGTTACCTGTATAAAACATTAAACCATTTGGCGCAAGGTGCCCCGGAAAAGCCGCAGCCGGGTTAATGGCATTTTGTCCACCTTCCTTTTTACCATCACCGCCATACTCGGGCATCAGCATTTTTTTATGGGTTTGCCAGTCGTAGTACATATATGGCCAACCTGCGTTATCACCTTTTTTAAGGGCATACATGCATTCGGCAGGCAATTCAGCCGATTGTTTTTCTGTAAAATATTGCGGATAAAGATCGTGCAATTGGTCGCGGCCGTGCTGCATTACAAAAAGCTGGTTCAATTGCTGGTTCCAGGTAAGGCCAACAACGTTTCTTAAACCTGTGGCATAACGTATCCCATCACCATAGTGCTGATTAAGTTTACCGGCGCTGAACTGCCAGATACCACCGGCAGAATCCAGTATAGGGCAGCCTTTCTGACCCGGTGAGCCTTTTTGACGGTCCTTTACCTGGCAGGCATTGGAATAAGCACCAATATTAACATACAAATGCCCTGTATTATCCAGGGTGATCGCTTTAGCCTCATGCTCACCGCGGCTTAATAAACCAGTTACAATTTTTTCAGGTTTATTTGGGTCGATCACCTCATTATTGGCATTTAATTTAAAACGGAAAACTTCTTCATCGGATGAAGCATATAAATAGCCGCTTTTGACAGCGATGCCGGTACCGCCAAAATTACCAAAACCGGCTTTTACTACGGCTTTACCACCACTTTCATGCAGCAGTAATATTCCTTTCCCATTCTCAAGGCCGCGCAGCTTAACATATATTTCTCCCTGCGGCGTAACGGCAATATGCCTCACGCTGCCAATTTTATCGTCAATAATGCTGGCATTAAATCCGGCGGGCAGTGTCAAACCAGAAGCTTCAGCAGGTGGATCGATACTTTTATGTTTCGAATGCAGGTCGTTTTTTAAGCCGTTAAGCGTTAAAAGTCCTGCTATTGCCAATACCGGCAATAATATAGCCCCAAAAGTTTTTCTTTTCATGACGATGTTGTTGGATACTCAAATTAAATGAATATACAGCGAATATGGAAATCTGTTTTGTATCAAACCTTTGACATTAATACTAATTTTTAAAATAGTACTTGATCTTGTTTTCATCTTAAATTCATTTGTCAAAATATTATATTCCGCTATTATGATAATATACAGAATTAAGTTCTTAATACATTGCCCGGTATATATTAATATCCTGCAATATTAAACCTTTGCGATTAGCTATCGTCCTAACTATATAAATTTTAATATTTAATATTATGAAAAGGATAGCAATAATATCAGCAATAGTGATGAGCGGTTTATTATACAACACTGCAAATGCACAAGTAAGAATACGGGTGGGTTTCAATTTAAGCCCGAGGCCGGTTTATGTACAACCAGCCGCCCCGGTTGAGTACGTAGAGCCCGCTAATTATGATGGCGACGAAGATTACTATTATTTACCCGAGGTGGATGCCTACTACAGCGTAACCGAACAATGTTATTATTATAACGATGGCGGTAACTGGATAACTGCCGCTTTCTTACCGGGCGCTTACCATGATTTTAACTGGCATACTGCCCGCAGGTACGAAGTACGTGCCCCAAGGCCTTACATGCACAATGATTACTACAGGACAAGATATAATGGTGCAGCATTTCACGGAAGCTGGAACAGGCCTAACTTAAATCGTGGTGGTTATGCAAACAATAACCGTTTTAACGGTGACAATAACAGGAGAGACGATCATCATTTTGATAACAGGAATAATGGCTATAACCGTCAGAACGATCAGAACAGGGGTGGAAATGGCCATCAGTTTAACCAAAACCGTGACAATAACAGAGGTAGCGCACAACAGCACTTCGCTCAAAATATGCCGCAAAGAAATGCCCGTGGCAACAGAGGCGACCACAGATCAGCCAGGTTCTAATTTTTAATCCAATATATATATAATGAAAAAACCACCTTGCTCCGGCAGGTGGTTTTTTGTTGGGAAAGTTTCAGTGTAACCTATTGCTTTGCAATTTGCTCAGCCAATTCATTTACCCAGCCCGAAAGGTAAGGCTCGGTGCCGTCAACCCTTGTCCATCTACCTTTATCGTCCCTGGCGATCACCAGGTGCAGTGTTTCGTCAATTGATTTAAAATCCCAGGCCTGGGCATATCCGTTGTAGTTGGTTTGGGTAACTATACCCTCTATCGGGCTATCAGAGCCGGTCAATATCGCATCAAATTGGTTTTCCATAGTTTATAATTGTATTGTTATAACATCGGGCCAAATGATGTGTTTTATATTTTTACATACATGAGCATTCATTATAATAGTATTTTTACCGTGTGGAAAATATAAGCCCTGATCGCCAGGTGTTAATTGATATTGTAAAAACCAGGATGCCTTTTGGAAAATACAAAGGCACCCTGATCTGTGATCTGCCGGTATCCTATTTGGAATGGTTCAGGAGTAAGGGCTTCCCTCCCGGCAAAATGGGCATGCTGCTATCCAGCGCCTACGAGATCAAGATCAACGGGATGAGCAGCATCCTTAATTTGGTAAAAGCGGCGCAGCAAAGGTCTTAAACTATAATTACCCGGCGATGACGAAGCCCGCCAACCGCTAATTGCATCTTTGCGTATGTTTATGAAAATAACGATCAAAGTTTTATGAAAAGATTAGCATTATATATCGCATCCGTTTTATTTTTCTGCGGATGCGCCAACGGACAAAGCAATAGTGGTTTTGCAACAGTGCCGCAACCAGCAGCAGGAGAGAAAGTGGCCACATTTGGCGGCGGCTGTTTCTGGAGCATGAGCGAGGCCATGTCCGAATTGAAAGGAGTAAGCAAAGTGGTGTCAGGGTATGCCGGTGGCACCAAAAAGAACCCAACTTATGAGGAAGTAAGCGACCGTACCACAGGTCATGCAGAAGTTGTACAGGTATATTATGATCCTAAAGAAATAAGCTATGCAGCATTGGCAGAATCATTCTTTTTTGCCCATGACCCTACAGAGCTTAATCGCCAGGGCCCGGATGTGGGTACGGATTATCGTTCTATCGCCTTTTATCGCACGCCTGAAGAAAAAACCGCATTGCTTGATATCATCAAGAAAGTAAACGCTACCAAGCATTATTCAGACCCGATAGTAACCCAGGTAGTACCATTTACGGCTTTTTATCCCGCAGAAAAATATCACCAGGGCTATTACAGGCTTCACGGTGACCAACCATATATTGCCGGGGTATCTGAACCCAAAGTAATGAAGTTTAGAAAAGCTGAGAAAGCATTATTAAAACCTGAGTTTCAGAAGTAACATATTCAAATCATTCAAGGTTATTGATTATTTATCAGTTTATAATTTGGTAATTAAATCTTTGCTAAAGCCCGTTTTGCATTGTAAGAAATGATCGGGTCGGTATGTTGAGTGTAATCTTGTATGATTTTCGTTGAGACAGGATTTCTAAATCTAATTAAATAATCAAATCCATCTGATAATTTATAGATATAATATGGATCAGCCTTATTGTCAATATTTTTAAAAGAAGCAACTGCAACATTAAGCATTTCATCCTCCGCACTTATCTCGAATATAGATGTGGCAATTATTAGTTTGTCTAAATTACTATTAGACTTTTTTAATAAGTCCTTTAATTTAAATATCGATTTTGTTGATTTTAAATAAGCTAACGTTTCAACAATTAAAGTATCTAAATTTTCAATGGATGAAAAATTTAGCATGTTTACAAGAGCATCTTCTATTTTATTTCTCTCTATAACCGTTAAGTTTTCAATTATTGAAACATTACTAAATCCATCTCTGTGTTCACGGTCAGAAGGGGGAATAATTTTTTCTATTAGTGCATTTATTTCCACGTTAATAAAGCGATTTTAATTACAACTTACTAAACCATCCCTTTTTCCAGAATATAATAACCTGTACAAGGCCTATGGCCAGCATACCCAACAGGGCATAAACATAGCCGTGCGGCGAGTACAGCTCGGGCATATTGGCTGGCATTACTTTATTGGTAACAGGATCCTGTTTTGCGAAGTTCATTCCGTAAACACCCGCAACGAAGGTCAGCGGGATAAATATTACGGAGATAATGGTTAGTACCTTCATGATCTCGTTCATCCGGTTGCTCACCATGGACAAATAAAGATCGATAATACTTGACGTTATTTCTTTATAATTTTCGATCAGGTCCATCATCTGGATACAGTGATCATAAGCATCTCGCAGGAATAACTTTACTTCCGGGAGTATCAGCGGGCTTTCCGAGCGAATCATATCATTGATCTTATCCCGCTCCGGCCATATCGACCGGCGGATGATGATCAGCGTCCTTTTCAGGGCCTGTGCATTATACATGATGCTTTTATCCGGGCTGGAATATACCCGGTCCTCCACTTCATCCAGCATATCGCCCACTTTGGCCATCAGTACAAAATAATTGTCCAGGATAGTATCGATCAGCGCATAGCACATATAGCCAGGCCCGGCAGTTCGAATAGCGCCTTTGCCCACCTTGAGCCGTGCTTTTACCGCCTCAAAGTATTCATCATGTGTTTCTTCAAAGCTGATGATGATATTACTTTTTACGAGGGCCGAAAACTGGCAGTTCACCAACTCATGTTCTTTATTAAAATGGATAACGCGACTGGTAGCAAATACATATTCATCATACTCATCAAACTTGGGCCGTTGATGAGTGTTCACAATATCCTCCAGCACCAATGGATTGATCTTAAGATGCTCCCCAATTTCCTCAATTAAACGCTGATCGCCTAAACCTTTTACCTGTATCCAATGCGTATGATCGCAACATTTTTTGAACTGGGAGAGGATAACCTCTATGCTTTTGCCTTCAGAACTTACCAACTCGTGCTCATTATAACTGTAGATCATGATGATCGGCTTCAAAGCACCCTCAGGAATGGTGATAGACCCCGGCCGCGCACCGACTTCGATCTTGTCCTTACGGGTTTTATAGCGTATGCGTTTTATATCTTTCATTATAGATAATTAACAGATTGTGGTCCCTGGTTAAATAGTAAGTCAACAATACTCAGATTTTTCATAAAACCGTGTCTTTCTTCAAAAAGTTGAAAATAAGGCTTTTGTATATATTCGGAGGATCTTTTTGGCGTGATGCTTTGCCGCAGGTCGGTTAAACCCGGATATTCGGCTTCATAGCTTTCGGTGTAACTGATCGTTACTTTCATTTTGAGCAATTTAAGTAACATTTGCAGTAGTTGCTCATTGTAATCAAACAGAAAGGGCTCTTTCTTTTCGTAAAATACTGCAAATTCATCCTCATAATATTCAAAATAGGCCGAACGGCGATAGCAGCCCTGTAAACCCATCCAATGCAAACGCTGCCAGTTAAAATCATAGCTTATTTTCACATCCCTTACCGGCTTATGTGCCTTTGATCCGCGCACAACAGGCACAACCAGGGTAAGCACACCATCAGGCGAATAGATATTTGCACGGTTACGATAGGTTTGCTTGGGGAAATGCTCTTTACTTTCAATCACAAAATCAGGGTTATACCTGTTCAATTGTGCAAAATATTCAACCGGCGGCAGATAAAATAGAGGCAAAACAGCGCCTTTTTCAATCATATATTCTATGTTTGTGGTCAAAATTCGGATAAAAAAATGATAAAAAAAGGGCTTTCACATTTAGGCACTTTCTTTTTGTATTTAATTTCATTACTGCCTTTTTGGTTTTTGTACATCATATCCGATATCCTCTTCGTTATTATCTACTATGTGATCGGCTATCGCCGCAAAGTGGTGCAAGATAATTTACAACATGCCTTCCCTGAAAAAACCATAGAAGAACGCAGTCAGATCGAAAAAAAATACTTTAAGTACATGGCCGACCTTATGATGGAAACCATCAAAAATGTTAGTATTTCGGCAAAGAGTATACAAAAACGCATGCGGCCTACCAACCCTGAAGTGATGGAGCATTATTTCGGTCAGGGCAAAAGCATCATAGCTGCTGCCGGTCATTATGGCAATTGGGAGATGGCTGCTGTAAGTTTTGGCTTTTTGACGGATAAAAAACGGATGGTTGTTTATAAGGAACAAAGCGATCCCATTTTTACCAATTTCTTTAATAAAACACGCTCGCGCTTTGGTACCACCATGATCTCGATGAAGCAAACCCTGCGCAAAATGATCGAATACAAAAACGAGCTAACCTTTACCGTACTCGCTGCAGATCAGACACCATCGCGGCATGAAGCTATTTATTTTACTGATTTTTTAAACCAGCCAACAGCGGTATTTTTAGGTGTAGAAAAACTATCCAAAGTAAGAGATTGTGTAGTGGTGTTTTACCGGATAGATGTGATCAAAAGGGGATATTATACTTATACGTTCATACCATTGGTTGAAGATCCGAAGAATACCCAACCTTATGAAATTACCAAATTACAGGTAAAGTACCTGGAATCGCTGATCAAAGAAATACCTCAATACTGGTTATGGTCGCACAGGAGATGGAAGATAAAACCCAACGACATTGCTAAGCCTGTGATCATTGATTGATAATTCATCATTAAATAATATCCGATTAAAGATTTATAATTGCACCAAAGATTACCAAAGCGGTATACTGATAAATACTAAATGACAAAAACGCCTAAAGTTGCCGTAGTTATTTTAAACTGGAATGGTATAACACATCTTCGCGAATTTCTGCCATCCGTACTGGCATCAACATGGCCCGACCTGGATATCATTGTTGGCGATAATGGCTCAACAGACGGTTCCATTGAATTTTTAAAGGCAAGGTTCCCCTCTGTAAAGATTATTCAAAACGATGAGAATTATGGATTTACAGGTGGTTATAATCGGGTGCTTGCACAGGTAGAAGCCGATTACTTTATTTTGCTCAACTCGGATGTAGAGGTGCATGACGAATGGATAGAGCCCGTGATTGCCTTAATGGAAAGTGACCCGCTGATAGCGGCGGCGGCACCCAAGATCAAAGCATTCACACAAAAAGATCATTTTGAACATGCCGGTGCGGCCGGGGGATATATTGATTGTTTGGGGTATCCATTTTGCCGGGGGCGCATGTTTTATGAGATAGAAGAGGATAAGGGACAATACAATCAGTCGGGCGAAGTATTTTGGGCTACCGGCGCCGCCATGTTTGTAAAAAAAGAACATTGGGTAATTGCCGGTGGTTTTGACGAACGTTTTTTTGCGCATATGGAGGAGATAGACCTTTGCTGGCGATTGAAAAACATGGGGTATAAGGTAATGTATTGCGCCGAATCAGAAGTTTACCACGTAGGAGGCGGCACTTTAAATACCGAAAATCCATTTAAAACCTATCTGAACTTCAGGAATAACCTTTTACTGCTAAAAAACAATCTGCCATTCTGGCGATCTGTATTTGTCATCTTCGTCCGCATATGGCTGGACCTGCTGGCCGTTGTGCGTTTTTTAAATGAAGGAAAGAAGAAAGATGCCTGGGCGGTTAGCCGTGCACATCAAAACTTCTTCAGGAATATTTTCAAAGCCGGGCCCAAATCAAAAACCTATAATTCCAAACTTAAAGGCATGTATAAAGGGAGTATCGTTTGGGATTTCTTCATGAAAAAGGAAACTGTATTTACTTCTCTTGATCAGGAGAAGTTTTATTAATATCCTTTTTACTTGCAGCCTTTGCCGGCTTTTCACTTGTTTTTGAATCGATATGGATCACAGGCAGATCATCCGGAAAACGGAGGTTAATGTCTTTATCACCTGACGGTACCTGTATGTTCTCTTTCCTGAATATATCGTAAATATCCCCTAAAACCTTGCTCTTAAGCTCCAGGAAATTGGCAATATCTGCCGCCCAGAAGAACACCCTGAAATCAACCGAGCTTTCGGTTACACTATGCAAATACACTGATGGGCCTGGTTTAGGCATAATATCATCCCTGTTTTCTAAAAGATCCTTCAGCAACGACCTCACTTTTTGGATATCAGTACCATAGGCTGTTTTAATGATCAGTTCAACGCGGCGGTTAACATTACTCAATGTCCAGTTCACTACATGCCGCGAGATCAGGTCACCGTTAGGGATAATTACTTCCGAGCCATCGCCGGTAGCTAACTTGCTCGACCGTATCCCAATTTCCTTTATAGTGCCCGAACGATTATCTACCTCAATAATATCACCTATTTGTACCGGTTTTTCAAAGGCAAGTATCATACCCGATACCAGGTTGTTTACAATATTTTGCAAACCGAAACCGATACCCACACCAAAGGCACTGAAGATGATAGTCAACTTATCAAGTGGAAAGCCTGATGCCGCAACCGCCAGCAAAAATCCTGCTGAAAATACACCGATTCTGATCAACAATGTAGAAGCGCGATTTTTCTTTTTCAATACCGAAAGATCACTTACACGCTGGGCAGAAACATCATAAAAATAACTGACGATTTTTGATGCCAGGGACGATAGCCATATCACCAATATAAAAATAACAAAGCCGCCAAAGGTAAATGAAGCACCACCGATGGTTCTGGACTGACTCAACAGATCCGACAGGGAATCATGCGCCCAGTCATCAATATTTAAATTTTGAAGCAGGAAAAACAGCCATAACAGGAAGGCAAGCGTATTTAATACGCCCATAAATTTTTTCTGTAGAATGGTGTAGTCAATCAGGCTGATAAAACTGTTATCCTCTTTCTTGGTATGAAATTGCAGGAACAGGCCCTGGATAATTATCCGGACAACGAAATAAAGGCTTACCAGCATCCATAAGTTAAATACAGCGGTTATGCCTACTATTTTCGCCATGCTAAACCGCCCAACCAGGTTTAATATAAGCGATAAAACCTGCATGATAATAAAGATTTTTAATGCCGTCCGGGTATAGGGCAGGTGCTCTTCAGCTTCCTCTCTTTTTACTTTCTTATAGAAGAGAATTGCGATGATTATTGATACTATGCCTAACGCTAAAATCAGGAACCTGTCGAAATTTGTGATCTGCACCAGCAGGTTACTTAAGCCGTAAAATAGTGTAAGCCAAAATAACTGGTGCAGAAAATTGAATAACGATGGCGGGAAATTTTTGCGAACCAGGATAAGGACAAGGATGATCGAGATCAAAAATAGGGATTCTAAAAAGGCTACCGGCGGATGGTTATAAAAATATGGCACAATAGCTATAGGTATCAGCAATGCAGCGGTTATGGGTTTTTTGTAAATAAAATTAGTCTGATTGAGGATAAGCCCAGGTTCCTCCATATCATGCGATGCTTTCCTGTGATTATAAAATATCCAAACTGCAACCAGGAGTAGAAATAACAATCCTATTAAATGGGTAGCTGTCCCGTTTCTTAAAAAATAATAAAGTTGTGTGCCATTAAGCGTTAAAGTGCCGTTCACAGCGGGTCCCATATTATTATAGGAAGGATCTACCTCCCATATATAACCAAACTCGCCCGTTACGGCCCTCTCAGCAAACCTTTTTATTTTTCCGTCTATCAGGTCTGTTTCATCAAGTATGCTGGTATAAGCTACCGACACTTTATTCTGTAGGATATTAACTTTTAATAGGTCGCTTCGATTAACGGAATCTGCTTTCGCCCAAAGTGAATACAATTTTATCCTTTGTACAAAAAAGCTGCTTTCAAATGCTATTTCGGCGGGTACGTTTTTTAATATGGTATCCTTGGTGAATTTTACAATATCCCGCTGATTTTGAATCAATCTGGTATTGATATCATCAAGGTTTGATTGCCAGTCGTCCAGTCTATCCTGTATCTTGTCCAGGTTATCCCTTAAAACAAATAAATACCGCAGGGTGCTTGATTTTTTGGTATTGGCCTGTTCCTGTATTTTATCAAGTCTTTTGACAGTGCGGGGTAATGTCTGACTGATGTCTGCTGTATCTAATCCGTTTGCCAGGTTATTGTTGATCTGGTTAAAGGTATTGATATACTGTTCAACCCTTTGCAGCAGGATGTTAACAGAAGTGTCAGTTGTGCTGAGTGTTTGTAAAACAGAATCACGGGAATGTTTTAATTTTCGTTCTGTTTCTCTTTGAGTTACCGGCCTTTTCTTTTTAGTCTGTGCGAAACCGTTATGCGCAGCAAAGGCAAACAATACTAATAAACTTAAGGCGGTTACTTTTAATAACTTATACATAGTTTACGCTATAGTTAGATAGAATGAAAAACCTTATAAATATAATACTTAGTCCTGTAACAGACTTTCAATGGCTAGGCGGTACGAATCGAGGCCAAAGCCTGCAATTACGCCCCTGCAATTTGCAGCCAGCAATGATTTATGCCGAAACTCTTCGCGCTTGTAAACATTGGATATATGCACTTCGATAACAGGTGTTTTGATACCGGCAATGGCATCGCCAATGGCAACGGATGTATGCGTATAGGCGCCTGCGTTTAATACAATGCCGTCATAACTAAAGCCAACCTCGTGCAGTTTGTTAATAATTTCGCCTTCCACATTACTTTGGTAATAATTTATGGTGATGTTTGCAAAGCGCTTGCGCAAGTCGTTGAGGTAATCATCAAAACTTGTTTCGCCATAGATCGATTTTTCGCGAACGCCAAGTAAATTCAGATTAGGGCCATTGATAATTTGTATATTCATTAGCTCAAACTTAACTATAAAAATGAATTCACACGAATTGCACGAATGATTTCTAATTTTACGAATTCCCTTCAGATGGTCGCATAATTCGTACAAATTAGTGTAATTCGTGTTTTTAAATTAAATCAAATTGGACTGGCGATCGGCGATAAAAGGTTTTCAAGCATATCTGAAGCTGGAAAAAGGGCTTGCGGATAACTCCATTGAGGCCTATAGCAGGGATATAGACAAACTGCAGCAGTATGCTGATAGCCAAACCACTAAACTAAACCCCGAAGCCGTTACACTGGCCGACTTACGGCTTTTTATAAATTGGGTAAATGAACTGGGCATGATACCCTCATCGCAAGCGAGGATATTATCGGGTATTAAATCATTCTATAAATATTTACTGATCGAGGATATAATCAAAAATGACCCCGCCGAGTTATTGGAATCACCCAAAAAACAAAGAAAGCTGCCTGATACTTTAAGTTACGATGATATTAACCGGCTAATAAGTGCCATAGACCTTTCGCGACCGGATGGCGCCCGTAATAAGGCTATTATCGAAGTACTTTACAGCTGCGGCCTGCGTGTTTCGGAACTAACAGAGCTCAAATTATCCAATCTTTACCTCGATATTGAATTCGTGAAGGTGCTGGGTAAAGGCAGCAAAGAGCGCCTGGTACCTATAGGCGGAGAGGCTATAAAGGCTTTAAAAATATGGATAGAGGATGCACGGGTGCATACAGCGATCAAAAGAGGTGAGGAAGACCTGGTATTCCTGAACCGCAGGGGCTCAAGGTTGAGCCGGGTTTATATTTTTATGCTGATCAAGCAATTGGCCGAACTGGCGGGGATAAAGAAATCTATTAGTCCGCACACTTTAAGGCATTCATTTGCAACCCATTTGGTTGAAGGTGGCGCCGACCTGCGTGCCGTACAGGAAATGTTGGGTCATGAGAGTATCACCACTACCGAAATCTACACGCATTTGGACAGGGAGTATTTAAAGGAGACGATTATTTCGTATCATCCGAGAAATTAAGTTGGCAGTTATAAGTGGGCAGTTTGCAGTGATGAATCTACTTCCAAATTGCTTTTATCATCCTGCCTTTCCCACTCATATCTTTTCTTAACTCAATGTTTTTAAATGATTTATAAGTTAATAGATCAACTATTTGTTCACCATAGTTTTCATTGATCTCGAAAAATAACAAGCCGCCTTTTTCAAGATTGGTTATAGCAAAATCAGCAATAGCTTTGTAGAATATCAAAGGGTCATTTTCGGGTACAAAAAGTGCAGTATGCGGCTCGAAATCCGTTACGTTGGAATGCATTTGTTTTTTGTCTTCGAGGGTAACGTATGGGGGATTAGACACTATGATTTCGAATTTCTGAATTTCGATTTCGGAATTAAAATTTAGAATGTCCATCAGAATAAAATCAATGTCAACATTATTCAATTCAGCATTTTCCTTAGCGGTTTGTAATGCTTTGGCTGAAATATCTAAAGCAGAAACATTGGCATCCTTTATATTTTTTTTGAGGCTGACGGCGATACACCCGCTACCGGTACCAATATCTAAAATATTGCCTGCTGTCAACTGTGAGCTGCCCACTGAAGAAATGATCCACTCCACCAATTCCTCCGTTTCCGGGCGTGGGATCAGCACCGATGGATTTACTTTGAATGGCAAGCCATAAAATTCGGTATGGCCCAGGATATACTGGAGAGGTTCACCGGTTTTGAGGCGGGCGAGTAATTGTTCAATTTTTTCGGACTGTTCGGCAGTAAGTTCCAGTTCAGGAAAAGCCTTGATTCTGGCAGAAGAGAAATCTGCTATTTCGGCTAAAACGAGCATACAGAGTGAATCAACTTCCTTCACATCGTATAATGCCGACAATTCCCGGCGAAACTCTGTTGAGACATCCTTAACCGTTTTCATTCAGCAAAGAAACAAAATGTCTGAGCCAGAATTCACAGAATTAATGAATTACCCGAATCAGATTCGATAAATTCTAAAATTCTATAAGTTCCGGTTCAGACAAACCTATATTTGCACCATGTCCCCGCACGAAAAATACATGCAACGCTGTCTCGAACTTGCCGGATTGGGTATAGGCAACGTTAGCCCTAATCCAATGGTGGGGGCGGTGATCATTCATAAGGGGCTTAGCATAGGCGAAGGATACCATCAGCAATACGGCCAGGCTCATGCCGAAGTCAATGCGGTTAACCAGGTATTAGCGCGTTTTGAAAATGCTGAAGAATTACTAAAGGATTCAACTATCTATGTATCTCTTGAACCTTGCGCGCATTACGGCAAAACCCCTCCCTGTGCCGATCTGATCATTAAACATCAAATCCCGCAGGTGGTAGTGGGCTGCCGCGACCCTTTTGACCAGGTAGATGGGAAAGGTATCGATAAACTAAAAGAAGCAGGCGTTGAAGTGATAGTCGGTGTATTAGAGGAAGAATGTAAATGGCTCAATCGCCGGTTTTTTACGCGGGTGCAAAAACAAAGACCCTATATTATCCTGAAATGGGCGCAAACCAGTGATGGTTTCTTTGCACCGGATGATAAAAGCCAGTACTGGATAACGGGAAAAGAATCGCGTAAACTGGTGCACAAATGGCGTAGCGAAGAGGATGCGGTTTTGGTTGGTAAAAATACCGTGGCCATAGATGATCCGCAATTGAATACCCGCTTATGGCCCGGAAAATCACCCAGAAGAGTGGTCATCGATCGCAAACTGGAATTGAAAAAAGAGCTTCATATTTACGACCAATCAGTGGAGACATTGATATTTAACGAGGTAAAAACAGATATTGAAGGTAAAATTAAGTATATTGCCCTTGAAGATTTTGACCGCTTTGTACCGCAGTACATCCTGTTCCAGCTTTATTTGCAGGATATACAATCGGTTATTATAGAAGGTGGTGCCCATACACTCAATACTTTTATTGAAGCCGGGTTATGGGACGAGGCACGAATATTTACAGGAAAAGCCGTTTTAGGGCAGGGAATAAAAGCACCACGCATTACAGGGATCGCCGGGGAGGAGCTTTTATCAGGAGCAGACCGTTTACAGATTTTATATCATAAGCCTATTACCTGATGTTTTACGTTTTCTTAAGTATTTGCTGCAGCGTTACCGTATCGGTATTGCTCAAACTGGCCAAACGATACCAGGTTGACGTCTACCAGGCCATTACCTGGAACTATTCGGCAGCTATATTGCTTACCTGGGTATTTTTCAGGCCCCAGCTTGCAATGATTCACCATATACCAACCGCCACCTATTTATCTCTTTTTTCGCTTGGCATATTATTCCCCTTAGTATTTGTGCTGATGGGTACATCTGTCAGGCTTGCTGGTATAGTGCGAACAGATGCGGCTCAAAGATTGTCCCTTTTTATCCCCATATTATCCGCTTTTTTAATTTTCAGTGAAACACCTAACCAAGTTAAGATCATTGGAATTGCAATGGGTATTATTTCCATTATTTTTTTGATCCCCTGGAAAGAAAAGCGGGCAGTAAGAAGAAGGTCGACCAATTCGTGGTTTTATCTGGTAGTCATATTTGTAGGTTTTGGTGTTATTGACGTTCTCTTAAAACAGATCGCTAAAGTTACTGCCGTTCCATTTACAACATCGCTGTTTATCATCTTTATACTGGCATTTATCTTATCGGTAGTTGGATTGATCTATTTGATCGCCACAAAAAAAACAAAATTCTCGTGGCCGCATATTTTAATTGGATGGATATTGGGTGTCGTTAATTTCGGAAACATCTTTTTTTACATAAAGGCTCACCAGGCTTTGGCAAAAAACCCATCTACAGTTTTTTCATCCATGAATATAGGAGTTATAGTGCTGGGCACCTTAGTTGGCTTCTTCATATTCCGAGAGAAACTGAGCCGGCTTAACCTTGCGGGGATAATATTAGCTATTATCGCCATAGTTATCATTTCATTCCCCGAACTTTTTGAACGTATCGGCGTTTTTCTTTTCTAATGCTTTTTGAAGACACTTATTTTACCATCCAAAAACCCGGCGAAGCTATCTTTCGCGACCGCGGCAGTAAGTTTTTGGCTTATGCTTACCCTATCAATACAGACCAGGATATCAAGCATATTATAGCTGAGCTGAAAAAGGAACATCCCAAAGCCAATCACCATTGCTGGGCCATGCGCTGGGGCACCGATCGCTCTGTTTTTCGTATTAATGATGATGGCGAGCCATCCGGTACGGCTGGCAGGCCAATATTGAATACATTATTGTCGCGCAACCTAACCAATGTAGCAGTAGTAGTGGTACGTTATTTTGGTGGGACATTACTTGGTGTACCAGGATTGATCAACGCTTACAAAACTGCAACTGAACTGGCGCTGAATGAAACTGCGATCACTGAAAAAACGGTGAATGATATTTACACCATTGCCTTTGATTATCTGCAAATGAATGAAGTAATGCGGATCATCAAAGAAGATAACCTGGAAATTTTGGAGCAGCAGTTTGATAATAGTTGCTCGATAAAGATTTCAATCCGGAAAATGCAGGTCAATCAAACACTGGCTAAGTTGCAAAAACTGGCTTCAGTTCAAGTCAAATACAACTATAGCCTGTAATTCATCAATCTTTCATCAGCCATTTTCTTTGCTTTTTTCTAACCCGATTGCGGCATATTTGTGTATTTTAGTCGGGTATGCAATCGTTTGAAATCAATAAGGCCGACCTTGAGCGCATTAAAGCCGCGCTTGAAAGCGATGATGCTGAATTAGAGAAAGTTCTGCAGGAGTATCACGCATCGGAGATTGCCATACTGTTCGAAAAACTTCCGCTTGAAGCCAGGGAGAAGATCATCAATATCCTGCCATCCGACATCGCATCCGAAGTAATATCCGAAATGCATGAGGAACAGGACCCGGCAGAATTGCTGATCAACCTGAATCCGGAGAAACGTTCGGAGATCGTAGAGGAACTGGACTATGATGATGCTACCGATATTATTTCCCAACTGGATGCCGATGAACAACAGGAGATATTAGGAGATATAGACCAGGAAGATGCCACCAATATCCGAGCGCTGTTAGGGTACGCCGAAGATACTGCGGGCGGGTTGATGAACTCGGAAGTTATCAAGGTAAATATTAAGCTTGATAAGAAGGATGCTTTGGACGAGATCATCCGCCAATCAGAGGAAATGGAGGAGTTTTATACCATTTACGCGGTTGATGATGCGGATATTTTACAAGGAATACTATCTATTAAATCTATTATAAAAGCCCCCGGTCATGCAAGGGTACAGGACTTGGTAATCAAAGACTTTGTTTATGTAAAAGCCGAACTGGACCAGGAAGATGTTGCCGACCTGATCAAACAGTATAACCTCACCACCATCCCTGTTGTTGATGATCATATGAAGCTGCTCGGACGGGTAACCGTTGATGATATTATCGATGTAATGGAGCAGGAAAATACCGAAGATATATTAAAGATCTCCGGTGTATCTGAGGATGAGGAACTGAGCGGTAACTGGAAAGACGCTGTAAAAAGCCGTTTGCCCTGGCTGGTTATCAATTTGGGTACTGCTTATCTGGCTGCCTCTATCATCAGGCATTTTGATTCGACAGTGGCCTTACTACCGGTTATTTCAGCTTATATGACCATCATAGCAGGAATGGGCGGGAACGCGGCCACGCAAGCGCTGGCAGTAACCGTGAGACGTATATCACTAAGCGACCTGACCGATCAGCAGGCTTATAATACTGTGTTTAAAGAGTTTTTAGTTGGAATGATCAACGGTGCGGCTAACGGCTTGATCGTACTGGCTATAGCTTTATTTTACGATGCGGATATCAAGTTGGGTTTAGTGTTGTTTTTGGCGATGACAGGCAACCTGATTATCGCCGGACTGACCGGCGCATCTATTCCGTTAGTATTGAAGCGGGTAGGGATAGACCCGGCAGTGGCCTCATCCATTATCATCACCACTTTTACTGACTGCGCGGGATTTTTGATACCGCTTTGGCTGGCCACCAAGTTTTTGTTGCATCATTAACCTGCAATAAAGGTTTTATTATAAATTTGAGGCGTTTAAACGTATACCCATGACAGAGATCAGAAACAACTGGACAAAAGAAGAAATTGCTGAGATATACCATACCCCATTGCTCGACCTGATCTACCAGGCGGCAACTATACACCGTGAAAATAAGGACTACTCCGAAGTGCAGATCAGCTCGCTGATCTCCATAAAAACAGGCGGCTGCCCCGAGGATTGTGCTTATTGCCCACAGGCGGCCCGTTATAATACCGGGGTAGATGTGCATGCCATTATGCCGAAGGACGAAGTGATCGCGGCAGCAGAAAAGGCAAAAGCAGGCGGCGCCTCAAGGCTTTGTATGGGAGCAGCCTGGCGGGAAGTGCGCGATAACCGCGATTTTGATAAAGTGATCGATATGGTTAAAGCCGTGAACGAACTGGATATGGAAGTATGCTGCACGCTGGGTATGCTTACAGAAAGCCAGGCGCAACGTTTGGCCGATGCAGGTTTGTACGCCTACAATCATAACCTGGATACTTCTGAGGACGACTACAAACGCATTATAACCACCCGCACTTACGATGAACGCCTGAAAACACTGGAGCATGTGAGAAAGGCTAAAATAACGGTCTGCAGCGGTGGTATCATCGGGTTGGGAGAAACGGTTGAAGACCGCATATCCATGCTAAAAACGCTTTCCAATTTGCCAAAGCATCCTGAATCAGTGCCGATCAACGCCTTAGTACCTGTTAAAGGCACACCATTGGCAGATCAGCCACGGGTATCTGTTTGGGATATGGTACGCATGATTGCAACTACTCGTATCATTATGCCGAAAACTGTTGTTCGCCTGTCCGCAGGTCGCACGGAAATGACTTTGGTTGAGCAGGCATTCTGCTTTATGGCAGGGGCGAACTCCATATTTGCAGGAGAGAAGTTACTGACTACGCCAAACCCATCATTTGATACCGATATGGCGATGTTTGAGCTGTTAGGCTTGAAACCCAGGGCTGCATTTAAAAATGGCAGACCGGGAGTGGTGAAAGAGGCTGTGGAGGCTTAGTTTAATGCAGTCATGAAAATCCTTTGGTGCTGGCGATGCAGAATGGATGTTCCGATGCTCGATGAGGAAGAATTTAAGAAAGCAAAAGAATTATACGGTTTAGGATTTAAAAACACTAAATCGGATCGATTCAAACCTTTGCTGGATTATTATAACGATTTGACTGGTTTTCAAGAAACGGAACACGCTGCGATAATGCATCATCGCATTGAACAATATGGCCCGATTTGTGAAAAATGTGGTAAACCTTACCGTACACCTTTAGCCTCCTTTTGTGCGGCTTGCGGAAACAAAAGGGTTCTATCTTAGTTGAAACATTATTCGACATGAAAAAATATACTCTTTTTACTTTCCTTCTCCTAATCACCTGTAGCTTTTTTGCAAAAGCTTTTTGCCAATCCGAGGGCTTAAAGGTTGTAATCATCCGTCATGGTGAAAAGCCGGATAATGGGGATAACCTGAATTGCCAGGGCTTCAACCGGTCGGTAGAGTTGCCGAAAGTATTAAATGCTAAGTTTGGTTCTTCGGCGACATTGTTCGTCCCTTCGATCGGTACAGGCAAACGCAGCGGGAATTCGCGCATGTTTCAAACCATTACACCTTACGCGGTAAAATATAACCTGGCCATTAACAGTAAATATGATGAGCAGGACTATCAAAATATAGCAGCAAATGTATTAAAACGCACAGGCATTGTCATTATGGTGTGGGAACATAAGGCCATCAACAACCTGGCAAAGGCATTGGGCGTAAAGCAGGCCTCTCAGTGGCAAAGTAATGATTTTGACAGCATATGGATCATTACCTATAAAAAAAGCGGGAAGGCTGTCTTGACTATAGATAAGGAAGGCCTAACTCCGTCTGCGGGCTGCCAGTTTTAAAGCGGAGATTCTCTTAAACTTATTGAATATTGAATATTCAATAATGAAGATGTTGACTTTCGATATTCATTATTCAAAATTCAGTGTTCAATATTGTCAAACCTTAGCCCCTAATACCCACCGCCAGGCCCAGCGGGTGGCGTTGTTAAACCCTTTCCAGCTATCTACAAATTCAATAATATCATCCAGGCATTTTTCGCTGAATTTCTTTTTGAAATTTTTAGACGCCGCTTTGAATACTTGTTGGGGATTTTCCAGACCAATACGTCCAAATATTTCTTTTTTTACGTACATCGTCCGCACGAACAGAATATTGAAAAGAATCACATAACTATAGAGTGTTCGTTTGATATAGCCGGCTTTTTCGGCGTATGACTTTAACAGATTTTTGGTGAACAATATGTGCCGCGCTTCTTCGATATTGTGAAGGTCGAACATCTTTTTTAGTACCGGATATATATTGGGTGCTTTGCGGGCATAATTTCCATAAACGTCAGTCACCAACTCTACTGAAACGCTGCCCATGAACAAATAATCGGCAGGCAGATATTTATTGCTGAATTCGCCAAAAAACTTATGCAGTCCTGATTGCCTGATGGGTTGTCCACCCAGTTTACTGATAGCCTGCCCGAACATTTCCTGATGGCGGAATTCTTCAATCAGCTCTCTTAATAAAAAGCGATGTTCTACATCATCAAGTGGCAGAGTGAGGATATGCCGGGTCATAAAAAGGCAAAACAAACATTCGCCCCAGGCATAAGAAGCAATTACCTGGACCAGTTCGTGCCGGCCTAATTCGAGTTTTTGAACAGGAGTGAGGGTGTCATAAATTTCGAGGCCATGTAATGAAGTCAGGATTTCAGGTAAAAAGATATCATCAGCTTCAGGCTCCAGCTGCCAGGGAATATAGGTCTCCGGCATCAGCGGGCGCTCCTTGCTGATCTTTATTAAACGTTCTATCTCCTTAACTTCCATATTATTGATTGTAAATATACCCTCTAACCACAGCATCGTAGTGGGCCAACTGATAACTTATATCATTTTAAAGTAAAAACGAAAAAACCTCAAACTACTTAACAACATATTGCGTTATTAGTTCGTGATAAGGTTTAGGTTGACGCGCCCTTGATAAAGGCGTGTCAGGCCTCCCGCCGCCTGGTGGGAGGCTTTTTTTATTAATAGGGACGAAAATAAAACGGGAAGGGTTGCTTTTAATTAAGCATGTACTTAACAAACCGGTGTACCGGGTAGATAATGACAGGGGCAGCGATGATATCAATGGTATAATGCACATGCTGCACCAGCAATAAACAAACTACAATCAGGGTACCCACAAGCGCCAGTATCCTGTCCCATTTTCTCTCCAGACAAAGAAATATAAGAAACAGGATGGAGGTATGACCCGAAAAGAACAAGTCTTTGGTGATGGTACTGCGTCCGTAAAATACGGCGGTAAGCGGATCTGTTAAAACAATAAGCCCGGCAGGTGGATTAAGCGGAACCATACTTATAGCCAGTACACGGAGTATAGTAATAAATATAAACGACCATAAATAGGTGATATAGATGGTGGGTTTCTCCATCGCGCGGTACAATGCATAAAATCCTATGCCCCATATCACGGTGAAAATAGCCCAGGAAACATTATGTGGAGGTATCGCAGATAAAACCCAGTCACTCAATACCGGGCCCGTCCTTTTTTGAATCAAATTAAAAAAGGGCGGAAGCATAAACGAAATAATAGTCATCAGCACTGTGCCAATCAACAGCTGCGATCGCTGCAATGATGAATTCCAGGTCTCTTTCCAGTTGTTTCTTAATGTTATTGCAATTGGTCGGGCCACTATTTAGTCATAATTAATTGGGATGCAAAAATAAACAAGATAAATGAAATGTTAAATTTTCTTTATCATTAAATTATGTACTTAGGACGCACATTGAATAAAAAAGTTACATATCATAACGTTTCCACCACTTGCTGCGTCTTGTTCTAAATGCTTTCTTCATATAAAGTAATTACATATCTCAAATTTATCATTTAAAAATTACTAACTGACTATCAGCTATATATAAAAAATACTAATTGATTAGTTGTAATACTAATAGATTAGTATTACCTTGGTTTTATAATTTATTACATCATGCAAAAACTGGCTAAAAGAGAAGAACAAATAATGCAGGCTTTCTGGAATTTGGAAAAAGCATTCATCAAGGAGATCATACCCGAGCTGCCTGACCCTAAGCCGCATTACAATTCAGTAGCAACCATGGTAAAGATATTGGAGGATAAGGGCTTTTTAGCTCACGAAGCCATTGGTAACATCTTCCGCTATTATCCAATTATCAAAAGGGACGAATACCAAAATCACGCCATGAAGGACATAGTGAGCCAATATTTTAATAATTCGTATCCAAGCATGCTTGCTTATTTTGCCAAAGAACAAAAAATATCCGAATCGGAATTGAATGAAATTGTAGAAATCATTAAATCAACCAAGAAATGATACCCTATATCCTGCACGTTGCATTGCTCATCTCTGTATGTCTTTTGTTTTATAAGATATTTCTGCAGAAGGAAACGTTTTATCAGTTAAACCGCCTGGTTTTGCTGATTTGCCTGTGCTTGTCGTTTGCGCTGCCACTAATCTCTATTCCCCAGGCGTGGACATTAAGGAGTGCTCCAACACCAACGGTTATCAACGTACCACCGATAGCCCCTGTTCAATATCCGCAAGTGCAGGTAAAGGAACCAGTACAAAAAGGCCTTGTTGCTAAGCAGCAACCTGTAGTAAAAACACAACCGACCGCAGTAATGCAGGAGAATACCCCGTTTTTGCCAATCGCACTTAAATGGGCTTTCTATTTATACTGGGCCGGCGTAGCAGCTTTTGGATTGAATTTGCTATTGCAGGTGATCGTTCTGTTATACCGTTCGTATTCAAACCCGGTTATTGTAGATGGTAAGTTCCGCATTATTGAGGTAAAGGGGGATAAAGCACCATGCTCGTTCGGTAACAATATTTTTATCAACCCTGAAAAATACGACTGGGAAACCTATAACCAGATATTGATGCACGAGAAGGTGCATATACAGCAGGGGCACAGCTTTGATATCCTGCTGGCCGAGCTGGTACTGGTATTCCAATGGTTCAATCCCTTTGCCTGGCTATACCGTGGTGAACTGGAAAACAACCTGGAGTTTTTAACTGATGAAGAAGTACTTGACCGCAACCCTGTGGAAAAATCAAGCTATCAAATGAGCTTATTAAAAGTATCGGCTCCGCATTTAGCGCTGAGCGTTACAACAAATTATAACCAATCACTCTTAAAAAAACGAATAGTCATGATGAACGCTAAAAAATCGAACATCCATACGATGTGGAAATATTTTATACTGCTGCCTTTAATGGCAGGGTTGGCCTGTGCACTAAATCAAACTGTAGCTTACAGCCAGACAACGAAATCAGCCAAATCGAAAAGCCGCCCTGCTATTAAGCAAAGAAATTGGGGCAATACGGACCGGACACAAGGATCGTGGTTTGCTACGATAAAAGGTGAAAAAATGCGCATGGAATTCAAAAGTGATGATGATGATCGCTCATGGTCAAGTAATGACAATTATTTGGTAAGCGAATTCTCAGCTTTACCAAAGGATCAAAAAGGTGAATTCACACTGAAACGCGAAGCCGGGACCATGCTATTTACCGGAAAATTTGACGGCGACCAGGGATATGGTCACTATAAATTTACTGCTGATAAAGAATTTGGCGATTATTTAACCAAAACAGGCATAGAAGACATAGAAGATAACGACCGTTTTACGTTTTTCGCGCTCAATATCAAAAGGGAATATGTAAGCATGCTGAAAGAAAACGGTTATGGCCATGTTTCAAAAAATGATCTGATATCCATGTCGGCACTTAAAGTGGACGCGCCATTTATCAAAGCATGGAAAGAGAATGGCTATAAACTTAGCCCTAATGACCTCGTATCAGCAAAAGCATTAGGAGTTAATGGCGAATATGTAAGTGAAATAAAAAAAGCCGGCTATCCTAATATCGACTTTAACCAGTTGATCAGCTTTAAAGCGCAGGGGATAACGGCGCAATATATCAGCAGCCTGAAAAAAGCCGGTATGCAAAAGAATGGAAAAGCTAATGATGAGTTTGCGCTGCCATCTGCTAATGACCTGTCATCTTACAAAGCCCTTAATGTAGATTCCAATTTTATCAGCGGACTTAAAAATGCCGGGTATGGGGATATTGCTTTTAATGAACTTACCAGTATGAAAGCAGTAGGGGTCACACCTGAATACGCAAAAAGCTTTGCTAATATTGGTTACAAAAATATATCCGCTAACGAACTGGTATCCTTTAAATCACTGGATATTACACCTGAGTATGTGAGGGGTTTCACCGATATAGGCTTTAAAGAAATTTCAGCTAATGAGCTGATGTCGGTAAAATCATTAGGTATCACGCCTGCTTATATCAAAAGTTTCCAGGATATCGGATATAAGGATATCTCAATGAACGAGCTGATGTCGGTTAAGTCATTGGGCATCACGCCAGGATTTATCAAAAGCTTTGAAGATATAGGTTATAAAAAATTATCTATTGATGAATTGACCTCACTAAAATCACTGGGTGTCACTCATGAGTATATCAAAAGTTTTGAGATTTTAGGGTATAAGCAAATTCCGTTTAATGAACTTTTTTCCTTGAAAGCTATTGGTGTTACGCCGAGCTTTATTAAAGGATTTAAAGATATTGGCTACAACGTTTCGCTAAATGAGGCAACATCACTAAAAGCTACCGGCGTTACGCCAACCTATGTAAAAGAAATGAAGGCCAAAGGTTTCAACTCCAAAGACCTTGATAAATATATTCAATTGAAGAACTCCTTCAACTAATCAATTATAGATAAACTTGCGAAGTCTTAAAGACTTCGCAAGTTTTATTCAGAAGCATACCATCCCTTAAGTATAAATGAGTCAAGTATATAAATGATTATATATGTGGATATTAATTGCTATAGTTGTACTGATCTGCATCGTGGTTACCATGATCACGATGCAAAATGCGAGGCATTAATAATCCAGCACCTGGCAATTAAATCCGGCGGTATGCAAAAGGGATTCTACAGAACCGGGCTTTAATTCGGTTGCCACTACACGCAGCACTTTATCACAGTCATCAAGGTCGATATTCCATTGCTGAATATTTGAAACAGAAGTTAGCAAGGGACTAATCCTGCTAACTTTTTTCTTACTGGTTACATTTGTTTTAAAAACTAATATCTCCATGGGTGTTTTCTTAAAGTTTGATAACTAATAACTATCGGCAAAGCCTGAATTGGACATATTGGAAGGTTTTTTTATTCCACAGGCTTTGAAGGACTTTCTTCTAAGGGTTGTTCCCAATCAAAGTCTCCGCGATGCCTTCCCCACTTACCACAGCGGTCTCGCATTTGTTCACGAAAACGTTGTTGTTCTTCCGGCGTCATATTTTTAAAGCGCTCCATTTTATGGCGCATCCAGGGCGCCCCACCGCCGCCACGGCCACCGTGGCCAAAGCCGAACAGTATCTTAGCTAAAATGAACAAGCCCATTGCCTGCCAAAAATCAATGGTGCCGGTGTGCAATATATCAGGAAGCAAATGGTTCCATAATAGCATCACGATGTAACTTACAAGCGCCAAAGCGCCCGCTGCCAGGAATGGTATGAAAATGAATTTCTTTCTGAATCCAAATTTGTGTCTCACACCAGAATCTCCAAAATTATTATCTCTCATGTCTTTTATATTAATATTCTGTAATTTCTTCATACAATTGTTTAAGCCGTTTACGCAGATGAAGTACCGCATAACGCTTTCTTGATACCAGCGTTTGAATATTTTCGCCGGTGTTTTTTGCTATTTCACTAAAGGGGATATTGTCCAGTTCCTGCCAGATGAAAACTTGCTTTTGTTCTTCAGGAAGTTCATCCAATGCCAGGAATAACTGTTCCCAAAATAAGTTGCGGATATATTCCGTTTCGGGCGTGGTGCCTTCTGTAAGCAGTATGGCCCTGAAATCGAAGCCTTCTTCATCCTCTTCATCGCCTGAAAAATTAAGGTCGAACAACTCTTCCGTCTTTTTCCTGTTTTTATCAATGATCTTGTTGGTGGCCACTTTGTAAAGCCACGCGCCGGTTTGTTCAATCGGTTCGGCGTTAACAACGGCGCTTAGCTGGTACCAAACATCCTGCAGAATGTCCTCGGCATCGGCATCGTTTTTAACCCTCCGGCGGATAAAGCCCAACAAGCCCTTACCATACGCTTTTATTGATTGTATGATGTGGTTGTTTTTTTCTTCGGGCATTACAGCGGTGATCAATTTATTTCTCCTTTAAAGGTAGAGACGATTGACAAAGGAAAACATTTTAAAAAAAAATAAAAATTGTTTGGAGAAAGTATAGATTGTCATTTCGAACGAGGTACGAGGAGAAATCTTATACAGGAACAGCAGACATGCATGTTGTATAAGATTTTTCGCTCACTCAGTCCAAACTCAACCTGGTCAAGAGAATAGTTTCTCGATACGCATCGAAATGACATTTTTAATTAGATATTTAATCTTTCTTAATCACCAGGTTAGCAAAATCACCATCCAGCCCAAAATTCCATAGCCCAAGCAAGCCATCTGTGCGGCTGTTGAGTTTTTTAACTTTCAGGGATGCCCTGGTTGAATTATTCACATAAACGGTGATAGAGTCTTTACCTACCACAATACGGGCATGGAACCAATCGGTGGCTTTTGGAAAGGGGGTAACTGCATTTTCATAAACCAAGGGATATTCTGCACGCAATTTTTCCCAGGGATAGTCAGGTTGACTGATATATTGCACCGTATGTTTTTTTCGAAGTGTATCGGGCGACTGGAAATTGAAAGGGCGGAAATAGATCGCATCATAAGCAGTGGTGTCCACACCATGAAAGGCTATACCTAAAAAGCTTTGCTGAAAAACATTTTTGCCTCTCAAGTCCACCTCTACTATACCTGTTGAAAACGAAAATCCTTTTAACCACACAATGCGATTTTGAGACAAACCATTATCACTCTCTTTTAATATAGCAACATGATTAGCAGGATAAGTGATAAGCTGACCGGAATTATATAGTTTTGCCAGGTCGATCTTTTGGGCATAGCTTACTGATGCATAGCCTGTTGTCAAAATAAGAACGCCGAAAAATAATAGTTTTCTCATGATGGTTTAAATTGATAAATACTAGCTATCATTTATAATGCCATATATTCAAACAGCTAATTTTCAAATATTTAACAATATAAACATAACTGATATGTTCATTTTCGAACAAAAAGTGTTCGGTTTTAATATATAGATTTACAGAGTCTGAGAAAGCAAATACATCTATAATATTTTGTTAATATTTAATTAATACGAATATACATTATTGCTTAAATCGTAATAATACTTTCCCACCTATTTAACATTAGCTAAAAATGGGTGAAAACACTGTGTGAATTAATCAAATTTTAATATTAAATTTGTTAGTATATCCTAATTGTTTAAACCTAAAATTAATATTTTAATAAAATATTACAGGGATTTCATTGCGCTGATAATTAAAAATTTATTTAATTATCAGGATTACAATTGTACTCAGCCCCTTGAATACAAATTTCCTGTTTATTTTAAAGCAAAAACTATCATAAGAAGCTTAGTATTTATACTGTTTGTTTTAATGCCTGAATCATCACAAAAAATAGATTATGAAAACCGGCACCAATCGTTTTCAATTTAGCAGCCTTTCCATACAGCAGAGACTCCCACTTTTAATCTGTACACTTTTGCTCTCGGCTATAGTAATGTTTAGCCTTGCCACCTATTATGGGTTAAAAAAGGCCACGCTTACCATTGGTAAGGAGCGTCTTCATTCGCTTACCGATCAGCTTAGCTCAATGCTTGGGCAATCATCACAGTTTATTACTGTTGCAATGCGTACTGCGGCATCACAAAATACGGTAAAGCAATACCTAAGGTCAGGAGGAAAGGATTTTCGGAAGGAAACGCTTGAAACACTTGATAAATTTCACAGGGACAGTACCTGGGTATCAATGGAATTACTGGATTCGAACAAGATACCAGTTCTTCGTTCTGATAAATCAACCACTCATGTAAAGGTCAATATTAATGAGATATTATCATCCACCCGAATTGGTGCAGGGGCTGCCAGTGTAGGGAAAATATACCAGGTAGGGGATTCTATGTATTACCCTATTATTGCGTCAATTGCCGATAAAGATCATATTCTCGGTTATATTATATGTTGGCAAATTGTAAAAACTACCCCAAAAACGATACAACAGTTATCGCAATTGATGGGTACCGGCGCAACTTTTTATATTGGAAATAACGATGGCAGTTTTTGGACAAACATGGTTAAGCCTGTACCTGCTCCGCCGTTTAAACTACAAATCACACCCGAACCGGTTGAATATTCAGATACAAATGGTAACCTGATGATGGCAAAAGTGCAGCCCGTAGCAAATACCAGTTGGTTAGTGTTGGTTCAATTTTCAGAACAAACAGTGCTTGAAGGGGTAAAACGTTTTATAAACTGGATCATTGGTATAGGCGTTGTACTGACAGTCGTAGGCATGCTGGTCGCCTGGAAAATGAGTCGCAATATTACAAAACCTCTTAACCGGCTTACAGTGGCGGCATCAGCTATTTCAAAAGGGAATTACTCTTCCCCGGTACCTATTGAGGTATACCGGGATGATGAATTGGGCGAACTCGCTAATGCTTTTAATACGATGACGGCAGAAATATACCAGATGTGGCAGGACCTGGACAATAAGGTAAAAGAACGAACCTCGCAACTGGAGCATGTAAATAGCGAATTGGAGGCTTTTTCATATTCTATTTCACATGATCTGCGAACCCCGCTGCGGGCCATCAACGGTTATTCCATTATGCTGAAGGAGGATTACGGAGAAAAGCTGGATGATGAAGGGAACAGGATCATTCGTAATATTATTACTAATGCAAAAATGATGGGGCAATTGATCGATGATCTTCTTGCCTTTTCACGCCTGGGCAAAAAGGAACTGGTGCGTACACAGGTAGATATGCAATTGCTTGCAACAACCATTGCGGATGAATTATTGCAACACGAACCAGAGGGTAAATACCATATCCAAATTGGTTTATTGCCACCTGCGGAAGCAGATCAGGTGATGATCAGGCAGGCGCTAATGAACCTGTTGAGCAACGCTATAAAATATTCATCAAAAAAGGACAGCCCTGAAATTGAAGTAGGTTATAAAGATGACATAGAAAATATAACTTATTACGTAAAAGATAATGGGGCGGGGTTTGATATGGCCTACGTTAGTAAATTGTTCGGTGTTTTTCAGCGCTTGCATTCACAGGAGGAATTTGAAGGTACCGGGGTAGGGCTGGCACTGGTTAAGCGAATAATTGACAAACATAAAGGAGAGGTTTGGGCAGAGGGTGAAGAAAATATTGGGGCAACATTTTATTTCAGTTTACCTAAAAGATAAATTATGAATAACGAAAAAGTTGAAATTCTACTGGTTGAAGATAATCCGCACGATGCTGAAATGACCATACGCGCACTAAAAAAAGTAAACCTGGCCAACCGGCTGACTCATGTAAAGGATGGGGCAGAAGCGCTTGATTTTATTTTTGCAAGAGGACCTTATTCAGATAGGCAAATTGAAAACAGGCCCAAGGTTATTTTATTAGATATTAAGATGCCCAAGGTAGATGGCATAGAAGTTCTGCGGCAAATAAAATTGAATGACAACACAAAAACAATACCGGTAGTGATAATGACCTCATCAAAAGAAGAGCAGGATATTATCGCAAGCTATAACCTTGGCGTTAATAGTTATGTAGTAAAACCGGTTGATTTTGAAGGATTTGCAAAAGCCGTATCTGAACTTGGCTTTTATTGGTTAATTACCAACCAGGCTGCCGAATGACAATACACCTGAACCGTCTATATTATGGCCAACAGTTTAAAAATATTACATATTGAGGATATTAAAAGTGATGCTGAACTGGTAGAAAGAACATTACTAAAATCAGGCATAGTTTTTGAAAAACTGATAGTTGATACCAGGCCTGATTACACCAAAGCACTTACACAATTCAATCCTGATATCATTCTTTCTGATCACTCGCTTCCTACTTTTAATTCACTTGAGGCGTTACAAATTCTAAAACAATCAGGTTTGGATATTCCATTCATCCTGATCACCGCCACCGTATCAGAAGAGTTTGCGGTAAATGTAATGAAGGAAGGCGCATCAGACTATGTATTAAAAGACAGGCTGCAGCGTTTGCCTAGTGCTGTTATTAATGCTATTGAGAAACATCGATCGGATGCCGACAGGCAAATTTATCTGAATAGAATAGTTGCCAGCGAAACTTTGTTTACAAAGGCCGAAATGATAGCCGAATTTGGCACATGGCGTATGGACCTTGCTACTAATGCTGCCAACTGGTCGGCAGGAACCTATCCTTTGCTGGGGTACGAACAGGGTGAGGTAGAATCCACTTATGAAAATTTTATAAAAAACATTCATCCGGATGATATCAGCAATGTAAAAGCTATCACTAAAATCGCGATCAGTAACGTTGAGCCAGCCGGAGTAGATTTCAGGGTGCTCAATAAAGATGGCAGCACCCGGTATGTACATTCACAATTTGAATTTGAATTGAATGAAAAGGGCGAAGCGGCCTATATGATTGGTTTTAACCAAGATATAACGAAGGCGAAACTGGCACAAATAGAGATACAACAGAATATTGAAGAGTTAAAGGCGGCAAGCGACAGGCAGGCGGATATATTAAATGCTTTGCCGCCTAATATGGTGCTGCTTAACGAGGCCTGTAAAATTGTAGCTGTAAATGAATCATGGAAAAAATTTACCATCGCCAATAATCTTGGAGTGCCAAGATGTGGCATTGGCTATAGCTACATAGTTATTTCAGAAAAAGCTACAGGGGTTGATGCATCATCAAGTAAAAAGATCGAAAAAGGGATAAAGGAGGTAATAACAGGAATAAGGGATGGCTTCTCGATGGAGTACTCTTATTATTCGGAAGATAAAAAAGTATGGTTTCAATTGTTAGTGGCCCCTTTAACAGATAAGGAAAAAAAGGGCGCGGTAGTCTTGCATATTGATATTACCGACAGGAAAATGGCTGAAGAGCTGATGCTGCAATCCAAGGCTAACCTGCAAACCATTTTTGAAAACACTGATATAGCTTATGTTTTGTGCGATACAGAACACAAAGTAGTATCGTTCAACTCAAAAGCTAATGCGCTTTGCATAGAGCAATTTGACAAGAAACTGAAGGTTGGCACCCATGCCTTCAACTATTTCCCAAAAAGTAAAATACCCAATCTAAAGGAAGCCATTTCTAAAATAGCACACAATGAAATGGTTAGTTATGAAACCAGCTATGACCTTAAAGACGGCTCGGTAAAATGGTACGAGGTAAGGTGGGCCGGGGTTGCTAATGATAAAAAGGAAAATATGGGCTTTATACTTGCCTTTAAGGATATTACCGAAAGAAAGCTATCTGACATAGAGCGGGATATGATAACTGCCGACCTTGTTCAGCGCAATAAGGATCTGGAACAATTCACCTATATCGTTTCGCACAATTTAAGGGCACCGGTAGCCAATATTATGGGGCTGTCAGATATGCTCAATAGCTTTGATTTTGACATTAACGAGAACCAGGAGATTAAAACAGCGCTTGCCACCTCAATTGGGGTGCTTGATAATATGATATTAGATCTGAATCACATATTGCAGGTAAGCAGTCACATCAACGAGAGAAGTGAGGAAATATCCTTAAACCACCTGATCGAAGATATCACCCTTAGCCTGCGTAATTTAATTGAAAGTGAGCATATTAGCGTAACCCATAATTTTACTATTGCAAATAATATTACAGGGATAAAAAGTTATATGCACAGTATATTTTATAACCTGATATTGAATGGTATAAAATATAAACGGCCCGGTGTTGATACCGTTATTTCGGTATTTACAAGAAAGAACGAGGATAAATTAGAAATACTTTTCAAAGACAACGGGAAGGGTATTGAAGAAAAGAACTTAAAGGATCTGTTTGGATTGTATAAACGGTTTGATACCAGCGTTGAGGGTAAGGGAGTGGGTTTGTTTATGGTTAAAATGCAAGTGGAAAGCATGGGTGGTGCAATAAGTGTACAAAGTGAGCCGAGAGCAGGTACCACTTTCAAAATAGAATTTCCCTATGTAAAACAGTTAAGCTGAATAAATCGATCATACTCCACTAATTAAAATTACTTTAGTAACGCTATCTTATAAGATAAGGAGATGTATCAAGCACTTAAGAATTATCTTGCAAAACATATCGAAATAACAGATGAAGAATTAACTTCATTTTGCAGCAAATTCAAATCTAAAATCACCAAACGTAACGAGGTGCTGCTGAAAGGAGGCAGCATTTGCCGGCACATGTTTTTTGTGAATAAGGGCTGTCTGCGGGTTTACCTGGTAGATAAGGAAGGCCGGGAATCAACCCGTTTCCTGGTACCGGAGGGCAGGTTTGGTACTGCCTTTCCAAGCTTTATATTACAGGAACCATCACAGGCCTATATCCAGAGCATCGAACCATCGGAAATACTGTTATTAACTTACCTGGATTTCAGGGAGTTGCCCAATATTTTACCTGGCTGGGAGAAATTATACCGCATAAATCTGGAGCACGATTACATCGCCTCCATAAAACGTATCGAAAGTTTGATCACCATGAGTGCGAAGGAACGGTATGAGCTGCTGATGAAAAACAACCCAGAACTGATCCAAAGACTGCCATCTAAGATTATTGCTGATTACCTGGGCATATCACAGGAGACCTTGAGCCGGTTGAAATCGAAAAAGTGATCTTCGATTTTATTGACATTTGTCAACATCCTTCCTTTTAATTATCCCTTGCTTTGTATTATGAAACATTTAAAATACACAAACAAATTCACATTCATTATAGCATTATCCCTGGTATCTCTTTTCGCTTCAGCACAAAGCAAGGTAAACATCGGCGAAACTACCCTACATTTTAATGATACAACCCGTAAGCGCCCTTTAGTTACTGAAGTATGGTACCCAACCACTGATACTGTTAAACCGGGTAAGGGCTTTGTACCTTTTGTTCGGTTAGAAAGCGTGAAGGACGGCAAGTTGGCTCAAAAAAAATATCCGTTGATACTGATCTCACACGGTACCGGCGGTGGCCGCTTCACTTTGGAATGGCTGGCTGATGCACTTGTAAAAAACGGCTTTATGGTAGCCGCGGTTGATCATTGGGGCAATACCTACGAAAATAAGATAGCGATTGATTTTGTAACACCCTGGGAGCGGCCAAAGGACATCAGCTTTGTGCTGACAGGCTTACTGAAAGACCCCAAATTTGGCCCGGCGATAGATCAAAACAGGATAGGCGCGGCTGGATTTTCAATCGGTGGCTATACAGTTATTGCACTCGCAGGCGGCAGGCTTGACTTTGAGGCCCTGAAAAAATACTCCAATACACCAGGAGGTAAGCAGGAAATGACCCTGCCTGAGTTTCCGGGTCTGGAAGAAATTTTAAAAACAGGAGAAGCGGATGAATCATTCAAAAAAAGCCCCAAAATGCTAAAGGATAAGCGTATCAAAGCATTTTTCGCGATCAGTCCGGCTATAGGACAGGGGTTTGCTAAGCAATCACAATTTAAAGAACTCGACAAACCGCTTTATTTGTTGGAGGTGGAAAGTGACCATATCACCCCTTACAAAACCAATGCAGAGCATTATCATCAATTGATACCTGCCTCGCAATATTTACTGATTAAAGGCAAGGCCGATCATTATGTTTTTTTGGGTGAAGCAGCCGAACCTGTTAAAAAGCAATCGCCGATATACTTTACGGATGATCCGTCTGTTGACAGGCATGCCATACACCAGCAAGCGGGTGAATTGGCAGCAAAGTTCTTTAAGGAAAAGTTGAAATAATAATTAACTGGAAAGCACGGCGAGAAGGTTAGTTTGATTACCAAGTTTTAATTTTTAATATTGATCTGTCAAATAAAAAATAACATGATCAGTATTAGCCTAAAATCAAGTTTAAACCGTATTCTTTTGTTCCTCCTGTTTTTATCCGCCTTTGCGATACCTGTTAAGGCGCAACGATCAGATGCAAAAGCAAAAGCCGCTATTATTTCGGCAATGGAAAACTCTGAAAATGATTGGAATAAAGGCGACCTCGGTAATTATATGAAAATGTATACAGACTCATCCACTATGATGATGCCGACCGGACCCGCAGGATTAAGCGTAATCAAAGACCTGTATGAGAAGAAATATTTCAACGGGAAAATGCCCAAGCAGAACCTGCATTACAGCGAGCTTAAAGTAACTTTATTAGGTAAAAATTATGCACTTCTGACGGGTAAGTTTACCTTATCAGGCAATAATTTACCGGAACGTTCCGGGCGCTACTCTTTGGTTATGGTGCATACCAACGACGGCTGGAAAATTTTGCACGATCATTCAGGCTGAATGTGACAACTGAACAGCAAATTTGCGCCGTATTAATATTTTCTATTAGTCATTTTCTATTTCGATATCCTCTTTAGATGAACTACTTAGGGCAATATTTTCACCAAAATAATTATTCCTTAATACATTGTAATCTTCATGGGCCTTTTCAGTTAAATCTTTGTAAAATGATTCTTCAATTCCCAATTCAATACAGAATTCAATTAGCGTTTTTGTTTTTACAAATTTATTATATAACTCCATCGCGGTTATTTCAATATTATTACGTTTTATTAGATATTCAATTAAAGGCTCTTTTCTAAATCTCAATGCCCTCCTCACCTTTAATTTAGATTCCTCTTTTTCTATAATTTCTGTTCCACCTTTTACCTTTGTTGAACGAACTAATGCTTCATTATAGACCTTTAAGGCCCCGGAAATTTCTTTAAGTTCCTCGATTTGATCTTGAAGATTTTTTATTTTAATATCAATAGTCTTTTTACTTAAAAAATCGGCGAATAGACCTGCCCATTGTTCTTTAAGCCAAGTGGTAATATCATCGAAGTTTTCAAACCCGCGAACAAAATTATTTACACGTTGCGTAACTATATCATCTAAGAGTCTAAAAATATTCACATTATCAACATGAGCATATGTAATAAGTGTATTTTTCCGATTTTTTTTAAACGTTTCGTATTCAGCATATACACCTTTATCTACGAAAATAAATATTGGTAAACCCTTGTCTCTTGCTCTTTCATATTCTTTTTTGGTGATGGAATTATAATGTGAATAAAGTTTATCAAGACCTTCTTTGTCTATAGGTAAAATCTCAGTGGAAGCAGGACTGCCATATTTTCCTCCGATTATTAATATCAAAATGTGGCAGGTTTCAATTTCAGCATAACAAGATTCATCCAAAGGCTGGTCGTGATGGAATGGGATATCCCCACTCTCAAAAAGCACTGAATCATAACCAAATTGCTTTATAAATGATTCAATATGTCTCCGAATATGTTTAAGATCATAATATGTAGAACTAACAAAAATCCTTGGCTTTGCCATAATTAAAAATTAACATTCTTATTTATCATAATTTACTTCACCATCATTAGTAATTGGATAGATTCTTTGACGTCTAATACTGTAGATATCCTCATCTCTTTCAGTTAGTTTAGTTTCAAAGTGTTTTAATCCTCTCAAATCAAAAAATTCGATGTATGCAACGCGATCATTTTTATTAAAAGCGACTTCTTCGTCTGTATAATTTTTCAAACCGAATCTTATCATCTCACCTTTTTTTCCAAATGGATGTTCAAGTTTACCAGCAATCAACCCGAGCCCAAATTCTATAAGATTTGAAGCTGGTATAAACCTACCAACTATACCTTCAGGCAAAATAATCTGCTCCATAATTTCAACGATTATAAATTGATTAGGCTTTATAATATACTGCTCAGATATTTTAAAATCATTCAATGTGGTAAATGTTTTTTCTCCTGTTTTTTTTAGAAATGATTTTGCTTTAAGGGGGTATTGGGCTATTTGAGCTGCCTCTATATCAAAAAAAGGTCTAAATTCAATTAAATTATTCTCAACCAATTCTTTTAAAATTCCTTTTGTTATTAAATTACCTATCATTATTATTAATTAATTTCTAATCTATATTATTTTAATATAAAGGTACTAATATTCTAACTAATTGGTAACTACATCTTAAAGCTATAATTTTATGAAAGAGACCTCAAAACCTGTTTTTATCCCCATGCTATACCTCAGGCACGAGGAAGGTGTTGCAGCGATAGAGTTTTACAAAAAAGCATTTAACGCGATCGAGTTCAGGGTTTTTAGTAATGACGATGGAACTGTACATGTGGCTGAGCTGGAAATCAGCGGGACGATGTTCCGTTTTCACGAGGAAAAACCTTCGGCAGGGCAGCTGAGTCCGCATAGCAGCAGCGGCGGGTTTACTTCCTCTATAAGCCTGGTAGTTGCCGATCCGGATGCGGTTATGGCGCAAGCCATTGCAGCAGGGGCCAAAGAGCTATCGCCTATGCAGGATTATGATTACGGCTATCGCCAGGGCGACCTGCTTGATCCCTTTGGGCATCTGTGGACGATTGAGAAGGTGATCTAAGCAATATCCTTTGACAGCGGAAAATCTATCGGGATCTGCGTAAGCCGGTACACATAATTGGTCAAACTCATTACATTGATCAGCACCATTAAGTCGATCAAAGCGGCTTCGTGGTAGCCCAGTCTATAAAATTCATCAAGCAATTCATCACTTACCTGGCCCTTTTGTTCTATGACAGAGCGGATCACTTTATAGATCACCTGCCATTTCTGTTCGGGATAGGTACCGGCTCGCAGTAAAAGTGTATCTTCCCCCTTCCAACCGTTTTTAATAGCAGATTGTGTATGCGAAGCCAGGCAATATTCGCAGCCGTTGAATTGCGATACGATGAGATAAACCGCTTCGCGTTCCCTGGCATGAAAAGTTCCCCTGGCTTGCTCATTAACATAAGCAAGGTAAGAGTTAAGCGCATTAGCCGAATAACCGATGGTAGCATACAGGTTGGGCATTTTACCAGTTAATTTGCTAAAGCGTTCAAAAGCGGGTTTGGCACCATCGGGCGCTTGCTCGTAAGTGGGTACAGTAAATGGTTTCATAGTAGTTTGATTAGATGAACAAAATTACAAAATCAAATTAGATCAAGATAATCCCAAAAATTCTGTTTCAGAGAAATTCATCGTCCAAAAAACCCTCCCCATCTACAATTTAATCTTCCCCGTCTATTGCATTCTTTATTCTCCGGTCATATCTTTATCTTTAATTGTGTCACTGTAACACAATAATTTATAAACCAATTTTCCTGATAACCTGATATGAAAAGAAACATTACCCGCCCGGCAGTTTATTTTATTGGCTCCCTGTCGTTACTAGCGTTTGCGGTAACGATAAGCAGCAGCACCGTTAATCGACCCAACAAATGGACCGTCACTGATGAACAGGACGGCATTATCCTTGTAAAAAACACCAATGGCCCTACGCTGGGCTATTCGTCCAAATCTGGTGTGAAAATACTCAGGGTTGATGGCCTGGCTTTTAAAGACCTGAACAAAAACGGCAAACTGGATAAGTATGAGGACTGGCGCCTGCCGGTTGAGGAAAGGGCGAAGGAACTGGCTAATGAAATGTCGGTGGAGCAAATAGCGGGTTTGATGCTCTATAGCGCACACCAGGCTATACCCGCTTTATCAGGGCCGTTTGGCAGGGGCACTTACAATGGCAAGCCTTATACTGACGGCATGGACGCGGCAGAGTTTACTGATCAGCAAAAGGATTTCTTATTAAAAGATAATTTAAGGCACGTGCTCATCACTTCGGTTAAGAGCCCGGAGATAGCCGCACGATGGAATAATAATGTACAAGCATTGGTTGAGGGTGCAGGATTAGGCATCCCGGCTAATAACAGCTCTGACCCTCGGCACAGCACCAATTCGGGTGTGGAATATACTGCCGGCGCGGGTGGAAAAATATCGCAGTGGCCTGATCAATTGGGTTTGGCTGCTACTTTCAACCCCGCTGTAGTACGACAATTCGGTCATATAGCAGCGGAGGAATACCGTGCTTTGGGTATAGCTACCGCTTTGTCCCCGCAAATTGATTTGGGTTCGGAACCACGCTGGGCACGGATTAACGGAACGTTTGGTGAAGATCCGCAACTGGATGCCGATATGGCGCGTGCTTATGTGGATGGCTTTCAAACATCGGCCGGTAATAATGAGATCAAAGACGGCTGGGGCTATCACAGTGTAAACGCCATGATGAAGCACTGGCCCGGCGGCGGCCCGGAAGAGGGCGGAAGGGACGCGCATTTTGCGTACGGGAAATTCGCGGTGTATCCTGGTAATAATTTTGACGAGCATTTGATATCCTTTGTTGATGGCGCGCTTAAGCTGGAGGGTAAAACCAAAATGGCGGCAGCTGTAATGCCTTATTATACGATCTCGTACGGGATGGATGTAAAAAACAAGGAAAACGAGGGCAACAGTTATAATAAATACCTGATAACTGATCTGCTCAGAACAAAATATCATTACGATGGCGTGATTTGTACCGACTGGGGAGTTACTGCTAATGAAGGTAAAAAACCGGATGTTTTTGAAGGGAAATCATGGGGAATGGAAACCAAAACCGTTGCCGAACGGCATTATAAAATACTAATGGCCGGGGTAGATCAATTTGGTGGCAATAATGATGCAGGCCCGGTAATCGAAGCCTATAACATGGGCATCAAAGAACACGGCGAAGCATTTATGCGGAAAAGATTTGAGCAGTCTGCTGTGCGGTTACTGACCAATATTTTCAGAGTAGGTTTGTTTGAGAACCCTTACCTGGATGTAGCACATTCTAAAGAAACCGTGGGCAAGCCAGAGTTTATGACGGCGGGTTATAATGCCCAGCTTAAATCTATAGTCATGCTTAAAAATAGCGGCGGTCTGCTACCTCTGCAAAAAGGTAAAACGGTGTATATTCCAAAAAAATACACGCCATCAACAAAGGGTTTCTTTGGGCCGCCATCAAAGGAAAGATGGGATGAGGCTGTAAAACCGGAAATATTAGGCAAATACTTTAAATCGACAGAAGACCCATCACAGGCAGACTATGCAATCGTTTTTGTGAGTAGCCCAAGCGGCGGTGCGGGTTATGACAGCGCCGATGCGGATAAAGGTGGAAATGGCTATGTGCCTATCACCCTGCAATATGGCGAATACACGGCCACTCATGCCAGGGCACACAGTATTGCTGCAGGCGACCCGGTTGAGCCAGGAATTAATAACCGTTCATACAAAGGCAAAACAATTACTGCAGCCAATTACAACGACCTGAAAACGATCAGGGAAACCAAAGCCGCAATGAAAGGCAAGCCCGTAATTGTAGTAATGAACTTATCTAAACCGGCTATTCCGGCTGAGTTTGAAAAAGATGCCAGTGCTATTGTAGCCAGCTTTGGTGTGCAGAACCAGGCGATACTGGATATTTTAAGCGGGGCGGCTGAGCCATCTGGTTTGTTGCCCTTCCAGATGCCGGCCAATATGAAAACGGTTGAACTACAGGCTGAAGATATCCCGCATGATATGATCTGCTATACCGACGCAGCCGGGCATACCTATGATTTTGGTTTCGGTATGAACTGGAAAGGTGTGATCCACGATGCCCGCACGGCTAAATATGCTGACGCGATCAAGAAGCCAAAGATCAGCCAGAACGGTGGTTTGGTTACTATTACCTGCGCGTCACCGGGTGTGAAGATATATTATACAACGAATGATGTTACACCGGCTTTTGTGACTGCGAATGCGTACTCTAAACCGTTTAAAGTAGCAAAGGGTAAAACTGTAAAGGCTATTGCCAAAAAGTATGGGTGGAATAATAGTAGTTTGGTGGAGAGTGTAGTTAAATAGAAAGAAAACCAAGAGGGATGTCATCCTGAGCTCGTCGAAGGAGTGCGGTAAGGCCATACGCACGATGCTTCGACAAGCTCAGCATGACATCCTTTTTATTTCTTGGATGATTTCGCTTTCGGATTATAATCCAAAGCCAGTTTGATCCAGTGGTCAAAATCCTTTTGATTGCGGAAACGTTCTTCGCTGATGTAGATAAAGCCTTTCATGTGCTTGCCACCGTGTACCATGGGGCGAGTTCCGTTCTCCTCAGTGAGTTGTTCTGTTATTTCCGGGTCGAGGCGCAACATCAGCTCATCACCGCTTACGCTGACACACATTTTATCATCCACCATAAAAGTAACCCCGCGAAACATTTTCTTTTCTTCCACATCCGGGATATCGGCAAGCGCTTCCCGCACGCGATCGGCCAGTTTTTCGTTGTATGCCATACTACATTATCAGCAAAGTAAACTTAAGCATTTTCCAAAAATCGCTGTAATGCTGTCAATAAACCATTCCAGCCTTGATTGAATTGCTCTTTACCAAAGTCGGTGTTCAAGGCGGTATGTATTTTTTGTATCCCTGAGTGAGTTAATTTAATACCTGTCTTATCACCTTCATCAAAAAGTTCAAATGTGACTATTGTATGCGCCGGAAATTCATTAAAACTAAGCGAATAAGATAGTTTTTTGTTTTCTATCGCTTCAATTACCTGGCATGATGAAATGTAATGATCGTATATGGTAAATTCAAAGCCGGGTTCGGGCTTAAAATCATCCAACTTAGAAAACCATTGCGCCAATTGTTCCAGATTGGTCAGGGCTTTCCAAACTTTTGTAACTGGAGCATTTAAGGTACGTTCAATTATAAGAGGTGTTGTATCCATACAAGTTATATATTAGTAACCGATTGGTTACAAATATATACGAAACCGATCGGTTACGAAATTTTTTTTTAAAATAATTAGCCAATCCTATTTTAGATATACAAATCAACCCGAAAGTTTCTTTATTTTATTTAAAATAAGTTTTTTATCCGCTGCCGACCGGATCAGTTTTACTGCCTGCTCCAAATTTTGTATTGCTTTTTTGTCGTCAATATCTGTATAAAGATCGCCCAATAAAGTATAATATAAATGATCTCCGTCAAGTTTCAGCTTCTCCGCTTCTTCAATAGCCTGTTCTTTACCATAAACTTTGGATAGGGCATAAGTCCTGTTGAGCGCTGCAATGGGCGAGTATTCAATAATGAGCAGCTTATTATAAAGCTGGAGCACTTTTTCCCATTTTTCAATGCCCTGATCCGTTGTTGTATGCCAATAGGCTATCGCAGCTTCAATATGGTATTTGGATAATTCATTGCCGGTGGCAGCTTTGTTCAGATAGATCTCACCCCTTGAAATTAATTCCTGGTTCCAAAGGCGGGTATCTTGTTCATCATACAACACCAGTTCGCCTTTGGGGTTGGTGCGTGCCTCAAACCTGGAGGCATGGAAACACATTAATGACATTAAAGCATTTACAGGAGGCTGGTTCGTACTTTCATTCTCGATCAGCATATACGTGAGGCGCATCGCTTCCAGGCAAAGGTCTTTTCGCAGCACCTGGTCGTGGGTTGAGGAATAGTAGCCCTCGTTGAACAACAAATAGAGGGTGGTCAACACATTATTTATCCTGTTGTTGATCTCTGCCTCAGGCGGGAACTCAATTTTCACATCCAGTTCCTTCAATTTTTCCTTCGCACGGAACAACCTTTTGTTAATGGTTTCTTTATTGGTCAAAAAAGCAATGGCGATCTCCTCTATCCCAAATCCGCACAGGATGCGCAGGGCCAGGCCGATCTGTGATTCAGGCGGTATACCGGGATGACAAATGGCAAACATCATTTGCAACTGGCTATCCTGTATGTTTTTGCCCGACAGGTCGATCTCTATCTCGTGCGATTCGGCAGTTGAATGTTGTATCTCCGGTGATATCTTTTGGTTGAAAAGTGTATCGCGCCTTAAAAAATCTTTCGCTTTGTTCTTGGCAACGGTATAAAGCCAGGCGGCAGGATTGTTAGGCACACCTTTTAAGCCCCAGGTTTCCGCAGCCAGCAGGAAGGTATCGCTCACCATATCCTCGGCGATCTCGATATGTTCAATACCAAATAGTTTGCACAACACCGCGGTGATCTTCCTGAATTCTGTGCGGTACAGATGCGGTATTAGTTCTTTTTGTTGCATAAAAATAAAAATGGCTTCCGCACCGCAAATATAACGGACGGAAGCCTTAAAGCTGAAGATTAAGATCAGCGATCCATAAGGATAATATCCCTCACCTCAACATTTCCACCTACATGGAGAATAGGACAACCTTTAGCTATCTCGACAGCATCATCTATAGAATCGGCCCTGATAATGGTATAGCCGCCGATCATTTCCTTGATTTCGGCATAAGGGCCGTTGGTAATTATCATACCTGGTTTAATGCTTTTGCCTTCTGAACCTAAACGGTTCCCCTGATTAACCAACTTACCCTGGGCGGCAATACTACCCATCCAGTTTTCCCATTGTTTTAAAATGTTTTGCATTTCATCGGGCGAATACTTTGCTTCAGGCATGGCTTCGTTCCTGTAGATCATTACAAATTCTTTCATGATTTTTTAATTTTTAAGTTTAATAACCCAATGACGACCGGTATGATCAGAATTGGACAAGCCTTTTGGTCTTTTATTCATTCATATCATAAATACTACGGATTTCGATATTACCATTACCGATAATAGGAGCGCCCTTTGCTATTTCGGCAGCTTCGTCAATTGAATTTGCCCGGATGATAAAATATCCACCAATTATTTCCTTGATCTCGGCATAAGGACCGTTAGTGATCACCTTACCCTTTTTGACGACCCTGCCAGCGGCGCCGAGGCGGTTACCTCTTGATACGAAAATATCTTTGGCGATAAGGCCATCGATCCAACTTTCCCATACATGGAACAGGGGGTTCAATTCTTCGGGCGAAAATTTTTCTTCAGGCAGTTCATCCAGCCTTACTATAAATACGAATTCTTTCATGGTGTTTAATTTTTTGATTTAACGCCCGATGACGATTAAAGAAAACAGAATAGGACAAATCTTTAAATTTTTTCAATCGCTGTGAACTTTATTTATACATTTATTTTTTAAACCTACTATTGTGAAGAAATACATCCTTGTTTTATTCGCTGCGCTGATATACTTGCAGCCGGCGTTTGCGCAAAAAAAAATAAACCGCGACTCCGTATTAAGTATCATGGACAAAGTTGCCGCCTGGCAGCTTAAAGATTGGCAAGATCACTGGCGGCACCCCAAGTGGCACTGGACGAATGGTGCGGGCTATGCCGGCTTTATGGCGTTAAGCAATTCAAAACAAAATGCATCCTATTTTAAGGAAATGCAGTTAATAGGCGATAGCCTGAACTGGAACACCGGCCCCAACCGCTTTATGGCAGATGATTATTGTATAGGGCAAATGTATTCGCAGATGTACCTGCTGTATAAGCAACCTAAAATGCTCACCCGTTTCAAAGCGCTTGCCGATAGCATTATCGCCCGGCCGCATACTGAGCCCCTGGAATGGAAGAATAACATTGCCAGTCGGGAATGGGCCTGGTGCGATGCTTTATTTATGGGGCCGCCTGCTTTGGCTTACCTTTCAACCGCTACCGGCGAGAAAAAGTATTTGGATATAGCAGTTAAACTATGGGATAAAACCACAGATTACCTGTTTGATAAGGAGGAAAATTTATATTACCGCGACAGCCGCTTTTTTACTCAAAAAGAAAAAAATGGCCAGAAAGTATTTTGGTCGAGAGGGAATGGCTGGGTGATGGGAGGTTTGGTGCGGGTGATTCAAAACATGCCTGCCAATTACCCGGACAGGCCACGGTTTGTAGAGTTGTATAAAAAGATGGCGGCCAAAATTGCCACCCTGCAAAATGCGGATGGTACCTGGCATGCCGCTTTGTTGGACCCTGCGAGTTATCCTGTAAAAGAAAGCAGTGGTACTGGATTTTATTGCTATGCACTTGCCTACGGTATCAATAATGGCTTACTCCCTCGTGATAAATATTATCCGGTGGTTGCCAAAGCCTGGGGAGCATTAACCACTTCGGTACATCCAGATGGTAAATTGGGTTATGTGCAGCAGATAGGTGAGAAGCCCGAAACGGTAAGCTATGATGATACGGAGATCTATGGGGTTGGGGCCTTTTTATTAGCAGGATCGGAAGTGGCTAAGCTCGCGACTAAACATTAATTGTCAACCTAAACTTAACCACCATATATGATACGTAACCATAAGAGTATAATATTAGCCACCGTGCTTATTGTTTTATGCTTTAGCTTTTTAACAGGAAACGCACAGAACAAAAAACCAAAATTCCATGTGATCGCCTTTTATACTGCCAAAAACGACCAGGCGCATATCAGCTTTGTACATGAGGCCAATAAGTGGTTCCCGGAAATGGCGAAGAAATATAATTTCAGCTACGATTCGACCAAAAACTGGAGCAATATGAACGCCGAATTCCTGTCGCATTACCAGGTTGTACTGTTTTTAGATACCCGCCCGGAGAATCCGGCAGAACGGGAAGCATTTGAGAAATACATGAAGAATGGTGGCGCGTGGATGGGTTTTCATTTCTCCGCGTTTGCTTTAACGCCATCTGGTATCCCACAAAACTGGGATTGGTACCATAACGAATTTTTAGGCTCGGGCCAGTACGGTAGTAATACCTGGCGGCCCACTTCGGCTGTATTGCGAAATGTGGGCAAGGATCACCCGGCGATGAAGAATATTCCTGAAACCTTTAAATCGGCCCCTAATGAATGGTACCGCTGGGAAAAAGATCTGACAAAAAATCCTGACATCAAGATATTGCTTTCAATCGATTCGACAAGTTTCCCGTTAGGTACGGGCCCCAAGCAAAACGAGATATGGCATAGCGGCTATTATCCTGTGGTGTGGACTAACACGAACTATAAAATGATCTACATTAATATGGGCCATAACGATATCGATTACGAGCATCATACCAATAAGGATTTGTCGCAGACCTTTGATAATGCCATGGAAAGCAAACTGATAATGGATGCTTTGCTGTGGCTGGGGAATGGGAAGAAGCCATCTGCAAAATAAAAAAGCGGGCTGTAGTTAACTGCAGCCCGCTTTTTGTTTGATTCATGTTTTGTTATTCCTTACCACCCAGAGCCTGGATATCTTTGCCTGAAAAGCTTTCAAAACTTACTACACATTGCGTATAGGGGCGGCCATTAGGCGTTTTAAAGACTACGAACATCTTTCCGGGCTTGCTGTCGTATTTTTTGTAAACGGCATCATAATAGGCGGGAGAATAAAGGTCGATCTGGAAACGGCGTGTTGCGTAATGCTGTGCGCCTTTTTGCAAAGCGCTCATCCAGTAAAAATTAAAATCTGATGCTTTGTAATTACTTAAGTCCCTATTAGCGACTTGTTTACCATCTACCCAAATACCATACCTCTCAGAACTTTTCCAGGCATCCAATAAAGCCTCGGTCGGCGGTTTTTGGCCTGGCGGCGTGAACATTGGTAACGGTACATTTTTCTTTTCCTCAGCAGTCATCTCATCATATTTCTTGATGATGTAGTTCCCGTTCTTGTCCTTATATTTTATGGATGCATCCTTGTAGTATCCGTCTTTTAAGCTATCGTGAGTAATAGCTTTTACCTCCTTTTTCACAAGGTGGTTGATACTGCTTTTTATGTTGGTTAAAGCAGTTGCTTTGTCGCTGAATAATAATATCAGCATAGCAAATAGCGGCGTCAAGGCCAATTTCTTCATCATGGCTCTTGACTTTGGAGTGGTCTTTTTCATCATGGTCATTCTTTTTTTAGTTAATGAATAGGTTAAGTTACTTGACAATTTAACGGGCTGCGAAAACATCATTTTGCTCAATAGCAATTGCTGGTAGGCAGAAACGTTGTTACAGGTTTGTATTACAGCTTCATCAGCCAGAAATTCGTGATTGAGCTGGATCGCTTTTTTATACAGGATAAATACCGGGTTGAACCAGAATATCAATTGAAGTATTTCGATCAGTAAAATATCGAAGGAGTGCTTTTGTACCGCGTGTGTAGCTTCGTGCGTAAATAACTCGCCATCAATATTTTGACTGAGATATTCCTCCTCGTTGAAAAAGATATATTTCAGGAAGGTATGCGGGAGAACTTTTTCCTTTAATAGAACAACAACGCCCTGCTCAATTTCTATTTTGGGATTGTGCGAGACAACCGCCAATATCCTGCCGAGATTATTTATAAACCGGGCCAACAACACTAAAACACCGGCACAATAAATAAATAACATGACAGAGAACAGGCTGATTGTCTGAGTAGTGGGGTTCGGTTGACCGTGTGCAGCAATTGCAGGTAACTGATCGGCTATATAATTGTTATTAATAATTGTAGGCAATGTTATATCCGGTAAAGGTTGGTTTGGAACATTTAAGGTGATTAGGGGAATTGTTAACCCAAGCACCAGGCTTGCCAGCAGGAAAAACCTGTTAAACTTGTGCATCTTTTCATTCTGAAGAAACAGATGGTACACCGCCAATAGTATCGCCAGGCATAGTGCTGATTTGAACAGGTAATCGATCATTTTTTCTTTTTTTGAATTTCCTTATCAATTATTTTTTTTAACTCTTCTAATTCGGCAGTAGTCATATCCGCTTCCTGGGTGAAAAAGGAAGCAAACTGCGAAGTGGAATTATTAAAGAAGTTTTTGATCAACCCATTAAAGTGGTTTGAAAAATAGGCTGACTTAGTTATCAATGGATAGTATTCCCTGGAGTTGCCAAAAAGCCGGTAACTGATAACGCCTTTATCGGCCATTCTTTTTAATAGAGTAGCGGTTGTAGTTGCAGCAGGTTTTGGATCAGGGTAGCAATCCACAATGTCCTTCATGAAAGCTTTTTCGAGCTTCCACAAATACTGCATCAATTCTTCTTCGGCCTTTGATAATTTCATTTTGTTCTACAATATAATATTATGTTCTACAAATGTAGAAGTAATTTTGAATATTCCAAATTATCCGGATTATTTTTATGAAACATTTTTTTTACAATTGATTTGGTTATTTCTTGGAATCAAAGATTAACTTGGTAAATTAGTTTTCCAAATCATAAAACCAACCATTTACCAATTATGAAAGACCAACATATTTCCCGCCGCCGGTTTATCGGCAGCACAGCCCTTGCCGCCGCAGGTATGGCTTTAGCTTCAAAATCTGTTTTTGCAGCCGGTTCCATTTTACAAACCAAACCCAATTCGGTAATCAATGGGGTGCAAATAGGGGTAATCACTTACTCGTTCCGCAGTATGCCGGGCACAGCTGAGCAATTATTGAAATATTGCCTGGATTGCAACATCAATGCTATTGAGCTAATGGGCCAGCCTGCCGAAGCTTTTGCCGGAATACCAAAACGCGAAGCCGGTGAAGATGGGCCAACCTATTTTAAAAAGGTAGCCGATTGGCGTGCAAGTGCAAGCATGGATAAATTTAAAGAGTTGCGCAAAATGTATAATGATGCCGGCGTGAAAATATATGCCTGGAAACCAAATGCATTGGGTACCAGGAATACTGATGCTGAAATTGACTATGCATTTAACGCCGGAAAAGCATTAGGGGTAACACATGTTACTGTAGAATTGCCAACCGATGACGCGCTGACCAAACGTTTGGGCGATTTTGGCAGCAAACATAAAATATATGTGGGTTACCATGCCCACACCCAGGCCACGCCAACTTTATGGGATACGGCATTGGGTCAATCAGAATATAATGCGATCAATCTGGATATCGGTCACTATACGTCCGGAACAAGCAGCAGCCCGGTACCATTTATCGAGAAAAATCATGCCCGTATTGTGAGCATGCACATTAAGGACAGGAAGTTCCATGATGGGCCAAATGCGCCTTGGGGCACAGGCGATACGCCGATAGCTGAAGTGCTGCAACTGATCAAAAAGAACAAATACAAATTCCCGGCAACTATAGAATTGGAGTATGATATCCCCGCCGGTTCGGACGCCGTAAAGGAAGTGATCAAATGCAGGGAGTTTGCTGTGAAAGCGCTTAGTTAGTTTGCAGTAGGCACAATGTTCTGGAAAAAGACAGCGAAAAAAGACAAAAACGATAGCAAAGTCATTCTTGGCATGGTAATGTCTAACAGTCAAAATGACTTCATATTGAATAATTTTATCATGGATTATAATAAATTTTATCCCGATGAAATTACAAACGCCGCAGGTGACAATTATACTTCAACTTTTACAATAAGTGAAGAAAAAGCAGCCATTGTATATATGGACTTTCCTATCCCGAAAGGTGATATTAGGGAAACAGCTCAATACGCTTACAATTGGGATACGGTTTTGGAAGATACGAAAAATCACAAAAGTCATTTTCTAGTTTCACTTTTTAATGGAGGACCTGATCAAGTAAAACGCTTTAAAATATTCACACAAGTTCTTTGTTCTTTATTAAGAGTAACTGGCTCTATTGGTGTTTATAAAGGAACCCAATCACTTTTGATACCTAAAAATGACTACTTAGAAGAAGCGGAATTTATGAGCGATGATCATTTGCCTATAAACCTTTGGATTTATTTTGGTTTACAAGCTGCTGAAAATCATAATTCCGGGTACACATATGGACTTAAAGAGTTTAATAAATCAGAATTGGAGATTGTAAATTCCCGAAAAAGCGTGACGGAGATTAGAGAGTTTCTTTTTGATATTTCTCATTATGTTTTGGATCAAGATATAATTTTTGAAGACGGCCAAACTTGTGGAGGCACAGAAGACGAGAAAATAGAAATAACACTTTCAAAAGGCAAGTTTATAGAAGGGAAAAGCTTAAAGCTCGCATACTAAATTAAAAAAATATTTACATTCGATTCAAACCAATAATAAAATTCACCATGTCAACAAACACTTATGACGCTATAGTTATCGGCTCCGGTATTTCGGGCGGATGGGCTGCAAAAGAGCTAACCGAAAAGGGATTAAAGACCATCATGCTGGAACGCGGCCGTGACATCGTACACATAAAGGATTATACAAGCGCTAATAAGGCTCCCTGGGAATTCCCGCACAGGGGAGGGCGCACACAGCAAATGATAAAGGATTATCCCGTATTAAAACGTGATTATCCGCTGAATGAGGTAAACCTGGATTATTGGGTGGATGAAAAAGAAAGCCCTTACACAGAAATAAAACGTTTCGACTGGTTCAGGGGTTACCATGTAGGCGGCCGCTCGCTGATGTGGGGCAGGCAAAGCTATCGTTGGGCTGATATGGATTTTGAAGCTAATTTAAAGGATGGTATTGCTGTAGACTGGCCAATCCGTTATAAGGACCTGGCGCCATGGTATAGCTATGCAGAAAAATTTGCGGGTATATCAGGCAACAGGGATGGGCTATCTATTTTACCTGACGGGGATTTTATGCCGCCGATGGAAATGAACTGCGTGGAAAAGGATGTATCCAAACGATTTAACGATCATTATAAGAACCAGAGGAATATGGTGATCGGTCGTACGGCCAATATTACCGTGCCGCATATCGGCCGTACCAATTGCCAGTACCGCAATAAATGTGCTTTAGGGTGTCCGTTCGGGGCATATTTCAGCACACAATCGGCTACTTTACCAGCTGCTGTGGCGACTGGAAACCTAACAGTAAGGCCATGGTCTATCGTAACTAAAATATTGTATGATAAGGATACAAAAAAGGCAAAAGGTGTAGAGGTACTGGATGCTGAAACCAATAAGACCTATGAGTTTTATGCGAAGGTGATCTTCCTGAATGCATCGACCCTGAATTCGGCATGGGTGCTGATGAATTCGGCTACGGATATCTGGCCGGATGGTTTGGGCAGCAGCAGCGGCGAACTTGGACACAATGTGATGGATCACCACCTGGGCGTAGGTGCAAGTGGGGTGGTGGATGGTTATGATGATAAATATTATTTCGGCAGACGGGCCAATGGTATTTATATACCAAGATACCGCAACCTGAATGGCGAAAAACGGGATTATATCCGTGGTTTTGGCTACCAGGGCCGCGCCTCAAGAGAGGGATGGAGCAGGAGCAGTGCTGAACTGAGCATCGGCGCCGATTTTAAGGATGCCATGAGCGAACCAGGCCACTGGACCATGAATATCGGCGGCTTTGGCGAGACTTTGCCTTACCATGATAACAGGGCTTATTTAGATAAAACTAAAAAAGATAAGTGGGGATTGCCGGTACTGGCCATTGATGCTATCATACGTGATAACGAACTAAAAATGCGTATCGATATGATGAATGATGCCAAAGAGATGCTGGAAACTGCCGGAGTGAAGGATGTAAAAACCCGCACCATGGAAGGCGTGTTAGGTCGCGGCATACACGAGATGGGAACCGCTCGCATGGGTCGTGATCCGAAAACGTCGGTACTTAACGAATGGAACCAGGTTTGGGATGCCAAAAACGTATTTGTTACCGATGGCTCAGCTATGGTATCATCAGCCTGCCAAAACCCGTCATTAACCTATATGGCCATGACCGCCCGCGCGGCAGATTACGCCGTGAAGGAATTGAAGAAAGGAAATGTCTGAGGGATAGAGATTAGAGATCAGTTAATTAGTGATTAGTTGAATCGCTAATTAACTGATCTCATTTGTTATTATTCAACAACTGTCGAAAACCTCGACAACGAAAATGCTCCTATCGCCATTGCAAGATCGCGAACAGCCACATCCAGATAATTTACTCCGGCAAGCAGATTCAGGGCGATCAGCACCAGCCACGCGCTTACCAATAAGCCTCCTTTTTGCGGGTTGATGAAAACCAATACACCTGCAACAATCTCGATCACACCAACAATCATCATAAATACATGGTCGCTGAAAGGCAGAATAGATTTTAATGACGGGTTTAAATATTGGGGCCAATTGGTTAATAAATTGGTAAATTTATCAGCACCGGCAACTATCGGGATAAGTCCGTACGTGAATTTCAATATGGTTTGAACTTCTTTAACTTTTTGTGTTTGGTCTGTCATGGTCATTTTTAATTTGTTTATTCATTAGAGATTGGTCATCAAAAAAGGGTTACAAAAAATAAATACCCTGATTTTGTAACCCTTTTGCCGGATTGATACTCTGTTATTATAGATAGTAAATTTTATTTTGGATGAGGACAAGGGATCAGATAACTGAAACGTTAAGCGATGAAGAAATAGTTGAGCGGATATTAAAAGGGGAGAAGTCCCTTTATGAAAGTTTGATGCGTAAATATAATCTTCGCCTTTATCGCGTCAGCATGTCTATCATAAATGATGATATGGAGGCCGAAGATATCATGCAAACGGCTTATATCAATGCTTATCAGCAGTTAGCAAAGTTTCAGAACATGTCGGGCTTTGGCACCTGGATAACCCGCATACTGATCAACGAAAGCCTGCTGCGGAAGAAAAAAATAATTAAACACCAGGAAGCACTGATGAAAAACACCGGTAACGAATATCACAATGATACCCCGCTAAAAAGTTTGATGAACAAAGAACTGAAAGCCATCCTTGAAAACGCCGTATCAACCCTCCCCGAAAAATACAGGATGGTATTTGTGATGCGCGAGATACAGGAAATGAGCACCAGTGAAACCATGGAGGTTTTAAACCTGGGCGAATCGAATGTAAAAATAAGACTAAACCGCGCCAAAGAAATGTTGCGTAATGAGCTAAGTGGTTATTATAAATCGAACCAGATTTTTGAATTTAACCTTATCCGCTGCGACAGGATTGCCGATTTTGTAATGAGCCGGATTTAATGATTAGGGTGATCTATTGGTTTTCTTGTATCTTTATCCCTGGAAATGAACGATAACCGGCATAGCGATCTAAAAGGTAAATTGTCAAAATGGCTTTTTGCTGCTACCTTATTGCTAAGTCTTTTTACTTTTCCTGGGTTACCTTATCAGTCACAAACCAAATATGAGGCTCCAAAAACTACGTTAGTAGTAAATACCAAAACGTCTTTTGCAAAAAGTATCAGTTATAGTCGGGCATCAGCTCAAAATAAACTGTTTTCTTTTGCATTTAAATCTTTACCAAGATTTGAAATAAGCCGGATGCATACACGGCAAGTAAAAACTCGGATCACGCTATTTTCCAGGCAAAGCATAGTAATAAAGCGATCCACTTTCTTCTACCGGGCAAAGGCTATTTCTCGCAGTGCAGGCGATGACCCTGTTATTTCTTTAGGATAATTATCCAAATCTCATCTTAACCGCCGAGGCGGTATAATCCATTTGATCACATTTTACATGATGTGCTGCTGCATTATATATGCAGCTGGCTCATGCATTTTCAACCTTACAAAAACGCATGAAACGTTTTAAAAAGACATTAAGGGTATGCGCTTTGATCCTGTTCGCGCTGCTTGCTGCAACAGGTATTGGCATTTTTGGGGTAGCGCCAACATTAACCAGAGACAGGAAATTATTTGCAGATACAGAAGTACAGGTAGAAATAAAAGAGAAGGAAAACCCAGACGAATCAAAGGAGGTGTTATTTTAAATAGTGGTCTTGTTGGTGACAACACCAACAAGGGCGGGAGGTTCTGTTTCAAAGAGGTTGAATTGTTCTGTTTTTGGCGCAAATACCCCCTTTGAATGACTCAATGTACCGCATCTACTTATCAGGTAAATACCTATTTTTGCCTTCCGCTTTCCTAAAGAACAATAAATATTAAACCACAATTCGCAACATGGCACTAAAATTAAAACGTTTTTTTACTTATTTCCGCCAGGCGCTGGCAGGCAGTGAGCATAATTTTACAGAAGGCAGTATACGCAAAGCGATATTTCTGTTGGCTGTGCCCATGATAGCGGAAATGATCATGGAATCCGTGTTTGCCGTGGTGGATATATTTTTTGTGGGTAAACTGGGTAACGAAGCTGTAGCCACTGTGGCGCTTACCGAATCGATACTTGTATTGATCTATTCTGTGGCTATAGGCATTACGATAGCCGCCACTGCATTGGTGGCAAGACGGGTTGGTGAAAAGAATTTGGAAGAAGCGGCCCACGCCGGTATGCAAACTATCCTGTTCGCCATTGTGCTATCTGTTGTAATAGGGATAATCGGAGTATTTTCGGCTGGAACCATCCTGCACCTGATGGGAGGCAGCGATAAACTGATCGCGGACAATATAATTTATACCCGCATCATGTTCGGTGGTAATATCGTCATCATGTTGCTATTCATCATCAATGGCATATTCCGTGGTGCCGGTGATGCCAGCATTGCCATGCGGAGCCTTTGGATAGCCAATATTTGTAATATCATTTTATGCCCGGTGCTGATCTATGGATTCGGTCCGATACCGGCGTTGGGATTGAAAGGCGCTGCCATCGCCACCACAACCGGGCGTGGTATCGGCGTTTTATATCAAATGTACCGGCTTTTCATCCGCCGGGGCCTGCTTCATTTTGGGGCAGCGCAATTTAAACCTCAGCCTGAGCTATTAAAGCAGATCATCAGGATTGGTAGCACCGGCGCGGTGCAATTCCTCGTAGGGGGCGCAAGTTGGGTATTTTTGGCGCGGCTGATGGCAGGCTTCCACGAAGCGGCTATGGCGGGTTACCAGATAGCCATCCGATTGCTGATATTTTTCCTGCTGCCCGCATGGGGGTTGAGTAATGCGGCCGCTACATTGGTTGGCCAAAATCTGGGGGCAGGCAAGGCGGACAGGGCCGAACAAAGCGTGTGGACCACCACAGGCTACAATGTTATTTTTATGTTGCTTGTCACAGGTTTCTTCTTCGCGTTTGGTGAACCTGTGGTTAATTTTATGAACAGTGATGTGCAGGCGCGGCATTATGCCTTGCAAGCCTTGCGTATCATCAGTGGCGGCTACATATTTTTTGGTGTAGGCATGGTGATGCTCAATGCCTTTAACGGAGCGGGGGATACGCGCACCCCGACCTTTGTGAACCTGGTTTGCTTTTGGCTGGTGCAGATCCCGCTGGCCTGGGTACTAAGTCAGCAAACTTTTAAGGCACCTATAGGGGTATTTATAGCCATTATCATCGCACAAGTTTTATCAGCGTTAATGAGTTTGTATCTGTTTAAAAAAGGGAGATGGAAGGTGGTGAAAGTGTAAGTTGGTTTTGTTGGAGATAACACACAAGGATGATGAGAAATAATTATTAAACTTTTTAACTTTATTAACTCAGTTTGGGCAGGACATCTGCTTACAAACATTACAATTGATGCACCCTGAAGATTAGCGGGGATAAAAAATCAAAACAATGGAACATAAAGCTGTATCGATCAGGCCGTTTATCGGGGCCGAAAATTTTGAGGTGTCGCGGAGTTTTTACCGCGACCTGGGTTTTGAGGAAGTCATTTTATTTCCCAGTATGTCGTTATTCAAAACAGGGGCATTAGGCTTTTATTTGCAGGATGCTTATGTTAAGGACTGGATAGACAATACCATGATCTTTTTAGAAGTTGATGACGTGAGCCGGTGTTATAACGAACTTGTGGCTTTAAACCTTCCTGCTAAATATAAAGGCGCAAAACTAACCCCGGTCAGAAACGAAGTCTGGGGCAGGGAATGCTTTCTGCATGATCCATCGGGCATACTCTGGCACTTTGGGGAGTTTAATAAATAGATAGCAAAGTAAGATTTCGTGCTTTCACATCAGGCTATCGGTTAGTCGGCTTGATAATGTCCAATAGGTTTTGACTATTCAATATAGAATAAATCGATTGTGATTATGTTGTGCATTACCGTAATTTTATAATCTACAAAATATAATCCGATAGCTATGGAAAACGACTCAAATGACATCAGCAAATGTCCGTTTCACAACGGCACTATGAAAAATAACGTTGGGGGCGGTGGTACCCGCAACCGCGATTGGTGGCCCAACCAATTAAAGTTAAGCATCCTGCGACAAAATTCTAAATTATCCGACCCAATGGACGAGGGTTTTAACTATGCCGAAGCTTTCAACAGCCTCGACCTGGAAGCTGTAAAGAAAGACCTTCATGCGCTCATGACAGATTCGCAGGACTGGTGGCCGGCTGATTTTGGACACTATGGCGGTCTGTTTATCCGCATGGCCTGGCACAGTGCCGGTACTTATCGTGTAGGCGATGGCCGTGGCGGCGCAGGTGCAGGTATGCAGCGTTTTGCCCCCCTGAATAGCTGGCCCGATAATGTGAGCCTGGATAAAGCCCGCCGGTTGCTTTGGCCGATCAAACAAAAATATGGCCGCAAAATTTCGTGGGCCGACCTGATGATCCTCACCGGTAATATCGCGCTGGAATCCATGGGCTTTAAAACTTTTGGCTTTGCCGGTGGTCGTGCTGATGTATGGGAGGCTGATGAGTCTGTTTACTGGGGATCGGAAAACACCTGGCTGGGCGGCGATATCCGTTACGCACACGGCTCTGAGGGTGTGGTAGAAGGTCATGGTGTATTGGTGTCAGACGATGATGCCGATGGCGATATCCATACCCGCAACCTGGAAAAACCACTTGCAGCGGTGCAAATGGGGCTGATCTATGTAAACCCCGAAGGCCCTGACGGTAATCCTGACCCGGTTTTGGCCGCTAAGGATATCCGCGATACATTTGGCCGCATGGCCATGAACGATGAGGAAACCGTTGCTTTAATAGCAGGAGGCCACAGCTTTGGCAAAACCCATGGTGCTGCAACAGCAGACCATGTAGGCAAAGAGCCTGAAGCAGCCGGTATTGAATTGCAGGGTTTTGGCTGGAGCAACAGTTTTGGTTCCGGCAAAGGTGCGGATGCCATCACCAGCGGACTGGAAGTAACCTGGACGAAAACACCGACCCAATGGAGCAATAACTTTTTCGAGAACCTGTTTGGCTTTGAATGGGAACTGACCAAAAGCCCGGGCGGCGCCCAACAATGGGTGGCTAAAAACGCTGAGGATATTATTCCAGACGCGTATGATAGCACCAAAAAGCACCGGCCTACCATGCTGACGACCGATCTTGCCTTAAGGTTAGATCCGGCTTACGAAAAAATATCAAGGAACTTCCTGGCAAATCCTGATGCTTTTGCGGATGCATTTGCACGTGCCTGGTATAAATTAACGCACCGCGATATGGGCCCTAAAGCCCGCTATCTGGGTCCGGATGTGCCGCAAGAAGAATTGCTTTGGCAGGATCCGATCCCGGCTGTTGACCATCAACTGATTGATGCCAATGATGTCGCTGCCTTAAAGGCAAAAGTATTGGCATCTGGTTTAAGCGTGGCTGAACTGGTTTCAACCGCGTGGGCCTCAGCATCAACATTCCGTGGTTCTGATAAACGCGGGGGTGCCAACGGCGCACGAATCCGGCTGGCTCCGCAAAGATATTGGCGGGTAAATAACCCAGTGCAGTTGCAAAAAGTATTAAATGCGTTGGAGGGTATCCAGGCGGCGTTTAATAACACAGGCAAGAAAGTCTCAATAGCAGATTTGATCGTACTGGCCGGCTGTGCTGCCGTTGAAAAAGCCGCTAAAGATGCAGGCCAGAACATCACTGTTCCTTTTTCGCCCGGCCGTATGGATGCTTCGCAGGAGCAAACGGATGTGGAATCATTCGGTTACCTGGAGCCAATAGCCGATGGTTTCCGCAATTACCGTAAGACAAATGTTAGTGTGTCTACCGAAGAGTTGCTGATCGATAAAGCACAACTGCTTACGCTTACCGCACCTGAATTGGCCGTGTTACTAGGTGGTATGCGGGTATTGGACACTAATTTTGATGGCACCAAACATGGTGTGTTAACGTCACGCCCTGGCCAGCTTACCAATGATTTCTTTGTCAACCTGCTTGACATGGGGACTGAATGGAAAGCAGTAGCTGCCGACAGGGAGCTTTACCAGGGCAGCAACCGTGCCACCGGCGAGGTAAAATGGACAGGCACCCGTGCTGACCTGGTGTTTGGCGCTAACTCAGAATTGCGGGCTGTTGCTGAAGTATACGCCAGCGCGGATGCACAGGACAAGTTTGTAAAAGACTTTGTAGCCGCCTGGAATAAAGTGATGAATGCAGATAGATTTGATTTGGCTTAACGCCGATTAGAATATATTATATGCATAATAAGCCTGGTACTAATGTGCCAGGCTTATCTTTTGTATTCCTGCTATAGCAAGTCGATGATTTGAAGAAAATACTTAGTTTAGCCCGGGTCTAATTGAAAATAGCCGAAGAATCTAAATTATTCAGCTATAACCCGGATATTTTAATTTGAATAGCCATGGCCGGATATAGAAAGCACAGGGGTTTAAAGCGGTACTATAAAAACCTTGTCATTGAAAATGACTTTGAAAAAAATGATTGGTTGAATTTTGATAACCCAAAAGACAACTGGCATCTACATTTTGACAATTGGGGTTATGGGAACAACAATTTCAAAAAAAGAACACCACATCTAGATAAGCTATTCCGGCATTTTGATATCCTTGTCGAAAAGACTAAAACCTTAGAAGTTGAATTTCAACTGTATGCAGTTTTGGTTGACCACCATAGTCGTAGTGATGCTTTATTCTTACATACTCCAAGACCAAATAACAGTCAATTCCCATTTAAAATATCTGACTTAAAATCAACTACTACATTGACAAACAAATCGTTAAATGATTATATTGATCATTTAGCAGGCTATGAAAAAAGGTATGGAATAGCAGGAGAAGCATTTTGCTTAATCTATAAAGCAAATGTAGGACAGCCTTTTTAAAGAAAGTTTGGAAATAAACTAATATCCAGAAAATAACAAAGCCCTTCTGATTCCTCATGAAGGCTTTGTTGTTTTTATTATTTTTCGAGAATACTCTTCAAAGTTGACAAACTAACATCCATATCTTTCACTACATGCTTTTCCATCATGGGTATCAGTAGGTTTACAGGATATTTCAATGTACCGGCATTGCTCCAAATTACTTTGGTTTGATCGTCGGATAAAGATTCTGTTTCCATAATGATATGGGCACTCGTCACCATTGGTTTTACAAAACGAATTTCCATTTCGACTCTTTTCCCTTCAATGATGTTAATTATTTCCTTTTCTCCTTCACCGGCATCTTTATTTCCGCTCCAGGCATAAACATAGCCAACTGTTCCGTCTGTTCCTTTAAATTCTCGTTTCCGGTCGGCGTCAGCCATTGCCCCTTTGTTGAACGTATCCTGGTTTCTGAGCAATCTTACATAGTCAAATACTTTTTGCCGGGGCGCATTGATGATAATTTCACGTTTGGCATAATGATCCTTCGTCATGAAAAACGCAATGATCAATAGCAAAGCGATAATGCCCGCTATTACGAGTATGATTATGATTAAAATGTTCATTTTTATTTTTTAATTAATGGTGCGCCGTCATCGAAACGATTTATAGTTCCTTTATTTTAATATTTCTGAACGCGATACCAGTAGCCCAGTCTTGCAGAGCGATATGGCCGCTGATATGCTTGCCGTATTCCGGGTAAGCGTGAAAATGGGAGCTTGTTACTTTTTGTGCCCAGGCTTTGGAAGTAAAGTCTTCCGCTGTGGTCAGTACCCCATTGAGATAAAACTGAACCTTGCCGTTTTTTTGTTTTATCTCGGAATGGTTCCAGGTATCCGCAGGTCTGGTTTTTGCCGGGTTCTTTTGCGACGACATTCCGAATAAGCAACCTGAACGATATTGCGGTTTGACATAGTCCGGGTTGGCATTATCGAGTAATTGATATTCCGGCCCGGACGCCCAGCCTGTCGGAACATCTTTTCTTTCTAAAACATTAACAAAAACACCGCTGTTCCCGCCTTTTGGCAGTTTCCAGTCGAATTTCAGATCAAAGTCCTTGTATTCCTTATCAGTGACCAGGTCGCCAGGCCCCGTCTTATCCGCCGGATCGCAGAACAGCGCACCGTCCTTTGCCTTCCATACAGTGAACGCTCCCTGTCCGTTGTATAAATGCCAGCCACTGGTCGAACTTCCGTCAAACAGCAGTTTCCAACCCTGTGCCTTTTCTTTTGCAGAAAGCTTATTGTTCTGGTCGCTGGTGAAGGCGCAAAAGGTAAAAATGGCTGTCGATATGGCCAGAATAGATAAAGTTTTGATCGCGTTCTTTTTCATAGATTTTCAGGTTCTGATTTACAGGCAGGGATTTGCAAATAATTTTATCAGGTCAATAAATCTAAGCACAAAAAGACAAAGAGCAGCAGCCCGGTTGTAAATAATGATATGCAAAACGTTATTTGTTATTGATGACGACAAAGACTTGCTTAAACAGATCAAGACTTATTTTGAGATGGTAGGATTATGTGGTATTTATTGCGGCTAAAACAACAAAGCCCCGATATTGCTATCGGGGCTTTGTACCCAGAGCCGGGGTCGAACCGGCACGGCCTTGCGACCACAGGTGTTTGAGACCAGCGCGTCTACCGATTCCGCCATCTGGGCATTTTTGGTCACTGAGCGGTGGATTAATTCGCTCAGAATCGGGTTGCAAATGTATTTAAACTCTCTTTAATCCGCAACAAATATTTTTGCCTGTAGTAAATATCTAAAATTTCGTTCAACCGGCTTTCCTTCGCGGTATCATCCAACTGGTGATAACCATGGGTCAATATGTGTAGCTTTTGATTGATATCATCGTCAACAGCAAGCACTTCGGTATTAATTTCGGCCAGTTGATCGGCATCATCGATCTCCATCAGGCGTTCGTTAATATCCATCATCTCCATCAAAAAATCGGCAGGCAAAGCAGGTTTTGCACCGTCAACAAGCAGCTCATGCTGGCGCAAAATGTACTCCATACGCTTATTTGGATCGCTTAAAGTTTGCCAGGCTTTGTTGTTGATGGTGGATAGCTCCAGTATTTCCTGCTGCTTTTCGTCATCCTCGTTGGCATAAAAATCGGGGTGATATTGCTTGCTCAATTCATAAAATTTCTTTTTCAGCAGGGCAACATCCGGGTGAAATGATTCGGGTATGGCGTAAAAATCAAAGTAGTTGATCATGGCGCAAAGTTAAATAAAAGCCCCCTCTAAATCTCCCCCTGTTGGGGAGACTTTAAATTTAACAGTTGTTTTTTATAAAAAAGTCACTCTCTACCGGGGAGGGGTTGGGGTGAGGCTAAAAAATTGCATCTTTGTGCATGAGTTTGTTCGATCAAATACGGCAGAAGCCGTTCTTTATACTGGGCCCCTGTGTAATGGAAAACCAGGATCTGCTTTATACGGTCGCTGAAAAAGTAGCAGAGTTAGGGCAGAAATACCCCATAACCGTTGTTTTTAAATCTTCATTTGACAAAGCTAACCGCACTTCTATACACTCGTACCGCGGACCGGGTATTGAGAAGGGGATGGAAATGCTTCAAAATGTAAAAGAGCGTTTCGGACTACCTGTTACTACGGATATACATGAACCGGGCCAGGCGTCCATCGCGGCGGAAGTGGTCGATATATTACAAATACCAGCTTTTTTATGTCGCCAAACCGACCTGCTTGTCGCGGCAGCAAAAACGGGTAAGATTGTAAATGTGAAAAAAGCACAGTTTCTTTCGGGACAGGATATGTTTTATCCGGCGCAGAAGGTATTAGAGGCCGGTAACGAGCAGGTGATCCTGACAGAGCGCGGTAATATGTATGGCTATAATAACCTGGTAGTTGATTTCAGGAATATTTATGACCTGAAGAAATTTGGTCACCCGGTTTGTATGGATTGCACGCATTCGGTACAACGCCCTGGCGGGGCAGGTGGCAAAACCGGCGGCGATCGCACCTTTGTACCTATGATGGCGCTGGCTGCAAAAGCTTTCGGGGCTGATGGTTATTTTATGGAGACCCACCCTGATCCTGACAATGCTTTGAGCGACGGGCCAAATATGGTGCGCTTGCATGAACTGGAAGAAGCCATTAAACCCTTGCTTGTCTGAACCGGAATTTTTGAATTAAAGAATTAGCAGAATTTATAAACATAAAATTAAAAGCCCCTCTCCTTCGGAGAGGGTTGGGGTGAGGCCATGAAAGATATTGCCAAGAGAGTATTTGATATAGAAATTGAGTCGCTGAAAGAGGTTGCTGATAAGGTTGGTGACGAATTTACCGCGGCAGTTGATGCGATATTGAGCTCGAAAGGTAAATTAATTGTTGCCGGTGTTGGTAAATCAGGGCTGATCGGCAGGAAGATTGCTGCCACCCTGGCCAGTACAGGTACGCCAAGCTTTTTTCTTCATCCGGGTGAGGCCTTCCATGGCGACCTGGGTATGGTGGAGCCCAATGATTTGGTGATCCTGATCTCTTATTCGGGAGAGACGGACGAGGTGCTGAAGATCATCCCATTTTTAAAATGGAACAAAAACAGCATTATCAGCATCACCGGCAATCCAAAGTCGACCATTGCAAAAAACAGCGATCATCACCTGAATGTATGCATTACCCGCGAGGCCTGCCCACTGGAACTGGCACCTACCTCATCAACCACGGTTACACTGGTAATGGGGGATGCCCTTGCGGTGGCGCTAATGGAAGCGCGCGAATTTCAGCATGAAGATTTTGCCCGGTTCCATCCCGGCGGCAGCCTTGGGCGCAAGTTGTTGGTGAAAGTAAGAGATCTGATGCGCCGCGATAATTTGCCTTATATCGATACCAATGCCTCGTTCACAGAGCTATTATTGTGTATGTCGGAAGGAAAACTGGGCTTAGTGATCGTTGGCAAGGCAGATAGGATAGAAGGTGTAATTACAGACGGCGACCTTCGCAGAGCGCTTTTACGGAACCCGGACACTTCACAACTGGTTATCCGTGAAATGATGACGACTAAACCTGTTATTATCGACCCGGAAGAATACATCAGCCAGGCTGAGCAGTTGATGATCGAACGAAAGATAGCTACCGTGCTTGTTGGTGATGAAAAGAACAGGACTATCAGCGGGGTGTACCAGATCTATAATTAAGGCAGCATTTTAACTCTTAACAGCTACAATGATCTGGTGAAATGGCTCACCATAGCCGGTTAATACCACTTTGAGGCCCAGCCAATCAAATATTTGCTGTAGCAGATCGATATCAAACACATGATGATGCAGGCAGCGATTGTTAATATTATCTAAGCAGCGTGCCGGGAACTCGTCCTTATTTACCAGGCCCGAATCCAGCGCCTTATCGTGCAATTCCAGTATTTCTTCCATGTGGGTCAGGTCATCTTCCTGAGTATCTTTTTCGTAATCATCCAGCAAATGGGCAAAGGCGGTTAAAGGTCTTTTATGATCGAAGGTATTATTCTTGTCGGGCAGGATGGCAAGGATAGCTCCTCCCGGCTTTAGTACTCTTACCCATTCTTTTAAGGCTTTAAGCGGATTTGCTATATGCTCCAAACTGTGGCTGGATAGTAAGAAATCATAAGAGCTATCAGGAATGGGGGCGAGGTCAGCTCCTTCCTTAATGTATTGGTGCCCCATCGATCCTTTCAAATCATAATTATAGGTGAGGCCTTCGGCGATGGTGTTTTCCCAAACGGTGTTGGTGCTGAAATTTACCCCATCTACGCGTGTGGCTAAAGGATATACCGGGACAAACCTTTTCCTCCTGAAAATATCGCTTGGGCCGCCAATTTCGAGGCCGGTTTTTTGCTTAAAGAACTTTTTAACTTTGTAAAAACCCTTTACTTTTTTCGGGAAAAGTTTTCTGTAGATACCCATATGCTCAAAAATGTCATGTTCGGCTTCAGCTGCCGATAATGCAATAATACTTTAAAAATCAGCAATAAATAAGTTTGAAGATTTTTTGACATGGCCGGTAAAATATATGGTCTATAAATCTGACAGTTACCCCCGGCAAAATATTTTTGCATGCCGGGAGACAACTGTACCGGGAAATTCAGCGTAACGTTAGTGGTAACCTGCTGCTTTTATCTATGATTGCGAAGTTTTTTAAAAGATCATTCGATATTCTATTTTCATTATTCGTTATCCTGTTTGTTTTTAGCTGGCTGCTGCCTATAGTGGCGGTACTGATCAAACTGGAATCAAAAGGTCCTGTATTTTTTGTGCAGCTGCGAACGGGTAGAAACAACGCCCATTTCAAGTGTTACAAATTCAGAAGCATGCGGATAAATCACGATGCTGATAAAAAGCAGGCGGCGCGCAATGACCACCGGGTGACCCGGGTAGGTGCTCTTTTACGCAAAACCAGCCTGGACGAGCTTCCTCAATTTTTCAACGTATTGATAGGCGATATGTCTATAGTAGGCCCCAGGCCGCATATGATAAGCCACACAGAAGAATATTCGCAACTGACTGATAAATTTACAGCCAGGCACACTCTTAAACCGGGTATTACAGGCTGGGCCCAGATATGCGGGTTGCGGGGTGGGATATCAGATAACGAAGCCATGCTGAAACGGGTGGACGCGGATGTATGGTATTTGAAAAACTGGTCTTTTCAACTTGATCTTAAAATAATTTTTCTTACCTTTTGGATCACGCTAAAAGGAGATAAGAACGCGTATTAATATAGCATGCCTGTATACTATGATCAAATGAACCGCATTGTGGAGTTGCCTTCCGCACCTAAAAGAATCATATCCTTAGTGCCTTCACAAACTGAATTGCTGTTTGATCTCGGGTTAAATGAAGAGATCTCGGGCGTTACCAAGTTTTGTATTCATCCTGCCGACTTAGTTAAACAAAAAGTAAAGGTAGGTGGAACTAAAATATTAAATATCAAACTTATAAAAGAAATAAACCCAGATCTTATCATTGGTAATAAAGAAGAAAACGAACGCGGGCAGATAGAGGAACTGATGCAATTATTCCCGGTTTGGATGAGTGATATTGCCGACCTGCCAGGAGCTTTGGATATGATACAGCGTGTGGGTGAATTGGTTGGCAGGAGCCCGGAAGCCGAAAAATTGACAGCGGGAATTGCAACCGGGTTTGCCCAATTGAATAGACAACAGAATAAACTGCGCGTTGCCTACCTGATCTGGCGCAAGCCTTATATTGTTGCCGGAAGAGGTACCTTTATCGATGCCATGCTTCAAAAATGCGGCCTGACCAACGCCTTTGAGGGGGAAAGATACCCGGAAGTTACTGATGAGATATTAGCAGATGCCCGGCCTGACCTGGTTTTTCTTTCATCTGAACCTTATCCATTTAAGGAAAAACATATTATTGAGTTTAAGGCTTTGCTGCCTGACACTGTGGTTAAACTTGTTGACGGTGAAATGTTTTCGTGGTATGGCAGCCGGTTATTACATGCTCCTGCCTATTTTAGCACACTAATCTGATACTTTTTGCAGATATTTTTTCTTAAACTTATTTGGATTAATTATAAATAATGTCGATTTTTGCATCGCAATAGATCATTGATGCAAGCGATAGAAACCCTGATTAATCAACCTGAGCTAACCGAAGTATTCCAAACTTCAAAAGGAAGTGTTCACCAGTCTGATGGGGAACGCTGCTGGTACATTGATTTTGCCGGTAAGTTTGCCCGCTTTGATTACCGCAGCCTGCTTCTACTCAAAAAGTCAGTTTATAATATCAATATCGAGGAGATCTTACTCAAGAATACAAAATCGGCTGATATTGAGATCGTTTTTATCTGCGCCTGCGACCACTGCTACGTCCTCTCTATCCTGGAAATTATCGCTCTGAAAGAATTGCTGCAAGGCACCTTTGCGATGCTGGAATTGAACCACATTATTCACGATCGCCTGTATCGTTTGGCCGTATAGTCTTATTTAGACTTGTTTCATATTGATCTTTCCTGGTTAAATTCTCAACTTATAGCATTATTATTGTTATAAATACCCTGTATTACCTTAAATCAGAATTGCTATGAAAGATATAATGCGTGTAAAGTGCCTTATTTCAAATGAAATTGAGACCCTTTTAAACCAGCAGATACGTAAGGAAGCACAATCATCGTCAGTTTACCTGGCTATGGCCTCGTGGTGCGACAGGAATGGTTTTGATGGCTCATCTAATTATTTCTTTAAACAGGCAGAAGAGGAAAGGCTTCACCAGCTTAAATTTTTCAAATATGTGCTGGATATGGGCGGTACTGCCGTATCTCCCGAAATCAATGGCATCAAGATTGAATATAACTCATTTCGCGAAGTGTTTGAAGATGCGCTTGATCAGGAAGTAAGCGTGACCCAATCCATCAAAAACATAGCCGCCAGATGCCATAAGGAACAGGACTTTGTGACGATGGAATTTTTAAACTGGTTCCTGAAAGAGCAGCGTGAGGAAGAATACAAGGCCCGCCGCGCACTCGAACTGTTTGAAGTGATAGGCGAGGAGGGTACAGGCCGCTGGCAGATTGACAAGCACGTGGGCGATATCAAATACGACGGCGCTTAATCCTTCTGGAGCGAAAGCTTGTGGAGAAGCTTCAAAACATCTTTTTCTGAATATTCTTTCAACCAGATATTATCAGGCTGTATGCTGCAGATTGGTGCAAACTTGCAGCGGTCTGTACATTCGGTAAGTATTGGCTCAAACTCATCGGAGTGCTTTGCGTAGGCCTTTAGTATCTTATACAGATTTTTTCCGCCTCTTTTACCACACTTACTGCCAGTGCATATATAAACCGCTCTTTCCGGTACGGTAAACTTGCCCATCTGATAATATATTACGTGTATGTTAACGCAAAATTACGGTTTTATTATTGGCTAATTACCCTCCATCAGACTGTATACCTGCTGCATGTACACTGCTTCTTCCATCGCCGCGTGGAAATCATCCCACTCTTCGGGCGTGAAGGCTAACTGGATGTCATTAACGGGCGTTCGCATTACCACACGTTCCTGCCCGTCGGGGAAGGGAAGGGTATACTCATCGCAATCCAACTCATTTGTAAAATCTCTGAATTGAACAAATTGTTCCGGCGAAAAGCTTAATACCAGGTTGTGGTTCCAGATAAATATACATCGGCACTCGGCACAGCGGCTAATGACCACGGCATTTTTCTGACTTATGACTTTAGCATCGCACATGATCCATTAGGCTAAACGGTTACTTCAAGATAGTTCATAATCACTTTACGGGTTTCATCCTTGCTTTTTTGGCCAGTCCATTTTTCTTTTACCGACTGATCAGCCAAATCAAATAGCCTTTCAAACAATAATTTGCCGTCCTGTTTTCCTTTTAGTTTGATCGTACTATATTGGATATAAATATCATCCCACACCTGGCGTGCGGTTGTCCAGTAATCCTGCTGCTGTTTCCACCATCCCTGGGCGTATGCAAATTTAGCTTCATCCACTTTAGTAAACTCTTCATAGCCTTTTTCCCTTGCCAAAAGCTTATCGCCATCAGCTGAGCGGATGATTTTTTGATTATCCTGTTCAAACATCCAGCCTTTATCGGTAAGGTAAACACGGTTGCCGCGGCGCAACACATTGTAATCGCTGCGTTTGGTAAACTCGCGGCGGGGCAGGGGAGAGTCACACTCGCTTTGCCATTGGTGGCGGCCATCCACATGCACCCAGGTACCTATACTTTCGTAACGGGGGCTGTCATCCACCTGGTAAACTTTTTGCACCCAACGGCCTTTGCTATCGCCGGCCTTCAGTTTTACTTTTTTCCAGGTGTTGTCCTTATCAAAAGCTAAAACGTTGTTTTCTTCATATACCCAATCCTCCCGCCAGTGTTTAATTACTGAACTGTCGCCTGTAACCAACAGGTGCTGTATCACGATCTTTTTGGGCGATTCTTCCTGTACCACAGCCCACTCATATCCCCACGAATGATAGCGGGGATGAAAGTGATAGCCGGTATCAGTAGCGAAAGTTTCGGCATAATCAAAAGTTACTTTGTAAAAACCACCTAATGACCGGATGGCCTGGCGGTCCTGCTCCAGTTTATTTTGTGCAAACAGGTTAATGCAGCACAGGGCAAATACGAGGGTTAGATAAATTTGCTTCTTCATGATCAAGGATTTACAATTTGTCTGGTTATTAAACCAGGACAAAGTAAATCCTTATTTAGAATAAATCCAAATAAAAATAAGAATTTATTCGACAGATTATCAGGGCAGAGCGAACCCACAGCAACGTCTGAATGATTTAGGTAGTATCAATTGAAATATTCAAATTGAGGAGGAGAATCAAAAATAAGAATGTCATTTCGAACGAGATACGAGGAGAAATCTTATAAAACGAATTGCAGATCAGGCATGTTGTATAAGATTTCTCACTATCGTTCGAAATGACAATGGGTAATAAGAATTGAAGATTTACCTAAGATGCGAACGCAGCATCCAGGCCATTTTTTCGTGTTCTTCCATCAGGCCGGTGATGTAATCGCTGGTGCCTTGATCTTTATAATCATCAACAAAAGGACTGATATTGCCGCGGATAAATTCGATAATGCTTTCATGGTCGGCCAGCAGTTCTTTAATAAAGCCCAGGCTGTCATTTTTTCTTTCACTGTATTCGGTCAGGTGGGTCAACTCTAAAAAGCTTTTTAAAGTAGCCGGCGCGTAATGACCTAAAGTGCGGATACGCTCGGCAACACTATCTAATATATCTTCTAATGCACCATACTGCGATTCAAAAAAAACATGCATGGAATGAAAGTCAGGGCCTTCAACGTTCCAGTGCGCATTGCGGGTTTTGGTATACAGTACATATTCATCTGCCAATAATTTGGATAACTGGCCGGTAACAGCTTTGAGGTTTGCTTCGGTAATGCCAATGTTGGGTTTCATGGTGTGGAGTTTTAAAGGTGGATAAGTCTTTATTTATGATCGATAAAGCTTAAGCAAATATAATAATTGCGGCGGGCAGCAAACGCAATACCTGTTAAAATTGACATGGATTTTACAGGAATAGTACCAGGAATTTCTGATAGATTTATTTTTATCTTAGCTGATACCATCCTTCCTTATTTCATTGTAAAAACCATTAATTAATTGAGCTTATGATATCCAGGCAAAATCTTTTATTAGCTATATTACTGTTGTTTTCAACATCGCTTTTTGCTCAGGTTGAAACGGCAAAACTTGTATCTCCAAATGCTTCGCCGGAGGCCAAAGCACTTTTGCAATTGATCTATAACCTATCTGGAAAATATACTTTAACGGGTCAACATAATTTCCCGGCTGCCAAAGACAGAAACTCCAGGTTCGCGGCTGAATACAGTGGCAGGGCACCGATAATATGGAGCGATGACATGGGCTTTGCTAAAGAAGGTGATAAAGATTCGTACCTGAAAAGGGCTGATATGGTAAAGGAGGCGATACGTCAAAATCAAATGGGCGCTATTGTTACTCTATGCTGGCATGCTGTACCGCCAACTGCGAGTGAGCCGGTTACTTTTCAACCGCTGCCCGGTGCTGACCCTAACGCGCTCGCAAGTGTGCAAGGCAGGCTGACAGATCAACAGTTTAAGGATATTCTGACACCCGGAACAGCTTTAAACAAAAAATGGATGGCTCAAGTGGATACTGTTGCTCATTACCTGAAGGAACTGCAAAAAGCACATGTCCCGGTACTCTGGCGGCCTTATCACGAGATGAATGGCAGTTGGTTCTGGTGGGGTGGAATTGCAGGACAATACAGCACACAGGCATTATACCGGCAGATATTTGAGCGATTGATCAACTATCACAAACTGAATAACCTGGTGTGGGTATGGAGCGTGGACAGACCAACCAAACCGGGAATGGAGTTTACCAACTTTTATCCAGGCAACAAATATCTCGACATCGTAGCATTAGATGTTTACGGCTCGGATTTTAAGCAGGATTACTACGATCAGCTACTGACATTGGCAAAAGGAAAACCTATTACGCTGGGAGAGGTTGGCAGCCCGCCATCTCCGGAAGTGTTGGATAAGCAACCTAAATGGAGTTACTGGATCATTTGGTCGGGTATGGTACGCAATACTTCTAAGAAACAGTACGAGGCGCTGCTGAATGATAAACGGTTGCTTGGCTTGGACGATCCTGAATATATCACGGCGGTTAATCCTTTTCGCAAGGCAAACGGCCTGCCTGTTTTATCCTTAAACAAGCCGGCCAATTTTTCGGGGGAATGGATTTTGAATGAAGAAAAAAGCACCCTGGATAACAACGGGGCGGGTAATTTGGCCAGTAAATTAAAGATCAGCCAGGATGGAAATGAACTGCAAATACAACGCTCTTATGTGGAAGAATGGCAGGATGACCGCGTAACCGAAGAAAAAGTGACGCTTGATGGCGCAGAAAGCAAATCAGAGTTTATGAATTCGCCACGTATTACAACAGCGAAGCTTTCTGATAATGGTAATAAGCTGCTCGTCAATTCAAAAGTAACTTTCAATTTCGGCGGGCAAACATCCCAGATGACCACAAATGAAGAATGGAGCCTGCAAAACAAAGGCAAACAGCTATCCATTACGCAATCTTCCAAATCACCAAGGGGTGAAAGGAAGATCACGATGGTTTATGAGAAACAGTGAGCCATTGACTCACCCCCCAACCCCCTCATTTCGCTAGCCAGCGGAATGAGGGGAGTGAAAATCGTTATAACGATTTCTTTAATGCCTGTCCCAAAAGGCCGGCGGCTCAATGCCGAGCGAGCGCAAATAAACATAGGCTTGCGACCTGTGATGAATCTCGTTATCGATCCAATACAAAATGAGATCGAAAGTAATCCCTTCATACAAGCCAAATGCTTTCATCACCTGGTAAAAACGCTCTACGGGGATCAGGGGCCATAAGGCATTGATCTTATCCGTTAATTTATCCCAGGCTGCTAACATTTCTTCCTTTGAATCGGCAAAGCGTTTTCCAGAATGATGATCCATTTCACTGAGCGGCGTTGGCTCATCTTTAAACAGGTCCTGCATGCCGGCATCAGCGATATCCATGATCTCTGTTACCATTGCCGCGAAAGGACGCATCCCGCCTATAGAATAGGTGAAAAGTTTATCTTCCGGGAAAGCTGATATGATCTGCCTCGTTAGTTTACGATGCCCCTGCCAGTGAATCAATACGGCCTCGGGTGTAATAAATCCTTTGGATGTGGTATTTGTTTGCTGTGTTACTGAATTGTTTTCCATTGTTGTGAGTTTTAAATTTGATTACAGAACAAAGGAAAGAAGGGGGAGTGACAGCAGTATGTCAGCAGGAATTTGGTTGAGGAAAATAATTAAATTTGTTAGAGATGGAAGAAGAACAAATACGTGAAGCGCTGAATGCACACTGGCACGCATCGGCAACTGGCGATGTAAACGCTGAGCATGATATTTATGATGACGATGCCATATGTGATTATCCCCAATCGGGTGAGCGAATCCTCGGACGAAGCAATTTGCAGGCCTTGCGGAGTCATCATCCAGGTAAGCCTTCGGGCTTCAATGTCAGGCGAATTATCGGAAAAGGCGATCTCTGGATTACGGAATACACCATCAACTACCAGGGGCGGCCGGCTTACACGGTGAGCATTATGGAGTTTCGTAATGGCAAGGTCGTACACGAAACACAGTATTTCGCAGATCCCTTCGAAGCGCCGGCCTGGCGAAGTCAATGGGTTCAGCAGTCCGTATGACGTTAAATTTAGCCTATGGTCGGTGTTCACTGTATCATTTGAAACAAAAAACCCAGCCAAATTGACCGGGTTTAAATGCAGTGCGGAAGAAGGGACTCGAACCCCCACGCCGTGAAGCGCCAGATCCTAAGTCTGGTGCGGCTACCAATTACGCCACTTCCGCAGTTAGGATTTTAAGAGGTCGCAAAGATAAATTAAAATGGCTAATTATGAAAAGTTTTCTCAGTTAATTGGGATAATTGCCATTGTTTAGAATCTTCCTTATTCATTTATCAAACTAAACAACTAATTACCACCATTTTAATGGAAACTGAATTTTATCAACGGAGCTTACAATCATATCAGGTTTGAAAGCGTAATGGCTCAGGCTTTCCTTGGTGGAAATACCAGATAGCACAAGGATAGTTTTATAACCCATCTGCACGCCGCCCTGTATATCGGTTTCCATGGTATCGCCTACCACGGTTGTTTCAGCGGTCTCGAGACCTAAATATTTACGTGCTGAACGCATCATCACCGGGCTTGGTTTGCCTGTTACAAATGCTTTACGGCCGGTGGCTTCCTCGATCATAGCTGTGGTGGCCGCGATACCCAAATTATTCCAGCCAGGTTTTTTGGGGGATGGATCGCGGTTGGTGGTGATAAATTTGGCACCGGCCAGGATCATGTCTACCGCGCGTTGCACCATTTCCAACGTAAAATTGCGGCCCTCGCCCAAAACAACAAATTCAGGATCGGTATCCACCAGTTTAATGCCGTTTTCGTGCAGGCTGGTGAGCAGGCCGCCTTCGCCAAGCACATAAGCGGTGGTACCGTTAGGGCTTTGATCGCCCAAAAACTTGCCGGTAGCCATGGCGCTGGTATAAACGTGGTCTTCAGTAACCTCGATACCCAGTCTTTTAAGTTTGCGAACCGCCTCGATGCGGGTACGCTGGCTGTTGTTGGTCATGAAGGCAAAAGGGATCTTATTTTTGAGCAGGCTGTTTATAAACTTATCAGCGCCCTCAATCAGTGTTTCGCCGCTGTAAATAACGCCATCCATATCGATCAAAAGTCCGTGTTTCATAGGTATGTGTTTGTTTTTGGAGGAAGATAAATCATCTTCACCACAAGCAAAGATAATTACCGGATTATAAATTGATGCATTAATAAAAATGAATTTAACCCGGTAACTTTTTTGCTAAACAAGGTAACAGGGCTTGCCTCAAATTATATAATTAGTAAATTGCTTACCAATCAATTAAAAGCCTCATGAAAAAACTTGCTTCCGTTTTCCTGTTAGTTATTATTGCCACCATTACAGTTTCGGCACAAAATAAACTGCCAAAGCTTTTACTTAGGCTGGATGATATCGGCATGAACCATTCGGTAAATATGGCCGTGCAAAAAATGGCCGAAACGGGGATGCCTTTTTCAGCTTCGGTGCAATTTGCCTGCCCCTGGTACCAGGAAGCGGTTGAAATATTAAAAAAATACCCGCAGGTGAGTGTGGGTGTGCATTTAACCTTGACCTCGGAATGGAAAAACTATCGATGGGGGCCGGTTACTGGTCGCACCGCTGTGCCAAGTCTGGTAGATTCGGTGGGTTATTTTCCGCAATCGACCCGGGCATTCAGCCGCAACGGGCATAAACTAAACGAGATCGAAACGGAGCTGTCGGCACAAATTGAGAGGGCACTGCATTCGGGCCTCAAAATAACTTATATCGACCCGCACATGGGCATTATGCTGTCGACCCCGGAATTGCGGGCATTAACTGAAAAATTAGCCCGTAAATATCATTTAGCCATATCCACCCTCAGCAGTGTGACTTATTATGGGGAGACTTATATGGAAATGTGGGGCGAACCTATCGCTACCAAAAAGTCGGCCTTTTTAGCTTATGTAAACAAGCTTAACCCAGACAGGCCTAACCTGGTGGTGATCCACACCGCCACGCCAAGCCCTGAAATGGATGCCCTGTTTGATATGAACAGCAACATGATGAACGGTAAAGATGGCAAGCCATTAACCAGCCTGCACCGGCAAACAGAATTGAACATGATGCTTTCGCCGGAGTTCAGGGATTTGGTAGGTAAGAAGTTCGAATTGGAAAACTATGAGCAATTGCTGAAGGGTAAGGATATCAGTGTGCTGAACGCAGTGGATGGGAAGTAGGGGTCATAATTAGTTAGTAAAAAAATAACAAAGGGCATTGAGAGTTGTTCATCCAATAATTCACGGGAAACGTGATATGTATTGAATTTACACACCTCTGTTATGGAAAATACAAAACCGGCCCCGATTATAGCGGGACCTAATGACGGACAAAGCTTGTCGGTTGTTGGAGATACCTACCGTATCCTTGTTGGTGGTAAAGAAACAGGAAAGGCATTTGCCGTAATTGATATGCTTGTTCCACCCGGTGGTGGGCCGGGGCCTCACTCGCATGCTGACATGGAGGAATCTTTTTATGTTATTGAGGGCGAGATCGAAGTAAAGTCTGAAGCATCTACTTATATCGCCAAAAAAGGTTCCTTTGTCAATATCCCGAAAGGAGGGATCGTCCATTGTTTTAAAAATAAAAGCGACCAACTTGCTCATTTGCTTTGCATGGTAGTTCCTTCAGGGCTGGAAGAATTGTTTATGGAGATAGGCAAACCGGTCGCCTTCGGCACATTCTTGCCCCCACCAGAAATGGACCACGAATCCATAGAAAAATTGATAGCAATTGCTGAAAAACATGGGCAAAAAGTGTATCCTCCGGATTTTTTTGGGTAATCCGTAGCCGGATCGCACAACTGAAAGTCATAGAAATTCAATTTATTCAGAAATTCATTGCCGTAGATAACAGGATTGTATCTTTGCTTTAAGATTCCCGGAATCGCGATCAAATCTCTCATTAAAAAAACCACACTACCATGATTGAAACTAAAGCATATGCTGCTCAAAATGAGCATACCCCACTGGCTCCCTGGACATTTGACAGGCGCGATGTAGGCCCGCACGATGTGCAATTCGATATTTTATTTTGCGGTGTTTGCCACTCGGATCTGCACCAGATAAAAAACGACTGGTTCCCGGGTATATTCCCGATGGTACCCGGTCACGAAATTGTGGGCCGTATCGTAAAAGTGGGCGACCATGTAAAGAAATTTAAAGTAGGCGAACTGGCTGGCACCGGCTGTATGGTTGATTCGTGCCGCGTGTGCGAAAACTGCAAACAGGACCTGGAGCAATATTGCCTGAATGGCAGCTCGCAAACTTATAACGGCCTGGAGCAGGATCATAAAACACCAACTTATGGCGGTTACTCCAACACTATCGTGGTGAACGAGGATTTTGTGCTGCACATTTCTGAAGATGTAGACCTTGCTGCAACAGCACCTTTACTGTGTGCGGGCATTACTACTTATTCGCCATTGAGGCACTGGAAAGTGGGCAAGGGACACAAACTGGCCGTGTTAGGTTTAGGCGGACTTGGCCACATGGGCGTTAAGTTCGGCGTAGCCTTCGGTGCTGAAGTGACCGTGCTGAGCACATCGCCCAAAAAAGAAGCAGATGCCAAAGCATTGGGCGCGCACCATTTTGTGGTAACTACAGACCCGGCACAAGTGGAAGCTGCTAAAGGCACTTTTGATTTTATACTGGATACCGTATCGGCACCGCATGATTTTAATATGTACCTGGGATTATTAAGAACCAATGGTGTACAGATCTGCGTGGGCGTTCCACCGGAACCTGCGCAAGTTGCTGCCTTCAGTTTATTAGGCGGCCGTAAGAGCCTTGCAGGATCAGGTATCGGGGGCATCAAAGAAACCCAGGAAATGCTGGATTTTTGCGCCGAGAACAATATCGTATCAGATATCGAAATGATCGACATTAAAGATATACAGCCCGCTTATGACCGTATGGTTAAAGGCGATGTTAGGTATCGTTTTGTGATCGATATGGCGACTTTGTAAGCTATTGGCAAACAATAAAAAAACGGATGACTTTGGTTATCCGTTTTTTTTATGGGTTTATAATTGCTTAACTTTTAATTCAAAAAGAAATCCAGCAGTGCTTTTTGTACCTGGGCGGTTTGTTCCTGCACCACCCAATGGCCCGAACCTTTGATGATCACCTCTTTTACGTTGGTAGCGACCAACCTGGAATGCGCCGCTAAGTAGGAGCCAGCCGAGTGATCGGCGCCAAGTGATAGTAGGGGCATCGGGAGTTTGTTCTTAGCGAATTCTACATTATCTTTCGCATCGTGCGGAAATTCGCCGAACCAATGGAATGCGCCGGTAGTAGCACCCGGTACCGAATAAGCCCTGATAAATTCGTCTGTTTCAGCTTTGGTAAAGGGATTTTTTACATAACCCACCAACGGCCAAAAGCTTTTCAGGAATAAGCCTGCTTTGCCGGATACGATCTCACCCGAATTTGGCATGGCGAAAAAACCAAACCACCAGGCCTGGGCGCGTACCTGGCTCCATACCGGTTCTATACCGGGTAACAGGGCATCCATTAACGCGATCTTTTTAACATCACCGGGGAATTGGGCCGCGTAGGCATAGGCCACCATCAGGCCGATATCATGACCCGCCAGGTCGATATGCTGGTAACCCAGTTTTTTCATCAGCTCATGCAGGTCGACGGCCATTGTTTTTTTATCATAGCCACCTGCAGGTTTGCCGGATTCGCCGACCCCGCGCATATCAGGGGCGATGACGGTGAAATGTTTGGAAAGTTCGGGTAATATCCTGTTCCACATGTACCAGTTTTGACCAAAGCCATGTACCAGTAATAAAGGCGCGCCTTTTCCACCAATCACATAATGAATTTTAACACCATTGACTTGGGCGTACTGGTGTTTAAATCCAGGTGGGGGAGATGCGGGTTTAGCTGAAGACTGCGCACAGGCGACCGTTGATAAGGCGGCAAATAATATCAAAATAAGGTATCGACTTTTTACTGTTTTCATAATTATCTTATTGATGTAGAATAGGTTAGTATTTATTTACTAAAATATGTAATAAAAATAATATCGGGTGCAGGAAGAATTATTATTTTTTATCAATCTTAACCACGGTTGGTGTTCGGAAGAAATAAAAATGAGCAAAGGCCGGTGCGATTCCTTCCCCGGGGAAGGGGAGGAAGGGGTTTCAGGTAACTCTTCTGGCGCAGAAACCCCTCCCTGCCACCACAAATCCAACCGCACCCCTCCCGTTGGGAGGGAATTTGCATCGATAATTAAATCTTCGGAACCTTTGTTGGTGACGACACCAACAAAGGCAAATTTCTGCTTTTACTGTTCCATCAAATCACCACCCTGAACGTCAAATTAACCCTCGCTTTCATGGGCTTGGTTGATTTGGCGATACGATGTTCCCAATGTTCCTGCAGGCCGGCTTTCATGAGGAGGAAGGAGCCATGCTCCAGTCGTACGGAATACTTTTCGCTGTGATCCTGTTTGTTGCGGATATCAAAGCTGCGCACCTGACCGAAACTTACGGAGGCGATGACTGGATTTTTACCCAATACAGATTCGCGGTCGCTGTGCCAGGCTACGGAATCATTGCCGTCGCGGTAATAATTGAGCAGTACGCTGTTGAATTTGACGCCGGATAATGGTTCGATCTTATTTTTGATCATCAACAATTGAGGCGTCCAGAAATGAGGTTTGGTTTGGGTCAGTGCGGCATAGTCGTACACTTCGGGGTCGCCATACCAGGCAGTCAGACGAGGGGTGAGGATATGCTTGTCGTACATCTTTTGCAGCCGTTGCTCCCAGGGCGTTTGATTGATGAATTTTTGAAGCAGGGTGGTGCTTTCCTGTTCATCAAAGAATCCGGGGCGGTAATCCAATAATTCTGTAGGCAGGCCCTTACTCTGCCCGGCTTCAGCAAAAAAACTTAGCTGTTCCATTTCGATCTTTCCTTTCGCTCCGCTAAAGAGTTTCCACGTAATTGATGATAAACCTGGCCAGTTGTTCCTGTTCGGCGATGGTAAGGTCCTGGCCATCGTAGATCCAGTAAGCCTGCGCATCAAATAGTATCCGGCCCAGGTTATCCGGTTGCCCGTCAAAGGCGGTGTATAATTGATAGCATAATACCACGCCATCTTTTTCCTCGTCTGGCACTACCCGCACGATCTCATCCGGCCCGGTTTTGCGCTTTACCCAGGCTTTGGCTTCTTTATTTAATAAATATGGTTTGTCAGGTAATGCACCCATCATTATATCCTCAAAAACAATCGTAATGATTATATTCAAAGATACGAAATACTAATAATATTAGCAAATATTCAGACAAAAAAAAGCGGATGATTTTCGATCACCCGCCTTTTTTAATGTTTTTCAGTTGTGTTTATTGCGCCCCGTTCCTCGGGTCGGTTTTTGTTTTTAACAGGTATTCCTGCGGAGGCTCAACGCCTAACAGGTTTTTCACAAAATAATCCCAGCGGCGGCGCATCATATACGGCGAGTAGCTACCGTAGCCATGCGGACTGTTGGGGAATACCACCAAATCGTAATTCTTATTAGCTTTTTCCAGGGCTTCAACTACCAGCAGGGTATTTTGCGGTGGGACGTTGTTGTCCATTAGTCCATGAGCCAGCATCAGTTTACCTTTCAGGTTTTTGGCGTAGTTCTGGTTAGCCTGGGCCTCGTAGTTGGAGTTGGCGGCTAAACCATCGTAACGTTCGCCCCAATCATCCTCATAATTGCGGTTATCGTGGTTGCCTGATTCGGAAATACCTACTTTAAAGAAATCAGGGAAGCGGAACATAGCCGCCGCGGTAGCAAAGCCACCGCCAGAGTGGCCCCAGATACCTACTTTATTAATGTCGATATAAGCGTATTTCTGCGCCAATTGTTTGATCGCAGTGATCTGATCGGGCAAGGTATTTTCGGCCATGTTGCCATAGCTCATATCATGGAAGCTTTTGGACCGATGTGGATTGCTGGTACCCTCGAGAACTATTACAACAAATCCCAATTCGGCCAAAGCCTGGTTATCGCCCCTTGATGCCGCGAATGACCAGCTGCCTACGCTGCCGCCCTGCGGACCCGGATAGATATAATCAATGATCGGATATTTTTTATTTGGATCGAGATTGGTAGGCGTAAACATCAGTCCGTAGATATCAGTTTTGCCGTCATTAGCTTTCGCCGAGAATGGGGTAACCGGTTTCCAGCCAGAGGCGGTAAGCCGGGAGATATCTGCCTTCTCTAAATTTGTGAGCAGTTTGCCATCCAGATTGCGTAACACGGAAACAGGTGGAACATCAGGCTTTGAGTAAGTATCGATGATATAATTTTTTGAGGGCGACCAGGTAATTTGGTGATTGCCACCTTCGGGTGTCAATATGGTAAAATGCTTTCCATCAAAACCGATCTTACAAAGCTTGCTGAAATAAGGATTTTCTTTATCCAGGCCATCAGCTATAAAGTACAGTTCGCGTTTTTTCTCGTCCACATTCACCAATTGGGTTACTACCCATTCGCCTTTGGTGATTTGATTTTTTAGCTTACCGGTCGCGGCATCATACAGATACAGATGACCCCAGTTGTCGCGCTCGGAGAACCAGATGATCTCGTTTGATTTGGCTAAATATTTCCAGTTTATAGCGCCCCAGCCGGATTCAAATTGGGTGGGAACAGTTTCTTCAAATACTTCCCGTACGGCGCCGGTAGCGGCATCGGCAATGCGTACTTTTTCAATTTTATGATCGCGCGAGGTGGAAACGAAAGCCAGTTTGGTAGCATCATCGTTCCAGTTCACATCATCAAAGGTGCCGCTGCTGGATATATCATCACTTAAAGTGGCCCGGTGCGGATCGGCAGAGATTTGCAGTTTGATCACTTTGGGAGCGTCAACATTGATAATGACACGCTCGATCATCGGGATCACTTTATCACCCGGTAAAGGGTATTTCCAGGCTTTCAGGGTTGGCTTACCCACGTTGGTGGTTACCAGGTACATATCGCTTACTTCGCGCTGATCTTGCTTAAAGGTGGCTATCTTTTTAGAGTCGGGCGACCAAAGCAATACGGGGTTATCGCTTGATTTCCAGCCGGCATTGTCGGTTGCATAGCCATAATCTTTTACACCATCGGTTGTCAGCTGGGTTTGCTTATTGGTTTTCACATCGCGCACCCACAGGTTATAATCTTTTATAAAGGCCGCTTTGGTGCCATCGGGAGAGAAGATAGAGCTGCCCCGCATACCGCGAAGCTGCCTGCGGCCTACGCCGGCATCAGCATTACTTTCGCGACCGGTATCGGCGCTTAATTTATAGCTTGTTAAGTCACATTTCCATTGCTTGCCATCGGCATGAAAAATCACCGCCTTATTATCAGCCGAAAAACTGATGGATTGAAAGGGCAGCATATCAGCTTTATAGGTTTTGCCGATAGCGGTTGAAAGCGAGGCGGCCAGTTTTTGCTGATCGAAGGCTGCTGTGCGTGATTTTTTAGCCGGATCGACCAAAATAAATTCACTGCCTTTGGCGGTTAGGGCGCGGTACCAAAACTTGTCGCCGGGAAGCCAGTTGGGGCGCACGCTGCCGTGATTTACGAGTGTTTCGGTATTGTAGGTTAGCATGCTTTCGGCATGTTCGTAATCTTTGGTGGTGAGGGCATTGCCCTGCTGGGCCTGCGCCGCCAATGCCATAGCAAACGACAAGGCGGTGAATAAAAGTTTCTTCATGAATGATCAGTTATTGAGAAGCCAATTTTACCGTTAATATATGTGTTTTACAAGTGGGCGTTGGTCACTAAATAGTTACAGAAAGCAGGCTGTTAGCGGGATTAAAACGACGCGAAATGCCGTTTGTTAGCGTAATTGGCTCAGAGGAATAGTTTTAAACGAATGCAGATCAACACTGCAGATTATATTTTAAATAAAAGCCAATTTATTTTTTCATCTTTAGCTATCACAATTTATAAATCTTTAAACCTGAATCATGAAAAAATTATTCTTGTCTATTGTATTGCTTTTATTAATAACCAATATAAGCTTTGCACAAAAACAAATTTTCGAAAGCCCAAAAATGAAAGGGGCTATAGAAAAGCACAAAATAGTGGCTATTCTTCCTTTCAACGTAAGCTTATCTTACAAGCATCCTCCAAAAAATTATAGCGCCGAAGGGAATCGTCAGCAGGAAATTGAAATGTCCAAGTCTATACAAACCAGTATGTATACCTATTTGCTGCGTAAATCGAAAGATTATTCTGTTGATTTTCAGGATGTTGAGAAAACAAACATATTACTTAAAAAAGCAGGCATTTATGATAAGCTTGACCAGGTAACTAAGGATACCGTAGCAAAAGTATTGGGCGTAGATGCAGTTGTAAGCGGAGATTTTCAAAACATGCAAACTAAATCAGAAGCTGCTGCAATAACAATGGTTATATTAACAAGTGGTTTTGGGAGTAAAACAGGTTCAGGAAACCTGGTTATGAATATACATGATGGCAGCAACGGTGATCTGTTATGGCGATTCTCAAAAACGATGGATGAAGGTTTAGGCAGGTCAACTGATGAGTTGGTTGAAAAAATGATGAGGAAGGTTTCGCGAAACTTTCCATATTCCAAATAGCTAAATATCTTTAAAATAAATACAATGCCTTTTTTGGAAGGTATTGTATTTATTCTGTTATGTTGCCTTCAGGGACTCACCCGGTCTTTGCTTCGCTCGACCACCCTCTCTGCTCCGCAAAGAGGGTTGATGAAAAATCTCTTACAAATGCCTTGATTGATAATTTCTTACCGAGAAACTTATCAACCCTAAAAATACGATCAGCATTAATATAGTTGCCATGTAACCGGAGTGGCTACCATGCGAAACGCCTCCCAGATAGTCGGTTACGGGGATTTTCTCTATGGCGGCATAGGTCAGTATAAAAAAGATGATCTCGAACAGCTTTTTACCACCGCTGATGATGCCGAGGCATACTGCCAGGAGAACGATAAATATGGCTCCGCCGAAAATATTAATCACTGAATAGATATCCAATGCGATAAGGTAGCGTACTATTATAGGTAGCGCCAGGGCAACAGCCAATATAACACCGGCCAATATTTGCGCGGGCAGCATGCGTTGCAGGGGTTTGTATGATGAATACGTAAAATAATGCAGCCTGTTTGTTTTCTCCTTAGTAGCCAGTTCCGACCAGCGGGTTACCTGCAAGAACCATAAAACCGGCAGGATATAGGCATGGGCAATATCAAGAGGAACAAAAATCATACTTACAAACACGCCTGCATTAATGAGCCAGAACCATTTGGAGCCTTTTCGCACTAATAGCAGTAGTTCGGTTTTGATAAAAGGGAATATGCCATAATCGGCGACTACAGGCGGGAGCAGGGCCCGACTGATACCGGCGGGAGCAATAGTTAACGTTTCGTGCTGATGTTCATGGCTCTTGATCTTCTTCTTTTTACTCATCGGTCGCTCAAAATCAAAGCGGTGGAAGAAGAAGGATGATAAATAAACCAATCCTATCCCTAAACATATCCATAGTACACGGCTGAACAGGTAAATATTGGTCCAGGTAACGCCTTCCCACAGAAAGGTTTTATTTACCTTATGCTTCTCGCCAAAAATAAAGCCGAACGATACCTCCTTAATATTTTCGTGAAATTGGGTATTGATGGTATTTTTAATACTGGTAGTCATGGTACTTACACCATAGGGATCTATAAACACAACCGGGGTATTGCCTTTGTTACTGCTGATGCCGCCGGTAATTACACCGAACAAAAAGATGAAAAGGACATATTGTACGATACTGTATTTGCCTAAAAAAACCTCTGCCACAATAGCCAGGGCCGATATGAAAAACAGTGCGGGCACTACAAACAGCAGGTAGGGCAGCACAAAATCGGCGATATGAAAAGGATAGCCGGTGCTCCTTAAAAAGAACATGCCGATACTAACCAAAAATGTGCAGCCTGCAATAGTAAGCAGTACTAAAAAATTACTGATCAATTTGCTCAGCAGATACCCGAAATTGGTAATGGGGGTGGTGGCAATGATGAGGCCTACTTCGGTATCGATATCTTTTTTGATGCCTGTGTTTACCAGGAAGAACCCGTATAAAGAGAGCATTACGCTGGTCATGATGGCCGAAAGATGGCCTACCCAGGCTGAATTGAACACGGCCCTGTAACCCGGTACATTCAGCGTGGTATAATTAGCGGTGGGCGGCGGCACAAAAGAATATGCCGCATAAATGGTAACAGCTAATGTGATGAGGAAGGCATAACTGCGGGTACGCTGCAGGTAATCGGCTTTGATGATGCTGTAAATATATCTCACGGCCTAATTGTTACTTTGGGTTAAAAACAAATAAGCATCCTCTAATGTGGCATTTACAGCGATGGAGCCGGGCTCAATACTATGTGATTTTATGATATAGCGAACTTTAGTTTTATCTTTTTGCCGGCTGGTGTTGATCACCTGGTGTTTGGTTTTAAGGGCGGTTAGCTGGTCGTTATCAACGAGTATCTCAAACACTTTACCTTCCGCCTTTTTAATGATATCAGACTGGATAGCTTTGTCTATCAAAATGCCGTTCTTCATAATGGCGACCTCATCGGCGATGGTTTCGATATCGGATACAATGTGTGAAGAAAGTATGATGATGCAGTCGTCAGCAAGATCTGATATCAACTGGCGGAATCTTACCCGTTCTTCGGGATCAAGCCCAACGGTAGGTTCATCAAAGATCAGTATTTTAGGATCATTAAGCAGGGCCTGGGCGATACCGATACGCTGTTTCATCCCACCAGAATAAGTACCGATGGGCCGTTTGGCGTCCGAGGTTAAGTTTACGCCTTCCAGCAGCATATCAATACGCTTGCGTAAGCCCGTGCCGCCTACACCTTTCATCGCGGCAATATATTCTAAAAACTCATAGGCATTCAGGTTGGGGTATACACCGAAATCCTGCGGGAGATACCCTAATATTTTACGGATACTGTCGGGGTTCTTTACAATGTCCTCGCCATCCAAAAGCAGCGTACCTTTTGTGGGCTTGCTGATGGTAGCAATAATTTTCATCAGGGTTGATTTGCCCGCACCATTGGGGCCCAACAAACCTAAAATCCCCCTATCAATGGTAATGGAATAATCAGCTAAGCCGGTTTTATGCTTATTGTATTGTTTGGTGAGATCGGTGATAATTAGTGACATCGGTTTTAATATATGAACAGTAGGACGTTGATTGTTAGTTTTGGTTACAGGGAATAGTTTTTAATTAATATGCCGATAATTATGATTTTTCTCATCCACCAAAAATTATATACTTTTAGCTTGCAATGGAAGTTAAAAACAACAAACGGACCACCCGGGCATGGGCCATGTTCGATTGGGCCAATTCGGCCTATAACCTGGTAATCACCTCTACTATATTCCCGGCTTTTTATGTGGCCATAACAGCCAACCCGAAGAATGGGGACCGGGTCATGTTTTTCGGTAAAAGTTTTGTGAACACGGTCCTGTCAAACTATGCCCTGGCTGCGGCTTACATGGTGATGGTGCTTCTCCTGCCCATATTAACTTCTATAGCCGATTATCGGGGCAACAAAAAAATATTCATGCAATTTTTTACCTGGCTGGGAGCAATTTCCTGCGGGTGTTTATTTTTCTTTGATATTAATCATCTGGAGTTTGGCATAATCTGCTTTGCGCTGGCTGCGATAGGCTATAGCGGCGGCTTTGTGTTTTATAACTCTTACCTCCCCGAAATTGCCACCCTTGATATGCAAGATAAGGTGAGCGCCAAGGGCTTTACCTATGGCTATATCGGCAGTGTTATTTTGCAGATCATTTGTTTTGTATTCGTGCTGTCGCCGGGCACTTTTGGGTTGAATAAGACCAATTCGGCGCAACTATCATTCCTGCTGGTGGGTGTGTGGTGGATAGGGTTTGCCTACATTCCTTTTATCATTTTGCCCAAAGGCAGTCCGAATGCCGAAACACATCATCAGAACATCATACGCGGCGGGTTTATTGAGCTGGGCAAGGTATGGCAACAGGTAAAGAAAATGCCCTTGCTGAAACGCTACCTGCCGGCTTTTTTCTGCTACAGCATGGGCGTGCAAACCATTATGCTGGTAGCTGCGGGTTTTGGCGCCAAGATATTGCATTTGCCTACGCCCAACCTCATCGCTATCATACTCATCATCCAACTGGTGGCTATTGCCGGGGCCAATATCATGTCGAGGCTTTCGGGTATTTATGGTAATGTGACCGTTTTGGCCGGGGTGGTGGTGATATGGGTATTGGTGTGTGTGGCAGCTTATTTTATCCAGAACACCACTCAGTTTTATATACTGGCTGCTATTGTAGGCCTTGTTATGGGCGGGATACAATCCCTTTCACGTTCTACTTATTCCAAGTATCTGCCGCAGGATATACCGGATACAGCATCTTTCTTCAGCTTTTATGATGTGACCGAAAAGCTGGCTATAGTAGGAGGTATGTTCAGTTTTGGCTTTGTAGAGGAACTGACCGGGAGCATGCGCAACTCGACGCTTGTATTGTGTGTTTTCTTTATCGCCGGATTGATATTTTTGGGTTCGTTGATGAGGTTGGAGAAGAGAAATCAAAAACAAGGCATCACGTCATGAAGTGATTCCCGGTTTTGTTGGTGACAACACAAAGGCACGGGAAGCCGGATATCGCTGACTAATCTTTCACCGTGAAATGTAAGATACCTGAAGATAGTTTATAATAACTGATCCTCAAATTATACCTGCCTGGTGGGAGTTTATTGTCAGATGCATTAAATCTTACAATGCTTGCAACTGAAAAAATACCCGAAGTGCTTTCACCTGGTTTTAGTTTGATATTTATTTTGTCTTTTTCGATGTTTTCTTTAGTATAAATCTGTGATTCCAGCATATTCCAGCCGGTTGCTGATAAAACAGATATGCCATTTTGATCAGTTACATCGCCAGTTACAGCCCACGGTCCAACACTGTATTTAGCTTTTCCGAACAATACCTTTTGAGTATAATTTAGTTTGTTGGTAACGGTTATCTTCACCCTTAAACTATCACTTGACCGGACTATCGAATCTGCAAGAGAGATTTCCATATCAACCTGCGGTGCATCATTCCAGTGCGTATCAGTCGCGCTAAACGCAGTGATCTGGGCATATCCTGATAATGCAATCAAATTAAGAGCAAATAACAGTATGAATTTAAGTGTCGTTTTCAAACTATGATATGGTTTGCGGAAGTGATCTATAAATATAAGCATCAATTTTATGAAGAGATAATAAGTTGCTGTAAACATTTTCTTTCCCCGGCTTGTTTACAGCTTATAGCACTGCAATTATGAGTTCCGCATTTGTAAGAGAAAGTGACGACCAGAAACTGAACGAGGTGGCACCCAATTTAAGCGCCCTGCTGTTCTACCTGCGCCGCGAGAACGGCGGTATGACCATACACGAAACCAAAAGCTATTACAGCCACAAACATGGCCGTGATGTTTATGAAATGAGCGATGGGCTTACCTACGCGAAGAATGACGAAAGCAAGTGGTATATCATTTTGGATTGACGCATAAGTTTAGACGAGGATTCGAACCATCCGTTTCTAAAAGGCCTTTAAAATAGTTTTAGAGGCCTTTTTATTGAGCGTGGACGCTCAAAATTATTTACGGTCAAGCGTAAGACGCTTGACCGGGCGGGGGAAGACGAGAGGAAGCCAGGCAAGTATTATCAAAGTGAATTTGTAATTTTACGGGATGAGAAAAATATTATTTGCTCTTATCTTCCTGTTGCCCGTTGCCGGCTTTGCGCAAAAGCTTAAAGAATATCATGCTTCGAACGGGAAAACTTACCATGCTGGTGATACGGTGAGGGTTGGACTGGGATCAATGCCCAATGGGGATTTTAAATATATCCTGATCAATACCCTTTTGCCCACACCTCCGCGGCGTAACAGCAGCGACCTGAACGCGCACAAGGATATGTCGGGCAGTAATTATGTGATCAAAAAAATCACCAGCTCGCGGCAGGGCAGCGGGTCGGAAAAAGTGGTGTTTACCATCAGAACGGGTGGTTTACCCACTTGTGATGTCTGGATAGAAGAAGCCATTGCAACATGCGAGGTAACGCCCTGCACCGATCAGAAAACCGGTACTTCCCCCAAATTCAGTGTCGCGGATGAATTGCTCAAATTAAAAAAACTGCTGGATTCCGGTGCCATTACCCAGGCGGAGTATGATGCGCAAAAGAAGAAGTTGCTGGCGCAGTGATGGTGAGCCGGAAATACTTTAGAATTTTTTGTTTGATTTTGGACGAGGGTTCGAATCCCTCCGGCTCCAGGAAAAGCTTCAATTGGTGTCTGAAGGTTTTTTTTATTGAGCGTGGACGCTCGAAATTATTTACGGTCAAGCGAAAGACGCTTGACCGGGCGGGATAATTCAGGTTTTGTTGGTGACAACACCAACAAAGGCAGAACACCAATAAAGTTTAGCAAAAACTGCAAAAGCGGCTACTTATTTTCAGGATTATTGCCGAATTCACCTCAATGCCGGTGATCCATTATTAAAATTCACTAAACACCCAACCCCTGAACCCACAACTTGCCGGATTTTACTACATCCCGCGCCCTGCCTGCAATAATCAATTTTAAACACGCGGCCCCGGCTTATAAATTTGAGTCGTGCTTATTAACAGCATATCCTTCCTGTGTCGGAAAAGGCTGAATAACGACCTCAAATATTAAAGTAAGCAACCCGGAAGCTGAAAAGGGAAAACAGAGTAGGCACAAACAGGACAAAAACCCATAAAAAATGATACCTATTGTAGTAACCCTTTGGGAAAACCCAAATTTCACAGGGCGCAAAAGATTATTGGTTGATGATACCGAAAATCTTCCTGATGAAAATTTTAATGATGTCACTTCCTCCATCACCATTCAGCCCGGACCTGATTACCTGGCCTGGAAATCGGTCAATGGGGGCAGGGAACCCTCGGCAGCCTTTTTTAAGTATGCTGGTTACCTGGAACCTGCCATTACGCTTACCGTGGGTATATACGCCAATATTCAAACCGCTTATAATTTTGGAGATGTCATTTCCTCTGTAAAGTTTAATCCTTTACCCATACCCGGAACCATCACATCCATCCCGGTGGTAGTCGAGCTGTTTGATGATACCGAATTCAAGGGTAAAAGAATTGTAATAGTGGAAGATTCCTCTAATTTTTCTGCCGATTTCGGGCCCGACTTTGATAATTGCGTTGGGTCGGTGATTGTTACCCAGGGACCCAACTGGACAGAAGGCAGTAAGGCACAACTTTTCCAGGATATCAACTGGAATGGCCGTTATTTAGAACTGCCTGTGGGCCGGTATCCGAATATTGGGCAGTCAAACCTGTTTAATAATATCACAAGCAGCATAAAAACTAAGCCACCTTATATCTCACAGTTATCATTTAATCCACCTAATTCATAAGGTGGCGGCTGTGTGATACTTTGTTTTCGCTTTGTACAAGTTATAAGGAGCGCCGGTGGCGCTTCTTTTTTATTTCGCCATTGTTGGTGTTGTGACCACAATTGTTCGGAAGAAATAAAAATGCGGTCATGCCGATGCAGATCGGCACCTCACTTATAAGGTAACGCTTATGCTAAGCTTCGAATTACCTATAAAGCGTCAGCCTTTCTGATGGGATGCTGAAATAAATTCAGCATGACTATTCGTTTTTTTAAGAAATTTGAATCTTCCGAACAGCTATGGTGTTGTGACCAACAAGGGCTATGATAGTTCCTTCGCACTTCGATCCGGTTAAGTAATTCCGGTTTTGTTGATGACAACACCAACAAAGGCTAAGATATAAATAATTTAATAGGTGATTTTGTTAAATTATTCTTAATTTTATTTCTTCAAACCTTATCAATTTTAAATATGAGAAAACTTTTATTAAGCCTTATATTGGCGAGTGTATTTTTTAATAGCTGTAAAAAAAGCAATGATAATCCGCCAGTTCCTCCCAAAACTACCCCCAGCGCCACATTTTCAATAAAAGATAAAAATATATTTTACTTAACAGAGCCGGTAAATGTAATTGCGTCTTATACAGACGGTGCTTCAGGAAATTATAACTGGAATTGGGGAGATGGAACTATAACCAATGAGGGCGCCAATGCATCACATGCTTATGCAACGAAAGGAAATTTCACAATAAAACTAACCATCAGTAGTTTAACTTCTACACATAATTTAAAAGTACTTCCTGGTCAAACTTCTTTCCAGATCGTAAACAACAGTAGTTTTATTTTGACTTATGTTCAATGCCGGCGTATGATAAATGTAAATGCTGACTATGATAATATAATAAAATTTGATACGCTGAAGCACGCTATAACCGACACTATTTATACGTCCACCTCATTAACGGAGAATAATACCTTAAAGGCGCTTGATGCATTTGGAGACTGCGGAGTAAATGATGACCGGGCCTTTTTCCAATTAGCCCAAACAATTTTATTAGAGCCTTACCAACATGCAGTATTAACTTTAACTGATGATACGCCGGTGTATTACAGATCAATAGTTACAAACCAAGAGGTTTTAACAACTTTGAAAAAATACCAGGGGTATTTCAGATGATAATTATTTCCCTTTGTTTAATATTGGTGAACTATTGCGATCCAATTTACCTTTGTTTCTAGCGAAATCGCGTTAAGGATTGAAGTGTATACCGGCCTTCGCGCTTAATGCCTGTGTAGTATGAGCGGAAAGCCTGACCCGCTGGTAAGCGGGGAACGTCCAAATAACAAAATTCATGGCCAATTTCGCCCTTGTTGGTGTTGTCACCAACAAGTACCATGATAATATTATTTCCCCCGCGTGATAAGTTCCATTAAATAATTCCGCCTTCGTTGGTGACAACACCAACGAAGGCGATAAGGCGGTGACTACGACTAGTTGTTATAATCCTCAAAACTTCCACCCAAAACCTCGCAACTTTTTCTGAAATTAGCGGCCAATAATTTTGTGCCGATGAAGATCGATCTGTTTATCCCTTGTTTTGTTGACCAATTGTACCCGGATACTGCCTGGAACACCGTGAAAGTACTGGAGAAGGCGGGCTGTACCGTTAGCTACGACCCGGAGCAAACCTGCTGCGGTCAGCCGGCGTTTAACGCGGGTTTTTGGGATGACGCTAAAGTGGTGGGCAACAAGTTCCTGAACGGTTTTACGGAGGAGAGCATTATTGTGACACCCTCGGCATCCTGCACCGGGATGGTGAAGAATTATTATAACGACCTGTTTACCAATACCACGCTGCATAATAAATGCCGCGCGGTACAGGGCAATATTTATGAGCTGTCGGACTTTTTGGTGAATATCCTGCAGTTCGATTACTTCGGCGCCGAGCTTGAAGGTCGCGGAGTATACCACGATAGTTGTGCCGCCCTGCGCGAATGCAAGATCAAAGAGGAACCACGACAATTGTTGAGCAAAGTGCTTGGACTTGAAATGGTCGACCTGAAAGATAACGAGACCTGCTGTGGTTTCGGCGGCACCTTTGCCGTGAAATTTGATGCCATATCCAGCGCCATGGCGCAGCAAAAGGTTGACAACGCCCTGGCTGCCGGAGCAGATTATATCATATCCACCGATGCATCCTGCCTGCTGCATCTGCAGGGGTATATCGATAAAAATAATCTTCCTATTAAAACTATCCATTTGGCCGATGTGCTGGCAAGCGGGTGGGGGAATGTGTAAGCCCCCTCTAAATCTCCCCCTGTAGGGAGACTTTAAGAAATCAATGTAATCAAATAAGTATCGGTGTAATCCCTAATTATCAGCGGTCCTGGTTTCCTTAGTAAGCTTCATCTGCAGGGTATCGTTACTCATCACGGTGTTCCACTGCATGGTTTTGCCATCGTATTGGCTTATGGCTACATCTATGATGTAGTTTTCTGATATGATCAATTTTAGGTTGTGCTTTGTGGCATCGTATTGGTAGCCGGTTTTCAGGGCTTTTTCGATATCGTAAATATAGGGGTTGGGTGATAGCGCCAGCTTTCCGCCTTCTTCAATATAAATATTGCACCAGGCTGTAGGATCGGTGCGCCAGGCGCTATCGCCTAAAACTTTGCCGTTGCGTTTCAGCTCGGTTACTTTCCATTTGCCCGCAAAAGGGGCTGTCGGTCTTGTGGCTACAAAATAATAAATACTGCCAAAAGCCGCGGCAATGGCTGCAAATTTCATCAGCCATTTAAAAACCCCAGAGTGCACGGGAGGGATGTCTATAGATCTGCTGAAAAACAGGGCTTTGAGCTCCCGCCATCGCAATAACAAAAGATGGAGCAAGCCAATGGTGATGACCACGGAATTAAGATAGGGCGCACCCCCTATGTGATAAAAGGCATTGATCAGCACAACATTCACCATCACCGGCAGGAGGATACATACACCCAGCAGGCTCGTGCGCCTGAAAAGCAATAATATGGCACCACCTATCTGGCATAAACCCAAAATAACGGCGAAGGTGTGCGAATAACCGAAGTAGTTCCACGTAAGCTCAAATCCAGAAAGATTACCCACGGGTATGTCATCACGGAAATAAACGTGTGCAAACTGCGTCTTCAATATCTTACCAAATCCATAAAGGGACACATCATAAGCCAGGAAATAACGCAGCACACCCCGCAGCCAGGCATGTTTAATGGCGGAATTGAAACCTTGTTTACCTTCCTTGCGGTGCCACCAGAGCGAATAAGCCAGGGCCGCGACACATCCGGCTATCCCCGCGTAGGTAAACAATTTAGAATAGAATTCCACACTGCGATTGATTGCAGGATGACTAACGGAATAAGTGCTGATGAGTGTACCCGCAACCCAGGTGAAGGCGATGTACAAGTACAGGCACTCGAACATTTTACTGAACCACGAAGAGGTGTAGGCTGAAGAGGTTTCGGGCATTATTGGATAATTGTCGGTTTAAATATAAGGATGAATTGATCATAATTGAATACAAACACAAATCAGCAGCATTATAAAAATTCTCCGAATTAATGCCCGCGGCAACAATGGTGACTATTTAGTTGTTGTTTGTCCATGCACAAATACGGAAACGATGATCATGAAAGCGGTGTGGTAGCTTATGAAAGCGGGACCGATAGTATTACCGTACAGTTTCGGGATAATGGGTTTTATAAGTATACCATTCGGAGCGCCGGGGCGGCGGCGATCAGGAAAATGAAATCGCTGGCTAAGAAAGGGCAGGGATTGAGCACTTTTATTAGTCAGCATGTGCATGATAGGTATGAGAGTAAGTGGGGGTGAGGTCTGAATTATTTATTCAGTTAAGAATTAGGGTTAGTTCTCCATATGTTGTTTTTGTATTATATGAAAGCCAGTGAATGTTACTTTCTTTTTCCGCAAAAGAAAGTAACCAAAGAAAACTCTCGGCTGCGCCTGATTCTGTGAAAGTTAGTAGCAAGGCAGAGGCTGTGGTTGCCGAACCAGTCAATGCCGATTTTTGTGTTATTGAGGGGGTTGTCAGACTCTTTTTTTAGGCTATTTCCTGTCTATATCCAGTATCTCCTCTTTTTTGTCCATTTCGATAAGCATTGATTTAGATAAGCCATAAGTCATATCTGTATCAAATCCTTTTTCTACCAGGTCGCTTAAACCGGTTTGTTTGTTGGTTTGATACTTATTTGCGAAAAAATAAACGGTATCGTTAGCTACGCTTTGCACCTTGTATAAAGTGTATGCGTCGTCTTTTAACTTTATTTCGAAAATATCATCTTTTTTTGGCGATAGAATGAGTTTGCTTACTTTCTGGGCTCTGTTCTTATCGGAAACAACCGCCAGGGTGGTACCGATAATAACTAAAAAAACACCCGCAAATGTCCATATGGGTATCCTGGCGTGGGTTTTTAAATTCTCATAACTTAACCGCAAGGGAGGCGGCATTTGGTCAAGTTTCAAAACCTGTCTGCAATTATTACACACGGAAACGCCGGTTTTACCAATGGGAAAAAATGGGATCCAGAATACATGCGCATAGCGTTGAAATACATTCATCTGCACGCTACTATTCGTATTGCAGTTTGGGCATGGGTCAAAAATATATTCGGTTTTTTGCAGTGAAGCTTTCGTGCCATAAATTATCATATGCTGTGGATTAAGGTTAGGTTGATCAAAAATAAACTGGTCTGAATATAGGTAAAAAATTAAGTTAATAAAGAAAAATCAATACTTCAATACCTTCAAAAAAGCTTTGGAATGTTCGCTGATTTTTTGTATATTGTGGGTAAGCTTGGGTCGCCCTATTTTTTTATAAAATATATTTTTTAAAGACGCCAAATGCGATCGTTTTCCCTAAAAGCACCTCCAGGACTCAGAAACGCACAAAACGCTTATTTTTTACTACCAGCAAAACCGTTTATGGCCGGAAACACCTGATTTTTACTACCGGCATAAGCCCGGATGCCCGGATTGGGCGAATTTTTACTACCGGCAAAACGCTTTATGACCGGAATGAGCCGGTTTTTACTACCGGCAAAACGCTTTATGACCGTGAATAGTCAATTTTCACTACCGCTGACAGTTGATTTTACCCGGAAAAATCCTAAATTCGCACCTCATAAAAGAAGATCACTTGGTTTGTGATCGGTATTAAGTACTATTTATTAAACATAAATCATAGTTGTAGATGATTAAGATTACACTTCCAGACGGTTCCGTTCGTGAGTACGAAAAGGGAACCTCATCCATGCAGATCGCGTTGTCGATCTCCGAGGGTTTAGCACGAAACGTATTGGCAGCCGAAGTTGACGGCCAGGTTTGGGATGCAAGTCGCCCCATTGAACAAGATGCGCATGTGAAATTACTTACCTGGAGCGATGACCTGGGCAAGAACACCTTCTGGCACTCATCGGCCCACTTAATGGCCGAGGCTTTGGAAGCCTTGTATCCGGGTACCAAATTCGGTATCGGTCCGCCATTGAAGGAGCAGCCGGGCTTTTATTATGACGTGGATTTCGGCGACCGGGATTTTTCTTCGGACGATTTTAAGCAGATCGAAGATAAGATACTGGAACTGGCCAGAACCAAAAGCGAGTATATCCGCAAGCCGGTGAGCAAAGCTGATGCTGTTGAATATTTCACTGAAAAAGGTGATGAGTACAAGCTGGACCTGATCAAGGACCTGCCTGATGGCTCCATCACTTTTTATACCCAGGGCAACTTTACCGACCTTTGCCGCGGGCCTCATATCCCGAACACAGGCTTTGTAAAGGCTGTAAAGCTGACCAATGTTGCCGGCGCCTATTGGCGCGGTGATGAAACCCGCAAACAGCTGACTCGTATTTACGCCGTTACTTTCCCCAAACAAAGTGAGCTGACCGACTATCTTCACTTAATTGAAGAAGCCAAAAAACGCGATCACCGCAAACTGGGCAAGGAACTGGAGCTGTTTGCTTTCTCTGAAAAAGTGGGCATGGGCCTGCCTTTGTGGTTACCCAAAGGCGCTGCCTTGCGCGAGCGTTTGGTGCGCTTTATGCAAACTGCGCAGGTAAAGGCCGGTTACGAGCAGGTGGTTACCCCGCATATTGGGCATAAAAATCTGTATGTGACTTCCGGTCATTACGAAAAATATGGCAAGGATAGTTTCCAGCCGATACAGACACCGCAGGAAGGGGAGGAGTTCTTCTTAAAACCGATGAACTGCCCGCACCATTGCGAGATATATAAAACCAAACCACGGTCGTACAAAGACCTGCCGGTGCGTTATGCTGAGTTTGGTACCGTGTACCGTTACGAGCAAAGCGGCGAGCTGCATGGCTTAACCCGTGTGCGTGGCTTTACACAGGATGACGCGCATTTATTTTGCCGCCCCGACCAGGTGAAGGACGAATTTAAAAAGGTGATCGACCTGGTACTGTATGTATTTACCGCTTTAGGGTTCGATGATTATACTGCGCAGATATCACTTCGCGATCCGGAGAAAAAAGAAAAATATATTGGTTCGGACGAAAACTGGGCATTGGCTGAACAGGCTATTATTGAAGCATCGGACGAGAAAGGTTTACGCACGGTTGTGGAGTTGGGCGAGGCCGCTTTTTACGGGCCAAAGCTGGATTTTATGGTAAAAGATGCCTTAGGTAGAAAATGGCAGCTTGGAACTATCCAGGTTGACTATAATTTACCCGAGCGTTTTGAGCTGGAATATACCGGCAGCGACAACCTGAAACACCGCCCGGTAATGATCCATAGAGCCCCGTTTGGGTCACTGGAGCGTTTTATCGCGGTTTTGATCGAGCATTGCGCCGGTAATTTCCCGTTATGGCTTTCGCCTGAGCAGTTTACGATATTGCCGATATCTGAAAAATATGAAGAATATGCAAAAAAACTTTCTGATATATTAAAAGATTCCGATATTTGCGGGCTGATTGACTTTAGGGACGAGAAGATAGGGCGTAAGATACGCGATGCTGAAGTCAAAAAAATCCCTTATATGCTGATTGTGGGCGAAAAAGAAGCAGCCGAAGGCCTGGTTTCAGTTCGCAAGCATGGGCAGGGAGATTTGGGCAGCATGACTATTGAAGATTTTAAACAACAAATAATAAAAGAAATAACCGTATAACTTGGCATTAAACAAACCCAATTTTAACAGAGGACCAAGGCCTCCCTTTAAGAAAAAGGAAGCCGAACATAACATCAATGAGTTCATCCGGGCTCCCGAAGTACGCTTGACCGGCGATAACGTGGAGCAGGGCATTTACAGTTTACGTGATGCTTTGGCTATTGCCCTTGAGCAGGAACTCGACCTTGTTGAAATTTCTCCGAACGCCGTTCCGCCTGTTTGTAAGGTGATAGACTATAATAAGTTTATCTACGAGCAGAAAAAGAAGATGAAGGAGATCAAAAGTAACGCCAAGCAAACCGTTATTAAAGAGATCCGTTTCGGTCCAAATACCGATGACCATGACTTTGAATTTAAATTGAAGCATGCCATCAAATTTTTGGAAGCCGGCGAAAAGGTGAGGGCCTACGTACATTTCAAGGGTCGTGCGATAGTTTACAAGGAGCAGGGCGAGATCCTGTTGCTGCGGTTTGCACAGGCTTTGGAAGAAGTGGGCAAGGTAGAGCAATTGCCGAAACTGGAAGGAAAACGGATGTTTTTGACCGTAGCCTCGAAGGGAGCGAAGAAATAGAGCCAGGAATCAAGAGTCAAGAACCAAGAGAGATATTGTCCTGCTTCTTGACTCTTGATTCCTGATTCTCAAAAAGAGTAATTAATTAAATAAATATATATAAACACGGTTATGCCAAAAATGAAAACCAATTCCAGTGCAAAAAAGCGTTTTAAGCTTACTGGAACCGGTAAAATTGCAAGAAAGAACGCATACAAAAGCCACATCTTAACTAAGATGTCGACCAAACGTAAGCGTAACCTTACCCACACCAGTTTAGTTTCTGATGCGGATATGGGTAACGTAAAACGTATGCTTTGTATCGGGAAGTAATTAACAAATTTTAAAACCAGGTATTCGGGTTTACAAGTTCTCTAATCAGACACCCACTACCAAAAAGACAAAAAAATGCCACGTTCAGTTAACGCAGTCGCGTCGAGAAGACGCCGGAAAAGGATCATGGACCTTGCAAAAGGTTACTATGGTTCACGCAGCAAGGTTTATACCGTTGCGAAAAACACAGTAGAAAAAGGCTTACAATATGCTTACCGCGACCGTAAGACCAAGAAAAGAGAGTTCAGGGCTTTATGGATACAACGTATCAACGCCGGAGCACGCCAGCACGGAATTTCTTACTCACAACTAATTGGTAAGTTAGCCGCTAAACAAATTGGTTTGAACCGTAAAGTTTTAGCTGATTTGGCGATGAACCACCCGGATGCTTTTAAAGCAGTTATTGACGCTGTAAAGTAAAAATTGCCTGTGAGGACACAGGCAACGGATAATATTGAAAAAGACCTGCCATCTGGCAGGTCTTTTTTTGTTTCTATTATTTGAAAATTATTAACTTGGCATGCTTATCATCATTATTTTGAAATCAAAGTATCTTCTTTATAGCAAATGCCTGCTTGGTTTAGTAATTCTTTCGACGTGTTCTTACAGTGTATCCGGCCAACAAAAAAGTCATCCCGACAGTTTAAAATTTACATTATATGCCCATGATAAGTGCACAAACAAATATATTCGTTCCTTGCTATATTATTTTAAGGAGGAGGGAGGCGATGAAAAATACAAACCTAAGTCCGAAACTGGCGAGTGCTTGCTTCCTCATAAAGGTAAATATCAGTTATATTTCGTTGACATTCCTTATCCACTCACTTATGAGTTTAAAGGTCAGGTTGCTGATACATTAAATTTTCCCGCATTATTTTTTGGATTTTCCCTGTCTGAACCGCCCAAATGGGTGTTTTGCAATAAAATAGCTCATGGAAAGCTGATTGATTATTTTAAACCAGGGAAAAAGAGGTTGCAGGGCAAATTCAAAAATGGCAAGCTTATTGGTAAATTATTTTATTATGACCTCGATAGCAAATTAGTTAAGGTTGAGAATAAACATAATTTCACAAAGCACTAAATATCAAAGTAAAAAATGAGTAATTAAGGCCGCTAGTATTTAAACTTAAACTTCTTCAAATCAGGCAAATGTTTCTTTTGCCGTTTCAATTCATATTGATAGATCACCTGTCCTAAATTCTTCATAAAAGGTAGGCACACGGTTTTGTATTCGTACTTATTATCATTCAGGATGCCATCCTCATTAGATTGTACTACAGCTGAGAGCATAAATTCAACCTTGTTTTTGTAGTCAACGATATAGGCGTTGTCAATATCATAACCATAAGAGTCTCCAATCTTGTTAAATATCCTAATGTTCGGGTTGATCGTAGCCAGGCTATCTCCGCCATAAAATAACCATTTGCAATAGGCCGGGAAATATTCCGGCGGACTGTAGGTTGGATATTTGCTTTCAGTAGGCCACATGCTCATGTAATGGTAAATGAATTTATACTGTTCATCGGTCAGGTTGTAGCGTTGTTCTTTAGGGAAAGTTTCGGGGAATAGTAGCCGCTTCAAAACCATTTGCTGGTCGGGGATAGGGTAGACGTTCTTATCCGAAAAACTGAAGGGCTGCATCACCAGCTTATCATTCTTATCCATGTAGCCTTTACCCTGGATAAAATTATCCAGTTGCATGGGGTATTCCTTTTCATCATACAACGCCGGCTTGTGGTAAGCGAGTTTGTCTCCGTTATAAAAATCAATTGGATTGGTGTGCTTGGTGTTTTCACCGGCATCACCTACGGCCAACCGGCCGATGATACGGGTGTTGTTCAGTTGATATTTCTTCAGTTTGTTATTGATCTCTTCGCGGCCTACAAATTCATAAAGCCGGTTGTAGGCATCATTATCGCTCACTAATAATATTTTCTTGATGTAATTGTCGATACTCGGCAGCCCAGTTTTTGAACTTGAATCTTTCTTTACTTTAGTCTGCCCGGTAAAAGCGCTGTCGGTGATCATTGCGGAATTCTTATCAAGGCCTTTAATGTTCAGCTCATTCAATTTTTCGAGAGCGAATATGGCCGTGGGTAGTTTTACCGTGCTGGCCGGGTAGAAATAATGATTGGCATTCAGACGGTAACTATAGGATTTAAAATGTGGCACATTATGCTCGTCGCGATCGATTTGGGTGTACAATATCTGCACTTCGTTTTGGGTGGGATGCTTTAATATGCCGGCAAATAGTTCCGGGTGAGATTGCAAGAGATTCTTCAGGAAAATGGTATCGGGTTTTTGTTGGGCCGATGCGGAAATGGTGATCATTAATAATAGGCTGAGTAGACAGGTTTTCATGAGGATAAATATAGAAATTAGTTGATTATTGTCTGAACCGCTGATTAAACTGATTATATGATTCCGTTGATTAAAACTTATCAACCTATTCAATTAACATCTCTTGCGTTTCTCACGCACATAACATACATTTGCAACGCTTTAGGTTTTCCCGGTAGTACCGGGAGATTAAAAGGGAACCGGGTGTAAATCCCGGACTGTCCCGCAGCTGTAAGCTCCATAACCATAGTCCATCCATAGCCACTGTCAGCATTTATGTTAGCGGGAAGGCCGGGCGAAAGGGGAGTAAGTCAGAAGACCTGCCAGAGCATTAGTATTATTCACAGCTTTCGGGGATTGAAGCTTGGATGTGAAACTCTTTTCTTTTGGCGTTTCCATTTAATTCTTTCCGCAGGCTGTGGGCTTAGCTCACAACAAATGCAAAAAAAAGTACATCAGCTTAAAAATTACAGGTGGCATTATCCAGCCGCTGCAATTTGCGTTGCACTTGCATTTCCGTTTATAGCATCAGCCCAAACCGATACCACCAAAAAGCTGAACGAGGTAAAGATCAAAACCTCGCCATTGCCCCAGGTACAAACTATTACCCCGTCACAACAAATATCCGCCGGTGATTTTGAGCGTTACAGTGCCTTTAATGTTGCTGATGCCATCCGCAACTTCGCTGGAGTTACCATTAAGGATTACGGCGGCATTGGTGGATTAAAAACCATATCTGTGCGCGGCCTCGGCGCCAACCATACGGCAGTTTTGTATGATGGTGTACAATTGAATGATGCCGAAAACGGACAGGTAGATTTGGGCAAACTCAACCTGAATAATATACAGGAGATCACCCTATATAATGGTCAGCCGCCGTTTATTTGTCAAACTGCAAGGGCATTTGCCTCGGGCAGTGTGCTTTCTATTAAAACAGTTAAGCCGAATCTAACTGCCGAAAAACCGTATTCTATTACGGCAGGTATCAAAGGCGGTTCATTCGGCCTTTTTAATCCATACCTGCAATGGCAACAGCGCATCAGCACTAACTGGTCGTTCATCATCAATAGTTACCTGGAAAATGCCAACGGGCATTACAAATACAAAGCCAGCGGTGATGGTTCCGACTCGGCACGCACACGTGTTAATGATGATATCAAGGCACGGGAAATTGATGGCGCCTTATATTGGGCCAAAAACGACAGCAATAAATTCAACCTGCATATCAATTTCTATAATTCAGACCGGGGGCTGCCCGGCGCGGTGATCCTTTTTGCTCCGCCGCTATCCAAGGACAGACTATGGAACCAGGATGTTTTTGTGCAGGCAGGTTACGAGCGAATATGGAATAATGGGCTGCACCTGTTGATCAATACCAAATTATCCAAAAACTACCTGCGGTATCTCAATCCAACCTTCCTGAATGCCGAAAACAGGCTCGATCAGCATTTTACACAGCGGGAACTCTATCAGTCGGCTGCATTGTCTTATCGTATCACACCAAACTGGGAGGTTTCTTACGCGGTGGATGCTTCGGTAAATGATCTGAACATTCTTTTTAATTACAATCCTTTCCCGGCATTTCCGTACCCGACAAGGTTTACTTTGTTGAACGTTTTGGCCTCTAACTTCAGCATTGGCAAATTGCGCCTGCAGGGAAGTTTACTGAATACCAATGTCACCGAAAGCGTTAAAATAAGCGTAAAGCCGGCCAACCGAAATATTTATTCGCCCACCTTAATGGCTACACTGTTGCCGTTTGAAAGCCCCAACTTCCAATTAAGGGCTTTTTATAAGCATATATTCCGCAACCCGACCTTTAATGATATTTATTATGACCCCGTTATCAACCCAAACCTGAAACCAGAGTTTGTAAAGGAATATGATCTGGGGGCAACCTACAGCAAAGGGCTGACCGGATTTTTCAATTACATTACCCTTACGGTTGATGCTTATTACAATAACGTGATCAACAAGATCATCTTCATTCCGCATGATGCTTACAACAGTTCCGTGCAAAACGCAGGCAGGGTAGATATCAAGGGAATTGATGCCGGGCTGAAAACGCAGGCCCAATTGGCAACGGGATGGAAAGGTTCACTGTCTGTAAACTATACCTACCAGCAAGCCCTGAACGTAACCGACCCTAATGATGATCTCTACCTGAACCAGATACCTTATACTCCCAAAAATACCCTAGCGCTAAATGTGGGTATCGATCATGGCGCTGCCGGGTTGTATTATAACCAGGTAATCTCTTCATCGCGCTATTACACCAATAACAATACCGCTGATTTTAACCTGCCGGGTTACCCTGTTAGCGATGCATCATTTGTTTATCGGTTTTTGGGCAAAACCAGGTCGGTAGCCTCATTTGAGGTGAACAATCTTTTTAATAAAAGCTATTCCGTTATCCAAAGTTACCCCATGCCGGGGCGTTCCTACAGAATCTCATTTCAAATAACAATTTAATATAATCAACGACCATGAAACAAATCAGACAAAATTATCTCTTTATCGCCCTGGCATTTATTACGGTGCTATCGGCCTGCCATAAAGATAAGACCAATCCAAAACCCGATACTCCAACAGCAGAGCGCGCCGGCGTGTACATATTGAACCAGGGTGGCTTTCAAGGCAATAATAGCACCCTGACCTACTATGATTATACCACCAAAAATTTAACGCCCGACCTGTACAGCGTAGTCAACAGCGACAAAATTGGCGATACCGGCAACGATGTTGAAATCTATGGCTCAAAAATGTACATCATCGTGAATGTATCCAGCGTGGTTGACGTGGTAAACGCCAAAACAGGGAAATTGATCAAACAGATCAGTTTTGTAAATAATTCAGTCAAACGCGAACCCAGGAGCGTGGTGTTCTATAAGGGCAATGCCTTTATAAGTTCGTATGATGGCACAGTAGCTGTATTGGATACCGCGGCATTAACCGTTAGTAAATACATTACCGTAGGCCGTAACCCGGAGCAAATGGTGGTATCGAATGATAAATTATATGTAGCCAACTCGGGCGGTTTAAGCTTTGGTAATCCCGATAAAACTGTTTCGGTGATCAACCTGGCTACATTTACCGAAATCAAAAAGATAACTGTAATTGCCGACCCGGTAACCATGGTTGCTGATAGCTATGGTCATATTTACGTACAGTCTTTAGGAGACTTTGCCGATGTTAAACCTGGTATGACCATCATTGATAATCAAACCGATGCCGTGATATCCCAAAGCGAATTATTATTGGGTTACAACATTCCGATGGCTGTATTGGGCGATAATGTGTATTATGTAACCGTGGATAATAAGATAGCGATGTATAATGCCAAAACACAAACCGCTGGCTCGGCCAATTTTATTACTGACGGCACCGTGATCACCACACCTTATGCCATCTCTACCGATCCATTGACCAACGAAGTATTTATTTCGGATGCTAAGGATTATTCATCAAACGGTACATTGTACGCATTTGATAAAAACGGTAAAAAGGAATATTCCATCACTACAGGTATCAACCCAGGCAGGATAATTTTTGTGAATAAGTGATCTGTTTTATAAGATTTTTATTTAAAGGATAAATCAGTAATTTTACTGCATAAATAACATCATGACATTACAAAAAATAAACACCCGCAATACGGTACTCATTTTAATGATTGTAATTGCCGCTGCATTTAGACTGGTTACTTATAAATTAAGTCTGAGATATCCATTTGAAATGAGCAATTTCAACACAATTGGCGCGATGGCGTTATTTGGAGGAGCATATTTTACTGATAAAGTTAAAGCTTATCTGATACCGTTTTTGGCACTATTTTTAAGTGACGTTGCATTACATTATGCTTTTGGGGTGAATTGGAATTCGTTCATCGTTTATTTTTGCTTTGCCATAATGGTATTCATTGGAAGCCTGATTAAAAAAGCAACTGTCGTAAATGTATTGGCAGCTTCGATTGTTTCGGTAGCAATTCATTGGTTATTAACTGATTTGCCTTGGCTATACGGCGCATATTATCCTCACACATTGGCAGGTTACGGACAATCATTAGTAGCAGCTATACCATTTGAAAGAAATATGTTAATTGCTGACGCTATTTTCTGTGCAGTACTTTTCGGCGGTTTTGAACTGGCCAAAAGCAAATACACCGTATTACGTACCAACAGGGAAGTGGCGATTTGAAGGTAAAATATTAAAATCGAAAAGCGATCGGCCAATGGCAGGTCGCTTTTTTTATTTGATATAACCATAGAGACGCAATACTTTGCGACTCTAACTGAAAATAAAATATTAACATGAAACACATCGTTGTACTAACAGGTGCCGGCATCAGCGCGGAAAGCGGTTTAAAAACCTTCAGGGACAGCGATGGCCTGTGGGAGGGCTATGACATAGCCGAGGTGGCAACCCCTGAAGCCTGGCGCCGTAACCCGGCCCTGGTGCAGGAGTTTTATAATGCCCGGCGCAAGTCAGTACTGGAGGCTCAGCCCAACGAGGCCCATTATGCGCTGGCAAAACTTGAAGAAAAATATAAGGTAACTATCATCACCCAAAATATAGATGACCTGCACGAAAGGGCTGGCTCAACAAACGTGGTTCACCTGCATGGCATCATCACCCGCTCACAATCCAGCAAAAACCCAAACCTGACTTATCCTATTGAAGGCTGGGAAATTAAAATGGATGAAGTTTGCGAATTAGGCTCGCCTTTACGTGCTCACGTGGTATGGTTTGGTGAAGCGGTACCGATGATAGATGAAGCCGCACGCATTTGCGCTACCAGTGATCTGTTTATATTGGTTGGCTCATCGCTGGCAGTTTATCCGGCAGCCAGTTTGGTTGATTATGTACCTCATAGCGTGCCTAAATATATTGTCGATCCTAAAATCCCTTATTTACCATCAGCTAATTTTATCAAAATAGAGGAGAAGGCGACGGTTGGAGTGGTGAGGTTAGTTACCGAATTATTGAATGAACTATAAAAAATAATCGTGTAAATCCTTTAATCCTGTAAATCATGGTTCAGACAAAAAACTGCATCTTCAACTGGAGTGGTGGCAAGGATAGCGCATTAGCCCTTTACCATTGTCTGCAAAATCCTGAATTGGATATCAAATACCTTGTAACAACCATCAATGATGCAGTCGACCGTATTTCTATGCATGGCGTGCGCACCGAATTATTGATCAAACAGGCGGAAAGTATTAGCATTCCTTTATACCAGGTGCGTTTGCCTGAAATGCCAGGTATGGCCGAATATGATGCCATTATGCGCAAAACGATGGAACATTTCAGGAGTGAAGGGATTACTCATGCCATATTTGGAGATATCTTCCTGCAGGATCTGAAGGATTACCGCGATGCGCGTTTAGCCGAAGCAGGGATGACGGGCATCTATCCATTATGGAAAAGGGATACTGCTGAGTTGATCCATGAGTTTTTGTCACTAGGTTTTGGTACCGTAATCGCCTGCACACAGAAACGGTTGGAACGTATAGTAGGGAAGGAGATAACCGAGGAGTTAATACTGTCTTTACCGGATGATGTAGATGTATGTGGTGAAAATGGAGAGTTCCACACCTTCGCTTTTAAGGGTCCTATTTTCAAAGAAGAAATTGCTTACAAAACGGGAGAGAAGGTGTTCAAAGAATACGCCGCACCGAAGGATTTAAACGACACCTGTTTTTCACCTGCGCCCGAAAAGCCTGCTGGTTTTTGGTATTGCGATTTGCTGCCGAAATAGCCAAAAATAAGCGATTTTTCATGAAATTTAGATGCCAAATATTATTCGGTTCGTCAATTTATATAACTATAATCAATTATTAATCAGTATTTTAAATATTAATTATTGAAGTCATAGTTTAATAACAAATTTTCTGATTTTCAAGGCTTACAGTTAAGTATGACCAAATAAAATTTGGTCATATATTTATCAAGTATTTAACTATTTACTATACAGATATTTATAAACTATATATCAACTAATAGTTATACCTGAAATAGGCTTCTTTGTAATCTTTCCGCATTTCGACAAATCTTGCCGAAACAGTCTTTAAAAACTCCTCATCGAGTAGTTCAAAGATGCTGTTGACACCATCGGTCAGGTCGATTTCTGGGATCTTGTAACTTTGTTCCATAACTCCCTGCTCTATCTTTACAATAAACTTTTGGTTCATGTTCATGATGGTTACTTTGAATTCGGGATGGGGTAGTTCGGCGATAACTCTCATGTGTTATTAATTTGATATTAATAGTTTAGGACGTATTTGGATGCCTCGAAAGAAGCAGAATTGATGAGATAAAATGAGTTAGTTATTTTTAGATTTAAGTGTGAAGCCAACTGATAAATTAGTCTTAGGCAACGGAAGCAATTTGAGCCTTAAATCACTTAACTCGTATGCGTCTATGATATTTCTATCCCATAGCCAATTTAAATTGTTTGAAATTTGCTCATTAGTAAGGTACCCATCAGATTTTGCATAGGTCTTCAATAAATAATCCTTTTGCTTTTTATTTGTAAGGCATAAGAAGTTACTAAACTCACTATCTGTTGGCAAATCAATATAAAACGCTATAGTTGTGCCATCTTGTAACACCATGTTATAATTACTTTCATAATTTAACCATGAAAAAAAGAGCGATATTAAGAAAAGAACGAAGTAAAATAATATATCATACCAGGCAGAACCTTTTTCATCAAAAAAATGAGAACAAACAGTTACAATAACTCCTAACAACATACCCAATGCAACTAAAGAGAATACAACATTTGGGTGTTTCTCTTTAAAAAACTTAGCCGTTATCTTTTCCAAATTATATTCTATCTCAATATGGTCAAATGGCTTTGAGGTTTTAACTCTTAATGAATTTTCAGTTAATTCAAATTCCTTAGACCTAAATAATTTTTTTTGCTTCAAAATCATAGTCATCATATTAAGCTGGAATCAATCAGTTGTATTGCCAAATTTAAATCCTATACTAGTGTCTGTCGTCGGCATCATAGGCACATTTGCTTTTCTCAAATTTTCTAACTCTTCAGTACTAATTATACCTTTTTCCCACAGCCATTTAAGGTTATCTAGCATTTGTTCTGACGACAAATAGGGATCAGCTTTTGCATATCTATTCAATAAGTATGTTTTTTGTTGTTCTTTAAGTTGAAGTAAAAAATCATTCACCTCTCTTTTATTTGGCGAGTTGGCATAAAACTTAACAAAGCGTGTGTCATGAAGAAATAACCTGATAACATTTTCATGAAAAATAACAGAACCCGTTACAAGTAAGGTTAAGATTCCAATACATATTATAACTTCATATAGCGGATCTTCTCTACTATTTGCGAGATATAAGGAGAAAAAACACAAACTAATAAGAAGCATAGCCCCCGAGCCTATTATGCCGGGCAGAAACGGTTTCTGTATTTTAACAATTTTGGTACCCAATTCTTCAAATGTAAATTCACCCTCAAAATAGTTTAATGGTTTCCTGATTTGTACACTTAGTGATTTGTCAGTAATTTCAAATATTTGTGTTAATAAAAAATTTCTTTGCTTCAGTACAATTGGCATGTGGTATTTTTGTACCAAATATAAAATATATTTAGAAATGGCCGAAGATTTAACAATAACCCGCTCAACCGATAAACAGGAACAATACCAATCATTGATCCCGCAAATTGAGGCATTGCTTTACGGCGAACCCGACCTGGTTGCAAACATGGCCAATATAAGTGCTGCACTGAAGGAACAGTTTAAATGGTTTTGGGTTGGATTTTATATGGTAAAAGGCGGTGAATTGGTGCTGGGCCCTTTCCAGGGACCTGTCGCCTGTACCCGTATAGCCAAAGGAAGAGGAGTTTGCGGCACGGCCTGGGAGCAGGGTAAAGCTCTGATCGTACCGGATGTAGATGCTTTCCCCGGGCATATTGCCTGTAGTTCGCTGTCACGTTCCGAGATCGTATTGCCTATTTTTCATAATGGTAAGGTTATAGGCGTGTTGGATGTAGACAGTGAAGAACTGGACCAGTTTGATGAAACGGATGCCAAATACCTTGGGCAAATCGTTAAACTCCTGCAATTTTAATGAGCCGGATATTCCTGATTCCCGGATTGGGGGCAGATACAAGGATTTATAAAGATATTGACCTGCAGGGAAATGAAGCAGTTAATGTCAATTGGATCGAACCTGATAAATCTGATACCTTACCGTCCTACGCTCAAAAGCTGATCGACAAATACCACATTACACCTCATTCCATCGTGATCGGCAACTCTTTAGGCGGCATGATCGCCATTGAGATCGCCAACAAAATTGATCTTGATAAGGTTATTTTGATCTCCAGTATCAAAACGGCTGACGAAGCACCATTAAACTTTAAATTGTTCAAATATTTGCCACTTTATAAGATTGTTCCGGCAAGGCTTATCACCTCTATGGGCTTTATTATCAGGTTTGCCTTTGGCAAAATGTCGAAAAACCACCAGGATATGTTTGTCAGTATGCTGCGGAATACCTCGGCCAAATTTGTTAAATGGGCGATAGGCGCTATTTTGCATTGGGACAATCAAACCATACCAAAAAATGTTTACCATATTACCGGCGATAAGGATAAGGTATTCCCCTATAAAAGGATCAAAGGCGCGACTATTATTAAAGGCGGCACGCATATCATGATCTTTAACAGGGCCAAAGAGATCAATAGCTGGTTAAAAGAAATATTATAAAATTGAAAATTCCACACTCATTTTATCTCGGCTCAGACGTTGTAGCCATCAGCAAAAGCCTGATTGGGAAGTATTTGTTTACCTGTATCGATGGTATACTTACCGGAGGCTTTATTGTTGAAACAGAAGCCTATAACGGCATTATCGACCGTGCATCTCACGCTTTTGGTAATCGGTTGACACCACGTACCCAAACGATGTATAAAGAAGGCGGGCGGGCCTATATTTATCTATGTTATGGCATCCACGAAATGTTGAATGTGGTAACGTCAGTTGGGGGGCAACCACATGCCATATTGATTCGCGCCATTGAACCAACTGTAGGGATTGATATCATTCAGGCCCGCCGCAATATGGAGAAGCTTAAGCCAAACATTACTGCGGGGCCGGGCTCGGTAGCCAAAGCTTTGGGTATTGATCGTAAACTCAATGGCATCAGCCTGCAAAGTGACACTTTATGGATCGAGGATAAAGGGTTGACGTTTAAGGATGACCAGATTGCTGCCGTTCCGCGTGTGGGGGTAGCTTATGCAGGTGAGGATGCCTTATTGCCATACCGTTTTTATGTAAAGGGCAATACCTTCGTGAGCAAGCCGAATAAATAATTATTTATTCATTGTAGAGAGGCAATGCATTGCCTCTCTACGGTATTTTGTAATATTGACCGATGATTTACCAGGACACCTTAGCATTTGCAAACCAGCTTGACGAACAGGACGAATTGAAAAGCTTCCGTTCAGAATTTTTGATACCTCAGCATAATGAAAGCGATGCGATCTATCTATGCGGAAATTCTCTAGGCCTTCAACCCATAGCCACCGAGAAATATTTAGCCGCACAATTGGACAGCTGGAAGGAACTGGCAATAGAAGGCTGGTTCCAGGGGGATGATCCCTGGCTGCAATTTCATCACCAGCTTAAACAGCCGCTGGCCAATCTTATGGGGGCAAAAATTGAAGAAATTACCATAATGAATTCACTTACAGTAAATCTTCACTTATTGCTTGTAAGTTTTTATCAGCCAACAAGTAAACGATACAGAATACTAATGGAAGGCGGTGCTTTTCCATCCGACCAATATGCTGTTGAAAGCCAGGCTAATTTCCATGGATTTGACCCGGTAGATGCCATCATCGAGCTGTTTCCACGGAAGGGTGAGTTTACTTTACGGACAGAAGATATCCTTTCGGTCATCGAAAAAAATGCTGATGAACTGGCGCTCGTTCTTTTCGGCGGGGTGAATTATTACACCGGTCAGCTTTTTGATATGGAGGCCATTACCAAAGCCGCCCACAAGGCCGGGGCCTACGCCGGGTTCGACCTGGCACATGCAGCGGGTAACGTTCCCCTAAAATTGCACGACTGGAATGCTGACTTTGCCTGCTGGTGTTCCTACAAATACATGAACTCGGGTCCCGGTGGTATCAGCGGTATTTTTGTGCATGAGAAACATTTTGATAACCCGCAGCTTAAGCGTTTTGCCGGCTGGTGGGGATACAGGCCCGATAAACGTTTCCTGATGGCGCCGGGTTTTGATCCGGCAAAAGGAGCCGAGGGCTGGCAGGTAAGCACAAGCCCAATCCTGCTGATGGCCGTGCATAAAGCCGCGTTGGATATATTTTCCAAAGCCGGGGGATTTGATAAGTTACGTCAAAAAAGTCTTTTGCTTACCGGTTACCTGGAGTTTTTGATACAGGAGATCAATCGCAAACAGAGAGATGAGTTATTTAAGATCATTACGCCAGGAGATCCGAATACACGCGGCTGCCAGCTATCCATCGTTTGCAAACGCGATGGGAAAGCCATTTTTAATTATCTCGCTCAAAATGGCGTCATTGGCGACTGGCGCGAACCGAATGTGATCAGGTTGAGCCCTGTGCCTTTGTATAACTCATTTGAGGACATATACGAGGCTGCAAAGCATTTGGCGAACGCTGTATAGTTTTTTATGCTGAAAATAGCCTACGATCCGATTTATGCCCATCCATTGCCCGAAGGCCATCGGTTTCCCATGCTCAAATACGAACTGATACCCGCGCAACTGATCCACGAAGGTATTATTACGGCTGATAACCTGTTTTCACCAAAGCCTTTGGAAGAGGAAATCATCCTCTGGACTCATGAGGAAAACTATTGGCACCAATTGCGTGATCTCACCCTGCCATCCAAAGAACAGCGTCGAACGGGTTTCCCTTTGTCGGCCCAATTGGTGGAGCGCGAAATACGTATCGCAAAAGGAACTATTGATGGTTGTCATTTTGCTTTTGACTACGGTATCGCATTTAATGTCGCCGGCGGTACACATCATGCCGGCACTAATTGGGGCGAAGGGTTTTGCTTACTAAACGATCAGGCTATAGCGTCTAATTACCTGTTAAATAAAAATTTAGCCACATCTATCTTAATCATTGATTTAGATGTTCACCAAGGGAATGGCACCGCCCAGATATTTGAAAACGACCCGAGAGTGTTCACTTTCTCCATGCATGGGGCTAATAATTTTCCGTATCGCAAAGAAAGATCAGACCTGGATATCCCCCTGGCTGATGGCACAAGTGATCAGGAATATCTTGATATCTTAAAACAAACTTTACCCCGGCTTATTGATCAGCATAAGCCTGATTTTATATTTTACCTGGCGGGAGTGGATGTATTGGCGACAGATAAATTAGGCAAACTGGCATTAAGTAAAGATGCCTGTAAAGAGCGCGACCGTTTTGTATTGGAGCAATGCATCAAACATCATATCCCAGTGCAGGTAAGCATGGGTGGCGGTTATTCAACAGATATCAAAGACATTGTGGAGGCACATTGCAATACTTACAGATTGGCAAACGACCTGTATTTTTAAAAGTCAATTTAGATTTGACAACTTTTGAAAAGTTGTCAAATCTTGCGCTGACCTTTATTTTTAGTCCTGTGATATAATGACAGGCTCTTTGATTTGGTGTTTCCGGCTGATCAATTGGAAGCGTATAAACAATAATCCCGAAGCTGTCAAAAGCCCAAGCACCAGGCCATACCAAACCCCTACAGCCCCTAAATTAAAATGTATTCCCAATAAATAGCCAACCGGTAAACCGATCACCCAATAGGCGATAAAAGTGATCACGGTTGGAATATTCACATCACCCATACCGCGCAATACGCCCAGACCAACCACCTGTGTACCATCAAACAACTGGAAGAATGCTGCTATGATAAGTAGCTGTGCTGCAATATCTATAACAGCCTTATCAGAAGTGTACATCCATGGCAATAAGTGATTACCTAAAGTAAATATGATGGCAGTTAACGTCATAAAAACAACCACCACATGGTAATTGGATATGGCCGAAAGGCGTAACTCCTGGTGCCTTTTAGCGCCAAAGTAATTACCTGATTTGATGGCGGCCGCGGCAGAAACGCCGCTTGCCATCATGTAAGTTAACGAGGCCAAACTGATAGCTACCTGGTGCGCAGCCTGTGCATCCGCGCTGATGGTGCCGATCATTATAGCTGCCAGGCTGAACGCACTTACCTCAAATGTATATTGCATTGCAACCGGCGTACCGATCTTTAATATCCGTATACTACGTACTTTGTCAATATTTCGCAGGGCAAATGTCCTGAGGTAACTCCTAAAGTGTTTCGACCTGAAAACATAAAACGCCATCACTATGGCCATTACACAGCGGTCTACCAAAGTACTATAGCCAACACCTTTAATACCCATTGGGCTGATACCGAACATTCCTTTAACAAATATGATCCCCAGGCATATGTTGAGTATATTGCCCCAAATAGATACCATCATGGCCTGTTTGGTAAAGCCCAATCCTTCGGCAAATTGCTTAAAGGTGTTAAATACAAGCAGAGGGATCAACGATATCCCCAGCAGGAACAAGTAAGGTTTAGCCTGCCTAACCACTTCCGCCGACTGGTCTAAATGCCCGATGATCAAATTCGCCCCAAAACTGATCAGCACAAACAAAACAATGCCGGTTATGATATTGATAAGTAAACTATTGGAAAGCAGTTGTCCGCATTCTTCCTGCTCATTGCGGCCATTATGTTGTGCGATCAGGGGAGTGATACCATAAGAGATACCCAAACCGATCACCAATGCAATTACAAAAATACTGTTAGCCAAAGCAACCCCGGCCAGCGGAATAGTGCCCGCAAAATGCCCTACGATCATGCTATCGGCCATTTGTACGAAGGTATGCCCGGCTTGCGATATCACCACCGGAATGGCTAATTTTAAGCTGTCGCGATAAAAGGGTTTATATTTTTGGTAAAGCGCTTTCATTTGCCGTATTTCTGCGGAGGTGGCAAATGTAATAATTTAAGGTCTTGGCAGGGTCAGGCGGCGGTATAATATTCTTCTTTTTCGGTGGTATGTATGCGTATTACCCCCGAAAGTACCAGGTTGACCAATATGCGCTGCGCATGCCGGCGGCTCAGCTTTTGCAATTCGCAATATTGTTTAATGTTAATGCGGTTCATCTTTTCCAGGTACTCCAACAGGGCCTTTTCTTTGGATGAATATTCAATGAATACTCCCTTGTTGTCTGATGAATGTTTCAGCACATCTACAACAATTTTACTGGCCAGCACACTTTTATCTTTTACCCGCACATATACCCACCATTTGCCGTCTTCGGCCAATGAATAATGAGGCTTAGTATTGCTTTCCACAATTTCTACCACCAGCACCAGTTTGTCATCTACATATTTTTCTTCAAATATGGGCTCCAAAGCCGGCTTCGCATACAACTGGCAGGCTTTGGTGATCATGTAGCGCTCCTCATCTTCTGATTTTACACCGTTTATTGTGCCATCATCAGCTACACCTATCAGTAATCGTCCGCCCTTATTATTAGCGAATGATACCATAGTTCTGGCTATCTTTTCACAACTGGTAATAGTTTTTTTAAAATCAAGTGTTACGCCTTCTCCCTCAAAAATCAGTTTTTTGATATTCATTGTTCGCCTCCCTGATCCGTTTTTTGATAAGGTGTAAAAATCTCCATCCAAACTTCAGGACGGGTTATCGTTGTAAATCCAAACTGAGCATATAACCCGTGGGCATCAGATGTAGCCAGCGACCATCTTCTTAATCCCTGCAATTCGGGGTGTTCCCTGATGGTTTGCATCAACCATTTGGATAAGCCCAAGCGCTTGTGATCTGCCAGGATAAACACATCACAAATATAAGCAAAAGTAGCTTTATCTGTCACTACGCGGGCAAAACCAGCCATTTTATCGCTCTTATAAATGCCAAAACACATTGAATTTTCGATGGCTTTTTTCACTGTTTCCACAGGGATACCTTTGGCCCAATACGACTCGACAGCAAGGTAATAATGAACCGTGTCAAAGTTAATAAGGCTTTTATCCATCGAGATCATATATCCCTTGTCAAGGAACGCGTTATCATTCATCATTGTTTTCATTAGATCGATACCGTATTATTTGTTTCTGTATGCATTAAATTTCTGATGTATATTTCGCTACTGACTGACACGCATAGTTCCCCCTCTTTATTATACATTTCGATAGGGTAGGCCTTGATGTGTTTACCGCTGGTATTCAATACCTGCTCAATTTCATCCATATCCGCTTCAGCAATATTGATATTGAAAAAAAGATCGGTTCTGCCCGGTTTCAGGTAATTTATTTGGGCCGATTTGAGCCAAACCCGCACTTTATAGCCCTTGTGCGTAAGTAATTGGTGAAAGAGTAGGGGGTAGAAAGGGTCGGCTGCCGCGAAAATAGTACCGCCGAAAATGGAATTGTTGTAGTTATTGTTAATAAGGCTTTTGTTGACTTTGACCCGCACCCCACTAAAATCCTTTTCAAACCTGATCACCCAGATGCGTTGAAAGAATAGGGGAGGGTAAAAACGCAGCGCCCATTTCAAAACATTCGCAGATACCACCATGATGGCTAAATATCTGAAATTTATAGATAATCCCGGCAGGAAAAATTAAAGAATGATGTTAGTCAGACACATCTACCAAACCAGCTTATAGCCAACACCACGAATATTGATGATCTGCACATTGGGGTCGGCTTTTAGGTGATTACGCAGTTTGGTGATAAATACGTCTAAACTACGGGCGTTAAAAAAATTATCATTGCCCCAGATGTTTTTAAGCAGCAAGTCGCGGGGCAATACCTGTTGCTGATGCCGGCACAGTAATTTCAGAATATCACTTTCGCGGGATGTGATCGGCCAGGCACGTTCACCATGGTTGATGGTATTTTTTGTACCACTAAAAACCAGGCTTCCGATCTGGAAAATCTCGTTTTTCGGTTTATTTTTATGCTGATTAGGTTCAAGCATACGGTTAGTACTCAATAATACTTTTATCCGCACGATCAGTTCTTCTACACTGAACGGTTTCTTTAAGTAATCATTCGCACCGATCTCAAATCCGGCCACCACATCTTTAGGCTGGGAGCGGGCGGTCAGGAAAATAATAGGGGTGGCAGTGTCCTTTTCCCGTACCTTCCTGGCTACTTCAAATCCATCACTTTTGGGCATCATTACATCGAGTGCCAAAATATCGGGTTTATGCTTTAAATACTGCTGATAAGCCTGCTCACCATCGGCACATAATATCACTTTAAAATCGCGTTCCTCTAAACTTTCGCGCACTATATGCGCCAACGCCAGCTCATCTTCGGCCAATAAAACTGTGGTTTTATCCATTGCTTAAAGGTATGCAAACAATAAACTCGCTTCCGGTATTTATTTCGCTTTTTACGCTTACGTTGCCACCATGCGCTTCAGCAATATATTTTACATAGCTTAATCCCAAACCTGTGCCTTTTACATTATGTAAATTACCGGTGGGTACACGGTAAAACTTATCAAATATTTGCCCCAAATGTGCCGCAGGGATACCGGGGCCACTATCCTTAACAGCAAAACAAACCTGGTTACCCGATTTATAACAATTAATAACCACATCTACTGGTTCTTTGGCATACTTCACAGCATTGTCAACCAAGTTGACCAGCATATTCTGGAAATGCAGTTTATCAACTGTAATTGTCTGAATGTTATCCTTATTGGTATAAGTAAAATTTACTTTTTTGTCTGATTTTACTTTTTCAGATATTATAATATCATTGATCAGTTCATCCACGTTGACCGGTTCCTTTACCAGCTCAACATTCTTATTTTCATAGGCTGCCACATTAAGCACTTTGGTTACCAGGTCATTCAGGCGAATCAACTCGTTTTTTGACGTTTGCAGATAGCGCTGTGCTTTTTCCGGATCGTTTAGTGCGTTGAACTTTTGCAGGCCCTCAATGGCTACGGTTATTGTGGCAATAGGCGTTTTTAGTTCGTGGGTCATGTTATTAATAAAATCATCCTTAAGCTCGGCCAATTTTTTCTGCTCCAAAATAGTTTTGATGATATAATTAAAGCAATAAATAGCCAATGCAATAAGCAGAATTGATAATACAAGTGTTATCGTCATGCCCTTGATAATAGCGTATTGGGGATTTCTGAACACCGCCCTTGCAAAATATTCAGGGCCAACAATATGGAATAATTTAAAGCCGTGATATTTGTAGCTGTATTCGGCAGTTTCGCTGTAATGACTGTTTAATTTACCGGCACGAGAGTTTTGGAGGGAAAACTGAAGCGTGAAAGGCGAATTGATATGTATGTTACTTAAGTGACGGGTTAAATAACTACGTAGTTTTAAGCTATCAGCCTGGAGGACATTTTTGGGGTACTCGTAAATGGTATTCCGGATGTTGACTTTGGGTTTATTACCGGAATCACGAGGGATAAGGAGATGGCTTTTTGTTTCCATATCCAATTTCGTATTCATGATACCGTGAGAACTTACATCATACATGCCCAGCAGTAATGTGATATTATTGCTCAAGGCCGGAATATAGAACGAGGCTTCGGTAATTACTTCTGGCGTAGTTGCCGTGTGGTTTATTTTTTTCCGGTAAGAGGTCAGTTCGCTTTTGGTGATGGTAAATGGGTCGTATATTTTGGTGTATAAATTTGAGAAATAGATATGCAAAATTGCATTACTGTGATCTCTTTCTTCGAGCGTGTCAATTTTTATAGTTGTTTCCGGTAATGACAGCCGCTTAACCAATACAACCCGTATCGAATCAAAATAATCCTTTTTGCAATCGTCCATCGCTTTTTGCATGGCGATATCTATATCAGCATCAAATTTATTTTTGTTGACATGATAGGCATTAACAGTCCAGTAAACCTGGAACATAATAATTCCTGTGAGCGACAGCATCACTAATAAAAATATAACGTTGAGTTTTCTTTTCATATCGTTTTAATTGATCGATATAAAAGTAAGCCTGAGGAATTCATTCATCTTGATCTGTTAACATACGTTAACATAAAATAAGGAAGATTAATGGATCAGGCAGTTTTGGATTGAAAGTTTACAGCTATTTGGTGTCTTTCAATCATCTCTTAATTATTCTCATAATTAATATTATGTTAAGTAACTATCGGCAATTAAAGGCCTTCACAGGCCTTTAATTAATACCCCTTCTTCTCTTAATGTCCCAACGCGTCTAATTTCTTCTGAACTGCATTAGCATTCTCGCTATCTTGTTTACCTAAGTAATAAGATTTTAAATTGGTTAATGCATCCGATGATTTAGGATCCAATTCAACAGCTTTGAGTAAATATGGTTTTGCCGCGTCAAATTGTGCATTTGCTTTGGCCATAGTTGCTGCATAAACTTTATTATCGTTCTGGAACCTTGCAGAATTATAAAGGTCAATTGCCGGAGCCATGGTTACGTAGCCTAAATTTAAAACCGCTTCAAAATAATTTTGATCTAATTCCGTAGCCTTTTTATACATTTCGGATGCCTTACTAAAATTATCAGCCCTTGTTTGCTGTAATTTCGCAATTTGCGGATTAGGTGGTGTTTTAGCGCCTGGTTTTACTGTCTGAGCCGCCTTAGTTGCAGTTTTCTCTAATTTGGTTAAATCCTTACCGGCCGACTCAGCTATTTGTGAATAAGTCAACCCCTGGTAATAGTACAATGATTTGTTTTCAGGGTCATTTTTTATCGCAGCATCGATCTTAGCGATCAGGTCTGTTTGCTGGCCTGCACGCAGGCTAATTTCTATTTCCCTTTTACGCAATTCACCATTTTTAGGATATTTAGTAACAGCCTCGCTGATTGATTTTATTGCACCGGCAGTATCCTTATTGGCCAGGTATACATTGGAAAGATCTGTATAAATCCGATCCTTCGCCGAGTAATTAGTAGTTGTCAGCTTGCTGTAATTAGTAATAGCAGCCGGGTAATTCTGCGCGTTATAAGCAGCAATTGCTGTGTTCAAGATCATGCTTGTATCCTCGGGCATTATCTGGCGGGCAGCATCAAATGACTGGTAGGCCTCATTGAATTTTTTGTTTTGAAAATCAGCTACCCCTCTATTTAAATGATATTGAGCTATTTCCTGCGAAGCATGAAGGATCAGCGTGGTATTTTCTTTCTTCGTATCTGTTTCACGGGCCTTCTTTAACGCTTCTGTCGCAGTTGCCAATTCAGTTGTCGCAGTTGTTACTACGGAGTCACCAACAGCTATTGAGGCATAAATAGCAGCTTTTAAAGTGTAAGTTTGTGGTAAAGCAGCGGTTTTTTCGTTGGCCGCAGCCTTGTCAATAGCAGCTTTGGCGTTACTTAGATTGGTCTGTGCCAATTTTGCAGTAACTTTTTGCCCGCTTAAGGTTTGATATTTAGCATATTCGTCATTAGCATTATTAAGCTGCCCTTTTTGAGCAAAGGCAGTAACAGCAATCAATCCCGAAAGGGCTGTCATCAAAAATTTGATCTTCATAGTTTATTGATTAGTTAATAATTTCAATTGATTATTTATCTTTTCTATTTGGTCCTGGTTCCCGGTTTTTGTATAAACTAACTGCAGCAATTGCAGGCATTTAACATCATTTGGAGATATTTCGTTCGCTTTTTCAAGCCACTGCCCTGCTCTTGCAATATCCTTTGAGCTATCATCACCGTGTTTTAAAATACCTTCTTTAAAATAAAGTATACCCAGGTTATACACAGGGTCGTACACAGCACTGTTTAATTCAATGGCGCGCAAATATAATGATTCGGCCTTATCAAATATATTCAAATGGTCGTAACAATTTGCTGCCACAAACGCGATCTCAGCATTATTGCTATTTTCGTCCAATAATTGCGGCAACAAAGGCTCCAACGCCTTATAATCCCTTTTGTTATTATAAATATTGGCTTCATCAAGCAACAAAAACTTATCGCCGGGCACATGTTTTCTGCCTTTCTGTAATATTTGTAGTGCTTTTGAGGTGTCTCCTATCGCCTTATAGGTGTTTGAGGCTGCTTCTATATATTCTGCCTTTGTACTGTCTGTTTTCAGCAGATCGGTATAGTTTTTGGCAGCACTCATCAAATTTCCCAGCCTGTTGTTGGCATAGGCAATGTAAGCATTCAGCTCTTTATACTTAGGTGCATAATTTTGAGCCTTTTTAAATACCATTATGGCATTATTATAATCCGAAATGCGCATATAGCCAAAGCCTTGCCGCAAATAAACATTGGCAAGGCAGCGTTTGGCATAATCTATTTCGGACTGGTACTTGTAGGACTTCCTGTTTGAAGCTAATTTATCTACATGCTTACAGGTTTGCTCAAAAAAATTGGCCGGCTGTTTGAGTTTGTTTAATGAATCGATATAGGCTATACTCGAGTAAACAACCGCTTTATATATATTCTTTTCTAAGTCTGCCGAATCAGCATGAGTTTTTATCAGGCTATCGACAGACTTTTTGGCATTGCTTAAGTACTTCAGGTCTTTCTTCTGCTTATAAAAAGCCAGGTTATTGACCACGTTCTTCAACACTTCCGTTTGCCCGAAAGCAAACGATGAGATAAATAAGAATATAAAAAGCGGTAATATTATTTTACGGCCTGCCATATTTTTTATTCAGTTTCTTCACTTGTTGAAGATTCTGCATCCGGATTTTCTGTGCCTTCAATATTATCCTGCACTTCGTCCTCAGAATCATCATGTTCAATTTTTGCTACTGAAGCTATTTCATCATCACCCTTCAACGTGATCAGCCTTACGCCCTGGGTAGCTCTGCCCATAGTACGCAATTCGCTTATCGCTATTCGGATAATAATGCCTGATTTATTAATGATCATCAGGTCTTCATTATCAGTAACACCTTTTATGGCAACAAGTTTTCCTGTTTTTTCAGTAACATTTAAGGTTTTAACACCTTTACCGCCACGGTTGGTTACCCTGTAGTCGTCAATATCGGTACGTTTGCCATAGCCTTTTTCAGATACCACCAACACAGTTGTTTCCGGGTTATCAATACTGATCATGCCTACAACCTCATCATTCTCGTCTTCCAATGTAATACCACGAACACCGGTTGCGGTACGTCCCATCGGCCTCACCTTCGACTCATTAAAGCGGATAGCACGGCCTGATTTAAGGGCCATTACAATTTCGCTGCTTCCGCTTGTTAAGTTAGCTTCCAGCAGCATATCACCCTCATTGATATTGATGGCGTTGATACCATTTGCCCTCGGACGTGAATAAGCTTCCAGTGAGGTTTTCTTAATGGTGCCTTTTTTGGTAACCATGATGATAAAGTTATTCTCCAGGTATTCTTTATCCTTCAGGTTGATCAGCTTGATATAAGCCTTGATGTTCTCTTCCTTAGGGATATTGATAATATTCTGGATAGCACGTCCTTTTGATGTACGTGATCCTTCCGGAATTTCAAATACCCTGAGCCAGAAACAACGCCCGGCTTCGGTAAAGAAGAGCATATAATTGTGATTTGACGCAATCAGTAGATGCTCAATAAAATCGGCATCACGGCTATTACTGCCTATGGCGCCTTTACCACCCCTGCCCTGCCTGCGATATTCAGTTAAAGGCGTACGCTTGATATAACCTTCGCGCGAAATGGTAATTACTACATCCTCGTCCTCAATAAAGTCCTCGGTATTCATTTCTGCTGATGAGTGTACCATTTCGGTTTTGCGCTCATCACCATATTTTTCTTTTATCTCCAGCAACTCATCTTTAATGATCTGCATCTGTAAAATCGGATCAGCCAGAATAGATTTGTAATATTCTATTTGCTTCATCAGTTCGGCAAATTCCGCTTTGATCTTATCACGTTCAAGTCCTGTTAAACGCCTTAAGGTCATATCCAGGATAGCACGTGCCTGTATTTCGCTCAACGCGAACTGGGTCATTAACCCATCACGTGCGGCTTCCGGGGTATCAGATGCACGTATCAGTTTGATCACCTCGTCCAAATGATCCAGCGCGATCAGCAAGCCTTCTAATATATGGGCGCGTTTTAACGCTTCGGCCAGTTCAAACTTGGTTCGGCGAACGATCACGTCAATTCTATGCTCAACAAAATGATGGATCAGGTCCCTCAGATTAAGCATCATCGGCCGGCCGTGAACAAGGGCGATATTATTTACGCTGAAAGATGTTTGCAGCGAAGTGTATTTATATAGATTATTTAATACGATAGCGGCATTCGAGTCGCGTTTGATCTCGTAAACAATACGGATACCTTCACGGTTGGATTCATCGCGGATGGCGGTAATGCCTTCCAGCTTTTTCTCGTTCACCAAATCGGCTGTACGCTCGATCATGGTTGATTTATTTACCTGGTATGGTATTTCTGAAACGATGATACGCTCGCGGTCATTGTTGTAAACTTCAATTTCGGCACGAGCCCTCAATACGATACGGCCGCGACCGGTTTCAAAAGCATCTTTTGCGCCTTCGTAACCATAGATGATACCACCTGTGGGGAAATCGGGGCCTTTGATGTATTTCATCAGCTCCGTTACTTCAATCTGGCGGTTATCCATCAACGCTACAGTAGCATCAATTACTTCCGACAAATTGTGCGGAGCCATGTTAGTAGCCATACCTACCGCTATACCTGATGCACCATTCACCAATAAATTGGGGAACTTAGCGGGTAATACAGTTGGCTCCTGTAGGGAGTCGTCAAAGTTTAATTGAAAATCAATCGTATCCTTATTGATATCGGCCAGCATTTCTTCGGCAATCTTTTCCAGTCTTGCCTCAGTATATCGCATTGCCGCGGGGTTGTCACCATCAATTGAGCCGTAGTTTCCCTGGCCCTCTACTAATGGATATCGCAGGCTCCAATCCTGTGCCATACGTACCATGGTGTCATAAACGGATGAATCACCATGCGGGTGATACTTACCCATTACTTCACCGACAATACGTGCCGATTTTTTGTAGGGTTTGCCATTGGTCAATCCCAGGTCGAGCATACCAAAAAGAACACGCCTGTGTACTGGTTTTAAACCATCGCGAACATCTGGTAATGCCCTTGAAACGATAACCGACATTGAATAATCAATGTAGGCCGATCGCATTTCTTCATCAATATTTATTGGAATTATTCTGTCTTCTGATTGTGAATTGTCGTTTCCTGTTTCGTCAGCCATTTTTCTTTTTTTGTAGAATCTTCTCTTATAATTGCCCGCTAAAAATTGTGGTTTTTAACGACCTGCGAAGTTAAGAAAATACTTCGTTTTACAGCAGGATTTTATGAACATTCTGCTTAATAATCCACAAAAAAATGAGGGGAATAATTAACTGCTTTTACAGCCTACTTAGTTCGTTGCCAGTATTCTTCAACGGCCATTCCGCTGGGCAAAGTTGCCTTTAAGGTAAGTGTATCATTATGAATGGTGTACAGGTATGAAACAGCAATTCCGGTTAATTTTGAGGGCTGGATACTAAAGGTTTCCGTCTCCACGCAGGTATCTCCTTTCAATACATAATCACCGGTTTCGTACTTCACCCGCTTGCTGCCCTTTTCGATCAAAAAAGCTTCATAATGTTCTTTATTGTATTTCCGTTGCAAGGTATATTCGGTGGGGCCTCCCTCCTTCTTGCCATTATAAATACCACCCCGGAATTCCCATGTGCCCTTAAGGGTTTCCTTATCCGAAAAAGAGGATATCAGAAAGATAAGTAAAAATGAAAATATAAGCCTGATCGTATGCTTCATTACACCCAGTTTATACCTTTTTTTAATAAAGATAGAGTCTTTTCTTCTTCGCTGCCGGGATTGGGATGATAATCATATACCCACTTCGCCGTAGGCGGTAAACTCATCAGTATTGATTCAATACGCCCATTGGTTTCCAGGCCAAAACGTGTACCCGCGTCATAAACCAGGTTAAATTCGGCATACCTGCTACGGCGCTGATATTGCCACAATTGTTGTTCTTCGGTATATTCTTTGCTCCTGTTTCGATTAACCAATTCCGTATAGATAGGGATAAATGAGCGCCCTATCGCTTTAGAGAACTCAAAGATCTGTTCTAAGGTGATGCCTTCCCCTGCAGTCAAACGGTCATAAAATATGCCCCCTATGCCCCGTGTTTCATTCCGGTGCTTGATATAGAAATAATCATCGGCCCATAATTTAAAACGATGGTAGAAATCGTGATAAAACTGATCGCACACCGATTTTAAACAACCATGAAAAAACTTAGCGTCATCTTCAATTACATAATGAGGTGTGAGGTCGATACCGCCCCCAAACCATCGTACCGGCTGCTGGCCCGGCTTGAATGATGACGGCATCTCGAAATACCGGATATTCATGTGGATAATGGGCACCATGGGGTGATTGGGATGGATCACGATAGATACTCCTGTTGCAAAAAAGTCATCATGTTCCACATTCAGGGCCCTTTTCATGGTATCGGGCAAATGGCCATGAACAGCCGAGAAATTTACGCCACCTTTCTCAAAAATATTACCGTTTTGTATGATCCTGGTACGGCCACCGCCGCCACCTTCCCGCTCCCACTGTTCTTCTTCAAAATGCGCCTTGCCATCGGTGAGTTCCAATGCCGCGCATATTTCGTCCTGTATTTCCCTGTAATCTGCTGCTACCTGTTCCTTGCTGATCATCAGGGCAAATTTAGTTGATTATGTTGACTGAGTGAATGTTTGATTGAGTTTTGACAGATTTATTAATTAAGCTGCAAATTTGAAATTAAAACTACTCACTTAATCAACCACTTAACTTAGTCAACTAAAAAATTATACTTCTTCTATATAATCCAGGTCCTTACTGAAACTTTCTTTCAGCCTGCTCAGCGCAAATAAAGCTATAGCAGTAACAATAAACATCATCACATAACCACTTTTGATAATACTGCTATCCTTGCCACCATGTGCAGTAAAATATCTCACAAACCGCTCAAAAATGAAGGTGATGGGTATCAACGCGCCGCGGACAAAATTGGGCACTGTGGTGGTGACTGTCGACCGTATATTTGTGCCAAACTGCTCTGAGGCGATGGTGACAAATGTCGCCCAATAACCGACAGAGAAGCCCATGAAAAGACATAGCCATATAAATTCCGTTTCAGTAATTCCATAAGCGTTCAGGTAGAAAAGCACACTAATGAGTGATAATATTTGGAATATCATCATGGTTAATCTACGCGATTTGGTGATTTGGGCAAATACGCCGGCAAAAAGGCCGCCCACAGAAATACCAATATAGGAGTACATAATACCATTGCCTGCACTTAAAGGCTTTACAGCGCCTAACTCCCGGCCAAACTCGGGCGATTGGGTGATGAGTATGCCTACCACAAACCATAGCGGCATACCGATCAAAATACAATTCAGATATTTAAAAAAGCGTTCCTTATTATTAAACAACATCAGCAGGTTTCCTTTTGATACTTTGCTTTGAGCCACATTTTTATACATGCCCGATTCAAAGGTGCCTATTCTGAGTAATAGTAACAGAATACCAAGTCCGCCCCCAATAAAGTAAGCATTTCGCCAGCCGAATTTGGCCACCATATTAGCCGCTACTGCACCGATCAGTCCAACCACGGCCACCACCATCGTACCATAGCCCCTCTTTTCCTTACTCAGCGTTTCACTTACCAGGGTAATCCCGGCACCCAGTTCGCCCGCAAGGCCAATACCGGCAATAAACCTTACAATAGCGTAGGTATTAACATCATGCACTAAACCATTGGCGAAATTTGCTATGGAATACAATATTATTGAACCAAATAAAACCTTAATACGGCCAAATTTGTCGCCAATAATACCCCATAATATTCCACCGAGCAGCAGACCGAACATCTGCATATTTAAAACATATTCACCATCGGTACGGATATTCGCCTCAGAAATGCCGATGTCGTGAAAGCTTTTTACACGGACTATGGAGAAGATCACAAGGTCATATATATCAACAAAATAGCCTAAGGAAGCAACAAGTACCAGGAAAATAACATTACGGGAGGCTTTGGCCGAAACAGCGTCAGTCATAAAAATTGTAATTGATTGGCTAATTTAAGGTAATTAATAAATCGGAAGCTAATTTTTTGTCACAAAAAAACCCCTGTATCCTATACAGGGGTTCTTCAATTCAGAATTGATGAATTATATCTTTTTCACATTTACTGCCTGTAATCCTTTTCTGCCTTCTTCCACATCATATTCTACGCTATCGTTATCCTTAATGGCATTTACTCCGCCTTGCACATCTTTAAAATGTACAAAAAGATCTTTACCATCATCGGTTACAATAAAACCGTAGCCTTTTTGTGTGTTAAACCATTTTACTTTTCCAGTTTTCATAATTATTGTTATTCCTGTTAAAAAATTTTATGTTAGAGATTAAAAAAATTAAAGCCCAACTGAAAATAAAATGGTATTAATTATCAGAAAGCATTATATATTAACCCGTTTTCCAAATATATAAAAATATTATATAACAAATAAAAATTATTTATTTGGTTGTGGGGTCGTTCTCAGGTAGGGTTTTATCTGCGTAAATCCCTTCGGAAACTTAGCCGGAATATCTTCAGTTTTTATGGCCGGCACTACAATTACGTCCTCTCCATCCTTCCAATCTGCAGGCGTTGCTACACTATATTTAGCTGTGAGCTGTAAAGAATCGATCACCCGCAATATTTCCTGGAAATTTCTACCGGTAGATGCCGGGTAAGTGATCATCAGTTTAATGGTCTTATCAGGCGCTATAATAAATAAGGAACGTACAGTAGCTGTTAATGAGGCATTTGGGTGGATCATATCATAAGCCAGGGCTATTTCGCGGCTCTCATCGCCGATAATAGGGAAATTTACCTCTACATCCTGCGTTTCGTTAATATCATTGATCCATCCTTTGTGTGATTCAACCGAATCAACACTCAGGGCGATCACTTTAACATTGCGCTTGTCAAATTCATCTTTTAATGAGGCGGTTTTACCTAATTCAGTGGTACATACCGGTGTATAATCAGCCGGGTGCGAAAATAATACACCCCAGCTATCGCCAAGATATTCGTAAAGGTCTATTTCGCCTTTGGATGTTTTTGCCTTAAAATTTGGGGCCGGATCGCCTAATCTTAAACTCATGATATTGAAAAATTTATGGTTGAAATTTTATTTGTGAGTATAAAGTTACGCGGATTGTTGACATAATCAAGAGCTATTTTAAAAATATCTATTAGTTACATATACTTTATAGAAATAAATTACACCAACATTATACAATAAATATTGTTGAAGCTATAAGTTGATTGAGTGAATGGTTGATTAAGTTGAGTATGCCCCTGATCAACAAAACTCAAAAAGATAAATGGAACGACATACCTATCAAACCGGCATCATCGGCAACTGTGCCTTTTTAGCCCATATCAATAAAAATACCAATATCGACTGGCTTTGCTGGCCTCGTTTTGACAGTACCTTTATTTTCGGAGGTCTGTTAGACAAAAAAAAGGGCGGCGAATTTTCCATTTTACCCGAAGGAGAATACACTTCGCACCAATATTACCAGGAAAATACCAATATATTAATTACCGAAATTACCGTTAAAAGCGGCGGCAGGTACCGCATAACTGATTTTGCACCACGTTTTTATCAGAATCAACGTTATTATAAACCTTTAATGTTGATACGCAAAGTTGAAGCGCTGGATGGCTCTCCCCGCATCAAGGTTAAATGTACACCCGTATCCGAATATGGGGATATTAAATTAAGCGTCAATCGCGGCAGCAATCATATTCAATATTTGGGAGGCCATGAAAGCATAAGGCTGACCACCAACATACCCATAAGCTACGTTTTTGATGAGCACGCTTTTGTTTTGAATGAGAGCAAGTACTTGGTAATGACTTATGGTGAGCCGTTGGAAGCTCCCCTAACCAGCACTGCCGAACGTTTTTTAGGTGAAACCACACGTTACTGGCAAACCTGGATCAAGCACTCCTCTATCGCCACATTTTACCAGCCCTTCGTGATAAGGTCGGCTCTGGCTTTAAAAATACACCAGTATGAGGATACGGGCGCTATTATAGCTGCAAGCACCACCAGCCTGCCCGAATCGCCGGGGAGCGGGCGCAACTGGGATTACCGTTACTGCTGGCTGCGTGATACTTATTATGTGATCACAGCGCTTAATCACATCGGGCACTTTGAAGAGATGGAAAAATACTTCGGTTATGTAACCGATATCTCATTTTCAGAAGATTTCAGGTATCAGCCACTGTATGGTATTACCGGCCAAAAAATATTGACAGAGCGTATCCTAAACGAACTTGATGGCTATATGGGCAATCAGCCGGTACGGGTTGGCAACCAGGCTTACGAGCATATCCAGAATGATATTTATGGCCAGGTACTGGTTTCTGTATTGCCACTATATACCGATCACCGTTTCATATTTTCTGAAAGAAAGGATTCGGCTAAATGGGTAGACTACTTGCTAAACAAGATCGAAAAAACAATTGATGAGAAAGATGCCGGGATTTGGGAATTCCGCAATACGGCTAATATACATTGTTACAGCAACCTGTTTCAATGGGCAGGCGCCTGCGCAGGCGAAAAAATGGCCCGGACGATTGAAAATAAGACGCTCATACGTAAAGCAATAGCTCTGAAAAAGAAAGCCGCAAAACACATTGAAAGCTGCTATGATCCGAAAAGGAAAGTCTATACCAATTCAGCCGGAAGCCCTAACCTGGACGCCAGTACCTTGCAGCTTATTATGATGAATTATCTCGACCCCGCTTCTAAGCGTGCTAAAGACCATTTAGCTGCACTTGAAAAAGAGCTGAAGGCATCTAACGGATTATTTTACAGGTACTTATACAAAGACGATTTCGGTAAACCTAAGACTACTTTTCTTATCTGTGCTTTTTGGTATGTAGAGGCCCTTGCCGCCGTTGGCCGACTGGATGATGCCCAAAGAGAGTTCGCAAACCTGCTTCAATTTTCGAATCACTTGTTGCTTTTCAGCGAGGATGTGGATGAAACCGATGGCAGCCAGTGGGGTAATTTTCCACAGGCTTATAGCCATGTGGGATTGATGAATGCAGCCTATCGTATAGCTATGAAACTGGACAGGCCAATATTTTTATAGATACAGTTTTTCGGGAATATAAATAAGGGTCTATTGTGACAAACTACTTGGAATAGTAAATGAAAACTCGCTCCCAATTCCATGTTCGCTGTTTACCCAAATAGTTCCGTTGCATTTTTCTATCAGATCTTTGCAAAACAATAACCCCATCCCCGTTCCGGATTCGTTATTGGTACCTACTTTACTTTCCATTTTCCCTCTGAAAATTTTTCTTGATTGCTCGGGTGTCATTCCGATACCTGTATCCTTCACCTGGATCAAAATGTCCTGATTGTTTCTTTTAGCGGATATTTCAATAATATCATTTCCCACACAAAATTTAATTGCATTGGTTATTAGGTTACGTACCACTATACGAACAGAATCAGGGTCAGCACAACCCGTAATTTCATCTTCAATATTTACAATCAGGGAAATTCCTTTCGCTGTTGCCTGTTCAACTAAATTTTGTGTTTCCTTTTCAACTAATTCGCCTACGCGAAATTTCTTTACTCCCCTATCAAAATTCTCCATTTGGCTATTGATCCAGAAAAGAAGGGTATCCAAAAAATCAGATGTGTATTCCAGCTTTTTCAATACAGAAGGTATCATACTAAGCAATTCTTCATGGGAGATAGAGTCATCCTGAAGGAGATCAAATAAACCACGTAAAGTGCTTAATGGCGCCCTTAGATCATGAGCAAGAATGGCAATTAACCTGTCTTTTAAGTTATTAAGATCATTTAATTTATGTGATTGTTCGTCAAGGTTAGTTTTTTGATCTATTACCAGGGTATTTTTAATTTTCAGCAAGCGATTAATTCTCCGGTGTTTACGCCTGTCAAAATAATAGATACCCACGATCACGATCATAGCCAATATTATGGTAACAAACACCAAATTGGTTAGCCGCGTTGTACGCATATTTTGCTGATAGATCAACTCCCTTTCGCGCTGTTGTTGTGCTGCCAGCCTTTGTTTTACAGAGAAACTAAGCTCATAATTGTAGGATGTTAATTTTTGTATACTTTCATTATTTTTCAATCCATTTTTAAGATCAATGTATTCATTAAGCGAACGATAGGCATCAGAAATTTTTCCTAATCCGGCAAATGTTTTATTTAGCTGAAGTGCAGCATTGGCTCTTATTGAAAGATTACCGAGCGTTAATCCAAGTTGCTGACCTTTTATAGCGTACGGGTAGGCCCGTTCGTATTGCTTCTGCATATTATACACGGTAGCGAATCCGATCATTGCGTAAGCTTCATTATATACGATCTTGTATTTAATCGCGATCCTTAATGATGTATCCAGATATTTTATCGCTTTTGCATATTGTTTTTTGTTGGCAAAACAAAGCCCCAGATCGGTGTATACCGAACTTAAGCCATCCTTATCATTTTGTTTTTTGGCAATACTGTTGGCTTTATTTAAATAAACAATAGCAGGCTCATAATCCCCCTGGGCAATCATTACCTCGCCTATATTTTCGTTCAAAGTACCCAGCGCATGCAGATTGGTGGTGGTTTCAAATATTTTAAGCGACTTTTTATAATATTCAAGCGCGTTAGGGTAAACCTCCATATTTTGCAATACCACGCCAATGTTGTTATATAACTCAGCAGTTAAGATGGTGTAATTATTTTTTACGGCTATAAATAAACCGTTATAATAAAAATCCAGAGATTTAGACAATTGGCCCTTACTGAAATAAACGATCCCAATGTTTTTATAACAGTCTGCCAACGCCCGCTCATTTTTTCCTTTTTTATTGATATCGAGCGCGATATTTAAATACTCAAGAGATCTGTCATACTTTGCCAGCAAAGTGTACATCCGGCCATACTGAATATAACATGCGGAAAGGCCATCCTGGTCATTCAATTTCTTAAATATCAAGATTGCTTCATCAAAATCTTTGATAGCTTCGATTGACCTTCCTTTAAAATAATGAACCTTTCCGGCTTGTAATAAACCGTTAGCTAATCCAGGTAAATAATTTGATTTTCTTGATAATTCAATGCTTTGTTGAGCATAAAATAGGGTGCTATCCGGATTTGAGGCAAATTTATCCGAAGCTGATCTGTTTAAGCGATTTATTTTAGAAGTATCCGGTAAAGAGCAAATTCCGGTAAACGGAATTAAAAGAAAAAAACAAATGATAAGGACTGCTATTTTATTATTTAGGGGGGAAAATTTCTGCATCTTTTCTACATTACACCATAGAAAGTGGTATACGTTAAACCTCTCCTGCAGGTTTACTATTCCAATAATAAAAACGCAGTAACGTAACTTTTAGTTAATTTTTTGAATAACTATTTAATTACATTTCACCATAAAAATGCCCCCCTTTAGACGAAGATTTAAACCTGGTGACTTTTCAAAACAGCACTTTCTGCCAAATTTTTTAGCAGCTTCCTGGCTTCCCAGGGAGTTCTTAAATAAAATTTCGCTGCTGACAGGTTGCTGCCAATTTTTATGGTAACCGCGCTATCGGGTAAAGCTTTAAATATATCTTCATCGGTATAGTCGTCACCAAAAGCCATCATAAAATCATAATTATTGTTATCCACCAGGGTCAACGCGGCTTTACCCTTATTGATCTCGATGTTTTTTATTTCAACCACCTTATCACCCGGCAATAGCTGTAGCCCCTTGTCATTAGCCAGGTATTTTAAATTATTAAGCAACTCCCCTGCCCTAAGCTCACCCAATCCCTTTTGTGCCTTACGATAATGCCAAACCAGCGAAAAGCTTTTTTCCTCAATAAAGGTGCCCGGCGTACGGTCTACATAAGTTTCCAGTATCGGGTAAATATCCTGTTTCCAATGGGATGAAAGCCCCGGCAGCTTGTGCCAGCTTGTACCTTGCTTTTTAAACCATGCGCCATGTTCAGCTATCAGGTCAATATTGCTATTTCCGAACCATTCTTCCAGGTTCTCATGCTTCCGCCCGCTGATCAGTACGATATGATTAGCCGGATCTTCGGTCAGTTGGTTTAATATCTTATGCAACTCTTCATCCGGGCTGGCCTGCTCTATATTCGATTTAAAATCTACCAAAGTGCCATCATAATCTAAAAATATAATGCGGTTATGTGTTTTAGCATAGCGATTTACAATAGATTGCTCTGTGGTGAGCCCGATATACCGGGTTTGCATGGAGCGCTGCAGCTGCTTTACCTCCTTCAGTTTATCCATAAATATCTTTACCCAATGCGAAATATTGAATTTGGATACCATTTGCCGCATCTGCTGCATTCTTTTTTGCTGCTCCTCCAAAGGCATATTAATCGCTTTAATAATAGCCTCAGCCACCTCAACTGTATTATTTGGATTCACAATAAGAGCATCTATCAACTCCTTAGACGCGCCTGCCATCTCACTTAATATCAATACACCATCATTATTGATCCGGCTGGCTACATACTCCTTGCTCACCAGGTTCATACCATCGCGCATGGGGGTTACCAGGCACACATCAGCAGAATAATATAAGGCTGAAAGCATTTCTATGGGTAAAGATCTATAATAATAATGGATGGGTGTCCAATCCATCGTGCGGTATACAGAGTTGATGCTTCCCACTATTTTATCTATCTGGTCGCGCAGATGCGCATATTGCGGCACTGTATCACGCGATGGCACCACCACCATATAAAGTGTTATTTTCTCTGTATACTCCGGATATTGCTCCAATAAATACTCAAATGCATGCAAACGCTGCAATATACCCTTGCTATAATCCAGCCGGTCAATGGTCACCACTAATTTGGTGTCTTTAAAAGAGTCTTTTATCAGGTTAATATCCCTGATCACTTCCGGTTCCCTGGGTAGTGACGCGTATTTTTTGTCATCAATACCCATCGGGAAAGATTCAACCACAATAGAACGGTCACCTTCGGCTATAATATTTGCAGATGATGTTACCGGTAATATCCGCGTAGCTGCATTTAGAAAGTGCCTCACATCATCAAATGTGTGAAAGCCGATCAGGTCGGCGCCAAGCACACCCTGCATCAGTTCAGCCCGCCATGGTATCAGCCTGAACATTTCGTACGATGGAAATGGTATATGCAGGAAAAAGCCTATAGATACATCCGGAAACTCGTTCCTGATCAAAGAAGGCAGTAATAACAATTGATAATCATGTATCCAGATGGTATCGCCTGGTTTGGCAATTTTCAATACCGCATCTTTAAATTTCTCATTTACCTGTTGGTAATAGTCCCAGTTCGATTGCTTATAATTAGCATAGGTAGATGCATAATAGTGAAACACAGGCCATAAAACCTCGTTAGAAAAACCTTCATAATACTGGTTGATCTCTTCCTGGGATAAAAATACGGGCAATAAGCTCTGTTTGTTCAGTTGCCGGGTTATCTTATTCTTATGTTCATCATCAATTATCTCCAGGCCGGGCCAGCCTATCCAGATATTATCATTTTGTTTGTAGATAGAACCTAACCCTGTAGCCAATCCTCCTTCGCTGGGAGATAGTTGGTATTCGCCATCATTTTCCGTGATCTTAACTGGTAGTCGGTTAGATACAATTATTGTTTTAGACATATTATTAGTAGCAAGTATTACTCCTAATAAAGGCAAAAAGGGCCTAAATGTTTTAAATTTCGCCCTAAAACCGCCTAAAAACAAAAAAGCCACACCGATAGAATGGTGTGGCTTTGGGTAAAATTAATAGTTAATTACTTTACTTGTTTGTAGAATACGATGTGAGATTCAGGAGTGATCCTAACCAATACTTCGTTAGTACCATTCTTAAGGTCAGCAAAATAAACTGTTTCTTCAGCATCTGAATTTAACTCAGTATTGTTTTGCAAAACAATAACTTCCTTAATAGCATAACCTTTGTATTCAGCATCAATTTCTTTTTGAGCTTTTGCAGGTATTGCTTTAGCATCCAGGCTCTGGGTTACAGCTACAAACTCACCTCTAAGGTTGTAAAATGCAGTCATTTTAGCATTGTCACGGATGAAATCGGCTTTCTGGAAATTTTTGTTCACGGTCCAGGTTACATCTTTTGCATCAGCAAAATCAGCGTTGAACTGGTTTACTACAGCGTACGAAACGTTTACTGAAGTATTGTTTTTCTTGGTGCCATCGGCAAAAACGCTTGCGCTAAACAAAGTAGCGATTGCGGCGGTTATGAATAATTTTTTCATTGTCTTAAATTTTAAATCCGCAACAAAAATATACTATAATTGCCGAATTTTAAACTTTAAGATCATTTTTATGATTATTTGATAAAATATAGGATCATTTTTTAATTTTTATAAAATAACGGCCAATACATAGTGTGTTTTTTACAATATGTCAATGAAATTTACATATACTTAGTGTACTTTTTACAATAAGTTAATTTCTTAACAATTTCTTTGCAATTTGATGACAAACGAGGTTTTTTGATAACGAATTTGTTACATAAGCACTTATTTATTGTCAGAAAATCCCGGATAAAGGATCATTCCGCCATCCATAAATATGGTTGTACGGATGTTTAGCAGTCTGAATTAAGATTTATAAGATCATGGGATGGCCGGGATTATTCTTAAAGAAAATGCTCTTGCCTTTGTTGGTGTTGTCACCAACAAACCAAAATTATTTTACTTAGGGAAAGTTTCGAAAAGCTACGATATGTTGTGGTACTTGTTGGCGACAACACTAACAAGGGCGGGGACGACGATCCTTTGAATTAGATCAAAACAGAATAGATTATTTCTCCCTTGTTTGCCATATCTTAGTCTTAAATGAAGAAATTCCTGATCCTATTATTGATTTTATTAACAACCCCTCTCATAGCCGGCCTTTATGGGATCATTCATGATCAATTTACTTACACGATAAGCCACGAATACTTCACTAAATTTAAATTTTATCAATTTGGGTTAGTGGATACGGATAAGGAAGCAATTTTGCCAAATCCCCGAATAGCGGTTGCTGCTGTTGGTTTTATGGCAACCTGGTGGACTGGAATTATAATCGGAATAGGCCATGGATTGACCGGTCTGATACAAAGGAATGCCTCTGCAATGTTAAATGTCGTTGTTAAAGCAACGTTAATAACTTTGATAATTACTGCTTTAAGCGGATTAATCGGTTTATGTTATGGGAAATTCTATTTGGCTTATACTGATGTGAACTGGTGGTTTCCTGATAATCTGATTGACAAGAAAGCTTTTATAGCTGTTGGTTCGATGCATAATTTCAGCTATCTCGGTGGCTTGGTCGGATTAATTGCGGGTATGGGATACCAGATATTCAAAGCACGACACGATCGAAAAATCTTATATCGTAATCATTAATGAAAAAGCAATAAGCTCCTAATAAAAGAGTCGAAACCTCCAACTGCTTTATATTCTTTGCCTTTGTTAATGTTATCACCAACAAACCGAAAATTTTCGTAGAACTGAATATTAGGTAAGCTAAATATAAGTTGTGGTACCTGTTGGTGACAACATCAACAACGGCGAGATAACAAGTGGGTGTAGCGGGGTGTGGTACGTGTTGTGCTACGCTACACCTGCTACATTATTTTTTTTACAAGGCCTTTATATAATCCAGGAATAGGTATAGCGCCTTTTTCTTATCCTCCGTCAGCTCAAAATCCAGCTTGTGCATCAGGTAATCTTCGAGGTTAAAATCAGAGCGGGTTGGTAGTTCTTTTAACAATTCTGCACGGTGGTTGAGGCCAAATTTGAGGGAGACATTAAACTCATCAGTAAATTCCTTTGGGATGGGCTTGTTGGCTATCCATGCGGCAAATACAAAGGGCAGGCCTGTGAGGTTTTTCCATTGTTCGGATAGGTCGTAAACATATTTATATTGCGCTTTTTTACCAAAGGTACGGTCGCCTATTTGTACAAAGGCAGTATTCACGTCAGTTGACTCGGCGTAATCGCCAGCATTAATAATGAGTTGCGGTTCTACCTTCCACCAGTTCTTCAACAGCACTTTGGCTAAATTATTGGAGGTTCGGGATTGCGGATCGAGCTGAACAGTTTTTACTTCTTTAATATCGCAGTTACTGAAAATAAACACCGAATTAACGGGCCCGTTAGCACCGATACAATAATCCGAAACGATCTCCCAATTGGGTAGGCTCAAAGTAGCTGCAACAGGTATCAGGCCGATATCTACTTTATCATCTATCAGTTTTTGGGCGCAATCAGATGGCATGTCAAGGCTTAGATCGATCTGGTCAATGATGGCGGTGTTCTGTATTCCGTATAAAAATGGCTTGGTATTGGTATAGCTTACAGCGGATATTCTTATTTTTTTCACAGGATGGATATAGTATTATAGTATTATTATTTCAGATGGTTTGCATTGTTAAAATCAATGATCTCATATTTGTCGCCATCCCAGGTTACTTTATACAGGACAAGATTTTGATGCGGAAAAGTCTCCATTTCAGTAAGAGGTTTGTTCAGCAAAATACATAAAAACAGTCTCATGGCTCTCCCATGCATGCAAATGAGCACATCTTTTTCTTCGTGATGACTCATAATAGTTTGCAGGGCTTCCAATTGTCGCACTTTTACCTCGTTTGGACTTTCACCGCCTTCAAATTTGCTATCGAGATTGCCGTTCAGCCAATCACGCAGTAGTTTCATAAACGCGGCTTTATTTTTAGGCGTGCTTGGTTGCCCTTCTAAAATGCCCCAGGCCAGCTCATCCAGGCCGGATAATTTTTCATATGGAAGGCCCATATCAATAAAGTGTTGAATACTTTGCTGCGTGCGCTTTAATTCGGATATGTATATCTTATAAAAAGGGATATGCTTATACGCTTTGAAAAATAATGCCGCCTGCTTACGGCCTTCATCATTTAAGTCAGTGTCCCTTCCCCGGCCCTGTACAATTCCCTGTTTGTTGAGGTCTGTCTGGCCATGACGAACTATATATAATGTCTTTTTTATGGAGGATTCCACTGATTGGTTTTTTGATTCCACCGATTTTTTATTCATTTATAAAAATTAAAGTCTCCCCTACCGGGGGAGATTGAGAGGGGGCCGTTAATTAATCACCGGTAACTTATAAAACTGCGGTTTCGCTTCTTCCGGGAACTCAAAATCCATATAATCTGTAACCACATTATACAAGGTATCCCGTTCAACAGGGTGCCGGCCAACCTGTTTGATCAGCTCTACTAATTGTTTGGTGCTCATGCCCGGATGTTGTTCCTCTGCCCCTGCCATGCTGTATATTTTGGTGGTATCATCCAGCGTGCCATCGATATCATCCACCCCGAAATTAAGCGAAAGTTGTGCCGTGTTCCGGCTGATCATCGCCCAATAAGCCTTGATGTGGTCGAAATTATCTAAATATATTCTCGCGATAGCATAATTACGCAGATCTTCAACCACAGTTGATTCCGGCACATGCGACATCTGGTTATCCTGGTTGCGGAATTTCAGCGGAATAAAGGTTTGAAACCCTCCTGTTTTATCCTGCAGCTGACGCAAACGCTCCATGTGGTCAACCCGGTGCCAGTATTTTTCAATGTGCCCGTAAAGCATCGTAGCATTCGACCGCATACCCAATTTATGCCATTCTTCGTGTATCGCCAGCCATTGGTCGGCATTACATTTATCTTTAGCGATTTGCTCGCGTATTTCGGGATGAAATATCTCAGCCCCGCCGCCCGGTATCGACTCCAAACCAGAGTCCTTCATCAGCTTCATACCGGTAGCATAATCGATCTTCGCTTTTTTGAAAATGTAGTGATATTCAACCGGCGTTAATGCCTTTACATGCAAATCGGGCCTGTGTTGTTTTATTTTGGTGAATAACTGGCTGTAAAATTCCACATCATACTGTGGCAATACCCCGCCTACGATATGCACCTCGGTAACCGGCTCACCATCGTAATTCTTTACTATATCCAGCATCTCCTCCATCGTATATTCCCACCCTTCCGAGCGTTCTTTGATCAGGCGCGAATACGAGCAAAATTTGCAATCATAAACACAAAGATTGGTTGGCTCGATATGGAAATTGCGGTTGAAATAGGTTTTATCACCATGCCTTTTATTACGGATATAATTGGCGAGTACACCAAGATAAGCTAATTCACCTTTTTCGTAAAGTAATACGCCTTCGTCAAAAGTGATACGCTCATCGTTCAGAACTTTTTGGGCAATGTGCTTTAAATCAGCAGAAAGATCAGGATTTTGAATTAATACCTCTAAATCACCGGATGCAGTCATATTTGGAAAATTTGTCAAATGTACTAAAAAGCGCAAATTTAGCTTTCAAATAGCCCGGTAATTGACAATTAGGTTACAGTGCGGTTACGGCTGTGATATGTATCCCGTTGAAACAATCATCCTGGCAACCTTTAGGCACATAGCCGCAGCTGGATATAATACCATTGTTCTTCGTTTCAAAATAGATATCGTTGGTTTTAGGATCAGCTTTAAGCCATACATTTTTAGCTTTTAGGTATACGCCATCAATAGTAAGCGCTTCCGCCGCGTCATTTGGGTGCGTATTCAACGCAGCCCCATCTTCATGCCACTGTTTGCTTACAGTTTTCACGCTTGAGTTTTGCGCGTAGGTATAAGCTGTATAATCCCGTGAAACAACCTTCCCATTGCTAACATTGGTTTTCAGCTCTGCGCCGAAACCAAAAAAAGAGCCCCAGGCAACGGTATATGCATAATTATTGCCCACATTATTTTTATAAGACACCCATGCGCTATAGCTATCATTATAGCCTAAAACAGGGCCATCGCCATTATCCTTCTTCGCATTAATTGCCGGATCATCTTTTTTGCAGGATGAAATCACGAAGATCAAAGTAACAAATAGTAAAAAGGTTCTTTTCATGGCTTAGCGTTTTAATCCTTTACGTCAAAATTGATAAAATGCTACAACAAATAACAAATAATTCTTAGTTATTTTGGGCATCCATACATTTCCGCAAATGAAAATCGAAACCATAGCCATCCATGCCGGCAACCATAATGACGAATCATCTAAAGCTGTGATCCAGCCTATTGTATTGTCAACCACCTTTATACGCGAAGCGGATGGCTCATTTCCTGCCGGGTATATCTATAGCCGTTCGAGCAATCCTAACCGTAGCTCGCTCGAAAATGTACTGGCCAAACTCGAAGGCGGCGTTGATGCTGCAGCATTTTCTTCCGGTAATGCCGCGGGGATGACGGTTTTTCAATCGCTGAAACCAGGTACACATGTGATTTGCCCGGATGATATGTATCACGGTTTGCGCAACCAGTTGAAAAATCTTTTTGCCGGGATTTTAGAGTTCGATTTTATCGATGTGAATGATCAGAATGTTTTACAATCGCACATCAAACCAAACACGGGCCTGATCTGGATTGAAACACCATCAAATCCGCTGTTAAAGATTACGGACATTAAAAAAATAGTGCAAATAGCGCATCGCCGACAAATAAAAGTGGCCTGCGATAATACCTTTGCCACGCCCATAGGCCAACAGCCATTGTCGCTGGGCGCCGACCTGGTGATGCACTCATCCACCAAATATTTTGGCGGCCACAGCGACCTGATGGGAGGCGCTTTGATAACTCCGGAAAAAAATGATTGGTGGGCAAAGATCCGCCAAATCCAGGAAATGGGGGGCGCAATCCCCTCGCCTATGGATTGCTATTTTTTGGCCCGCAGCATAAAAACATTGCCTTATCGCATTCGAGGGCATGTACATAATGCCCAGTTATTAGCCGAATACCTTGAAAATCATCCTAAAATAGAGAAAGTGATGTATCCTGGATTGCAATCTCATCCACAGCATGAAATTGCAAAACAACAGATGCTGAATTTTGGCGGCATGCTCTCTTTCCTGGTAAAGGCGGGTGCGGACGAATCAAAAAGGGTGATCAATAAGCTCAAAGTTTTCACCCAGGCTACCAGCCTCGGTGGTGTGGAAAGCCTGATCGAACACCGTGGCTCGGTTGAAGGCCCGGATACCAAAACGCCACAAAACTTACTAAGGGTGTCTGTAGGCCTGGAACATATTGATGATTTGATCGCGGATATGGAACAAGCGTTGGGTTAGCATATAGTTGATGGATCATAGTTCATAGCCATATTGAGACCATGAACTATGACCAATAAACCATTAACTCTTAAAATAAGACATCGCTTCCTTACCCAGCCCCCTTCTTAAAATACCTATCTGCCCGATAGTATAGGCTTGATGATGGTTGATGAACGCCCATAAACCGGCAAGGGTATTATCGAATGGAAGTATGGGATGTTTAAATTCCACCACACTATTGAGTGCCTCTTCAGGCATATTTTCTAAACCCATTCGGATCACAGGGGCATCTTCATTCCATTTATTTTTTACTTCTTCCAAAGTAGGCAGCACGCTTTCAGGCGCATTAAAATCTTCCGCGCTTCCGCCTTGTTTGGTATGGAAATGATCTCTCCATTTTACCTCTACCTTCGTGCCGCCTATATTGGCTAAATTTGCATTGGCCCACAACAGGTGTCCTGCTAACCATTTAACGCTGTTCATCGGATCGGCTACGCATTTATTAGATTCTTCATTGCTGATATCTACGATAACGTTGTTAAATAACACATTGTGTAGATCATACTGTGCAAGTAATAGTTTTTTTGCTGACATAATTTTTAAGGTTTGATTTATTTAATTATTCAAACCTACTAACAATATAGGCTCATGATGAGGTGTAAATACGCCATATTGAGGGCTGTTTGCGCCAATATTATTAGTTAATTGAAATCTATCCTAAACCTCTTTTACACTGCAATGATAACTTTGCGAAAATTTAATTTGGAGATTTGCATTAATATGCAATATCTTTGAAACATTATTTGGTAGCAATACCATAATCAATTCCCCAAAAAGGTTTTGATTTATAAAGAAGTGGCGAGAGATCAGGCTCAATGACCCGCTGGCAACCCTCCATGGTGGAGAAGGTGCCAAATCCTGGCCCGGCGAATGGACGCCGGGGGATATAAATTAACAACCATGAAAAGTCTGAACAAAATTACATTACTCAATTCTCCGGCGACACTTAATTGCGCTACACCTGTTTATAGCTATATTAATGGCTGTATGTGTTGCTGCTAATTAGTCACGCTTTCTTTTTCTGAAAAAATACGTGCTCACAAAGGACATTCTCTTTTGTGCCTTAATTGCCAATAGTTTAAGTAAAAAATATTAAAAACCTCACTGCCATGTCAACATTAAAATTTGAAACACTGCAATTACACGCCGGACAAGAGGCTGATCCAACCACTGGTGCACGCGCTGTGCCGCTTTATCAAACCACTTCATTCGTATTTAAAAATGCCGAGCACGGGGCAAACCTGTTCGCGTTAAAGGAGTTTGGAAATATTTATAGCCGCATCATGAACCCCACCACAGACGTTTTTGAAAAACGTGTGGCGGCGTTAGAAGGTGGTGTAGCTGCATTGGCTACAGCATCGGGACAGGCTGCACAATTTCTTGCCTTAAACAATATCCTGCAGGTTGGCGACAATTTTGTTTCAACCCCATTTGTTTACGGCGGAACCTACAACCAGTTTAAGGTAGCATTTAAACGCATTGGTATCGATGCGCGTTTTGCCAAAGACGACAGTGCTGAAAGCTTTGAAAAATTAATTGACGACAAAACCAAAGCCCTCTATATTGAAACCATCGGTAACCCCGAGTTTAACATACCCGATTTTGATAAGCTTGGTGCCCTTGCCAAAAAGTATGATCTGCCGCTTATTGTAGACAATACATTTGCTGCTGCCGGGTATTTATTCCGTCCGCTGGAGCATGGTGCGCATGTGGTTGTACAATCAGCTACAAAATGGATTGGCGGTCATGGTACAAGTATAGGCGGTATTATTGTAGATGGTGGTAATTATAACTGGGGCAATGGCAAATTTCCTCAATTCACCGAGCCATCCGAGGGTTATCATGGGTTGATCTTCTCGGATGTATTTGGCATCGGAGGTCCTTTTGGTAATATTCAATTTATCATCCGTGCAAGGGTTGAGGGGTTACGTGATTTTGGCCCATCTGCATCACCATTCAATAGTTTCCTGTTTATACAGGGATTGGAAACATTGTCATTGCGTGTTCAGCGCCATGTAGATAATGCCCTTGAATTGGCTAAGTGGCTTGAGCAGCATCCGCAGGTTGCCAAAGTGAATTACCCGGGTTTGCCATCCTCAAGATATCATGCACTTGCCAAAAAATATTTAAAGAATGGCTTTGGTGCCGTATTATCTTTCGAAATTAAAGGTGATAAAAAGAATGCCGGTGATTTTATCGACAGCTTATTATTGGTAAGCCATTTGGCGAACGTTGGCGATGCCAAAACATTGATTATCCAGCCATCAGCAACCACTCATCAGCAGCTTTCGGATGAAGAACAGCTTGCCGCAGGGGTTACACCAAACTCATTGCGCATTGCCGTTGGTATTGAGCACATTGATGATATAAAGGCTGATTTAGAACAGGCGTTTGCCAAAATAAAGCAGCAGTCGGCCGAATTAGTTTAGCGTTTTTTTAGTTTTTTAAGTGATAGAAAAGTTATTACGGAATGTGGCTGAGAAATTCAGTCACTTCCGGGATAACGAAATAACAAAAATGAATACACAAATATTTAAATACCCGCAGCCATTCAAACTCGAGTCAGGAAAAAAACTGCAGGATCTGCAAATAGGTTACCATACGTATGGCAAACTGAATAAGGAAAAAGATAACGTGGTATGGGTATGCCATGCACTTACTGCTAACTCCGATGTATTTGATTGGTGGAAGGGCCTTTTTGGTGATAATGACCACTTCAATCCTGCGGAACATTTTATAGTATGTGCCAATGTTTTAGGCTCGCCCTATGGCACAACCAACCCTTTAAGTATAAACACGGTTACCGGTCAGCCATATTACTTATCGTTTCCGCAGTTCACCGTGCGGGATATTGTAAATGCGCACAAGTTGTTGGCTGAGCATTTAGAGATCAATGATATCAAAATAGCTTTAGGTGGATCTCTCGGTGGCCAGCAGGCGGTAGAATGGTCGATCATCGAACCTAATCGCATCAAAAACCTGATCCTGATTGCAACCAATGTTAAGCACTCGCCCTGGGGAATTGCCTTTAACGAGTCACAACGTCTGGCCATAAGTGCCGACCGGACTTTTTATGCCAATCAGCCTGATGGTGGTCAAAAAGGCTTGAAAGCGGCGCGCAGTATCGCACTGCTCTCCTACCGTGGTTATAAAACTTACACAGTGACCCAACAGGAGGAAAAGGACACTAAGACAGATAACTTCAAGGCATCATCCTACCAAAACTACCAGGGCGAAAAATTGGTGAATCGCTTTAATGCCTACAGTTACTGGTATTTAACAAAAGTGATGGACTCGCACAATGTGGGCCGCGGCAGACACGGTGTTGAAAAAGCATTAAGCTTAATCAAAGCTAAAACATTGGTTATCGGTATCAAATCTGATATTTTGTTCCCGGTAGAGGAACAGCAGTATATGTTCAGGCATATCCCTAAGGCTGCCTATGCTGAATTTGATTCGTTTTACGGACATGATGGATTTTTAATAGAAACAGAAGCGTTAACAAATATTATTACCTCCTTTTTTAAAACAGACTTAAGAGGAAAAATTATTGAATTGCAGCAAACAGCATAATGAGTAAGAAACTAACTATTGGCCTATTTGGCTTTGGCGTTGTAGGCCAGGGATTATACGATATTATAAAAACCAAAAATTTAAATCTTGAGATCGTTAAGATCGCCATTAAAGATGCAAGCAAGGAGCGTTCGCTTCCCTCCCATCTTTTCACTACTGATAAAAATGAATTGCTTGATAACCCGGAGATCAACACCATTGTTGAACTGATCAATGATACCGAAGCTGCCTTTGAGATCGTTTCGAGAGCTTTAAGCAGCGGAAAAAATGTAGTATCTGCCAGCAAGAAGATGATCGCGTTGCATCTTGATGAACTGATAGAATTACAGCACAAACATGGCACTTCTTTATTATATGAAGGCGCTGTATGCGGCAGTATTCCTATCATCCGTAATTTGGAAGAATATTATGATAACGAATTGCTGCACTCTATCTGCGGCATTTTTAATGGCTCATCCAACTACATACTTTCCAAAGGATTTATAGAGAACCTGGATTATGATAGCGCCTTAAAACAAGCACAGGACCTGGGTTTTGCCGAAACCGATCCCATAAGTGATGTTGGTGGTTTCGATGCTAAGTATAAATTGGTTATTGCGGCAGCACATGCTTATGGAGTTGTAGTGAAACCGGAAGAGGTTTTCAATCTGGGCATACAAAATCTGTCGGCTTACGATATGCAATATGCTCGCGAAAAGAACCTGAAAATAAAACTCGTTCCGGTAGCAAAAGAGCTGGACGACAGGCACGTGGCATTATTCGTTTTACCAAAATTTGTAAACGAAACCGAGTTTTTATATAATGTGGAATATGAATACAATGGCGTAATTGTACAGGCTGCTTTTGCCGATCAGCAATTCTTTTTTGGGAAAGGCGCCGGTGGCCACCCTACTGGCTCGGCAGTTTTATCTGATATAGCGGCTTTGCGTTATGATTACCAGTACGAGTATAAAAAAGCAAAGGAGAAAAAGGATCTGAACTTCACTAATAATATCGAAATTAATATCTATTTGCGGTACGAGAATGACGATATAGTCGATCTTTTAGAATTTAACCATATTCATGAGCGCTATTACTCAGGTAGTTATAAATTTGTTATCGGAAAAATCAATTTACAAAAACTGATCGATAACCAACATCGTATATCACAGGATAAGGTATTCATAGCCTTTGCCGATCAGCTGAAAGGGGTCAGTTTAGCTACGGCAAAAAAACAAACCGCTGAAGTTTTTTAATAAACTCAATAGTTTGTTTTATGAAAAAAGGCTCCCGTTTGGGAGCCTTTTTTGTTTTATTATGCAGGCTAAAACTTTAATACAATAAGTGGTTTGTTATATTTGCGTCCGAACCATTTATAAGTAATGTCGAAACTTTCAAAGCTTGTCAGCAATAAACCCTTTGTATTTACTTTATATTTTGGCTTAAGCTTCTTCGCCGTTGTTAAAAGTGTGATCTTACATCACATCCAAAACAACTACTTTGTATATAAATACAACTTTATTAATGTAATTCATCAGCATACCATATTTGGCCCGCAACCTCAAAACTTCCAGGACCTTAACCATTATGGGCCCATCTTCGCCATTTTAATGGCTCCTTTCGCTTTATTGCCCGATGGTGCAGGGGTAATACTTTGGGTAATGTTCAACGCCTGGGTTTTATATAAAGCAGTAAAATTATTGCCTCTGAAAGAAAATCAATATCTTTTGATCTTACTGATATGCGCTCATGAGCTGATGACATCATCGTCAAACGTGCAGATCAATCCTTTGATTGGTGGATTGATCATTTTAAGTTTCGTATTTATCAGGGATAAAAAAGATTTTTGGGCCGCTTTTTTTATTATACTGGGCACATTTATAAAACTTTATGGCATTGTGGGGTTGGCATTCTTTTTCCTCTCGAAAGATAAAACCAAACTCATTTGGGGACTATTATTCTGGTCGGTTGTCATGTTTGTATTGCCCATGGCAATCTCTTCACCTGGTTATATTATACAAACATATCATGATTGGTATGGCGATCTATTATTAAAAAATCAATCAAATTTAACTTCCTCCAGTTTGCAGGATATTTCTGTGATGGGCCTTATCCGGAACATATTTGATTACAGGCAACTATCAAACAGCACTATAGTGATCCCCGGGATTTTATTATTTGCGCTGTGGTATACCCGTACCAAATATTTTGATAACGTTACCTACCAGTTATTGCTGCTGGCCTCAACGCTTATATTTGTGATCATCTTTAGCAGTTCATCCGAATCTCCAACTTATATCATTGCTTTTGTAGGAGTAGGTATCTGGTTTATGACGCTTGACCGGCCAATTACCACTTTAGATATATTTTTATTTGTATTTGCATTGGTTGTTACCAGCCTTTCGCCATCTGATCTCTTTCCCCGCTATTTAAAAATTCATTACATACTGCCTTATAAGCTTAAGGCACTTCCTTGTGTTTTAATATGGTTCAGGATCATTTACCAGCTATTAACAAGAAAATTCGACGAGTTATTGCAGGGTAAGCAGACTTTTCCTGCATGAGTTATAAAATGCAAAAAGCCTCTTTATAAATTTATAAAGAGGCCTTTCAAAAGATTATATTTTTAAACAGCTCTGTCAATATCCCATGCTTCCAGGTAATCGGCTATCTTCCTGAGGAATGATCCACCCAAAGCGCCGTCAACCACACGATGATCATATGACAACGACAGGAACATCAGGTGCCTGATCGCTATAACATCTCCTGTCTTGGTTTCGATAACTGCCGGTTTCTTTTTGATAGCACCCACAGCCAGTATTGCCGCCTGCGGTTGATTAATGATAGGCGTACCCATCACGTTTCCAAATGTGCCTACGTTGGTAATGGTAAACGTACCATCCTTTACATCGTCCGGTTGCAATTTATTATTGCGGGCGCGATTGGCCAGATCGTTCACTGCTTTGGTTAAGCCAACGAGGTTTAGTTCATCGGCCTTTTTAATAACCGGAACGATCAGGTTGCCGCTCGGCAAGGCCGTGGCCATACCGATGTTAATATTTGCTTTTTTGATGATCTGGTTTCCGTTAACCGAAACATTGATCATTGGCATATCTTTAATAGCCTTTACCACCGCTTCTATAAAAATTGGAGTAAAGGTTATTTTTTCACCTTCTTTCTTTTCGAACGCCCCTTTATTCTTTTCGCGCCACAACACCAAATTGGTTACATCAGCTTCCACAAATGAGGTAACATGGGGCGAGGTTTGCTTGCTCATCACCATATGGTCGGCTATCAGCCTGCGCATCCTGTCCATTTCGATGATCTCATCGCCACCTGATACAGAAACTGCCGGAGCAGCTTTAGGTTCTGCAGATTTTTCTGCTTGTGGTGTCGGAACTGAAGTTTCAATGGGTGCCTTAGGAGCTTCCTGCGCCGGAATCGGATCCTTTCTGGGTACTGATGAAACGGATGATGGATTCTGCAAATAATTCAGAAGGTCATCCTTGGTTAATCGTCCTTCTGCGCCTGTGCCTGGAATTTTATCCAGTTCTTCAACGCTGATGCCTTCTTGTGTGGCAATATTCTTTACTAATGGCGAGTAAAATCTTGCGGAACTACTAAATCCATTTGTATGTTCAACTTCTACTTTTGGTTCGAGTTGTTCAATACCCGGAATTGGTTCCGGCGCAATGGGTTCTTCTGCCGGTGCTTCCGGTATATTTACTTCCTTGGGTTCTTCAGCCAAAGGCGCAGCTGGTTCTTCAACTATTGGTGTAGGAATTTCTTCCCGGGTTTCTTCGGCTTCTTCCGTTTCAATAATAGCGATAACCGCGCCTACCTGTACCACATCATTTTCATTGCAAAGCTGTTCTACCAGCTTTCCGGATACAGGTGAGGGGACTTCAGAATCAACTTTATCAGTAGCAATTTCCATTACTGCTTCATCAGCTTCGATAGTATCACCCGGGTTTTTATTCCATTTAATTATCGTAGCTTCAGCAACGCTTTCACCCATCTTTGGCAGTAACAGTTGGTATTTGGCCATATAAATTCTAAATATTATGGGTCAAAATTAGTTATTAGTTTTTAATTTCCTTTAACAATATATTCAGCATGTTTAATGCAGCTATTGCCGTTCTTTCTATGTTCTGTTGCCGCTTATTGCCAAATAAAAATTTTCTGACAACCGTCTTTTCTGCCGATGCAACACCTATCCACACCGTGCCAACAGGCTTTTCCGGCGTTCCTCCATCGGGCCCCGCTATGCCTGTAACTGCAATGGCATAATCCGATTTAAAGTTCAGTAAAGCACCCTCAACCATTTCTGTCACCGTTTCCTCGCTCACCGCACCACGCTGCCACAGCGTTTCATTTTTAACTCCCAGTATACTCTCTTTCAGCTCATACGAGTAAGATACCGCCCCACCAAAAAACACTTTTGACGAGCCCGCGTGCTGGGTGATCAAATGCGCGATATATCCCCCAGTACAGCTTTCGGCAGTTGATAAAGTAAGCTCCCGTTCGGCCATATAATTCAATATCGCCTTTTCAAGAGGTATGTCCTCCTGCGTAACTACTGCCTTGCCAACACGGTTAACAATTTTTTCGGCAAATTCGTTTACTGTACTTTTCAACACAGTTTCATCATCGCCGTATGCACTTAAACGCAAACGCACCTGTCCAAGTTTTGGTAAATAGGCAAGTTTTATATACGAAGGCAGCGAATCCTCAATGTCGGCTATCTTTTCAGCCAAATAAGATTCTCCCTCACCCGCCGTCAAAATGGTTTTATGAATGATAAACGGCAGCTTAAATGATGTTTTGAGTTTGGGTATTACCGCTTCTTCCATCATATACATCATCTCGTGCGGTACGCCCGGCATCGACATATATATTTTACCCTGGTGATTGAACCACATACCTGGTGCTGTGCCATTTTTGTTCAGTATCACTTCGCAGTTTTCCGGCACAAGGGCCTGTTGTTTATTTACATCCAGCAGCTCGTTTACTGTAGTACCACCCCTCAGGCGTTTAAATATCTTTTCTACATTCTCCAATGCCGCCTTGTTTTCAATAAGGCCCACTCCAAAATATTCAGCAAGTGTTTTTTTGGTGATATCATCTTTTGTAGGGCCAAGACCACCTGTGATCAATATAATGTCAGCGCGTTCACTTGCTTCGGCTAAAGCACTTAAAATATGTTGTTTGTCATCAGACACAGAAGATATCTGCTTTATCCTGATACCAATAGCATTCAATTTTTGGGCTATCCAGGCTGAATTGGTGTCCACGATCTGGCCAATTAATATTTCATCACCTATGGTTATTATTTCCGCCTGTATTTTCATGTGATAAAAGTAGAATTATTGGTAAGGACTATAGTACTGATTATTAGTATAGTCGCTACGTTTGGTTATTTTCAGATCCTGTAAAATAGCCGCATTTACCTTCAAAGTAACATTATAGGATTTAAAATACCCAAATGGCAGCCACTGCATCGACAGATTCCAGCAATGCAGATCGCGGTAAATACCAAAGGAGGTAGCGCTGCTTAGCTTTCCAGCCCTGATATCATAGGTAGAAGTATACTGCACCTTCCATTTCGGGGTAATGCTGACATCGCCGCTTATCATTACCGTATTGGTCACAAAGGTTGACGTATAGCTATTGTTATAATTAAAGCTGTAATTAAGTGATACGTTCCAGGGCACATTAAAATCGACATAAGCGCTTGGATCGCTGTTAAGCAATGCCAGTTTTTGTGCCTGCTCCGGATTCATAGTTTGCAGTGTATTGGCGGGCAAAGGTGCGGCATTTTGAGGCTTGAATATCGCAGGGTTCAAGCTGGCGCTGGCTGATAAGTTGAACGAGGTTAATACCGGGAAATGGCCGTCGGAGAAAGTAAGGCGATTAAATTGCCTCCTATATTTATACAACTGTCCGTTTGAAATAGAATCGCGTACCTGGGTGACGTAAGGATCGAGCAAACCGCTGAAACTAACATTGATCTTATCTTTAAAGAATGCAGTATGCCCCGAAAAATTGATGCTTGATAGTTTAAATGAATCGGCCGCAAAGTTGTAGAAAGTGGATATATTAAATCCTTCTAATATTTTTATTTTTTTATCAGTTTGTGAGGTATCCGTGCTTTTTGGCCGCACTTTGGCCTCTATATTATTATCCAGGCTGAAACCTAATCCGGCTGTTTTGCCTTGCGAAGGCCCACCATAAACTGAGTTTTGAAAAATTGAATACCTGCGCGAACTGATCTGGTAAGGTATGGTAGCACTACTAACCGCTGTTCTCCAATAACCAAAGCTCGGATCAGAGAAATCAGGATTATAGCTAAAGCTAAGGGATGGGGTTGCCACGTACCTGATAAATTTGATCTTGCTGTTTTTAAAAGCAAGGGTGCTGTATATCTTGGTTGATATGGAAGCCCCTAAAGTATAATTGCCTGCCCTTTTGAAGCCACCTACAGTATCAAACACCAACGAGTCTCTTCCCGGAACACTACCCCTTGCAAATCTCTCGTTGATAGTTTGAAAATACCAGCGTTCAGTATAATTAGCGCTTGTGCTAAACTGGAAATATTTCAATATATTCTGACTGAACCCTATAGGTATTTGATGTTGAAAACCGTTTTGTAGTCGCTTTGATAAAGTGCTGCCTTTAAATAATTCCGCCTCGGGAACATTGTTAACCTTATTCGTTCCCTGTAAACTATATCCCACAGTTATTTTTTGATACCATTTTTGTTCCCCAACCCTATCTTTTGAATCGAAGGGGCTAAGCGTTGACATATTGAAGTTAAAGGTAGGCAGTTCCAGGCTAACTGTTTTATTAACCAGGTCCTGGCTGTGCGATAAGGCAACGGTAAGATTAAAAGGCGTACCGGCCCATATTTTACCATATGAAATACTCGAACGCAGGGAGCTTTGTGTCAATGTGTTCAAATTGTAGCCTTGCGTTGCAGCATTATTTCGGGCAAAGCCCGATGTACCGGCGTTTACAGACGCACTAAAGGTGGTACCCGGATTAGAGTTTGGATTTTGTTGATGAGACCAATCGATATGGAAATCTTTTTGTGGCGCGTCTCCCGGTAATCCTGCATTGGTCGAACTATAGCTTAATGACAAGGTGCCAGTATATTTATACCTGTTCAGATACCTGGCTGTGGTGTTTACTTCATAAGACCCCCTCGAGTAAATCGTCCCCGTATTCGTCAAATCAAGATAATCATTCAGGGCAAGGTAATATCCAAAACTTCTTAAATAAAACCCTAACCGCGCATCCTCGCCAAACGTAGGGATGATAATACCCGAGGTACGTTGGTTGGGTTTTGGAAAAAATCCAAAGGGAATAGCAAATGGTAATGGCACCCCCTCAATTTCAAGAAATGCGGGCCCCGAAATGATCTGGTTCTTTTCGCCGATGCCTTTGGTGATCACGATACCGAAATGGGTTTCAGGATAAGGCAGATCGCAGGTACTGAAAATAACATTACGGTAAGCCGCGGCCGTTTCGTTTAATTTCCTGATTTGCCCGCCGGTAATAAAATTCCCCTCCTGTTGCGAGGAAGCATTATATATCTTGCCTTTTTTTGTTTCGTAATGAAATCTTAGTGAGTCTGATGTTACCGGTTTTTCTTTGTTCTGTTTGGATATTGGCCGCCCTATATACCTTTTAGTGAATGGGTCGATCTGCCCGCTGGCGAATATGATTTTGTTTTTTTCGTCAACCCTGATAAAATCGGCATCAAGCTCAAAGTCCTCATATGTAACACGGGCCCGCCCATACAGGTACAATATTTGGTGCACATCATCATACCGGGTCGAATCTTCAGCATGGGCAGTTACCAGGGATTTTAATCCATTTTGGCCCTTACGGATAGTATCATTCTTAGCGGTTGCGTTTTTTGTTGCCGGATTTGGCACAGATTTTTTACCTTTAAGCAGTTTCCTGTCCTTAATGGAATCCAGTTTAATAATGGTATCAATAATTGGCCGGGTGCCATTAAGCCTGCCAACCTTTGCAGATGCTATTACGTTTACCACTAAAATAATTACAAGCAGAAAAAACAGGCGTACGAATTTCAAAATCGATTATGAATAGTATTTTTGCAGGTATAGTTAACAGCGTTCAAAAATAATGAAACCATCAGATTATTCGTTACAAATAGTGATGAATAATCTGATAGCTTCATCACCATTAAAAAAACAGATCATATTGATGAAAAATAAGGCATTGAAAAGATTGATTTACGGTTTATCCACATTTGTTATCTCCCTTTCGCTTTTTTCTTTTAAAATAACTGACCCCATAAAAAAAGATACCGTGGTCGACAGTAGTTTTAAAATTAAAACCATCATAGTCGATGCCGGTCACGGCGGGCGTAAAAACGGCGCTTCAGGTTCTTATTCTTTAGAGAAAAATGTAACGCTTGCAATAGCACTTAAATTGCAGACAGCTTTAGAAAAAGAGGTACCCAGCGTTAGAGTGGTAATGACACGCACTACTCCTGATGATGTCCCATTTCATACACGGTCAGACATTGCCAATTCAAATAAAGGAGATATTTTTATTTCGATACATTGCAACTCATTGTCTGACAGGCGTGAGCGTGTAGTAACCGGCCACAAACATGGCAAACCTGTTTACAAATACGTTAACATTCCTGATCGTTCAGGTAAGGGGGTATTATTATTGGTATACAGTACCAAACGTGTGGGCCCGCAGGTGGAGGCATTAAGAGAAAATGCTGATATCGAAGGCGAGCAGGATGCACAAAGCCACAATGCTGATGACCCGATGTCGGTTATTATGCTTAATGAATTTAAAAACAAATACCGCAAACAAAGTATACGCCTTGCTGATTTGATAAATACTGAATTTACGCAAACCGATGGCAGGCCAAGTGAGGGTGTTAGAGAACAGGTTGTTTTTGTGTTGGATCATACGGCCATGCCTTCTGTCCTGGTAGAAACAGGTTATATCAATAATCCGAAAGATGAAGAATATTTAAATTCGGAAAGCGGGCAAAATGAAATAGTAGCCTCAATTGTAAGGGCTGTACAAAATTATAAAGACGAAGTAGAACAGGTATCAAGGTAAGTAACCTGCCGATATCTCAAATATCAATCTAACATCACACCATGAAAATATCAAACGAAACAAAAGTAGGGATACTAACCGCTATTGCGATAGCAGTGTTAATACTTGGATACAGTTACTTGCGTGGTAATGATGTATTCTCGGGATCAAATAAATATTACGCTATTTACAAAAGCGTTGAAGGACTTACCGTGTCCAAACCGGTATTGGTAAATGGTTTCCAGATAGGACGTGTATCAAAGATGAGGTTAGGAGCTGATGGCCGGACTAAGGTTGAATTTAAAATCGACCCACAATATGATGTACCTAAAAACACCCTTGCGAAACTGGTAAGTACCGATCTTTTAGGCTCAAAGGCGATTGTTTTTGAAATGGGCAACAGTAAGGTAAATGCGGAAGACGGTGATATTCTCCAGGCCGACATACAAGGCAGCCTGGCCGAAAGTTTACAGCCAATACAAAAAAAGGCCGAGCAGCTTATTTCCAAAATGGATTCATCGCTGGGTGCGATCAATAAGATATTGAACCCTGATTTTCAAAAAAATGTCGACCGCAGCTTTTTAAGTATAGCCAACTCCCTTGAAACGCTTGAAGGCACTACCAAAAAGATAGATGCACTGGTTGCCGCCCAAAGCGGCCATATCAATGGGATAATGACTAATGCCGAAACGGTATCCGATAATTTAAAAACAAGCACTTCGCATTTAAATACGATAGCAGGCAATTTCGAAACGTTTAGCACTGATCTTTCTCATTTAGACCTCAAACAAACACTTGATAATGCCAACAAAGCTGTAGCCGAACTGCAAGCCGCTATAAGTAAAGTAAATGACGGTCACGGTTCATTAAGCCTGCTGTTGAATGATGATAAGTTGTACAAAAATCTTAACGAAGCCTCGGGCAATCTAAATAGCTTATTTATCGATCTGAAAGCGCATCCAAAACGGTATGTTAGCTTCTCGGTATTTGGCGGCAAAAAGGATTAATGATCTCAACGGATAATTAAACGCCGATAATAAAGGTTCTGCCTTCAATGGCTAATGCTGTTTCGGGGAAAACGCTGCTGGCCTCATCCAATAGTTCATCGAGCGTTTTGTACCTGGCTGAGAAATGCCCGATCAATAGTTTTTTCGCGTTGGTTTTCAGCGCAACCTCGCCCGCCTGCAAAGCTGTAGTATGAAAGGTGCTTTGCGCCCTGTCGAGCATATTATTTAAAAAAGTAGATTCATGGTAAAGCAGGTCAGCATTACTGATCTGTGCAAAATATGATTCACTATAAATGGTGTCTGAACAATAAGCATAAGTTTTAGGCTCTTCAGGGTTAATGGTAATGTCTGCATTTTTGTACAGCTTACCTTCTGGCGAAGTGTAATCAGCACCCTTCTTTATCGCAGAAAAATATTCGACAGGGATATTCAATGTTTCAATCCGCTCTTTTACTATCTTTCTTAACCGCTTTTTTTCTCTGAATAAAAATCCCGTGCAGGCTATGCGGTGTTCAAGGGGAATAGTTTCAACAGTAATATCCTGGTTCTCTAAAATTACTTCTGCCTTATCAGTATGTGTAGCTGTAAAATCAATAGGATACTGCAGGGTAGTTTCAGAATATTTTAATTGCAGGTTGATGATCTCCATTAACTCCGGGGGCCCGAATAGTTTCAGCGGTTTTGATCTGCCATTAAGGTGCATAGATGAAAGCAGACCCACCAAACCCAAATAATGATCTCCGTGAAGGTGACTGATGAAGATGTGATCTATACGACTGGCCTTAATATCAAAACGCAGCATCTGCTGTTGCGTGCCTTCGCCGCAATCAATCAAATATAAGTGCTCATTAATATTGAGTGCCTGGGCCGAAGGATTTCTGTTAAAAATGGGGGTCGCCGAGCTGCTTCCAAGTATTGTTACCTCAAGTCTCATATCGGGTAAACAATAATTGTTTTTATTTTGCTTCTTTTTTCAGTTGTTTTTCCACTTCTTCCATAAATACCAGGTCAATGGCTTCTTCCGTGGTTGGAACAATAGAAAGTACATTATCCAATTGAGAAATGGCGATCAAACGTGAAACAGCTTCATTTAAGCCTACAAGGATAAATACACCGGTTGCATTTTTGCACAAACGATGGCCTACCAACAAACTACTTAATCCTGATGAATCAGCAAATTTTATCTGCGAAAGATCCATGATGATATTTCTCTGCCCTTCGGTGTTTATTAATATCAACTCGGATTTTAGTTGAGGAGTAACCAATGAATTTAGTTTTGATTCATTCAGTTTCAACAAAACGTATTTTTCGTGCTTATCAACAGTAAATTTCATTTTTTGTTAATTATGCTACTAAGATATAATTTTTTTATCTACAATAAAAAATTACAAGGTGCTTAACACTTTGTTTATTGATGCCTCTACCCTATTTAATACTGCTCCGCTTTCCGGTTTAACGAAGGACTCGCCGGTAATTTGTTCAAATAACTCAATATAACGCTCTGATATTGAGCTTACTATATCTTTAGTCATTTCAGGAACAATCTGCCCGTCCTTACCTTGGAAACCATTTTCGATCAACCATTTTCTTACAAATTCTTTTGATAATTGCTTTTGCGGCTCATCGTTTTTTTGTCTTTCTTCATATCCATCCCGGTAAAAGTACCTTGAAGAGTCGGGTGTGTGGATCTCATCAATTAAATAGATGGTATCCGCAACCTTTCCAAACTCATATTTGGTATCTACCAATATCAATCCTCTTTCGGCGGCTATTTCAGTCCCTCTCTGGTATAAAGCCTTGGTATATTTTTCTAATTCTGCATAATCAGCAGGCGATACGATACCTTGTGCTAATATTTGTTCCCTGGATATATCCTCATCATGCCCTACTGATGCTTTGGTTGTTGGGGTAATGATCGGTTCAGGCAGTTTATCATTTTCCTTCAGTCCATCGGGCATACTTACGCCGCAAATTTCTCTTTTCCCCAAACTGTATTCGCGCCATGCATGGCCGGCTAAATATCCCCGTATTACCATTTCAACTTTAAATGGCTCACATATACGCCCTATGGTTACACTCGGGTCGGGCACATTGATCACCCAATTGGGTACAATATCGGCAGTGGCCTGTAAAAATTTAGCCGCTATCTGGTTCAAGACCTGCCCCTTATAAGGTATTGCTTCCGGCAGCACTACATCAAATGCCGAGATGCGGTCGGTAACCACCATGGCCAGGTATTTATTATCTATCGTATACACATCCCGAACTTTCCCTTTATAAAAGTTGGTCTGCTTTGGAAATTGAAAATGTGTTTCTTTTATCGCGTTCATTGTTTAGTTAATTAGAGATTAGTGATCAGAGATTAGTTTTGAACTGCGGATTAAACTAATCTCTAATCTCCAGCTCCGATTTCTATTACTGTATATCTCCGTAAGCCTCTAAAATTCTTCTCACCAATTTATGACGTACAACGTCCTCTCCTGTCAGGTAAATGATTTCGATACCTTTTATATCCGTTAATATGCGTAGGGCCGTATGCAAGCCTGATTGTTGTTTTTTAGGCAAATCTATCTGAGTTACGTCGCCGGTTACAATAAACTTGGCTGTGGGGCCCATACGTGTCAAAAACATCTTCAGCTGCATATCGGTGGCATTCTGGGCCTCATCCAATATCACAAAACAATTATCCAAAGTACGACCGCGCATAAATGCCAATGGGGCAATTTCAATAGTACGATTCTCCAGGTAAACCTTTAATTTTTCCGCCGGGATCATATCATCCAAAGCATCGTATAACGGGCGCAGATATGGATCTATTTTTTCCTTTAGGTCACCAGGTAAAAAGCCGAGGTTCTCCCCTGCTTCCACAGCCGGGCGGGTTAGTATGATGCGTTTGATCTCTTTGTTTTTCAAAGCACGAACCGCCAGCGCAACGGCTGTATAGGTTTTACCGGTACCGGCAGGGCCTATAGCAAAAAGAATATCGTTCTTTACGATACTATCAACCATTCGCCTTTGGTTAGCTGTTCGCGCCTTCACCAATATGCCATTCGGCCCAAATACAATAACCTCACCCATCGCCGATTTATCCGCAGTTGGTTCAGAGGCAGTCGTTGCTGCCACTTTTGATCCCAATATCCTTTCCAGGTCGGTGATGTTCAGGTTTTCAAATTTCTCAACATGATTTAGCAGGTGGCTAAATTTTTCATCGAAAATTGCCAGTTCATGGTCATCGCCCAAAACTTTCAGCTCGCTGCCACGTGCAACCAATTTAAGTTTTGGATATTGTTTTTTGATGATCTCGAAGTGATCGTTATTGGGGCCCCACAAAACGGCAGGGTTAACATTGTCAATTGATATTTTTAGTTCGTTCAACAGTAATTGATTTTATAGTAGCAGATTTTTTATGAATTAAAAATTGAATATTTGTAGCACCGAATGCTTGCACAAGATTAGCAATAAATATTTGAAAAATTAATGGCAATAATAACTTTAACTACTGATTTGGGCGATAAGGATATTTACCAGGCTGCCCTTAAAGGAAGTATCTTAAAATTGTTGCCCGCGGTAAACATTGTTGATATAACGCACAGTGTTGCTGCGTTTAATGTGCAACAGGCCGCTTTTATACTTAAAAACAGTTTTTATTATTTTCCCGAATCGACTGTTCACCTGATAGGCATTGATACCGTTTTCAATACAGGTACCAAATATCTCGCCATACGTTATAGGGAGCATTACTTTGTTGGCGCGGATAATGGCATATTTTCGCTGATGTTTAATGATGATCCTGATGAAGTTGTGGAGATCAACATTATGCAGGATCTTAAATTTTTGCATTTCCCTTTGGCCGATATATTTGTTAAAGCTGCCTGCCACCTGGCAAGCGGTGGTAAATTAGAAGAGATAGGCCTGCCGGTAACTACTATCGAAAAGAAAATGAACCTGCAGCCAGTCCTCGAAAAGAATGTGATCAAGGGTGCGGTGATCTATATTGACGCCTTCCAGAATGTGATCACCAATATTACCAAAGAATTCTTCAACAAAGTACAGCAAGGCAGGCGATTTACCCTTTATTTCAAACGCAACGAGACAATAAATCAGTTAAGCTGGCATTATAATGAAGTACCCGAGGGTGAGAAACTATGCCTGTTTGGTATAAGCGACCATTTAGAGATCGCCATAAACAAAGGCAACGCCAGTGGGTTATTAGGTTTGAGCCTGGGCGATAGCGTGATCATTGATTTTGAATAAGCTCCTCTAAGTAATCTACCATTTATGAAAAAATTTACTTTATGCATTTTAATGTGCTTGTTCTGTGCTTATAGTTTTGCGCAGAAAACAAACACAGATTCGTTGGCTTACCAATTGCAGCGAAAAAAGATCAATGATATGCTTGATGTACGGAAACAAAAATTCGGTCAGTATGATGAGAGTTTGAGCAAGCATACTGGCATTTTTGGCTTTCAAACAAAAAAAGATATACGAAGGTCGAATGATATTTTGATGGATATTGTGAATACCGATAATGATATTTATAGGGAATTAAAGATCCTGCTTGACTATCGTGCTTATCAGCAGCAAGAGGTCCAAACCAAATCAGTACAAGCGGAGAATAATAACCTGGGTTTTATGAATACAATTAACCGGCTGCGGCAGCAGGTAGATCAATTAAAACAGGAAGCTGCGAGTGAAAAACAACAGCAAACAAAAGCAGTGCGCACCTATATTATTGTGTTTGTGCTCATGCTTGGGTCAATTTTATATTTATTAATGCGAAAACGCGCGATTAAGGTTTAAATTAGCGGCTTAAATGTATAGTTGACAAGAAATGGCAAGAGGACGAGGGAGTTTAAATAGTGGTAGTAAGCAAAAAGAAGAACTTCCTAAAGCAAAAATAAATAGTCAAAGTTTAAAAAACGCAAGTAAGCTTCTTAAGTATATTAAGCCTTATCGTACAAAATTCTTTGCGGGACTATTTTTTCTATTCATATCAAGTTTGGTGGGACTATCCTTTCCTGCGATACTTGGTTCATTAATCGATGTGGCGCAGGGGACTCACAAGTATAGTTTTTTGCCAACCACGTTAACTGCAATTGGCATAGGGGGCTTTATACTTTTATTCGCCCAGGCATTTGTCTCTTTCTTCAGGGTGGTATGGTTTGTACAAGTAGCCGAACGTTCACTGGCCGACATCAGGCGTGATACTTATTTTAAACTGATAACCCTACCAATGAATTTCTTTGCCAATCGGCGGGTTGGTGAACTAAATAGCCGTATATCGGCGGATCTGTCACAGATACAGGATACGCTTACCACTACTTTAGCTGAAATGTTAAGGCAATTGATCATCATGATCGGTGGAATTACATTATTAGCAATTGTATCGATTAAACTAACGTTAGCAGTATTGGCTATTTTACCGTTTATGGTAGGATTTGCTGTTCTATTTGGCCGCTTTATACGCAAATTATCAAGACAAGCACAGGATAAATTGGCTGAGTCAAACACGATAGTTGAAGAAACACTTCAGGGAATTGCGAATGTGAAGGCATTTGTAAACGAAGCATTTGAAGCTGACAGGTACAATAAAAATTTGAGGGAGGTAGTCACAATTGCAATAAAAGGCGCTAAGTTCCGCGGAATATTCGCCTCATTTATAGTATTTTGCTTATTCGGTTCATTTGTTGGTGTTATTTGGTATGGGTCGGTAATGGTAAGCCATAAAGAAATGCTTGTGGGCGACCTTACCAGTTTTATTATGTACACTATCTTCGTTGGCGCAGCAATGGGGAGCTTTCCCGATCTGTATGCCAATATGCAAAAGGCAATTGGGGCAACTGAAAGGGTGTTGGAGATATTAGGTGAAGACGGTGAAGCTATTTCTATAAATGAAATCGACAATACAATAAAACAAAAGATCAATGGCGATATCGCTTTCGATAATGTACATTTTCACTATCCATCGCGTCCGGAGATCGAGGTTTTAAAAGGTGTTTCCTTCGAGGCAAAAACCGGGCAAAAAATAGCGATTGTAGGTCCCAGTGGTTCTGGTAAATCAACTATGGCGGCTTTAATCTTACAATTCTACCATCCTCAAAGCGGCACCATACTTTTTGATGATCTGCCGGCAAGTAATTACTCATTAACCGATATCCGCAACCAGGTAGCCATTGTACCCCAGGACGTCATGCTTTTTGGCGGAACGATACAGGAAAACATCGCTTATGGAAAACTAAGTGCATCCAAAGAAGAAATTATCCAGGCAGCACAACGGGCCAATGCACACCAGTTTGTTATGTCATTCCCGGAAGGCTATGACACTGTAGTTGGTGAGCGCGGTGTTAAGTTATCTGGCGGTCAGCGTCAGCGTATTGCGATAGCACGGGCTTTATTGAAAAATCCATCGATATTGATACTGGATGAGGCAACTTCCTCTCTCGATTCTGAATCCGAACGTTTGGTACAGGAAGCATTAGAGGAGTTGATGAAGAACAGAACTTCTATTATTATTGCACATCGCTTGTCCACCATTCGCGAAGCAGATAAGATCATAGTTTTGGAGAAAGGCACAATAATAGAAAGTGGAAGCCATGATGAATTGCTTGGCAACGAAAAAGGTCTTTACCGCTATTTGAGCCAGTTGCAGTTTGAAGTTTGAAAAAAGTTCATAGACTATGGTTAATAGCCATAGTATTATTAAATTAAAAAATATAAAATAGCTATGGTCTATTGACCATTGACTATCGACCAAACAATGAAACTAACCATACACGGGGCGGCCCGGCAGGTTACCGGAAGCATGCATTTGCTCGAGGTTGACCAATATAAAATACTGATAGACTGCGGGCTCGATTACGAAAAAGACCGCGGCGTACATACCAACGAGAATTTCCCGTTTAACCCATCAGATATCGATGTGGTTATCCTTACCCATGCACATATAGACCACTCCGGAAACCTGCCTACGCTTGTTCGTTTAGGCTTTGAAGGACAAATATTGTGTACCCCTGCAACGGCTGATCTGACTGAATTGCTGTTGCTGGATTCGGTGCGCATATTTATGAGTAAGATCGAAAAGGGCCGCAAGCATAACCGCAAAAGGCGCGAAACTGTACAGCAACCATTATACCTGCAAAAACATGTGTTTGATACTGTTGACCGCTTTGTAACCATTGGCTTTAACAGGCCTTTCAAGATCAATGGCGACATTGAATTGACCTTTATCCCCGTTGGGCATTTATTAGGCGCCGCGGCAGCCGTTTTAAAAATCAATGAGCACGGTGAAGAGAAAAACATCGCCTTTACCGGCGATATTGGTCGCAAAAATTATCCTGTTCTGAATGATCCTCAGGAACTACCCGCAGTTGATTTCCTGGTGTCTGAATCAACCTATGGCGGTCGTATGCATACCAAGGACAAAACAGTTGAACAAGCATTGATCGAAACTATAGATAAAGCCTGCATTAAAGAATCGGGCAGACTGATCATACCCGCATTCAGTATTGGCAGGACACAATCGCTGGTTTATTCGCTCAATAAAATATTTACTGAAGGCTTACTACCACCGGTTAAGGTTTTTGTTGACAGCCCAATGGCTACGGCAGCCACCGAGCTTTTCAGGAAGCACCATAGCCTGGTGAATGAAGAAGCCCAGGAATTTTACCGCAAAAAAGGCGATGAGTTTGAATTTGACAATTTGGTATATGTTGAGAATTTGAAAGACAGCCGGGATGTATCCAATTACTTTGAGCCCTGCATTATCATTTCATCAGCGGGCATGCTCGAAGGCGGCCGTATACAAGACCATTTATATAACAATATCCAGAATTACTATTGTACCATCCTGTTCATCGGCTATTGCGCCAAAGGAACCTTAGGTCACCGCTTATTGAGAGGCGATCCGATCGTGCACATCAAAGACCGGGAACTGGCTGTATATGCCACCATCAAGCAAACCGATGTGCTCAGTGCCCACGGCGATCATAATGACCTGCTCAACGTAGCCAGACAACAGGATAAAGAAAAGCTAAAAACTATATTCCTGGTACACGGTGAGGAAAATAGCATGCAGGCTTTGGCTGATGCTTTGGAAGAGGAAGGTTATCCCGTATCGATACCAGAGAAGGATATTACCTATAATTTATAATACATATTGTTATATAAAACAAAATTGTTATGCTGAGGAACGAAGCATCTATCACTGACAGATTCTTCGCTATGCTCAGAATGACAATTTAATTTATTTTGAGTACACGGCTATTTGTTAAAATGGCCGATTATCAAACTCGCCAGTTCAACACCTATCCGCTCCTGTGCTTCGTTAGTAGCAGCGCCAATATGCGGTGTTAATGAAATCTTTGGATGTTTTAATATTTCTTCACGTGGCGTAGGCTCGTTGTCAAATACATCCAGTGCAGCAAATGAAACTTGTCCGCTGTTTAAGGCATCTACTAATGCCAGCTCATCGATCAATCCGCCACGTGATATATTAACCAGGCCAACACCTTTCTTGGTTTGGGCTAATTCTTCAGCACCTAACAGGGCTTTATCAATAAACGGCGTATGCAAGGTGATAAAATCGGCTGTTTTGATTATTTCATCCAGTGTAGAAGTCTTCACCGTTACATTAACTACGGTACCGCCACCTAATACTACAGTCACTTCCGGGTTGAAAGGGTAAAGATCATAAGCCAGCACATCCATGCCTACGCCAATAGCAATTTTTGCCACCTCGCGACCGATACGCCCAAAACCTACAATACCTAAAGTTTTGCCGCGCAGCTCAATACCTTTTGCATAAGCTTTTTTAAGATCGTTGAACTTGGTTCCACCTTCAACAGGCATCTTACGGTTGCTGTCATGCAGAAAACGAACGCCGCCAAATAACTGGGCAAACACCAATTCGGCTACAGATAAAGAAGATGAGGCAGGAGTATTATAAACGCCTACGCCCTTTTCTTTGGCATAATCCACATCAATATTGTCCACACCCACACCGCCGCGTCCGATCAATTTAAGGCCAGGGCAGACGTCTATCAGGGCTTTACGCACTTTCGTGGCGCTACGCACTGTAATAGCATCATACTCCTGCAATTTCACAGGCAATTCATCCTGTGGTATATTATTGGTATCTACAAAAAATCCGGCATCTTCCAGCATTTTTTTACCTATTGGATCGATACCATCATTAGCTAATATTTTGATCATGGTTTTAGTCATTTGTCATTAAGTCATTAGTCATTGGTTTAGTCAAAAATGACTAGTGACCAATGACTGATGACAAATTCAATTATTTATTTTTTTCCTCAAATTCCTGCATGGCGTCTATCAGCACATGCACGCTGGTAATAGGCAACGCGTTGTAGATCGAAGCCCTGAAACCGCCTACACTCCTGTGGCCTTTTAAGCCGACAATAGCCTTTTCATCACAATATTTCAGGAATGGTTTTTCATGCTCCGGATTTTCAACCACGAAACAAACGTTCATGTGTGAGCGGTCTTCAACTGCACATACGCCTTTGAACAGAGGGTTGCGGTCGATCTCCGTATATAACGCTTTGGCTTTGGCGTCATTCTCTTTTTCAATACCTTCAACTCCACCCATTGCCTTAAGCCAGTTTAGGGTAAGCATGGATACATATATGGCAAATACCGGCGGGGTATTATACATCGAACCGCCTTCAATTTGTACCTGGTAATTAAACATGGCCGGTATCTTACGGCCTGTTTTGCCCAACAGATCATTCTTAACGATTACAAGGGTAACACCCGCAGGGCCCATATTTTTTTGCGCACCGGCGTAGATCAAACCAAAATCGGCCACATTAACCTTGCGGCTGAAAATATCTGACGACATATCACAAACCACAGGTATCGGCGATTTGAAAAATTTCTTCAGTTGTGTACCGTAGATGGTATTATTAGAAGTAATATGAAAATAAGCCGCATCCTTTGGTATCTCGAAATCCTTTGGAATATAGGTAAAGTTGCTTTCTTTTGAGGTTGCAACTACTACTGTCTCACCAAAAAATTTAGCCTCCTTAAGTGCTTTGTTAGCCCATACACCCGTTTCCAGGTAAGCAGCCTTACCGCCTTCGGGTAGTAAATTGTAAGGAGCCAAAGCAAACTGTGTGCTTGCGCCTCCCTGCAAAAACAATACGGAATAGCCTTCCGGAACTTCGAACAGTTCTTTTACCAGTCTTACAGCCTCATCTAATACTTCTTCAAATTCAGGCGAACGGTGCGATATTTCAAGGATCGATAACCCGGTTCCGTTAAAATTTAATACGGCTTCTGCCGATTGCTTTAATACTTCGTGAGGTAAAATGCCTGGTCCGGCACCGAAATTGTGTTTCATATAATTTTGATTGGATAATAATTAGCTTATTGTCAACTTTACATTTGGTCGGGTCGAAGTTAATTAATTTGACAATGTTTATTGAGATTATTTGCAATTTTTTTATCAAGATTGCCTATTTTGCTAACAATAGATGCCATCAAAATGTCAAAAAAATAAATCCGGCCCAATATGAGCCGGATTATTTATGATTGTAATAATTTACTTCGGATTTTTTAAATTTTTGATAGCCAAAGGCTGATCTGCTGCAGAGAAAACTGAATTGCCTGCTACCAAAACATTGGCCCCTGCATCTACCAGGTTCTTAATGTTTTTATCACCAACTCCCCCATCTACTTCAATAAACAGGTTTGGATTACGTACAGCGCTTAACGCCTTCAGATCATGGAGCTTTTTATAGGTATTGCTGATAAACTTCTGGCCCCCAAAACCGGGGTTGACCGACATGATCAATACCAGGTCAAGGTCTTCAATAATATCATCCAAAAATGCAACCGGCGTATGTGGGTTTAAGGCCACCCCTGCTCTGCAGCCAAATTCCTTAATAGCCTGTATGGTGCGGTGCAAATGGGTACAAGCCTCAAAATGCACGGTTATGCCATCCGCGCCTTTCTCACTAAACTCTTTCAAATATCTATCCGGATCAACAATCATCAAATGCACATCCAATGGCTTTCTGGCATGTTTTTTAACAGCCTCCAAAACCGGGAAGCCATAGGATATATTCGGAACAAACACGCCATCCATAACATCAACATGTATCCAGTCGGCTTCGCTTTGGTTAAGCATTTCAACATCACGTTGCAGGTTGGCAAAATCAGCCGCTAAAATTGATGGTGCAATCAGGTGGTTCATGGCCCGAATATAGTAATTAGTGATTGGAGATTTGTGATTAGTCGATCAAAATTTTACGAGGAATTGGCCGTAGCAAAAAAACTAATCACTGATTAACTAATCGCTAATTACTAACTATCAATCACAATTTTGCAGCAGGTCAAAATACTTCCCCATCAGCACAATATCATAGTTGATCAATGATTCATAGGCCTCCGACACCAGCTCATTCAAAATTGATGATCCTGTTTGCCCTCCACCATTTGGAATAGAGTCGTAATATTTTATCAATTCTTTAACCCGGATGATCTCGTACAGTAATGATTGAATAAGATCTGCTTGAGGATCATTCTGAAACTCATGAGGATCGGTATTAAGGAAGCCGAGGGGGTCATTCTTGGCAGAATTCATTTTTTCAACAGGTTCAGATTGAGGTTTAATATGCATTCACACTTCAAAGTTCAAAAAAGTGTGTTTTGTTTTAAAAAAAATAAATTAAAATAAATTAAACAACAAAACCCTCATTAAGAGGGCTTTGTAAATCTAATTTAAATCTATTTATTCGGCTCTTTCAGGCTTTGGCAATAATGCTTTTCTTGAAAGCTTTAATTTGCCCTGCTTGTCAACATCCATCAATTTAACCCTTACTTCGTCTCCAACCTGGAATATTCCGTCCATAGTTTCAAACCTTTTATGGTCAATTTCTGATATGTGCAGCAAACCATCTTTACCCGGCATAATTTCAACAAATGCGCCGAAAGGCATAATTGATTTTACTTTACCTTCGTATATCTCACCAACTTCCGGTTTAGAAGCGATGTTTTTAATGCGGGTAACTGCTTTATCAATAGCTTCCTTGTTGTCAGCAAATATCTGCACTACGCCCTGGTTGCCAACTTCCTCGATAGAGATAGTAGCACCGGTTTCGCGTTGCATTTCCTGGATGATCTTTCCGCCTGGTCCGATAACCGCGCCAATAAATTCTTTATCGATCCTGATCGTGATGATACGCGGTGCATGTGGTTTGTAATCCTCACGCGGCGCGCTCATGGTCTTCTTGATCTCGTTTAAGATATGCAAACGGCCTTCTTTTGCCTGGTCTAAAGCTTTTGTTAAAACTTCATAAGACAGGCCATTTATCTTCAAATCCATCTGGCAAGCCACTATACCTTTTTCAGTACCTGTAACTTTAAAGTCCATATCACCTAAGTGATCTTCATCACCTAATATATCCGATAATATAGCGTATTTGGTACCCATTTCATTAGTGATCAAACCCATAGCGATACCTGTTACAGGCGCTTTGATTTTGATACCTGCATCCATCAATGCCAATGTTCCGGCGCAAACCGTAGCCATAGATGATGAACCGTTGGATTCTAATATATCAGAAACGATACGGATAGTATAAGGATTCTCATCATCAGCCGGTAATACCTGCCTTAACGAACGCATGGCTAAGTTACCATGACCGATCTCGCGACGGCCTGCTCCCCTGTTCGGGCGAACTTCGCCGGTTGAGAAACCAGGAAAATTATAGTGCAGCAAGAATTTTTGATAACCGTTGATAAACGCGCCATCGATCATTTGCTCATCATCCTTGGCACCTAAAGTAACCGTGGTTAATGATTGTGTTTCGCCACGGGTAAATATCGCCGAACCGTGAGCAGATGGCAAATAACCAACTTCGCTCCATATCGGGCGTATCTGGGTAGTGGTACGACCGTCCAAACGTTTGCCTTCATCTAATACAAGGTTACGGATAGCGTCATACTCCACATCGTGGTAATATTTTTTAGCTAAAAACTTAGTTACATCATCAATCTCACCTAAAGTAGCGATGTAAGCATCACGAACTTCCTTAAATTTAACCGAACGCTCATCCTTTCCGGATGCTGAACCTGCGATAGCATAAACCTGCTCGTAAGTAGCGGCGTAGATAGCTTTCTTTAAATCTTCGTTATGATTTTCGTGGCTGTAAGTACGTTTTACGGTCTTGCCAACTTCAGCCATTAATTCTTTTTGGATAAAACACTGGTGCTTAATAGCAGTGTGGGCAAATTTAATGGCCTCAACCAATTCAGCTTCCTGTATTTCTTTCGATTCACCTTCCACCATGTTCACGTCATGCTCAGAACCTGCTACGATAAATTCTAAAGTAGCTGTTGCCAATTGACTTAAAGTTGGATTGATCACCAGTTTACCATCGACCTTAGCTACGCGAACTTCTGAGATTGGCCCGTTAAACGGAATATCAGAAACTGCTAAAGCTGCCGAAGCGGCTAAACCTGCTAAACAATCAGGCATAATGTCTTTATCAGCAGAGATCAGGGAGATCATCACCTGTGTATCAGCATGATAATCTTCAGGGAACATTGGGCGCAATGCACGGTCAACCAAACGTGAAATTAAAACTTCATAATCTGATAAACGTGCCTCGCGGCGTAAAAACCCACCTGGTATACGGCCTGTGGCAGCGTATTTTTCCTGGTAGTCAACAGAAAGCGGTAAAAAATCAACACCTTCTTTTGCTTCAAGCGATGAAACCACGGTAGCCAATAACATGGTGTCACCCATTTTAATTACTACAGAGCCATCGGCTTGTTTGGCCAGCTTACCGGTTTCGATCTCAATGGTGCGGCCGTCACCTAAATCGATTACCTTTTTAATTACATTTAAACTCATCTTTTTTTCGTTTTGATGCGCTTTTCATCTTTTAGAGCGCACCGGTTTTTATGTTTGTGTATATTGTTTTTCAATCTATAATTTGCCTTTTATCGGCATTGAAGCTATCATAAGCGTATTATTTGTTTTAATGGCTGCTTATGATGGTCAAAGTAAAAAGCCATCCCCTTATTCGGGATGGCTTTTTGAAAAGATTTAAAAGAATTACTTAATGATATCCCTTAGCTGTAAAGCCTTGATGATAGCACGATATCTTGCAATGTCTTTTTTATAAAGGTATGCCAGCAATGCGCGGCGTTTACCTACTAATTTTTGCAGCGAAAGCTGGGTTGAAAAATCTTTCTTGTTGCTTTTCAAATGCCCTGTCAAATGCGCGATGCGGGTGGTGAATAAAGCTACTTGCCCTTCTGCCGAACCTGTATCGGTGGCGCTTTTGCCATGTTTTGCGAAAATCTCTGTTTTCGCCTCTTTACTTAAATACATTACCTGAATAATATTAAAGCGTGAATAAATTATGTTAATTGAGGCGCAAAGGTAATTCTATTATTGGATAAATGCAACAGAATCTGATATTAGTTGAATGAGTCAAATGGTTGATTAAGTCGACTGGTAAAAGGTATTTTCTTTGGGCGTTTTAACACGCTATACGCTCCTTTGATAAAGCAAAGGAAATAACTTAAGAAACTACTATTGTTTGAAATGGGGGTTCTAGGGGGTGTTAAAAACTAAAAACTTTGTGAATAAGTTAATATAAAGGCAGGGTGAACTAATATCCGCTCTAGTCT